>Ga0265780_10000002_pt1 | contig 1142198 bp, 1050 predicted proteins | sample P1T30metagenome_FD_192432 | JGI IMG/M metagenome (GOLD analysis project Ga0265780, IMG submission 192432) | Plant litter microbial communities from East Loma Ridge, Irvine, California - P1 T30 | ecosystem: Environmental > Terrestrial > Plant litter > Unclassified | place: USA: California...
TGCATTGTCAAAATCAAATGCAAATAAGAACCTATAAAAACAAAAACAGTTGCAAGAACGTTCTTGCAACTGTTTAATTAATTATTTTTATCTAATAATCAGTGTCGTTTTTTTAGGACGAGACATAAGCTTTAAATTACAACGCTGATTTTACAGTTTTGATAATTCTTGCAGCAATTTTGTATGGATCTCCGTTTGAAGCTGGTCTTCTGTCTTCTAACCAACCTTTCCATCCTTTTTGAACAGTCATTAAAGGAATTCTGATAGAACATCCTCTGTCTGAAACTCCGTAAGAGAAATCGTGAATAGAAGCAGTTTCGTGTTTACCAGTTAAACGTTGGTCATTGTAAGCTCCGTAAACTGCGATGTGCTCAGCAGTAACAGGACGGAAAGCCTCGCAAATTCTTTCGTAAGTTGCCTGATCTCCACAAGTTCTCAAAATCTCGTTAGAGAAGTTAGCGTGCATACCTGAACCATTCCAGTCTGTATCTCCAAGTGGTTTAGGGTGGTATTCAATATAGTAACCATATTTTTCAGTCAAACGATCTAGTAAGTAACGAGCAACCCAAATTTCGTCTCCGGCTTTTTTAGCACCTTTAGCAAATAATTGAAATTCCCATTGTCCGCAGGCAACTTCCTGGTTGATACCTTCAAAGTTAATTCCGGCAGCGATACATAAGTCAGCATGTTCTTCTACTAATTTTCTTCCGTGTGTGTTTTTTCCACCTACAGAGCAGTAGTACATACCTTGTGGAGCAGGATAACCTCCAACAGGGAAACCTAATGGCAATAAAGTTTTAGTATCCATGATGAAATACTCTTGTTCGAAACCAAACCAAAAATCATCATTATCATCATCAATTGTAGCTCTACCGTTAGAAGGGTGTGGCGTTCCGTCAGCATACATAACTTCAGACATTACAAGGTATCCGTTAATACGCGTTGGATCCGGGTAAATAGCAACAGGAACTAAAAGACAGTCTGAAGATCCACCTTCGGCTTGTTTAGTTGACGAACCATCAAATGACCAGTTTCCAAGTTCTTCTAATGTTCCTTTGAAATTTTCGTGCTCTTCAACTTTAGTTTTACTTCTAAGATTTTGAGTTGGTTCATATCCATCTAACCAAATGTACTCTAACTTAATTTTAGCCATAATAATATAAATTAATTTTTTTGTTTTTTTTCGTTGGGTCAAATATAGATTTATTTTTTTAGTCCTAAAAATTAGGGGGCTGTTTTGTTTTAGTCGCAACTATTTTTCAGATAAGCGCAATTTAAAAAGGGGTATATTTTCAAAAAAGCAATTTTTAACACCTTAAAAAAATAAATTCGTAAAAATCAAACCTAATTTTTGCTTTTTGAGGTTAAGAAATTATGAAAAAATGTTTATTTCTTGAAGAATACTGCGGTATTTTGTTAGATTTCTATAATTCGTATTCATTATTCTTTGAAAAAAGCACCTTGTGTTGAAAAATTATCGCCTAAAAATCTATAATCCCAGCTTCAAATGGCTCGTTTTATTGTTTATCTTTGTCCCTCTTTTTTTAATGAAAAATAGTACGAATTTTTAAAATTATATACATGTCAACATTACGTTTCCAAGCTTTAAAAGAAGCTTCTACAAGAAAGCCTGTACATTTTGAGGAAATAGACAGAAAGTCTAATATTTTTGGGTCAAATGTGTTTAATGAGAAAGCCATGAAGCAATTTTTGACTTCAGATGCTTTAAAGGGAGTTAGAGACGCCATTCAGCATGGAACTAAGATAGACAGAAAACTGGCAGATTATATCGCCATGGGAATGAAAGAATGGGCGTTGTCAAAAGGTGTTACACATTATACACACTGGTTTCAGCCTCTTACAGGAACAACGGCAGAAAAGCATGATGCTTTTTTTGATATATCATATGACGGAAGCGATCCTGTAGAAAAATTTGGCGGTGCACAATTGGTACAACAAGAACCAGATGCATCAAGTTTTCCAAATGGCGGAATCAGAAATACATTCGAAGCGAGAGGTTACACAGCGTGGGATCCAACGTCTCCAGCATTCATATACGGAACAACTTTATGTATACCAACTGTTTTTATCGCATATACAGGAGAAGCATTAGACAATAAAATTCCTCTGTTAAGAGCCTTATCGGCAATTGATGAAGCGGCGACAGAAGTTTGTAAATATTTTGATAAAAATGTCAAAAAAGTAACGGCAACACTAGGCTGGGAGCAGGAATATTTTTTGATTGACAAAGCTTTGGCCAATTCACGTCCTGATTTGATGATGACAGGAAGAACCTTATTAGGACACACTTCTGCAAAAGGACAACAATTAGATGACCATTATTTCGGATCTATTCCAACTCGTGCCTTAACTTATATGAGAGATTTGGAGCAGGAATGTATGTTATTGGGAATTCCGGTAAAAACACGCCACAACGAAGTAGCACCAAATCAGTTTGAGCTGGCACCAATTTTTGAAGAAACCAATCTTGCCGTAGATCACAACTCCTTATTAATGGATGTGATGCAGAGAGTGGCAGAGCGTCATGACTTTAAAGTATTATTTCACGAAAAACCATTTAAAGGCGTAAACGGATCAGGAAAACACAACAACTGGTCACTTGCAACAGATACCGGAGTTAATTTATTGAGTCCGAGTAAAACGCCAATGAGCAATTTACAATTTTTGACTTTCTTTATTAATACCATAAAAGCGGTAAACGATTACGAAACTTTATTAAGAGCCTCTATTGCGACAGCGAGTAATGACCACAGGCTAGGCGCAAATGAGGCACCACCGGCTATTATTTCGGTTTTTATTGGAGCGCAGCTTTCAAAAGTATTATCAGAATTAGAAAGTGTAACAACCGGAAAATTATCTCCGGAAGAAAAAACAGACCTGAAGTTAAATGTAGTAGGTAAAATTCCAGATGTATTATTAGACAATACCGACAGAAACAGAACTTCGCCTTTTGCCTTTACAGGAAATAAATTTGAGTTTAGAGCCGTGGGTTCTAACTCAAACTGTTCTAACGCCATGACAACCCTAAATGCAATTGTAGCCAAGCAATTAAAAGATTTTAAAAATGAAGTAGAAAACCTTATCGAGTCCAAAGACATGAAAAAGGACGATGCTATCTTTAATGTTTTAAGAGAATACATCAAACAATCTAAAAAGATTCTTTTTGAAGGAGACGGTTACAGCGATGCCTGGGAAAAAGAAGCCGCAAAAAGAGGTTTGAGTAATTTTAAAACGACTCCCGAAGCGATAAAAGCCAAAGTTTCGAAACAAGCTTTGGATTTATTTGAAGAATTAGGAATTTTCAATCATGTTGAAGCAGAAGCGCGTTATGAAATTGAACTGGAAGAATACACCAAAAAAATTCAGATTGAAGGAAGAGTTTTGGGTGATATTGCCAGAAACCATGTAATTCCGACCGCAATTCGTTACCAAAATACTTTAATTGAAAATGTAAAAGGTTTGAAAGAAATCTTCGGAAAAGAGTTTGAAACCATTGCCAAAGAGCAAATTACTCTGATAAAAGAAATTTCAGGTCATATTGAAGGAATCAATTCTAAAGTATTGGCCATGACCAATGAGAGAAGAATTGCCAATCAGTTGACCGACGCACAGAAAATGGCAGAAGTGTATTGCAATAATGTAAAACCATATTTTGAAGACATTCGTAATCACTGTGATAAATTAGAATTATTGGTAGACGACGAAAGCTGGACGCTTACTAAATACAGAGAATTATTGTTTACGAAATAGTTTTTAAACACGGATTACACGAATTAGCACAAATTTTTTTTTCGTAAATTATAAATACTTAAAATCATCCTTAGGGATGATTTTTGTTTTTAAGGAAGTAATTGGTGAAAATTAGTGTAATCCGTGTTCAAAAACTTTTAACAATCAACATCCGAATCAATCAAAGAATTAAAAAAAGGGATTATCTTTGCATCACATCAACACAAACTAATTTTCATGAGTTCAGATTCTAGCAAAAGGTACGCACAAAGAGGTGTTTCGGCATCAAAAGAAGACGTACACAACGCCATAAAAAATATCAATAAAGGTTTATTCCCCCAAGCATTTTGTAAAATCGTTCCTGATTATTTAACTCAGGATAGTGATTATTGCTTAATTATGCACGCAGACGGAGCCGGTACAAAATCATCTTTGGCGTATATGTACTGGAAAGAAACCGGAGATATTTCTGTCTGGAAAGGAATTGCTCAGGATGCCTTAATCATGAATATTGACGATTTATTATGTGTTGGCGCAACAGATAATATTTTGCTTTCTTCTACTATCGGAAGAAATAAAAACTTAATTCCGGCAGAAGTTATTTCGGCAATCATCAACGGAACAGAAGAATTAATCAACGAATTAAAATCTTTTGGCGTAACCATTCATTCTACCGGAGGAGAAACCGCAGATGTTGGAGATGTTGTTCGTACGATTATTGTAGATTCTACTGTTACGGCTCGTATGAAACGCAGCGATGTTGTAGATAATGCTAATATAAAAGCAGGAGATGTAATTGTAGGTTTGGCTTCTTTTGGTCAGGCAACTTACGAGAAAAGTTACAATGGCGGAATGGGGAGTAACGGATTAACCTCGGCACGTCACGACGTTTTCGGAAAATATCTGGCTAAAAAATATCCTGAAAGTTATGATGCACTCGTTCCGGAAGAATTGATCTATTCTGGTCAGGTAAATTTAACAGATGAGGTAGAAAACAGCCCAATAAATGCGGGTCAGTTGGTACTTTCTCCAACCAGAACCTATGCGCCCATTATTAAGAAGATTTTAGACACTTATACTCCAAACGAAATCCACGGAATGGTCCATTGTAGTGGAGGAGCACAGACTAAGATTTTACATTTCGTAAAAGACTTACACGTTATAAAAGACAATTTATTTCCGGTACCACCATTGTTCAAATTAATTCAGGAACAATCAAAAACAGACTGGAAAGAAATGTATCAGGTTTTCAATTGCGGTCACCGTATGGAAATCTACGTTCCTGAAAATATTGCTCAGGATATTATCGCGATTTCAAAATCATTCAATGTCGATGCACAAATCGTAGGTAGAGTAGAAGCGGCAGACGCTAAAAGATTAACGATCACCAGCGAATACGGAACATTCGAATATTAATTTTTTTAAGTTTCAAAGTTTCAAAGGTTCTGAGTTGCTAAGGTTTTATACTGGAGTTTCAACAGAACTTTTTTATTAATAATTAGCTTTTTTAGGAGCTAATCCCGCTATCCGTTACAATCTTTTTGTGCCTCCCGAAGCCTCGGGCTGGCACAAAAGGATTTTTACTACTATCGGGGCTAAAAAACACCTTATTATGTACGAATTACTTTTTTGGAGATATTTAGATGAAATTTACCTAAACCATCATGAGGTTTACGAAGCTCTTGTTGAAAAAGAAGAAGTCGAAGGTCTGGAAATTCTTCCCGTTGAGGTTATCATAAATCGCATCAATTCTGTTTTCTCAAAATGGGAAAGAGTTGACGAAAACAGCTGGAAAAATAAGGACGGAAAAGGTGCTTTTCAAGTCATTACTACACCGCAAAGCATACAAATCGATTGCTATGGAACGGAAGGAAAAACCATGAATCAACTAGTCGATGTACTGGCAGAATTCAAATGTCCGCTTTACGATCCGCAAGTGCCGGAGCGTTATGATGAAATGAGTGAGTAGATTGTTTTTTGCTGTTTGTTGTAAAATGTAAAATGAAAAAGGGCCTGATTTTTATTTGTTGTATTTTTCTAAGCATCGTAATTGTCGTTCTTTTTGGTGTTTTACATAATCAGTTTACATTTACTATTTCAAGTGAATTTTTTACAAAGCTAATGTTTGAAAGATTTGGCTTTGTTGAATACTGTACAACTACTCCCAGATTGACTGCTTCTATTATTGGCGCTTGGTCAACCTGGTGGATCGGATTAATTTCCGGTCTTATATTTTCTACTATAGGATTATTTTATCCTGCTGCAAAAGATATGATTAAAAGTATTAGTTACGCTTCTTTAATACTTTTGGTTACCACTACAATAATTGGTTTGTTAGGTTTATGTTATGGTTTTTTTAATTTGTCCGGGCTAGAAAAAAGCTGTTGCTTTCCTCTAGAAATTAATAATGTCAAAAACTTTATTGCAGTTGCCAAAATGCATAGTTTTAGTTATGTTGGTGGTGCTGTTGGCGTTGTTCTCGGTGTATTTTCTCAAATTAAAAATCTAATAAAAAATAAAACAAACGCTACGGTATAATATAATCTCTGTGGAATGTTTGTGAATCTCAGTGTACTAGTTATTTCGCAAAGCAACACAAAAATTACACAGAGATTCGCTAAGAACTTTAAAAGATTATAAAATCATGAATCAAGAATATAATTTCAGTTTTTCAGACACTATTATTTTAGAAGATGATTTAGTTTTATTGCGTCCTTTGCAGGAATCAGATGTCGAAAATTTACTAGAAATCTCTATCAACGAGCCAGAAACCTGGAAATATTCTCTAGTCGGAGCAGACGGAAAAGAAAATCTTACCAATTATATTCAATCGGCCATAAAAGCAAGAGAAGAAAAAAGAGAATTCCCATTTATTGTGTTCGATAAAAAATCTCAAAAATATGCAGGTTCAACTCGTTTTTACGACATACAGCTAGCGTATAAAACAGTGCAGTTAGGTTACACCTGGTACGGTTCTGCCTTTAGAGGAACTGGTTTGAACAAACATTGTAAATTTTTATTACTTCAATTTGCTTTTGAAACTCTCGGGTTAGAACGTGTAGAATTCCGCGCTGATAATAACAACGAAAGAAGTATTGCCGCAATGAAAAGTATCGGTTGCAAAGTCGAAGGCGTGTTAAGAAGTCATATGCCAACGGCTAACAATCAAGTTCGTCGCGATTCAATTGTTTTAAGTATTCTGAAAAATGAATGGTTTGAAGAAGTAAAAGAAAATTTGAAACAAAAGCTATAAAAAAACAAACAAAAAATTTCTAAGGCTTGCCTCATAATTGTATATATGTGATTTAGAATTTAAAATTTTGGAGTTTAAAATTTAATAACTAGCCATCCTTCAATAATAAATCCTGCTCCTTTCTAAGTTTAACGACTATTTGATCAACATAAGTTTTTATCTTCTGTGGTAATAAATTCCAGTTGGCATCCTTTTTAAAACTTCTTCCATAATCTAAATCAGATTCTACAGCACGAATGGTGTATTTTTTATTTTTATAAACCGTAATAATTTTTACGCGTCGAATTTCATCATTTTCGTTTCTTGTTCCATAAACCACTACAGGATCAGTATAGCCATCACCATCCAGATCCTTGGTAGTGCAATATTTCGTCCAGAACCAAATATTAATTTCTTTTGGTTCTGTACTTTCTAATAAATCAGTAATTTTCCATTTTTCCAAAAAACCTCCATGATCATTCATCACACAAATAGCTTCTATCTTCGTATTTAAGGTATCTTTCTTAGAAAAATTTTTTTGATTTTCAGTAAAAAGCAAATTACAAACACCACTTTTGTCACTAAATTCAAGTGCTTTATAGATCTTAAAATCTGAAACTTCACTTAATTCTCTTTGTTTAATTTGTCCTTTTGTTAACTGGTAACTCTCTGTTTTTTGTGAGAAGCTCAAGATTGAAAAAGAAAGAAAAAGGAATAAAATATATTTTTTCATGAAGAGGATGCATTTTGTTTACTCAAAGATATTTCAAAACCATTTAAGAGGTGTGCTTTTTATATTTTTTAAACAGCATAATTTATTGTAATTTTCTAACCTGAAAAATCATTAAATCGTTTTAGAAATAAATATAATACCGAATGAATTCTACAAAATATTCACAAATTCTTTTAGGCTTATCTATTTTAGTGTGCGGCTTTACCAATCAAAGTATTGCACAAAAAAAAACATTAGAAAAACGAAATCTTATACAGTATGTTGATCCTATGATCGGAACGGCAAAAATGGGACATACTTATCCCGGTGCAACAGTTCCTTTTGGAAGTGTGCAGTTAAGTCCTGAAACCGATACCATTGCCTATAGTTTAAACGGAAAATACAATGGCGAAGTTTATAAATATTGTGCTGGTTATCAATATGAAGATAAAACAATTGTAGGTTTTAGCCATACCCATTTTAGCGGAACAGGCCATTCTGATTTAGGTGATTTTTTAATCATGCCAACAACAGGAAAATTACAATTGAATCCTGGAACTGCTTCTAAACCTTTATCAGGATATAGATCATCATTTTCACATGCTACCGAAAAAGCAGAACCTGCTTACTACAGCGTTTTTCTGGAGGATCATAAAATAAAAGCAGAACTTACAGCAACCACTCGGGTAGGAATGCACCAATACACTTTTCCGAAGTCGGATGAAGCTCATATTATTCTGGACTTAACTTCCGGAATTTATAATTATGACAAAAAGAATGTCTGGACATTTGTTCGGGTAGAAAACGATACTTTGATTACCGGTTACCGCCAGACAAATGGCTGGGCAAGAACCAGAACCGTTTATTTTGCCATGTCTTTTAGTAAACCAATAAAAAGCTACGGACAGGCAGTACAGGAAAAAAGTGTTTACAGAGGTTTTTGGGGAAGATTTGATCAGACCAAAAATTTTCCCGAAATGGCAGGTCAAAACCTCAAATTGTTTTTTGATTTTGATACCAAAGAAGGCGAAAAGATTAAAATAAAAATGGCACTTTCACCAGTAAGTTCAGCAGGTGCCTTAGAAAATATGAAAAAAGAAGTACCAGGCTGGGATTTCGAAAAAGTAAAAAAACAAAGTCAGGAAATTTGGAATACTGAATTGAACAAAATTCAGGTGGAGACTATTCAAAAAGAAGATTTAGTGAATTTTTATACTGCAATGTATCACGCCTTTTTGGGTCCAACAGAATACATGGACTTAGACGGGAACTATAAAGGTCTGGATATGAATGTTCATAAAGCAGATAACTTTACGAATTACACCAGTTATTCGCTTTGGGATACTTACAGGGCTTTGCATCCGTTGTTTAATATTGTTCAGCCCAAACGAAATGCAGATATGGTGAGTTCTATGCTGGCACATTCAGATCAGAGCGTGCACAAAATGCTGCCAATTTGGTCTCATTATGCCAATGAAAACTGGTGCATGATTGGCTATCATTCGGTTTCTGTTGTTGCAGATGCGATTGTAAAAGGCAATACCAGTTTCGATCCTGAAAAAGCACTTCAGGCCTGTGTTACTACAGCAAAAGTCCCTTACTACGACGGATTAGAATATTATATGAATAAAGGTTATGTTCCTGAAGATAAAAACGGTTCTTCGGTTTCTAAAACTCTGGAATATGCTTATGATGACTGGGCAATTGCTCAGGCTGCAAAGAAATTGGGTAAAACAGAAATTTATAATGAATTCATAGAAAGATCAAAAAATTATAAAAACGTTTACGATGCCAAAACAGGATTTATGCGTCCTAAATTAAACGACGGAACTTTTAAAAAAGAATTTGATCCTTTAGACACACACGGACAAGGTTTTATTGAAGGAAATTCGTGGAATTACAGTTTGTATGTTCCGCAAGATCCAGCTGAAATGATTAAGATGATGGGTGGAAACGACAAATTTAATGTTCGCTTAGATTCATTGTTTAACATGCATTTGCCGGACAAGTATTTTGAGAATACAGAAGATATTACAAGAGAAGGAATTATCGGAAATTATGTTCACGGAAACGAGCCATCGCACCACGTTGTTTATTTATACAATTGGACCAATTCTCCCTGGAAAGCGCAGGACAAAATTAGAATGATCCTGAAAAAAATGTATAGAAATGGCGCTGATGGTTTAGGCGGAAATGACGATTTCGGACAAATGAGTGCCTGGTATATTTTTAGCAGTTTAGGATTTTATCCAGTTGCACCGGGTTCTGATGAATATGCTTTGGGAAGTCCGTTGGTTAAAAATGCTGTTTTTAACTTAGAAAACGGTAAAACTTTTGAGGTTGAAACTGTAAATCAATCTGATAAAAATGTTTTTGTCAGTAAAGTATTTTTAAATGGAAAACAACTTTCGAAGCCTTTCTTAAAACATGCAGATGTTATAAATGGCGGGAAAATCACTTTTTATATGAGTAGTAAGCCCAATAAGAAAATTTTTCAGCATTAGATTGTCAAAGATTGTCTCCCTGAGCGAAGTCAAAGGGCTTTAGGAGCAAAAAGGGCTTCGACTCCGCTCAGCCTGACAGTGTAATGACCTAGAGTAAATTTGTGGATTTTTGACGATAAAAATAATAAAAGCCAAAGATACCTGAGATTAAAAAAACTTCACGAAATTTGCGCTTCAAATATTAGAAATATAATCATGAAAATAAATCTAAAATCAGGAATTGATAAATTGCTTTTCGGAATGAAGCAAAACGATGTAACGGCTGCTTTAGGAAAACCTGATAAAAATTATAAAGACGAAGATGATAATGTGATTTTTGTATACAATGCACACAAAATCAGATTGACATTTTATGAGGAAGAAGAATTGAAATTAGGCTATTTAGTAGCTTCAAGCAATGATTTAGAAGTTTTTGGATTCAAACTAATTGGAAGAAAAATTGCCGATGTAAAGAAAGATTTTGCTGCAAAGGGAATTACAAAATATACTCAGGAAACTTTTGATACATTCGAAAATTATTTCAACGAAGACAATTGGTTTATTCTTCAAACAGAATTTGATGAGGTGGTTAAGTTTGAAGTAGGAGCCATTATCAATGACAAAGATGAATTTGACTGGAAGTTTCCAGTGAAGAAATAACACAATTTGTCATCCTGAGGAACGAAGGATCACACAGTTAATCGACAAAGATTGTCGACATTCTTTGCGGAGTTTCTTATGTGATCCTTCGTTCCTCAGGATGACAAACAAAAAAACCGACAAGTAATTGTCGGTTTTTTTTTTTTATGTTTTTCATTAAAGGAAATTTACCCTTTTAACCACGCATTTTTTAGTTTTTCTTTTGAAGCATCTGTCGCCTTAAAAGTTTCTTTTTCTTCAAACGGGAATTTTACAGTTCCTTTTATGGTTTGTTCAACACCGCCACGTTTTATTTTAATTGTAATTGCATCATTTTCTTTCCAGATTTCACTTTCTGAGATCAGATCATAAATGTTATCCAAATTGTATGGTTTGTTGTTTACCGTAACAATTTCGTCACCCGCCTTAAGATTTAAACTGGTAAAAAATGTGTTCAAATCAACATCAGAGCGAACACTTATTTTTTTCGTTGCTTTGTCAATTCCAATATAAGGAGTTTGTCCTTTGATGAAAATAGAGCCCTGAACTTTCTCAGAAGCTTTGGTAACACCTACTTTTGCTAAATAAAAGTCGTAAGGAATTGGAGTGGTTCCTGCAACATATTTATTCAAAAATTCTCCCACTTCAGGATACGTCAATTGCGTTATTTTAGCAAAAAGTTCATTGTCATTGAATGGTTTTTCAACACCGTATTCACTGGATAATTTATGCATCAGGTCCAGAATTCCTCTTTCTCCGTTGCTTTTTTCTCTAATGATAATATCGATACACATTCCTATCAAAGCCCCTTTTTGGTATACATTTAAGTATTGGTCTTTATAAGGCTGCTCCAAAACATTTTTACTCATTAAGGTAAACGACATAGTATCGTTTAAACCTTTAGCTTCTTCAATTTTATCTGCAATACGAGTATAAAATTCAGTTTCATTAATCAAACCCTGATTGATCTGAAAAAGATTGGCAAAATATTCTGTCACTCCTTCGTACATCCATAAATGCTCTGACATTTTTGGTGCATTATAATCAAAATACTGAATTTCTTTTGAGTGAATAGTCAATGGAGTCACAATATGGAAAAACTCATGAGAAACCACATCTTTCATTGATTCTACCAATTTTTCTTTAGGCATAGATTCAGGTAAAACAACCGTTGTAGCCGTTGGGTGCTCTAAAGCTCCAAAACCATGCGCATCGTCTTTGGCCATGCTCGATAAATACAATAAAACCGTATATTTTTTAGTCGCATTTACTTTTCCTAAAAAGTTTTTCTGCGCTGTCATCATGGTTTTCATTTCCGGTGTAATACTTTCCGCAGTAAATTTTCCCGTTGGAGAATATACCGCAATCAAAATATCCATACCGTTTACATTAAATGTAGTATAATCTGGTTTAGAATACATAATAGGATTTTCGACCAAAACAGCATAACGGGGCGTAGTAAAAACGTCGCTTGTTTTACTTGCGTCTTCGTCTGTCATTGAGGTTGCTCCCCAAAGTGTTTCAGGATGCGTAATAGTAACTTTATAAGGAACACTTAATTTGTCCTGAAAGTATCCCACAAACCCATGTGTGTTAACCACGAAATTGACTCCGGCATTGATATTGGTTCCTGCAGGTGAGAACACGTCATCATTACCAAATCCTGTTCCTTTTTCAGTATCAAAAGTATCTCCAACTAAATAGGTAACTTTTTTTAAGGTTTTTGCATTGGCAATAGACCAGGAATTATCATCAATTCTTTTTACTGTAAGCTCATTTCCTTTAGCATCAAAAGCTTTAAAGCTGTCTGAAAATTTACCGTAGTTATCTGTAGAATAAGTTCCGGGAACAGTTTTAGGAATACTATAGATAATTTCGTCTGTTTTAATTTGTGGCGGAGTAACCGTTACTAAAACCTTATCGTCTTTTACATCAGTAAGATTAATATTAACATCTACGACATTGCTTTTTGCAGCACCTGATGAGCTTCCGGTTTTACAGCTCCAAAGTGTTACTGCAAGAGCTAAGGTGTAAATTATTTTTTTCATTTGTTTGTGTTTTGTTATAGCTATATGACTTCAAAAATGTAAAAAAGTTACATTTTAATATAAAAATATAAAAAAACTCCTGAATTTCAGGAGTTCATTTTAGTCTAGTTTGTTTTTTATATAATATTTACCATCCAAATCTTCATCAAAATCATCTATTTTAACAGGTTTTGGTTTTGGTTTGTTGGCAACAGCTTTCTTTTTCCACATCTCAAATTTTTCAAGTGGCATTTTCTTTTTCATGATTTCCAGAACTTCTTTTTCTGCCAATCCAAATTCTTTTTTTATGATCTCAAATGGATTTTTTTCTTCTAAAGCTAACGAAACAAGTTTTTCTGTTTGTTCCCAATTCAATTCTTTGCGGCTACTCTTTTTCATCACGTGAAAATTAATTCAAAATAGAGGTTAATGATTAATAGATTGATTTTCAATTTAAGTATCAATATTAATAAAAAAAATAATTAGTTGGTTCTATGATTGATACTTTTTTTAATGATTTTAACTGTTTTTTGCTGATCTTGATTTTTGAAACGGAATTTGCAATAAATTTTTCAATTTGTTGTGTTCCTCAGGCGCCATGTGTGTATCTACACCATAAATAATTTGTTCTTTTGGTAAAGTGGTAAAGGTGCCAAAAAGGCGATCCCATATCGAAAAAATATTACCGTAATTACTATCTGTATAAGGTAAAACATAATGATGATGGACCTTATGCATATTAGGCGAAATGATAAAATAGCTAAGAAAAAGATCTAATTTATGGGGTAATGAAATGTTAGCATGATTGAATTGTGAAAAAATTACAGACAGACTCTGATAAAGAAAAACCATCCACATCGGACTTCCAACAAGTAAAACACCAACAGTAGTGAAGATAAACCGAATAACGCTTTCACCAGGGTGATGCCGATTGGCAGTAGTTGTATCAATCCAGGTGTCAGTATGGTGAACAATATGAAAACGCCATAAAAATTTACTACGATGCTGCACATAATGAGCCAGATAAGCGCCTATTAAATCTAGTAAAAGCAATCCTATAAGAGTATATAACCAAAGAGGCAATTGCGGTAACCATTGTAGTAATCCAAAATGATTTGCTGTAGTCCAGCTGGCGGTTTTGATTAAAATAAAAGCCAATACGAAATTGACAATAATAGTCGTAAAAGTCAAAAAGAAATTGATTCCTGCGTGTTGCCATTTTCGATATTGGAGCTGAAATAAAGGAAATGTATTTTCTATCAGCCAAAAAAGCGTAATGCCTCCCACCAAAATTAAACTGCGGTGAGAAGAGGGAATTGCACTGAAGTACGTTATAATATCATTCATAAAACAAATATTTTGATGATAAAATGAAAGCTGCGATCGAAGAAAACGGAGATTATTGGCACATAAAAAAAGAGAAAATCAATATAAATATATTAGATTTTCTCTTTAAATGTATTTTTAAGGTAAAGTATTTTTATTTTTTGTAATGAGAGTCAAAGGGTTAGCTATGCTGCATCATGATTTTGTAATAATGTTTTATAAATAAAGCCGGCTGTAATGGCTCCCAATATTGGTGCTGCCCAAAACAACCAAACCTGAGTTAATGGTACTCCGCCAGTAAAAATTGCCTGAGATAATGATCGTGCAGGATTTACAGATGTATTGGTAATTGGAATACTGATTAAATGAATTAATGTTAATCCTAAACCAATAGCAATGCCGGCAAATCTTCCGTTGGCAAATTTATCTGTTGCTCCCAAAATGATCAACAAGAAAAATAAAGTTAAAACAAATTCAGCTATAAATGCTGAAGATAAAGAATATCCGTCAGGAGAAAACGTACCATAACCATTAGTGGCAAAAGCACCTGCTTTAGTGTTATCTATGGCGTTTCCTGCTTTTCCCGACCAAATAATAAATAAGGTTCCGGCAGCGGCAGTTGCCCCTACACATTGCGCCACGATGTACGAAAACAAAGCTCTTGCAGGAAATCTTCCTCCAGCCCATAAGCCAAATGAAACAGCAGGATTAAAATGACCTCCTGAGATATGTCCAACAGCGTACGCCATTGTCAAAACTGTTAAACCAAAAGCTAATGCAACTCCGGCAAAACCAATTCCTAATTCTGGATATCCCGCTGCAAAAAGTGCGCTTCCGCAACCACCAAAAACAAGCCAGAATGTTCCAAAAAATTCCGCGAATAATTTTTTCATAATAATTAATTTTAATTAATAGTTTGACATTAATGGGTATATATGTACGCCCATACAATCAATACGATTTGTAAGGGCAAACGTATTAATAAAATAAATTTAAACAAAGAAAATTTGCCTTTTTTCTTACAGAACATGTAAATGTTCGCAGGGAAAACGGCCAGCAATAATGCAATTATTCCCCAGGCTGCTAAGTGAGTTGTTAAAGGAATCATTAAAAGAATTCCTAAAATAATTTCGGCAGCTCCGCTAAGAATATTTAATAATGTTGGATTAGGCAGATAGGGCGGAATGATCTTAACGTACATTCCGGGATTTTTAAAATGGTTTATTCCGGCAGCAATATAAAGCACAGCCATTAAGTACAAGTGCCAGGGTAAATTCATCATAGGTGATTATTTATCACGAATTTACAAAAAATTAACAAGTATATGGTGCAAAGCAGTTTTTTTTAAAATGCTGTAAAATTCGTTAAAGTTTACGCTTGAAATTTACATTCATTATAATGATTGCCAAAATGATTAAAACGATTCCAACCCATTGAGAGAAAACAACTTGTTCGTTTAGCAAAACATATGCCATCATAACAGAAACGGGAAGCTCAAGAGCAGAAACAATACTCCCTAAACCAATTCCGGTTAATGGGAAACCCGCAGTCATTAACATAGGCGGAATTATGGTTCCGAAAAGTGCCAGGATAATTCCCCATTTCATAAAAATTTCAAAATTGAAAGGTGTTACCTGTGTTGCAAATGCAAATGAAAATACAATGATAGAACCTCCCAAAAGCATGTACAAGCTACGTTGTGCAGATGATATTTCTGTAGCTACACTATTGGCAGTAAACATGGTTGTAGTAAAAGATGCCGCGGCTAAAATTCCCCAAACAAGACCACGCCAGTCCAGATTAATATCATTATGAATAATATTGGTTGCCAGAACAGTACCAATTAATACAATAAAAACAGCAAAAACTTTTTGTTTGGAGGGTAATTTTTTTTCCAGAAACATTTCAAGTAAAACGCCCATCCAGACGGTTTGCATTAATAAGACAATACCAATAGAAACCGGAATGTATTTTACGGCTAAATAATAAAACAAACTGGTCATTCCTAAAGAAGTTCCGGCCAGCATTAAATTAAAAATATTTTTTGGAGTTGCTTTTACAACTTTATCTTTATGTTTGATTTTTTGAAAGGCATTGATCAGTAAAATGCCAATGATCCCGAGTATAAATTGAGAGGTTGTTACTTCAGCAGTTGTGTATCCTTCTGTATAGGCCATTTTTACAAAAGTGGCTAACATTCCGTACGTTGTAGCTCCTAAAGCAACTAAAAATACTCCTTTTAATACGTTTTTTTGTGACATCTTAACTTGTTTGTTTTAAAAAATTAAAGCTGGCAAAGGTAAGTTATTTTGTTTAGGATTTAATAGAAAAAGGGTATAAACGTTGATTTTAATTTGTTTTTGCTAGTTCTCAGGGTTTTAAAATTACAGATTTGACAGAATTGTGCCAAATAAAAAACCATCAGAAATAGATTCTGATGGTTGTTGTATTTTGATAAAATGCCTGATTATTTTGCGGGCTGTGTAGTATAAGTTTCAATTTCAAAAACCAAAGTTGCATTTGGCGGAATAACTCCTCCTGCACCTTTTTCTCCGTATGCTAAATTTGCCGGTAAAAAGAAAATGGCTTTTTCTCCGTCTGTCATCATATCCAGAGCTTCAATAAACCCGGGAATCATTCCGTCTTTTTTACCAACTTCAAAAGGAAAAGCCTGATATCCTTTTTGAGCATCACGATTAGCATCATACTTTCCGTACGCTTTTGCTACACTTGTCATGCTGCTGTCAAAAAGATTTCCATCTTCAAAATATCCTGCATAATGAAAATAAATGTTAGATCCCGGAGCTCCTTTAACACCAGTTCCTTTTTGAGTAATTACATATTTTAATCCGGATGCAGTTGTTGTTGCTTTTGCTTTTGTAGCTGCAAAATAAGCTGCTTTTTGAGTTATTATTTTATTGGCTTCTGCTTTTTTAGCCTCTTGTTTTTTGGCATCTTCTGCCAAAACTTTTACAGCATCAAATTTTTTGGCTGCAGAACCTTTGCGGGTAATCGTAATTTTTGTCATAACATCATTCTGAACAATTTTATTAACATTGTCCATTCCTGAAACCACATGACCAAAAATAGTGTGTTTTCCGTTTAACCACGGCGTATCTTTGTGCGTAATAAAAAATTGACTTCCGTTTGTTGCAGGACCTGAGTTAGCCATAGCCAATACGCCGCCTTTTTCGAATTTTAATTCTTCTACAAATTCATCCTTAAAGGAATAACCGGGACCTCCGGAACCATTTCCGTCCGGATCTCCACCCTGAATCATAAAATCATTGATTACTCTGTGAAATTTTAATCCGTCATAAAATGGTTTTCCTTTAAGTTTTTCCACTTTTACATTCGGATTAGTTCCTTCTGCTAACGAAATAAAATTAGCCACCGTAATAGGTGTTTTTACATATTCCAGTGCAACAACAATATCGCCTTTTGTAGTGGCAATAGTGGCAAAAATTCCATCATTTGGATCTACTGCTTTTGGTGCCCCCTTAGTGGCTGTTGTAGCTGCTTTTGGTTTTGCTTTAGCGGCCGGTTTTTTAGTTGCCTGAGCCTGAATGTTTACTACTGCAAGGCAAAATAAAAATAGAAATTTAAATTTCATGATATTCTAAATTTAGGTCTGTATTTACTGTAAATATATTTACTGTGGTTTCTCTAATAACTGAATTTCGAAGATAATATTCGCGTTTGGCGGAATTACTCCTCCGGCACCCGCTTGTCCGTAAGCCAAATGAGACGGAATAAAAAGAATCGCTTTGTCTCCAAAAGAAAGTTGTTCGATTCCTTCGATAAATCCGGGAATTAAACCATCTTTTTTACCTGCCTGAAACGGAATTGGCTGGTAGCCATTTTGTTCTGCTCTTGACAAATCAAATTTTCCAAATGCTTTGTTTACATCGGCTATACTAGAGTCAAATAAAGTTCCGTCTTCTAAGAAACCTGCGTAGTGAATGTAAATTTGTGTTCCTGCAGCCGGTTTTTTGCCATTTCCTTTTTCGGTAATGATGTATTCTAAACCAGAGCTTGTTTTAGTAGCTTTTGGTCTGACAGATGCATAGTAGGCTACTTTTTCTTTTTGAGCTCCGGCGAATTTGCCTTGTTCTTTGGCGATATTCGAAAAATAATCGTGAAAAACTTTTACAGCATCAAACTTTTTTGCCGCTTCACCATTTCTAACAATAGTTACAGTAACAATTTTATCATCTTGCTTGATTTGGTTTACCACTTCCTGACCTTTTTCAACCACGTGTCCAAAAATGGTATGTTTTCCGTCTAACCATGGAGTTTCAACATGCGTGATAAAAAATTGGCTGCTGTTGGTTCCCGGACCATTGTTGGCCATTGCCAAAACACCGGCTTTGTCGAATTTTAAATCTGAAAATTCATCTTTAAATCTATATCCTGTATCTCCAGATCCTGTTCCTTCCGGATCTCCGGTCTGGATCATGAAACTTTCAATCACTCTGTGAAATTTTAATCCGTCAAAAAAGGGTTTTTTCTTTAAATAATCTTTAGTAACAAATTCATTTTTACCTTCGGCAAGCGTTACAAAGTTAGCTACCGTAACAGGTGCTTTCTGATAATCTAATTCAACAATAATATGCCCTTTATTCGTCTCAATATCTGCATACAAACCATCAGGTAAATTGCTGTGTTCGTCTTTACAAGAATATAAGGAGCTAACGGCTAATAGTAATACTAAAATACTTTTTTTCATTTTAAAAATGTGTTTTTATGGGTTTATTGTATCTTTTTTAGTTGGAGCCGGAGCGGCAGTTTGTGTCGCAGGTTTTGGTGTTGTTGATTTTGGAGCTTGTGCTTGTGCTTGTCCGGCAGCCGGCTCAGGCTTTGCAGCTGGATCTGGCACAAAATTACGAAGTGTAACCGTGCAGATTAAAGGCTGGTTGGTTCCAATTTTTTTATTGTCGCCATGATATCCGTACGCCATATGAGACGGAAATAAAAAGGTTACCGTTTCATTTTTTTTCATGTATTTGATTCCGTCACGCAATCCCATCATGATGTCTTGTTTGTCGACATAATAGGTTTGTGGTCCAAGATCTGATTCAGAATAAATGATTTTTCCGCTAATATCCTTTACTTCGAGGTTAAAATAAGCAATGTCTCCTCTTTTTGGTGTTGCAGTTTCAGTAGCGCTTTTTTCATCATATGAAAACCAATATCCTTTTTTTGTAGCGTAATATTTTACTTTAGGATTGCTCTTGATGATTTTTTTTATCACATCTTCTTCATTGGCAACCAACTTTTTGTTTCTGTCAGCAGATTTTTTCATAAAAGTACCCGAAGCCTGAGAAATAGGTCTTCTGGCTTCTTCATGATGTTTGCAGCTCACAAATAAAACAGCAAAAAGTAGGGTGCAAATGCTTAGTTTTAGGTAGTTCATTGGGGTTATATTTTTAGTTTGTGTACTAAATCTTCAAATTTCTTTACGGTTTCTTCCATAGAAACCTCAGATCTTCCTCCGGCTGCATTGCTGTGTCCTCCGCCATTAAAATGATCTCTGGCAAACTGATTCACATCAAAACCGCCTTGTGAGCGAAATGATATTTTGATGATTTTCTCGTCTTTATTTTCGATAAAAATAGCAGTAAAAACGATACCTTTTATACTTAATCCGTAATTTACAATTCCTTCAGTATCTCCTTTTACATAATTAAAAACATCTAATTCAGCCTGGGTAAGTTTGGTATACGATGTTTTATGTTCTTCAAACACTTTCAGGTTTTGTAAAGCGCGACCTAATAATTGCAAACGGCTGTACGAACTGTTGTCAAATAATAAAACCGGAATCTGAGTGTTTTCTACACCTAAATCGATTAGTTCGGCAATAATTCTGTGTGTGTTTCCTGTAGTTCCCGGAAAACGAAAAGAACCTGAATCGGTTAAAATTCCTGTGTAAATACAAGTTGCAATCGTTTGGTCTAAATCTTCTTTTTTACCTAAGAATGAAATGAAGTTATAAACCATTTCGCAGGTAGAGCCAAAAGAAGTATCAGAGTACATGTAAGCCGCATAATCATCTGGTTTTTGATGATGATCGATCATGATAAAGGTAGCCGTTAATCTGGCTAAAGTATGCTCCATTTCGCCCGTGCGATGAAAAGCATTAAAATCGAGTGTGAAAATTAACTCGGCTTCTTCTAATATCTTTGTGCAGTTTTCTGTATCTTTTTCAAAAATTTTCACTGTTTCTGAACCTGGTAACCAGGACAGGAAATCAGGAAAATCGTTTGGAGCAATAACCGTTGGCTGGTGATTGTTCTTTAATAAAAAATGGTATAAAGCTAAAGTTGAACCCATAGCATCGCCGTCTGGACCTCTGTGCGGAATTATGGCGATTTTCTTTGGGCTTGCGAGTAACAATTGTATCGCTTGAATATCTTGTATTTTCATAGTGTGCGAATTTACATTTTTTTAATGTAAAGTTGAAATCATTTTACAGATTAACACACATTTATAACTCAGCAGTTTTCCGTCGCAGTTTTTAGTTTTAGAATTGATAATTATGGATTTGAAGATGTTTGATATTTCGCAGAGATTCACGAGAGAATTTTTATTTAAGGGTACGTGGTCATCGAAATCACCGCACTTGACATTAAAAGGAAATCGTCATTGAAATTGGCATTTGGCGTTGGAATTTAGAATTTTTAAAGTTTGGAATTTATCTTCTGATAAAACTTAAATTTCACACCTTTTACAATTTGAGATTTGTAAATTCCGACAGAGCCCGACGAAAAGTAAGCAACCGTACATCCAAGAGCAATAAAAATTCCGGGTTGGATTCCGAATAATTCCAATCCCATTATCGTGCAGGCAATAGGAGTGTGGGTCGCGCCCGAAAAAACAGACACAAATCCAATTCCGGCTAAGAGTGCAATTGGCATCGGAATAATTAAAGACAATGCACTACCTAAAGTTGCACCTACAAAAAATAATGGTGTTACTTCTCCGCCTTTAAAACCGGCACCTAAAGTAAATCCGGTAAAAAGTATTTTAAGTAAAAAATCGTACCATTCGCTGGTGATTGAAAAGGAATCTACAATTACCGGAACACCAAGGCCTGAGAATTTAGTAAGCCCAAAACCTGCAAATGCAATAGCTAAAACGATTCCGCCAATAAAAGGACGAAGTGGAGGATATTTAATGTTTTTTGAAAAAAGAAAACTCCAAAAATGGGTGCTTCTAGAGAATAATAAAGCGGCAAGTCCGGATAAAAATCCAATTATCAACGTATAAAAAAGAGTGGTAAACGAGATTTCAGGAATTTCGGGAATACTGTAATGTGTGTGTTTTACTTGCCAAAATTCAACGGTAAAATAAGCGGCGTAAGCGACTAAAAAAGAAAGTATAATGCTTTTAAAATTGATTGTACTGAAATATAAAACTTCCAAAGCAAAAATAGCGCCGGCTAAAGGTGTCCCGAAAACAGAAGCAAAACCGGCACTAATTCCTAATAGAATTAAAATTCGTCTTTCGGAATTATCGAGTTTAAAAATTTTGGTAAACTGATCGGCAATTGCGCCTCCCATTTGTACAGCAGTGCCTTCACGCCCGGCAGAACCTCCAAATAGGTGCGTAAGTAATGTGCCGAAAAGAACTAACGGAGCCATTTTAAGCGGAATGACTTTCTGAGGATTTTCATATTCTTCGAGCAATACATTGTTGCCTTTTACAACAGAGTCTCCCCAATAATAATAGGCTAATCCAATCAGTAATCCGCCGAAAGGCAGAAGCCAGATAATCCAGTCGTGCTGAATTCTATATTGCGTAACAAACTCAAGAGATACTAAAAAAAATGCCGAAGCAGATCCGGATAAAATACCTATCAAAAAACAAATGAAAAGCCATTTGAAGATTGTTAGGAGTATCTTTTTTAGTTTTTGAGAAGTCATTAATTATTTAAAGAATTTTGCCACGAATTACACGAATTTTTACGAATTAAAAAAATCGACAAGATTAAAAGTTAATCAAAAATAATCTTTTTAAATCTTTTAACCTGTGACAAAAAATAATTTGTAAAATTTGTGTAATTCGTGGCAACCCTTTTAGTTATTGTACTACAGCTGTAAATTCAATTTCAACTAAATATTCAGGAGCAACAAGTTTGCTTATTTCATAAAAACCGGTTGTAGGTTTTACATCTTTAAAAAATGTAGAGTGCGCTCTGGCCACTTCTTCAAAAGAATTAATGTCAGTAGTAAAAATGCGCGTTCTGATTACATCTTTCATTCCAACATTCAAATCTTCCAGTACTTTTTCGACACGTTCCAGGATGTTATAGGTTTGCGCATAAGCATCATCAGCTTTTACTTTTTCGCCATCTACAATAGCCACAGTTCCAGAAACTTCGATAATGTTGCCAATTCTTACGGCGCGGCAATATCCCATTTTGTCTTCCCATGGAGATCCTGTTAAGATGTTCTCTCTTTTCATTTTTATCATTTTAGTTTGAATTTAGTTTATTAAAAAATCAAATTCAGGAGTTAGTTAATTTCGCTGCAATTTAAAAAATCTGCAGGTCAAAAAAACCAATTAGGGTTTGAAATCATAACGTAAATGATTCTTTTTTGTGATATTTTGAAGCATAATTTGCTTTGTCACAGATTAAATCACTTTAACGAGGATTGATTTGTATAAATTGATGCCGCGAATAACACAAAGCAAAACATTTAATATATTATCGAACATCATCGTGTTCGTAAAGGCGAAGTTTATTTTGAGTAGTGGTCAGATTTTGCTGCAACATTTCGATTTTATCTAAAAGATTTGCAATAACGTCGAGACCTTCCAAATTGATTTTAAGGTCGTAATGCAATCGGATCATTTTTTCGACAGCCGGTAGTTGTTCCGGCTGCAAATATTCATCTTCTTCAAGAACGATAATTTGTACCAAACCATAATTATGCAACTCTGTTATAAAAGTATTCTCAATTTCGTGATACAAACAGAATTGTTTTATTTGAATTAAGTCTTTACTATTCATGATTTCTTAATTTAGCGAGTTCTTCGAATAATTCTTTTTCTTTTGCAGATAATTTGGTCGGAATTTTTAAAGTATACGTTACATACAAATCGCCAAACTGATTCTCTTTTTTATAAACCGGAAATCCTTTTCCTTTTAGTTTAACGTTAGTTCCGGTTTGCGTTTCGGGAGCGACTTTTATTTTAACCTTTCCGTCAAAAGTATTCACATAGGTTTCTCCACCAAGAATGGCAGTATATAAATCCAGAGCAACATCGGCATATAAATTATTTCCCTCTCGTTTAAAATCAGAATTATTGTCAATCAAAAAAGTAATGTATAAATCTCCATTTGGTCCTCCGTTGGCACCGGGCGCTCCATGATTTGGAATTTTTATAATCTGTCCGTTCTCAACTCCGGCCGGAATTGTAATTCGAATATTTTTCCCGTTTACCGTAAGATTTTGTTTGTGGGTAGTATATGCCGAAGCTAAATCGAGCTGCAATTCGGCATTAAAATCCTGTCCTCTGTATTTGGCCTGACTTCTTGAACTTCTTCCGGCAGAGCCGTACATAGAATTAAAGAAATCAGAAAAATCACTTCCTCCAAAATCTCCGCCAAAGTCAGCATAATCGGAAGTACTTTGCTGTTGTCTTGAATATTGCTGTTGGTTAGGATCGTAACCGGCTTTTTCAAATTCATCGGCATGTTTCCAGTCTTTTCCGTACTTGTCGTATTTTTTTCGGTTTTCCGGATTACCCAAAACTTCATTAGCTTCGTTTATTTCCTTGAATTTCTTCTCGGCTTCTTTATCATTAGGATTCAGGTCCGGATGGTATTTTCGGGCCAACTTTCGATACGCTTTTTTAATCTCAGCTTCAGTAGCAGATTTCGTGATTTCTAATACTTTATAATAGTCTACATAGTCCATTTGTTTGTATTTTAATGAGGATAAATTAAAATATTGAAGTTAGGAATAAGTTGCTAATTATCAAAATGATAAATACTTTTTATAGAAAAAGAATTGTCTCTTTTTGTATTTGGTTGAAATTCAATTTTTTTAAAATGAATTTTTATTTGAAGAATAATTGGCAGGTTTTTTGATTCTAAAATTTAGCCTAATATATTGTTATAAAAGTCTTAAAGTTGTTTCGACTAGCTAAATTATGCTATTTTTGTGTTGCTACTCTGATTTTATAAAAATTACAAAAGCCGATTCGATAATACTTTTTCAATGAAGCACATTTTATTTTTCATATTACTTTTTACAGCTGTAACCGTTTCAGCACAAACTGAATTTGGTACAAAATTCAGGCCTATAGCAGCACCTAAATTTGGTGCGAAGCCAAAGAAAACTCCTATTCCTGAAGTAAAAGATCCGAAAGCAGAAAATCTGGATATACCAAGCATTAAAACACCCAATGTTTTTGATAATACAAGCATCACACCTAAATCGCAATTGCAGGTAGGAGCAGAGAAAAGCAAATTTACCATGTCTACTGAAACTGATTTTGCTAATCCCGGTGATCGCTATGTTCCAAAAATGGAGAAAGAACTCGACAAGGCATTGAAAGATGCAGGATTGAAAGAGGGGCGCGGAACATTGGTAAAGAGAAATATTTCGTTGGGAGATTTCAGGACAAAATCAAAATATTTTATTGTTAAATTTCGTGATTTTGGTGCGATCGACGGCGACTTGGTAAAAGTATCCAGTAACGATAAAGTAATTAGAAATGAATTGTTTTTGGATGTCAACTTTAAAGATGTAAAAATTGACCTTTCAGATGGCTTCAATAAACTAGATTTTGAAGCGTTGAACATTGGAACTTTGGGAGGTAATACTGCTGAAATTCAGGTTTATGATGATCAGGGAAAATTGGTTACAAATGATTACTGGGATAATCTTGCAGCAGGATTTAAAGCTTCGATTATTGTCACCAAAGAATGATTTTTTTAGAAACTCAGTTGCTTAGAAACTAAGTTTTTATGAACTAAATTATCTCTCCCGATTTTTCAGGAGAGATGCGGACCATTTTTAATTCGGAATTATATCTTTATTAGTTTCAGTTGTTCCTTCTCCTGTTTCTTTTAGCATAAAACTTACCAGAATTGCAATCGTAATCCCGATAATCCAAAACAAACCGGCGTGTTGAAAATGCAGTGTTTTATCACTTGTATCAACAAGTGTTTTACCAAATAAATGTGTAAAAATCGGACTTAAAAGGGTTGTAACTCCAAAAGTGATAAAGTTTATCGCTCCTGTAGCACTTCCTTTTACGTTGTCGGGATTGGCTTCTTTAATGATAGAATACGGAATCATGGCTGCTCCGGAGCCAACACCCAATAAAAACATGCTGATTTTGGCCGGTAGTACATCTGGAAAATATAATAATTGAATTAAAGTCAAAATCATAAACAACGCGCCCAATATTAAAACGGGTTTTCGTTTGTTTATTTTGTCTGTGATGTATCCTAATAAAGGACACCCGAAAACCCATCCAAAAGCAACCATGGCACTCGAAATTGTCGCCGTATGAAAATCGAAAGCACGGTCTTTTTCAAAAAACTGAACCGCCCATGTCATCGCAAATATGGTTGTTGGAGCAAATAATAATCCTGAAACGATGCCACAAAGCCACGATTGCGGATTGCTAAAAACAATTTTATACGGACTGAGCAAACCTTGTTTTTTTTGAGTTGGTCCAACAGCTTTGTTCTCGACAAGATCTGCCGGAGTAATAAACCAGAGTCCGAATGCGACTATTATAGTAAAAATTCCTACCGCTAACCAAAAGGTATTGATGTCCATTCCCTTTTCAATTAAGGGGCCAACAATAAATTGTCCGGCAGAACCTCCAAGCATTCCTAAACATTGCGTAAAACCAATAGCTGTTGCCAGAGATTTTGCAGAAAAGCCTTTGCTGGCAAGGTAAACGCAGCCCGGAAAAGCAAAAGCACAACCGGCCCCTTGAAATAAACGTCCGGTAACTCCGCTAAACTGGCTTGAAATGAGAAATAGCAAACAGCCAATTCCTAAAACAAGCGCTCCTGCAAATAGCGAATATTTTGCTCCAAAGCGGTCCAGAGCAATTCCGGCAATTAAACTACAGGTCGAGTAGGTATAATAATAAGTTCCCACAATCTCTACCAATCTAATTTCACTGACAGAAAAATTTTGCGAAAGCTCCGGAAACATTACCGCCGGTGCAGAACGTATTACATAATCTAAAAAATAGAAAACCAAACCAAATACCCATGCAATTACATAGTATTTGGTGTATGATTTAGTAGTATTGATATCCATAACGTATTTCTTTTTGAGTTTAAGCTTTATGAACACGAATTTCACGAATTAACACTAATTCATTTCGTGAAATTGATTTCACAAACTAAAGCAACCCTTAAAAATTAGTGTGAATTCGTGAAATTCGTGTTTAATATTCCCAACTAGTTATAGGCCTTCTTTTAAATGTTTGTAATTGGATTTAATGGTATCTAAAACTTCGTCCATTTTTCCGCCAAGCATTAATCTGGTCATTGATTTTGCCATACCCACCACTTGTTCCCATTCTACTTTTGGAGGCATAGCCAGCGCATTTGGGTTCGTAAAGATATTCAGTAAAACAGGGCCGTTATGGCGAAAAGCGTTTTCAATTGCACCCTGAACCTCTTCTGGTTTGTGCACATTTACGCCCTGAAATCCCATTGCCTGAGCAATTAAACCAAAATCAGGGTTCACCATATCGGTTTCATTATCGGGCAAACCGCCAACTTCCATTTCGAGTTTTACCATTCCTAAAGCGCGGTTATTAAAAACAATAATTTTAATTGGAATATTGTATTGATGAATAGTAGCCAAATCGCCCAGGAGCATAGACAAACCACCATCTCCACACATGGCAATAACCTGTCTTTCCGGATGGGCAAGTGCTGCTCCAATAGCCATAGGCATGGCATTTGCCATCGATCCGTGATTAAAAGAACCCAGCATTTTTCGTGCTCCTGTTCCTTTTATAAAACGCGCTCCCCAAACACAAGTCATTCCCGTATCTACGGTAAAAATTGCATCATTGTCTGCTAATTTATCAAGGACATGCGCCACATATTCGGGCTGAATAGTGTCTTCTCCGCCGTTGTCATCAATATAGGTGTTCATGTTTTCTTTTACACTAGCATACAATTTAAGCTGTGCTTGTAAAAAACTGTCGTCTGTTTTGGTTTCCAAAAGAGGTAATAAGGCTTCGATAGTATCGGCAACATCACCGCATAAGCCCATATAAAGATTGGCTCGTCGGCCTAAGCGCTCTGTGCTGGTATCTACCTGAATAATTTTATTATCAGATGGCATGAATTTATCATAAGGAAAATCAGTTCCCAGTAATAACACCAAATGCGATTCGTGCATGCTGTGATAGGCAGAAGGTTGACCCAATAAACCAGTCATTCCTATTTCATTAGGATTATTAGGCTGAATACTCATTTTTCCTCTAAAAGAATAGCCAACAGGAGCTTTAATATGATGGGATAATTGAACGACCTGATCGTGTGCCTTTTCTGCGCCAATTCCGCAAAACAAGGTAATTTTAGAACTTTCATTTATGGCTTTTGCAAGAAGCTGCAATTCAGTATCAGAAGGTCGAATTACCGGATTACAATGAAAATATTGAGTAGAGATATTGCTTTCAACTGCTGTTAATTCAGATACGTCGCCGGGCAAACCAATTACCGCAACACCTTTTTTACCCAAAGCGTGCTGAATCGCCGTTTGAATTATTCTGGGTGCCTGTTCGGCCGTCATGATCATTTGGTTATAATGGCTGCAATCGTCAAAAAGTTTGATCGTATTGGTTTCCTGAAAATAATCCATTCCCATTTCGCTGGTATTGATAGTCGAGGCAATTGCCAGTAAAGGAACATGGGAGCGATGCGCATCGTATAAACCGTTTATTAAATGCACGTGACCTGGCCCGCAACTTCCGGCACATACGGCAAAACCATCCAATTCTGCTTCAGCAGCAGCAGCATAAGCGCCCACTTCTTCATGACGAACATGAATCCATTTTATTTTTCCGTTCCTGCGTATAGCATCATTAAAGTGATTTAAACTATCGCCGGTAACTGCGTATACACGTTTTACGCCAGCCTCTACCAACATGTCAACTAACTGTTCTGCAACTATCTTACTCATCGAATTTATTTTTAGAATGAGCATTAAAGATACCACTCAATTCGATAGCAGATGTTTTATATTTAAGTTATTATATTTTATAATCTACATTAAATAGCTTTTTTTAGTTTTAGAGGGGGCAAAGGTTCAGAGTTTCAGGGGTACAGAGGGGCAAAGGTTCAAAGATACAGATGTACAGAATTATAAAATTATATGAGCAGTAATGTTTTAGTCTCCACCTAAAAACTACAGAGGTTTAAATTGTTTAAGCTTTATACTTTGCTTCTGAACTTTGTCCCTTTGAACCTCTGAACCTCTGAACCTTGAGAACCTTGAGAACCTCTGAGCTTTTAAGACTTAAAACGGATCTGCAGTAACTCTAAATTTCATGTCTGCTTTTACTGTTACATCTTTAGTTAAGGTTTCTTTCAATGTAACTTTTGTTCTGATTTTGTATTTGTCTGATTTAATGTAGCGATCTAATTTTGTTTCTGTACAAATTAAGTCAATCGTATTGGCCGAAGCGTTAATGTTATCCATATAAGCCAATTCTATTTCGTCAGAATCTGTTGTTGAAATGTACAGGTGAATCGATTTTAAAAACGTAAAATTTTGATCAGCTGGATCTGAAATAGACAGTTTAAGAGATCTTAATTTTACATCTTTTACCAGACTGGCTTTGGTTTTGTTGTTTTCAAATTCTGCAGATGAATTCGTGGTTACATCCGGCATGATAATTTCCGTAGGTAAATTGATCGGTGAAGTGCTTTTTATTTTGATCGAAGTTTCATTTGAAATAGTAAAACTCAACAAATCATCAACGGCATCACAGGAGGTTAAAAATAAAGATAAGAAAAGAGAAAGGGCAATTAATTTTGATTTCATGTTAAATGTTTTTTTTAAAGTACGTATATTTTAGGGAAAGGGTTTTCTTTTTTAGCTTCAAAGGGAAAAAGACTCAAAGTAACAAAGAATTAGTACTGGAAAAATTAAGAATTGGTAAAACCTTTGAGCCTTTCTCATTGTGAATCTTGTACCTAAAAATCAAAGGGACATGATTCAAGGTAACAAAGAATTAGTACTGGAAAAATTGAAAATTGGTAAAACCTTTGAACCTTTGCCACTATGAACCTTAGTACCTAAAAATCGAATCAATAAAAAAATATTTTTTTTTTATGTTCCGATTTTTCATTTTGGAATATAAAAAGTATTTTTGCGCATGCAACACAACGTACTTATTTTAGATTTCGGATCGCAATATACACAGCTTATTGCGCGTAGAGTTCGCGAATTAAATATATTCTGCGAAATTTTCCCTTACAATCACTTTCCTAGTGATTTATCACCTTATAAAGCCGTAATTTTGGGAGGAAGCCCTTTTTCTGTTCGTGCAGAAGATGCTCCACATCCTGATTTATCTCAAATTAGAGGCAAGCTTCCAATGTTGGCAGTTTGTTACGGAGCACAATATTTAGCTCACTTTAGTGGAGGAGAAGTAGCGGCTTCGAACACCAGAGAATACGGAAGAGCCAATTTATCTTATATTAAAGAGAATGAAGTTTTCTTTAACGACGTTTCAGAAAACAGCCAGGTTTGGATGAGTCATAGCGACAGTATCAAAGCTTTGCCAACTAATGCGATTAAATTAGCCAGCACGCATGACGTAGAATATGCAGCTTATAAAATTGATGGCGAAACTACTTATGCAATTCAATATCACCCTGAAGTTTTTCATTCAACGGATGGATCAAAAATGCTAAAAAACTTTTTAGTAGATATTGCAGAAGTTCCTCAAAACTTTACACCAAATGCTTTCGTAGAGGAAATGGTGGGAGAATTAAAAGAAAAATTAGGAAACGATAAAGTAGTTTTAGGACTTTCTGGCGGAGTAGATTCTACTGTAGCAGCAGTCTTATTGCACCAGGCAATTGGTAAAAACTTATATTGTATTTTCGTAAATAACGGTTTACTTCGTAAAAACGAGTTCCAAAATGTATTAGATCAATACAAAGGAATGGGATTGAACGTAAAAGGTGTAGATGCCGGAGATCGTTTTCTTGGCGAGTTGGCCGGAATAAGCGATCCTGAAACCAAACGTAAAACGATTGGTCGTGTTTTTATCGAAGTTTTTGATGATGAATCACACCTAATCGAAGATGTAAAATGGCTGGCGCAGGGAACTATTTATCCTGACGTTATCGAATCGGTTTCTGTAAAAGGGCCATCGGCAACTATTAAATCGCACCACAATGTAGGCGGATTGCCTGATTATATGAAATTAAAAATTGTAGAACCGCTTAGAATGTTGTTTAAAGACGAAGTTCGAAGAGTTGGAGCTACTTTAGGAATAGATCCTGAATTATTAGGCCGACACCCTTTTCCGGGACCAGGATTATCAATTAGAATTTTAGGAGATATTACTCCGGAGAAAGTTCAAATTTTGCAGGATGTAGATTCGGTTTTTATTGAAGGATTAAAATCCTGGGGATTATATGATAAAGTTTGGCAGGCCGGAGCTATTTTGCTTCCTGTAAATTCTGTGGGTGTGATGGGCGATGAGCGTACTTACGAAAAAGTAGTAGCACTTAGAGCCGTAGAATCGACAGACGGAATGACGGCTGACTGGGTTCATTTACCTTATGAATTCCTGATGAAAGTGTCTAATGACATTATAAATAAAGTAAAAGGCGTGAATCGTGTAGTTTACGATATCAGCTCAAAACCACCGGCAACAATTGAGTGGGAATAGTATTGTTTTTCAAATTAAGGTCTTACATTTGTAAGGCCTTAATTTTTTATAACCTACTATTTATGAGAGAACTTTTAACGATTTCTCTTGTCTTTATTTTGTCTTTTAACAAAATAACTGCGCAAGATTCAATTATTGAACACAAAATTCAAAAAGGAGAAACGGCTTATTTTATTGCCCAAAAATACAAAGTTTCGATTGATGAAATTTACAAACTCAACCCCGAATCGCAAAACGGAATTAAGGACAACCAAATAATTAAAATTCCGGTTCATTCTTTAGAAAAAGAAAATCAAAACCAACAAATTACTCATGTTGTTGGAGCAAAAGAAACCCTTTTTGGCTTATCGAAGCAATACAACATTTCTGTAGAAGCGCTTCAAAATGGGAATCCAATTCTTGCCAACGGACTTCAGATTGGTCAGGAATTAATTATTCCTCAAAATTCAAATCTTCCTAAAACAGAAGCTGCCACTTCATCAAAAGCTAGCCATTTGGTTTTAGCCAAAGAATCCTTGTTTAGTATTGCGAGACAATACAATGTTTCGGTTCAGGATCTTGAAAGTACAAATAAGGAACTGCTTCAAAACGGATTACAGATTGGTCAGACAATTTCAATTCCAAACAAAAGAAGAACACTTGACGGTCGCGTTCGTGTTATCAATCAGGAAACTGTTTTTCATGTGGTTGAACCAAAGGAAACCAAATTTGCGATCGCTAAAAAGTACGGCATCTCGATTGACCAATTAGAAGCTCAAAATCCGGAAATTGTGAACGGATTGGTGGTAGGCAACAAACTTGCTATCAATAGCAAAGGTATAAAACCAGCTAATGAAAGCGAAGAACTGATGTTGGCTCTGGCCGAAAAACAAGTGGTAGTCGAAAAAGGAAAAGCCAAAACAGTTGAATTAGAAGACTTAAAAGACAGGCTGGTTGTTCAGAAAGAAATGAATCAGAAAATTATAAAAATTAATGATTTAAAAGTCAATCTGAATGATATGAACGGTTCAAAAAAAAATTCTGTTGAGAAACTGCGTTTGGTTCTCGAAGCCAACAAAAACGTACAGGATATTTTAATGGCAAAGCTGGATTCTTTAGTTAATACGATGAATAATGATTTGGTTGATTTAAAAAGAATGGATGTTTTAAATGTAGAAGAATCAAAACGATTAGAGAAACAATCGTATGAAAGTATTAGTAAAACGAGTGAATTGTCTTCTCAACTGAAAAAAGAACTGGCAGAAAATCGTAAAGCATACGCCGGGTTAATGAACAAGGTAGAAAAAATCGCTGTTGAGGAAAACCAGGAGTACAAAAAGAAAATCCGCGAAAGCGAGAAAAATAATAATAACACTTCGTTACAGCAGCGTCTTTCGTTAGAGGAAGTAAAACGTTATAAAATCGAACAGGAAAAAGGCGATGCACAAAACCAGTTGCTGATTTCTAAAATTGATTCGTTGGATACTCAAAAAACGATCGAGATCAAACGCCATATCAGCAAAGCTTCTTATTATAGTATGGAAGCGCGAAAATTTGATGATAAGGTAGCCTTGATAAAACTTAAAAAGTATCAGGACGAAGCAATTAAAAAAGCAAACACTTCAGAAATTTCAAAAACAATTTCTTTAGAAGAAATGAAGCGAGAACTGAAAGAAAATCCGCTCAGGACTGATAAAACAGTTAAGGTCGAAGTTTATGATAATCTTAAAGAAGTTTCAAACGGCTATTACTTAGTTTTAGGTATATTTACAGACGCAACGCTAAGAGATAAGTTCATTATGAAACTTGTTGATTCTGGCGCTTTTAACGCAAGTTTCTTTTTTAATATAAACAGTCTTTCGTATTATGTGTATACTGATAAGTATCAAAATATGGAAGAAATTTTGTATCAATGCAAGAAAAAAGAAGAAGATGAGTTATATAAAGAGATTATTATTGCTAAGGTAGAAATTGATCTTAGAGAATAATTGGCGTTGAAATTAACAAGTGGCAAGAATCTTGATTAAAAGAGAATTTAGTATCTTGTTTTGAATTAAAAATTAAATTGTTTTAAGCCTTATTATGAAATATTATTCAACATTATTGTCTTTAGTTTTTTTTGTAACCAGTTCAGTGTTTTCTCAAGAAAAAGTGGTAAAATACACAGTTTCAAGCGGAGAAACTGTTAACCAGATTGCGGTAAAATTTAAGGTTACGCCTTATGATATTTATGCATTAAATCCGGATGCGCGCAATGGAGTAAAGCCTAATACGGTTTTGTTGATTCCGACGAAAGGCAGTACAGCAAAAGCAGAAACAGCAGCAGTTAAAAAAACGAACACAGGAAAAGCCACTACGCATGAGGTGCAGCCCAAAGAAACACTTTTTGGAATCGAAAAAAAATATGGAGTTTCTGATGAAGCACTAAAAGCGGCAAATCCGTTTTTGATAAATGACGGTTTACAAATAGGACAAACTCTGGTAATTCCGGCAAAAGGAAGCACACCAAAAGCCACTACGGCAGTAGCAGCAAAAGCTACCAAACCAACTCAGGAGAAATATGTTTATCATGATGTTGTGGCTAAAGAGACAAAGTTCTCTATTGCCAAACAATATGGTATTACGGTTGAAGAATTAGAAAAAAGAAATCCCGAAGTAGTATCGAATTTGCCTGTGGGATATCGCTTAACAATTAAGGGAACAGCGCCTAAAGCGGAAGTTTCTAACACAAATGTAACAAATTCTGCCAAAACTACAGAGACTAAAAAAGCGACAGATAGTCCTAAAAAGACAACTGCCTATATGGAGTATCAGGTAAAACCAAAAGAAACTTTTTACAGTTTAGGAAGAACATTTCATATTACTCCGGAAGAATTAACTGCATTAAATCCGGCACTTTCTGAAGGTGTAAAAGAAGGAATGGTATTAAAAGTTCCTGCAGGATACTTAGCGCCCGCGCCAATAATTGCACACGAACAAACGGCGACCAAACCAGTTGAAAACACCAATGCAGGAGGATCTATACAAATAGTAGATAAAGTAAAATCTGAAACCGTTACAGTAAATCCTGAAGTAGTTGAATTAACTAAAAAAAGAGGAGAAACAGAACGCAAAAAATTAGTTTTATTGTTGCCATTTAATTTAGCTAAAATGCAAAACGATACGACAAGTTCTGCTACGCGCATCAAAAACGATAAATTTTTGAATATGACGCTTGATTTCTATTCGGGAGCGATGATGGCAATAGATTCTGCAAAAGTTTTAAAATTGCCTATAGATGTAGCGATTTACGACTCTCAGGAAACTAAAAACAGTTCGAATATCTCTGGTTTAATGGCACAAAACAAAGTACAGGACGCCAGTGCGATTATCGGGCCGTTTTATCAAAATAATGCGGAGTCTACCGCTAATTCATTGCGTTTGTTTAATGTACCGGTGATTTCGCCATTGTCAAAAGACAAAGCAAATCCAATCGATAATTTATACCAGACCATTCCGTCAAATGATGTTGTTCGAAATGCTGTTTTTGATTTTATGCGAGCTAAAAACGGAAACATTGTAGCAGTTGTAGATAAAAAGAAAGAATCTGTAATTAGTTATATCAAACAAAACCAAAAAGGAGTTGTTTTTGCACCGCTTACCGAAACCGGAGGCTTAGATGTAGCCAGTTTAAAAAGCCTGTTACTGCCAAACCGCATGAATTATGTTGTAATGGAAACGGGAAATACAGCTATGGTAAAAACCACTATAAAGGCGTTAATAGATGCTCAAAAATCATGTCAGGTGCAATTGGTAATTTTAGAACCAAATAGTACATTGGATACAGATGAAATTAATTTTGATAATTTAGTGAGATTGAAATTAATGTACCCTTCTGTAACGCGCGAAAGTGATGAAGACAAAGTGTTAGTTTTTGAAAAAGAGTACCGATTGAAAAATAAGGTAAATCCAAGTACTTATGCAACACGCGGATTTGATGTTACTTTTGATACCATGATGCGTTTGGTACAAGGAAAAACTTATCAGGAAACTGCCGATTTAATGACGACCGAGCAAGTGGACAATAAATTTCAATTTTATAAAAAAGAAGATGGAGGACACGCTAATAAAGGTGTTTACATTTTATATTACGATAGCGATTTAACTTTAAAAGTAGCAAACTAATGACATCAAAAGTAACCTATTTAGGCGATTTAAGAACAAAATCAATTCATGTGCAATCAGGAAGTGAAATCATTTCTGATGCGCCACTTGACAATAACGGAAAAGGAGAAGCTTTTTCTCCAACAGATACAGTAGCCAATGCCTTAGCAAGTTGCATGATGACTATTATGGGAATCAAAGCGCGTGATCTAAATGTAGATTTTATTGGTTCTACAGCCGAAGTAACTAAAATTATGAATGCTGAACCTAGAAGAATTGGTGCTATAGAAATTGTTTTTGAAATGCAAGGTGTAGAAGATGCAAAAAACAAAACAATTTTAGAGCGTGCGGCAATGACATGTCCGGTATTTTTAAGTTTAAGCAGTGAGATAGAAAAAAATATCACTTTTAATTGGAAGTAGTATTTTAACAATAGTATTCAAGCCATCATTTTTGATGGCTTTTTTTTTGCTCGTTCTCAATCAAATTTTACAATTAACAAAACATTGATATCTTTTTTGTAGTGTGTAAAATAGAATACTGTATCTTTGTTTGCAAAAATAACGCAAATAATTGCAAAAATAATGCAATTTAGAAATACAAAAATATTTCTGATTTAGATGCGACCTATTGGTATTGAATCAAAATTGATTAATTGGATAAATTATTTAAAAATTTTATCTTTATATAATGTTGATTGCCATTAGATTAATGGACTGTTAATTGCGTTTTTTTTTAAGAAGTACTATTTTCAGTTGAATCATAAAAATAAAAATACATAATCATGTTAAAAAGTAAAATCGACAAAGCAACAGGATTCGAAAAAAGATTTGAAAACATCAATACCGTTGTTTTTGAAAACTCAGTTGATGCCTCAAAAGCAGTAGCGCAAGAAATTGCGGCCCTGATTCAATCCAAACAAAAAGAAAATAAACCATGCATTTTAGGTTTGGCAACCGGCTCTTCTCCAAAAGGATTGTATGCAGAATTGGTTCGTTTGCATAAAGAAGAAGGACTGAGCTTTAAGAACGTAATTAGTTTTAATCTGGATGAATATTATCCGATGGAGCCTAACTCAATCAACAGTTACGTGCGCTTCATGAAAGAATTACTATTTGATCATGTCGACATTTTACCGGAAAATTACCATGTTCCTGACGGACTTTTAAGCAAAGAACAAATCGCAGATTATTGTCATGATTACGAAGCAAAAATAGAAGCACTTGGCGGAATCGATTTGCAAATTCTTGGAATTGGTGGAAACGGACATATTGGTTTTAATGAATCGGGTTCGTTGCAAAATTCCAAAACACGTTTAGTGGCGCTGGATCATATTACCAGAGTTGCGGCCAGCAAAGACTTTTTTGGATTGAGTAATACGCCAAGAACTGCCATTACACTGGGAGTAAAAAAAATAATGGAAGCCAAACAGGTTATTTTACTGGCATGGGGAGAAGGTAAAGCCAATATCGTGAAAAAATCAGTAGAAGATGAAGTTACGAATCGAGTTCCCGCGTCATTTTTGCAGGAACACAATAATGCTGTTTTTGTTTTAGATAAAGAAGCGTCTTCAAAACTTACCAGAATCAACAAACCGTGGTTGGTAGAAAAAGTGATCTGGACTGATAAATTGACTCGTAAAGCCGTTTTAGGATTGGCGCTTCAGCTGAACAAACCAATTTTAATGCTTACCGATGCTGATTATATTGAGCACGGAATGAGTGATTTATTGGCAGATTCAGGTCCGGCCTACGACATTAACATTAAAATATTCAACAAATTACAAAATACTATTACAGGATGGCCAGGAGGAAAACCAAATGCAGATGACTTAAACCGTCCTGAAAGAGCAGAACCGTCTAAAAAAAGAGTATTGATTTTTAGTCCGCATCCTGATGACGATATTATTAGTATGGGAGGAACTTTCATGCGTTTGCAGGAGCAAGGACATGAAGTACATGTGGCATACCAAACTTCTGGAAATATCGCTGTCGCGGATGATGAAGCGTTGCGTTTTGCACGATTTGTGATTGATTACAATGAGAAATTTGAAATTAACAGTCCGGAGGCCGATTCTATTTACAAAAAAGCTCAGGATTTTTTAGAAAATAAAAAGAACAGCGAAATCGACATTCCAGAAGTTCGTTATATAAAAGGACTTATTCGAAAAGGAGAGGCGAGAGCAACAAGTCATTTTGTGGGTCTGACAGACGATCAGATTCATTTTATGGAATTGCCTTTTTATGAAACCGGAACAATCGAAAAGAAACCACTCGGCACAGAAGATATTCAACTGACGATGGATTTAATTGAAAAAATAAAACCACATCAAATCTATGCAGCAGGAGATTTGGCAGATCCGCACGGAACGCACAAAGTTTGTCTTGACGCGATTTTTGAAGCCGTAAAAGCTTTGAAACCAAAACCTTTTATGGATGATTGCTGGTTATGGCTGTACCGCGGTGCATGGCAGGAATGGGGAATTGACGAAGTAGAAATGGCAGTACCAATGAGCCCGGACCAGGTGTTGGCGAAACGTCACGGAATCTTCAAACACCAGTCTCAAAAAGACGGTGTTGTTTTTCAGGGAACCGACGCCAGAGAATTTTGGCAAAGAGCCGAAGATCGAAATGCAGAAACAGCTGCTTTGTACCACCAATTAGGTTTGGCGACATACGCAGCAATGGAAGCTTTTGTGAGATGGCACTACTAAGTTGCTAAGGGACTGAGTTGCTAAGATCCTAAGCTTTTGCCAGGAGTTGTACTAATTTTCACTAATTAGATTTCTTGCTCATTTGTGTAATTCCTGGCGAAAAAAAAATCGAGGATTAGAAAATCATTTTAATCCTTTAATCTGTGGCAAAAAATAATAGCTTTGCATTAAGAAGCAAGAAAGAGAATCAATCTGTATTCTCTTCTTGCTTCTTTTTTCTTTAAAAAAATGGAACCAGACAAAAAACTTCTCATAAAATTAGCCCACACCAAAATGCCCTTCGGAAAATACGAAGGCAGATTTTTAATTGATTTACCAGAATATTACGTGGTTTGGTATCACAACAAAGGATTTCCTAACGGAGAATTAGGGCAGCAACTGGCGTTGATCTATGAATTAAAGCTAAACGGACTCGAAGAATTGATTCGAAATATTAAGAAGCAGTATCCTAAACCTTTGAAATAACAGGAAAAAGCCTTTTAATTTCTTTGTTAATAACTTTAAATTGTTCACCCCTCTCCGCATAAGCGTTTTTCTATTTTTGTAAAATTAACAACCAAAATCATATATGGAAAATAATTTACAACCTTCAAATGCAGGTCAAGGCATGGGAATTGCAGCTTTAGTATTAGGAATCATAGCTGCGATAGCTGCTTTTATACCTTGCTTTGGTTTAGTAGCAGTAGTATTTGGAGTTCTGGCAATCATTTTTGGCGCAATTGGAGTTTCACAGGCAAATAGAGAAAACGCTCCGAATACAATGCCAAAAGCAGGATTGATTTTAGGAATCGCCGCAACCGCTTTTGTTATTATTTGGGTATTGGTTGTAGTAGGAACTGTTGGATCTGCTGTAATGTCTCACAAAGACGAAATAAAGAGAGCTATAGATTCTGCTAATACAGAAACTGTAAAGGTGCAGGATACTGCTACAGAAGTAGTAACAGATACCATTATTGTCAAAGAAACAAAATAAATAAATCACTTTAGTGAAAAGAAAATCTTCTTACGAAATTGATTCTTATAAAAAGATAAACATAATTTTTATTGCAATAATTATGTTTATCTTTTTTTATTGCCTTCTCGTTCCCCTTTTAAATTTTGGTTTACCTTCTTCCTGCGAAGGAATGCCCTTGAGTTATTGCAAAAGCCGTGGTTTAACAAGAGCCTTTTCTCAAATATTGAAATTTAACTTTAGCGCAGCACTTGCCTATAATCCTTACAGCATTAAAATCTTTTTGTTTTTTCTTGTCGAGCTTATAATGAGACTCTTAATTAATTATAAACTTAAGCTGAACAATATCAAGTTAATAGTTAGGCTGGATGTTGTTTGTAGTGCATTACTTTTTATCTTTTCATTTTATAATTTAGTCTTGATTTAATAAAAAATCACAATAATATTTAAAAATAGCTTCGATTAAAAGTTAAAATTATAGATTGCTAAATGATGTTATTGATCTATTTAAAATTTTGCAAATTATCTCATTCTCGAATTGATAAATTGTCTAATTAAATTTGTACTTTTGCCAAGTTTTTTACACAACTACAAACAACAACAGAATGAATCAAACAAAATATATTTTTGTTACAGGCGGTGTGACTTCTTCATTAGGAAAAGGAATTATCGCGGCATCTTTAGCAAAATTGTTACAAGGAAGAGGATATCGTACCACTATTCAAAAATTTGACCCGTATATAAATGTAGATCCGGGTACTTTGAATCCGTATGAGCACGGAGAATGTTATGTAACAGATGATGGAGCTGAAACAGATTTAGATTTAGGTCACTATGAGCGTTTCTTAAATGTTCCTACCTCACAGGCCAATAACGTTACTACAGGAAGAGTTTACCTTTCGGTTATTGAAAAAGAGAGAAGAGGAGAATTTTTAGGAAAAACGGTTCAGGTCGTTCCTCATATTACGAATGAAATTAAAGAAAGAATGCAATTGCTGGGTAAATCTGGCGATTATGATATTGTAATTACTGAAATTGGCGGAACTGTAGGTGATATTGAATCACTTCCTTATATAGAATCTGTTCGTCAATTGGTTTGGGAATTAGGTGAAAATAACGGAATTGTTATACACCTGACATTAGTTCCTTATTTGGCTGCTGCCGGTGAGTTAAAAACAAAACCTACACAGCACTCTGTTAAGACCTTAATGGAAAGCGGAATTAAAGCTGATATTTTGGTTTGCAGAACCGAGCATGAATTATCTCAGGAACTACGTCAAAAACTGGCTTTGTTTTGTAATGTTAAAAAAGAAGCAGTTATTCAGTCAATTGATGCTTCTACAATATATGAAGTTCCAAATTTAATGCTTGAAGAAGGGTTAGATGTTGTAGCGCTAAAGAAATTAGATTTGCCTAAAAAAGCAGCTCCGGATTTAAAAACCTGGAATACTTTTTTACGAAGACTGAAAAATCCAAAACAAACCGTAAACATAGGTTTAATTGGAAAATATGTAGAAATGCAGGATTGTTACAAATCTATTTTAGAGGCGTTTATTCATGCAGGTGCTGCAAACGAAACAAAAGTAAATGTAATCTCAATTCACTCAGAGCACATTACAACTGATAATGTAGAAGAGAAATTAGGGCCTCTTGACGGAGTTCTGGTTGCTCCCGGTTTTGGAGAAAGAGGTATTGAAGGAAAAATTGAAGCAGTTCGTTTTGCGCGTGAAAACAACATTCCGTTTTTCGGAATTTGTTTGGGAATGCAAATGTCTGTGATCGAATACTCCAGAAATATTTTAGGTTACCCGGAAGCAAATTCTACTGAGATGAACGAGAAAACGTCTCATCCGGTAGTGAGTTTAATGGAAGAACAAAAAAATGTTACGGATAAAGGTGGAACAATGCGTCTTGGAGCCTGGAAATGTAATATTAAACCAAATACATTAGCGCATAGAATATACGGAGAAAAGACTATTTCAGAGCGTCACCGTCATCGTTATGAATACAACAACAAATACGCTGATGAATTGCAAAAAGCAGGTTTGAAAGCGTCTGGAGTAAATCCGGATACCGGTTTGGTAGAAATTGTAGAATTAGAAAACCATCCGTTTTTTATTGGAGTGCAATACCATCCTGAATATAAAAGTACAGTGGCAAACCCACACCCAATTTTCGTAAATTTTGTGGCTGCTGCAGTAAATACGCATAAAAAATAATAATTAATATTCTAAAGGATGTAACTTTTGAGTACAATTCATTACTAATATCCCTGAAACGAATAACTTTTTTAAATTATAATGGAAGAAAAAAAATTTGATCTTAATTCAATCATTGGTTTTGTATTGATATTTGGAATTTTGGTTTGGATAATGTACCAAAACCAACCTTCTGATAAAGAAATTGCTGCTGAAAAAGCCAAGAAAGAATTAGTTGCCAAACAAGAAGCACAAGCAAAAACAGATAAAACAAAAACAGCTGTTTTACCAGTTGCTGCCGCAACTCCTGGCGACACTGTTCAATTGGCGCAATTGCAAAAAACATTAGGCGGTTTTGCTTATTCAGCTACACTTCCTTCTGCAACAGAAGCTTATACAACAATTGAAAACGAAAAGATTAAACTTAAAATCGCAAACAAAGGCGGTTATATAGTTGAAGCTACTTTAAAAGAATTTAAAAGGTTCGAGAAAAATTCAGGACAATTAGTAGAATTAATCAAAGACAATAATTCTCATTTGAATATTCAGTTACAAACGACTGATAACAGAACTTTAAACTCGAAAGATTTGTTTTTTGAGCCAACTCTTACAAAAAGCGGCGGAGATCAAATCCTGACCATGCGTTTGAAAGCGGGAGCAAATGAATTTTTAGAATATAAATATGTACTAAAACCAAATGATTATTTAGTAGGTTTTGATGTTCGTTCGCAAGGATTAAACAGAGTCTTAAATTCAGCGAAACCATTAGATTTAGTTTGGGATTTGAAAACAAACCGAAACGAAAAAAGTGTTTCTATTGAAAAACGTTTTGCTCAGATAGAGTATGAATATGGTGATGAAAAATATAGCTCTGTAAGTCACGGTACTGCAAAGGAAGACACTCCTGAGAAAGTTAGTTTTGTAGCTTTTAAACAGCATTTTTTCACTACAATTTTATCAACGAATAAGCCATTTGAAACCTCTAAATTACAATCTGACGATTTAGTCAAAGATGAAAACATCGATACTACTTACGTTAAGCAATTTAAAGCAACTATTCCCTTAGCTTTTTCTAATGGCGAAATAGATTATAAAATGAATTGGTATTTTGGACCAGCAGATTATAAAACTTTAAAAGCATACGATAAAAACTTCGAAAAAATTATTCCATTAGGTTGGGGAATTTTCGGATGGATCAACAAATGGGTTTTTATTCCCTTATTCGGATTCCTAAGCTCTACAATTGGATTATCATTAGGAATTGCAATCATCATCTTTACAATCATCATCAAATTGGCCATGTCGCCAATTACGTATAAATCATTCCTGTCTCAGGCAAAAATGAAAGTTTTGCGTCCGGAGATTACAGAATTGGGAGAAAAATTCAAAAAAGACCCAATGAAGAAACAACAGGAAACGATGAAGTTGTACAACAAAGCAGGAGTGAACCCAATGGCAGGTTGTATTCCGGCCCTTATTCAGCTTCCGTTTATGTACGCGTCATTCCAGTTCTTCCCGTCGGCTTTTGAGTTAAGACAAAAAAGTTTCCTTTGGGCTGACGATTTATCATCATTTGATGCGGTTGTAAAATTACCTTTCCACATTCCGTTATACGGAAGTCACATCAGTTTGTTTCCGATTCTGGCAGCAATTGCGATTTTCTTCTATATGAAAATGACTTCTGGAGATCAGCAAATGGCAGCGCCTCAACAAGAAGGTATGCCGGATATGGCAAAAATGATGAAAATCATGATTTATGTTTCGCCATTAATGATGTTGATTTTCTTTAATAGTTATGGTGCTGGTTTGAGTTTGTATAACTTTATATCGAATTTAATTACAATCGGAATCATGTTTGTAATTAAAAACTATATAGTAGATACCGATAAAATTCATGCTCAGATTCAGGAAAATAAATTGAAAGAGCCAAAAAAACAAAGCAAATTTCAGCAACGTCTTCAGGAAGTTATGGAGCAACAAGAAGCTGCAAAAAAGCAAGATAAAAAGAAATAATATCTTATAATTATAAAAAAGAACCGTCTCGTTAAAAAACGAGACGGTTTTTTTATGATTAGAATTTTGGCAGTAAAACTTTATCTATTACATGAATAATTCCGTTAGAGCATTGAACATCTGTGGCAACTATAGCACTTACTCTTCCGCTGGCGTCGGTAATTTTTGGTCCGCCAGTTAAACTGATTGTTATATTTTGAGCAGCAAATGTATTTACGACTTGTCCATTGGTCAAAGATGTAGATTGAACGTTAGCTCCGGTAACCACATGATATTTTAAAGTAGTTTCGAGAACATTAGCAGGAATTGCTGCAAGTCCTGAAAATCCGGTTTCGGTTAAGAAACTTGTAAAAGCAGCATTGGTTGGTGCAAAGACTGTAAAGGGAGAACTAGTTGTTCCCGACAAGGTTCCTACAAATCCAGATGAAGCATTGTATTTTAAAGCTGTAACAAGTGTAGTAAAGTTTTTATTAGCTACAGCATGATTGACAACAGTTGGTAAGCCAATAACTCCGTCAACTACATGAATAACTCCATTTGAAGCTTCGATATCTGCAGTAGTAACTGTGGCGCCGCCATTTGTTTTTCCTCCATTAATATCTACAGAAGAACCTTTTTCGAGATACATACTTAACGTATTAGAGGTTGATGCTGATCCTTTTGCTAAAGTTTTTAGATAACCTGTTGTAATGTCTGCTGATTTTACTTTTGTGCTAATAACGTGATTCAAAAGTATTTCCTTTAGAGCAGCAACCGGAACGGCATTTAAATCCTTGTAACCATTTGCGGTTAAAAAAGCACTAAAGGCTGTATTTGTTGGCGCGAAAACGGTATAAGAACCGGAAGTGTTCAGTGTGGTGGCAAGATCTGCTTTTTCTAACGCAGCAACCAAAGAGGTGAGATTAGGATTTGCTTTCGCAATTGCGGTAATAGTCTGTGACTGTTGAGAAGAATCATCATTGTCATCATTACTACATGAAATACTAACTAAAGCAATTACTGCCAATAAAGCAATTAATTTAATTTTGATTGTTTTCATAATATTATTTTTTTTTCGTTTGTATATAGCTAAGTTATTTATTTTGTTTAACAAATTTTACCAAATATTAAACAATTATTAACTTTAGTATTTTTTTAACTGTTTTGTTTATCTTTTTAGTTAATTGATTTAGAGTGTTTTGTATTCTTTGAAATGGATTTTGTAAGACTTAAATGAATTTTTTCATTACCAAAAGATTAAACAAAATTTAAAATTAATTTTCTGCATCTAAAAAAGTTGATTAAAGTAAAATCAACTTATTTTTGTAATACTAAAACTTAGCTTTTATTGTTATATAGAAAAACAGATTATGAAAAAATTTTGGATTTTACTTTTAATAAGTGTTGCGGCTTTTTCTCAAGATTATAATAAAGTTGATGCCAACGGCAAAAAAGATGGCGTTTGGAAAGGAACGTATGAAGTTTCAAAACGCCCACGTTACGAAGGAACTTTTAAGAACGGAAAAGAAACCGGGATTTTCAAATTTTTTGATGACACTAAAAAAGGTGATGTTGTAGCCACTCGTGATTTTACTGCTAATGACGGAAGCTCGTATACGATTTTTTATGATCAGAATAAAAATAAAGTAAGCGAAGGAAAAGAAATTGGTAAAGCCCGCGAAGGCGAGTGGAAGTATTACCACAAAGCTTCAAAAGTGATCATGACGACTGAGAATTATAAAAACGGTAAATTAGACGGATCCAGAAAAGTCTATTATCCGGATTCTAAAATTGCTGAAGAAATGACCTATATCAACGGCTCAAAAGAAGGAATCTATAAAAAATACGGGCAAAACGGAATTCTGTTAGAACAAAGCACTTATAAAAATAACGAGTTCAACGGCGATGCTGTATTCTATGATGCCGATGGAGTAGTAGCTTCTAAAGGAAAATTTGTAAATGGAAAAAAAGCCAATAAATGGCAATTTTACCTAAAAGGCAAATTGGTTAAAGAAGTAAACATGAGTGATCCTAAAGAAAGTTATAAAGCAGACTCAAAGCCTAAAATGAACTAGTTTTTCTTAAAATTGAAATTCTTTTATTATAAGTTTTATCTACAACAGCATTATATAAACTAATCAAAACTACTGCAATTATCAAAAATAGGGCTTATCTTTGCACCCTTGTAAAAATATAAACGATTTAGAATGAAACGTGTAGTTGTTGGACTTTCTGGTGGAGTAGATTCGAGTGTTGCTGCTTATTTGTTGCAACAGCAAGGATACGAAGTTATTGGCCTTTTTATGAAAAACTGGCATGATGATTCTGTTACTATTTCTAACGAATGCCCTTGGTTAGAGGATAGTAATGATGCTTTATTAGTAGCAGAAAAACTGGGAATACCGTTTCAGACTGTCGATTTAAGCGAGCAGTACAAAGAAAAAATCGTTGATTACATGTTCAACGAATACGAAAAAGGGAGAACTCCAAATCCTGATGTACTTTGTAACCGTGAAATTAAGTTTGATGTTTTCATGAAAATCGCTTTAAGCCTTGGTGCAGATTATGTAGCAACAGGACATTATTGCCAAAAAAGTGAAATTGAAGTGGACGGAAAAACGGTTTATCAATTGATTGCCGGAAATGATGTCAACAAAGATCAATCGTACTTTTTATGTCAGTTATCGCAAGATCAATTGTCAAAAGCACTTTTTCCAATTGGTGCGTTAACAAAACCTGAAGTTCGTGAAATAGCTGCTGAAATGGAATTGGTAACAGCTGAAAAGAAAGATTCGCAAGGATTATGCTTTATCGGGAAAGTGCGTTTACCTGAATTTTTACAGCAAAAACTACAGCCGAAAGAAGGTAAAATTATTCAAATTGATAAAAATGATCCTATCTATATTGTTGAAAAACCAGCCGGATTATCTTTAGAAGAAGAATTACAAATAGAAGCTCAAAAACCTGCTTATCTTCCAACAATGGGAAAAGTAATGGGAAATCATCAGGGCGCTCATTATTTTACCAACGGACAACGAAAAGGGTTGAATGTGGGCGGAACAACAGATCCGTTGTTTGTTATAGCCACAGATGTTGAAACCAACACTATTTATACAGGCTTAACAAGTAATCATCCCGGTTTGTTTAAAAAAGCGTTATTTGTGGGAAAATCGGAATTGCACTGGATTCGTACCGACCTTGCTTTACAAGTTGGAGAATCAATGGAGGTGATGGCGAGAATTCGTTACCGCCAGCCTTTACAGAAAGCTACCTTACAACAATTTGAAAACGGAATGTATGTTCGTTTTGATGAACCGCAATCTGCTATTACAGAGGGTCAGTTTGTGGCGTGGTATTTAGACAATGAATTAGTTGGTTCGGGAGTAATTTCTTAGCTTTATACTTTTTTACAGAGGTTTCACCTTTTAAAAAAGTAACTCATGAAGTACATTCTCGTGTTTTTTTTACTGCTTTTTTCTGCGGCGATGTTTTCGCAGGAAGATGCATGGGTATATTTTAAAGATAAACCCAATTCACAATCGTATTTCGAACATCCTTTAAGTATGCTTTCGGCCCGATCTCTGGAGCGCAGATCTACTCAAAACATTGCATTGAGCAGTACAGATGTACCTGTGGAGATTTCTTATGTAAATCAGATTAAACTATCGTTAGGAATTACCGTTTTAGCAAAATCGAAATGGTTGAACGCACTTCATGTTAGGGGCAATCAGTCTAATATTGCTACTCTTAAAAGTTTGCCTTTTGTAGACAAAGTTGTTTTTGCCAACAAAACATTAAACGCTACTTCTAAAAAAGTTACAGAAAATAACCTTTCACAAATAAACGATAAACTTAAGGCAACCGTTGATTATGCATATGGAACTTCTGCCAATCAAATTCAAATGATGAATGGACAGATTTTGCACCAACAAAATAAAACAGGTTCAGGAAAAATAATTGCAGTTTTAGATGCAGGTTTTCCCGGAGTTAATACGGCACAACCTTTTAAAAAACTGATCGACAACGGTCAGATTCTGGGCGGTTATGATTTTGTAAATCGCAGCGAAAATTTTTATTCCGGTGACAGTCATGGTACAATGGTACTTTCTACAATGGGCGGTTATAAAGAAAATGCCTTGGTAGGAACAGCTCCCGATGCTTCTTATTATTTATTCATTACAGAGAATGACGCTAGTGAAAATCCGGTTGAAGAATCACTTTGGGTTGAAGCTGCTGAAAAAGCCGACAGTCTTGGTGTAGATATTATTACGACTTCACTGGGCTATTTTGCTTATGATAATCCCGCGTACAGCCACACGTATAGTGATATGAATGGCAATACAAATTTTATTTCGCGTGGGGCAGAAATGGCTTTCGGTAAAGGAATTATTGTAGTCGCCTCTGCAGGTAATGAGGGAAGTACGGAAGAGCCCCATATTGGTGGTCCGGCAGATGCTGTTTCTGTACTAACGGTTGGATCAGTGACAGCCACAAAAGTAAAATCGTCTTTTAGTTCTATAGGTCCTAGTTTTGACGGAAGAATTAAACCTGAACTCATGGCACAAGGTACCGCAGCTGTTGTTGCAGATGCGGTTGGAAATATCAGAACGATAAACGGAACTTCATTTTCGTGTCCTGTTTTGGCAGGAATGATTGCCTGTTTGTGGCAGGCATATCCAAACAAAACCAATAAAGAAATTAGGCAAATGTTGTTAGAATCGGCAAACCAATTTTCTTCTCCAACTAATGAATATGGTTACGGCATTCCAAATTTCGGACTCAATTTAGATACACAGGCATTTCTGTCTTCTTCGGTTTTTTCTGTTTTTCCTAATCCCGCTCAATCAACAGTTTCATTTTTGTTCGAAAATAATACAGCTATGGTTGCTGTTTTTTCTGTCTTAGGACAAAAAATAATGGAAAAAGAACTTACCAGTCAAAATCCGACTCTTTCTGTTGAAAATCTCAAAAGCGGTCTTTACTTTTTTACTTTTGATAGCGATACTTTGCACAAAACAGGAAAGATCATCAAACAATAAAGTTTTCTTTAAATGAATAAAATTACACAGCTTTTTAATATAAAATATCCAATTGTTCAGGGAGGAATGATTTGGAACAGCGGTTATAAACTGGCTTCTGCCGTAAGCAACGCGGGAGGATTAGGACTTATAGGCGCAGGATCTATGTATCCTGAAGTTTTACGCGAACACATTCAGAAATGCAAAAAAGCAACCGATAAACCTTTTGGCGTCAACATCCCGATGTTGTATCCTAATATTGAGGAGATCATGAAGATCGTTATTGAAGAGGGTGTCAGGATTGTTTTTACTTCGGCGGGAAATCCTAAAACCTGGACTTCAATTTTAAAAGAGAAGGGAATTACGGTGGTGCATGTGGTGAGCAGTACTGTTTTTGCACTTAAAGCACAGGAAGCAGGTGTGGATGCCATTGTAGCAGAAGGTTTTGAAGCTGGGGGACATAACGGACGCGACGAAACAACAACATTGACCCTGATTCCGATGGTGAAGGAAAAGATTCAGATTCCGATTATTGCAGCTGGTGGAATTGCTACCGGCCGGGGAATGCTTGCCGCAATGATTCTGGGAGCCGATGGCGTTCAGGTGGGCAGTCGTTTTGCCGCTTCTGTAGAATCATCTGCACATCAAAATTTTAAAGAAACAATAGTTCAGGTTAAAGAAGGGGATACACAATTGACATTGAAAGAATTAGCACCCGTGCGATTGATAAAAAATAAATTCTATAATGATGTACAGGAGTTGTATGAAAAATGTCCTTTAAAGGAAGATTTAACAGCACTTTTAGGAAGAGCAAGAGCCAAAAAAGGGATGTTTGAAGGTGATCTGGAAGAAGGTGAATTGGAAATTGGACAAATCGCAGGATTAATTCACGAGATTTTACCTGTTGATCAAATTATTCAGGAAATGATGGCCGATTTTGAGATTGCCTGCCAAGAAAAGGCTACATTTGAGTTTTAATTATCTGCAAGATTGTATTATGAATTTTATCCGCACTTTTATAGTATTACTTTTTCTGGGATTTGGACTTCAAGAGGTTCAAAGCCAGTCGTATCAATTTAAAACTTCTGGTTTTAGTGTCTTAGAGAAAAATGAAAGAGGGAAGTGGGGCGAGTGGTCCAATCTAGATTTGGTCAATTTATCTGTCATTCTCGATACCAATAAACATAGAATTGTAGTATACTCACAAGAAATTCAATTGTTTAATATTTTAGATTATATCGAACGGGAAGAGAATGATACAGACATTGTGTACTCCTTTATGTGTAAAGACAATGATGGTACACAGTGTAAACTCTCAATTATTACCCGTAAAAAACAAGACTATCGTAAACAGCTCTACATTAATTACGACGATCATATTATTGTTTATAATATTTTTAGTGTTTAAAAGATTTAGATCTTAATTTAGTTAATAAACAGATTTATAATTGTTTACTTGTTTTTTGAATGAGATGAATACGTATATTTAATACATTTTTAGTAAAAAATTAAATCTAAAGAATAGACTATGACTTGGAATAATATTATCATTGGAATTTTATATTGGCATTCTTATTAAACGGATATTCCTGGTATAAATACAATCGTAATGCTACTCCGGATCAGAAAAAGACAGAAGGTTGGAGTAGATATTACCTAATTTGTACAATTTCATTTTAACCTTATTGTTTTAAAAATTGGGTTGGTAAGCATTTAAAAGTTTATCCGTCGTAAAATAATAAACCCGACAGGTTTTTAAACCTGTCGGGTTTATTATCTCAGAATCTCTAAGAAATATCCTTAATAAACTCATCATATTCTAAATAGAACATTTCGAGAGCGTGCATGTTTTCGTTAAAGAAATCAAAAATGGCATCCCAATTGTTGCGGTTGCTAAAACCAACACCTTGTTTTTCTACCCAGATTCGGCTTATAGTTTTGCCACTTTCCAGTGTATAATTTTTCTCGTAAACCAGATCTTTAATAAATTCATCTTCCAGAATGTTTTTTAAAGCTTCAATTTTTTCAAAATAAGCAATTCGTTTTTCTTCGCTTCGGTGTTCGATGTCAATTAAAACCTGTGCTTTTTTATTGTCTACAAAAAACTTAAAAGAGAAATCTTTAATTTTGGTATCGTAAAGCACCCATTTTCGCGGATATTTCTCGGCAAAAGCTACCCAAAATTCTCTTTTTATTCTTTGTGATTCTTCTCTGCTGTACATTTTTATGGACTTTGATTTTAGAAAACTTGTAGAACCGCGTTTTCTAAACTATATTTATATTTTATTTGAAAGTACAAAAATAAACTTTGATTATGGATTTTCAAGATTTTTTGCAATATGTTCCTAATTTAATTCCGGTTGCACTTCCTGCAGTTTCGGCGCATATCAAAATGGCACCCAAAGAACGAATTCAGGCGCTGAAAAATCAGGATCTAAAAATTGAAAATCCGAGAATTGCAGCTGTAATGATGTTGTTTTATCCAAAGAATGAAAAAACACATTTGGTTTTAATTGTTCGAAATGCATACAATGGCGTTCATTCTTCGCAAATTGCTTTCCCGGGAGGAAAGTTTGAAAGTACAGATGCCAATTATGAAGAAACAGCCTTGCGCGAAACGCACGAGGAAGTAGGGATCAGTCCAGATAAAATAAAAGTCATAAAGCACTTCACGCCCATGTATATTCCGCCGAGCAATTTTTTGGTGCACCCTTTTTTAGGAATTGCCGAGGAGGAACTTTCGTTTTATCCGGATATTCGCGAAGTTGCTGATATTATAGAACTCCCGCTTTCTGTCTTTTTAGACGACGAAATAATCATCGAAGCCACATTGTCAACTTCTTATGCTATTGATGCTTTAGTACCGGCATTTAACATTCAAAATCATATTGTCTGGGGCGCAACAGCAATGATATTAAGTGAATTAAGAGATGTTTTAAAAATAACTTTTGAGGAGAATTTGCAGCAGCCTTAAATTAACAATTTGATATTCATTAGAATAACGATTTATTTGTAGAATTGTTTATTCATATGGCTAAAAGAATAATTTTTGTATGTTTGCGTTCTAACTAAAAAATACAGAAAATAGCTATGGGATTGTTTAAGCGAAATCCTTTTGGACATATATTATTCATCAAGAAATGGTTAATCCGAATCTTGGGTGCTATGACGCATCGAAGATATAGAGGTTTTAATGATTTGCAGATTGAGGGATCTGAAATTATTAAGACTTTACCAGATCATAATGTATTGTTTATTTCTAATCATCAAACGTACTTTGCCGATGTTGTAGCTATGTTTCATGTGTTTAACGCAAGTTTAAGCGGACGTCAGGATACCATTAAGAACATTGGCTATTTGTGGCAGCCCAAGATGAATTTGTACTATGTGGCTGCAAGAGAAACAATGCAGGCTGGTTTATTACCCAGAATTTTAGCTTATGTTGGCGCTATTACAGTCGAAAGAACCTGGCGCGCAAAAGGAGTTGACGTTACCGAAAAACGTGATGTAAACCCAAATGATACTGAAAATATTAAAATTGCACTCGAAGATGGCTGGGTCATTACTTTTCCGCAAGGAACCACAAAATCGTTTAAGCCCGTTCGTAAAGGAACTGCGCATATTATAAAACAGCACAAACCTATCGTAATTCCTATTGTGATTGACGGCTTCCGTCGTTCTTTTGATAAAAAAGGATTGCGCATGAAGAAAAAAGGAATCCTTCAGTCTTTTATCATTAAAGAACCACTTGATATCGATTATGAAAACGATACTATTGAACAAATTGTCGAAAAGGTAGAGTATGCTATTGAGCAGCATCCGTCGTTCTTAAAAGTTATTCCGGCAGAAGAAATAAAAGCACAGGAAGAACTTAATAAACTAAGACAATGGGAGTATTAAATTTAGAGTTTAGATTCTAAGCTTTAAATTTGTTTCAGTTTTCAGGTTCAGTTTTCAGTTTTCAGTTTGAAAAAACTTAGAAACTTAGCCTCTACTAAACTTTAGCATCTTTTTTTTTAAAAATCTATTTTCTTCAACTCCTTATAGTTGTCATATAATCGGCGTAATAATCTTCCGTATAACACTCTGTAAATACACCAAAAGATTCCGAAGAAACCCACAATTACTACCACTAAAATCCCCACTGTTACTAACATTGCGATCCCGTTTACGGCTAGTTTTTCTCTTAAAAATTCCATGTCAGGATTGTACACAAAAGTGGCAAAAAAGCTTAAAATCGCTATTACAACGATCATAGCCAGATTGTACCAAACGTAGTACTGAACTGTTTTTCTGGTTTTTAAGATCGTACTCATTAACGTTTTTGTAGCAACAGTTGTAGTTATGGTTTTGTAATTTTTATAGAAAATAAATACAAAAATCAACCCAATTAGATAATTGAAATATGTTAGTATATCAAGCGTTAATAGTATTTCAGGATGGTTCATTTTTCGTAACAACTCATCGGTATTAATAAAGATGTTGGAAAAAGTCCAAAATGAAATTTCTAAAATGCTAATAATCAAAATCCATTTGACAATAGATGAAGATTTTTTATGAATCATTTTATAGATTTCTGTTTCAGAAATTTGTTGAAAAGAATCAGCGTTCTTTTTCCAGTCCTTTTTTAATAAATCCAGTTCTTTCATAATAATTTTTAAGGATTTAGTATTTTTTTAAGTTTCCCTTTTATTCTATTCATTTTCACACGAGCATTCACTTCGCTAATTCCTAAGGTTTCAGCTATTTCCTGATAATCTTTGTCTTCTAAATACATAAAAACTAATGCTTTTTCGATGTCATTAAGTTGATAAACAGCTTTGTACATCAATTTAATCTGTTCCTCTTCTTCATAATTGTAATCTACATCTTTTACAAAATGCTGATGACTCTCATATTCTACAGTCGATACGGTTCGTTTGGTTTTTCGGTATAAGGTAATGGCGGTATTCAAAGCAACGCGATAAGTCCAGGTCGAAAATTTGCTGTCGCCTCTAAATTTTGGATAAGCTTTCCATAACTGAATGGTAATTTCCTGAAACAGGTCTTTGTGAGCATCTTCGCCGGCAGTATATAATCTACAAATCTTGTGGATTATATTCTGATTTGCCTGCAATTGCGCAACAAATGACTGTTCTAGATTTTCACTCATATTTTATTAGTAGTATTGGAAGTACTTTTGTTACAACTAATTGTTTTTTTTAATCATTAATCTTTTAAAATTAATCCCGATCAAGCGAGGTCATTAATTGGCTTAATAAGTTAATTTTTTAAAGAGATATATGCGTCTATGTCCTTTTGGAAAATCTTTTATTTCTCCAATGGTTTCATAACCATTTTTTAAATAAAATTTTTCTGCTTGGAAGTCAAATGTATCAAGCATAGAAATTTGTGCTCCTTTTTCTTTAGCAATTTTTTCGGTTTGTTTTAAAATCCAAGTTCCTATACCTATATTTCGATATTTTTCATGTACCCACAAAGCTTTTATTTCCAGACCATTCCAATATCCGATGCCTCCCAATATTCCAGCAATTCCGATTTGCTCCTTGTTTTTAACTACGAATTCTATTGGTTCCCAAATACCTGAAATTGCCGGAACTTTATTCAAATTGAAATTATTTACTCCATCTATTATCTCCTTAATATTTTCTTTTTCGCAGTTTTCAAAAGTAAAATCTTTCATATCTTTCTTTTATTATTTCATTTTAACATTTGTGAAATTGATGGCAAACAGCTATAATTCTCTGGTTTTATAATAATTCACCATTAGATCAATGAATTTACTGTAGCTCTCCATTCCGTCTTTTTGATTGTTTGTTTTTAAAAAATTGTCATAAAGAAAATGAAAACCTTCGTCGATAAAAGTGTCATATTTTTTCCAGAAATCTTCACTTTCCTGATAGTTTTTTAAAATTCCGGCATGAACCGTTTTTTTTAATTCTTTAAAAACTTTCTCGTTTTTAAAATGCCATATTCCCAAACAATACCGTAAAACAAAACTGTACCCGGCATATTGATAATATAAATTTTCATTTTTTACAGAAGCCAAAACTCCAATAAAATTGCATTCGCTTTCGCTTGCAAATCCCATTTGGTGTGCCATTTCATGATTGGTCGTCAACGGAAAAGTGTACATAGGCAACAAGTCATTTACCTGTGCTTCATTGGTAAACGGATTCAAATAGCCGCCAAAACCCATATAAGTGAGCGGCACACTGAAAAGTGATTTTTTGATACTGGGTATCTCGTATTTAAAATAAGGATGCTCTTTGGCAAGATTTTTATAACCATTTAAGTTCATCCTGAAAACTTCTTCCTGAGAATAAGGAAAAACAATCTTCGTATTTTTATTTTCGGTGATTTGAAATTGAATTTGATTGGTTTTAAGAATTAATTTTTTTGTAAAAGCCAGTAATTCTGCATCAGTATATTCTTTTTTAATTTTCATTTTTTCAAAAAGTGGTTCTCTGTAGTAATTGAATGCCCACAGAAAATGAAAGAAGAAATAAAATACAGAAATACAGCTTAAAGCTTTTAGAATATTTTCTTTCCATTGCAGTTTCCAGGTTTTACGTACTTTCCAAAACCATACTATTATAAAGTGAATTAAAATGGAGTAAAGGCAGTCTCCAATAGAAAATGGAATTTTACCTAAAACAAATCTGGAAAAATGTGAAATTTTTACATACAATCCGTTACTGTAAAAGGATTCTGTGAATTCTGGAAAATAGGGTAGAATTTTTAAAATCAGAATCTGTACTAACAAAAATAGGGGAAGAATGTATTTTGATTTCACAATATAAATTTAGGTACGTAAATATAATTAATTAGCTTATCAAAAAAAAAGGGTTACCATGAATTACAGAATTTTTAGTAATGATACTTCTGTTGAAGCCGAACTGAATCCTGGAATTTTGATTCTACAGTCCGTATTATTCGTTAGAATTCATTCCATTTGCTTCAAAAAAAATCAAGACAAATCTCTTTAAACTTTGTAACTTTGGAACTCTTAATTGTTAAACTTCAAACAAAATATAATGAGTCAGGAAATAAGAAATCTGGAGCCAAAAGCACTTTGGAATAAATTTGCAGATTTAAACGCCGTTCCGCGTCCATCAAAGAAAGAAGAGCGCGTGATCGAGTTTATGAAAAACTTTGGAAACAGCTTAGGTTTAGAAACTTTTGAAGACGATATTCGAAACGTAATCATCAGGAAGCCGGCAACTCCGGGAATGGAAAACCGCAAGGCAATCGTTATGCAGGGACACCTTGATATGGTACACCAAAAAAATGCAGATACGGTTTTTGACTTCGATACTCAGGGAATTGACATGTACGTTGATGGTGACTGGGTGCGAGCCAAAGGAACAACTCTTGGCGCTGACAATGGTTTGGGAGTAGCGACAATTATGGCTATTTTAGAAAGCAAAGATATTCCGCATCCTGCAATTGAAGCTTTATTTACGATTGACGAAGAAACAGGAATGACAGGTGCTTTAAACTTAAAAGGCGGAATTCTGCAAGGCCAGATTTTATTGAACCTGGATACTGAAGAAGATGATGAAATTGATATTGGTTGTGCTGGTGGAATTGATGTAACTGCTACAAGGACCTATCATGAAGAAGAAGTTCCGGAAGGTTCTGTTGGGCATATTATTACGGTAAAAGGGCTTAATGGAGGACATTCGGGGATGGACATCAACAAAGGTTTAGGAAATGCGAATAAAATCATGAACCGTTTGTTGTTCGATGCTTTTGAAAACTTCGGTTTGCAGGTTGTTGAAATTAACGGTGGAAGTTTACGAAATGCAATTCCGAGAGAAAGTACAGCCAAAGTGATTATTTCTGAAATGTTTGATGAGGCTTATATTTTCGATATGCAGGAAATTATCAATGATATCAAAGCAGAATATAAAACAACAGAACCTAACCTTTCTATTGAAATCGTAAAATGCGATTTACCTGAAAAAGTAATGGATTTAGGTGTTCAGGAAGGAATTATCAGGGCTATTTATGCAGCTCATAACGGTGTTTACAGAATGAGTGCCGATATGGCTGATTTAGTTGAAACTTCAAATAATATAGCAAGAGTTATTATAAAAGATGGTGAAATATCGATTGGGTGTCTAACACGTTCCTCTGTAGAAACTTCGAAATTTGACTTAGCAAATGCATTGCGTTCTGCTTTTGAATTAGTGGGTTGCGAAGTAGAACTTTCAGGATCTTATCCGGGATGGACGCCAAATGTAAATTCTGAAATCTTAGATACTTTGGTTGGAATTTATGAAAAGCAAAACGGTGAAAAACCAAAAGTGGTGGCTTGTCACGCTGGTTTAGAATGCGGAATTTTAGGAACAAATTATCCGGAGATGGATATGATTTCTTTTGGTCCAACTATTCACGGTGCGCATTCACCAGATGAAAGAGCAAGTATCTCTTCCGCTCAAAAATACTGGAAATTTGTATTAGAGATTCTTTCAAATATACCATTTAAATAAAATGGTATTTAAAGTGTTCAGTTTTTTAGTAGTCAGTAATTGCTGCAAACTAAAAAGCTGAACACTTTTTATTACTCCGTAAATATGAATACTAAAAAACGGATCACTCACCACTTTTTTAGTCTCTCTTAGGAGTATTTTTCTTCTCTCTTTTTTCTTCTTTTTTTTCTTTAGCCGTTTTTAACGGTTCTTTTTTTGCTGTTTTTTTAGCATCCTGACTCTTAGCCATAATATATTGATTTTAGTTTTTATTATTACTTTATGTAGTAAATATAGCATTTTAAAATCTGAAATGGCATAAAAAAATCCCCAATTATACGATTGAGGATTTAGATATATAATGAAAATGTAATTTTTTAATTCCTTTTTAAGACTTTATATTGTTCATAACAGCCACTAATGGCATCCATAATTTGAAGGTCATTGGCAGTTTGAATAAAAGAATCAGAATAATTGCAGCGTTGCAAAATTTCAGGAATTTCGTCTTTGCTTATTCCTAAAAGAACAGATATAGTCTCACGGTCGTATTTTGATTCTAATAAATTTCTAACCGTATCATCTTTACGCATTTCTTTCAGTTTTTTGAGTTCTCGTCCGTTCTTTCCAAAAAAACCATAGAGAACATCGGCGGGATTAAAAATAGAGCCTAAAACTTTTCCAAAAGCATTGGGTGAATATTCTCCGGCTTCATAGCCTTGCGTAAGTCCGGAAATACTGTAACGATAATTTTCTTTAGTAGGAATCAATTTAGAATCGACTTCCAGATATCCTGTCAGATTAAAGGGAGCAATAATAACTTCTTCAAGCGCAATTGCTTTTTCGGTAAGCTGAATTCGTGTTACCTTATTTTTTAGCCAGTCATTTGTTACTCTGATTCTTAAGGATTGAAATCCCAAAATCGAAAAGTGAATGGTGTCATTGGGCTGAACATCAATCTCAAAATATCCTTTCGCATCTGATTTTGCACCACGCACTTTGTTTGTGTTAATGATATTTACATTAGCAAGTGGTTGTTTCGTATTGTCATTAATAACGTACCCTGAAACTCTTTGTGGTGCTGTAGACTCAGTGTCTTGTGCAAAACCAACGGCCGATAGTAGTGTAAAAAAGAAAACTGCGAAATATTTCATATCCTGATTTAAAGCTCTAAAAGTACTAAATAGGGATTAAATATTTCGCAGTCTTTGAATATAATTATCAGAAAATTAACAAAGGCTGAAGTGTTGCTTTTGCTATTTAACTAAAATGGCAAAACGAATGTTTGAATTGTATTTTTTAGCGCTACAGAATGCGGCAGCCTGCAAGATTTTGTATGAAAAAAATCCCTAATTCCAGAGATGACCAGAATTAGGGATTTGTATTTAAGGATAATCTAATGATTAGTCTCTTCTTGGTCTTCTTGGTCTTGGTGAATCACCAAAGCTTTCAGAACGTCTTGGAGCTCTGTCTGAACTTCCTTCGCTTCTTGGAGCTGAACTTCTAAAACCACCTTCTCTTTTTGGAGCAGATGAGTTTCTGTCGCTTCTGAAACCACCTTCTCTAGGAGCAGAGTTTCTGTCGCTTCTAAATCCGCCACCACCAGAACCTTCACGTCTTGGTCCGAAACTTCCTCCGCCAGAACCTTCTCTTCTTGGTCCTCCAGAGCTTCTTCCGCCACCAGAACGTCCGTTGTGGTCACGTCTTCCGCCACCATCATTTTTAGAAATTTCAACATTAATACGACGTCCTTCTAATTGTACGTTGTTTAATACTTCCATTACTTTATCAGTGTGTTCAGGATCAGTGTTAAAGAAAGAGAAACCTTCTTTTACATCTACCTTGAAAACGTCATCACGACCTAAGTCTAGTGTTTCTTTCAGGTAATCTTTAAGAGTCATCCAGTCGAAATTGTCTCTTGAACCGATGTTTACAAAATAACGAACTGCTCCGTTATTGTTGAATTCTCTTGGCTCAGAATCACTTCTTTCGCGTCTTTCTCCAGAAGATTGAGATGAAATATCTCTGTTCTTTTTATAGTAAGCAATAAAACGGTTAAATTCTACTGATACCATTTTCTTAATCAATTCTTCTTTAGATAAATCTTCAAGAACATTGTTGATTGCTGGTAAGTAGTTGTCAATTTCGTGATCAACTTCAGTATCTTTAATTTTGTTTGCTAAGTGCAACAATTGAATTTCGCAGATTTCAATTCCTGATGGAATTGGTTTTTCTTCGAATTTTTGTTTGATGATTCTTTCGATAGAAGAAATTTTACGCAACTCACTTTTTGTAACAATTACAATAGAAGTTCCTAATTTTCCGGCTCTACCCGTACGTCCTGAACGGTGATTGTATGTTTCAATTTCGTCAGGAAGTTGGTAATTTACTACGTGAGTAATATTATCAACGTCAATACCACGTGCAGCAACATCAGTAGCAACAAGCATCTGAATTTGTCTTCCACGGAAAGATTTCATTACACCATCACGTTGTGCCTGAGATAAATCTCCGTGCAACGCAGCAGCGCTGTATCCATCTTCAATTAATTTTTCAGCTACAGCTTGTGTATCTCTTTTAGTACGACAGAAAACCACAGAAAAAATATCCGGATTAGCATCGGCTAAACGTTTTAAAGCTTCGTAACGGTCACGTGCATTTACCAGGTAAAATTCGTGAGAAACTGTTGCAGAACCTGAGTTCTTAGCTCCAACAGTAATTTCAACCGGGTCGCTCATGAATTGTTTTGCAATTCTTGCAACCTCTTGTGGCATAGTTGCAGAGAACAACCATGTACTTTTTTGGTCAGGAGTATCAGATAAAATTGATACGATATCCTCATAAAATCCCATGTTCAACATCTCATCAGCCTCATCCAAAATACAGTAATCTATATTTTTAATGTTTACCAATCCTCTGTTGATCATGTCTTGCATTCTTCCCGGAGTTGCCACAATAATTTGTGCTCCTCTCTTAATGTCCCTAGCTTGCTCTGTAATACTAGCCCCGCCGTAAACTGCTACCACATTAATACCTTTCTCGTATTTTGAGTAGTTTTTAAGTTCGTTGGTAATCTGTAAACAAAGTTCTCGTGTTGGCGATAAAACTAATGCTTGTGTATTTCTGTTGTCAGCATCAATTTTTTGAATTAGCGGAAAACCGAAAGCTGCCGTTTTCCCTGTCCCTGTCTGAGCCAACGCAACCATATCTGTGTCTTTTTCCAATAATAGGGGAATCGCTTTTTCCTGTACTTCTGACGGATTCTCAAATCCTAGATCTAAAATCGCCTTCAGTAACGATTCATTCAATCCTAATTGTTCAAATTTATTCATATGTGTATTTAAAATAGGGTGCAAAATTACTGTTAATTATTCAGATAAACTAATGCTATTTTAAGAATTATCTATTTCTTAAGATTTGATTATCAAAAAGTTATCTTTAATGTAAAATCATTTTACTATACAATGGAATAATTTTGAAGAAAAAAACGTCACGAAATATCAATTTTGCCCTGTAAAATGTTGTATTTTAAACAATTATTTGGTGGAGTTCAGAAAATCAATTAGTTGCTGGGTTGCCTTTGCACGATGACTAATTTTATTTTTAATTTCTGATGATAATACTGCAAATGTTTCGGTATAAGTTTCAGGACGAAAAACAGGATCGTATCCAAAACCATGATTTCCGGTTTTATCATGCATGATTTCTCCTTTTGCAATGCCCGTAAACAAATGTTGTTGGCCACTAATATTCAAAGCAATAACGGTTTTAAATTGTGCGCTGCGGTCTAATTTGTCTTTTAGCGCATCCAGAAGTTTATTCATATTATCATCGGCATTTTTTTGTTCGCCCGCATAACGAGCAGAATAAACACCCGGCTCCCCATTTAGCGCTAAAACTTCAAGGCCGGTATCATCTGCAAAACAATCATAACCATACTTCTCTGTTACATAATTGGCTTTCAAAATGGCATTTCCCTCAATGGTGTCGGCTGTTTCCGGAATTTCTTCATGGCAGCCAATATCAGATAAGCTTAATAATTCAATAGAACCTTTTAGAATACTTTGAATTTCTTTGATTTTGTTTAAATTGTTAGAAGCGAAAACGAGTTGCATAGTGATGTATTTAGAGATGGTATTATAAACACAAATTTAGAATTCTTATATTTGATATGTTACCTTAAATAAAAATAAATGGAGTTATCCGCCTTATATAAAAAAATCACCCCTTTTGTCAAACCGTATCGTAAAATGGTAATCGCAACGCTGCTGCTTACATTTTTAGGATCGTTTGCTGCTCAGGTAAATGCATTGATCTTAAAATATACAGTAGATACGATAAATAATTTAATGGTAGCGCACGAACCACTTTCAAAAGGGTTTCATTTATTGGGTATTATAAGTATTGTATTGCTTTCAAAAGAATTGGTTTATTCTGTCGTGCAATTTGGGCAAAAATTTTATGGAGAAAAACTGCGCATCTTTATAACACGGGATATTTCTCAGACCATAGTCGAAAAAATTCTGAGTTACCGGATGGAATTTTATACTTCTAACGACAATGAAAGCGGAAAACTACAAACCAGAATTGATTTAGGAATAAGCAGTTTAACACGCTTGGTTCAGAACTTTTTTATCGATATTCTGCCTTTGTTTGCCAATGCTTTTGTGGCGCTTATTTTGATGTTTTATGCTAATTTTTATGTGGGGCTGGTGAGTTTGTGTATTATTCCGGTTTATTTTTATGTGAGCCAGTTACAAGCCAGTAAATTAAGCGGATTTAGAAGAAGAATGCGAAACTACAGGGAAACAAAAAACAACGGAATTATTAGTTTAATCGAATCGATAACGGTTATTAAATCTTTTGTGAGAGAGCCAATGGAGGCCAATCGGCACCAAAAAATTCAGTTTGAAATGACTGAAAATCAATTGGCAACCAGAAAAACGAGTTTTATATTTGAAAGTATTAAAAGTTTTATTGAGCAAATAGGAGTAGTAATAATTATTATTCTAACCGCTTATTTTGTTCTAAATAACACCATGACAATTGGTGCGATTATGTTTCATATTATGTTGTTTAACAATGTTTCGTCTCCCATTAGGCAATTACACAGAATTTATGATGAAGTAAACGACGCGTTGATTTATTCTGAAGGATTTTTTGATATTTTAGAATCAGAACACGAAAAAGAAATTAGTGGCACTTATATTCCAAAAAAAGTAGTGGGACTTATTAAGGTAAAAAATGTAGATTTTGTTTATCCAAACGGAACCAAAGCACTTTCGAATATTAATTTTACTATTAAACCAAATGAAACCAGTGCTCTGGTCGGACTCAGCGGAGCGGGTAAAAGTACGGTCATCAATTTGCTGGATAAGTTTTATTTGCCAACTTCTGGAAAAATTTATCTGGATGGAGTGGATTTAAATGAATACAATACCGATTTCTTAAGGAAAAATATCGGACTGGTATTGCAAAAAAATCACATTTTTAAAGGAACAATTGCAGAGAATATACTTTATGGAAATCCCGATGCCACACAATCAGAAATTGTAGATGCAGCGAAACAGGCTTACATTCACGAACAAGTGATGCAATTGCCCAAAGGTTACGACTCTGATGCGCATTTACTTTCAGGCGGACAGCAACAGCGAATTGCCATTGCGAGATTGTTCTTAAAAAATCCGCCCATTATTTTTCTCGACGAACCAACTGCCAGCCTCGACGCAATTGCGACAGAACAAATCAAAAAATCGCTTGACGCTATTAAAAAAGACCGGACCGTAATTATTATTTCGCACAGCATTTCTCAAATTATTGATGCCTCGCATATCGTGGTTCTCGAAAAAGGACACTGTGTAGAACAAGGAACGCACGATGAATTATACGATAATAAATCTGTTTATTATGGAATATTTACCGCTATGGCCAATAGTCTTAATATTGAAAAAATAACACAGACACTTGATTAGCTATAAAAATGCGATTTTAAAGAAAAACGAGATTTAGCAGATTTGTTACTTTATGTATTTCAATCTGCGTTTTAAAATTATTCTTTCGATGATAAAGAACGTCATAATGCCACAAGTATAAGCCAGAATATCACTCCAAAGAAAACCTTGTCCGAGCACATATCTTCCAAAAAGTGTTTTCCGGAGTTCAAGCATCCAGTTGCCCTGGTAAAGTTGTAAAAATTCAATGCTGTAGCAAATCAATAAAGATAGAGGTGCTATAAAAGATGATTTTTTGAATGGAAATAGAATTCGAACCAAAAGATAAATCATAACAGCATACAGGAAATCGCCAGTGCACAACGGAACAAAGGAAACTTTCCTGGAAAGAATTCCGAGAAAAATCACAAACAGGAACAGTATTAAATATTGGTTTCTGCGTTTGTTAAAAACGTATTTAAGTAGAAACATTTGTACTTTTTAGGGCAACAAAAATACAAAGATTGAAATAGATTTACTTTATTTTATAAATTTATCAGTTCTATCAACTTCTATCTATAACCACATGAATACAAAATTTTCTCTTTTGATGGCTTTGAGCTTGTTTCTTGCTGTAAATCAAAATTATGCACAGAAAAAAAAAGCGTTTGATACTAATAAGCAGCTGGAATACTGTGCCAGTCAGGCGACTAAAACTTTGGCGGTGATTCCGAATGATGGAAGTTTGCCCAGAACAATTCCGAACGGAAGCACAGAATGGAAATTTGTAAATTATAAAGACTGGACCAGTGGATTTTGGCCAGGAGAACTTTGGTATTTGTACGAAGCAACGGGAAATAAAAAATGGGAAAAAGAAGCCGATAAATTTAGCCGTGTCCTTACGCCTTTGTCGGTTAGTAAAGCTAGTGATCATGATTTGGGTTTTCAAATGTTCAATAGTTTTGGAAACGGATATCGTTTAACTAAAAATCCCGAATACAAGGAAATCATATTAAAAACTGCCGATACCCTTGCAACGCTTTTTAACCCTAAAGTTGGAACAATTCAGTCCTGGCCTCATAATAAATTTGGCGGACATAATACCATCATCGACAATATGATGAACTTGGAGATGCTTTTTTGGGCTTCTAAAAATGGCGGGAATAAAAAACTATACGACATTGCGGTAAAACATGCCGAAACTACGATGAACAATCATTTCAGACCTGATTATAGTTCGTATCATGTTCTGATTTATGATTACGAAACCGGAAAAAAAATAAAAGGGAGAACAGCTCAGGGATATAGTGATGACAGTATGTGGGCGCGCGGGCAGGCGTGGGCAATTTACGGATTTACAATGGTATACCGAGAAACCAAAGATCCAAAATTTTTAGATTTTGCTCATAAATTGACACGTGTATATTTAGATAGATTAACTACAGAGGATTTAGTTCCGTATTGGGATTTTAATGCTCCGGAGATTCCAAATGAGCCGAGAGATGCATCTGCCGCTGCAATTGTATCATCTGCACTTTTAGAGTTGAGTTCTTACACAAAAGATGTAAATTTGAAAAAAGAATATGTGGTGAAGGCAAAAAAAATGATCGTTTCATTATCAGAGCATTATCAAAGTCGAGACGTTAACCCGGCGTTTTTGCTTCATTCAACCGGGCATAAACCGGCCAAAAGTGAAATTGATTGTTCTATAAATTATGCCGATTATTACTATTTAGAAGCACTTTTAAGACTTAAAAACCTAAAATAATTTGAATCATGATCAAGAAAATTAGCCAAGTTTCATTCGCTATTATTATAGTATTAATGCTGGTAGGCTGTAAAAACACCAAACAAAAACTTCAGGAATATGTTACAGCATACAATGCTACAGCAGAAAGCTTTAGAAGTGATAACGTTGCACTTACAACTGCCAGAGGATATATCAACGATAACAAAATCGAATTGCGATTTGAAACCGATTTAGCACAAAACGAAGACAATAAAGTAAAGGCAGGCCAAACCTTTCCGGTACTGTTAAAAAACATGATTGACACTGGCCAGATTCCGCAAGGATTGGTAAAGGAAGGCGTGCAATTTGACGCGTATTTTTTAGCAGATGATAATACAGTCCTCGTAAAGCAAGTGATAAACAAGGAATCACTCAAAGAAATATTAAAAGAGTAGTTTAAAGACTATTCATATAAAAAGCCTCCTTAATTTTTTTAAGGAGGCTTTTTTATTAGAAGGCAATGCTACTTAAAACATCAGATTACAGTAATTTAAGAGAACTTAATTTTAGTATAATCAATTTGTAGTCAAATAATTACATTTAATCTTTTTAATCGATGTAAGTTGTTTATCTATGAAAAGTTTATTATGTTTGAGTTAAAAATTAACTAAAAACCGAAAAAATTATGAAAAAAATTACCCAAATCGCATTTATTGTTGCTGTTTTAGTGTTATTGGTGAGTTGCCAAAACACCAAACAAAAAATTCAGGAGCACGTGAGTACCTACAACACTTCATCTTCTATAAAAGGTCACGGAATTACCAGCACAACAGCTAAGGCATTTTTAAATGACAACAAAATTGAAATCAGGATTGAAACCAATCTGGAAGAAAACGATGAGAATAGATTGAACACGAAAGAATCGTTTCCGGCACTGTTGAAAGAGATGATCAAAAACGATCAGATTTCTACGGCATTAATTGGAGAAGGAGTTACGTTTGATGTTTACTTTCTAGCCTACAACAATGCTATTTTAGCGCAGCAATTAGTAAATAAAGAAGATCTGGCAGTTTTAGAACACGGAGATGGAGCAGTACAAAATAAAGAAACTGCAAAGTTATAAAGCAATACTACAGTTGGAAAATAGCCTTTTTTGTATTAGACAAAAAGGCTATTTTCTTTTACCTTAGGAATTATTCTTTAGGATAATTGTTTTCAATAAAGTATGTTTGTGTAAAAATATACCTAATAAAATCAACCACACCATGATCAAAAAAATTACTCAAATCACATGTGCGCTCGCGTTTATCTTTTTTGCAGCAAGCTGTCAGAACACACAACAAAAAATGCAGGGTTATGTAAATACCTATAACAATTCTGCGGCACTTTTTAGCGACAATATTATTACGAGTACTAAGGCAAAAGCCTTTTTAGAGAAGAAAGAAATTGAAATAAGAATTGATACCAATATCGATCAAAACGAAACCAATAAAGCACTGTATAGTCAATTGTTTCCGGGTATATTAGCGCAAATGCTGACCAAAGAATCAGCCTCAAAAGAATTAATAGAAGAAGGAGTAGTTTTTGATGTTTATTTTCTGGCCAACGATTACACAGAGCTGGCGCAGTTAAAAGTAGATCAAAAAGAATTGGCTAAATTACTAAAGGGAAGCAGTGATTTAACTGATAAAGAAAAAGCTCAGGCCTCAAATAACAATGTGAGTTCTCAAATGCAGGAAATGCTGATCCTGATGAACAGAAACATGCCCATAAAAAATACAGATGGTTCTAAAATATTAAAAATAGAAATCAGTGAAAAAGATGAGTTGGTTTATAAAATCGAACTTCCTAAGGAATTTGCAGCATCCTTAAAAGGAGAAGCTTCAAAAACTTTGATAAAAGAAGAATTGCTTAGAACGGCCAACCTGAAAAACATCTTTGGTTCTGTACAAAAATTTGGCGTGACTAAAATTGTTTACAATTATATCGATGAGAGCGGACAGCTGGTAAATAACATCGTTATAGACGAGAAAGACCTGAAATAATATGGACGGAACCCCAGCCTGGAGAAACGTTCTAAGTATTTTGGTAACTTGTTTTTTGGTGATTAGATTGCTGTATACCTGTTCGAATATGAGCAACAGAAATTCTTCCGGAATTAATCCAGAAATAGTCAATTTTCAGGATACCCAAAAAATCATGCAGGAAAGTATCGAAAGAAATGAAAAGCGCAGGCAAATCATTTCTAATAATATAATGTACCACACATATCAGGGTTTAGACAGCTTAAATTCTATACAAAAAGAGGAATTCGGAATTTTAAAATTAGAAAGAGATACACTGATTTATGTAGATTTAAGTACAAAAATACGAATTCCAAAAGATTACTACTTGCAAAACAATCATGATGACACCTTGAGAATGGCATTTAAATCGCCTCAAAATTTAAATATTTTTACTCATGATTTTGACTCAAAAGAAACACTTGCAACCAATTTGAAGAGCATAAAGCACGACAAGGAATTACAGAAGTTAAAGGAAAGCAAACTGAGCATCTTTAATTTAATGACGTACAAAATAACAGATCACAATAAAAAGTATAACGGTTATGCATTTTGTTTTAAAGTAGAGGGTTCTCAGACTTTTTTTGAATTTGAAAGCGCAGCTCTTTCGTCTGATCAATTAAGGGAAAAAGCGCACGATTATCTTTTTAAAAATTTGAAAGATGTCAAGAAAAAATAATGCTGTTATTGATAGTAAAACAAAAAAGCCTCTTTAAATTTTAAAGAGGCTTTTTGCATATTATCGTTTTGTAACGTTAGTAAGAATGTCCGGAAAGTACGAATCTGATAAGTGGCCAAATTCATCTCCACGCATAAAAATGCTACCGTCTACTTCACTGTAACTGTTTTTACCTGCGGCAGCCAAAAGCTCATTTGCCGCGTGTAAAGTATTTTTATGAAAATGATAAACACGGTCAGATTTATCGGTGACAACCAAACCTTTCATAAGCATTTTATTTTGAGTCGCAACTCCGGTCGGACATTCGTTATTATGGCAACGCAGAGCCTGGATACAGCCCAGTGAAAACATAAAACCGCGCGCACTGTTGCACATGTCTGCACCTAGAGCAATAGCATGCAAAATAGAATAACCCGAAATGATTTTTCCGCTTCCAATAATTCTTATTTTGTCACGAATATTCAAGCCAATCAATGTTTTATTTACAAATATCAGTGCAGGCTCAAACGGCATTCCAACACCATCAGAAAACTCCAGAGGAGCTGCGCCTGTTCCGCCTTCTGCACCGTCGACTGTTATAAAATCAGGATAAATATCCTCTGCAATCATTTCATGGCAAATTGCTTCAAATTCTTCGGTATTTCCAATACATAATTTAAAACCAACCGGTTTTCCATTCGATAATTCACGCAATTGCGCAATAAAGCGAATTAGCCCTTTACTGTCAGAAAAAGCATGGTGACCCGGAGGAGAAAGAATCATGGTGTGCGGTTCTACGCCTCTGATTTTGGCAATTTGAACTGTATTTTTAGCCGCAGGAAGTACGCCGCCATGTCCGGGTTTTGCTCCTTGCGAGAGTTTAATTTCGATCATTTTTACGTTAGGAAGATTAGCCTTTTCTGAAAACTTTTCAGGGCTAAAATTTCCACTTGCATCGCGACAGCCAAAATATCCTGTACCAATTTGCCAGGTAATATCTCCGCCGCTTTCCAGATGATAATCGGTTAAGCCGCCTTCTCCTGTATTTTGATAGAAATTTCCTTTTTTGGCCCCAATGTTAATGGCACGAACAGCATTTTCGCTCAAAGAGCCAAAACTCATCGCAGAAACATTAAATAAAGAAGCACTGTAAGGCTGTCTGCAATCTTTTCCTCCAACCAAAACCCTTGGTAATTCTTCATTTACTTTTGCCGGAAAAATAGAATGTTTAATGCCTTCATAACCATCATGATTTAAATTTTGCTGTGTTCCAAAAGGCGTATTCGAATCAATATTTTTGGCTCTTTGGTAAACCATAGAACGCTGGTTTCTCGAAAAAGGTTTTCCGTCTGTAGATCTTTCAATGAAATATTGCTGAATTTCAGGAGCAATCATTTCAAATAAATACCTGAAATATCCCAAAACCGGAAAGTTTCTTAAAATAGCATGCTTTTTTTGAAGTGTATTATAAAATCCGACGATTAATAAGACCGGAATAAGAAATAGAAGCAAAAAGCCACGCTGAGTATAATAGTAGACGGCTGCAACAAGTAGAAACAATAAGAATCCGAAGATAAAGAATTTTTTTCTCATGTTTTAAATAATAAGTAATAATTTAATTAGTTGAATCTTAAACGGACATAGACATGTTTAATGCCTTTTTTATCTGATTCTCTTTCGTCAATTTCCAAAATATCGGTCAAAGATTTCAGCATGGGTGTTAGCTTGGTATACCCGTAATTTCGGGGATCAAATTCTGGTTTTTTCTTTACAATCAAATTTCCAACATCACCAAGAAAAGCCCATCCATCATCATCTTCAATATCTTCAATTGTAGCTTCAATCAACTCAATAGTTTGTTTGTCCACTTTATGAAGTGCTTTTTCTGTTGGTTTTTCAACGGGTTTTTCAACCGGCTTTTTAGTGTCTGCAGTAACTACTTTTAGTTTTTTCTTCTGAATTGCACCATCCAAAACCTCAATATAAATAAATCGGTCGCAGGCTGCTATAAAAGAACTTGGCGTTTTTTTCTCTCCAATTCCAATTACTTTCATTCCGGATTCCCTCAAACGAATGGCGAGTCTGGTAAAATCGCTGTCGCTCGAAACAATGCAAAAACCTTCTAACTTTCCTGAATACAATAAATCCATTGCATCAATAATCAAAGCAGAGTCTGAAGAGTTTTTTCCAACGGTATAACTATATTGTTGAATAGGAGTAATAGCATGTTCAAGTAAAACAGATTTCCAGCCATTGGCATTAGGCTTCGTCCAATCGGCATAAATACGTTTTGTAGTAGGCGTTCCAAACTTCGCGATTTCTTCCATCATCCCTTTTACATTACTGTACGGCACATTATCGGCGTCAATCAGAACGGCTAATTTTAAATCTTTTGAGTTGCTTAAAGGCATATTTAGATATTAAAAAATTAAATACTTTCAAAGTTAAAACTAAAATTTGTTTTTTCAGAATTTGATGCAGAATAAGTGTTTTAAGGCTAGTAAATTATTTTGGTTATAAATAAGATTGGACTGCCGAATTTAAATTAAGGATAAATTTGTCTTTTATAATATTTATAAATACATTTGTATAGAATTTAATCGATCAATTTATGTTTTCAAAAGCGTGTGAATACGGAATCAGAGCTTCTATTTTTATTGCAACCAAATCTTCTAAAGGAATTAGGGTTGGTATAAAGGATGTGGCAAAAGAAATAGATTCGCCTGAACCTTTTACCGCCAAAATCATGCAGATTTTAACAAAAAACGAAATTATTCATTCTGCAAAAGGAGTAGGCGGTGGTTTTGAAGTCTCTAACGAAGCATTGAAAAACATAAAACTAATTCAGATCGTTGATGCAATTGATGGCGATAAAATTTACAAAGGCTGTGGCATTGGCCTTAAAGAGTGCTCAGAAGAACATCCTTGTCCGGTGCATCATGAATTTAAAAAAATAAGAGAACTTCTTTTAGAGATGCTTACTAAAACAACTCTGGAGCAGCTTGCTTTAGGAGTAAAATCGGGAGATTTCTTTCTAAAAATATTGAACACAAACGATTAAAATTAAATAATTAAAAAAATGAACACACAAACCAAAATTTCGCTCGTTGCCTTAATGGGAGTTTTAACAATTACTTCTTGCGGTAAAAAAGAAGCTGCACCAACAGAACAAACTACAGAAGTTACAGAAACGGCAGAAGGAGTACAACCGGCTGCAGCAGTAGAAAATGTTTTAGTAATTGAAGGAAATGACCAAATGCAATTTAGCACGAATGAATTGAAAGCGGTTGCCGGAAAACCAATTAAATTGACATTAAAGCACGTTGGAAAAATTCCGAAAGAAGCAATGGGGCACAATTTTGTAATTTTACAGCAAGGAACAGATGAAGCTGCATTTGCGGCAAAAGCGATGGAAGCAAAAGCTACAGATTATGTTCCGGCTTCAGAAAAAGCATCGATTATTGCACACACTAAATTATTAGGTGGCGGAGAAGAAGATACGATTGAGTTTACCATTGATAAAAAAGGAACTTATAATTTCTTATGCACTTTTCCAGGGCACGTAGCGATGATGAAAGGCGTACTAATTGTAGAGTAAATACTATAAACTCCAATCTGTAACAGTTTGGAGTTTTTTTACAAATTAATAAAAGATAAAATTGTCTTTTATTGATTGCAAAACCCAATCCAATTTTAAAAGATAAATAAAAACACTTAAAACCTTAAATTAATCGATCATGGAAAACTTAAAAAACAAGACAATAGGCGCTTTCGTTGCCGAAGATTTTAGAACAGCTGCAGTGTTTTCTAAATATAAAATAGATTTTTGCTGCAAAGGAAACAGAACTGTAACCGAAGTATGTGAAAAACAAAACATAAATGCCGATGCTTTGCTGCAAAGTGTAGATGAGGTTACAAAATCTGGAAATGGGGGTGCAATCGATTTTAATTCGTGGCCACTGGATTTACTGGCAGATTATATCGAAAAAACGCATCATCGTTATGTCGAAGAAAAAACACAAACCTTAGTTGCTTTTTTAGACAAATTGTGCAAAGTTCACGGCGCGAATCATCCTGAATTGTTCCGAATAAACGAATTGTTTACAGGCTGCGCAGGGGAACTCTCGCAACATATGAAAAAAGAGGAACTGGTTTTATTTCCTTTTGTAAAAAGAATGGTGAAAACCAAAGATGCGGATGGCGTTTTAGCTCAGCCCTCTTTCGGAACCGTCTCAAATCCCATTGCCATGATGATGCACGAACATGATAATGAGGGAGAGCGTTTTAGAGAAATTGCCGCTTTAACTCATGATTATACTCCTCCTGCAGATGCCTGCACGACTTATAAAGTGACGTTTGCTATGCTGAAAGAATTTGAGGAAGACTTACACAAGCACATTCATTTAGAAAACAATATTTTATTTCCAAAAGCAGTTCTTTTGGAGCAAGAGTTTGCAGCAGTAGAATAATAACTAAATTTTAATTGGGAAAAGAACACCGATCAATACCTGAATAGGGTTGCAATCGGTGTTTTTTATCCTACCAATTTTACACTTTAATATTGCTGAAATGGAATTGTTTAAGCGGAATTCGCAAAAGTCCTGGATTATTTGCTGCTTTTTTAATTTTTTGATTGCCTGTACTTTTGGGCTCTTAATGCGGTTTATGTATTGGTTTCCTTTAGATTTTATAAACTATAGTTTTCTGTTGCATGCCCATTCGCATGTTGCGATGTTGGGGTGGGTTTATTTGATGATTTATGTCTTGGTGGTCCATTTTTTTATTCCGAAGGAGAAACGCAGAAAACATGTATATAAACATTTGTTTTGGCTTACTGAATTTTCGGTGATCGGAATGATGTTGGCTTTTCCAATTCAGGGTTATGCTTTGTTTTCTATTGTTTTTTCGACCTTGCATATTGTACTGAGTTACGTTTTTTGCAGATTAATCTGGAAGGATAGTGGCAATGAAAAAACACCAGAGCAAAAACTTTTAATAGCAGCTATGGTATTTATGGTTGTGTCGACTGTTGCCGTTTGGTGTTTAGGTCCTGCGGTAAGCACATTGGGCAAACAAAGTGTATTTTATCAAATTGCAATTCAGTTTTTTCTTCATTTTCAGTTTAATGGTTGGTTCTTACTGTCCATTTTGGCTTTGTTTTTAAAACAGTTTCAATACAAAGTTGACGAAAAACAATTTAAAAAATTTTACGTTTTGCTAATTGCTTCGGTAGTCCTGACCGTTTTTTTTTCGGTTCGTTGGTTTATAGAAAACGATATTTTTAGCCTCCTCAATACCTTTGGCGTAGTACTGCAGTTGCTTGCTTTTGCATATGGCTATAAAATGCTGATGCCACAAATAAATAATTTTACTGCAAGTTTAGACCCTGTTACAAAAGTGGTTTACGGCTTGGCTTTATTCTCTTTAGCATTAAAAATATCACTTCAATTGATGACCATTTTTCCCGATATTTCTCAGGTTTCACATCAAATCAGGAATTTTGTTATTGGGTTTATTCACTTAACTAGTTTAGGAGTCATAACGGGCTTTTTGTTCGGAATTTTGCTTCAGAATAAAATAATTTCTGCTCGTTCATCTTTATTGAAAACGGGTATTATAACTTTTATTTTGGGTTTTTGTGCAACAGAAATTTTGCTGTTCTTGCAAGGCGGATTATTCTATTTTGAAAAAGGAATGATTACGGGTTATCATGAAATTGTTTTTGGTTTTAGTTTTTTACTGTTTTTAGGATTGCTTCTTATTATGGCATCTCTTATAAACAAAAAACAAGAGCCGATTCATTCCTGACCTTCTCTTGTTTTACGAACTAAAATTGATGAAATTTTTATAATTTTTCGGCTTCCTTATTGATGCTTTCGATCGTTTTTTCGTTATTTACGCCCAAGCCTTCCTGTTGAAACACCAATTCTCCTGCACCGTTAAACACTTATAATGTTAGAGTGCGAAAACTCCATCGGAGAGATTTGTTTGTAATTTACTGCCAAAACTGCTGCAAATTCGCGCGTATCATCTTCAGAAGAACGAAGAAAAAGCCATGGATCCTGATCCATTTTGTTGGCAATGGCAAAAGCTTTTAGTTTTTGTGGCGTATCTGTTTTCGGATCTATGCTTACTAAAATTAGTTTGACTTTTTGCTTTGTTTCCTGATTTAGTTTCGACTCGATATCTCTCATATCTGCAACTAATCTGGGGCAGGCTGCCTTACAAGTTGTGTAAATCATCACCATGACCAGCACATTTCCCTGCAGACTTTTCAATTCGATATCTTTACCGTTTTGCGTCGTCCATTTTGAAGGAAGGTTATAAATTGATAAATTGGTGATTTCCTTTTGGTCTGTGGCCGAAGTCTTCTTTTTATCTGTTTCTTTACAGGATTGCAAAGAAAATAAAAGCATAAAAAGTATTATTATTTTGTTTCTCATTTATAATATGATTTTAAATTATGGTTTGGGAAAAGTATTGCCTGCACATCTAAAACCCAGATTTCTGGTAGAATATTGGGCTTTCAGACTTCCTCTAAAGGCGTAACGCATAAAAGCCGCATAATCCATTAAATCTGTAGCATTTACAGAAGCTCCTCCGCAAAATAAATTTTTATCACTGCTTTTGTCTTTTCGTGATTCGCCAGATAAAAAAATACTATTAAAGTCAGAAGTCCACTCCCATACTAAACCGTGCATATCATAAACTCCCCAATAATTTTTAAAGGTTTTTCCAATCTGATTTTCGTAGGTTCTCGATTTTTCATACCATGATAAAATGTATTCATTGAACTCCTTTCTGGTTCTTGCATCTCTCTTTTTTTCATCGGCCATAGCCACATATTCCCATTCATCCATTGTGGGCAGTCTTTTTCCCACGCATTCGCAGTACTTTTTGGCAGCAAACCACGAGACACCGGTAACAGGTGCGTTAGGATTCGCAGGTTCAAAGTCAAAATCATTTTTCCAATAGTACAGATAACTTTTATCAGCAAAAATTCCCTTTATTTTAGATTTACGGTATGTGCTGTTTTTTTGAATAAAGTGGAGAAACTCGGCATTTGTAACCGGGTATACATCCATATAAAACGATTTTACGAAAACAGGTTTTTGGGAGGTAGCTCCGTAAAGAGGGACAAATGAACCCTCTTTAATCGGAACCATTCCATTTTTCTGAGCATTGGATAATCCGTTAAGCATCAGAAAAAAAATAATAATGAAAAAGTTTATTTTCATAAAGTATAATTGCTGTTATCGTAGCGCTTTTACCATTTCTGGTGTAACTTCTGTTTTGTTGTTGCCCCAGCTGCTATAGATGTAAGTTAAAACGTTTGCTATTTCATCGTCAGATAAATTTTGAGCCGGCATTACATTATTGTATTTTTTCCCGTTAACGTTAACCTCTCCCGTTAAGCCATGCAATATGGTTTTGATGGCACGTTTTGAATCTGAATTTAAATAATCTGATTTTGCAAGCGGTGGAAAGGTTCCCGGAATTCCTTGTCCTTCAGATTGGTGGCAGGCAAAACAAGTTGTGCCAAAGATCTCTTTTCCAATTTTAATTTTATCAGCAACAGTACGTTTAGGTGCTTCTGTTTTCGCCGTTTTGTTTTCAGGCATTTTTTGAATTGTTCCGCCTTCTGGCAAATAAATACCTTCCTGAATAGTTCCTGAATAGATGTTTTTATTTTCTTTTCCTTCTACCTTAAGCATTCCTAGAGCCCCTTTGTTGAATGCTCTAAAAATAGAGTGGTCTACCAAAATAAAAGTTCCGGGAGTTTCTACTTTAAAATCGACAATTGCAGCGCCACCGGCAGGAATTAAGGTAGTTTGTACATTTTTATTAATTGTAGTTCCGCCTTCAATATGTACGTTGTCGAATATTTCACCAATTACGTGAAAAGAGGATACAAGATTAGGACCTCCGTTTCCAACAAATAAGCGTACTGTTTCGCCCACTTTTGCAGTTAGTTCGTTTCCGTTGGTCAGTGAACCTACTTTTCCGTTAAAGACAACATAATCAGGTGTTTCTTTTACCGCTTTATTCATATCAAAAGCCTGTAAACCTTTTGCTCCGTATTCGCCTTGCGTATAAAAATCTCCCTGCATTACATAGTATTCCTTGTCTACCGGAGGAAGTCCGCCTTCTGGCTCCACTAAGATCAGGCCGTACATTCCATTCGCAATGTGCATTCCCACAGGAGCTGTAGCACAATGATATACATATAATCCTGGGTTAAGTACCTTAAAACTAAATACTTTTTCGTGCCCTGGTGCTACAAGTGATGAAGTAGCGCCTCCGCCGGGTCCGGTAACAGCATGTAAATCAATATTATGAGGTAATTTATTGTCGGGATGGTTTTTTAAATGAAATTCAACCTCGTCACCAACACGGGTTCTGATAAAACTTCCGGGTACAGATCCTCCAAAGGTCCAGTAGGTATATTTTACGCCATCAGTCATCGTACCTTCCTGCTCCTTGATTTCCATGTTCAGTTTTAATTTCATGGCATTTCTGTTTCCTATTGGTTTAGGTACATGAGGGGGCGAAGTCAATTCGGCAGTCATTTCGCCTTGTGTCACAATATCAGCAGCATTTGTTGTTTCACTTTTTTTGCAGCTTCCCAAAAAAAGCGCTGCAGAGAATGCGCATAAAATAAAGCTCCTTTTCATCCAGATGTCAGTTTTACTTTTCATAATAATGGTTTATTTTAGTTTTAAATTGAAATCAAAAATAAAAGACTACTTTGTCTTTTATTATGATAAAAATCATGCTTTGCTGTAAGTATTGTTTTATATTACATTTATTTAGGATTATATCCTGAGTTTAATCCTGTTAAATAGGGCAACTTGAATATTTTTGAATAAAAATAAATGAGGGTCTGAATTTTAGAATAATAATGATTATTTTTGCTCGCTGATTAAGTTAAAAAAATAGTACTACAATATATTATGGTAAAAGATTTATTCGAAAGAATTCAGAACAATAAAGGTCCCTTAGGAAAATGGGCTTCACAGGCTGAGGGTTATTTTGTATTTCCTAAACTAGAAGGTGAGTTGGGTCCAAGAATGCAATTTGGCGGAAAAAATATATTAAACTGGAGTTTGAATGATTATTTAGGACTTGCAAATCATCCGGAGGTTCGTCAGGCAGATATTGATGCAGCAACTCAATTTGGAGCTGCATACCCTATGGGAGCCAGAATGATGTCAGGACATACCAAATACCACGAACAATTAGAAAATGAATTGGCTGAATTTGTAATGAAGCCAGCAGCTTATTTATTGAATTTCGGTTATCAGGGAATGGTTTCTATAATCGATGCCTTAGTAACAAAAAATGATATTATCGTTTATGATGTAGACTCACACGCTTGTATTATTGATGGAGTTCGTTTACACATGGGTAAACGTTTTACTTACAAGCACAATGATCTTGAAAGTATGGAGAAAAACCTGCAGCGCGCTACTAAAATGGCAACCGAAACAGGTGGAGGAATTCTTTTCATTACTGAAGGTGTTTTTGGAATGCGTGGTCAGCAAGGAAAATTGAAAGAAATTGTTGCCTTAAAAGAAAAATATAACTTCCGTTTATTGGTAGATGATGCACATGGTTTTGGAACTCTTGGTAAAACCGGAGCAGGAGCAGGTGAGGAACAGGGAGTTCAGGATGGTATTGATGTATACTTTTCGACTTTTGCCAAATCAATGGCGAATATTGGAGCATTTGTAGCAGCAGATAAAGATATTATTGATTACTTAAAATACAATTTGCGTTCTCAAATGTTTGCAAAAGCATTGCCAATGATTCAGACAATTGGTTCTTTGAAGCGTTTAGAATTGTTGCGTAATCACCCTGAATTAAAAGATAAACTTTGGGAAAATGTAAATGCATTGCAAAATGGTTTGCGTTCCAGAAACTTCAACATTGGAGATACTAATACTTGTGTAACTCCTGTTTACTTGCAGGGAAGTGTTCCTGAAGCCATGGTAATGGTAAATGACTTAAGAGAAAACTATGGTATTTTCTTGTCTATCGTAATTTATCCGGTAATTCCAAAAGGAATTATTTTATTAAGAATGATACCAACAACTTCACATACTTTAGCTGATATTGATGAAACGCTTACTGCATTTGAAGCGATTCGCGAAAAGTTAGAAAACGGTACTTACAAAGAAATTGCAAGCAGAACTACTGTAGATCTAGATGCATAATTTGTTATAAAATTAAGATTCCTAATATGGGAATTATGTAAAAAAAATCCATTCGTTATGCGTATGGATTTTTTTTATTTAGGCTAACTTTATATTATAATCAACAAAATAAAAAAATATCAGCATTATGAAAAAAGTATTAGTAGTAACAACCCTTGCCTTAACGGTTCTTGTTTCCTGTAAAAAAACTACAGAGACTGAACCTGTGCAAATAGCACCGAGTGCACCAAAAGAAGCTGAGGTTGCAGAGCCTGCCGGCGACCAGTGTTATGCATGGAGAGCAGACGGTAATGTAGTCGAGATGAGTTTTAACGTAAACTCGCATCAGGAAATAAACGGAAATCTAACCTATAATCTGGTTGGGAAAGATAAAAATGAAGGAACGCTTATCGGAAATATGAAAGGCGATACTTTAATTGCAGATTATACGTTTATGTCTGAAGGTGTATCATCTGTTAGAGAAGTTGCATTTTTACAAAAAGATGGCACCTTTATTGAGGGATATGGAGATGTAGTTGCGGCAAATGATAAAGTAACATTTAAAGATAAATCAAAATTAAAATTTGATCAAAAAAATACATTAACTAAAATTGATTGTAGAGTAGAATAGTTTAAGCTACTTTATAATGAAAGAAATCCATTCGTTTTGGGGGCGAATGGATTCTTTTTTTTATAAGATAGTTGTAAACTGTAAGCTCAATGGCGATTGCACATTAATTTAAAGATATTTCAAATACGTTTTTCTCTGACAATGAATTATAGGATCAAAGTTTTTCCATAGTAAATGTATTGCAGTGTTCTCTGCTAATTCAGGAGTTCTGATACAATTCTGAATTCCTCTTTCAGAGAAAGTTTTATAATACTCGTCAAAGATAATGGCGGTAACTCCTTTGTTTTGATAATCAGGATGAACTCCGATAAGGTAAAAAACGACATCTTTGCTCTTTTTACGTGCTCTCAGTAAGTGAATGAACCCAAACGGAAAAAGTTTTCCCTTCGCTTTTTGTAATGCCTCAGAAAAACTTGGCATAACAATACTAAACGCCACTAATTTATCGTCTTTATCAACGACAAATTTGATGTATTCCGGATTGATAAAACTGATGTATTTCTTTTTAAAATACTCTTTCTGCACATCAGAAATAGCTACAAACGACGCTAATTTGGCATACGATTCATTAAACAAATCAAACATTTTATCTACATGAGGCATAATGTCTTTTGTTTTTGTAAAAGTCAGCGAACGCAGTCCGTAACGTTTCTTAATCAACTCTTGTGCTTTTAGGAAAAACTCAGGTTTAACGTTCGAAAACGGAAAAACACTTTCGATATATTCCTTCTCTATCTGAAATCCTAATTGTTCAAAATGTGTTACATAATACGGATTATTGTACCAGGTAATCATGGTTCCCATTTGGTCGTAACCTTCAGTAAGAACACCTACTTTGTCTAGATTTGAAAATCCCATAGGACCTTCTGCATGTTCTAAATTGTGTTTTCTGCCCAGTTCGTAAACCTTTTCTAACAGAGCTTTTGTAACTTCAATATCATCAATAACATCAAACCATCCAAAACGTACTTTTCTTTTGTGCTGGTTGTTCACTTCAGACCAATTTATGATCGCAGTAATTCGGCCCACAATTTCATTATCCCTGTACGCCAGGTAAAAGTAAGCCTCGGCATTGTCAAAAGCAGGATTTTTTGTTTTATCAAAAGATTCTAATTCATCTGCAATAATAGGCGGTACCCAATACGGATTGTCTTTATATAATGAAAATGGAAATTTGATATAACTCGTTAATTCCTTTTTTGTTTTAGCTTCTTTAATTGTAATCATTCCAACAGATATTGTAAATCTCTAAAAAGAGATTGGGGTTTTTAATTGTTATTCGTATTTCGATTTACGCTTTCTTTCCTTTTCCTGATAATCAATTTTGCGTTGCTCCATCTCATTATCTTTGTTCTTTTTTGCTTTTTCCTTACCTTTAAATTCCATTTGTTTCTCTTTATAACTTCCGTCATATCGCCAGGAAACGCCAACTCCTCCATATAATACAGAAGGCGTGTTTTTGAAATTCGTGCTTATAGAAGCATCAACCTGAAGATTAGAATTTAATAAGTAAGCAGCACCACCACGAACAATAGCATCGCTGTAGAAATCGCTCTTATAGCCTTGGTTTTCAACAAAACCCGACCATTTATCATTAAATCCGTGTGTTAAAGTCAATACGTAACCGTAACTAGGATAATCTGTTGTAATATAATCTGCAATAATGTTAGTGACAAAAACCCATTTTCCTCCACCAAAAAGATTTTGGGTAATCAAAACCACTTTAGGAGAAATACTGGATTCAGGAGAAAAAGAATACGGATTGTCAGCGCCCACAAAATTAGCTCCCGCAAAAAGAGAAACTGCCGGAATCAATTCGTGCCAGTTAAAGCGATGGTTGGCTTTATAGCTGTAGATGTTGGCCTCTTTTTTGTAGTTTTGGTAGGGGTCGTAAATTAAATATTTTGCACCCAGAACCGTTTGTCTAAAGTTATTCTTTTTGTAACTCGTATAAGGAGTGTCAAAATTTTCCATTTGGTATTGCAGATCCAGAACAAGTTCCAGTTTTTCCAGAAATGCACCGTATCGCAAAGTCAGATCTGTACCAAAACCGCTGGCATCATAATCTAATAAATCATGTTTTTCTTTGATACCGTAAACCCCTAATTCAGCCTGAATAACTGATTTTCCAACTGCGTAAGCAGACATGGTTTCGCCCGGACGATTGGAATTAATGACATCAGTATATTGTGCGAAAAAAAATTGCGGTATAAAACAAAGAGCTGTAATAAAGAAGTGTTTATTATTTAACATAAATGTGTTTTTGGATTAAAAAGTAATAACGCATTTCAAATGTACTATATTTTATTATTTATTTAAGATTGATATTTTAATTTTAAACGATGGATTTATTAATTTTGGAAAAAAATTAGGATCATGCAAGAAGCATCTTTTACAAATTTGTTTAAAACGATAATGTGGATTATTGCGTTTTATTATATTTTTAAGTTTTTGGCCAAAATCTTTTTGCCGGTATTGGTAAAAAAGGCGGTAGAAAAAGCAGGAGAAAATTTTCAGAGACAACAACAATATAGTCAGGGTGCCTCATGGCAAAATACACGTACTAATAAAGATGAAATTATTATTGATACGGCCAACGCAAAGAAACCTCGTGAAACCAAAAAGGTTGGCGATTATGTTGATTACGAAGAAATAGATTAAGTTTGTGACCTAGAGTTATAGGAAACATCATTTAACCCAAACCAACCTAAATTGAAAATAGTAAATAAGTTCTATCCGCATGCCCTTGTTATCCTGGGTTTTATTCTCGTTTCATTAATTTATTTTTATCCGGTTTTACAAGGAAAACAAATTTTCCAGTCGGATATTGCTCAATATACCGGAATGGCAAAAGAGCAAAATGATTTTAGAGCAACAGAACATTCTGAACCTTATTGGACCAATTCTGCCTTTGGCGGAATGCCAACTTATCAGTTGGGCGCAAAATATCCTCACGATTATGTAGGGGCATTAGATGATGTTCTTCGCTTTTTGCCTCGTCCTGCAGATTATCTATTTTTATATTTCTTAGGTTTCTACGGCTTGTTATTGGTTTTAAAAACAGATCCTTTAAAAGCTTTCATTGGAGCAATTGCCTTTGGTTTTTCTACCTATTTAATTATTATACTCGGCGTTGGCCATAATGCAAAAGCGCATGCGATTGCTTATATGCCGCTTGTTATCGCCGGTTTTATACTTGTTTTTCAAAAAAAATACATTTGGGGAGGACTGCTCACTATGTTTGCAGTTGCGTTGGAGGTGAATGCAAACCACTTTCAAATGACCTACTATCTATTGATTTTCTTATTGATACTTTCAGGTTATTTTGCTTTTAATTTCATTAAAGAAAAAGAATATAAAGCACTCTTAACAGCTATTGGAGTTTTGGCTGTAGCCGGAATTTTCGCCATTGGTGCCAACGCCACCAATTTAATGGCAACAAGCGAGTACGCAAAATTTAGTACCAGAAGCAACAGCGAATTGACTTTTAATCCTGACGGATCTAAAAAGACAAATGAAAATGCTTTAAGCAGAGATTACATTACAGAATACAGTTACGGAATTGCCGAAAGTTTTAATTTAATTGCTCCAAGACTTTTTGGAGGTTCAAATCATGAAAATTTAGGTAAAGACAGCAGAATGTATGCTTTGGCATTGGAGAAAGGTGCAACAGAATCTCAAGCCGAAGAATTTGCAGCAGGAATGCCAACATATTGGGGAGACCAGCCTATTGTTGCTGCTCCGGCATATATAGGTGTTGTCGTTTTCTTTTTAGCAGTTTTGGCCTTGTTTATTGACGACAGAAAAATAAAATATGTATTTCTTGGCGGAGCCTTAGTTTCGTTAGTGCTTTCATGGGGAAAAAACTTTGCCTTGCTAACAGACTTTTTTATTGATTACGTTCCTATGTACGACAAGTTTAGAGCAGTGTCTTCAATTCAGGTAATTCTTGAGTTGTGTTTTCCTGTTCTGGCTATTATGGGATTACAATCGTTTTTTAAAGCAAATGATAATGTACCATTGCAGCAAAAAGCATTAAAACAAACCGGCGTTTTTGGTTTAGGAATATTGCTTATCTTATTGTTTACTAAAAGTTTGTTCCATTTTTCCGGAATGAATGATGAATATTATTTACAATCTCAGGGACCTGAATTTGTCGATGCCTTAAAGGAAGACAGAATGAGTCTTTACTATGCCGACTTATTGCGTTCGGGCTTTTTTATCGTGATTACATTTGGAATTTTATGGTTGTTTATCAAAAAGAAAATGGCCCAAAATACAACTTTAATTATCGTTGGTCTTTTAATGATTTTTGATTTGTTTTTTGTCGATAAAAAATATGTTTCGGCTAAAGATTTTGTTAGTCCGGTGCAAATTGCCGCACCATTTCAGGAAACGCCATCTGATACGCAGATTTTAAAAGATACAACACATTACAGGGTTTTTGAAGTGAACGGAAATATGTCCAGTGCACGTGCATCATACTTTCACCACTCGCTTGGAGGATATCATGCAGCAAAACCAAGAAGAATTCAACAGTTGTTTGATTACCAGATTGCCAAAAACAATATGGAGGTTTTAGATATGTTGAATATTAAATACATCATTCAAACGGATAAAGAAGGAAACGAATTTCCAACTATTAATCCGAATACCAACGGAAATGCCTGGTTTGTAAGTACTGTAAAACTGGTAAATAAACCAGATGATGTCATGAAAGCTCTGGATCATCTTGATACAAAAACAGTAGCTGTATTTAATGTTCATGAGCATGAGAGTAAATTTCAAAATGCACGAATGAAAAAACCATGGGATACAACCGGAACCATTAAAGTCGTTCAATACAAACCAAATTATATCAAATATAAGTCTGATAATAAAAATGACGGTTTAGCTGTTTTCTCTGAGATTTATTATAAAAATGGATGGAACGCTTATATCGATGGTAAACTAACCGATCATTTCCCTGTTGATTATGTGTTGAGAGCAATGGAAATTCCGGGAGGAAAACATACAATTGAGTTTAAGTTTGAACCAACAGTTGTGAAAACCGGAAGTACAGTATCTTTAGCAAGTTCAATTGGAATGCTGTTGCTTTTGATTGGTGGAATTTATTTTGAAAGAAATAAAAAAGGAGACAGAAAAATATAAAGATGATTTTATGCTAAAATAGAGCCAAGTCATTTTAGTTTCTTTAGTTGTACGTTTCTAAAACAGCTGGAAGATAGTAGAATAGCTATTTTGAAATCACTTTCTTACTGGAAAGAATAGAGAGATTGATGGTTACAATAGAAATACCGGAGATATAGATATTTACTTAAAGATACTTTGGAGAATTGCCAAAAAAAGCGGCAAACAGACCAAAAGATATTTTAGATATTGATGAGCTTAGTAAGATAAATATAGTAGAGAAAATATCTAAATTATATTTTTAGAAAATTAAAAAATTGGAACAAAAAAAACTCTTAATCATTACGTATTACTTCCCGCCAGCAGGAGGGCCAGGCGTACAGCGTTGGTTGAAATTTGTAAAATATTTGCCTGAGTTTGATATTCAGCCTATTGTCTATGTTCCTGAAAATCCAACTTATCCAATTGTTGATGAAGGTTTGGTGAGTCAGATTTCTGATAAAGTAATAGTTCTTAAAAATAAAATTTGGGAGCCTTATCAACTGGCTTCCGTATTTTCAAAAAATAAAACAAAAAAAATCAGTTCCGGAATTTTCCCTCATAAAAAGAAACAAACCTTTCTTGATAAGACCTTTCTTTGGGTAAGGGGAAATTTATTCATTCCGGATGCACGTGTTTTTTGGGTAAAACCATCTGTTGCATACCTTGAAAAATATATCAAAGAAAACCATATAGATACCATAGTAACTTCGGGACCGCCGCATAGTTTACATTTAATTGGCTTAGAGTTAAAAGAAAAATTAAATGTGAAATGGTTTGCAGATTTTCGCGATCCCTGGACCACAATTGGTTATCATAAAGCCTTGCGTTTATCTTCATACGCGGCTAAAAAGCATAAAAAACTGGAGCATACAGTTTTGAATAGTGCAGATAGTATTATTGTGACCAGCAAAACGACTAAGACAGAATTTGAAGCCATTACCAATAAACCAATCACTGTAATTACGAACGGTTATGATATTGAAAATGTAGAGAAACAAACACTGGATACTAAATTTACGCTTGCTCATATTGGTTCTTTTTTGTCAGATCGTAATCCGCAATTTTTATGGGAAGCGCTGTTTGAGCTGCTGCAGGAAGTACCCAACTTCAAATCAAATTTAGAAATTAAACTAATAGGAGCAGTAAGTCAGGAAGTACTGGATGCTCTTACTGAGTTTCAGTTGAAAGAATATCTTAACCTATTGGGTTATGTTTCGCACCACGAAGCCATTGCGCATCAGAAAAAATCTCAGGTTTTACTTTTAATCGAGATTAACTCTGAAGATACAAAAAGTATAATTCCAGGTAAATTATTCGAATATATGGTTTCAAACCGTCCGATAATTGCGATTGGGCCACAAGGTTCTGATTTTGCAGATATTGTTAAGGAAACCAATACAGGAGTATTTTTTGATTATTCTGAAAAAGCGAAATTAAAAAGTGTAATTTTGGACTTTTATAATCAATTTTTAGAAGGGAAATTACAGGCTAATGGTGTTGGTTTACAGCAATATTCTCGAAAAAACCTTACCAGACAATTGGCACAATTAATTCAATAAAGCGGCATTTCAATTTCAAAAATAAGAGAATAGAGAATCTAATATCTAAGCTCTGCAATCTAAACTCCAAACATGGGTATTGTTCTAAATCAGTCTTTTAAAAACACCATAATAACTTATATCGGCTTTGCAATTGGAGCGATCAATACGCTTTATTTGTATCCAATTTATTTGGGGGCAACCTATTATGCATTAACGAATTATATCTTGTCTGCGGCAAATGTGATCATGCCTTTGTTTGCTATCGGAATGCAAAATACACTGGTAAAGTTTTATTCGCAATATAAGACAGAAGAAGAGCGTGAACAGTTTTTGTCGTTTACCGCCTTGTTTCCCATTTTAATGTGTATTCCGTTAGGGATTATCGGAATATTCTTTTTTGATGATATCACTGCATTTGTTACCAAGAAAAATCCTGTTGTAAAAGAGTTTATGCTTTTAATTCCTTTTGTTGGGATTTGCATGGCTTATTTCGAAATCTTTTACGCATGGGCCAGAGTACACATGCACTCTGTTTTTGGTAATTTTATTAAAGAAGTTGGATTACGTTTGGTTTCTACCATTGCATTGATCGGTCTCTACTTTCATTGGATGACTCTTATACAGTTTGTTTATTTTACGGCCGGAATTTATTTTGTAGCTTTCTTAATTACCATGTTTTATGCTTTTTATATTAAAAGGCCTAACTTTCAAATCACGATTCCTGAAAACGTAAAAAGTGTAATGGAATATACTTTCTATATCATTTTGTCCGGGAGTGTAGCCAATTTACTTTTAGATGGCGATAAGTTGATCCTGAATCAATATATGGAAATTGAAAATATTGCATATTATTCGGTAGCCACTTATATTGCTTTGGTAATTTCGGTGCCAAGTCGCGCGATGCATCAAATTGTTTATCCAATTACTGCCAAATTAATGCACGAGAATAAACATGACGAACTGAATACCTTGTACAAGAAAACATCTATAAACCTGCAAATAGTAGGGGGATTTGTTATGTTGTGCATTTTTGTTAATATCAATCAGTTATATGAAATTGTTCCCGAAGATTACAGAGGCGGTATTCCGGTAGTGTTTATGATTGGTTTGTCTAAATATTTTGATCTGATATTAGGAAATAATAATGCGATCATTTTTAATACTAAATATTACAGAACAGTATTGTTTTTAGGATTAGGTTTAGTGGTGCTTACCTTTGTCCTGAATGTAATTTTTATACCTATTTTCGGAATCATGGGTTCTGCATTTGCAACCTTATTGTCTATTACTTTTTACAGTTTGGCAAAGCTGCTTTTTGTGGTTAAAAAACTGGATTTATATCCTTTTACAAAGCAAAATTTGCATTCGCTTGCGCTGACAACTGTTCTCTTTCTGGTGTTTTATTTTTGGGAGTTTCCGGTTTATCCCTTAATTGGAATTGCCTTAAAATCGATACTAGTGACAATTCTGTACATCTACCTAAACTACAAGTTTAAGATTTCTACGGATATTAATCAGGTACTGGAAAATCTTTTAAGAAAAATAGGAATTAAAATTTAGTACGATTTTAATGAGAAAAATAAAAGTAATTTAAATTTGAAGCCTTTTTGTGTTTATATTTGTTAGAGGTTAATTAACTTATTTTTAGCGCAATATGAAAAGAAAAGTACTTTGTTATTTAGCATTCTTTTTGGTTTTGTTTTCTCAGCCTTGTTTTGCCCAAAAGGACACTATACGTACACTTAAACCTTCCCTAAGTACATTAAAAGGATATCCGGTGCGCCCTTTTAAAGATACTCTCTTTTATGTCTATAATAAAGTAGGTTCTTTTTCTGCAGAAAACCGGGCAAAAGCCATTACTGAGAAAATCAGAAAATTGTATGAAGATTCTTTTTTTGAGAAAGATTCTATTGCAATTGTTCCTTCAGACATTTCTCAGGATATTGTTTATAAAAATGATTTTATAATCATGTCTGTTTTAGAGGTCGACGCCAAGGCAGAAAATCAGACTGTCCATTTTATTGCAACCAGAAATCTAAATGCAATAAAACGAGCCATTCTTTATCAGAACGAGAATTATTCAATGCTGCCCAAAAGACTTGGATACACGCTGCTGTTGATTGTAATAATTGGACTGGTTTTATATTTGGTTGGGAAAGTTTTTAACCGAATTAAATGGTATCTTCTAAAGAATAGTGATCGGTATTTTAAAGGATTCAATTATAATAAGATCAACATTCTTTCGCCGCAAAAACAACAATTTATTTTAATGCGATTGTATGGTTTTGTAAAGTTAATTACGCTGTTTTTAATCGTTTATCTGTCATTGCCTTTACTCTTTAGTATTTTTCCGGCTACAGAAGCTTATACTACCACCTTATTGCGATGGATTCTTGCTCCGGCTAAATTAGCCATCATGGGATTTGTGGGTTTCCTGCCGAGTCTGGTTACCATTGTTGTAATTATACTGATTTTTAAATACACGATTAAAGTCATCAAATTCTTTTTTGATGAAATAAAAAAAGAGAACATAAAAATCGATGGCTTTTATAGTGATTGGGCAATGCCAACGTTTAATATCATTCGGTTTTTGATGTTTGCTTTTATGCTTGTGGTTATTTTTCCGTATTTGCCCGGTTCTGATTCAGCCATTTTTAAAGGAGTTTCTGTATTTGTTGGTATCTTGTTTTCGTTAGGATCGTCAAATGCGATTGCCAATATGGTGGCCGGACTGGTTATCACGTACATGCGGCCTTTTAAGATTGGAGATTTTATTAAAATTGGTGAAGTCAGCGGAGAAGTGATCGAAAAAACAGCTTTGGTAACCCGAATCAGAACGCCCAAATTTGAAGATATTACCATTCCCAATGCGACCGTTTTGTCCAGTACCTCAACCAACTATTCGGCAAATACAAAACAAGATACCAATGGTTTGTTAATTCATACTACGGTTACGATTGGTTACGATGTGCCTTGGAAAGATATTTACAAAGCACTAATTGAAGCTGCACTAAAAACAGAAATGATTGAGCAAAACCCCACACCATTTGTTTTGCAAACCAGTCTTGATGATTTTTATGTTTCCTATCAAATTAATGTCTACACGAGACATCCAACCAGGCAGCCGTTAATTTATTCGTCTCTGCACCAAAATATACAGGATAGTTTTAATGCAGCAGGAATAGAGATTATGTCTCCGCATTACAATGCGCTGCGCGACGGAAACAACACTACTACTCCGGAAAATTATTTAAATAAGAATTATGAAGCGCCTCCCTTTATTATTAAGAAGAACGAGTAACACGTTGATAATGTGTAAGTAATGTTAAATTTTAACAGTCAATTACTTTGAATTTAATTTTATAAAAATTAACTTTAGCTGAGAATTTACCAACACTTTTGATTGTGTAATTAAAATTATCTTAATAAATGCAATAAAAGTGTAGAATGTATTGTTTAATTATGTGAGTATACTTTTTTAAGAATCAGATTTTAAAAGTATTTGTAGTAGTATTTGGATTAATTTTTAAAAGATTGGTATGAAAGGAAGACCCCTCAATCAAGAACAAAGCTTACAGGTATTTTCTAATATGATATCAAATAAGGTTCATAAAGGATTTACGCTTGAAGAACGAAATGACGTATTACTATTTGCCGTCCTTTCTAAAGGAGGCAAAGTAGTAAATCACGGTTTAAATTTTATTATTTTTTGCTTAACTTTAGGATTATGGTCATTTGCATGGCTTTATTTAACCATTGAGGCTTCAAAGCAAAAAAAGGTATTAGTTGCCATCGACGAAGATGGTTATCCTTTTGAAGAAAGATGTTTAGTCGCTTAAAAATTTAGAAACCAAAAGCAAATTCCAAATTCCAATACTAAATTGGAATTTGGAATTTTTAATTTTGTAGAAGTCTTAAACTACAATTTGTCCTTTAAATAAACCCCTGTAACAGATTCTTTTACCTTTACAATATCTTCCGGTGTTCCGGCTGCTAGTAAATACCCGCCGTTTTCACCACCTTCCGGACCAAGATCCAGAATCCAGTCCGCACATTTGATAAGATCAAGATTGTGTTCTATAACAATTATCGAATGTCCTTTTTCTATTAAGGCATCAAATGAAGCCAGTAATTTTTTGATGTCATGAAAGTGCAAGCCCGTGGTAGGTTCATCAAAAACAAACAATGCTTTATCTTTTGTAGCTCCTTTTACTAAAAACGAAGCCAGTTTTATACGTTGTGCTTCTCCACCTGAAAGAGTAGAAGAGGACTGCCCTAATTGCACGTATCCTAAACCAACATCTTGCAAAGGCTGTAATTTTTGAGTGATTTTTGTTTGCTTATTTTTTTCAAAAAAAGCAATCGCATCGTCGATTGTCATGGTTAGAATATCGTTGATGTTTTTGTCGTCAAAATTAATTTCTAAAATTTCTTTTTTAAAGCGTTTTCCGCCGCAAGTTTCGCATGGTAACGAAACGTCGGCCATAAAAACCATTTCAACGTTTATAGAGCCTTCTCCCTTACAGGTTTCGCAACGGCCTCCATCAACATTAAAAGAAAAATGCTTGGCCTGATATCCTCTTATTTTAGATAGCTTTTCTTTAGCATACAGCTCACGAATATCATCATAAGCTTTGATATACGTTACAGGATTCGATCGTGAACTTCTTCCAATCGGATTCTGATCTACGTATTCAATATGTTTTATTTGAGAAAAAGAACCCTTAATGTCTGTAAACTGACCGGCTTTTTCGGCTGCATTTTCCAGCTTTTTTTGCATCGCCGGAAATAATATCTTTTTAATTAACGTACTTTTTCCACTTCCTGAAACTCCTGTAATAACCGTTAAAACATCTAATGGAAAAGTAACATTAATATTTTTTAGGTTATTTTCTCTTGCGCCAATTATATCGATATGGTTTTTGAATTTTCGTCTCTTTTTAGGAACCGAAATTTCAAGATCACCGTTCAGATATTTGGCCGTTAATGATTCAGATTTTAAAATTTCATCATAAGTACCCTGAGCAACAAGATTTCCTCCAAATGTTCCGGCTTCCGGACCAATATCAATAATCATATCGGCCGCTTTCATAATATCTTCGTCATGTTCTACCACAATTACCGTATTGCCTAAATCGCGAAGAGAAAGTAAAACTTTGATCAAACGCTCAGAATCTTTTGGGTGTAAACCAATACTCGGTTCATCGAGAATGTACATAGAACCCACTAAACTACTGCCTAATGAAGTAGCAAGATTAATACGCTGTGATTCTCCTCCGGAAAGTGTAGCAGAATTTCTGTTCAAAGTCAGATAATCTAAACCAACTTCTGTCAAAAACGACAAACGATTGTTGATTTCCACCATTAAACGTTTTGCGATTTGCTGTTCGTAAACATTCAAATCGATATTTTTGAAAAAAGTAACTAAATGTTTGATTGGCAAATCGACCAGATCTGAAACTGTTTTTCCGTTGATTTTTACATACGAAGCTTCTTCACGTAAACGTTTTCCGCGACAAGCGTGACATTTTGTTTTTCCGCGGTAACGCGAAAGCATGACACGATTTTGAATTTTATAATTTTTCTCTTCCAGTTCTTTAAAGAATCCATCCAGACCCTGAAAATATTGATTTCCTTTCCAAACCAAATCTTTCTGCGCATCAGAAAGTTCAAAATAAGGTTTATGAATCGGGAAATCGAACTTGTAGGCATGTTTAACTAGTTCGTCTTTGTACCAGCTCATGCTTTCTCCTCTCCACGGATAAATAGCACTTTCAAAAACTGATAAAGAAGTATTGGGAACAACCAAATCGGCATCAATTCCAATAATATTTCCGTACCCTTCGCAAACCGGACATGCTCCGTAAGGATTGTTGAAGCTGAACAAATGCACATTTGGCTCTAAGAAAGTAATGCCATCGAGTTCAAAATTGTTCGAATAAGAGAATCTGTTATCTGAGTTGAGTTCTTGCAAATAGCAAATTCCTTTTCCTTCAAAGAAAGCAGTCTGAACTGCATCTGCCAGACGATTATAGAATTCTTCTTCTTCCTTCACCACAATACGGTCAATGACCAATAAAATATCTTTATTGTCTAGCTTATGAATATCTGAAGGAGAAAAATCGTCTAAACGAATCATTTCATTGTTCACCAAAATACGGGCAAAACCTTGCTGTAAAAGCACTTTTAGTTTGTCTTCGAGTTGTCTGCCTTCCTCCAGGTGAATAGGAGCGAGAAGAAGCCATTTACTGTCGATTTCTAATGTTTTTACATCAGAAATAACATCGGTAACCGTATTTTTTTTAACCTCCTGTCCGGAAATTGGTGAATAGGTTCTGCCAATTCTGGCAAACAAAAGCTTGACATAATCGTAGATTTCAGTCGAAGTTCCAACCGTAGAACGGGCATTGGTTGTATTTACCTTTTGCTCAATCGCAATTGCCGGCGCAATACCTTTTATGTATTCTACTTTGGGTTTATCTAAACGTCCCAAAAACTGACGTGCGTACGACGACAAACTTTCTACGTAACGGCGCTGTCCTTCGGCATACAAAGTATCAAATGCCAAACTGGATTTACCTGATCCTGAAAGTCCTGTAATAACTACAAGTTTGTTTCTGGGTATTGCAACATCTACATTTTTTAAATTATGTACTTGTGCTCCTTTAATTATAATATTATGTTTTGGGTCGAGTGTCGAAAGATCAATTTGCATAAAAAAAGACAATTTTTACAAAAGTAATCAATTTTGAATTGAGTTTTGTTAATGCAATTGTTCCAAATTTTAACAGAATGAGGTTGGTAGAAAATTAAAAATCAGGAATTAAAAATTAAAAATTGATTTCAACCGCTGGATCGCAGAGTAAACCACAATAGCGTGTTAGAAAAATTTTATCATCAGCGATTTGATTTAATATAAAATAGCTACTTTAGAACTGTTTTTGTATACCATTAATACCACAGCCCAATTTGAAAACTAAATTTTCTCTTCTATTATTTTTGATGAGTTTTCTCTTGTTTTCTCAAGAGTTTCCTCCCATTATCAAATATTCATCAGCCGTTTACGGTGCAGGCAACCAAAGCTGGATGATGGCTCAGGACCATCAGAATTTTTTATATTTTGCAAATAACGATGGACTTTTAGAATATAACGGAACAACCTGGCAATTGTATCCTTCGCCAAATGAAACCATTATTCGTTCTGTAAAAGTAATTGGCAATAAGGTTTTTACCGGTTGTTATATGAATTTTGGTTACTGGACGAGACAAACCAATGGCAAGCTAAAGTATACTTCTCTTAGTGATACCATTAAAAACAAAATTTTAGACGATGAACAATTTTGGAATATTCTACAATACGACCAATGGATTTTGTTTCAGTCGCTCAATCGCATTTATATTTACGACACTAAAACAGGTAAGTTCAATATTATTGCACCCAAAAATGGAGTGATCAAATCGTTTGCACCTAAAAACGCCATTTATTTCCAGACTATTAAAGAAGGCTTGTTTGAAATTGAAAGCGGCAAAGCAAAATTGGTTTCAGATCATCCAATTTTAAAGCAATTTACGATTGTCAATGTTTTTGCAATAGAAGACGGCTTGCTTATACAAACACAGCTCGACGGAATTTATAAATGGACAGGAAATGTTTTAACTCGTTTTTCTACAGAGGTTGATGCCGAATTAAAGTCGGGTTTTGTGTACAGCAGTCAGTTGCTGCGCGATGGAAGTTTTGCTTTAGGCACGGTTTCGAACGGGATTTATATTTTGTCTAATACCGGAAAACTCAAATATCATATTTCGCAAAGCAAAGGTTTGAGCAATAATACCGTTTTATCTTTATTTGAAGACAAAGATCAGAATTTGTGGGCAGGACTTGATAATGGCATCAATTGCATTAATGTACAATCGCCTGTACACAGTTTTACAGATGATACGGGAGTTCTAGGAACTGTTTATGCATCGGCTACTTTTAATGGTTTGCTGTATGTAGGAACCAATCAGGGTTTATTTTGCAGGCCTGATCAAAGCAATTCTGAGTTTAAATTTATCAGCGGAACAAAAGGACAGGTTTGGTCCCTGTTTGTGTATGATAATACCCTTTTTTGCGGACATGATTCGGGAACTTTCATTGTTTCAGACCATTCGGCCCGAAATATATTTTCATCTTCAGGAACCTGGAAATTTGAACCTGTCCCGAATTCGAAAAATCAGCTGCTTCAGGGAAATTATTATGGGATTTCGGTACTCGAAAAAGTCAACAACCAATGGGCTTTTAAAAATAAAATACAAGGTTTTGATTACTCGTCGCGTTATTTTGAAATTACCAATAATTTTGACATCTATGTAAGTCATGAATACAAAGGTATTTTTAGGCTCAAAACAGACAAAAGCTTGTTAAAAACGCGAGGATTCTACGCGTACAAATCTCCTCAAAAAGGAAAAAATGCCAGTTTGATACAATTCAACAATGCCATTTACTATGCGTACAAGGGCGGAATCTTCAAACTAAATACCACAACCAAATTGTTTGAAAAAGACAATTTGTTAAGTTCTATTTTCGAAAAAGACGAATACACCTCGGGAAAACTAATTGTAGACAATTCGAATAAAATCTGGCTGTTTTCTAAAAATTATATTCATTATTTCTCAGCCAGTAAATTAAGCAATCAGTTAAAACAAAATGTAATCCCGATTCCATCTTCCTTAACCAATTCGATGTTAGGTTTTGAAAATATTACGCCAATTTCTAAATCAACTTATTTAATAGGCACCACAGACGGTTATTATACCTTGAATATTGACGATCTGAGTTTTAAAAATTATGCTGTTTTTATAACAGACATTACGGTGAACAAACAGAACGAAAATTTAAAAAATGTAGCCATTCAAAATGAAGGAAGATTTGATTCTAATGATAACAACATTACTTTCAATTACACCGTTCCGGAATACAATAAATACATCAACTCAGAATATCAGTATTTACTCGAAGGTTTTCAAAACGAATGGAGTGAGTGGAGTACAAAAGCCACGGTAAATTTCAAAAACTTATCTCCAGGAACATATACTTTTAAGGTACGCGCCAAATATGCAAACACCATTTTGCAAAATACAGCAAATTATACCTTTACCATTTTAAAACCCTGGTACCGGACTAATCTGGCTTGTTTCGTGTATTTTCTTTTATTGCTTGTTTTGGCTTATTTTATTCATAAAGCCTACCGTAATTTCTATCAGAAACAAAAAGAAAAATTGATTGAAGAAAATAATCTCCTGTTAGAAATTAAGGAACTCGAAAACGAGCAGCAATTAATGAAACTCAGAAACGAGCAGCTTTCTCAGGATGTCGATAATAAAAACAGAGAGTTGGCGGTTTCTACCATGAGTCTGAACAGTAAAAATGAACTACTGGCTTTTATTAAGGAAGATTTAAAAAAGACGACTCAAAATGACAGCAACAATATCAAATCTGTAATTAGTACGATAAATAAAAATATAACCGAAGAAGATTCATGGAATGTCTTTAAAGAAGCTTTTGACAATGCCGATAAAGATTTCTTAAAACGAATTAAGCAATTACATCCGGTACTAACACCAAATGATTTACGCCTTTGTGCCTACCTTCGATTAAATCTTTCCTCAAAAGAAATTGCACCACTGTTTAACATTTCTGTTCGAAGCGTAGAAATTAAACGATACCGTTTGCGTAAAAAAATGGATTTACAGCACGAAATCGGTTTAGTGGAGTATATTCTGGCTGTATAGTAGGTTGCAAAGCGGCCCGAAAAAACTATACATTACCACAACATTAACGGTTTATTATGATTTTAAGCCGATTGTGTTAAAGAAATTAACATTCGGAATATGGAGTTAATTGGTTGTGTTTTTTGAGATATATTAAAAATTAGTATATTTTTTTTATGATGTATGTTTTTTGTTGAGGTTAAATTTATAGTTTTCCTAAACGGATACAATAAATTTATCTTTCAATAAAAACTAACTAATTATGAAATCTAAATTACTAACTGTACTACTACTGTTTACAACTTTTGCGTTCTCGCAATCTATTGATGTAAGCGGAACAGTACTGGATGGCTCGGGTCTGTCTTTGCCGGGAGTGAATGTAAAAGTTAAAAGTTCATCACAAAGTACAACCACAGACTTTGATGGTTCTTTTAAATTAACCGCAGTTCCAAAAGGAAGTATTATTGTCTTCAGCTACATTGGTTTTCGAACTCAGGAAGTAGCGGTGACCGAACCAAAAATAACTGTAAAATTGAGCGATGATGCCAAATCGCTGGAAGAAGTTGTAGTAATTGGTTACGGAACTCAAAAGAAGAGAGAAGTAACTGGAGCTGTCTCTGTAGTAGACAGCAGAACGCTCGAAATTTTAAAACCTATAAAGGTAGAGCAGGCATTGCAAGGAACCGTTTCGGGTGTAAATGTAAATACACAGTCCGGAGCACCGGGAGCCAAACTTGATATTCGTATTCGTGGTGTTGCCACAAACGGAGAAAATGGTCCGCAAGCGATTATCGATGGTTACGTGGGAGATTTGAGTTTGTTAAACCCAAATGATATCGAAACCATTACCGTGCTTAAAGATGCTCAGGCTGCTATTTATGGTACTATTGGTGCAAACGGAATTATCCTGATTACCACTAAAATGGGTAAAAAGAACTCGAAAACAAAAGTCTCCTTTAATAGTTATTCCGGCTTTCAGGAAGCGTCGAGAAAATTACCGATGCTAAATGCTACAGAATATGCTTTATTATTAAATGAAAGTTATGCCAATGGCGGAAGAGCGCTTCCTTACCCAAACGTTAGCGGATTAGGAAAAGGAACCAATTGGCAAAAAGAAGTTATGGGTACCGGCGTACCAATACTAAACAGTGATCTTACGATTTCCGGAGGTTCAGAAAAAATCACCTATTCTATAAGTGGTTCACATTTAGATCAGGAAGGAATTGTAGGTCAGGCAAAATCAGGATTTTTAAGAAATACGGCCAGAATTGCGTTGGGTGCAGATTTGAGTGATAAATTCAAAGTAAAAACAAACGTAATCTATACGTATTTTAACAGAAAGACAATTAATGAAAACGGATTAGGATCTGTATTGTTTAATGCCTTAAACGTTCCGGCAACTTTTACGCCGTACGATGCAAATGGTGATTATACTCTAGTACCAAGCACAACAGGATTAGGAACAGAAATTATCAACCCGCTGGCTCAGGTTGAAAATACATACAACGATTATAATTATAAAAAACTGAACGGAAACTTTGGTTTTGATTATAAAATTTTCAAAGGATTTACACTTTCAAGTTCCATAGGATTTAATACATCAAACAGTGAAGGCAAAACATTTGCCAAACAAATAAGCTACGGCGGAAAAGTTTTTGATGTGCAAAGAAGCTCAGTAACACAAACTGCCACAAATGATAATGATTACTCATTTGATATTTATGGAACTTACGTTGCCAAAATTGCCGAAAAACACAACATTACCGCAACAATAGGAAACACCATTTACAAACAATGGGGAAATTCTGCCAATGCAACAGGATTTGATGTTCCGAATAATTCATGGGAATACGCAGATCTTTCGTTAACTAAAGGATTACCAACGGCATTAAATACCGGCGGATATGTTTACGACCAAAGAAGGCTCTCTTATTTTGGAAGAGCACAGTATGATTTTAAAGGAAAATACCTTTTTTCTGCCATGATTCGACGTGATTCTTCGACCAAATTTGGTCCAGGAAACAAAGTAGGATACTTTCCGTCGTTTACCGCAGGTTGGGTAATTTCTGACGAAGGTATCTTTGGAGAATCAAAAACATTCAACTTCCTTAAATTTAGAGCCAGTTACGGAACTTTAGGAAACGACCAGATTCCTAACAATGGTTATTTAGGACTTTTAACAGGAGAGGCGACTTATGTCTTTGATGGTAATTTGTTAAGCGGCATTGCGACAGGACAAATTCCGAATCCGGATTTGAAATGGGAAGAAGCCAAAAAGTTTGACGTTGGTTTAGATTTAAGATTGTTTAATGATAAAGTTACGGTCGTAGCCGATTATTTTATAGACACCAGAAAAGATCTTTTGATACCAAATATTCCGGTTTCAGGAATTATAGGTATTGGTGCTCCGGGCGCAAGCGCCCCAACCTTAAACGCAGGTTCTGTGAGAAATTCAGGAGTGGAGTTTGCGATCGATTACAAAGAGAGACTTTCAGATTCCTTCAGCTTTAGCGTAGGCTACAATGTTACTTTTATTAAAAATGAAGTACTCGAAGTAAATAACGGAACCGGAATTATTGAACAAGGTGGTTTTGGAGTAGGTCAACCGGCAGCTTCACGCATGGAAGCAGGAAAACCAATAGGCTATTTTTACGGATATAAAACCGACGGCTTATTTCAAAATCAGGCAGAAGTTGCCGCGCATCCTTCACAATTGGCTTTAGGAGCAGATGCTGCACCGGGCGATATACGTTATGTAGACATTAACGGAGACGGAGTTATCGATACAAAAGATAAAACCAATATTGGAGACCCGATTCCAGAGGCAACAATGGGATTCAATATCCAAATGAATTACAAAAACGTTGATTTTGCACTTTATAGTTTCGCTTCTATCGGAAATGACATGGTGCGCAATTACGAAAGAGTACTTTCTGATGCCAACAGATTAGATTATGTTTTAGACAGATGGACAGGTGAAGGAACAAGTTCAACAGTGCCAAGAGTAACAACAGGCGCAACTGCCAATAACGTACTTTCAGATTATTTTGTAGAAGATGCTTCTTACTTTAGAATTCAAAACATACAATTGGGTTACACCATTAATCCTAAAGTAACACAAAAAGCAGGAATTACAAAACTAAGACTCTACACCGGAGTAAATAATCTATACACTTTTACGAAATATAAAGGTTTCGATCCAGGATCTTCAGCAGGGCCAACAAATCAGGATGGCGTTTCTCAATCGCCAATTGGTGCCGGAATTGATTACGGGTATTACCCAATTCCAAGAACCTATTTATTGGGTCTAAACATTAATTTTTAATTGCAATGAAAATGAAAAAATATTTATTTACAACCATTATAACACTTACACTGTTCTCGACAATAAGTATTTCTTGTTCAGATGAATTTGTAAGTCCAAAGCCAAAGTATTCGATTGACTCAGAAAATTATTTCAATTCAAAAGAAGACTATAACGATGCTCTAGTCGCTGCTTATGATTTGCTACAGTCCTCGTATATCAATGTTTTGTTGGGAGAAATAGCTTCAGACAATACACTTGCAGGAGGAGAAAGCCCAACAGACGTAATTGGTTTTCAGCAAGTAGACGATATGATACATACACCCGTAAACAGCAATGTAAGAGACATTTGGAACTGGATGTTTGCAGGAGTTCAAAGAGCCAACTATATTCTTGAATTTAAAGATAAAACCGATTTTGAGGGAAAAAGCCAGCTAATTGCAGAAACCCGTTTTTTGCGAGCATATTATCAGTTTGAGTTAGTGAAATGGTTTGGTGGAATCCCGATGAAAGGAGATGCGAGATTTAAAGTTGGAGATGAAAAGACAACACCACGTTCTACAGTAGAAGAAGTGTATGCTTCTATCGAATCTGATTTAACGTTTGCCGTTGCTAATTTATCTCCAACAGCATCTCAAAAAGGAAGAGTAACAAAAGCGGCCGCCCAAGCATTATTAGGAAAAGCATATCTGTATCAAAATAAATATGCACAGGCAGCAGCAGCACTTGAAGGCGTTATAACTTCAGGAAAATACGTGCTACAAGCAGATTACAACGCAATGTTTGAGCTAGATGGAGAAAACGGAACCGAATCTGTTTTTGAAGTTCAGTACACAGATGTCGAAGGAGCAGGATTTACTTGTTTACAATGTAGTGAAGGAAACGTAGCAGTAGGTTTTAGCGGAATTAGAAATTATTCCGGACCACTTTTTTCCTCGGGATTCAGTTTTAATATTCCAACAAAAGAAAGTGCCGACTCTTTTGAAGTTGGAGATAAACGTAAAGATGTAGCTATTCTGGATATCGTGGCCTGGGCAGCAGCCAATACCGCTTTTGACGGTGGAAAAGGAGTAACCTTTGGAAAAGGAAATGAAGATACAGGATATTTCAACAGAAAATACCTTCCGAGAAAAAGAAGCGCCAATGCAGCAGGAGATTTAAACCTGACAAATCCAAACAATTACAGAGCCATTCGCTATGCCGATGTTTTGTTAATGGCAGCAGAAGCCTATAACAGAGGCGGAATTGACGATGCAAAAGCAAGAACCTATTTAAACCAGGTAAGAAGACGTGCTTTTGGAGACAACAATCACGATGTATCGGTTGCCGGAGCTGCACTTACTGATTTTATTTGGGCAGAAAGAAGAGTAGAACTTTTTGGAGAAGGACACCGTTTCTTTGACTTGGTAAGAACCGGAAAAGCAGTTGGAAAAATTCCGGGTTTCAAGGCAAACAAAAACGAATTATTTCCACTTCCAATTGAAGAAATTCAATTTGCAAACGGAAACTGGCAACAAAATCCTGGATACTAAAAAAATACGATTATGAAAAAAATACATTTTATTATAAGTCTTTTCCTTGTAGCACTATTTTTAGGTTGTGCAAGCGATGAAAGCAGCGATATTGACTTAGACGGCATTAGCGCACCAGCCAATGTTTCGGCTCTGGTAACGGTGACCCAGGATAATACCGGTAACGTAACCTTTATACCAAAAGGAGAAGGCGTTACACAGTTCAAAGTAAATTTTGGAGACGGAAGTGCAGAATCGGCCTACGTATCACCGGGAGCAGTAATACCTCACATCTATAAAGAAGGAATTTACAAAGCCAAAATTAAGGCAATGGCACTAAACGGAAAAGTAACCGAAGTAGATCAGGATGTAATGGTTTCCTTTAGAGCGCCGGAAAATTTAAAGGTGGAAATTACCAATGACATTTCAGTTTCTAAAAAAGTAACCGTAAAAGCAACCGCAGATTTTGCCTTGTTTTATGATATTTATTTTGGAGAAGCTGGAAAGCCAGAGCCAATTTCGGCAAATATTGGCGATGCCGTATCGTATGTTTATAAAGAAGCAGGCGTTTATTCGGTTCGAATCGTAGCAAAAAGTGCCGCAGTAAAAACAACAGAATACAAACAAGACGTTACTGCCAAGCTAGTTCTTAACCCAACTACAGCTGCACCAACACCACCAAACCGATCAGCAGGAAATGTAATTTCGATTTACAGTTCAAAATACACCAATGTTGCCGGAACCAATTTCTATCCAAATTGGGGACAATCTACAGGTTATACAGAATTTGACCTGAATGGAGATAAAATATTGAACTATACGAATTTAAATTATGAGGGAATTGCTTTAGCGGATAATGTAACGGTTGATGTATCTGGAATGGATTACATTCACATGGATGTGTGGACAGCAGATTTAGAAAAACTGGAAACTTCTTTAATTAGTAAAACTAATGGAGAAAGACCGGTTACCAAAGATCTGATAGCCAACCAGTGGACCAGTATTGATATTCCGATTACCGCCTTTACGAGTCAGACAAACTTTAAAGTGGCAGATATTTTCCAATTGAAACTAGTAGGTAATCCTACAGGTAAAAACGTTTTTATAGACAATATTTATTTCTATAAAAATGTAGAATCTTTAACCGTTGCAGCTCCTACACCTACCAGAGCAGCAAGCGATGTTATATCAATGTTTAGTGATGCATATTCTAATGTGCCAGTAGCAACCTGGCGTACAGACTGGTCTGCAGCAACGCTGGAAGAAACGGCGATAGCAGGAAATGCAGTAAAAAAATATGCTGACCTAAATTTCGTGGGTATAGAGCCAACCGCTACAATTGATGCATCTGGAATGACGCATTTTCATGTAGACGTTTGGTCGGCAGATTTTACAGAATTCAGAATCAAATTAGTCGATTTTGGAGCCAATGGCGTTTACAACGGAGGCGGTGACGACAAAGAGCACGAGCTTAAATTTACCGCTCCGGCAAAAGGAACCTGGGTAAGTCTGGATATTCCGTTGAGTGATTTTACTGGATTAACAACGAGAGCGCACATAGCGCAGCTTATTTACTCCGGAAATCCAAGCGGAACGCATACAATCTATATTGACAACGTTTATTTTCATAAATAAAAAGTAACATCACAATGAAAAAATATAATAAATACTTCGTATTGCTTTTTGCATTACTCCTCGCTATAAGTTGTCAAAAAGACGATTTTACGTTTGGAGATATAAATGCGCCAACCAACTTTAAGGTAACTGCTGAGGTTATCGGAAAAACAACCGCAGCGCCAGACGGCGACGGATCTGGACAAGTAAAACTGACTGCAACGGCAGATAATGCTATTTCGTACCAATATGTGTTTTCTGACGGCTCGTCTGTAAGCTCACCAAGCGGAATTTACACCAAACGTTTTACTAAAACGGGCGTAAACAAATATGTTGTAACCGTAATTGCCGCCGGAAAAGGCGGCGTTGCTACCACGACTACAGTTGAGGTGCAGGTAATTAGTAATTTTAGAGACGACGAAGCGGTAACCTTCTTAACAGGCGGAACTTCTAAAAAATGGTACTGGTCAGCCTCAGAACCCGGACATTTAGGTGTAGGACAAAACGATGCCGACGCGACCAAAAACTATTTTCCTAATTATTATGCCGCCGGAGCTTTTGAAAAAGCAGCATCTCCAGCAAGCAGCTGTCTGTATGATAACGTACTGACATTCTCTGTAGAGGGCGACCAGTTGAAATTTGAATTGGACAATGGCGGATCAACTTTCTTTAACGCCTCTTTTGCAAGTGTAGCAGGAGGAAGCGGGCCAGACGATTCTTGTTTGAGTTATAACTCAAAAGGAAAGAAAACAGTATTACTAAGTCCGTCTGAGTCTGTTGTAATGAAAAATCCAAATAACGCTACCCAAACCAGAGGTACTACAATGAACTTTACTGAAGGTGGTTTTATGGGGTATTATATAGGTCAGAGTTCGTATGAAATTCTGTCGATAACAGCCAACAGAATGGTAGTAAGAGCCGTAATGGGAGGAAATCCGGCATTGGCCTGGTACCATACCTTTACAACGGTAAAACCAACACAAGCGCCCCCGGCAGATTTTACAACCCTGGTTTGGTCAGACGAATTTAATACAGACGGAGCTCCGGATGCAACAAAATGGAATTATGATTTAGGAAGAGGCGACAACGGTTGGGGAAATAATGAAAAACAAAATTACACCAACTCAGCCACAAACGTAATTGTACAAGGAGGAAACCTTAAAATTACGGCCAAAAAAGAAACTTCAGGCGGAGCAGATTATTCTTCGGCACGATTAAAAACAGATGCTAAGTTTAGTTTTACATACGGAAAAGTTGAGGTAAAAGCCAAACTGCCAATAGGTGCAGGAACATGGCCAGCCATCTGGATGTTAGGACAAAACTACGCAACTAAACCGTGGCCGGCCTGCGGAGAAATAGATATTATGGAACATGTGGGGAACAACCAAAATGTAATTCTGAGCACACTTCATTATCCGGGACATTCCGGAGGTGGAGGAGTATCAGGGTCTAAAACAATACCAAATGTTTCAACAGAATTTCATGTTTACAAATGTGTTTGGAGTCCGGCATCTGTAACTACATTTGTAGACGATGTCCAGATTCATACCGTTCCAAACGACGGTTCATTACCATTCAATAGCGACTTTTTCCTGATTTTAAACGTAGCAATGGGCGGTAACTTAGGCGGAAATATTGATAGTGCTTTTACACAATCTTCGATGGAGATCGATTATGTAAGAGTTTATCAATAGATTAAATTAATTAGTAAATGAAGTAAGGAGGTCAGTTACGGCTGGCCTTCTTAATTTTAGCAATTTTAAAGATAAAATGATGCAAAAAGTAATGCTGCTCTTCATGATAACCACTTTTTGTTTTGCACAACAAACAAAAAGAAAATTGGTTTGGGAAGAAAATTTCAATAAAAAAAACATCAACGAAAAAGCCTGGAACTTCGAGCTTGGTGACGGTTGTCCTAATTTATGCGGCTACGGTAATAATGAAAGACAAATTTATACCAGGACAAACCACGTTATAAAAGAGGGAAACTTAGTAATCGAAGCCAGAAAAGAAGGAAATAAATATACCTCGACAAAAATTACTACAAAAGGTAAAAAAGAGTTTAAATATGGCCGAATCGAAGCCAGAGCAAAACTACCTGTTGGCCATGGTTTGTGGCCAGCGTTCTGGATGTTAGGTGCCAATATCGATGAGGTAAAATGGCCTAAAACAGGAGAAATTGACATTCTCGAATACATAGGCAGAGATCCACACATGGTTTACACTACCTTGCACACGCAGGCAAGCCACGGAAACACCATCAATACCAAAAGGACACCGTTTCCTGATATTGAAGAAGGCTATCATGTTTATGCCATCGAATGGACAAAAGACAAAATGGAATTTTTTGTAGACCAGACTTTAGTTTATACCTTTAATCCCGAAGATAAAAATGAAGATACCTGGCCTTTTGATAAGCCATTTTATATCATATTAAATTTAGCTATCGGAGGTAATTTTGGTGGTCCTGAAGTAGATGACAGCATCCTTCCGCAAAAATTTTACATCGATTATGTTCGGGTTTACCAATAAAATCAAAAACATTTAAATCTCACTTAAATTAAGATATAAATAGCTTAAATATTTAATTGTAAGTTATTTATGTCTTTTTTAAATGAAAAAATTAAGTAAGGTTTTCTCTTTTTTTTGCGGATTATAAGCTAAAGTTGAAACTTGTACTGCAATAATTAACAATTTATTGTTAATTATTGTTTCTTTTATTTGCTTTTTAAAACAATAATTTGTTAAATTTGGTCACACAATTAACATAAAAAATCAGACGCCTATATTATAAAATTACTTTTTAGAAAATTTACTCCAAATTATAGAAACTAAAAAAGTAGTTATTATGGCTGATCTGAATACACCAGACGCTCTGTTAGTAAAAAATTATGTCGAAGGCAACGAGCTTGCACTTTCGACATTAATAAAGAGGCACGAATCTAAAATATATGGTTTTATATATTCAAAGATTGCTGACAGAGATATTTCAAACGATATTTTTCAGGATACATTTATAAAGGTAATCAAAACCCTTAAAAGTAATTCATACAACGAAGAAGGTAAATTCCTGCCTTGGGTTATGCGTATTTCGCATAATTTGATAGTCGACCACTTCCGAAAAACTAAAAAAATGCCGATGTACAGAGAGACCGAAGAGTTTTCGATTTTCTCTATTATGTCAGATGATGCGTTGACCATCGAAAACAAAATGATTTTTGATCAGGTCGAAGTCGATCTTAAAAAAATAATTGAAGAACTTCCTGACGACCAAAAAGAAGTATTGGTAATGCGTATGTATCAGGACATGAGTTTTAAAGAAATTTCAGAGATTACAGGCGTTAGCATTAATACTGCACTAGGCAGAATGCGTTATGCACTAATGAATCTGAGAAAAATAATCGACAAACATCAAATTATTTTGACGAACTGATAATATTAAGAGTAATAGTCCGTTATACTATAATAAAACATTTTTGATAGTATGGGGAAAATTTACTCTAAAAAGGCATTAGCTTCACAAAACCTTAAGCCAAAAAAAGAAGTCGTATCTTTTTTATTGAATTATTCACAAGCACTTACAGTGGTGAAAATTGAGGATAAAAGTTTTGAGATTATAGCTAATTAAGCAGCCCACTACTTTAGTCGGATGTTTATTTAAGAGAAAACCAAATGGTCGTTTTGGTTTAAAAGCTCACTATTTGTATTTTAATACAGATAGTGAGTTTTTTTTTTGCACCCATTTTAAACCTTATTCTATTCCGGTTAACCATACGTTTACAGTAATTTCATGATGAATTAGTACCATTCCCAAAGAGAATGATTTTGTTAAATTTCAAAATTTTTATAGATTATCAAATATTTATTTTATATTTAGCGTAATAATAGTTAAAATCTGGATTTTTATTCAATAAATTATTGTAAAAACAGACTTTATGTATTAAAAAACTTTCAATCTATAAGAAAAACCTAATTATAAAAAACAAAACCACTTTAACCAAAACCATCGATCTATGAAGAAAAACTACCCAAAATTTGTTTCGTTTGTTGTTCAGCTTACTGTTTTATAAAAACAAATAAGCAAGAATAGTTTCCCAATATGCAGGAAGAATAATGATTCTTTTTAGCTCAATTTTGAAGCTACTACGCAGAACCTAATCTATTAACAAACAAACTTAACCGAAATGAAAAAGAGTCTTAAGATTTTAGCATTGCTAATGCTCATAAGTACAGGAGCATACGCCCAAAAAGAAGAGATAAAAGAAGCGCAGTCTTATTACAGCAAAGGAAAAGACCAGGAAGCAGCTGCCATATTAAAAAAAGTAGAATATCTCGTAATCAACGCCCCGGTCGATGTAAAATCAGATTTTTATTTTGTTAAAGGAAACGTGTACAAAGATTTAGCAACCAAAAACATCGATGCTGCGGCAAATTTTGCAATAGCTTCAAGTGCTTATCAGGATGTACTTTTGTACGAAAACGATTCTCAGGTTTACAAGTACGCTTTTAAAGCAAGTACGGCCTTAAAAGAAATGAAATCTAAACTGGTAGACGGAGCCTATAACGACTACAAAGCAGAAAAATTCAAAGAAAGTGCAGACAAAAGTTACGAAGTATACCTATTTGATAAAAAAGACACCCTGAACCTTTACAATGCTGCATCTGCTGCCTTTACAGGAAAAGAATACCAATCTGCCATTAAATATTTTGGAGAACTGAGAAAAATGAAATATTCAGGACAGGCTATTATTTTTTATGCAACAAACAAAAAAACAAAAACCGAAGAAGCTTTTACTTCTATTAGTGCCAGACAATCCAGCATTCAGGAAGGTTTGTACGAAAAACCAAGAAACGTAAATCCGCCTTCAAAAAAAGAAGAAATTTTAACCTCTCTGGGTTTTGCTTACATGGAGCTAAACGATTATTGTAATGCTGAAAAGTATTATGAAGATGCCCTGCAGTTCAATCCAAAATGCATGAACTGTTACATCAATCTCGCTTATGTAAAAGTGCAGTCCAAAAAAGAAATCCTTGACGTAATGGCCACTTTAGGATCAAGTCCAAAAGAGATGGAAGAATACGATAAACTCGATGCTCAAAAAGATGAGGTCGTAAAAAGTGCTATTCCGTATCTTAAGCAAGCGCTAATTATAGAACCTAAAAACGAAACCGCTACAAAATCACTACTCGGAATTTACAGAGCATTGAATATGACAAGCGAATACAATTCACTAAAAAACAGTATGTAATAAGTAAGAAGCTACTAAACCAACTTTTTAGTAGCTTCTTCTATAACAGATTTTTTGCCAATTGTTCTCGTAATAATATCTTTTTCCAGACTCCAGCCTCTTGCAGGCGAATATTCACGACCGTACCAAATAATCTGCAAGTGCAAGTCATTCCACGTATTGCGCGGAAACAAGCGTTTCGCATCCTTTTCAGTCTGAACCACGTTTTTACCGTTAGATAAATTCCATCTGTACATTAATCGGTGAATGTGCGTATCAACCGGAAAAGCCGGAACGCCAAAAGCCTGGGACATAACCACACTTGCCGTTTTATGGCCCACTGCCGGAAGAGACTCAAGCGCCTCAAAACTCTGCGGAACTTCCCCGTTATATTTTTCAATCAGAATTTCAGACAAACCATGAATTCCCTTAGATTTCATAGGCGATAAACCACACGGACGAATAATATCCTTAATTTCCTCCACAGACATTTTTACCATATCATACGGGTTATCAGCCTTTGCAAACAAAAGAGGTGTAATTTGGTTGACACGAACATCTGTACATTGTGCAGAAAGTAAAACAGCAATCAATAACGTATAAGGGTCTTTATGATCAAGAGGAATAGGTATAGTAGGGTAGAGTTCTTTTAACGTATTTATAACAAATTGTACGCGAGCTTCTTTATTCATTTCCGTATTTTTAGAGTCGTAAAAATAGTATAAATTTCATGATGTGCCTAATCCAGCTTTCCGTTACATCTCCTCATTGTTAAAGTAATATTTTCAAGCAAACTTGTGGGCGTTTATCCCGAGACTTTGGGAATCGCTTTCTTAATTCAAAAAAGATAAACTTTTACAATTCCGGGGTTTTTACTTCAATCTGGTGCATGAAGAAGCGATGAGTTAACAGTTATGATTTATAAGATATTGTTTTATTAAAGTCTTTATTCTTTGCTCTTTATTCTATATTCTAAAAAAAAACTAAAATAAAATATGACAACACTAAAAGCCGGCGATAAAGCGCCCAATTTCTCAGGAACAGATCAGGATGGAAAAACACATCAGCTAAAAGATTACACTGGTAAAAAACTAGTGGTTTTCTTCTATCCAAAAGCAAGTACACCAGGTTGCACTGCAGAAGCTTGTGATTTGAGAGATAATTTCGAACGTTTTAAAGCTAACAACTACGAACTTTTGGGCGTAAGTGCAGACAGCCAAAAGGCACAACTAAAATTTAAGGATAAATATGAATTTCCATTTCCGTTACTAGCCGATGAAGACAAATCAGTAATCACTGCATTTGGTGTTTGGGGACCAAAGAAATTTATGGGAAAAGAATATGACGGAATCCACAGAACTACATTCGTAATCGATGAAAAAGGAATCATCGAAGAAGTAATCGAAAAAGTAAAAACAAAAGAACACGCAGCACAGATATTGAAGTAATTTTTTTTTATTTCAAGTTTTAAAGTTGTTTTGATTCAGGGTGATAGTATTAATTGTCACTCTGAGCGGAGTTTAAGGACTTTCTCTTTGCGGGGCTTCGACTCCGCTCAGCCTGACAATCCCAAAACCTGAAACCTGAAACCTGAAACCTGAAACCTGAAACCTGAAACTTGAAACCTGAAACTTGAAATCTGAAACTTGAAATCTGAAATCTCAAACAAAAAAAATCCGAAAAAGAAATATTTCTTTTTCGGATTTTTTATTATACGTTTTGTTCCAATTCCTTTTGCGGATGATATCCAAAAAGGTGGTGTTCCTTTATAATCTCTGCAACTCCCGACGGAAGCATTGGTTCCCAGCCTGTTTTTCCCTGGCTGATCATTTTCAAAACTTCACGAGAGAATACGTTTAGTATTTCAGGGTTATAATCTTTAATATCTACAACCTTACCATTGAATTTAAAGAATTTGTACAATTCTTTCATTCTTGGATGTACTTTGAGGTTGTCAGAAGTAATAACTTCTCCATTTTCACCCAACATAGGGTAAAGAAATACCTTCATATCGCGGTAGAATAATTTTCCGAAAGCCTCCAGAATTCCACCACTTAAATGGCGGTAATATTTCTCATCAAAAATATCGACCAGGTTATTTACACCCATCGCCAAGCCCATTCTGGCTTTTGTATAGTTAGCAAAGTATTCAACCACTTTATAATATTCCTGAAAGTTCGAAATCATTACAGTTTGTCCTAATGAACAAAGTAACTCCGCCCTGTCCATGAAATCGCGTTCATCAATTTCACCATCCGAGCGTAAATTTGAAAGCGTAATTTCAAAAACAACCAACGTATTGTCTTTTTCAACCTTATTTTCTTCAAGAAACATCTTAAGCGATTTCTCGTACATGTCAAGGTTTACGTTGGTAACCGGACGAAAACTTCCTCTAAAAGCGAGGAGATTTTTTTTGTATAAAATCGCAGCCGGTAAAACATTTTTCCCTTCAGGGTTAAACATCACCGCATCAGTCATTCCGTTTTTAACTAACTGCAAACTCATCAAACGATTGTCAACGTCAGCAAAGCGCGGTCCCGAAAAATTAATGGTATCAATCTCTAATTGATCTTTATCTAAGTGATCGTATAAATAACGAAGTAATCGTTTTGGATCGTTGTATTTGTAAAAAGCACCATAAATTAAGTTTACACCTAAAATCCCCAGTGTTTCTTGTTGTAGTCGGGCATCTGTTTCTTTAAAACGAATGTGAAGAATAATTTCGTTGTAAGCTTCATCTGGTTCAATCTGGTATCGAATTCCAACCCAGCCATGACCTTTAAATTGTTTGGCAAAATCTATTGTTGCAACCGTATTGGCGTAACTAAAAAAAAGTTTTGTGGGATGTTTCTCTCTGCTTAACCTTTCTTCGATAATTTGTCCTTCAAGCGTCAGCATTTTTTTCAGTCGCTCTTCCGTTACATATCGTCCATCACGTTCAATTCCGTACACGGCATCACTAAAATCTTTATCATAGGCAGACATTGCTTTTGCAATAGTTCCCGATGAACCTCCGGATCTGAAAAAATGCCTAACGGTCTCTTGTCCAGCACCAATTTCAGCAAATGTTCCGTAAATATTCTCGTTTAAATTAATGCGTAACGCTTTGTCTTTTATAGAAGGAATCTGTTCGATGACCTTGTCACCTTTGAGTTTTATTTCTGTACCCATTTTATTTTAAATAGATTTGTTACAAAGTTAGCAAATTAGGCTTCTAATGAAAGAGAAATAATCCTATTTTTGTAAAAAAATTAAGTTCAATTGAAGGTCTATTTTTTAGGTACTGGTACTTCTCAAGGTATTCCGATTATCGGAATCGATCATCCTGTTTGTAAAAGCACTGATGCTAAGGATAAAAGGCTCCGCGTATCCATCTGGATTACGTGGGACGATCACTCGTATGTAATCGATTGTGGTCCTGATTTCAGGCAGCAAATGCTTTCCTGTGGCTGTCGTAAACTCGATGCTGTTTTATTTACGCATGAACACGCAGATCATACTGCAGGTTTAGATGATATTCGTCCGTTTAATTTCAGACAGGGCGAAATTCCAATTTACGGGCATAAGCGGGTACTTGACAATCTCAAGCGTCGTTTTGACTATGTTTTCGAAACCGTAAACAAATATCCCGGTGCTCCAAGCGTCAAAACTATCGAAGTTCATAACGATCAATCGTTTGCTGTTGGAGATAAATCAGCGATTCCGATAAATGCGATGCACGGAGAATTACAGGTTTTTGGATACAGAATCGATGATTTTGCGTACCTGACAGATGTAAAAACAATTCAGAAAGCTGAAATTGATAAACTAAAAGGTTTAAAAGTTTTGGTAGTAAATGCATTGCGCGTCGAACCACACGATACGCATTTTAATTTGGAGGAAGCACTTGATTTTATTGAATTGGTAAAACCCGAAAAAGCTTATTTAACGCATATTAGCCATGTTTTAGGTTTTCATGAAGAAGTACAGAAACAACTTCCTGAAAATGTTTTTCTGGCTTATGATAATTTAGAAATTACAATTTAATTATACCCAAAATGAAAAAATCCTTAATGCTTTACCTTTTTATCCTTGCGATATTAATGAATGTTTTTACTTATATGTTTTATAGCCGCGAAGTAAAATTTGGTCAGGAACGATATGATAAAACCACAAAAAAGCTAAGAGACAGTATTAATTTGGTGAAAACCCAACTGGCAGATGCCAATTATTTTTCACTGGAACATAATGAAAATGCGCAAAACTACTTTGATAACAGCGCATCTGGCGGAAAAGTAATTTTATACGAAAAATTGATTCCGGTTGTAACAGAAAAATTATTGGACTTAAATTCCAATCCAAAAGGAAATCCATATACAGGACAAGATCAAATTGGTCCGAATAAATTTATCATCAATAAAGTAAAAATTTTAAACCACAGATGGATTATTGCAGATTACAGCAACGGAGAAATGTGGGGAGAAGTCTTGTTAAAATACTTTGTTGATAACGAAGATAATATTACTTTTGAAGTAAATCAAACCTGGTTATACCAAAAATAGGATTTATAATCCTATTTTTTTTTACTCAATTAAATTATAGGATTATGAAAAAGATGTTATTGTTGGCAATTATGGTAAGTACTGCCTTTTCGTGCGGAAAAAAAGTGGCTCAGGAAAATGTTACCACAAAAGAAATTAAGTAAGAAGCTGCAGTTGGAGGAGATGCTGATTCTCACGGCTGTAAGGCCTCTACAGGTTATAGTTGGTCCATTTTAAAGAAAGAATGTATTCGTACTTTTGAAGCCGGCACAAAACTAAATCACGCCGAAGATGGTAAAACATACACTACAGTTGCCTACGTAATTTTCGACGGAAACAAGGCAGAACTTTTCTTAGATACTCAAAAAGAATCTATCATTTTAGAAAGAAAATCGGAAGGAGATTCGTGGGTAAATGGAAATCTACAATTAATTCCATGGAAAGGGTATGTTTTGAAAAAAGACGGGAAGATTATTTATACGGGACAATAATACAGGTTGACAGTTTAAGTAGCAGTTTTGAGTGAATTGCGACTTTTAAAAAATCTGTTGTGTCATAAATATTATAGCGTAAATCCAAAAATTATACAGGATGGTAAAACTAAATCCGTATAAAATGCTGTTTGTGAAATTACCTCTGCAAACCGATGACTTTTTGAAAACAAGTCTCAATGCTCTGAAAAAAATCCAATATAGCATTGCTGTAAAAGTCAACAGAGAGATCCATAAAATTGCACCAAAAGCCCATAATAAATAGCTGATTATAAAAGCCATGATAAACCATAAAATAAGGCTTACTATAATTCCTAAAAAACCATCAGCAGATTCTTCAACAGAAGAACTATCGCTTTCAATAATAAAGTCCTTTAAAAAATCAATTTTTTTATGATCACAACGATCTGTTATTATGCCTAAATTATCTTTTATTTTTACTCCGTTATACAATCCGATTGATATAAATAAAAAGAAGGCTAAAGATAAAATTGTAGTCGATAGCAATGAGTTTTCAAAAAGTGATCTATGATTTCCTAAACCAAAAATCCAAACAGATACAATGGTTAAACTTATGACAATGAGAGTAATTATAAAAATGTTTCTAGAATTGATACTTTTATAATTACTCATATGCTAATATGTTACAATATACTTTTACTGATACCTCTACAAAGCCAGCCAATTCTTAAAATCAAAAAAGTTCTGCGGAGCCACACCATGACCAACAGGATATTCTTTATAAGTAACCGGAACGTTTAATTTTTCGAGAATTGCTGGAGTTTTTCTGGCCCATCCAATTGGAATAACCTGATCTACAGTTCCGTGTGAAGCGAATATTTTCAGGTTTTTAAAATCATTATTTTCAAAGCCTTCTTTGATAATTTCTTCATTAAAATAACCACTCATTGCGACCACACGCTGCACTTTTTCAGGATAAGAAAGCGCAACAGAATAACTTAAAATTGATCCCTGGCTAAATCCGACTAAAGTTATATTTTGAGGATCAATAGGGTAATTAGCTGTCAGTTCATCAATAAAAGAAGCGATTGCATCTCTTGATTTTTTTGCTTGTTCGTTATCAGAGAATTTATTCTGATCTGCATCAAAATTAATCGCGTACCACGCATATGCGCCATATTGTAAATCATAAGGAGCTCTTGCAGAAATGATGTAATAATTATCTGGAAGTTCAGAAGCAAATGAAAATAAATCGGCTTCGTTACTGCCGTATCCGTGTAATAAGAGTAAAACAGGATTTTGATCTAAAATTATTTTTGGTTCTTGTATTTTATATTCTAAAGATAGATTCATTTTCTAATTGTAAGTTGTGAGTTTTGAATTGTTTTTTCTCTGTCAGCTTATCAAGCTGCAAACTTTACAAAACATTGTAAGTTTGGAATTTGGAATTTAAAAATTGGAATTTAAAAATACTATCCAATAGATCGAAACCATTTTTGAAAAAGTCCGCCAACTAACGGAATTGGTTTTGTCTGACCGTTTATCGCACTAAAAATGCCGTAAGTCCAAAGAACTGAAATACAGATCCACATGGGAAAAGTAATCAGAAAGCTGTCGAAATTACTAATAATTGCGCCAAAAGAGATAAAAGTTAATGACAAGCCCAAAGCCTGACGAATATGAAAGGAAGCAAAACTATTTTTATCTTCTGAATTCATTGACATGGCAATCAAAACACCAATAATTAAAATGTAACTGGTAATGGCGATTGATTTTCCTTCTTCGATGTTAGTCTTCATTATTTTATTTTGTAACAAGTTGATTTTGATTTAAAATTCCGTAAACTGAACCTTTTAGTTCCGTTCCTAAAAAAGCAGAATTTTTAGATTTTGAAAGAATATTTTCTTTGCTAAAAATCGATTTTCCTTCAGGTGTAAAGAAAGTAAAATTTGCTTTCGCACCTTCCGCAATTGTATTATTTTCCAAACCAAAAACCGTTCTTCCTGAAGTTAATTTTTCTACTACGATTTCTAACGGTAAAACTGTTAACAACGCACCAAAAGCACTTTCCATACCAATTGTTCCATTTTTAGCCGTGTCAAATTCCATTTTTTTAAATTCAATATCAATTGGGTTGTGGTCAGATGTAATCATATCGATCGTTCCATCTGCAATACCGTCTAATAGAGCTTGCCTGTCGCTTTCCGTACGCAATGGTGGCGTAACTTTAAATCGCGTATCAAATCCGTCTAATTTTTCATCGGTTAGCACCAAATGATGTACAGAAGCATTACAAGTTACGTTTAAACCTTTTGCTTTGGCTTCTCTTATTAATTCTACTGATTTAGCTGTAGAAATTGTAGGGATATGAAGTTTTCCGCCTGTATATTCCAATAAAAATAAGTTTCTTGAAATTTGCAATTCTTCAGCAAGATTCGGAATTCCTTTTAAACCTAGCCTGGTTGATACAATTCCTTCATTGGCCACACCATTTCCTTTTATATTTGGGTCTTGCGAATATGTGATTACCAATCCGTCAAAATCCTGTACATACTGCAACGCAATTTTAAGCAAATTGGCGTTTTCTATACTTTTATTGTAATCTCCAAAAGCTACTGCTCCGGCTTTTTTCATGTCATAAAGCTCGGCCATATCTTTTCCTTCGCTGGCTTTGGTTAGAGCACCTATTGGAAAAATTTCGGTCGCAAAACCATGAGCTTTGTATTTTACAAAATTAACCTGAGACTGATTGTCGATAACGGGAGCAGAGTTGGGCTGCAGCGCAATAGCTGTAAAACCGCTTTTTGCAGCAACATTCAATCCGTTTGCAATAGTTTCTCTGTCTTCGTATCCGGGTTCTCCCAAAGAAACGCTGCTGTCGAACCAACCTTGCGAAACGTGCAAATTGTCGAATTTTACTTCGGTTGTATCGTCAATATCAAGAATTGAAGTTTCTATTTTCTCAATTAAACCATCTGCAATTAAAAGATCAACGGTCTGGTTGTGAAACGGACTTTGTGAATCAATAATTTTGGCGCTTCTGATGATTATTTTCATATGTAGATTTTTTTTTATTCAAACATTGAATATTTTTTTTTCTCCATTAACTTAGATTTAGAAGTAGTAAACTTATGCTCTTAATCTTTTAATGGTCCAAAAAAAGTAAAACGATTATGTTTACTTTACAAATTTAATGATCGCCATTTCTAATGCTAAAAATAACAGTGCAAAGATAACAAACCATTTCCAAATTTGGCTGTCGGTTCGCTCAGTTTGTAGCGTGTTAAAAATAGTCGAAATGGTGTCGGCAGTTTTAAAATCCGAAACTATATTGGTGTTTACCTTACTTAAATCACTTTCAGTTCTTTTGTAATTGAAACTCAGGTTTTCAACCCATTCTTTTTTATCAAAAACTCCATAATTTCCGGCAGTTTCCGGGAAATCATTAAAAGTAAGTTTTACTTTATTGTTTAAAACTTGCTGAATGGGAATAAAAGAATCGTCATTTCCCCGTACTTCCAGAATGGCATCTTTAGTCAATAAAACGTCCACGAAATAAGGTTGGTTGCTGCCAATTGTTAAGGCATTTACACCAGTTTTTTGATTGTTTTGTGCAATCTTATAAAACAAAGGGACAATTAGGGGCGATTGCTGGAAGTTTGAATTCGCTGTATTTAAAGGAGCTGAAAACACTGTGATTCCGGCAGTTGGATTTTGAATCGCCGTAACAAACGTGCTTTGATCTTCATAAGATAAAACTGCAGGATAAGGACTTGAAACAGTAAATGACTGGTTTGTTTTTGGATATTGAAAGTTGGTAATTTTATTTTCAAAAACACCTGAAAACAAGGGATGATCGAAATTGATTTTGGTAATTAATTTATTTTCGCTTTGCAGGTTATTGAACTGAACTTTTCCAAAATTTCCAAGAAAAGAATTGAGATTAGAAATGGAACTTTTTTCAGATGGAATTATGACCAGATTTCCACCTTTTGCCACAAACGCTTTTAGAGTAGTTTGCAAAGCTTGGGGAATGTCGAGCAGTTCATTTAAAATAATGGTATTTTGTTTTTCAAGACTGTTATAATCTAAAGACGAAATTGAGGAATTATGATAGTTGAATTCTGCCGAGGTGTAAATTCTCGATAAAAAATTACTTTTTTCAGGTTCTCCAATGCTAGTAACGTTTGTTTTTTTGCTTTTAGAAATACTGAAAAACAATTTGTTGTCATAAGTGAGTCCGTTATCTTCAATGGATACATAACCATGAAAAGCCTCTTTTGGAATGGTAAAATTGATTTTCTTTTTCTTTGAATCAAAATTAATAATCGTCTTTGCAATCAATTTATTCTGATTGTACAAAGCTGTAGAGATTGGTTTGAAATCTTCGCCATAAGCCGATAAATTAATGCTTATTTCATAGAAATTTTCTAATGTCTGATTGATGTAAACACTATCAATAGAAACATTATTTTTTTGTTCGGCTTCCGGAATAATGAAATAGGGTTTTTCTTCGGCTTCAATGTTTTTGATGTCGTTTTCAACTAAACCAACAGCATCAGAAATAATGATAATATCTTTTTTATGTGATGATTTATGTGCTTTAACCTTGGCCATGATTGACGAAAGCTCAAATGGAGTAGCGCTGTAGTTTAGATTTTGTAAGGCACTTTTTGATGATTTTATATCGGTATTCCAGTAGTTTTCTGTGTTGGTTAAAAGAGAGAAATTAGCATTTTCAGGAGTGTTCTCCAATAATTCCTGAACGGCTCTTTTTAATAATTCGCCTTTTTTGCCTTTTGCCTGCATACTAAACGAATTGTCCAGAATAATATACATTTCGTTGGAGGCGTTTTTACTGTCTTTAGCTTCAAAAAAAGGCTGGGCAAAAGCCAAAATAATGCAGGTTAACAAGAGCAAACGTGTAGCTAATAATAAACGTTTTTTGATTTTGGAACTTTTGCGGGTTTGAATCGAAAGCTCTTTCAGAAATCGGACATTGGTAAAGAAGGAAGTTTTGAAACGTCGTAATTGAAATAAATGAACCAAAATAGGAACAATCAATAAAAACAGAAAGTATAAAATTTCGGGTTGTTTAAAATGCATTCCGGCTTAGATTTATTTCACTACATTTTGTAGATATTGGTCAAAAATACAAATTTTTAGTCAAATTGATTAAACCATTTGCGTAATATAAGTTCATTTCATTTTAGTACTCCTTGATAGTATCTCATATTAATTATATGGTTTAAGATAAACAGGCAGGTTTGAAAAATGTAACTTTTGCAATTTCATTTGTAACAAAAAACGAGTTTCATAACAATATTATTAAGTATTTTAGCTAATTCAAAAAACAATAAAAAACTTATGAAAAGATTATATATTTTGCTTTTTTCAATTTTAGCTTTTACCACTATGGAGGCACAAACTAAATTTAATTTACTAGTGGGTACCTATACGAATACCTGCGATAGCAAAGGTATTTACGTATATGAATTTGATGCAAACTCTGGTGAATTCAAACTAAAAAGTTCATCTGAAAAGGTGGTGAGCCCGAGTTATTTATCGGTTTCGGCAAACAACAAATTTATCTATGCGGTAAACGAAAACGGAACTCAAAGTGCTGTAAGTGCATTTGGTTTTGATTCTAAAACCGGTAAATTGAAGTTTTTTAACTCCAATGCTTCTCTTGGAGCAGATCCTTGCCACTTAATCAACGACGATAAAAATGTAATAATTGCCAATTATTCAGGAGGAAGTATTGCTGTATTTAAAAAGAATGCCGACGGAAGTATTACCGAAGCACAGCAATTAATTCAGCACGAAGGAAAAGGTCCTAATGCAGCACGCCAGGAAAAAGCGCATGTGCATCAGGTTGTTTTTTCTCCGGACAGAAAATTTATCTTATCGAATGATTTGGGTCAGGATAAAGTTTTTATTTATAAATACAACGCCGCTTCAAAACATGATATGCTTACCTTAAAAGGAACTGTCGATGTAAAAGCCGGCAGCGGACCAAGACATTTGACTTTTAGTAAAGATGGTAAATTTGTGTATTTAATTCAGGAATTAGATGCCACGCTGACTACTTTTAGTTATGACAAAAGCGGGACTCTAAAAGTGCTGGGTGCAACAACTATTTTGCCAAAAGGATTTACTGGAGGCACAGGTGCAGCTGCAATCAAAATTTCTCCCGACGGAAAGTTTTTATATGTGACAGACCGTGTTGACGCAAACTCAATAACGGTCTATAAGATTCTGACGGATGGAAAAATTGAACAAGTAGAGCAAATAAGCACTTTAGGAAAAGGTCCGAGAGATTTTGCAATTGATCCAACAGGAAATTATCTTTTAGTAGGGCATCAGTATACCAACAATATCATTATTTTTAAAAGAGATAAAACTACCGGAAAACTGAAAGACACTGGTAAAAAAATCGAGTTATGTTCACCAGTAGGATTGGTTTTTACGAAGATTTAGTTTTTTAAAGATGCTAAGCTACTAAGGGACTAAGCTTCTAAGTATAAAATAAAAAAGGCTGAAATTCAAAAAAATATCTTTTTGAATTTCAGCCTTTTACCTTAGTATCTTAGTAGCTTAGAACCTTAGCAACTAAAAGAATCTATTTATCCTTATCTTTTCTCTTCTTATCTCTCGTTTTTAACATATTTCGATTGACAGAGCCGTGGGTTTTCTTTTTTGTTTTTGAAGGCCCTCCAAGATTGACTTTCTTGTTTTTCTTGGCTTTATCATGAAAAGCGCCTTCACCATCTAATTTTACTTTTTTCATTAAAAACTTAATGGGCTGTCTGTCTTTTTCAGGTTCAATTAATTTTGCCGAAATTTCAACAGTTTCAGGAAAATCTTCAATTTTAAGTTCCTGATTCATTAAAACTTCTACTTCAATTTTAAACTCTTCTTCACGAGGTGTTACAAAACTAATTGCAGTTCCTGTAGCGTCAGCACGACCTGTACGACCAATTCTATGCATGTACAGCTCCGGAAACTCCGGAAGCTCAAAGTTAATCACGTGAGAGATGTTAGAAATGTCTAAACCTCTCGCCATAATATCTGTAGTAATTAATCCGCGAAGATTTCCTTCCTGAAATTCAGCCATGGTACTCAAACGGTAATTTTGCGATTTGTTAGAGTGAATTACTCCAAACTGTCCTTCAAAATCTTCTTCAATACGAGTATGAAGCATGTCTGAAATCTTTTTATTATTTACGAAAACCAAAACACGTTCCATGCTTTCGTTTGTTTCTAATAAATGTTTTAGCAAATTTACTTTTGTATTGAAATTCGGAACATTATAAGTAATTTGTGTAATTTTTTCAAGTGGAGTTCCAGATGCAGCTAATGTAACTTCTTCAGGAAAATCAAAAAAGTCATTCAAAACAGCATCAACTTCATCTGTCATTGTCGCAGAGAATAGAATGTTCTGACGTTTGGTTTTCATCATTGCCAGTAAAGCGGTCAATTGCGTACGGAACCCTAAATTCAGCATTTCATCAAACTCATCAATTACTAGTTTTTGAGTTTCATCAAAACGAACCACTGCATCAAGCGCTAAATCCATTGTACGACCAGGCGTTCCAACTAAAATGTCTACGCCTTCATAAACGGCTTTTTTTTGTGTATTGATGTTTACGCCTCCAAAAATTCCTAAGGTTTTAACCGACATGTATTTGGTTAGTTTTTCTACTTCGTCAACAACCTGAACTACTAGTTCACGTGTTGGTACCAGAATTACAATTTTTGGTGTATTGGTAGGTGTAAATTTGTATAATTTTAAAAGCGGTAATAAATAGGCAAATGTTTTACCGGTACCGGTTTGCGCAATTCCCATCATATCGCGACCTGACATAATCACAGAAAAGGATTTTTCCTGAATAGGAGTTGGTGTAATAAATCCTAATTCGTCGATTGCTTTTTGTACTGATTTTGGAAGATTGAATTTCTCGAAAGTGCTCATCTGCATTAAATTTTGTGCAAAGGTACGTTAAAATGATGGTTTTTTGTTATATTTCTCTTTTTGATGCCATTATATCAACGCAACGTTCTGACGAACTTGACTTATTTTATCTCAAATTTGATTAAAACAGAGTAATTTAAATTCTGTTTTAAAATCTAAAATCCTTCAAAAACACCCAATCCAAATAAAGCAAAATCATATTTTACAGGATCTGTAGCATCCATTTCACGTAATTTTATATCTAATTCAGCCAACGCTTTTGCATCATTTTGCTTTCGCGAAAGTATTCCAAGTTTGCGGGCAACATTTCCGGAATGAACATCTAACGGACAAGATAATGCTGAAGGTGAAATGGTTTTCCAAATTCCTAAATCGACTCCTTTTGTGTCCTGTCGCACCATCCAGCGCAAATACATATTGATTCTTTTGGCAGCAGAATTATTCAGCGGGTCTGAAATGTGCTTTTGTGTTCGTGGCAAATGGTCTATTTCGAAGAATAACTTTTTGAATTCACTAATACTTTTCTGTAAGCTATCTTTTTCCTGATTTTTTGCAAAAACAGTTTCCAATCCACCGTGGTTAGTATAAATATGTTTTAAGCTTTTTATAAAACTTCCAAAATCCTTTCCGTTAAAAGTACGATGAACAAAATTCTCCAGTCGCTCTAAATCATTTTCAGAATGCGACATAATGAAATCATGAGGAGTATTGCCCATTAATTCCATCATTTGATGTGAGTTTTTGATAATCATTTTTCGATTTCCCCAAGCAATTGTGGCGCTCAGAAAGCCGGCAATTTCGATGTCTTCCTTATGCGTGTATAAATGCGGAATTTGCACAGGATCGCTATCAATAAAATCCTGATTATTATATTGAATGACTTTTTCGTCTAGAAATTCTTTGAGTTCTTTTTTATTCATTTTTTGAAAGTTCTTTAGCGTAAAACCCGTCTTTTAAATCATTTGTACGCATTTGAGGAATTATATAAAAATACTTTTTAAAGTATTCTATCTGATCTCTATTCACGCAAGGTAAAGTTCCATTGCCATTTGCCCAAAAAAAGTCGTTATGTAGTGGAGATTGATAATTTAGATTCCCTAACTGATACTGGCTAAACCAGTAACTGAAAACAAGCCCAAAATGGAAGTAATGACAAAATTTTGATTTTTTAAGCCAATAATTTTATTCGTAACAAAACCTAAATTAATCGTGGTAAAAAGGATGTAAATCCAACTTATTACAATTAAAGCCATATTTAAGAAATGATTTGTCCGTCAGACATTACCAGTTTTCGATCGGCCATATTGGCTAATTCTTCATTGTGTGTTACAATCACAAATGTTTGTCCAAATTCTTCGCGAAGCTGAAAAAACAACTGGTGTAAATTTTCGGCAGATTGTGTGTCAAGATTTCCTGAAGGCTCATCGGCAAAAATAACATCGGGTTTATTGATTAATGCGCGCGCTACGGCAACACGCTGCTGTTCTCCTCCGGAAAGTTCGTTGGGTTTATGATTTATTCTGTGTGATAAACCTAGATATTCTAAAATTCGTTTTGCTTCTTTTTCAATTTCGCTTTTTGATTTTCCTGTAATGAAAGCCGGAATACAAACATTTTCTAAGGCTGTAAACTCGGGCAATAATTGATGGAACTGAAAAATAAATCCGAGGTTTAAATTTCTAAAATGCGACAATGTTTTGTCGTGTTTGCTTTTCTTTTTAAAATAACGACTCAAATAAACCGCTACGATTATAAGTGGTACAACTAAAATAGCACTGACAACATATCTTGTGGTATCGTCCATAATTTTATACCTGAAAAACACAAGAAAAATGATAAGACCAAGCAGATAAAAGGCACCAGCCCAAGATATCCATTTAAAAGTTTTTTCCTGTCTTGAATTATCTTTTTCAACGTCCTGCAGTTTCAGGACATTTTCGCCATTTATGGTTAGTGATGATGTTGCGTTTATTTCAGGTTTGTCTAAAGTGCCTAAAATTTGTAAGAGAGTGGTTTTTCCTGCACCAGAAGCACCCACGATAGAAACAATTTCACCTTTTTTAATATGCAAGTCAACTCCCTTTAAAACTTCTAATTTATCGTAGAATTTATGTATATTTTTTGCTTGTATCATTTTGAAACTGTTTTTACAAAGAAACAAAGATTCTGTCGATATAAAAATGTCATCTAACAGAAATTTAAGAATAAAGTAATTTTTAGATTTGATGTGTAATACAGGCACTTTCCTAAAAATAATGGGCAGCTGTAAATTTGGGTCTGATTTTTGGTAACAGAATAATTAGCTCTTGGTTGTGTGGGAATTACGAAAAATTTTCTGCACAGGAATAAGATAATTTATGGAATTCTTTTTAATTTTAATCAACCCTAAAATAAAACGAAATGCAGGAAGTTAAAACAACAAGCGATATTAGAACAAGGAAACTCCTATTAAGTCTGATTTTGGATGCCGTTGGAATGATTACTTACAGCATACCAGGTTTTGCAGAGCCTCTGGATATTATTTGGGCACCTGTTGCTGCATTTATTATGACCAGAATGTATAAAGGCAGGGTAGGGAAAGCGGCAAGTATTTTAACCTTTGTAGAAGAGATTCTTCCCGGAACCGATATTATCCCTTCGTTTACACTAACATGGTGTTACACTTATTTTTTCCAAAAGGATGATAATTAAAACCTCATAATCAAATAAAAAAATGGCAACCTTTTGAGTTGCCATTTTTGTTTTTACTGTACTATGATTTTTTTGACATGTAATACTTTTTTGGTATTCTGGTCGGTAACTTTTAAGATAAAAACACCTTTTGTCTGCAAATGAATGCTTTCCTGAGATTGTCCGCTAATGCTTCTTTTTAATATTTCTTTTCCTAAAATATCATAAATTTTAAGATCGGCCTTTTCTATTTCATTATCCATTAAAATTGAAAAATAACCGTTGTTCGGAACCGGCCAAACTTTAAATCCATCATTGTTTTGTAGCGCGATTTCTTCCAGACCTAATGTTGTGTAGCCACTTACAATATTTACTTTTCTTTTCATTGTTCCGCCTTCAGCATCTGTAACCGTAAAATCAAAAGAACATAAGCCGGGAGCGTTTGGAGTAAAAGCTACTACATCTCCAGTTAAAACGGCATTTCCATTTACAACATTTGATAAACTGTATGAAACTCCGCTGGTAAAGCCACGAGAAAGTTTTTGAATATTAATATCTATTTTGTTACCTGTTGGAGATTCATAATGGGGTTGTGACATCCATTGTAAATAGTGATCCAGATTGGTGTAACCGTCCAGATTTGTATCGGCATTAGCATCAGAAAAATCACCAGTACCTGAATTAACATTGGTGCCTATAATCGTTTCCCACCAATTCGGTAATCCGTCCTGATCGGTATCCCAAGTCGCTTCTCTGTTAACGACCGGATAAGATTCATATCCGTCAACATCGGCTTCATTATCAGGAAAACCTGGTTTATTGGTTACACTTCCTCTAAAAGAATATGTTCCGTTTAAGGTTTCAGCAATTATTCTCTGGTCGTGTTCGTCAAAATCAGGTTGTGTGCAGCCTACATCAGACAAAACAATTTTATACGCATTTTTAGCCGATTGCGTTGTAACATAAGAAGGAAAAAAAGGAGTGTTAACAAAATTTTGAAATGAAACGGTTACACCGGAAGCCTTTCTTCCTGCTGTCTGATTGCTTTCGTCAAAATAACCCGGCATAACATTTCCGGCAAAATAACATTGTTGCGTTCCGGTTCCTGCACCTTCATTTTGTTGGTTAAAAGCGGTAAAGATTTTAGAGCCTGCACCCGGCTTGTAATAATTGTTTACAAAATTTACCTCTTTGGTTCCGCCATCCGTTGTTCTGGATCCCCAATTGTAAACCACATTATTGGTAATATCCATTTTTCCGGCATAGGCACCGCTTCCGTCCAGGCCTCCTCCTAAACTCCAGTTACGTCCGTAACAGTGTGCCAAAAGATTATGATGAAAACTGCCAATATCTCCGCCAATAGTTGCAGCATAACCATGCTCTGTTCCGGCAGGATAATTTTGATGTCCTGCAGCATTTAAGGCTTCTGAAATTAAAGTTCTTTGTAGTGTAATATTTTTTCCGGAGCGAGAACTAAAAGCTTCGTCAATAGTCCAACTAATACTGCAATGATCGATAATGCTGTTGTCTGCTCCCGTTAAACCCATTCCGTCAAAAGTTGGCCCACCGCCAACGCGAACACGAATGTTTTGCACAATGGCATCATTGCCGGTAATACCAAAAGGAGCGGTACGAATGCAAATTCCTTTGCCCGGAGCAGTTTGCCCTGCCACGGTAATATAGGGCTGGCTCAAAACCAAGCGAGAGTTAAGCTGAATAATTCCAGAGGTATTAAACACGATTGTTCTGGGGCCAATATCATTGGTTACTGCTTCGCGTAAACTCCCTGGTCCGCTGTCATTCAAATTGGTCACGGCAACTACTTTTCCGCCACGTCCGCCTCGGGCAAAACGGCCATAACCTTCCGCATCAGGAAAAGCGAGTTGAGCGGGTCTAAAACGCCATAAATTCCCTTTTTCTACCTCATTGTTGGCTAAAACTTCGTCAATACGCCAGTAATAAGTAGCCCCTGTGTAAAGTCCATTGGTCTGATACGACGTATTGGTTTTAAGTTGATTTCCTTTAAATTCCGGCGATGCCGTGGTTGCAGACTCTACTGCAGCAGCATCAGTTCCAAAATAAATATTATGCGATAAGGCATTTGCAGCAGCTGTCCATCCTAATAATTTACCTGCCGATGTCAATTCGACATGTTCGTCATTGTGCTTAGGCGAAGGATTTGTAGATTGATAGAAGATATTGGGTGTGTTTAATTCGAAACCATTTAATATAAAGTTTTTAATATTTTCTGTTCCCGAAGTTTCTGCTGCAAATAATAAAACGACATCGGTATTGGCAACAGCCTGAAATTTTAAATAAACCGCTTTAGCATCCGCTGTTTTTGTAGCACGTACGCTCGGAATTGCATTGTCAACTACTAAATTTCCATTAATGGAAATGTCAATGGGGCTAAAAACATTTCCTGTCGGGCTGTCTACATGATTTAAAAAAGCCAGCATCGTATGTTGTCCTGTAGCTAATCCTGAGATTTTAACTTCAATCTGTGCACCCTGATTGGCGGTGGTACCTTTTACGGTAAGTCCGTCGCTAATTAATCGCGCATAATAAGGAGCCTGGATTCCGGCCTTGTACCAGTTGGTTCCTAAGGCATCTCCTTTGTCTCCAACTCTTGTTACCGTAAAGGTAACTCCGTTTTCCAGATAAGTGCTGGTGTTTCCTGATCCAATTACCCATGTAGTGTAATCAGGTTCGTTTACTTCGGCTTTTGGTCTGCCAGATTGATCGAAATCAATTTTAACTACAGGATTTTGGGCAAAAAGGGTAGTTGAGGATATTGTAAAGCAGGCCAGTGCCATTACAAATTGTAATTTCAGTGTAAAGTTCGACATTTTGATACTTTTGGTTAGTTAGTTAAAGCAAAATCTAAATTCGTGAATGCACTCGAAAGTTTAATTTAAATAAGGGCAATATTGTAGGTTTAATATTGGACAATTCTAAATTCAACTTTTTGGTTATGAGTACTGTAAAGATTAAGAATACTTCAAGTAAAACTATCCTGCACCGTCCTGTATAAATGATTATTAGATAAAAAATTAAGCTTATTTTTTGTTTAAATATAATTTAAAAGCTAAAATTTTGTGTATAATTCTATGATCGTTCTCTTCTATTAAAGAGGTGATTCTAAGCTAAAACATAAAAAAGTTTACATGCTATTAATGTCCTGATCGAAATTAAAATATAAGGAATTAAGGAAAGGAAAAAAGGTGCTTTTTAAGAAAGCCGGCAGATTATTGAGGTTCTTCGTCTTTTTTGAATAAAAATCCGAGACCCATATTTTTAAGCATTTTCTTTTCAAAATTCCAAAAGAAGCGGAATTGTCCAAAAAGACTTCCAATAGCCACAAGCAGAACCTGATAAATGGGAAAGATAATCAGCAGACGAATTAAAGTAAACCAACCGCCAAAATCTTCTTTTGTAATTCCGAGAAAAACACAAAAGGGTTTAGACAGCCATGCAGATGCCGATCCTGTGATGGCAAAAACAACTAATATGACGATGGCTTGTAAATTGGAGGTAATTCCCCAACGTTGCTTTAATTTGTTCATTCTTTATTTGTAACAATTACAAATATAAGAACATTATCGTATCGGAACATAACCTCCGAGCTTTTGTTTGTATGTATTTTGAAAATAAATCATATAATTATAAATCAAATAATTCACCTCATAACCATATCGAATAGTGGGTTGGTAATCTATGGTCATTTCATACAAATTGGGATTATAGCGCTGTGGTTGTAAAACGCGATTATTCCATTCGGTAACATAAATTTGGTTTTTGTTTTCGAGATAAGAAAGCGAATAATAATTCCGCGGAAGCGCCATTGAAGCCAGCCACGTGCTAAAACCATTATCGATAATTATAACTTCATATTCTAAAGAGTCATTGGCAATGCGCACAGTGTCATTTACAGCCATCTTTGGTTTCGATACATCATTTGCAGCACCGCCATTTTTTGTAGCAGTAGAACAAGCAATTATCGTCAGCAAAAGGATTAATATCGAAATGCACTTTTTCATAACATTTTCTTTTACTTCTAAAATTACGAATATTTGAGTTAAGGTTTTTGTTATTTAACATTTTAAAAGTTTCTAAGTTTTTGAGTTTCTAAGCGACTAAGTTTTTTGTTTGAGTTTTAAGAGGCTGATTAAAGGGGCTTTATTTCATAAATAAAAAAAAGCTGCTTACTTCTGTAAACAGCTTCGCTATATTAAAGTCCAAAACTTAGCATCTTAGAAACTTAGAACCTTAGTATCTTACTTAGATCCAAACAACTTTCCGATAAACCCGGCGATTCCGCCTTTGGTTTTGGTTACTACGAGAACATCGGCTACGTCTACTTTTCCGTCGGCATTTTGGTCGAGGCCAAATTGCATTCCGTATTTATTGATGGTTTCCATTATTCCTGATGCTTGTCCGCTGTTTCCTGAAATAGACGAAATAAGATCAGAAATTTGAAAACTATTGTCATTAGGATCTTTGGCTTTGTTTACCAATGCACTTAAAATCTGCGGAATCATGCCTGAAGCAACTCCCGAAGATGCATCACTGCTTAGTCCAAATTTTTGTCCCAGATTTCCAGATAACTGTTGCGTTATTTGTTGTACAACAGGATTTGAGTTGTCAATAGGAGTACTCCCATTAAACAATTTAGCCAGTTGTTCTCCTCCGCCTTCAGAAGCGATTTTTTGCAATCCTTCAAATATTGAAGAACCTGTTTCGCTAATTACAGCGTCGTTGTGCTCGTTAGGGACAGCAGTGTTGTTAACTACAGCATTGCCTCCGTATTGTTGTACTAATTGGGTTAATTGTTCAAGCATCTTTTTTAGATTTAGTTAAACGACAAATTTAGTAAAAAGAAAGGGATTTACTACAAATGTAATAAATCCCTTTAAAGTTAGTCTTTTTTTTATCTACTTAACTCAACAAAGTAATAATTTGTGAAGCCAATTCTGTTCCAATTCTGTCTTGTGCTTCTCCTGTTGCAGCTCCAATGTGTGGAGTCAGGGAGATTTTAGGATGCATTAAAATAGTCATTTCAGGTTTTGGTTCGCTTTCAAAAACGTCTAAACCAGCAAAAGCAACTTTTCCTGAGTCTAAAGCTTTTATTAAAGCTACTTCATCAATTACACCTCCACGAGCACAGTTTACAATCCCTACACCATCTTTCATGATCTCAAGTTCTTTCTCACCAATGATATAACCATCCTGAGCCGGAACGTGCAAGGTAATAAAATCAGCTTCTTTGAATAAAGATTCTAATGACTGAGATTCGATAGTTGTGGTTATTGATTGCCCGTCAAAAAATTCTACTTTGATGTCTACTTTAGGAATAAAGCTATCAGCAGCGATTACTTTCATCCCTAAACCAAGCGCCATTTTTGCAGTAGCTTGCCCAATACGGCCAATACCCACAATACCTAAAGTTTTTCCTCTTAATTCTACTCCGTTTGCGTACGCTTTTTTCAAGCCGTCAAAATTAGAATCTCCTTCAAGAGGCATATTTCTGTTAGAGTCATGCAAGAAACGAACACCAGAAAACAAGTGTCCAAAAACCAGTTCAGCAACAGATTCTGATGATGAGGCTGGAGTATTAATTACATGAATTCCTTTGCTTTTAGCATATTCAACATCAATATTATCCATACCAACACCACCACGTCCTATAATTTTAAGACCTGGACAAGCATCGATAATATCTTTACGAACTTTGGTTGCACTACGAACTAAAACAACGTCTACATTATTTTCGTTTACAAAATTAGCAACTTGTTCCTGAGCAACTTTTGTAGTTATAACTTCAAATCCGCCTTTTTCTAAGGCTAGAATTCCACTTTTAGAAATTCCGTCATTGGCTAATACTTTCATTGTATGTATTTTGTTATTTGGTTCATCGTTTATTTGTTTAATCGGTAAACCAGCTATTATTTTTTCTTTTTTTGATTTTTGGAAGGAAACATTTTACGATTAAGCAGTTAACAAATTAACGCTTAAACGTATAAACGATTACACTTTGCTTTCAAGCGCTTTCATTACATCCACTAAAACCTGAACACTTTCGATAGGCATAGCGTTGTATATAGAAGCTCTGTAACCACCTACAGAACGATGTCCTGGCAATCCTGAAATTCCCGCTTCTTTCCATAAAGCATCAAAGGCTGCTGTATGGTCAGCATTGTTTAGTAAGAAAGTCACATTCATTTTAGAACGATCTTCCACGGCAGCAGCACCTTTAAATAATGGGTTTCTGTCAATTTCAGTATAAAGTAAATCTGCTTTTGCATCATTTAGTTTTTCAACCGCAGCGATTCCGCCTTTTTCTTTAATCCATTGCAATGTTAATAAAGACACATAAACCGCAAAAACAGGAGGTGTATTGTACATACTCTCTGCTTTGATATGTTTAGCATAATCTAACATACTAGGAATTGCTCTTCCGTTTTTCTCTAAAATTTCTTCTTTAACCACTACAAGCGTAGTTCCTGCAGGGCCCATGTTTTTTTGAGCTCCGGCATAAATTAAATCAAATTTTGAGAAATCTAAATTCCGTGAAAAGATATCAGAACTCATGTCGCAAACAACAGGAATGCTGGTCGACGGGAATTCCTTCATTTGAGTTCCAAAAATGGTATTGTTACTGGTGCAGTGAAAATAATCTGCATCACTTGGTATTTCGTATCCTTTTGGAATATGGTTGTAATTTTCTTCTTTTGAAGAAGCTACAACAACAGTTTCTCCAAAAAACTTAGCTTCTTTTATGGCTGCAGTTGCCCAGGTTCCGGAGTCTAAATAGGCTGCTTTTCCATTTTCTTTCATCAGGTTGTACGGTGCCATTAAGAATGCTGTACTTGCACCACCTTGTAAAAACAGGGCTTGGTATCCTTTTCCCTGAAGTCCTAACAATTCTAAAGCAAGCGAACGAGCTTCATCCATAACAGCAACGAAATCTTTGCTTCGGTGCGAAATTTCAAGAATTGATAATCCTGAATCATTAAAGTTTAAAACTGCTTTTGATGCCTTCTCAAAAACTTCCTGAGGTAAAATACTTGGTCCTGCGCTGTAGTTGTGTTTTTTCATGGTTGTTGTTAATAGTCGAAAAATTTTAAAGACGCAAATTTCGGCAATAGGAGCTGAAAAAGCGATAAATTATTCGAAATAATTAAACATATTTTTACTTTGTTGTTAACAAAAACGTTATAGTATCTACGTTATCTGCATAATCCCACAATTGCGGTTTTTGGGTTTCTCCAAATGCAATACTGTTTTTTATTAAATCTTGGCTAACAATGCATTGAATTTGTTCTGCATCGGCTTCAAGGCGCGTTTGTAAATCTTCGATGTTTTCGTAAAATTCATAAAAAACACTTGAAATAGGGGAGGCGTAGCTCGGATCTTCTTTTAAAGTCAAAAATCCGTTATCTCTCAATTTAAAATTGCTCATTAAAAATACAGCCTTATTATAATCGTAATTATTAGCGTATTTTTCGTAATGAATAACGTCCTGATATTTAAAAATAGCCTGAAAGAAAGCATCAAATGAATAATCTTTCGGAACAAAAATTTTAGAAACATTACGGCATCCTAAACCAAAATACCTAAAAATATCTTCGCCCAAAGCCTCTAATTGTTCATTAGTCTCTTTTCCGTTTAAAACGGCAACTGAATTTCTGTTTTTTCTGATGATCGAAGGTTTATCCTTAAAATAATACTCAAAATAGCGAGAAGTATTGTTGCTTCCGGTGGCGATAACGGTATCAAAATTTTCCAGTTTACCTTCCACGAAAGTGATCTTATCCTTTAAGCTTTCATCGACAGCAATTAGGTATTTTGCCAGAAAAGGCAATAAATGCTGATCGTTTGAAGAGGTCTTGATTAGCGCGCTGTTTCCTGTAATTAAAACCGATAAAAAATCGTGAAAACCTACAAGCGGAATGTTTCCGGCGAGAATTAATGCAACTGTCTTTTCTTTTTTGTCATTTTTAGTAAATTCTTCAGCATAATTAGAAATCCATTTCTCCAGGTTAGTTTCCGTCAATGCTTCTGCCCAGGATTTAATAGCAAAATGAACCTGCTCTGGTGTGTACCAGCCATTATGAGATTGTGATAAAAGTATAAGTTTTTGAAAATCTTCAAAAAAGATTTCGTTATATAAAACGTCAGATTTTTTTATGGATTGCTCTTCAGAAAACTGACTTAAAAATTTTCCTAATTCAACAAAAACACTTTTTTTTGTTTCTAATGTCATAATGTTTGCTTATGAATTGTTTTGATTGTAATTTTGCACAAAAATAAGCATAAATAAGTCGAAAGTCAAAAGTCAGCTGGTCAAAAGAATAATGACCTTTATTTGTTTGACTTTTTAACTTTAAGGCTTTTAACTTTAAGACTAAAAAACAATGGCAATAATTATAACTGACGAATGCATAAACTGTGGGGCTTGCGAACCAGAGTGCCCAAATACAGCAATTTATGAAGGAGCTGATGATTGGAGATATAAAGACGGAACCAGCCTTAAAGGAAAAGTAATTTTACCTGACGGAACTGAAGTGGATGCAGAAGATGCACAAACTCCAATTTCTGATGAAATCTATTATATCGTTCCGGGAAAATGTACAGAATGTAAAGGTTTTCATGATGAACCTCAATGTGCTGCCGTATGTCCGGTTGATTGTTGTGTACCAGACGATAATCATGTAGAAGATGAAGAAACCTTGTTGAACAGACAAGCGTTCTTGCATGGCGATGAATAAAATCTCGTAATTGAAACATATAAAACCTGAGCTAAACCTCAGGTTTTTTTATGCTTCTATTTTAAATATTCACAAAGGTATTGTGTTGATATTTAGTGTTTTATTTTTAAGATGTTAATTTATTAATAAAAATTTAATACTTTAGTTGAAAATTTGACAACGCCTATGAAGAAATTGATACTTTTATTTCTGGTATTATTTAGTGTGAATGTTTTTTCGCAAAAGGAAGAATATTCTATTGTTGTAAAGGACATAGAAACACAATTGCCTATAGAAAATGCAACAGTTGTTATTATGAAAACCAAACAAACATTGCTAAGTAATAAAGACGGAAAAGTAACTTTTGAATTGAATGGCGCATCTGCGGTTCAGGTTTCTGAAACGAATTACGAAAAGATAATGCTTCGATGGGATGCCTTAAAGCCCGATCTTTTTGTAGTTTATCTCAAAAACAACAATAATAAATTAAATGAAATTGTTGTTTCAAAAGAAAAACCAGAAAAAAATCTGGAAAAAATTGTCTCTAATTCACGAAAAAAACTCGCTAATTCGTACCGGTTAAAAGTGTATGTAAGGGAGTTTTTTATGCTGGATAATAAATATTCTTATTATAATGACGGACTGGTAAATTTTCAATTTGAAGGAAATCAAAAAAAATCTAGTACCACCTTGTTGGTAGAGCAAAATAGATCTTATGGGTTGCTGGAAGATGATGTTAGTGGCGATTTAATGGGATATAATCTGAATAACATTATGGAGAATTATTCAAATTTAAAATATTTTGATCCTCTTTTAGATTCCAAAACAGAAAAAGAATATGAGTTTACCACAACCGGACATCCCAATAATAAGGATTATTATATAATGTCTGTTACTCCGTTGGATAAATCTAAAAAAGCGTTGGATGATTTCGAAATTATTTACGATCCGATAAAAAAGTTAATTGTAGAGTTTAGTATTACTATCAAACCCGGAAATCTTGCTCAAATTGAAGAACAAACAACAGTAGGTTCTAAAAACATTACGAGATCTGAAGTTAAAGTAAGTTACAGACTTGATGGAGACGATTATTACTTGCTGAGTTCAAACGAAGAGATCGCTTACGATTTAATTTTAAAAGATAAAGTCAAGAATATTCAGGTACGAAATCATTTTATTACAACCCATTTTAACAGACAAAATTTCACCTATAATAAAAGTGATGTTTTTAACGATAAAACACTTTTCAATAAAAAGAATAAAGTGATGACAAAATATTGGGATATTTCCGGATTTACAGCTACTGATGAAGAAAAGGTACTTATAAATGCTTTGGAGTTTAAGCTGTAATAGTTAAGTTGTTGGTTGTTAGTTGTTGGTTTGTTTAATGGCGGATGGAAATAAATTATGATATAAAAAAACCTGAACTTATAGAGTTCAGGTTTTTTGTTTTTTAGATCTTCAAAGTTGAACTTTTTGTTCTTATAACTATTTTTAAAATGTAAATCCAAGTCTTGCGTAGTAATAAGCACCACTAAAGCCCATTTGTACGGCATCCCAATAACCACCGGCTTCAGTATTTCCTTGTTCGTCTTGTTTGGTTGGGTAAACATTAAATAAGTTGTTGCTTCCAACACTTAATTTTAAGTTTTTGTTCAATTGGTAACCTACAGTCAAATCGGTTACTAGTCTTGGGTTGTAAACATCATCCTCATCAGCATAATCAACTAAAACTACTTTGCTGAAACGAGTAAAAGCTGCACCTGCATCAAATTTGTTTTTTGAATAGGTAAGATTTAAACCGAATTTACTATCTGGAGCAGAGGCTAATAAGAATGCTTTTTCGCGTTTTCCAAAGAAAGTAGCTTCATCAAGTGCGCCATTTTTTACCTTGTCAATTTTCATGTCATTGATGTTTCCAACTAATGTTGCACCAAAATTTCCGAAGTCAAAGTTTTTCTTCCATGAAAAAACAACATCTAAACCATGTGTGCTTGTGTCTACACCATTGGCAAAAAATTGCGCTTCAGAAACGCCTAAATTTAGAGCACTTGCATCAAAATATCCGGTAAGTACAATACGATCTTTTACCTGAATATAGTAACCGTCAATGGTAGCAGTAAAATCTCCAAAAGAAGCGGTGAAACCCAAAGAAGCATTAACTGCTTTTTCTTCATTCAGTTTATCGATTCCAAAAGCTCTTGTTACCTCACTATTGTTTGGTGCCAGTAAAACCTCTGTTGCTCCGCTTGAATTAAAGTTGGTGAAACGTAAATTATAGTAAATCTGGGCCAGTGATGGCGCACGGAAACCTGTACTTACAGATCCTCTCAAATTAATATGATCGCTTAATTTTAATCTGGATGCTAATTTTCCGTTTACAGTACTTCCAAAATCGCTATAATTTTCAAAACGAACCGCAGCACTAACCATAAAGGCATCGGTAATATCAAGTTCGCCATCTGCATACAAAGAGAAGTTGGTACGGCTTTCATTGACCTCATTTGCAGGGCTATAACCCGGAAAGCCCTGAGAACTACCCGGTCTTGGTTCTCCTGAAATAGGATCTATGGGAGCACTTTGTGTTGTAGGGTCTGTTATAGGCTGACCATTTGTATCATAAGTCGTATAAGAACCTTCTTCACCTGCAAAAATCTCAAATTTTTCTACTCTAAATTCAGTTCCAAAAGCGATATTAAAACCGCTCATTACATCCGGATAGTTTTTTGAAATATCAAAATTACTTGTGTTTTGAAGCAAGCTATGTCCTCCGGCATCAAATTCAAGCGGAGAATTTTCTTCAAGAGATGCATTGATTGTACCTTTTATGTCATATTGAAATTTGTTCATACCAAACGTATTACTCAAATCAAATTTCCAACCGCCGCCAGATTCTGTTCTAATCCCTGCTGCTATAGAATTATCATTGATTTTGGATGTAATTCTTGGCGTATATCCTCCTGGATAAATTGACTCCACTACTCTTTCTCCATCATTTCTGGTAAAAGCGTAGGCATCTGTATCTCTAAAGTTACTTCCTCCAAAGGCGTAAAATTCGGTTTTATCCGAAATCGGAACTGCTAAATTCACAAATAAATTGACTCCTTTCATTTCGGCATCACCAAAACCCTTTCTAAAATCATAAGCAGGTCTTAGCGTTTTGTTTTTGTTTAAAAATTCTCCGGTAACATTTACGTAACCGCCTTTTGTTCCTAAAGCAACACCATAATTGGCTGCTACTTTTACAGATCCACCGTCAAAATCCTGATCTTTTCCGTACGAATTTCCATTTCCGTTTTTATCCAGTCTAAAACCTTCGGTATTTGGAGTTCCCGGAAGAAAATCTCCTTTTGCATGTGAGTTGAAAACTCCGTAAGTAATAGCTCCTGTAAGTTCATTGACATTGTCGTTTGTTACAATATTGATAACTCCCGAAATGGCATCAGAGCCGTATTGTGCCGCAGCACCATCGCGTAAAATTTCAATTCTTTTAATAGAAGCAGCCGGAATAGCATTTAAATCTGTTCCTGTATTTCCGCGTCCGCGAGTTCCGAATAGATTGATTAGTGACGATTGGTGTCTTCTTTTTCCGTTAATCAAAACCAAAGTCTGATCTGGTCCCATACCTCTTAATGAAGCAGGATCAACGTGATCTGCGCCATCAGAACCGGATTGTTTGTTGGCGTTAAACGAAGGTGCAACATATTGTAAAAGCTGATTGATTTCTATTTTTCCACTTTGAGTTGTAACATCTTTTACATTAATAACATCAATAGGAACTGCAGAGTTTACCACCGTTCTTTTGGCATTTCTGGAACCTACAACAACCACGTCATTTAAAACCTGCCCGCCACTCTCGTCTAAAACTACATTTAAATTTCCCGAAGCTGATTTTTCTACAGTTCCAAAACCTACATAGCTAAATACCAGGATAGCGCCTTCTTTGACACTTATTTTAAAACCTCCTTCAAAATCTGTTGAAACACCATTTTGAGTTCCTTTTTCGACAATATTTACTCCTGGCAGTGGTGCGCCCGACTTATCCTTAACTATACCCGAGACTTCTTTTTGGGCAAAAATAAATGCTGAATTCAGCAGGAATAACAATAATGCAATCTTTCTCATGCTTAATGGTTTTTTTGGTTTGTTTTGTGTTTTGAATTTTTATAAAATTACTATTTTTTAACAAAAACTTAATAGAAAGTTTAAAAATTTTTAAGAAATACCTTAAAATTATATTAATGAACATTTTTAGTTCATTAACGAGGTATTAAATGTTATATTTGCAAAATTTTAAAGCCAAAAAATATCATTTTGGCAGAATTAAAAGTTTACATGTAAATCATAATCCATTATCATACAAGATAGAATGGAGAAGACCTGAGAATTTCAGCGTCTATAAAAATAAATAGAAACAACAGATGAAAGCAGGAATTGTAGGATTACCAAATGTTGGAAAATCAACATTATTTAATTGTTTATCTAATGCAAAAGCGCAAAGTGCCAACTTTCCGTTTTGTACAATCGAACCTAATATTGGTGTTGTAAACGTTCCAGATCCGAGAATCAACAAATTAGAAGAGTTGGTAAAACCAGAACGCGTACAAATGGCAACTGTAGATATCGTAGATATTGCAGGTTTGGTAAAAGGAGCAAGTAAAGGTGAAGGTCTTGGAAACCAGTTTTTAGGAAACATTAGAGAGTGTAATGCGATCATTCACGTTTTACGTTGTTTTGATAATGACAATATTGTACATGTTGACGGAAACGTAAATCCAATTCGTGATAAAGAAACTATCGATATCGAGTTGCAGTTGAAAGATTTAGAAACAGTTGAGAAACGTTTGGAAAAAGTAAATCGCGCAGCTAAAACCGGAAACAAAGAAGCGCAAACTGAAAAAGCACTTTTAGACAGAATCAGAGAGGCATTGCTACAAGCTAAATCGGCTCGTACTATTGTACCTCAAGGTAATGACGAAGAAGTTTTAATGGAATCTTTTCAGCTAATTACGGCAAAACCAGTATTATATGTATGTAATGTTGATGAAAATTCTGCAGTAAACGGAAACAAATATGTTGACCAGGTTCGCGAATTGGTAAAAGATGAAGATGCTGAAGTTATTATCCTTTCTGTAGGAGCAGAGGCAGATATTACCGAATTAGAAAGCTACGAAGAGCGTCAGGTTTTCCTTGAAGACATGGGACTAACAGAGCCGGGAGCATCTGTTTTAATTCGTGCCGCTTACAAATTATTAAAACAACAGACTTATTTTACCGCTGGTGTAAAAGAAGTTCGTGCCTGGACGATCAACATTGGAGCAACAGCGCCTCAGGCAGCCGGAGTTATTCATACTGATTTCGAAAAAGGATTCATTCGTGCAGAGGTAATTTCATATGAAGATTATGTTCAGTACGGTTCTGAAGCAAAAGCAAAAGAAGCAGGAAAATTTAAAGTCGAAGGAAAAGAATATATAGTTAAAGATGGTGATGTAATGCACTTCCGTTTTAACGTATAGTTTTTTTTAGATATAGAGTCAAGATAAAGATTCAAGAATATAGAGTAAATAGTAGAACTGCTGGAGAAATTCAGCAGTTTTTTTATGTCATAAAGTCTCGGGAAGTTTGGTTGATATCCATTATGAGTTCGAATGGAGTAAAATCTCCTAAATCTTTAGAAGCTGCGGGATACAAAAAAAACTGCAAATGATAATTCTTGTTTTTGATTTAGCAAATAATCATGATCCACGTGTTATCTATTGATAATTAAAATAAAAGACATGGTAAAAATATAAAACTAGGCTAAAAAGCGACAAGCAGCTTTTTTTATTATTTCATAATTTTGAGAGTATCTCAAAAATCAGCAAAAATGAAAATGAAAAATATATTCTCCAAGTCGTGGTTTCTATTAAAAAATACCTTTTTAGAATTTAATGATGACAATGCAATCAAACTTAGTGCAGCACTCGCATACTACACCATATTTGCATTGCCGCCCTTGTTAATTATTGTAATTACGATTTGCGGTTTTGTTTTTGGAGAAGAGGCTGTAACAGGAGAATTATACGGTCAAATTAACGGTTTGGTTGGTAATGGTGCGGCGATTCAAATTCAGGAAGCGATAAAAAATGTACAGCTCTCTGGCGATAATGTTTTTGCCACTGTTTTTGGAGTTATTATGTTATTAATTGGAGCCTCAGGAGTTTTTGCCGAAATACAAAGTTCAATAAACTTTATCTGGGGATTGCGTGCAAAACCTGATAAAGGAGTCAAAAAATTCATCCAAAACCGATTAATGTCATTCTCTATGATTGCTTCAGTTGGTTTTTTAATGTTAGTCAGTCTTTTTATAAGTACAACGTTAGATTTAATGAGCTCACGTTTGAAGATATATTTTCCGGAGAGTACGGTGTACTTGTTTTATGTGGTAAATATTGTAATTGTTCTGGCCAGTATTACAACTCTTTTTGCTATTATTTTCAGAACGCTGCCAGATGGTAAAATTAGATGGAAAGATGCGTTTATAGGTTCTGGTGTAACAGCTATACTTTTTATGATTGGTAAATTTGCCATAGGTTTTTATTTAGGAAGCTCAACTGTAGCCTCTGTTTATGGCGCCGCAGGATCTGTTATTATTATTTTGGTATGGGTTTATTATTCGGCTATTATTCTGTATTTTGGCGCAGAATTTACCAAAGTATATGCCAAATCTTATGGAGGAAAAATTTATCCGAATGAATACTCCGTTGAGATTCAAAAGGAAGTTTATGAAATTGAAACGAAATAATTTTTTTTCGATATAAGTTCATTTAAATTTTCGGAACGCATTTTGATAAGCTTAATAAATGCCTTATTAGAAATAGGTTAGATGTGTGTTTTATTAAGCACACTTTGAAAAACTAATTTCTAGGGTTAATAAATAACAAATACCACATCTCATGAAAATAATAGCCTTTGGAGGAAGTAACAGCCAACATTCAATCAATAAACGTTTAGCTACTTATGCCGCCAGTTTATTCGAAAGCGCCGATGTAGAAGTTTTAGACTTAAACGATTTTGCCATGCCTTTATTTAGCGTTGATCTTGAAAAAGAAATAGGTCAGCATGAAAAAGCCAAAGCATTTCTGGATAAAATTGCAGGCGCAGATGTATTGGTCCTTTCTCTGGCAGAAAATAACAATAACTATTCTACTGCATTCAAAAATATATTCGACTGGGCTTCCAGAATCAATAAAGAGGTTTTTCAGCAAAAACCAATGTTATTAATGGCGACTTCGCCCGGTTCAAGAGGTGGAGCTTCGGTTTTAGAAATAGGACGTAATGCTTTACCAAGATACGGTGCCGAAATTAAGGCTTCATTTTCGCTTCCGGCGTTTAATGCTAATTTTGATTTAGATAAGAATCAAATTTCGAATGCCGAGCTCGACAAAGAATTAAAGGATATCATTAAAGATTGTTTTTAATCTATGAAAGCCAAAAAAAATGTCATTATATTTCTTTTATTAAATGCTTTTTTTGTTTTCTCAGCATTTTCTCAGCAATATAATCAGGTAGATAAAATCATATTAAAATATCCAAAGAATTTTAATACGACAGCACAATTAGCAGAAAAAATCGAAAATGATTTTAATTCTGAATACGACAGAGCGCGCGCAATTTACAGCTGGATTGCCTTCAATGTAAAATACGATTACAATGTTTACTTGAACCCGCCACGAGTGCAGGGCTTCAGCTATTCTACAGAGGCAGAAAAACAGCGAAAAATAAAGCAGCTCAATGATAATTTAATTAATAAAACCTTCAAATCTCATAAAGCAGTTTGTGAGGGCTTTACGGCATTGTATCAGCATCTGGCAGATTTGGCAGGTTTAAAATGCGAAATTATTCGGGGAGATTCTAAAACAAGGCTAGCCGATATTGGCCGAAAAAATACTTCATCAAACCATGCCTGGAATATGGTTTTGGTAGATAAAAAATGGCGTCTGGTTGATGTAACCTGGGGGCAGGGCTACTACGACAACAGTAAAGGAAGAATGGTTAATGACTTTAATCCCGTTTATTTTGATACGGATCCTGATTACTTTTTTGCCAAACATTTTCCGGACTCCGGTTCTTATCTGGGTTCTAAATTAAACAAAGAAGAGTTTCTGAACGGACCTTTAATTTACAACAAAACCATTGAAGAAGACAATAAAATAAAGTTGCCCGATTCCGGAATTTTAAAAGCCAGAAATGGAGATAAACTGACTTTTGAAATTAAAAATATTTCAAAATCAGATCAGGTTTTTTATCTGAACAAGAGAAATCAGCCGATTAAAATTCAAAACCCAAAAGAAAAGCGCGGAAGCCTTGAATTTCAAATACCTTACGATAGTACTATAGGAGATTATATCACCATTTTTGTCGATACATACAGTATAGTTTCTTTTAAAATTATCTAACAGAAAAATTGACATGACAATATTTTGATAGAATTTTCTTGTTTTACTGAATTGGCGTATCTTAGCCATTTAAGCTAGAAATTACAGGCCATGGAAACAACTTTTCTGAAATCGATATTAGACAATGATTTCTATAAATTTACAATGCAGCACGCTGTAATAAGACTTTTTCCGAAGGCAAAAGTTCGCTACGGATTTATCAATCGTGGCAAGCATGTTTTTCCGGATGGATTTGCAGAATTACTTCAAAAATCTGTAAATGCTATGGCTGATCTTCGATTAACAAAAGAAGAGAAAAGTTATCTTGCGCATTATTGCCCATATCTCGATCCTACCTATTTAGATTTTCTGCAGGGTTATAGTTACGATCCGTCAGAAGTTCATATTACACAGGAAGGCTCAGAAATAAAAGTTACAATTGAAGGATTTTGGTACAGGACCATTTTATGGGAAGTTCCTTTAATGGCCCTAATTTCAGAACTTTTTTATAAAGCCAATCACTTAATTCGGTTGAATGACGACGCGATCAAAGAGCTTACTAAAAACAAAATTGATAATTATAATAAATTAGGAGTTTCAATTTTAGAATTCGGTACAAGACGCCGGCATTCTTACGATGTGCATGTTTTGGTAAATGAAACCTTGAAAACCAACGGAAGCAATAGTTTTATTGGTACGAGCAATGTTCATTTTGCCATGCTCAACAACAAACGTCCGTTGGGTACGCACGCACACGAATGGTTTATGTTTCATGCTGCCCAATATGGTTTTAAAATGGCCAATAAAATTAGTCTGGAACACTGGACACAAGTTTACGGCGGCGATCTCGGAATTGCCCTGACCGATACCTACACAACAGATATATTCTTCAGCCAATTTGATAAAAAATATTCCAAACTTTTTGACGGCGTTCGTCATGATAGCGGAGAACCCATTGAGTTTGCAAAAAAAGTGATTTCGCATTATACCAAAATGGGCATTGACCCAAAATCTAAGGTAATTGTTTTCTCTGATTCGCTCAATTATGAAAAAGTAAAAGCCATTGTAGACTACTGCAAAGACAAAATAAAAATGTCATTCGGCATAGGGACCAATTTCACAAATGATGTCGGACTTCCGGCAATGAACATGGTCATTAAATTAACAGAAACTAAAACGGATAATTTACATTGGCAGGGCGTAGTGAAGCTGTCCGACGAAAAAAATAAAAATACGGGAACGCCCGAGATGATTGCTTTGGCCAAAGAAGTTTTAGGAATTAAATAATGTTTTTTTTGTTTTGAAACTTAATTTTACCGCTTTTAAGGCCGATATTATTTTAAAATCGATTTAAATAGAATTTAAAGGTGTTATTATTCGTAACAAAAAAAAAATACGCTTTTATTTTTTACGCAGAAATGGTACATTAGCCGAAAATCCAATTCATTTATGCTAGAGCAAAATCAATATAACGAAGATAATATCCGATCACTCGACTGGAAGGAGCATATTCGTATGCGTCCGGGAATGTATATCGGAAAATTAGGAGACGGATCTTCGCCGGATGACGGTATTTATATTCTTTTAAAAGAGGTTTTAGACAACTGTATTGATGAGTTCGTCATGGGCTCAGGAAAAACAATCGAAGTAACTATTAAAGATAAAACGGTTTCTGTTCGTGATTACGGACGTGGAATTCCGTTGGGGAAAGTGGTCGATGTAGTTTCGAAAATGAACACAGGAGGAAAGTACGATTCTAAAGCTTTCCAGAAATCAGTTGGTCTAAACGGTGTGGGTACAAAAGCGGTGAACGCTTTGTCTAACTATTTCCGTGTAGAATCTGTTCGTGATGATAAACAAAAAGCGGCAGAATTTTCTGGAGGAAATTTAGTTTTAGAAGAAGATGTAATTGAAACCACAAAGCGAAAAGGAACAAAAGTAACTTTTACGCCAGACGAAACCATTTTTAAAAACTACAAATTCCGTATGGAATATGTAATTAAAATGGTTAAAAACTATTGCTATCTAAACAATGGTTTAACAATTATTTTTAACGGAGAAAAATACATTTCTGAAAATGGACTTCGTGATTTATTAGAAGAAACCATTAGTGAAGATGATTTAGAATATCCGATCATTCACCTGAAAGATCATGATATTGAGATCGCTTTAACCCACAGTAAAACGCAATATAGCGAAGAATATCACTCCTTTGTAAACGGACAAAATACTACTCAGGGAGGTACGCATTTAGCCGCCTATCGTGAAGCCATTGTAAAAACCATTCGTGAGTTTTACAACAAAAATTTTGAAGCATCAGACGTTCGTAAATCGATTGTAAGTGCGATTAGTATTAAAGTAATGGAACCGGTTTTTGAGTCTCAGACCAAAACCAAATTAGGTTCTACCGATATGGGTTCTGATGACGGAACGCCTGCGGTTTCTGTTCGTACTTTTGTAAATGATTTTGTAAAGAACAAACTTGACAATTATTTACATAAGAATCCGCCAACTGCAGAAGCTTTACTGCGTAAAATTTTGCAGGCAGAACGTGAACGTAAAGAATTGTCCGGAATTCGTAAACTGGCGACAGATCGTGCGAAGAAAGCCAATCTTCACAATAAAAAATTAAGAGATTGCCGAGCGCATCTTCCCGATACCAAAAACCCGAGAAATCTAGAAAGTACGCTTTTCATTACCGAGGGAGATTCGGCTTCAGGATCGATTACCAAATCACGTGATGTAAATACACAAGCTGTTTTTAGTTTGCGTGGTAAGCCTTTGAATTCATACGGTATGACGAAAAAAATCGTCTATGAAAATGAAGAATTCAATTTATTGCAGGCTGCTTTAGATATCGAAGACGGACTTGAAAAATTGCGTTACAACAACATCGTAATCGCAACCGATGCCGATGTCGACGGAATGCACATTCGTTTGCTGTTGATTACTTTCTTTTTGCAATTCTTTCCTGAGTTAATCAAAGAAGGACATTTATACATTTTACAGACACCGCTTTTCAGGGTTAGAAATAAAAAAGAAACCATCTATTGTTATTCTGATGAAGAACGAAGAGATGCCATTGAAAAACTAAAACCAAAACCTGAAATTACGCGATTTAAAGGTTTAGGAGAGATTTCGCCAGATGAGTTTAAGAATTTCATTGGAGAAACGATTCGCCTTGACCCAATTATGATGGATAAAAATACTTCGATAGAGCAATTACTATCTTTTTATATGGGCAAAAATACTCCGGACAGACAAGAGTTTATTATCAAGAATTTGAAGGTGGAAATTGATGAGTTGGAGGATGCAGCTCTTTAGAAAATATTAATGACTTGTAAGTTAATTTAGTTCATGAAAAAATATTTTTTTGTTTTAATGATTTTATTACTTGTTTCTTGCCAGTCAAAAAAGGAAGAGAAAAAAGAAATCATTGTTAAAAATCCAGTCGCCAAAGTCGAAATTGAAGAAAAAAATGATGGTCTAATTTATAAAATTGAAGATAATACTATAGTTATACTCGGTGATACATTAAAAATAGAAGCTCCGTTTGTTTATTCTTTTGATGGAAAACTTGATAATGATAAAAAAATTCAAATTCATATTTCAAATAAATTGACCGAAGAGTATGGAGGATATTGGAAATCAGGTGATGTTTATATTGATGGAGAAAACCAAATTTTTGGTTTTGGATTTACTAAAAATGAGAAAGATAACACCTATACAGCAGCAGTAAATTTGGATGAGAGTGATAGTGAGAAAACTATTTGCAATCTTAAATTATATAATTTACTTACTGACGAAATGTTTATAGAGTGCATCTATAATAAAAAGACATACAAAATTTATCCAAGTAAAAAATTTCCATCTTATAAATGCTTTGATAAAATAGATTATACCTTATTTGATACGAGAGAAGCTTATAAAGAGGGCACAGCAAGAGATTATACTCCTTCAAGGGATTATACTTTTTTTGGAGAAATTTTATCAAATGATAAAAGCTTTAAAGCATTAAGTACTAATTTAAAGTATTTGTCTATAGATTCACTGAGTATAAAAAATCATAACAATTGGAAACATTATTTCGGCATTAAAAAGTCTGTAAGTGACGATGACAATTATGCATCAGAAAGTTTATCTTTTGCTTCACCTGTTTTTATTGATTCAAATATTTATGTGGTTTCCGATTATTTCTACAACTATATGGGTGGAGCGCACGGTATCTATCATACATCATTTAATAATTATGAAGTAAGTACTGGCAGAAAAATAGAAATTGGCCAAATTCTTAAAACGGGAGATGAAAAATTTATTGAATTCTATAAGGATAAAGTAAGATCAGAATATGGAGAAGGAATATTATCTAAAATAGAACTTGCAGATACTTTTTATATTTTGCCAACTGGAATTACTTTTTCTTATGCTCCATACGAACTGGTAGGTTTTGCAGGCGGAGAGCCTAAGATATTTTTCAGTTATGAAGAGTTAAAACCATATATTTTAAAAAACACTATTCTTGATAAGTATAATTCAAATTAACATACAATTTTTGATTAAAGACGAAGTCAAATTTCCAGAATAAAAATACAATTTATAATTTCGAATATAAATAAATGAAAGACGAAGAAGACGATAACATAATTCCAAACGAAGACGAGAATAATTCAGAAAATCCGACTGATGACAATCAGGATGGTGATGAAATTATCGACGTAGATGCTAAGAATTTTGAAGGACAGCATTTTTACGAAAATCAGGAAGAAGAAGGAGAGGACGTTATTACCAAAGTAACCGGAATGTACAAAGACTGGTTCCTTGATTATGCTTCATATGTAATCTTAGAGCGTGCAGTTCCTGCTATCGAAGACGGATTTAAGCCGGTTCAGCGTCGTATCATGCACTCTTTGAAGGAGTTAGATGATGGTCGTTATAATAAAGTTGCCAATGTTGTAGGTCACACCATGCAGTATCACCCGCACGGAGATGCGAGTATTGGTGATGCGATGGTACAAATTGGTCAGAAAGATTTATTAATTGACTGTCAGGGAAACTGGGGAAATATTTTAACGGGTGACGGAGCCGCAGCTTCTCGTTATATCGAGGCACGTTTGTCTAAATTTGCTTTGGAGGTTTTATATTCTCCAAAAATTACAGATTGGGGCGTTTCATATGATGGTCGTCGTGCAGAGCCAAACAATCTTCCGGTAAAGTTTCCGCTGCTTTTGGCACAGGGAGCAGAAGGTATCGCAGTAGGGCTTTCGACTAAAGTTTTGCCTCATAACTTCAACGAATTGATCGATGCATCGATTAAAATTTTAAAAGGAAAACCATTTACTTTATATCCGGATTTCATGACACAAGGTATTGCCGATGTGTCTAATTATAATGATGGGCTTCGTGGAGGACGTGTTCGTGTGCGTGCTAAAATTGCGCAATTGGATAAAAACACCTTGGTGATAACGCAAATTCCGTTTTCGACCAATACGACCACCTTAATTGATAGTATTTTGAAAGCCAATGAGAAGGGTAAAATCAAAATCAAGAAAATTGAGGACAATACAGCAGCCGATGTTGAGATTTTAATTCACCTTTTTCCGGGGGTTTCTCCAGATAAAACTATCGATGCCTTATTTGCATTTACAGCTTGCGAAACTTCTGTAGCACCTTTAGGTTGTGTTATTGAAGATAATAAGCCGTTGTTTATTGGAGTTTCTGAAATGTTGAAAATTTCAACTCACAGAACAGTTGATTTACTTCGTCAGGAATTAGAAATTCAATTAGAAGAATTAAAAAACAAATGGCATTTCTCGACTTTGGAGAAAATCTTCATTCGTGAGGAAATGTACATTGATTTCAAATTGTATTCTGACAGAGAATCTCTTTATAAATATTTGTATGACCGTTTTGAGCCTTTCAAAAAATCATTTGTCAGAGAAATCAATGATGATGATTTACAAAGACTAACTCAAATTCCGATGATTCGTATTACTCGTTTTGACTCTGATAAAGCCGATGATTTTATCTCGAAATTAGAAGACGAAATGAAAGAAGTGGAGCATAATTTGGAGCATCTTACTGATTTTGCTATTGCTTACTTTACCAAATTAAAAGAGAAATACGGCAAAGGTCGTGAACGTCAGACTGAACTTCGTGTTTTTGACAACGTTGAAGCTACAAAAGTAGTTTTGAGAAACACTAAACTATACGTAAACCGCGAAGAAGGCTTTGTAGGAACCAGTTTAAAGAAAGACGAATACGTAGCTGATTGCTCTGATATTGACGATGTAATTGTGTTTTTACGAGATGGTAAAATGATGATTACAAAAGTCGATGCCAAAACTTTTGTTGGAAAAGATATTATACATATTGCCGTATTTGACAAGAGTGACAAACGTACGATTTACAACATGATTTATCGTGATGGAAAATCGGGGCCATCTTTTATTAAGCGTTTTAATGTTTCGGGTGTTACGCGCGATAAAGCCTACGATTTAACAAGCGGCACAAATGGCTCGCAGGTAGTTTATTTTTCGCATAATCCGAATGGAGAAGCAGAAGTGGTTACCATTTTACTACGCCAGATTGGAACAATCAAGAAATTGAAATTTGATATAGATTTCGCCAAATTGGCCATTAAAGGCCGTGCCTCAAAAGGAAATTTGGTAACCAAATATCCTATCAAAAAAATAGAGTTAAAAGAAAAAGGAATCTCAACCTTACTGCCTAGAAAAGTCTGGTTTGATGATACTGTAAAACGTTTAAATGTTGATGCGAGAGGGGAATTGCTTGGCGAGTTTAAGCCAAGTGATAAGATTTTGGTTATCAGTCAAAGCGGTAAATTAAAAGTAATCATTCCGGAATTATCGACTCACTTTGATGAAGACATGATTGTACTGGAGAAATGGAATCCTAAGAAACCAATTTCTGCTATTTATTATGATGGAGAAAAAGAACGTTACTTCCTGAAACGTTTTCTGGTTGAAACAGAAAACAAGGAAGAAAGTTTCATTACAGACCATCCAAATTCGCAATTAGAAATTGTTTCAACAGACTATCGTCCGGTTGCACAATTAGTATTTGCTAAAGTAAAAGGAGTTCAAAAAGAAGACTTACATGTTGATGTTGAGGATTTTATAGCTGTAAAAGGTTTTAAAGCACTTGGCAATCAACTAACAGCAGATAAATTAAAACAAGTTAATTTGTTAGACCCCTTACCATATGAAGAACCGGTAGAAGAAATTCCTGAAAAGCCAGAATTATCAGAAGATGATTCGGTTGAAACAGAATTAGACGACGACGGTCAGATTGGTTTGGTTTTAGATTAAAACGTAAAACGCTAAGATATTTTTCTTAGCGTTTTTTGTTTGTTTTTAAAATGGTAGGTTGTTAACTTCAAAGTACAGAGTCGGTTTCTGCTTTATACCACTTTACTTCATTATTTTCAATGCTGACATAAATAGTATCTCCATCTTTCACCTCACCCGAAATTATTTTTTTTGCCAATGGTCGTCGCAAATGACTTCTAATAATACTTTTAATAGGTCTTGCGCCATATTTGGCATTATAACCGCTTTCGGCAAGATAGAGTTTCGCTTCCATCGGAATCTCAACTGTAATGTTTATATTTTTCAATAAATCCATAAACTCTTTTTTAAGATGGATTTCAAATATTTTCAAGGCATTCTCCTTGCTGATAGGCGCAAAAGGTACAATTTCGGTTAAACGGCCTAAAAATTCAGGTCTGAAAAAACTCCCCATAATTTCCAGTAATGAAGTAGAGCTCGGAATTTCTCCATTATTAAAAGTATTTACAATATGATCTGCTCCAATATTTGAGGTAAAAAGTATAATGGCATTAGAGAAATCTCCTTCTTTCCCTAAACGATCATGTAATTTTCCTTCATCCATAATCTGCAGGAACACATCAAAAACAGAAGGATGTGCTTTTTCAATTTCATCAAACAATACAATAGAATAGGGCTTCTGCCTGATCTTGTTAACTAGCAACCCACCTTCTTCATAGCCTACATACCCTGGAGGTGCACCGCGAATGGGAATATTTGTGCGAGAGCTTTATGAAAAATCTTAAAAACAGATCCTCAAATGTATTCCCGTACAGATTGATTATAGACTAAAAATGAAACGCCGGAAAATTAATTTCCGGCGTTTTTATTTGGAAGTTAGTGGTGGTTTATTGGTATTTTTGATCTGTAAGTGTTTTCATAAAAGCCACAAGATCTCGTTCTTCTTTTACCGTTAAATTCAATTTATCAAAAGGCAAAGTCTGATTTTCTACTTCATAACCTAAACCTTTTCCACCGCCTTTGTTGTAAAAAGAAACGACCTCTTCCAGGGTTTTAAAAACTCCGTTATGCATGTATGGAGCAGTTACCGCAGCGTTTCTAATGGTAGGAGTTTTAAATGCACCAACCAGTTGCGGCATTTTATTGTATAAATAACGACCTTGATCTGAACTTAGTGTTTTTCCAGATGCCTCATTTGGAGTTCCAATTACTTCATGTTCTGTTTTAGAATAGGCAGGCGGAGCTGTTCCGTTAAATAAAGGTGTAAAGTGGCAAGTAGCACATTTTGCCTTTCCCATAAAAAGATTCATTCCGTTAATTTCTTGATCATTAAGGCTTTTATTGTTTCCTCTCACATAGGCATCAAATTTAGAATCAAAAGAATTTAATGATCTTATGTAACTTGCAATTGCATTTTGAATTTGCCATGCTTCGGCTTTTGAAGTTTTTGGAAAAGCCTTTTTAAATAGTTGTATATAATCGCGATCAATCAGGATTTTAGCATGAATATTTTCCATAGAACCATGCATTTCATCTTTATTCTGAATAACATCAACACTTTGCTTTTCTAAATCTAACTGGCGCATGTCCCAGAATTGGGCATTTTGCAAAGAAGCGTAGGTGAGGGTAGGAGTGTTTCGAGCTAAGTTAGATCCGGTTAAAGAAACGTTTGTTTTTAAGCCGTCTGTAAATGCTTTTTCTGGATTATGACAAGTGGCACAACTACGATCATTATTTTTAGAAAGGCTTTTGTCATAAAATAATTTTTCTCCTAAAATGGCTTTTTCTGTTGTGTAATTGTACTCTTCTGAAAGTACAAAAGCATTTACATCAAAAGCGTCTTTATCGAATAAAGTTTCAATAGTTGGTTTTAGCGGACTGCTTTTTTTTACATTTTTAATATGCTCTTCTACCTGAAAAGCTTTTACCTGTTTAGAAATCGGATTCAGATATTCTGTTATAAAAACAGCTCGGTTAAAAGCATTGAAATTGTTATTTTCTGTGCAGTAATTTTTTGCTTTTTTCGTCAGTTTTTTTAGTTCGGCTAATGCTTTATTCGTTGGATTTATTTTTTCAAGTAATGTTGGAATTACTGCTAAACTTTCTCCGGACTCCGGAATTGAAGACTGTAATATTGGACTATCAAATCCGGTAATTCCTAAAGCTATCACGCGAAAAACATTTTGCTGAACAGCATCTAAAACATAATCGTCGCTTATTGTAATTACCTCAAAAGTCCTTTTTAGCTGCTCAATATTCGACTTGAAAATATTTAATTCTCTGGTTAAATCTTCTTTTTTTTCCGTACTGTATGTGGGATAAATGATTTCTTCTATAACCTGAAAACCATGTGGGTCAAAAGATCTGTTTTCTTCTAATTCCATTTCATCCAAAGCAGGGCCATTCATGAATCGCGCTGTTTCGGGAATAAAATATTCAATTGCCCATTCTACTTTTTTATAAACCAAACGTGATTTTTTGAATTGTTCAACGATTTCTTTTTGAGAAGAGTTATTGGTTACGAGTTTTTGAAAATCAGCAATTTCAGTATTTAATTTCGTTAAATCAATAAGTAAATCTTGTTTTATCGTAGGTTTTGAAGTTTCGTTTTCTTTGCATGAAAAAAACAAACAGATGGTTAAAAACAGAAATGTAAAGTATTTAAATTTCATAATATATTGTAAATAGCAACAACCCTTATCCAAAATAAGGGTTGTTTTTATAGTTTTTGAAAACAAAATTATTATCGTTGTACGTTTCTGATAATTACAGTCTGTCCGCCCTCTTTGTTGGTTTGAGTTCCTGAGCCATCTGCATTTTCAAAGTCTTTACTTTGCCAGGTGTGAGGGTGAATATTTACAGTAAAGGTATCCGGAACACCGATGATATCTGAAATGTCTTCCATAGCTCCATATTCCCAGCTACCCATTTTCATTTCGCCTGATTGGTTGTATAGCGTATTCCAGGCTACATCAGTTCTTTTATGGTTCATATTTAACCATGCTTTATTTTGTTTTGTTGCAATGTTATATTGCCAGATATACGAGTCATGTTTTGCATCTGCATAATAACTATCACCATCTTCCTGAATGTACACGAAATTTTCTGTTACACATAAGTTATCAGGATTAATAATTCCGGTTCCGGGAGTGCTGTCACCCTCAACTGCCAATTCTAAAGTTCCTTTTAATGGATTTGCAGCATCCAATTTTAGTTTATAAACTCTTCCCCACATGGTATATCCATCAACAGGTGCATTATTTGTTGCCTGACCTGTTGCAGTAAAATAAACTTCTCTATTATTGCTTGCGCTTCCTTTTCTGTAATCAACGTCTTCAACTCTCGAAAAACGAATCGCTTTTAAATCGTTTACCGTTGTGTTAATTACAGCACCTGTTAAGTTTTTAGCATTCGGGATCTCAACGAATTCCACAGGATAGGAGTTGTTCAATGTCATAGACGTTTCAACCTGATTTCCGTCAGTTCTTTTCAACGCATATAATTTTCCGTTAGACAAATCACCAACAGTACTTACATACATAATAACTTGTCCCGCACTTACGTGAGAAGTTGCATACGATTGATCTTCACCAATAAGAATAACCGTTTTTCCCGGATAGGCTTCTTTTGGAAGCGGCACAGCATTTTCCATACTTGCTTTTCCTAAAGCGGGTAAAACTCTGTCTTTTCTTGCTTTGTCTGTAGATAATCCTAATGGATTGATTCCGTGAACCATACTTTCCTGACCACTTTCTCCTGCAGTTAAAAATACAGGACCAAATCCGTGTATTTCCGGAGTAGCCAAAGTTGCAGAACACAAACGTGTTAAACCTCCAACGCCGTCTACTAAATAATCTCCTTTTACAGGTTTGAAAGTTTTGTCTAAATAAACTCTGGAAACAGATTGAAGAATCTCGTGATTGGTAATCATGATGTATCCATCTCCATTTGGATCTTTCATTAGTCCTGCGCCATCCGGTTGTGCGCCATAAATGAAGGAAGGAGAATCCTGAAGCACATCTGAACTTGCAATTAAGGTACTGATTTTTAGGTTTTCGAATCCTGGCATTGCATAAACAAATGCAGGAACTTTTGAATGTGAAGTAAAATCGATCGCAGCATTTACTTCGTTAGAAGATTGTTTGTCATCACCCTGACATCCGATTGCAGAAAGACCTGCTATTCCGAGCAAGGTCATAGATTTTAAAAAGTTGGCTTTCATAATTGTTTTTTGTCTTTTTTTGATTAGAACAAAGCTATCTTTCAAAAGCAAAATACAGGTTAAGGCTATTTTTTATTATTGCTAACTTTTATAAGTCTTATATTAATAAACGGTAAAAATTATTAGTGTAATGTAAATTTAAGATGCATAAAAAAATCTTAAAATTATTTAAAGAGCTGATTTAAGTTAATCGCTTTTTTCTCTCTCAGTTTCTTTACAATTTTCAAAAAAGCGATCGCCGTGATATAAGCATCTCCTAAAGCAGTATGCCGGTCTTTTTTAGAAATATCAAATTTATCTGCCAGATCATCAAGCGTATAATGATCTTTCCGTTCAAACAAATGCGACTTAATTAAAGTCTTTTTATATAAAATAGCAGTATCTAAACGTTTGTTGCTCAAGTGCGGTAAACCATTTCTTTCTAGAGCCTTATTGATCATCGTAACATCAAAAATAGTGTGGTGTGCGATGATGATAGCATCTCCTAAAAAAGCTAAAAACTGCTGTAAAGCTTCTAACTCATTAGGGCGATGAATGATAAAAGCCCGTAAAATGCCATGAATTTGCGCTGTCGATTTATCGTAATGATCTTGTTCAATATAAACTTCAAAGCTGTCCTGAATGGCAATTACACCGTTTTGCAAAACAAGTGCACCTATACACAAAATCCGGTCGTTTTCATAATCAAACCCTGTAGTTTCAGTATCTAAAACTACAAAACGAGTTTCTTCAATCGTAATGTTTTCATCGAAGAGGTTTTCTTCTTTTTTCCAAAAATCAAATAAACCCATCTTTAAACTAAATTTGAAACGTTAAAACGTACTGAAATCAATTCCTGCAATTCCTTAATTGTTTTAAAAGTTCTCTTTAACTTGATTTTTTCCATTTTAGACAAGGTTTCCAGAGCAATAAATTGTCCGGAATCATGATGTAGTAGTCCCTGTTTGGTCCTGAATTTTAATAATGCTTTAAAAGAATAGGAGCATGATAAATACAACTCACTGTTAGTAGGTTCTAATTCAGCTAGTTTTTCAAAACGCTCTGCTGTGTTACTGATTCCTTTTACAGAATGCGATAAAATCAAAACTCGTGCAGCATCCGTCAAAGGCATTAAAGCTCTTCGTTTAATATCAAAATTATCTTTATTGGCACCGTCTTGCTCTACTAAAAACTGCCTGAAAAAACCTGTTGGCGACGGACTTTGTAATGCTCCGCTAACCAAATGAACATAAAATATAGGATTTGCTTTTACATTCTCAAAAATAGAATCGGATAGTTGACTTGCAATCTCACTATCACCATACGTTACACTATAATCAAAAAATATAAATGACAATAAAACCTCATTTTTTCCCGGATTTGTAATCCAGTGATGCACCTGGTTTTTCCATTCGTCAAGGCTCATACACCATTTCGGGTTAGAGGCCATCATTTCGGCGGGACAGTAATCGTATCCAATTTCAAAAAGGCCTTTATTGACCAGAGCAGCAAATTTTAAAAAGTAAACTCTTGTTTCATCTTTAAAAACATCAGAAACATTTTCATACACAACGGCATTATCCTGATCCGTGTGCAGCATTTGTTCTCCTCGTCCCTGGCTACCGAGTGCGAGCCAGGCAAATTTTACTGGAGGCGGACTGCTCATTTTTTCGATCGAAATTTCTATCACACGTGTTGTACATGCCTCGTTTAATTCGGTTATGATTTTAGAAATCAAAGTCATCGGAATATTTTGATCTAAATAACCCTGAAGCAATTGCATGATTCGGTTGCGAATGGGCTTTATTTCTTTCGCTTTTTTGGCTCTTTTTAGTGCCTTTATCAAAACAGCGGGATTGTTTCCCAAAGCTACCATTACATCATGTTTCGATAAAATTCCAACCGCTTTTGTATTACTTGTACCGTCTTTTGTCAGACACAAATAATTGATGTTGCTTTTCATCATCGCCATTTGAGCCTCGGTAACTGTCATTTTTTTCGGATATGTAATCACCGGTTTCGTCATTATCGTTTCGGCCGTGGTCATAATCGAATAATCGCCCGTTACAATTTTGTTTCTTAAATCTTTATCGGTTATAATGCCAATCGGTAACATTTCATCGACAATTAAAATCGCACCAACTTTCTTTTTGTTCATGATCTTCGCAACATCACGCGCAGTGGTTGATGGCGAGCATGTTACAATTTTTTTCGAATACTTTATGGGCGTTAAGTCAAATGAATCGGAATTGGAGTGCAGGTTCTCATTCAATAAATCATCGCCATACAACTTATCTTTGTGAATATCTGAATACGGATTTCGGGTGTTTGAGGCATAACTTTCAATTAAAAAATTACCAACCGTTCTGTTTTCCAGCGCATAAGGCTTAAAGATAGCGATAGGAATGGCGTATAAGATAGTTTCTTCATGCGCCACCGCTTCCATGATGTAGTTTTCCTGTGCCAAAAGCGGACGCAATCCAAAAATATCACCTTCGTCGCACATGTCTAAAACAGTATTTTTAGTGCTTTTTTTAAGCGCAACGGCACCTTTATGAACTACATAGAAATAATCATGAGTTTGATCATTTTCGGCAAAAATCACAGCATCTTTATCCTTGTATACAATAGAAATTTGTTCAGACAGTTTTTCTAAATCCTTTTGGTGGAGGAAACTAAAAGGAGGATAGCCCTTTAAAAAGTCGGCAACTCTATGCGAGATGGTATTTTTCATACATGATATTTAGGTTCTAAAATACTATTAAAAATAGAAATGTAAAAGAAACACCTTTAAACTTTTTTATTTTTTACAACAAAGTCACAAAGGGGGTACGTTTTGTTTTTTATGTAGCTATTGCTTGGTAATGAATGTTACAGATAGTTATAAAAAAAGCTCCCAAAAAAGGAGCTTTCTATTTATGATTGTTTTTTGCGAACTCGCATATTGATAAATTCTACTGCGAGCGAAAATGAAATGGCAAAATACAAGTACCCTTTTGGCACGGCACCAATGTGTTCGCCCGCCAGCGAAGCATTAGACAAATGCATACTTTCTGTAATTAGCATAAAGCCTATCAGAATCAAAAATGATAAACCTAGAATTTGAATAGAAGGATTTTTGTTGACAAAATTGCCAACAGGAACAGCAAACAGCATCATAACTGCAACCGAAATAATAACGGCCGTAATCATAATAGTCAATGCACCCTCAACGCCATTGGTCATGCCGACTGCCGTTAAAATAGAGTCGACGGAAAAAATTAAATCGATTAGTAAAATTTGAAAAATTACATTCGAAAAAGACTTTTTTGCAGCTGTTTTTATGGTTTTCTCTTCAGGGTCCTTATGATCTACTTTTTCGCTAATTTCCTTGGTGCTTTTATAAATTAAAAACAAACCTCCCAAAAATAAAATTAAAGCCTGACCTGTAAAATCGCCTTCAAACCATCCCCAGTGAATGCTAAAGATAGTAGCTTTCATTGCAATTAAATACGAAATACCCATCAACAAAGCGATTCGCATAAACATGGCCAAAAACAAACCAATTCGGGTTGCTTTTTTTCGATCTTCTTCGGGTAATTTTCCCGTTACAATCGATATAAAAATGATATTGTCAATTCCTAAAACAATCTCCAGAAAAGTTAGTGTTAATAAGGCTATCCAGGCATCCGGATTTAAAAATACTTCCATTCTTAAAAGGTTTTAAATCATTATTTAGACTATTTACTCAACTTTAAATACTTTACCGCGTTGCTTTTGGTCAGAACCTACCATTCCAAATTCAAAAGTATAAGAATCTTTAGAAGTCGTTAAGATCTTCATACTGATCGCTTTTTCTTCGGCCATATTCCTCGGGTGTTTCTTCTGCAAAATATATTCGCAATCGCTTACCCAACGAACAGTCGACGTATCGGTTTTTCCGTCAAAAGTTTCGATTTCTATACCCTCTTTTCGTTCAAAAACAGTAGTTTTTTTTACACCATTTACTTCAAATTCAAACTTAAATTTGCCGGTTTTAAAATCTTTACAATTGTGTTCTGCGTCGTAGCAGGAAATTAAGGCAAAAAATGGTAATAAGAAAATAATTTTTTTCATTTTAATAATTTATTTTTTTAGCAGTTAATCCTGCTTTTTATTAGTCTTTTATTTTAAGAAATAAAGAGGTTTTTTACAGAAGTTTCAGAATAAGCTGCGCTGTTAAAATAGCGGAAAAATAAGCAACAGAACCACAATTACGACCAGCAAAAGATTGAGAAAAGCCAGAAAAAAACAATTTCTTCTTTTGTTTACTATAGCTCTTTCATCAGACAATTTGGTTTGGCAGTTCCGGATTAAAATCCAAAACCAGAGCCCGCCTAAATCAGAATGAAATTGAATCATTGCAGCCTTTTCAATTCATCGTCTGTAAAGTTCTTGATTTCTTTTTCTTTGGCAAACTTTTCGGCATTATAATTCCCCGATTTATTTCGCGGAATAGATAAACTGTTCCATTCACTGTTTTTCAATTGTTTGGCATAAAAAACAATTTGACCAACGTGATACGGATAATGTGCCAATTGTCTGTTTATGGCTTCGATAACCGTATGTCCTTCATTACGAATATAAATTATAGTAGAAAGCTGTTCAGGTTTTAAGGTTTCTAAAGCATGTTGTAAACAATTCCATCCCTTGTTCCAAACGTCTAAAACGGCTTCTTTAGACTGTAAATCATTTTCAAATTCGGCATCACGATTTCGCCATTCTTTTTCTCCGTCAGAAGTCAGGAAATCGGTCCATCTCGAAAGCATATTACCAGAAATATGTTTAATTATGGTCGCAATACTGTTTGTGTCGTCGTTTACAGCAATAAAAAGCTGCTGTGGTTCTAATTGCTCGATTGCCTTTTCGCCCAGTATTTTATAATATAAAAACTGCTTTTTTACGCTTTCCAGATAAGATTGATTTACTTCCATAACTAAACAATTTTAATGTCGTATTTGTCTAAAAGGCCTACAATTCCCTGAGTCGAAAATTGTGCTTTTCGCATCGGATTAAATTCTGGGTCTATTTTATAATTATAAGCCGTTCTAAAATCAACACTTGCCAGCTGGGTATCATTAAAAATGGCACCTTCAAGATTACAGTTGTCAAATAAAGAACTCGTTAAATTGCAGCCAATAAAAGTTACATCGCGCAATGAAGAATTGATAAACTTAGTTTTAGGCATTTTTTTATTTGCAAAAGAGGCATAATCGAGAGTGTTTTCTTCTAAATAAACCTGAAATAAAAAGTCGTCGCATTCATTAAAAGCAATTCCGAGAAGTTTACAATTTTTAAAAGATACATTTTTTAAACTAGTGCCCGATAAACTTGTCATCGATAAATTGCAGTCAATAAATTCGCAGTCTAAAAAAGTATTGTAAGCAAAATTGCTGTTTGAAAAATCACAGTTTTTAAAAACACAATCTTCAAACTCCCGATTGTTTATTTTTTTATCAATATAAATAACTTTCTCGAAGGTTTTCTGAATATGAATTAGACTTTCCATGAATGTTTTTTGAGTTTTTGAGAATTGTAACGAACTCTAAGAATGTAAATAATCTAGTCATTAAACTTTACCTGAAGATCCATAACGGTAGATTTTAGTAAAGATACGAATTAGTCATTAAACAAGCCTTTCATAATAATTTTCAATCCGTAAAAAATTAAAAACATCGAACTTAGACAAGCTACAATTCCAATTCCGAGAACCAGATAATGCCAGTTGGTATGCTGGTTCATAAATGCATTATAAATCAAAGAGGGGCCAAGAAACATTAATGGCAAAGCACCAGTTAAATATTTAATTCCTTTGCCTAAAAGTTGTTTGTTTGTTGCCATTTTAATTTTATTCTGAGTTCAGGTTTTAGTTTTTTGTTTCAAATTTGAAAAAGACAACTCTGTGATCTCTTTCAAAACCTTTGCTAACTTAATGGTTAACCACATTTTGCATTGTAAAGAAACTTTTACCTGATATAATTATTAACAGCATTTCTAACGCTGCCGTGTTGTTTTAATAATTCAGAAGCTTCTTCATAGGAAACCGGAATTTCTCCCATGATCATTTTTACACCACGATCGACCAGTTTTACATTACTAAGCTGCATGTCTACCATTTTGTTTCCTTTTACTTTTCCAAGCTGAATCATGGTAGCGGTTGTAATCATGTTCAAAACTAATTTTTGAGCAGTTCCGGCTTTCATTCTCGAACTTCCGGTTACAAATTCAGGACCTACAACGACTTCTATCGGAAACTGCGCTGTCAAAGCCAACGGACTTCCCTGATTACATGTTATACAGCCTGTTAGGATATTATTTTGATTGCAAGTCTCCAAACCACCAATAACGTAAGGGGTTGTTCCAGAAGCCGCAATACCAATTACTACATCATTAGAATCAACATTATGTGCTTTCAAATCGATCCATGCCTGAGTCGCATTGTCCTCGGCATTTTCTACCGCACGACGAATGGCAGTATCGCCCCCTGCAATAATTCCATTTACCAAATCAAAAGGAACACCAAAAGTTGGCGGACATTCTGACGCATCTACAATACCCAAACGACCTGAGGTTCCTGCACCAATATAAAAAATTCTGCCGCCCAATTTTAGTTTGGCTACAATTTCTGCTACTAAAGCTTCTATTTGGGGAATTGCTCTTTCGACTGCAAAAGGAACCGTTTTATCTTCCTGGTTGATATTGGCTAAAAGCTCATGAACTGACATTGTTTCCAAATGTTCATATTTTGAGGCTTGTTCTGTCGTTTTAGTAAATGTCATTTTAGTTTTTGGTTCTAAGTTTGCAATATTTCAAAGGTTCAAAGTTACAAAGTTTTGCTTCTTTTAACAATGAAATATATAACCATTAACCAGTTTTTTATATAATAATAACATAAGACATCTTTTTTTCAAGACGGTAAAAAACACAGAATGGATTGCAATTTATCCTTAACGCCTTATTTCTCTACAGAATTACTAGAGATTATAGAAGAAATGCCAGTAAAATACCCAATACTATCATTGAGACTTTTGCAATATTGAATTTGTGACCTTCGCTGCTTTCGAAAATAATTGTCGAAGAAATATGAAATAAAATACCAATTACAATAGCCGTTATTTCAGTATAATATTCATTTAAAACAGGTAAATATTCGGCAGCAACTGTTCCTAGCGGTGTCATGATGGCGAATGTAAGCATAAAAGCAAAAATAGCTTTTTTGTTTAAGTTGGCATTGATGAAAAAAGTAGTTAAGATTACGGCAATGGGCAGGTGATGAATCGCAATGCCGAGTGCTAAACCATGATGATGACTTACCGGAAAACCTTCTAAAAATGCGTGAATGCACAAGCTTATAAAAAGCAGCCAGGGAATTTGAGACATTTGCGCATGTCCGTGAACGTGTCCGTGTTCTGCACCTTTTGAAAAGAATTCTAATATAATCTGGAACAAAATTCCAATCATTATAAAAATTCCTATACTATGATTGTGTGTTTCGTAAACTTCCGGAAGCAAATGCATTACCGTTAACGATAGCAAAAATGAACCACTAAAAGCAAGTAATAATTTTAGATTGGTTTTGTTTTTTGGTTTTAAAAACAAAGCCACGCCATAACCTAAAAGTACAGAAAATAAAGGTAGTAAATAGTTCATTATATGTTTAATCGTTTTTTTGTTGAATCGTTTAATGGTTTTGGTAATTTGCTTAAAGCGATAAACAAATTAACTGTAAACGATTAAACCTATTTAAAAATCATGATTAATCGTTCGCTTTCGGTTTTATGAAATTTTTTGAGTTTATAATCTCCAAAAATATCCAGTAGAAAAATTCCCGCTTCGGCCATTAATTCTTCAAAATCTTTTAAAGTTAAGGCTTTTACTTTTTCGGTAAAATGAAATTTTCTTCCCTGATCTTCAAAATCAATTTCTTTAAAAATATGCCCGTCTTCCAGATATCGTTTTATTTTAAAATCAATTCCGTCAACAGTTTTTACCTCTTCAGGAACCAGTGTTTCAAGAACCTGAGTTACGTTCATAAAATCGATTACGGCAAAACCATATTCAGATAAGCTTTCCCTGATCGCTTTTAGCGTGGTAAGATTATCGTCGTCATTTTCAAAATAGCCAAAACTGGTAAACAAATTAAAAATAGCATCAAACTTTTCTTCAAAAGGTTCGCGCATGTCATGCACTTTAAAATGAAGCGTTTCATTGCTGTTTTTGCTCGCTTCTTCAATACTGTTTTCAGACAAGTCGGCACCCAGAACATTGAATCCTAACTGATTTAAATAAATAGAATGTCGGCCTTTTCCACAAGCCAGATCCAAAACCTTCGCTTTTTCGGGCAGGTTAAGATAATGCGTTAGATTATCCATAAAAATCTGCGCCTCACGATAATTTCTGTCTTTATAAAGAATGTGGTAATATGGAGTGTCAAACCACGAGGTAAACCAATTATCGGTATTACGGTCCTGATTTGGTGTGGATGAGTTTGGTGCTTCAGACATTTATTCTATTTCAATTAATTCAAAGTCCGGCAAATTTAGTGTATTTTTGCCGAAAAATAACTATTTCGTGACGATACCTGAAGAATCAGAATGAGCGTCTGCGATCGGAGTTTTTTTTAATACAAAAATAAAGATGGAAGAAAATTTTAGAATGATAGCCAAATGTTTTTTTGGTTTTGAAGAAATATTAGAAAAAGAATTGCGTGATCTTGGTGCGCAGGATGTCGAAAAAGGAGTGCGAATGGTAAGCTTTAAAGGCGATAAAGGTTTTATGTACAAAGCCAATTTATCGTTGCGAACCGCACTTAAGGTTTTAAAACCTATTTATTCGTTTAGAGCCAATAACGAGCAGGCTTTATATAAAGGTATTTCTGGAGTAAACTGGTCGAAATTATTAAATGCCAATCAAACCTTTGTAATCGACGCGACAGTACATTCGACTTATTTTAATCATTCTGAGTTTGTTTCTCAAAAATGTAAAGATGCTATTGTCGATCAGTTTAGAGAAAGAACAGGCCAAAGACCAAGTATTGATAAAGCCTTTCCGGATTTAAGAATTAATGTTCATATTGACAAAGATCAGGTTTCGGTAGCACTAGATACATCAGGAAATTCATTGCACCAGCGTGGCTATAGAACGGCAACGAATATCGCGCCAATCAACGAAGTTTTAGCGGCGGGAATTTTATTATTATCCGGTTGGGAAGGTCAGAGTCATTTTTTGGACCCTATGTGCGGATCTGGAACTTTCTTGGCAGAAGCGGCGATGATCGCCTGCAATATTCCGGCAAACATCAACAGAAAAGAATTTGCTTTTGAAAAATGGAAAGACTGGGATAATGATTTGTTCGATCAGATTGTAAACAGTCTGATGAAAAAAACAAAAGAATTTCACTACACTATAAAAGGTTTTGATAAAGCGCCAAGTGCAGTAAGTAAAGCCAAAGACAATATCAAAAATGCAAATTTAGAAGATTATGTGACCATTTCTGAAGATAACTTTTTCGATACAGAAAAAGAAGTAGAAGGAAAACTGCACATGGTTTTTAACCCTCCATATGATGAACGTCTGGACATTCACATGGAAGAGTTTTACAAAAATATTGGCGATACTTTAAAGAAAAGCTACCCTGGAACCAATGCCTGGTTCATTACAGCCAATCTTGAAGCATTGAAATTCGTGGGGCTAAAGCCTTCACGCAAAATTAAATTATTCAACGCAAGTCTTGAAGCACGTTTGGTAAAATACGAAATGTACGAAGGAAGCAAGAGAACAAAATTTCAGGTTAACGAATAGTTTTTTCTAAGATGCTAAGCTACTAAGGTTCTGAGATTCTAAGATCTTACTACTGACATAATTTTGTGTGTAAAATATTTTAATTATAAAAAACAACTTAAGGTCTGAAATAAGATGCCCAAGAAAAAACTTAGCATCTTATCATCTCAGAACCTCACTAACTTAAAACAAATGTCAAAACTACAAATACGAGCTTTTTTATACCAATTAGGATCTTTTGCTATTTTATTTATTGGTGCCAGATTTATAATTGCAGAATATACAGGCTTAACAGGATTCTGGATTCCGATAACGGCTTTTATTATCGCTACATTGGTTTCGCCTCAATTTAAGGCTTTGAAAACCAGAGACGGTGAGAAGCTTTTTATGAAATGGATTTTCTTAAAAGGAATTAAAGAAATTGGATAGTTAATTGGATATTTTATGAAGATAATTGGACTTATAGGCGGAATTAGCTGGGTTTCTACGGCTGATTATTACAGACTTATAAACGAGGGTATAAACGAACATTTGGGAGGACTTAACTTCTCAGAATGTCTAATGTAATCTTTTAATTATGCTGATATAAAAAAGAATAACGAAAACAACGATTGGGATTCTACTTTTAATATGCTCCTAAAAGGTTGTCAGTTTCTAAAACAAGGTGGGGCAGAAGCTATTGTTTTATGTGCCAACACCATGCATTTTATTGCAGACCGGCTGCAAAAAGCTATCGAGCTGCCGGTAATTCATATTGCAACCGAAACGGCTATTGAAATCCAGAAACGAGAAATAAAAAAGGTTGGACTATTGGGCACGAAGTTTACGATGGAACTTGATTTCTTTAAAGACAAGCTTACTGAAAAAGGGATTGAAGTAATTATTCCAAAAAAGGATGCTGATCGTGATTTTATTCACACTACTATTTTTGAAGAACTGGGCAGAGGACTTGTTACCGATGCAACCAAAAAACGTTATTTAGAAATTGCCGATCAGTTGATTTTAGAAGGTGCTGAAGGTATAATTTTAGGATGTACTGAAATTCCTTTGGTTATAAAACCTCACGATCTTTCGGTTCCTGTTTTCGATACGGCTTTAATTCATTCAAAAGCTGTAGTAGCATTTCAATTGTCTTAAATACAATAAAGTAAAGCCAGGATTATAAAGTCCTGGCTTTTTTATTTTTAAAAATTACTTTTTAGGAGTGTTTTTCGGAACTATAGTGGGTATAATCGTTTTTTTCTTGAAAATAGGAATAAAGTAAGACACGGTGTAATTGAATCCAACACCAAAACTACCATCATAAGTCCTGTTAAAGCCCGGAATATATAAGTTGTCAAATCCACTAGGTTTTGAGTTGGCTACTAAAAGTTTTAACTGAACGCCAAAGCCTACAAATACGTTATTAAAAACTTTTGCTTTTACGCCCAATGCCACTTCAAGCCAGCCGGCGGTAAGACCGTCATATTTAGTGCCTTCATTAATAGGAGGAAGTTCTCCCCAATACGGATTTGGATTGTAAATTTTATAGCTGTTCAATTGCTGACTAAAAGTACTAAAACCTCCTCGCATTCCAATTGTAATCAGGTTTTCCATGTCAAGCCAGTTTTGATAAAAGTTATAATCAAAACCTCCTTTTATATAGGTTCCTGTTGCTGTCGAATTTAAGCGGGTGTCATCTGTAGTTTTATCTTCAAAACCTAGTTCGGCAGCGATATAGTATTTTTTCGTCAAGCGAAAGTCACCCACAATCTCAATACCTTTATAATCTTTATCATAAAAACCACGGGTCAGTTTGTACAGGTCTACACCTACACGAAGACCGTAGCGATCTGTTTTGATGCTGTCTGGCTTTGTTTCCTGAATTTCGGGCTTAGCTGTTTGCGTTTTGGGTTTTGGCTGAATGATTTCTTTTGTTACTGCTGTACTATCTGTTTCCTGAGCCTTAGCCAAAAACATTGAGAACAATAAGAAAAAACTAAAAGTATACTTTAATGTGTGTTTCATTTTCATTATCAATGTTATGTTCTTGTACAATAAGTCTCTTCATCCATGCGCCGTCGCCAGCAGGATCTGTTTGCTGAAAAGGAAAAGACAAGGGAACAGTTGAAGAAGGGTTTAGTATAAAAGTAGTTTTAAATCCGCAGGCTCTTGATACATATACATTATTACGTGAGTAATAAAAGGTAATTTCATCTGAGTTTTTTGCAGCCGGATTGGTGCTGTTTGCGTCATATATGAACGTATACGTGGTAGAATCTTCGTCTACTTTTAACGGAATCGAGATAGTATTGGCACTCGTTACGTACATCAAGGTCGAGTCTGCCGTAGTTTCGTTAAAAATAATTCCGCCATTTTTTTCTGATCGGCCTTTTCCAACTACTTTTAGGTTGACCAGATTTTTGGGTATCGATGTCGCATTGTTCTCAAAAAATGAAAGAACTAATCGGGGAGTAGTTGGCGTATTTGGATCACAGATATCATCTTTCTCACAGCTTGACAAACCAAATGTGAAGATTAATAAAAGACAGATTAATTTTTTCATTTATATTTTATTAGCGAAGTTCTAAAAGTACAACATTTTCGACATGATGCGTTTGCGGAAACATATCAACCGGACGCACACGTGCAACTTTGTATTTCTCATCCATCAAAGCCAAATCTCGCGCTTGTGTTGCTGAGTTACAACTTACGTAAACTACTTTTTTAGGCGCAATTTTCAGGATCTGCTCGATAACATCCTTATGCATCCCATCTCTTGGCGGATCTGTAATAATAACGTCTGGTTTTCCGTGCTGTGCGATAAAACTTTCGTTAAAAACGACTTTCATGTCACCAACAAAAAACTCGCAATTGGTAATATTATTGCGTTCTGCATTCTTTTTAGCATCTATAATAGCTTCCGGAACACTTTCTACACCAATAACTTTTTTTGCTTTTTTAGACACAAACTGCGCAATCGTTCCGGTTCCTGTATATAAATCATACACAATTTCGTTACCTGAAAGTCCTGCAAAATCACGTGTTATTTTGTATAATTCGTAAGCCTGATCTGAGTTGGTCTGGTAAAAAGATTTAGCGTTAATGCTAAATTTTAAACCTTCCATCTCTTCCAGAATATAATCTCTTCCTTTATACAGTATTATATCCTGATCGTATATCGTATCATTTTGTTTGGCATTCACCACGTATTGTAACGAAGTAATCTGAGGGAATTTCTCGTATAGATGATCTAAAATCAATTCACGATTGTATTGGTCATCTTCAAAAAACTGAATCAAAACCATTATTTCGCCTGTAGATACCGTACGAATCATAACTGTTCTTAACAAACCAGAATGTTCTCTCGGATTGAAAAATGCTAAGTTATGTTCATTGGCAAATTCTCTGATCTCGTTTCTTATGGCATTTGAAGGATCTTCCTGCAAATGGCATTTTTGAATATCAAGAATCTTATCCCACATTTTCGGAATATGAAATCCTAAGGCATTTCTGTTTCCTAAATCTTCAGTGCTTTCAATTTCTTTTTCTGTTAACCAACGGCTGTTAGAAAAAGAAAATTCCATTTTATTTCTGTAAAAAAATTGTTTTTCAGAACCCAAAATAGTTTCAAATTCCGGAAGTTCAACTTTTCCAATTCGCTGCAAATGATTTTTTACCTCATTTTGTTTGTAATACAGCTGTTGGCTGTATTTCATATTTTGCCATTTACATCCTCCACATACACCAAAATGAATACAAACCGGCTCAATACGATGTTCTGATAATTCGTGAAATTTTACGGCCTTACCTTCGTAGTAGGCTTTTCTTTTTTTGAAAGTCTGTATGTCAACTACATCACCCGGAACCACGTTCGGGATAAAGATTACTTTTCCGTCAGGAGCCTTTGCTACTGATACTCCCTTTGCTCCGGCATCTAAAACCTGGATCTGATGAAAGACAATTTTGTCTGTATTTTTTCTTCCCATAGCGCAAAAATAAGGGTTTGTAAACTTTTTCAAATTTAATTTTCAAAATATTTTATCAAATTGTTTAATTTATTATTTTAATCAACATTAAAACTTAACTTTGTTTCTGGCAATTCTCCCAAATCTGCTGTTTTTAATTTATAAGATTGTTATGTTTTTATGAAGTTGTATCATAATCTGTCACAAATTGGCTTTTTAAAAAAAAGTTATGCCTTCAAATTTCTGTTTGTAGCTTTTGTAGGGATCCATATTCCTTTGATCGGAATTTTGTTTTTTGTCCTGTACTACAATCATAGTGTTTCGGCAACTTCCATTCTGGTATTTTCTTTAGTAATGACTTTGCTTGCAACTTTAATAACGCTTCTGGTTTTAAATCAATTAATTAAACCGATTTCGTTAGCTTCAAAATCATTAGACGATTATAGAAATAACAGAAAGTTATCCTTTTTACCTACCGAATACAGCGACGAAGCCGGTTTGCTGCTTTGTAATATTCAGGAATCTATTTATGAGGCCGAAAGTTTTATTAATGAAAAACAGGATTTAATATATATGCTTTCGCATGATTTGAAAAATTTTGCCGGAAATCCGCAAGGGTTGGCAACTTTGATTATAAGTGAAAATCCGTCAGAATCTGTTCGCCAGCTGGCAGAATTAATTTGTGAATCGACTAATTTGCAATTCAGATATATAGAAAACTTCATTAAGTTACTGCAAGAGCAGGACAGGGTTGTAAAAGGAAATCTCGAAATGAGAATGATATCATTTCCGAATATTTTGCCTTTTATAAACGAACAGGTCGAACACCGATTGATTGAAAAGAATATTAAACTGACGCTGAATCTGGAATTAATAGAAACGCACCTGAGAATTGATGAAGGTTTATTGGTTCAGGTTGTCGTTAATCTGATAAGCAATGCGATTAAATTCTCTTATTTTGACAGTGAAATTAAAGTTAGGATTTATAGCGAAGACTCAAAATTCATTATAACAGTGACCGACAATGGAATTGGTTTTGATAAAAATCAGATTGATGAGTTGTTTAAAAAATTCACCAAAATGAGCCGATTAGGAACTGCCAATGAATCTTCAACGGGAATTGGTTTGTACTTATGCAAAAAAATTATCGAGAAAAATAAAGGAAAACTCACCGCATCAAGCGAAGGAAAAAATAAAGGTGCTGAGTTTAGAATTGAGTTTGATCTTTAAAAAAAGGATTAATTGCAGTTTGTGAAAAAATTGCAATTAACCCTTTAATATATGATCTCGTATTTAAGTTACTGTAATTTTGAAGTCATTAGTTTGTGATTTTTCCACCTGCCAAAAGCATATTGAAGACTTTTTCCTGGTATTCTGGAGTTATTGTTGCCCAATATTCAATTTGAAAGTCTGTTATTTGTGCCAGAACGTTTAATGCAAATTCCTCATAGTTTAAATCCCAATTTTCTGCGGTTAATTTAACCAAGATTCGGTCATATAGACCTGAATTTACTAATGCCCATTTGCGCATGTTAGTAGTCAATCTATCAAAAAATATTCTTGCTCTTACATTGTTTTCCTCTGTTGGATCGTCTAAGACAGGATAAGAAGAAAAGTTATAGCCTAAGGTGTATGGATTCTGCATGTAATTATATGCGGTTTCTGGTGTAGCGACGTACGTAGTATTGGGAACTATTGGAGGAAGTGTATTTGGATCTATTACAGTGTATGTTGGAGATCCAACATTTTCAGTACAGGTTACTTCCGTGAATTCATAAATAAGAATCTCGTCAGCCTCATCCATACCGGTTTCTTTCTTTTTAGCCAATTGATAGCATTTACTAGCGTAAGTAATCAGTCTATTTGTAGATTTAGAATTTAGATTTTCTATTAACTTTCTAATATTAACGATTTCTACCTTATTTTCTAAACTTACTTCCTTATTGGTTGTTATTTTACTTTTATCTGCATCTGTAATACTATATTTTACATGGTACGATTCATAGGTACCATCAGTTCCAATTTGAAGAACCAAATTTTCTACAAATTCACTTTTTTGCGAGCGATAGAGAGGAAATGTTAGTGTTGTGAAGCCTTTTTCTTCCACTAATAAAATGTTCTCTGTGTTTATTAAAAAAATAAAGTGATTGGCAAAGGTCTCTGAATTTCTCAAGGTATTCAGATCTGTTTGGAGTTCCTGAAATTTAGAAAATAAGTTACTGTCCTTTTTTAAATCATCTAAATTAATGTATTTAGAGATAGACTTTTCTTGAATAACATTTTGATTTCCGTCCTCAATATTGTCACTGCTACAAGCAGCGATTAAGGAAAATATGCACAAGGCTAAAATTAAATTAATTTTTTTCATAGGTTTATTGTTAATTAATAATAAAAAATAAACGCTAATATAAATAATGTTTTGTTAAAAAAGTTAAATTTTTACTAAAAGTATTACAATTTTAATTATTGATATGTTTTATCCTTCAAAATTGGCAAAAACATATTAATAACTAATAAAATTACCATAAGTGATGCACCACTGGTTTTATATATTCTTCATAAATGTTATTCATTGCCGAAATTTTTTCTTTTGACAACTCCGGTAAATCATAAACCGACAAATTCGATAATACATGATTTGGTGTAGAAGCTCCCGGAATGATACAGCTAATATCTTCAAAGCTTAAAATCCATTGCAATGCAATGGGAGCAAGGTTAGTTTGTTCCGGAAATAAAGCTTTTAGTTTTTCAACGGCTTTTAAACCCAATTCATAATCGATGCCAGAAAAAGTTTCTCCTTTGTCAAAAGCATCTCCGTTACGATTAAAATTTCGGTGATCTTCTGCGTCAAAAGTAGTTTTCGAATCAAATTTACCTGTTAAAAGTCCGCTAGCTAAGGGAACTCTCGCAATAATTCCGATATCCTTTTTTCTGGCTTCTGCGAAAAATAATTGAGACGGACGCTGACGAAACAAATTGAAAATAATCTGAACTGTTGTTACATTCGGGTATTCAATTGCTTTTAAGGCTTCTTCTACTTTTTCGACACTTACGCCTAAATTCAAAATTTTTCCCTGATCTTTCAGTCGGTCAAACATTTCGAACATTTCAGGACGATAAAAAACTTCCGTAGGAGGACAGTGCAGCTGAATCAAATCAAGTGTTTCTAGCTTCATTCTCCTAAGACTGTCTTCTATATATTTTTGAAGTACTTTTGGTTGATATCCTTCACTAACATGCGGATTAATAAAACGCCCGCATTTTGTAGCCACATAGATGCGCTCCGATCGCGAACGAACCACGCGTCCAACGGCAGTTTCGCTCAAACCATTTTCATACACATCGGCCGTATCAATAAAGTTTACGCCATTATCGATAGCGGTATTGATTAGTTCATCGGCCGTTTTATCATTAAATCCAGATCCCCATTTTCCGCCAACCTGCCAGGTGCCAAGAGAGATCTCAGAGATATTAAAGTTCGTTTTTCCTAGTTTTCTGTAGTTCATTTTTTTAAGGTTCTAAGTTGCTAAGTTTCTGAGTTACTAAGTTTTTTAATCGAAAAGATTTAGATTTTATTGCCTTTTTATAAAAGATAGTTTTCATTAATTCAATACTTAAATTTTCTTCTTTGTCTTTATTAGTGAGATCAAAAGGTTTATAAGTAAGAACTAATTGTTTGATTTTAATTTTATTTTCAAAATAAATGCCATTTTGAGTGAGTCCTTTAGTATCGAAGTTAAATTTTACGGTCGAATAAGGTTTGCAGGTAACGACATTGTCGGTTGTTAGTTTTGCAGATTGTGTAACCATAGGCGGAGGTGCCTCTTCAATAATAAATGCATTATGTGGATTGGTTTTGATCTTATAAAAATAATTTAGGGTATTTATGTTGTCATCACCAATTGCTTCTATTGGAAGAGGTAAAATTATGGTGTCCTTAGTGTGGTTTGTTAATTCGCAAAAAAAAATAAAGTCTTTTGAGTTGTTAACAAAATATTCTTTAGCACTTAAAATTTTAATTTCCTGTGCATTTACAGTACTGCAAAATACTGAAAAGATTGCTAGTATTAGGTTTTTCATTTTTAAGATTCAAAGTTATTAAAGTCCTAAAGTGCTAAAAAACTGAATTTGAAAGATATTTAAAAGTCAAAAAAAAAAACTTAGAATCTAAGCAACTTAGAATCTCAGTAACTTTCTTTCTCAATCAAATAAATCCGAAGATAAATAACGATCACCACGATCGCAGATGATAGCTACAATCACTCCGGATTCTAGTTGCTCTGCAATTTTAAGTGCTACGGCAACAGATCCACCGCTGCTCATTCCGGCGAAAACACCTTCTTCGAGCGCTAATCTTTTGGTCATTTCTCTGGCTTCTTCTTCGCTAACATCTACAACAGTGTCTACTTTCGAAGCATCAAATATTTTTGGCAAATATTCCTGCGGCCATTTACGAATACCCGGAATTTGAGACCCGTCGCTGGGCTGTGCACCCACGATCTGAACCGCCGGATTTTTCTCTTTTAAATACGTTGACGTTCCAATGATTGTTCCTGTAGTTCCCATTGCCGAAACAAAATGTGTTACAGTACCTTCGGTATCCTTCCAGATTTCAGGACCGGTGGTTTTATAATGCGCTTTCCAGTTGTCATCATTGGCAAACTGATTTAACATGATATAACCGCCTTCTGCCACTTTTTTGTCGGCATAATCCCTTGAGCCTATAATTCCTTCTTCAGCAGGCGTTAAAATCACTGTGGCGCCATAAGCACGCATCGTTTGTGTTCGCTCTTTAGTAGAATCTTCTGGTAAAATCAGTTCTATTTCAATTTGAAACAATTGGGCAATCATCGCAAGAGCAATTCCTGTGTTTCCACTAGTTGCTTCAATTAGCTTGTCTCCCTTTTTAATTTCGCCTCTTTCTAAGGCAGCAGCGATCATATTATAAGCCGCTCTGTCTTTTACACTTCCACCCGGATTATTTCCTTCCAGTTTCAGCAAAAGCTTTACATTTTTATTTTTAACCAAATTGACTGTTTCCATCAATGGAGTGTTTCCAATAAGGTTTAGCAATTTCTGTGGACCCATTTTATTTTTTTTCTTTTATTTTAACTTCAGTTGTGGTGGTATTGAGTACAATAGAACCTTCAGGAATCGATTTGGTAATCCATGCGTTTCCGCCTACGATACTATTTTCTCCTATAATCGTTCCTCCTCCCAAAATGGTAGCATTGGCGTAAATGCAAACATTGGCTTCAACGGTTGGATGTCTTTTTGCATTTTTCATTTCCTTACTTACGCTTAAGGCTCCCAAAGTAACACCCTGATATATTTTTACATGTTTTTTAATAACGGTTGTTTCGCCAATAACAATTCCGGTGGCGTGATCAATAAAAAAGGGCGATGCAATATCGGCACCGGCATGAATGTCTGTTCCCGTAATACGATGCGCATATTCGCTCATTAATCTCGAAAAGAGCAACAAGTCCAGTTTGTATAATTCGTGGCTTAGTCGGTAAATAGCGATAGCATAAAAACCGGGATAACCTAAATAAACTTCATCAATACTGTTTGATGCCGGATCATTTTCGAGAATATAAGCAGCGTCCTCATTTAATTTTTCAAGGACGCCGGGTAATTTTTCTAAAAATCGATCCCACATAGAACCACATAAATTTTGTGGTTTTTTACAGGCTAAAACAGCAATTTCCTTAAAGCGAATTTCAAGTTCATCAATGCTTTCATCCAGAGCAGCATTCGAATCAAAAAGGGTATAAAAAAGCTTCTCGGTAAAATCTTCAGTTTTGGTTTTGATTCCGTAATTTATATTAGAATGGCTCTTTAAAGCCTTAATATTTTGTATGATATTGTCTTTGGTCACAATTGTAAAATTGAGTGGATAATTTAAAACGTTAAAAGTAATGCGTTTTTTGTAAATAAGAATACGATTTAACTAAAGAAATTTTGTGTTGAAAATGGTATTTGTGATAAATAAAAGCTTTGTAATTGATTTGCTTTCTAGAATTCGTACCAAGTTAAATGTGTAATTTAGCCGCTAAAATTTATTTTAAAATGAAAAATAATGCGACTTTTAAAAGTGCTATTTCAGATGTCTCTTTTCCTCAAAGCGAAAAAATATTCGGAAAATCGATACACGATCCGATTTTAGGAATGATCCTGAAAGATTTTCCCTCGTTTAAAGATGATGATTGTATTGCCATAAAGGAGTTAAATGAATACCGTCAGAAATACATTTCGGATTATTTGTCTACCGAGATAGGAGCGCTTTCTGATCTTGAAAAAAATGTTATTGCTTCTCTAAAAGAGGATAAGTCGATTGTAACTATTGCAGAAGACGAAGAGGAATCAAGAAGCTTTGGCCAACGAATAGCCGATAAGGTAGCCGACTTTGGCGGAAGCTGGACTTTCATTATTTCTTTTGTCGTTTTTATTGTAATCTGGATTGGGGCGAATGTTTTTATTTTAGTCGACAAAGGTTTTGATCCCTATCCGTTTATTCTGCTTAATTTAATTTTATCTTGTATCGCCGCACTTCAGGCTCCCGTCATTATGATGAGCCAGAATCGTCAGGAAGAAAAAGACAGAAACAGGGCTAAAAAAGATTACATGATCAACCTGAAATCAGAATTGGAAATTAGAATGATTCATGATAAAATTGATCATTTGATTATGCACCAGCAACAAGAATTGATCGAAATTCAAAAAGTTCAAATCGAAATGATGAATGATATTTTAGATCAGATTAAGAAGTAATTTGTTCTGAATAAATAAAAAAAAACCAGCATTTAAACTTCAAAATAGTGAGCAAATTTTTTACTTTGAATTAGCGAAATAAAAGTATTATTTGCTAATAAGTTGCGCCTGAATAAAGAGTGAAAAAAGTCTTTGAAAAAGTAAGAATAATGGCTTTTTAAAATAACAAATAACCGAGTGTGTTTTTCAACTGATTTCAAGGATTCTAAAAGTCGTTTTTTAAACAAATGAACAGGTTTTGTTTTCGATGTTTTTAGATTAAAATAATTCATATCAATTCAAAAGGAGCGAACTGCTACTTTAAAGTTTTATACTTTTGAATTCTTAAAACTTTAAAAAAATGAAAGTATTTAAAATTTTAGTGATGGTGCTGGCAATTTCGGTTGCGTTGTACGAGCAGGTTTCGCCAGAAAAAAATATCTATATAACAGTAATTGCAATTGCAGTTTTCATGTTTGGAATGATGCAGCTGAGTGCGAAAACACCAAGTAAAAACCAGGAAAAAGAAGAGCAGGATGTTGATTAAAGGAGATAAGGTTTCTGTCTTAGACGAAGCCATAAACGGAACAGTAGTTTCGGTGAAAAACAATGAAGTTTTAATCGAAACTGAGGATGGATTTATGATGACATTTTTTGTCAATGAATTGCTTAAAATTCAAGAATCCAGTAATTTAATGAATTCTATTAAAAGAATTAATTTAGATGAGATTGCAAAAGAAAAAGAAGAGCCAAAAGCAAGAAGTTTTGTAAAAGAAAAGAAAGATAAGCGCGAAATTTCGGCTCCTGAATTTGATTTACACATTGAAAAACTGGTTCCGAATAAGAGAGGAATGTCGAATTATGATATTCTGACTTTGCAGACAGAAACGGCAAAAAGACATATCGAATTTGCGATTCGAAACCGCATTCCGAAAATCGTTTTTATTCACGGAGTTGGAGAAGGAATTTTAAAAGCCGAACTTGATTTTTTGTTAGGTCGTTATGACGGAATTGATTTTCAGGATGCCAATTATCAAAAATATGGCTTAGGTGCAACAGAAGTTTACTTTAGGCAAAACAATAAATAGTCTTCTTATTAAGACGTAAAAACAGTGCGTTTAAAGCATAAAAAAACGTCCGTTTTTCTAAGCTGATTTAATAAAAAATCACCAAGAAAAACGGACGTTTTTTTTGTAAGAATAAAATAGTTTCAGCGGGCTGAAAACTACAATTTTGTATAGGATTATTTAGCTGTTACAAAAGACCCAATTACTTTTTCTGTACCCAGATAAAAACTGCTGTTTCCTTTTTGAACTGTTGTAGCTTTAAGTACTACTTTGTGTCTAAAAACATTTGTCTCTTCTGTAGTAGTAACTTCTATAATACCGGTATTATTTGCCGCTACTCCTGTTTGTCCGACCCAGCTTTGCGTAACACTAGGAATTAAAGGTGTTGTGGCTGTACAAAAATAAACCAGCGGATCTGTTGGCAGAGGCTCACTATACACTTCATAAAAAACGTTATTTGTAGTGCTTGTAGCATTGATTAATTGTGTTCTCGGCTGTCCTGTTGGAGTTACCTGATTCACGATCAAACCATCTGCAATGTTTTTAATAACCAATGCAGAGGTACCATTGTCATTGAATATTTTTTTAGTTTCCTTGCAATATTTAGCTGTCTCGTCTGTAAATTCAACTACCACAGGCGTGGTTACCGTAGTTTTGTACGTCCCAAAAGGAAACACAACCTCAACCTGATTGGGTCCTGAAGGTTTCTCAAAAGTTATATTTTGAAAATTGATATTGTGTGTATATCCTGTAATTTTAGTTGCTTTAGTTACCTCATCTGTTGTTTTATCTGCAACGCTGGTAATTACTATTTTTCCTGAAATAGCCAGCCACTCTTCGGTTACACTTGGAGTTTTTGGTGGTATTTGTCCGCAAATATTGGGTACGGCTACAGCTCCGTCATAAGCTCTGTATAGAACACGATGTGCCCCATTACCACCCGTTTCAATATCTATAACTAAAGGTTCACCTTCTTTTGTAGCATCATTTAAAATTGTATTAACAGGTAATTGTAACAGTAATGATTCCTGTGGTTTTAATTTGTATAAAAGTGTATTTAAAAGCGGGTCACAGCTTTGTGCGGTTTCAATATCTTCAAAATCAATTTGGTCTACCGTTAAGTCGCCATCATCGCAACCGTTTAATAAAAAAGCAAATAATATAAGGCATGCATATTTTTTCATCGTAATTTTATTTGAGGTCAAAAATAGTGAAAAATTTCGCAAATGATATTTAAGAATAGACAATTGATATTTCTTAACTTTGCGGCAATGAAAAAAGTATACCTCGATAATGCATCTACCACCGCTATGCGTCCTGAAGTAATTCAGGAGATGACAAAAGTAATGACCGAAGATTTTGGTAATCCGTCTTCTACACATAGTTTTGGAAGAAACGGAAAAATGATTCTGGAACTTTCAAGAAAAAGTATTGCTAAGCATCTAAATTGCACTGCACAGGAAATTATTTTTACTTCCGGAGGCACAGAAGCAGACAACTGGATTCTGCGTTCTGCTGTTGAAGATCTTAAAATCGAGCACATCATTACCACCAAGATCGAGCATCATGCCGTTTTACATACGGTATTAGTATTAGAAGCTGAGTATAACATTCAGGTCGATTATGTTACTATTAATGAGGATGGAAGTATCGATTTGACTCATTTGTCTAACTTGCTGTCCGATGAGAAAAAGACATTAGTGAGTTTAATGCATGTAAACAACGAAACCGGAACTGTTTTAGATTTAGACAGAGTGGGTGTTATCTGTAAGCAATATAATGTCTTATTTCACTCTGATACGGTTCAGTCTGTAGGTAAAACTGAAATTGACCTGCAAAAACTTCCTCTTGATTTTATGGTGGCCAGTGCGCATAAATTTCATGGACCAAAGGGAGTTGGCTTTGCTTTTGTTCGAAAAAACTCCGGACTGCAACCTTTAATTTTTGGTGGTGAGCAGGAAAAAGGATTACGTGCGGGTACAGAAGCGGTGCATCAAATTGCCGGAATGGCAAAAGCATTGTCTGTCTCGTATGAAAATTTAGAGCAGGAGAGAGCATATATCAGCGATCTGAAAAAATACCTGATCGATCAGTTCGAAATTCATTTTCCGGGTTTTAGAATCAACGGAAAAAAAGATGATTTTTATAATATCATCAATATTATTTTACCTTTTTCTGAAGATAAAACTTCCATGCTGTTGTTTAGCCTGGACATGAAAGGGATTGCCGTTTCAAGAGGAAGCGCCTGCCAGTCCGGAAGCATAAAACCTTCTCATGTTTTAAAAGAAATGCTATCGGAGACTGATTTAAAATTACCTAATCTCCGAATTTCATTGAGTCACTATAATACCAAAGAAGATATTGATTGGCTTATGGAGAGCTTGAAAGCGATTTAAGTTTCTGAGTTTCTGAGATTCTAAGATCCTAAGTTTCTAAGTTTCTAAGATTTTTGGATACTAAGATTTCAAAGTTCAATCTTATCCCAAAGCTTCGCGATCAAATTCCAAATTGGTAACCTGAAACCTGAAACCTGAAACAAAAATAATTATTTCCTGATCACTCTCACCTGAGAATCATTTGTCAATTTGATAATAGTCGATGGCTTTCCGGCAACTCGGTCATGATACAAATTCACCACATAATCAACTCCTTTAACGATTTCAGGACTAATGTCTTTGAAAGCAATAGGAGTTGGCTGTCCGGAGATATTAGCAGAAGTTGACACCAATGGTTTTTTCATTCGCTCTAGTAGTTTAAAGCAAAAAGGTTCTTTTACCAAACGAATTCCAAGCGAATTATCTGCTGCGACAATGTTTGGAGCCACGTTTCTTGGTTCGTCTAAAATTAAAGTGGTTGGTTTCTCCGATAAATCTAAAATTTGCCAGGCAACTTCAGGAATGTTTTTAAAAACATTGTACATCATTTTTTCACCATTCATCAATACAATCATGCTTTGAGTTTCTGCACGCTGTTTCAATTTGTAAATTTTGGCAACTGCTTCAGGATTTGTTGCATCACATCCAATTCCCCAAACTGTATCTGTCGGATAAAGAATGATTCCGCCTTCTTTGATTACTTCGTATGCTTTTAGTATTTCTTCGTTCATTATAAAAAATAGACTTGTTTTGTGTTTATTGATGCTGCAAAGGTATAAATAAAAAAAAGATGAATTGTTTTTCTGATCTATCAGATTAAACCGGACTGAGTTTATAAATGCTTCTTTTTTCTTTTAGAAATTGCCATTAAAGGAGCTTCAATGTATTTAAACGTAAGTTGGCAAATGAGTATAAGCGGAAAAATCGACGCTGTTATGATCAGCCAAAATTCTGTATTGGTCAATAATTTTGCCTGATCGAAACCTATTATAAAGTTGAAAATAATAGACAGTACAATACCGTGCAGCAGATATAAGCTATAAGTTGTTTGGCCAAATTTTCGGGAAAATGTGCTTGATAAAACGCCAAAAAAGTTGTTTCCAGATGCTATAATCAAAAACACAACCGAGGAAATAATAATAGGAAGCGGTTTTCTGCCACTATTAAAAAAGTATATCGAAACGCCCAAAAGAACTATGGCTAATAGAGTATACTTTTTTTGTTTCAGGATACCTTCAAACTTTTTTGTGTTCATTAAAACAGCGACAACAATACCACCCATAAATGGAGTAAAATGCCTTAAAGACGCTTTGTTTAAAATCATAATTATAGCCGCTGCCAATGTAAAACCAAGAACTGCTTTTAAATTTACCTTTATTTTAAACCACAATGCGATCATGGGCAGTAAGAAATAAAATGTCCATTCATACGGTAAGGTCCAGGCAATTCCTGCATTTACTGTAAACGTATCTTCAAAACCATTTAGGACTGAATTATTTTTGCTCACATTAAAAAACAACCACGAAAGGACGCTTTTTAAATTTTCAATAAAGGGAACTTGTGCTGTAAAATCAGTCAAATAGGCAACCAGAATAAAAATTATAATAATAGATAACAAATACATAGGAAATAATCTAAAGAACCTCGCTTTGAGGTAATCAGACCAGTCAACTTCTCCGTTTTTGGTATTGAATAATTTAGTGGTAAACAGAAAAGCGGTAATGATAAAAAAGAATACCACTGTCGTTTCTCCAAACTGATTGAATAAATTAGACTTGGGATCTTCCCACTGGTCTGTTTTCAAAAATACCTGCCAGATGTAGCTGTGATGCAGGAAAACAAAAAACGCCAGATAACCTCTTAAGCCATCAATTTCAGGATATCGAATTTCGCTTAATTCTGTTTTTATTAGTTTATTGACAAGTAATACAGAAACGACTAAAACAATTAAAATCAAAAACAGAAATGCGTAGAGGGTCCAATTCATTAGTTATATTTGGTTAATAGCAACATGTTTATTGCTTTTGGAATGCTATTAAATTTTTGCAAACATAATAAATGAAAACTAAAATTGAGAGAATACTATTATGTTTTAATTTTAGCAGATATTTTAAAAGCACGCACAAAGATTTTAAACACACAAGTGATTCTCGTAAATTGCTTTAAAAAATTATGCTATAGTGGTTTTTTGAAAATAACGTTATTGATCCAGCCTTCTATCGTATATTTTTCGAAAATAGCGTCAGGTATTTTTTCATATTCATTTTCAAAGAACGAAGCGGGTATCACCGGATTATTTTCGTCTACCACCAGAATATTATTCGGATTATAGAAGTCGTAGTTTTTAATGTCGGCGTTTGTGGTAATTAATTTTTTCTCTAAACCCAGACTTTCAAAAATTCTAAAAGTCAAACCAATCTGCCCATTTCTATTGATGTCTAATAATACTTTTGATTTGTTGGTGTAGTCATTTACTTCAGACAGCGGCATAGGTTTATCTATATAGGTAATGTTATCATTAACTGTTGCTTTATGCTTGACATCTAATACAATAAATTTAAAGTTGATGTTTTTTGATTTTAATTCTTCAGCAATTCGAACTAAAATTGGCAGTCGTTTGTCGATGGTGCTAATATTAAAAACTCCATAATCAAAATTATTTTTGTTTTCCGAAGCATTATTTTCGCTGTAAATCCAGTTAGTGGCAAATTGAAGATTAAATTTTTCACAATCTTCTTTTTCAAAAGAATACACTTCATCAAAATACGGAATAACTCGTTTAATTTTCGGACAACGATACGTATTATCATTAAAAAAACCAACCGTTCTTTTGGCGTACTTTTTAAATTCTAAAATGCTTTTAGGATCAATAAAATCTCCTTTTATTGTCAAAATTACATCCTGAATCTCATTGTTTTTTTGCAGTTCCTTTATTATTTCCCTTCCGTGATGAAGGTGTTTGAGATTTTTTTTAAAAAAGGCCTTCAAAATAGCATTGTAAGCTTTGTGAAATACCGAAGGATATTTGTACTTATAGTCTCTGTAGTTGATATGCTGCACAGTATGCCCTTGTTTTTCAAGAGTTGACGAAATATAGGCATTGAGACCTAAATTATCCAGACTTACGAGGGTTATATTCATAATTTTGTATGCTACTGTGATTGAAAATAGTATAATTATTGACCTCTTTCAAATCAAAACATTGTATTAATTTGAAATGGTAATCTTTTTCTAAAGAATTAAGATAATAAAAAATAGTGAAATTTACGACAGGATATTACGATAGACTTTAACATATTCTGCAGCGGCAACTTTCCAGTCAAAGCTTGCTGCCCTTTGTTTTAAAACGAATTCAGTGGCAGTTTTATTGTTTTCAAAATCGCTCAGTCCTTCCAATAATACTGTCTTCATTGCTTGAGGATCAAAATTAGACCAGTATTTTGCAGCATCTCCGCCAATTTCTGGCAATGAAGTTTTATCAGACAAAAATGTGGGTTTTCCAAAGCTCATGGCTTCGATGGGAGGTAAACCAAATCCTTCTCTGATAGAAGGAAAAAGAAAGGCAGTACAATTTTTCATAAAATACTGTTTGCCTTCATCAGAAACTTTTCCGGTTAGAAAAACCTGATTACTTAAACCACTGTCCGTAATAAGTTTTTTAATTTCCTCACCATATTTTTTATCGTTGTTTCCTGATATAATTAAATTGTAATCTTTTATCAATTTCATCATATTAATAATAGACTCATAATTTTTTCTTTCGATAAAATCACCAATCGCATAAAAAAAAGGCTTATCGACAGGAACATTCGCTGCGTACAAAGAGGTGTCCAGCAAATTGGTAATAGGATTTCCGTTATAGATCACATATTCAGGAACGTTGGGCACCTTAAAATGTTCGTGTGTGTTTTTTTTCGCATACTCTGAGATGTAAGTAATCGCAGTAGCTCTTTCTAATTTTGCCGTAAAAAGCTTGTTTAATCTATGATTTTTATCTGCCGAAACTTCGTCGACAAAATGCACATCATGAATTGTCAAGACGTAATTACCACGGTAAAAAGGCTCAACTTTAATATTTTGATTGACCGAATGCCATAAATCATATTTTTTTCGAATCCTGAATATCGGATGTCTGGAAAGGCTGGTGTATTTGTGGTATTTAAATTTGTCCTTAAATTCTTCTTTTAGAAGCTCTGGTTTTGAACTGTTTAAAGTTAACTCATATTCGTTTAACTCTAATGCCGCCAATCCTTTGATTAATTCATAATTAAAAGTTCCTAAGCCACCCGCTCTGTTGTTTATATTATGAGTTTCTAAAAAAATACTTTTTTTGGACATAAATTTAATTTTTTACGAAAGTACAATAATAATTTGAAGTCTTAATTCGTATACGTATTTTTGCTTTTATAAAAAACAGCTGATGCATTTTAAAATAAATCCGATTTTCGAAAATAATAAGGTATCGATCCTTGATAAAATTGCAAATTTTGATGCTGCGGGAGAACTTTTTGGAAATGGAGATCGCAATAAAATCAAACTGTTTGATTTGGATGGAAAAACGATCAATATTAAATCGTTTAAAATTCCAAACATCATTAATAAAATTGCCTACAAATACTTTAGAAAATCAAAAGCAAGACGTTCTTTTGAATATGCTACCATTTTATTAGAAAAAGGAATAGGAACTCCGGAACCTATTGCACACTTAGAGAATTTTACAGCAATTGGTATAAGAGACAGCTATTATGTAAGTGAACATTTAGCTGCAGATTTGACCTATAGAGAGCTGGTAGAAATTCCGGATTATCCGGATCGAGATACCATTTTAAGGCAATTTACCCAATTTAGTTTTGGTCTTCATGAAAAAGGAATCGAATTTCTGGATCATTCTCCGGGAAATACTTTGATAAAGAAAAAAGAGAATGGCGATTATGAATTCTTTTTGGTCGATTTAAACAGAATGGAATTTCATGAGTCGATGACTTTTGAAATGAGAATGAAAAATTTATGCCGACTGACTCCTTTAAAAGAAATGGTCGCAGTCATGAGTAATGAATATGCTAAATTGTACCACGAGACTGAACAAAAAACATTTGACACTTTATGGAAATTTACAGCCGATTTTCAGGAACAATTCTATAGAAAAAAACGCCTCAAAAAGAAACTTAAATTTTGGAAGAAGTAAGGCTAAAAAGTTCTTTGTAGCGTATAAAAATGCTGTAAGCTTTTAAATAACAAATTGTAATTCCTTTTGCGCCATCTAAAAAGCCAAGGCGAATTAAATATTGATATAAAAAAGTATAAACAGGATGGAAGATCATTAGTATATAAGAGGATCGCTGTCCTTTTTTTATTTTCTCATTGGCCTTCAAAACGCCATATTGATGCATTTTTGCTTTGTAGTCTCGAAATGAAGTATAGGAGAAGTGAATGATTTTGTTCTTTAAGGTACCAATTTTTCCATGGACAATTAGCTTTTCATGAACCATTCGATCTTCCGTGTACCGGCATTTTGTCTTATTAAAAAGCCTGAAGATCTTATCTGTTTGCCAACCGCTAAAATAAAGTTTCTTATTTTTGAACATAAAAGTTCGATGAACCAAATAAGCACTTGCAGCATTTTTATCATTAATGGTGTTCAGGATTTCAGATTTTAGTTTTGCATCCAGCTTTTCATCGGCATCTATAAACAATATCCACGAATTTTGTGCTTTATCCAGGGCAAAATTACGCTGTACGGTGTAATTGACGAATTGATTCTGAATTAATTTTACATTCGGAAACGATTGAATTATAGATACCGTCTTGTCTGTACTAAACGAATCGACTACTAATACCTCATCAGCAAAATCAATATCTTCAAGTAATGATTTTATATAACGTTCCTCATTGAGCGTAATTATTAAAACCGATAACTTTTGCTTTTCATTAGTATCCATTCGTCAGTTTACTTTTTTCAATTTTTATATTCTTGAAAATAAGTCTCTAATTTTTCAAGCATTAGAGGTAATGGATATTCGGCATAGTACTCAAAAGTATGCTCTTTAATATATTGTTCTGTATGCTGCTCGTAAATTTCGGGTTTTAAATCTTTTAAATGTATAGAAGCGTTTTTAGCTTCATTTTCAAACAATTGCCAGGTTTCTTTTCGAACAGACGGAGTGAATATTGAAAATGTCGGAATCTCCAGCGCTTTGGCCATATTTACCGCGCCTCCTTCGTTACCAATTAACATTTCGCACTGAGAAAGCAAAGCTAGAAAAGGGCGTAATTCAGTACAGTACAAATCAAATGCAATATGTTTTTTAGTTTCTTCAGAACAATAATTATAGACTTCGAGAGCAAGATCTTTTTGAAAAGGAACATAATTAAAGATGATGGTGGCGTTGGTTTTAGCGACAGTAAAATCGATAATTTTTGCCATACCGTCAAGCGGATAGGTTTTGTAGACTTCACTTCCTAAAATTCCAAACATAATCAATGGTTTTGAGGTATCGATGTTGTGGTTTCTTAGAAGTTGTTTTGCTTCATTGATTTCAGATTCTTTTAAAAATATTTTAGGTTTTACGTCTGTAATCTTTTCAGAGATAAACGGTTTTAAAAGCAGTAAACGGTTTTCGATCGCCAGTCCGTGTTCAGATTCTACAGCATCAAAACGTTCATAAGTATAATTGTAAAATATTTTAGTATACCATTTGCGGTATGAAACTTTATACTTAGCTCCAGAAAATAAAGTGATGAGATTGGTTTCTAACTTCGAGTAAACATCAATAACGGCATTGTATTTTTTTCTTCGAATTTGAAAAATAAATTTAAATAGCGATGGAATGGATTTTCTAACCTTGTTGGTTAATGGAATGATGTTGTCAATATTTGGATTTTCTTTTAGTACATCAACAGAATTTGGATAGCACATATAGTCTATCACCGCATCCGGAAACTTTGTTTTTAAGTTATTGCAAATTATTGTACTTGTTAAAACGTCTCCGATTCTCTTTTGCTGAATGACTAGTATTCTCATTTATTTACAGTTCAATTTAAAGGCTAAATTACAAACTATTTTGTGAAGTGTGCAATCCTCCGACGCGAATAAGACTAAACTAAATTAAAAAAGTTATATTTTTGTACCTCATAAATTAAAATTCGCAATGGAAATTAGTGGGCTGGTTATTACTTTTAATGAAGAAAAAAATATTGGAAAATGCATTGATGCTTTATTAAAAGTTTGTAATGAAGTTATTATTGTAGATTCGTTCAGCAAGGACCGTACAGTTGAAATTGCCCGTGAAAAAGGTGCGATCGTAATTGAACAATCATTTTTGGGAGACGGACCACAACGTACACATGGCCTACCTTACTGCAAAAATGACTGGATTTTAAATCTTGATGCCGACGAATTTCTGGATAAAGATGCAGAACAATTTATATTGAACAAAAAATACTTAGAAGGAAATCATGATGCGTTTAGTTTTAGGGTAAAAAACTTTTTGGCAGACAAACTTATTGATTTTTCGGGTTGGTATCCGGATCATAAAGTTCGTTTTTTTAATAAAAAAACGGCACATCCGTCAGATTCTAAGGTGCATCAAAAAATAATTACGCAAAACGAGAAAAAAGTAGCTGTGCATATTCTGCATTACGGCTGGGATTCACTGGATCAGATTATTGCTAAGAAAAACCAATATTCTGGATGGCATGCGCAGCAATTATTTGATCAGGGTAAGAGAGTAAATGCTTTTAAACCTGTTTTAAACGGTACTGTCGCTTTTATAAGATGTTATTTTTTTAAAAAGGGAATATTTAACGGTGTAGACGGTTTGTCGATAGCCATGATTCAAAGTTTTTTCTCTTATATGAAATACGCGAAGCTTTTGAAACTTCAAAGTAAAAATTCCAAATAATAAAAAATCTAAATGAAAAATTCCAAATTCCAATCGTAACAGATTTGGAATTTGGAATTTAGATATTGTAATTTATTTTATTTTATTTAAAATTTATACCGCAACATCATATTCACGAAGCGCGTTATTTAATGAAGTTTTTAAATCTGTAGATGGTTTACGAGTACCGATAATTAACGCACAAGGAACCTGAAATTCACCAGCAGCAAACTTTTTAGTATAACTTCCAGGAATTACAACAGAGCGTGCAGGAACAAAACCTTTCATTTCTACAGGCTCATCACCAGTTACATCAATAATTTTTGTTGAGGCAGTCAGACAAACGTTAGCACCAAGAACAGCTTCTTTACCAACATGAACACCTTCTACCACAATACAACGAGAACCAATAAAAGCACCATCTTCAATAATTACCGGAGCAGCTTGCAAAGGCTCTAAAACGCCGCCAATACCAACACCACCGCTTAAGTGAACATTTTTTCCAATTTGTGCACAGCTGCCTACAGTTGCCCAAGTGTCAACCATAGTACCTTCGTCAACATAAGCACCAATATTTACATAACTTGGCATCAAAATAACACCGCTTGAAATATAAGCACCGTAACGCGCAACAGCATTTGGTACAACACGAATTCCTTTTTCAGCAAAACCTCTTTTTAGCAACATTTTGTCGTGGTATTCGAAAATACCAGATTCCCATGTTTCCATTTTCTGAATTGGGAAATACATTACAACCGCTTTCTTAACCCATTCGTTAACCTGCCATTTATCACCAACCGGTTCTGCACAACGAAGTTTTCCTGCATCAACCAGTTCGATCACTTCTCTAATAGCATCAGTAGTGGTAGTTTCTTGTAATAAAGCTCTGTTTTCCCAAGCTTGTTCAATTATAGTCTGTAAAGAATTCATAGTTTTAATTTTTGGCAAAGATAATCTATTTGTATAAAAGCAAAAGTTTAAAGCGAATTGAAAATGTTACAATTATAACTTTTTGTTTTTAATTTGATAAATTTATAAAATCGCTTTCAATTTTAATTTCATAAAATCTACCCCTAAAAGTTTTTTTTATATCAGAATATGACAAAAATCAGATTCTGCGCTTTTTCTTCGCTATACTTTTGCTGAATTAAATCTGCTCTGCCAGATTTATACATTACCAATCCAAAACAAATAATAGATCTAATAAAGATGAATCAGGAAAACCAACTTCGAACGCCAGTTAACGTTATTGATAAAGAAGTAACTTGGGACAAAACGCAAGTAATAATGAGTAAAACTAATGCTTTTGGTATTATCGAATATGCCAATGAAGTTTTTGTAGATGTTTGCGGATACGAAGATTACGAATTAATGGGACAGCCACATAATATTATTCGTCATCCTGATATGCCGAAAGTGATTTTTAAAGTGCTTTGGGAAAATCTAAAAAATGGAAAAAACTTTCATGCAATCGTCAAAAATTTAGCCAAATCTGGCAGGTATTACTGGGTAATTACCGATTTTGATATTGCACGAGATGAAAATGATGTTATTGTTAATTACTTTGGACGGAGACAAGCAGTGCCTCAGGAAGTTATTGCCATGCACATTGAACCGCTATACAAAAAACTCCTTCAGATTGAAGCTGCCAGCGGAGTAGAATTTAGCGAAAAATATTTAATAGGTTTTCTGGAAGAAAAGAAGAGAACTTATGTAGAGTATATCAAAGAACTGATTTACGAAAATGAAAAGAACCAGGCTAAATTTGCTCATTATGAAGGAGAGCAAAATGGAGACGAGGAGGAGCATAAAGGCTTTTTTGGCAGATTATTTAATAGATAATTGTATTGTATTTTTTGGTTTTAAATATTTTGATAAAAGCCGTTTTGAGTTTCAGAACGGTTTTTTTTATTTATATCTTTGATAAAAAATTTAAAAAATGCCAAGAATTCTTTCTATAGATTACGGACAAAAACGCACCGGAATTGCCGTTACAGACGAGATGCAAATTATTGCGTCTGGCTTAACTACGGTTCCCACAAATACTTTAATCGATTTTTTGAAAGATTATTTTGCAAAAGAAAAAGTAGAAGCCGTTTTAATTGGCGAACCCAAACAAATGAATGGGCAGCCCTCAGAAAGCGCTTCTGTAATCAAAGGTTTTGTAACTCATTTTTCTAATATATTTCCCGATATGAAAGTCGTTCGCGTAGATGAGCGCTTTACTTCAAAAATGGCATTTCAAACCATGATCGACAGCGGACTAAGTAAAAAGCAGCGTCAAAACAAAGGATTGATCGATGAAATTTCGGCGACCATCATGCTTCAGGATTATCTTTCTTCTAAGAGATTTTAAAATTAAGCGACATTTAACCTTCTTTTTTAGAAAAATTTATAATTTCCTAACTTTTATCATGTAAAAATTAGTTTTTTTTTGCGAATGAAAAAAGTACCTTTGCACTTTAAAAACAAATTACTGTTATGCCTGACAATACAATACGTTCCAATAGTGAAGTAGTGCTTATTGGAGCTGGAATTATGAGTGCAACTCTGGGATTAATCTTAAAAGAGTTACAACCCGATATAAAGATAGAAATTTACGAAAGATTAGATGTGGCTGCTGCCGAAAGTTCTGATGCATGGAATAATGCGGGAACAGGACACTCTGCTTTTTGTGAGCTAAATTATACACCAGAAAAGGCCGATGGAACAATTGACCCGAAAAAGGCAATTAGTATTGCTGAATCTTTTGAGATTTCAAGACAATTTTGGTCTTATTTAGTTCAGGAAGGAAAAGTACCATCACCAGAAAATTTTATTAAAAGTGTTCCACACATGAGTTTTGTTTGGGGAGAAAAAAACGTAGAGTATTTAACAACACGATTTAAGGCCCTTCAAAGCAATCCTATTTTTTCTCAAATGGAGTTTAGTACTGATTTTGAGCAATTAAAAAAATGGATGCCTCTTGTTATGGAAGGCAGAGATGCAAATGAAAAATTGGCTGCTACTCACATGGAAATTGGTACCGATGTAAATTTTGGCGCTTTAACAAGAAGTATGTTCAATTACTTAGAAAAACTCGATGGAGTTTCTTTGTACTTTAACCATGAAGTGAAAAAATTAAGACAGCGCGAAGATAAATCATGGAGAATTAAAATCACAGATTTAGGAACCGGTCAAACAAGAAAAGCATATACTAAGTTTGTATTTATTGGTGCCGGTGGAGGTTCATTGCCTTTGTTGGAAAAAGCAAATGTTCCTGAAGGAAATGGATACGGCGGATTTCCGGTAAGCGGACAATGGTTAAAATGTACAAATCCTGAAGTTATTGCCAAACATCAGGCAAAAGTTTACGGAAAAGCGAGTGTTGGAGCACCACCAATGTCTGTGCCTCATATTGATACTCGTGTAATTGACGGAGAGAAAGCACTTCTTTTTGGTCCTTTTGCAGGATTTTCAACCCGTTTCTTAAAGAATGGTTCTTATTTGGATTTACCATTATCAATAAAAGCAAATAATTTAATTCCGATGTTATCTGCGGGATTTCATAATATACCATTAACCAAGTACTTAATTGAGCAGGTTCGTCAGTCTCCAAAAGACAGAATGAACGCTTTACGCGAATATTTGCCAACAGCACGCTCTAAAGACTGGGTACTGGAAAAAGCCGGACAGCGTGTTCAGGTTATTAAAAAAGGTGAGAATGGTGGCGGAGTTCTGGAATTTGGTACAGAAGTTATAAATACGCATGACGGAACATTGGCGGTTTTACTTGGAGCTTCTCCGGGAGCATCTACTGCTGTTGCCATTATGATTGACTTAATTAGCAGATGTTTTACCAATCAAATTAAAACACCGGAGTGGGAAGCAAAAATGAAAACCATGATTCCTTCTTACGGCAAAACCTTAAATGATAAACCCGAACTTCTTCAGGAAATCAGAAAACATACTGCTGATGTTTTAAAGCTAAATAATTAGAAATTCGTTTCTAATACGCAAAAGTAAAGGGCTTAGTTTTATTTGAAACTAAGCCCTTTACTCTTTTAATAACTTTGCAATTTTTAATCCTGACTGGTTTCCTTAAATTCCTTTGTAATTTTTAGAATCTTTTCGGCCAGATTACTCATCCAGATTAACTGTTCGATCACCATTTGCGCTTCCTGCATTTTAGCCTGACGCGTTTCCTTGTCCAATTCGTCATCTGTTGCTAAACGAGTAAAATTAATTCGTTTAAGTTCTTCAAATTGCAGAGTCACATCTTCCTTATCAAAAAAGGTATCTTTAAGAATCACTTCGTTTCTCAAAATCGCAATAGCGTGATCTAAATTAGATAATATTGTTTTAATAATATAATTGAATGATTCTGAAGCAGAAGTTGTCTGGTGCGATTGAATGTAAGTCGATAATGATGCCAGGGCCGACAAAATCGAATGATTCAAAACAACCAATTTATTTACTAAAGGAAGCGTCTTCTGCTTCGATTTTGGCTCCTGCATCATCCTTTGAAACGATGTCATTAAATTCCCGATCTCGACAAACGCATTTTTTCTGGCCAATTTATAAGATGTTGGTACTTCGCCTTTTTTATTATAAAAATCTGCAATTTCCTTAAGATAATTTCGGTTGGCCCGAATAGAATTTTCAATATGAATGGGCGTGTTAATAAATTCCCACGCCGGCCATAAGAACTGATTGGCTAAAAATGCCAGGGTCGCTCCTGCAAGTGTATCTACAACTCTAAATTGTATGACCTCGACAATGTCAGGAACCAAAATTCCGTAGATAAATACAACATACATTGTTACAAAAGTAGCACTTATTTTATAGTTGATCTGAGTAAAAGAAATACCCAACATCATACAAATAATCGAAAGTATACTTAGCGCAATATGATTATGAATTACTAAAACAATTCCAAATGCAATTACTCCTCCTAAAATAGTACCGAAAATTCTATTATAAGAACGTTCTTTTGTTAACCCGTAACCAGGACGCATAATTACTACAATCGTTAATAAGATCCAGTATTCATTTTGCAGCTTTAATAGTCCGCCAATAATTAGACCTATTAGTATAGTAATTGTTAACCTGATCGAATGTCTAAATATAGACGAAGAGTAACTTAAATTTTCGGTCAGTGTGCGCAGAGGATAATATTGCGGTGTTAAGAATTTTTCAAGCTCCTTATCTTTGTCTTTTAGTTTATAAGACTGCATTGCAAGAGAGAAAGCACGTTGAATGATTTTAATTTTTCCAACTTGGTTTTTCGCATACTTCAGCATATTGGTTAGCATCAAAACGCCTTCTGCAGCCTCGTCCTTGCCTAGTGTTTTTTCATAATCAAAAATGGCAAACTCAAGCGCTTCAAGTTCATTTTTTAAATCGTTTTTATCGACGTAAACCGCAATATGATGCACATTTTTAGAGAGTTTCTTTAAGGTAGAAGCCAATTTGTAAGCTACATTTTGGTAAGTTCGTAAAACTTCGGGATGTTTGTTGAATTTCTCGTGAATCTTATTATGATCAAAAGAAGTATATAAAGCCAGCTCCTGAATTTCAACCAAAGTAATAAAGACCAAAAGCATTTTTCGGTTTTGACTTGTAGCCCCAGATGAGTTTTGATTTCCAATAAGCATTTTTCTCAAATCTTCATGAATAAGATTAAGGTCGACCTGTATGGCCAGCTGTTTTTCAATAATCTTCTCACGATCCGCTTCGGGATTCCATAAATCGCCTCTTAATTTTAAATACTTCGCAGTTAGCTTTATGCCCTCGGCAATTTGCAATTCTACATATTTATAAGGTTGTACAAAATGAAAAACAAGCGAAACGACTAAGTATAAAATTCCTCCTGTAAAAATAAAACCGGAATACTGAAAAGCTTGCCAGCCTTGGTGCAAATGTCCAAATGATAATGAAATGGATAATAAAGCAGAAAACGAAACCAAAGTAGCACGCTGCCCGTAAACCGAAATCATAGAACATAGAAAAAGCAAAAATCCTAAAAAAGGATAAAATAAAAGAGGATAGGGATAGGCCAGATTTACCAATAAATTGACGCTGGCTACAATGAGCGAGGCAACAATTAATCCTTTGATTTTGTGGCTTAACGAACTCGGAATATCACTTGGGTACGTATAGAAAGCACCAAGTGCAATGGTGAAACCAATTTCAAAATGTCCTAAAAAATTCAAAATTAAAACAGGAACAACAGAAGCGATGGTTACTTTTGAAGCATTTAAAAAAGAAGTACTGTTAGTAAATTTCGAGATACGATCAAACATATATAGAGGTTTACAAACAAAGGTAAGAATTGTACGAATTAATTTGGCATAATTATGGATGAGATTTTCACGAGAATATAAAAATGATATATAATATAGTTTTAGAATTATTCATTGACTATTTTTTACTATTTTTGCCAGCTGAATTATGAGAATAAAATTCAGGATTTTCAGTAGATAATACATTAAAATAAAACAAATGATTTTACCAATTGTAGGATATGGCGATCCTGTTTTAAGAAAAGTGGGTGAGGCGATTACGCCGGAATACCCGAACTTAAAAGAAACAATAGCAAACATGTACGAGACCATGTATAATGCTTACGGCGTTGGACTGGCCGCACCACAGGTAGGAATGCAAATTCGTTTGTTTGTAATTGATACGACTCCTTTTAGTGATGATGAAGATTTACCTTCAGAAGAACAGAAAGATTTAAAAGGTTTCAAGAAAACATTTATCAATGCCAGGATTGTTAAAGAAGAGGGTGAAGAATGGAGCTTTAACGAAGGCTGTTTGAGTATTCCGGATGTTCGCGAAGATGTTTACAGAAAACCAACCGTTACGATTGAATACTGCGAAGAAGATTTTGTAATGAAAACAGAAGTTTTTGATGGTTTGATAGCCAGAGTAATTCAGCACGAATACGATCATATCGAAGGGGTATTGTTTACAGATAAAATATCGTCTTTAAAAAAGCGTTTGATTCAAAAGAAATTAAAGAACATTACTGAAGGAAAAACATTCCAGGAGTATAGAATGAAATTTGCAGCAGCAAAAAAGGGGAGATAGTATTCTAACAATTCGTTTAGAATCAATGAAATATAATAAATCAAATTCTTAATACTAATTTTAATAAACATGAATTTAGACAAAATTTTAGCCATTTCCGGGAAACCGGGTTTATATGTATTGAAAGTGCAGACTCGTACAGGTTTTGTGGCAGAATCATTATTAGATGGAAAAAAAATTACAGTAAACTTAAAAAGTAACGTAAGCTTATTGTCAGAGATTTCAATTTATACTTACGATGGAGAAAAACCATTGACTGAAGTAATGCAAAAAATTGCCGCCAAAGAAAACAAAGGTCAGGCCATTTCGCACAAAGAAGACAATGCAACTTTAACAGCTTACTTTAAGGAAATTTTACCAGATTTTGATGAGGAAAGAGTTTATCCTTCAGATATCAAAAAAGTATTAAATTGGTACAACACACTTCAGGCTAAAGGTTTAGTTACAGATTTGGCTCCGGCTGCTGCCGAAGAAGCTACTACAGAGGAAGCTCCTGCTGCTGACGAAAAACCAAAAAAAGCTCCTGCTGCTAAAAAAGCAAAAGCAAAAAAAGAAGAATAGTAGTTAAACTGCAATCAAAATATACTAATCCTGTTGAGTTTTCTTGACAGGATTTTTTACTTTTACAATTATAAGCATACACTCAAAAAAAACTTCAAAATGAGCAAAGAACTTCAATTAAAAGCCTTCGAAAGATTATTAGTTATAATGGACGAGCTTCGCGAGCAGTGTCCGTGGGACAAAAAGCAAACTTTGCAAACGCTTAGACATCTTACGATCGAAGAAACCTATGAATTGGGTGATGCTATTTTAGATAATGATTTAAACGAAGTAAAAAAAGAACTAGGAGATTTGTTATTACACATTGTTTTCTATGCTAAAATTGGTTCAGAAACACATGATTTTGATATCGCAGATGTTTGTAATGAAATTTGTGATAAACTAATTCACCGACATCCTCATATTTACAGCGATACAGTTGTGAAAGACGAAGAAGAGGTAAAACAAAACTGGGAAAAACTGAAGCTTAAAGAAGGCAAGAAATCCGTTCTGGAAGGAGTGCCAAGAAGTCTGCCTGCATTGGTTAAAGCCAGCAGGATTCAGGATAAAGTAAAAGGTGTAGGTTTTGACTGGGAAGAACCGCATCAGGTTTGGGATAAAGTTCAGGAAGAGCTTGCAGAACTCCAGGTTGAGGTTGAGTCTGGTAATCAGGATAAAATAGAAGCCGAGTTTGGTGATGTCTTATTTTCTATGATCAATTATGCAAGATTTTTAAATGTAAATCCCGAAGATGCTTTAGAGCGCACCAATAAAAAATTCATTAAACGTTTTCAATATCTGGAAAGTAAAGCTGGTGAACTTGGTAAACCCCTAATGGATATGACGTTGGCAGAAATGGATGTCTTCTGGAACGAAGCAAAAAAGCTGTAATTACTCAGCTAATTTTTTTAATGCTTTGATATTTTTTAGCTTTATTTTTTTACCAACCAATTCGATTAATTCTAATTTATTAAAATCAGACAGCAATCTAATACAGCTTTCGGTTGCTGTACCAATAATACCCGCAAGCTCTTCTCTGGTAAGCTGAACTTTTAGCGTTGCATCGTCGTTTTCGCCAAAAGCATCGTGCAAGTGTAGCAAAGTTTCTGCCAGTCGCTGTTTTACGGTTTTTTGAACCAATGCAATTTTATCATTTTCAGATTCTTTCAAATCTTCGCAAACAGATTGCATTAGATTAAGAGAAAATTGATTGTTATTATTGAAAAAGTGTATAATCTCAGATTTCGGTATAAAACATACTTCCATATCTGCAATAGCTTTCGCAGATAAATTGGCAGGCTCGTTGCTAATCATAGAACGCTGTCCTAAAAGCTCCCCCGATTTTACAAGCTTAACGATTTGGTCTTTTCCGTTCGCGCTCAATTTAGAAAGTTTTCCTACTCCATCTTTAACACAAAAAACACCATTCGTTACTTCACCTTCTTCAAAAATAGATTCACCCTTTTTAATAGTGTATGTTGTTTTGCTACTAGCCAGTTTTACAACTTCATCTTTATTAAGGGCTTTTAGGGAAGAAAGCTGCCTTACGATACATTGATCACATTTATTCATAGCAAAAGTAATTTGATGCAAAATTAACCAATTATTATGACCAATGATGATTTTATACCCTAAAAAATACATAATAATAAGATAAATGCAATTCAATCGTTTTATTTTATTAATTTAGAATTTGATTGAATTATAACATGACAATTGTCATAGTTATAGTGGTGCCTTATTTGGAATATTTGTTGGATTAAAAAAACAAATTATGAATGAGAGTTGTTTTCATTGTGGACTGACGATTCCTAAAAATGAAGAAATCAATTTTGATGATAAAAAGTTTTGTTGTACAGGCTGCAAAACAGTCTACGAAATTTTTAGTCTTAATGATTTAACCTCTTATTATGATTTTGAAAAATCTCCCGGTGCTACACCTCAAAGCATTCAGGGAAAATATGATTTTCTGGACAACGAAGCTATTCTTTCAAAAGTACTTGAATTTCAAGAGTCTAATACTGCTATAGTTTCATTAAATATTCCACACATTCATTGCAGTTCCTGTATATGGATTCTCGAAAATCTTAACCGTCTGCAAACAGGCATTAGCAGTTCTCAGGTTAATTTTGGAGAAAAAAAAGTTCGTATTACATTCAACTCCCAAACCGTTTCGCTTAAATCAATTGTATATCTTTTGAGCTCAATTGGTTATGAACCCTATATTAGTTTAGAAAATTACGAAAAAGGTAAGACAAAAGTAGACAGAAGTTTAACCTATAAACTTGGTGTTGCATTTTTCTGTTTTGGAAATATCATGCTTTTATCATTTCCCGAATATTTTGAACTAAAAGAGTTCTGGTTAGATAGTTACAAACCGTTTTTTAGACTTTTAATTTTCATTTTGGCTTTGCCTAGTTTCTTATACTCAGCCAGCGGATATTACATTTCAGCTTATCACAGCATTAGAACTAGAATGTTAAACATAGATATTCCCATAGCATTAGGAATTATAGTCATGTTTATAAGAAGCACCTATGATATGCTTATGGATCATGGTCCCGGCTTTTTTGACAGTTTGGCAAGTCTGGTTTTCTTTATGCTTTTGGGCAAAATGTTTCAGACAAAAACCTATAGTTTTCTGAGTTTCGAAAGAGATTTTAAATCCTATTTTCCTATTGCCATTACGAGAATAAATAATGATACCTCAGAAGAAAGTGTACCGATCTATGAGGTTTTAAAAGGAAATAGACTTTTAATCAGAAATCAGGAATTAATTCCGGTCGATGGTATTTTGATGAGCGAAAAGGCCGAAATTGATTATAGTTTTGTGACTGGAGAAGCAGTTCCGATCACTAAAAAGTCCGGAGATAAAATCTTTGCGGGAGGAAAACAGATTGGAAAAGTAATTGAAATGGAAGTTTTGCATTCTGTTTCTCAGAGCTATTTGACCCAATTGTGGAGCAATGAAGTTTTTCAGAAAAAAGTGCAGCAAAAACATAAAACAATAACAGATGCCATAAGCCGCTATTTTACGCCAATTCTTTTATTAATTGCCTTTGGAGGATTTGGCTATTGGATATTTTTTGATGCCAATATAGCCTTCAATGTCTTTACCGCAGTATTAATCGTAGCATGTCCCTGTGCTCTTGCACTCACGGCGCCTTTTACTTTTGGCAATATTCTCAGAATAATGGGAAAACAAAAAATGTATCTTAAAAATGCATTGGTAATTGAACAATTGGCAAAAGTTGATACCATAGTTTTCGATAAAACCGGAACGATTACGACCAATAAAAAGTCTTCCATTTTATATGAAGGAATAGCGCTTTCTGAAAAGAATCAGGAACTGATAAAAAATGTATTGCGTGGATCTAATCATCCTTTAAGCAGGATGTTGTATGATTTTCTGCCGGAATTTAAAAGAGTACAAATCGACGATTTTCAGGAAATTACAGGAAAAGGAATTCTGGCATTTGTTGCAGATAAAGAAATAAAAATAGGTTCTGCAGCATACGTGCAAAGTTTAGATTTAGAAACTTCAGAAATAGAAAGAACGGCACTTCATATTAAAATTGATCAGCACTATTACGGAAAATTTGTATTTCAGAATCAATATCGTGAAGGTCTAGAAACATTATTTGCAACCCTCAGTAAGGAGTATAATATAAAGGTACTCTCTGGCGATAATGATGGCGAAAGAGCTACTCTTGAAAATATCCTGCCTAAAAATACCCAACTGATATTCAATCAGAAACCAGATCAAAAATTGGAGTTTATTAAAAAACTTCAGAACGAAGGAAAAAATGTTATGATGGTTGGAGATGGTTTGAATGATGCAGGTGCGTTGGCACAGAGTAATGTTGGAATATCAGTATCAGAAAACGTCAATGTATTTTCTCCTGCCTGCGATGCTATTTTAGATGCAGGAGAATTTTCAAGGCTCCATTATTTCTTGAAACTTTCGCACAAATCAATACTTATTATAAAGATGAGTTTTACCTTATCACTCCTTTATAATGTAGTAGGACTTGCCTTTGCAGTGACCGGAAATCTTAATCCCTTGGTTGCTGCGATCATCATGCCATTAAGTACAATTACTATTGTGAGTTTTGTAACAATAATGTCTAACTATTTCAGCAACAGAAAATTAAGCTGATTTTATTGGTTAATTAATTTTTTTTAATTAATTTTAACATTCTTCCTACGCCATGATAATTATCATATTTTAAACGCCGCGTACCTAGTAATTTTGTTAACATAAATTTACGGTATGAGTGTTATTTATCTTTTAATTTCAGTTAGTATTTTCGTGGCAATCTGCTTCTTTATTGCCTTTATCGTTGCTGTCAAATCTGGCCAGTACGATGACGACTATACGCCATCCGTCAGAATTCTTTTTGACGATGAGACCAAAATTACCTCCCCAAATAATACCTCACCAATAGAAGAAAAACAAGTATAAATTATGGAAATGGAACAGTTTTATTACGACAACAAAATTGTAAAAAAGTTCATCTATGCCACAATCCTTTTTGGAGTTGTAGGTATGTTAGTAGGGCTGACCCTGGCGGTCATGTACCTTTTTCCCACCATGACAGATGGGATTTCATGGCTTAGTTACGGCCGATTACGGCCTTTGCATACCAATGCAGTCATTTTTGCCTTCGTTGGAAATGCCTTTTTTGCAGGGATGTATTATTCATTGCAAAGATTACTAAAAGCCAGAATGTTTAGTGACTTTTTAAGCAACTTGCACTTTTGGGGCTGGCAGCTCATTATTGTTGCCGCTGCCATAACATTACCTTTAGGATATACTTCTTCAAAAGAGTATGCAGAACTAGAGTGGCCAATTGATATTGCCATAGCGTTAATTTGGGTAGTAATGGGAATCAATATGATTGGTACCATGTTACGTAGAAGAGAACGTCATTTATATGTAGCAATTTGGTTTTATCTTGCAACTTTTGTTACCGTCGCTGTATTGCACATTTTTAATAATATCGAAATTCCTGTTTCAGCATTTAAAAGTTATTCTGTTTACGCAGGTGTTCAGGATGCATTGGTGCAGTGGTGGTACGGACATAATGCCGTTGCATTTTTCTTAACAACACCATTTTTAGGATTAATGTATTATTTTATTCCAAAGGTGGCCAACCGCCCTATATACTCCTACCGATTATCAATTATACACTTTTGGTCTTTGATTTTTATTTACATCTGGGCAGGACCGCACCATTTATTATATTCAGCTTTACCAAACTGGGCTCAAAATTTAGGTGTTGCTTTTTCAGTAATGCTTATCGCTCCGTCTTGGGGAGGTATGATCAACGGACTTTTAACTTTAAGAGGTGCTTGGGATAAGGTTCGTGAAGAACCGGTTTTAAAATTCTTCGTAGTCGCAATTACAGGTTACGGAATGGCAACTTTTGAAGGCCCAATGCTTTCTCTTAAAAATGTAAATGCTATCGCGCACTATACAGACTGGATCGTTGCCCATGTACACGTTGGTGCATTAGCCTGGAACGGATTCATGTCGTTTGGTATTATTTACTGGCTAATTCCAAGAATGACAAAATCAAACTTATTTTCTAAGAAATTAGCAAACTTCCATTTCTGGATCGGTACTTTAGGGATTATCGTTTATACTATTCCATTGTACGTAGCCGGTTTTCAACAAGCCTCTATGTGGAAACAATTTAATCCTGATGGAACGTTAACGTATGGAAATTTCCTTGAAACAGTTACTGCTATCATGCCAATGTATTGGATGAGAGCCATTGGAGGTAGTTTGTACTTAATCGGAATGTTGACATTGGTTTACAATATCATTATGACAGTTAGAGCAGGTCAGACCATCGAAGATGAATTGGCTCAGGCACCGGCATTACAAAAAATCAGTAATAGCAGATTGAATGGAGAGAAATTCCATTCCTGGTTAGAAAGAAGACCAATTCAGTTAACCATTCTGGCAACAATTGCGATTTTAATTGGAGGTATTATTCAAATCGTACCAACAATTATGGTAAAATCTAATATTCCAACCATTTCAAGTGTTAAACCTTATACGCCATTAGAACTGGAAGGACGTGATTTATATATCAGAGAAGGCTGTGTGGGTTGTCATTCACAATCCGTAAGACCATTTAGAAGCGAAGTAGAACGTTATGGCGCTCAGTCCAAAGCAGGCGAATTCGTTTACGATCATCCATTCTTATGGGGATCAAAACGTACAGGTCCGGATTTATTAAGAGTAGGAGGCAAGTACAATGATAACTGGCACTTTAACCATATGTGGAGTCCGCAAAGTACCTCAGCAGGATCTATTATGCCAGCTTACAAATGGTTGTTTGACAATGAGCCATTGGATATTTCGTTGACACAGAAGAAAATGAAAGCAATGGTTTCTTTAGGAGTTCCTTACAGTGAAGAGGAGGTTGCAAATGCACCAAAAACCTTAAGAGAACAAGCTATTAAAATAGAAAAAAGTTTAGAGAGTGATCCGGACTTTGTAAAAAGTTATGAAAAAAGCAGACAAAAAGCTGCTGCAGCAGGCGAAAAATTCGTTCCGATGAATGAAAGAGAAATTGTCGCTTTGATTGCTTATATACAAAGACTTGGTACTGATATTAAAGTAAAAGAAACTTCTAAATAACAGCATTATGTTTGAACAAATAAAACACAATATGGAGACTATAGCGGGTGTAGAAATATACCCGATTCTCTCCCTCTTGATTTTCTTTTTCTTTTTCGTAGGATTAGGCTTTTGGGTTTTCTCATATAAAAAAGACAAAATAAACGAAATGAGCCAAATACCTTTAGATGAAGGAAGTATTATAATTTCAAAAGATAGATAAAATGAAAAAGTTTTTCCCAGTATATGTTAGAGTACCGTTGATTTTCTTCATCGTTTTTGCTTTGATGGAATATTGTATAGACTCAGGCGACAGACCTGCTTTTATCAAATATCCAATGGTATCTGTCTTTTTGTTTGTATTTCTTTTTATCCTAATTGCAATTGAAGTGACACTGAGTGCTGTTAATAAGGTGATGTACCAGTTATTATCTCCGGAAGAAAAGGCAAAATTAGAGTATGAAGAAAGTTTAAGTTTAAGGGAAAGCACCTGGTTTAAAAACCTAATGCACAAGCTTACTAAAACGGAACCAATTGAAAGAGAGGGCGACCTGTTAATGGACCATGATTATGATGGAATTAAAGAGCTGGATAATAATTTGCCGCCATGGTGGGTTTATTTGTTCTACATCTGTATTATTTTTGGTGTAATCTACGTGGCGCGTTATGAAGTGTTTGGCGGAGACGATCAGGAAATGGAGCTGAAAAAGGAAATGGCTCAGGCTAAAATAGATGTAGATGAGTATTTGAAAACCGCACCAGATTTAATGGATGAAAAAACTGTAGTTCAACTTAAGGATGCAGCCAGCCTTGCAGAAGGAAAAACAATTTTTGCAAACAATTGTGCAGCTTGTCACCGAGCAGATGCCGGAGGACAAATTGGTCCAAACCTTACAGATGATCACTGGATTTTAGGCGGAGGTATTAAAAACCTGTTTCATACGGTTACAAATGGTGGCCGCGATGGTAAAGGAATGATCGCCTGGAAGGGAACCTTAAAACCAAAAGAAATTCAAAAAGTAACGAGTTACATCTTGTCTTTGCAAGGAAGTAATCCTAAAGATCCAAAAGCTCCTGATGGAGAAATTTGGGTAGATGACAGCGCTCCGGCTAAAGGTGCAGCAGACACAAAAAACGATACCACAGCAGTTAAAAAATAATATAATATCATGTCAAATTTACCAGACGAAGCTTTTAGAGATACCATTGGAACCATAGACGACGGTGGTAAAAGGAAATTTATTTTTCCAAAGAAACCGTCTGGTAAATTTTATAATTACAGAAAAATTGTCAGCTATATTTTACTGGCTATTTTAATTGTAAATCCATTTATAAAAGTAAACGGAAACCAATTTATGATGTTCAATATAATGGAACGTCGTTTTAATATTTTTGGATTTCCTTTTTGGCCTCAGGACTTTTACCTCTTTGTAATTTCCATACTTGTAGGTGTCGTTTTTGTTATTTTATTTACCGTAGTTTTTGGAAGGATATTTTGCGGATGGATTTGTCCTCAGACTATTTTTCTAGAATTGGTTTTTCGCCGTATCGAGTATTGGATCGATGGAGATCGTGGTGCTCAGTCACGTTTGGCGAGACAGGAATGGAATGCTGAAAAAATCAGGAAAAGACTTCTTAAGTGGACTATCTTCTTTCTTATCTCCTTTATTATTGCCAATGTCTTTTTAGCATATTTGGTCGGAAGCGACACTTTGTTTTTAATGATGGAGCAGGGACCTGTTAATCAGGCTAGCAACTTTAGCGCTCTACTCATTTTTACAGGTGTTTTTTATTTTGTTTTTGTATGGTTTAGAGAACAGGTTTGTATTATAGCTTGTCCTTACGGCAGACTGCAAGGCGTTCTTCTTGACAATAAATCTATTAATGTTGCTTACGATTTTGTGCGCGGTGAAAAAGAAACAGGCCGTGCTAAATTCAATAAAAAAGAAGATCGGAATTTAACCGGAAAAGGAGATTGTATTGATTGCCTGCAATGTGTGCACGTGTGCCCAATGGGAATTGATATTCGAAACGGTACACAGCTTGAATGTACAAACTGTACAGCGTGTATAGACGAGTGCGATCATATAATGGAAAGTGTTGGCTTACCTAAAGGTTTAATTCGTTATGCTTCTGAAGACGAAATTGTTAAAAAAGAGCCTTTTAAATTTACTGCACGAATGAAAGGCTACACTGCTGTTCTTTTTATCTTATTAAGCATATTTGTTGGTATGTTGTTTTTGAGAACAAATGTACAGGCAGTAATTTTGCGTTTACCAGGACAACTCTTTCAGCATAAAGGTGAAAATATCAGTAATGTTTACACATATAAAATTGTAAACAAGACCATGAAAGATTATAATGATATACATTTCGAATTAATCGATCAGAAAGGTGAAATTTCTAATGTGGGAAAACAGTATTTTAAAGTTGCTAAAGAAGGCATTTCGCAAGGAACATTATTTATAGAGATAAAAGAAGTGTTGCTGGAAAGCGATAAGACCAACGTTAAAATTGGCGTGTATAATGGGACTGAACTTCTCGAAACCACTACTACAAATTTTTTAGGACCACGAAGTTTTAATTAAAAAGATACGATCATGAAAATTAATTGGGGAACCGGAATTGTCATTGCATTTGCATTGTTTATGACCTTTATTTTATATTTTGTTTTTGAAGTACAATCCAATAGTAAGTATGATAACGATTTGGTTGTAGAAGAATATTACAAACATGACTCTCATTTTCAGGAAGAAATGGCCCGCATTCAAAATGCACACGATTTGCAGCATAAACCTTCTATTAAATATAGTGATAATGGTGTTGCAATAACTTTTTCTAACGGTTTTGAAAGTGATAAAATAAGAGGTAATATTTTACTGTACAGACCTTCAAATAAAAAATTTGATTTTAACACGCCAATCGCTTTAACGAATTCATCATTACTTATTCCGCACAAGAAATTAATAAAAGGGCGTTGGGATGTTAATATGGAGTGGCAATATGAAGGCAAAAATTACTTAACCAAAGAAGTTATCTATGTAGATTGATACTACTTAAGTCTAATTGAGTAATTGTTTTTACGTAAGATACTTGATGTATCTGAATATGTTCGGTTACGAAGTAACGAGAGGATTAAGAAAAAATGTGTGGACTTGGGAAAAATTAGATTATAAATAAAAAATAGTAAAAATGTTGTTCTCTGCATTCATATTAGGTTTAATAAGTAGTTTGCATTGCGTTGGGATGTGCGGACCTATTGCTATGATGCTTCCTGTTGATCATACAAATGAAGTCAGGAAAGTAACACAAATTATTACATATCATCTCGGACGACTGACAGCATACTCCACAATTGGTTTAATCTTTGGTTTGTTGGGAAGAGGTTTTTTCCTGGCCGGAATGCAGCAGAAAATGTCTATTTTTATTGGTGTTGCCATGATTTTGATTGTGTTAGTTCCGGAAAAAATAGTTGCGAAATACAATTTCTCAAAACCGGTTTATAAAGTCATTGCGGGTATTAAATCTTCTTTAGGAAATCAGTTTAAAAAGAAAACTTATAAATCTATTTTTACAATAGGATTGTTAAATGGGTTTCTTCCTTGCGGAATGGTTTATGTTGCTCTATTTGGAGCAATTGCGATGCAAAGTGCCGGCTTTGGTGTTTTGTACATGTTGTTATACGGGTTGGGAACCATTCCTTTAATGACTATTGTAGTTTACATTCACTCTTTATTAAAATTGCCATTTCGAAATAAAATTCAAAAAGCAATCCCGTATGTTGCAGTAATTATTGGCGTTTTATTTATTTTGAGGGGCTTAGGCTTAGGGATTTCCTATATTTCTCCCTCTAATATGAGTTTGTTTGTTCAAAACACTCCAAATTGTCATTAATGGTTATTATACTGTCATCGAAAACAGATTTGTTTCCGGTGATTTTCTTTTCAAATGTAAATCAAAAGCCATACAGATATTGCGGACAAAAGGGCGCCCTGCTTCGGTAATCTTGATCTTGTTTGCATCAATTACAATTAATTGATCTTTTTCTATTTCTTTTAGAGCAATCAAAACTTCTGGCAATTCGCTAAAATACATCGATTCTTTACTCCAGGAAGTTTCAAGTTCGCACGTTAAGTTTAAGATGTGCTTTCTAATCACTAAGTCTTCTTTATCTAAGATATGGCCTTTTACAACAGGTAACTCATTTGATTCTAAAATGGTGTAATACTCTTCAATATTTTTTGTGTTTTGAGCAAAGCTATACCAGCTGTCACTGATTGACGAAACACCTAAACCAATCATCAGCTGTGTTTTTGAAGCGCTGTAACCCATGAAGTTTCGATGCAACGTTTTCTTGTCTGCTGCATGAAATAGACTGTCTGAAGATAAAGCAAAATGATCCATGCCAATTTCATGATAACCATTTGTAAAAAGTAGTTGTTTACCCACTTCATAAAGTTTTCGCTTTTCGGCATCTTTTGGGAGATTTTCTTCGTTAAAGCCACGTTGGCCATTACCTTTTATCCAGGGCACGTGGGCATAACTGTAAAATGCTAAGCGATCTGGTTTTAGGGAATTTGTTTTTTCGACAGTATCCACAATATTTTCTAAAGTTTGAAAAGGTAATCCGAATATAATGTCATGTCCAATAGAAGTATAGCCAATCTCTTTTGCCCAAAAAGTTACTTTTGCAACATTGTGAAAAGGCTGGATTCTATGAATAGCTTTCTGCACTTTCTCTGCATAATCCTGAACGCCGAAACTTACTCGGCGAAAGCCTAAATCGTACAATTTTTTTAATTGTTCGTAAGTTGTATTGTTAGGATGTCCTTCAAAACTAAATTCATGGTTTTCTGCCCTATTAGCAAAAGTGAAAATTCCGTTGATCAGGTTTTCTAAATTGTTTGTTGCGAAAAAAGTAGGAGTGCCGCCTCCTAAATGAATTTCTTTAATAAGAGGTTTTTCTGGCAATAAATTGCAATACAGACTCCATTCTTTTAAAACGGCCTGAATGTATGTTTCTTCGACCGAATGATTTTTTGTGATGCGTTTGTTACAACCGCAAAAAGTGCACATGCTTTCGCAAAAGGGCAAATGAATGTATAAACTAATTCCGTTTTTGGAGTTACTTTCTGAAAATGATTTTTGAAAAGATTCTTTCCATTCTTTAACCGTAAAAGCGGCTTCATTCCAATAAGGGACCGTTGGATAACTCGTATATCTTGGACCTGGAACATTGTATTTTTGGGTCAAGGAAATTTTCATAAAGACGGATTTAGTTTTCATCAAAATTAATATTTCTGCTAAAGCCATAAAATGACAAATATCATGTGCAAGGCAAAAAAAAAGAGACCCATAAAGAGCCTCTTTCAACTGAATTAAATAACTAACACTAAATAGAATCCTGAATGATTTTAAGCCATTTTTTTGCAAACATATGATCTTGATAAGCACTAATTTGTTTAATGCGATCGTCATCAAAATCATAGAATGGAATTGTAATTTTTTTAGAAGTTTCCTTGTCCTGAAATTCAAAATCAATTTTTAGAATAGTGTCTGAATTTCCGTCTGTGGTTAAAACCAGCTTAGTAGAAGAAACACTTTTTAGATCTAAATAAGTTGATTCCTGTTGGTTAGGATTGAAATTCATCAAGATGAACTTTCGATTTTTACGATCTATCGTAAGGGTCTTGTTGCTTTGAGATTCTGTTAAATCAAAATCCTCAGGATGTAAAGGATTGAACTTCTTTTTTATATTTAAAATTTTTGATTTGTTAGCTGCACTTGATCGCGCTGAAAAATATATTGGAATGGCTACTATGATCGCGATCACAGTACCGATTATGGTTACACTTGTTTCCATTTTTGTATTTATTTGATAGGTTATGATGAAATGTAGAGCAGTTTTCAGATTTGAAAACGCATCCATTGTTAAGAAGGATTTCACTTCTTACGCTAAAATTTCATCAGAATACTACCAGAAAAAATGGAAGGGGTAGAGCATTAAAAGTACTTTTTTGCTCTGAGTTGCAAATTGATTTGCAAAGTTTGATACGGAATTTAAAGCCTTATGCTGCGGAACAACAACTAGTAGGGTATCAAACCATTTGATTAAAGCAGGATGGCTGGTTTTGAAGTTGCCAACCAATTGATAACTCGCCTGAGGTTGTATAAAAGATTGAGAATCTGAATGATCGATAGAAAAATTGGTGTCGGTTTTTTGACCTTCACTTTGTGGTATAACAAAGTCATTTGCCTGAGCAGCAAAGAAAGCAATGATCAAAAGTGAGACAAAAATAATTGTTTTACGAATCCAATTCATGGTCGCGAATTTAACTCATAAAAGACAATTAAAGAAATTTTAAAGAATTAATTAACTTTTAAAGAGGGTTATTGTTTTATATCTAACTTTTAGTAAAAGGCGTTAAGGATAAAATTCCACTATTGATGCATTTTAAAATAATAATCGGCGGAGTGTTTCCCGCCTCCGTAAAACAAAAAGAATATGCTAACAAATAATATTATGATCGCCAGGATTAAACTTTCTGAATGCATGTATCCCATAAAATTAATGAGAATTGCTCCAAAAAGAATGGGCAACTGAGCAGCAATAGCCCAACGGGTCAGTAAGCCAAAAACAATCATAATGCCACCAATCATGTGAGCCGGAGCGATGTAATGTAAAAGAAACATTCCGCCTCCAAATTGATCGACCGGAGAAATTAAATCATGTAAGTATTGGGCATTGGTTACAAATGAAATCCCTTTCATAAATAAGAAAACACCCAATACAATACGTACTAAATCTACAGGTAAATAAGTGTGCGAATTCGCCCATTTATTTAAACTTTTTACATTTTCCATGATACAATTAGATTTAAAATTAGATATAAAGTTACTAAATTTTAAGTATATATTTAATCTAAGTGTCTGAAAATAAGTTTTTTAAAAATCACAAGGCTTGTTTTTGAGAATACCTGAATCTTAAACCTGAATAACTCCTAAGTTAAATTGTTTTTGAATAGGAGCATGGTTCGCAGCTTCGATTCCCATAGAAATCCAGGTTCTGGTGTCAAGAGGATCAATAATGGCATCTGTCCACAATCTTGAAGCAGCATAATAGGGTGAGGTCTGTTCGTCGTAACGTGCTTTTATTTTATTGAATAGTTCAGCCTCTTTTTCTTCGTTGACAATTTCTCCTTTCGCTTTAAGCGAAGAAGCTTCAATTTGTGCTAAAACTTTTGCAGCTTGTGTTCCGCCCATCACGGCAAGTTCTGCACTAGGCCACGCAAATATTAATCTTGGATCGTATGCTTTTCCGCACATGGCATAATTTCCTGCTCCATAGGAATTACCAACAATTACCGTAAATTTTGGTACTACAGAGTTGCTTACGGCATTGACCATTTTAGCGCCGTCTTTTATAATGCCGCCATGTTCAGATTTTGAACCAACCATGAAACCGGTAACATCTTGTATAAAAACTAAGGGAATTTTCTTTTGGTTGCAGTTTGCAATAAAACGTGTTGCCTTATCTGCACTGTCTGAATAAATAACACCTCCAAATTGCATTTCGCCTTTTTTGGTTTTGACTACCTTTCTTTGGTTGGCTACAATTCCAACTGCCCAGCCGTCTATTCTCGCATAACCGGTAATAATAGTTTGTCCGTAACCATCTTTGTACGCCTCAAACTCAGAATTATCAACCAAACGATTGATAATTTCCATCATATCATATTGTTCGTTACGGGCTTTTGGCAGAATTCCGTAGATGTCTTTAGGTTCAAGAGCGGGTTTTTCGGCTTTAATTCTACTATATCCGGCCTTGTCAAAATCGCCAATTTTATCGACGATATTTTTAATTTTATCTAAGGCATCTTTATCATCTTTGGCTTTATAATCGGTAACGCCAGAAATTTCGCAATGCGTTGTAGCACCGCCCAGAGTTTCATTATCAATTGTTTCTCCAATTGCTGCTTTAACCAGGTAGCTGCCGGCTAAAAAAATACTGCCCGTTTTGTCTACAATTAAGGCTTCATCGCTCATAATTGGCAGATAGGCGCCACCTGCAACACAACTGCCCATTACGGCTGCGATTTGCGTGATTCCCATACTGCTCATTTGAGCATTGTTTCTAAAAATTCTGCCAAAATGCTCTTTATCCGGAAAAATTTCATCCTGTAGCGGTAAATAAACGCCGGCACTGTCTACTAAGTAAATGATAGGCAATCTGTTTTCCATGGCAATTTCCTGAGCACGCAAATTTTTCTTTCCGGTAATCGGGAACCATGCTCCTGCTTTTACCGTAGCATCGTTGGCTACAACAATACATTGTTTGCCTCTTATATATCCTATTTTTATCACTACTCCTCCAGAAGGACAGCCGCCATGTTCTGCATACATTCCTTCACCAACAAATCCTCCAATTTCTATGCTTTTTGAATTTTCGTCGAGTAAGTAAGCGATACGTTCGCGTGCAGTCATTTTGCCTTCTGCATGTAACTTGGCGATGCGTTTTTCACCTCCGCCCAATTTTACTTTAGCAAATTTTTGTTTCAATTCTGAAAGTAATAGTTTATTGTGATCTTCGTTTTTATTGAAGTTTAAATCCATAAGATATTGATGTTTTTACAAAATAGTCTTGGCTAATTTACAAAATCAATTGAAATAAACAGGATAATCTCTACTTGTTTGAATTAAAATTTAAGGTTTTTGAAAAGTTAGGAGCAAAAAAAAACAGAAGACTCAACTTCTGTTTTTTTGTTATGCTAATTTGAATTATTTTTTAGAATCGTTGACTAATCTTTTTAAAATAGCCCATTGTTTTAAGGCATCTCGAGCTTCAACAGCAGGATAACCTAACATGGTTTTGCCTGCAGGAATATCGCCTACTACACCAGACCCGGCACCTACAATAGCTCCATCACCAATAACGGTATGGTCTTTTATAGAAGCACTTCCGCCGATGATAACGCCATTGCCAAGTGTTACAGAGCCAGCTAAACCGCTATTTCCGGCCATAATACAAAATTTGCCTAACTTACTATTATGTCCAATTTGAACTAAATTGTCAATCTTGCATCCGTCTCCAAGTACCGTTGAGCTGAATTTTCCGCGGTCAACACAAGTATTTGCACCAATTTCAACACTGTTGCCAATAATTACATTTCCGATCTGTGGAATTTTCACCAATCCTTTTTCACTACAAGGGCGGAATCCAAAACCATCTGCTCCAATTGTAGCATTAGGGTGTATGATACAGTCGTTGCCAATATGGCAACGTTCTCTAACTACAGCTCCGGACCAAATAATGGTATTTTTCCCGATGATGCATTCGTCTAAAATAGTAACATTAGGATAAATAATGGTATTTGCACCAATTTCAACATTTGGTCCAATATAACATCCAGCCCCAATTTTCGCACCTTCGCCAATTGTAGCAGTTTCGTCTATAGTAGCGGTTTTGTGTATGTCATTACGAAATAGTGGAGTAGGCGGAGCAAAAAGTGCCAGGACTTGAGACATAGCCAAATCAGCGTTTTTTACTTTAATAAAAGCGCGATTTTCTCCAGGTTCTATCGAAATATCTTCATTAACCACCGCCACTGCTGCATTGGATGTTGACCAGAATTTTTCATATTTTTTGTTTCCTATAAACGAAATTTCTGAAGTTGTAGCCTTTTCTAATTGCTCTGTTGCGGTTATGCTTTGTGAAGTGGCGCCATAAATTACACCATTAATAACTTCATTAATTTCTTGAATGGAATAGGATTTCATTGACAATGATAATAGACTTTAGGGTTAATTTTTGCCAAATAAAATAAATTAGATTCTAATTACCTAATTAATTTTTTAAGTTTCTTAATAAATGTTTAAAATAGCAGTTTAAATATTATAATATTAACATTTTAACTATTAATTTAATGAATGTTTTTTAATGTTTTGGAGTGTTGAGGCTTTATTTTTGACTGAAATGTTTTGCAATAATCCTTCGTGAAAATATTTACATAATTGATACGTAGTATATTACAATTTTTTTGTTAAGGGCTCTAAGTGAGCGAGATAAAAAAAAGCGACTCGCTTATTGTAAGGAATCGCTTTTAAAAATTATTCTTTTATTTTTGACAGGGAAACTGCATTAATGCAATAGCGCAAACCACTTGGCTCTGGTCCGTCGGGGAAAATGTGTCCTAAATGAGCATCACATACATTGCAGGTAACTTCAACACGAATCATTCCGTATGATTTATCGGCATGATACCCCACTGCATTTTCTTTAATTGGCTGTGTAAATGATGGCCATCCAGTTCCTGATTCAAATTTTTCGCTTGCATCAAAAAGTACGGTTCCGCAACATTTGCATTCATAAATTCCCGGATCAAATAAACTGCACAATTCAGAACTAAATGATCTTTCGGTTCCTTTTAAGCGTGTTACCTGATATTCTTCAGGACTTAGAAGTTGTTTCCATTCTTCCTCTGTCTTTTCCACTCTTTTATCCGGAGCTGGATTTCCTTTATTTGTAAAACGAATTACATCTGCCCATTTTATCATAAGTTCTTTGTTTTTAATTTCAGGTTTCAGGTTTTGTTGCTAAATACTGCGACTGCAAACTGTAACTGAATGCTTTACTGTTCCTCCTTTTGTCCCATCATCATTAAAAATGCTTTTAAGAAAGGATCAATATTTCCATTCATTACACCGTCAACATCGCTGGTTTCGTAGCCTGTACGAACATCCTTTACTAATTTGTACGGCTGCATAACATAATTACGAATTTGTGAACCCCACTCAATTTTCATTTTTCCGGCTTCAATGTCAGCTCGTTGTGCTTGTTGTTTCTTCAATTCAATTTCATACAATTGAGAACGTAACATCTGCATGGCACGTTGCCTGTTGTCTTGTTGAGATCTTGTTTCAGAACACTGAATCTGGATTCCGGTTGGTTTGTGAACCAATTGTACTTTGGTTTCAACCTTGTTCACGTTTTGTCCACCGGCACCACTCGAACGAGATGTTGTAATTTCGATATCGGCAGGATTAATGTCAATCTCGATGCTGTCATCTACCAACGGATAAACGTAAACAGATACAAACGAGGTGTGACGCTTGGCATTGCTATCAAACGGAGATATTCTCACCAAACGATGTACACCGTTTTCTCCTTTTAAATAGCCAAAAGAATAATCGCCTTCAAACTCTAAAGTTACGGTTTTGATACCCGCGACTTCACCTTCCTGAAAGTTCAGTTCTTTTATTTTATAGCCGTAACTTTCTCCCCACATCATGTACATGCGCATTAGCATTCCTGCCCAGTCACAACTTTCAGTTCCACCTGCTCCGGCAGTGATTTGAACAACGGCACTCAAACTGTCGCCTTCGTCAGAAAGCATGTTTTTGAACTCAATGTTTTCGATATGAGCCTGAGTTGTACTGTAATGCTCGTCTAATTCTTCTGCAGAAAGTTCTCCTTCTTTATAAAAATCATACGCCAGTTGCAATTCATCTGTCAATTCGATGGCCTTGTCATAATCTTCGATCCATTTTTTCTTGTTTCGAAGGTTCTTTACAATCACCTCGGCTTCTTTTGCATTGTTCCAAAAGTCTGGTGCAAAAGTTTTTTCTTCCTCGTTTGCAATTTCGATTAGCTTGGCATCAACGTCAAAGATACCTCCTCAACGCACCAAGGCGCTCCACAATACCTTTTATTTGTTCGGCTGTTGTCATAAATTAATAGTAGTTTTATATGTTTTTTACAAATATTACGTTAATTTGGTTCTAGTTTATTGACAAGTTAAAATTTATTAAAACTCATAAAGAATAACTACAAGTAATACGTAATTTTGCTTTACAAAAATAAGATATAGTTTTTAGAATATGGAAATAAATTTAATTAGCGATACCATTACTAAACCAACATACGAAATGTTGCAGTATATGTTTAATGCGCATGTTGGCGATGACGTATACAGGCAAGATCCCACAGTTATCGAATTAGAAACCAGAGTGGCGGAATTTTTTGGAATGGAAGCAGGACTTTTTTTTCCATCCGGAACTATGGCCAATCAAACGGCAATTAAATTGCATACCCAGCCCGGCGAACAATTAATTGCAGACAAATATGCTCACGTTTATCATTATGAGGGCGGGGGAGTTTCTTTTAACAGTGGTGTTTCCTGCTGTTTACTAGATGGGCATCGAGGTATGATCAATGCCGCTCAGGTTGCCGCAGCGATTAACGATCCTGAATTTTATCACAGTCCGCTAACTAGTTTAGTTTGTGTCGAAAATACAACTAACAAGGGTGGGGGAGCTTGTTATGAATTAGAAGATTTAAGAGAAATAAAAAAAGTTTGCGATGCCAATAATTTGAAATTCCATTTAGATGGAGCCAGAATTTGGAACGCATTGGTCGCAAAAAGGCAAAACCCGAAGGAATTTGGGGCTATTTTCGACACAATTTCTGTTTGTTTGTCAAAAGGTCTGGGCGCTCCTATTGGTTCTGTTTTGTTAGGAAGCAAAGCAGACATTCACAGAGCTTTGAGAATCAGAAAAATATTTGGCGGAGGAATGCGTCAGGTGGGTTATTTAGCCGCCGCAGGACTGTATGCTTTAGCGAATAATATCGAAAGGCTGGCAGAAGATCACAGAAGAGCAAAAGAAATCGCAGCCGTTTTAAGTACTAAATCGTGGATATCTGCTGTAGAGCCAGTTGAAACTAATATTTTGATTTTTTCTTTGGCAGAAGGTTATAGCGATCAGCTTTTAATCGAAAAGTTAAAGCAAAAGAATATTCTGATCAGTTCAATGGGACACAATAAATTGAGAATTGTAACCCATCTGGATTATAAAGAAGTAATGCATACATATGTAATAGAAACGCTTTCTAAAATCTAGAAAAGGTTCAAAGGCTAGGAGATGCAGATCTGCAAAGGCTTGATGTTGGGCTTATCTTTGGTAGTTGGATCAAAGGTTCAAAAGTTATTCCTCGTGAAAACCTTTGAACCTTTGTACCTTTTTGAACCTTTGCACCTTATTTAAACAAATTATCCATTCCCGGAATCATTGGCATATCCATTTTTGCAACGGCATCCAATTCTCTTTCGTTTACGCTTGTTGCTTTTTCAATTGCTTTATTTAAAGTTACAATTAAGTAATCTTCCAGTTGTTCTTTGTCTTCCAGTAAAGAGTCATCAATAGAGATCGTTTTTACCTTTCTGTTGGCTGTCAATGTAATTTTCAATAATCCGTCAGCGCTTTGTTCATCAATTAAAACAGTATCCAGACGCTTTTTTGTATCTTCAATTTTTTGTTGGGTTTCTTTAAGTTTACCCATCATTCCCATTAAATCCATTTTTGTTGATTTTTAAATTATTTCATACAAAATTAGTATATTGCTGTATGATTTCAATAGAATATTTTATGAAAATATTAATTCTGTTCTATTGTCTTTATAGTATTTTTGCTTCTTCGTATTTAAAAACTAATGCTTAATCAATGCAAAACGATATAGTGGCTCCAAAAGCCAAAGAGATTCCCAAAACATTAAAAAAACACAAAGAAACTAGAATTGATAATTATTTTTGGTTAAATGACCGCGAAAATCAAGAGGTTATCGATTATTTAAATCAGGAAAACACATATTATCAAAACATGACTTCGCACACCAAAACTCTTCAGAATGAGTTGTACGAAGAAATGAAAAGCAGAATAAAGGAAGATGACTCTTCAGTTCCTTACTTCTATAATGGTTATTTTTACATTACACGTTTCGAAACAGGCCAGGATTATCCTATCTTTTCCAGAAAAAAAGGAAGCCTTTCGGCAGATGAAGAAATATTATTCAATTGCAATGAACTCGCAAAAGGGCATGCCTACTTTAAACTTGGTGGACTGAGTATAAGTCCTGATAATAAATTTGCCAGTTTTGGAATTGATATTGTAGGAAGAAGAATTTATACAATTCAGTTTAAAAACTTAGAAACAGGAGAAATTTTTGCTGATAAAATTGAAAATGCCACTGGAGGATCTGTTTGGGCAAATGACAATAAAACTGTTTTTTATACCAGACAGGACGAAGTTACCCTTAGAGCAGATAAAATTTTCAGACATAAATTAAATACAAACTCATCCGATGATGTTTTAGTTTACAATGAAACAGATGATACTTTTAATGTTTCAGTAAGCAAAGAAAAATCCAGAAAATACATTGTAATTGGTTCTTCAAGTACTTTAACTACAGAATACAGAATTTTAAACTCAGACCAGCCCGACGGAGAATTTGAGGTTTTTCAGGCTCGTGTGAGAGGTTTGGAATACAGTATTTCGCATTTTGAAGATTCGTGGTATGTTTTGACAAACAAAGACAAAGCCACCAATTTTAAGTTGATGAAAACGCCTGAAAATAAAACAGGAAAGAAAAACTGGGTCGATCTTATTCCGCATCGTGAAGATGTTTTGCTCGAAGATATTGAAATTTTTAAAAACTACCTGGTGGTTGAAGAGCGCTCAAATGGATTAAATCATATACGTATTATGCCATGGAATGGCGAGCCGGATTATTATTTGCCATTTGGAAGTGAAACCTACAATGCTTACACTACAACCAATATTGATTTTGATACCGATGTTTTGCGTTACAGCTATCAATCGCTGGCTACGCCGTCGTCTGTTATTGATTTTAATATGAAGACCAAGACCAAAGAGATCTTAAAAGAACACCAGGTTTTAGGCGGAAAATTTGACAAAGACAATTATATCGAAGAACGTGTTTGGGCCACTGCCAGAGATGGTGTAAAAGTCCCTGTTTCGATGGTTTATCGCAAAGGACTGCAAAAAAACGGCAAAAATCCGTTGCTTTTATATGCGTATGGTTCCTACGGAATTACTATGGACACTTATTTCTCATCTACCAGACTTTCGCTCTTAGACCGCGGTTTTATTTATGCAATCGCGCATATTAGAGGAGGAGAAGATTTAGGAAGACAATGGTATGAAGACGGAAAACTGTTAAAAAAGAAAAATACCTTTACAGATTTCATCGATTGCTCTAAATTTGTAATAGATGAGAAATACACCTCTGCAGAACATTTGTATGCCGAAGGCGGATCTGCAGGCGGACTTTTAATGGGCGTAATTATCAATGAAGCTCCGGAATTATACAACGGAGTGATAGCTCAGGTGCCATTTGTAGACGTTATTACAACAATGTTAGATGATAGTATACCTTTAACAACAGGAGAATATGATGAATGGGGGAACCCAAACAATAAAAAATATTATGATTATATGTTGTCTTACTCACCGTATGACAATATAAAAGCACAAGCTTACCCTAATATGTATGTTTCAACAGGATTGCATGATTCGCAAGTACAATATTGGGAACCAGCCAAATGGGTCGCTAAGTTGAGAAATCTGAAAACAAATAATAATCTTTTGTTTCTGGATACCAACATGGATGCCGGACATGGCGGAGCTTCAGGGCGTTTCGAAGCCCTAAAAGACTTAGCAAAAGAATTTAGTTTTTTATTAGATTTAGAAAAAATTAAAAGCTAATTAGAAATTTTTTGTTAAATTTGCAACCTATCGAGGTTATTAAAAAATGCTTCGATTAACTATTTTTTTATGAAAGAAGAAATAAACGCTTATAATAATGTTTTAGAATTAATAGGTAATACCCCACTTATTAAGCTAAATAAAATCACCGAAGAGTTAGAGGGAAATTTCTACGCAAAGGTAGAAGCTTTTAATCCAGGACATTCCTCAAAAGATAGAATAGCGTTATATATAATTGAAGAGGCTGAGAAAAGAGGAATTCTGTCGCCTGGTGATACCATCATAGAAACTACATCTGGTAATACAGGTTTTAGTTTGGCAATGGTAAGCATTATAAAAGGGTATAATTGTATTTTGGCCGTAAGCTCAAAATCATCAAAAGATAAAATTGACATGTTGAGAAGTTTGGGCGCCAAGGTGTATGTCTGTCCCGCTCACGTTTCTGCAGATGATGAAAGATCTTACTACAATGTCGCCAAAAGGCTTCATGAAGAAACCAAAGGTTCAGTTTACATTAATCAGTACTTCAATCAATTGAATATTGATGCCCACTATAATTCTACCGGTCCTGAAATCTGGGAACAGACAAAAGGTCAAATCACCCACCTTATAGCGTGTAGCGGAACAGGAGGAACAATCTCAGGAACTGCTAAATTCTTAAAAGAGCAAAATCCAAATATTAGAATTTTGGGTGTAGATGCTTTCGGATCTGTATTAAAAAAATACCACGAAACAAGAGAATTCGATAACAAGGAAATTTATCCATATCGTATTGAAGGTTTAGGTAAAAACTTAATTCCATCTGCAACAGATTTTGACATCATCGATAAGTTTATGAAAGTTACTGATGAAGAAAGCGCTCATTCTGCCAGAGAAATAACCAGAAAAGAAGGTTTATTTGTAGGTTATACTTCCGGAGCTGTAATGCAAGCCATTAAACAATATGCCGAAGAAGGAGAATTTACCAAAGACAGTAATATTATTGCTATTTTTCCTGATCACGGTTCCCGTTATATGAGTAAAGTATTTAGCGATGACTGGATGAACGAACAAGGTTTCTTTGACAGTGTCAATGAAGAGGAAGTTCAAAAAATTGAATTTGTAAAGTAACCTAATTTACTTTTTAAAATATAGCTCCGCCTGCAAATTGCAGGCGGAGTTTTTTTATTGAAATAATTCGAATAAACCATTTTAAAAAGAAGATTAATACGTTCTGACCAATCTTACAATTTTGTAAAATTTACAAATACCGTATTTATACGTAAGAATATAATGTTTTAATTAAAGTAAATTTGTTTATTTAATAAAAATCAACATTATTAAATAAATATCATTACTACACGATGATTATAATTTTTAGGAGTTTAAACGATTATTTAGGTTCGTTGTCGGAAAAATTTTAGCTCAAATGCATAATAAAGTAGTTTAGCCGTATTAAATAACGCCACTGTTATTAATACCCTTAAAAATCTACCTATGAAAAAAATACTTCTCACGTTAATGTTTGTAAGTTATTTAAATGCTACTGCTCAAGATCCTATTCAGGAATTTAATTTTAATTCGACTTTAAATAATACTTCCAATACCACTTCTTTTATTGGTAGCAACAATTTTGTAAACGACAGAGCAGGAGTAGCCAAATCGGCACAGAGATTAACCAATAAAGCGATGGAAGCGGTAATAGATAATCTTCCACAGGGCAATAATGCAAGATCAGTAAGTATTTGGGTTAAGTTTAATGATACGGCTGTTGCAAATTATGTTTGGGGATATGGAACCGCTTACAATGCGCAATATTGCGGTTTATTACAACAAGCCACCACTTCAAATACTTCAGATTTAAGTTTAGCCGGCTGGGGAGCTTCAAATGATGTAATTGTCGCTACACCAATTTCAAAAGAGGTTTGGTATCAATATACCATTACTTCCGACGGAAAAATTTCTGCTATATACCGTAACGGAGAATTATTAAAATCTTTGGAAGGTATTACGCGCTCTACAAAAGGAAATATCTTTCGACTTGGAGAAATTAATACCACAATAGGTATCAATGCCGATATCGACGATTTAAAGATCTACAACGTCGCAATGACAGCAGAACAGGTTAGAGCGTCTTTTGAGAGTTCTAAGACTCTTGTTGCAGCTGTTAGTGCTATAGAAACTACATCGGCATCTAAAAGCGCAAAAAAAGGTATCGCAAAAGCAAAGACGACTGTTAAATCTCCATCATCAATTATAGTAAATAGCGACTTCAATACAGTTAGTAAAAAAATTGAGATATTCTCACAAGGGGAGAAAGTTGTAGGCAGTAATGCTACCAATCTCGGTGAACTTCCTGAGGGGACTTATTTATTAAAAATAACAAATGCACCTTCAAAAAAAGTAACTTCAAATTAATTTTAATTAGTTAATTTATATTGTTTTAGTATGCAATCAATTTTTTTTTTGAAAAGTGAAGAAGCCTTCTAAATAAAAACTTAGAAGGTTTTTTTATGGATTATTCATCAGTCCTTTTATTAGAAGAACTTTCCTGAATTGCATCTAAAACAGACCGCTGCATTTGTACTGAATTAATCCACGCTGATTGTTTTGTAAAAATGTTTTTACAAATGCGAATGTATTCCCATCGTAAATCGTTGATATTCTTTATTTGAATGAGGATGTCGTATTTATTTCTGGAAATCATTTTTAATATTGAATTTAATTTATAATTTTAACAAAATTTATAAGAGATTAAATAAATATAGTTAACAGTTTATATCAATCAATTTTCGTTATACGCAATTTATTTAATCAGCTTCAATATAGTAAATGTGGTCAAAATCTCATCTGCTAAAAATCTGCTAAAATCACCAATATGACTAAATTATTACTCACTTTAATGTTTGTAAGTTTCTTAAATAGTAATGCCCAAAATCCGGTTCAGGAATTTAATTTCAATGGAAATTTAAATAGTTCAGATAATTCAATTTCTTTTTTAGGAGCTGGAAATTTTGTAAATGACAGAATGGGAACTCCAAAAGCAGCTCAGCGTCTTACCAATAAAGTTTTGCAGGGTGTAGTAGGAGATCTTCCTCAGGATAATAAACCAAGATCAATATCACTTTGGGTAAAATTTAATTCAATTGTTTCCGCTAATTATCTTTTTGGCTACGGTACTGCTGTAAATACACAATACTTTGGTTTATTGCAGCAAGCAGTGGCTGCCGGAAATTCTGATGTAAGCCTGGTGGGTTGGGGAGATGCGAATAATGTTATTGCTTCTGTTCCACTACAAAAAGAAGTCTGGTATCAATATAGCATTACGTATGATGGAAATACTTCAAAAATATACCGTAATGGAGAATTATTGAAATCGGTTGAAGGAATAACACGAGCAACAAAAGGTTATATTTTTAAACTCGGACAAATAAATGCAACGACAACCATCAATGCAGATATAGATGATCTCAAAATCTATAATGTTGCCATGACAAATGAGCAAGTTATGGAGTCTTATAGCAGCTCAAAACCTACTACTACAGCACAAGTTGTCACTGCTCCTGTTGCAAATACCGTAAAAAAGCCTTCTTCCGTCACGGCAGCAGCACCAAAAACAGCGGCCCCTGCTTCTCAAGCAGCAGCTCCGACTGAAACTAAAACAGTTACAAAAATTGTTGAGGTGTTTTCGCAGGGAAAAAAAATAACAGGAACTAATGCTTCAAATATTGCCGATTTACCAGAAGGAACTTATCTGATTAAAGTAACGAATGCATCTCCAAAAAAATAATTTCATTTTGCTCCTGACATCGTTCTAAGCTTGTGAAATGCTTTAAAAGTTGTTTTATGACCTTCAGGTATTGAGTATAAGTTGTCTTCGATTTGAAAAACAGCAGGTACAAAGCAACTGAAGTAATCACGATATTCAGATATTTCAAAAAGTATTAAATAAGTATTATTACAATTTATGGGATTGTAAATTTGGTATTTATAAGAGAAATGCCCTTTATGATAATCTGTTATCTTTAATTTTGGAACATTATTTTCAATTAAATCCTTTTCATTTATTAGTCCGCTATCAAGTAAAGAATCTAATAAATAAGAAGTTTCAAACGATAAAACGACTTGATGTTTGATGCCGCCATTAGCACAATAAAAGCTGAAATTTAATTTAGAAGTATAATATTCAACTGAAAAACAATTTTCTCCTAATTGTATTTTTTTAATGATGGAGATTTCATTCATTTAAATCTTTTTTATAAAACAAAACCTCCTGAATCTCAGAAGGTCTTATTGTTTTTTAGCTAATTACGCTGATTACTATAAAAAGAACTACTAGTAATATTACAGCATATCTTGTGATTTTTGAAGCTTGCATGTCGGTTTATTTTTGAATTAATTGTAAATGTGCGATGAGCAAATATAAAAATTCTTATATCTTTTTTGATATTGTTCGATCTTATTTTTCAAAAACTCCTGAAATAAAAATGCTTTCAGGATTATTGCTGCCTTCAATACAATAAATAACAGCTAGTTGATCATTTTCAGAAATTTGAAATTGACTTAATCCGCGATTTTATTTAAAGGCATAGTAAATACCATTTTCTTCTCTTACTTTTAAATGATATTGCAGTGCTGCTAATTCAAGTTCTTCTTTACTATAATATCTAAAAGTAGACAGCACTTTAAGATTTTCTTTGAAAAGATAAATTAATTTATCCCTCGACTTTACATATGAATTATTTAAAATTGAAAAATCTGAAGAACTCAACCAATCTTCATAATTACCGGTGAATTGATGGTATTTTACGCCATCAAAAAAGATATAATCAAGAAGTTTATTTTCTGCAGTGTCAAAATATTTTTTACTGTTTAAAGGTTCAATAATTATAGTTGGATTTTTATTTAAGTAATCCTTCCAATCTCGTAACAGTTCATATAATTCTATAGTAGGAACCTCAGCAATAATTTTCCAATAATCAAAAAGCTCGAATATCACAGAAGTTGATTTTTTACATTCAATATAAACTTGATTTCCAAAGTCATACTCTTGCAAATCGCCTGATATAATTTTTTCCAGAGCTGTTACAATTTCTGTTAAGTAATCAAAATTTAAATTTGTGATTTCTGTTGTAAAATGATCACCGTAATCTTCGTGGTTTTCAATTAATATTCTTGATGTCGATTTATGCAGTTTATCTATCTCATCAAAATAACTATATTTTTCAAATTTATAAGTCATATTTCTGAAGGGTATTATGAACAAATATCTAGTTTATTTTAATCTTTCTATTTTCAACAAAAAAGCCTCAGAATAAATCTGAGGCTTAATGGTATTATAAAAAGAAAAATTATGCTTCTTCCTGCATTGTATGATAAACGTTCATAACGTCATCATCTTCTTCAATTTTTTCAATTAGTTTTTCAACGTCAGCGATTTGAGCTTCAGTAAGTTCTTTTGTGATTTGCGGAATACGCTCAAAACCCGAAGATAAAATTTCTAATCCTCTGTTTTCTAATTCTTTTTGCAAAGCACCAAAGCTTCCAAAAGGAGCATAGATTAAAATCCCGTCTTCGTCTTCAAAAACTTCTTCGGCACCAAAATCAATCAATTCTAACTCCAATTCTTCAGGATCAAGGTCACCTTTTGCAATTCTGAAATTACAAGTATGGTCAAACATAAATTCAACAGAACCCTGAGTTCCCATTGTACCGTTGCATTTATTAAAATAACTTCTAATGTTGGCAACCGTTCTGTTATTATTGTCAGATGCAGTTTCAATTAAAATTGCGATTCCATGAGGAGCATATCCTTCAAATAAAATCTCTTTATAGTTGGCAGTATCTTTATTACTTGCATTTTTTATCGCGCGCTCCACATTGTCTTTCGGCATGTTGGCCGCTTTCGCGTTCTGAATAACAGCTCTTAATCTAGAATTGGCATCAGGATTAGGTCCGCCTTCTTTAACAGCCATTACGATGTCTTTACCAATACGGGTAAATGTTTTGGCCATTGCTGACCAACGTTTCATTTTTCTTCCTTTTCTAAATTCGAACGCTCTTCCCATTTCTAATTTTTATTTTGTGATGCAAAAATACGGTTATTCCTTATTTTTCCAAAATCAAAATTTAAGTTTTTTTTTATTTGTTTCCGGTGTCAGGTTTTCGGTTTGAGGACTACTGTAAATTTAACCGAAATAAGTTTTTACTCTGTAAAAACCTCAATACAAATCATATCAACCTGAAACCAAAATTCGCTACTTGACCGTATTGAAATCGTTGATAATATTAACCGCTTCGTTTAGATAAGGATTGGTTTTTAAATTATCCATTTGAAATTGATTGATCGTTCTGTCATTTGGATAAGCGCCCAGCAAAAACTGGTTTACAGATGAATTGTAAATATCTAAAGGATTATTCTCATCATTAAAAGTATTAATTTCTGTCCATAAGGAGTTTAAAACTCTTTTTTGCTTAAAAATAGCATCAAGCGTCATGGGTAATTCTGCTTTTGGCGTATTTACCAATTGGTCAATTTTAAGATTAATTTTTTTGATGTTATTAAAGAAGTAATTGTCAGACAATCGTGCCGAACTATTTCTGGCTAGTTTGTCAATCAAATTTCTTTTTACATAGGTTTTGTATTTTAAGAGCGGAGCAATGCTGTCGTTTTTAATAGCAGTCGAAAAATCGCTTTCTTTTTGAAAAACGCCTTCATAAAATTCCGGAAGCACAACATCTGGCGTTACGCCCACATATTGGTGACTTTTGCCCGTAACCCTGTAGAATTTGTTAATCGTAATTTTTAGAAAATCGGTCTGTTTGTTTTCGTCAAGCGGAAGAATTGTTTGCATTGTCGCTTTGCCGAGTGTGTTGCTGCCTAATAAAAGTGCGCGATTGTAATCCTGTAGAATCGATGAAAAGAACTCACTGGCCGAAGCCGTATTACTGTTTACTAAAATCACTATCGGACCTTTGTAGATCAAGCCTTTGTAAGGATCATTAATAACAGACTTGCCCTGTTTATTGTCTACAACAATCGAAATTGGTCCGTAATCAATAAACATTCCTGCCAATTTTATGGCTTCTTCCATCGATCCGCCGCCATTGTCGATCAAATCAATTACAAGGCCTTTTATATTGTCTCTTTCCAGCTTTATAACTTCTCTGGCAACATCATCAGCACAACCCTTTCTGCTGTTGCCGTCTAAATCAGCATAAAAACTCGGAATTTTGATGTACCCAATTTTACTGTCTTTACCAATAATAAAACTAAAAACAGAATTGTCTTCATCTTTCATTACTTGCTTTTCGATGTATACATCAAAATTTTTACCTGAATTGCGTTTTAATGTCAGTGTGATATTCTTATTCGATTCAGATAAAATCATGGTCGAAATAGCTTCTAATGAAGCACATGAAACCTGTAAAGTTTCCTTTTGGTTTGAGATCGAAATAATCTGATCGCCCTTTTTTATTTGTCCCGTTTGGTACGCCGGACCATTCGGATCCAGCTCTGCGATAATAATTTCGTTTTTCTCATTCAGGTTAACCGTCATTCCCAGAGACAAATGTTCTTTAGACAGCGAAGCAACAAAACTGGTTTTAGAGTCATCACTAAAATAAGCCGTATGCGGATCAAAATAGGTACAAAAAAAATTGTACAGCTTTTCGTCTTGTTTGATATTTGTTTCTAAAAGCGTATTAATGCGGCAAATCTCATTCGATAAGATTAAATTTTTTGCCTTAGCTTCGATCGATTTAAAATTGGTTTTAACAGAGTCCAGATTATCACTCGTTTCTGCAATTTCATCCAAAATCTGATAACGCAGTTTTTTTAGCCAAACTTTTTCAAGATTTTCTTTTTTAAGATAAAATGGAAAAGATTTTTTATAAAACCGAATCGTATCTTTTTTATTATAATCGATTGGTTCTGCCTGAATTTTTTCTAAAACCTGTTTGGTTCTGGTTAACCCATTTTTATATTTAACGGTAATATCAGCTAAAAAACTGCAGTCGTTGCCTAAAATTAAGTCATCTAGATGGGTTCTGTATTTTTTAGCCATTTCGTCGTATTCTGTTTTAAAAAACAGGTTTCGCGACGGGTCTAATTCGTTCATCATATTGTCAAAAACAAAAACCGATAGCGTATCATCTACCGGTTTTGGTCTAATATGTTCCGTTTGTACAAGTGCATTTATTTTGTTTAGTATTTCACATGTCGAATCACTATTTTGACTAAATAGAACATTCGTGGTTAACGCCAATACTAATAATATTTTCTTCATAGATGGAAAAGCTTCATTTAGACTAAAATTACACTTTATTTTTTGATAAAAAGTTACATTTTTTCTAAAATTTCTTACATCAAAGCATTTCTTTTACAGCAATTCAATACTTCTAATTTAGGAGGAAATTTCACTAAATGACATTCTTATCAGCAACAAAAAAAGCGCTACTTTTCAGTAACGCTTTCTCAGACAATAGCTTTAAAACTATTTTTTATAAAAAGGTAATTTTACCACTTTAGCGGCAACATCATTTTTTCTGATTCTAATGTAGATATCACTGTCAACAGCACTGTTGGCAACCGTTACATATCCTAAACCAATTCCTTTATTCATAGATGGCGACATCGTTCCAGAGGTTACAATTCCAATCACGGCACCTTCAGCATCGACAATTTCGTAATCGTGTCTTGGTACTGCCCGTTCCTGCATTTCAAAAGCAACCAGTTTTTTAGATACACCTTCTTCTTTTTGTTTTTTCAGATTTTCAGAATTTGTAAAATCTTTATTGAATTTCGTAATCCAGCCCAAGCCCGCTTCAAGAGGAGAAGTAGTGTCGTTAATATCATTTCCGTACAAACAGAAACCCATTTCCAGACGCAAAGTATCACGCGCAGCAAGACCAATTGGTTTGATTCCGAAAGCGGCACCCACTTCAAAAACGCTATTCCAAACCTGTTCTACTTCGCTGTTTTTACAATAAATTTCAAATCCGCCAGAACCGGTATAACCCGTAGCAGAAATAATGACATGCTCAATTCCGGCAAAATCAGCCACCTCAAAATGGTAGTACGGAATAACTGCTAAATCTATAGAAGACAAAGGCTGCATCGCTTCAACCGCCTTTGGTCCCTGAATTGCCAATAATGAATAATCATCAGAAAGATTTTTCATATCAACACCCAAATCATTCTGAGACGAAATCCAGTTCCAGTCTTTTTCAATATTCGAAGCATTTACAACCAGTAAATACTGTTCGTCTTTCATTTTATACACAATTAAATCGTCTACAATTCCGCCATCATTATTAGGCAGGCAAGAATATTGCGCTCGTCCAATTGTTAAAGTAGACGCATCATTTGAAGTTACTTTTTGAATCAGAGCCAAAGCATTCGGACCTGTTAACAAAAATTCACCCATATGCGAAACGTCAAAAACGCCCACACTGTTACGAACTGTTTCGTGTTCAGCATTCACGCCCTCATAAGTAATGGGCATATTATAACCAGCAAAAGGCAGCATTTTAGCTCCCAAACCTTCATGTATGTGCGTTAGCGCAGTATTTTTCATTGTGTTGATTTATAAAATTGTGTCGCAAATTTATTCAAAAAATATCTAAAAATGACACTCCAAATTATAAATTTCGCAATAATTTGGAGCTATTTCCTGCTATCCGCTATATCTTTTTGTTTTTAAAGAAAAAACAAAAAGGATACCGCTGCTATCAGGGCTAGGAATTTACGGTAAAAAGAAACATTCTCTTCTTCGATTTTTATGTAACTTTAATCATTTAATTATTGAAACTAAGGTAAAATTTAAAAGCATTGGAAAATTAAAAAATCCGTTCTTATCCGCATCTTTACGAAGTAAATCCGTTTTATCAGCGTTAGAATTATCCTCAATTCATACATAATTAAAAATTAAAATAACCATTGGGTGTAATGCATAAAATTTAATTAAACACATAGAAACATAGTTTTTATTTTGCTAAGAAAGATTATAAAAAAGAAAATCGTTTGTCACATATAGTCCCGATGCTTCGGGATTTGTTAATGCAAGTGAAACGCCTTTATTAATTTCTACAAGCTATGTTTCTATGTGTTAAAAATTATCACACAAAATAATTGCAATAGATAAGTAAGCCAAATGAAAGAGCCGTTTTTAATTACAAAAGAAGAGATTCTCCAAATATATAAACCAGTAAATCCTAACACCCATAAAGGACTTCAGGGTCATGCCGTAATTATTGCCGGGAGTTACGGCAAAATAGGAGCAGCAGTTTTGGCATCAAAATCCTGCCTAAAAACCGGCTGCGGACTTGTTACTACTTTTACACCAAAATGCGGTTATCAAATTTTGCAAATCTCTATTCCTGAAGTTATGGTTGTCACCGATGAAAATGTAAACTTCATTACCCATATTCACTTACCGCTGCAGCCACAAGCGATCGGGATAGGGCCGGGAATAGGGAAGGAGCTTGGAACCCAAAAAGCATTGTTTGAATTTTTAAGAAGCAACAAAGCACCTTTAGTTCTGGATGCTGATGCATTGAATATTTTAGCAGAAAATCAATCCTGGCTGGAATTAGTTCCGGAAAACACCATTTTAACACCACATCCAAAAGAACTGGAACGCTTAATAGGCAAGTGGAATTCGGAATCAGAAAAATTCCAGAAATCAATAGCCTTTTCAGTAAAATACAAAGTAATTATCGTCATGAAAGGCGCTCCAACCTATATTATAAACAAACAGGAAATCTACGAAAATACAACCGGAAACGCCGCCCTCGCCACCGCCGGAAGCGGCGACACCCTCACCGGAATCATCACAAGTTTCCTGGCACAAGGCTACGAACCCAAACATGCGGCAAAACTTGGCGTTTTTCTTCATGGCTTAACTGCTGATATCGCTTTGCCGGAAACAGGTTATCAGTCTTTTATAGCTTCGGATATTATAAATAATTTAGGAAGAGCTTTTTTGGAAATAGAAAATTAGGAAATTAGATAATGTGTCAATTTGATAATTAGATAATTGGATTGTGTTCAAAGTTTGTCATCCTGAGGAACGAAGGATCACACAAGAAACTCCGCACAGAGAATCGTCAATCTTTGTCGAGCTAATTGTTTTGCTTATTGTTAACGAGCTGCTCGTGTGATCCTTCGTTCCTCAGGATGACAAAAATGGCGAAAAAATAAAACTTTGCGCCTCCGCGCCTTTGCGAGATTAATTCGCCCCAACCATAAAAAACTTTGCGACCATAGCGTAAATCTTTGCGCACTTTGCGGTTAAATAAACAAACCGTAGATTTGTATTTATGAAAAACAACTTCGATCTCAGAACGGTAAATGTTACCCGTTACATCACGCCACTGCGCGAAGGCGGTTCTTTACCCGCTTTGGCAGAAGCCGATGACGATTTTAAATATGTATTAAAATTTAAAGGTGCCGGACACGGCGTAAAAGCGCTTATAGCCGAATTGGTTGGCGGACAAATTGCAAAAGCCTTAAAATTGCAGCTTCCGGAATTAGTATTTGCCAATCTCGACGAAGCTTTTGGAAGATCTGAAGGCGACGAAGAAATTCAGGATTTATTACAAGGCAGTCAGGGATTGAATTTAGCACTTCATTTTTTGACAGGTTCAATTACTTTTGACCCTGTTGTAACGACCGTTGATGATAAATTAGCTTCGCAAATTGTCTGGCTGGATGCGTATATTACCAATGTCGACAGAACCTTTAGAAATACCAATATGCTCATTTGGCATAAAGAATTATGGCTAATCGACCACGGAGCGTGTTTGTATTTTCACCATTCCTGGAACAATTGGGAGCAGCACGCCAAAAGTCCGTTTGCGCTGATAAAAGATCACGTTTTATTACCGCAAGCTTCTCTTTTAAAAGAAGTTGACGCCGAATTCAAAAAGCTTTTGACAAACGAAATATTAGAAGAAATTGTTCGTACAATTCCTGAAGAATGGCTGGTTTGGGAAGATACAGATGAAACTCCCGAAGCCTTGCGAAATGTATACTTACAGTTTTTGCAAACCCGATTAGATAATTCCGAAATCTTTGTAAATCAAGCTCAGCATGCAAGATAGTCACTTATACGAGTATGCCGTAATTCGCGTGGTACCCAGAGTTGAGCGTGAGGAATTCCTAAATATTGGAATCATTTTGTTTTGCAAAAAAGCCAAATTTATAAAAGTATTGTCGCATATAGAAGATGCAAGAGTCGAAAGTCTTTCGAACGATTTTGATATCGAACAGTTGCATTGCAACATAACAGCATTCAAGAAAATTGCATCTGGCGACAAAGACGGCGGACCAATTGGTCAAATGGAAATTCCGGAACGTTTTCGCTGGTTGACTGCGATAAGAAGTTCTGCGATACAAACTTCAAGACCTCATTCTGGTTTATGTGAAGATTTAGAAAAAACAATTCAGCGTTTGTTTGAAGAGCTTGTATTGTAATTTTTTTTATGATAAAACGATCTATGAACTTAAAGTTTAGAATGTAAGCGCTATTTATTAAAAAGCAAACCATACAAGAAATATCAAAATTTAAGACTAAAAACTTAAATAAAGGATATCCCTTATATGGTTTAAAAAAAACTAAACTAACTCAAGTTTTGCTATCCGGAGTTCATTAGAATGATCCGCAGATGTTACCACCTAACGTAGCTCCCGCATTGGCAGAAACATCACCTTTAACAGCAGTTTTTACAAGTTTTATGATGGAATAAGGAGGGGTGAAAGCCGTTTTGCTTCCTCCTGCCTGATTTCCGGATGTGTTTGTAAAAACGTTATCAACTGCTGTAACAGCTGTATAACCTGTCATTAAATCGATTGGTGTTTTTACACCTTCAAAAACATTAGATTCTACTCGAATATCAGCTTCAAAACCAGCAGCTACGCATTTATTGCTCACTGTACTATTAAAAAAGTTGTTTACTAAATGCACTTTTCCAAAACGAACTCTTGGCATTCTTTCTTTGCAGCCCGGAGCCCACCAACATCTTGCAAAAGTGATTCTTAATTTTCCGCGGTCTCCTGTAGCGCCATCGCTTGAACCAATTAGGTTAGAATATCTATGATCATCTGATCCTCCTGAACCTCCGGCTTTTGGTGGTTTTAAATAGTGGAATTTAGAATACGTAACCGAAATATAATCTGACTTGTTTTTGATGTCGAAGTTTCCGTCCACACCATCTCTAAATTCGCAATGATCAACCCATACGTTTGTACATTCGTCAAGAATGGCATTGTCCCAACCGTCAGTGTCATAAGCACCAGGACCTTCAAAAATTAAATTTCTAATAATGATGTTTTTACATCTCTTAATGTTGATAATTCCGGAACCATCTTTAGTCTGGTTCGTAGAAACCAGTTTGGCACCATTTGCACCATAAATTGTTTTACCGGTTTGATCCTGAAAAGACAATCTGGTAGTAACCGTAATAGTTCCTGAAACTTTGATCACTTTTACAGAACTGCTTTCAAGAGCCGATTTCAATTGTGCATAAGTAGTAACTGTAGTTTCTGCTGCAGCACCGCCTCCGGTTGTGTTTCCGTTTTGCGAAGCCCAACCCGGAACCTCAGCACAATTGCCAATTTTTGCAGTAATATTTCCTGCTTCAGTTGTAGCCTGATCCATCGCACTTTCGTTTTGAGCGATTCCAGTTTCCTCAGTATTACATGCTGTAAAACCAAGAGTCAATGTTAAAAGAAACACTGAGAATGTTGTTTTAATTTTCATAATTTAAGTTTGGGGTTTATAAAATTTTAACAGTACAAAACTCCTTATAATTAGTAACAAAAAAGTTGAACAAGTTCAAACTTTTGTAAAAAATGCTACGAATTCTGTTTTTTTAACAGTTGTTGATTTACAAAAACGCAAAAATAAAGTACATTTACGTAATCGATTACATTTTCTAACCCCCGAAGAAATAAGTAATTACAAACAAACCACAAATTACCAAAAACCATGTACAACCTACTACGAACAAACATCGAGAGGAAAATTCCGCTTACAGATGAAGAATGGGAGTTTATTGTTTCAAAAGCAAAACTCATTAAACTGAAAAAAAATCAGTACTTGCAAATTCAGGATTCCAACAACAGTTATGAAGGCTTTATTTTAAAGGGATCTTTTAAAACCTACATTTTAAATGAGAACGGAACCGAAAGTGTGATTTTCTTTTCCTTCGAAAACGAATGGATGTGTGATCTCGAAAGCTTTTACCATCAAAAACCAACAACTTACAATATCAAATCGCTTGAAGACAGCGAGATTTTGGTAATCAATAAAGAGCAAAAAGCGCAGTTGTTTGAAGAAATTCCAAAACTCATGCAATTTCATGTTTTAATGATCGAGCGCGCCAATGTTGCCATTCAGCAAAGACTTTTAGATGTTTTAAATAAAACATCTAAACAGCGCTATCTGGACTTTCTAGAACGCTATCCGAAGAAAGTCCAAACCATAAATAATAAGAATCTTTCGTCGTATCTCGGAGTTTCGCACGAGTTTCTATCCAAGATAAAAAAAAGGTGCTAAGGTTCTGATATACTAAGATGCTATCCCGAGGCTTTGGGATAAGTATACTTCAGCAAAAGTAAAAATCTCGCAAAGTCGCGAAGCCGCAAACAAATATAAATTTTGCGTCTCTGCGTCTTTGCGAGATTAAAAAAATCTTTGTGAAACTCTGCGAAACGTTCGCGAATCTCTGTGGAACAAACTCTAGATCATCTTCTCCAACAAAATTAAACTTTGCGCCTCTGCGCCTTTGCGTGGTTAAAAAAAAATCTTTGTGTACCTCTGTGCAAAACCTTCGAGAATCTCTGTGGAATAAAACTCTAGATCATCTTCTCCAACAAAATAACTTTGCGCCTTCGCGAGATTAAAAAAAAAATCTTTGTAAAAACTCTGCGCAAAACCTTCGCAAATCTCTGTGGAATAAAACTCTAAATCTTCTTCTCTAAGAAAATAAACTCCAAAGGAGTGTCAGAAATATTAATATGAATATCGCTTTCAGGAAAAGCTTCCCTTTCGCCTGTCTCTACATAACCTTGACGTTTGTACCACGCAATAAGCTCTTCACGAACCGAAATAACCGTCATAATAATACTCGACAAACCCAAAGCTTTAGCCTGATTTTCGGCTTCAGCCAATAACTTTTTCCCAATGCCGCTGTTTTGTAATTCAGGCGAAACAGTTAGCATTCCCAAATACAATTGATGTTCTTTCTCAACCAATAAAACCGACCCAATAATTTCATTGTGATCTATATATTTTAGAAATGTATTTTTAGGATCCTGAATTATTTCCGTTAATTCTTCCTCGGTTGTTCTTTTTCCTTCTAATAAATGCGCTTCGGTTGTCCAGCCTTTTTTAGAAGTTTCGCCTCTGTATGCGGAGTTGATTAAGGTTGTTAATGATGGAATATCTTGTAAAGTTGCTTTTTTGATCATTTATGCGATGCGATAATTTTAAAATTGAATAGACCACAGCTTTGCTGGGAGGAACAAAATTACAATATTACGAATAGGTTTAGCCGAATTGTTGAATTTTTGGCTAAAGCCAGTTTGTGATTATTTTAACGTCTAACTAAAGTTGGAGGCAATTAATGTTTTGATTGTATTAATATATTTTATGACTGCTGGCGGGAGCGTCCCGCGCTAGCGAGGGGAATTTATTTTATTTAACTTAGTATAAAATTTGAATGTTAGCAAGCTTAAAGCTCTTTTATTATCTAAATTAGAGTTTGGATATGTTCGTGTATAAGGTTAAATTTTGTGCTAGTGGAAGTACTTATAAGGAATCCTTCTTCTATACTAGTTCAAGAAGTTTGGATAAAACTATTTTAGAAATGTAAATGTTAAGGTTTTTTAACAGAAATTAGTTACATTCGTGGCTCGAATTTTATGTTAAAGATATTGTTGAATGGATAAAAATGTTGATTTATATAAATCCCGTAAAGCTTTAAAAGTATTTTTAAAGGCAAATAGAAGAAAGAAGAAGATAAGGAGACGGTATTTAGGATTTCTTAGACATAAAAAAATAATTAAAGTAAATGAAAACTTTACGAGGGATTATTTAAAACCTAAATTTAGAGGGAATAAATATACTTTATTTCAAAAGAAACCAGAATATAATGATGTCATACAATTTCTTATACCGAGGTATAAAAAATTTTCCGAGATAAATCTACCTAAAAATGAGGATGGAAAGTTAATTGTTCCAAAAACATTTTCAATTTCAGAAAATTCGGAAGAATCGATGTATTTTTTAAAAAGGCTATTTCATTGTCTATTTACTGAAAAGCCAAAATTAATTTTAATTGATTATGCAATTTGTGAATATTTAGATGTTGATGCTTCGGCTTGTATGGATTTGATATTAGATGGATTTATCAAATATTATAATAGATGCATTAATAAGGGCCACAAAGTAAAAATCGATAGAATTTTACCAATAAATTTTGCAGATAAGCCCAATATTTCGGATGTTCTTTTTTCAATTGGTGCATATAAGAATGTTAAAAATTTTGAGACTATAAAAAACCCAAACGCAAATTTTTTGGCCTTTAATTTAAGAATTGGCGACAATCAGCATGACAAAAAGGGAGTGTTGAAAGAAATACACGAAACTGAAATCGTTGATTATGTAATTGATTGCTTGGCTATTTCAGGGCATGAATTAAATCCAATTGCAGAAGCTAATTTATCTAAAGTTGTTGGAGAAGTTATGGCTAATGCAGAAGAACATTCCAATTTCCGTTATCGATATGCAATCGGATATTTTGTCAAGCCTAATAAAATTAACAATGGGTTGGGAGTTTTTAAATTATCTATATTTAACTTTGGTCAAACAATTTATGAATCATTTTCTAAAAATGAGAATAGTAATTCCGAGATAGTAAAAAAGATGGCAGATCTTTCCATGAAATATACTCAAGATGGGTTGTTTAAAAAAGCAAAGTATGAAGAAGAAACTCTTTGGACTTTATATTCATTGCAAGAAGGTGTAACATCTTTAAAAGATTGGAAAAGAGGAAAAGGGACTATTAGATTTATTGATAGGTTTTTTAAACTTAAAGGAGACGATTGTAGTGATAATATTTCAAAGTTGACCCTTATTTCTGGTAATTCTAAAATAATATTTGACGGAACATATCCATTGAAGGAAATTGTGAAAGGAAATAACTCAAAGCCCATGCAAGTAATGACATTTAATAATAGTGGAGATATAAGTGAAGTTCCTAACGAAAAATTTGTTACCTTTGTGCCCCCAACCTTTCCTGGAACTTTAATAACAGCAAAAATTTGTTTAACAAACAAAAATATAATATAATGGAAGCAATAATTGATTTGTCTGTTTTTAGAACCCCTGGTTCTAAGGTTTTTACTGGTAGGGACAGAGGAATATTTGTTCGTAATAATTCTAAAATTGACGAATTGGTATCTTCAAGTGATCATATTGAAATATTAGTTCCCGATGATATTAGATCAATTAATCCATCTTTTTTGGAAGAATTTTTAATTAATGTAGTACAGAAATTAGGTAAAAATAATTTTTATAAAAATGTTTTTTTTAAAACTTCTGGTAGATACAAAATTGAAGAAGATTTGCAAGAAGCAGTTGATAGTATTTTGAGAGAAGAAAATGGACTTTCAAAATAGATTTAACATTAATTTTTTTGTACAAAGTAAAGATGTAACAGATTTTAAATTATCTGACATTTCCGATCTTGCTCAAGTTTTTATAGCTCTAATAAATATCTGCCTTGTAATTTATATATTTCGTTTTGAAATAAAAAAAACTAAAGATGCAAAAGCAGATGAAGAAATTAAAAATATTACTTCTGTACGACTTCAAGGGTTTAAAGACTTTATAATCACTCCAAATTTTATTCATCTACAAGATTTTTTCAATAATCTCTTAACACTTAAACAAAAAATTACATCTTCACAAATTGATGAACTATTAAGCATTGAGCTTAATAGCTTTATAAAATCTGAAGTCAGCAAATTTCGAGTTAATTTTAATGATGCCATATTAAATGTTAACCGAAATCTTTTTGACACAATTAAATCAAAAATTGAGTTTCTGAGTGATAATTTAGTTACAGTAATATCTGATAGTAATTTAGATTTAACAGATTCAGATTTATTTGCCACACATATTGCATTTCAAATCAATTATACTAAAAATGAAATTGTTGCCTTGTTAATTATGTATAAAGGAGATTAAAAGCGACAAATTACACCAGAATAAATCCGTGTAATTTGTCTAAATTTATAAAAGAGAATAAATTATTATCCCAAAAACGCCTTCAATTCCTCATAAGTACTAATCTTAACACTTACTTTCTCCTCATTCATAACACTCTCAATTTGTTCCGGAATCGGAAGCGTAATCCCCAAAGCAGGTTCAACCACATCAAGGAATTTAATAGGATGGGCCGTTTCTAAGAAAACACCAATCGCATTATCGTGTTTTTGTAATTCTTTTTTCAGACCTAAATACCCAACAGCGCCATGTGGTTCTGCGATATAACCGTCAGCTTTGTAAATGTTTTTTAAAGCTTCAAGCGTTTCTTCATCGGTATAACTGTAAGATGAAAAATCTTTTTCAAAAGCTTTTAAATCATGGTTGTACAATTCCTGAATTCTAATAAAATTACTTGGATTTCCAACGTCCATTGCGTTAGAAATTGTGGCTTTAGAAGGTTTTGGATCGTATTTTCCGTTTTCTAAGAATCTTGGTACGGTGTCGTTTACGTTTGTAGAAGCAACGAAATGTTCAATTGGCAAACCTAATTTCTTTGCCATAATTCCGGCGCAGATATTTCCGAAGTTTCCACTTGGGCAAGAAAAAACTAATGGTTTATTTTGGCTCTTCAATGCTTTATAAGCAAAGAAAAAATAGAACATTTGTGGAAGCCAGCGCGCAATATTAATAGAATTTGCTGAGGTCAGGTTTTTATGCGCTAAAGTTTCATCCAGAAATGCCTTTTTTACCATATCCTGGCAATCATCAAAAGCACCGTCAACTTCCAGCGCTTTTATGTTTTTGCCCAAAGTGGTCAATTGTTTTTCCTGAATATCGCTCACTTTTCCTGACGGATATAAAATTACAACGTCAACACCGTCAACACCCAAAAATCCGCTGGCAACCGCACCACCGGTATCTCCCGAAGTAGCTACTAAAACCGTGTTTTTACTGTCTTTTTTATCTTTATTAAAATACGCCAGACAACGTGACATGAATCGCGCTCCAACGTCTTTAAAAGCCATTGTTGGTCCGTGCCATAATTCAAGCGAATAAATGCCGTTTTCGACTTCCACAACCGGAAAATCAAAAGACAAAGTATCTTTAATAATCTCTCTTAAATTGTCCTCCGGAATGTCATCACCCACAAATTGCTGAATGACATCAAACGCAATATCGTTATGGCTTAAATTTTCGATTACATTAAAAAATGCAGGATTCAAAGGCGTAATGGTCTGCGGAAAATACAATCCTTTATCACTCGCTAATCCTTGTATAACAGCTTCTTTAAAAGAAACTTCAGGGGCATTATGGTTTAAACTATAGTATTTCATTTTATTTGGCTTTAGGCTTTAAGCTTTAGGCAGTAGGCTCTTTTTTGGGTTCTAAGCTTTAGGCACTTGGCTTTAAGCTTTTTTCTAATGCGTTCGCTTGTTTTTATATCTTCTTGTTTTCTTCTTCTTTTTCTTTTTTTCCTGTTCTGTATTTTAGCAAAGGTTTAAGCTTATTGCCTAAAGCCTATTGCTTACAGCGTTCAAAGAACACGAACTCCATCCGGATTAATCTTCGAGACATGAATTTCATACGGTAAATTCATGTTTTCGTAAACGTCGCTCATCGCTTTGGCGATTTGGTCTGCGGTATTTTTTCCTTTGCTTAAAGCAAAAATCGACGGACCAGAACCTGAAATCCCGGAGCCTAAAGCACCGTTTTCAAGAGCCGTTTGTTTGATCAAATCAAATCCCGGAATTAAAACGCTTCTTAATGGCTCAACGATTTCATCATGAAGCGAACGTCCAATCAAATCATAATCTTTGGTGTATAAACCGGCAATTAATCCGCCCACATTTCCCCATTGCATAATGGCGCTTTTTAGGGAAACATTTTGTTTCAATACCGAACGCGCATCAGATGTTTTCAATTCAATTTGAGGATGAACCACCGTTGCGTACAATTCTTCCGGACTGTCAATTCTGATAATATCAAGCGGTGCATAACTTCTTACCAAAGTAAAACCGCCTAAAAGGGCAGGGGCAACGTTGTCTGCATGCGCGTTTCCACTGGCTAATTTCTCGCCCTGCATGGCAAATTGCACCAAATCTTTACGAGAATAAGGCTTTCCTAATAATTCATTAATCCCGAAAACCGCTCCGGCAGAACTTGCAGCACTGCTTCCAATTCCGCTTCCGGCTTTGATGTTTTTGTAGATCTCGATTTCAAACCCAAAATCAATCGGATTAAAATCTTTTTCATAAGCTTCTAACATAGCCAGCGCCGCAACTCCAGAAACATTTTTCTCGGTTTCTAAAGGCAAATCGGCACCAATAATTTTAGTAATTTTAATTCCTTTTTGATCTGTTTTTCGAACAATCATTTCATCACCCGCATTGTCTAGGCAAAGTCCCAATACGTCAAATCCACACGAAAGATTCGCGATTGTTGCCGGGCAAAATAGTTTAATTTCTTTCATTTCTGGTTGGTTTTGCCACGAAGGCACAAAGTCACAAATTTTTTTTGCTTTTGTGTTTTAGCCACGAAGACGCTAAGGCACAAAGTATATTTTAATTTTTAGGGACAAAGTTTTTTTAGGTTTAAAATTTAAAAACTTTGTGTCTTAGTGCCTTAGCGGCTAATTAGTACCTATTCTAATGACGTCTGCAAAAATTCCTGATGCGGTTACTGCAGCTCCGGCGCCGGCACCTTTAATCAATAATGGCTGATCTACATAACGATCTGTGTAGAAAAGTACGATATTATCTTTTCCTTCCAGATTGTAAAACGGATGATCTTTTGCGATAAATTGTAGGCCGACGCTTGCTTTTCCGTTTTCGAATTGTGCTACATATTTCAATCTGGAATCTTTTGCCAGTGCTTCGTTATAAATGTTTACAAAATGTGAAGCATGTTTGGTCAATGAGACAAAAAAGTCTTCGTTGTTCGTTGTCTCCAAACATTCTGCAGGCAGGAACGATTCGTTTGTAATGGCATCAATATCCATTTCGTAACCGCTTTCGCGAATAAGAATCAGAATTTTACGGGCAACGTCAATTCCGCTCAAGTCAATTTTCGGGTCCGGTTCTGTAAAGCCCTGAACTCCGGCTTCTTTCACCACATCGTGAAAAGAATTGTGCTCATCAAAATTGTTGAATATAAAATTTAAACTTCCTGATAAAACCGCCTGAATTTTATGCACTTTATCGCCAGAAGCAATTAAGTTTTTAACGGTATCGATAATTGGTAAACCCGCACCAACATTCGTTTCAAACAAAAATGGTGCGTTGTATTGGCGAGATAAGCTTTTTAGTTTTTTATAATTGTCGTAGGCAGATGAACAGGCAATTTTGTTGCAGGTTACAACGGCAATACTTTCTTTTAAGAATTTCTCGTACATTTCAGAAACGCTTGCATTTGCCGTAATATCAACAAAAATACTATTACGTAAATTCATTTCTTTGGCGCGTGCAATAAATTCTGTTGGTATGGCATGCTCGCCTTTGTCTAAAGCTGCTTTCCAGTCTTTTAACGAAATTCCGTCTTCGTCAAAAAGCATTTTTCTGGAATTTGACAAAGCGATTACACGAACATTAATCTTTAAATTTTCTTTTAGAAATTTTCTTTGGTTGTGAATTTGCTCGATGAATTTTTCACCCACATTTCCAACGCCCATTACAAACAAATTGAGCTGTTTGGTATTTTCTTCAAAAAAGTTTTCATGTAAGGTATTCAGCGCTTTTTTAACGTCTCTTTCGTTAATTACAGTCGAAATGTTACGCTCAGATGCACCTTGCGCAATGGCACGAATATTTACGTTGTTTTTTCCAAGAGTGCTAAACATTCGTCCGCTTAAACCCTGGTGATTTTTCATGTTTTCACCCACCAAAGCAATAATACAAAGGTCTTTTTCTACAATAGCAGGATCGATTTTGTTTTGCGAAATCTCAACTTCAAAAGCTTTATTGATGGCTGCTTCGGCATTATCAGCATCAGCATTTAAAATTCCGATACAAATCGAATGCTCGGAAGAGGCTTGCGTAATAAAAATAACATTGATTTTTTCTTGGGACAAAACTTCGAACAAACGTCTTGAAGAACCCGCAACTCCAATCATTCCAGGACCCTCGAGCGTTACCAATGAAATATTGTCGATATGGCTGATGCCTTTTACAACGGTATCGTTTGATGAAACCTGATCTGAAATCAAAGTTCCTACCGCTTCAGGTTCAAAAGTATTTTTAATTAAAATGGGGATATTTTTTCTTAAAACCGGCTGAATCGTTGGCGGATACAAAACTTTGGCACCAAAGTGTGACAGCTCCATTGCTTCCTGATACGAAATGTTGGCAATTGGCTGTGCCTGTTTTACAATTTTTGGGTTGGCTGTAAACATTCCGTTCACGTCAGTCCAGATTTCCAGTTGTTCGGCATCAAGCGCTCCGGCGATAATAGCAGCTGTATAATCAGATCCGCCGCGTCCGAGAGTGGAAGTAATGCCATCCTGAGTTTGGGCAATAAAACCCGGTAAAACGTAAATCTGAGATTGATTTTCGGCGAAATATTCCTGAATCAATTGATTCGAAACTTCAAAATTTACAACCGCTTTTCCAAAATTACTATTTGTTTTAATCAATTCACGGCTGTCTTTATAAACAGCACTTTTATCAATTTGCTGATAGGCCTGCGCAATGATGTAAGCCGAAAGCAGTTCTCCAAAACTCAAAATAGTATCGGCAGTTCTGGGAGAAAGTTCTCCCAAAAGAAAACAGCCGTCTAATAATGTTTCTAAATGGTTGATGATTCTTTTTACATGGCTTAGCAAACTGCTTTGTTCGCCAACCGGAATAAGTTCTTTAAGGGTATCGAGGTGTTTTTTCTCAATTTCGGCAACAATTTCTCTAAATGATTCGTCATTTACTGCTGCTTTTGCTGCCGCCAATTGCAATAAATCGGTTACTTTGCTAAGTGCAGAAACCACAACAACGAGTTTGTCTTTTTGAGCTTTTTGATGAACAATATCGAGAACGAGTTTTATATTTTGAGCATTGGCAACCGAAGTTCCGCCAAATTTTAATATTTTCATTTTGATGATTTTTTCTTTTTTTTTGCAACTATTTTTTATGTATCCAACACCTCTCTTCTTTTAGAAAAAAGTATAGATAACCAGGATGATATGTAAAAGTGTATACCCCTAAGGGGTAGTAGTTGTTGTAGTAGAAATAGTGGTAGCAGCAATTGCAACTCTGGTTGGAGCTGTCATTGAAGATTGATATTTTTTGCTGTTACTTTTCATTTTTGATTTTTCAAAAGTACATCTTTTTGTAAAAGTTAAAAAACGTAAAAACCTTTTTGCGAATATTTTAATAATTCAAATCTCATGAATTCATTATTGAGTTATTGTTAAAATTAAGCATGTTAAGTTGTGGTTTCACTAGATTTCGAATGACATTTTAACACCTCGTGCATTTGTTTTTATGGATTTTAAGACTAAAAGCAGAAGAGAATCAACAGTTTTATCATTGTGAAATAAGTAACGGTGAAGTTTCGCTTTCGCTGAAATTTTAATTATTGTGATAAAATGTTGCTTTTTAATATTGATTTGTTGAATTTTGACGTTTTAAATTGAAAACCATCATGAGAGAAATCCATTATATAAGTACAGAAACCATTACCCTCGAAACTTTACAGGAAATTTTAGTTCACGATAAAGCGCTTGAATTATCTGAAGAAGCTAAAGTTAATGTTCAAAAATGCCGTGATTACCTGGATAAGAAAATGGCAATACATTCTGAACCTATTTATGGGATCAACACAGGTTTTGGATCACTTTGTAATGTGAAAATTTCTAATGAGAATTTGTCTCAGCTTCAGGAGAATCTTGTAAAATCTCATGCATGCGGAACGGGAGAAGAAGTTCCTCTGACCATAGTAAAGATGATGCTTTTGCTTAAAATTCAATCTTTAAGTTACGGACATTCAGGAGTTCAATTGCAGACTGTAAGTCGTTTGGTCGATTTTTATAATAATGATATTTTGCCTGTAATTTATACACAGGGTTCACTTGGGGCGTCTGGAGACCTGGCACCTTTGGCACATATGTCTTTGCCACTATTAGGAGAAGGCGAAGTTTATTTTGAAGGACAAAAAAGAACTTCGGCCGAAGTTTTAAATCATTTTAACTGGGAACCAATCGTTTTACAGTCAAAAGAAGGTTTGGCTTTGCTAAACGGAACGCAGTTTATGAGTGCTTACGGCGCTCACATCTTAATTAAAGCCTATAAATATTCGTATTTAGCAGATTTGATCGGAACTATTTCTCTGGAAGGTTTTGACGGAAGAAGCGAGCCATTTAATGAATTGATACATTATATACGTCCGCACAAAGGACAAATTGTAACAGCACAGCGCATTAATGAGTTTCTGGAAGGAAGCGAAATTATCGTTCAGGAAAAAAAACACGTTCAGGATCCGTATTCTTTCCGTTGCATGCCACAAGTTCATGGCGCTTCAAAAGACGCGATTGATTATGTTCGAAAAGTTTTTAAAACAGAAATTAACTCCGTTACCGATAACCCAAATATTTTTATTGAAGCCGATCAGATTATCTCCGGCGGAAACTTTCATGGTCAGCCTCTTGCTCTGGCTTTAGATTTTATGGCCATTGCTTTGGCAGAATTGGGCAGTATTTCTGAAAGAAGAACCTATCAGCTGATTTCAGGTTTAAGAAACCTTCCGGCATTTTTAGTAGACAATCCCGGACTGAATTCCGGTTTAATGATTCCGCAATATACGGCGGCCAGTATTGCAAGTCAAAACAAGCAATTGGCAACTCCTTCAAGTGTTGATAGTATTGTGTCGAGCAATGGGCAGGAAGATCACGTGAGTATGGGCGCCAACGGAGCTACAAAAGCTTTACGTGTTTTAGATAATTTAGAGCGTATTTTAGCGATAGAATTGTTGAATGCTTCTCAGGCAATTGCATACAGAGCACCTTTAAAATCAAGTGATTTTATCGAAATGTTCCTGGACAGTTACAGAGAAGTAGTGCCCTTGGTAAAAGAAGACAGAATCCTGCATTATGACATTGAAAAAACGGTTTCTTTTTTGGATAGTTTCCAAATTGAAAACGATTTGTTAACAATGGCTTAACATTGTACAATATTAATGAAGTAATTTTGCACTATCAAAAATAAAAAAATGTCAATAAACAGTATTTTCCAATTTTTAGTGCCGAAAGACAAAAAATTCTTTCCACTTTTTGAAGAGGCTTCAAGCAATTTAATTGAATTAGCTTCTAACTTACACGAAGCTGTAAATCTTCCATTGAAAGAAAGAGAAGTTCTTTTTCAAAAAATTGATGAATTAGAGCAAAAAGGTGAAGATATTACGCGTCAAACTAATTTAGAATTAAGCAGAAACTTTATTACTCCATTTGACAGAGAAGATATCCATACCTTAATTACTTCTATTGACAACGTTGCAGATTACCTGCACGGTGCTGCCAGCAGAATGAGATTGTATCAGGTGGATAAGATTACAAAATCTATCAGAAAAATGACAGAAATCAACCTTGAAGCTTGTCAAAACATTGACAGTGCCGTAAAAGAGTTGAGTAACTTAAAAAACATGAACATTATTAAAGATGCGTGTGCCAGAATTAACAAACTGGAAAACAAGTCTGATAATGTATATAACAAAGCAGTTTTTGAAATTTTTGAAAACGAAACAGATGCTAAAAATATTATTAAATATAAAGAAGTATTATCTGTTTTAGAATCAGCAACAGACAAATGTAAGAGTGTTGCGAACATACTAGAATCTATTTCTGTAAAACATTCTTAATTCAATCTTTCATTCTGAAGTTATAATTTTATGACGCTACTTATATTAATTATAGTATTAGCCTTAATTTTTGATTACATCAATGGTTTTCATGATGCGGCAAATGCTATAGCGACTGTTGTTGCTACAAAGGTTCTAACGCCTTTTCAGGCCGTACTTTGGGCAGCATTTTTTAACTTTTTAGCTTATTGGGTTTTCGGATTTGGTGTTGCAGATACTGTTGCAAAAACAGCGCACACCATGGAGATTAACCTGGTTGTAATTCTTGCAGGAGTAATTGCGGCAATCTGCTGGAACTTATTGACTTGGTGGTTAGGAATTCCTTCAAGTTCATCTCATACCTTAATTGGAGGTTTTGCAGGAGCAGCTGTTGCGCACGCTATAGCCGTTCACGGTTTCTCTGGTTATGCAGGAGAAGATGGTACAACTCATTATTGGTACGAAATCGTAAGCTGGTACAAAGCCGGTAAAGATGGCGGAATGCCTTCAGGAGTTCTTATCATCATTGCTTTTATTGTTCTGGCGCCCTTATTAGGAGCTTTGGCGTCGTATTTAATTTCGATTTGGTTATTAAACGCTTCCCGAAAAAGTATAGGACCAAAAATATTTACAGTAGCTTTAATGATTGCTACTATTTGGCTGGTTAGTAACCTGATGGTTCCTTATGAAGAAATTGTAGAGCACGGAAAACCTAGATTTGATTCTCATTTTTGGAGTGTAGCGTTTGATCCGCATAATATTAAATGGTTTTTAGTTGCTTTTATCATCCTGACAGTAAGTTTATTTTGTTTGATATTTAGCAGTTTAAATCTTCATCAGGCAGATGCTGCTTTGAAAAAAATGCAGTTATTATCTTCTGCTGCCTTTAGTTTAGGACACGGAGGAAATGATTCTCAAAAAGTAATGGGTATTATTGCAGCTGCTGTAGCAGTTTATATCAATACAAATCCTGGCGTCCACCTGGCGTCGTGGTTAGATGTTGTTTTGCCAAACGATGATTTAGGGATAAAAGGAGTAATGCCGGGCTGGATTCCGTTAGCGTGTTATTCTGCAATTGCAGCGGGAACTTTAAGTGGTGGTTGGAAAATTGTAAAAACAATGGGTTCTAAAATCACAAAAGTAAGTTCATTTGAAGGTGTTGCTGCTGAAACTGCAGGTGCCTTGACACTTTATTTTACAGAGCACTTAAAAATTCCGGTAAGTACAACGCATACCATTACAGGATCTATCATTGGTGTTGGATTAACAAAACGTGTTTCTGCAGTTCGCTGGGGAGTTACCGTAAGTTTAATCTGGGCCTGGATTTTAACTATTCCTATTTCAGCTATTTTAGCAGGATTGGTTTATTTTATCCTGAGTGTTTTTATTTAAATGATATAGCTAAAATGTGAGAACGAAAATCACATTTAATCATAACAAAAAGGCCGATTTCAATTTTGAATTCGGCCTTTTTTTATTTGGGAATTGATGTTTACTCTTTTGAAAATAAGAATTCTTTTCCGCCTTGTTTTAAAAGCATTTCTTTTTTATCAGCATTAAATTCCATTACAACCCCTGCCTGATCAAATCTAAAGGTGGTGTTTGAGGAAGCTTCTAGAGGGAATGAAGGTTGCCCAGTTGCCTGAGCGATCAAAGTATTGTTATTTTGGCTAATAGTAATTTTTAAGGGAATCTGTGCACTGCTGTAAGTTCCCGGATATAAATTCAGCATTTCGGGAGCAATAGCCACATTACTAAAAGAAGGCATGGTAAAAGGCTTTTTGAAATAAGCACTCAAAGCACATAATACGATGTTGTTGTTATCATAGCCCATTCCGTTTGAAGTTATTGCCAAAGCCAGTTTTTCATCTGGAAAATAACCTAAAATAGCTTTAAAGCCATCGATAGACCCATTATGGCCATAGCTTTTTCTTTCAAAATAAGGAACCTCAAAAAGACCCATTCCATATTTGCCCTTTATTGTTTTCATTTCATTTACATGTGCTGCAGAAACGACTTTTCCGGCAAATAAACTTTCAATAAAAAGATTTAAATCCGTTGGGTTAGAAACGATAGCTCCGGCTCCAAGCGGAATAGACATGTCAGTTTCGGTTTCTTTCTCCCACTTTCCGGTTAGCGTGTACGAGAATGATTCGTTGTTTGCTATGTTGGTTTTTCCTCCCAGATAGGTGTTTTTTAATTTTAGAGGTTTTACAATTTTCTGATCTAAAATTTCGCCATATTGTTTTTTGTAAACTTCTTCAAGAATAATAGAAAGTAAAATATAGTTAGAATTACTGTATTGGCCTTTTGCGTCAGGCTCAAAAGCAGCAGTTCCCGCCGCTATTTTTTCGATCATTTTCGCTCTTGATTGCGGTTGGGTATTCCATTTTAAGTAATCAGGATCGTTTGTAAAATCATAAATACCGCTTCGATGATTTAATAAATTGCCAATTGTTATGGTTTTGGCATTTTTTACAGTTGGAAAGTACTTGTCAATAGTTTGGTTTAAGTTGATTTTATTTTCTTCAACACCCTTAAAAATAAGAGTCGCAGTAAAGGTTTTAGAAATAGATCCAATTCTGTATTTTGTGTTTACGCTGGATTTTTTGGATGTGGCCATGTCTGCAAAACCAATAGAGTTGGTGTAGATGGTTTTTCCGTTTTCAGAAATGGCAATGCTTCCCATATATTTGTTGTTTTTTTCAAGAATAACAAATAAACTGTCCAGCCTTTTGGAGTTGAAAGTTTGTGAATAAGCACTTGTAAAAACAAGAGCAATTAAACAGGTAATGATTTTTTTCATAATGGTGTTTTTTGATTAATTGATTTTTTAAATTTAAGTAAGAGGGTTATTAGGAAATAGAAAAATACGATGGATAAAAGCATAACCGGAATAAACCAGTTGCCGAGAACTTCGTGGGTTTGGTTTTTAATTTGATCATCAGGGTCGACAATTCCTAAAACAAAAACAGAAAACGAGTCTTTTTTCATGTACAATCCCACGAGAGAAGGGTTGAGGATTTTAGCAAAAATCAGGAATACGAAACCAAATAAAAACAGATACAATACAAAGAAAAAGACATAGGAAATGCCATTCGTGAAATTCATAACCAAGGCTTTAAAGACATGGACCGGATTAAAAGTTTTTGTAGCCTGTTCCAGTTTTTTATCGGCAATGAGCGGTTTTAGAACTTCCTCAGGAATTCCTAACTTATCAATAATATCCAAAAGAGTATCAATTTCGTTTTTGTCTTTTTTGTGCTGAATGGCTTCAAAAATATGGCTGTTAAACTCCATATAAACATCATCCTGGTTTATTTTTGATAATGAAGCTGTTGCTTTCCTGATGCGCTTCATGTAATCGTTATAGATTCTTTGCGACGCTTTTTGTTCGAACTTAATATCTTCTATTCTCATTGAATGATTTTTTTGATTGATTTTTCGAGATTTTCCCAGTAAATGTTCATTTGGGCTAAAGTTTCGATTCCGGCTTCTGTTAAGGAATAGTATTTTCTAGGAATACCGGTTTCTTGTTCTACCCATTTAGAATCTACCAATTCTTCTGTTTTCAATCGGTTCATTAAAGGATAAAGTGTTCCCTCTGCAATTTCTATTTCAGTATGCTTTCTTATTTGTTCGATAAGTTCATAACCGTAGTACTCGTTATTTTTGAGCACGTTGAGGATAATGAAAGTCAATGTTCCTTTCTTTACCTGTGATTTCCAATTTGTTACAAATGTTTCGTTCATTTGGCTAATGTATAACAAAATACATAGTATAACAAAGTATATAGCTAAATGTTTTAACTGTAATTATTTAAAATATTGATTTTCAATTGATTAAATAATTTCGGGTGAACAAAAATTTACTTTCTAAAATTTTTATGATTGTGTTTTCGTTTGTAGTGTGTTTGCTTTAGTTTCTTTTTGTCCTGAGAAATTACACTAATAGTACCGTCAATTTCTAACATACAAAGCTTTACATCTTTAAAAAACTCTAAACCATGTTCTCGCATCGCTTCTTTTAATTCTTCGTCAGAGATGTCTAATTTGCTTAAAGCTTTAAAATCAAGTTTACCGTCGTGAATCAGAATCTCCGGTTTGTCTAAAAGTAAATCGTTTAGCACCTTGTATTTATGTGTCAGCTTCTTGATAATGAAGTTGATTACAAATAAAACCAAAGCAGCAACCAAACCTCCTGCTAAACTGGTATCCGGTCCAACCATTGCATTTTGTACCGAATTACTAATTAATAAAATCAGAATAATGTCGGCAGTGTTCAACTGCGAAAGTTCTTTTTTTCCAAAAACCCGCAAAGCAATGGTCATGAAAAAATAGACAGCCAGGCTTCATAAAATAATATCTGGATAAGAGGAAAGCATGTTTTTTATTTTAAAGGTAAACAAAAGTTTTATCATAGTTTAAAACTTTGACAAAGCTGCTAAAATAAGTATACCATATGAAGTTGAGATGAACTTTTTTATATCAAATAAAATTTTTTCACTTCTTTTTCTAATGAGGAAAAAAGGTGAAAAAATGGTCTAATTAGTTAATAACTATTCTAAACAACATGAAAGAATTATCTTAAATATAATTAATTTTATTGTAATAATTTTAATACAAATAAAATGAAAGCATTAGTTTACCATGGCGACCACAATATCGCCTTGGAAGAAAAACCAAAACCAGGTATTTTAAAACCTACAGATGTTATTTTGAAGGTTTTAAAAACAACGATTTGCGGCACCGACTTAGGGATTTACAAAGGTAAAAACCCTGAAATTGCCGATGGCAGAATCCTGGGACATGAAGGCGTGGGAATTGTAGAAGAAGTAGGTGAGAGCGTCAGACAGTTTAAGAAGGGCGATAAGGTATTGATTTCCTGTATCACCTCTTGTGGTTCTTGCGAGTATTGCAAAAAGCAGTTGTATTCTCATTGTAAAGATGGTGGCTGGATTTTAGGTTACATGATTGATGGTGTCCAGGCAGAATACGTTCGCATTCCACATGCAGATAACAGCTTATACAAAATACCTGCTTCTATTGATGATGAAGTAGCTGTTTTGTTAAGTGATATTTTACCGACAGGACACGAAATAGGAGTGCAGTACGGTAGCGTTAAACCTGGCGATGCTATTGCTATTGTGGGTGCAGGACCTGTCGGGATGTCGGTTTTGTTAACTTCGCAGTTTTATTCGCCATCTATTATTATCATGATTGATATGGATGAAAACCGATTAAACCTTGCTAAAGAATTAGGAGCCACCCATATCATTAATTCAGCGACAGAAAATGTTCTGGAAACAATACAAAGTATTGTAGGAGATGGCGTTGATGTGGCGATTGAAGCTGTGGGTATTCCTGCAACATGGGACATTTGCCAGAAAATAGTAAAGCCGGGGGCACATATTGCAAATGTAGGCGTACATGGTGTGAAGGTCGATTTTGAAATAGAAAAACTTTGGATTAAGAATCTGACCATCACAACGGGTCTTGTTAATACCAATACGACCCCAATGTTGATTAAAGCAGTTTCTGCCAACCGTTTTGATTTAAAGAAACTAATTACCCATCATTACAAATTAGATGAAATTGAACAAGCTTATCAGACTTTCCTGAATGGAGCAAAAGAAAAGGCTTTGAAAATTATTATTAGTAGCAGCTAAAAATCATCTACCTGATTTTGAAGATGATAATAAAAAAAGGCGAAAACAATGACAGTTGATTTCGCCTTTTTTTATTAATCAATATAGAGAAGTCTGATAAAAATTAAATCAGTTTAAAATTCTTTTCAATAGCTCTAATCATTTCTCCGGCAATATCTTTATTGGTCGCGCCTTCGATACCCTCTAATCCGGGAGAAGAGTTTACCTCTAACAATAAAGGTCCTTTTGAAGAACGAATAATATCTACACCGGCTACTTTTAAATCCATTGCTTTTGCCGCTTTAATGGCGATTTTTTTCTCTTCGGCAGTTACTTTTATTACAGATGCAGTTCCTCCAAGATGAATATTAGCTCTAAATTCGCCTGGCATAGCTTCTCGCTGAATTGCTGCAACTACTTTTCCGTCAATGACAAAACAACGAATGTCTTTTCCATTGGCTTCTTTAATAAATTCCTGAACTAAAATATTGGCGTTTAAGCTTTTAAAAGCATTAATAACACTTTCTGCTGCTTTTTTGGTTTCGGCTAAAACAACTCCTTTTCCCTGGGTTCCTTCTAATAATTTTACAATTAAAGGCGAACCTCCAACCATTTTAATCAAATTGTCTGTATCTAAAGGCGAGTTGGCAAAACCGGTTGTCGGAATGTCAATGCCGCTATTTAAAAGCAATTGCAATGAGTATAATTTATCTCGCGATTGTGTAATCGCTGTAGCGGAATTTAAAACAAAAACCTTCAATGCTTCAAATTGACGAGTCAGTGCACAACCGTAAAAAGTGATGCTTGGTCGAATTCTCGGAATAATAGCGTCAAACTGATTTAAAATTTTTCCGCCTCTGTAATGAATTTCCGGAGTTTTGGCATCCAGTTTCATGTAACATTCCTTTATATTCAAAAAATGCATTTCATGACCGCGCATTTCACCCGCTTCCATGATTCTTTTATTGCTGTACAATTCAGGATTACTGGCCAAAAGACCAATTCGTAAACCGGAACTTGCTTTTTCAGAATTTTGGTATAATTCTTTTAGCGATTCAGGAGTTGGCTGTCCCAGTAAATATTTTTCTTCCGGATCAACTAAAACACGACCGCTCATGGCTTCACGTCCTAAAAGCATTCTAAAACCCATCGAGTCACGATTGGTCAGAGTCATCTCTATTGGCCATTTAGAATCACCAATTTTAAAGCTTGTCTGAATCACATAACGATGTTCTCTAAAACCGCTTGAGCTTTTTACAATTCGTTTATCAACCAACGGAGCTTCACAATGAATGATGGTTTTGATATTATTCTGAATGGGATTAATGTCAAATTTCACCCAATTGGCATCATTTTTTATAAAAGGAGCTATGTTGATGGCGTGCATCGCCGAAGTTTTTGCACCAGAATCGACACGAGCTTTAATTGTCGGGATTCCGAGTTCTGGAAACGAGCACCATTCTTCGCTACCTAAAATGACTTTATTTTGAAGCATACGTTGTTTTTATATTATATAATTTAAATTCAAAAATAGCTAATTGCTTTTACTAAAGATAGTAAATTATACAAAAAAAATACCCGTTATGTTATGAAAACGTAACGGGTAAATTATTTTTGTTATAATTGTAAACTAATTTATTGATTAGTCGGCTCTTCGGCTTTATGAATTTCTACCGACAATTCTTGAGAATCATCTTTAAGGTCCATTAAAATTTCATCACCCGAGTGTATTTTCGAAGTAATGATTTCTTCTGCCAACAAATCTTCAACATATTTCTGAATGGCTCTTTTTAGCGGTCTTGCTCCAAATTGCTTATCAAAACCTTTATCAGCAATAAAAGCTTTTGCTTTGTCAGTAAGACTTAGTTTATAACCAAGTTCAGCAATACGAGAATATAGTTTTTTAAGCTCGATCTCGATAATCAAATCAATATCGTGTTTTTCTAAACTATTGAACACAATTACGTCATCAATTCTGTTTAGGAATTCAGGAGCAAAAGTTTTTTTCAATGCATTTTCGATAATGCTTTTTGAGTTTTCATCGGCCTGAGCTACTTTCGCAGCGGTTCCGAATCCTACACCTTGTCCAAAATCTTTCAACTGACGTGCTCCAACATTCGAAGTCATGATAATGATAGTGTTTTTAAAGTCGATTTTGCGACCTAAACTATCTGTCAAATATCCATCATCCAAAACCTGAAGCATCATGTTAAACACATCCGGATGCGCTTTTTCAATCTCATCAAGAAGTACTACACAATATGGTTTTCTACGAACTTTTTCAGTCAATTGTCCACCTTCTTCGTAACCTACGTACCCCGGAGGCGCTCCAACTAAACGAGAGATCGCAAATTTCTCCATGTATTCGCTCATGTCGATACGAACTAATGCATCTTCAGAATCGAATAATTCTTTTGCTAATACTTTTGCCAACTGGGTTTTACCAACACCAGTCTGACCTAAGAAAATAAACGAACCAATTGGTTTGTTAGGATCTTTAAGTCCGGCTCTGTTACGCTGAATAGAACGAGCAATTTTTAGTACAGCCTCATTTTGACCAATTACTTTGTTCTGAATCAATTCAGGCAATTTGGCTAATTTGTTGCTTTCTGTTTGTGCAATTCTGTTTACAGGAATTCCGGTCATCATCGAAACAACATCGGCTACATTATCTTCTGTAACTTCAATTCTGTTGTTTTTAGAATCTTCTTCCCATTGCTCCTGTGCAACAGCTAAGTCTTTTTCAATACGTTTTTCATCATCACGAAGTTTGGCAGCCTCTTCATATTTTTGTTTTTTGACTACCATGTTTTTGTTTTCGCGCACTTCTTCTAACTGACGTTCTAAATCAAGGATTTGTTTTGGGACGTCAATATTGGTAATATGTACACGAGAACCTGCTTCGTCAAGAGCATCAATAGCTTTGTCCGGTAAAAAACGCTCAGACATATATCTGTTTGTCAATTTAACACAAGCTTCAATTGCTTCCTGGGTATAAGTTACGTTATGATGATCTTCGTATTTGTCTTTTACATTGTTCAAAATGGCAATTGTTTCTTCAACAGAAGTTGGTTCTACAATTACTTTTTGAAAACGTCTTTCAAGAGCGCCGTCTTTCTCAATATATTGTCTGTACTCATCAAGAGTAGTGGCACCAATACATTGAATTTCGCCTCTTGCTAACGCAGGTTTGAACATGTTTGAAGCATCAAGCGATCCTGTTGCTCCGCCAGCACCTACAATAGTATGAATCTCGTCGATAAAAAGGATGATGTCATCATTTTTTTCCAGCTCGTTCATTACGGCTTTCATTCTTTCCTCAAACTGTCCTCTGTATTTTGTTCCGGCAACTAAACTCGCCAAATCAAGTGTTACAACACGTTTGTGGAAAAGAATACGCGATACTTTCTTTTGAATGATACGCAAAGCAAGTCCTTCTGCAATAGCAGATTTACCAACTCCCGGCTCTCCAATCAAAAGCGGATTGTTCTTTTTTCTACGGCTTAGAATTTGAGAAACACGTTCAATTTCTTTTTCCCGTCCTACAACCGGATCTAGTTTTCCTTCCTCGGCCATTTCTGTTAAATCTCTCCCAAAATTATCTAAAACCGGAGTCTTTGATTTTTTGTTTGACTTATTGGCGGGATTATTAAAACTACTTTCTTTAAGACTGTCATCTTGTCCTGAATCGTCATTATACGATTCGTTTCTTGGCAAGTTTTCTAAGAATTCTTCTTCGTTTGGCGTCATGTTTAAATATTGTTCTTTAGCTATGTCATAATCTATTTTTAGCTTATTCAACAGCTTGGTTGTGGGATCGTTTTCGTTTCGTAAGATGCATAAAAGCAGGTGTGCCGTGCTAATCGATGAACTTTGAAATACTTTTGCTTCAAGAAAAGTGGTCTTCAGCGCCCTTTCGGCCTGTCGGGTCAGATGAAGGTTTTTCTTTTCGGCATTTACCTCAACGCTCTGGTTGGCTGGACTCAGTATTTCTACCTTCCTGCGTAAATGGTCTAAATCGACTGCTAGGTTATTAAGTATATGAATAGCTTTTCCGTTACCATCTCTTAAAATGCCCAGCATTAGATGTTCAGTACCAATAAAGTCGTGTCCTAAACGAAGGGCTTCTTCCTTACTGTATGTAATAACATCTTTTACTCTTGGTGAAAAATTATCATCCATAATATATAATTGGTATTGTAAATTTAGTGAATTACAGTTTGAAAAACAAAAACCGTACCCTTCGAGAACTACTGTCAGCTAATTGACAAAAAAAATGGCAATAAAAACGTTAAAAAACGCTTAATTTATTAACCAAAAGCGAAAATAAAGTTGTTAATAAATCATTCAAATAAGTGTAGGGAAATAGCTGAAAAAAATTTAAAAAAACGTATCTTGGCACGCTTTGAAACTAATATAATTATTTAAACATAACAACTTATGTCTGAAGGAGAAAAGTTAATTCCTATTAACATTGAAGATGAAATGAAATCAGCTTACATCGATTATTCGATGTCAGTAATCGTATCGAGAGCGCTTCCTGATGTTAGAGATGGCTTGAAACCAGTGCATCGAAGAGTTCTTTACGGAATGTATGATTTAGGTGTAACTTCAAGATCTGCCCATAAAAAATCTGCAAGAATCGTAGGAGAGGTTCTGGGTAAGTATCACCCGCACGGTGATACCTCAGTTTATGACGCGATGGTGCGTATGGCTCAGGAGTGGAGTATGCGATACTTATTAGTGGACGGTCAGGGTAACTTTGGTTCTGTAGATGGCGATAGCCCTGCAGCGATGCGTTACACGGAGGCCAGAATGCGTAAAATCTCTGAAGATATTATGGCAGATATCGAAAAAGAGACAGTTGATTTTCAATTAAACTTTGACGATACCTTATACGAGCCAAAAGTAATGCCTACAAGAGTTCCGACTTTATTAGTTAACGGAGCAACAGGAATTGCAGTTGGTATGGCGACAAACATGCCGCCACACAATTTAACAGAAGTAATCAATGGTACCTTGGCGTATCTTGATAATAATGATATTGAAGTAGACGAATTAATGACACATATAAAAGCTCCCGATTTTCCAACCGGTGGTGTAATATATGGTTATGAAGGTGTTCGTGAAGCGTTTAAAACCGGTAGAGGACGTATTGTAATGCGTGCAAAAGTTGGTTTTGAAGAAGTAGACGGAAGAGAATGTATTATTGTTACTGAGATTCCTTATCAGGTTAACAAAGCCGAAATGATCAAACGTACGGCTGATTTGGTTAATGATAAAAAAATTGAAGGTATTGCCAATATTCGTGACGAATCTGACAGAAACGGTATGCGTATCGTTTATATACTGAAACGTGATGCTACTCCAAACGTAGTTTTAAATACCTTATATAAGTTCACTTCTTTACAATCTTCTTTCAGTGTAAATAATATTGCATTGGTAAAAGGCCGTCCACAAATGCTGAATCTAAAAGATATGATTCACTATTTTATTGAGCACCGCCATGATGTTGTGGTTAGAAGAACGCAGTTTGAATTACGTAAGGCCGAAGAAAGAGCACATATATTAGAAGGATTGATTATTGCATCTGATAATATTGATGAAGTAATTGCAATCATTAGAGGTTCTAAAAATACAGAAGAAGCCAGAGAAAAATTAATCGAAAGATTTAAATTATCAGATATTCAGGCCCGTGCTATTGTTGAGATGCGTTTGCGTCAGTTAACCGGTCTGGAGCAGGACAAATTAAGAGCAGAGTTTGAAGAATTGATGAAGTTAATTGAGCACTTAAAAGCTTTATTGGCCGATGTAGATTTGAGAACTGCCTTAATAAAAGAAGAACTTGAAGAAATTCGTGAGAAATACGGAGATGAGCGTCGTTCTCAAATTGAATATTCTGGTGGAGATGTAAGTATTGAAGATTTAATTGCTGATGAAAATGTTGTTATTACAATTTCGCACGCAGGTTACATCAAACGTACCAACTTAACAGAATATAAAACTCAAAATAGAGGAGGAGTTGGGCAAAAAAGCGCAGGAACAAGAGATCAGGATTTCCTTGAGCACATGTTCGTGGCAACCAACCACCAATATATGATGTTCTTTACCCAAAAAGGAAAATGTTTCTGGATGCGTGTTTACGAAATTCCGGAAGGAAGCAAAACCGCAAAAGGTAGAGCAATTCAAAACCTGGTAAACATTGAGAGTGATGATAAAGTAAAAGCTTTCATTTGTACACAAGACTTAAAAGACAAAGACTACATCAATAGCCACAATCTTGTAATGGTGACCAAACAAGGTCAGGTTAAGAAAACTTCTCTGGAGAAATATTCTAAACCAAGGGTAAATGGTGTTGCCGCTATTACTATTAAAGAAGGTGACGAATTGATGGGAGCACAGTTAACAGATGGCGAAAGTCAGATTATCCTGGCTGTTAAGTCTGGCAAACTGGTTCGTTTTGAAGAAACTAAAACACGTCCGATGGGAAGAACAGCTTCCGGAGTTCGTGGAATTACATTAAAAGATGATACTGATGAAGTAATTGGTATGGTTACTGTAGCTAAAGATAATGTGAACGATTCGCAAATTTTAGTTGTTACTGAAAACGGATACGGAAAACGTACCAAATTAGTAGACGACGATGGCGAAGATGTTTACAGAATTACAAATCGTGGTGGTAAAGGTGTTAAAACACTTAATATCACAGAGAAAACCGGAAAATTAATTTCTATTAATGCCGTAACAGATGCAGATGATTTAATGATCATTAACAAATCCGGATTAACGATTAGAATGGCTATTGAAGATTTACGTGTAATGGGTCGTGCAACGCAAGGAGTTCGATTGATTAACTTAAAAGGTAAAGATTCTATTGCTGCTGTGACCAAAGTTATGAAAGATGATGTAGCAGAAGTTATTGTAGATGAAGACGGAAATGTAATTGAATCTGTTATTGAAAGAGTCAAACCAGATTTAGAAGTTCTTGAAGATGACGGAACTGTTGAAGATGACGACGATGACGATGCAGATGATGTTGTAGAAGACGAAGACGACGCTGAAGAAGAAGAGTCTGAAGAATAATTGAACCACTTATAATTAAATATACAAATTGAATACTATGAAAAGTAAATATGTAATACTAGCGTCAGCATTATTGATTTCAGTAGCTACTTTTGCTCAAAAAGATCAGATTAAAAGTGCTGAAAAAGCATTGAAAAGCGGAGATGCCCAAGGAGCAGTCGCAATATTAAAAGATGCTGAAAATTTGGTGGTTAATGCCAAAGATGTTGAACAAGCTCAGTTCTATTTCGTAAAAGGAAATGCTTATTTGGAGTTAGCCAATAAAAAAGTAGACGAAAGTAAAAACCTTTCACTTGCTGCTGAGACTTATAAAAAATTGATTGATGTTGAAAAAGCGTCAGGAAAACAAAAATATTCTACTCAGGCTGCCACTTCGATTACAGAAATCAAAGGAAAACTGATCAATTCTGCAATTGCAGATTCTCAGGCAAGCAAACATGCCGAAGGTGCAAAAAAATTGTATGATGCTTATTTGTTAGACAAAAAAGATACAATCAATTTATACTACGCAGCTTCTACTGCAGTAAATGCTCAGGATTTTGATCTTGCTTTACCAATGTACGAAGAATTAAAACAATTGAACTATTCAGGAAAAGGAACAAGCTATACAGCAGTAAATAAAATTTCAGGAAGCGAAGATGGTTTTAATACGGCAAGCGAAAGAGATTTAGCAGTAAAATTAGGAACACACGAAAAACCTAAAACAGAATCAATTCCTTCTAAAAGAGGTGAGATCTACAAAAATTTAGCTCTAATCTTAGTTCAAAAAGGACGTAGTGAAGATGCTAAAAAAGCAATTGCAGATGCAAGAAAAGCAAATCCTGAAGATGCTTCTTTAATTCTAACTGAGGCAAATTTATATTTAGAGTCTAAAGATTTTGAAACATATAAAAAATTAGTTGGTGAGGCTTTACAAAAAGAGCCAAACAATGCCGATTTAGTTTTTAACTTAGGAGTTCTTAGTGCAAATGCAAAAAACAATGCAGATGCTGAAAAATACTATTTGAAAGCAATCGAAATTAATCCAAACTATGCAAATGCTTACCTTAACCTTGCAGCGTTAAAATTAGAAGCTGAAAAGCCAATCATTGACGAAATGAACAAATTGGGTACTTCTGCAAAAGATATGAAGCGTTACGACGTATTGAAAGCGCAAAGAGAAGACGTTTTTAAAGGTGTTATTCCTTACCTTAAAAAAGCAAACGAATTAGATCCTAAAAACGAAGATGTTTCTAAAACATTAATGGGAGTTTACAAAGCGTTAGAAATGACTGCTGAAGCAAAAGCTTTGAAAGCAACAATGTAATACTAATTGAATCAGAATAAAAAAAAACATCCCGTTGTAGCGGGATGTTTTTTTTATGGTTAGTTTTTTCTAACTTTCTAAAGTTGCCGAAAGTGTAATCGTCGTATTTAAAAGTTTAGAAATCGGACATATTTCTTTTGCTTTGGCGGCAGTGGCCTCAAATTCTTCAGCAGAAATATTCGGAACTTTTCCTTTTAGATCTAAATGAATTAAAGTTATCGTACCATCTTCAAAAGTTACTGTTGCCTCTGTATTTAAATCATCTGCGGTGAAACCACCTTCATTCAATAAAAAACTTAATTGCATCGTAAAACAGCCGGAGTGAGCTGCAGCTACTAATTCTTCAGGATTTGTTCCAACACCATCTGCAAATCTCGTTTTAAACGATAATTGTGCGTTATCCAGAGTTGTACTTTGTGTGCTGATTTTTCCAGTTCCTTCCATACCGGTTCCTTTCCAGTTGGCATTTGCTTTTCTTGTAAATTTCATATTCTTCTTTATTAAAATTAATAAGTGATTTACTCAATTGATTATCAATAGTGGTAACTATCAAATATAGTCAATATTTTAGAGAATTGTTTTATGAAATTGTATTACAATGTTAAATTTTGAATAGAATGGGGCCCATTAACCGCAAAACCCGCAAAGTTGTTTGGTTTATCTGAGTTATAAAAGCCTAAGTGCACAGAGCTCTGTATTGTTTTTGTTTGGCGAACTTTTAGTAAATCTTAGCATGCTTTCCGGTAAAAAAAAGGCGTCATGAATTTTCATGACGCCTTTTAATGGTTTTATAAGCTTTGGTATTATTCCTGACCTAAATTACGTAATTGTTTTAATTTGTCTTTCCAAACCTCAAGGCTTTCCTTGTGAATAGCAATATTTTTACGAACTTCAAGAACAATTGAATTCTCTTTTTTAGCATTTTTAGTATTAGCAAAAAATTGAATGTTATTCTCTAACTGAAAAATTTCGTTTTGCACTTCCTCAATTTTACGCATTAAAAAGATTTTTTCATTATCTAATTTACGCGTATCATTGCTGTCTGATAATGAGTCAATTCTGTTAGAGAAACGCATCATTTCTGTTTCTTTTTTACTCAAACTTAGTTTTTCAAAAAGAGCATCTAAGATTTTATTGAATTTGCCTTCAATATGGCGTCTTGCAAAAGGCACTTTTCCAAATCCTTTCCAGGTTTCGATGTGTGCTTTTATAGCATCCAGATCTGTTTTGTGATCGCCTGTAAGCTGAAAAGCTCTTAAGGTATCCAGATAGGCTTTCTTATTGTCAAATGCAGCAACTTCGTCAACATTTTCTTCAGATTTGTGTTCTTTTAGTTTGTCAAAATAGTGGTTGCAGGCATCTTTAAATTCTTTCCAGATTTTATCTGAGTATTTTTTAGGCACGTGACCAATTTGTTTCCACTCTTCCTGAATTTGTTTCATTACTGGAGTGGTAGCACCAAAGTCTGTACTTTCCTGTAATTCTTTAGCCTTCGCCACAAGAGCCATTTTTTTATTTAAATTGTCGTTTTGATCTTTTTTAATGTCTTTGTAAAACGAGTTTTTAAAAGCATTAAAATTTCTAACCGCTGTTTTAAAGGCAGCCCAGGTTTCTTCGTTTACTTCAGATGGTACCTTTCCGGCAGCAAAAAACTCATTTCTAAGTGCTTCTACTTTCTGAATCTGAACCAGCCATTGCGAATGAGAGTTTACTTTTTCAGTACCTAAAACTTCAATTTTAGCGATGATTTCTTTTTTTACTTCAAGATTTTGCTGTTCGTTGGCTCTTTGGCTTTCAAACAAAACTTCTCTTTTGTCATGGATTTTTTTCGTCAGTTCGCTAAACTTATTCCAGATTGTATCACGGTGTTCTTTAGAAACCGGACCAATATCTTCCTTCCAGATTCGGTGTAAATCCTGTAGTTCACGAAATGCCTTGCTAATATCAGTTTCATTAACAAGTTCTTCAACGCGAGCAATAATTTTTTGCTTTTGCTCTAAATTGTATTTAAAGTCAAGATCTCTTGCTTCTCGGTCTAAGTGTAGGTAATCGTAAAAATTCTCTACATGAAAGTGGTAATTATTCCAAACGTGATTGTATTTGTCTTTAGGAATCGCTCCGGCATTTTTCCATCTTTCTCTTAAATCATTAAAATGTTTAAGGGTGTCTTTAATGTTTTCCTGCGGATTTATAAGTTCTTTTAGTTCTTCAACTATGGCAAGACGATTCTCTAGGTTCGATTTTAGATTGGTTTGTAAATGTTTAAAATGAACATTTCTTTTTTCTCTAAAAACATTATAATATTCATCAAATTTAGATTTTAAAGGAGAGTGGTATTCAAATTCTTCATTTGGATCCTGGTTCGTAGCATTAAACTCTTCCTTTTTCTCTTCAATGAGATGATTGTATTGTAGTAAAAATGATTTTTTAATTTCTTCAATATGATCTTTAACAGACATTACCTTATCTGTGCTGATCAATTTTTTAAGTTCATCAACCAGTGCATCCATAGAGAAAGTATCATAATCCTGCATAGGAATATCATGACGGTCTTTTAGCGTCTCATCTTCACTCTCTTCGGCATTCGAATTTGTTATGGCATCTAATGCAGTCTGGTGAGTGGTTTCTGTTGTTTCGGCAGTATTTTCTAATGCTGCTTCATTGTCTGAAGTTTCATTATCAACAGCATTTTCAGAAACAGCAGTTTCAACTGCGTTCTCTTGTGTAGAATCGCTAACTTCGATTCCTGGTTTTCCGTCTGCATCTTGCAGGTTATCATTCTTTTCTTCTAACATTTTAAATGTATAAGGTTTTTATTTTAAACAGTGCGAAAGATAGTAAAGGAGTTTCTAAATACAAAATAAATCGTTTGTTTATACGCTATTATACGATGAAATTCTTATTTATTGACCTAATTTAAGATTGTCATCTAACTTTTTTAGTCGATTGTTTGAATTTAATTTAAATTCAGTTTTAATAGTGATTTAAGAAATTGTGCTAAATTTTTATGCTCATGAAAAAAATTAATGTTCTTTTAATAATAATATTTTTCTGCAATAGTCACAATATCAATCCCAAACTAAAATAATATAAGCATTCCTACTTCAATACCGTAATTATAAGATTTATGGCTTCCAAAACCTACACTTGGGTGAATATATGCCATATCGTTTGCGGTTATTTTTCTGCCCAATTCTATAAAAGCACTATTTGGGAATCCTTTATTGGTTGCGTTATATCTAAGAGCAACATCACCGGCTATCCAGTTTTTTCCTATTATGTACATGAGGTAGTTCTCAAATGATGTGGTATTGATATCCTGACGATTTTCTGCGCCTGCAAAACTGATTTGGTTTTCGAGAGAAGCAATCCATATTAATCTCTTCTCCTTAATATAGGCGCCATAAAAGATAGCAGGAGCAAAGACCCATTTTCCTGTCCCTAAAGCCGGATCTGTAGCTGAATTTGAAACAACCCGCGCTCTAAATGCCAGTCCGCTGCTATTGTTTAAATACGGAATATAACTAATCCCGGCTCCAATATCTCCAATTCCGGTTTTATTCTTAGTAGACGTATTAGTTGAAATGAGAGGCAGATCGACTCTTAAATTCCACGCTTTATTGGCAATTGGATGCAAAAAGCGAATTTGTGTGGTATTGAAGGAACCGGAATCGATATCTAAATATTCATTAAATAATAGAATAGTTTTGAGATAGTAGTGATAACGTGCCTCTGTGTATGGATTTTTTTTGGGCTCAAAAGTATCCTGAGCCTTTGCAGAAAAAGCAATTAATAAGCCGGATAAATAAAAAAGTATAGATTTATTCATAACTAGCTGTTAATAAACAGACTAAGTTACGAAAAAATTATATTGCAACTTTCGCAGAAGCTGCTTTTTTTACTTATTCCAGATTTTCCAGGCTTTCTCTGCCTGAAATATTAGCATGTCGTAGCCATTTTTTATTGTGGCTCCTTTTTCTTTAGCATTTTTTAAAAATTGGGTTTCCGCCGGATTGTAAATTAAATCGTAAGCGATGTGCTTTTCTGTAAAAAACTCGTAAGGCAAATCAGGACAGGCTTCAATATTTGGACTTGTTCCTATCGGAGTACAATTGATGATAATCTGAAAGTTATCAAAAGTGGTAGCATTGATTAAATTGTAATCAATAATATTTTCCTTAGCTTCTCTTGAAACAAAAGTATAAGGAATATTAAGTTCATCCAAAGCAAAAGCTACACCTTTTGAGGCACCGCCTGTACCCAGAATAAGCGCTTTTTTATGATGGGATTCTAGTAGCGGTTTTAATGATTTTTTGAAACCATAATAATCAGTATTGTATCCTTTTAACTTTCCGTTTTTGGTAAATTTGATGGTGTTTACAGCGCCAATCAGGGCCGCTTTTTTTGATAATTTATCTAAAAAAGGCAGTACTTGTTCTTTATAAGGAATGGTAACATTTAATCCTTTTAGATCAGGGTTGTTTTTCAACAATCCGCTAAAGTGATTGATGTCTGCAAGATCAAAATTTTCGTAACTATTGCCAGCAAAAATTTCGTCATTGAATTTTTCTGTAAAATATCCTTTTGAAAATGAGTAACTAATATTACGGCCTAACAAGCCAAAACGCCTTTTTAAAATATCAATCATTATTGTTTTCTATGTTTTTCAATATAATTTCTAACTGTTTTTTTCGTCCAGACTACCGGAAACAAATCTTCGATCAGAATATAATTATCAAAGTTCAAACGCAAACCATTGCTTAAATGAAATTTTGCTTTCGTAGTATCCTGAGTCATGAAGTACAAACCGGCCAAACGATATTCGATTTCATTTTCTTCCGGAAAATATTCAGAAGCTTGTAATAAAGTTTGAATAGCGGTTTCAAATTCACCAAGAAATTGTAATATATCGACCCAGTACAACCAGGTATCTAAGGCATAATCGCCAAATTCTACTGCCTTTCTGTATCCAAACTCAGCCTCTTCAAAAAAGTTCATTTGTTTGTTGATCGTTGCGTAACGTTTCCAGTACAAACGGTTTTGGTTGTCTATTGCCAACGCCTTATTGACGAAAAACAAAGCCTTTTGGAAATTTTTCTGACGAACATGGAAATCAGTAATGGCAATCCAGCCTTTGTCCAGAAGCGGATCTTCGTGAACGGTTTGGTTGTAGTATTGTAGTGCTTTCGCAGAATTCCCAAGTTTTTCGTAACATTTTCCTATTCGCAATAATGCATAAGAAGTGGCATCGTCTAACTCGATGGTACGGTTGTAGCTTTCAATAGCTTCTGCATATTTTTTTAAACGCTCATAAGCTTTTGCTTTTTCCATAAATGCACCCAAGAACTCGTCGTCAATTAAGGTTGCGTAGTCAAAAGCGCGAATGGCATTTTCATACTCTTTTACGCCATAGTGCAATCTACCTAACTGATGCCAGGCAATTTCGCTGTATGGGTTTTTGTTGATATAATCGTTTAAGTATACAATGGCTTCCTGATTTTGATCTAAAAATTCAAAACAGTACACTACATTATACAAGGCAGACTGATCTTCTAGATCTTCTTCAAGACATTTGATAAAACTGTCTTTTGCCATTTCAAGATTATCCATGAAAAGATATTCCATTCCAATTAAGTTGTACACGTCAGCATAATCGTCTGTATATTGCAGGGCAATTTTAAGCAATTCTACTGCTTTTTCGTGTTGGTCTCTCTTAGAACAAATATTCGCTTTCTGAATGTAAATTTCTTCGTTGTTGGGTTCAATTGCATACAACTCATTTAAGAGTTTTTCGGCGATTTCCAGTTTATCGTCGTACACCAGCATCTCTACTTGTACTAATTTTAAGCCTGTAGATTTTGGATGTTGGTCTAATGCAAGTTTTAAGGCCTTTTTTGCTAAATTAGCCTTACCTATGTCTAAATAATGAAGAATGATTTCTTCAAATTCTTCAGAATCAAAAAAGAGTACTTTGTTCGTTTTTAACATCGACTCAAATTTTGATAAGGATAGGTTATAATCTTCTTCTTCGTTGCTTAATTGCATACTCTCTTTATTTGAAATTAGCCCGTTATAAATTTAGGCAACCATATTATTGTTGTGTGGAATGAAAATTAATTGTTGTGAACAATTTAATTAACAATATGGACAGAATTTACGTTCTGTTTTTAATTATAATCTTTTGATTTGTAAAAGATTATTGTGATTAGTACTTTGTTTTATTCATCGCCCGGAGCCCTAGCCCAGATAGGAACGGCATCCTTTTGTTTTTTTCTTTAAAAAACAAAAGATATAGTGGATAGCTGGAAATAGCTCCTAACTATGCTTCTTGTTCCTTTTTCAGAATTTCATCCATAACATTTAAAATTATGGAGCAGCCTTCTTTTATTTCTTCTTCAGAAATGGTTAACGGAGGTGTTATTCGTATGGCGCATCCTTCAAAGAGCAGCCAAAATAAAATTAAGCCTTTATCCTGACAGTTCAAAATAACCTGATTGGTTATTTCTGCACTTTCGGTCATTGCCGCCAACATTAATCCTTTTCCTCTAACTTCTTTTATCAAAGGATGTACCAAAAGCGATCTGAAGAGTTTTTCCTTTTGTAAAGCTTCTGTCATTAAATTTGTTTCAGTTAATTCCTGCAAAGTAGCTAAACAGGCTGACGCAATGACAGGATGTCCTCCAAAAGTGGTAATATGTCCTAATTTTGGATTTTCGGTTAAGAGGTCCATTTTTTCTGCCGATGCTGTAAAAGCACCAACCGGCATTCCGCCGCCCATTCCTTTTCCCATTACGACAATATCCGGAACGACATCGTAGTTTTGAAAGCCAAATAATTTTCCGGTTCGGCCAAAACCCGGCTGAATTTCGTCGAGAATCATGAGGGCTCCAACCTCATCGCAGCGCTCTCGTACCTTTTGCAGAAAATCATTCTCGGGCTGAATAAAACCTGCGCCGCCCTGAATTGTTTCTAACAGAATTCCTGCTGTTCGGGTTGTTATTTTTTGAAGATCTTCCTCGTTATTAAAAGTGATAAAATCAACATCCGGGAGCAACGGTCGAAAAGCTTGCTTGCGTTCTTCAAAGCCCATAACACTCATAGAGCCCATGGTGTTGCCGTGATAGGCATTATGACAAGAAATAAGCTGACTGCGTCCTGTTACACGTTTCGCTAATTTTAATGAGCCTTCGATTGCTTCTGTACCTGAATTTACTAAATACGTTTTATTTAATGATTCCGGCAGGAGCGAAGCCATTAGTTTACAATATGCTACAGCCGGACTTTGCGAATATTCTCCGTAAACCATTACATGAGAATATTTATCTAACTGGTCTTTTATGGCCTGATTTACTCGTGGGTGCTGGTGCCCTAATGTACAAGCAGAAACGCCTGCCACAAAATCTAGATACTTCTTGTTGTCGGTATCGTAAATATAGGAGCCAATGGCATGTGAAACCTCCATTCCTAAAGGATAAGGTGACGTTTGTGCCTGATATTTTATAAAATCTGGATTCACTGTAATTTGTTTAAAAAAGTTCCATGTTTTAAATTTCAGGTTGATTTAAAACTGAAAACTATGAATTATTTAACTGCAAAGATCGCAAAGTTTTGTGAACTATAGACTGAAGTTGTTTTTTTATAAGATCGCAAAAGCTAAGATCTAAATTTTTACTAAAATCTATTTTTTAGTTTTAGTACCGGTTTTTGCGGTATCTGATTTGGATGCACTTGTTTTAACACCAGGTTTCTTCTTGTCATAATCGCGGGTTTCCTTCCTGACTTGCATCGGAACATCTTTGTCTTTTGCTTCCTGATCTTTTCCTTGCTGAATGAGTTTATCATTCATTTCATTGTCTTCGGCAGTAAAAATATCATCTTTCGATTTTATTCTTTCGTCGCCTCGCCAGCGCAGGCCTTTTAGTTTTCGAGCGTTTTCGGGCAGATCGGCTTCCGGATAAACGTCGCCGTCTACCTTATTAAAAAAAGTAATGGTTTCGATATCATTATTTTCTAAAATAAGATTGATTTTACTGCTTACATTTTTATTAATTCCTATTAGTTCATTGGCTTCATTCCGCATGTAATAAACAACTTCTGTATTTTTTATGACGTCGACATCGTGCAATTTTCCTTCCTTAAACTTACCAAACAAGTTGAGTCCCTTGACTTGATTATAGCCGGTTCCCAGTGTATCCCGCGAGACTATAAAGGTGTTATTGAGTACTTTAAGCGAATCTAGTTTTTTAGTATTGCTATCGCCAATAAGGTGCATAACATCTCCGGTAATCTGGCTTTCGCCATTCCACAAAATCGGATTTCCTATGAGTTTTGTCAAAGCCGTTTTTGAGTTAGAGTGTATGGAGTCACACTTTCCGCTCATGTCAATTTTAAAGAAACGAACATTGTTATACGCTCTTAAAATTCGCTCTCCTTCTTTTCCGGTAACCATTAATTTTTTACCATGAATGTAAACAGAATCTTTTTCGACAAGATTTATTGCAACCGCTCTTTTCGTTACAAACATCGAGTCTTTTAGTTTGTAAATCTCAGCATAATGCCCTTTTACAATTCCGCGATTGATCGAGTCGGTAATTTTTACATTTCGTGTTGCAGAGGCAAACTCAATGTTACGATTATAATACAAGCTATCGCCTTCTATAAGCCTGTCATCGTATTTAATGTATGATTTTCTTAAAAAATGCGCCAGGTTTTTCTTGGTGTCATAAAAACCTTTTTCTGTATAAATATAATTAGCTTTACTCGTAATGGTCGAAGGACCAAGTAAATACGTATGTCCGGAATTGCTGTAGTAATCTAAGTGATTAGACTTTATAACATATTTAGGATTTGTGATCGTAACTTCGGTAAGGAATTGAAATTTTTTCTCCTCCACAAAATAACGTCCTGATTTACTTACCAGCGTATTGTCTTTGTTGACAATTGTACCTTTTGTATTGTAAAAAACCTGTTGGATATTTCGGTCAAAATTAATGGTGTCGGTTCGTAAAGTAGCATCGGGAGAACTCATAACAGCATCTCCGGTAGCAAAAGCTTTTTTTAACTCACCACTATATTCAGCATATTTACTGTTCAAAAACAAAGTATCACCCTGAACCAATTGTACATTTCCAAAAGCTTTGAGGTAGTTTTCCTTCTGAAAAAAATAAGCTTTGTTGCAGGTCAGGACTACACCATCATGATTCAGTTTCACATTTCCTGTCAAAAGCAATCCATCTGGTACCAACTCCTGATTAACTTCTGCATAATCAGATTTCTCCAATTCGATTTGTTTTGTCTTTGCTTTTACTTTTGGTGCCTGTGCTAAAATGAATTGTGCACTTAGTAAAAGCAAACAATAAGTTATGAAAAACAGTGATTTCTTCAATTGATTAAATTTTTGTCAAATTTATGAAAAAGGATAGAACCTTTGGCGATATTAAGATTAATTTATAATTCAAAACCTGCTTAAAGTATCGTGTGGTTTTTGCCGCTTATTTTATCAACAAAATTGACAACTCTTTCGTTGTAGTTTGAGTTTTGCCAACAAAAATGATTTTACATTCTTCTCCATTTAAAAATTAGTCTAAATTTAGAAAATGATTTTTCAACGATCGGGAACGATTGGTAGTTGGAGAAACGAAAAAGTTTAGATAATGAATAAGATTAACAAAAAAGTTTTTGTTGCAGGTTTTGCTGCAACCATGCTGTTTGTCGCATGTAAAACAAAAGATTTAAAAATGAATGCAGTAAAAGAAGAAGTTTCTACCCCTAAAAAAGTTGTAGTTTATCAGGTTTTTACCCGTTTGTTCGGAAATAAAAATACGACTAATAAACCATGGGGAACGATTGAAGAAAATGGCGTTGGTAAGTTTAATGATTTTACAGATAAAGCGCTTCATGAAATTAAGGATTTAGGAGTAACGCATATTTGGTACACCGGAGTTCCGCATCATGCACTCGTTAGGGACTACAAGGCTTTCGGAATATCTGATGATGATCCAGAGGTTGTAAAAGGACGTGCAGGATCTCCTTATGCTGTAAAAGATTATTACAATGTAAATCCTGATTTGGCAGTTAATCCCGCCAACAGACTTCAGGAATTCGAAGATTTAATTGCAAGAACCCATAATGCAGGTCTGAAATTGATTATCGATATTGTTCCAAATCATATTGCCCGAAAATATGAAGGAAAAAATAATCCTGAAGGGGTAAAAGATTTTGGTGCCGAAGACGATGTTAACGTGGAGTATAAAAGAGATAACAACTTTTATTATATTCCGAAATCGCATTTTGAAATTCCGGACGGAGATATTCCGTTAAACGGAGAAAAAAATCCGATGGTTGACGGCTTCTTTGATGAAAATCCCGCAAAATGGACAGGTAACGGATCCAGAAAAGTAAAACCGGACCAAAATGACTGGTACGAAACGGTAAAAGTTAATTATGGAATTCGTCCGGACGGTTCTAAAGATTTTCCTGAGCTACCGGCAGGATTTGATCAAAAATCGTATCAGGAGCATTTTGAGTTTTGGAAATATAAAGATGTGCCTGATTCCTGGAAAAAATTCAGATCTATTGCTTTGTACTGGACAGCAAAGGGAGTTGATGGTTTTCGTTATGATATGGCCGAAATGGTTCCGTACGAATTTTGGAGTTATATGAACTCTGCGATCAAGATGAAAAATCCAAATGCTTTTTTACTGGCAGAAGTCTATAATCCAAATGAATATAGAAATTATATCCGTCTGGGTAAAATGGATTATTTGTACGATAAAGTAGAGACCTATGACAAATTGAAAGAGGTGATTCGCGGAAAAGCCTTGCCAGACGGATTATCAGATATTCAAAAAAGAATGGAGGACATAGAACACCATATGCTTCATTTTTTAGATAATCACGACGAACAGCGTTTAGCAAGTCCGGAATTTGCCGGATCTCCAGAAAGAGGGAGGCCTTTAATGGTAGTGTCTACAACCATTAGTACTTCGCCAACTATGGTTTATTTCGGGCAGGAAGTAGGAGAGCCTGGAAATGAAAATGCTGGTTTTGGAACGCGATCCAGAACGTCGATTTTTGATTATATTGGAGTTCCTAACCATCAGCGTTGGATGAACGACGGTAAGTTTGATGGCGGACAGCTTTTAGAATCAGAAAAAAACCTGCGCGATTTTTACAAAAGATTGTTGAATTTTTCTCTTAAAAGTACTGCTTTAATGGGAAGTTTTCAGGAAATTCAATCTGCAAATCGTATGGATAACTTTGGTTATGATGATTTGATTTATTCGTATGTACGTTGGTCTGAAAATCAGAAATTAATAATTGTTGCCAATTTTTCTTCTGAAAAAACAAGTGAGTTTGATTTGAAGATTCCTGCCGATGTTATTTCAAAATGGAGTTTAAAAGACGGTTCATACGTTCTTTTAGATCAATTGTTTTTGCAAAATAAAACCTATTTTACAGTAAAGAATGGAGTAGGAGTAGCAAGAGTTAAAATATTACCTTCGGAATCGTTTATTTATGAGATCAAATAAAATTGTAAAATTTAAGATAAAAAACATTAAATAGGTCTCTGCCAGGAGTGAGTACTATCTCTCTACAAGAGAAAATAAAAAAGCTGATACAAATTTGTATCAGCTTTTTTATTTATACCTTTTTGACTTTCTTTAAAGCCTCGATATAATACTCATTTACTTTTTCCCAATTAATGTGTTGGTAAAAAGCATCTACATAGCTTCCTTTTCTATTTTGATAATCCAGATAATAAGCATGTTCCCATAAATCGATTCCTAAAATAGGAGTTCCCGGAATTAACGCATTTTTCATTAACGGATTATCCTGATTTTCTGTTGTTGTGACTTGTAATTTTCCGTATCGGTCTACAATCAACCAAACCCAGCCAGAACCAAATTGCTTTTCTGCCTGCCCTTTAAATTGAGTGGTAAGATTGCTAAATGAGCCAAATTCTTTATTGATCGAACCAGAAAGAGTGTCTTTTGGAGTTTGTTCCGTTGGAGATAAAACATTAAAATACAGGGTATGGTTGTAATAACCACCTGCATTTTGGCGCAGTTTAAGATTGGTTAAAGGCATTTTTTTTAAAATGTCTTCAATTGGCATGTTTTCAAACTCAGTCGAAACAATCTCTTTATTAAAATTGTTAGTATAAGATAAATAGTGTTTAGAATAATGTGTTTCTAAAGTAAGAGATCTAATCTCCGGAGCCAGACCATCATAAGCAAAAGGCAGTTTAGTAAGTTCAAATGAACCTGGATCTGCTTTTACGTCATTTGGTGAACCAATTGTTATTTTTTCTTCCTTAGTGGGTAAAGGAACTTCTACAACTTCAGTTAGCTTATTGCCGTCATTACAAGAAAATAATACTAAAAATGAAGCTAAAATGCTGAAACGAACAAAGTTATTCTTCATAATGTTAATTTATTTTGCTGTTAGAGAATTGATGATCTCAATATAATTTTCTTTTGCCTCGTCGATCGATATGTGGCTAATTTGCATCCAGGCATTTGTTTTGAAAGCATCCCGCAAATCAAAATTCTCATTTTGATTGAATACTGCAGTTCCATACGTGGCCTGTTTGTAATACGCATAAAGTCGTAACTGCACATCTTGTGGCAGCGAAGCCTGAGTCATGTGCAACGCCTTTTCGACAGCCTCAGCAAAACGGGTATCTAAATCTTTTTCAATCATTAAGCTTTTGTAGCGATAATGGTTTTTCCGCCAATTGCTTTTTGGTTTAAAACCACATTTATTGGAGTTCCTAAAGGTAAAAATAAATCTACTCTTGAACCAAATTTAATAAAACCGGCATCTGTACCCTGAACAACCTGCATTCCCTCCTGAGCATAATTTACAATTCTTCGTGCCAATGCACCTGCAATTTGTCTGTATAAAATTTGTCCAAAAGTTTCGTTTTCAATGACAACCGTAGTTCTTTCATTTTCTTCACTTGCTTTTGGGTGCCATGCTACCAAAAATTTACCAGGATGATATTTACTGAATTTTATGATTCCGTCCATAGCGTAACGTGTAACGTGAACGTTAATAGGAGACATAAAAATAGAAACTTGTAAGCGTTTATCTTTAAAGAATTCGCCTTCATAAACTTCTTCTATAACTACAACTTTTCCATCAACCGGCGCAAGAATTTGTTCACTGCTTCTCACAGCGATTCTTCTCGGATTTCTGAAAAATTGCAAAATAATAATCAAAATTACTACTCCAGCAATTTGAACTAGCATTCTTAACCAGGCAATGTCAATGAATTTGTCAGCAATTAAAAGTACAGCAACAGCAAAAATTGTACCTAGTAAAATGGATGGTCCTCCTTCTTTATGAAACATAATATAAAATTTGATAAAATAAAAATATAATTGGTGCTACAAATATAACACTATCTAGTCGATCTAAAATACCCCCGTGTCCGGGCATGATGGAACCGCTGTCCTTGACACCGGCAATTCTCTTAAACTTTGATTCAATCAAATCTCCAATTGTACCAAAAACGCTTACAATTACAGCAATAATCATCCAAATTAAAATAGACTTACTGCTAAATTCAGGATTGGGCTGAATATAAAATTTTGAAATTAAAAAGCCAGCAAAAGCTGCAAAAACTGCTCCGCCTATAAAACCTTCAATTGTTTTTTTGGGAGAAACACGTTCAAACAGTTTGTGTTTTCCGATTGACTTTCCAACCAAATAGGCAAAAGTATCGTTGGTCCAGATAAGAATAAATAATCCCAGAATAATCTTCGGATTATAATCATTGGTTCCGAATGAAATTTTGACAATAAAAACAAATGGTAATGTAATATAACCTAGAAGATATAAGAATTTAGATGAAATGCTTATTTTTTGCACTGAATCATAAAACAAGAATAAAATGCATTTTATAGAAACAACAAGTGTTACAGCCAGAAGAATTAAATCTAATTGCTGAATGTTTACTTCTAAATTGAGATTTGTATTAAAAAGCGTGTTTAAATAAGAAGCAGTTTGTTTGCCGTAGTGGCTTACTAATACAATGGCAGCATAAACAAGAGTCCCGAAAAGAATCGAAAAGATTTTATTCAGGTTTACTAAATTGGAAAATTCGTAGATTGTGATGATTAGGAAAATGCCAAAAAGAATAATAAAGCTTTCGGTAGAAAACAGAATAGATGTTAAAAGTAAAGCAATGTAAACAGCACCAGAAATGGTTCTCTTAAGTGTTTCATTCATCTTAAAGGTCTTCTAAGAGCAATAAATACAAATTCTTGGCAACACTTCCGTATTGTGTAAAATCTTCTTCTTTCGCTTTTTCGAAATATTTTATTGTGGTAATATTTGTCGGATAATCTCTTTCGTATTTACGTTTAATAGCGCTTAAGCCATCACTTTTCATCGGGAGAATTTGACTTGTAGTTGCTATGATGACAATGTTTGCCGGTAATTCGTTTGGTTTGTCTTGTCTGATTTGTTTTGATGAAAATAAAATAGAACCTTCATCAGCAATTAGATTTTCGCAGGTAGCCAGTAAAAATCTTGGATTTCTTGGAGAAACATAAAGTAATTTGTTTTCCTCCAGTAAACTAAAAAGAGCAGGTTCATAACATAAAACTTCTTTCTCGAACCAGTCGTTCTCCTCTAATATGTTTTCAAACTGTTCTGCTACTTCCTGTTTGTTTTCACAATACAAAAATTTACCGCCATTTTTCTTAAAATTAAAAATGAATCGTTCATCTAAAGAAAGATGACTGTCCTGAGCAGGATTTCCTCCATATTGGCTTTCATTTTCTTCGTCAGAAGCGGCGTCGCTGGAACCAAATATTTTTTTGAAAAAATTCATTTTATATGAAATACTTTACATGTTAATTGAAAACGTTCAAAGATAAAAAAATCTTAATTCAAAAGCCTGTTTTGAATTAAGATTTTAAAAAATATTACATATTTAGTGAATAATTTACGAAACTACTTCTTCTAAGTTTTTGTCAAAAGTACGTTTTCCGAAAATATTTTCTAAGTCATCTTTAAAAATAACTTCTTTTTCTATCAATATATCAGCAAGCTGATTTAGTTTGTCTTTGTTTTCTTCTAAAATTTGAATTGCTCTTTGGTATTGACCTTCAATTAATTCTGAAATTTCAGCGTCGATAATTTTAGCAGTTTCGTCAGAATATGGTTTAGAGAAATTGTATTCGCTTTGTCCACTTGAATCGTAATACGTAACATTTCCAATTTTATCGTTCAATCCGTAAATAGTTACCATTGCACGAGCCTGACGTGTTACTTTTTCTAAATCACTTAATGCTCCGGTAGAAATTCTGTCAAAAGTTACCTTTTCAGCAGCTCTTCCGCCCATGGTTGCACACATTTCGTCTAACATTTGATCTGTTCTTACGATTTGTCTTTCTTCTGGTAAGTACCAAGCAGCTCCTAAACTTTGTCCACGAGGAACAATAGTTACTTTAATAAGTGGGGCAGCATGTTCTAACATCCAGCTTACAGTTGCATGACCTGCTTCGTGAATCGCAATTGCTCTTTTCTCTTCTGGAGTAATGATTTTGTTTTTCTTTTCAAGACCGCCAATGATTCTGTCTACAGCATCCAGGAAATCTTGTCTGTCAACAGCAGACTTGTTGTTACGGGCAGCAATTAAAGCAGCTTCGTTACAAACGTTTGCAATATCAGCTCCAGAGAATCCCGGAGTTTGTTTTGCTAAGAAATCAAGGTCAAGGCCTTCAACCTTTTTAATCGGTTTTAAGTGCACCTGAAAGATTTCTGCTCTTTCGCGAATGTCTGGTAAATCAACAAAAATTTGTCTGTCAAAACGACCGGCACGCATTAATGCTTTATCCAGAACATCAGCTCTGTTGGTTGCAGCTAAAACAATTACGTTTGAGTTTGTACCAAAACCATCCATCTCTGTTAGTAATTGGTTCAAAGTATTTTCTCTTTCGTCGTTTCCGCCAGACATATTGCTTTTTCCTCTGGCTCTACCCACTGCATCGATCTCATCGATAAAAATAATAGCGGGAGATTTTTCTTTTGCCTGCTTGAATAAATCACGAACACGTGATGCACCAACACCCACAAACATCTCAACGAAATCAGAACCTGATAATGAGAAGAATGGTACCTGAGCTTCGCCGGCAACAGCCTTAGCTAATAAAGTTTTACCAGTTCCCGGAGGTCCTACAAGTAAGGCTCCTTTTGGAATTTTGCCTCCAAGATTAGTGTATTTTTCTGGGTTTTTAAGGAACTCAACAATTTCTTGTATTTCTTCTTTAGCACCTTCTAAACCTGCAACATCTTTAAATGTTGTTTTGATATCTGTTTTCTCATCAAACAATTTAGCTTTTGATTTTCCAATATTGAAAATTTGTCCGCCACCGCCACCAGCGCCGCCTGACATTTTACGCATAATGAAAATCCATACACCAATAATGATGATGATTGGAAGCAAGCTAATTAAAATGTCGCTCCAGTTATTTTTTTGCAGGAAGTTGAAATCTTTCAATTTACCTTCTACAACTGCTTTTTCCAGTTTTGTTTGAAAAATTTGGTCGTTACCAATTTCTAAAGTATAGTGAGGACCTTTGTTTGCACGGTCAAAAATATCTTTAGCTACTTTTTTATTGGCAGCATCTTTAAGTGCAGCCGTGGTTAAATATACCTCAGCTTCAGCTTTATTATAAACGATAACTTTTTCAATTTGCCCTTTTTCTAACAGTACATTGAATTTAGAAGAAGTTAATTGAGCAGGTTCGCTTAAATTAGATCCTCCGGTAGCAAAACTTATAAATAAAAAAACTAAAAGTATTGCGGTATAGATTAACCAGGGACTTATTTTAAATTTACTCGGATTTGGATTATTATCTTTAGCCATTAGAAAAAATTTCTTTAGTATTTGTTTTCGATTGTAGTTATTTTGGCGTCACCCCATAGGCTTTCGATATTATAGTATTCGCGAATGTGTTTCTGGAAAACATGTACCACTATATGCACATAGTCCATTAGAACCCATTCTGCATTATCGGTTCCTTCTACGTGCCAGGGTTTGTCTTTAAGATCTTTTGATACAGTTTTTTGAATGGAGTTTACTATGGCATTAACTTGGGTATTAGAGCTACCGTTGCAAATAACAAAATAATCGCAAACAGCCGTATCTATTTCTCTTAAGTCAAGAATATCGATATCATTTCCTTTTACTTCTTCAATCCCTTTGATTATGTTCGCCAATAGAACATCATTGTTAATAGTCTTTTTCGCCATGAATTATTTTATATGAATTTGTAAAGTTACCAAATTTTGTGATTATTTTTGAACCTTAACAAAATATTAAATTAAGTTATTTAAATTATTTCAATGAAACTAATCAAACTCGATGCCATAGATTCGACAAACGACTTTCTTAAAGCGATGTCCGGTCAGGATGAACTTGATAATTTTACCGTCGTAACGGCTGAAAATCAGACAAAAGGCAAAGGGCAAATGGGAGCGAGTTGGCAGTCTGAGTCTGGTAAAAACTTAATTATGAGTGTCTTGGTAAAGGATTTTATTTTTCATAACACCAATGTATTTAATTTAAGCTTAATTGTTTCCTTATCCGTTATTGATGTTTTAAAAACGGTAAATATTCCGGATTTATCCATAAAATGGCCAAACGACATAATGTCATACAATAAGAAAATTGGTGGCATACTGATCGAAAATACTTTAAAAAGTGATGGCAGAATCGTGTCAGTTGTAGGTATTGGCTTAAATGTCAATCAAACTGATTTTGAAAATCTGCCTCGGGGATCGTCTTTGGCAGTCATTTCAGGAAGTTATTTTGATAAAGCTGATTTGGCAGTTTATATTGTCAAAAAAATAAAAGAAAAAATCAAATTGTGGGAATCCTCAGCCTTGGTTTTCTGGCAGGATTATTTTAATTCTTTATTTAAAAAGGGAATTCCAATGCCGTTTAGAAATGTGGATGATAAAAACTTTATGGGAATCATTCAAGGCGTTTCCCCAATAGGAAAATTGCAGGTTTTATTAGAAGATGATTCTGTTTCAGAATTTGAAATAAAGGAAGTCCAGATGCTTTATTAAAGTTGCTAAGATACTAAGATGCTAAGATAGTAAGATTCTTGGATTCTAAGATTTACTGTTTGTTATCTCTCTTTAGATCAATAGCACAGTAAAAAAAGTTTATTCATAAAAAAGTCCAATCGTGAGATTGGACTTTTTGTTATAATTCACAAGCAATGCGCTATGATTAAAGTTTGGTCATGTTATTGGCCAAAGTTTCAATAAACTTGCTTATAGGACCTTTGATCATCATGGCCATCATTGCATTAAATTCTCCTTCAAAGAATAATTGAACAGCACTTTCTGAATCAGAAACACTATCAATATTTGAAACCAAAGTAAACGGAAGCTTGTCGCTTGCAGCACCCAAAACAATTTTGCTTGGTGCTACTTTGTCTTTCATTTTTAATTTGATTTCCGGCATCCCTTTCAATCCAAAAATAAAGGCATCTTCGCCAATTACTTCAAATTTGGCAATGTTATCCGGCATTAGTTTTTCAAAATTCTTTACATCACTCAATAAATCAAATAGATCCTGAGCTGATTTCTGAACCGTAACTTTTGGACTTTCTAAGTTCATATATTTTTTGTTTTTTGTTTAATTGTAAAGTAAAAATAAATTTCAGTTTTAAAATTCCAAATTTCAAAAAGAGCAAAGCGATTTTAAAATCTAAAAATTACTCTTCTTCCTGTCCCCAGGTAGACGGACTTTCGTTCCATTCCAGCAAGGTCGATTGCTGATCTTCGGTAATATATTGTTTTTGAACTGCTAAGTCCAATAAATTTTCATAATTACTAAGCGTATACAAATCGATATTCGCGTTTTTAAAATTCTCTTCGGCAACATTAAACCCGTACGTAAAAATGGCTGCCATACCTTTTATATTCGCGCCTTCATTACGCAAAGCTGCTACCGCCATCAAACTGCTGTTCCCTGTGCTAATTAAATCTTCAACAACCACAACATTTTGACCTTTTTGTAAAAAACCTTCAACTTGGTTTTGTCTGCCGTGTTTTTTGGCTTCCGGACGCACATAAACGAAGGGTAATCCAAGGCTTTCAGCAACAAGAATCCCCACTCCAATGGCTCCAGTGGCAACACCGGCAATAACATCGGGCTTTCCAAATTGTTTCTCAATGTTTTTCGCAAACTCATCACGAACATAGTTTCGGATGCTCGGAAATGACAGAATTAACCTATTATCGCAATAAATAGGAGATTTCCAACCAGAAGCCCATGTAAAAGGATTTTCGGGATTCAATTTAATTGCATTTATTTGCAAAAGCAATTCGGCTGTTTTTTCGGCAGTATCTTTATTAAAAATCATAGTACAAATGTATAAAGTTTTTGTGAACGACAAACCACTTTTTTTGACAAATGAAATCTCGAAAGAAACAGATTTTCAATTGTTCTTGTTAGAAAGTATTGATATAGAGCATCTTATAGTTAAAATTTTTCAAAATAAAATTCAAAAAGCTTTTTTATATCATCCTGATGAAAGCGAAATTATGAAAACCCTAAAAGCCAAGATTCCTGTAAACAAAGCAGGAGGAGGTTTTGTTTACAATAAAAAAGGTGAGGTTTTATTTATTTTCAGGAACGGAAAATGGGATTTACCTAAGGGCGGAATCGAAAAAGGCGAGGATATTGAAGATACCGCGATGCGCGAAGTAGAAGAAGAAACCGGAGTAGGTAAACTCAGAATAACCAATAAACTCCAAAAAACGTATCATATTTTTAAACGCAACGGAAAATATAAACTTAAAATTACACATTGGTTCGAAATGCAATCTGATTTTGAGGGAACTCCAAAAGGTCAAATTGAAGAAGGTATAGAAAAAGTGGCCTGGCTAAACCCTGAGCAAATTAAAGAAGCTTTGAAAAACTCCTACGAAAACATTAAATTATTGTTTGAAGAAGACACTGTAAAAGTGAACGTTAAAAATTAATAACAATAACAATTTCAATTTTAAAATCCAAATTTTTCAATTGTTTAACTTGATTTTTGGAATTGAAATCGTCATTGTGCCGACTCTTCGCTGTGTATGTTGTAAATTTTAAAATTTGAAATTGTCGTGTCTTTCAAAATCTGTTTTCGATCAACTTTAATTTTAGTAGGAAGCAAGTTCGAAGAATCGAAATATTGCTTTTTAAAACCTTCCCGAATCGTGATTTTACCATTCTTTTCGGCCAGTTCCTCGTACTTGCAAAGATTAAAAGTCAAAGAATCTTTCGTTATTTCCTTCACTACCAAAAACGAAGTAGGCGCAAATTTCTGATTATTTATAACCGTATCTTTCTTTCGTAAATAATAAACATCATTATATTTCGGGTGCTGAATCCGGGCTACAAATTCCTTTTTAATACCGTCGTTAAGCTCCTTAATACGCTTTTTTTCGCTTGCACTCTGAGGCAAATTAAACCAGGCAATGATAACGAAAATAACCACTAAACCAAGATAATTGAAGAAGCTATTTTTCTCTCTTTTTCTTAATTCACGCACAAGCACGCGCATTTCTGATGTAAAATTCGAAGCGTTGTATATCGTTTGACAATTGTTGCATTGGCAAATCTCACTTTTTTCAAAAGGGAAACATCTTAATCTTAAAAAATGGAAAAATTTGGTTGTAATTTGAAAAGTAAATTCTTCGTTTTGACCACATTTAGGGCAGTTGCAGGTTATTTTGTTAAAGTACCGGTTTTGGTAATTGTTCCTAAGATCATTTAGTATATTTGGTTTTGGATTTTCAAAAATAAATAAAAAAGAATGCAAAAGGCAATATCAGAAAAATAATTATTGGGGCGTGCCAGCATACCGCTAAGAGGGCAAAAGTACTTTGTGTATATACGCCCTCTTAGCGGCATACTGTCGGGCTATCCGCACTGCTTCGGCAGTTTGCTACTATCCCTCACGCAAAGCTACACAGATAAATTAGCCAGTTAGATCAATATGAAAATTGATTCATAAAATTAAATCAATTTATTAAAGTTTCTTCAATGTCAGATCGGTGGTAATTAAATTGCGATTATGTCTCTAGCAACGTTTTTGTGAATTTGATGAATGTATAACTTCAAATCAAGTGTCCCTACAGGACACAACTTAACCATTACAATTTTTAGCTACCGACGAGATATTCCTATGGAATATAAAAAAATATTATTATTGATGCAGAAAACAAATAATTACATTCATTCCAGAGGAATGTTTGGTCGGTAGAAAATTAAATGTAATATCCATGATACGTTCCATATGAACGTTTGATTGAATGGGAAAGATGTTGCGTCAAATCAAGTGTCCCCTACAGGACACATTCAACCGTTTAATTATTAGCTACCGACGAGATATTCCTATGGAATATAAAAAATATTGTTATTGATGCAGAAAAAAAATAGAATTCATTCCTTAGGAATGTCTGGTAGGTAGAAATTAAATGTGATATCACGATACGTTCCGCAGGAACGTTTGATCCAATTGAAAATCAAGTGTCCTACAGGACACATCCAATCGTTGCAATTTTTAGCTACCGGCGAAATATTCCTATGCAATAGGAAAATATTGTCATTGTAGAGAAAACAAATAATTACATTCATTCCAGAGGAATGTTTGGTCGGTAGAAAATTAAATGTAGTATCATGATACGTTCCATAGGAACGTTTGATTGAATGGGAAAGAATGTTGCGTATAATCAAGTGTCCCTACAGGACACATTCAACCGTTTAATTATTAGCTACCGACGAGATATTCCTATGGAATATAAAAAACATTGTTATTGATGCAGAAAAAAAATAGAATTCATTCCTTAGGAATGTCTGTTCGGTAAAAATTAAATGTGATATCACGATACGTTCCTTAAGAACATTTGATTAACAGGTTATATGATGTTATTTTTATCGACTAAAGAAATTCTAGAAAATATTAATTATTGTTACGATAAATAATGTTATCATAAATAATCACTCATAGCAATATATGTATCAATAGAATATCACCTTTAAAATGAAAAGTTTAAGAGTTCCCATTTAAGTTGATCAGAAGATTTTGGTTGTTAAAAATAGCATTAATCACATTTTTGTTCTTTTTTGCTGTAATTTCATTCCCTTTCAAGGCAAGTTCATAACCCTTTTGAGAAAGATAATTTGTAAACGCATTTTTGTGGTCCTGAATTTCAAATGTGGAAATTAACTGTGGAAAAACAGTTAAAATTCGGGATAGTTCTTCACTTTGAGATTTATCAATTATATCAGATTTAATGGTAACGACCATGGTCCCCTGACCATAGTTGCCAAGATAATATCCGCTTGAATTAAACATTTCAACGGCAATCATTCCAATTAAATGCAAATCATTTTCTACAGCGTCAAATTTTCCGGTAGTTAATAAATCAATACCGTGTTCTTCTCCGTACTCCTTTAGTAAAAGTGCTTGCTTCATAACAGATTCAGCATAACCGCCAGCCTTATTTTCCCAGATCCAAAGCCAGGTTTCTGACGAATGTGAAAATGAACCCAAAACCTGCATCGGAAAAGTAAGATTGTCACCAAATGTTATTTCTTCCTTATCCATATCAACATTCCAGGAAAGCCCTTCCGTTACACTAAAAAGATTTCTTTGTTTTTCTAAAGCGAGAGCGCCAAATTTTTCTAAAAAGTCATTTTCATTTAAGAAGTACTTTTCATTTTGTAGTGGTGAATCTAAAATGTTTTGTGTTTTTTTCTTTCCGAAAAGATTACCCAGAATACCCATATTTTTAATTTAAAATTTGATTTGTAAATATCAAGAAAAGATTTTTTATTTCCATATTATATTAGCTCATATTATCTTTTTCAACTATTAAAGCACCCTACAAACCGGATACTGCATGTGTGCCTTTTCATAATAAACAGAATTTTTATAAATCCAATCTAATTGCGCTTCAGCATTTTTAGCAAATGCACTGTCGTTTTGTTTTTTAGTTTCTAATTCTGCTTTTAATGTTGGCTTTTCTTTTAAAAGTTGGGCAGCGGTATCTTCAAAAATATATTCCGAATAATGTTCTTTTTGCTGTAAAATCGCATCAAAGAAATTCCAGTTAAAGAAGGAATCAACACCTTCGGGTTCAAAAGCTTCAACTAAATATTTTACACCTTTTTGATTAGTTGAAACCAGGTAGTCGCCTTTGGCAAAAGCAATTTTAATAATTTTAGAAGTTACCGTTGTATTTCGATGTAAATAATGTCCTTCATAAGCAGTTGAAACGGTTTTAAAATCGGCAATTTTATAACTTTCAACCTCAATAATTGTATCATTTTTAAGTTGTCTAAATGAGATATTATTGTTCTTTAGAAGGTCAATAATATTCCAATAACCTCTAGGAATGATATAAGCAGAAGGGATAACAACATCTTTTGCTGATTTGAATTCTTTAATATAGGGAACATCTTTTTTGTACGGTTTGCTTCTGTCATAATACAAACGATTTCCGGTTGTTGCTTCACTTTTTTTATAACCTGCTTCATAACCTAAAAACGAGAAAGTAGTGGTTTTTGTGCTGTCCAGTTCCCATTTTAAAGTGTATGATTTTTTAGGCTGATATTGCTCTAAATTTTTAACTCTCAATTCTTTGATTTTTTGATAATTGGCATCTGTAAAATCCAAAGTCGATTTCATGTATTCATACGTCATTTTTACACGATCGGCATATTTTTTCAGCATGTGCGTTTCGACCACAAAACCAATGGTGTTGAAAAGTGAAGTATAACCTGTTGTATATCTCGGACTATCAACAAATTGTCCGAAACCTTTATCTGGTGTGTCCTTAAAAGAATCTACATAAGGCGTGGTTTCAATTTTCTTTTTCTGTAGATCTTTTACAAGGGCGGGCATCATTTCGTCATTCATAAAATCGCCTAAAACAGTTCCGAGTTTATTATGTTGCGTCATAATATAAGTTAGTTTATATTGATAATCAGAACCATTGCTCACGTGGTTGTCAATAAAAACATCGGCATTAATTTTCTGGAAAATGGCAACAAAACTCTTTGTGTTTCGTGTATCCGATTTCATTAAATCACGATTCAAGTCGTAGTTTCTGGCATTTCCTCTAAAACCATAAATTTCTGGTCCGTCCTGGTTCGCACGCGTTGTAGAATTACGGTTTAACGCGCCTCCAATATTATAAACCGGAATACAGACCAAAACGGTATTTTTTGGTGCTTTCAATTTTCCAATTGCTAAATCTCTGTAGAATTGCATCGTTGCGTCTATTCCGTCTGGTTCTCCGGCGTGAATTCCGTTATTGACAAAAAGAACCGCTTTGGTTTTTTGGATTTTATCAAAATCGAATTCCTTATCCGCATTAAAAGTTACCATATGCAAAGGTTCACCGGAATCTGTCAAACCCATTTCTTTAATTTGAATCGTTTGAAAATCATTTGCGAGCATTTTAAAATAAGCAATTGTTTCCGCGTAATCTGCTGATTGATTACCATTTCCTTTCTCAAAAAAAGTATCGTATTTTTTATTGTTTTGAGAAAAAGTGGTAATGGTGAAAAGTGAAATGAGCAATGTAAAAAGTTTCATGGTTTTGGGTTTAATAGAAAACTCAAATATAAAGTTTTATTTGTTTCAGGTTGAAGTAGGAGTAGAGCAACTTTGGCATTTATACCGCAAAGGTGCAAAGTTTTTTAACCAATAAGGTTTTGTAAAAACGCGAAGTTCACAAAGCTTTATGAATAACTTTGCGACTTCGCGACTTTGCGAGATTAAAAAATAAAAACTTTGTGAATTTTGCGTAAACCTTTGCGAACTTTGCGGTTAAATTTTTTGAACTTTTTTTACCTATTTTTGCAAAATGAATAAAAATCACCATTCCAACAATATACTTTCGAATTTAGGAATTGAGAGCCTAAACGAAATGCAGGATGCAGCACAAGATGCGATCTTAAATGAAAATAATGTCTTACTGCTTTCTCCAACGGGATCAGGAAAGACACTGGCTTTTTTAATGCCTGTTTTAGAACTGTTACAACCCGAAATATTATCTGTTCAATGTTTGATTTTAGTGCCTTCGCGGGAACTTGGACTGCAAATCGAGCAGGTTTGGAAAAAAATGGGAACGCAGTACAAAGTAAATATTTGTTATGGCGGTCACTCGATCGATACAGAAATCAAGAATTTAAGCAATCCACCTGCAGTTTTAATTGGAACTCCGGGAAGAATTGCAGATCATATTGACAGAGATACTTTTAGAACCGATAAAATTCAGACCTTAATTTTAGATGAATTTGATAAATCATTGCAATTGGGTTTTCATGAACAAATGTCTTTTATCATTGGCAAATTGTCAAAAGTGAACAAAAGAGTTTTAGTTTCGGCAACATCAGATATTGAAATTCCGCGCTACACACGCGTTGTAAATCCGACTATTTTAGATTTTATTCCGGAAGGTGAGGAGGAGAAAACGAATCTCTCTATGAAAATGGTAGTTTCACCCTCTAAAGATAAATTGGCAAGTTTGTTTAACTTAATTTGTTCTCTGAAATCGCAATCGGCTATTATTTTTTGTAACCATCGAGATGCAGCAGAACGTATTAGCGACACACTTAACGAAAAAGGAATTTATGCCACTTACTATCATGGTGGTATGGATCAGGAAGAACGTGAACGTGCTTTGATTCAGTTTAGAAACGGGAGCATGAGTTACTTAATCACAACCGATTTGGCAGCCCGCGGACTGGATATTCCGGAAATGAAGCATGTTATTCATTATCACTTGCCATTAAAAGAAGATGAATTTACTCATCGTAATGGTCGTACAGCCCGTATGCAGGCAACCGGAACGGCTTATATTTTAGTTCACGAAAGTGAAAAACAACTGGACTATATTGACTACGGAATGGAAGTTTTAAAAGTTGAGAATTCAACAACTTTACCAAAACCACCTGAATTTCAGACCATTTATATTAGTGGCGGAAAGAAAACAAAATTGAATAAAATTGATATTGTGGGTTTCTTTTCTCAAAAAGGAAAACTGGAGAAAGGAGATTTAGGCTTGATTGAAGTGAAAGATTTCATCTCGTTTGCTGCAGTAAAATACAACAAAGTTCAAGATTTGCTTAAAAATGTAAAAGACGAGAAAATGAAAGGTAAAAAATTTAAAATTGAAGTAGCCCGTAAAGTCGTCAAGAAAGAGGAGGAAAGATAATTTTTGAATTATAAGTTGGCATCTGAGCTTTTTTGGCCGAAATAAGCCTTAAATCCTCTAAAAACATCTAATTTAAAAACGCTGATTTGTAATTAAATATTTACGAATCAGCGTTTTTTTTAGGATTGTAAATCAAATAATTTTAGGTGTTTTGTAATCGATGTTTAACGATTATAAATTATTTAATTTTCTGAAATTCAGCAGCTTGTGTTTTGCTTTCGGTGGTTTTAAATCAACTTTCAACAACTATCTTAATTTATTGTTAATAAATTAACGGCTAAGGCTTTAATTTATGATAATTTCTGCGTTTCTTGTGCCCGTAAATAATAAACCCCAAATTAATTATGAAAAGAATTATTACGACTGCCATTTTGTTGTTTAGTGTTGTGTCTTTTGCACAAATTAAAGTTCTAGAAACTGTTCCTGTCGAAAAATTAGGAAAAGTAAATAATAACTATATTCAAAAAATTGGAGATGAATATACTGTTTATTATACCAGTATTCAAAATGATGATGATTCGTCAAGCTTGAGAAAATTTGCGTTTAAAAACGTTAATAATGATTATAACAGCCTTTACAATATCATCATGGGCGGATTTACTGCTAATCCTTTATATGATATTAAATTAGAGTTGCCAAACAATTATATTTGGTTGCATTACACAGGAAGCGTTATTCCTGAAAAATCCACAGTTCAGTTCATGGTTTCTTCAAAAGAAGCGTCAGCTGCTACAAGCAGTGTTTCTGAACCATTTGTTAAAGATCAAATCAATAAATTATTTCAAAAATAATTTTATGGATATAAAAGTAAAAAGGCCGTTCAGTGATGAACGGCCTTTTTTGTTTGGTTTCTTTTTTGTCAGGTCTCAGTTCTGAAGCTGTAAAAATCTTAGATTTCAGCATCTTAAAACCTTATCGTCTTAAGAAAGCTATATTTTTTTTACGTATTGTGTAATAATCACAATTTGCTGTCCATCGACTTTTCCTTCAATATATTCGGCATTTTCGTGGTCTAAACGAATGTTTCGAACTGCAGTTCCTTGTTTTGCCACCATGCTCGATCCTTTTACTTTAAGATCTTTAATTAAAACTACAGAATCGCCATGTTCTAAAATTACCCCGTTACTGTCACGGTGTATAATTTTATTCTCATCTTCTTCGCCTTCTCCGGTTGCTTGTGCCCATGCGAGAGTGTCTTCATCGAGATACATCATATCGAGTAATTCCTGTGGCCATCCTGCAGCACGCAAACGGCTCAACATTCTCCACGCTACTACTTGCACGGCAACATTTTCGTTCCACATACTGTCGTTAAGACATCTCCAATGATTTAAATCGACATTGTTCGGATTTTCAATTTGATCAATACAGGTGTTACAGGCAAATATAGCTTCGTCAACACCTCCTTTTCGAGTTGGTAGTACTTGGTATACTTTTAGGTTTTCTTCAGCTCCACAAAGTTCGCATTTAGATCCGCTACGTTTGTTTAATTCTCTTTCGATGCTCATTATATTTTGTTTGTTTTAAAATGCGAAATTACTTATAATTTATTTCGCCTGCAAGTTTATGGCTTTTGGTTTAGAATGGCTTACAATCTTATTTTTGCAACTCTTGTAAAAGAGAATAATTGGCTGTTTTTAAAGATCTAATTAAGTTTTTCTTCTCTGATCCGCCTGACATATTTTTATATAAGCCTACCTTTTTATAGATTTTATCTCCAATCTTATAATTAATAGTTGAAACCATAGTTGCTGATGATAAATCGAACATCCAGGCAATATCCGTTATTTCTACATCGACGTTAATATCGGATTTATTGCTTTCCTGATTTTTAAAATATTTAACCTTGAGATTCAGTTTAGTTTCTTCTGCAAGTTGAGTTACAGACTCATTAAAAGTTTCATTTATATTTGGTCGTTTTTCAACTCCAACTCGCGGACCCGACTTCCGAATATTTTTGACGCTATTTTCATTTATGGAAAAGACAATTGTCTTCTCTTTAAAGTATTCTTTATTAAGATTGTTTTTTGAAAAATTACTTTTTGTTGCACAGCTTAATAAACTAAATAGTACTATGCATGTAAATATTATTTTGAACTTCATATAATTAGAATTATTTACTTTTTCGCCCTAACCGCATCAGGAACGAGCATTTCGTACTCCCCGCCATGACGCAGCACATCACGCACAATGCTTGAACTGATAAATGAAGTACTTGCAGCCGTTAAAAGAAATACGGTTTCTATTTTAGAAAGTTTTCTATTGGTGTGTGCGATAGCTTTTTCGAATTCGAAATCTGCTGGGTTTCTTAGTCCTCTTAAAATGAAATTGGCCTTTAGTTTTTTAGCTAAATCAATCGTTAATCCCTCATAAGTGATGACCGAAATTTTTGGCTCGTTTTTGAACGTTTCTTCAATAAAGCGTTTTCTTTCTTCTAATGAAAACATGTATTTTTTTTCGGCATTAACACCAATTGCAATTACAATTTCATCAAATAAAGGAATTCCTCTTTTGATAATGTCTTCGTGCCCCAGTGTAATTGGGTCAAATGATCCCGGGAATATGGCTTTTCGCATTTTTTTCTTTTTAGGTTCAAAGCTGCAAAGGCTTTTGAATTTATTTTTAAGTAATTCTTTTGGTGTTAATTGCCGCCACCCATTCCTCTTTTTGGCAAACGGGACATTTTGCGGTTCCTTTTTTTATTTCTTCAGTGTGGCCGCAAAAAGTGCAGGAATAAAAACCGTCAGATAAAATGGTTTTACTTTTCTGGTGGAACAATAAAGGCAGAATAGGAAGTCCGTGTTTTACATCTTCATCTGCGTAAAAAAAGACGCTTATTTCGCCACTCGTTTCTATAAAAGCATGTTTAACCTGACCTAAATGTTCGATCGATTTCACTCTTAATTCAGAGAAAAATTCATCCTGAGCCAGCGTTTCTTTTTTAAAACTTGATATAGAAAATTTTCCGTCGTTGATCAGGCATTCGGTTTTACCTTCTATAAATTCTTCAAATTTCTTGCTTTTACCGGTTAGCCAGGTTACGGAGCGGTATAGAACAATAATTACAAGGAAAACAATCGCTGCCGGAACAATACCAACATCCTCGTAAAACATAGGGTCGCCAGCTGCAGAACCCAATGCAATAACAATTACGGTTTCGAATACTGACAATTGTTTTACACCTCTCTTGCCCGTTAATTTTAAGGTGAGCAGTAAAATAATGAACATTACGGTTGAACGAAATATGACTTCCAAAAGGAAAATTTCAGGAAGCTCGTTAAAAAGTAATCTATTCCATTCGAAGATTTGTTTCATTTTTTTAGGATCTATTGCTAAGGTTTTCTAATAATTTTTATTATTTGTTCTTCTTTATGAAGCTTTGTAATGTCTTTCCGTGAATAACTAACTTTTTTATTTGAGTAGTTTTCTGTTTTGTTTAAATCGTCAACTTCATAAGGCAAATCAGCATAAAAATCATTGTGTGTCGTGAAAATACTATCATGTGTCACTTTGTCAATCCTGATACTTGAATAAAAACCGTTTGGTAGTTTTAAATCAAAAATATCACCTTCAATTGGATTTTTTACAAAAATGGACGTTTGATTCTTTTCAAGAAAATGGTTATTAATTGCAAAAATAATAAATACAAGAAAAATAATTGAGCCCAAAAACATCCAAAGTGGAGCATGTACTTTTTCATTATTAAGTTTTAGTTGAATAGTTTCAGACAAATCTTCATAATCAAATCTTTCTTTGCAATTACTACACTCTATCAGAACAAGTTTTCCTACGGGAAATAAGGGTATTAAAGTAAGGTATATATATCTTCTATAAATACTAAAATTTAATGTGCTGTCTTCTCTGCACTTTGGGCATTTTTCACTTGAAATATTTCCATTTTTAATATTTGAATCACGAGTTCCAACTAAAAGCATCATAAATTAAAGGTATAATAATTTTCATATTGAACTCTTATTTTAACGATTTTAAATATTGTTGCTATACATATAAAACGAAAGTGCTAAGGATCTTAGAACCTTAGCACCTTAGTATCTTAGCAACTACATTAAAGCCAACTCAATGGCATTTGTAAATAGGTCTTCAAGAGAAATTCCGGCTGCTTTTGCTTGTTGCGGAATCAGGCTTTCTGTTGTTAATCCGGGAATAGTATTCATTTCAAGCATATACGGTTCGTTGTCTACAATGATGAATTCGCTTCTTGAGAAACCTTTCATTTTTAAAACTTCGTAAGCACGTTTTGCAGTTTCTCCCACTTTGTGAGTGAGTTCGTCAGAAATTCTGGCTGGTGTGATTTCCTGCGATTTTCCTTCGTATTTGGCTTCATAATCGAAGAAATCATTGTCTGAAACTATTTCGGTGATTGGTAAAACCTTAATTTCTCCCTGATAATTAATTACGCCCACAGAAACTTCAGTTCCGTCAAGAAAACTTTCTATAATAATTTCGTTGTCTTCTTTATAAGCGACTTCAATGGCAATTGGTAATTCGGCTTCGGTTTTTACTTTTGAAATTCCGAAACTGGAGCCGGCTTTGTTTGGTTTTACAAAACATGGCAAACCTACTTTTTTTACGATTTCGGCTGTATTGATTACATCACCTTTGTTCAGGTAATATGAAATAGCCGTTTTGATTCCGTATGGCTTTAAAACCGATAACAGATCGCGCTTGTTGAAAGTAAGTGCGGCCTGGTAATAATCGCAAGAAGATTGCGGAATACCTAATAATTCAAAATAAGCCTGCATTAATCCATCTTCGCCGGGAGTTCCGTGAATGGCATTGAAAACACAGTCGAAAGTTATTTTTTCTCCATTTACTGTTACAGAAAAATCATTTTTGTCGATCGGAAATTCAGCATCGTTTGCGTCCACATAAACCCATTTTTCCTTAAAAATATGAATTCGGAATCCGTTGTATTTTGTTTTGTCAAGATATTGATAGACAACGTTTCCGCTGATCAGCGAAATTTTGTATTCGCTTGAATATCCGCCCATGATGATGGCAATGTTTTTCATTTATTTTTGTTTTGTTTCAAGTTTTAAACTGTTTCTTTTTTGTGTCTAATATTCTGTTAGTCAGCAGAATCGATCTCTAAATTTTATGCTTTTTTGTGAGACTGACCACATTCGAAGGCCCGTAAAAGTGATTCAGCAAACGAGACTTCAACTCCGCTCAGTCTGACAGTAATGTCGATTATTTCTAATTAAAACCTAAAGTCCTAGCCCTGATGGGAGCGGCATCCTTTTATGGTTATCCCGAGGCTTCGGGGTAACTATAAAAGATATAGCGGACAGCAGGAAATAGCTCCGGAAAAATGAAATTCCATTAGAAAATTCCTAATTCTAAATTCCAAAAGTCATCCTTCGACTTCGCTCGGCGTTACAATCGCAGCACTTTCTTGTTTAAAACAAAATTATCATTTTTTTTGAAACGAAATAGGTTTATCTTTGCGACAACTAAAAATAAATTTATGAGTTTACGTAAGTATTTAACTAGCCGTGTGTTTTTTTTGCAAGTATTGGGTGCAGCTGCTATTATTGCAATTTTAGGTTATTTGTTTATGCACTGGCTGACATTTACAACAGATCACGGACATGAAATTGCGGTTCCGAATTTGGCTAAATTAACAGAAGAGCAGGTTGAGGCAAAACTAGACGAGCTGGACTTAGATTATGTGCTTTTGGATAGTGTGGATTACCGAAGTGAATTTCCGAAATACAGTGTAGTGGAACAGGATCCTCTGCCGGGAACGAAAGTGAAAGTAGGAAGAAAAATATATATTAAGATTAATGCATCTGGATTTTCATCTGTGAAGATTCCGGATTTAATTGAAAAAACCTATCGTGAAGCAGTTCCTACTTTGAAAGCTTTAGGGCTTGAGCCGGGAACGATTACGTACATTCCTAATCTTGGAAAAGATATGGTTTTGGAAATGCGTTACAAAGGAAGAAATTTAAAAGTAGGAGATCGTGTGTTGAAAGCGTCTAAAATTGACTTGGTTTTAGGTGACGGAAAAGCAACTTATGAAGATGAAGGGCAGGCTACTGATACTGTAGCAGAGCCAACTACTGAAACACCAAAAGATGAATAATACTATTGAAAATTTAGATCTGGAAGACGAATTATTCGAACATTTTAGATTTGAAGTCCCTAAAGGTCAGGCGTTTTTGCGCATTGACAAATATTTAATGAATTTGATTCAGAATGCAACGCGAAATAAAATTCAGAACGCTGCAGCTGAAGGAAATATTTTTGTTAACGATATTCCGGTAAAATCAAATTATAAGGTTAAACCTTTTGATGTGGTTACCGTTATGTTGTCGCACCCGCCGTTTGAAAACCATATTCTTCCGGAAGATCTTCCGTTGAATATTGTGTATGAAGATGATGCGCTTTTGCTGATTAATAAAGAACCCGGAATGGTGGTACATCCTGGTCACGGAAATTATACCGGAACTTTGGTTAATGCTTTGGCACATCATTTTGATAATTTGCCAATGAACAGCAGCGAGCGCCCGGGCTTGGTTCACCGAATTGATAAGGACACTTCCGGACTTTTGGTTGTTGCCAAAACCGAAGCGGCTATGACGCATTTGGCGAAACAATTTGAAGCTAAAACATCTGAACGTGAGTATATTGCTCTTGTGTGGGGAAATGTAGCCGAAGAAGCCGGGACGATTGAAGGTAATCTTGCCAGACATTTAAAAGATCGTATGCAAATGGCGGTTTTTGCTGATCCTGAAATTGGGAAACCCGCAATTACACATTATAAAGTTTTGGAGCGTTTTGGTTATGTAACTTTGATTTCCTGTAAACTGGAAACGGGAAGAACACACCAAATTCGAGCGCACATGAAACATATTGGGCATCCGTTGTTTAATGATGAACGTTACGGGGGTCATTTGATTTTGAAAGGAACTACGTTTACGAAATACAAACAATTTATCGAGAATTGTTTTAAAGCGTTGCCACGTCAGGCACTTCATGCAAAAACATTAGGTTTTGTGCATCCTACAACGGGCGAAATGATGCGTTTTGATACTGAATTACCTCAGGATTTTCAGGATTGTATCGAGAAATGGCGCAATTATGTAAAGTCGCACAATACGGAAGAAGAAGAAGAGAGTTAAATTAGATAATTTGTCAATTAGATAATTAGATAATTCCTTATAACAAAAAAAGCTCCTTTGGAGCTTTTTTTTGTTTTTAAATGTTAAGTTATTACTTCAATCACCCTGATGGGGTAATTAAAATTACGGAATGTTTTTGATCGTTAAATCTGTTATTTCAGCCTTTCCATTGGTGATGAATCCTAGTTTTCCCTTTTGGCTTAGATTGCTTTTCTCTAATGAGCATTCTAAAAAGGTTTCATTGTTTACTGAGAAAAAAAGTTGGTTGTTTAGAACTTTTATTTGTACAGTATACCATTTATTATTCTCTAGTTTTATTGGTTTTTTGAATAAAGTGGGGCCGCCGCGTTTGTCGTATTCATCACTTTTTTTATGGTAAACACCTCGTCCGATTACAATATTTTGATCAATTTGGTAAAGATAGGTTCGAATATACTTTTCTTTATCGATGTTCAGCATAACTTCAAATAATGATTCATAAGTCATGTTTACCTTAAAATCGATTTGAAAATTTTTGGGCAGTTTCTTTCTAGATTCAATTACTGACCAGTGCATAGGACCTCCAGAACCTTTTAATGTGTCTTTTGTAAGTTGCCATTCTTTTGGGCTAAAAGTCCACTGCGATTGTAGTTTTTGGTTGGGAGTAAGTTCGTATCGTTTTTTTGCTGTTGCAAGTGTGCCGCAGCAAGAACTAGTCATTAGAGATAGTAGCAGTAAAAATGGGATAATTTTAATTTTCATTTCTGTATTTTAATTCAATTCTGAGTACTGTTTTACTGTACCAATGGATCCTGTCGAATTGGGTACTAATTCAAACACAGAAGTAGGAGCGAGGCCGGCTTCTATTCGATGTGACACATATAGAATACTCACGTTTGTTTCTTGTTTAATAGTATTAATAAGTTGAATGACCAGATCGACATTCTCGTCATCTAAGCCTTCTACCGGCTCGTCCAGGATCAACAAGGGCGGATGTTTTAAAACCGCACGAACAATTAATGCCACTCTTTGCTGACCAATAGACAGATCTATAAAACGTTTTTTTCGTAAGTGGCTCATTTCAATTACTTCAAGCCATTGCGAGACAATTTGTTTTTGATGGGTAGTAGGCTCAATGTAAAGTCCAATAGAATCAAAAAAACCGGACAATATCATTTCTTCCAGCGTGTGACTTTTTTGAAATAAGTCGGTCATGGACGTAGCAAAAATTCCAATTTGTTTTTTGATATCCCAAACACTTTCTCCACTTCCTTTTTTTCTGCCAAATAAAAATAAATTCTGTCCAAATCCTTTAGGGTTATCTCCCGTAATTAAAGATAAAATAGTACTTTTTCCGGAACCATTTGGACCAATTAGCTGCCAAAATTCTCCTTGTTTTATAGTCCATGAAATGTTGTCTACAATTTTTCGGTCATCGTAACTTACACAAACGTTTTCCATTTTAATTAATACACTTTCGTGAAAGGTGGGAGACTCAATCGCTTTTGGAATTGCCGATGTATTCAGGGTTTTAAAATGGCTTTCAGATTTTGAAATTGGATGCAATTGAAACGTATTGTCTCTAATCTGAGCTTTATTTTCTACGAAGTATAATAAATCGACTTCACGATTTACAATTTGAATTATCGCAATTTCATCGGTTAGATCTTTTAAAGAGTCGACTAAAATAACGCGGGAAGCCTGATCTAAATGATCAAACGGATTATCGAAAATAATAAAATCAGGATTTTGACTAATGCAGTATTTTAAGAATTCTTTTTTGCGTTCGCCAGATGAAAATGTTCTTAATTGTCGTTGTGATTCAGGAGCTGCTGCTACAATATCGTATTGATATTCTTTTTCGATAAACTTTTCGATGGCAATGTCAGAAAATAATATTCCTTTTTGATCGTTAAAAAAGGCCAGTTCTCCTTTGGCCTGGCCGGAAAGTAAGGTTTCAATAAAAGCTTTTTTATTTACCTGATTAGATAAAAGAATATCCCAATGCTGCATTTTTATATTTTAAAATAATTATTTGTTTTCTTTTGTTGCCATTTCGCGATCATTTCTCGACCACTCGCTCCAGGAACCTACATAAAGTTTTGGAATAGGAATTCCAGCATAATCAAAGGCTAATAAAGTATGACAGGCTGTAACGCCGGATCCACAATGTACAATAATGTTTTTAGGATTTTTATCCCCCATAATCTCAGCATATTTTGCTTTTAAATCAAACGCAGATTTATAAAATCCTTTTTCATCCAGATTTTCGCTAAACGGAACATTTATGGCGCCGGGAATGTGTCCGGCAACTAAATCAAGCGGTTCTGTTAAGCCATCAAAACGATTTTTATCTCGTACATCAATTACAATATTTTGATCATTATTTCTGGCATTTTCTACTTCATCTATATTTGCCTGAGGTAATTTCCATTGTAAAACAGGATAGCTCGAAGATTTTTTGAAAGATTCATTTGCAGAGCTTAGTGGAAAACCTGCTTTTAAAGCAGCCTGTAAACCACCACTTATAACCTGAACTTTTTCATGGCCAATTGCTCTCAGCATCCACCAGAATCGGGCTGCGGCGTTTGATCCGTTTTTGTCATCGTAAATAATTACGTGACTTGTGGGAGCGATTCCGAGTTTTGACAGTACATCCTTAAATTTTTCTATTGAAGGTAAAGGATGCCGTCCTCCGTTTGCCGGATCGCTTTCTTTATTTGTCAGATCTTTATTTAAATCGACATATCGGGCGCCTTTTAGATGCTCGTTTTTATAGTTTGCTTCTGCATTTATTCCGGCTCTTGCGTCGACCAAAATAAAATCTGAAGCATCTTTTAGTTCTAAAAGTTCTTCGGGATTCAGGATTGGAGAAAATCGATCTGGCATCATGATTTTTTTATAAATTAACCCGGGATTTTCTCAATTAAGATTTCGTTTGCGGCAAGATCAAAATAAGTACAGGTCATTTCCAAAATATCAACTCTCCATTTGGCAATGCCGCATTGCCCGCAATTATTGCAAAAAGTAACATAATCTGTTTCGCCATGCTGATGTTTTACCAATAATTCTATAAAAAGTTCTTTATTGACATGGGTTGAAATTAAAATAGGATTGTATTTTTCATCACTTGAAACGCTGTAGTTGTTCACTCCGTAATATTCAACATGTCCGTCGTGTACAAAGGTATCGTAACCTTTTACGCCCAGAATGATTAAGTCTTGTATGTAGTTAGGAAAATCGGCTCCGGTTTTTACTTTACCATGAGCTTCCTTTATTTGTTCTATTGTAAACATATTATTTTCGTTTTAAGATTATTGATTAGAAAAAAGTGCTACCCCAAATTACTCGAATTTACATCAATTAAAGGTAATAATACTGGTCAATAAAATTCATGTAAATTAGCAGATAGTGGCAGAACAAAAAATTATTGTTTTAAAAATGCAATTAATGGTTTTATAAATTGATCAAAAGATTCTATGTGTGGTAAATGTCCGGTGTTGGGAACTTCAACTAGTTTAGAATTTGGAATTGCTTTTTGGGTCTTCTTTCCTAATTCCATATAATTTCCCATTGTTTTTTTTACTTCTTCCGATACAAATTGTTTTCCTATGGCTGTTTTATCTCTTGTTCCGATGATTAAAAGCGTTGGACTTTTGATGTTTTTAAACTCGTAAACAACAGGCTGTGTAAATATCATGTCGTACATCAGTGCAGAATTCCAGGCTACTTTAGCATAATCTGGTGCGGTTGTCCATCCGGCAGACAGTTCAGCCCATTTTTGGAAATCGGTATTCCATTTTCCATCATAATAGTTCGCCATTTGGTATTTTTTAATGGCTTCGTAATTTTGTTTTAACTCGCTTTCGTACCAGGAATCTATGGTTTGGTAAGGAACAACCAATTTCCAGTCTTCCAGGCCAATCGGGTTTTCGAGTACAAGCTTTTCGGCAGTTTCAGGATACATTAAGGTAAATCGGGTGGCTAACATTCCTCCCATAGAGTGTCCTAGTATGGTTGTTTTCTGAATGCCCAGATGGTCTAATAGTTTCTTGGTGTTTTGGGCCAATTGCTGAAAAGTGTATTGATAATTTTCTGGTTTTGTAGATTTTCCAAACCCAATTTGATCGGGAACAATTACACGAAATCCTTCTTTGGTTAACGCTTTAATGGTGGTTTCCCAATATGCGCCATTAAAATTTTTACCATGAAACAATACAATGTTTTTATTGTTGTAGTTGGCTGGTTTAATATCCATATAAGCCATTTTAAGTGCTTGGCGCTGATTGCTCAGTTCTAAAAATTGTACAGGAAACGGATATTCATAATTGCTTAAATTGATGTCCAAAGCCTTTATTTTTTCCTGTTGCGAAAAACAAAGAAAAGGCAGGAGCAGGATGAGAAGTTTTATATTTTTCATTTAAGAGTATATTTTTATAATTAAGAATTATAAATTTAGCGATATGCATCTTTAAATGCAACTGTTAAACTCTTAAAGTTGTCAGAAAAAATGCCTGAATTATGCCATTACTGCAATGATGTTAAGGGCGATTTCGGCTAGTTTTTTATCTCCTGTAATTTCTACTCTGCATTTGGCTTCTTGTGGAGTCATTCCTTTTGAGAATAAGAGCCAGGCATCATCCGGATCAATTTTTAAATTAGAGTGGGGCTGCGTATCAATAGAGGTTGTAAAACTCCAGCTTTTATCTTGTTTCATAATATTCCACTGCCCGCCAGCTTCTGTATTAACGATTATGCTTACCACAGTACCATTTTTTGCATTTGTGTTTCTATAGGCATAAGGTAACGCCTGCATAAAAGTATGGATGAAAGGATAAAATAATTCTTTTGTTAAAAGTGCCGGCTTATTAACGGCATTTCTAATTTGCTGTTGATGTAAAAACTTTTCAGTATACTCTCTCGCAATATGAAACCAGTTCAATGAGGTTTCTTCGCCTGCCCACGCAACCGAAAAGACAGCGTTATCAAATGGGTTGAGGGTTTTTAAATGTTCAGAATATTGTCTTCCGGTTATTTCTAACAAATGAACTAAAACTGCAGGACTAAGGCGTTTTGTTGCGTTCGTCCAGTTCATGTTGAGCTGATTTAAGTAAGCAACCAAATCACGATATGAATTTATGACTTCTGGTTTTTCTCCAAAATAATGATCTCTGGAAATTGATAATCCCCTCAAGTTTCCGTCAAGTAAATGCGATGCAATATCTTTTACAACCCAGTTTTTAGCAACGGTTTTTGCATTCCATTCTTCTTCGCTCAATGATTTTAGAAGGTCTATCAAAAGTTCATCTAATAAAGGAAAAAGGTGGATCGTTTCTATGGGAATGATTTGTAAATGTGTCATGATAGTTTTGGGTCACCGAATTTTGATAAAGATCAATTTAAAAAAAATCCAAAAAGCAACCTTGATGATGTTTTTTGGATTTTTTTAATTTCATTAAGTTCCGTTTAATTTAGAGTCCTACAAAATCATCACTTTTTGGAAAAATGCTCAATGCTTCAATAGCAATTTCCGGAGTAGGAGATGCCAGTTTACGAAGTTTAGTGTCCATCCATGCTCCGTCAACTGTAATGGTTGCGCAAAGTGTGTCATCTTCTCTTCTAAATTCATGAATGATAGACCAACGCGAAGCATCGGCTTTCATTTTTGAAGTTTTGGTATGAATGAATATTTTATCTGAAAGCTTTAATTCTTTTCTAAAAACACATTCTTCTCTAAAGAGAACTGGCCCAAAACCCTGAGTCTGCATTACTTTGAGTGTTAATCCCAGCTCTTCTAATATTTCGATACGGTGCTGTGCACCAAAATCATAATAAGCACTGTGACGAACGTGAAAATTAGGGTCAAGATCTGACCAGCGAAATGATATTTCTTTAATAAATGATGCCATTTTTTTATTTTGTAATTGAATGAAAAACCGAAATTACAAATAAAAAAAGTAAGGCCACTTTTTTAAAAAGTTAAATTAATATATAATGATATCATCCTCATTTAAGGAGTGCAGAAAATCTGCGGCATCAAACAGTTCTCCAATTACTGCTACACCGTGTTTTGTTGTTTTGCCAGCAAGTATTCTGTTTACTGTTTCTGCCACAAGAGGAGCCGTAACCGCATATATGTCCTGTCCGTGTGCGGTAATTGTTCTGGTAAAATTTCCATTGATGGCCACAACTTCTAAACAAAAACGTTGAGACGATCTATTTTTTTCATCTGAAGGTTTAGGTTCAGGTGTTGCTGCGTTTCGAAGATCATCCAGAGAGTTTTGACTCAAATAAGTATCAATCGATTTTACTTTTAAATGACTTGAAATGGTAATGATTTCTGAAAGAGGCAATGCCACAACATCCTGAACTCCAATTTGATTTTTAAAATCCCATTGTATTGGAGGCGAAGGTTCCAGTTCCTGCAATTCATTGTCTTTTATCGTTAATCTGGTATAATGATTTCGATCTCCCGTTAATCGCGTTCCTTTTGTAGGATGCCAGGAATCGAGACCAATGTAAATTTTTATTTCATCAATATCATTCCAGTCTGTTGTAATAGAGGTGCTTAGTAAATCGCCTAGTCCGCCGTAGAAAGCAACGGCAGGAATCACAAGAATTTCGGCCATTTTTGCTTTTTCAGAAAAGTGTTCGATTACATCGAGTACTGCTTTTTGTTCTGCACTTAAATCAATATAATGAATTCCTAATCGTATGGCCGACTCAATAATGGGTTTTGCTGTATCTAAAAATGGACCTGCGCAATTGATGACAATTTTTGCTTCTGAAAAGGCATCGTCTAATGATTTTGAATCCTTAATGTCTGCTGCTTTAATTATAGCTTCAGGATATTCCTGCTGTAAATCTGATAGTTTTTGGTCATCTCTTCCGGAAAGAATCAAATGATAACCTTGTATTTGAAGTTCAGCCACGATAAACTTTCCTGTGTGTCCGTAAGCGCCATAAATTGCAATGCTGTTTTCCATTCTTAAAAGATTGATTTGTTTTAAACTAACTTTGAAGATACAAATTAAATGGTTTCCAAATTATCCCATTCGTATTCTATTTTATTTAATTTGATATAATATGGAATAAGAAGTAGGATTTCAAGTCGCAATTGGATATGACCATCTCCGGAAGTAAAAGGAAGTACAAACATAGAAGCGACACATATAACCACTCCGCAAATAGCGTCGATCTTGCCAATAGAAATTGCATTGGGTTTTTCGAACCAGAGTGAAAATGCTGCGAATCCTTTTAAAATCATAATTCCAATAATAAAGATGCCGGTTATGGAATAAGCGGTATTAGTCGAAAATCCGTAAAGTGACAAATCTACAGTAGAGAAAAAAAGATTCGTAATAAGAGTGCTTACAGCAGCGACGGCTAGCAGCATAAAAATCCAGCAAAAAGTTTTTATCCACCATGGCAGTAGTTTGCGTCTAATTACCTGGGGTTTGTCAAATTCGTCGAATTGGTTTTGTAATTCTGGATTCATGTTTTTTGTTTTTGTTTTTGGGGTGTTTTTTATATGAACTTATAATTAGATTACTTCAAAAATAAGGAGAATCAAAATGGTGAGCTGTATTCCTAAAATAATCCAGAAAAAATTGCGGCTTGGTTGTGCCATATTTTTTAAACCTGTGATTATTTTTTCTTTTATAATAGCTGAAAAACTTACATTTTCATCTGTAAAATCAACTTCATCCAAATTTACTTTTTTAAAACCGTAAAGAATAATTCTTTTCAGCCATTTATTTTCTTTAGACTCTCTTATTTCCTGAAGTAACTTTAGCTTTAATTTGGTTTTATCAGTACCTTTTTTTAGCAGGTCAGGCTGGTTTACTTTGATTTTATCCAGCACTTTGTCAATAATTGGGAAAAGCAATGTTTCGCCTTTGTCTGATAATATTTTATGAATGGTTTTAGACATAATATATTTATTACCCAAAGAAAATAAAAGAAACGGAACTGCAACCGTTGATATTACGACTAATGTAAAACCAATTGGCCTTAAAGCAAATAATAAAAGTACTACTGCTGAGCCGTTTGCATGAGCCATTCCCGCAGATGATTGATAAACAATGGTGATTAAGGAAAATACTATAATAATGACAGCCAGAAATTGTCCGATGATATTTATTTTAAGAAAGCTGAAAGAAGCACTGCCAAATAGTTTAGTAATGTATTTTAAATTATCATTCATTGATTTTGATTTTATAGTTAAGGATTAATAATATTTTTAAAATTGCTTGTCATTCTCGTCAAAAAATTCTGTAACCGAGTTCTGTTCAAAGAGATGCGGTTTTATTTTTACTTTTTTAGTTTCAGATGTTGTGGGTTCATCTTCTTTCATTGTATTAGTTTCCGTTGTGGTGAGCTCTCCTTTTTCAAAATCGTAAAAAAATCCGGATCGGCCGCCGGCGCCCATATAATGTGCTTCGATATAATTAAGAACCAGATCGTTTTGAATGTATTTAAATTTACTTAAATGAGTGCCGCTCGGGCCCATGCTGTAGAGATTAATTTGTAGTTCTCCTTTTTCGATACTAATATCTTCTGTGTCATACAGTTTAAAATCAAACTCATTGTATTCTACAGGAATAGTTCGGGTTGAAACTTTGTCTAAACGATATGATTTGTCTTCGTTTTGTAAAAGAACCAGCATTGGTCTTTTTAGAATATTACTCTGTTTGTGTTTCAAAACAACAGCAATATCTGTTAATTCATCATTGTTTAAATCTCCTTCTGCTTGATATTGCACATCGTAAGTGTCAGATTCAGGAAGAAAATCAGAAACTTTATTTCCGGTTTTAGGATAAGTAACATCAGGTTCTTCAGGAGCACTTTCGTTTTCTTCCGTAATCTCCTGATGGGGCAGGCTATCTGTAACTTCAACATTTTTTGTATTGCTATTTATGTCTTTTTTGTTGTCGTAGCACGACTGAATTGTAAAAGCAACTACAATTAATAGAATAAACGGAACTTGTTTTCTCATTTTATAAGGCTTCTATAATTTGTTGTAAGTTTAGATATTGAAAAGCTATTAGATTATTTTTTCATTGGCTTCAAATGTAAGCAATTTCCCTATAAAATTTATATCACTTATTATTTTGCTGTTGTGAATATACAAAGATATTAGTTAGAATATTTCTGTAGCCAGATAGAAGAGACATCCTTTTATGGCGTTGCCGATGCCCCGGGACGAAATAAAAAAATATAGCAGATAGCGGAAACAGCTCCTGATAATGACACGTAAAGAACTGATATGCCACGAATGTCAGGTTTTAAAAATGTCATGTTGTCAGATGATTTTAAGGCTGGACATTAAAACTGACATTTTACTTTGGTTTTTTATATTGGCACAAAGATTGACTTATGCCACCTGAGTTAATAAAATTAAATCAAAAATTAAATATATAAAAAATGGGTAAAATAATCGGAATTGACTTAGGTACGACGAACTCTTGTGTTTCTGTAATGGAAGGTAACGAAGCAGTTGTTATCCCTAACGCAGAAGGAAAAAGAACTACACCATCTATCATCGCTTTTGTTGAAGGTGGAGAAATTAAAGTAGGTGATCCTGCAAAAAGACAAGCAGTAACGAATCCTACAAAAACGATTGCTTCTATTAAACGTTTTATGGGACACACTTTTGCTGAAACTCAGGAAGAAGCAAAAAGAGTTCCTTACAGTGTTGTAAAAGGTGACAACAATACGCCACGTGTGGATATTGACGGTCGTTTGTACACTGCTCAGGAATTGTCTGCAATGACACTTCAAAAAATGAAAAAAACTGCTGAAGACTATTTAGGTCAAACTGTAACTGAAGCGGTTATTACTGTTCCTGCTTACTTTAACGATGCACAACGTCAGGCTACAAAAGAAGCTGGTGAAATTGCTGGTCTTAAAGTTATGCGTATCATCAATGAGCCAACTGCTGCTGCACTTGCTTACGGATTAGATAAAAAAGGAACTGATCAAAAAATTGCTGTTTACGATTTAGGTGGAGGTACTTTTGATATCTCTGTTCTTGAATTAGGAGATGGTGTATTTGAAGTACTGTCTACAAACGGAGATACTCACTTAGGTGGTGATGATTTTGACCAGGTTATTATTGACTGGTTAGCTGACGAATTCAAATCTGAAGAAGGTATTGACTTACGTTTGGACCCAATGTCATTGCAACGTTTGAAAGAAGCTGCAGAGAAAGCTAAGATTGAATTATCATCTTCTGCTGAAACTGAAATCAACTTACCTTATGTAACTGCTACAGCTTCTGGACCAAAACACTTAGTAAAAAAATTATCAAGAGCTAAATTTGAGCAATTATCTGATACTTTAGTAAAACGTTCTATGGAGCCAGTTGCTAAAGCATTAAAAGATGCAGGTTTATCTACATCTGATATCGACGAAGTAATCCTTGTTGGAGGTTCTACTCGTATGCCAAGAATCGCTGACGAAGTAGAGAAATTCTTCGGTAAAAAAGCATCTAAAGGTGTTAACCCTGATGAGGTTGTTGCTATTGGAGCTGCTATTCAAGGTGGAGTTTTATCTGGAGATGTAAAAGATGTATTGTTACTTGACGTAACACCTCTTTCTTTAGGTATCGAAACTATGGGTGGTGTATTAACTAAATTAATCGAGTCTAACACAACTATTCCAACTAAAAAATCACAAGTTTTCTCAACTGCTGCTGATTCTCAACCATCTGTTGAAATTCACGTATTGCAAGGAGAAAGAGCGATGGCTGCTGATAACAAAACTATCGGTCGTTTTCACTTAGATGGTATTCCACCAGCACCAAGAGGAGTTCCTCAAATCGAGGTAACTTTTGATATCGATGCAAATGGTATCATCAAAGTTTCTGCAACTGATAAAGGAACAGGAAAATCTCACGATATCCGTATCGAAGCTTCTTCTGGATTAACAGCTGAAGAAATCGAAAAAATGAAAAAAGATGCTGAAGCTAATGCTGATGCTGACAAAATTGCAAAAGAAAGAGCTGAGAAATTGAACGAAGCTGATAGTACTATTTTCCAAACTGAAAGTCAATTGAAAGAATTGGGAGATAAACTTACAGATGAGCACAAAACAGCTATCGAATATGCTTTAACTGAATTGAGAATGGCGCACCAATCTCAAGATCTTGATGCTATCCAAAAAGGGTTAGACAATGTAAATGCAGCTTGGAAAACAGCTACAGAAGCAATGTACGCTCAAGGTGGTGATCAACAAGGTGGTCAACAAGCTGCTCCACAACAAGAACAATCTGGAGACAATGTTGAAGACGTTGAATTTGAAGAAGTAAAATAATTCTTTAGTATTAAGTAATTAGTACAAAGTATTAAGATAGAAAACCGAGTCAGAAATGGCTCGGTTTTTTTTGTTGTTCACCAACATGGTCTTTTCCTTTCGTAATGATTACAACACCCGGGGTTGGTACTAACTCCATTTTGATCATGATTTTAGGTTTCTTTTTAAGTTTAAATTCTTCGATTTTATAACTATGAATTTTACTATTAAAATATTGCTTCTTTTCGATTTAATCATGAATTCCCATTAATGTCAGTCATAATTGCAATTTTAGTTCCTTTTATAAGTACTTCAACACCTGGCATTGGCTCGACAGTGGCTTTATCAATAACAATTACTTTGTATTCTATGACATCATTACTCGATTTTTTTATAATGCCTTGATTTTGTGTTGTTTGTTCTTTCGCTTTTATAATATTGACTTCCTATCCAAAAAAAGCAATTATTAAGAAAGTAGCTATTCGTCTAAGACTCTTTTGTTGTGATTCAGGAATTGAGATTGTTATTTTTTAATATTTTTAGTTGATTATCATCATAATTATATAGTGACAACTTTATTTTAAATAAAGTAATTCTTATTCTGAATTACCCGCCAAAATAGATTCTGTCAAAATGATAAATGTCATTTCCCATTCGGATTCTTTTTCGTAATATTACTATTGTAAATTTTTTTGAATGAGAAAGATCAAATACAAGAAAGGCCGCAAGCTTCAGCATATCACATTAGAGTACACGGGATCGCACAAGGAGCATGAAACCGAAATGCAGCTTTTTGTTTATGACGATAATGATGTTGTTGAATATGAAAAGTTTACCGTTTCGGCATTGAATTCCTGTTTTGATTTTACAAAGAATAACTGGCTTAATGTTCACGGTTTAAATGATATTAGTTTGCTTAAAACCATGGGTCAGCATTTTAAGCTGGATGATTTTTTATTAGCCGATATTTTAAATACAACCAAACGAACCAAGCTCGAAGAACGGGAAGATGTTTTGTTTTTTAATATAAAATCACTACTTCCTTCTGAATACTCTGACAATATTAGCGTAGAGCAAATTAGTTTTATTTTGAAAGAAGGAATTTTGATTTCTTTTCAGGAAAAAAGAAGTGATTTTTTTACGCATATACGGGATCGCCTTCGTACACACGCCGGAATTGTGCGAACAAAAAGAGTAGATTATTTACTCTATTTATTGTTAGATGCCGTCATTGAAAACTTCTACATTACCATTGAAGATGAAGAGGAAAAAATAGAAGATTTAATCAACCTGACAAAAAAAGGGGCAGACCCTGTTATTTTAGAAAAGATTGAAAATCATCGTGATAATTTTAATTTTTTAAAACGAGCCATTGTACCGTTACGAGATTCATTATATTATCTCAAAACCATCAAAGATGATGACACAAACACACTAATTCAAAAAGATACATTCAATTTTTTTGTGCGTTTACATCAAAAAAGTTTAGAGCTTTTGGAGCAAATAGAATCGGATATGAGTTCATTAGAAAGTGCTTCTAATTTCTATTTTTCTGAGCAAAGCCGAAAAATGAATGAAATCATGAAAACATTAACCATTATATCAGCCATATTTATTCCGCTTACGTTCATTGTGGGAGTTTACGGAATGAACTTTGAAAATATGCCGGAGCTTCGATATAAATACGGATACCATAGTGTTATGATCGCGATGTTTTTTTTGGTCATAGCCCTAATTATATATTTCAAAAAGAGACGTTGGTTTTAGCGTGTTGCAAAAAACTATTTAAACAAACATTTAAGTTTCAAAAACATAAATTATGAGTAAAGCCATATACATAGCCACGAGCGATCAGAATAGCGGAAAATCGATTATGACGCTGGGTTTGATGAGCATATTGATTGGTAAAACGGCCAAAGTGGGTTATTTTAGACCCATTGTTGAAGATTTTATCGATGGAGAACTGGATAACCATATCGAAACCGTGCTTTCGTATTTTAACCTCGATATTAAGTTTGAAGATGCATTTGCCATTACGAAAAGCAAATTGATCAAAAAGAAGAATAAAGGAAAAATAGGAGAAGTATTAGATTTAATAATCGAGAAATATAAAAAACTCGAGGAGCGTTTTGATTTTGTTTTGGTCGAAGGAACAAGCTTTACCGGAGAAGGAACTTCAATCGAGTTGGATTTGAATGTTTTAATTGCTAAAAACCTCGGAATTCCAACTATTATTATTGGATCCGGAGTTGGCAAAACGCTCGAAGAATTGGTCGATAGTTTGTATTTGGTTTACGATTCATTTAAGGTAAAAGAAGTTGAAGTCTTATCTGTGATCGCCAATAAAGTACAGCCAGAGAATATAGAACTGGTAACCAAAAGCCTTCAAAAAAGTTTGCCTCCAAGTGTTTTAATCAATACAATTCCGCTTATTTCGAGTTTGAACAACCCGACAATGCAGGAAATTGTAAATGAACTGGATGCCAAAGTTTTGTTCGGAGAAAACTATCTCAATAACGAAATTGGTCATTTTAGCGTTGGTGCCATGCAATTGCACAATTACCTGGTTCATTTAAACAATAATGCATTGGTAATTACACCAGGAGACCGTTCTGATATTATTTTAGGCGCTTTGCAAGCCAATGAATCAGCTAACTATCCCACGATATCAGGAATTATCTTAACCGGAAATATTGTTCCGGAAGAAAGCATTTTAAAACTTATCGAAGGACTTTCTGCCATTGTGCCCATTATTGCGGTCGATGGAGGAACGTACCACATAACCAACCGAATTGGTAAAATTAAATCTGAAATTTATGCCAATAACACCCATAAAATTGAAACCTCGATCAGTACATTTGAAAAATATGTAGAAATTGAGGCTTTATCTCAGCGTTTAATCACTTTTGAAGCAGAAGGCATGACGCCAAAAATGTTTCAATACAATATGGTGAAAAGAGCGAGACAACATCGCAAACATATTGTTTTACCAGAAGGAAATGACGACAGAATCATTATTGCCGCCTCAAGACTTTTGGCGATGGATGTGGTTGATATTTCGATTATTGGAGATAAAAAACAGATTGAAGGTAAGGTGACTGAATTAGGAATTACATTCGATTTCTCAAAAGTAAACATTATCAATCCGATAGAATCTCCCTATTATGAAGATTACGCCAATACGTATTACGAGCTTCGAAAAGCAAAAAACGTGAGCATCACCATGGCAAGAGATTTAATGGAAGATGTATCGTATTTCGGAACTATGATGGTGTACAAAGGACATGCTGACGGAATGGTTTCCGGAGCGGCACACACTACGCAACACACGATTTTGCCGGCATTACAGTTCATTAAAACTAAGCCAAACTCCTCTGTAGTTTCGTCTGTGTTTTTTATGTGTTTAGAAGACAGAGTTTCAGTTTTTGGAGATTGCGCCATTAATCCGAATCCAACCGCAGAACAATTGGCAGAAATTGCCATTTCATCAGCAGATTCAAGTTCAGCATTCGGAATAGAACCTAAAATTGCGATGCTTTCTTATTCATCAGGTTCTTCAGGTAAAGGTGATGAGGTTGAAAAAGTGCGTACTGCGACCGAAATAGTAAAACAAAAACGTCCTGATTTAAAAATCGAAGGTCCAATTCAGTATGATGCTGCAGTTGACCGTACTGTCGGAAAAAGTAAAATGCCCGATTCTGAAGTTGCAGGACAGGCCAGCGTACTTATTTTCCCTGATTTAAATACCGGAAATAATACGTATAAAGCCGTACAAAGAGAAACAGGAGCATTAGCCATAGGACCAATGTTACAGGGTTTAAACAAACCAGTAAACGATTTAAGTCGAGGCTGTACTGTAGATGATATTATCAATACAGTAGTAATTACGGCGATTCAGGCACAAGGATTATAACTAATTAAAAATTTAGAATTAAAAATTAAAAAATCCAGATGTGTTTTTGAGAAAAATTGACAGCTTACAGAGTTCGAATTCATGTTCCTAAAAATATATTTATAAATTCAGAAGCTTTGACTTTTAGTAAAGAAAAAACTTAGAGCCATAGCGAATCAGCATCTTAGCAACTTAAAAAAAAAATGAAAATACTAATCATAAACTCAGGAAGTTCATCTATCAAATATCAATTAATGATTATGCCGTCAAACGAAGTAATTTGTTCGGGTATGATTGACAGAATTGGTTTAGAAACATCAAATGTAACCTTCAAAACAGCATCAAATTCTATAGAAGAAATACTACCAATTGCAACCCATAAAGTAGGCTTACAAAAAGTGGCCGAAATGCTGTTAGATCCTGAAAAAGGGGTAATTAAATCAACATCAGAAATTTCGGCTGTAGGTCATCGTGTAGTGCATGGCGGAAGTTATTTCTCTGACACAACCATCATTACAGATGAAGTAAAAGAAAAAATCAAAGAGCTTTCAGAATTGGCTCCTTTGCATAATCCTGCGCATTTGGTTGGAATAAATGTTGCCGAAGAAATCTTCTCTGAAGCCAAACAAGTTGCGGTTTTTGATACTGCCTTTCATCAGACTATTCCAGTTGAAGCTTATAAATATGCAATTCCAAACTATCTTTTAACAGAGCACAAAGTTCGTGTGTATGGATTTCATGGAACCAGCCACAAATATGTTTCAGAAAAAGCAATTGACTACTTAGAAAAAGGTTCAAAAATAATTACGATTCACTTAGGAAACGGCTGTAGCATGACCGCGATTAAAGACGGAAAAAGTATAGATCATACTATGGGTTTTTCGCCAGCAAATGGCTTAATTATGGGCACCCGTGCCGGAGATATTGATCAGTCGGTTATTTTTTACCTGATTAAAAATCTTGGATATTCTGCAGATGAAGTCAATGCGATCTTATTGAAACAAAGCGGAATGTTAGGACTTACAGGTTACAGCGATTTGAGAGATATTGAAGCTGAGGCTGAAAAAGGAAATAAAGAATGTCAGCTGGCATTGCTGATGAATGCTTACAGAATCAGAAAAACAATTGGCTCTTATACAGCAGCTCTAAACGGCTTAGACGCGATCATTTTTACGGCCGGAATTGGAGAAAATTCATCTTACATGCGTAAATTGGTCTGTACGGATATGGATTATTTCGGAATAGAATTAGATGATGAAAAAAATCAAATTCGCTCAAAAGAAATCAGAGAAATCAGTACGCCAAATGCAAAAGCAAAGGTTCTGGTTGTGCCAACAGATGAAGAATATGAAATCGCCAATCAGGTTTACCAATTGCTTCAGAACTAGTTGTACTGGTATTTTATAAAACAAAACTCCTCCATCGAGGAGTTTTTTTATGTTTTAAGATTAAATATTTGTCAGTATCTTTGAATATAAATCTCAATATCTTGAAATCAATACTTTTAAAAACATTATTCTTCTTTTTCATTGCTTTTCAAGCTCAGGCACAAGAATTACTTCCTTTCGTAGAAAATTATAATAAATCGGATTATCAGGGCGACAATCAAATCTGGAACGTTGCTCAGGGCAGTGATAAAGCCATGTATTTTGCTAACAATCACTATCTTTTGCGTTATGATGGCGTGGTTTGGGAAAAATCTGCTTTGCCCAACAAAACCATCATTCGTTCTATTTTAATAGAGGGCGATAAAATTTATTCCGGCTCTTATAAAGAATTTGGTTACTGGCATCGTGAAAATGGAAAAATGAAATACGTTTCCATCACCAAAAATCTTCGCCTGTTTGATGAGAAGGATAACGAAGAAATCTGGAAAATTTTCAGGTATAAAGGAGCGCTGTATTTTCAATCTTTCAATGATGTTTTTATTTATGATGGTAAACATATCAAAAAAATCAGGTTTCCATTTTTAATTTCTTACTGTTTTGTTGTAGATGACAATCTTTATGTAGCCTCTGTCAATAAAGGTGTTTTTAAAATGAACGGATCCAGAATTTCAAATGTGAAAGGCTGGAATGTGCTTAAAAATACGGTCGTTCACGCCATTGAAAAATACAAAGGCAAGACCTATATTTTTACGCAAAAAAGAGGAATTTTTATTGCAGAAAAAAACGGTTTGGTTCCATGGAATAATCCATTGAATGAAACCTTAAAAACAAACGGAGTAAACGTTGCCAAGTTTATTAAAAACAATAAACTAGTTGTAGGAACCGGAAACAAAGGCGTTTATATTTACGATTTTGCTACCCAAACTTATAAAAATATTGACCGAAATAATGTTTTAATGAACAATTCGGTTTTATGTATTGGCTTCGACAAAGAAGAAGATTTATGGCTTGGACTCGATAATGGAATTGCACACGTTGAGGTCAATTCGCCAATATCTTTCTTTTACGATAATTCGGGTCTTTTAGGTTCTGTATATTCTGTGGCAACAACCAATAAGGGATATTTGATCGCTTCAAATCACGGAATATTCGAATTCAATTCGGGCAATTTCAAAATGTTGCCCAACACGCAAGGACAGGGCTGGAACATAACTAAGATTGGCAATAAATACATTATTGGTCATAATGACGGAACTTTCTCTTACGAAAATGGTCAGCTTATTAAAATCAATAAAGTAAGCGGTGGATGGAATCTATCAAAAAGCAGTATTAACGACACCTACTTTCAATCTACATACAGTGGCGTTTTGGTTTATGATGATGCCACACAACTGACAAAAAATAAGGTCATTAATGATCTCTCAAAGCCCATAAAATATGTAGCGCAAAATAAAAAGAACGAAATTTGGGCCGCTGATAATTATCGCGGACTGTACAGAGTTCAATTTGATGATAATTATAAGACACAGAAAATAGAAAATATTACGCAGCAAAGTAAAATTAAAAATGATTTTGGTGTTAAGATTTTTGAGTTTAGAAATGAAATACTTTTTCTGGTTAATAATGTGTGGTATACTTTTAATTCTATCTCCAATAAACTAGAAGAAAACGAACTTTTCAATACCAACTTTAAAAATATTTCTGATGTGGTAGCCATCGATAAGGATCATTTTATGGTGCTTCAGGAAAACATTTTGTATCATATCTATGCGCACAATAACAAATTTGTGTGGAATATGATTCAGGAAAAGTATTATAAGGGAAAATTAATCAATGAGAATTTAAGAATTTTTAGAAGTCAAAGTCATTATTTATTAAATCTTGATGATGGTTTTATTTCCCTCCAGTTAGAATATCAAAATAAACAAAACAAAGGGGTTAAGGTTGAAGCGTACAACAGCGGTGAACTTTTGGCTAATGAAAGCAAAATTAAACACAATACAGAACTTCGAATCAATGTGATTTCGGGAATTTACGGGGCAGGTAAGCCTAATTTATTTTATCAGATCAACAAAGGCAAAAATTACATTCCGATTGCAAACGGAGAAATAGTTTTAAATAATTTAAGCAGCGGATGGCATTCTGTTATCATTTTTAAACATGACGGAGCCAATTACGATAAAGTTTCCAGCTTTGAATTTAAGGTTGCGCAGCCATGGTATTTTTCTTTTTGGATGATTTTACTTTATTTATTAGTAATTGGTGCAGTATTATTTTTCTACTACAAATGGAATAAACTTCGTTATACACAAAAACTAAAACTACAGGCCGAAGAACTAAAACATCAACGCGAAATTCTTGAGATGGAATTGAAGGCCGAAAACGAATTGAATGTTCAGGAATTCGAAAAACATATTCTTGAATTGGAACTTCAAACCAAATCGTCAGAAGTTGCCGGAAAATCATTGTCTATAGCCAAGCAAAGTGAAATGATTGATAATATTCAGAACATTCTGGATAGTGAAAAAGATTTTAATAAACTTAAAAGTGAAATTAAAAAAGCAATAAAGATTAATGAGGTTAATAAACACGAATGGGAGACTTTTGAAACCAACTTAAATCAAATTCATAATGAGTTTATCATCAACCTGTCCAAAAAGTATCCGCATCTCACGCCAAAAGATATTAAGCTATGTGTTTATCTTAAAATGAACCTCTCATCAAAAGAAATTGCACCTATGATGAACATCTCTTTTAGAGGAGTAGAACTGCACAGATATCGTCTAAGAAAGAAATTAAACCTTACACAGGACGAAAACCTGTCAAAATTTTTATTAACTGTGTAAGATTCGTATGCGATTTTTGCAGATCTTATATTTTACCCCTGCTTTTTTTATAGAATTCCAATACATCATTACTACATCATAAGGTAATGTTAACAAAATTAAATTAACATTTATATTATTGATAATCATTAATATATGTCATTTTTTTAACATAATGATGTAGCTATGTAGTAGTAGTGTATGATGTACTAAAACGTTGTAATTGTTTAATTTGGCTGTACTAACTTAAACGAATACAAACTGTATGAAAAATTTTATTTTTAGCTTTTTAGCACTTTTGCTGCTTCCGGCATATATGTCTGGTCAAGCACAAGCAATCAAAGGAAAAGTAGTTGACAGCAGCGGAATGGGAATTCCGGGAGCAATTGTGGCTTCTTCTGACGCTAAAGCAACTGCTGATGCAGATTTCGACGGAAACTTTACAATCAATGCAAAACCAGGTGACCTATTAAAGGTTTCTATGTTAGGTTTTGATTCAGTTTCTGTACCGGCAACTGCCACACCTATGACTATTACCTTAAAAGAAGCAGGAGATACTGCCCTAAAAGAAGTAGTGGTTATTGGGTATGGTACAAGAAAAAAAATTGATAATACTTCTGCTGTAAGCTCACTAAAATCAGAAGAAATTACCAAAATGAAAGTATCGAATGCAACCCAGGCTATTCAGGGAAAAGCCGCCGGGGTTCAGGTTACATCATCAAATACTCCAGGTGGAACACCTTCAGTAATTATTAGAGGAGTAGGAACGGCATTAGGAGGAAGAAATCCTCTATATGTTGTTGACGGAATGCCTACCGATAATATCAATAATATTAATACAAATGATATTACCTCTTACGAAGTTTTAAAAGATGCTTCTGCCCTTGCTATTTATGGTACAAGAGGTGCAAATGGAGTTATCATGATTACAACTAAAACAGGGAAAGGAAAAATGACTGTTGATGTAGATAGCTACAGTGGTTTTAAAACTGCCTTGAAAAAAGTAAAAATGGCTAATAGCGAAGAATTTGCGCGCTACAGTAATGCTGCTTTTAACGATCCAAATAAGTTCTCTTTAAATCAGCCAATTAATACAAATTGGTATGATGCAATTACAAGAACAGGTACTTATTCAGAAAACAACATTGCTATTTCAGGTTCATCAGAAAATATTAAATATTTTTTAAGTGCTGGAAATTACGAAGAAAAAGGAATTTTGAACGGAACAGATTATTCTCGTACGACTATTAGAAATAATAATGAGTACAAGATTTCTGATAAACTAAAATTGAGTCAAAATTTCAGTGTTACTTCTATAAAAAACACTCCAATGCCATTGTCAGCTTTTACTACAGCTTACAGACAATCGCCAATGGTTCCTGTACGTTATGCTGATGGAAAATACGGTGTTCCCTTTATTAATAACGGCGTAGTAGGACAAAGTGGTTCACAATTCAATTCAGTTGGAAATGCTGTTAGCGCTTTAGATTATAACGACGAGAAACAACAAACTGTTATTTTGCAGGGTGGTTTAAAATTAGATTATGATATCCTAAAATCATTAAAGTTTACATCACAATTTAACGGAGAGTTTTATACGTACAAACAGTACAATTATGTAGATAATTTAGCACTTTGGTTGGCTGCAGATCCAAGTAGAATTGCATCAGGTTACGACACAGCTAGTTTGAACACTAATACATTAACCAGAAACAGAGATCAATATTTCAATTGGAATTTGTCTAACTATTTTACGTATAACAAAGTATTCGCAGACATCCACGACGTAGAGGTTACAGCAGGTATCGAGACAAACGTGATCGGAACAAGAGAAAAACTAACAGTTACAAGAAAAAATGTTGAATCAAATTCAAATTATTGGGCATTAGATGGTGTTCCATATGCTGCAAGTGTTGTTGGTTATAATGATGTCGCTTTAAATCAGTCAAAATTGTCTTCTTATTTTGCACGTTTCCAATACAAATTAATGGACAGATACTTATTCACAGGTACTGTTAGACGTGATGGATCTTCACAATTTTCTGAAGGAAACCGTTGGGGAACTTTCCCATCTTTTGGGCTTGGATGGATTGTATCTAAAGAAAGCTTCTTAAGTAATGTAGAAGGTCTTGATTTATTAAAATTAAGAGGATCTTGGGGTAGATTAGGAAATCAAAAAGTGCCTTTAAACAATCAAACATTTACTTCGGGTTTAAATTACGGTCCTAATTCAGGTTCAGGAATTACAGTTGATTCTTCTGTAGATCCTAATTTATCATGGGAAATTGTAGAGGAACTTTCTGGAGGTTTAGATTTTGCAGCTTTAAACAATAGATTGACAGGATCTTTTGATGTCTATGATAAAAGCACTAAAAATGCAATTTTGTATGTTTTACCATTTTCAACTTCTGGACTTACACAAAGAACTGCTACACACGTAGGAGAAGTTTCTAACAAAGGTTATGAGGTATCATTGCGTTGGGATGATAAAATAAATGACAATTTAAGCTACTGGGTTGGTGGGAATTTCTCTCATAACCAAAATAAATTAGCAAGTGTTAACAATCCTTCAATCGCTCCAATCATTTCAGGGAATTTAGGAAACGGACAAAATACTAAACTACTTGATTTTACTTCTGTAGGAAGACCAATTGGAAGTTTTTATATGTATGAGTATGCCGGAGTAGATCCTGCAAATGGACAAATGTTATATTTTAATGCAAATGGAGATAAAGTAAATCAGGGTGCATTAAATGAAGTTGCTGATAAAAAATATGTAGGTTCAGTTTTACCTACTTCTAACTACGGTGTTACTTTAGGTCTTACCTACAAAAGCATTGATTTTTCTGTTGACGGATATGGTACAGGAGGAGCAAAAGTTTACAATGGTAAAAAAGCTCAGCGTTTTTCAGGAGAAAATATCGAAGCTTCTCTAACGAGAGATTTCTGGACTCCAACAAACACAACGGCTTCAAATCCAGCTCCGTTTAACCAGGTTCCGGTTGCTTCAACTTATTACTTAGAATCTGCAGATTTCTTTAGAATAAACAATATCACACTAGGTTACAAACTTCCTCTAAGAGAAGATGGTTTTATCAATTTCTGTAGAATTTATGTAAATGCGGTTAATCCGTTTATTACTCAGAAATTCTCGGGACTTTCACCGGAAGCATTAGGAGACGGAGAATTAGTAACAGGTACTCAGGGTGTTGAGCTTGATGCTTACCCTTCATTGAGATCATTTGTTATTGGAGCTAATTTAAAATTTTAATATCATGAAAAAAATATATATATCATTGTCTTTGCTTGCCGGACTTTTAGTAGCAGGATGCTCAAATGATTTTTTAGATGTGGATCAAACGGATAAAATTCCGGTTGATGAGGAATATTTAAACACAGACAGTAAAGCTAGTGAATTGGTTACCTCAATCTATAGCCAATTTTTAACTTGGGACATGTCTTCTTTTGGATGGAATGCCGTTACCAGTATAATTTCAGACGATGCTGATAAAGGTTCAGATCCTGGAGATACAGGAACAGATAAAGATGTTATAGATGCTTTGACATATAATGCATCTACTCCGTCTTTTGAGAGTGTTTGGAAAGCAAATTATGCAGGAATTAACAGATCTAACCAGGCATTAAATTACCTTCCTCAATTGGATAAGGTTACTCCTGCACTGAGAACAAGATTAATAGGAGAAGCAAAATTTTTGAGAGCTTTTATGTACTTTACATTAGTAAGAGGTTACGGAGGAGTTCCTATTGTGGATCGTTTAGCAACCACACCTTTATCTGAAGAGGATAAAGTGATGCAGTTAACCCGCAAAAGTGCTGCTGAAGTTTATGCTTTTATCGAAAAAGATTTAACAGAAGCGGCAGAAGCATTGCCAGAAAAATCGGCTTATGCTGGAGAGGACAAACAAAGAGTATCTAAGGGTTCTGCTTATGCATTATTAGCAAAAGTAAATCTGTATCAAAAAAACTGGCAAAAAGTGGTTGACAATTGTGACAAAGTAACCGGTTACTCTTTAGTTTCAGATTATTCTTTACAATTTAAAAAAGAAGGAGAATTTGGTCCTGAATCAATTTTTGAAATTAATGGAGTTGGTTCACCAACCTCTGATTTAAAATTAGGAATAGGAAATTATACCGTTTCACAAGCGCCGCGTGGTGCTGGTGGATGGGGATGGGGTTTCAACACACCATCACAAAGTTTAGCAGATGCATATGAGGCAGGAGATGTTAGAAGAGCTGCTACTATTATTTTTAGAGGTTCAACCTTATATGATGGAAGAGTAGTTGCATCTACGGTAAGTAACCCAATGTACAATTACAAAGCATATTCATCTGATTTTTATAATGTTGAATTTACAGATACCAACCTTAGGTATTTAAGATATGCCGAAGTTTTATTAATGAAAGCAGAAGCTTTAAATGAGCTAGGACAAACTGGTGCTGCTATCCCTCTAGTAAACCAGGTTAGAAACAGAGCCGGTTTAGGAAATACAACTGCCGTATCACAAGCTGATGTAAGAACTGCTATCTGGAAAGAAAGAAGGGTAGAATTAGCTTTTGAACATGACAGATGGTTTGATCTTGTTCGAACAGGACAAGCACCTACAGCAATGGCTGCAAATGGAAAAACATTTGTAGTTGGAAAACATGAGTTGTTTCCAATACCAACTTTCTTTATAAGAGAGTCTGTTGGATACTCTACTCAAAATCCTGGATATTAACTTATAATTCTAAAATCACTTCCTTAAAAAGAAGGGAGTGATTTTTTATTACCCACCATTAAAAAAATAAAAATGGTTCGATTTTCACTTCTATTTTTAGCGCTTACTTTTTTTAGCTGTAACAATCAGGCAGATAAAGAAAAAGAAGCCACAACAACACCATCTGAAGTAAAATTATCAGATGAAGAAATTTTAGCAACTGTTCAAAAACAAACCTTTAAATATTTCTGGGATTATGCTGAACCCAATTCAGGATTAGCCAGAGAACGTTACCATCCTGATGGGATTTACCCTGAAAATGATGCCCACATTGTTACAACCGGAGGTTCTGGTTTTGGATTAATGGCACTTGTTTCAGGAATTTCTCAAGGATATGTTACCAGAGAAAAAGGCGTAGAGCGATTAAATAAAATTGCAGACTTTTTAGGCAAAGCAGATCGTTTTCACGGAGCATGGTCCCACTGGATCGATGGAAATACAGGAAAAGTAAAGCCTTTTGGAACCAAGGATAATGGTGGAGATTTAGTCGAAACTTCATTTTTGGTTGCGGGAATGATTACAGTTCGTGAATATCTAAAAGATGGTTCTGAAAACGAAAAAGCCGTTGCACAAAAATATGATGCACTTTGGAAAGGTGTGGAGTGGAACTGGTATACCAACAATAAAAATGTTTTATACTGGCATTGGTCGCCAACGTACAATTGGCAGATGAATTTTCCACTACAGGGGTATAATGAATGTTTGATCACATACGTAATGGCAGCCTCATCGCCAACACATGCGATAGATGCAAAAGCCTATCACGAGGGTTGGGCTAGAAGTGGCGAAATTGTATCATCAAAAACAAAATACAATCTTCCGCTTATTTTAAAACACAATGGAGCTGAAGAATTTGGAGGCCCATTATTTTGGGCACATTATTCATATGTCGGACTTGATCCAAATCAATTGAGTGATAAATATGCGAATTATTGGGATTTGAATGTAAACCAAACCAAAATCAATTATGAGTACTGCGTTGAAAACCCTAAAAACGGATATAGCGCAGACTACTGGGGATTAACTGCTTCTTATTCCAGAAATCCTGACGGTTCCATTGGTTATAATGCACATATGCCAAGCAACGACCAGGGAGTTGTATCGCCAACGGCCGCAATTAGTTCTATTGTTTATACGCCAAAAGAGTCAATGGCAGTGATAAGAAATTTATACGAAAACCATAAAAATGAAACTTGGGGAGATGCCGGTTTTTATGATGCTCTAAGTTTACAAAACAAATGGGTTGCCAAACGCTATTTAGCCATCGATCAGGGACCAGAAGTAGTCATGATCGAAAACTATAGAACAGGCTTATTATGGAAACTATTTATGAACGCTCCTGAAGTGAAACAAGGTTTGGTAAAACTTGGATTTAAATCCGGAAAATACGGATTTTAATGTCGTTCCTAATTAAATATAAAGCGGCAGCAATAGCCCTCCTTTTTTCTGTGATTGGTTTTGCACAAAGTGAAACCACCGGAAAAATTAAAACTGTAATTGTAAGCAATTTTGAATTGGGCTACGCTTTGCACAAGCCTTCCAATACAAAAGAAAAAAAGCCTTTAATCGTTTTTATTTCAGGTGATGGGGAAAAGGGTTCCGATATTGAAAAAGTAAAAATGCACGGACCTTTAAAGTATTTAACGAGCCATGCATTAGATGCGTACGTTTTAGCTCCTCAATGCAAGGAGAGCGAAAATTGGAGCATAGAATCTATTTATGAATTGATTTTAAAAATTCAAAAAGAGAACAAAATAGATCCGGACAGAATATATGTTACCGGTTTAAGTTCCGGCGGTTGGGCTGCGTGGAATTTAGCGCTTTCCTATCCGGACAAATTTGCAGCAATTGTGCCCATTTCAGGCTTTGTTGATTTAATTGAATTAGAAAATGCCTGTAAAATTGCCAACATTCCAACCAGAATTTTTCACGGATTACTGGATGATGTTGTAAAGGTAGATTATGCCATAAGCATTTACAGAGAATTGAAAAAATGCAATGCCAAAGATGTTCAGCTTACCATTTTTGACGATGCAGGCCACGACAGCTGGTCAAGAGTTTACGACAATCCTGAAATTTATGAATGGATGTTGAAACAGAATAAAACAAATACCAACAAATAAATATAATAGAATGAAATTGCCTTGATTTTGAATTTAATAAAAGAAGAGCAATTCCATATTCCATTAAAAATTTTAATATTAAATACACATGAAAAACAAGTTAGTCTTACTATTTTTAGGATGTGCTGTTTTGGGTTACGCTCAAAAAAAGAATACTAAAAGTACAGTAAAAATTAAACCAAAATCAGAGTTTGTAGCCGAATTATTGTCGAAAATGACGCTGGATGAAAAATTAGGGCAACTTAATTTACCAACTTCCGGAGACATAACTACAGGACAAGCAAACAGTTCTGATGTGGCGAAAAAAATTGCTGAGGGTAAAGTGGGAGGTTTATTCAATATTAAATCAGTTCAAAAAATTAGAGAAGTCCAAAAAATTGCTGTTGAAAAAAGCCGTTTAAAAATTCCATTGATTTTTGGAATGGACGTTATTCATGGTTACGAAACCACATTTCCAATTCCGTTAGGATTGTCATGTACCTGGGATATGAACCTAATTGAAAGAAGTGCACAAATTGCAGCGCAGGAAGCAAGCGCAGATGGAATCAACTGGACATTCTCTCCAATGGTTGATATCTCTCGCGATCCGCGTTGGGGAAGAGTTTCTGAGGGTTCAGGAGAAGATCCGTATTTAGGAAGCCAAATTGCAAAAGCAATGGTAAACGGTTACCAGCAGCACGACCTGTCTAAAAATAATTCGATCATGGCTTGTGTTAAGCACTTCGCTTTATACGGTGCACCAGAAGGCGGTCGTGATTACAATACCGTTGATATGAGTCATATTAGAATGTTTAATGACTATTTCCCGCCTTACAAAGCAGCTGTCGATGCCGGAGTAGGTTCTGTTATGGCTTCTTTTAATGAAGTTGACGGAATTCCTGCAACAGGAAACAAATGGTTAATGACAGACATTTTAAGAAAGAAATGGGGGTTTAAAGGTTTTGTGGTAACAGATTTTACCGGAATTCCTGAAATGATCGAGCATGGTATGGGCGATTTGCAAGCCGTTTCAGCTTTGTCGTTAAACGCAGGTGTCGAAATGGATATGGTTGGAGAAGGTTTTTTAGGAACTTTGAAAAAATCACTAGACGAGAAAAAAGTAACCATTGAAACGATTGACAATGCTGTAAAATTAATTTTGGAAGCCAAATACGATTTAGGTTTGTTTAGCGATCCTTATAAATATTGCGATGCCAACAGAGCAAAAACAGAAATCTTTACTGCAAGCAGCAGAAAAGAAGCACGATCAATTTCTGCACAATCTTTGGTTTTGCTAAAAAATCAAAATCAGGTATTGCCTTTGAAAAAATCAGGAACAATTGCTTTAATTGGGCCATTGGCAGATGCAAAAGAAAATATGCCGGGAACCTGGAGCGTTGCGACAAAAATGGAAAATGCTATTTCGTTATTAGCAGGAATTAAAGAAGTGGCAGGACCTTCTGCTAAAGTACTATATGCAAAAGGAAGCAATTTAGATTACGATGAAACTTTTGAAACCAACGCAACTATGTTTGGAAAAACATTGCATCGTGATGCCCGTTCAAAAGAAGAATTATTGGCAGAAGCTCTAAAAGTAGCCAATCAGTCAGATGTAATTGTTGCTGCTCTTGGAGAGTCTGCAGAAATGAGCGGAGAATCAAGCAGCCGTACCAATTTAGAAATTCCTCAGGCGCAGAAAGATTTATTGAATGCCTTATTAAAAACCGGAAAACCGGTAGTTTTAGTTTTGTTTGACGGACGTCCGCTAGTTTTAAAAGAAGAAAACGAGACCGTTCCGGCCATTTTAAATGTTTGGTTTGCCGGAAGTGAAGCAGGATACGCGATTGCAGATGTATTGTTTGGAGATGTTAATCCTTCTGGAAAATTAACTTCAACTTTTCCAAGAAGTGTGGGACAATTGCCAATTTATTACGCACACAAAAATACAGGAAGACCACTTTCTAACACAGAAGGTAAATTTGAAAAATTCAGATCAAACTACATTGACGAAAGAAATGAAGCATTATTTCCTTTTGGATTTGGTTTAAGTTATACCACTTTTGAGTATTCAAACCTTAAAATTTCATCTGATAAAATGAATCCTACTGGTAAATTAAAAGTAACTGTAGACGTAGCAAATACCGGAAAATTTGACGGGAAAGAAACGGTACAATTATATATTAGAGATTTAGTAGGATCTGTAACAAGACCGGTAAGAGAACTTAAAAATTTCCAAAAAATAGCTCTTAAAAAAGGAGAAAAACAAACCGTGAGTTTTGATATTACGGTTGAAGATTTAAAATTTTATAATTCTGATCTACAGTTTGTAGCAGAACCTGGGCAGTTTGATGTTTTCGTTGGAGGAAATTCAAATGCCGATAAGAAAGTTAGTTTTGAGTTAACTAAATAGTTGGTTTGTTAATGATTGATTAGCCCTTCGTAATTGGTTAGCGAAGGGCTTTTTTTTAGCTATCCGATACAATAACAGTAAAAAGTACAATTAAAATAATAAAGCTCTAAACAATGTGTACAATCAAAACCTATTGTGTATTTCTTTTTTTGGTAATGACAATTGTTCTCACATCCTGTAGCATAAAACAGAATGCCATAGTCGCTCACCGTGGCGCCTGGAAAAAAAACAATCTTCCTGAAAATTCGATTGCAGCATTGAGACATGCGATTGATCTAAAATTACCAGGTTCAGAATTTGATGTTTGGAGAACCGCAGATGATTCGTTGGTAATCAATCACGATGCACATTTCAATAAATTACTTATTGAAGAAACAAAATATACGGATCTTATAAAGTTTAAACTTTCAAACGGAGAGAAATTGCCCACTTTACATGAATATATTTTAGAAGGCAGGAAAAACAACAAACAAACACTTTTGGTGTGCGAAATAAAACCTTCGGAAATAAGTAAAGAAAGAGGTCAGAAAACGGCATTACAAGCAGTTGAAACCATCAAAAAACTAAAAGCCGATAAGATTACCTGCTATATCAGTTTTGATTACGAAATTTTAAAACAAATCAGGAAAGCAGACTCCAAAACAGTTTTACAATATCTAGAAGGAAATAAATCTCCAAAAGAAGTAAAACAAGATAAAATTTCGGGTGTTGATTACCATTATTCCGTATTCAAAAAACATCCCGAATGGATTACAGAGGCAAAAGAAAATAATATCATTCTAAATGCCTGGACCGTAAATGAAGCGACAGATATGGATTGGATAATAGCACATAAATTCAATTACATTACAACAAATGAACCGGAGCTTCTTCAGGAAAGATTGAAAAGAAAGAAATAGAGAAATCATCATTTTTACTACAAGGGATGAATTCTATTAACTTAAAAAGCATACAAATGAGAAAGATAGTGACAGTACTTTTACTTGCTTTTGCAGCAAGTATATCAGCACAAAACATTCCAGGAAAAACAGCATGGTTTGATCCTAATAAACCGGCAACAACGTATTGCAACCCAATAAATATTGGATACAACTACACGACTTTTAACCACAACGGAATTCCGGAATCGCGACGTTCAAGCGCAGACCCTGTAATTATTACCTACAAAGGAGAGTATTATTTGTTTGCAACCAATCAGGCAGGTTTCTTTTGGAGTAAAGACATGTCAGACTGGAATTTTGTTTACGGAAGTTTTCAAAGACAACCCGGAGACGATGATCAGTGTGCACCGGCTGCATGGGTAGTAAACGATACATTATTCTATGTAGGTTCAACCTGGAAAAGAGATCATCCTATTTGGAAAACCGCTGACCCTAAGTCAGGAAGATGGACAAGACATGTCGATAAAGCGATGTTGCCAACCTGGGATCCGGCGATTTTTCAGGATGACGATAAAAAAGTATACATGTATTACGGTTCAAGCGGAAAACTGCCACTTGTTGGTACAGAAGTAGATTATTATACCTGGCTCCCAAAAGGAAATCAGGCAGATTATGCTCAATTATATAAAGCAACAGAAGTAGAGGATATCCAGCGCCCGTACGGACAAATTAAAGAAGTGGTAGGTTTAGATCCGTCGGCTCACGGATGGGAACGTTTTGGCCCTAATAACGATATGGAACCGGCACCATGGGGGAATTTTATAGAAGGCGCCTGGATGACCAAACACAATGGAAAATATTACATGCAATATGGTGCTCCGGCAACCGAATTTAAAGGGTATGCCAATGGAGTACATGTGGGAGATAATCCGCTTGGGCCTTTTACGTATCAAAAACACAATCCGATGTCATATAAACCCGGTGGATTTGTAATTGGAGCCGGACACGGAAATACTTTTGCAGATAATTACGGAAATTACTGGAATACCGGAACGTGTAAGATTTCGATAAAAGACCGTTTTGAGCGTCGTATCGATATGTTTCCGGCGGGATTTGATAAGGACGATGTCATGTATTCGATTACTTCTTACGGAGATTTTCCAATTGTGCTTCCAACACAGGAGCGCGATCAGACAAAAGGCGCTTCTTCGGGATGGATGTTGCTTTCATATAAAAAACCAGTAACGGTTTCCTCATCTGAAGAATGTATGGATGTAGAAACGCACAGAATGGACCATGGGGGCAAAAAAGTCTATGAGAAATTTTGTTACGGTCCGGAAAATTTAACCGATGAAAACATTCAAACCTATTGGTCGGCTAAAACAAGCAATCCGGGCGAATGGCTTCAAATGGATCTGGGAAGAACTATGGAGATTAATGCGTTGCAAATTAATTATGCAGATCATAAAGCAACGCAATACAATAAAGCAATGGATATTTATTATCAATATAAAATCTACATGTCTGATGATGCAAAAAACTGGATTTTGGTGGTTGATAAATCTAAAAACACAAAAGATGTTCCTCATGATTATGTAGAATTAACCAAAGCGATTAAGGCGAGATACATCAAAATGGAAAATATTCACAATGCATCCGGATTATTTGCTGTTTCAGATTTTAGAGTATTTGGTAACGGATTAGCAGCAAAACCAGCTGCAGTTTCTTCCTTTAAAATTGATAGAAATAAAAAAGATTCCAGAAATGCGATGCTTTCATGGAATAAACAAAATGATGCTATTGGTTACAATATTTATTACGGAATTACACCAGATAAATTATACAACAGCATTATGGTATATGGAGAAAACAGCTATGATTTTAGAGGATTGGATAAAGGAACAAAATACTTTTTTACTATTGAGGCTTTTAACGAAAACGGAATAGGAACAAAAAATAAGATTATAGAAGTAAAATAGTCTTTATTTATTGATTTTTTAAAAGCTCTAATTGCAAATTGAAGAATTTGCAATTAGAGCTTTTTTTGTGAAAAGGATCGTCAAAAACGCGGGCAATTCCTTATAATTTTTGTTTCTTTGTGGCACAAGCCAAAAATAAACAAAACCCAAAAGCTATAAATAACTATGAAAAAAACGATTCTTTTAACTGCTCTAGTTTTAAACGGATTGACATCTTTTGCACAAACCAATGATGAAAAAAACATTAAATTATTCTATAAAAAAGCCTTAACCGAAGCAAAATGTTACTCTTGGTTAGAATATTTATCCAATGATATTGGAGCGCGTTTATCTGGTTCTGAAAATGCAGAAAAAGCCGTTCAGTATACCAAAAGACAACTTGAAAGCCTGGGACTTGACAAAGTGTATCTGCAGGAAGTTATGGTGCCACACTGGGTTCGTGGCGAAAAAGAAACTGCTTTTATTTTAGACGGAAAAGTAAAAACAGCGGTACCTATTTGCGCTTTGGGAGGATCTGTTGCAACGCCAAAAACAGGACTAACTGCAGAAATAATAGAAGTGCAAGGAATTAAAGAACTGGAAGCATTAGGAGATAAAGTAAAAGGAAAAATTGTTTTTTATAACAGACCAATGGATCCTGAAAATATTGAAACATTTACCTCTTACGGAGCTTGTGTAGACCAACGTTTTGCAGGAGCAAAAGAAGCCGCAAAATTAGGCGCAGTAGGAACCATTGTTCGTTCGATGAATTTACGTTTAGACGATTTTCCTCATACAGGTGCACAAAGTTACGGCGATCTTCCAAAAGAACAATATATCCCAACTGCTGCCATTAGTACAAATGGAGCGGAATTATTGAGCAAAACATTAAAAGTAAATCCGGCAATGAAGTTTTATTTCAAACAATCTTGCGAAACATTGCCAGACGCATTATCCTATAACGTAATAGGAGAGTTAACAGGAACAGTAAATCCGGGCAATATTATGGTCGTGGGAGGTCACCTTGATTCCTGGGACTTAGCCGATGGCTCGCACGATGATGGAGCAGGAGTAGTACAAAGTATGGAGGTAGTGCGTATTTTGAAAAACTTAAACTACAAACCAAAAAACACCATTCGTGTTGTCTTGTTTATGAACGAAGAAAACGGCGGAAAAGGCGGAGCCAAATATGAAGAAGTTTCGAAACAGAAAAACGAAAATCACATTTTTGCTTTAGAAAGCGATTCTGGCGGATTCACACCACGTGGATTTTCTATTCAGTCAGATGATGCGAACTACAAAAAAATAAAAGACTACAAAGACCTTTTTGAGCCGTATTTGGTTCATAGTTTTACAATTGGACACGCAGGCTCAGACATTAGTCATTTAACCTCTAAAGCGATCGTAAAAGCAGGTTTAAAACCAGACTCACAACGTTACTTTGATTATCACCATGCTGCAAATGATAAGTTTGATGCGATAAACAAAAGAGAGCTGGAACTTGGAGCCGCAACCATGACCTCTTTAATCTATTTAATTGATCAAAGCGGAATTATTCTTCCAGCTGCCAATTAATACAAAAAAAACTTAAAGCCACTTTTAGTGGCTTTTTTTATGCTCCGTTCATGATGATTGTATAATATAAATACACAATCGGAATATTAATTAGCAACACTAAAATTTTGTTGGCAATGTATTTTCTTTGATGAGGTCTTTTAATAAAATAATCTGCCAGATGCGTGAGCATGATTGCATTTAGCACCAGAGCCGACAACACAAAAGGCCAGGCAACAACAAGAACGTTTGTGCTTTTATCCGAAAAAAAGTAAAGTATAAAGAATAGCGTACTGATAATAAAAGTAGCAATTGCTAACAAATTGGCATTTTTTTCTTCGAATGGTTCTTCGATAATAATTTTCATAATTTAAATTTTAAATGTTTGTTGGATAGAACAGGTTGGAATTAATAACATTTTAGAAAAGTCCAGATAATAAAATTTATGTGCCCTTTTTCCTCGTTTGTATTGTGTAATGAAATACTTCATTCGTTTGGGATAAAATAACGTGCCGGAAAGTATTACCATAAATAAATAACAACTTCGTTTTCCATTTCCTAAAAGATAATATTGCATGCCGATTTCTTCATAAACAGAAATTCCGGTATTTGTTAAAACATGAATAATATCATGATCTTCGAGTTTTTCCTGAATATCAAAATGATTTCTAAATAGAAATTTTCCCAATTCCAATCCTAAACTTCCATCAGGATAATGAAGCAATTCCTCTTTTTCAATTTTCCACGGTTCATTACGTTTTAAATATTTCTGATACAGTTTTTTGGTCGACTCGTATATTTTTTCAAACAAATAATCTTTCATATTTTTTTTAAGTTTAAAAGTTCTTTGAATTTCAAAGTAAAAAAGGAAATAAAAAAGCCAATTGAATTTCGAATCAGCTTTTTTACGTCTAATAGTTATCGATTACAGTTTTTAGTAAAGCTGAATCGGCAAGGTCAGAAGGAGCCACGACTTTTTCGTCAAGCGGAATATCACTACCATATCTTTCCTTTAGTATTTTTTGAACCCTTGTATCAGTTAAATTAAAATCTTTCAATTCTCTAAGTTTTGAAAGTTCAATACCCGCTGCATTTTTATATATTTTCCAAACGAGTTCAGAGCAGTAAATTCGGTTATCCGTCCATTCAAAATAAGCATCATATTCCTTTCCGTCAAACTGTTCGCTGTAATCCTTCATTTTTTGCAAAACAGCCGGAGTCAAAACCTGATCTGCATTTTTTAATCTTTTTACAACATACTTATGGTCTTTTCCATGCTCAATCCAATCTTCAAAAGCAGTTAATTTTACAGGCTGCACCGCCTCATAAACAAACCATTTTCCATCGATATTATAGACAATTCCACAATGCGAAAACTTAGAGTTTGTTGCAATTCTTACTGCTTCGCATTGAGGCGATTGTGAGGTTTGCAATATAATATCGCCATCCTGGATTTTATATTTATTCGCAGTTTCGTTTTTTGCTGTACCAGACGGGTTACCGGAAAAAACCGATAGCGTAACCAACAAAGCACAGCCAAAACTCAGCAGGAAGGTAATGCCCAGGAACAAGTATTTATTCTTCTTTTTCATATCGTCATTTGAATGATAAAAGTACTTTATTAGTAATTTGGTCGAATGGTTTTTCTAAAGTTCAACAAACACATAAAGAACTTTGAGTTGCAAAGTAAAAGATAAAAAAAATAGTTACCAAATAAATGATAACTATTTTTAAATATATTTTAGACTTAAGTATTAGATTCTGAAAATACCACCAACGGCAATAATTCTCTGAAGAAAGAAAAAGTCTTGTGAGGCCTTATCTTCATTGCTAACCGTTGTTTTGATGTCCTGCATGTTAATATAACCACCCTTTAGTTCTCCCTGAAGGTAGAAGTACTTAAAAAAGGTAAAGTTAATACCTGCTTTGGCAGACAGACCATAACCTGAAACATGAAAATCATCGTGACGCTCTTTTCCTAAAAGCTTAGTATTGGTTTTAGGATATAAAACTCCTCCGCCAAGACCTTCCGTCAGGTTAATTTGAAATTTATCTGTGTTAGGTAAACCAAACCATTTCGAGATGTCGTCATGTCTGGCAACTTCAGTATTGATGTAATTCAAACCATCTGTATGTTCATAAGTTAGGAACGTTTCATCTGTAAAGTTAACAGGAGTATTGTTGTAAACACCATTGTGTACTGCTCCGGTCTGATCTGCAGGTAAATTGACAGAACCTGTAACATTTGCCGTCTGGTTTTGAGTCATTACATATTTCATATGGTCTACACCAATGGCAACACTATAATGATCATTGATAAAATACCCAAATTTCAAATTCGTTTGCGGAATCGTCATATTAGCCGGATTGATATAATCAACATGCCAACCTTTTGGTTTATCATGAGCTGTCATGTTGTCTACAGTAAAATTATAATCCTTACCCTTAAAGGTAACATCAGATTTAGAGTAGCTTTCACGATTACCTCCCCAGGAGACAAAGAACTTTCCTTTATTGTGTGCTGTATACTTATCTTGTATTGCAACTTCTTCCTGAGCAAATGTCTTTACAGCAAAACACATTAAAAAGAATAGCAAGAATAAAAATTTATTTTTCAATTATGGTGTAAAATTAGAATGAATTAACTGTTTTTCTGATAGCCACCAATTTGGTCATTAAACCTTCAAAATAGTCTAAATGCAACATATTAGCACCATCACTTTTGGCATTAGCAGGATCGAAGTGTGTTTCGATAAAAATACCATCTACACCAACTGCAATACCAGCCTTAGCAACAGTTTCAATCATATCGGGTCTTCCTCCTGTAACACCTGCCGTTTGGTTTGGCTGCTGTAACGAGTGCGTTACATCCAGAACCGTAGTGGCATATTGTTGCATGGTAGGAATTCCTCTGTAATCTACAATCATGTCCTGGTAGCCAAACATTGTACCACGATCTGTAACCATCACATTTTCATTATGACAGTCTAAAACCTTCTGTACAGCATGTTTCATACTTTCCGGACTCATAAATTGGCCTTTTTTCAGGTTTACCACTTTTCCTGTATTAGCAGCAGCAACAACTAAATCTGTCTGGCGAACTAAAAAGGCAGGAATTTGTAAAACATCAACATATTGTGCCGCCATTTCAGCATCTTCATTGGTATGAATGTCTGTAACGGTCGGAACGTGAAAAGTTTCTGAAACTTTTCTTAAAATTTTCAAAGCTTTTTCGTCTCCAATTCCAGAGAAACTATCAATTCTTGAACGGTTTGCTTTTTTAAATGATCCCTTAAAAACGTAAGGAATCTGAAGTTTGTCGGTAATACCAACTAATTTTTCAGCAATTCTAAGAGCCATTTCTTCTCCTTCAATAGCGCAAGGTCCCGCCAGTAAAAAGAAATTTCCGCTATCAGTATGCTTAATTTGTGGAATATGCTGTATGTTCATAACATTTATTTTTTTGCACTGCAAAGGTAGTTATGATTTATGAATAGCAGATGAAGATTTAAGATTATTTTAAGAAGCCAATCGTGCTATTGGCTGCAATATTACCAAATCCTTTCCCTGGCCTTTACAGGAGCTTATGCATGTCGCTATGCAAAAACCAGAAAAAAGAAGGTTTCTAAAAAAAAGGATTTTCCCCGAAGCTTCGGGACTACTATTCAGTGCTAGTAATTTTATGGAATTACTGGATTTCATGGGGAATATTTCCGCAAAGGTGTCGAACTTACTTTTAAAATTGTATTTTCAAATCAAATTGGGATTCGAGAATATTCTCCAAATCATTTTCTTCAAAATAAACAAGGTCAGTAACTCCGTTAGTTATTGATTTTACAGCATTTTTAAATAATATTTTTTTTCCCACCGGATTTTGCAAAACAACAATTAAATTTTGAACAAAAAATGAATCGGGATGGGAGTAATTATAATGATTGGCAGGTTTAAAATCGATCCACTTTTGTGGAGTTAAATCAAAAGAATAGAGATTAGACCACTCTTTTCCGATCAGAATTTGAAGCAAAAATTCATTTTCATCAGTTTTGGTTAAAGTAAAAGTATCAGAATCATGCTGAATTTCAATTCCCGTGTCACTCAGTTTTAACGGTTTTCTGATGCTATTGCCTCCAAATCCTAAATCAATCAGATATTCTTCATTTTCCATAGTTGCAATAATTCCTAAATGGGTTTTTGGATTTTGTCCGGGATTGACCAACGGACGTGCCGCAACATAATAATGCGGAATTCCGATTTGCTGTAAAGCCATAGAAAACAAGCCATTGATCTGGTAACAATAGCCGCCTCGATTTTTGTGTACAATCTGATTTACAATGTCATCACCATTTAACAATATAACTTTTCGGGCCTGAACGTCGATGTTCTCAAATGGAACACTGAACAGTTGATGGCGCATTAATTTGGTAATGCCTTCAAGGTTCAATTCAATTTCTCCTGAAAATTTAATTCGGTCTAAATACTGCTGTAAATTAAAACTCGGCGCTTCAATTTTATGTTGATTTTTTAATTTTTCCATTTTGATTTCTTATTGTAATCAAAATTAAAGCATTTCAAGAAGTATAAAGTAGAATTTAATTTAATTTTAAGGATTTAACCCGGTGTAGCTTAAGGAGCGATTAATTAAATTTTGCTTTTCTTTCCTTCCATTTTTTTATCAAAAACTGAATAACGATCGTTATTATAACTACGATTGCTAAAAAAATCGATAGCGTGGCAAAGCCTAACAAAGGCATTGCACATCGTGTTGAATTAGGATGTTGATCGAAATATTCTGAAAAATTGTGAGAAGCAATAGAAAACCCGATAATACTAAATGCAATTTGTAAAGTAATACTGGTTACTGCTACAGTCTTAAACGGGAATAAAATAGGTCTAAGCAGCGACATTGTTCCAAATAGCAGTTGAAACAAAAGAGGTAAAACAATTAAAATTAAAGGAAATGTTCCCAGCATTTTGTAATTTAAAAATTCGTTGTTATGATTTTATTCTTTCTTCAGACTCAATCCCATCGGAACCATTAAAATTCCTTTTTCATACACATTCAAATAAAGTCTTACCGATTTTTTTTGACCTTCCCATTTCAATTCATAAACATTTAGAAATCCGGCGCCCATGTCACTTCTCTTTGTCGGAAAAGGACAGCAGGTTTCTAAGCGAACATAAGTGATTTTTTCACCGTTTGGACCGGCCAAAGCGTTCAAAAAACGCGTTTCGTTCAGCGTTTCGTTTCTCGTATTTTGAAAGAAGATATTTATTGGATAATCAGGATCGTAGCCGTATTTTTTATCCTTGCTAAAAAGTGTGATCGCAAAAGTATTGTTTTGTTTCAATACCAAATCCGGAGCATTGTCATCAACATTTTTTAAAGTCGATTTGGTACTCACACACGAAGTTGCTAATATGGATATAAGAATGAAAAGAGCAATTTTTTTCATGGTTAACTGGTTTTGTTCTTACAAATGTAAAAGGTTTTTTAAACTCCAATTAGAGGAACGGTAAAAAATCTTAAAAATTTGAAATGATAGTCTTTTTTGGATTTAGTTTTAATACACCAATTACAATCAGATATTGTGCCACAAGATAAGTAAGCATGATAAAAAAGGAGCTTTTCTCGATTGGCTTACTAAATTTATTGATTGCCAGTATACTATCTGAAAGTACAAATACGAGTGCACCCAGCAAAATCAACAATGCCGCTCTTTTTTTCCAGATTAAATAGCCATTAAAAGCAAATAAAAGCATAATCGAAATGACGCAGGCATATACAATTACAGGAATTTTTAAGGTGCCTAAATTGGGCATTAAAAAACAGACCATTCCAATAAAATACAAGGCAATAATAATACTTCCAATTCCAAATACAATCTTGTTTAGATGCATTTCGCCGGTGTTCTGTTTGTTAAAAAGGGCGCAATAAGCAAGGTGAGCAATTAAAAACGCAACTAATGCCATAATGAAATAAATTTCGCCAATGTCTGCAAAAAGTAAAATGATATCTCCAATCCATGAAAAAAATAATCCGGCTAAAAGATTATTTCTAAAAGGAAATCTGGGATGAAAGTAAACTCCAAAACCTAATAGCGGAATTAAAACCGGTTTTAGAAATAAGTCCAGATTTTGATATCCTAAGAATAATACGATGAGGTATAGTACACTAAATGCAATATAAATTTTAAAAAAAGTAGCGTTTTTCATAGGCGTTTATGATTTATGATTGAATGGGGAGGGGGTTGCAATAGAAATGGATGTAAAAATAGGCTTTACTCTAAGAAAATCTTCCACAGACTTTTTCTGGCCGAACATAATATTGCGGACGCGAGTAACCAAAGAAGCATTTTTGTCTTTTTTAGAAATAACGTATAACTTTTCGGATACAAATAATATTAAAAAAATAGGCATATTGATAATCAATACTTTTTCATATTCTTCCATAAAAAAAAGATTCTATTTTATTCAAATATAGAATAAAATAGAATCTTTTTTAATTATTTATTGCGAAACAATTTCAATGTTGCTGATTTTGGGTTTACTCTTGTGTAGCCTGGCTTCTGTAGCTGTATTTTTCGTCTTTGCTATTTTTAATTTGAAATGAGATATACTCTTTCATAACTGCGTAAGAGTCGTATTTTATTGCCAGAACAACTTGGTTTTGTGAATTTACAATTCCATATTTATTGTCTTTCCTGACAATAAATTCTCCATTCGAAATGCTGGTAATTGACTCAAATTCGGCCGGAATTACGATCTTATTTTCATTACTGATAACGCCCATTTTATTTCCTTTTTTAAAAACCTGGTACTTGCTATGAGAAATTAATGAAAAAGTTTGCCCATCATTTACAAACTCATCCACAGGAATTTCTACTTCAGCATACTGATGGGCTGAAAGTGTAATGAGATAGTTTTTATTTTTTTTAGTGGCAAATATTTTGTCCTGAAATAAATTGTAGAACTGATATTCTTCGTTAATGATGTTTTCTCCTTTTTCAGAAAAGAGCCCATTTTTATTTTCGGCATTTGTTACAACAAAGTAATTAGAAAAAGTCTGGACATCTTGATACTGGATCGGAACAATTTCTTTTTCAGCGAAAGGATTTATAATTCCCTCCAGTTTTCCTTTTTTTGCTAAAAACTGATTTTGAAAATGATTATCATCTTTATAATTAACCAGCTGAATACCATCATAAATTAATGGTTTTAAAATGGAATCATTTGGAGTAATTAAACCATATTTCAGTTTGTTGACTACGATGTAAACTAATTTTTCGGTGAGGATATCGTCGTATTTACATTTGATCTCATATTTGCCCGAAGCATTTATGACACCTTTTTTCTTTGTTGCAGTATTTTGTATAAGATAAGAATCAGAGTCTATTATTTTTTCAAACCTATGATTTGCGATTGCATTTAAAACTATCCTGCCCTGATTGTCAATTATAAAACTTTGGTTGTCCTGCCGTGTTACAATAGCCTTATTATTGGTGAAATAAGTAATGTCTTTTGCCTTAAAGTTGGTCAACTGCTTACCTTTACTATCAAAAATATCTAATGTGTTATTGGTCTCTGTAAATAAGATTCCATCATATTGCATTATAAAATCAAACTTCAGAGGCAATATTATTTGGTTTAAGGTATCGAGAACTCCGGTTTTATTATTTTTTGAAACCCGTATCAGTCCTTTTCCCAAATAAAAAACATCATCATATTCAAGCGGAATTTTAATGTTTTCTTTTAAGTCAATGTAACCGCGTTTGAATTTTTTATTAGAGACTGACGCCACTTCATATAAGTTTTTAAGGTCTCCATTATTGTTGATATAAGGATAAACAGGTTTGATAATCACCTTTCCTGTAGTGTCAATCAATCCCATTTTTCCTTTAAAAGTTCGGGCAGCGGCATAATTATTTTCAAAATTATAAACATATTCGTACGTTTTGTTTGCTACAAGCTCTTTTCTTAAAGGCTCAAATTTTGCTTGTCCTTTTACAACAAAAGGCAATAGCAGAAGTATATAATGTCGAATAGAAATCATTTTGAGAGGTTTTAAAATGAAAACGCATTCTATTAAGTTTTGGTGTAAAACAAAATAGAATGCGCTATTAAAATTATGTGCAATTAAACAATTTCGGCGCTAAGTCCAGCTTCCAAAAGTTGTGTACATTGAGGTTTTAATTTGTCCATTGGCCCTGTTTTTACAGTGCATTTTCCGTTGTAATGTACAATTAAGGAACATTGTTCTGCTTGTTCAGGCGTGTGACTGCAAACACGCATTAAAGTATCGATTACGTGATCAAAAGTGTTTACATCATCGTTATAAACTATGATCTCATTATTGAAAGCGGTTGCTTCCTTTTCGCGAACTCTTTCTCTTACTTTTTCTTTAGTACTCATTTTTTTAGTTTTTGTACTGTTGTAATTACTATTATCTAATTTACGTATTTTAAGGATACCCAGTTGTTTCTTTGAAACTTTTTAACATACGTTAAACCCTTTTCAGTGCAGGAAGCATCGATAAAAGGAATATCTTCTTCATAAAAACCGCTGAATAAAATTATCCCGTTTTTGTTCAAACTATCTACATAACGCTGCATATCATTCAGCAAAATGTTTCTGTTGATGTTGGCAATAATCAAATCGTAACTTTTGCCAGCCAACAAAGCGGCATCGCCTTCATAAACGGTAATGTGCCTGCAATTATTGCGTTCTGCATTTTCGATAGAATTGAGGTAACACCAGTTATCAATGTCAATGGCGTCGATTGGCTCAGCACCTTTCATTTCGGCCAAAATTGCCAAAATAGCCGTACCACAACCCATATCTAAAGTTTTAAGACCTTTCACATCCATTTCTAATAAATGCTGAATCATCATGTGTGTAGTTTCGTGATGTCCGGTTCCAAAACTCATTTTGGGTTCGATTACGATATCAAATTCAGCAGCTGTTTTTTCGTGAAAAGGCGCGCGAACGTGACATTTTCCATCAACGTCAATGGCTTCAAAATTCTTTTCCCATTCTTCATTCCAGTTTACCTGATCGATCTCTTCAACCGTATATTCAATTTTAAACTCTTCAGATTGTAAAATATAAATATCATCCAGGATATTTGAATCCCATAAATCCTTTTTTACATAAGCCGAAATTCCAGTCTCTGTTTCTGTAAAAGTCTCAAATGCTTTTTCGCCCAATTCAGCAATTAAAATTTCTGAACCCGGTTCTTTTGGCTCAATCGTAAAATGATATCCTAAATATATATTTGACATAAATAATTTTTTTGCAAAGGTATGAATCGAAAACAGAAGTTGCTTAAAATTTACAAGAAGATTGTGGGCCTGAGTTTAAATTTTGAGCATAAAAAAAGCAATACTTTTAAGTACTGCTTAATATATTAATTTTAGCTGCAGATTACGATTAAAGTGATTTTTGAAAAATTCTTGTAATCTCGGTGCTCTGAAGCAAACTAACTTTTAAATTGCTGTTACAATGGCTAAGAAATCATCTGCTTTTAAGGCAGCACCTCCAATTAAACCACCGTCAACGTCTGGTTTACCAAAAATTTCTTTTGCGTTGTCTGGTTTTACAGAGCCACCGTACAAAATAGATACTTCGTCAGCGATTTCAGCTCCAAAAGCTTTACGGATTGTTTCTCTAATAAATTCGTGCATTTCCTGAGCTTGCTCTGGCGATGCAGTTTCTCCGGTTCCAATTGCCCAAACTGGTTCGTAAGCCAAAACAACTTTAGACCATGATTCTTTTGCAATATGAAAAATTCCGTCACGCAATTGATTCTCTACAATATTGAAATGATTGTCTGATTGACGGTCTTTTAATTCCTCACCAAAACAGAAAATTACAGTCATATCATGTTTCAAGGCAGTGTCTACCTTGTTTGCGATTAATGCATCTGTTTCATGAAAAATAGCTCTGCGCTCAGAGTGACCTAAAATTACTGTATTTACACCAATGCTAGTCAACATATCTGCAGAGATTTCTCCTGTAAATGCACCGCCTTCAGCCTGGTGAACATTTTGTGCAGCAACACCAATAGTCGTGTTTTTTACTTTTGCAACAGCAGTTTGTAAGTTTACAAATGTTGGTGCAACAATTACTTGTGCAGTAGTTTGAGCCGGTATTTTTGTAATTAATTCGCTTAGTAATTCTTCAGTTTGTCCTGCATTTTTATGCATTTTCCAGTTTCCTGCAACAATCTTTTTTCTCATTTTGGTAGTTTTTATTATTCTTTAATTTTTTGTTTTTGAAGATCACAATGACATTGATTTTTAAAATTGTCATTGCGGTTGCTATTTTATTTTAAACCTTTTAAAGTCTCATTGATTTTGTCAAAATCGGTTTCAATTGCTCGGTATAAAACAATTTTTCCGGTTTTGTCTACAATAATGTATCTCGGAATCCAATCCAGATCAATTGCTTTTCCAAAAACACCTTTCATTCCGTCATTCATCATAAAATGATCGCCTTTTAATTCGTGTTTTTCAATTCCGGCTTTCCATTTATCAGCCGTTTTATCAGCCGAAAGGAATAGGTAAGAAACAGTAGGATTATTCGCTTGAAGTTCTTTTAATTTTGGCATTGCTTTTACACAATCTCCGCACCATGAAGCCCAAACTTCAATAACCAAAGTTTTTCCTTTGTGTTTTTTTAAAATGTTTTTGAAAGCCACCTGACTTCCGTCAGCAGCTAATAATTTTTCAGATAAAGCCTCTTTAGAAAAACTTGTTTTCTGCGCTTGTGTACAAGAAAAAGTTATAAATGCAATTGCGATTAATGCTATTTGTTTCATATAATTAATGATTTTGAACAAAGTTAAACAAACAAATCGAAAGCCAAATACAGATTAACAAAATTTGAAGAGTCGTTCATTTTGTAACAAAACCGCCTTTTTAGGTTAGAAAAAATGAAATGAAATCGTAATAGTTGACGCAAAATCTGTTTCAGTTTTTATTTTTTTTTGCAGAAGATGAAAAAATATACCCAATTGCGCTTATAGGGAGAATGCTGAGTGCCGAAAAAACGTCAGGTTCAACATAAAAAAAGCCTTCAAAAATTTAATTTTCAAAGGCTTCTAACTTGCTATACTACGATCAAATTATTCATAGTTGGCATTTGCCCATTTTTTGCTTGGAGCAATCCATTCGTCTGACGCTTTATATAGAAAACCATGTTTCAAATTCGTATTTAGTTCAATTTCCTTAAAGTGGTTAATCCTTAACTTTGACGTTTCTTTTCGTCTAATTGCCGAAACACCATATTCATCTGATTTTTCATATATCGTTAAAATATTTCCACAGAAATTTATCTCTGGGATTTGAGCAATATCCTGATCTCTGAAACAGCCTATAAAAACAAAATTGACATCTGGATTACCAAGGTAAATCGAAACATATTGCGCAATGTAACCTCCTTTTGAAGTTCCTATTACTGTAATTTTATTGGCAGGTACGCCATCTTTCAATAGATTCTTTATTTGTTTGACAATTTTTTTGGCGTATTTCGCTGCATTGGTATTTTTACTTCTAATTTCGCTAAAAACCGTAAAGTTGTCTTTTCTGTAAGAAGCAAGAATTTCATGATACTCGGCCTTGCCATATTCCGGGTGTGCCACGCTTAAATCATTTTGTTCGACATAAGCATTATGCAGAAAGAAGATATAACGCTGCTCTGGATTTGCTTTTGTCTGGCTAAAAATCGTAATGCTTAAAAGCAGTAGGGAGAATGTAAACAAAAGTTTTTGTAGTGGTTTCATAAAATAGTTTGTTTTTGAAGAGTTTCCCCAAATGTAAAACAAAAGCATGGATTTACTATTTTTCTTACTTAAATAATTGAGCAAATAAAAATGCCAATTCCTGCTAGATTATTAGCGAAATTGGCATTTCTGAATTATACTAATTGGAGATTTACAATTTCAAATCCTCTACATCATTATAATGTACTTTCTGAGTGATGGTTCCGTTATGTAAAATCACAATACTCGGATTTGCTCTTTCTATGGTTTTTAAAGCAGTTGCATCGCAAAAATAGAATTCAACATCTAAATTATAATTCTTTTTGGCTTTTGCAATTTCATCTGCTCCAGAAGCTGTCATGGCAATTACTTTGTAACCTTTTGCTTTTGCATCTGCAGTAACTTTAGCTAATTTTTTCATTCCGCCCGGTTCTGATAAGGTCAGATCGTAAGTCACAAAAATAACTAATTTTGGTTCTTTCAAAAATTCTGCTTTATAATCAGAATCGTCTTTGGTCATAGTAAAATCATGAATTGGCGGTACATAACCTTCAGTAATAACTTTGTCTTTTCTATCGACAAATGTGGCACCTTCGGGAATATTCATTAAATCTTTTTCGGTAAATTCTTTATCGACTCCGTTTACTTTATAGATAAAAATCATTTCAACCACAGATTTTGGCGCACCTTCCGGAATTTCCATTCCTTTTTCGATATTAGTTCCTACTTTATACGGACGAAAGTCTTTTATTGGATTGTGGTTTAAAACCCAAACTGCCATAAAAGCGCACAAAACGACACTTACATAAACTGCAAAATTGGTTTTTGGAGTAGGAAACAAAGGTTGTATTAATTTTTGATTGAAGAATAATATCAGGATAAAAAACAATAAAACAACATCTTTTGTGAAAGATTCCCAAGGAGTTAAGTGCAAAGCATCTCCAAAACAACCGCAGTCTTTTACAACATCAAAATAAGCAGAGTAGAAGGTAAGGAAGGTAAAGAAAACAATTAAAAGTAATAAAGCCCAAATGGTTTGTTTTGCTTTGTAGCCTACCAGAAGCATTACGCCTAAAACAACTTCTAAAATCACCAGAAAAATAGCTAAACCTAAAGCAAAAGGCTCCAGAAACGGCATATTGAAAACTGGCTCACTAAAATATTCTGCCAGTTTATAAGAGAAACCAACAGGGTCATTTAATTTGATTAATCCGGAAATGATAAATAATACACCGACAAATATGCGGGAAAATTGAGTAATGATGTTTTTCATGTTGTTTAAATTTAAATTCCAATTTTTTTAAAATCCCAAGTTCCAAGTTAAAAATTGGAATTTGGTCCCGAAACTTCGGTGTATTTTTTGGAATTTGATTTTTTATTTAAGTGGATCAAGAATTAGTGCGAAAACAGAATAATTAATCATGTCCTGATAATTCGCATCAATACCTTCAGAAACTAATGTAAGTCCTTTATTATCTTCAATTTGTTTTACACGAAGTAATTTTTGCAGAATCAAATCGGTTAAGGAACTCACACGCATATCACGCCAGGCTTCACCGTAATCGTGATTTTTAGCTTCCATTAATTCTTTGGTTAACTTTACCTTAGCGTCATATAGTTCAGTTGCTTTTTCAACATCCAGATCAGGTTGGTCAACAACGCCCAATTCTAACTGAATCAAAGCCATAATGGAATAGTTGATAATTCCGATAAATTCTCCTTTTTCATCTTCATCAACTTTACGAACATCGTTTTCCTGTAAACTTCTGATTCTTTGTGCTTTTATAAAAATTTGGTCTGTGAGTGACGGCAGTCTTAAAATACGCCATGCACTCCCGTAATCTTTCATTTTATTGATAAACAAGGTTCGGCAAACCGTGATTACATTATCAAATTCTAGGGAAGTATTCTTCATTTATTGCTGTATATTTGCTAAAATTTCTTCAAAAATAAGGATAAAATTAAAGAGTTTATGAAAAAAGTTTCAAGTTTAAGGTTTCAGGTTGAAGTAGCTTGCGCAAGCTGAGTAACTTGAAACCTGAAACAAAAATAACCTGAAACAAAAGTCGTGAAACTTGAAACCCGAAACTAATAAAAATTTCAAACAAAATGTTAATGAACTGCAAGGGACAACTTATTGACTTGTCAATTCCTAAAGTAATGGGGGTTTTGAATGTAACTCCAAATTCTTTTTTTGACGGTGGAAAATATAAGAATGAAGACGAAATACTTTCGCAAGTTGAGAAAATGCTTTCTGAGGGAGCGACATTTATTGATATTGGCGCTTATTCGAGCAAACCAAGTGCTGAATTTGTTTCGGAACAAGAAGAAATTGACCGAATCATTCCCGCAATTGAATTGATTTTGCAACATTTACCTCATGCATTATTATCGATTGATACTTTTAGGGCAGAAGTGGCAAAAGCAAGTATAGAAAGCGGAGCAGCAATTATAAACGATATTGCAGCAGGAGAACTTGATGATAAAATGTTTGAGGTAATTGCAAAATATAACGTTCCGTATATCATGATGCACATGCGCGGAAATCCGCAAACGATGCAGAGCTTGACACAGTATGACGATATTGTAAAAGAAATGCTCTTTTATTTTTCTGAAAAAGTAAAAAAAGCGAGAAATATGGGAATCAATGATTTAATCTTAGATCCCGGTTTTGGTTTCGCAAAAACAACAGATCAAAATTATGAAGTGATGCAGAAAATGGAACTTTTTAATTTGTTAGAATTGCCTGTTTTAGCCGGAATTTCAAGAAAATCAATGATTTATAAAACGCTTGGTGTTTCAGCGCAAGAAGCCTTAAACGGAACAACGGTTTTAAATACAATTGCTTTGACAAAAGGCGCTAAAATCCTGCGTGTTCATGATGTGAAGGAGGCTGTAGAATGTGTTACTTTGTTTAATAAGATGAGTTTTTAAATTGTTTCTTTTAAAGTTTTTGACAATGAAAATGAAAAATAAATGCTTGGTTTACTTTATTTGTTTTGTGGTTAATTTAAGTTATTCACAAGTACCGCTGCCTCCGCCTCCTCCAAAACAAAATGCTAAAACAAAAGATTTGATTTATGGGGATTCTTCTAAAACAGATAAAAAGAAAGATAAAAAGAGCACGGCAAAAGTAATCGAAGTCAACAGCTCTGCTGGAGTATACGAAGAGGATAAATCTCAAAAAAGTAATCAAAATTTTGACATATCAATTAGTGAATCATCAAATCTAAATTCTATTTATTATTACAAAAATGTAGAAACTTTGCTTGAGAAGCTAGATACAACGGCTGTAAGTGCTGCGCAAATAATAAGTCTGACTAAATATAAAATTCATTCCAATACAATAAATCCAACATATTTAGATAGTTTAGCTAGAAAAGTGTATAAATTAAATGAAGATAAAAAATATGATGAAGCAATTATTGCAGCAAAAGAGATTCTTATTCAAAGTCCAAATAATTTAACGGGGCATAAAGAAATAGCCTATGCTTATAAACATCTTGGTAATGATGAATTATATAATCGTCATTTTTCGATGATGGTAAAAATAATTGAATCAATATTTAAATATGGAGACGGAAGTCGTAATGCCCCCTATATTTTGAACAATTTCCTTGAAGGATTATCAATTTACGAAGCCAAATTTGGCTGTTTGCCAAATAAAACGAGATTGATTCTTACCGCTGAGAAAGTGCTTCTTGCTGGTTATGATTGTTACCACATAATGCGTTTTTCAAATTTGACACATTGGTTGCCAATGCTAAAAGAAGGTGATTATAAAGTCGAATAATGTGTAATATTAAAATATTTATGAAATACTTTACTCTAATTATTACTCTCTTCTTTTTCTCCTGCGGAAAAAAAGAAGATGTATTACTTCCAAAATCTAACGTTACAATTGTAAAAGATGTTCAGGATCTTTCGCCAATTTACATCTTTTTTAAAACTCAGGGAAAAGATACCATTGCCGAAGTAAACCGAAAAAGCAGTATAATCTCCACCAACTGGATTTTTAATATTGACAAACGTTTGCCATTGAAACTGGTAATTCCGGAAGTAATGAAATTACAGGAAAAAAAGCGTGCCGACAGCGCACATAAAAACGAAAAAGCCGAAAATTATTATTCCTATGCAGATTCCATTGGAAAGAATTTGGCCTTTCTGCCTTTCACGAAAGTGTATTATAAAATGGAAAAACCAACAACAGGTGATTTAGTTATTTATTTTAAAAAAGGCAGTAAGAATGTTTTTGTAAACAATGAAGAGGTTAGAAGAGAAAATGTATTAGAGCATATTGGTCAAATAGCTTTTTTTGTAAAGCCAAAAGTTTATTTATTTTTTGATAAAAATATGAGCTTTCAGGAATACATTGAAAATAAAATTGAATTCCAAAAACTAAACCCTTACAACGGCGAAATACCGAAAGAATTCATATTCTAAAACCTGAAACAAAGAAAACCTGAAACAAAAATTCTTTATTGATGATGATAAGGTTCATTTCTTAAAATCGTAAACCCTCTGTACAATTGTTCTATGAAAAATAAGCGAACCATTTGATGTGAAAATGTCATCAGCGAAAGCGAAATTTTTCCCTGAGCTTTGCTGTAAACTGTATCTGAAAAACCATATGGACCGCCAATTACAAAAACCAGGGTTTTGATTCCGGAGTTCATTTTCTTTTGCAATTCTTCAGAAAAACCAACGCTGGAGAAGTTTTTTCCGTTTTCATCCAATAAAATTAACTGATCGGTTGGAGAAAGTTTTGACAGAATTAATTCCCCTTCTTTTTCTTTTTGCTGACTTTCAGATAAATTCTTGACGTTTTTGATATCCGCAATAATCTCCAAATCAAATTTAATATAAAACGACAAACGCTTGGTATAATCGTCAATGAGAGTTTGAAGCGATTTATTATCTGTTTTGCCTATGGCGATAAGTTTGATATTCATTGTATTTTTTTTTTGCCATGACCACAGCGTTTTAGACCTGGCGAAGCAATTACGAATTTAATTTTTAGTTTTTTGCCACAGATTGCACAGATTTTCACAGATTAAAAAATGTTTACTTCATTAAAAAAGAAATCCTTTTAATCCTGTAATCTGTGGCTAAAAATATTATTTTTTATTTTCAAAAACAGTTTCGAAATGTTCTACAACAGGAAAAGGTTCATAATAATGATGCAGAAGCTTTTTCCATTCCAGATACGCTTCAGAAGTTCTGAAACCTACTGTATGATCTTCAAGCGTATTCCAATCTACTAATAAAAGATACTTGTTTTCAACTTCAATACATTTCTCCAATCGATGCCCTAAATAACCATGTATGGATGAAATATATTGACTTGCTTTTGCAAAATCACTTTCGAACTGACTTGCAAAATCAGGTTTTACAAATAAGAAAACAGCTTCTAGAATCATAATTAATATTTGAATTTAGTTTCTGGAAAATTTGTTTTCAAAAGTTTTAAATCTTGTATCTAAATCTTTCAGTAATTGTTTTTTTACAGAAGCATCCTGAATAAAGCTGTAATTAATGCTGTTATAAACATATTGTTTTATCGTTGCATACGAAACATCAGGATATCTTTTGGCTAATAAAACATATTGCTCTGTCATATTCGTTCTTAAAATTCCGGCGTCGTCGGTACTAATTACTATTGGTACATTAAATTCTTTATAAAGCGTAAACGGATGCCTGTTTTCTTTTACTTTCAAAATGAATTCATTGCTTACCAGGTTAATCTCAATCGCAATATTGTTTTTGGCCATATATTTCAATAAATCGTATGAATTTGCTTCGTAGGCAATATCAACTCCATGACCAATTCTGTTAGCTCGGGCGATGTAAATTGCATCGTTAATATGCCAGGTCAAATCTTCGGGCTGAACCAAACCTAAAGTCAGTTCACCCGCATGAAGTGTGTATTTTACGTCAGGAAATTTAGAGTGACAATATTTAAACATGACCATGTGCAGCCAGTAATCTTTCATGGAATTTTCTCCGTGTTCCGGAGAAACAATATTTACACCGGCAGTCAATTTACTTTCGTTTGAAGAAATAAAAGCAATAACCAGATTTTTAAACAAATCAACCGGCTCCATAAAGCGCAGGACAAAGTTTTGATAACGCATTGTAAATTTTTCGTCATCAATTTTTAGGTCTTTATGCAATTTTGCTAAGAAATTAGTATTGAAATCATCAGCATATTTTTTTGCTTCTTTTTTCTGAAGTGACGTATATAATTCGTCTAAAATTTTTAAAACCGCTTTTTCATCTTTTTGAACAGAAGCCCCACGAAGTTTTGCGTTAAAATCAGTCAAATCTGCAACATTCATATCACACGGAATGGTCGATAATTGCGTTTCAATATAACTTAAGTTTTCTGCAATAGCCCGCTTTTTTAATTCCAGCATTCCTTCTGCAAAATGACCTTTTATAGTAGGTTCAAATTTTTGAAAAGAATCAAAAAATAAGTCGTCAGAAGGTACCGAGCCGTTATAATCTTTAGCAGACCAGGTTTGCATAACCTGCTGTTGGTAAAAAGGCAGTTTTCCGTTGTTTTTGAGAGCTGAAAAGTTTTCCCAATTGCCTTGTGAGGGTTTGGTTTTAGAAACGGCCATAGTTTCTACATTCAAATAAAAATCTTCTGCAATCGCTCTCTCTAAAAGAGGTTCTGCATATACAGATCCCGAAAAATGATGGTGTAAGTCTCCGCCTTTTGGCATTTGCTGAAAAAAAGCTGTTAGAAGAGCTTCGTTATTTCTGATTTTTTCTAAATAACTCTCAGCAGATTGAGAAAAGCCGATTTGTGCTATAAAAAAACAGAAAAGTGTAATTATCCTTGACATACTCTAAGTTTAAATTACATGCAAATATACGCATTTTCGAGAAGATAATAAAATTTTGTTTTAAAGGGACAAAGGTTCAAAGGGACAAAGGGACAAAGTTTTAGAAAAAATCATTTTAATAATTAATTAAAAAGACGCACCAAAGCGCGTCTCTATATAACCTCTGAACCTTTGTTCCTTTGCAACTTTGGACCTTAAGAAAAAAGTACATCACGAATTTCTTCTGTTTTATCAAAAACACTTTTAGCAAAAGGACAAAGTGGGATAATTTTTAAATTGTTGTTTCTGGCATAATCTACTGTCGCCATTAGTAATTTTTTGCCAACACCTTTTCCGCTAAATTCCTCATCCACTTCTGTGTGATCGATAATGAATTTAGAATCTCCAGCCCAGGTATAGCTCATTTTTCCTGCTTCTTTTCCATCTTCGAGTGCTTCAAAATGGCCTCTTTTTATGTCGTTTATTTGTTGAATTTCCATGATATTTTATACTAATGAAGTTTCTATTTTAATTGTATTTACTAGTGTTTTATGAACAGGGCAACTGTTGGCAATTTTCAAAATTCGCTGTTTTTGCGCATCATCGACATCTCCTGTAATTAATATTTTTGTCATAAACAAAGAAACGGTATGTTCTTCATTTTTTTCAAAGTCAACCCAAATGGCAAGGTCAGAAACATTCCATCCTTTTCTGTCGATATACATTCTCAATGTAATTAAAGTGCAGGAAGCCAGTGAAGAAGCCAAAAGTTCAAACGGACTAAAACCTAAATTTTTTCCGCCCATTTCCTGTGGCTCATCCGAAATAAGAATGTTTCCACTTTTAGAGGTAATTTCTGTGCGGTATTTGCGTGTGTCTATTTTTGCTGAAATTGTATCCATATTTATTTAATTCGGGGTTGTGGTAAAGGAACAAATTCAGTTTCTCCCGGTACTTTAGGAAAAGTTTGTGCTGTCCAGTCTTGTTTTGCTTTTTCGATGAGGTTTTTGTCTGATGAAACGAAATTCCAAAAGATAAAATGCTCTTCCGGAAACGGAATTCCTCCAAAAATATATACGGTGGAGTTGGCTGAGATTTCAAACTCACAAAGCGTACTGTCGTTGGTAATTAAAATTTGTTTGGGATCGTAAACGTATTCACCGCTTTTGATGCTGCCTTCTAAAATATACAAACCGCTTTCGCCAAATAAATCTTTTCCGATACTGATTTTTGCAGCGTCAGTGCTTTTAATTTCAATAAAATATAAAGGACTGTAAACAGCCACAGGCGATTTTTTGCCAAAAGCTTCTCCGGCTATTAGTTTATACGATACGCCATCTTCTTCCCAAGCCGGAATAGCAGCTGCTTCGACATGCGCAAAGTTAGGTTCCATTTGCTCCAATTCTTTTGGTAATGCAACCCAAATTTGCAATCCGTGAAGCATTTTGTCAGAATGTCTTAGATATTCTGGTGTTCTTTCAGAATGTACAATGCCTTTTCCGGCTGTCATCCAGTTTACGGCGCCTGGTTTGATTTCTAATTCTGTTCCAAGGCTATCACGGTGCATAATGCTTCCTTCAAACAAAAATGTAAGTGTCGAAAGTCCGATGTGCGGATGTGGAGGAACATCCATATTTTCATGATCACTTAAATGTGCCGGTCCCATATGATCGATAAATACAAATGGTCCAACGGCTCTCTTTTCTCGAAAAGGCAGTAAACGTCCCACCATAAAGTTGCCAATATTGGCAGCACGTTCTTCGATAATTAAACTGATATTTGACATGGTTATATTGATTTGAAAACAAAATTACAGTGGTAAACTAGATCTGTAACTTAATTTAGATTAAGAAAAATTGTTTTTGGTATTATCTATAAAAGTAAGGAAAAACGATCGTTTGTTTGCATTACGAACAATTTTTAAACACATATAAATATAGAATTACAATTGGTAAAAATTAGGGTTTTGAAAAAATCAAGATTTTAGCGAATGGTACAGGCTGTGAACTAATGGGTTTTAATGAAAGGTGAAACAACTTTTTTAAACTGCAAAATCTATGTATCTATGGGTTTAAAATTTAACCAATCAATTCAAATTCCAAAGCCTCACTTTCAGTTCCGTTAATAATAATCGACAATTGATGCACTCCGGTATGAAAAACACGAGTTGTAATCAGTTTAAAAGATTGCTTTCTTTCAACTTTAGTTAATTGATTTGAGGGATAAATTTTTTCACTTATTTTAAAGACCTTTCTTGCCAAATGGCCTTTTGCTTTTTTGTAATGAACGGCATATTCTAAACGAATAATCTTGTCTTCATTATTTTTATTATTTAATTGAAATTGAAACTGCAGATAATCGCCAATTTTTACAAACGGCGTCTTAATTTCAAAATTCGAAAGTTCAATATTAGTGCTTTCTAAACCGTAATGACCAAGAATCTCAGGATGACCTTGTTTCAATAAAGTTCGGCATCCGTGTTTTATAATTCCGTCTGTTTCTTTGGTTTGACCTTTCCACTTTTGAGCAATTTCTAAAACGATTTGGGGATTGTCTTTGGCAATATCATTTAAATTGTTCGCAACACTTCGGCGGACATATTCTGAAGAATCGTTTTTTAAATTTTCTAATATAGGAAGAATAGAAGATGGATCTTTTTTTAAGAACGGAATTGCCATTGCCCATGGTAATCTTGGTCGGCTTCCTTCGCTGGCCAATCGGCGTACATGATGATTTTTGTGTTTTGACCACTTGACCATTTCATTGATCATTTCTTCTTTATATTTTAAAATAAAAGGACGAACGGCAAATTCACAACTTATAAATTGAGTAATCGTAATAAAGGCTTTCGCCGAAGTTTTAAAATCGTCTAAACCATAGACTTCGATATAATCTGCAAAAAAAATAAAAGCCAAATTTCCGTCGGTGAAATTATTTTTCTTTAAATTTTCTATGATTTTATCAATTAAAGAAACTGCTTCAATAAAATTTTGAGGCATGAACTGATGCAAAACAACGGTAGTGTGTTTCATTCTTTCCTTCCATTCTTTTTGGGTAAAATCACCTTCGTAAATGGTTTCTATAAATTTCTTTTTATCAAATGTTGGATGGACTTCGGCAACAGCCTGGCCCAATTTTTCATAAAAAGAAACCGAATAAATATCTTTAATTAGTGCCATAAAATATTATTAATTGAATTTCAAAGATATTTATTGTGCAGTAATAATGTGAGTTTGGCATGAAAAATTAATCAGATAAAATTAACGATCGAAATTGCAATATTGAGGAAGTGGAAAGCCCTTTTATAATCAAGGGAAAAAATATCATGCAGGTTTTAAAGCTTTTTTTTCTAATTTAAGTTGAATTTTTACTCTTCAGAACATTCACAGAAAGGAAAACTTTCAAATCCATAAAATAAATTCTAATTTAGCATATTATAAATATAGAAAAATGATAAGCGAAGCTCAATTTCAAGCAGAATTACAACTTTTAATCAGTAATGCCATTAGAGAAGACGTTGGTACAGGCGATTACAGTTCGCTTGCCTGTATTCCTGATACTGCTCACGGTCAGGCAAAATTACTGGTAAAAGATCAGGGAATAATTGCCGGTGTTGAAGTTGCCAAAATGATATTTGAATATGTAGACCCGAAGTTGAAGGTGAAAACTTTTATTCAGGACGGCACGCATGTCGAATATGGCGAAGTTGTTTTTGAAGTTTCCGGAAGCTCACAATCTATTTTAAAGGCCGAAAGAGTGGTTTTAAATACCATGCAACGCATGTCTGCTATTGCTACAAAAACGAATCAATATGTAAAGCTTTTAGAAGGGACAGCTGCTAAAATATTAGATACAAGAAAAACAACTCCCAATTTTAGAGCGGCAGAAAAATGGGCCGTAAAAATAGGAGGAGGCGAAAACCATCGTTTTGCACTTTATGATATGGTAATGCTTAAAGACAATCATATCGACTTTGCCGGCGGAATAACGCGCGCCATTTCTAAAACAAAGGAGTATTTAAAAGAAAATAAACTGGATTTGAAAATTATTGTAGAAGCCCGTAATCTGGATGAAATCAGAGAGATTTTGATGAGCGACGGAGTTCACAGAATTTTGATTGACAATTTTAATTATGAAGACACAAAAACAGCTGTACAATTAATAGGGACAAAATGCCAAACAGAATCTTCAGGAAATATTAATGAAAAAACGATTCGTGAATATGCACTGTGCGGTGTAAACTATATTTCATCAGGCGCTTTAACACACTCAGTTTATAATATGGATTTGAGCCTGAAAGCTTTTTAGTGAAGTTGAATTTTGAGTTATAAGTTAGCAGCTGGATAGTCCTCTAAAAATCTGAACTCAATCCCGAGGCTTCGGGACTAAAATCAAAAAATATGTCTAAAGAGATCGAAGATCGGATTGAAAGAATACCTGTAATACGTTCTGCAGCCCGATTTTTAAAGAAAATAAAACTGCCTTGGCTCGAGGGTTTCTCCTTGTATGATTTGCTTGAAATGTATACTTTAGGAATTCTTGAAGGAGCATTTTCATACCATGCCAGCGCGGTTTCTTTTAGTTTTTTCATGGCCTTATTTCCTTTTGCACTATTTATTTTAAACTTAATTCCGTTTATTCCCATAGATAATTTTCAGAACGATTTTATGTTGTTTGTGCAGCAAAGCGTTCCCCCAAATACCTACGATGCGATTTATAAAATCATTAGTGATATCTTAAACAATAGTCACTCCGGTTTATTGTCGTCTGGATTTTTGCTTTCGATTTTCTTAATGGCAAACGGTATTAACGGGATTTTAAGTGGTTTTGAATCTTCCAAACATGTCTTTGATAAACGCGGTTTCTTTAGCCAATATCTAGTGGCAATCGCCATATCGCTTGTTATGACGGTTATATTATTTGTAACTGTAGCGACAATTGTGGTCTTTGAGGTGTTTATTCAACAAACAATTATTCAGGATGTACTGAGTGACAGAATTCCACTGATTATTTTGGGCCGATATTTGTTTGTTCTTTTAATGATATTGATAACATCTTCAATATTATTGCGTTATGGTACAAAGCAATACAATAAGGTACCTTTTATTAGTATAGGATCTGTTTTTACAACGATCTTAATTGTTATATCTTCGTTCTTTTTTGGGATTTGGGTTATAAAATTCTCAAAATATAACGAACTTTATGGTTCAATTGGGACATTATTAATTCTAATGTTTTATATTTGGATAAACTGTATGATTCTGCTTTTAGGGTTCGAACTGAATGCTTCTATCAGAAAATTAAAACAAAAAAAAGAAAAATAATATGAAAAATTGGATGTTAACTATTGGCGTTTTTTTCTTTGCAATGGCAATGCAGGCGCAAAGTGTTGTTGGAAAATGGAAAACAATTGATGACGAGACAGGTGAAGCTAAATCTGTTGTTGAGATTTACGAAAAATCAGGAAAAATTTACGGTAAGGTTATAGATATCCTTCGCGATAGTCACAAAAAAGACGTTTGTTCAAAATGTGAAGGTACAGAAAAAAACAAACCTATTTTAGGTATGGTTATCATAAGCGGTCTTAAAAAAGACGGTTCTGAATACAACGGAGGAATCATTTTAGATCCTACAAGCGGAAAAAAATACAAATGCTATATTTCATTAGAAGCTCCGGATAAATTAAAACTTCGCGGTTATGTTGGAATTTCTATTATGGGAAGAACACAATACTGGACTCGTGTAAAAAACTAATTAATTCTAAATGAAAAAATTAGCGTTATCATTTATATTCTTAGTTCTCGCTTTAAATAGTTTTGGTCAGTCTAAGAATTCTCCACTACAAATAAGTCATCTTAAGGGTGACTTTTATGTTTATAAAACATTTCATGATTACAAAGGATCCCTGATCTCTGCCAATGCACTGTATTTGGTTACAGATAAAGGGGTTGTACTATTTGATGCCCCTTGGGATCAAACACAATTTCAGCCTTTGCTGGATACAATAAAAGCAAAACATAACAAAGAAGTGGTGATGTGTTTTGCAACGCACTCACATGATGATCGCGCCGGAGATCTGGATTTTTATCGGAAGAAAGGAATTAAAACGTATACGATAAAGTTAACAGACGACATTCTGAAAAAGAATAAGGAAAAAAGAGCTGAATTTATAATTCCGAATGACACTACATTTACAGTTGGCCAACATTCTTTTGAAGTGTATTATCCCGGAAAAGGTCATGCTCCAGATAATATAGTAGTTTGGTTTGATAAAGAAAAAATACTGTATGGTGCCTGCTTTATAAAAAGTACAGCAGCAGAAGATTTGGGATATTTGGCAGATTCTGATGTTAAAGAATGGAAAAAATCGATTAAAAGAGTGCAGGACAAATTTAAAAATCCGATTTATATTATTCCAGGTCATGAAGACTGGACAAATCCACAATCTTTAAATCATACTTTAAAATTGGTTGATGATTATTTAGCAAAACCTTCTGGAAAAAAGTAATTTTGCCAATACTATAAAATAATTACATGTTTTTTATCGAAGTTGTTTTACCGCTTTCTTTAGCTAAAACTTTTACCTATCAAGTTTCTGAGGCCGAATTCCATTTTATAAAAAAAGGAATGCGCGTTGCAGTGCCTTTTGGTAAAAATAAAATATATACGGCACTGGTGATTGAAATTCATGAAAATGCGCCAACTTTATATGAAGCCAAAGAAATCCATCAAATTTTAGATGAAAAACCAATTGCAACCGAAACACAAATCAAGCATTGGCTTTGGGTTGCAAATTATTATATGTGTGGCATTGGCGATGTATATCGAGGTGCTTTTCCAACAGGATTATTGTTAGAGAGTGAGACTATTGTTTCTCACAAACCAGATGTGGTCGTAAATGATTCTGAACTTTCTGATGATGAATTTTTAATTTACGAAGCATTGCAGCATCAAAGCTCGCTTAAAGTACAGGAAATTGCTTCCATTTTAAATAGAAAAAACATTCTGCCAATTCTTCAAAAATTGATGGCAAAAGATATCATTGTTTTAGAAGAAGAAATCAAGGAAAGTTACAAGCCAAAATTGGTTCGGTATGTCAAACTGCACTCGCAGTTTGAGACAGATAAAGGTTTAGGTGATTTGCTCGATATTTTGAGAAATGATAAGCAAAAAGAAATTGTATTGGCTTATTTTCAGATCAATGCGTCCGATAAAAAGCCAGTTACAGTTAAGAAACTCGTTGAGGTTTCTGGCTCTACTGCTGCTGTTATAAAAACGCTTATTAAAAATGAAATCTTTCAGGAGTACTACTTACAGCACGATCGTGTTTCTTTTGATGGAGAAAAAACAGAAAAAGAGCTTCAACTAAGCGAAGCCCAGGAGAAGGCTTTTACTGAAATAAAAGAAAGTTTTTCTGAAAAGGAAGTATGTCTCCTTCATGGTGTTACTTCTAGTGGAAAAACGGAGATTTATATTAAACTAATTGAAGAATATTTGCAGACAGGTCAACAAGTCTTATACCTGCTGCCAGAAATCGCGCTTACTACACAACTGGTTTCTCGTTTGCGACTTCATTTTGGAGACAAAGTGGCTGTTTTTCATTCAAAATACAGCAATAATGAAAGAGTGGAGGTTTGGAAGCAAACACTCGAGAATTCAGAAAAAGCGCAAATTGTAATAGGAGCGAGGTCGGCTTTGTTTCTTCCTTTTAATAATTTAGGTTTATTGATTGTAGACGAAGAACACGAGCAGACTTTTAAACAAACAGATCCGGCACCTCGATATCATGCACGAGATGCAGCAATTGTTTTGGCCAATTTTCATGATGCCAAAGTTTTGCTGGGATCTGCTACACCCAGTATCGAAACGTACTTTAATACACAAAACGAGAAATACGGACTGGTTACCCTTACCGAACGATATAAAAATGTTCGCATGCCCGAAGTGGTTTTAGTCGATTTAAAAGACAAGCACTTTAGAAAAAGAATGACTGGACATTTTAGTGACGTTTTAATCGATGAAATTGCCGAAGCTTTGTCTTTGGGTGAACAGGTTATTTTGTTTCAAAACAGAAGAGGGTATTCTCCTATAATAGAATGTCTGACTTGCGGACATGTACCGCATTGCCAGCAATGCGATGTAAGTTTGACTTTTCATAAATTTAAAAATCAGCTGCGTTGTCACTATTGTGGCTATTCGATTGCAAAACCTACGCATTGCCATAGTTGCTCGAGTATCGATTTGACAACAAAGGGTTTTGGAACAGAACAAATAGAGCAGGAGCTGCTTTCTCTTTTTCCGAAAGCCAAAACAGCGAGAATGGATCAGGATACTACGCGCGGAAAATTTGGTTTTGAAAAAATAATTGACACATTTAAAAGCCGCGAAATTGATATTTTGGTTGGAACACAAATGTTAGCCAAAGGTTTAGATTTTGATAATGTAAGCCTTGTTGGAATTATGAATGCCGATAATATGCTGCATCATCCTGATTTTAGAGCTTTTGAACGCAGTTTTCAAATGATGACACAAGTTGCGGGAAGAGCCGGAAGATCTGAAAAGCAAGGAAAAGTAGTGATTCAGACTTACAATCCGGATCATAATACCATTCAGCAGGTGACCAACCATAATTATTTGGGAATGTATAAAGAGCAATTGTACGACAGACAAATTTATAAATATCCTCCTTATTTCAGAATTATCAAACTAACGATTAAGCATCGTGAATTTGAAAAGCTCAAAGAAGGATCGATGTGGTTGTATCAGGTTTTAAGTCAGAATTTAAAGATGCCGGTTTTGGGTCCTGAGGAGCCTGCAATCAGCAGAATTCGAAATGAATATATAAGGAGCATCTTAATCAAGATTCCGCAAAATGTACATTTAGGAAACACAAAAAAAACTATTCAGAAGATGTTGAATAGTTTCGAGGCTGTTGCTCCATACCGAGCGATAAAGGTAACGGTCAACGTCGATTTTTATTAATTCGAGGTTGATAATGCTTTTACCAAATCTTCTTTTTTGTTTCTGCTTAAGGGAATTTTAGTAATACCAATCTCGGCAAATTTACTATTAAAACGTTCTACCTTATCTATATTAATAATATAGGACTTGTGAACGCGAATAAATTTATCTTTTGACAAATCATTTTCAAAAGATTTCATTGTAGACAGCACCAGATTACTATCATCTTCCGTAACCACCCTTACATAATCTCCAAAGGCTTCAATCCATTTGATTTTTGCCGTAAAGATTTTAAGTTTTTTAAGATTACTTTTAATGAAGATATGTTCTCCCTCTTCTTCTTTTACGTCTTTTTTAAGTAAATGCATGTCTATCGCCCTTTTTACAGAAGCATTAAAACGATCTACTGCAATTGGTTTTTGCAGATAATCGGTAGCATCATAATCAAAAGCTTTTAAAGCATACTCTGCTTTAGACGTAATAAATATAATTTGCGGCTTAGATTTTAAGCCGTCAAGAAAGTCAAAACCATTAATTACCGGCATTTCGATATCAAGAAATATGAGATCAATATTATTTAAAGAAATACAGCTTTTTGCTTCGATTGCATTAGAAAAGTCCCCGATTAAGTGCAAACCTGGGTGATTATTAACTAATTTTGCAATAATGGTCCTTTGTATAGAACTATCATCTACAACAACACAGTTTAGTTTCATAACTTATAATTTAGAATAAATTCAGGATAGCAATAGTAAATGTATTATTTTTTTGTAAAAAAAACTAAAATTGACTTGTATTTTTTGCTTTACAACGAATAAAAGCAAAAAAGTGTTGTATATCTAAATTAAATGGTTACTTTTGCACCCAATTTTAACAAATAAATATTGTATTTATGAATCATTATGAAACTGTTTTCATTTTAAATCCCGTTTTATCTGAGGTTCAGGTGAAGGAAACAGTAACGAAATTTGAAGAATTTCTTACTAGTAGAGGAGCTGAAATGGTATCAAAAGAGGATTGGGGTCTGAAAAAAATGGCTTACGAAATCCAAAACAAAAAAAGTGGTTTTTATCACTTATTTGAGTACAAAGTAGCTGGAGAAGTCCTACTTGCTTTTGAAACTGAATTTAGACGTGACGAGAGAGTTATGCGTTTCTTAACTGTAAGTTTAGATAAACATGCTATTTCTTGGGCTGAAAGAAGAAGAACCAAATTAAAATCTACTAAAGCTTAATTATTATGTCTACAATAGAACAATCTGCAAAAGGAAAAAAAGACGGAGATATCAGATATTTAACGCCTTTAAACATTGAAACTAACAAAACTAAAAAGTACTGTCGTTTCAAAAAATCTGGAATCAAATATATCGATTATAAAGATGCTGATTTCTTATTGAAATTCGTTAATGAGCAAGGAAAAATTCTTCCTCGTCGTTTAACTGGAACTTCATTGAAATACCAAAGAAAAGTTTCTGTAGCTGTAAAAAGAGCTCGTCACTTAGCTTTAATGCCATACGTGGCCGATTTATTAAAATAATATTAAAAGAATAGTTGTTGGTTTCCGGTAAGATGGAACCTAACTTCTCAAATAAAGGACAACAACATGGAACTTATTTTAAAACAAGACGTACAGAATCTAGGATTTAAAGATGATGTAGTTACTGTTAAAGCTGGTTACGGACGTAACTTTTTAATTCCTCAAGGTTTTGCTGCATTGGCAACTCCTTCTGCTAAAAAAGTATTGGCTGAAAACCTAAAACAAAGAGCTCACAAAGAAGCTAAAGTTGTTGCTGATGCAAAAGCGTTGGCTGAAACTTTAAAAGCTCTTGAAATTAAACTTACTGCAAAAGCTGGTGGAGAGAAACTTTTTGGTTCTATCACAAACATCGACATTGCTGAAGCTTTAGAAAAATCTGGTAACGCTATTGATAGAAAATTCATCACTAGTGGTATCGTAAAACGTACTGGAAAATATTCAGCAAGCATCCGTTTACACAGAGATGTTATCGTTGAGTTACCATACGAAATTGTTGCTGAAAAGTAATAGTTTTATATACTGTATAAAAATCCCGATGCAAGTCGGGATTTTTTTTGTTTAAAAAATTAATTTAACAAGACTTGATGTCTATTTGCCTTCTGCTTATAGCGTAAGGCATAAAGCCTGAATAAAAATGAAATACGCAAGATTAACAAAAGAACAATTTGATGAGCTGCACGCAGAATTTGCAAGCTTCCTGGCTACGCAAGCCATCGATAAGGCAGAATGGGATACTCTTAAATTAAATAAACCTGAAGTTGCAGAACAAGAACTAGACGTTTTCTCAGACTTGATTTGGGAAGGTGTTTTGTCAAGAGCGGAGTTTTTAGAGCATTTTTCTAAAAACCATATCTTTTTGTTTCAATGTTTTGAAAAAGATGTCAAATCGATTGTATTGAAATCATTGGTTCCTGAAACAGACTTTCTTACTAAAGAAGGATTGCAGTGGCTAAGTGATAATATGTTTACTGAGAATATAGAAATGAAAGTAGGTAAAAAAGTGTTTACAGAAGAAAGGAACGCTTCTATATTTGAACTAATACAACAAGGTGCTTTTTTAAGTGATGGACAATTGTTTAAGCAAATAAATTCGATTATTGAATCGTAGGTATAATTGCCCCGATTAAGTAAAAGGTAAGTAATTGATGTTGAATTATTTGCCTTTTTTTTATTTTTTTAACAGTTGTTTAAACTTTTATTTCTTTTTTACCCCGTATTTATACGTGTTTTTTTAGATTTCTTAAAGATTTAAGATTTTAAGAATTTAGTTGTAGGATTTATTACTCACTACAACGTTTTTGTTAATGTTTCAGTCTTTTTATTATTTTTAATTGTAATATATAACTTACTTTATAAACTTTTAACATAAAGCGATTACTTAATTTTGTGATAATTATAACATTCTATTTTTCTTGTAAACGCTCTATTTTTCTGATGTTACGTGATTTATCGCCATTTTGTTCTTCTTGAATTTGAAAAAAATAAGAATTTTAGGCTTGTTTTATGTGTTTCTTTTTTTTAATTTTAAAATATAAAAGTTAAACAAAGTTATTTACTAAACTTTTTAGGAAAGCTCTAATAAGTACTTAAAATGATTTTGATTTCTTTTTGAATAAATTTAAAGTTGAAACTTTAAGATAACTAAATTACGTTGCGTATGGAATTGATCATTACTTTCTTTATCAAATTTACATTAGGTATTAATATCATTTTTACTTTATTAATTTTAGGTTTAAGTAAAATTCAATTTGCGAACAAATTTAATTTTAGCTCCACTTTAAACTTATTACACCAATTTTATAGTTTTATTAATTTTTTGTTCTCGAAGCGCAGTCGACGTCTTTGTGATTGAAATGTATTGCTATGTATACTAACTACAGTAGTTATACAGCGGCAGTACACAATTAGAATAAATGATTCAATTTTGAAGTCTTTAATTCAAAAAAAAAGTTTACAAGAAGAGTAATCAACTTTGTGTAAATATTGAGTCATACTATATATATTAGAATTCCCCAATTCTGCTAAACTTAAGTTTTCTTTCATGAAAATTAGTCCTATAACAAATCACTCCATTAGGAAGTCTGGTTCAGATCAGTATTCCGCAAAATTCTCAAGACATCTTTTATTTGAAAAGGATAAAATATGCTCTTCGTATACTTCGGTATACACAATACATCGTAATTTTTTTTCTAAATGTAATTTACATTCCTGGTACACTAAGAATTTAAATTTCATTTAAGTAGTTGATTTTTTAATATTTTTTACAATTGCCTAAGCACTCGTGCTTAGTGCAACAGGTGTTTTATTGTCCATTTTCTAATCTTCCAAATTATGAAAAAAACCTTTACTTTTTGTAATCTCAACTTTCAGCTGAGATTATTAGGGCTTTTATTTTTACTCTTTATTAGCACGAATTCATTTTCGCAAACTATTTGCAGACCCGTTTCTCAAACCAATAGTGAAGGCGGAATTTTGTGCGTTGGATTGAATGTAAATAGTCCTGCCAACGCTTTTGACAGCGCTGGCTTAACAACCTTTGCCACCCTGACTAATGCGGTTGGATTAGGCTGTTTTGTTGAAGAAACGATGACCTTAAACCAAACTGCACGGGCAGGAGATCAGATTGCAATTTATTTTGGCACCGGAAATGGTTTGCTTGATGTAGGATTGCTTTCTAACGCTTCTATACAACCCCGACTTTCTGGTGTGTCATCCGGATCGAGTCTGGCTTTAAGCAGCCCGCTTTTGAATTTGAATTTATTAACCGGTAGTAATACGGTTGCAGTAGCTAAGTATACCTTAACAGGTGACACGAACCAGATTCAGATTCAGGTTGGTGGGCTATTGAGTCTTTTAGTAAATTTAAGAATTTACGATGTGCGTCTGGAATTTGCTCAGCCAACAGTAACTGGTGGTTTATCACAAACGGTTTGTGCAGGAACTCCAACAACGCTTACGGCTACTCCGGCAGCAGGAACTACAATAGCATGGTATAGCTCTGCATCGTCTACCACGGCACTAGCTACCGGAAATACTTTTACAGCGCCGGCTTTAAGTGCTACCACAACGTATTATATAGGAATATCGAGAACTGCGGGATGCGAAGGAAATGTTCGTGTACCTGTTGTTTTAAATGTTTCTAACCCGGTTGCTCCGGCAGTTAGCAACGCTGGTACTGCAGTTTGTTCCACAGGGCCAACACAGCAAACAACTTTAACGGTTTTAAATCCTGTTCCCGGAACTGTTTATTCCTGGTATGCTGCGGCAACTGGCGGATCTGCTCTGGCAACAGGAACATCCTTTTCTCCAACGGTACCTGTTGGTACTACACCATATTATGTACAAGCTTCAATAGGAAGTTGTACAAGCACCCGTACTCCCGTTAATGTAGTTTCTACATTGGTTCCTGCAAATCCGGTAATTTTAACGGAAAGTGTTACTATTCAGTCCGGTCAAAATGCTACTTTAAATGCCGCCTCTTCAGAAGCGGGTGTTCAGTTAAATTGGTATGAATCACTTACTGGAGGAACTGCAGTTGCCACAAACACAGCAACTTTTACAACACCTATATTAACCGCTACAAAAACCTATTATGTAGAAGCAGAAAGTCCAAATGGAAGTTGTGTGAGTGCAGCAAGAGTACCGGTAACTGTAAATGTTCAGCCAGCTGCTTTGGGCGGATGTCTTGAAGGAAGCAGCCAGATCACTACTCAAAATGGTATATGTTTGTTATGCAGTTCATCCAACCACAATAATTCTGTTGATGGAAATCCGGCAACAGCGGCAAGACTTACGGTAGGTGTTGGCGTATTGAACTCCGTGCAACAAACGATACAATTCACTAATCCGGGCAAAGCAGGAGACGTTATTGATGTTGAGTTGCAGTTACCTGGAGGACTTGCCGATGTTGCTGTATTGGGAGGTGTTATTACCTTGGCAACTTATAATGGAGCCACCTATAATAATGACAGAAAGGCAATTAATAATAATTTGGTTAATCTTCAATTGTTAAGCGGAACTCGTTTTAGAGCGAGCGTTGTTGCAGGAGCTAATTTTGATCGTGTAGAAATTAGATTAGGAGGCTTAGCCAATGTTTTAACCAGCTTAGATATTTATCAGGCTAGTTATAGATATAAAGCCCCTGTTATAACTGGACCATCAACTGTTAGTGGCGTTACTACTATTTGCAGCGGACAAACTACAACGTTAACAGCGACACTTGCTGTAGGTGAAACAATTAACTGGTATAATGCAGCCTCAGGCGGAACTTCATTAGCTTCAACAGCCACATTTACTACACCAGCCTTAACAGCAACGACGACCTATTATATTGAAGTAACAAGAAATGGTTGCGTTAATAGCGAAAGATCAGCAGTCCAGGTACTAATAACTAATCCTGTATTACCTGCTTCCGTTGACGCAGTTCCTTTAAACCTTTGTAGTGGTGAATCTACCACTTTAACTGTTCAGGCTCCAGTAGCAGGGACAACCTATAACTGGTATGACTCTGCCACAGGAGGTAATTTAGTATTTACGGGTACTTCGTTTACTACTCCCGCCTTAACAGTAAGCACAGATTATTATGTAGAAGCTGTTATTGGTGATTGTACAACGCCAACGCGTTTTCCTGTAACTGTAAATGTGAGTCCCATTCCCGCAGTGCCAACAGTGGCTTCTGCCACAGTAATTATTCAATCGGGTCAGACTGTTACACTAGCAGTGGCAAATCCAGTAAGTGGAGTAAGCTACACTTGGTACAGCGTTTCAACTGGAGGCACTGCTTTAATAGATGATTCTGCTACTTATACGACACAGGCTTTAACAGCGAATCAAACTTTTTATGTAGAAGCTACTAATATAGGAACAAACTGTAATAATACTCTACGAGGAGCGGTTAATGTAATTGTGATTGCTAATGCAAGTACTTGTTTACAGGCTGGAACACAGGTAACGACTTTTAATGGAGTAGTTTGTCTTTCATGTACCGAAACAAATGCAAATAATTCTGTCGATGGTGATATCACCACTTACACACAGCTAAGTTTGCCAATTGGTATTGGAAGTTATTTGGAACAACAACTAATTTTTGCAAATGCTGGACAGAAAGGAGATATTATTGATGTTGACTTAGAAGTTCCCGGAGGACTTTTGGACATAAGTCTTCTTTCTAATATTACTTTAGCAACTTATAATGGAGGAACATACAATGGCGACAGAACTGCAATTAGTAGTAATTTATTAAACATCCAGTTATTATCAGGAAATAAATTTAAAGTCAGTTTTACTGCTGTGGCTCCATTTGACCGAGTAGAAGTGAGATTAGGAGGAGTGGCAACCTTGGTAAGTAATTTATACATTTATCAGGCTGCATACAGATTTCCCAATGCTTTAATAACAGGGGCTGAAGCACCTATCTGTGTTGGAGGAACTGCTTCGTTAACAGCAGCTTCAACAGGAACAGAAACATATACGTGGTATGATGCGCCAGTAGGAGGAAATATAGCAGTTGTAAATCCAACTCCTGCATTAAATGCGTCAACAACCTATTATTTGCAGGGAACAAGAGGCGGATGTCTAAATATTATACGTCAGGCAGTTACGGTTAACGTTTTACCAATCCCTACTGCTGCAGCTATTGTAATTGCAAGTCCGGCGCAGGCTTCTTGTGCAGGAAGTGTTGTTTTAAATCCATCAACCGCAATTGCAGGAGCTCAATTTAGATATTATACAGATCAAAATAAAACTCAGGAAATTATAACAGGAACTATTGTTGCCAGCCAGCCAGGTGTGACATTTACAAAAAATGCTACAACAGGAGCACTTACAATAACAGGTTTAAATGCGGCTGCTGCACCTTATAATTATTTTATAGCAGCATTAAATGGGGGAACTTGCGAAAATGCAAATGGCGCACTGCAAACAGTGACTGTTAATTTTCCTTCTACGGTAGCTTTAACAGTAAACCCAGCTCCAGCACCCGGTTGTGGCAGCTTTAATTTAAGAAATGCAATTACAAATTTCGATTCTTCAGGAAATACGACCTATACTTTTTATGATCCTGCAAATAATGTTATAACAGCTGATGCTGCTGCTAACATTACCACAGGAGGAATTTATTCTATTGAAGCTGACAATGCTGCAAGTACTTGTCCATCAGCGAGACAATCTGTAACTGTAACAATAAATGCCTTACCAGGTTTAACGGTTACAAAGCCGTCAGAATCTGTAAATATCGGAACAAGTGTTGTTTTAAATGCCACATCAACAGGAACGATAACCTGGTTTGATCCTCAGGGTAATGCCTTGGCAGGACCAAATTTTACAACGGGACCTTTAAGTACACCGGGAGTTTACACTTATACTGCCGTTGCCAGTGACGGAATTTGCAGTAGAACAGCAACCAAAATAATCAATGTAGTTGACTTAAGCAGCTGTCAATCTTTGACTGATAGAGTTTATGCTACAGGACAATCCTTCAGTTCAATCGTTTCCGGAACTGTAACTGCAGGTGCAAATGCTGTTGACGGTAATCCACAGACTTTTTCAACCATTACTACTGGTTTAGGACTTTTAGGTGTGGGTACCACCTGGCAAAATCTAACCTGGCCGGCACCAATTGCTAAAGGAACACCGGTAACCATCAAGTTAGGATCTGAATACAGTTTATTGGCTGTAGGTCAAAACTTATCTGTAATTGGAACTATAGGAGGTGTCGATGTCGGAACAATGCAATCTGTATCTGGTTCACTATTGAACTTAGTGTCAGGAGATAACACCTACGAATTTACATTTGTGCCTTCAGATGCTTCTGGACCTCAGGTGTATGATGGAATTCGTATTCAGTCCGCCTCCCTTTTAAGCGTTGCTCAAAATACAAAGGTATTCGATGCACATTACAAAAGAGCTGTTACAAGTGTAGCTTGTACAGCAGGCGATATTCGCGATATTTATTACGGATCCACAGATTTAGGACTGCCGGTTGGAGCTGTGACTGCTGCGGTAGGAGTAAGCGATGCGTGGAATATTGCTGATAATGATATCAGTACTTTTGCAACAATGTATAGTGGAGCAGGAGCTCTCGCCGCATCAGATTTAACAGTAGAATTTAAAACCCCATCAGTGGTAAGTGATACGTTAAGAATTGTAATATCTAAACCAGGAACACTTTTAGACGTTAATTTATTGTCAGGTTTTACTATTCAGCGTTATTTAGGAAGTGTGGCAGTTGGAGCGCCAATTCAAAATACAAGTTCTTTATTAAGTTTACGATTATTGCCTGGAAATTCAATCGCAATGGTTCTTGTTTCTTCTCCAACAGAAATATACGATCGAGTAAGAATTCGCTTTGGAGGAGTTTTGGGAGTACTTGATTTCTTACGAGTGCATACAGTAGAAAGAACAGCCAATACTACAGTCGTTGGAGCAGATCCGCAAAATAAAATAACGGTTTGTCCGGGAACAGCTATTACGCTTCAAATTCCGGAAGAATCTTGTTCAACTTATATTTGGTACGATGCAGAAACAGGTGGTAATGATATCGCAACAGGTCCTACCTTTACTGTACCAGCCAATATAACAGCAGGAATCTATAAATATTATGTTCAGCCGGTTCGTTACGGCTGCGAAACTTTTGCCAGAGGCGAAGTTACAGTTGAGATTAGAGCTTTGGCTCCTCAAACTGCCTTAGCAGACATTACTTTAAACGGAGCAGCAACAACTGCAATTTGTTCACCTTCCGGAACTGTTAACTTGGAAACTGGTTTAAGCGGTACTCCCGTTTTAACCGTTCCTGTAATTTACTACTGGTACAGTTTTAATGGAACAACAAGTCAGTTAATTCCGGGCGAAACTGCGGCGCAATTAACGGTAAACGGATTAGCTCCGGGAACTTATACTTATTATGTAGGAGTTAGTTCTGCAGAATTTTGCGAAACTGCAGCTGCAGACAGAAAACAAATTACGTTTACTATTCTGCCTCCATCAACGGTAAATGATATTGATGTAGATGACGTAACGGTTTGTCACAGCGTGCCTGCATCATTGACTCCAACAGCGCCAGCATTATCAAATCCGGTATTTACCTGGTATTTAGATGCTGCCAAAACTCAGCCTGTAACAAGTGGTTCAGTGATAAACGGAGTTACCTATACAATTGATGCCGCAGGTGTTTTAACAGCTGTAGGTTTAACAAAAGCAATGAGCCCAATTACGTATCATGTTGCGGTTGCGAGTGCTAATACTTGCGAGAATCTTGCGGGAACACTTCAGGATGCCGTTATTATAATAAGTGATCCAAATACACCAACTACTACAGATGATACTCAGGATTTCTGTTTAAGCCAGCAGCAAAATGTTGCCAATATTCAGGTTAATGAAAGTAATGTAGTTTGGTATGATGCTGCTACAGGCGGAACAGCGATTCAGGCTACTACACTATTAGTGAGTGGAATTTACTACGGAGCAGCTACAGATTTAATTACAGGATGTGAAAGTAGTGTTCGATTACCAATTACAATTACCATTACTAATCCCGGAACGCCAACCTTGGTAACAGCGGGAACACAAAACTTCTGTTTGGTAAATGCGCCAACATTTGCAAGCGTTCGGTTTAATGAAAGTAATATCGTTTGGTATACTGCTTTAACAGGCGGAACAGCAATTGCATCCACAACCGTGTTGACTAGTGGAACTTATTATGCAGCAATTAGCGATCCGTCAAGCGGATGTGAAAGCGCAGTAAGATTAGACGTAACCATCAGTGTTACAGATCCGGGTACGCCAACCTTAGTAACAGCAGGCACACAAAATTTCTGTTTGGCTAATGCACCGACATTTGCAAGCGTTCAGTTCAATGAAACTAATATCGTTTGGTATGATGCCATAACAGGAGGAACAGCAATCGCAGCTACAACACCTTTAACTAGCGGAACATATTATGCTGCTTTAAGAGACGCAACGACAACTTGTGAAAGCACTGCAAGATTAACCGTTACAATCAATGTTTCAGATCCTGGAACACCAACTTTGGTAACAGCAGGAACGCAAAACTTCTGTTTGATCAATGCACCAACATTTGCAAGCGTTCAGTTCAATCAAACTAATGTTGTTTGGTATGATGCCTTAACAGGAGGAACAGCAATGGCAGCTACAACACCTTTAACAAGCGGAACTTATTATGCTGCTTTAAGAGATGCAACGACAACTTGCGAAAGTGCCGCAAGATTAGCCGTTACGATCAATGTTTCAGATCCTGGAACACCAACTTTGGTAACAGCGGGAACACAAAACTTCTGTTTGGTAAATGCGCCAACATTTGCAAGCGTTCAGTTTAATGAAAGTAATATCGTTTGGTATACTGCTTTAACAGGCGGAACAGCAATTGCATCCACAACAGTATTGACTAGTGGAACTTACTATGCAGCAATTAGCAATCCGTCAAGCGGATGTGAAAGCGCAGTAAGATTAGACGTAACCATCAGTGTTACAGATCCGGGTACGCCAACCTTAGTAACAGCAGGAACGCAAAACTTCTGTTTGGTAAATGCACCGACATTTGCAAGCGTTCAGTTCAATGAAGCTAATATCGTTTGGTATGATGCCTTAACAGGAGGAACAGCAATTGCAGCTACAACACCTTTAACAAGCGGAACATATTATGCTGCTTTAAGAGACGCAACGACAACTTGTGAAAGCACTGCAAGATTAACCGTTACAATCAATGTTTCAGATCCTGGAACACCAACTTTGGTAACAGCAGGAACGCAAAACTTCTGTTTGATCAATGCACCAACATTTGCAAGTGTTCAGTTCAATCAAACTAATGTTGTTTGGTACGATGCCTTAACAGGAGGAACAGCAATCGCAGCTACAACACCTTTAACAAGCGGAACTTATTATGCTGCTTTAAGAGATGCAACGACAACTTGCGAAAGTGCTGCAAGATTAACCGTTACAATCAATGTTTCAGATCCTGGAACGCCAACCTTGGTAACAGCGGGAACACAAAGCTTCTGTTTGGTAAATGCGCCAACATTTGCAAGTGTTCAGTTTAATGAAACTAATATCGTTTGGTATACTGCTTTAACAGGCGGAACAGCAATTTCATCAACAACAGTGTTGACAAGTGGAACTTATTATGCAGCAATTAGCAATCCGTCAAGCGGATGTGAAAGTGCAGTAAGATTAGCCGTAACGATCAATGTAAGCAATCCGGCTACACCAACAAGTACCTCACTTGCGCAAGTTTTCTGTTCAGGAACCAACCCAACGGTTGCCAATATTCAGACGAATGAGCCAAATGTAGTTTGGTACAGCACACCAACAGCCGGAACTGCCCTTGCTTCGACAACAGCGCTGGTAAATGGAGATTATTATGCAGCATTAAGAGATGCAACAACAGGTTGTGAAAGCGCTGTAAGATTAAGAGTTACTGTAAAAGTAGGAAACACAATTAATCCTACTACAACAAATACAGCACAAAACTTTTGTTCTACAAATGCACCAACAGTTGCGAGCATTCAGGTAAATCAAACCAATGTTTCCTGGTTTGCAAGTGCTACAGGAGGAACAGCAATTCCTTCAACAACACCATTAACATCAGGTAATTATTATGGAGATATTGTTGATCCTGTAACAGGATGTGCAAGTACAACACGTTTGCTGGTAGCGGTGACTATTGTAAACCCAATGGCAACGCCAACCGCAACTGCTACAACCCAAAACTTTTGCAGTGTAAATACACCAAAAGTTTCCAACATTCAGGTAAACGAAAGCAACGTAATCTGGTACAGCACAGCAACAGGCGGAACACCTATTCCTGCAACAACCAATTTAGCAACAGGTACTTATTACGGTGTTATTGCCAGCGGTACAAATTGCGAAAATCCGGTTAGGCTAGCCGTGACAGTAAATGTAAATACACCTGGAACTGTTAGCACTATCAACACTGCGCAAATATTTTGTGTGGCAGACAGACCAACAATAGAGAGTATTGTAGTAAATGAAGCTAATGTTGTTTTTTACACCTCTGCAACAGGAGGAACACCATTGGCAGCCAATACACCTCTTGTAACAGGAACCTATTATGCCGGATTACGAAATAATACAACAAATGGTTGTGAAAGCGCAACAAGATTAGCGATAGCAGTATCTTTTGAAAACGATGCGATGTTCCCAATTACTTCTACAGACGATACACCATGCGTTTTCCAGGGAGTAAGTTATTCAATTGCTAACGGAAAATCAGACTACGTTTGGTCTGTTACAAACGGAACTATTATTTCTGGCGGAGGAACAGCAGATGGAACAGTAACTATTTCATGGTCTGATATTGGACCCGGAAAAGTAGAGGTTAGTTATATCAATACATGTAATGAAAGAACAACAAAAACATTAAACGTAATTGTCGCAACTTGTTCAGACCTAACTATTACCAACACAGTAAGTAATCCGACACCTAATTTTGGTGAACAGATCACCTTTACAGTAACAGTAAATAATGTAGGACAAGGTAATTTCATCAACACGCTGGTAAGCGAATTATTGCCAAGCGGATACAATTTAATTAGTTCAAGCACAACAGCAGGAACCTATGATTTGTTAACGCAGCTTTGGACAATTCCTAACTTAAATGCAGGACAAAGCGTGGTGCTTACCATTGTGGCCGAAGTATTACCAAGCGGTGATTACTTAAATGTTGCAACGATCGAAATTTCGACTCCGTTAGATCTTGATGCCTCAAACAATTCGGCTTCTGCTGCTGTAGAACCAATTTGTCTGACAGTTTATAACGAGTTCACTCCAAACAATGACGGAGCAAATGATCTTTTCAGAATTGATTGTATCGAATCATATCCAAACAATGAACTAAAAGTTTACAACAGATATGGTGCATTAGTATATAGTAAACAACATTATGAAAATGATTGGAACGGAACTGCCAATGTATCTGGAGTTATTAATAGAGGAGATATGTTGCCAACAGGTACTTATTTTTATGTGATAACCATTGGAGATGGAACGGTTAAAAAAGGATGGCTATCTATTATGAGATAACAGCCCAATTAATCATCTAATTAATTAAACTTAATAAGTATCGTTATGAAACTATATATAAAATCATTAGAAACGTATTTCATTTTAATATGTTCTTTTATCACATTTTGTGCCAGTGCACAACAAGATCCACAGTACACACAATATATGTACAACACTATGGCAGTAAATCCGGCTTATGCCGGGTCTACTGGAACCATAGAGGCAACACTATTGCACCGCTCTCAATGGATGGGCATAGACGGGGCTCCGGAAACACAATCGTTTTCGGTTCACTCGCCGCTCCGCAATGAAATGATCGGTTTAGGATTAAGTGTTGTCAATGACAAAATAGGTCCATCAAACGAATTGTATGTTGACGGAAATTTAGCGTATTCCATTCCATTAGGATATGAAAAAAGACTTGCCTTTGGTCTTAAAGCAGGTATGAGAATGCTGAACGTAGATTGGTCAAAAGGGAGATATTACAATAATAATGACGTATTGTTGAATCAAAACATCAACAATCAAATGAAAATAGCTGTTGGAGCCGGAATCTATTATTATACCGATAAATGGTATGTGGGATTATCAGTTCCAAACTTTATTGAAAACAGCTATTATGATGACGTTCAGGAATCTATAGATTATGATCGTATGCATTATTTTTTAATGGGAGGTTATGTTTTTGATTTGAATCCTAATTTGAAATTCAAACCGGCATTTTTAGTAAAGGCAGTAAGTGGAGCACCAATTACCGCAGATGTTTCGGCCAATTTTATGATTGCAGAAAAATTTGTAATCGGAGCATCCTATCGAACAGATGATTCTGTAAGTATATTGGCAGGTTTTCAAATATCAAAAAGTTTTTACATAGGATATGCTTTTGATTATACGGTAAGCGAATTGAACAAATACAACGATGGAACTCATGAGATCATCTTGCGTTATCAATTTACTCAAAACCAACGCAAAATCAAATCACCCCGATTCTTCTAAAAATAAAATCTATGAAAAAATTATATATCCTGAGTTTAGTCCTGAGCATTACGTTTAGTTTTGCTCAAAAGACTAATTTAAAGAAGGCAGATGCACTATTTAAAAATTATTACTATGTAGATGCATCAAAAGCATACGAAGAAATTTTACAAAACATAAAAAATCCATCAGCACAAACATTAAAAAATGCTGCCGACTCTTATTATTTTATTTCCGATGCCAGAAATGCACTCAAATGGTACAAAAAATTATATGAAGTGCAAGGCAATAACCTGACAGATATTTATTATCTACGTTACATACAATCTATGAAAGGTGTCATGGATTATGAAGATGCAGATAAAATCACAAAAGAATATCTGAATAAAAAAGGAGATCAAAAAGAGATCAACCGATACGTTGCGCAAAAAAAGCAACTGGACAGTTTAGCAAAAGCAAAATCGCTGTATGAAATTAAGAATTTAGAAATCAACACCAATAAATCAGATTTTGGCGCCACTTTTTATAAGGAAGGAATTGTATTTACCTCTGCGAGAGATACAACCAAGTTTAGCGAAAAACTCTATACCTGGAACAACCAGCCTTTTTTAAACTTATATGTAGCCGAAAGAAATGCAGCAGACGGCAGCCTTTTTAATGAAAGTTTGTTTTTACCAAACGTAATGACCAAGTATCACGAAGCAACTGCAAGTTTTGATGCTAGCGGAAAAACCATTTACTATGCATCGAATATCGTCAAAAAGAATAAATTGGTTACAGATGAAAACAAAGTCAATAATTTTCAAATTTTAAAAGGTTCGATCGTAAACGGAAAAGTAGAAAATCCGCAAAAAGTATTTTTTGACAACGACGATTATTCTGTTGGGCATCCTTCCTTAAGTGAAGATGGCGAATGGCTTTTCTTCGCCTCTGATATGCCTGGAGGTTATGGAGAAACCGATTTATATGTAGTTAAAATTGCTGCCGACGGAACGATGAGTTCGCCACAAAATCTAGGACCAAAAATGAATACTATTGGTAATGAGGTTTTTCCATTTTACAGTAAAGGAGTTCTTTACTTTTCATCAGATGGACATTACGGATTAGGAGATTTAGACGTTTATGAAAGTAAATTTTTAGCAGATGGAAGTTTTACGGTACCACGCAACCTGGGAGCGCCAATAAATAGCAATAGAGACGACTTTACATTTGTCATAGACAGAACAAATAAATACGGCTATATTTCCTCAAACAGAGCAGGAGGTAAGGGCGACGATGATATTTATTCGTTTACCAAAGGAGATCCTGTTTGTAACCAAAACATTTCTGGTAAGTCATTAAACGGAAAATCTAAATTGCCAATTACAGATGTTACAATAGTTGCCTATGATTCGTATAACGGAATTCTGGCAGAAACAAAAACCAATTACGAAGGAAATTATGCCATTACAGTTCCATGTAACAAAACCGTTAGATTAGTTGCTACAAAAACAAACTACAGCAGCGAGGAGAAAACGGTAGAAACTACGAAAGAAAATGAAGGTGAAATTACCAATGTCAATTTTGAACTTACCAATTATGACGACTTAGTAGTAAAGAAAAAAGGAGTGGAAAAAGTAGACGTAAATCCGATATACTTTGATTACGACAAAGCAGATATTACGCCGAAAGCCATTGAAGAACTGTCTAAAGTGGTTTTTATCATGAAAAAGTTTCCTAACATTCGTATAAAAATTGAGTCTCATACAGATTCGAGAGGAAAAGATGCCTACAACCTAAAATTGTCAGACAACAGAGCAAAATCTACACGAGATTATATTGTCTCTCAGGAAATAGATCCTTCAAGAATCGAAAGCGCTATCGGATATGGCGAAAGCAAATTAATGAATAAGTGTAAAAATGGTGTAAAATGTACAGAAGAAGAGCATGTACTAAATAGACGCTCAGACTTTATAATTATCCAAAAATAGTTTTATATTTGTATTGTAATAATTTGATTATCAGTACTAAAATATAAAACGAAGAGACCATTTGGAAGTTGGTTTTGTTTAATTCTTTTTTAAGAATAATGGACAAGGAGAAAATCAAGTTGCATTCTTTGCAACTTGATTTTTGATTTTATAAAACTTTCTGTTTTTCCTGTTTTTGAGAAAAAATAATCCTAATTTTGAGATTCAATTATTCTAAATCACAACCTTCAGTATTTTAAAAATTTTATGAGTATCCAGGAAACCATTCAGACTTTACGCGAAGAACTTAATCAACACAATTACAACTATTACGTGTTAGACAATGCCACAATTTCTGATTATGATTTTGATATTAAATTAAAACAGCTGCAGGATTTAGAAGATAAAAATCCTGAATTTTTTGATCCCCATTCGCCAACACAGCGAGTAGGAGGCAGCGTTACTAAAAATTTTAAAACCATTGCGCACCAATACCGAATGTATTCGTTAGACAATTCTTATTCTAAAGAAGATTTGTTAGATTGGGAAAACCGAATTCAGAGAGTTTTAGGAAATGTCGATTTGAAATATACCTGCGAATTAAAATACGATGGAGCTTCTATCAGTATCACGTATGAAAACGGAAAACTGGTTCAGGCCCTCACACGAGGAGATGGTTTTCAGGGCGATGAGGTAACCAACAACATCAAAACTATAAAATCAATTCCTTTACAATTAAAAGGGAATTATCCGGAACGATTTGATATTCGCGGCGAAATTATTTTGCCTTTGGCCGGATTTTTAAAAATGAATCAGGAGTTAATAGAAATTGGCGAAACACCGTATTCAAACCCAAGAAACACAGCATCAGGAAGTTTAAAATTACAAGACAGTGCTGAGGTTGCAAAACGTCCTTTAGAATGTTTGCTGTATTCTGTAACAGCCAATACATTGCCATTTTCATCCCAAATTGAAGGATTGGAATCTGCCAGAAAATGGGGGTTCAAAGTTCCTGCTGAAGCCAAATTGGTTCAAAATATGCAGGAAGTTTTTGACTTTATAGATTATTGGGATGAGCATCGTCATAAGTTACCTTATGAAACAGATGGAGTTGTAATAAAAGTAAACAGCATTCAGCACCAGCAGGAATTAGGCTATACAGCAAAATCTCCACGTTGGGCCATCGCTTACAAATTCAAGTCAGAGCAAGTAGCCACCAAATTAAATTCCATTACCTATCAGGTAGGTCGTACAGGATCGATAACACCAGTGGCAAATTTAGCACCTGTACAATTAGCTGGAACAATTGTAAAAAGAGCCTCTTTGCACAATGCCGATCAGATTGTAAAACTGGACATCAGAATAAATGATACTGTTTTTGTCGAAAAAGGAGGAGAAATCATTCCTAAAATTATAGCAGTAGATTTATCACAACGTCCGGAAAATTCAGAACCAACACAATACATCACCTACTGTCCGGAATGTCAAACAGAACTGGTTAGAAATGTAGGCGAAGCGAATCATTATTGTCCTAATTTTTACGGATGTCCTCCGCAGATTATCGGTCGAATTCAGCATTATATTTCAAGAAAAGCCATGGATATTGAAGGTCTTGGAGGAGAAACTGTGGCCTTGCTTTTTAAAAACAACCTGGTGTATAATTATGCTGATTTATATGAATTGAAAGTAGAAGATATTTTGCATTTGGAAAGAATGGCCAAAAGATCTGCTGAAAATCTGGTAAATGGGGTAGAGAAATCAAAAGAAATTCCATTCGAAAATGTTCTTTTTGCACTCGGAATTCGTTTTGTAGGAGAAACCGTAGCTAAAAAGTTAGCCAAACATTATAAAAATATCGACGCACTAAGTCAGGCTTCTCTAATGGATTTGGTTCTGGTAGATGAAATTGGAGAAAGAATTGCCAGAAGCGTAGTTGAATTTTTTGAAAACGAAGAGAATAAAACCATTATTGAACGCCTGAAAAAATATGGAGTCCAATTTGAAATTGTTGAAAAAATCAACCCCAATGCAACCGTAAAGTTTGCAGGCAAAACCTTTGTAGTTTCAGGTGTTTTTGAGCAATTTTCGAGAGACGATCTAAAGAAAGCTATCGAAGATAATGGAGGTAAAGTGGGGAGTTCAATTTCTGCTAAAACAGATTTCGTAGTAGCAGGAGATAATATGGGACCGGCAAAATTAGAGAAAGCCACTAAATTAAACATTCCGATATTATCAGAAGCAGATTTTATAACCAAACTAAATGAAAGCGAATAAACCGTCTTTGATTTTATTCTTTTTGGCGCTCCTTTGTACAATTATTTTCGATTCTACAGAGCGGGATTTTATGGCAATTTATGCAAAAGCCGTTGTCCTTCCCGCTATTTTTATTTATTTTTTAATTAGCAGCGAATTTACAGTAGCCAAAACAGAAGGTTTAATTTTTCTCTTTTGCTTTATAGGCCAGGTTTTTAATTTAATGGATGTTGAGGTTTCAGAAATGGGCGGTGTTCTTAGCTTTTTAATGGTTTATCTCTTAATAGTAAAGCTCTTTCTGGCAGAACACGAAAGAATAAAATTAAGGAAAAGAGATATTTTACCCGTTTCGATAGTGGTTATCTTTATAGTCTATCTATTGATTTCAGTATTAAGTTTGAAATTTGATAATAGAACGGGCTTCAACTTACTGTTCCTTTTTTACGGAATTGTGCTGAGTTATTTGAGTTACTTTTCATTTGTAAGTTACATTACAAGAGGCTCGCACATCACTCTAATCATGTCATTAATGGCTGTTTGCTATGTCTTTGCAGATGTGTTCTATATATTCAATGAATACTTTACCACTTCTGTTGTTTTAGTCTTAATTCGCGATATAACTCAAATCCTGGCTTACTTTTTTATGGTAGAATACTTTCTAGAGAAAGCCAGAATTCAAAAAAAGGCCGCTATACAATAATAGATCTTCCTTGGTTGGTGTGTGCTTTGTCCTTATCGAAATAAAAGTCAATTCGCCCTAAATTAATCCCGTAGCAACCCACTTGGTTTACTAGTACATTTTCTCCCACCTTATTTTTTACAATCGTTGGTTTGTCAAGAAAGGTATGCGTGTGGCCTCCAATAATCAAATCAATATCCTGAGTTAGTTTGGCTAAGTTCAAATCATCAATTCGTGCTTCTTCCTCTTTGTATTTATATCCTAAATGCGAAAGACAAACGACCAAATCACATTTTTCCTGTTTTTTTAGTAATTGTGTCATGTCCTGAGCAATTTCTACAGGATCATTGTAAACCGTTTCTTTGTATAATTGCTTGTCAACCAATCCGGCCATTTCAATGCCCAATCCAAAAACACCAACTTTAATACCGTTTTTATGAAAGATTTTGTATGGCTTTACAAAACCGTCCATAACAGTATTTTTAAAATCGTAATTAGAATTGATAAATTCAAAAGTAGCGTGTGGCATCTGAGCGCGCAGTCCGTCAAGACCGTTATCAAAATCATGATTACCAATTGTCGAAGCATCGTATTTCATCATACTCATTAACTTAAACTCTAGCTCACCTCCATAGTAGTTAAAATAAGGAGTTCCCTGAAAAATATCACCGGCATCTAATAAAAGTACGTTCGGATTTTCTTTACGAATCGTTTCAATAAGGGCTGCTCTTCGAGAAACACCACCTTTATTTGCATTACGTGGATCATCAGCCGGAAATGGGTCGATATGACTGTGAACATCATTGGTATGCAGAATCGTTAAGTGTTTAATATCGTTAGTTTCAAAACTGCTTAATGATAAACCTAAACTTAGTAAGGCGGTACCTGCAGCTGTTTTTTCGATAAATTCTCTTCTTTTCATTTTATATATATTTTTGGAAAACGATATTTTATTTTAATTTTCTTTTGCAGGATTCAATAAATAATACAGCATATTAAATCAGTATGAATCCTTTGCAGCTTTTAGCAAACTTTATTTATTCTTCAGTAATTCTCACATCTCTCGGAACCGGAATTGTATCAACCTGTTTGAAGTAATCAATCAGTACGTTTCTAAGTTTGTAATTCAAATCAAATTTCTGAATTCCTTTTGCAAAAAATGACATACTATCTCCGCCATTAGCCAAATAATCATTAGTAGCAACATAATACGTTTTATTAAGGTCAAGCGGTTTTCCCTGAACTAAGATGTTCTTTGCCATTTTATCTTTTGCAATTGTAAAAGTCATACCAGATAAAGGTTGTGCTTTTTGTACCTTAATAATATAAGATGTAATTTCAAGAATCTGATCTCCTTTTAAGGCTACCACAACCAGGCTGTTTTCAAATGGCATGATTTCAAAAGCCGTTCTGCTCGTAACATTACCTTTAGGTAAAATCGCTCTGATGCCACCATGATTCAATAAACAGATATCTATATTTTTTTTCTCACGCGCATTAAAAACCAGATTTCCTCTTTCGATACACACATCAGCCATTAAATTGCCAATTGTCGATTGCCATTTTCCGGTACTCTTGTCCAGAGTTTCCGGGCAATAGGCCAAAACGCTGTCCAGATCCTTATTGATATGATCGCGATACGGTTTAATGAAATTTTCGATTGCCGGAGTTTCGGCAGCTTTTTCAGTTATCGGAAGTTGTTTTCCTTCTATCTTTGTCAGGTTGTAGTTTTTCTGACTGCAGGAGAATAAAGAAAAAAGTGTTAAGAATATAACAAAAAGTTTTAAAAATCCGTTATACTTTTTTAGTTTTACCATCTTAAATGCGACTTAAATAATTAATTTTGTAATCTGGCAAAAGTACTATGTTTTTAAATTATATAAAGGAATTTTTTGTAAAAAAATCATTAAAAAATAACTTGAATAATGTCAAAAACGAAGTCTTTACAAGCGATGTACAAACAATTGGTTTACTGGTCGATGAGAGTAAATTCGACCATTCAGAAGAGTTGATAAAGGAACTTGTTTCAAACGGGATAGCGCCTCAGAACATAAAAGTTGTCGCGTATAGAAGTAAATTCGACAATAAAAAAGAATATGCGCGACCTACATTTGGCAGTCGGCACATCAATTGGAATGGAGAAATTACAGAAGATTTCTTACGTCAGTTTACAGAAACAAAATTTGACCTTCTGATTAGTTATTATGATGTAGAAACGGCTATTTTGATGCTGGTAACCAGTCAGTCAAAAGCAAAGTTTAAGGTGGGTTTTGCTTCCGTCGATCCAAATTTGAATCGCCTGATGATTGATACCGCTACAGAGCATTATAAATTATTCATTTCAGAATTGTTTAAGTATTTAAAAAGTATAAAATAAATTATAAATTAGAATATGCAATCATTAATAGGAACTGGTGTTGCCCTAGTAACCCCATTTAAAAAAGACTTTTCAATAGATATCGAAGCTTTGCAGCGTATTGTGAACTTTTCGGTAGACGGCGGAGTTGAATATCTTGTGGTTATGGGAACAACAGCAGAAAATGCCACCCTTACACAAGCCGAAAAAGAATTGGTTATCCAAACTGTCATCGATACCAATAAAGGAAGATTGCCTTTGGTTCTTGGTGTTGGCGGAAACAATACCATGCAGGTTGTCGAAGAATTAAAAACAAGAGATTTATCGGCCTTTGAAGCCATACTTTCTGTTTCACCTTATTATAACAAACCAACACAGGAAGGAATTTACCAGCATTTTAAAGCTATTGCTGAGGCATCTCCAGTACCGGTTATTTTATACAATGTTCCAGGAAGAACAGCTAGCAATATGCTGCCGGCAACAGTAATTCGCCTGGCAAATGAATTTGATAATGTAGTAGCCATAAAAGAGGCAGCCGGAGATATGGCGCAAGCTTTACAATTACTTAAAAATGCTCCAAAAGATTTTCTTGTAATTTCAGGAGATGATATGATCGCTTTACCAATTGTTCTGGCAGGTGGAGCAGGAGTAATATCGGTTATTGGGCAAGGTTTTCCGAAAGAATTTTCAGAAATGATTCGTTTAGGTTTGAACAGAAAAGTAAATGAAGCGTTTAAAACACAATACTTTTTATCAGATTGTATCGATATGATTTTCGAGCAGGGAAATCCGGCCGGAATCAAGCAAGTGTTTGAAGCCCTTGGAATTGCTGACAATACAGTGCGTTTACCCTTAGTAACGGTAGACGATTCATTGGCAAACCGATTGAACGAATTTGTAAAAAACAGCATAAAATAATCCAGAGATTGCCGGTATTTTATTATACCAAAAAATATTTTGTAGTAGCTAAATTAATAACTAAATTTGCCACCGGAACTTCGGTGTGATTTTGCTTAGGCATAATTGTCTAAGAAATCATAATAAAAGTAAGAAAATGAAAAGAATAGTATCTCTATTAATTGTTGTTGCCCTTTTTTGTTCTTGTAGTGAGTATCAAAAAGCATTAAAAAATGAAGATGTTGCAGCAAAGTTTGATGTAGCGACAAAAATGTATGATGCTGGAAAATATTCAAAAGCAATTCGTCTTTTTGAACAATTAGCTCCTTCATATAGAGGTAAGCCTCAGGCAGAGAAATTGTTTTACATGTTCTCGCAGTCTTACTACAAAACAAAACAATATTACCTGGCAGGTTATCAGTTTGAAAGTTTTGTTTCCGGGTATCCTCGTAGTGAGAAAGTGCAGGAAGCAGCTTTTTTGGGCGCCTACAGTTATTCAAAATTAGCTCCGGTTTACAGCTTAGATCAAACAGATACGGTAAAAGCTTTAGAGAAATTACAGGCTTTTATTGATAATTACCCAAATTCAGAATACATTGTTCAGGCCAATGAAGCAGTTAGAGTTCTGAATGGTAAATTAGAGAAAAAAGCATATGAAAATGCAAAAGGATACAATACCATCTCAGATTACAAATCAGCTTTAATTGCTTTTGATAATTTTATTGCAGATTATCCCGGAACTCCGTTTAAAGAAGATGCTTTATTTTACAAATACGATTCAGCATACAAATTAGCCATAAACAGTGTTCCTGCAAAAATGGAAGAGCGTTTAAATATTGCAAAAGTAGCTTATGCCAACTTGCTGAAATTTAAAAGCGATACAAAATACAAAAAACAGGCAGACGAAATGAATGCCAGAGTTGAAACAGATTTACAAAAATTTACTAAATAAATAAAGTCATGGATTTAAAAAAGACGAATGCTCCTGTTAACACAATAACTTACAACAAAACAGTTATTGAAGAGCCAACAGGAAATGTGTATGAGGCAATTACCATTATGGCTAAAAGAGCAAATCAAATTAATTCTGAAATTAAAAAAGAATTAACTGAGAAATTAGAAGAGTTTGCTACTTATAATGACAGTCTTGAAGAAGTTTTTGAAAATAAAGAGCAAATTGAAGTTTCTAAATTTTACGAAAAATTACCAAAACCTCACGCTTTAGCTGTTCAGGAATGGTTAGACGGAAAAACTTACCACAGAGGTTCAAACAAATAATATAGTATAATGTCAGTTTTAAACGGGAAAAAAATTTTACTGGGAGTTTCTGGTGGAATTGCAGCCTATAAAACAGCCTCATTAGTACGACTTTTTATAAAAGCAGGTGCACATGTCCAAGTGATCATGACACCTGCTTCTAAGGATTTTGTAACGCCGCTTACATTATCTACCTTATCAAAAAATCCAGTACATTCCAGTTTTTTTAATCAGGACGACGAAGATGCCGTGTGGAACAATCATGTTGAATTGGCACTTTGGGCCGACTTGATGTTAATTGCTCCAGCGACAGCCAATACGTTGTCTAAAATGGCAACCGGAAACTGCGATAATCTCTTAATTGCAACGTACTTATCTGCCAAATGTCCGGTCTATTTTGCTCCGGCAATGGATCTTGATATGTACAAACATCCTTCTACTTTGTCAAGTTTTAGTGCTTTAAAACAGTTTGGAAACCACATGATTCCCGCTGAAAATGGCGAATTGGCAAGTGGTTTGTCCGGAGAAGGAAGAATGGCAGAACCGGAAAATATAGTGGCCTTTCTGGAAGCCGATCTGGAAAGTAAATTGCCATTAAAAGGAAAAAAAATACTAATTACAGCAGGGCCAACATACGAAGCAATAGATCCCGTACGTTTTATAGGAAATCATTCCTCAGGAAAAATGGGTTTTGATATTGCAAATGAAGCCGCTAGTTTGGGTGCACATGTTATTTTAGTAGCCGGACCTACTCATTTTAAAACAAAAAATGATCAGGTAGAAGTTATAAATGTAATTTCTGCACAGGAAATGTACGAAGCCTGTCATTTGCATTTTAATGATGTTGATGCCGCAATAGCAGCAGCTGCCGTGGCCGATTATAAGCCTAAAGTAGTTGCCTTACAGAAGATTAAGAAAGCTTCAGATGAATTTTCGATTGAACTTGAAAAAACAAAAGATATTTTAGCATCATTAGGAATAATCAAAAAAAATCAATTTTTAGTAGGATTTGCTTTAGAAACAGAAAACGAAATTGAAAATGCTAAGTTGAAAATTCAGAAAAAAAACTTAGATTTGATTGTTTTAAATTCCTTACAAGATGAAGGAGCAGGTTTTAAAAAAGAAACCAATAAAGTCACTTTTATTGATCGAAATTTCAACATCGAACCAATGGAATTAAAATCAAAAGAATCTGTTGCAGTTGATATTTTAAATAAAGTAGTTTCTCATTTTTCGGAAGCTGAATGATTTAAAGTCATTTTAAAAGCATAAAAAACGATTCATTTGTGCTAAAATAATATTACCTTATTATGAATAAATTAGTTACTCTGGCTGCCCTTTTATTTTTTGGCTTCACACAAGCACAACAGCTTAATTGTACCGTGACTATAAATACTGAAAGATTACCTAATCCGAATCAGCAGGTTTTTAAAACGCTTCAAACCTCATTGTCTGAATTTGTCAACAAAACAGACTGGACGGGCTCGGTTTTAAAACAAAACGAAAGAATCAACTGTTCAATGTATATTACATTGTCTTCAAATAGTTCAGATCAGTTTACCGGAACCATTCAGGTACAATCATCTCGTTTGATTTACAATTCGACTTATTCTGCTCCAATATTAAATTACAACGATAAAGATTTTAATTTTAGATATACAGAATACGAACCGCTGTTATTTAATCCTACTACTTACGAATCTAATTTAGTTTCCGTATTGTCTTTTTACAGCTACTTAATTTTAGGTATGGATGCAGACAGTTTTCAAATGGGAGCAGGAAACAAATATCTTGAAACCGCACAAAACATTGCAAATGTAGCTCAGCAGGGTGGTTTTAAAGGCTGGAGCCAGTCAGATGGACTTCAGAATCGCTATTTTCTAATAAACGATATGGTGTCTCCAACTTACAGTGATTTACGTCAGGTTACCTACCAATACCATACAGGTCTGGATACCATGAGCGATGATCTAAAAGGAGCAAAAGAAAAAATAAAATCGTCATTGTTAATTATCGGACGATTAAATTCGGTTAAACCCAATGCTTTTTTGACACGAGTATTTTTTGATGCAAAATCAGATGAAATTGTTTCGATCTTTTCTGGAGGACCAAGCATTCCTGTTACAGATTTAACAGATGTTTTAAATAAAGTTTCTCCCTTGAATTCTACTAAATGGTCGCAAATTAAATTTTAATTGCCTTCTAATTTACTATCTTTAATAACTTATATATTTACAAAATTTCCTTATGATAACGTCCTTGTCGATTAAAAACTATGCTCTGATTGAAAAATTAACTATTGATTTTTCTAGAGGTTTTTCTATAATTACAGGTGAAACAGGTGCAGGTAAATCTATTATATTAGGAGCGATAGGACTGGTATTAGGCAAAAGAGCCGATTTGACCTCTTTAAAAAATAAAGAAGAAAAATGTGTTATTGAGGCACAGTTTGAAATTTCAAAGTATAATTTGAAATCATTTTTTGAAGCAAATGATCTTGATTATGAAGATGAAACCATCATCAGAAGAGAAATATTGCCTTCAGGTAAATCACGCGCATTTATCAATGACAGTCCCGTAAATCTGCAGGAGTTACAGGATTTGAGTTTGTTTTTGATTGATATTCATTCGCAGCAGCAAACCCAGGAACTATCAGACGAAAGTGTCCAGTTTAAAATTATCGATGCCATAGCAAATAATTTTGAAACCATTGCAGCGTATCAAAATGTTTTAAAAACATATAAAGCAGATAAATCAAAACTTAATGCTTTATTGAAAAAACAAAGTGATTCTGGAAAAGAACAAGAATACAATACTTTTTTATTGAATGAGTTGGTTTCTGCTAAATTAAAATCTGGCGAACAAGAAGAATTAGAGGCCGATTTTGAAAAGCTGAATAATGTTGAAATTATAAAAGAATCGATAGATAAATCGCTTGTTATTGCAAATGAAGAACAATTTGGCGTTTTTCATAATCTGAATGAGATTAAAAATTCATTGCAAAAAATTGCAGCATTTTCACCAGAATATCAAAATATTTTTGAGCGAATAACAAGTCTTGCTATTGAATTTGATGATATTTCGAAAGAACTTCAAAATTCTTCTGAAAAATTGCTAAATGATCCGGCACAGTTAGAGTTAGTAAGTCAAAAGATTCAGCTTATTTATAACCTGCAAAAAAAGCATCAGGTAAATACAGTTGACGAATTGATTGAGGTTCAGGCTACTTTAGGAAACACGCTTTTAGAGCTGGATAATATCGAAGAAGAAATCGCGGAACTATCAAAAGCAATTGATCAAAAAGTAATTGAATTAGATGCTTTTGCCAAAACAATTCATGAAAACAGAGCGAATGCTATTCCTGTTTTATCACAAAAATTAATTTCTATTTTAGAAACTTTAGGAATGCCGAATGTACGTTTTAAAATGGCACTTTTACCTTCTGAAACGTACTTCCAAAACGGAAAAGACGAGTTACAATTTTTATTTTCAGCAAACAAGGGAACCGATTTTGGGCTGCTTAAAAAAGTAGCATCGGGAGGAGAAATGTCCAGAATAATGTTGGCAGTTAAGGCAATTCTGGCACAATATTCTAAACTTCCAACCCTCATTTTTGATGAGATTGATACGGGTGTTTCAGGAGAGATCGCCATTAGAATGGGAGAAATCATGAAAGAAATGAGCACAACAATGCAAATTTTTGCCATTACGCATCTACCACAAATTGCAGCAAAAGGAGATTCTCATTTTAAAGTTTCAAAGTCTACTGTTGATGAAGATACCCAATCAGAATTAAGGCTTTTGACTCAGGACGAACGAGTTATCGAAATTGCTCAAATGTTATCTGGCGCCAAGATCTCTGACTCGGCATTAAATCATGCAAAACAATTATTAAATTAAATTTTTGATTTATATTTGCTCCAATTACCTCAAAAAAAATAGTATATGATAAAAAGATTTAGTGTTTTGTGTGTTTTTGTTTTTTGCGTTGGGCAGATAAGCGCGCAGGCATTACTTCAGGATACTATTTCAGGATCTCAATCAATTGCAAAAAGTGACGCTCTTTATCTTGTAAAAGATTTTCCGCAAGGAGTTTATAAAACCTATGATGCTCTTTTACAAAAGAGTGGTATTAATATGGGAGATGCTATTGAGCGAAAAACTATTGTGGGTTACAAGACCGTACCGAAAGAAGTTACTGCAGACCATGTTTTTTTTGCGTGGACACGAAACGGTATAAAATTGACCGATTTTTTTGCTATTTCTTATAATGGTAATCTTTATATTCAACAACGATATCTCGAACAGTTTGCAATTAAGGCAGACAAAAATCAGGCAGGAGACAATCCAAATTCATACCATCGTGTTGTTAATGACGGAAAATTTTTCTATCTCGAAGGACCTTTTGCCAATGCATGGTCAAAAGCATTCGCCTACGGGAGTGGAGGAGCAGTTGGAGGTGCGATAGGCGCTAATTTGAACCGATTGAAAGGTGTGGTGTTTGATGTGGAGAAAAAAGAATGCAATTTTATAAGAAGTTGTGAAGATTTAAATCTTCTTATTGAAAAATACAACGGCGTTAAAATCGAATGCAAAGAGAAAGATGTAGACCTTTTAGTGATTCGTGAGAATATTGCAAAAATCGAAAAGTAATTGCCTAATCTAAAATTATTACTTTAGTATAAAAATAAGAGTTGAAATTGAAATAAAACAGAATTATGATTATAGAACCTAGAATGAGAGGATTTATTTGTTTGACATCACACCCAAAGGGATGCGAACAAAACGTAAAAAATCAAATTGAATATATAAAATCAAAAGGATCAATTGCTGGTGCAAAAAAAGTATTGGTTATTGGTGCTTCAACAGGTTTTGGATTAGCTTCAAGAATTACAAGTGCCTTTGGATCTGATGCTGCTACAATTGGAGTGTTTTTTGAAAAACCACCAGTAGAAGGAAAAACAGCTTCTCCGGGTTGGTATAATTCTGCAGCATTTGAAGCTGAAGCGCATAAAGCAGGTTTATACGCCAAAAGCATCAATGGTGACGCGTTTTCTAACGAAATCAAAAGAGAAACCCTGGATTTAATTAAAGCTGATTTAGGACAAGTAGATCTTATTATTTACAGTTTGGCTTCGCCAGTGCGTACAAACCCTAATACAGGAGTTTTACACCGCTCGGTATTAAAGCCAATCGGACAAACATTTACCAATAAAACTGTTGATTTTCATACAGGAAAAGTTTCTGATGTTTCTATAGCACCGGCAAACGAAGAAGATATCGAGAATACAGTTGCTGTTATGGGTGGTGAAGACTGGGCTATGTGGATCGATGCTTTAAAAAATGAAAATTTATTGGCAGAAGGGGCTACAACAGTAGCTTATTCTTATATCGGGCCATCATTAACTGAAGCCGTTTACCGTAAAGGAACAATTGGTCGTGCAAAAGACCATTTAGAAGCTACTGCGTTTACAATTACAGATAGTTTAGAATCATTAGGTGGAAAAGCTTATGTGTCTGTAAATAAGGCATTAGTTACGCAGGCAAGTTCTGCAATTCCGGTTATTCCTTTGTATATTTCTCTTTTGTATAAAATCATGAAAGAAGAAGGGATTCATGAAGGTTGTATAGAGCAAATTCAACGTTTGTTCCAGGACAGATTATACAACGGAGCTGAAGTTCCTGTTGACGAAAAAGGAAGAATCAGAATCGACGATTGGGAAATGCGTGAAGATGTTCAGGAAAAAGTGGCAAAACTTTGGGTAGAAGCTACCACTGAAACATTACCGGCAATAGGAGATTTAGCAGGATACAGAAATGATTTCCTAAATCTTTTTGGATTTGAATTTGCAGGAGTAGATTATGCAGCAGACACAAATGAAGTTGTAAATATCGAAAGCATCAAATAAAGCATTTAATTGCAATATATTTATAAAAAACCATTCGTTACTGCGAATGGTTTTTTTATGAATATAGCCTATCTTTGTTAAAATTTTGAAATAAAAAATTGCCACTTTAAACACCGCATATTCTGCTATGATTTTTTCTTTAATTATACCCGTGTATAATCGTCCGGATGAAGTTGATGAACTTTTAGAAAGTCTCGCTAAATCTGATTATAATGAAGCCTTTGAAATTGTTCTTGTTGAAGACGGATCATCCATACCATGCAAAGATGTAGTACTGAACTATCAGGGAAAACTGAATATAGCCTATTACTACAAAGAAAATTCTGGTCCCGGTGATTCAAGAAATTTTGGAATGCAAAAAGCGCGAGGCGATTATTTTATCATTTTCGATTCAGATTGCATTATTCCCCCTCAATATTTAACAGAAGTACGCAAGGCATTAACGGTTGACTATGTCGATTGTTTTGGAGGTCCTGATAAAGCATTGGATAGTTTTTCAAATATTCAAAAGGCAATTAATTTTGCGATGACCTCTTTTTTAACAACAGGAGGGATTCGTGGCGGATCTGAGAAAATTAATAAATTCCAGCCAAGAAGCTTTAATATGGGAATTTCCAGAAAAGCATTTGAAGCGTCAAGAGGTTTTGGAAACATACATCCGGGTGAAGATCCCGACCTTTCGATTCGTTTGTGGAATCTGGGATTTGAAACCAGGCTGTTTACAGAAGCATATGTGTATCATAAACGCAGAATCGACTGGGAAAAATTCTCTGTTCAGGTAAATAAATTTGGCATTGCCAGACCAATATTAAACAGTTGGTACCCAGAGCATAATAAGCTCACCTTCTTCTTTCCAACGATATTTATAGTAGGGTTATTATTAGCTTTTTTACTATTAATATTCAATATTGATATTTTATTACAATTATATTTTGTATATTTCGTTATAATTTTTCTTACAGCGAGTATTCAAAATAAAAGCATCAAAATTGGATATTTATCTGTAATTGCAGTTTGGAAACAATTCTTTGGTTATGGAACAGGATTTTTAAAATCATTTGTAAAAGTAATTCTTTTAAAGAAAAAACCACAAGAAGCATTTCCTCGTATGTTTTTTAGAGTGTAAAGTATGACTAAAATTATCGGCTTGACAGGAGGAATAGGAAGTGGAAAAACTACTATTGCCAATTATTTTAATGAAATGGGAGTTCCTGTTTATATTGCCGATGATGCAGGTAAAAAAGTGATGCAGTTTGAAAGTGTTAAACATCAAATAAAAGAAACCTTTGGAGCTGAACTTTTTCAAAACGATATTTTAAACCGATCAAAACTCGCTGAAATAGTTTTTAATAATGCTCAAAAATTAGCCCAGTTAAATAACATTGTGCATCCGGCTGTTAAAAATGATTTTAAAGAATGGCTGCAGGAAAATAAGCATTATGCTTACATCGTTTATGAAGCGGCAATATTATTTGAAAGCGGACGCTATAAAGATTGCGATGTTATTGTAACAGTAACGGCTCCTGAAGAAATACGAATCGAAAGAGTGCTAAAGCGAGACAATACCACACGCGAACAGGTTTTAAGCAGAATGAAAATGCAATGGAATGATGAAAAAAGAATTTCTTTAAGCAATTTTGTAATTAATAACAGTAATCTTAAAATTGCTAAAGAAGAAGTTGTTAAAATTCTTAAAATTTTAGATATAAAACAAAATCAGTCTTAAATGTTAATATTTGGTTAATGTATTATTTAGTATATTGTTAAAATATTAATTTTGTTTCGATGAATAAATTATTTTTTAGAATACTTGTTTTGTTAATGAGTTTGTCCTTAATAGGGATAATTCTGGTTCAAGTATATTGGTTCAATTCGTCGTTTAAAAACAATGACGAACAATTTAAATACCACGTCACCCAAGTAATTGGCAATGTTGCTGATAAATTGGAACAACAAGAAGAGTATAGTTTTTATGACAAATACAACCGCATAAAAGACAGTACCGGAAAAACTCCAAAAAAAGAAGATCTATTAGAGGTTTTTTACGTTCAAAGAAACACAAAAACAAATAAAACAATCGTATATTCTAACACTCTTACATCTGAGGATTATGATATAAACGGTTCATTATTTAATAAAAAATTCAGTAGCGAAAGATTTAAAAATTTTAGTTCAAAAAGAGTAACTGAAGTTTACAACAATAATACCGGAATTGATAATAATGCTTTAGGGCAAAGTATCATACCGGATCTTAAAATTGAAAAATCAGGTAGTTTAGATATCTTAAACAAAGTTCAGCAGCAAATTCAATATAAAGATATTGCTTCTCTTACTCCAATTGAAGGACGAATTACCAATGATAAACTTCAAAAACTGCTAAAGAAAGAATTAGAAGAGTATGGTGTAAAAACCAAATTTGAATTTGGTGTTCTTAACAGCGGTTTGGTAACAAAAGTAAAATCTGAAGGATTTCATTATGACAAAGATTTAAGTTATCACGTTCCTATTTATACTGATAATGAAGGAAATAGTAAATATGAATTATTCATTACTTTTCCTCACAAAAAGAAATTTTTGTTGTCTGAGTTGTTGAGTATAACCATATTGTCGATAGTTTTTACATTGATTATCATCGTTGCGTATACAAGTGCACTAAATCAATTATTGCGTCAAAAACATATTTCTGAAATCAAGACCGATTTTATTAATAATATGACGCATGAGTTTAAAACACCAATTGCAACAATAAATTTAGCATTAGATGCTATAAAAAATCCTAAAATTATTGAAGATAAAGAAAAAGTTTATCGATATCTGCAAATGATCAGGGATGAGAATAAAAGAATGCACGCTCAGGTAGAAAATGTATTGCGTATCTCTAAATTAGAAAAAAGAGAACTTGATATAACCAAAGAACCAACTGTAATTCACGATATAATTGACGATGCTATTGAGCACGTAAATTTAATTCTGGAAGACAGAAAAGGAACTGTTGTTAAGCACTACAATGCGGCAAGAACAACTAGTTTAATAAATGAAGTACACTTTACAAATGTGTTGGTAAATATTTTAGAAAATGCCATAAAATATTCGCCTGATATTCCTGAAATTGAAATATTTACAGAGAATGTTAAAGACATGATTTTGATAAAAGTAAAAGATAATGGTCTTGGTATGAGTAAAATAGCTCAAAAAAGAGTTTTTGAGAAATTTTACAGAGAACATACAGGAGATTTACATAACGTAAAAGGACATGGATTAGGTCTTGCTTATGTAAAAAGAATAGTAGAAGATCACAATGGACAAGTATATGTTGAAAGCGAAAAAGGAAAAGGTAGCACCTTTATAATAAAAATACCATTAATAAATTAAAATATGGAAAATAATAACAAAAGAATACTTTTAGTAGAAGATGACCTAAATTTTGGGGCAGTTCTTAAAGATTATCTAATGTTAAATGACTTTGAAGTTACTTTAGCTAAAAACGGTATGGAAGGTTTCGAGAAATTCAAGAAAGATGTATATGATTTATGTATTCTTGATGTAATGATGCCTTATAAAGATGGTTATACTTTGGCAAAAGAAATTAGAGAAAAAAATAGTGAAGTGCCAATTATCTTCTTAACGGCAAAATCGATGAAAGAAGATGTATTGAAAGGATATAAAGCTGGTGCTGATGATTATTTGAATAAACCTTTTGATTCAGAAGTTTTACTGATGAAAATAAAAGCAATTATTCAAAGAAAATCTGCAGATACAAAAGCGGAGCAGGTTCAGTTTGAATTTAATATTGGAAAATTCCATTTGAATTCAAAATTAAGATTCTTAACTTTTGAAAACGATGAGCCAATAAAATTATCTCCAAAAGAAAATGAATTACTGAAAATGTTAATTCTTCACGAAAATGATCTAATGCCAAGGGAATTAGCGTTAACAAAAATTTGGAGAGATGATAATTACTTTACATCAAGAAGTATGGACGTTTACATTGCCAAATTGAGAAAATACCTAAAATCTGATGAGGATGTTGAGATTCTTAACATTCACGGAGAAGGATTTAGACTTGTTGTAAAAAGCAAAGTTTCTGAATAACCAAATCCAATTCACCCAAAAAAAAATACAAGCTCTGAGAAATCAGGGCTTTTTTTATGCTTTCGCAACTTTGATTTTTAGGACTTGAAAATGTATTCACCTTTTTCAAAATTTAAAATTCAGACAAGTTAAAAGGTAAGATTGTAATTTAATAGTGCGGTAAAAATTGGAATTTGGAATTTTAAAAATGTAATTTTTTGGATTTGAAGCTATTTCCTGCTGTCCGCTAAATCTTTTTCTTGCTAAAGGAGCAAAAAAAAGGATAACGCTTCCATCAGGGCTAGGTCTTTAGTTTTCAAATAGATACTTCTTTTTTTTGAGAACCTTAAAACCGTCTATTTTATTTTAAACCGATTTTTCTTAAAATAAATTTGAAAAATTAAAAAACAATTCTGAATCTTTGCAGACGAAAAAAATAATAACCCTTTAAAACGAAGAAAAATGTTTGTACTTACATCGACATCTCAAAGCTTCACACCAAATCAATTTGGTGCAACGCTTCTTCGTGGCTTATTTCAATCTTAGAAATACATTTTTTAGATATATAAAAAAGCCCGAAGACATTTAGTTTCGGGCTTTTTTATTCTAGACACTTCAAATTTTCCCGAATAATCGATTTATTATTTATCCTCACGGGTAAAATGGTATAGCCTGTTTGTGGCTATTTAATTTAATGCACTATAATTTTTTATGGAAAATTATACAGCAGAAGAGTATGCTTTATGCTCTCGCTTTAAAAATAAAAGAACAAGGAAAAGATTAGCAAAAGAAGATTTTGAAAAACAATTAATCCAAATTAGAAAGATGGAAGTCGAGCTCTGGAAAAAGCGACAAGACTTGCCGTTAGTTCCTTTAGCAACACCTTATCAAAAAGGTTGGGAACGCAGTTTTGTGCTAAGAGAAGATATAGTACGATCTAATGATGCTGCCTTTTACATCACATTGCTGGAGAAGATCAATACATGGCAACATTCTCCCGAAAAGTCTTTTAAGAGAAAGAAAAAGAGAAAAAGAAAACAGGTGTATGTAGAGAAGCTTCAAACTGTAAAAGAGTTTTCTGAATCAGAATGGAGAAGTCCAAAATTAACATTAACTGACAAAGAGAAAGTGCATTTTTACAAGAGAGAAAGATGGTGTCCTAATTGTAAACTTTATAAAATTCATTATGTATTTAATGAACCGTGGCGTTTTGTGTTTCGGGTTAAACCTTACATGATAACGCATACCAAAATGGTTGATGCAGTTTTAGAAAGTGAAATTCAGGTTCTTGACAATTATATTACTAATCTTAATTTAAGATATAAAATAAACAAATTAGTAAATGGTTTTTCTTACCGTTGGAAATATTATCAAAATGAAAATCCAAGGGAGATGAACCCAATTAAAAATAAAAGTTTACATGTATTGTACCAACAATATGTAGGCGAAATGATCTAAATCATGGGAAATAAATTATCCGGAAAAGACCTTATCAAATTAGGCTTTCCAAAAAACAATTCAATAAATATAGCCTTAGGGCAAATTAACAGATATAGAAAAAGAGAAAAAAAAGAATCTATTCTAACAGAAGCTAAGGAGGTTTTGCTCTATCCTGAAAAGTTTGAAGGGCACGGAACCTGGGGAAAAGTTGCCGAAGGTTTGATAAAACCTGTTCAGGTAAGAATGCATCAGTTGAAAACAACGCGAGTTCCTTTTACGATTTTTGGCGAAAACGAAATTGACGAACAAGCAAAATTTCAATTGTACGATTCTTTAAAATTGCCAATTTCAGTTGCAGGAGCTTTAATGCCAGATGCGCATTCAGGGTATGGATTGCCAATTGGAGGTGTTTTAGCAACAGATAATGCGGTTATTCCATACGGAGTGGGTGTTGATATTGGCTGCCGCATGAGCTTATCGATTTTTGATTTGCCCGCGTCGCACTTCAAAGGAAAAGAGCATTTATTGCAAGCTATTTTAAAAGACAATACCAAATTTGGAATGAATGAAACCCATGCGGTAAAAGCAGATCATGAAGTCTTTTATAAAAGTGAATTTAAGGATATTCCACTTTTAAAAAACCTTTTGCCTAAAGCCTACAAACAATTAGGAAGTTCGGGCGGTGGAAATCACTTTGTAGAATTTGGAATTGCCAAAATTGATAATCCAGAAAATGAATGGAAGTTAGGAGCCGGAGAATATTTTGCTGTTTTATCGCATAGCGGATCGCGCGGTTTAGGAGCTAATATTGCGAAACATTACACGTATTTGGCAACAAAACAATGTCCGTTACCAAAAAATGTGCAGCATTTAGCCTGGTTAGATCTCAATACACACGATGGACAGGAATATTGGCTGGCGATGAATTTGGCAGGAGAATATGCAAAAGCATGTCACGATGATATTCATAGACGGATTGCCAAGGCAATTGGAAAAAGAGTAGTGGTAACAATTGAAAATCACCACAATTTTGCCTGGAAAGAAATGGTAAACGACCAGGAATGTATTGTGCACAGAAAAGGTGCAACTCCAGCAGCCAAAGGTCAATTGGGAATCATTCCGGGCTCGATGACAGCGCCGGGATATATTGTAAAAGGCAAAGGAAATGCCGAGAGTTTAAACTCAGCTTCACATGGAGCGGGAAGGTTGTTTTCGAGAGCCAAATGCAAAAGTACTTTTACGCAGAGTGAGATCAAAAAGGTATTAAAAGCCAATGATGTTACCTTGATTGGCGGAAATATCGACGAAGCACCAATGGCGTACAAAGACATTACAAAAGTAATGGGAAATCAAACTGATTTGGTGGAAGTTTTGGGAACTTTTACACCTAAAATTGTTAGAATGGACCGATAAAAAGAAAATTAAAAATGGAAAAAATAATTCAGATAACAGCGGGTAGAGGACCTGCAGAATGCACTTGGGTGGTTGCTCAAGTGCTTAAAAAAATTTTAGACGAAGCACAAGAGCAGGGCTTAGAAGCCACTTTATTACAAAGAGAAGTTGGGCAGGAAAATGGAACGGTCGAAACGGCATCTATTTCTGTAATAGGAAAAAATGCAGATCAGTTTGTAAATTCCTGGATAGGAACGATACAATGGATTGGTCAGAGTCAGTTTAGGAAAATGCACAAACGCAAGAACTGGTTCATTGGTATTTTTGAGATTGAACCGCAAAAGAACGGCTCGATTTCAGGAAATGATATTCAGTATCAGGCCATGAGAAGTTCGGGAGCAGGAGGGCAGCACGTCAACAAAGTAAGTTCGGCAATTCGGGCAACGCATCTTCCTACCGGAATTGCGGTTGTAGCAATGGACAGCCGTTCGCAGCACCAAAACAAAAAACTGGCCACAGAGCGATTATTAAAGAAATTGGAAGACGAAACTTTGCAGCAACTTAAAAATCATGTAGGCAAACAATGGGAAAACCAACTTAATATTGAGCGTGGAAATCCTGTTAGAGTTTTTACAGGAAGTGATTTCAAAAAAAATAAGGTGGAGAAGCGCTACAAAGGAACCCGTCAGAAATTAAAACAAGATTTACGAAATGAAAACAATTGATAAATATCTTTTTCAGGCGTTGGATAATTATCCTTATTCTCTGGAAGAAACGATCGAATCTTTAGATTACGCCTTTTCTTATGATGCCAAAAATACAATGGTTTTGTGTTTGTACGGTAGAATTCAGGCAGAACAATTAATGGATTATGAAGAAGCTAAAAACTATTTTCAGCAAGCTTTAGCGATTAATCTTCATGCTTTTGAAGTATATCCGCATTATCTCCAGGTCTTAATTTTGAATGAGGATTATGAGGAAGCACAAAAACTAATTGATTTTGCCTTAACCATTAAAGGAATAAACAAATCTGAAATTTTTGTCAAGAAAGCTATTCTTTTAGAAGCGCAGCAAAAATTTAAATTAGCCTTAAAGGAAATTAAAAATGCTAAACTTACTACTTTGCAGTTTGCTTTTGATTCTGATATTACAGAAGTTGAGAAAAGAATTCAGGGGAAGATAGATTTATTAAATAAGAAAAAGGACTCTAAAAAAAGTTCTAAAGAGAAATCAAAATGATTATGATAAAAAAAACAAATGCGATTCTATTGAATCGCATTTGTTTTTATGAAATGTCCTATGGAACATTTATTAGGACATATTATTTTGTACCAATCAGTAATTCCTAAAAAAGATTTTATTATAAGTTTGCAAAATGAATCGAATTCAGTTCTTTTTTTTCGAACAACAAGCTCCTAAAAAGGAGTTATTGTGGTGTTTTGCAAATCTGCTTGGATGGAAATGGTTATTTCCAGTGCAGCTCTAAGGCAAAACACGTTTTTTCGTCTTTGGTTATGCTAAATGTAGCTGTTGTATGATCGTCATCTTCGCTTTCGTGGATTACTACATTGTCTTGTAGTGAAAGTTCTTTCATGAAATTCATTTCGAAGCTCTTAACTTCTTGTTTCAGGATTCTTTTCGGATCAACATGGTCAAGGCACCATTCCAGATATTTTACATTATTGACATGATTTACAATATCTAAGTCTGATAAATAAACGGTTTTCTCAAAAACAGCTTCCTTTTCATGATTGATATTTATTTTAGAGAAACCTTCTTGTGTTGCTCTGTTTTCCGGGAACAATTCAAAATGCTCGTAGGGTAGAGCAAGAGCTTCAGGACGGCGTGCTTGTGTATTAAAAACGGCCCAATAGGTTTCGCAACCAACTATCTTTTCTCCATTTACATACATTTCGAGTGCACGTACCGAACGTGAATTTTCTAAACTGTTAATCCATGTTTTTACAGTTACTACATCCTGCCATTTAGGTAAAGCATGTACTTCTACACGCATCCTGCTCAAAACCCACGCCTGATGAAATTCCTGCATATCATAAAAACTAATTCCTCCAACTTCTGAATGTGCTGCGGCAGTTAATTGCAAAATATTACATAAATCGGTATATTTTAAAAATCCTGTTGGCGTACATTGAGTGAAATTGATTTCCCAGTCTTTACTTATAACTGATGTGAAATTTGGAGATATTGGCATTTTACTATTTTAGATTTTAGAGTGGTAATCTTAGATTTTTATTTAAAGCACTCGTTTTATTTTTTGAATATGTTCTTTTAATTCCTGCACTTGCAAAATTAATGAATTTTTAAACCAATATTAAGCTGAAACATTTTTGTATTGTCATAAAAGGATACAAATTCCGGAGAAGTATTGATGTTTAGTTTTGATTGTAAATAACAAACACCCACAAATCCTGAAAACCTTTTGCCAAGTTTATAATCAGTATTAAAACCTATTCTGAAGTTATTTCCGTCCTGATTTCCAAAATCCCGTCCGTCTGATTTGAATTTAAGTTTAGCACCTCCGTAGCCAATGTAGGGTTCGAGATTCAGATTTTCTGTTATTTTTATTTCATAAGCGATATCTCCATATGCGGTATGAAACTGAGCGCCTTTAATATTTCCGGTTCGGGTAATATCAGTTGCGATATAAGATATAAAATCGTAACCTGCGCCTAGCTTAAAATTATTAATTCGCAGAAAGCTAAAATTAGTTCCAATTCCCACTTTACTATCATAGGACTCTGCTAAAAAATTAGCTCCAAAATTGGAAGGAATTATTACATTTAGCCGAATATCATGATTGAATTGCACAAGATTTTGACTTTTTGTTTCCTGACCATAGGAAAATGGAATGCACAGTATGAATAATAAAAATATTAGCTTCATGATTAGTAAGTTATAGAATGCACTACTTTTTCTGAATTGATTGTAATAACTGAAGTATGATTTGTAGTAACTACTTTTCCCGGATCTGAAAAATCTGAGAGGGTATAACTTAAATTTATAGTCTGATTTTTTAGTACATTAAATTGTTTTCCAGGAAATTGGTTTTCGTTTTTATCGGCATTTAAGTCCACGAGATAATCTGGTTGTATGCCATCAATCTTAATATTGCTTATTTGCTTATTGGGCGAAGTCTTGTTTAGAACCAACTCCAATTCTGTGAAATCATTTATTTCATACAGCACTATTTGATTGAGATTTAATTTATAGTTGATGAAATTTTTCTTCAATCCCTTTATTATTTTAGATTGAAATTTGTTGCGTTGATCACTGTTAATGAATGTTTCGATTGAAATATCCTGCCCTTTTGGTGAAGGAAAAACCAAAGAAAATCTCCCATCCTGGTTTGTTGTAGTGAAGCTGATTAAATCGGTAGATCCATAAGTGCCTTCGGCATTGGTCGTTATTTCAATTTTTTGATTAGGGATTGGGTTGTTGTTTCTGTCAACAACCTGACCTTCGGCTACAATTCTCGTTTCTCCGTCGTACTGAATTTCACACGACGAGAGCGTTACAATAGTAAAAAGCAAGAGTAGAATTCTTTTCATTTAGATGCCATTTAAAGGAACTCTAAATATATAATAATTGTTTGATAAAAATTATGACTGTACTTTTAAATTAATGTAATCAAATATTTCCTGCTTATTTGTGTTGTAATCAAACCACTTAGTGTTTTCATTTCTTTTGAACCATGTCAATTGTCTTTTAGAAAATCGTCTGGTATTTTTTTTGATTTCTTCGATGACAAATGGTAATGTAAAATCTCCACCAAAATAACTAAATAATTCTCTGTAACCAACAGTCTGAAGCGCATTTAGGTCCTTATTAGGATACAAGGTTTTGGCTTCTTCCAGCAAGCCTTCATTCATCATAATATCTACACGCTGATTGATTCTGTCGTAGATAATCGATCTTTCTGCATCTAAACCTATTAAGACAGGAATAAAGTTCCGGTTGTTTTTCTTTTGATTTAAAAAAGAAGAATAGGGTTTGGCTGTACCAATGCACACTTCTACAAATCGCATCATTCGCTGCGGATTTTGCAAGGTCTGCGGATTTTCTGATGTTATTTTTTGATAATAATCGGGATCCAGATGTTGCAATTGTTCCTGCAAATAAGCAATTCCGTGTTTTTCATAGTTGGAATTGACTTTTGCACGTACTTCCGGATTGATTTCGGGAAATTCATCGAAGCCTTTTAGAATGGCATCAACGTATAGTCCTGAACCACCAATGAGAATCGCAAAATCGTTGTTTTGAAATAGTTCTTCAATTTTAGATAATGCTTCTTTTTCGTAGTCGCCAACAGTATAATGATCAAAAATTGATTTGTTTTGGATAAAATGATGTTGGGCTGAGGCTAATTCTTGCGGGTTGGGAACTGCAGTTCCGATTGTCATTTCTTTAAAAAACTGACGGCTGTCGCAAGAAATGATTTCGCATTTAAAATGTTGCGCCACAGCAATACTCAGGGCTGTTTTGCCTATAGCTGTTGGTCCGACAATGGTAATTAGGTGTTTCATATTTTTTAGCCCAGATAGAAATGGAAACCCCGGACTTATATTTGTTTGTTTTTTTTGGTAGAAAAGAGCGACCTAAGAAGCTCCTTTTATGCCTTAAAAAAACAACAAAGATAAGGAGGAGTTGGAATGTATAGCTGGAAATAGCTTCTTATATTAATTATTTGGTAACACTGTTCCGCATTCATAGCAATATTTGGCATTGTCAAAATGGACTTGTGAATTGCAGTTTTTGCATGTTTTTTTGGTATTTACGGAGTTGTTTTTCAGACTGCTTTTTGCAAATTCTGCAGTTACGATTCCGGTAGGTACTGCTATTATCCCGTATCCCAGAATCATAACAAGCGATGCGACAAACTGACCCAATGGTGTTTGTGGAGATATGTCGCCGTAACCTACTGTTGTTAAGGTTACTATTGTCCAGTAAATGCTTATTGGAATACTGGTAAAACCGGATTCTTTACCTTCAATTAAATACATTACAGATCCGATTATGACAGTGCTTATGAGTACAAAATAGATAAAAACCAGAATTTTTTCTTTACTGGCATCTATCGCTTCTTTTAATTGAAAAGATTGATGTGAGATTTGCGGAATGTGTAATATTTTAAATAATCGCAGAAAACGCAGTGCTCTAACAATCGATAATATACTTGCGCCGGGAAAAAATATAGATAAATACATGGGTAAAACGGCGAGTAAATCTATTATTCCGTAAAAGCTGAAAATATATTTTACGGGTTTTTGTATGGAGATAATTCTGAGGAAATATTCGATGGTAAAAAATACTGTAATAACCCATTCACAAATAAGTAATTGCGAGTGGTACTTTGAGCTGATTCCCTGAACGGTATCGAGCATTATTAGCAGTACGCTTAGTAAAATTAATCCCAATAAAACCAAATCGAACATGCGTCCTAATACGGTGTTGGTGCCGTATAGGACGATTTTTGTTTTTTCTCTGAAGGTTTCGTATTGTGATTTTTTCTTTTTCATATCTACGAAGATAATGAAAGTTTAGGTTTGTTAAAAATGAAGTATTTTAATAGATTTACTCTTGCGGATGTAATTTTGAATAATATTTTTTACATCTCGGTTGTGCTCCATTGGAATTAAGATGTTTTTTAAAATTTCTATATTGGTAACCTGATAGTTAAGGTCGTAATAAGCGTAGCCTTTGTAAACTCCGTTTTCGATTAAAATAGCGCTTCGCTCGTTTACATTTCGGCCTTTGTCAAGCAATATCATACTTTTATTTTCAAAACTGTTTTCTGAAACAAATTGCTGTACTCTAAGATTGTAAATCTCGGCAGTGACTTCTCCAATGCAGGCACCGTCGCATTCTTTAATTTTGTATTGAAAACATTCTTTTTTAGAGTGATACAAGCCTGTTAGCTTTTGGCACAGCTGATATTTTGACGTAAATTTAAAAAGGGCATTTTTACCTTCCTGTACAGATACAAAAGAGGTAATTTCTTTTTTTCGTCCGTCGGCTTTTTCTAGTTTTAAGGTTACATACCCGTTGGCATTTTTCTCTGAATAAAGGGCAAACGGAAAAAACGATTTTTTTTGTGAACGATTGTGTCTCGGACGGTTTACTTTTACTTCCTGGCTTTCTTTTAAAAGTGCAATTAATTCACTGCCGGTTTCATCATATGTAATGGTGAAAACTTCTGCCTGAATTTTTTTGCTTTTTGTTGTAATTCCGGTAAAATGCTGGTTGATTCTCTTTTTTATATTCTGGCTTTTGCCGATATAAATAAGATGGCCGCCTTCGTTGTAAATATAATAAACGCCTGTTTTATTGGGCATTTGATTAAGAAGATCTAAAAATTTTGGTGCGATTCCTTTTTCGACTTCGAGCTTTATAAAATCTTTTACGATTGTTTTTTCGACATCTTTTTCTAAAAGCATTTTAAAAAGCTTGGTTGTAGCCATAGCGTCTCCGCTCGCGCGATGTCTGTCTGCCATTGGGATGCCCAGTGCACGAACTAATTTTCCTAAACTGTAAGAAGGTTGCTCCGGAATTAGTTTTTTTGCCAATTCTACTGTACATAACGTTCTGGCTTCGAAGTCGTAACCTAAGCGTCTGAATTCTGTTCGTAATATTCTGTAATCGAATGAGGCGTTATGAGCCACGATAATACAATCTGAGGTAATTTCGATGATGCGTTTTGCAACTTCAAAAAATTTAGGAGCAGAACGCAACATAGCATTGTTGATTCCGGTTAATTTCACCACAAAGGGCTGAATCGGAATTTCGGGATTCACAAGGCTAATGAACTGGTCTACTACTTCATGACCATCAAATTTATAAATGGCGATTTCGGTAATTCCTTCTTCGTTAAACTGGCCTCCAGTTGTTTCTATGTCTAGTATTGCGTACAAATTTAATGTTCAGTCTCAGTTTTTAGTAATCAGTTTTATGTCTACAATCTTTAATCTACAATCTACATTTAGATCATCTTCCTCCAAAAATACTACTGCCAATGCGAACCATTGTACTGCCGCATGATATGGCGAGTTGATAATCTCCGGACATTCCCATTGAGATTGTATTTAATTGTAAATTTTCGGTTTCAATTTTTTGAATGGAATCAAAAATCGATTTTAAATGAGTAAATTCTTTTTTAATTTGGTCTTGGTTTTCTGTAAAAGTTGCCATTCCCATTAACCCTAAGATACGAATGTTTTTCATTTCCTTAAGCTCAGATGAAGTTAAAAGTTCATTTAATTCACTTTCATCCAATCCAAATTTAGATTCTTCTTCTGCAATATAGATTTGAAGAAGACAATCGATGATTCTATTATTTTTTAGGGCTTGCTTGTTGATTTCCTGTAACAACTTCAAACTATCAACACCATGAATTAAATGCACAAATGGTGCCATAAATTTGACCTTATTGGTCTGGACGTGACCAATCATGTGCCAATGAATGTCTTTTGGCATTTCTTCCCACTTATCTGCCATTTCCTGGATTTTATTTTCTCCAAAAATACGCTGACCGGCTTCGTAGGCTTGCAGTAAGTCTGAAACAGGTTTTGTTTTAGAAACCGCAACAAGGGTTACTTGCTCTGGCAAGGTTGCTTTTATGGTATTTAAATTCGATTGAATCGACATAATATCTTTTTTTTATAAAAATTGCTTCGAGATTTTCTCTGCTTTTTTACTTTCGCTGTAATCGTAAAAACCTTCGCCAGATTTTACGCCTAGTTTTCCGGCTCTCACCATATTTACTAAAAGTGGGCAAGGGGCATATTTTGGGTTTTTAAAACCTTCGTACATTACATTTAAAATTGCCAGACAAACATCAAGCCCAATAAAATCTGCTAATTGAAGAGGTCCCATCGGGTGTCCCATTCCTAATTTCATCACGGTATCAATTTCATAAACACCGGCCACTTTATTATATAACGTTTCAATTGCTTCATTTAGCATTGGCATTAAAATTCTGTTGGCCACAAAACCCGGATAATCATTTACTTCAACCGGAGTTTTTCCTAGTTTTTCAGATAAATCCATGATAATTTTAGTGACTTCATCGCTGGTATTATAACCACGAATGATTTCGACTAATTTCATAATAGGTACCGGATTCATGAAATGCATTCCGATAACACGTTCAGGATGCGCCACAACTGACCCGATTTGTGTAATTGAAATCGAAGAAGTGTTGGTTGCTAAAATAGTATTGTGCGAGCAGGCTTCGTTTAATTGTTTAAAGATGTTGAGTTTTAACTCTACATTTTCTGTTGCCGCTTCTACCACTAAATCAACTCCTACAACACCATCTTTAATATCCGTATATGTGATAATGTTGGTAATTGTTTTGGCAACGTCTTCTTGTGTTATAGTTCCTTTAGACAACATTCTGTCTAAATTGGCCGCTATTGTTGCCATTCCTTTATCTAATGATTTCTCAGAAACATCTATTAATTTTACGGTAAAACCACTTTGTGCAAATGTATGAGCGATTCCGTTGCCCATTGTTCCTGCACCAATTACAGCTATAGTTTTCATTTAAATTTAGGTATTATAATTATAATTTAGCCACGAATTCACCAATAAAATTCGTGAATTCGTGGCTAATTTTATTTTTTGAATTTATTATTTTTTGAAACAATCAATAATCTGATAAGCCACACGCAAAGCATCTGTAGCCTGTTCTAATGTTACAACTGGCGTAGTATCTGTGTTAATAGCATTTGCAAACGATTCTAATTCGTCAAGAATGGCGTTGTTTTGCTCTACATCAGGATTTGTAAAGTAGATTTGTTTTTTAACACCTTCGGCATTTTGAAGGATCATATCAAAATCTCCGGGAGTTTCGGGCGCATCTTTCATACGAACGACTTCGCATTTTTTCTCCAGAAAATCAACAGAAATGTAAGCGTCTTTTTGAAAGAAACGTGTTTTACGCATGTTTTTCATTGAAATTCTGCTGGCTGTCAAATTAGCGACACAGCCATTTTCGAATTCAATTCTGGCATTGGCAATATCAGGAGTATCACTAATTACCGAAACGCCACTGGCATGAATATCTTTTACCTTAGAATGTACAACACTCAAAATAGCATCAATATCATGAATCATTAAATCTAAAACTACAGGCACATCTGTACCACGAGGATTAAATTCGGCTAAACGATGTGTTTCTATAAACATCGGATTATCGATCATGTTTTTGGTTGCAATAAAAGCAGGATTAAAACGCTCTACATGACCAACTTGTCCTTTTACGTTGTATTCAGTAGCTAAAGCAATGATTTCTTCGGCCTCTTCAACGGTATTGGCTATTGGTTTTTCTATAAAGATATGTTTTCCGGATTTGATTGCTACTTTTGCACATTTGTAATGCGACAGGGTTGGTGTAACAATGTCTATTACATCGACCGCATGAATAAGTTTTGCAATAGTGCTGAAGTTTTTATAGCCAAACTCTTTTGAAATTCTTTCGGCATTTTCCTGATTTTCGTCGTAAAATCCAACTAATTCGTATTGGTCAGACTGTTGTAATAAGCGTAAATGTATTTTACCAAGATGACCTGCACCTAAAACTCCTACTTTTAACATGAGAATGTATTTTAAACAAAAATATAATTTATTTGTCGAAAGTAAAAGTGAATGTAAAGATTTAGCGATTTAATATTTAAAAATCAATATTTGATTTACTGTTTTGTTTCTTATTTTTGCCAAAATAAAACCTACCCATTTTGAAAGATACTGCCAAACATCAAGGACTTCGTAATCAATTAGTAAGCACTTTAGAAAAAAAAGGAATTACGGATAGAGCGGTTTTAGATGCGATAAAAAGAATCCCAAGACACCTTTTTTTAAATTCCAGTTTTGAAGATTACGCTTATCAGGATAAGGCATTTCCTATAGGAGCGGGGCAAACTATTTCGCAGCCTTACACTGTTGCTTTTCAATCGCAATTGTTAGAAGTTAAAAAAGAACATAAAGTTTTAGAGATTGGTACCGGTTCCGGATATCAAACAGCAGTTTTGTGTATGCTTGGCGCTAAAGTATACAGCATCGAAAGACAAAATGAATTGTTTAAAACGACCTCAAATTTATTTCCTAAATTAAATATTCGTCCCAAGCATTTATCCTTTGGAGATGGTTATAAAGGTTTACCAAGTTATGCACCGTTTGATAGTATTATCGTTACGGCAGGTGCTCCGTTTATTCCAAAACCTTTAATGGCACAGTTAAAAATAGGAGGAAGGCTGGTTATTCCGCTTGGAGAAGATGTGCAGATTATGACTTTGCTGATTAGAAAAAATGAAACTCAATTTGAAAAGCACGAATTTGGAGAATTTCGATTTGTTCCTTTACTAGAAGATAAAAATTAAAGTAAAAAGCCCGGTTTAACCGGGTTTTATTTTGCTATTAATTCTAAAGCCCGATTTAGATTTTCTTTTTCAATTCTAAGAATGTAATTTATAAAAATAGATTTATCCTTTTTCAATTGTATTTCTTCCAAAATCGAAAAATATTCTTCCCTGCTATTTTCATTACCATCAATTGAGGCGTAAATAAAGTTATTTTGAAGTAATATCCAATTTAATACTAAGTTAGCCATTTGCAGATTTCCTTGTTCAAATGGATTGATTTCGAGTATTTTTAGATATATTTCAGAAGCAAGAATTATAGGGTGATCATTATTTTTATGAGTTTCATACCAATTAAAAAGCAAATTCATTTCGCGGGTAACTAAGGTACCGTCTTTATATTTGCCTGAATTTTCAGATTCAATTCCTCTAAAGATTAAATTATGAATAGCAAGAAAATCTTTTTCATTTAAATGTGTTTTCTTTTGACTTAAAGCTTTGATATATGCTATAGTCTCCTGAAAATTAATAGCTTCAAGATGATTTTGCATGCTTTTGCCTGCAATGGTCAATCCATCATTTATGACCGATTTAGTTTCTTCAAGCGTGAGAGAATTTCCATTTAAATAAATACTCTTAAAGATAAACTCCAATTCTAAAGTCTTTGAAATTTGTCGTAATTCAAAATGATTTAAAGTCTGAATTTTACTCTTTAATATTTCAATTTGATCTAATAAGGCTTGTACCGAAGACGTTATGGGAGAGTTTGTCTTCTTTTTATTATTCTGTATTTCTTGTTCCGCCAGAATAAGTGCTTTTAAGGCAAATTCTTCATCACCAATTTCATAAAGAATTTTTTCCTTTAGCCATTCAGTCATTATAGTTTCATAATCAATCTCTAAGAGCTTTGCTAATTTAGAAATCTGATCTCTGGTTGGCTTGCGTGTTCCCGATTCGAATTTGCTGATTAAAGCCTGATCAATACCCAACAATTGGGCAACTTCACGAGTTTTTAATCCTTTTTGTTCGCGTGCATTTTTAAGAAGATCTTTCATTGAATACTAAATGTCTTGACAAATTTAGTCATTTACATCATGGTAAAAAAAGCAACAGTAAAGAAGTTGCTTTCTATTTTTATTTTGGAGGTAAGGAACCGTCTTTTCTCATTTCCTTAACCACTGCCTGCATAATTGCATCTACCGTTTGGCCGAGATCAGTGACATAATCTGATTTTGTTGTACCTGTCCAGATTAGTTTATTCTCTTTTAATGAAAAAACATTGGTTTCTACCATATAAGCTGTAGTTTCCTGGTAATATCCGGGATCGTAGAAGTTTGGTGCATACATTCCGTACCAATTTCCAAAACCATACCCGTACATTCCGGTATACATGCCGTCAAATCCTCCGTAATACATTCCCGTGTAAGTTCCCGGCACATAATTGGTTTCTTTTTCGGTGCTCACCAGACGAAGTGTTATAACGCCATCAAAATTTTCATCCTGCAAAATCTTTAATTTTTGCTCCTGCGTGAGTTGTTTGGTTGTTTCGTTTAGATATTGATAAGAAGTTTTAAAAATTGCATTGCTCGCGGCAATTCTGTTTTCAGTAACTCTTCGCGAAGCTTCGTCTTTGACTAATGCAACCACTAATACTTTCTTAAAATGTTCCTGAGCTACTGTAATCTTGGGATCTCTCCAGCTGTTAACAATAGAGGTGTTTGTACTACAACCAGAAAGAGCCAAAACGGCGACGAATAAAAGTAAGTATCTTTTCATATTTTAAGGTTATTGTTTCTATAAAAATAACGATAAAATATTAATAAACAATTATTTACAAATTAAATATAGTTGATTTAATTGTATGCTTTTTTAATTCGGTCAAGATCACGTTTGGTATCCTGCTCTTTTAGAGACTCACGTTTATCGTAGTTTTTCTTTCCTTTACAAAGACCAATCTGCAGTTTTGCTAATCCTTTTTCGTTAGTAAACAGTTTTAAGGGTACAATAGTTAGCCCTTTTGCCTGTACACTTTTGTGAAGGCTTTTTAATTCTTTCTTGTTCAAAAGTAGTTTTCTCTCACTACGAGATTTGTGATTGAACTGGTTTCCAAAGGTATATTCTTCTATATAAGTATTAATGGCAAAAAGTTCCAGATTACTAAACTCGCAAAAGCTTTCGGTAATATTGGCTTTTCCCAAGCGTATAGATTTGATTTCGGTTCCGGATAAAACTATTCCGGCTGTATAAGTATCGATTATTTCATAATCGAATCGGGCTCTTTTATTTAGTATGTTGACTGTTTTTAACATAATGCAAATGTAAACAAATTAAAAATCTTTAATCGAATCAAAGATAATTAAAGATTCTTTTTAATCTATGATTTTAATCATTTTCGCACCGAAACCTTACCTGTAAGTTTGTTAAATAATTCTAAATAAACTTACAATGAAAAAGATTGTTACATTCGTGACTATTGCATTAATTGGTTTAACTGCAAAAGCGCAAGAAGCAAATCAGGGTTTAAAAGGAGCTTGGTTCGCTACCTCTCAATTTGGATATCAGCAAACAAAAAACGCCGATTTGAAAAACACCAGTTTATCCGTAATTCCTATAGTAGGTACATTCGTAACGCCATCGGTAGCTGTTGGAGCAGGTTTGGGATATATCAATATAAAAGCTGATTCTAATCAAGGTACTGCCGCAAAAACAGATTTAATTGTGATCCAGCCGTTAGCAAGAAAATATTGGAACGTTGCAGGTTCTCTTTATTTCTTCGGACAAGCGGCTTTGCCGGTTATTACAGGTAAAGAAAAGGAAAGTGATACAAAAGTAAATCAGTTTGGTGTATCTGTATCAGGAGGATTTGATTATTTTGTAACTAAAAACTTCTCAGTTGAGTTCTCTTATGATTTAGCCAATTTTACATCTACAAGTGTAGAGTTAAAAGATGGTACTAAAACAACGGTTACAAATATTGGTTTAGCGCATGTTGCAAATGTTGATCCTTTCTACAATACTGCGTTAGCAGGAAGTAATCCAAATTTAACTTCACCGCTTTCTTTCGGATTTAAATTCATATTCTAAATTTAGCGAATTGTTTAGGCCAATTCCTTAATTTTGCAAAAAAGACCGTTCTTTTTTAAGGACGGTCTTTTGTATTTTAAATATAAAAAATGGAAAACAAATCTAAAGATCCTTTACACGGAATTACGCTTCAAAAAATTGTCGAAACTTTAGTCCAACACTTTGGGTTTGATACTCTGGCAGAATTAATTCCTATAAAATGTTTTACTTCAAATCCGAGTGTAAAGTCGAGCTTAACTTTTTTAAGAAAAACAGATTGGGCCCGCAAAAAGGTAGAAGATTTATATGTAAAATCTTTACCTAAATTCAAGGATTTATAATTTATAAGAAATCATGACACCGCCGCGGTATGGCAGCCATTCGCCACTTTTGTTCCAGTTTTGTGCTTTTTCATATCTGCCTGGTGTTCCATCATTGTAATAACCATGATAGAATCCCTGGTGCCATCCTGCACCTGCAAATACATCAAGTAAAAATTTGTCACTTAATTTAATGTTGTACCCCAAGGTAACTCCTAAACGGTAACCAAATCCGTGCTCATATTTATTAGTATCCCAATAGTTCCATTTTTGTAATTCATACACATCCGGTCCTGCATGCGCACCAACATAAAAGCCATTGTATTTTTCTTTAAAATGGTAACGTACTTCAGGCGTTAAAGTGTAAAATTTCATAGGGTTGTTGCCATTAAAGGATTCCCAAAAAGAAGCCATAACGTCTACGCTAAAAGTCATTTTTTCTCCAATACTAGTTTCGATACCAATATTTGGTATTGCAATTACAGCTGTTGCAGCATTAAATTTAATAAAGGTTTGACTTTGAGATTGGATAGAAAAAAACAGAACGAGTAGCAATAAACATTTTTTCATAAAGAAAGTTTTCGTGGTATTAAATAAGTTGATTACTTATTTTGCGTGCAAATATAACGCAAACCATCAATTTCTATTATGTAAAATCTTTAATTTAACAGCAATATCTTCTACAATAAACAAACCTGTTTACTTAGGTTCTAATAATGAGTATATTACCTTGTCTAAGAAACGGCCCTCATAAAAATCAGATTCTTTTAAATGCGCTTCCTTTACAAAACCGCACTTTTGCAGTACTTTCTCTGATGCAATGTTCTCAGGATCAATAATCGCCTCTATGGAGTGTAGTTTAAGATCTTTAAATCCATAATCAATCAATCGGGTAACAACTTCAGTAATTATACCTCTTCCATGAAATTCCGGTAATAATATATAGCCAATTTCAGCACGGTAATTTTCTGGCTGCATCCTGTAATAGCCAATAATGCCTAATAGTTTTGGATTTCCCTTTAATGTTATTCCCCAGTTAATACCTTCATTGGCTACGATCTTATCTTCAATCATCGATATGTGGGTAAGGGCATCTTCGGTGTTTTTTGCCAACGGTCTGGGAATATATTTCATCGTTTCGGGATTCGAACGCAATTCAAAAACTTCATTTACATCGTCGCTTGTTATGCGTCTTAGCAGTAAACGTTCTGTTTCTATTACAGGAAATGGGGTAAAGTTAAATTCCAGCATTTTTTTTTATTTTAAAGTAATGTAATACTAAATTTTGAGACAAAATTTTGATTGGATTCTAAAATAATAATCCCTTCTTTTTCAGATAATTCTCCTGAGTTTTCATCAGTATCTGAATAGCCAAGCCAAGGTTCAATACAAATAAACGGTGCCTTATCTTTTGTCCATATTCCTAAACTCGGAAAATCATTAAAATCAACCTGAACATACGGTTTTTCTTCTTCAAGAATAGTAAGCGACTTTGAATTTAATGTTTTGAAAATTAGAGCATCGTTTTCGAATAATTTGTAATTCAAAGGCACTTTATTATCTCTGGCTTCTAAGACTTTTGTGCGGTTTGATATTAAGTCATTTTCTAAAAGATAATACTTTAAAGTTTCCTCTTTCTCAAATTGTAAGCTGTAATTCTCAAAATTTCCCGGTAAAGCTATTGCAGGATGCGCACCAATAGAAAAAGGCATTTTTGACGAACTCTTATTAATCACCTTGTACTCTAAATGTAAAGAAGAGTTTTCAAGAGTATAGATTAACTGCAATTCAAATTCGAACGGATATTTCTTGAGTGTTTCAGCAGTAGATTCGAGCGAAAAAGTAAGACTGTTTTCGGTTGTACCAGTCAATTGAAATTCCATATCACGAGCAAATCCATGTCGGGGTAATTCGTATGCTTTGCCTTCGATGGTATAAGTGTTATTTTTTAAAGTGCCCACAATAGGAAATAATACAGGAGAATGTTTGCCCCAAAAATCAGGATTACCTTCCCAGATGTATTCTTTATTGTTTTTGCCTTGCAGTGAGAATAATTCGGCTCCCGCATGTTTAACCGATATGCTTATGGTTGAATTTGAAATAGTTGTATTCAATGTCTGTAATTTTAAAATGAATTAAATATATAGTGATGTAAATATATTTTATAAATTTTAGTTTTTCAGTAAAATCCTTCAAATTATTTTTTCAAATAAAATTTTGCTAAAATTCTAATTTCCGATTCCCATTTTCTCTGGAAATAGCTTTTTTTTTCCTTAATTTGCTATATAAACAGCTACAAAATATGAAAATACAATCGTCAAAAGCCTTCTTAACCATGGCTTTATTTGTTGGGATTTCTTCTGTGTGGTCGCAGGAAAAGCCAGCATCTACAGCAGCAAAATCAGTAAATACCTATAATTATCATGACGCCTTTGGGCCAAATTTTTATACCAAAAACGGAACACCAACCCGTTCTGCAAGTGGACAGCCAGGGGTTGAATACTGGCAAAACAGAGCCGATTACCAGATTACAGCAAAATTAAACGGAACGACAAATGAAATTGTTGGTACAGATGAAATTACCTATACCAATAATAGTCCCGATAAACTGTCGTTTGTATGGCTAAATTTGGATCAGAATTTATTTAAAGAAGATTCAAGAGGAAATGCTGTAGTGCCTTTAACAGGAAGCCGCAATGGTGCGCAAGGACAGGTTTTTGATGGAGGAAATAAAATAAAATCAGTTAAAGTCATTTCTTCTGTTGGAAAAAAAACGACAGAAGCTGAAGCAAAATATATCGTTACAGATACCAGAATGCAAATATATCTTCCGCAGGCATTGGCATCAAAAGGAGGATCTGTAAAAATTAAAATTGAATTTTCATTCGTTGCTCCATTTGAAGGATCAGACAGAATGGGCGTTTTAGAAACTAAAAATGGTAAAATCTTCACCATCGCACAGTGGTACCCACGTATGTGTGTGTATGATGATGTAAAAGGTTGGAATACAGCTCCATATTTAGGAGCTTCTGAGTTTTACTTAGAGTATGGTAATTTTGATGTAAAACTTACAGTTCCTGCCAATCACTATGTTGTGGGTTCTGGAGAATTGCTAAATGGGGCAGAGGTACTACCGGCTGAACAATTTAAGCGTTATAAAGAAGCTTCTGCAAGTGATAAAACGATTATGATTCGTTCTGCAGAAGAAGTTGCAGCAACAGCAAATAGTAATGCAGCCGCTCAAAAAACGTGGCACTTTCAGATCAAAAATGCGCGTGATTTTTCTTGGGCTTCCTCTCCGGCTTTCATTTTAGACGGAGCCAAAATTAACTTGCCAAGTGGTAAAAAAGCATTGGCATTGTCTGCTTATCCGGTTGAAAGTGCAGGTAATGATGCATACGGACGCTCTACAGAATATGTAAAAGCATCAATTGAACATTACTCTAAACAATGGTTTGAATATCCTTATCCTGCCGCAACAAACGTTGCCGGAAATGAAGGGGGAATGGAATATCCGGGAATTGTTTTCTGCGGATGGGAATCTAAAGGAAAAGATTTATGGGGCGTTACCGATCATGAATTCGGACATATTTGGTTCCCAATGATTGTCGGTTCAAACGAAAGATTATTTGGCTGGATGGACGAAGGATTTAATACCTTTATTAATTCATTGAGTACAGCAGCGTTCAATAAAGGCGAATATATCGAAGAACCAACAAATTTTCACCAGGCAGCAGAATCTTTTACGAGACCGGATCTGGAAACAGTAATGAGTTCTCCTGATAATATGAAAGAAGCGAATATTGGTATGTTATGTTATTTTAAACCAAGTTCAGCTTTAATTATTTTGAGAGAACAAGTACTTGGAAAAGAGCGTTTTGATGCAGCTTTCCGTACTTATATCGAACGTTGGGCTTACAAGCACCCGCAGCCTGATGACTTTTTCAGATCTATGGAAAATGTTGCAGGAGAAGATTTAAGCTGGTTCTGGAGAAGCTGGTTTGTTAATAACTGGCGATTTGACCAGGGAATTACCTCTATCAAATACATTAAAAACGATCCGTCAAAAGGAGTTGCCATTACTGTAGAAAATTTTGATAAAATGCCTATGCCGGTTATTTTAGAGGTAAAAACAAAAAGTGGAAAAACCTCAAGAGTAAATTTACCGGTTGAAGTTTGGCAGCGCAATACTGTTTGGACTTTTAAACATAATTCTACCGAAGAAATTGAAAGTATAACACTAGATCCGGATCATCTTTTTCCAGACAACAACGAGTCAAATAATGTATGGACCGCAGGAAAAGGAGCCGTTGAAAAAGATATAATTTTAGACGGTTATTTGGGATCTTACACAACATCGAGAGCACCATTGCAAATAGATTTTACAGAAAAGAATGGTACATTGAATGTTGAAATTACCAATTTTCCAAAATTTACCGTTAAACCGGTAGAAAACGAAAAAGATACTTTTGAATCGAAAAGTGCGGGATTAAAGTTTAAATTTAATGAAGCAAAAACAAGTTTCGATATGACTGTTTCAGGCAGCGGACAAGTGATTCCGTTTACCAGAAAATAAGTAAATAAACTATATTATATTTTTAAGCCCGATAGCAAACTATCGGGCTTTGCTTTTTCTTTTATTTTTGTTTTCAAGGTTTCAGGTTTCAAGTTTCAGGTTTCAAGTTTCAGGTTCGATGTTTGATGCTGGTGATCTAGAGCCCAACACTTTAAATCTCAGAAACTAAAAAACTCAGAAACTCAGTATCTCAGAATCTCAGAACCTCACAACCCAAGCTACTTAAACACTAAAAACCAACAAAACATTAAAAAAATGTTAGAATTTAAATTTTTTGTTTTGTGAATAAAAAAATAGTGTACTTTTGCACCGATGAATAAAACAAGTTTACATATAACTTCTTTGTCACGGACAAACCTGCCTTGTACCTCTCCCGAGGTACGGATGCTATCTCTATAGTATTCACAGAGTTTTTCGCCGTATATTTATTCATATCCATTTTTCATTTTGAAATCACATACTTTGTCCATTGGACAAGCATATCCTGAAAGTATTTATTATTTGGTAAATTTTCTAAATCAAGTTTTTGATTTTGAGAATGTTACTTCTGTTTTGCTTTTTTTTATTGGATTAAATCCTGGATTTCAAACCAAATCATGTGCTTTAATTTTTAACGCTAAACTTCAATTATTGAAATGAAGATCTCTATTGTTGTTACTCAGGAAGAACACTTCAAATTCGCACAGGAAATTTGCGATACGATAGAATCATCGGCCTTGTTAAGAGGTACGGGGATTGCTAAAAGAACTCCTGAATACATTCAGAAAAAAATGTCGAATGGTGATGCGATGATTGCTCTGGCAGATGGAAAATTTGCAGGCTTTTGTTATATCGAAAGCTGGCAACACGGAAAATTTGTGGCACATTCTGGCTTAATTGTACATCCTGACTACAGAAGTTTGGGATTGGCAAAAAAGATAAAATCTAAGGTTTTTGATTATTCTTTGCAAAGGTATCCAGATGCCAAAATATTTGGTATTACAACTGGTTTAGCGGTAATGAAAATTAATTCTGATTTAGGATACAAACCTGTTCCTTTCTCTGAATTAACTACAGATCCAAGTTTTTGGGCGGGTTGTAAAACCTGTACCAACTTCCCGATACTGCAAAGCAAAGAAAACAAAATGTGTCTTTGTACCGGAATGTTATACGACCCGAAAGAGAAACAAAAAAATCCGCCAAGACATCCTTTTAATGAGGCTGTTTTAAGCAGATTAAAAAAAATCAAACAGGCGTTATTCTTAAACAAATTATTGTCGTTTATTTTTTTATTTAAAATCTAAGTGTAAAATCTCAAACTGCTACATACGAAAGTATTAGCCTAAATTATAAAAAATGAAAAAAGTAGTATTAGCTTATAGCGGAGGATTGGATACCTCGTATTGTTTGAAATATTTAAAAAATGAAAAAGGATACGAAGTTCACACTGTACTTGTAGATACAGGAGGATTCGACGCAGAAGAATTATCAGCCATAGAAAAAAGAGCTTACGAACTAGGGAGCGCGCAACACGCCAACCTGACAATCGTAGATAAATATTATGATAAAGCTATAAAATATTTGATTTTCGGAAATGTATTAAAAAACAACACATATCCATTATCAGTAAGTGCAGAGCGTGTTTTTCAGGCAATTGAAGCCATAAAATATGCTAAAAAAGTAGGAGCAAGCGCTATCGCACATGGAAGTACAGGTGCTGGAAATGACCAAATTCGTTTTGATTTGATTTTCCAAACCATTGCTCCGGAAATTGAAATTATCACGCCAATTAGAGATTTGAAATTGTCAAGACAGGAAGAAGTTGATTATTTGTCTAAAAATGGCGTTCATTATTCTTGGGAAAAAGCTCAATATTCGATCAATAAAGGACTTTGGGGAACCAGCGTTGGAGGAAAAGAAACCTTAACTTCAAGTCAGCCACTGCCAGGTGATGCTTATCCTTCGCAATTACAAAAAGAAGGAGAAGAAAAAGTTAGATTACATTTTGAACAAGGAGAATTGGTTGGATTAAACGGCATAATGGATAAACCATCTAATAATATTGTAGCGCTTGAAAAACTGGCAAATGCGTTTGCAATTGGTAGAGACATTCACGTAGGTGACACCATTATCGGTATTAAAGGAAGAGTTGGTTTTGAAGCTGCAGCTCCTTTAATCATTATCAAAGCGCACCATTTACTAGAGAAACATACGCTTGGAAAATGGCAACAATACTGGAAAGAGCAACTAGGAAACTGGTACGGAATGTTATTTCACGAAGGTCAGTTTTTAGATCCTGTAATGCGTAACATCGAAACCTTTTTACAGGACACTCAGAAAACAGTAAACGGAGTTGTAACTGTTTCTCTTAAGCCATATCATTTCTCGCTTGACGGAATAGAATCTGATAATGATTTAATGAATACTGGTTTTGGTCAGTACGGAGAAATGAACAATGCCTGGACATCTGACGATGCAAAAGGATTTATCAAGATTTTAGGAAATGCTCAAAACATATTCTCATCTGTAAACCATTTAGATCATGATTAATATCGGAATAATTGGTGGTTCGGGCTACACGGCCGGAGAACTCATCAGAATATTAATGTATCATCCCAATGTAAACATCGATTTTGTTTACAGCACGACCAACTCTGGAAAACCACTTTCTGTGGCGCACCACGATTTGATGGGAGATATTGAAATGAATTTTACTGATAAAATAAATCCGGATGTAAATGTTGTTTTCTTATGCCTTGGTCATGGAAAATCAATTTCATTTTTGCATGAAAATCAATTTGCAAGCCATACCAAAATCATCGATTTAGGAAATGATTTCAGATTGAACAAAGATGCTCATTTTGAAGGTAAGGATTTTGTTTACGGTTTACCCGAATTGAACAAATCTGAAATTAAAAAAGCAAATTATATTGCAAATCCGGGTTGTTTTGCAACAGCTATTCAGTTGGCTTTATTACCGTTAGCTAAAAATAACGGACTTAATAATGACGTTCATATTAATGCCACAACAGGAAGCACAGGAGCTGGAGTTGGACTTTCGGACACTTCGCATTTCAGTTGGAGAAACAACAATATGTCGCATTATAAAGCTTTTGAGCACCAGCATTTAGGAGAGATTTCAGAAAGTCTGGTTCAATTGCAGGATGATTTTGAAAGCGAATTGCTTTTTATTCCGAATAGGGGAGATTTTCCAAGAGGAATCTTCGCAACATTATATACATTATCTGATGATAGTCTGGAACAATTGGTTGCTAAATACGAAGATTTCTATAAGAACGAACCGTTTGTAACCGTAACGACGACTAACATTAATATGAAACAAGTGGTGCAAACGAATAAATGTATCATCAGTTTATTGAAAAAAGGAAACCGGGTTCTCATAACATCAATTATTGATAACTTAACCAAAGGTGCTTCAGGACAGGCAATTCAAAACATGAATTTAATGTTCGGATTAGAAGAAACCACCGGTTTACATTTGAAACCAAGCGGATTTTAGAGAAAAAAATGTTTCAGGTTTAAAGTTTCAGGTTTCACGTTTTGTGCGTGACTTGAAATAAAATAGTGAAACTTAAATCGGTTTCAAGTTTCAAGTTACAAGTTCCACAATCTGCGCAACTTGAAACCTGAAACCTGAAACAAAATAAACAAAAAATTAAGATGAACTTATTCAACGTTTACCCATTATATGACATCACTCCAGTAAAAGCACTTGACTGTACTATTACAGATGATAAAGGAGTAGAATACTTAGATTTATACAGCGGACATGGTGTGATTTCGATTGGCCACACGCAACCTGATTATGTAGCTAAATTAAAAAATCAATTAGATCATTTAGGATTTTATTCAAATGCGATTCAGAATCCTTTGCAGGTTGAATTGGCTCAAAAATTAGGAAAACTTTCAGGCTTAGAAGATTACGAATTGTTTTTATGCAGTTCCGGAGCCGAAGCCAATGAAAATGCCTTAAAATTAGCCTCTTTCCATAACGGAAAATCAAGAGTTGTAGCCTTTCATAATTCCTTCCACGGAAGAACTTCTGCAGCGGTTGCCGTTACAGACAATAAGAAAATTGTAGCACCAATTAATGCACAGCAAATTGTTACTTTTTTGCCTCTAAATCAAATCGAATTAGTTGAAGCTGAATTAGTAAAAGGAGATGTTTCTGCTGTAATTATTGAAGGAATTCAGGGTGTTGGAGGTTTAGATCAGGGAACAACAGAATTTTTTCAGGCATTGGAAAAAGCGTGTAAAAAGCATGATGTTGTTTTGATTTTGGATGAAGTACAATCAGGATATGGAAGAAGCGGAAAATTCTTCGCGTTTCAACATCACGGAATCAGTGCTGATATTATATCAGTTGCAAAAGGAATGGGGAATGGATTTCCGGTTGGAGCCATTTTAATTTCTCCAAAATTTGAAGCAAGTTTCGGATTATTAGGAACCACTTTCGGCGGAAGCCATTTATCTTGTGCAGCTGGAATTGCTGTTCTCGATGTAATGGAAAAACTGGATTTACAAAAGAATGTGAACGAAGTTTATGAATATTTCTTAGAAAAAATAAAAGAAGTCGAAGGAATTAAACAAGTAAAAGGAAAAGGCTTAATGCTGGGCGTTGAGTTTGATTTTGATGTTGCAGCTTTGAGAAAGAAATTAATTATTGAGAAACATATTTTTACAGGAAGCGCCAACAACAAAAATCTGTTAAGAATTTTGCCGCCGCTTACAGTGAAAAAAGCTGATATTGATACTTTTATTGTAGCTTTAAAAGAAAGTTTACAAGAACTTAAAAACTAATTGCACGTATCTTAACAGGTTTCCAAAACCTGTTAGGTATTCTATAAAGTTTCCATAAAAAAAGAAACAACCCAAAAAAACAACCAACTAACTACAAAAAATGAATCCATTATCAATTGAAAAACGCAATCTGGTTTTGCGCTCCATGGCAAAGCTTGTCGAGCAGGAGCGGAGTCAAATCATTCTCACCAATCAGGAAGATTTATTGGCTTACGACGGCTCGGATATGGCAATGGAAGAACGCCTGAAAGTAGATAATAAAAAAGTCGATGAGATGATTTTGTCTTTGAATCAATTGTCTTCGCAGGAAGATCCGGTTGGAGTAGAGCGCTTTCATTTTGTTCATGATAATGGAATAAAAGTCATTAATAAAACTGCCGCTTTTGGTACAATATTAATTATTTACGAATCTCGTCCGGACGTTACAATCGAAGCAGGTGGAATTGCCTTTAAATCCGGAAATAAGATTTTATTGAAAGGTGGAAAAGAAGCTTTACAATCAAATCTAAAGATTGTAAGTTTATGGCACAAAGCTTTAGAAGAAAATGGAATTTCAAAAGACTGGGTTGAATATCTGAATTACAATCGAAAAGAAACACAGGCTTTCTTAGAAAAACCAACTCAAAAAGTTGATTTAATTGTTCCGAGAGGAGGAGAAAAATTAATTGAGTTTGTTAAGCAACACGCGACTTGTCCTGTAATCGTTAGCGGACGAGGAAATAATTTTGTTTACGTTCATGAAAATGCAGATACCGATTTGGCTTTAAAAGTAATTTTAAACGCTAAAACATCAAAAATATCTGCTTGTAATGCTTTAGATAAAGTTTTAATCGATTCAAGATTGCCGAATTTCGAAGGTTTCGTAGCCATGTTAATTGAAGCTTTAACCGAATCTAAAGTTGAAATTATCGTTGATAAATCATTAGAAAATTTCGAAAATACTGAAATACTTCAAAACGAAGATATTTGGTATGAAGAATTTCTGGATTATAAAATTGTAATCGGAACCATTGATTCTGAAGAGCATGCTATTGAAAAAGTGAACAAATATTGTGGAGGACATTCTGCAGCGATTATAACAAAAGACGATAATGCCGCTAAAAAGTTCATGGAATCTGTTGACGCCGCAGCGGTGTATCACAACGCTTCAACGCGTTTTACAGACGGAGGGCAATTTGGTTTAGGCGGAGAATTAGCCATAAGTACCGATAAATTGCATCAACGCGGACCAATTGGTTTACAGCATTTGGTTACCAATAAATGGTACGTTTACGGAGAAGGGCAAATTAGGTAATTGAGATAATTAGGAAATTAGATAATTAGTCAATTAGAAAATTAGAAAATGTTGATCTTATATACATATAGCTTTGCGGACTTAGTGTTAAAGCACAAGCAAAAAGAAACTTAGTGTCTTTGAGACTTTGTGGCAAAACCAAAAAAAAATGAGCAAAAAACGGATTTTATTAAAAATAGGAAGTAATACTTTAACCAAAGAAACGAATCACATTTCGCGGGGAAAGATCGAAGATCTTGGAATACAGATTGCAGCATTGAATCACGAATATGAATTTATCATAGTGAGTTCAGGAGCAATTGCGGCGGCAAAGCAATTCGTAAAGCTGGATAATCAAGACAAAGATGTTTTCGTAAAACAAGCTTTGGCTTCTATTGGACAACCTCATTTAATGCGGATTTACAATGAAAATTTTAAGGATTTAGGATTGAATACCTCTCAGTGTTTACTTTCTTATTCTGATTTCGAAAAAGAGCAGACCAAAAAGAATATTGTAAATACGATTAATGTATTAGTTAAAAACAATTATATTCCGATTATTAATGAAAATGACACCGTTGCCACAGATGAAATTCGGTTTGGAGATAACGACAAATTAGCAGCTTTAACAGCAGTTCTTTTAGATGTTGATATTCTGATTATTGCAACCAATACAAACGGAATTTACACAAAAGATTCAATTCACGATGAAGTTCCAGAAACAATTAGATTAGTGAATGATTTAAAAACATTGGAAAAAGAAATAGGCGAATCAAAATCATCACACGGGACAGGCGGAATGCAGTCCAAAATCGAAGCAGCCGGAATTGCAAAAGCCGCCAACATCGAAACCTGGATCGTCAACGGATTAAATGATAATTTTATTTTAAAGGCTTTGCAGAATGAAATACCATTTACAAAAGTTGTGTGATTGTAACGCGGATGACACGGATTCGCTATCGCGAAGACGCGGATAAAAACAGATTTTTAATATTTGTTTGATTTTTATGTAGTATATTTCATTCAAAAAAAAATGGAATTATTGCATCAAGAGTTAACTGATGTCATTATTAAAACTTTTTATGAAGTTTATAATGAATTGGGATATGGATTTTTAGAAAGAGTTTATCAAAATTCAATGTTTTTAGAATTAAAAAGCAAAGGTTTAAATGTTGAAACTCAAAGAAAAATACAAGTTTATTATAAAGGAATTGAAGTCGGAGAATATTACGCAGATTTAATTGTTGAAAATTCAGTAATTCTTGAATTAAAAGCTGCTGACAGTATTGCGCCAGCCTTTGAAAATCAAATATTAAATTATTTAAGAGGTACAAATTGTGAAGTTGGTTTACTCCTAAATTTTGGAAAGAAACCAGAATTCAAACGTAAAGTTTTCGAAAATAGCAGAAAAATAAGAAAGTAAAAAAAAAGAAAAATCAGTTTTTATCCGCGTCTTCGCAATAGCGAATCTGTTAAATCCGCGTTTAGAACAGCCACTCAATATAAAACAAAAAAACATGAATTATATTTCAATACAAGATATCAACTCATTATCAAAATGGGTAAAAAGCGCATTAAAAATCAAAAAGAATCCGCTTAAAAATCAAAGCTTAGGAAAAAATAAAACCTTAGGAATGTTATTCTTCAACCCGAGTTTAAGAACGCGTTTGAGTACACAAAAAGCGGCATTGAACTTAGGAATGAACGTTATGGTAATGAACTTTACCAACGAAGGCTGGACTTTGGAATTTGAAGACGGAGCTGTAATGAATTCCGGAGCTTCAGAACATATTAAAGAAGCAGCAGAAGTCGTTTCTCAATATTGCGATATTATCGCCATTAGAGCTTTTGCAGGTTTAGAAGACAAAGAAAAAGATTATGCAGAAACCGTTATTTCGGGATTCCTTAAACACGCCACTGTGCCAATCGTAAATATGGAAAGTGCAGTTCGTCATCCGTTACAATCGTTGGCCGATGCCATCACAATGGAAGAATACAAAACAAAGCACAAACCAAAAGTGGTGCTTTCATGGGCACCGCATCCAAAAGCTTTGCCTCAGGCTGTTGCAAACTCATTCGTAGAAATGATGCAAATGCAAAAAGACATGGATTTTGTAATCACACATCCAGAAGGTTACGAACTGAGTCCGGAAATTACTAAAGACTGCAAAATCGAATACGATCAAAACAAAGCTTTCGAAAATGCCGATTTTGTTTACGTAAAAAACTGGAGTAGCTTCAACGACTACGGAAAAGTAACCAACAACGACCCAAATTGGACAGTTACTGCTGAAAAAATGGCTTTAACCAACAATGGTAAATTCATGCACTGCCTTCCCGTCCGTCGTAACGTTATTGTAAGCGACGAAGTAATTGACAGCGAGAATTCAATCGTAATTCAGCAAGCAAATAACAGAACGTATTCGGCACAATTAGTTTTGCAAAAAATTCTTAAGAAATTGTAATTTTTAAGGCACTAAGGTTCTAAGTTTCTGAGATTCTAAGAAACTATCGAATGAAAATCTTAGTCCCTTAGAAACTTAGCAACTCAGAACCTATGGAAAAAGTTAAAGTAATAAAAATTGGCGGAAACATTATCGACAACCCAACAGAATTAGAACAATTCTTAACTGATTTTTCTAAGATTGAAGGATACAAAGTTTTAGTTCACGGTGGTGGAAAATCGGCTACGAAAATGGCGCAAAGTATTGGTTTAACGCCTCAAATGATTGAAGGACGAAGAATTACAGATGCACCAATGCTTGATGTTGTCGTAATGATTTATGCCGGAGAAATCAATAAAAATGTTGTGGCGCAATTGCAGGCAAAAGATACTAATGCCATGGGATTTTCAGGAGCTGACGGAAACTTGATTCAGTCAACAAAAAGAAATCACCCCATAATTGATTACGGATTTGTTGGCGACGTAAAAAAAGTGAATACAGCTTTATTGAAAACGTTGCTGGAAAACGGAATTGTTCCTGTTTTCTGTGCGATTACTCACGATAAAAATGGCCAATTATTAAATACAAATGCTGATACAATTGCAAGCGAATTATCAATTGCATTGTCTGAAGTTTTTGATGTTACATTGACCTATTGTTTTGAAAAGCAAGGTGTTTTGCAAGACTCAGAAGATGATTCTTCTGTAATAATCCAAATTAATGAAGCTTTATACAATAAATTAAAAGAAGAAAAAGTAATCCATTCCGGAATGATTCCAAAATTGGATAATTGCTTTAATAGTTTATCGAGAGGCGTTCAAAAAATCAAGATCGGGCATCACAAAATGCTTCAAAATCCAAATGTATTGCATACAACGATCACATTATAAAGAAAAAAGTTGCTAAGTTTCTAAGAAACTAAGACTTTTGCAATCTTAGAACCTTACAACTTAGTGCCTCAGTACCTAAAATAGAATGAAAAATATAGAAACGCTTACTCAGGAAGCAATTAGTTTATTAAAAAGCCTTATCGAAACCCCTTCATTTTCAAGTGAAGAAGATCAAACGGCACTTTTAATAGAGAATTGGTTCAATCAAAACGAAATTCCTTTTAAAAGAGAAAACAATAATGTGTGGGCTTTCAATAAATATTTCATTGAAAATAAACCAACACTTTTACTGAATTCACATCACGATACCGTAAAACCAAATCAGGCCTATACAAACGATCCGTTTAAAGCGATTGAAAAAGACGGCAAATTATTTGGTTTAGGAAGTAACGATGCAGGAGGATGTTTGGTTTCATTATTGGCAACTTTTGTGCATTTTTATGAGAATCAAAGTTTGTCACATAACATTGTAATTGTGGCTTCCGCAGAAGAAGAAAGCAGTGGCAAAAATGGTTTAAACAGCGTTTTAAAACATTTGCCAGAATTAGATTGCGCGATTGTGGGTGAACCAACATTAATGCAATTGGCTGTGGCAGAGAAAGGTTTATTAGTACTTGACGTAAAAGTAAAAGGAACTGCAAGTCACGCCGCGCATCAAAACGATGATAATGCATTATACAAATCAATTCCCGTAATGGAATGGTTTAAAAACTATAAATTCGATAAAATCTCTGAGGTTTTAGGTCCGGTAAAAATGACCGTGACACAGATTAATGCAGGAAAGCAGCACAATGTAGTGCCGTCAGAATGCGATTTGGTAGTTGATATTCGCGTAACCGATCGTTATTCGAATACAGAAATTTTAGAAGTTGTAAAAGCAAACGTAAACGCCGAAGTGACGCCAAGATCAATGCATTTAAACGCTTCGTCTATTCCCATTGCACACGGTTTAGTTCAGGCCGGAATCGCTTTAGGAAGAACAACTTATGGCTCACCAACACTTTCAGATCAATCAGTATTGAGCTGTCAGTCTTTAAAATTAGGACCGGGAGAAACACTGCGCTCACATTCAGCAGACGAGTTTATTTTCATAAACGAAATAGAAGAAGGAGTCGATTTGTACATCAAAATACTAACCGATTTCTTTAAATTATAATTATCCTATTTGTCTTCCTGAGCGAAGTCGAAGGATTTTCCTTTTGGAATTTAATTTTATTTAGGAGCTAATCCCGCTATTCGTTACAATCTTTTGTGCCTCCCGAAGCCTCGGGACCGGCACAAAAGGATTTTCACTACTATCGGGGCTAGGGCATTCAGGTAATAAAGAAACATAGTAATAAATAAAAACTTTGTGACTCTCTGAGCTTTCTTTGAGAAACTCTGTGAAACAAAAAAAATACATCTTATGAAACTTTGGGAAAAAGGAATACCAACAGACAAACAAATCGAACATTTCACCGTTGGAAACGACCGTGAGCTAGATTTAGTTTTGGCAAAATACGATGCTCTAGGTTCAATTGCTCATGCTAAAATGCTCGGGCAAATTGGATTACTAACTGCGGAAGAAACAACTTCTCTAGTTGATGCCTTAAACGATATCATTGCAGATATTGTTGTTGGGAATTTCGAAATCGAAGACAGTTTTGAAGATGTACATTCTAAAATCGAATATTTATTAACCGAGAAATTGGGCGATGCCGGAAAGAAAATCCACACCGCGCGTTCTCGTAACGATCAGGTTTTGGTTGATGTTCATTTGTATCTAAAAGACGAATTAAAAGCCATAAAAGAACAAGTCAAATCATTATTCGACTTGTTGATGGAATCGGCAGAAAAGCATCAAAATGTATTGTTGCCGGGTTACACCCATTTGCAAATCGCAATGCCATCCTCATTCGGAATGTGGTTTTCTGCTTACGCCGAGAGTTTCATTGACGATATTACGATGCTAAATGCAGCTTTGAAAATTGTTGATCAAAATCCGTTAGGTTCTGCAGCTGGTTACGGAAGTTCTTTTCCAATCAACAGAACATTTACAACTCAGGAACTAGGTTTTGAAACCTTAAAATACAATGCAGTTGCGGCACAAATGAGCCGTGGAAAAGCAGAAAAAACAGTTGCTTTTGCCATGACCAGTGTTGCGGGAACTTTATCAAAATTTGCAATGGACGTTTGTTTGTATATGAGCCAGAATTTTGATTTTATTGGTTTGCCGGCACACCTTACAACGGGTTCAAGCATTATGCCCCACAAAAAAAATCCGGATGTTTTTGAATTGATCAGAGGGAAATGCAATAAGATTCAGGCACTTCCTTACGAAATCACTTTAATTACCAATAATCTTCCAAGCGGTTATCACCGAGATTTACAGCTTTTAAAAGAAGGTTTATTTCCAGCTCTTCAAAACTTAAAAGCATGTCTGGATATTGCAATTTTCTCTGTAAAAGACATTACAGTAAAAGACAATATTTTAAAAGATAAAAAATACGATTACCTTTTTACGGTTGATACTTTGAACGAAATGGTTGTGGCCGGAATGCCCTTTAGAGATGCTTACAAAGCGGTTGCAGAGCAATTGGAAGCCGGAACCTACCAATCTCCAAAAGAAACCAAACACACGCACGAAGGAAGTATTAATAATTTGTGTTTAGAAGCGATTAAAGATAAAATGAAAGCGGCTTTTTAAACTGTTTTTACCAATAAAAAAATCGGATTTGTAATTGCTACAAATCCGATTTTTTAGTATAAAATAAAGTCCCAATTAGCTTTTGTGGCAACTGCTGGAAATAACTCCTGCAGCACTTACCTGAAGAGTAGCGCCTGCGCCACAAGATTTGTTAGCAACAAATTCCTCAACTTTGCCAGGAGGAATAGTGGTATAGACATAATTAGGTTTTGTAACCTTTGTACCAAAATCAGACACAGCTTTACGGCAATGGTCAAAAACAATTCCCACCGTACCGCCGTCTGTGCTTATATATTCTTTAAATACTTTGTCGACTTTTGCAAAATCACTTCCTTCAACATAGCAAGTCGAATTTTTTGCGCCGCCCCCTAAACCAATCGCTACAGAACCAGATTCTGAGGTATTGTAATAACAGTTAAGAATGTGTATCTCTGAGTTTCGTGCTCTTGGCATTCTCTGTTTGCATCCTTCTGCCCAATAACAATTTTTAAAAGTAATGCTGTAATGGTCATCAGCCGGAAAATCATTTTTGCCTGAGCCAATAAGATCGCTAAATCTATGATCTTCTGCTCCTCCTGAACCGCCAGACTTTGGCGCTTTTAGATAGGTAAACTTACACCATGAAATGGTAATGTTATCTGCTTTTCCCTTGTTATCAAAATTTCCGTCCTGCCCATCCTGAAACTCGCAATGGTCTACCCAAAGATTGGTACAATCTGCAGTTAAGTTGTCTTGGCCGTCAATGTCATAAGCTCCGGGACCAACAAAAACTAAATTTCTAATAATGACATTATTAGACCCCGATTTTAAATATAGAATTCCGGCACCGGGATTTGATTGATTTTCATTGACCAATTTAGCACCTGGCAAACCAATGATGGATTTGTTTGACACTACTTGCTGAATGGGTTTTCCGCTGGGAATTGTAATGGTTCCCGATATTAAAATTACAGCAGGATCTGGTAGTTTAATTTTTGCCAGTAAATCTTCATAAGAAGTTACCGTTACCGGAATTGCATTTCCTCCTCCGGTGGTTGCAGCTCCAAATCCCTCGGGAATTGCCATAAAATACTGCTGGGCAAATCCATTAGTGATACTCAGTAAAAATAGGAGTAGATAAATTTTGTGTTTCATTTTTATAATTAGGTTTGTGGTTTATTGTTCAGATAGTTTAATGTAATCGATTACACGAAATTAAAAGAATAAAAGTAACAAACAATTATTTTGCCAGAATATTGTAATTAGCTTCTAAATAATAAACAAAAACCGGTGCGTTTAGTAAGTTTATTTTTACTTCAACATTTTATTAAAACTAAAAGAGTATTTTTGATTGTATATTTATAAATGCAGAAATGAATAAATTTGACGTTCAGGCCACAAAAGCACTTCTTGATAAAAATCTAATAACCGAAAATCAGTTTCAGGAAATCAATTCCTATCGTGATTTAAATATTTTTTCGCTTAATGCAGAGCTAAAACTCTTTCTCTACTTATCTGTTCTTTTATTTACCTCAGGGATAGGAGTTTTAATTTACAATAACATCGATAGTATTGGTCATATTGCAATTCTTTCGTTATTGCTAATCGTCATTGCAGTTTGTTTCTATTTTTGTTTTAAGAACTCAAAAGGATTTCAGAAAGCCGAAGCTGTTTTTGAGAATCCGGTACTAGAATATTTGGTTCTGGCAGCAAATGTTCTCACCTGCATCTTTATCGGATATTTACAATTTCAATATAAACCATTTGGAACCCATTTTGGATTAGCAACTTTAATTCCAACGCTGGTGAGTTTTTTCTGTGCGTATTATTTTGACAATAAAAGTGTTCTCGCTATTGCGATTACCGGTTTGGCTGCGTATGTTGGTCTTTCGGTAACACCACAAGACTTATTAAATAATAGTAATTTTTATGAAGATCAAACTTTAAGCTATTCTGCCATACTACTAGGTATTTTACTCATTTTATGGACTGTTTACAGTACTAAAATTCAATTGAAAACACATTTTAATATCATCTATCTCACCTTTGCTTTACATATCATTAGCATCGCCACAATTAGCAGTCTAATAGATTATTCCCACAACAATGTTTGGCTGATTTTTGTAGCTGTTTTAGCAGCATCTTCGTATTGCTTCTATAAGCTAAGTCATGAATATAAAGCCATTTCTCTATATGTTTTTATGATTATTTATGCTTATATCGGAGTGAATATTTCCCTGTTTAGAATTTTTGAATCCATAGATTTTTCAGATGTCTGGGTACTTTTTGTAATGATACTTCCCATATACTTTATTGGTTCGATCATCTTGTTCATTAAGCTAATAAAAACCTTCGATAAAGAAACTGCAGTATGATAGTATACGATAAAAATTTATTAGACAATTTGGCTTTAGTCGAAGAGGCAAAATCTTTACAATCTGGAGGTTTTATAAGTAAAGAGCAAAAAGATCTGATCAAAAAAGAATTACCAGCATTTAAAAGACAAAGTAACATTCTGGTACGATTAGGCTTTTTTCTACTGGGTTCTTTTTTATATTCCTCTATGTGTGGGGTAATATCACTACTCGGTTTAAGCGGCGAAAAATTCTTCTTCGAAATTTGCTGTTATATATTTGCTGCTGTAGGTTTTGGGTGTGCAGAATTTTTAGCCTATCAAAATTATTACGAGCACGGTCTTGACGATGCCTTTATTTTAGGTGCATTGCTTAATGTAGGATTCGCGATTGGTATATCGACAGATGGCTCTGAAATAGTGATTGCTTTTTTTGTCGCGGCCGCTGCACTTATACTGTATAAAAGATACCTGCATCTATTGTCTTTACTGGCTTGTTGTTTAGCAGTTTTAGCTCTTTTATTTTTCGGAATGTTAGAATTGGGTGATGTAGGAAAAGCTATTTTGCCTTTTATAACGATGATAATATCAGCGGTGGTGTACTTTGTCGCAAAAAAAACAATTACTAATTTGGAGAGAAGTTACTATTACAAAGGCCTTTTATGGGTTACCACTTTCTGTTTGGTCGTGTTCTATTTGTCTTGCAATTATTTGATAGTTAGAGAACTCTCGTCAGAACTTTTAGGAACGGAGGTTTTACCGGGTCAGGATATTCCGTTTTCCTATTTCTTTTACGCATTCACCTTTTTAGTTCCTACAGTTTACTTGATTTTCGCCTTGAAGACAAAAGACCGTATAATGCTTTGGATCAGCTTTCTGGCCGTTGGTTTTGCCATTTTTACGGTAAGATTTTATTATTCTGTTTTGCCGGTAGAAATAGCTTTAACAATTGGGGGTATAATACTATTTGGTATTGCTTATTTTTCAATTCAAAAATTAAAACAAAAAGAAACAGGATTGACTTTTAAACCCGACCGAATCAATAATTCAAATGCAATTTTAAATGCAGAGGCGTTAATTGTAGCTTCCACGTTTGGTTTAAAACCAGAAGTTAAAACAGAGTCTTCAATGGAATTTGGAGGTGGAGGATTTAGTGGAGGAGGCTCCGGAGAAAATTTTTAATCAATCTACCATTAAGAGATTCATACCAGTGAAGTCTAATCCTCATCAATTTAATTTCTTAATGGTAAAGTGAATATTAATCGAGATACTGTTCATATTCGGCTATTTTTTCTCGTAATCGATTTTCTAAAAATAGATTCCCGCCTTTTAATTTTTCTAAAATAACCTGCGCTTCCTCGCGATATTTGGCCCTCTTAAGGTTATCCCAGGTCTTGGGTGGCTTTTGCAGGTTTGTAATTCTATCTGCCAGTTTTATTGCCCAGATTTCTTTTTTCTGTTTTGTAATTCTGCTTAAACTGTCCAGCATTTTTTGTTCTTTGGGTAGATTGTCATTTTTGGTAAGAGCAGAAACTCCTTCAGCAACTTCTATCCCAAATTCCAGTTTTAATTCCTCAAAAGTTGTATTCGTATCCTCTAATGTATCATGCAGCAAAGCAGCTTGAGTCGCAAAGGCCAAATCAAAATTTGGTGTGTGCTGCGATGCAATTAAAATTTCCATAGCGACATTACTCAAATGGACGACATATGGAAGATTTGAGTCTGTAATCGTTTGGTTTTTTTCTAAATGTTTTAAGGTAGCAAAAATTATAGTTTTTTGATAAAGCGTCTGAACATCCATACAATTTGTGTAGCTTTATTAAACTTTGCTTTTCAGTGCCTCAGCATTAATGTCGCTGTGAGAAACATCATAAACCGCTTTTCCATTTCTTATTAAAATAAGTTGTGGAGATTCATGATAGACATTAAACTTGCTTGCGATTTCGTTAGAAACATCACGGTGAGCAATTAAATCCAGAAAGTAGGCATCAACTGTCTCATTTAAATCGTAATCACGTTCAAATTGTTTCAAAGCCATACGGCTAATGCTGCATCTTGTACTGTGTTTAAATATTACAACAGGTTTTTCATTCGAAAGGGCTTCGATTTCCATTAACTGTGCTACATCTGTTAGTTCAGTCCAATTTACATTGCTTTTTGGTGCATCTGCATTGTCTGAACTTCCGAAAAGTGAATTAAAAAAACTCATATTTGTCTGTTTTTATGACGATTTGACATTGTAAAATGATAAAAATCATCTTTTAAGTGTCATTTTGTCTTTATTTTTACTGTGGAATATAATTTGAATATTGGAGAACAAAGTTAGAGCATTTGAATGAAAAATTTAATCCAATAAATCGTAATTTTAATGGTATCGAACTTAATCACTGAAAATCAACTATAAAACGTATACATATGAACATAAATAAATTTACTATAAAATCGCAGGAAGCCATTCAGCTTTCACAGCAGCTCGCCCAGCGTAACGGACAGCAGCAAATAGAAAACGAACACATTTTTAAGGCTATTTTTGAAGTAGACGAAAATGTAGCACCGTTTATTTTGAAAAAACTGAACGTCAATGTTCCGTTGTTTCTGCAAATATTAGACAGTACCATTCAAAGCTTTCCTAAAGTTTCGGGAGGAGATATTTTACTTTCCAGAGATGCGAATAAAGCATTGAATGAAGCCGAAATTATTGCCCAGAAAATGAACGACGAATATGTTTCTGTCGAACATTTAATTCTGGCCATTTTCGATTCAAAAAGCAAAGTTTCTCAAATTTTAAAAGATCAGGGCGTTACCGGAAAAGGACTTAAAGCAGCAATTGAAGAGCTTCGTAAAGGAGAAAGAGTAACATCAGCTTCCGCTGAAGAAACCTATAATTCTTTAAATAAATATGCTAAAAACCTAAACGAGTTAGCCCGTACCGGAAAACTGGATCCTGTAATTGGCCGTGACGAAGAAATTCGACGTGTGCTGCAAATTTTGACTCGCCGAACAAAAAACAACCCAATGCTAGTTGGTGAACCGGGAGTTGGTAAAACCGCTATTGCAGAAGGTCTGGCGCACAGAATTGTAGATGGTGATGTACCTGAAAATCTAAAAGATAAAATCGTTTTCTCACTAGATATGGGAGCGCTCATCGCCGGTGCAAAATTTAAAGGAGAATTTGAAGAACGTTTAAAATCTGTCGTAAAAGAAGTTACTGCCGCCGAAGGTGATATCGTTTTATTTATTGACGAAATTCATACGCTTGTAGGAGCGGGTGGAGGAGAAGGCGCAATGGATGCTGCCAACATCTTAAAACCGGCTTTGGCTCGTGGGGAACTGAGAGCTATTGGAGCAACGACTTTAGATGAATATCAAAAATATTTTGAGAAAGATAAAGCGTTAGAAAGACGTTTCCAGAAAGTTCTGATAGATGAGCCTGATACCGAAAGTGCGATTTCTATTTTACGTGGAATTAAAGAGAAATATGAAACGCATCATAAAGTTCAAATCAAAGACGAAGCCATTATTGCAGCAGTTGAGCTTTCGCAACGCTATATTACCAACCGTTTTTTACCGGACAAAGCGATTGATTTAATGGACGAAGCAGCTTCTAAACTGCGTATGGAAATCAATTCAAAACCAGAAGAACTAGATGTCTTAGATCGTAAAATAATGCAGCTGGAGATTGAGATTGAAGCCATTAAACGCGAAAAAGAAGAAAGCAAACTAAAGATTCTTCACATGGAGTTGGCGAACTTAAAAGAAGAACGCAACGAAATTTATGTAAAATGGAAATCTGAAAAAGATGTTGTTGACGGAATCCAGGCTGTAAAACAAGAAATAGAAGATTTTAAATACGAAGCCGAACGTGCAGAACGCGATGGCGATTACGGAAAAGTAGCCGAAATTCGTTACGGAAAGATAAAAGAAGCGCAGGAAAGACTAGACGTTTTACAAAAGCAATTGCAGGAATATCAGTCTGGTAATTCTTTGATTAAAGAAGAAGTAACCCGCGAAGATATTGCAGAAGTTGTCGCTAAATGGACGGGAATTCCGGTCATGAAAATGCTTCAGACCGAAAGAGAAAAACTATTGCATCTTGAAGACGAATTGCACAAACGTGTAGTAGGGCAGGAAGAAGCCATTGAAGCCGTGAGTGATGCCGTTCGAAGAAGCAGAGCCGGTTTGCAGGATATGAAAAAACCGGTTGGAACTTTCTTATTCTTAGGAACCACCGGAGTAGGTAAAACAGAGCTGGCAAAAGCATTGGCCGAATATCTGTTTGATGATGAAAATGCCATGACCCGTATCGATATGAGTGAATATCAGGAACGCCATAGTGTGAGCCGCTTGGTGGGTGCGCCTCCTGGATATGTAGGGTATGATGAAGGAGGTCAGTTGACAGAAGCTGTTCGTAGAAAACCGTATTCTGTAATTTTATTAGATGAGATCGAAAAAGCACATCCGGATACATTCAATATTCTATTGCAGGTTTTGGATGAAGGTCGTCTAACAGATAATAAAGGTCGTTTGGCAGATTTTAAAAACACCATCATCATCATGACATCCAATATGGGAAGTCAGATCATACAAGATAAATTTGAGAATCTAAAAGGTGGTATAGATGCAGCGACAGAAGCGGCAAAAACCGAAGTTTTAGGCTTGTTAAAACAAACCGTTCGTCCAGAATTTATAAACCGTATCGACGAAATTGTAATGTTTACGCCGCTAACGGTAGATAACATTGCGAGAATTGTGAGTTTGCAGCTTAAAAGTGTTACAAAAATGCTGGCTTTACAAGGAATTACTATGGATGCAACTCCAGAAGCGATCAAATATTTATCAGACAAAGGTTATGATCCTCAGTTTGGAGCAAGACCGGTAAAACGTGTTGTACAAAGAGAAGTGCTGAACCAGCTATCAAAAGAAATTCTGGCTGGCAAGATTACAACTGACAGTATTATTTTAATTGATGCTTTTGATGGACAATTGGTTTTTAGAAATCAAACCCATATTGAGTAATAATTTTATTTGCCAAAGCACATAAATATTTTAGAGACACCAATAGCAATATTGGTGTTTTTTTTGCATAAAGGTAAAGCCGTAAATCATGAAACTTTTTTCAAAAGTAATATAAGGAAATCCTATGTTAAAATTTTGACCTTTACATAACGATAATTGGTTTTTGATCAATTACATACAAATAATTAATAATAAAAATAAATAACCATGAACAACATTTTTAGAGGATTACTAGCAGGTTACGGAGCAAAAAAATTAGGAGGAGGATGTTTTGGAACAATCTTCGTTTTCATAATAATTTGGGTTCTCTTAGGACAATGCAGTTAATTTTTAGAAAAAAAATCGGCAAAAAATTCTTAGATTAGCGCCGATAAATAATCAAACTAGTGATTAAAATTGAGCTCTAAAAGCCAACTAATTACAAAGTTTTCTAAACAAATAAAATTATAATGGCATCAGGTTTCTTTGTATTATTAGATGATATCGCAGCAATTATGGACGATGTTGCAGTTATGAGCAAAATTGCTGCAAAAAAAACAGCAGGTATTTTGGGAGATGATTTAGCTGTAAATGCCGAAAAAGCATCCGGATTTGCTTCATCTCGAGAATTGCCGGTATTGTGGGCAATCAGTAAAGGTTCTATCCTTAATAAAATAATTATTTTACCCATTGCTTTTTTATTAAGCGCCTTTTTACCAACCGCTATTATTGTCATTTTGGTACTTGGCGGACTTTTTCTGGCCTACGAAGGAGCCGAAAAAATTTACGAATTCATTTTTCCGCATAAACACGAAGAATCTGATGGAATAACGGCAGAGAATTTAACAGAAGAACAAATTTTAGAAGTCGAAAAAGGTAAAATAAAATCGGCAATTGTGACTGATTTTATACTATCTGTCGAAATTGTAATTATAGCTCTCGGAACTGTTATAGGAAAGCCAATCGGCCAACAAATAATCGTAACCTCTATCATTGCCTTAATTGCAACAATAGGTGTGTACGGAATTGTAGCACTAATTGTTAGAATGGATGAAGCTGGTTATAAGCTTATTAAATTCAGTAAAAATGAAAAAAGCATTTCAAAATTTATTGGTAATATTCTGGTAAAAGCACTTCCGCTTGTGATCAAAGCTTTAACGGTTATCGGAACCATTGCCTTACTTTTAGTTGCCGGAGGTATCTTCGTACATTATATTCCGTTCTTTCATCATATAGTTCCAACAATCAAGCTGCCTTCCATTTTAAAAGAATTTGTAATCGGACTAGTATTAGGTCTAATAGTTTTAGGAATAGTAAATGTGTTTAAAAAGATATTCAAGAAAAAATAGCTTTAAAAAACGAAATGAAATATAACACTAGTCCAAAGGCTGGTGTTTTTTTTTGGAGCAGAACGAATCGTTTTATAAGACCAAAAGTCCCGTTATCCACTATATCTTTTTCTGTCTAAAGGAGCCAGAAAAATGATGCCGTTCCTACCGGGGCTATACTAAAAATTTAATTTTTATAAGAAATAACTGTTAGAGTTTGCTTTTTTTTATTAGAATAAAATGTTCATTTATAGTTGTTTAATGAATCTGTAAAATTATTTAACAAATGATCAAAGCAACCAAAGCAACCCATTTCCATCTTCATAGTAATTAACAATTAATTATTATTTTATATGAAAAGTTTTAGATTAAAATCAGTTTTAGTAGTATTATTTTTAGCAACAGTTTTTGTATCGTGCGACAGTGATGACGATAAGAATATTGATAACGAAACTACAAAAGTTGCCATGGTAACAGAAGTAAAAGGTCCTGCAACAGGAAAAGTAAATGAAGAATTAAGTTACGAAGTAACTTTTGCGGTAGACAATGGCTGTGGAGAATTCAATAAAATTAGCGATGTAACAATTGGCGCAGTTAAAGGATTGCAAGTTGAAGCAATATACAAATCTGGTCCTTGTACACAAGCTATCGAGTATAAAAAAACAGTTTACAAATTTAAATCGGCTACCAAAGGAACTTTCGAAATTAAATTCAAAAAATCAGAAACCGAATTTAATGTAACAAAAGTTATTATTGAGTAACCATTTAATCGGCATGTTTATATTAAAACCATTTTACAAAGATTGATTTAAATTGATGTAGGATGGTTTTGTTTGTATTTAGTATATATCTAATTTAAATTATCAAAATCAATCCATAACTTTGGTATATATTATTAAAGAATAGCAATATGGGAGCATTAGAATTAAGAGATAGTGTTTTGCATTATATCAACACTGCGGATGAGCGTCTTTTAAAAGTTGTAAAGGCAGTTATTGAAACTTATCATGAAGAAGAATAGTTGCTTTTTCAGTTGATGGAAAACCTATTGCCAGAGCAGTTTATAAAGCAGAACTGGCAAAAGCGGAATTAGAAATTAAAAATGGAAACGTAATTTCGCAAGAAGATTTAGAAATTGAATCTGAGAATTGGTAATATCACAAATTAAAAAAATTATTTGGATTGATACAGCCCAAAAACAATTAAAGACCATTTTTAATTATTATAAGGAAAAGTCACTTCAGGAGCTGCTAATTTAAAAAATGATGTTCTAGAAATAACTAAAAAGATTCATTTTCCTGAACAATATCAGAGCGATGAAATCGAACCAGAGTATAGAAGAATCATAGTAAGAGATTTAAAATTATTATATAAGGCAAAAGATGATATTATTTATATCCTAAAAATATTTTCAATTAAACGCGACCCAAATTCACAATTATAAAAAAGAGCTATATAGCTCTTTTCTCATTTTATCTCAAAATTGATTTCTATTGCCATTCCTCCAAAAATTACTATTTTTGCACTCTAAATTTTATGTCATGTCGAAAAGAAAATATAAAATAGCCGTAGTTCAGTTGAATCTGAATGACGTTGCCGAAAATAATCTTAAAAAATGTATCAGTTGGGTAAGAGATGCTGCTAATAAAGGGGCAGAAGTTATTTTGCTTCCTGAATTATATAGCAGTCATTATTTTTGCCAAAGTGAAGATGTAGATAATTTTGCATTAGCAGAGCCACTTTACAGCACTTCATTTATTGCTTTTAGCGAATTGGCAAAAGAGCTGGGCGTGGTAATAATTGTTCCTTTCTTTGAGAAAAGAATGGCAGGTATCTATCACAATAGTGCGTATATTATTGATACAGATGGTACAGAAGCTGGTTTGTACCGTAAAATGCACATTCCGGACGATCCACACTTTTATGAAAAATTCTATTTTACACCAGGTGATTTAGGTTTTCAGGCAATTGAAACTAAAAAAGGTACGGTTGGAACTTTAATTTGTTGGGATCAATGGTATCCTGAAGCTGCCCGTATTACGGCTTTAAAAGGTGCCGAAGTTTTATTTTATCCAACAGCAATTGGATGGCATCCAAAAGAAAAAGAACAATACGGAGAAAACCAGTACGGAGCATGGATGAATGTAATGAAAGGTCATGCTGTTGCAAATGGTGTTTTTGTAGCTGCTGCAAACAGAATTGGTCTTGAACAATATATTGATGGAACTGACGGAATTCAATTTTGGGGAGCTTCATTTATTGCAGGGCCGCAAGGAGAAATTTTAGCTCAGGCTTCACACGATCAGGAAGAAATTTTAATTGCTGAGGTCGATTTAGATTTACAGGAAAATGTGCGTCAAAACTGGCCGTTCTTCAGAGACAGAAGAATCGATGCTTTTGGTGATATTACAAAAAGAGCAATAGATAAATAAATCATTTATCTTTTAATATAAAAAAGGACAAAGTATCACTACTTTGTCCTTTTTATTTGCAACAAAAAAAATGCGGTTTCAATTTTGAAACCGCATTTTCTATATAATATTCCTCAGAATTATTTTACCTGGAAAGTAACTCTTCTCACGATTTGACGTGCTTCTTTAGAATTTTTGTTCACAGAAGTATCTTCACCGTTAGCAATTACATTCAATCTTGAAGCATCAATTCCAGCATTTGTAGCTACGTTTTTAACAGCTTCAGCTCTTTTTCTAGATAATTCAGTGTTATAACTTGTATTTCCAATTTCGTCAGCATATCCAATGATGTCTGCAGATTTTCCTGGATTATTTTTCAAGTATTTCACTAAGAAATCAACACCAGATAAAGAAGCATTTGTTGGTTTAGATGAGTTGAAATCAAAGTATACATTTACATATCCTCCGTTAATCAATTCTTCAACAGTACTGTTTGTAGCACCTTTACCGTTTTGTCCGTAAGTTTTTTCTAAGTAGCTTTCTAACTCATCTGGTACACCATTTTGATTGTTATCAATAGATTGTCCTTTTGTATTAACAGCAACTCCAGAAACAGTGTTAGGCTCTAAATCGTATAAATCAGCAACACCATCTTTGTCTGTATCTAAAAGACCAGTTTCGATTACGTCCACTCTTTTTTCCAATTCTCCAATTCTGTCCTCTTCACCAACCCAGTCAGCATGTTTTTCGTTTTTACCCAGGTAGAAAGTCAAACCAACAGAAGCATTTAATAAAACTCCGTCAAATGAACCGGTAGTAGTGTTACCCATTCCGTCAAAGTTCCAGTTTTGTCTTCCGTTAACAATTCCTGTAAGGTCACCTGTTAAGGCTACTCTGTTACTTAATTTGATTTGTCCTGTTAAACCAAGAATTCCATGTCCCATGTAATCTTGTCCACCCGGACCTGTTTCAGTACTAATTTGTGAAACTCCAAAACCACCATGTGCCAAAATACCAATTGTATTTGTCCAAGTCTCAAAATTTAAGGCTCTACCAATGTTTACAACACCTTGCAAACTTGCTCTAACAGATCTGCTTTCGAATTCAGGAGTGTCATCGCGCTCTGTAAATTGGTCATAACCAACATCTAATTTAACACCAAATTTTGGGCTAAACATATATCTTACACCTAAATCAGCATGAAATGGATTTAAAGTTGCAGTAGAATAACCAGGAGTAATTGCTCTGGTTGGTTTGTTCACACCACCATTTAATTCTACAGACCATTTGTTGTATTGAGGTTGATCAGCAACTGGTGTTGCAGATGTTGTTGCCATATTTTGTGCGCTTGCAGCAAATGTCAGTAGTAAAAGTGATAAGGAAGCTAATTTCTTTTTCATGATATCAAATAATTTAATTTTGGTTTTTATTTTAAACTCTTGGCAAAAGTATAGCGCATGTTTTTAATTGAGTTCTATTTGCTCTTACATAATTCCCACTAATTAACTTATTATTCTGTAAATCAGTTAAAGAAAATAAAATTTTATAGCAAAAAAAAGGGCTAAATGTAATATTTAGCCCTTTCCGGTTTGTAAATGTGAAAGTTATTTTAAATCTGGTTGGTATATTTTTACGGTTCCGTCTCCTTCACTGCTGACTACTAAAAGACTTCTTTTTGTTGGACTTTTAGAAGCAGGAATAAATAAAATGCCCTCTGGCGCATCACCGGTTTTAACCGTCTGCAAGTATTGAGGAGAAGCAGGATTGGTTAAATCATAAGTCATAAAAGCATCTGATCTTTCTAAGCCAACAAACAAAATATTTTGTGCGCCCATTTTTACAGCCACTACAGCTTCTGGCTCAGAACCTTTGTCATCACTTCGTTTGTCATCATAAGTACCTAGTTCCTGTGCTTTTTTGTCGGCCTCGTTTTTACTGTCGTAAACTATTTTTCCCGTATTGCCATTCCAGATAGAAAAAGAACGGGCTCCAAAAGCAATCATTTCATCGAGATCGCCATCACCATCTGTATCACCCATATCAGCAACAAGATTCAGTCTTCCTAAAGCAGCGTCTAGTTTTAGAGCAGCAGCATCAGGAAAAACTGTAGCGTCCAATGTCATATTCTTCATTCTTTTAATATCAGTATAAGCAGCATATTCTCGTGCGTCACCTTCATTGGCGGTAACAAAGTACGGAACATTGTTCGAAGAAAAATGACTAATTCCATCCGGCATAAACATTCCTTTTACTTTCCAGGGGCTAAAAGTAACTTTATTGTCGTCACTTACATCAATCGCATTATCAGCCGTATTAAAATCTTTAAAACCTAAAGGATAAATTGCAGTAATTGTTTTTGAAGTTAAGTCTATTTTTGCAACCCCGTTATTTTCCTGCAAAGTAACCCATGCTATTTTAGAATCATCAGAAATCGTTACATATTCCGGCTCAATATCCTGAGCAAAGCTTTTTGCAAATTTCGAAACTCGAAATCCATCTTTTATTAAATTAGCAGCCTGTCCGCTAAATGAGGTAAAATCTAAAGTAGTTACCGTGTAATTATTAGTAACCTCAATTATAGAAATTGTTCCATTCGGATCTTGAGAATAATCTGTATTAGGTTCTCCTTCATTAGCCGTCATAATATATTTTCCGTCAGGAGAAAAAGTGACCATATCCGGCAACGCACCAACTGTAATTTGTTTAATCAAACTATAATCAGTCGTATTAAAAACTACTACTTTTCCATTTCCTTGTTTGTTTATTGTTGATTCTAAAGCAACTGCCAATTTTCCATCAAAAACAGCCACACTATTCGAAGCGCCTTCATAAGGGGTCAAATCAATTTTGCCAATTTTAGCTGGTTTTGTCGGATCAGTCAAATCAATGACATCAATTTGATTGGTTCCGCTATTGTTTACTGTAAAAAGTTTTTTTGTTTTCTCGTCGTAAGCCGTAATTTCTGCAGCTCCTTCACCGCCAACAGTAATAGAACCAATTTCTTTGAAGCTTCCGGGGTTTTCATTTATTAGAACTTCAGGTTCTGTTGTTGGGTTTTCATCATTATTACAACTTACCATGATGGATAAAGCTGCTAACAGTGAAATTGTTATTTTTTTCATTTTGGTGCTTTTTAGTTTTGCCAAAAGTAATTAGCAGATTCCGTGTGCATATTAAGGCTGTATTATTTAATCTTTAACTTAATTTTTGCAGGATATTTAGGGTTGAATTTTAATTTGATGTAATTGTGGTATTTTATTATCCTCTCGAATGATTATCTTTGTACTCTTTAAATTTAGAACCTCTTTATGTCAACAAATAATAGAAGATTTCCAGCAGAATGGGAAAAACAACAAGGAATCGTGTTGTGTTTTCCGCATAATGGTAACGACTGGCCGGGAAAATACGATGCCGTTCAATGGGCATTTGTGGAATTTATAAAAAAAGTAGCCACTTTTGAAACTGTTTTTTTGGTCGTAGCCGATGAAAAACTAAAAGAAAAAGTAGCAGAAATGCTAGAAAGAGCGCGTGTAAATATTACGAATGTTTCTTTTATCATTCATAAAACCAACAGAAGCTGGATGCGCGATTCGGGTCCAATTATTGTAAAAAATGGTTCGAAAAGAGAAGCCCTGAATTTCAACTTTAACGGTTGGGCAAAATATAAAAACTACCAATTAGATAAATTTGTTCCGGGTAAGATCGCTGATTTTATTGATGTTCCCTTAACACAAGTTATGTACAAAGGAAAACCGGTAATTGTAGAAGGCGGCGCCATTGATGTAAATGGAAAAGGAACTTTACTGACATCTGAAGAATGTTTGATGCATCCTACGATTCAGGTTAGAAATACTGGTTTTACAAAAGAAGATTACGAAGCTGTTTTTAAGGAATATCTTGGAGTAACTAATGTAATTTGGCTGGGAGATGGAATAGAAGGAGATGATACTCACGGACATATCGATGACTTATGCCGATTTGTAAACGAAGATACCATTGTAACCATTGTTGAAACAGATAAAAATGATGCCAATTACAAGCCTTTACAAGACAATTTAAAACGCTTACAAAACGCAAAACTAGAAGACGGAAAATCGCCAACAATTGTAGCATTGCCAATGCCAAAACGCGTAGATTTTGAAGATTTAAGATTACCGGCAAGTTATGCCAATTTCTTGATTCTGAATAATTGTGTTTTAGTTCCAACGTTTAACGACAGCAATGATAGAGTTGCCTTAAATATACTTTCAGAATGTTTTCCTGACAGAGAAGTAATAGGAATAAGCTGTATCGATTTTATCTGGGGATTCGGAACATTGCATTGTTTGAGCCAGCAGATCCCGGCTTAAATTTAAATAATAATTGTAAGCTATTAAATACGATGTATTTAAAATTAATCTATTCAATAGCATCCTTCGTGAGCTGGAGATGAAATTAATCGATTACTAAGGCTTTAGTCAAATACTAGTTTTGGCTAAAGCCTTTTTTAATACAGTAATAATACCTCCGGCAAAAGCAGGCGACAATGCAAAAAAAGATCCTGATTTTATTGACATATACTTAACAGACGGACTACCTGGCTTACCGACAACATTCTTAAATTTGTGCGTTCAACAATGCAGCAATGCAGATTTAATTTTACAATGAAAAAACTATTTTTTATCCTTTCGCTGCTTTCTTATAGCGCTCTTTTCTCTCAGTCAGATTTACAAAACAAACCTGAACTTACATTTGCGACCTACAATGTAAGTATGGAATCTGAGAATTATTTCCCCAGAGGTACAAAGGGAAATTCAGAGCAGGTATTGATCAAGGAACTCCAGTCAGGAAATAATGTTCAAATTAGAAATATAGCCCAGATTATTCAGACGGTAAGGCCGGACGTTATTTTATTGAACGAATTCGATTATATTAAAAATACTAAACTTGGCGTAAAGGCGTTTATTAAAAAATATTTAAAAGTTAGTCAGGGTGGAGCAACGCCCATTGATTATCCTTATTACTATTACTCAACCGTGAATACCGGCCAGCAAAGCCCTTACGATTTGAACAATGACGGTAATTTTGAAAAATTTGGAAGTGATGCTTGGGGATTTGGGATGTACCCCGGTCAATATGCAATGGTGATTTTATCAAAATACCCTATTGATGTTAGCGCGGTTCGCACATTTCAACATTTTAAATGGAAGGATATGCCGGGAGCATTGCTTACTAAAAAGCCAGATGGGTCAGATTGGTATAGCAAGGAGGCATGGGCTCAATTTCCACTGTCTTCTAAATCTCACTGGGACGTTCCGGTTAAGATTGGCTACAAAACAATTCATATTTTAGCCAGTCATCCTACTCCGCCTTCTTTTGATGGTGCCGAAGATCGTAATGGAAAAAGAAATCATGATGAAATCCGATTTTGGAGTGACTACATTTCAGACGATTCTGCTTCATATATTTACGATGATAAAGGTGTAAAAGGTGGTTTGCCCGCTAATTCTCAGTTTGTTTTATTGGGTGATCAAAACGCTTCACCGGTTGAAGGAAACGCAATCCGGGAAGGTATTAAGTCATTACTGGACCATCCGAAAATTAACTCAGAACCTGCACCTGCAAGTAAAGGTGGTGCTGAATACAGTCCTGAAAATGCTTTTGGAATTAACCATACTGCCTTTTGGAGAATGCGCGCCGACTATGTACTGCCTTCCAAACTAGGATTTAAGGTTGTAAATAGCGGTGTGTTCTGGCCTGCAAAAGGTGAGCCAATGTCTGAATTGGTTGAGAAAAGAGAATCAAGTTCAGATCATCGTTTAGTTTGGGTGAAAGTGGTTTTGGAGTAAATTACATTTCTTAAGATCAGCTGGGAAAAGATCTTTTTAATCATTTAATAGGTAACAAAAAACCAGACATAAAAAATCTCGAAAGTGATTTCGAGATTTTTTATTTATTCTGCTATTTTATTTTCTCTTCATGGTCTGATAAAAGGAGGTAATAACTGACTGCAAACCTCACCAAAACCAAGTCTTACTTCAGCATTTTCGCAGAAGCCACGCATGATTACAGTATCATTGTCTTCGATAAATTTACGTTCGGTACCATCTTTTAATTTAATCGGATTTTTTCCTCCCCAGGTTAATTCAAGCATTGAACCAAAACTATCCGGAGTTGGACCAGAAATAGTTCCTGAACCCATCATATCGCCAGAATTTACACGACATCCGTTTGAGGTATGATGTGCCAATTGCTGTGCCATAGACCAATATAAATATTTGAAATTAGATTTCGAAACAATAGTTTCTTCCTGATCTTCCGGCTGAATTGAAACTTCTAAATGTATATCAAAAGCTTTTTTGCCTTTTGTTTGTAAATAAGGCAGGGGAGAAGGATCTTGTTTAGGTCCTTTGGTTCTAAAAGGTTCCAAAGCATCCATTGTTACGATCCACGGAGAAATTGAAGTGGCAAAGTTTTTGGCCAGGAAAGGCCCAAGAGGCACATATTCCCATTTCTGAATGTCACGCGCGCTCCAGTCATTCAATAAAACCATTCCGAAAATATAATCTTCGGCTTCATATGTTGGGATATTTTCTCCCATTATATTGACATCAGTAGTAATAAAGGCAGTTTCCAACTCGAAATCTACCAAACGAGACGGACCAAAAACAGGATATTTTTCGCCTGCAGGCAACGTTTGCCCCATTGGTCTGTGTACCGGAATTCCTGAAGGAACGATAGTAGAACTTCTGCCATGGTATCCAACCGGAATGTGCAGCCAGTTTGGTAAAAGAGCATTTTCCGGATCACGGAACATTTTGCCTACATTCGTAGCGTGCTCTTTGCTCGAGTAAAAGTCAGTATAATCACCAATTAAAACCGGCAATTGCATTTCGACATCATCAATTTTAAAAATAACAATATCCCGATCTTTTGTTGAATCTCTAAGTTGCGGATTTGTTTCGTCGAAAATATCAGCGATACGGTTTCGAACTAAGCGCCATGTTTTTTTTCCATCAGAAATAAAATCATTAAGCGTGTCCTGCATAAACATATCATCGGTTAAATCTATTCCTTCAAAATAGTTTAATTGTTGTAAAGCCCCTAAATCTATAGCGTAATCGCCAATTCTTGTTCCTACTGTAACGACATTTTCTTTAGTAAGAAATACACCGAAAGGAATATTCTGAATAGGGAAGTCACTACTTGCTGGTACTTCTAACCATGATTTTCTTTTGGTATCGTTGGCGGTTATTGGCATGTGAATGTTAATTATTTGTTGAAAAATTCTATGTCAAATATATCATAATCTAACAGTTTCACAAACGTTTTTTTGTATTTTTGCAGGAAATTAACGAAAAACGAAAAAATGCAACGCGACGAACAAATTTTTGACCTTATACTAGAGGAACAAGACAGACAAATTCACGGACTAGAACTTATTGCTTCTGAGAATTTTGTAAGTGACGAAGTAATGGAAGCAGCTGGTTCTGTTTTAACTAACAAATATGCTGAGGGATATCCTGGCAAAAGATACTACGGCGGTTGCGAAGTAGTTGACGTTATTGAGCAAATCGCTATCGACAGAGCAAAAGAATTATTTGGCGCTGAATACGCAAACGTACAGCCTCACTCTGGTTCTCAGGCCAATACTGCAGTTTACCATGCATGTTTAAATCCTGGTGATACTATTTTAGGTTTTGATTTATCTCACGGTGGTCACTTAACTCACGGATCTCCGGTAAACTTTTCAGGACGTTTATACCGTCCGGTTTTTTACGGTGTAGATGCAGAAACAGGTCGTTTGGATTATGATAAAATTCAGGAAATCGCAACTAAAGAACAACCAAAACTAATCATCGCGGGAGCATCTGCTTATTCTCGTGATATGGATTTTGAGCGTTTCAGAAAAATTGCTGACAGCGTAGGTGCCATTTTGTTTGCAGATATTTCGCATCCTGCAGGTCTTATAGCCAAAGGATTGATGAATGACCCAATTCCACATTGTCATATTGTTTCTACAACAACACACAAAACTTTGCGTGGACCACGTGGAGGTTTGATTTTGATGGGGAAAGATTTTGAAAACCCACAAGGTTTGAAAACTCCAAAAGGAGAAATCAGAATGATGTCATCTTTATTAGATCTTGCTGTTTTTCCTGGAAATCAAGGCGGACCTTTAATGCACATTATCGCTGCTAAAGCAGTTGCCTTTGGTGAAGCGCTTAAAGATGAGTTCTTTACATATGCTATGCAATTGCAAAAAAATGCAAATGCTATGGCAGATGCTTTTGTAAAAAGAGGATATAAAATTATTTCTGGCGGAACAGATAATCACATGATGCTAATTGACTTAAGAAATAAAAATATTTCTGGTAAAGAAGCAGAAAATGCATTAGTAAAAGCAGAAATTACAGTAAATAAAAACATGGTTCCGTTTGATGACAAATCACCATTTGTAACTTCTGGAATTCGTGTAGGAACAGCTGCAATCACAACTCGTGGTTTAGTTGAAGAAGATATGGAAACTATCGTAGCTTTAATCGACAGAGTATTGGCTGACCACACAAACGAAGCCGTTATCGAAGAAGTAGCAAACGAAGTAAACGAAATGATGAGCGAAAGACCAATTTTCGTGTACTAAAAAATAAAATTTGAAACTTAATTGTTTCAGGTTTCAGGTTTCAAGTTTAAAGTTTTGTGACGCGTATAGAACGTAGAACTGAACTTTAAACTTTTTTCGTTCCTAAAAGAACCTGAAACAAAGAAAACCTGAAACAAAATAAACAAGAAGATTATGGGCGTACTAAGATTACAATTGCCAACTGACCCGAGATGGGTTAATATCGTAGAAAAAAACATCGAAGAAATATTGACAGATCACGCATGGTGTGAGCAAAAAGCAGCAACAAACGCGATTACAATAATTACTAATAACTCTGAACATCAGGATTTGGTGAAGGATTTATTGGCTTTAGCCAAAGAAGAAATTGATCATTTTGAGCAGGTTCATAATATTATTATCAAAAGAGGATTGAAATTAGGCCGCGAACGAAAAGACGATTACGTAAACGAGTTGTATTTATATATGAAGAAAAGCGGAGACGGGAGCCGGGTTTCAGGTCTTGTGGAAAGATTGCTTTTCTCCGCCATGATCGAAGCCAGAAGCTGTGAACGTTTTAAAGTTTTATCTGAAAATATTCAGGATGAAGAATTAGCTGTTTTCTATAGAGAATTGATGGAAAGCGAAGCCGGACATTATACAACTTTCATCACATACGCCAGAAAATACGGAGTTGGAATCGACGTTGAAAAACGCTGGAGAGAATGGCTGGCTTATGAAGAGTCAATCATCACCAACTACGGAAAAGGCGAAACGATTCATGGATAGAAAAAATTTGCTTCAAGTTTTTAAAAAGTTTCAAGTTTCAGGTTTGTCACGTTGAGCGAAGTCGAAACGCGCTCCAATTAAAAACTTGGTGAACCTCCGTGCAATCTTTGTGAATCTCTGCGAAACTTTAAAATAAAAATCCGTATAAAATCCGCGTCTTCGCATAGCGAACCCGCGTCATCCGCGTACCATAATTAACCACAAAGTTTTCAATAATCTAAAGTCTAAAATCCACAATCTAAAATCAAAAATTCCTATATTTGAAAGTAACCAAACTTCAAACTCATGAGAATAGAGACGGAACTTAAATTAGGATTTAAAGATGTAATGATTCGCCCAAAAAGATCAACGCTAAAAAGCCGATCAGAAGTTTCTTTAGAACGAAATTTTAAATTTTTGCACAGCACTACAATCTGGACCGGAATTCCGATTATGGCAGCAAATATGGATACCGTTGGTACTTTTGAAATGGCAGAAGTTTTGGCAAAAGAAAAACTTTTTACAGCCATTCATAAGCATTATACTTCAGCAGAATGGAAAGCTTTTTTATCGAAAGTTGAACCTGATTTCTACAATTATATTGCCATTAGTACCGGAACAGGACAAGAAGATTTTGCGAAAATTGGTCAAATTATAAAAGAGAATCCTTTATTAAAGTTTATTTGTATTGACGTAGCCAATGGCTATTCAGAACACTTTGTTCAGTTTTTAAAGCAAACGAGAAAGCAATATCCGGATAAAGTTATCATTGCCGGTAATGTTGTAACCGGCGAAATGGTCGAAGAATTACTTTTGGCCGGAGCCGATATTGTAAAAGTGGGCATAGGCCCCGGTTCTGTTTGTACAACACGTGTAAAAACAGGAGTAGGTTATCCGCAGCTTTCAGCCATTATAGAATGCGCCGATGCTGCCCATGGTTTAGGCGGACACATAATAAGTGATGGCGGCTGCAGTACTCCGGGCGATGTGGCCAAAGCTTTTGGCGCAGGATCTGATTTTGTAATGTTGGGCGGAATGTTGGCCGGACATACAGAAAGCGGTGGAGAATTGATTGAAATTGATGGCGAAAAATTCAAACAATTCTACGGTATGAGTTCGACAACCGCAATGGACAAACACGTTGGTGGCGTTGCTGAATACAGAGCAAGCGAAGGAAAGACCGTTCAGGTACCTTTTAAAGGTAATGTTATAAGTACCGTTTTAGATATTTTGGGTGGTTTAAGAAGTACTTGTACCTACGTTGGTGCCTCAAAATTAAAAGAATTGACCAAACGAACAACTTTCATCCGCGTAAGCGAGCAGGAAAATCAAATTTTTAGCAAATAATAAAAAGCATTTTGACACAATATACGATTACAATTTCAGAAGCAGGTTTAAATGACATCAATACGATTCAAAAAATTACAAATAGTACCTGGCCCATTACGTACGGTGAAATTCTATCAAAAGAACAACTAAAGTATATGCTGGATCTTTTTTACTCCGATGAAGCTCTAACAAGGCAAATTGAGAGTAAAGAACAAATGTTTTATTTAATTTCAGATTCAGAATCAACCATTGGCTTTATCGGAATTGAACATCATTACAACAGCGAGCCGGTAACCAAAATTCATAAAATATATCTTTTGCCAGAAACTCAGGGAAAAGGTTATGGTAAACAGGTTTTTGATTTTATTGAAAAATTAGCTTTAGAAAATAAGGCAAAAGCACTGTTATTAAATGTAAATCGTTACAATACAGCGCTGAATTTCTATAAAAAATTGGGCTTTGAAATCATAGAAGAAGTGAACATAGAAATTGGGAACGGGTATTTGATGGAAGATTATGTGATGGGTAAAGAAATTTAATCTTTTTACTGTATCATTTGTATCTCGTGAATTTTCGCAAGTAAAATTTTTTCATTTTAATTAATAGATAACTCTATCTATTTTTATATCTTTGATTCCAAAAGACAACATGGCTAAGAAAGGTACTGTAAAAGAGCGAATACTAGATACAGCATCCCGATTGTTTTATCATCAGGGATTTAATAGTACAGGGATAAATCAGATAATTGCTGAAGCGGGTATTGCGATTGGTTCACTTTACAAACATTATAACTCTAAAACTGATTTGTTGTATCATTATCTTGAGCAACAGGAAATGGACTATTTTGCTAATTTGGATGACTATTTGCAAAAGGAAACGAAACCTTTGCAAAAACTTCTTAAACTAATCGATTATCGTATCAAATTACAGCAAGAAGCAAATTATTCCGGATGTCATTTTATAAAAGTCAATGCTGAAATTGGACGAGATGATAAAAAAATCGAGCAACTTATTACCAATCATAAACAACGTCAGCGAGATTATATAGCAGCTTTAGTTACTGAAATTAGCGCTGATCAAAAACTTCCTTTCGAAAGTAATATTGTAGTAAGCACAATCTTTTTGATGATAGAAGGTGCTGTAGTAACTGCAAGCATTCAGGGAAATACAAATGACCTTAATAATGTAAAAAATAACATCAAGCAGCTTTTCTAATTTTTTTTAATTAAAAATAGATAGATTGTTCTATATAAAATGAAGAATATAAAAAACATTGCACTGCTGGTGCTTTTATTGGCACATTTGCTTACTATTCTGGATATTTTTATTGTCAATATTGCCATTCCTTCCATTCAACTTGGACTTGGGTCCAGCAATGGAAAAATTCAGTTAGTTGTGGCCATGTACATGATTGGCTTTGCCTCTTTTTTAATAATTGGCGGAAAAGCGGGGGACTGTTTTGGACGAAAACGAGTTTTTGTTCTGGGTATAATTTTATTTATGCTTACTTCTGCAGGTTGCGGTTTTTCTGCTACGACAGATCAGCTTATTGTGTTGCGGTTTTTGCAGGGAATAAGTGCGGGGTTAATGTCGCCACAGGTATTATCGTATATACAAATTCTTTTTACATCGCACAGCGCGCGCACTAATGCTATGGGCTGGTACGGAATTGCAATTGGTATTGGTACCGTGTTAGGACAGTTTTTAGGCGGGTTGCTGGTAGAATTAAAACCTCTCGTAGTCGACCAGTCCTGGCGATACATATTTCTTATCAATATCCCGGTTTGTATTTTAGCAATTGTACTGGCCATTCGATATCTGGAGGATTCTAAAGACAGTTCTTCTACAAAAATGGACTATTTAAGTACTGGTATAGTAGGTATTGGACTTGTATTACTGATTTTCTCTATCGCTGTAGGATTAGAACAACCTGATTTGGCTCTGATAACTTTTCCAGTATCATTGGTATTTCTTACGGCTTTTTTATATCGACAAGTGCGAAGGAAATCATTGAAAAAAGAACCCTTGTTAAATATGGAACTTTTTAGGCATAAGAATTTTAACATGGCAGTTTCAGCGTCTGCTCTTTTTATGCTCATGCTCGATGCTTATTTTTTTGTACTGGCTGTTTTTTTACAGAATGGCATTCATCTCTCTCCTCTTGAAGCAGGATATTTTATTGTATTTCAGGGCTGTGGTTTTTTAATTGCTTCTTTTTTTTCTGCCAGACTGGTATTGCGTTTTGGTAAAATTGTATTGGTTGTAGGTGTACTTGTTCTCATGCTAGCACTTATTTTACAACTCGTTCTTTTTTACTATCAACTAATTGATTTTAGAGGATATATTGTCATGATGCTGCATGGTTGTGGAGTAGCACTAGTTTTGCCATCATTTGCTAATATAGCGTTGAAAAACTTACCTCTAAATGTAATTGGAAACGCATCTGGCGTATACTCTACGTTGCAGCAATTATTTGGCGCTTTGGGAATTACAATAACTGGGAGTATATTTTACTACTTTACCCAAAGCATCAAAGATTTTGAACATTTCTACGATGCTTTTTATTACGGTACTTTTATGCATCTATTTTGTTTAACAAGTGTATTGCTCATTTTACTTTTTTTGCCCAAATCAATTCTTCCTAAACACATAAAAAGATCATAATGAGATTTTAATCATTATTAAGTCACAACCACATCATGCTTAAACAACAATCCTTTTACTTCTTGTAAAGAAAAAACAGCTTTCTTTAGTTTTGTTTTTGAGGGATCAATGGTATAATTGTAACTTGTTTTAAAATCGGCTTTGTTAGCAATCGCTTTGTCAAACTCTGAGCGGTATAAATCGCAATTATCAAAATGAACACTGGTAAGATCAGTTGCCATAAAATCGACCGCTATTAAGCTGCAATTGGTAAAAGTGGTTCCTTTTATTTTTAAAGTATAAAACTTTGAAAAATCAAGAATACAGTTATAAAAATGAACTTCAAAAATAAGTTTATCGCACATGGCAAAATTCACTTCCTTGATTTCACATCTATTAAAAGTTGCGGTTCTAAAAGCCACGTAATTAATTTTAGCTTCACTAAAAATGCAGTCGTTAAAGATACAATCAATAAAAGTAACAGCTAAAAAAGTGCAGGCAGAGAAGTTACAATTATTAAAAATGCAACATTCAAAATCTTTAAAATTAAGACTGTCCCTTTCATAAATAACGGTGTTGTACTCTTTATCAAGAAAATATTCGCTCTCTTTTTTCAAATTGCTTGTTGCTTTTTTAGGCGGAAAAGGTACTAATTTACGCTAAATTGTGCCCTAAAATTATAAACAAATTACAGAAATAAGGAAGACGAAGCCTGTTTGTTTTTTTTTAAGCCTATACAACAAAAGCCGGCATTGAAGTGTCGGCTTTTGCAATTTTAAGGATCTATTTTTAATGAAACAGTTTATAAAAAAGACCGCCAACAAATAATAAAATGATGAAAGAAGCCAAATTCACTCCTAAAACCGAAAGATATTTTTGAGCAGTAGAACTCTCTTTTCTAAAGAAGGTGTAATTGATCACGGTGGCAGCTCCTCCGATCATGCCACAAAGAATTCCGCCACCTAAGATGATAAGAATTGGTAAGCCGCCAAAAAGATATTCGTACCATTTTAAAGGTGCAGCCATAGCATGTTTTTTACCTTCGATATTCAAAATCGGGACTGATATATCTGGAAAATTTCCTTTAGTAAAAGCCTTAACCACCTCTCCGTTTGTTCTTTTAATTAAAAACGGTTTTCCTTTTTCTGTACTTCTTTCTACAATAACCCCATTTTGTTTTAATGTGGCTTTGCCTGTAAAAATATTATTTTCAAATTCGAAACGATCAGTTGGGAAATCAGGGAGGGTAAATTCAAAATTATTTTTCATGATTATTTTTTAGGTTATTGGTAATGTAAAATGTAAGTGAATTTTTATTTTGCTAAAATACTCTTCCAGTTGCTTTTCTAGTGTTCTTAAAAGTCAAATAAATTACAGAATAAGATTTTTTTTTAATTGTAAAGATGGCAAACATAAGGATGTTGCGACTATAAAGTCAAATATTGATTTTTAATCTTTTACATTTAAATTGCGCTTTTTATTTTTATAACATGTTGAAAATAAAGATTATATTTACAATATGAGTTTTTGTTAACGAAATTTTTGAGTTGATAATGGTAAAACTGTCCCGAAATAAAAATTGCAGGTTCAAAATTAAAATAGCCATTTTGATTTTTTCAATTCCTTTATTTCTAAATGCTCAAACCGAAACCGAAATACAAGAATCAGAACTATGTCCTCCAAAAACAATTGTAGAAATATTTAAAAAGAAGAATGCTTCATTGGCTGTAAAGCCTACAAAAAATAACTTTTTCCTCATTATTCCCGCAATTGGGTCTCAGCCCGCTACAGGATTTTTTTTTGGTGGAGTAGCACAATATACTTTTAAAGGAAAACAAGCCACAGATCGATATTCAATTGCGAATTTAGGCATAACATACACCGTTAAAAATCAATGGCTGGTAAATGTCAAGAATAATATTTTACTCAAAAATAACCGAATTTTTTTGAGTGGAGATTATCGCCTTTATCTCTTCTCGCAACCTAATTACGGACTTGGATCTGATATTTTGCCACAGCACAGCAATAAAAATAATTTTAGTATCGATTCTATTGCCCAACCCATGGATTACGATTATTTTAAATTTCATCAGTCGGCTTCTTTTCAGGTGGCGAAAAACTTTTATGTTGGCGGCGGAATTAATCTTGACTGGTATTCGAGTATAAAAGATAAAAATCTCGATGTCTCAGCTGGAGAATTTACCTATCATTACAATTACAGCCAAAAACACGGGTTCAATGATTTAGAATATTTTATGAATGGCATGAGCCTGAATTTAGTTTACGATTCAAGAGACAATCAGGTCAATTCTACCCGTGGCTGGTTTGCCAATCTTAACTATCGCTTTAATCCGGTTTTGTTTAATAATCAACAATATAGTAATGTGCTTTATGCAGAATACCGGCATTTTATACCGGTTTCTACAAGAGATTCCAGATACATTTTGGCGATCTGGACTTACGGGCAGTTTGTAACTCGGGGAAAGGTTCCGTATCTCAATTTACCTGCGATTGGCTGGGATCAGCGAAGTAGGAGCGGAGAAGGTTACACTCAAGGATTGTTTAGAGGAGATGGATTAATTTATCTTTCAACAGAATTTAGATTCCCCATAACCTGCAACCAAATGTTTAGCGGGGTGGTTTTTACGAACTTTGTAACAGCAAGTGATAAGGACGCCAATACTTCGCTTTTTAATTCGGTTCAGCCGGCCGCAGGAGTTGGATTGCGCATTTTGATCGATAAAAAAACGCGTACCAATTTAATAGTTGACTACGCATGGGGAAATAATTCTAAAGGGTTCTATTTAAATGCGGGAGAAACATTTTAGTTTTTAATATAATGTATATCAAATGTTTAATTTCTAAATGTGAGAATTTTATTTCATTAAAAATTAAGTTTTTAGAAAGAAAAAACTTAATTTTGAGATTCAGTTAACTTCAAAAACAAGCATTATGAAACAGTACAGTTTATTATTAGTTGCGTTTCTGTCGGTGATAGGAGTGCAGGCTCAGGATGCGAGGTCTTTTTCGCTCAATTTGTATGGCGGTTACAATTTTTCTGATGAGCTAGATTATGATGGTTATTCTGCAACAATTGAAGACGGTATTCAATATGGAGCAGGATTCGAATATTTTTTGACAAAGAATAATTCTGTTGAGTTAAAGTATTTAAGATCAGATGTTAAAATACCTTTTTATGGTCCTAATGGAAATCAATTAAATAGTAAAGACAAGGGAGCATTTAATTTCATTCTGGCAGACTATACGTATTATTTCGACACAGGGTCAAATCTCATGCCGTTTCTGGGTGCAGGTGCGGGTGTTGGTATTGTAGAGTCGCCTCAGGGTGGAAGCGGTACTTACTTTGCCTGGAATGTAAAGGGCGGCGTCAAGATTAAAACAGCTTCAACCGTTTCTGTAAATATTAATGCCTATTTACAATCGATGTCTGCAGCGGTTGGTGAAAGTTATTATTGGGATTATTGGATAGGACCTGTAGTGATCGAAGATTATATTTCTACTTTTCAATTTGGCTTAGGTGCAACATTAAGCTTCAATTTCAAAAATTAATTCTCCCCCACAAATCACTCTAAAAAATGTAAAAGCATTCGTTATTCGCGAGTGCTTTTTTTATGGATACCAATTGCGATTGTTCATAATTAAATCATAATTATAACTTTTCTAATTTAGATTTTTAATCTCAATCCTTATTTTTGCTATATATACCATTAAGATGAAACTACTTATAGTCGAAGACGAACCGAATCTTTTATCGATTTTGCGAAAAGGATTTGCTGAAAACAATAACGAAGTTAGTGTGGCGCTAGATGGCACAACTGCCATGGAAATGCTCCATAATTATAACTTTGATGTTGTCGTTTTAGATGTAATGCTGCCGGATATTAACGGAATAGAAATTTGCCGCCGACTTCGTGCCAGCAAGAATTTTGTTCCTGTACTGTTATTGACGGCACTAGGAACTTCAGAAAACATTGTGACCGGACTTAATGCCGGAGCCGATGATTATTTGGTGAAGCCTTTTAAATTTGGAGAACTTGATGCCAGAGTAAATGCACTAAATCGAAGAGCGCATATTGATAACGAAAAGGTAGATACAATAACGATTGGCGATTTAGAAATAAACGGTCGGGCGAAAACTGTAAAGAGAGAAGACGAATCGATTATTTTAACCGCCAAAGAATTTAAATTACTGTATTACTTAGCTAAAAATTCAGGGCGAATTGTTTCAAGAGATCAAATTCTGGACAACGTCTGGGACATTAATTTTGATATGAACACTAATGTTGTAGATGTTTATATTACCTATTTAAGAAAAAAAATCGATAAACCTTTTGCAACCAAACTCATTCATACCATGAAAGGTTTGGGTTATGTGATAAAGCCATAAAATGGATATAAGAAAAAAAATTACTTTTACTTATGTTGCACTATCGTCGTTTAGTACGCTGTTATTGTGTATCATAGTTTTTGTACTGTTTCGCGAAAATAACCGATACCATTTCTTAAAACGGCTGGAAGATCGTGCAAAAATTGTAGCTTCTATTCATTTTCAAAATGATCCTGAAAAAAGCAAATACTACAGTAATTTAAAAAAGAACGGACTGGAAGAACTTATTGAAGAAGAAGAATTTGTTCTAAAAATAAACAGTGCCAATAGTTTTGATTATAATACCCAATTAAATTTACCTAACGAGTTTTACACGAATGTGTTAAAAACCGGAGAAGATTATTATGAAATAAACAGCAAGTATTATCTCGGTCAGGTTTTTAAAGAAAACGATCAAAAATATATTGTAATTGTTGGTGCAAGAGACCGTCGAGGAAAAACAACTTCAATTTTTATTGCTAAAATATTAGTTTTTGGTGGAATTGGATTTATATTGCTGGCCTTCTTTTTAGGAAGATTCCTGGCTAAAAGAGTCATTAATCCGGTAGCAAGAATTACTAAGGAGGTAAATCGAATTAGTGCATCAAACTTGCACAACAGATTACCCGAAGTAAAAAACTCGGATGAAATCTCTGATCTTACCGCCACTTTTAATGATATGTTGGATCGTTTAGAAACCTCTTTTGAGATTCAGGCCAATTTTATCAACAACGCCTCACACGAATTAAAAACACCTATTACAACCATAATTGCCGAGTCTGAAATTATGCTCTTAAAAGAAAGAGCTGTTCCGGAATATATTGAGTCGTTACAAAACATTTACAGTCAGGCTTCAAAATTAGGAAACCTGACAGAGAGTTTACTAAAGCTGACTCAAACGGGATACGATGGCAAAAAACAAGTTTTGGATATTGCCAGAATCGATGAATTGCTTTTGGACGTAAAATCAGATCTGGATAAAATTTATCCGGACAATCGTGTGGTCATTAAACTAAATTTTGCTCCAAAAGATTCTAATTTGCTTTTGATTCCGTGCAACAAGCCACTTTTAGAGTTGGCTATCAATAATATTATTACCAATGGTGTAAAATATTCTGATAACAACGAAGTCTTTGTCTCTTTGTCTGCCAATCAGGAAAGCATTAAAATAGCCATTAATGATATCGGAATCGGTATTCCACCAGAAGATATTCCGCATTTGTATGAGCCATTCTTTAGAGGTAAAATTGCTACCAAATATATTGGCTATGGTTTAGGACTTCCTTTGGCATCCAAAATCATACGCATGCACGATGGAGAAATTCAGGTGCAGTCGGAGCAAAATAAAGGTACCATTGTAACGATTGTTTTTAATAAATCGGTAATCCGAAAAAACAACATTAAAAATTCTAATGTTGAATCTTAGGAAATTCTAATTTTAGATTAAGACCCTTCTAATGTAGCAGCAGTTACTTTGTATGTATAAACTAAAAGATTATACATATGAAAAATTTCCTTATCCCAACTACTTTTAAAGATGATACAATTTCTGCCGTAAAATCAGCTGTTTATCAGGCAAAAGAATCTCAATGTGAAATTATCTTAATGATGGTTTCTGAAACTCCTGATTCTTTTTCATCTTCGAGTTTTTTACGTGAAATGCGCGCCGGACTTACACCAAGCCAGGAATTGGTTTTGGAAACCTGCCGCTACATTATAGACCATTCACCAAACTGTAAAATAAAAATACACAATCAGTACGGCTTATCTTCTCCAATTTTTAAGCGTATTATTGATGTTTTTGCTGTAAAATTAGTGATTCTTACACATTCTTATAAACAAGAGACCAAAAGAATTCACCAATATCTAACGCAATTGGCCGGAAACCAAAAATGCCCGATTTTGCATTTAGGTGCAGAACAATTGAAACCGGATTTCAATAAAGCACTTTATATTGAAAGCGGTCGTGCTAATATGCATGTAAAAGATGTTCAGCAATTTTTGAACGCAAATTTCTCTTATGAAATTGTAAGCCAGACTGCCAACTTCGACGATAACTACGAAAATTTTGCACCTTATTTATCAGAAGCAATTACCAAATATGATATTGATTTGCTGGTAGAAACTCGTAAAGGAGAAAAAATCAAGTTCAAGAAAAATAAAAAAGAGAATACAAACGAAAAACTGGGGCTTCCTGTTTTATCTCTTTATGAAGAAATGGCTTAAAACCAAATCGCTTCAAAAACACAAAATTTTAATTAAAAGCCGATAGATATGTTGTTAAAGAAAAGAATTCCAATGAAGTATGTTCTCGGAAAAATTAAAGTAGAACTCGCTCTGGTATTAACATATACCATATTATTTGAAATATTTCACCACTATTTTATAAACCTTCCTGTAGATATTCCGATTGCAATTCCAACCATGATTGGAACTATTATTTCGCTCTTGTTAGCCTTCAAATCGAATCAGGCCTATGACAGATGGTGGGAAGCAAGAATTGTTTGGGGCGCTATTGTAAATGATTCCAGAACACTGATCAGACAGGTTCTGACGTTTTATAAAGATCCTGATTTTTCTGTTGAAGCCAATGAATTCAAAGAAAATTTTGCTAAAAGACAAATTGCATGGTGTTACAGTTTAGGCCAAGCTTTGCGTAACAAAGATGCTATCAAACCGCTTAAAGGTTTAATTAGCGAAGAAGAATTGCGTTTTGTACAAAATCACCAAAATATTCCGAATGCTATTTTATTGCTCCACGCCAGAGATCTTAGAAATGCAAAAAGCGAAAAGCGCATTAATATGTATCAGCAAGTAGAAATAGACAATACCTTATCGCGATTGTGTGATGAAATGGGGAAATGTGAAAGAATTAAAAACACAGTTTTTCCAACCACGTATAGCATGTACATTAGACTGACTTTGTGTTTGTTTATCTTGTTATTGCCATTTGGGCTTATTAGTGTTTTAAGTTGGTTTGCTATTCCATTGATTACGGCTATTGCAGCAGCTTTCTTTTTAATTGAGAGAATGGCAATACAATTGCAGGATCCTTTCGAAAACAGAGCTACAGATACTCCGGTAACGACAATTGCCAACACAATTGAAAAAAATATCATGCAAATGCTAAATGAATATCAAACCGAATTTGATATCATTAAAGAATTTGACCTGAAAGAAGAGCCTAAAAAAGTAGAAAAAAATGCTTACTATGTTTTATAATTAAATTGATTTTGGTTTCTCAATTTTGTTCGCCGGACAACGCTTGTTAGTAGTGTTGTCTGGCTTTTTTAATTTTTGATTGTAGAGTTTAGGTTTTGGATTTTAGAGGCAAGGAGCAAGATTTTAGGAAAGTAGAAAATAGAGTAAAGAAGAAAGAAACCAGATTTTACGCAAACAGAATAGAGAAGAAGCTTAGCAAATACAGTAAAGGAGCAAGAGTTTATAAAATGGAATATTATAGGTAGTTCAAATCATAGTTTATACTTTACACTGGCTTCTTAAGACTTACATCTTACTTTGTATTTCTTGCCTCTTGCTTCTAAAATCTAAACTCTAAACTCACATAAGCTTCCCCAAAGTCTGTATCGATTGTCTTAATTCATTTGTCCATGGAAGGCCGAAGCTTAGTCGCATGCAGTTCGAAAATTGATCCTGAAGCGAGAAAATACGTCCGGGTGCGATGCTAATTTTGTGTTGCATGGCGAGATGATAAAAGGCAGCGGTATCGACACTTTTGTCCAATTCGATCCAGAGGAAAAAGCCGCCCTGAGGCTGACTCACTTTTGTTCCTTTTGGAAAAGATTCTAAAACTGTATTGATGTAATTATTACAATTGTGATTTAAGATCTGGCGGATTTTTCTAAGATGATTTTCATAGCGTCCGTTTTTAAGGAAATCTCCCACCACTTCATGCGTAATAGTAGGCGAGGAGAGCGAATGGTAAATTTTATTTCGCAAAATTTCCTTTTTAAATTTCCCTGGCGACACCCAGCCCACGCGGTATCCGGGAGCTAAAGTTTTAGAAACAGAACTGCAGCAAAGTACAATGCCGCTTTCGTCGTAGGTTTTACAATTCGTAGGTCGGCTTGAACCAAAATACAAATCGCCGTGAATGTCATCTTCAATTAACGGAATGTTGTAAAACTCCATTAAACGAACCACTTCAATTTTATGTTCTGCGGGCATCATACTTCCCGACGGATTGCTAAAATTACTCATGAGCAGACACAATTTTACTTTTTTCGACGAAAGCGCTTTTTTAAGAGCATCCAGTTCTATACCGGTAGTCATATTCGTGGGTAATTCCATAATGTACAAACCCAATGACTTTGCCAATTGAAGAATACCAAAATAAGCCGGACTTTCTGTAATTATTGTATCTCCCGGTTTCGTTAAAGTCATTAAACAATGCGAAATTGCACTCGTGCAGCCTGGCATGGTTATGATGTCTTCTTCGGTTAAAGATCCTCCCCAGGTAAACGACCATCGCGCAATTTCTCTCCTTAAGTTCGGGTTTCCTTTTACCTCCTCATAACTGGTTCCGCTATTGGGTAATTGTCGCATTGCCTGAACCATTCCCTTATTTAGTTTGGCAATAGGCAGCAGTTCATTCGATGGAAATCCGAGTGAAAGCATGGTAATATTGCTGTCCGTCATATTTCCATAAACCTGATCAATTAAATCCTGTCGGTCAATATTGGCGCATTTTAGTACAGGACTGCTGGCAGAAGGTTCTGCAATTATTCTGGCCGACGTATTACTCACATAATAGCCGGATTGTGGCCGCGATTCAATCAACGATCTGCTTTCTACTTCATAATAAGCTTTGCTCACTGTGCTCATGCTGTAACCGGTTTCGGCACAGACTTCCCGAATAGAAGGTAGTTTATCGCCAACATTTAAAACCCCCGATTTTATTTGCTTTTCGATTCGGTCAGCAAATTGCAGATACAAATAATTAGAACTTTTCATAATAAAACTGTTACGGTGCAATTTACAAAAACTGTATCTGTATTGCTGTTTTATTTTTTAGAAATTTGCTTAACACAAAATCAACCAAAAACTACTTTTCGTGAAAACAACAAAATACTACATCGCCGCCATCACTTGTTTTGTAATCTGGGGCTTTTTTAGTTTGGTTCTAAAACCCATACACGAATATCCGTCTTTAGATATTTTATTCTATCGTGTTTTCAGCTGTAGTATTTTAATGCTGCTCATTGCTTTTACTTTTAGAAGAAAAAAGATGAGAGAAGCAGTAGCAACCTTTAAATCCATGTCGAATGCTGAAAAACGTAAAACTGGACTTTTAAATATCGGCGGAAGCGTTTTTTTAATGGCAAACTGGTTTACTTTTATCTATGTAATGAACCACGTAAATGTAAAAGCGACTTCATTGGCTTATTTAGTGTGCCCCATTTTAACCACTTTGCTGGCCTATTTTATTCTTCACGAAAAACTAAGTAAAACCCAGTGGATTTCGGTTGGGTTAAGTATTTCCGGCTGTATTCTTTTGTCTTATGCCAATATTATGGACATGTTTTTTAGTATCATTATCGGTTTTACTTACGCTTCTTATTTAGTAAGCCAGCGCGTCAATAAAGGTTTTGATAAGTTTATCGTTTTAACTTTTCACATTACATTGGCAGCCTTATTTTTACTGCCTTTTTATCCGGCTTACAGCGGACCCATTCCAACCGAATTTAAGTTTTATTTCTGCATCGAAACGATCGCAATTTTATTTACTGTATTTCCTTTGTTCCTTAATTTATATGCCCTTTCGGGAATAAACTCTTCAACAGTCGGGATGCTTTTAAACATCAACCCAATGATTGCTTTTCTTTTGGCGCTCTTTTTTTATAAAGAACCTATTGGGCTTATTCAAATCATTGCTTATGGAATTGTATTTGTGGCGGTCATTGTTTTCAACTCACATCATATTTTTGCCCTAAAGCAAAAGTTCGCTCCCATATCCAGAGAATCGAAATAATAGTTTTTCTCCACGAATTGCACCAATTTGCGCAAATCTCTATTTTAGATTACTTTAGAATTTAATCTTAAAAATTGATGCAATAGGTTGCAAACTTTTTTTTCGAAATAAAATAAATTACAACAATCTTAACAGGATGTTTAAACAGGAATGAGTATTTTTCATTTCTGTTTTTTTTTATAAAACGGCTACGAAAAAAGCTGCCATAAATGGTACAAACAATCGCTATTTACCAGCACTCGACGGGAGCAAAAAAATCGTTGAAAGTTGACATAATTTGTGGTAATAACTATACAAACCGAACCTATATTATATGAAAAGTATCAAACTTCAAGCCTTTACTCCGTTATTTTATTTAGTGTGGTCTGATGATCTTTTAACTCAAAAGGAGTTTACCAAGATTCAGCAATTTATAAATAATCTAACCTGGCTTTCGCCCGAAGAAAGGCAACAATTACTTTCAAAAGTTGATATTGCAAATCCGCCTTCGCGAAATGAACTCTCGCAATGGAAATCAGATATTGAAAAAAGCATTCAGGATAAAAGTGCCATAAAATCGATTTTTGACATTGCCGTAGCACTTTCAGATAAAGATCTGGATATTTCATCCATAGAATCAGATTTTACAAAACTCGAAAATGATCTTGGAATTTTAGGCGAAGAAGCCCTTCAAAATTTCAAAACAAAAGCCAATTCTTTTACCGCAAATTCTCAGACCAACAGCAATTTTGACATTCAAAAAATAACAGAACTGTTAGACGGAGCACAAGCGCCTATTATCAAAAAAGTAAAAGCTGTTATTTCAAGACCTGAATTTGCTTATGAAACTTCGACAGATATTAATGTTTATCGCCAAACGGTTTATGATTGGTGTAAAATTCTGGCTGATGAAAATTTAGGCAATATGGCTTATCCAAAACGACATGGCGGAGGAGAAAATATAGCCGATTACTTTGCAATTATGGAAACCCTAAGTTACCACGATTTGAGCTTGGTCATTAAATTTGGTGTGCAGTTTGGCCTTTGGGGAATGAGCGTTCAGTCGCTGGGCACTGAAAAACATTATGCTAAATACCTAAAAGATATTGGATCGTTGCAACTGCCTGGTTGTTTTGCAATGACCGAAACACATCACGGTTCTAACGTAAAAGGTTTAGAAACTACGGCAACGTACAATCATAATGATCAGACTTTTACCATTCATACGCCCAATAAAAATGCGCAGAAAGAATATATAGGGAACGCTGCCGTTCACGGACAAATGGCAACCGTATTTGCCAAACTAGTAATAGACGGCCACGATTATGGGGTAAATGCTTTTGTTGTGCCGCTTCGCGATACCAATGGAAATACTGTCGAGGGAGTAACTATTGGCGATTGCGGACATAAAATGGGATTGAACGGTGTCGATAACGGAACAATTAGTTTTGATAACGTCGTAATTCCGAAAGAAAATATGCTTGATCGTTTTGCATCTGTAAACGACAAAGGAGAATTTGAAAGTCCGATTCCGAGTGACAACCGTCGATTTTTCACGATGTTGGGAACTTTGGTTGGAGGACGAATCGGAATTCCGAGATCAGCTTTGGCGGCAGCCAAATCAGGATTAACGATTGCCATTCGCTACAGCGATCAACGCAGACAATTTGGTCCGGAAGGCGGATCTGAAGTTCCGATTTTAAATTACAGAATGCACCAAAGGCGATTATTGCCACATTTGGCTAAAACCTATGCCGTACATTTTGCACTTCAATACCTCACCAGAAGATTTTTGAACAAGACTGAAGCCGAAATGCAGGAAATAGAAGCTTTGGCCGCCGGAATGAAATCATATTCGACCTGGAGTACCCGAGATATTTTGCAAGAATGCCGCGAAGCCTGCGGAGGCAAAGGGTATTTGTCTGAAAACAGAATTGACGCACTTAAAAACGACACCGAAATCTACACCACTTTTGAAGGTGACAATACAGTGCTGATGCAATTGGTGGCTAAAAATCGTTTGTCTGAATTTAGAAAAGCATTTGGAGAAATGGGTTCTTTAGGAATAATCAATTATGTGTATGAAAACGCCAAAGCCGCCTTTACAGAAAAAAATCCGATTGTAACCCGAAAAACAGATGATGAACATTTACTTGATGCTGAGTTTCATCAGCAGGCATTTATTCATCGTGAAAAAACGATCCTGGCATCAGCCGCGCGACGTATCAAGAAATTGGTAGATGGCGGTTTAGAAGCTTACGATGCCTTTAATGTGGTTCAGCATCAAATGATTGACGTTGCCCAGGCCTACTTAGAAAGAATTGTGCTGGAACAATTTCAGGAAGCCATTAAAACTGTTTATGATGAAAATTCAAAACAAATATTAACGAAACTGTACCAGTTATATGCGCTTTCGCAGATAGAAAAAAACAAAGGCTGGTACCTTGAAGATGGTTATATGGAAGCCGTAAAAACCAAAGCAGTTCGAAAAATGGTCAATCAGCTTTGTTGGGATATTCGACCAGACGCAGTTGCATTAGTCAATGCATTTGATATTCCCGAAAGTTGCCTTGCAGCGCCCATCATAGTTTAATTTACCTATATTTATATACAAGCATAAGAGCTTTGTCAGTGTTTTTAAACCTTGACAAAGCTTTTTGAGTAAATAACAATTTAGATAAAAAAGATACAATTGGCTCGGAGTGTACAACAATCTATTCAACAATCTAATAACAATATTACATTGTGATTAATATTTTGATAGCACAAACCACAATGATCATCAGGATTGTATAAATAGTATAACGTTTGTGTTTTACTTTCTTATATTTGTAAGTCTCATTACACCTTAATTAGTTTGAAAAATTATCTGTTATTTTTGCTTTTTATTCTTTTAGGAAATCCTGTTTATTGCATAGACAGCCCAGATACTATTTTAGATAAGTTAAATGATGCCCTTAGAAACAAACCACATTATGTTCGGTTAAAAGAAGAACGCATTTTAAATTTCAAGAAAATAAAATCGGCAGATTTAAGCAAGGAGCAGGAATACAATTACAACAAAACACTCTACACCGAATATCAAAAGTTCAATTCAGATTCAGCCATTTTTTACGTAAAAAAGAATTTGAAAATTGCCGGCGAACTAGAAAATAAAGAACTGCAAAACCTGGCCAACCTGCAATTGGTTACGCTCTATTCTACATCAGGAAAATATCGTGAGTCTGAAGCTATTTTAAAAAGTATCGACAAAAAGACACTCTCAAAACCATTGCTGCAAAATTATTATGTAGCCTATCGCGAGTTTTTTGAGCACTACGCAGCGAATAGTTACGACATCAAATACATTCAGCAAATACGAAAATACCGCGATTCGTTACTCTCTGTTTTAGAACCCCATACGATACAATATCAAATTACCAAAATTCAGCAGACCATGTCTCAAAAAAAGTTTAAAATTGCCGAAAAGCAATTGCTAAGCTTATTTTCAAACATGCAGGAAAACAATCCGCATTATGCCATGATAACCTACCTTTTAGGCAGTATTTATGAAACCACCAATCAGTTAGAACTTCGAAAGAAATACTATTCACTTTCTGCAACTTCGGATCTTAAAAATGCCAACAAAGACAATGCATCGCTTCAGGAACTCGCATTGGTTTATTATCAGATTGGAGATGTCGATATGGCATATAAATTAACCCAATCTGCTATTGAAGATGCCTTATATTGCAATGTTCAGTTCAGAACACTCTTAATGTCAGAAGTATATTCGATCATCAATACCGTTTATCTGGAAAAAGAAGCAAAGAGAAAAACAGAGTTACAACTGTATCTTTTATGCATCAGTTTATTGTCTTTATTTCTAATTGTCGCGGTCATTTATGTGTACAAACAAATGAAAAAAGTATCCAGAATAAGAGGAGAACTTTTTATAACAAGCCAGAAATTAGCAGAGTTAAACAAGGATATTACCGAGACCAACGAACAGCTGCAGGAGCGTAATGCGCAATTATCAGAGTCCAATCATATTAAAGAAGAATATATTGCACACTTTTTTAGTCTCTGTTCGACCTATATTAATAAACTTGAAAACTACCGCATTAGCCTGAACAAAAAAGCTACTGCAAAACAGTTTGATGAGATTTACAAAATACTTAAATCAACCACGTTGGTCGATAACGAACTCGAAGAATTATACAAAAACTTCGACATCATTTTTCTCAATTTGTATCCCACTTTCGTGAAAGATTTCAACGCGCTTTTAATTAAGGAAGAACAAATTGTACTCAAACAGGGAGAGTTGCTCAATACCGAACTTCGAATTTTTGCATTAATCCGTTTAGGCATTACCGACAGTGTAAAAATTGCTGCCTTTTTACGCTACTCTTTAAGCACGATTTACAACTATAGAACCAGAGCCCGAAATAAAGCTGCAGTTTCGCGAAATGATTTTGAAGAAATGGTGTCCAAAATTGGCTTAATATCGTTGAAAGCGTAATTATTTATTTTAAAATCACTACTTTTTTTAGCTATTATTTTTAATTATAGTATTGATATTCAGTATTTTAATTTTTTAATCTACTACTTTTTTTCGTTTAAAAATCTAACACGAACTATAACGTTTTAGCTTTACACTATTATTAAAAGGTACTTTTGACTTCAAGCCTTTTAATAAAACTAAATGCTTTAATAAATTATAGTTATGTTTAAAAACGTTAAGACACTTGTTGTTTTGTTATTGTTGAGCTCGATTGGTGTAAATGCACAAAATAAAGTTCCGGTTTATCTCGATGACAAAAAGCCAATGAATGAACGTGTAGAAGATGCACTTTCGAGAATGACAACCGAAGAAAAAATTGCCATGATTCATGCGCAGTCTAAATTTAGTTCACCAGGTGTAAAACGTCTCGGAATTCCGGAGAACTGGATGACAGACGGACCACACGGTATTCGTACCGAAGTAAAATGGGACGAATGGGACCAGGCCGGCTGGACAAATGATTCTTGTATTGCTTTTCCGGCTTTAACCGCACTTTCGTCAACATGGAATAAGGAACTTGCTTCTTTATACGGAAAATCGATTGGAGAAGAGGCACGCTACCGTAATAAAAATGTAATATTAGGCCCGGGAGTAAATATTTACAGAAGCCCTTTAAACGGCCGTAACTTCGAATACATGGGCGAAGATCCTTTTCTGGCTTCAAAAATGGTTGTTCCTTATATAAAAGGAGTTCAGTCTAATGGAGTTGCTGCCTGTGTAAAGCATTTTGCATTAAACAATCAGGAAACCAATCGTAACTCCGTAAACGTCATTGTAGATGATCGTGCCTTGTACGAAATTTATCTTCCGGCTTTTAAGGCTGCAGTACAAGAAGGTGATGTTTGGTCGATTATGGGATCTTATAACAAATACAAAGGACAGCAATGTTGCCATAACGAGTTTTTGTTAAATGATATTCTTCGCGGAGAATGGGGTTTCAAAGGTGTTGTAGTGTCAGATTGGGGTGGTGTTAATGATACCAAACAAGCTATTCACAACGGTTTAGACATGGAATTCGGCTCCTGGACGAATGGACTTTCATGGGGAACAAGCAATGCGTATGATAATTACTTTTTGGCAAAACCGTATTCTGAAATGATTAGAAAAGGGGAGATCGGAACCAAAGAATTAGATGAAAAAGTACGTCGTATTCTTCGTTTGTCTTTTTTAACAACCATGGATAGAAATCGTCCTTTTGGTTCTTTTGGAACAGAGGAGCACGCTAAAGCAGGTTTGAAAATAGCAGAAGAAGGAATTGTTTTATTGCAAAACAACAATAATATTTTGCCAATCAACCTTTCTAAAACAAAGAAAATTGCTGTAATTGGTGAAAATGCCATTAAAATGATGACTGTTGGAGGTGGAAGTTCTTCTCTAAAAGCACGATATGAAATTACACCTCTTGAAGGGTTAAAGAAAAGAATTGGCAATCAGGCGGAAATCGTGTACGCACGCGGTTATGTTGGAGATCCAACCAGTAATTACAATGGCGTTATTGCCAAAGTAAGTCTGGAAGAAAAGCGCTCTCCGGCAGAATTGACAGCAGAAGCTTTAAAAGTAGCCAAAGATGCCGATATCGTATTGTTTATAGGAGGATTAAATAAAAGCGAAAATCAGGATGATGAAGGTCACGATCGTAAAGAACTGGAACTTTCGTACGGTCAAAATAAATTAATAAGCGAACTGGCTAAAGTAAATAAAAACATTGTTTATGTAAATATTTCAGGAAATGCCGTGGCAATGCCGTGGGTAAAAGAAGTTCCGGGAATTGTGCAAGGTTGGTTTTTAGGTACAGAAGCAGGAACTGCTTTGGCCAATGTTTTGGTTGGAGATGTAAATCCATCAGGAAAATTATCTTTTACATTTCCGGTAAAATTGGCAGATAACGGAGCTCACGCTTTAGGAGAATTTCCTGGTGGAGACGATGTAAAATACAACGAAGGAATTTTTGTAGGGTACCGCTGGACAGACAAGCAAAAAATAAAACCATTGTTCTCTTTTGGTCACGGTTTAAGCTACACCACTTTTGCATACGGAAAAGTAACTGCCGACAAAAAGCAAATGGCAAACAGCGACAAAATTACTTTTTCAGTTAAGGTAAAAAATACCGGAACAAGAGAAGGTTCTGAAGTGGTTCAGCTTTATATAAGTGATTTAAAATCATCATTGCCAAGACCAGTAAAAGAATTAAAAGGTTTTGATAAAGTTTCGCTCAAAGCGGGGGAAGAAAAAACAGTAACCTTTACAATCGATAAAACAGCATTGAGCTTTTTTGATGATAAAAAACACGAGTGGGTGGCAGAACCGGGTGCTTTTGAAGCAATCGTTGGAGCATCATCAACGGATATAAAATCTAAAGTGGGCTTCTCACTTCAATAATTTCATTATTTCTAAATTGGTTGGTTGTAAAGCTGCAAGTGTAAAAAGTTGCAGCTTTGCTTTTAATTATTTTACCATTAAGCTATTAAGAGAATTGAGTTTGGTTTTAGTTTGACTAAAAAAAGGTTTACCATTAACAAATCAGTAAAGTAAATTTAAGCGGATTTGGATTAAATTACTTTTTCATTTTTATCTACAAAGCTTAATTGTCTAAATATCGTACTGTTTAAAAAAAATAATAACATGAAAAAAATCTTACTTGCCGCTATAGCTTTAGTTTTAGCGCAAAATCTTTCGGCGCAAAGCCTGAATAAAATGCAATGGTTTAATGAACCTGAGAAATGGGAAATTAAAAACAATGCCTTAGTGATGAATGTAACAGCGAACAGTGATTACTGGCGTATTTCGCATTACGGATTTACGGTCGATGATGCTCCTTTTTATTACGCAACATACGGTGGAGAGTTTGAAGCCAAAGTAAAAATTACCGGAAACTACATTGCCCGTTTTGATCAAATGGGATTAATGATCAGGGTTGACGAAAAGAATTACATAAAAACCGGAGTTGAATTTGTGGACGGAAAATTCAATATCAGCACCGTGGTGACACACGACAAGAGCGATTGGAGTGTGACCACATTAGACAAAGCCCCGCCATTTGTCTGGATAAAAGTAGTACGAAGGTTAGATGCTGTTGAGGTGTTCTTTTCGTATGATGATAAAACCTATATAATGACCAGAAACGCACCCTTACAAGACAATACACCTGTTATGGTAGGCTTAATGGCCGCATCGCCTGACGGAAAAGGTTTTGAAGCCAAATTCGAAAACTTCACCGTAAAACATTTACCGGATCAAAGAAGAGCGGAATGGCTAAAAAACCATCAGGACTAGATTAATTTGATAATTTAATAATTGAGATAATTAGATAATTTTGAGCGTTGCGCAAAGTTTTGGGACTTTAGAGTTTATTTCGATTGTTTTTTAACTTTCGTCCTGATGCGTCGAAATGCCTGTACTCAGCTAACCATACTAACTAACCATTAACCATTTTTATGAGTTCAACTTCTATTGAGATTAAACCAAAAAAGCATTATGAAATTCTGGATGGCTTGCGTGGAGTAGCAGCTATTTTAGTTGTTATTTTTCACATATTTGAAGCCCATAACGGAGGAAGCCGTTTCAAACAAATTATCAATCACGGTTATCTGGCTGTCGATTTCTTTTTTCTCTTGTCAGGATTTGTTGTAGCGTATGCTTACGATGACCGCTGGGGAAAAATGGGACAGTGGGAGTTTTACAAACGACGTTTAATACGCTTACAGCCCATGGTTATTATGGGTATGATTGTCGGTGCTGTATTTTACTATTTTCAGGCTTCGGGACTTTTTCCTATGATTGAAGGAATGGAAGTCTGGAAAGTAATTGTAACCATGATTGTGGGTTTCACGCTGCTTCCTATTCCGCCATCGTTAGAGATTCGTGGTTGGGGAGAAATGCATCCGCTTGACGGACCTGCCTGGTCGCTTTTTTTTGAATATATTGCCAATATTTTATATGCTTTGTTCTTTCGTAAATTTTCAAACAAGGTTCTAGGAATCTTCGTTTTTTTATTTGCCGCGATGCTAGTTAATTACACTGTTTTTGGACCAAAAGGGGATGTTATTGGAGGCTGGTCTTTAAACTTAGAACAAATGAATGTTGGTTTTACGCGTTTGTTATATCCGTTCTTTGCTGGGGTTTTATTATCCCGTTTAGGAAAACTAATTTCTATAAAAGGAGCTTTTTGGGTTTGCAGTATTCTAATCACGATTATTTTTGCAATACCAAGAATAGGCGACGAAAATAGTCTGTGGATGAATGGTTTGTATGAATCATTCGCTATTATTGTCTTGTTTCCGTTAATCGTGGCTATTGGCGCTGGAGGCGAAATAAAAAATCCGTTTTCGATTAAAATTTGCAAAGCACTTGGCGATATTTCCTATCCAATTTATATTACCCATTATCCTTTAATTTATTGGTATACAGCCTGGGTAGTAGACAATAAAGTTTCTCTGCAAGAAGGTTATCTTGTAGGGATTGGCGTTTTGCTTGCCAGTATTACAATCGCCTTTCTTTGTTTGAAGTTCTACGATGAACCTGTACGCAATTGGCTTCAGAATAAATTTCAGAAAAGAAAGGTTTTTGTTTAGAGGTGCAAAGGTACAGAGGTGCAGGGAGAGGTGCAGTACAAAGGTACAAAGGTACAGAGGTGCAGAGGTACAGAGGTACAGAGGTTCAATAACTGCTGTCCCTGTAACTTTTAAACCTGAATAATCAATTCTAAATTTGTTTGTTATTGATTGAAAAAAAAGGGATAAAACATTTTCGTGTTTCATCCCTTTTTAATTCTATATTGTTGTAGACTTTTTTGCGTCTTTACCTATATTACGGTTCTCAGCTCTCTGCTAAAATTCAAACTTTGTCCCTCTGAACCTCTGCAACTTTGAGCCTTAAAAAAAAACTTATTCTAAAACCAATGCTCCTAAAGCTTCTTTTGTAAAACCTTTCAACTCATCTGTATGTCCGGATTTAATTTTAGCCACCCAATTAGGGTCAGATAAAAGTGGTCTTCCAACAGCAACCAAATCAAAATCTCCTCTGTCGAAACGTCTGTTTAATTCTTCTAAAGAAGTTGGCTCAGAACTTTCTCCTGCAAAAGCGCCAAAGAAATCTCCAGAAAGACCTACAGAACCAACCGTAATAGTTGGAGCGCCAGTCACTTTTTTAGCCCATCCTGCAAAGTTCAAATCAGATTCTTCAAATTCAGGTTCCCAAAAACGACGTTGAGAGCAGTGTAAAATATCAACACCGGCATCAACAAGAGGTGTAAGCCAGGCTTCTAATTCTGCCGGATTTTTTGCTAGTTTATAATTATAATCAGAAGGTTTAAATTGAGAAAAACGCATGATAACAGCAAAATCATTCCCAACTTGTTTTCTAATTTCTTTTACGACTTCAATTGCAAAGCGATTACGTTCAGGCAATGTTTTTCCACCATAAATATCGTCACGTAGATTGGTTTCAGCTCTAAAGAACTGATCAATCAAATAACCGTGAGCACCGTGAATTTCGATCGTATCAAAACCTAATCTTTTAGCATCAGCGGCAGCTTTACCAAAAGCCAGAATAGTATCTTCAATATCTTTTTCAGACATGGCGATTCCGTTTCTAAAATCAGGTCGGTTTAAACCAGACGGACCTTCAAACGGAACTGGCGGTACCCATCCTGAATGGTGATTGTCCATAATTCCCATATGCCAAATTTGTGGTCCCATAGCACCGCCGGCAGCATGAACTTCGTCAATCACTTTTTGCCATCCGTTAAGAGCTAAATCTCCATAAAAATGTGGCACATTAGCATCGTTAGACGATGAAGGTCTGTCGATAACAGTTCCTTCAGATAATATTAAACCAACTTCGCCTTCAGCTCTTTTTTGATAGTAAGCTGCTACTTCATCAGTTGGAACTCCGTTGGGAGAAAAAGAGCGCGTCATTGGCGCCATTACGATTCGGTTTTTTAAATTTAACGTTTTTAAGTTAAATGGCGAAAACAGGTTGTTTGTACTCATAGTAATTTACAAATTAGATTGAATTAATTTACTGAGTGCTTCAAAGGCACCTTCGTTGCGTTTATAGTAAGTCCATTGTCCTACGCGTTTGGCTTCAATAAAACCGGCGCGCTGTAAAATAGACAGGTATTCTGAAACTGTTGATTGGGTAAGACCGGCTTTGGCTTGTATTTGTCCGACACAAACACCGTGTTCAAATCCGGCATGCTGAAGCTGATCCGGAAAGTTAATTTCGGGTTCTTTTAACCATTCCAGCATTTGCAATCTGGATTTATTAGATAATGCTTTAAAGATTTCTATATTTTCCATAGTGCAAATATATCGACTTTTCCCGATATACCAATAAAGCAAAATTTATTTAGGATAATTTTATGATCGAAGGATTAATTAGTAGAAGATTTAATAAAGAAAAATTATATTTGCTCGTGTATTTATTTTGCACACAATCCTGTCCTTTTGAGGAAGTAAGGGACCGCACAAGAAACTCAAAATCAACGCCAAATAGTAAACAAACTTAGTCAACTTATGAAAAAAACTGTACTTATTTTAGGATTTCTGCTTTGTATGATAACCCAATCAAAAGCACAGGTTGTGGGAACGGACATTGGTGATATTGCACCAGAAATTGATCTTCCCGATGCCAAAGGAAATCCTGTAGCACTTTCATCTTTAAGAGGTTCCCTGGTTTTGGTAGATTTTTGGGCTTCGTGGTGCGGGCCTTGTATTAAGGAACAACCTTTACTGCAAAAGTTATACACCGCTTATTCTGATAAATTTTCGATTTATAGTGTTTCTATGGATACTAAAAAACCACTTTGGTTAGGAGCAATTGCAAAAGGTAAATTGCCATGGACACAAGTTAGCGATTTAAAATATTGGCAATCTCCGGTTGTGGGCGATTATATGCTTCAGTCTGTTCCGTTGAATTTTTTAGTAGATAAAAACGGAATTATTCTGGCGAAAAATATTCACGGAAAAGCGTTAGAAGATAAGATTAAGAGTTTAGCAGAATAATTTTATTTAAGTTTTAAGTTCCGTAATTTACCGTATAGAATTTAAATTGCAGTAGAATAGCGCGCAAGAGTTTACAAATCAAACTTAAAAAAATATAATGCAATCAAAACTCAGTATTGATGAATTCAGAACACGATTAAGAAACAATACAGAAATTGGTTCGCTTAAAGTAAAATTGAGTTCGTTTAGAGTATTTCCTATTTTTAGAGGAACAAAACTTTTTTACGGTTGGTTCGACGATACCAGTTTCCGTTTGACTACCAATTCAGAAAATTCGCCAACCATTTTTATTGTAAAAGGTACCTACAGAAGCATAAACAATGTTCTTGAGGTAGATTATACAATAGAATCCAACAGCAAATTTCAATCACTTTGGGTACGATTTGCGCCATTAATGGGTATTGTAGCGATCAATATTATTTTTCTCTTTTTTGCAAGAGGATTACGAAGAGCAACCTCTATTGTGAATTTATTTTTGCTAATCATGATTTTCTATTCAAGATGGGTAGCAGAGCGGCGAAGAAAAAAACTAGAGCAAAAGTTCGTTCGTATTTTTGAAATAAAATAATAGATCCGGTAAACTTTGCGACTATGTCATTCAAAACCGAAATCTAACCTTTGCGCTTAAATGAACTTGATAGCTAAGCCAACAAATGCAGCAATAAGTATAATATAGGGTTCAGCTATATTTTTTACATATAGTAAAATGGCAATTGTTGTAAAAGCTATAAAAGCGGTAGGAATATCAATTATAGTGCGGGAAGCAATTACAAAAACAGATCCGACCAGTGCGCCAATAACGGCTGCTGTAATACCGTCAACAAATAATTTTACCGATTTATTCCGGGCAATTTTATGAAAGTAAGGTGCCATTGCAATGGTAAATAAATAGCAAGGTAAAAAGGTAGCCAAAGCCGCAACAAAAGCCCCAGAAAAACCGTCAACCAAATACCCTATAAATCCTACTGTAATAACAACTGGTCCGGGCGTAATCATTGCCACCGCGACAGAATCCAGAAATTGATGTTCTGTCAGCCAATGATTATCGGTTACAACGCCGGAATGTAAAAAAGGCACAATGGCTAAACCGCTTCCAAATACAAAAGTTCCGGCTTGTAAAAAAAAGACCGCAATTTTAAGCAACGTGCTATTTTCGTAACTCCAAAAAGGAACTTGCAGCAACACTATCGAACTTAGAGATCCTGAATTCAGCCATTTTGGTGGTGCTTTTATCAGCATATAGCAAAACCCCGCTGCAATAAAGAGTAAAACAGGCTCTTGTTCGGTCGTAAAGGTTACGCCAAGAGATAGAAGAAAAAATACCCACAATAGCCAATTTAGTTTAAAGGATGCTAAGTTGAATTTACCAATAGATTTGACGGTAAGCTTATACGAACTGACTATTATAAGACCAATTACAGCTGCGCCAACGCCATAAAATACAGCTTGGATCCAGGATAATCCTCTATATAATTTATATACGATTCCTAAAAGTATGACCATCAAAAAAGAAGGTAAGACAAATGCAAATCCAATTAAAGTCGCTCCTAATAATCGGTAATGTACAAAACCAATGTAAATACCTAATTGTGCAGCCAAAGGGCCTGGAGCCAATTGTGCCAGCGCCAGTCCTTGTTTGTATTCTTCTTCAGAGATCCATTGACGGTTTTCTACTAAATCTTTGTGCATGTAGCCTACAAGAGCAACGGGTCCTCCAAAACCTACGGTGCCAAGTTTTAAAAAATAGAAGGTTAACTCTTTCAATGAATATTTTAAATCTTTCATCGCTACAGGTTTAAAAAGCAATTCCAAATTGAAAACCTACAGTAAAAGTTGCAGGATGATCATTGCCAAATCGTACAGGGAGCGGAACGGCAACAAAATAGCTGCAATTGTCGCCCTTGATAACCGTTTTGTTGAGCACAGGCGTAAAGCCATATCTTCCGCTGCTTTCAAAAGCTGCTCTTCCTGCAAAAGTATAGCCTTTGCCTAGCGCTACCAGAACACCGGGATGAAATAATAAATTGGTTACTTTATCGCTGTTTCCCTGGACTCTTATATTAGGAACCACTTCAAAGGAGAAACCAATTTTTGAGCTTTTCCAGATATTAATGCCAGTAGGAAAACCCACGGCATAATAATCTCTAAAATTGACATTTGTTTGTTCACTGCTCAAAGTAGCAATTGGATGCAGAATGCCAAAATAACCGGTAATTTTTGGATAAACAGTTTGAGAAATAGCGTTTAAACTAAAAGACAATAAGGTGATTGTTAAAAGATGTTTGAATGAAATCATAATAGTTTTGTTAATTAAAAAACAAAACTAAAGACAATGGAATTTTATAAATAGTATGCTATTTACCTTTTGTATCTAAATTACTTTTTGCAGCATTTTTTCTGTACGAAGAGGGGTTTTTACCAGTTTGCAATTTAAAGATTCTGGTAAAATGACTTTGATCTGAAAAGCCTGTCATATAAGCTATTTCGGTTAAAGTGTAAGTCGTGTTCTGGATTAGATTAATTGCTTTTTCGATGCGCAGTTTTCGAACATAATCGCCAAAGTTTAAATCATCAAAGTACTTAGAAAATTCTCGTGAAAGGTAGGACGGGTTGAGTTCCAGTTCGTTTGAAATTTTTTTAAGATCAAAAGTAAATTGTGCGTCTATTTGATCCTGTATCAGATCTTTTAGATCCTTAACCCACAAAGGTGTTTTTTTACTTGATTTTTTATCATTCAAAAATTTAGTGTACACCTCATGAAGCAGGCTTTCAAAAGGACTATTTTGCAAATGATTTTGTCTGTACAAATGCGTTGCCCAGCTGTAAAGAGCATCATACAGAATAATTCCGTTTTTTAGTAGTTCAGCATCATTGGTAATATTGTGCGAAAGTCCGGCAGATATCGCCCATAATCCGGCAGCCTCTTTGGCCAAATCGTGTCTGTCGGTGTCTGCACCGCGAACAATTTTAGCCATAATTAAAACAGCAGGATCTGTAATTTGATATTTTTTAATGATGTAATCAAACGTACATTCTTCATTATAATGTGTAAACTCTACGTCAGGAACATCAAACGGAATGGCATCCAGAACTTTTGCCTGCGCCAGAACTTCATTAAAAGGAACATAGAAAAACTCCGCGTCAGCGTCTACAAATTTTTTAATAAGCCAGGGGCAGGCGAGTCTGTCAATTTTGGGTCTTTCGCGGGTAATCCATTTCATTTAAACCTTATTTTAGATATCCTCAAAAGTAATTAATTAAGTCTGTCCGCATGATTTCGAACACCTCCAAAACTAGTTTTTAGTAATTCTCTAATTTGAAATTGCGTTTTATTTCGGGTTATATTGTTCCATTCCTTAAAATCGAAAACATGAATTTCCTTTGCATTAGGATTGGTAACAAAGCTTAATCTGGCGATCGAATACTTATAATATTTTAACTGATGCGAAATATGACGATCCGGAACCACAATAAGAATCGTTTCCCATTCCAGATAATTTTTTGGCACATCTTCTCTTTCTGTTAAACCTAGAGCTTCAAAAAAGGCAACGATTTTTTGATCATTGAGTTTGTCAATCTTCTGATCGACACGTTTAATGGTGCTAATAAGTTTATCTTCATCTTTAATAACACTCATAGTAGTAACTGTTTTTGTTCTTTTTAATGTAATTTTCAATATAAAATTACATTAAAACAAAATAATTTGATAACACACAGGCAATAGAATGATTCTAAATTTTAACTATTAGTGTTAATTAGACAATTAGGAAATTTGTCAAGGAGATAATCAATCTTCAGATTATCTTATTAGTAAATTGGTTTTCTGGTACAAAAACAAAAAAGCAAATAATTTGAGCAATAAGAAACTACACAACTTTATAATCTAAATAGGATTATTTTGAGGTTAACAGTGATTATATTTTGATAAAATACTATTGATTTAGTTTGATCAAAAGGCCTATTTTTATCGGTACTAGCTAACCAGACTATTTTATGAAAACCACTTATCCCAAAGCAATTCTGCTATTTTATGTTTTTCTATTCTCTCTTTATGCCAACGCCCAGCATAAAACCAGTCGGGAATTACTTCTAATAGACAAAGACTGGCGTTTTTCATTCGGGCATTTATATGATACTCAAAAAGATTTCGGTCATGCCGAAGGATATTTTTCATACCTCACCAAGACCGGATTTGGAGACGGACCCGCAGCAAAAGACTTTGACGACCGTGCCTGGAGAAAACTCGATTTGCCGCACGATTGGGCAGTAGAACAATCTTTTAGCGAAAAAGGAAGTTTTAGCCACGGATTTAAAACAGCAGGAAAAGGTTTTCCGGAGAAAAGCATTGGATGGTACAGAAAAAAAATCAATATCCCGGAAACGGATAACGGCAAAATCATCTCCTTAAAGTTTGATGGTGTCTTTAGAAATTCAAAAGTATTTTTTAATGGCTATTTCCTCGGAACAGAAGAAAGCGGTTACAATGGTTTTGAATATGATGTAACAGCTTATGTTAATTATGGCGGAGAAAATACGATTGTAGTTCGCGCAGATGCTTCGATGGAAGAAGGCTGGTTTTATGAAGGCGCCGGAATTTATAGACATGTTTATCTACAAAAAACAAGCCCCGTTTATGTGGTTGCCAATGGAACATATGTAACCACAGAACTTAAAAATAATGAGGCTACAGTTACTGCAGAGGTGACCATTGCCAATAAAGCAAATTACAAAGGATCGATTGAGATTACTCACATTATTTTAGATAATCAAGACAAACAAATAGCGACCACGACTCAAAATGTCATGGCTCCGGAGTTTTACAAAACGATTCCTTGCAGTGCAAAGTTACAGGTTAAAAATCCGCTTTTATGGGACGTTGATGCGCCGAATTTATACCGCCTGCAGACTCAAATTAAACAAAACGGAGAAATAGTCGACCAATATGAAACTGTTTTTGGCATTAGGACAATCGAATTTAATGCAGAAAACGGCTTTTTTTTGAACGGAAAACCTTTAAAACTAAAAGGAACCAACAATCATCAGGATCATGCCGGAATAGGAACTGCGCTGCCGGATGAAATTCAATACTACAGAATTAAAAAACTCAAGGAAATGGGTTCGAATGCGTATCGCTGTTCGCACCATCCGCCAACACCGGAATTACTCAAAGCCTGCGACGAATTGGGTATGTTGGTTATTGATGAAACGCGACTCATGGGAATTAACGATTATCATTTGAATACTGTAAAGCGAATGATCGAGCGCGACCGCAATCATCCGAGTATTATATGCTGGTCTGTTGGAAATGAAGAATGGAATATTGAAGGAAATATAACAGGAGAACGGATTACCAACGTGATGCAGGATTTTACGAAAGTTATTGATGATACAAGACCCGTTACGGTAGGAATTAGCAGTGGGTTTAAAAGTGGTATTTCGTCGGTAGTCGAAATTATGGGATACAATTATCTTGGAAATGGTGATATAGATGCACACCGAAATCAGTTTAAAAATCAACCCGGCATGGGAACAGAGGAAGGCTCTACCTTTGCAACCCGTGGCATTTATTTTACAGATGGCGCCAAACATTACCAAAGTGCTTATGATAAAAAACCTCGCCCCACTTTTTACAGTATTGAAGAAGGCTGGAAATTTTATGCAGAACGACCTTATCTGGCCGGCGTATTTTTCTGGACAGGTTTTGATTATCGCGGAGAGCCAACACCTTATGGCTGGCCGTCGGTAACTTCTTATTTTGGAATGATGGATGTTTGCGGTTTCCCGAAAGACAATGTTTTTTACTTAAAATCATGGTGGGGCAAAGAACCTGTATTGCACCTGCTGCCACATTGGAACTGGACCGGAATGGAAGGAAAGGAAATCGATGTTTGGGCTTACTCGAATTGTGATGAGGTCGAACTTTTTTTAAACAAAAAGAGTCTCGGCAAAAAGAAAATGGAGCAAAACAGCCACTTAGAATGGAAAGTAATGTATACACCGGGAACTCTGGAAGCCATTGGATATAAAAACGGAAAAAAAGCATTGACCGAAATTAAGAAAACAACGGCACAACCTGAAAATATCAAACTCTTGGTAGATAAAGAGAACCCCGCTAAAGGAAATGTTGCAGTTGTAACTGTTGAAGTTACAGATAAAAACGGTTTACACGTACCGACTGCAAATAATGAAATTACTTTTTCTATTAAGGGAGGAAAGATTTTAGGAGTAGGAAATGGTGATCCGACTTCGTTAGAAAACGATCAGTATATTGATGACGTGTCATTGGTTCCGATAAGAAATTTTATGGAACAAAAAGGAGAAAGTTCATCATTACCACAGCAGTTACCGAACCCGTTAGATAATAACTGGACAATTGCTTTTAAAGACAGGGATTATAAAAAACAAGCACCTTTTTATCTTTATAAAGGAGAATTTGAGTTGAAAAATAATTTGGCTTCTAAAGTAGTAAGTTTTTTTTACAAGAAAATAGGAGTAGAAACCACTGTTTTTATCAACGGAAATAAAGTAAATCCAAGTCTGGAAGATGCTCAAAAATATATCTTGAATGCTGCAATTTTAAAAGCAGGTAAAAATGAAATTTATATTGCCGCAACACCTTTACAAAAAGTAAAAGACTGGGATGTCATGAACACAGATCCCGGAATTATTCAGGTCATTACACCAGCATATTCCTGGAAAAGAAAACTCTTTAATGGTTATGCACAAATTATAATTCAAAAAGGAGAAAGTACCCAAGAAGTTGTTTTATCTGCTTCCGCGAAAGGTTTAAAGTCAGTAAATTTGAAATTAAAATAATACTCTAGCAGATTTTGCAGATGGAAATCGTTTTTAAGAATTTATAAAATGTGCTGAATCTGTAAAATCTGCGAGCAAAAAAAATTGTGTCACAGCGATTTTACGAGATTTTTCAGCAAGCGAAAAAAAAATCAGCGCGCTTACCGTAACTTTAGCGCCCTGTGTGTTAAAACCTGAAACCTGAAACAAAATAAAAAAAAATATATTTGATTTTCATAACTTTGCAAAATGAATAATCAGACAGAAACCCAGAATTGCGATTTTACTTCAGACTTAAAGCTTAAAGGTTTTAAAGTTTATCAGATTAACGGAGATCTCAGTAAAATTCCGATTTACAGCCGCAGGGATTTTTATAAAATTTGCATTAATACCAGTAAAAGTGTGATACAATATGCAGATCGCGGAATAGAAACCGACGGAACAATTCTGTTTTTTGGTAATCCGATTATTCCGTATTCGTGGGAAACTCTTTCTGAAGATTACGAAGGATATGCCTGTGTTTTTACAGAAGAATTCCTCAAAGCAAAAGACCGCTCAGAAACACTGCATGAATCGCCATTGTTTAAAATAGGAGGAACGCCAATTTTTTCATTAAATGCTGAACAAAAGGTTTTTATAGATTCTTTATTTCAAAAAATGATCAAAGAATACGAAACCGATTATGTGTTTAAAGATGATTTAATGCGCAGTTACGTCAACCTGATTCTTCATGAATCGATGAAAATGCAGCCCTCAGCAAACTTTTTTAAACACAAAAATGCATCATCGAGAATAACATCCTTATTTTTAGAACTGCTCGAAAGGCAATTTCCTATCGAAACCAAAACAGAACCTTTGGCCTTAAAAACACCACAGGATTACGCGCAAAGTCTGGCCGTACACGTTAATCATTTAAACAGATCTGTAAAAGAAGTTACCGGAAAACCCACAACCGCTCACATTACCGAAAGAATTATTGGCGAAGCAAAAGCGCTGTTGCAACATACAGACTGGAGCATTTCAGATATTGGTTATTCGCTTGGATTTGAATATCCTAGTTATTTCAATAACTACTTTAAAAGACTTACAGGAACGATTCCGAAGTCGCTGCGAATGTAAATTGTTTCAATTTCATAATTTTTTGTTTGAATAGTGTTATTTCCAGCCGGCAAGCTTGCCTTAATTTTGCCATTAAATAACAGTATTAATCTTTTATCAGTTTTTAACAGACTAAATAATACTTCATAAAGCACTTTCTTGCTTTCTCAATTTAGTTTTTGATTCTGATAAATCTAAACTCATAAATATGGAAGCATCAGAAAATCAAATAAATAAAAATATTTTCCCACAAGGAGATTTAGCATCTCCAGATTACTTTACAGGAAAAGCGTGGGTAAAAATGTTGGTGCCGAATGATCCTGTTTTAAATACCGCTGTAGGAAATGTTGTTTTTGAACCCGGCGCCAGAAACAATTGGCATACGCATCCCGGCGGGCAAATCTTAATAGTAACTCACGGAACAGGATATTATCAGGAAGTAGGAAAACCTATTCAGCTTTTGCAGGTGGGAGATGTAGTCAATATTCATCCCGAAGTAAAACACTGGCATGGTGCTTCGCCAGACAGCGCGTTTACCCATATCGCCATCAGTACCAATACCGATAAAAGAATTGTAGACTGGCTGGAACCTGTAACTGACGAACAATATAATAGTTTTCAATAAAATCAATCTCAAAAACAAACTCATTTATGTTAAAAAATTATTCAGCCGTTATCGAAGAAGGAAAAGTCCCGAATATTTATATGACGGGTGATGTTTCTTACAAAAAGCAAAGCAGTGACATACATCCTGAGAACACGATGATAAAGGAAGTTACCTTTGAGCCGTGCGCAAGAAGTAACTGGCATGTTAATGAAAGTCTGCAAATGCTTATCGTAAAAGATGGCGCAGGATATTATCAGGAAAAAGGAAGCGCAGCGCGAACGCTTCATAAAGACGAAGTTGTAACCATTTTAGCAGGAGTAGAGCATTGGTACGGCGCAACACCATTTGATAAATTCTCTTACGTTGCTATTATTACAGAAATAGACAAAGGTCACGGAACATGGCTGGAAAAAGTAACAGACGGAGAGTATTTTCTTTTAAGTTATTGATCTCTAAGTTTCTAAGTTATTGAGATGCTAAGATACTAAGTTCTAAGTTGCTGAGATACTAACTTTCTAAACCTGAACCTGAACCTGAAACTTGAAACCTGAAACCCTAAAAAAAAACATGGAAACAAAAAACATAAAAGCCTTTGGTACAGAAGCTGCCGAAGCACCCTTGCAAACATTAGAAATAAAAAGAAGAGCCGTTCTGGCGCATGACGTAGAAATTGAGATTTTATATTGCGGCATCTGTCATTCTGATCTGCACTCTGCCCGAAATGAATGGCACGGAACGATTTATCCAATTGTTCCAGGACACGAAATTGTAGGTCGAGTTACTAAAGTAGGAGATCACGTTAAAAACTTTACAGTAGGTCAATTGGCAGGTGTGGGCTGTATGGTCGATTCTTGCAGGGAATGCGAACATTGTAAGGAAGGTCTAGAGCAATTTTGCGCTCCTGGAAACACACTAACTTTCAATTCGCCGGACGTTCATTTGGGCGGACAAACTTTTGGAGGATATTCTCAAAGTATTGTTGTCGATGAAAATTATGTACTCCATATTTCAGATAAGCTTGATCTTGCCGGTGTTGCGCCGCTGCTTTGCGCAGGGATCACCACTTATTCTCCTTTAAAACACTGGAAAGTTGGACCCGGACAAAAAGTAGGAGTTGTAGGTATTGGTGGTTTAGGACATATGGGAATCAAGTTGGCAAAAGCTATGGGCGCTCATGTGGTTGTTTTTACCACTTCGTTATCTAAAACTGAAGATGCAAAACGTTTAGGAGCAGATGAGGTTGTGCTATCTACAGATCCGGAACAAATGGAGAAATATGCCAAAAGCCTGAACTTTATTTTAGACTGTGTATCGGCAGAACATAATATCGATGCGTATTTGAATTTACTAAAAGTCGACGGAACACTTACATTAGTAGGAGCTCCAATGGAACCGCTTCCGGTAACTTCATTTAGTCTTTTAATGGGAAGAAGAAGTTTTGCCGGTTCTAACATTGGCGGAATAGCCGAAACTCAGGAAATGCTGGATTTTTGTGCTGAACATAATATTACTGCTGATATTGAACTAATTGGGGTCGATGAAGTAAATGATGCTTACGAAAGACTGCTAAAGGGAGATATAAAATATCGTTTTGTAATTGATATGGCTTCGTTAAAGTAGGTTCTTAGTTTCTTAGTTTCTGAGATGCTGAGTTTCTGAGATGCTGAGTATGTGAGGTTATATAATTTCATTGTTGTTAAAATTTAAAATTTAAACTTTGAGACTTCGTGTCTTTGAGGGAACTAAAAAAAACAACAGAAATCTTTTAAAAGGTCTGACTTACAATGTCGGGCCTTTTTTATGAATAATGGATTGTAAACTAGAAAAACAACTGCCTTTGAAAACTTAACGATTTAATTCTATAATTTTGAAATGAATCACAAATCTTATTTCTTTTGCAAAAAAATCCAATTCCTATTTTGTCGGTTGGCAATATACTCGGAGAAGAAAGTCTGGGTATTACTTTATTTCGCCATAATGTAAAAGGCAGAAACGAGTTTGAGCAGCCGCACAAACACGATTTTTATCTGGTGTTTTTTGTAGAGAAAGGTGCTGGTGTTCATTATGTCGATTTTACAAAATATGCGGTTTCAGATCATCAGGTTTATTTCATTAGGCCAGGGCAGGTACATAACTGGTCGCTAGATGTTGATACCAGCGGTTTTCAGTTAATGCTTTCGGCAGATGTTATTGGTGTTTTTTCAAATTTATCGGCTTTCTCTTTTTTTGAGCAAAACGCTCCGTCATGCCTTTCTTTAACTGAAAAAGATTTTCTTGAATTTAAAAACCAATTAGAGGAAATAGAAAATGTCTTGTGTAACGAGGAGGTTTTAACTAAAGAAATAGTTTTACTTCGGTTGCATTTGTTGCTAAAATTACTGCAAAGTCAATATCTTCATCAATTTAAGGAACATCGCACTTCAACCAAACCAGAAAAGATGATTAAGGAATTTAACTCTTTAATCGATCATCATTTTAATCAGGAATCGTCAGTTAGTTTTTATGCTCATAAATTAAATATTACGCCCAATTATCTTAATATCCTTTCGCAGAAATACTTAAAGAAACCTGCGGGAGAAATTATTAAAGAAAGAACCATTCTGGAAGCTAAACGACTACTCACCAGTACCAGTTTATCTGTCAAAGAAATAGGCTATCAATTAGGGTTTAACGACAATACTTATTTTAGCAAAGTCTTCAAAAAATACACGGGAAAATCTCCGGGTGATTTCAAGCAAAGTTATAATTTTTACCATGCTTATCCGTAATATTACCGTTCTGCTTTTTGCTTTATCACGATTTTTGCAAAGTAACAACTGCTAATTTCTGGCGGAATGTTATTGTCAAATCATACAACAAACTATTTAAAGCAAAATATAATTTATGGAAGACCATACAATAAGCAGAAAAAAGTTTTTAGGATTAGGAGCTGCCGCTACGGGCGCAGCCTTGTTCTCCGGAATTGGTACCAGGGCAGTCGCAAACGTTTTACCAGAGGAAAGTAAAGCACTATTAAAAGAATATCTTCTTACGAATGTACGTTTGGAAGATGGGTTTGAGTACAATGAAAAAAATGAAGTAATTGCGACTCAAACCGCTTTGTACAATATTCATATTGCTGATGGAAAAATCAAAAATATTACAACAGGAAAATCTTTTTTGAAAGTAAAAACCATTGATGCAAAAGGACTTTTGATGCTTCCGGGATTGCGCGACATGCACATTCACATTGATAAAACCTACTATGGCGGAACGTGGAATGCAGCGCCAAGAAAAGGCTACACGGTAAAAGATATGATTACGCTGGAGCAAAAACTGATACCGCAATTATTGCCCGATTCTCAACGCAAAGCCGAAGAAGCGATTCAGCTCATGAAAAGCCAGGGAAGTTATTTTGCCCGCTGCCAATGCAATATTGATCCCGTAAGCGGACTTAAGAGTCTCGAACATTTAATGGCAGCGTTAGAAAAAAACAGGGATAGTTTTGGATGGGAAATTGTAGCATTTCCGCAACACGGTATTTTGTATTCGCAATCAGAACCCTTATTAAGGGAAGCAGCCCAAATGGGAATCGATTTCATAGGCGGACTAGATCCTACAAGTGTTGATGGCAGTATGGTAAAATCTCTCGATTCGATGTTTCAAATTGCATTAGATCATAATAAAGGAATTGACATTCATTTGCATGAATCGCCTCCGTCGGGAAAATCGGCAATTGAGTACATGATCAAAAGAGTGGAAGAAAATAAATCATTACAAGGAAAAACATATATCAGTCACGGTTTTGCTCTGGCAAGAATGGAACCCAAAGACATGGAGAAAATTGCAGAACAAATGGGGCATTTGGGAATTGGAGTAATTACCACAGTACCTATTGGGAAAACGATTATGCCAATTCCGACTTTAAAAAAATACGGCGTAAAACTCATGACCGGAACAGATAGTATTGTCGATCACTGGCAGCCCTTTGGCACGTGTGATATGCTGGAAAAAGCAAAATTATGTGCGCAACTTTATGGCTGGACAGATGAGTACAACCTGAGTCGGGCCTTGCACATTGCTACTGAAAACGAAATTTTGCCGCTAGACCATTCAGGAAAACGAGTTTGGCCTGCCACAAACGATGAAGCCAATTTTATACTGGTAAAAGCAAGCTGCTCTGCAGAGGCAGTAGCCCGTTTACCAAAAAGAGAAGGCGTATTTTATAAAGGGAACTTAATTGCAGGGGATTTTTAAGTTTCTGAGATTCTGAGTTACTAAGTTTCTGAGATGCTAAGTTTCTGAGATGCTAAGTTTTTGAGATTCTAAGATTCTAAGATTTTGAGTTATTAAGATTCTAAGGTGCTAAGATTTTGAGATATTAAGAAGCTAAAATTCTAACATTTTAAGATAATAGTTTTTCTTTCAAAAAAGTACGTAGAACTTAATTAACTTAGAATCTCAAAAAAAACTCAGAATCTTAGCATCTCAGCAACTCAGAAACTTTTAAAAAAAAAAAAGAAAAACCCCTTAAGCAATTCAACTCTTAAGGGGTTTTGTAAAATAAATAGTAACCAATTAAATTTATTTTATTTTTTGTCTAAATTTTGTTTTAACAATTTAGCATGTTCTAAATGTGCAGTTAAACCCGCGATATTATTTGAAGCCCAAAGCTTAACATCAGCATCAGTTGCATCTTTAGAAGCTTTCTGAAGTTTGTCAATTGCTTTTTCATGACCGTCTACCATCATATCAACGAATTTTTTGTCAAAATCAAGACCTGTTTTTTCGTTTAATTTTTTGTATTCTTCCTGTCCTTCTTCAGTCAACGAAGTTGGCAAAGTAAAGTTTTTAGCTTTTGCTAAAGCGCTTACCTCAGATGCTGCCTTTGTATGCTCATCAACAAGCATTTTACCATATTTTTTCACCTCAGGATTGGTACCTTTTTGCTGTGCTAGTTTACCTAGTTCGATTTCAGCAAGATTAATTTCTGCCTGATCAACTAAAAACTCAGAATCATCTTCTTTAGAGTTAATTGTATCAAATTTTGCTTCGTTAGCATCTTCTGCTACTTCTTTAGGATCTTCTTGTTTTGGTTCGTTTTTACAAGAATTTAGAGAAATGATGATTAATCCTGCTCCTAAAATTGCTTTTCCGGCTAATAGTATTTTTTTCATGATTTTAATCTTTTAAAATGTTATAAGACAAAATTATTCCCTGGATGCGAAAATTGTCTTACAGTATTTTTTGATAATGTTATATGATTTAGATATTTACCTTGAATTGTTATTTTATTTGTGGCATCTTTTACTTTATATTAGCGCATGAAAGAATTGCCTTTAGCTCGAGCTGTTAATATGATTAAACAAATTTGAATCTAATGAAAATATTAAAAATAATAGGAGGGATTCTTTTATTGACCGCCGCCGCAATTTTGTCATTTGCAACATTAGTAAGTTTTATTAAAGCTATTTTTGATTCGATTAGAGAAATAAAAGAGGATCTTGCCACTGGGTTGGGTTATGCTTTTGGAAGTGCAGTTGTCGTTTTTTTAATGGTTTTGCTCATCATCTTTATGACAAAAAAGGGCTTAAAACTACTACGAAAAAAAGTAGAACCTCAGGATTCTATTGATCAAATCGGACTTTAAACTTTTAACAAACCTATTAATAAATATAAAATGCTAATAAAATCAGAATTTAGAAAATCCTTAAAAAGAAGAATAAAACTCGGATGTGTACTCTTTATCATTACTTTAATTTATGTACTGTATACATTTTTATATAGTTCGCCAATTCAGATAAATCCTTTGCTGGTTTTGGCTTGCATGACACTTTTGTTTTTAATTTATGCATCGCCGGATATTTTAAAAATCTCTAAGTTTACCGTTACCCAAAACGGACTTGAGAAAACCCTTGTGGTTACCAATCAAACGCAAGTAATTCCTTTTGAAATGATTCATTATATTAAAAAAGGAAAGATCAGACTTTATAATAGGGGAGGAACACATATTTCGGACGGTTTTTATTTTAGTACCATTATTCTCCAGAATAAAACCAGCTTTATTATTTCTCCGGATCATTTTGAGAATTACAAAGAACTCATTACCGCTATTAGAGACAGAGCCGGCTTTGAAGATTAAACGTTAATTAGTCCCCCTATAATAAATCCCAATTCTCATTAGAATTGGGATTTTTTGTTTCCTGAACTTTTGTAGAGTTAATTATGAAACTAAACGGAATAATTATATAACAGGTTATTCTTGCTTTTTTGAGAATTTTGATAAAAGAAATTTTGAATTAATTATTAATTTAAATTATTCAGTCATGCCAGATTCAAGAATTAAAAACGAGAAACAATACGAAGCTCTTTTAGATAAAGGCTATAGTAAAGAAAAATCGGCTAGAATCGCGAATACTCCGGATGCAGGTGAAAAAGGCGGAAATGCAAAGCCGTACGACGAATGGACGAAAGAGGAATTGTATCAACAAGCAAGAAAAGTAGGAATTCCAGGGAGGTCCTATATGAATAAAAAGAATTTGATTAAAGCATTAAGGTCTAATTAAAACTAAAAAAAAATGCCACAGAAGAAGATCAATTAAGTATATCGGAAATAATCTTACCTATCTGAAATCTGTGGCAAATAAATAAAAGTAAACAAAATGAATGCAGCAGCAAAAACGCAAAAACTAATGACTCAATTGATCAAAACACCGCATTTGGTGTTAGATAAATTAGATTTAGTTTACATAAGCAATCAAAAGTTGCCCATTGAAAGATGCAAATGTGAAGAAGGTTTTGTTTATAAAAAAAATGGACGCTGCATTAAACGAAAAAGTGACCTAAAACGTATTAACAGTTTGGTGCTTCCGCCGGCCTGGCAAAACGTTCAAATCTCAGATTTGCCAAACGGGCATTTACAAGCCGTTGGTTTAGATGACAGAAACAGAAAACAATACCGATATCACCCGAAATGGAATTTGATTAGAAATCAGACTAAATTTTATAAAATAGCGGAGTTTGGAAGCAAATTGCCTTTAATAAGAAAGCAAGTTGATGAGGATCTGGAAAAAAAAGAATGGTCTAAAGAAAAAGTGGTAGCGCTGGTAATTCGACTGATGGAGGAAACCCATATTAGAATTGGAAATGAAAAATATGCCAAAGACAATAAATCCTACGGACTATCGACTTTAAGAAAACGCCATATCAACATTAATAAAAATACGCTTCGTTTTGAGTTTACAGGTAAAAAGGGAGTGCAGCATACGGTTACAACCCGAAACAAAAAACTGGTAAAACTTGTTGGGCGCTGTGAAGAAATTCCGGGTTGGGAAGTTTTTAAATATTATGATAAAAATGGCGAAAGAAAGGTTTTAGACAGCCATATGGTAAACCAGTATTTGCATGAAATTTCAGGAGAATATTTTAGCGCCAAAGATTTCAGAACCTGGGCGGCCTCGATCGTTTTCTTTGAAACTTTAATGGAAATTGGAGTAGCAGACAATGAAAAAGAAATTAAAAAGAACATTTTAACCGCCTTTGACACAACAGCAAAAGCATTGGGAAATACCAGAAATGTTTGCAAAAATTATTACGTGCATCCTTTATTGGTTACGACGTATGAAGATGGCTCGATTCAACAATATTTTGACAGAGCGAAAAATTGCCGAAGCACAAAAGAGCATTTTTCGCATAGTGAAATTGCCTTTTCAGAATTAATACAAAACTATCAGATCAATTTATTAAATGAAGCTGATATCAAATAATAGGTAAGGAGTTCATGCATCTCTCCAAAAGCATGGAAAATTAGTAACAAACAAAACACATTTATTAACTAAAAAAATTACGCTTATGTTACGTTATACAGTCATTTTTATTATTCTTGCTATAATTGCCGGAATATTTGGTTTTGGTGGAATCGCTGCCGGAGCTGCAGGTATCGCTAAAGTTTTATTCTTTATCTTCTTAGTTTTATTTATTATATCTCTAATTACCGGAAGAAAAAGTATCTAATCAGTACATAAAATAAAACAAACAAAAACGACACATCTATCTCGGTAAATGTGTCGTTTCTATTTAAAGAAATTAGTAAAAAATATTATGGGAAATAAAAGCGGTGCTTATCAGGATGTATATATTAAAAGAGAAGATCAAATGGTGAGTCTTAAAAACGATGTCACAGATTTTTGCGAAAAATATATTAAACCAGTTCATCCTGAAAATTGGGATTGGTCGACTAGAGATTTCGATAATCCGGAGAACGATCCTACAATTGCAGAAGCAAGAGCGATTGGAAATGTTGTTTATAATGACTTAAACGATCAAAAAGAAACGGATGTTGATCTTTCGACCATGAACAACGTAGAGTCGATTAAAGCTTACTTAAACCCGCAAAGCATGCATGAAGCTTTTAACATGGAAGAATTTGCTTTTGCCTTAAAAGTAGAACTCGAACACGGAAAAATAAAAGATGTCAACGTAACCAACAACCATCCGTTTTTAACCGCTATGATTGCTTTGGCTCACATGACAGAAAGTTTGACGTATTACAAAAGACTAAAAATAATGGAAGCAGAGGGTGAAATTTACGAAATCATGCGAAAAATTGATACTGCAACTTCGGGAAAAGATGAATTGTACAAGCAGCTCATTGATGCCGAAGAAGAATTGAAAGAAGCAAAAGCCGGTCTGGCAGAACGTCTGGAAAAGATGGATGATATTCCGGTTTTAGAGATAATTGGGGATTAGGAGAGAGGAAAGAAGAAATAACAAAGAGTATAGACTATAACCTCAAATCCAAATAAAATAAAAGCAATAAAAAAGAATCGAAGGTTCGTCAAATATTGTAAGGCTGGATTTCAGTCCAGTTCATATAAATAAAAATCAGGGTTGCATAAAAAAAAGCAAAGCTATAACTAAAACTCTGCACCTCTGCACCTTTGTAACTTTGAACCTTTTCACCCGTCACCTTTACACCTTTACACCTCTGTACCTCAAAAAAAAAAGATTCAGAGAAGCAAAGCGGTCAGGTAAATAACTCTGAACCTTTGCACCTCTGAACCTTTGTTTCTTAGAAAAACCTTTGTTTCTTCGAAGAACCTTGTTTGTTCTAAAAAAAGATCAAAACTTTCTAGGATCATTATCAGGATAATCTTCTTTATCGTCAGTTTCCTGAACATCATCTTCAATATATTCTTCACCTTCTTCGCTGTCCTGGTCGATATCTTCAAGATCATCCTCAGTTTCATTGAAGTCATTTTCAAATGTATCTGACGGATTATCGAATTCATCGTTTTCTAAATCTTCATCGAGATCTTCGTCCACATAATCTTCATCGTCTAAATCGTCTTCCAGCACCACTTCGTAGATATCGTCGTTGTTGTCTTCAAGATCTCTGTCTGTGTGAAAATCGTCATTTAAATCGTCTAAATCATCCTCAGCAGTAAAATCCCGCTCATCCGGATTTGGTTTATTCGGATTATGTCCGTCTCTGACAGTATAACCGCGATCTGCAATTTCTTCGTTGCTGTTATAATCGTTATCTCTAGTATTCATGATATGTGATTTTATAGTTTCTATATTATAAATTTAGTATACAATTTATGGTTTCCATTATAGAATTATAATATGTAATTCTATAATTAACAGATGGTTATAATAAAAAATAAATAATAAAAAAACCGCCAACTAAGTGACGGTTATTCTGTGTAAAATGGGTTAGGAAAGGAAAAGGAAATTAATTATCGTTTCTTTCGAGATCATCATCTTCAAAATGATCTTCGTCTTCAATGTGTTCTTCTTCATCAAAATCATTAGGTACCACTATGTCGTCCTCATTTTGCTGCGTATTTTGTATGTAATCATCTTCATCTACAACTTGCTCTTCATTCGGAATATTTTCATTTCTCGTAATGTTTTCACCTTTCAAAAGCGTATCTATAGCCTGATCGATTAATAGGGCAGATTCTTTATCTAAATGCCCTTGTTGGTATTTTTTATGAAAGTAAAGTATGGCTTCCTGATAAATAGTATCTATATCTGTTTTCATGATGAAATATTTTAATTTTTATTACTACAAATGTATCTCGGAGGTCAAAGAAATGCCTTATAAAATTCTAAATGCGAATTGCATAATCTACACGTTATTAGCATGCAAATTTTTGTGATAATGATATAACTGATCTGTTAATCAGCGTGGTAATTTTGAATACTATAAATCCATAAAAAAATATCATGAAAACTACAGATAATAAAAAAGACACTACAGTAAAAACTGCAGCCAAAAAAGGAGCAACTCCGTCAAAGTCAAACGCAGCTTCAGGATTAACAGAATTGTTTGAAGACGCGCTTAAAGATATATATTGGGCCGAAAAAGCCTTGACTAAAGCATTGCCAACAATGGCTAAAAATGCAACTTCGCCAGAATTAATCGATGCGATTAACAACCATTTAGTAGAAACGGAAGAGCATATTACTCGCTTAGAGCAAGTTTTTAAACTAATTGACAAGAAAGCTACCGCAAAAAAATGCGACGCCATGGAAGGCTTAATTGAAGAAGGTAAAAGCATATTAGAAGAAACGGAGATAGGCGTAGTACGTGATGCAGGAATAATTGCAGCAAGCCAAAAAATAGAGCATTACGAAATTGCTACTTATGGTACGTTAAGACAATTTGCAGAAACCCTTGGTTTTGAAGAAGCTGCTGCGCTTTTAGAACTCACATTAGACGAAGAAAAAGATGCCGACAGAAAGCTAACAGAGGTAGCAGTAAATGCTGTAAATCTTGAAGCTGCAGAAGCAGATTAATTAATATACAACAAACAAAAAAGTGTAACTCCTGTTGGTTGCACTTTTTTTTGTTTTAAAACTGAAAATTATGCCAGAAGGTCCGTCAATAGTAATATTAAAAGAAGAAGTGCAGCAATTTGCGGGGCACAAGATTCTTGAAGTTTCCGGGAGCAGCAGTATTGATCTTGAGCGTCTGGAACACAAAAAAATTGTAGAATTTAGGACTTGGGGGAAACATTTTTTAATTTGTTTTGAAGATTTTACGGTCAAAATTCACCTTTTGATGTTTGGTACGTATCGAATTAACGAACGAAAGGAACTCGCGCCCCGGCTCAGTATGGTTTTTTCAAACGGAGAACTTAACTTTTATACCTGCTCCATCAAAATATTAGAAGGAAATATAAACGACCATTATCAATGGAATGAAGATGTAATGAGTGAATTGTGGGACTCGAAAAAAGCGCAATTAAGTCTTAGTAAAGTTCCTGACGAAATGATTTGTGATGCCTTATTAGATCAGAATATTTTTTCGGGAGTAGGGAATATCATTAAAAATGAAGTTTTGTACCGATGCCGGATTCATCCGGAATCTTTGGTAGGGAAAATTCCGCTCGAAGATTTAAGTTGGATTATTGGAGAATCATCTGTCTATAGTTTTGAATTTTTGTATTGGAAGAAGAAAAATGAACTCAAAAAACATTGGTTGGCGCATACCAAAAAAACGTGTTTGCGATGCAATCTTCCGCTCATTAAAAAGCATACCGGCAACAAAAAGCGCCGAAGTTTTTTTTGTACTAACTGTCAAAAACTGCATGAATGAAAAATGAAATCTTAATAGGTTGCTCAAGCTATAATAATCGGTTTTGGAAGGGAATTTTCTACCCTGACAATCTGACAGCTTCTGGTATGTTTGAGTTTTATTGCCAGCACTTTAACACCTATGAGTTCAACGGAAGCTTTTACAAGTTTCCGACCGTTAGAATCTTTGAAAACTGGTATAAAAAAGCGCCTGAAAATTTTATTTTCTCAATAAAAGCACCAAAAGACATTACGCATTTTAAAAAATTTATCGCTTGCGAAGCGCTTCTGTCTGAGTTTTATCACGTTGCTAAAACAGGATTGAAAGAAAAATTAGGATGTGTTTTATTTCAGTTTCCACCGAGTTATTCCTATAGTTCAGAAAAACTGCATCACATTATCGCCAATTTAGACCTTACTTTTACAAATGTTGTCGAATTTAGGCATGCAAGCTGGTGGAATCAGGAGGTTTGGGATGCGTTTTTAAAACATAATATTACCTTTTGCAGTGTGAGTCATCCGCAATTGCCGCAAACTATTTTTAAAGATTTTCCGTTGGTTTATATTCGTTTGCACGGAACGCCAAAGATGTTTTACTCTAGTTACTCACCTCAAGAATTACTTTACATAAAGAATGAAATAGCTTCAAAATCAGCGTTTGTGTATTTTAATAATACAGCAAGTGAAGCAGGAATATTGAATGCATTGGAGCTGAAAAGCTTGATGAAATAAGGCATAAAAAAAACAGGTAAATTTTGATTTACCTGTTTTTTTTATTTTAGAAGTTTGAAACTTTTACAATTTCAAAGTACCTTCAATACCGTCGTCCATAGTTTTACCACTTACCAGAGAAACGGCCATTTTAGCAATCGCTACCATTTTACCATTTTTATTATTCCAGTAATAACCGTCTTCCGGAACCACTTTAATAACACTTAAATTTGGATCGTCTTCGCCACCTGGCATCCAGACTTTCACAATCGGATCGTATAATTCTTTAATTGTTTCTCTGTCGTAAGAAATCGTTGCATTTCCGTGCAGAGTTAAAAATTTATCTTGTGGCTCTGAGAAGAAAAGTTCAACCTGAGGGTTAAGGCTAATTTCTGCATTTTGGCTGCTGTTTCTGTCAGATAAAAACCATAACTGACCTAAATCGTCAATTTTTTGAACAGACATTGGTCTTGACTGAAGTCTGTATTCATTGTATGTACACATCATACATGTTTTTATGTTTTCTGCAAGATCTTTAATTTTATCTACAGCAAATTCGTTTGTAAGGTCTTTATGATCTCCCATGACTTTAATTTTTTTTTAGTTTATAATAAGAAATAAGTTTATTAAAAAACTCATTGTTAGTTATACAAGTACTAGTATTAAACGCAACTTGATACTTGTAAAGTTCTTATTTTTATGCTTTTTTTCTTTACACAATTAGTCGCCAAAATTATGAGATTTCAATTATTAATTTTTATGGAGAGCGCAGAAAAAGACAATTGTTTGCTATAAAAAAATAACTATCTTTGAAGAAGAAAATACCCAACCTGATAAAATCCTAAATGACTGATTTAACTATATTTTATACTGATGATGATGAAGATGATTTGAGCATTTTTACAGATGCAGTCGATTCATTACCAAAAAAAATAAAGCTTCAGACTTATTCTGGGGGAGAAAAGTTGTTAAACGCCATATACAATCCGCCGCCAACGCCACATGTTGTGTTTTTGGATTTGAACATGCCGGGCAAAAACGGGTTTGATGTCTTAACGGAACTTAAAAACTCTAAAGAAAATAATGACATCCCGGTAATTATTTTCTCGACTTCAAGCGAACCACGCATTATAGAAAAATGCCGCTCTCTTGGTGCTAACTTGTTTATTACAAAGCCTATTTTAATGAAAGATATCATTAAATCTATAGAGCACGCACTTGCCATTGACTGGAAAAAATTTATTGCAACCGATAAAAATTTTGTTTACAAATCATAAAGCAGTTTACAATTCAGGAATGTAAACATCAAATGTTGCACCTATATTTTTTTCGCCGGATGCCGTTATAATTCCTTTATGGTTATCGACGATCTTTTTAACAATCGCAAGTCCAATTCCTGTTCCTGCAAATTCGCTTTCTGTATTCAGGCGTTTAAATACTTCGAACACACGCTCGTTGTATTCGGCATCAAAGCCAATTCCGTTATCCGTAACTTTTAAGTGATAATAAATTTTATTTGGGTAGCTCACTTCCTGTGGTATGCTGCTTCCTTTAATTCTTTCCGCTGCAATTTCAATAACAGGAGCAACACCTTTTCTGGAGAATTTTAAAGCATTCCCTACCAGATTATGCAGGAGCTGTCTAAACTGAAACGGAATAATGGTGGCTTCTCCCAGTGGCTGAAAATTAATCTGGGCACTTTTTTCCTCGATTCGCTCAGAGAAGTCGCTGGTAATTTCCTCGGCAATATCATCCATATTAGACTTTACAAAAACTCTCTCTGCAGAGCTGGTTCTGGAATATTCTAAGAGATCCTGAATAAGAGTCTGCATTCGTTTGGCCGCAACTTCAATTCGGCTAAGATATGATTTGGCATTCGCCGAAATATTTTGCTCGTCCAGATCAGATAATCTGCTGGCAAAAGTTTGAATTTTACGCAAAGGTTCCTGCAAATCATGACTTGAGATATAGGCAAAAGACTGAAGCTCTATATTCATATTGATGAGGTCTTTATTTTGAAGTTCTAACTGTGCGGTTCTTTCCTGAACTTCTCTTTCGAGTTGAGAAGTAAAATCTTTTTGATCCTGAATATCAGTACTCGTACCTACCCACATTTGAATGTTTCCTTCAGCATCTTTTTGAGCTATTGCACGGCTTAATTGCCACCTGTATTCTCCATCAAAACGTTTAAATCGATGCTCGAGTAAAAAATCGTTCCCTGTTTTTATAGATTCCATCCACACGTTTACATTCATTTCACGATCTTCAGGATGTACAATTTGCAGCCAGCCTTTTCTCTCAATTTCGTCAACCGGAATTCCAGAGTAGGTAAAAACAGATTCATTAAAATAATTCAGGTTCCCCAGTGCGTCACTCGTCCAGATATGCTGTGGCATCGAGTCGGCGAGGAGTCTGAATTTTTCTTCGCTCTTCATTAAAATCTCCTGATTGTTTTTCTCATCAGTAATATCCATAATGGTACCGATCATTTTTACCGGTTCGCCTTTTTTGTCAAAGAAAATCTTACCATGTGCTTTGATCCAGCTAATAGAGTAATCGGGCTTAATGATTCTCGATTGGTATTTGTAAATACTGGTTTTTAGGGCTACGCTATAGGCTTTTTCGAGAATATGGAGATCATCCGGGTGAATTTGCCTCACAATATCAGGACGTGTTAATTTGATAGATTTGTCAAGACCAAAAATAGCTGGCAAATTTTCAGAGTAAATTAAATCCTGAGTTGGTATATCGAGGTCCCAAGTTACAATTTCGGCAATTTCGGCCGCGAGCCTCGCTCTTTCTTCGGCATCCTCAACCTTTTTTCTTGCTTCTACTCTTGACGTTACATTATTAACGGTAACCATTACGCCAGAAGCGTTTTCATCTTTCTCAAGTAAAGGAGTATATTGAAAATCAAGATAAAACTTTACCAATTCCCCTTTTATGTCCACATACGCAACAGCTTCGTTTTCACGTACGATTTTTTTATTCAAAACAACCTGATCTAATAATTCAGGATATTTCTGGTCGAGTAATTCAGGGAAAACCGCAATAATAGATTTGCCTACAGTTTCTTCGGCAGTTTTTTGCCAAATATCCATCATGGCTTTATTTGCGATCTCGATGATATGGTCTTTTCCTCTAAAGATGGCCATCGCAATAGGGGAGTCCATTACTAAATTACGGAAAGCTTTTTCGCTTTCTGTCAACAGGTATTTGGCTTTTATCGCTTCTGTAACTTCATACGTTACAATGATAACGCCTGTAATAGCATTATTTTCTTCTCTTAAAGGATAAAAACCTAAATTAAAGTAGCAGATTTCCTGTTTTCCGTAACGGTTTAAGCTCACTTCTAATTCATCAGTATAATAGGGAATTCCATCATGGTATACTTTAGAAAGTAACGGATATACTTTTTCCTTCGATTCCGGAACCGTAGCAAATATATCTTTTCCTAAAATCTCCTCCTCTGTTTTATCGATGATCTGGAGATAAGCAGCGTTTGCCATTTCGACAATTAAGTTTTCGCCCTTGACAATTGCAATTCCAAGCGGAAGCTGTTTTACAGTATTTCTAAATCGCTTTTCACTTTCTTCAACCGCAGTTCTCGAAACAACCTGAATTGTAACATCGTTGGCGATGCTCACAATACCAGAAATGGTACCATCGAGTTCTTTTAATGCCTCATAAACCACATTAACATAAGTATCTACTATTTTTCCGTTCCGATTTAGTTTCACCGGAAGTTCGTATGCCGTAAATCGCTCTCCGGTTTCGTATACATTACGCAAAATCGCTTCTAAGCCCTGACCTTTAACTTCAGGCAACGCTTCAAAAACTGGTCTATTAAGAACTTCATCTAAATTTCGGCCCCAAATTTCTAGCATTAAATCATTTGCAATTTCTACCACATAATCTTTCCCCCTTAAAATGCACATGCCATTTGGGGTTTGTAGTATGTTATTTCTATAACGTTTATTGCTGTCTTCAAGACCTTTTAAAATCTTGATCTTGTCTGTAGTTTCATTGCAAATTACGAGTACACCGCCAATTTCTCCTTCATCATTAATTACCGGACTGTGACTAAAAGTCCAGTAAACATCTTCTATTTTTCCGTTTCGGTATATCGGTAATAGTTGATCTTCCTGCCACGATGCTTCACCATCTGCCAAAACCTGATCGAGCATTGGTTTAAGATAATCCCATATTTCAGGCCAAAATTCAGCACCTTTTTGTCCCAGAATAGCAGGATGTTTGCCGTCGCTCCCTAAGCTTGGTCGGTAAGCATCATTATAAAAGCAGATATGCTCGGGTCCCCAGAATAAAAACATCGGAAATTTTGAGTTTAAAAGTATTCCTATCGTAGTACGCAAACTGTAGGGCCATGATTCTATAGGTCCCAGAGGCGTTTTACTCCAGTCCTTAGCACGTGTTAGCGCCCCCATTTCTCCTCCATTGGCCAAAAAATAGTCATTTACAGTACTCATTATTCTTTATTTTATTCTTCGATGACCGCATCAAAGTGTTAGGTTGAAAAAAGCATAATCGCTATAACAATGTATAGAGAATCATTAAAAATAGTAAAATATTATTCATATGTTTTGGTTTTTTTTGAATGAGACAATATAAAAACCTATTGAGTTAATTTTATTTGAATGGAATGATGAAATTTGAATAACAAACAGATTCGAATAAGAATCTTAAATACAATGCATTATGAAAAAAGAACAAAAACACGAAACCGACTATATAAAGAAATATCAGAACGAAGGATATACTTGTAATTTTTTATTTACTGAGGAAGGCCTAATAGATTCTGACACTAAATATGCATACAAGCCAGAAGAAATATTTATCGTAGCCCACCACCGTTATGAAGGAATGAGCGATCCGGACGATATGTCGATTTTGTACGTAATCGAAACAAAAGACAAGAAAAAAGGAACTCACTTATTAGGATATGGCCCAACAGCCGACTTAGAAGAAGCGGAATTTTTTAAAGACATTCCAAAAGGAAATTATTCTAAAAATGCCGACATAAGTGAACTGACATAAATAGGAAGTATTTTTTATTTTGCTGAGGAACAGTTGTTTTCAGATTTATTCTGAGGGCAGCTGTTTTTTTTATAAGATTCTGAGTTTCTGAGTTTCTGAGTTTCTGAGATTCTGAGATTCTGAGATTCTGAGATTCTGAGTTTCTGAGTTTCTGAGTTGCTGAGATTCTAAGATTTTGAGACTCTAAGTTTTTTACGCGAAGTCTGAAGTTTAAAGTCTAAAGTTCAAAGTCTAAAGTCCAAAGTCTAAAGTCTAAAGTCTAAAGTCTAATATATAAAGTCTAAAATCCCAGATCCTATAAAAGTCTTGCTTCTTGCCTCTTGCTTCTTAACCCTCACTAACTTCTCACACCCTTGTAAAAACCTCCCGCCGCCGAACTAATATCCTGTACACCAAAATTATGAAATATCTTACTGAAATTCTATAAGGGTTTGATCTGCAATATGTCTGAAATTTGAATTAGCAAAATAAGAAATCCAAAAGCTTGTTTTAATACACACAAATTGTACGAACCAGTTTTTATAATAATCAGAACCCAAATGAAAAAACTTTACTTAAATACAGGAACATTTGATTCTATTTTTAACGACCTTAAAGATAGTTTTGATGGTAAACTGTCCATCAACAATAATGAATACAATTTAGCCTTTAAATCAAAATGGGCAAAAGGAACCATAAATGGAGTTTGCTTTGAAGATAATATGACTCATATTAATTTTGATGTTGTATTTAATCTTGATTCGAGCTTAAGTATCGAATCTTTTAAGTCTGCTCCCGTATTTTTTGCGTATTGCGAAAATGGAGGCATAGCACATGGTTTTGGTGCTTATGGTGAGAAGAAGAGCTTTAAAAAGAACCAGACAGGTATTTTTAGCAATACCTCGGCTATTAATAATGTTTTGTATTTTGAAAGTCACAAACACATTCAGTTTTCATTAATTGCAATGCCAACTGTAAATTTTGATGATGAAAATAAAGGAATGATTGCGCAATTGAAGAAAAAATTCATGGATGAATCAGGTAACTACATTTATGTAGGTTCTGAAACAGCAAAGTTGACTCAAAAATGGCAGGAATTAAATACGCTTCCGCAAAAGGGAATCGTTCGAAATTTACTTAAAAAGTTGATTCTCAAAGAAATTGTAGAAATGGAGATAGCCCAACATAGTTATAACTATTTAAACACTTTCGATCCGATTGTAAATTTGGCGGCAAGACAAATCAATGAGTTAAAAAGAATTTCGCATATGAATTTCTCAGAAGTCATTTCGGCAGCCGGACAAGCGAGAAGAAACTACATGCCACGTATTTTTAAAGAAAAATATCACTTTTCATTCAAGTCTTACCAAAAACTAGCTAGCTAATAAGCATCACATATACTACTTCTATCAAAAAAACAGCTTTTACGGGCTGTTTTTTTATTTTTTTATTCTAAAAGTTGCAATCCTGAGCATCTCAGCATCTCAGTAACGTATAGTCTCAGTAGCTCAGTATCTCAGATCCTCAGCATCTTAAAGTCTCGCCAACTCAATATCTCAGAATCTCAGCATCTCAGCAACTTAGTATATCAGTATCTCAGTATCTGAGCATCTCAGCATCTCAGCATCTCAGCAACTCAGCATCTCAGAATTTCAGCATCTGAGCATCTCAGCAACTTAGTATCTCAGTATCTCAGTATCTCAATATCTCAATATCTCAGAATCTCAGAATCTCAGAATCTCAGAATCTCAGCAACTCAGCATCTCAGCATCTCAAAAAAAAAAAAAACTCACTCCTTCTCATAATAAATAATAAAATAGACCATCAGCAAGTTTAGGCAAAAAGACACGCTGTTGGTAATAATAATAGGTAAATCTTCTTTAAGGACACCGTAAATAATCCACACAAAAATTCCGAAAGTGAGGATACTAAAAGTTTTAAGCGAAATTTGCTTGACCTTTTTGGTTCTCCAGACTTTTAAAATTTGGGGAATTACAGAAATAGTCACACAAGTTCCGGCAAAGAGACCGAGTATATCTACAAATTCCATGGTTTTTATTTTTAATTAAGTGTGTTTTTTTGATTTTTATGCCAAGTTTGTTTTCTCGCAGATTTTGCAGATTTGCTGAATATATTTAGCTGATGCATCTCCAAATCTGCGAGAGAAACTATTTTATTTTTATACATGATTATAATAGGCTTTATGCTCCAACAAGTTCTCCGCCATTAATGTGAATAAACTGTCCGGTGATATAACTGCTGTCTTGAGAAGCCAGAAAGACATAAGCGGGTGCCACTTCAGAAGGCTGACCGGCTCTTCCCATCGGATTGTCTTTTCCAAAATCAGCTACTTTGTCAAAACTCGCAACAATCAAAGGAGTCCATATTGGGCCCGGAGCCACGCCATTGACTCTTATTTTTTTAGGAGCCAGCATTGCCGATAACGATCTGGTAAAACTAACAATTGCACCTTTTGTACTTGAATAATCAACCAAATGTTCACTGCCGCGATACGCCGTAACAGAACTCGTATTGATAATTGTATCTCCTTCTTCTAAAAAGGGGAGGACGGCTTTGGTAATATAGAAGTAAGGATAAATATTGGTTTCGAATGTTTTATGAAGTTGAGCAGTTGTTATTTTTTCAAAGTCGTTCTGCGGAAACTGCACTGCAGCATTATTCACCAGAATATTGATTTTTTTCAGCTCGGTACGGCAATTTTTTACGGCAGCTTTGCAAAACTTTTCATCTTTCAAATCGCCGCTAATAATAATACATCGGCGGCCCTCTTTTTCTATTAGTTCTTTGGTTGCCAGCGCATCCTTGTCTTCCTTAAGATAAACAATTGCAACATCTGCGCCTTCTCGGGCAAAGTGCACGGCAACGCTTCTGCCAATACCGCTGTCACCTCCTGTTATAAAAGCTACTTTGCCAAGTAGTTTTCCGCTGCCGGTATAATTTTCTCTAATGATTTCTGGTTCCGGAGTCATTAAATGTTCACTGCCAGGAAGATTTTGTTTTTGTTCCGGAAATGTTTTAGGCTTTTTCATAATAAGTAATTTAATGCATTAATCCTGACTCGAATATAAAACTACTGGCAGTCAAATCTTAACCGAAATGATTTTATGATTGTCTCAAAAAATCGAGTTTATAGTTTTCCCATGCGCACATGGGAATTATGTAACGAAATTTATTTGTGATAAAAGAGGACTAACATTTTTTATTCTAAATTTGAGGGTTTATCCGACTCTATTTAAAATTTTAGGATCAGCTATTTTTTAAAAATATTTTCTGAGAACGATTTCAAACAAAAAATAATTAACAAAATAACCTTTTTACCCCCAGCCAGTATGGTATTAATCGTAGACGATATAAAGGCAAATATTATTGCCTTAAAAAAAACATTAGAGCTGCATAATATTGATGTTGATACTGCTGAATCAGGTGAAGAAGCCCTGAAAAAAATCCTTAAAACCGAATATTGTCTTATTATAATGGACGTTCAAATGCCTGGACTTGATGGTTTTGAAGTCGTTAAAATTCTCTCGGGCAATAAGCGTACAAAAGATATTCCGGTAATTTTCTTGTCGGCTTTGAATATCGAAAAAAAATATATTTTTAAGGGATACGAAACAGGTGCTGTAGAATATATTACCAAACCTGTTGATTCTGATTTGCTGATTTTAAAAGTAAAAACTTTCATAAAAATCTACGAACAGCAAAACGAATTAAAGATCATGAAAGATCTTCTTTCTAAAGAAATTAAAATCAGGAAAGAAGCACAAGATAATCTCGAAATAAAAATCGCCGAAAGAACCAAAGAACTGGTTTTGAAAAACGAAGAGTTAGAGATGAAAAATCACGAACTGCAACAGTTTTCATGGGTCGTTTCGCACGATTTAAATGAACCCATCCGTAAAATTCAAATCTTTATAAAAATCATCAAGGAACTGTATCTGACCAACGATGCAAAGGCAGTCGATTATGTCGATCGTACTATTAAATCGGCAGAAAGAATGCAAACCTTAATTACAGATTTGCTGGCCTATTCCAGACTTTCATCACAAGTAAAACCAGAGGTTACAGACTTAAATGTAGTATTGCAGGAAGTACTCTCTGATTTTGATTACCTTATTGAAAGAAAAAATGCTACGGTAAAAACCAGCGGACTCCCAACCATAGACAGTATCCCGAGTCAGTTAAGACAGGTTTTTCAGAATCTGATCGGAAATGCCTTGAAATTTTCCGGAAATTCAGAGCGTCCCTTAATTGAAGTTACTTCTGAATTAATCGAAGAAAAATCATTTGAAAGTCCTGCTTCCCCGGACGGGAAATTTTGCAGAATCACTGTAAAAGACAACGGAATTGGTTTTGACGAAATTTACCTGGATCGTATTTTTATTATTTTCCAGAGTTTAAACGATCGCCAGTCTTACGAAGGAACCGGAATTGGATTGGCCATTGCCAAAAAAATCATCGAGAAACACAACGGATTAATTACCGCTAAGAGTGAAGTAGGCAAGGGCGCTACCTTTATTATGGTACTGCCGCTAAAATATGAATAAAAAAATACACCTATATAAAACAAACAATCCCCAATCCTAAAATTTTAAATTAAAAACATGAACAATAACTTTAAGAGAAATTTGCTTGTAAGCTCGTTGATCTCATTGGCAGTTTTAATGGTCAGTTCGACAGCTTCATTTCTTAGTATAAAAAGTTTGCTGGAAAGTAATTTTTGGGTCAACCACACTCAGGATGTTATTTACAATCTAAATGAAGGTTCGGCAATAATAACAGAAGCCCAGACCAGCATGCGCGGGTACCTCATTACCGGCGATGAACAATTTGTCGACAGATACAATGACGCCGAAATAAGATCGAATAACTATTTTGATAAAGTGAGCGAACTTACGCTCGATAATCCGTCTCAGCAAGCGCAATTGAAAGAATTGAAAACAATGCGCGAAAATTTCTTTAAGTATTTAAACAATCAAATTGTAAAAAAGAGGCTAGGTAAAAACTCTGTAAGCTTCGATCTCAACGAAGGTCGAAAAATGATAAACGATCTGCGCGCCAATATTAAGAAAGTTGAAAATACAGAGCAGGGACTTTTAAAACAACGTAACGAAAACTCAGAACGTTATGGTACGTATAGTATCGTACTTATTATCGTGGCTTTTGTCATTGCCTTTGTGATTTCGATTGTGTTTTTATTCAGAATTTTAAAAGACTACAACGAGCGTTTGCTGTTGCAAAATGAGTTGGAGAAAAAAGACAGGGATACCGCACAGCGAATTGAGGCCATTAGTACTATTGCCTTAAATATTTCGAACGGAAACTATGACATTCGTGTAAACGACACTCAGGCAGATGCACTGGGGAGTGTAGGAGAATCTCTAAACAGCATGGGAGTTTCCTTAAAAAGCTCTTTCGATTTATTGTCTCAAAAAGAATGGCTGCAAACGGGTATTGCGAATTTAAATAATGTAATGCTGGGCGATAAAACATTACAAAAATTATCTAAAGATGTTATTGAGTTTTTATGCCAGTATACCAATGCCAGCGCCGGAGTTTTATATATTTTAGAAGATAGTGAACTTTATGTTACAGGAGGTTACAGTTACATACCAAGCAAAAACCGCGAGCGCATTCAAAGAGGCGACGGTTTAATAGGTCAGGCTATAACGTCTGGAAAAATATTGGAGTTAAAAACCTTATCAGAAGATGATATTCAGATTAATTATGCGTTAGGACAAATTAAACCGACTCATATTGTTGCCATTCCGTTATTGGATAATAAAGTAGAAGGAGCAGCAGAATTGGCCAGTATTTATGGTTTTTCTGAGCTTCATTTAGAGTTCTTGAAAACTGTTGCCAACAATATTGGAATTGCCATTAAATCGACTCAAAACAGAAGACGAGTAATGGAATTGCTGGAAGAAACGAAAGCACAGTCTGAAGAATTACAGCAACAACACACTGAACTGGAGTCTATTAATGCCGAATTGGAAGCGCAAACAGAAAAACTTCAGGCCTCAGAAGAAGAATTGAGAGTACAGCAGGAAGAATTGGAACAAACCAACGAAGAATTGTCTGAAAGAAGTGTTTTACTGGAAGAAAAAAATACCGAAATTCAGAAAAAATCTGAAGCTCTAGAGTTAACAACACGTTACAAATCAGAGTTTTTGGCCAATATGTCGCACGAATTAAGAACGCCTCTTAACTCAATTTTGCTGCTAAGCCGTTTGTTGTCTGAAAACAATAATAAAAGCATGGTCGACGAAGAAATTGAGTTTGCGAGAGTAATTCAAAGTTCAGGAAACAGTCTTTTAGGATTGATTGATGAAATTTTGGATTTGTCTAAAATCGAAGCCGGTAAAATGGAACTCGAATTTTTAGATGTTTCGACCAAAGAAATAACAGATACCTTATGGAGTTTGTTCAATCAGGTTGCAAAAGAGAAAGGAATTAAACTTGAGATTATTACAAAAGATGCGCCGGTTGTCATTAAAACAGACAAAATGCGTTTGGAGCAAATTTTGAAAAACCTGATTTCGAATGCCATTAAATTTACAGAAAAAGGAACAGTTAGTTTAGAAGTAAAAGTCAATGACGACGACGATAAAATTATCTGCTTTATTGTAAAAGATACCGGTATCGGAATTCCGTTAGACAAACAGCCACTTATTTTTGAAGCTTTTCAGCAAGCCGACGGATCAACCAAACGTAAATACGGCGGTACCGGCTTAGGATTGTCAATAAGCAGAGAGCTGGCCAAATTACTTCGTGGTGAAATTATATTGCACAGTAAAGTAGATCAGGGTAGTACTTTTACTTTGTGTCTGCCGGTTTATGGAGCAGCATTTCAAAATAAAATTAATGTTGAAAAAATAACACCAACAGAATTTACAGAAATTAAGTCAACGGAAAAAGAACCTGAAAAGAAAAAATACATCAGCGAAAATATTCCTGAAGAAGTAGAAGACGACAGAGAGTCAATTTTGCCGGGAGACAAAGTAATTTTGATCGTAGAAGACGATGTCAATTTTGCCAAATCGCTATTGACCTTTACCCGTAACAAAGGATATAAAGGAGTAGTTTCTGTTCGTGGAGATTATGCACTCAACTATACACTGCTCTATAAACCGGTCGGCGTATTATTAGATATCGAATTACCAATTATGAGCGGTTGGGAAGTGCTGGAAGAATTAAAAAACAATTCAGAAACCAAACATATTCCGGTGCACATTATGTCATCGCACAAATTAAAACAGGAAAGTTTGCTCAAAGGAGCTGTAGATTTCTTAGACAAACCTGTTGCTTTTGATAAAATTCCCGATGTATTCCTTCGTATCGAACACATTGTAAACAAAGAAGCACAAAAGGTTTTAATTATTGAAGACAACCCAAAACATGCTAAGGCGCTGGCTTATTTCCTGGAAACTTTTAACATCAATTCTGAAATAAAAAGCGAGGTTTCTCAAGGACTTGAAGCTCTAAATAAAACAGAAATTGACTGTGTTATTCTGGATATGGGAATTCCTGACAAACAGGCTTACGAAATACTAGAAGGTGTAAAGAAAGCTCCCGGATTAGAAAACCTGCCGGTAATTGTCTTTACAGGAAAAAGTTTATCGATAAAAGAAGAAGTAAAAATTAAAAAATACGCCGATTCTATTATTGTAAAAACGGCACATTCTTACCAAAGAATGCTAGATGAAGTATCGCTCTTCCTGCACCTGGTCGAAGATAAAAAAGGAGAAAGCACTAAAAAAGAAAGCTACAAGAAACTCAATTTGCTCAACAATATCCTGCACGACAAAAAGGTGCTTATTGTAGACGATGATGTGCGTAACATTTACTCGCTGACCAAAGCACTTGAAGTATTTAAAATGAATGTAATTACCGCTTTTGATGGTAAAGAAGCCATCAAAATTCTGGAAGAACACGACGATACCGATATTGTTTTGCTGGATATGATGATGCCAAATATGGATGGTTACGAAACCGCTGAAAAAATACGTGGTATCTCTAAGTTTGTAAACCTGCCTTTAATTGCCGTAACAGCAAAAGCCATGACCGGCGACAGAGAAAAATGTATAAAAGCCGGCGCATCAGATTATATTACCAAACCGGTAGATATCGATCAGTTGCTTTCGTTATTAAGAGTATGGCTTTACGATAAAATTTAGGTAAAAATTGAGCTGCGAATTACACGGATTTTCACCACTAATAATAAAAAGCAGTATTAAAAATTCGTGTAATTGATGGCGAACAAAAATAAACTCCAATAAATAAAGGGATATGAATAAAAAAAGACTCTTAATAATTGATGATGATTCTAGAAACATTTTTGCTTTAGAACACACTTTGCGTGCAAAATCATTTGATTGTTTGTCTTGTTTAAGTGCCGAAGAAGCCTTAAAATTACTAGTTACAGAAGAAGAGATCGATGCTGTTTTAATCGATATGATGATGCCAGACATGGATGGTTACGAAGCTATTCCGTTAATAAAAGCGCTACCAAACAGGAGATCAACTTATGTTGTAGCAGTAACGGCACAAGCGATGCTGGGCGATAAAGAAAAATGTTTAGAGGCTGGAGCAAACGCCTATATTTCAAAACCGGTAGATGTAGATAAACTACTCGCAATTTTGAGCAAAATTTGAAAGGATTATGATTGAGGATATTGAGTTAGAAACGCTTATTAACGATGTTTATGAATATTATGGTTTTGACTTTGGAAGCTATTCCAGAGCTTCATTAAAAAGACGCGTCAACAGAATTTACAATTTAGACGGATTTACCGAATTTCATGAATTTCTGTCTCGTGTGCGTTATGACCCGGAATATTATAAAAGAATGGTAGATGAAATTACGGTTAATGTAACAGAAATGTTTCGTGACCCGGCATTTTACAGGGTAGTTCGAAACGAAATCTTGCCCTTACTGGGTACCAAACCTTTTATACGATTATGGCATGCAGGCTGCTCTACAGGCGAAGAAGTCTATTCGATGGCCATTATGCTCAAAGAAGCCGGTTTGCTGCACAAATCCTTAATTTATGCAACAGATATAAACGCAAGTGTTTTAGAGACAGCCAAAAAAGGTATTTTTCCTTTACGGATGATGAAAGAATACTCAGAAAATTACCGAGACGCAGGAGGACAAGAAGATTTTTCGAAATATTATATTGCCAATTACGGAATTGCAAAATTCAACGAGGAGCTTGCCGAAAAAATGGTGTACTCGCAGCACAATCTGGTTTCAGATAACTCCTTTAATGAGTTTGATTTTATTTTGTGCCGTAATGTTTTAATTTATTTTGATAATGACCTTCAAAAAAGAGTCATTAATTTATTTGATGAAAGTTTGTCTGTTTTAGGTTTTATCGCGCTCGGCACCAAAGAAACTATTAAATACTCAATTAGTACAACCAAATACAAACAGCTGGAAAAGGAAAAAATATGGAGAAAGATAAAATAATATCAGGTTGTAAACTGGTTATTATTGGCGGCTCTGCAGGAAGTTTAAATGCCTTAATGCAAATTTTACCTGAAATACACCACCTCAATAACTTTGCAATTGTAATCGTTGTACACAGAAAAAGTACAGACGACCAAACCTTAGAAGAATTAATTACCTTAAAATCAAACATAACCGTACGACCTGTAGAAGACAAAGTGCCTCTTTTGCCGCAGTCTGTCTATGTTGTGCCGTCTAATTATCATTTGTTGTTCGAAAAAAACGAAACCCTTTCATTAGATACATCAGAGAAAATAAACTACAGTCGTCCGAGTATCGATGTTTCATTTGAATCGGCAGCTGAAATTTACGGAAAAGCCCTGGTCGGAATTTTATTATCCGGTTCCAATACAGACGGAACTGCGGGTTTACAGGCCATTAAAGCAGCTGGAGGAACTATCGTAGTTCAAAATCCTTTGGTTGCAGATATGCCTTTTATGCCCAACAATGCCGTTTTATATACCAATCCAGACTTCATATTGGACAATCAGGAAATCATAGAACTTATAATTTCCATCAATTCTTAAAGTCTGTTTTTTTAGGTTTAGGAGCTTCATCTTCCGGCAGAATCACTTTGTTTAATTCAGCATCTTTTTCAGCTCTCCTTTGCGCTGCTTTTCCTCTGCCAATCGGTAATCCGGCAGTTAGGTACAAAGATCGGTTATAAACATCGGGACCATCGCCTTTCATAACCGGAACAAGGCCGTAATAATATTGCACAGTTATATTTAAACCATTGCCCACATTCATATGATAGCCAGCGCCCAAAGCAACTCCGGCATCAATGACCCGAATTTGATCTCTGAAATTCTTTTTGTACACGACATCATCTTTGTTGACTTCGGTTTTAAATTCATCAAATGCAGTGGCCAACAATCCTAATTGAGGACCGGTCTTGAGATAAATTCTGTTTTTGAACTGATATTTAATTAAAATAGGAACATTAAAATAGCGAATTTCACGATTTACGGTTCCGTCAGCAAAAGTGTTGTCTAAGTTCGCATCATTAAGAGAATAAACCGGAATATGACGTGCTCCCATGGGCGATTTTACAATTACTCCGGTATTGATCATCCAGGCGGGATTTTGTTTCGATCGAATATCAAAATAAAAACCAAGGTTAAATCCTGCATTCATTCCGGAACTCTCCAGATCAGAGATGGTGGAGAAATTCACGCCTCCTTCTAAACCAAACTCTAAAAAAGGCGAATTGAGTTTGTCTCCAAAAATCAGAGAAATCAAAACCTGAGACCGCGCCTGAGTCATGCAAAACAAACTGATAAGCAATATGAATCCTTTTTTCATAAACTGAAATTAAAGTCCAAATCGATACTGAAGACCACCTAAAACTTGTGTACGAGTACCTAAAAAACCAACCTCTGCCCGAAACATAATATGTTTGTTGTACTGAAATTGAGATCCTATTAAAAAGTTCCACATGTCTTTTGGCGCTTTTTGCAAAGAATATTGAACAGAAGAAGATCCTGCAGTACTAAGAGCACCATCTAAAGTCGTTAAAAAATTTCCTGCAGAGGTAAGCGCTCTTTCCGCTGTATTATGTTTGGCAACGTTAGCTGGATTTTTTTGCTGTGCAGGCGTCAGGCCATTCCACCAGGTATCGACTTTTGTTTGATTTTCATCGACTTTGGCAAAACCGTTATCAACTTTTTCCTGTAAACCATTCAAATCAAAAATTTCAGAAAAAGGAATATTTCCATTCGTATCACCAGAAATATGAACCCTGAAACCGCCTACCCAAAGCGCAATATTGCGTTCTGGTTTACGCAACTTAAATGTTTTTCCAAGTCTCGGACCAAAAATATAAGAAAACGCCGGTTTATCAAGGGCATCAATATCAGTCCATGACATATTCATATCTAGTGCAAACCAACCGCCGCCAATACCAATAGTGGGCGTCATACCAATTCCGAAAGTCGTGGCATTAAAATTGGCTCTTGTATTAAAACTGGCAATTTGCGACCAGTTATTATCGGCATCCGGAATCCAGATTCCGGCATTTATTTTAGTAGTCGAGTTTGCTTTTCCAAAAATACCGTAAACATTTAAGAACGGAAGCAGCCATACGTCTGGTCTTATGGTCAGGGCTCCCGCTTCGGCAGAAGATTTATCAAAGCGAACAATCTCGTCCAGATTATATTGCGGACCATTATTAAAACCAACTTCGAGCGTGTTAATGACAATTTCAGAATCCTGCCAAAAGTAATTCACAGATAATCCTGCGGAGTACGGTAAGTTATATCCTCTTTGAGCTACTTTTTCGCCCCAAATAGGCAAGGCATACGGATATTCGACAGCTTTAAGACTGTCTTTTAATTGCTGGTTTTTTTGTCCTACTATTTTGTCAGTGTAAACCTGACCAAAAAAAGGAATGCTAAAGAATAAAAAAAAGGCTGATATTAGGGTATTACATTTCATTGATTAGTGTTTTTAATATTAATTAATAGAACCGGCAAATAAAGATGTACTAATAAATCTAATGAACGTAGGCTTTTATTTAGTCTTTAGGCGTGTACTGCTATTTTTTAAGAAGTGCAGATATTGAATTTATATGTTTAATAGTGTTAAAGTTACTTAATTTTTTTTAACAGATGTAATTTTTTTAAAAATAAATATTTATAACCAATAGATAATCAGTGTTTTCTATTTTGTGTCAATTTATTTGGTCATGAATCATTTGTATTATTTTGTGGCTCTTTATAAAAAATTAGTCTTATTTTTACAGATATGAAATGGATCGCTATAGTATTGTCAATTTATTTGATGGCACTTTCAAATATGCCTTGTGCAGATATGGAAGTGAATAGTGCTATGCATAAAACAGCCCAATTTGCATCAGAAGACAATCATTCTCATGACAAAGACAACGATTTATGTTCGCCCTTTTGTGCGTGCAATTGCTGTGGCGCGCAGGTTTTAAGTTATCAGACCGCAATAACTTTTGAGTTTCCGGTGGTTTCTCACCTCATTTCAATACCATTACCCAATTACAATTCTGTATTCGCTTCCAATTTTTACGGAAGTATTTGGCAACCTCCTCAAATAGTATAATGATGCCGTTTCCGATCCGTCGGAATTTCGGTTAGAGCGTTGTGGATTTTCCACACACATAGCAGACAAAATCTTGTCTCATTTTCTCATGTCATTATATTTTTCAAATGCTAGATAAAATCATTCAGTTTAGTATACGAAACAAATTCGTTATACTATTATTTACCCTTGTATTAATTGCATGGGGCAGCTATTCGCTTAAAGAATTGCCGCTCGATGCCCTGCCGGATGTGACCAACAATCAGGTTCAGATCATTACTACGGCACCCACAATGGCCAGTCAGGAAGTAGAGCAATTAATTACCTATCCGCTCGAACAGGCCGTAAAAACAGTTCCCGATGTAATCGAATTGCGCAGTATTTCCCGTTTCGGATTATCAGTAGTCACTGTTGTTTTTGAAGACGATGTCGATATTTACTGGGCACGGGAACAAATATTCCAACGCCTTAAACAAGCCGAAGAAAATATTCCCGCTTATGCCGGATCGCCGGAATTGGCGCCCATTACAACCGGTTTGGGAGAAATTTACCAGTATGATGTTTATGCTAAAAAAGGTTATGAAAACAAATTCGATGCGGTACAATTAAGAACCATTCAGGACTGGATTATTATTCCGCAATTGCAGGGCTTAAAAGGTGTTGCAGAAGTAAGTGCCTGGGGCGGAAAATTAAAGCAATATGAAATTGCCGTTAACCCCAATACATTAAACAGTTTAGGCGTAACCATTACCGAAATTTTTGATGCGCTCGAAAAGAACAATCAAAATACAGGAGGGGCATATATCGAGAAAGATCAGTATGCTTATTTTATTCGTGGTGTCGGAATGGCAAAAGGCGTAAAAGATCTTGGCAATGTGGTGGTTAAAAACCGAAATGGTTCTCCGGTTCTGGTACGCGATGTTGCAGAGGTGCGCGAAGGTGTTGCCCTGCGTTATGGCGCCTCGACAAAAGACGGAAAAGGCGAAATTGTCTCGGGTTTGGTTTTAATGCTAAAAGGAGAAAACTCCAGCGCAGTGGTAAACAGAATTCATGAAAAAATGATCCAGATCAATAAAAGTCTTCCCGAAGGTGTTGTAGCCGAGGCTTTTATCGACAGAGGGAAACTGGTAGATAACGCTATGGGCACAGTAACAAAAAACTTACTGGAAGGAGCATTAATTGTCATTTTTGTATTGATATTATTTTTAGGGAATCTTCGCGCCGGATTGATTGTGGCTTCGGTTATTCCGCTCGCTATGCTGTTTGCCGTTATTTTGATGAATGCCTTTGGCGTAAGCGGAAACTTAATGAGCTTAGGTGCCATAGATTTCGGAATCATTGTCGATGGAGCCGTCATTATCGTAGAAGCTTCGATGCATCATTTACAAAAAATCAAACGTAAAAAAGAACTTTCTCAGGCCGAAATGGACGACGAAATTTACAATTCTGCCTCTAAAATCAGGAATAGTGCGGCCTTTGGAGAAATTATCATTCTAATCGTTTATCTGCCTATTCTGGCTTTGGTTGGCACCGAAGGTAAAATGTTCAAACCCATGGCCATGACGGTAGGTTTTGCGGTAATTGGCGCTTTCATTCTTTCGCTGACTTACGTGCCCATGATGAGCGCCTTGGTTCTCTCGAAAAAAACGGAACACCAGGAAAATTTTAGTGATAAAATGATGCGCTGGCTGGAAAATCGCTACAGGCCATTTCTAAATAAAGCTTTACAGTTTAAAAAAGTAGTACTGGGAATTTCTCTTGGATTATTTGCATTGGCATTATTAATTTTTCAAAATATGGGAGGAGAATTTATTCCCACTATTGAAGAAGGAGATTTAGCCATAAATGCCACAATTATGACCGGAAGTTCGCTTACGCAGATGGTAGAAACGACAACTAAATACGAACAGATTTTAAAAGCCAAATTTCCGGAAATTAAAACCATCGTAACTAAAATAGGAAGTGGTGAAATCCCGACCGACCCAATGCCCATAGAAAGCGGCGACCTGATTATTGTTTTGAAAGATAAAAAAGAGTGGAAAGGCAAATACCATAACTGGGAAGCCCTGGCAAATGCCATGAAAGAAGAAATGGAAGTGATTCCGGGAGCCAATATCGAGATTTCGCAGCCCATACAAATGCGTTTTAACGAATTAATGACCGGAAGCCGCAGCGATATTGCCATTAAGATTTTTGGTGATAATCTGGAAATTCTGGATGCAAAAGCCGCAGAACTGATCTCAAAAATAAAAACCATAGAAGGAATTGGCGACTTAAAAGCAGATAAAGTTACCGGATTGCCACAAATAACAATCAAATACGATTACAACAAAATTGCCTTGTATGGTTTGAATATTTCAGACATCAACCAGATTATTCGTTCGTCGTTTGCGGGAGAAAGTGCCGGAAAAATTTATGAAGAAAGCAAACGATTTGATGTGGTGGTGAGAATGAATCAGGACAACCGTGCCGATATTACAGATGTGAGTAATTTGTTTATTCCGTTGCCGAATGGCCAGCAGGTACCGCTTTCTCAGGTTGCAGCAGTAGAGTATGAGCAGGGCCCGGTTCAGGTAACGCGCGAAGACGGAAAACGCAGAATTACCGTTGGGCTAAATGTTCGCGGAAGGGATATTAAAACGGTGGTAGAGGAAATTCAGCAAAAGCTGGATCAAAACTTTAAACTTCCTGCAGGATATTATGTGACATATGGCGGACAGTTTGAAAATTTAATCGAAGCAACACAACGACTTTTGGTAGCATTGCCTATTGCTTTGGGACTCATTTTAATCTTGCTTTATTTTACGTTTAAGAGTTTTAAACAAGCATTTTTAATATTTACCGCCATACCGTTATCGGCTATTGGAGGTGTATTTGCGCTTTCGCTGAGAGGAATGCCCTTTAGTATTTCGGCCGGAATTGGCTTTATTGCGCTATTCGGAATCGCGGTGCTCAACGGAATCGTGTTGATTTCGTATTTCAACCAATTAAAAGCAGAGGGAATTCTCGATCCGCTGCAACGAGTTTTAATCGGAACCCAAACCAGATTACGTCCGGTTTTAATGACTGCAGCAGTAGCATCATTAGGTTTTTTACCTATGGCGCTATCAACCAGTGGAGGCGCAGAAGTGCAGAAGCCTCTTGCAACTGTAGTAATTGGCGGCCTATTTTCGGCTACATTATTGACATTAATTGTATTGCCCATCTTGTATTTAATGCTGGAACGTGGATTTAGAGGAACTAAAAAAATGAGATAATTAGATGATTAGGAAATTAGATGATTAGATTATTAGATAATTAGGAAATTAGATAATTTTCCATGGCTTAAATAAGTACTGTGCTGATTTTTAAAAGAATATAAATGCAATTAATCTGCAGGTATCTGATTAAATCCTTTTAAATCTACGTGAAATAAAAAATTATATGAAAAAACTACATACCATCAAAAATAGAACCTTTGCGAGAAACTTTTTAAGGACTTTGGGGTTTAGCGCGTTGTTGTTAGCGGGTACACTATCATCGGCGCAAGCCAAAATATCTTTAGAAAAAGCAATAGAAATTGCTAAAGCAAACAACATCGATTTAAAAATTGCCGATAAAGAAATAGAAAAACAAACACTGTTAAAAAAGACTGCTTTTCAGCCTGATGCGCTTCAGGTGCAATATCAGGGAGGGCAATTCAATAGCATCGATTTTGACCATAATGTATCTGTACAGCAATTCTTTCCGATAGGCAACATTACAAAAGCCAACAGGCAGTTGCAGGAAGAACTTGCTAAACTGGCCGAAAAACGAAAAGCTTTATCGGCTTATGAACTTGAAAAAGCAGTGACTTTGGCTTATTATCAATATTTATACGGAATTTCTATTCAAAAATTAAATTCAGAATTGAATGAGATTTATACCAAATTCCTAAAAAATGCCGACCTCCGATTTAAAACAGGGGAAAGCGGTAATATCGAAGTAATTAGTGCGAAAGCGAAAGTAAAAGAAATAGAGACCCAAAAAGAACAATTAGTTTACGATTTGGCGATTTACCAAAAACAGCTTCAGTTTTTTGTTCAGACAAATGAGAATGTTGTGCCAGATGAAACTACTTCATTACAATATTTGTTACCTGAAAATACAGAGTCGAATACAGAAAATTTAATGACCGAATATTACCAGCAGCAAATATTGGTCTACCAAAAAGAAGCAGGAACTTTTAAAGCGCTGCGAACACCAAAACTAGGTCTGGGCTATTTTGCACAAACCATTAATACAGAATCGCTGTTCCAGGGCTTTACCGCCGGACTGCAGATTCCGTTATTTGGAGGTGTAAATACAGCAAGGGCACAAGCCGCTGCAATTAGTATTTCGCAGTCGCAATTGGCACTGGATAAAAATAAAATGCTTTTAAGCCTGCAAAAGGAAGAATTGCAAAACAACTTCAAAAAGCAACAAAAAAACCTGAATTATTACCAGAACGAAGGATTGCAATATGCCAACCAGATTATCGAAACAGCTCAAAAAAGTTATGCCAATGGCGATATGAGTTATTGGTCGTATATCAGCTTTTTAAATCAGGCGATCGATATAAAAAAACAGTTGGCAGAAGCGACGCATAGTTTCAATCAAAGTGCTATTGAACTCCAATTTCCAACCATCAAAAACAATTAAAATGAAAAATACCTATAGTTATTTAACCCAAAAGGGTGGTAAGATTTTGCAAGGAGCTCAAAGTTCAATTTCCTTGCATGCTTTGCGATTTGCCTTATCTCTCTTCGTGGTCGCCCTAATCTCCTGCAATGAAAAAAAGACCGAGGAACCACACGAAGAAGAGAAATCCCACACGGAAGTTTCTCTAACCGCTTCTCAGTATAAAACGGTGGGCATTGAAACGGGAGCTGTAGAAAACAGAAACCTCAATAAAATCATTAAAGCCAACGGCTACACAACAGTGCCACCTCAAAATTCTGCTGAGGTTTCGACTTTAATTGGCGGAACGGTAAAAGACATTCATGTCCTGGAAGGCACATTTGTAAATAAAGGAAAAGTTTTGGCCACCATTCAAAATCTGGAAGTCATTGAAATGCAGGAAGATTATCATTCGGCTACAGCCAATGTTGAATATTTGCAACTTGAATACAATCGTCAGAAAACGCTGAGCGATGAAAATGTAAATCCGAGGAAAATATTTCAGGAAGTAAAAGCCAAATTAGCAGCAGAAAAAGCTCGTGCGCAAGCGGCCAAAAACAAACTCGAAGCATTGCATGTTGGTACAAAAGGAAGTTCATCTTTGGTTCCTATTGTGGCACCCATAAGCGGTTACGTGGGGAAAATTAGTATTGCAAAAGGTGCGTTTGCACAAACGGGAGTTTCGTTGTTTGAGGTGGTAGATAACAGCCAGATGCATTTGGACCTGAATGTGTACGAAAAAGATTTGGGTTCGATTTCGATTGGTCAGGTGATCGATTTTGTTTTGACCAATCAATCTAATAAATCCATTAAAGGGAAGATTTTCGGAATCAATAAATCCTTTTCAAACGAAAGTAAAACCGTTGCGGTTCACGCTAAAATTGATCCCGCAGATGCTAAAGATTTAATTTCTGGTATGTATGTCTCGGCAAACATTAATATTACCAACGCTACGGTTCCGGCTTTGCCTAAAGATGCTGTAGTGCGAAATGCCGATAAATATTTTGTTTTTGTTCAGGAAGTAGAACACCAAAGCGAGAAAACCAAACAAGCTGAAATTCATTTCAAAGCTGTTGAAGTCATTCCCGGCACAACAGATTTAGGTTTTACCGAGGTTAAGTTTGTCGATAAAATCGATTCAGATGCTAAGATTGTTACAAAAGGTGCTTTTTACCTTTTATCGGCAATGAAGGGCGGGGGAGAGCATGAGCATTGAGTTTTTTTTTTAAAGTTGCTAAGATTCTGAGTTTTTGCGCTTTTTAACAAATCGCTCGAAGACGCAAAGGCGCAAAGTTTTTTAAGTTTTTAATTTTGATTATGCAGATTTTTATCTGGAGTAAAAAAAGCATTAGTTGTCGTCAATAAAAGTCCAGCTATAGATGGGTATTCAAAAAACTTTGCACCTTTCCGAGATTATATCGCAATCTATCTTAAAAAACTTTGCGCCTTTGCGTCTTTGCGCGATTACATCAAAGCCTACATAAAAAACACATAGCGCCTCATAACTTTTAATACAAAAGCCGTAAATTTAGAAACTTATTAAAACCTGAAATACTCCATCAATGGAACATCAACATAAAGAAGAAAAAATTATAAAAAAGAAACCAAAACCAGCATCCTGTTGTTGTTCGCATGATGAACCGTCAGCTTCCGGTCATATTCACGACGAGCATGATCAACACGATGGGCATGATCATGAACACAATGCAGAGGGCAGTCTGTTTAAAATGTTTCTGCCGGCCATCATTTCCTTTGTTTTACTACTAATTGGTCTTGGTTTTGATCATTATTTTCCGCAAAATTGGTTTTCCGGACCTGTTAGAATTGCCTGGTATGCTGTGGCTTATCTTCCGGTTGGACTGCCTGTCTTGAGAGAAGCTTATGAAAGCATTTTAAAAGGCGATGTTTTCTCTGAGTTTTTCCTGATGTGTGTTGCTACAATTGGTGCATTTGCTATAGGAGAATATCCTGAAGGTGTTGCTGTTATGCTCTTTTACACTATTGGAGAAAACTTTCAGGGTTTGGCGGTGAGCAGGGCAAAATCGAATATTAAAAGTTTACTCGATCAAAGACCAGAAGAAGTCAGTGTTTTAGAAAATAATATTGCGACCAAGGTTAAAGCAGCCGATGTTGCAATAGGCTCGATTATTCAGCTTAAAGCGGGAGAAAAATTAGGTTTAGATGGCGAATTACGATCTGAGACTGCGTCGTTTAATACCGCAGCTTTAACTGGGGAAAGCAAGCCGGATACTAAGAAGAAAGGCGATACGGTATTGGCCGGAATGATCAACGGCAACACTATTGCATTAGTAAAAGTAACCACGGCTTATAAAGACAGTAAATTGTCAAAGATTTTAGAAATGGTGCAAAATGCCACTACTAAAAAAGCCCCTGCAGAATTGTTTATTCGAAAATTTGCGAAAATATATACCCCAATCGTAGTATATCTTGCTATTGCGATTTGTTTACTGCCCATGCTTTTTGTAGCTAATTATGTTTTTAGCGAATGGTTGTATCGTGCTTTGGTATTTTTGGTTATTTCCTGCCCCTGTGCTTTGGTGATTAGTATTCCGTTAGGATATTTTGGCGGAATTGGCGCTGCAAGTAAAAATGGAATTTTGTTTAAAGGAAGCAATTTTCTGGACAGTATCGCAACGATTCAAAACGTGGTAATGGATAAAACCGGAACCATGACCGAAGGCGTTTTTAAGGTACAGGAAGTAATTATTGAAGATGATTTTAACCAGGAAGAAATACTTAAATTAGTAAATGTACTCGAAAGTCAGAGTACGCATCCTGTGGCTACCGCAATTCATAATCATGTTGGAGCAATCGATGCGACAGTTGAATTAACAAATGTGGAAGAAATTTCGGGTCACGGTTTAAAAGCCGAAATAAACGGAAAAGAATTGCATGTAGGAAATTTTAAATTGCTGGATAAATTCGGAATTGCATATACTATCGACCCCAATGCAGTTGTGTACACCACAATTGCTATTGCTTATGATAAAAAGTTTGCAGGCTACCTGACCATTGCAGATGAGATTAAAACAGATGCCCGCGAAGCCGTCAATAAACTGAAAGCTTTGGGTGTAAAAGTAACGATGCTCAGCGGTGATAAAGCAAATGTTGTGCAGTTTGTGGCAGATAAACTAGGAATTACAAATTCTTTTGGAGATTTATTGCCAGAAGACAAGGTCAATAAACTGAACGAAATTAAGGCGAAAAACGAAACGGTAGCTTTTGTGGGCGATGGTGTAAATGATGCTCCGGTTGTTGCGCTGAGTACAGTTGGTATAGCGATGGGAGGTTTAGGAAGCGATGCTACAATCGAAACCGCAGATGTTGTGATTCAGGACGATAAACCCAGTAAAATTGCGATGGCAATTAACATTGGAAAACAGACCAAAAAAATTGTGTGGCAAAACATTACTTTGGCTTTTGTCGTAAAAGCTTTTGTACTAATTCTGGGAGCAGGCGGACTGGCGACCATGTGGGAAGCTGTTTTTGCAGATGTTGGTGTTGCTTTGCTTGCAATTTTAAATGCCGTACGAATTCAGAAAATGAAATTTTAAAGTATGGAAAAAAATAAATCCCAATTTGGTAAAACAGATTGGGATTTTTATTTGTTTATTTTTTCAAATGTGCAGGTTCCTGAATGGCGCCATTACCAAAAGACCAGTTTTCAAGTCCATTGTTTTCGAGTAAAACAATAATCACATTATTTATGCGTATTTCTGTAGCGGCAGCAATTCTGGTGGCAATTTCATGGTACAATTTTCTTTTTTGTTCCAAAGTTCTTCCTTGTCCCGCCGTTATTTGGACATAGACAATTTCTTCAGAATGTGAAATTTCAAGATAACGCTCCGGATATTTTATTTGATGCGGTTCTAATTCTTCAATGACATGAAAATAATCGTCTTTCGGAATATGAAATTCTTGCATTAAAGAGTGATGAACGGCTTCAGAAATAGAATTTTTTGTTTCTAAGGAAAGCTTTTTGGGCAGACTGATTCGTACAAAAGGCATTTTATGATATTTTAAATTTTTATAAAAGTAGGCAATAGTAGATACCTGAAAATAATAAATGATACTAAAATTGAAGCTCAATCTGGTTTCCTTTATTTTCTAACAGAATTTTAGTTGCATTGCTTTCAGAAGGCGTTTGAGTCGGATACCAATTGCGATTGGGCTGCACCAAAATCAGTAAACCTTCGTCGTTGCCAAGGACAGCAAACTTTTCGCTGTTGGCATTTTTAAAAAAGAATTCCAAACCGTATTTTTCGATTAATTGATTGCCGAGTTCCAGCGGATTTTCATTTACGATCCCGATTTCACTGATATTTAAAATGGCTTTAGAACTAAACACCTCTTCCTGTGCATTGTTGAGGTCATGTCGGGCAATAAATTCCAGCAAATTTCCATTATTGTCATAGAAATAAACGGCGTTGGCGTTCCAGTTTTCAAAATTGGTAATAATATTTTGATCTTCAATAAAAATTAGATCGACTTTGTTTTTGCACCATTCGATAGCTTCATTCAGTTTGTTTTCAGGAATATTGAAAGCAAAGTGATAAATACTTTCAAATTGAGGATTTTCGACAAATTTTAAAATAGAATCTCCAGCCTGAATCTTAAGCGTGTTTAAATCTTTTTCCAGAATAGAAAGATTTAAAATGTCCTGATAAAATGATGCTGTCTGCTGAATATTATTGGTCTGAATTTGTATTTGTTTTAACTTCATGATAATGGTATTTTTTTAGAGAAACGAATGCATTTCTTGTTTAACGTAAAGTTAAAAAATGCTTTGTTTGTTTTAGCCAATTGGGCATTCTATAACTCAATAATCGCATAGAAAGTTGTGATAAAAAACAAGCCAATAATTGTTATAAAGTTTAAGCAATCCATAAAAAAATCCTATCTGTTTATAGGATAGGATTCTACAATTTGCCTCAATAAGACGTTAATTATTTATTTTTTTGAAAATGCCTTACAATAGTCCTTTATCATTTGCCTCACTATTCGAAATTCCTTTAAAATTTCCTCTTCCGTTCCGTTTGCTTTTGCAGGATCCGGAAAATTATAATGCATCTTTTCTGACTTAGAAGGAAAAATAGGGCAATGTTCGCTCGCATTATCACAAACCGTAATAATGGTATCAAAATCGATGTTTAGATATTCGCCGATGTGATTTGAAGTATGGTTGCAAATGTCAATTCCATCTTCTTTCATTGTTTCAATCGCCCTAGGATTAACACCGTGCGTTTCTATTCCTGCGCTAAAAACTTCAGCTTTCTCTCCTAAAAAATAGCGTAAATAACCTTCTGCTATTTGGCTGCGGCAACTATTACCTGTACAAAGTACCAGAATTTTTTTTGTCATAATTTAAACGAGTAACCAAATGATATTGATGATGCAAAACTTCGGCTCAAAGCCAAAAATAAGCTGCAGCACAACAACAGATGAAGTAATGATAATAGGCTTTCTATAGGTACTAAATTTCGCTTTCACGATTAGCAGCAGCCAGAATTTGGAGAACAGGAATTCATTTCGCTTTTATTTAATTCTATAAAAGCAGACTTAGAAGTTGTTCCACATGCATCCTGAGCCAAACAAGCCGTAGCTTTATTTTTAAGGATAAAATGTGTTCCATTAAAATCTAAATCATATCTGCCAATAGTTTCATTTTGATATTCTACCTCAATTTCAAAATCTTCAATATTTAATTTTTCTTCTGATAATTGAATAATATCCAATAGTCTTTTCGGTTTCAATCGGTGTTCATAATCGTTAGCATTCCAAAGCTGAAAATTTACTGCATTTTCTGTTCGAATTACACCGCCACAATCGATAAATTTTTTTGTTACGATTCCTATTTCCGTTACATGAAAATGTTCGGGAATAAAAGATCCATTTTCTAGTTGAAAAACCGTATTTTCCAAAGTTGGAAGTATGTTTTTAATTTCTGATAATTTCATGATTTCCGTATTTATAGTTATAATGCAATATTGCGATATAGTAAAGTAAAAAAATGCTTTAGCAGCATTTCTGATCTTTGGTAGTTGATATAATAGCTGAAAAATAGGTTTTAAGAATATCAAAAGTTTCTTCGTTGATACAATAGCAAATAGAATTTCCTTCAATATTTCCTTTTATAAGTCCTGCATTTTTGAGTTCTTTTAAGTGTTGCGAAACAGTAGGTTGAGCGAGTGGTAATTCGTTTACGATATCACCACAAATGCAATCGTTTACTTTTAGAAGGTATTCGATAATTGCAATTCGGGCCGGGTGTCCTAATGCTTTTGCAATGGTCGCAATTTGATTTTGCTGATCGGTAAAGTGTTCTGTTTTAGTTGCTCCCATATTAATTATTTTAATATAGCAATATTACGATATATGTTTTGAATGACAAACTTTTATATACTATTTTATGAAATTTTTTTAAGATAAAATATTTAAAAAAAAGCCCATTTTCATAAGAAAACAGGCTGTAGTTGTTAAGTATTTTGGGCATTTACAAAGTAGTAAACTATTATTATTTCGGCATAACAGGCGTCATAATTCTTCTGGTTGGTGTGCTCAAGGTTTCAATAAAAGCCAGAAGATCACTGATTTCTTCTTTGTTTAAATTCAATTTTTTAAGTGCGGGATCTACTTTTGGAATCAGGGAATCTCTGGGAGTTCCCAAGTATTTTTTCTGAACAGGAGAAGGATTTCCTCCATTATACAATTCTACAACATCTAATAAAGTCGGAAAATGTCCGTGGTGCATCCAGGGTTTAGTGTTTACAACTTCACGCAGTGTTGGTGTTCTGAATTTTCCAATATCTTTTACCACTTTGGTAACATTATAACGTCCGAAATCCTCATTTTTTGTGCCAAATAAAGTTTGTCCGTCATTATGAAATTGATTATCACTAAAATAAGGCGTATTGTGGCAATTAATGCATTGTGCTTTGGTTCTGAACAAATGAAGACCTTTTACCTGAGCATCTGTAAAAGCTTCTGATTTGCCGCTTACAAACTGGTCAAATTTACTTTTCGGACTGTTTATCGATCTTTCGAAAGTGGCTATCGCGTATTGTATTCTTTTTAAGTCTATCTTTTTATCTCCAAAAGCAGCTTCAAAAAGCGGTTTGTAACCTTTAATTTTGGCAATTTTGTCCACTGCAATGGTCAGTTTTTCATTCATTTCAAGAGGATCTCCAATCGGAAATTGTGCCTGATCTTCGAGACTTGACGCGCGGCCGTCCCAAAACAGGGAAGTAGCATACGCCGAATTTAAAATGGTCATTGAGTTTCGTTTTCCCGTTTGCCGGTCGTGACCAAAAGAGCGCGTTAAATTATCTGTCCATCCCAATTCCGGATTATGGCACGAAGCACAGGCAATTTGCCCGCTAACGGATAACCTCGGATCAAAAAACAAAATTTTGCCCAAACTTTCTTTTTCCTTCGAATACGGATTGTAATCTGGATACGGAACGGCAGGAAGCACGCCAATATCCTCAAATTTAGATTTGTCGACACTTTCGTGTAATTCTGCTGCAGGCCACTTTGAAGCATCTCCGCCAGAATATACTTTTCGAAGCTCCTGAATGTCGATGTAATCTGGTTGCTCAACGCTTTTGTAAGCAGTCAGACTTAAGAGGAGCAAAATAGGGAAGATTAGTTTTTTCAATTTTCTCTTTTTTTTTAGGTTTCAAGTTTCAGGTTTCAGGTTCAGGTTGTTGCCGTTTTGGTTTCCATGTTCTCTGAGAGTTGCTTTATGTTTGGGTAATTCTGTCAAGTTATCGCATCAAACTAATAACTAACAACTGCCAACAACCAACTAAAAACTGTCAACTAACAACTATAAACTAAAGCGTCACTTCTTTCGGGCACGGAATAGTCAATGCAGCTGGTTTTGGATAAACTCGGTTGTTATACATTCTGTATTGTGTCGAAACGGTTCCTCCAAAAAGTTTATCGTTTGTCAGTTTTAATTCGAATGAAATTTCATAAAGTCCTGCACTTATTTCTTTGTAGGTTCCGTCTCCGGAAATAGCGATTACATGCGTGTTTGCGGCACTGGAACTAATCGTAATGTCCTGCGGAATTACTAAAACTGTTCCCTGTGTTTTGCTGGTTCCGTTTGCCGGAAAAAATTCTAAGGCAGAGGTAATATTAAATCCGGGAGAGATTGCGGCAGAGGCACTTTCGTTCGAGAACCATCTTTTTAAACCAAAAGAATTTACTGTATTTGTTCCCGTTGCCACATTAAACCCGATTTTGAAGGCGTCGTGATATACGTCATCATTGGGGTTTGTGGTTCCTTTGTCGCTGTACAAAATGGCATTTTCACTGTCTTTTGTCACCACAACCGGAAAAGTTAAAGCATTAAAAGTCTGCCAGGCACAGTTACCGTTATTGTTAAACCAGTGTTCGCCATAGGTTAAATAAAAAGCATTTGTTGGATCTGTAAATTTTGACGCAGGATTTGCCTGTAAATCTCTTGGTGATTTTATTGGTTTTACAATAGTCAGATTGATACTTCCGGTGGCATTGTAATTGGGCGTATTTACCAGCGTAATTTTCGACTCGTAACGCGCATCATCATTCTGAATATCTTCCAATAGAGTTAAATGATAATTAATTGCACTTCTGTTCTCTCCAAAATCATCATGCGTTAGTGCATACTCAAAACCATTTTGAAATTTAAAAATAGCGGCATTTTCTATTTCCGACGGGAAGAATCCATTAGGAAAGTTGACTTTAAAATCGATTGTTTCACCTGCTTCACCCTTTACGACCAATTGATTTACAGGAAAGGTGTACTGTGTGGCAATGGTTTCCAGATCAATTTTAAAGGTATCATTTGGATACGATGTATTGAGGTTTCCGATATGAATTTCAGGATCTGATACTGTCTCTAATTTTAAGGTTATACTTTGATTTGCTGTCCATCTCTTATCAAAAGAAACCCGAATGGTATCGGTTAGTTTGCTTTCCTGAAAGACCAATTGATTAACCGGATTTACGGTAAAACTTTCATTGTCATTGGTTGACGAAACTGCGCTAAAATTCGCCGTTACGGCAGTTTTTAATGAGCGGCTGGTTAGGGCAACCGGAATCTTTACCGTTTTTACAGAACTGTTTTTATAGGTAGATTGCGGAATCAAACTTCCGTTTACCGTTGGGTATTCTACAGGTGTATTGTCGCTTTTTACCAAAAAGTTGAATCTTATAAAAGGATCAATTTCAGATCCTAATTTATAATCGTCTTTTGAGCATGAAATCAAGAGCAATAGTGCTAGTAGCGTACTGAATATTTTAATACGAGTCATTTTGCTTTAAATTAGGGTTCAAATTAATGTTGAATGTAGGTATAGGCAATACATATTTTAATGAAGGATAATTGATGCTGCAATTTGTAGAAATACAACCATCGATTCGTGAAATGTTTTGATGGTTACGGGCAAGATCAAAAAATAAGTGACCTTCAAAACACAATTCTTTTCTTCTTTCTAAAAGAATATTGTCTTTAAGATTTGCTGTACCGGTTAATAAAGAGGCATTTGCACGAGCTCGAATGGTATTGATGTCTGCCAGTGCAAGATCTGGTTTATTGGTTTCTAAAGCGGCTTCTGCACGAATTAAATACATTTCGCTAAGTCGGAAAGCCACATAACCGGCATTATTTTGAAACTTTTTAGTAAAGTTGTAATTTACAGGAGTCAATAAACCATTAACTAAAGTTTGCAATGGTTGCGAAAGAAATAGCTGTCTTCGCAGATCTCCACTTTCATAGAGATTCATTAAATCATTTGAGGCAACAAAAGGCTGAAAACTGGTCGGCGAAGTATAGCCGAAAAGCTGTGACATTGACGATGTAACAGATCCTTCTGAATCTTTTGGAATCGAAAATTCAAGTAATATTTCTGAAACCGGAAGATCTGTTTTCTCCCATTCTGAAATTAAATTGGCTTTTGAAGTTAATACGACACCAGAAGTGGTAATGACATCATTGGCAGTTTCATAGGCATTATTCCAGTCTCTTTTTTGTAAATAAACTCTTGATAGCAAAGCTTTTGTATTATTCCTGTTGAAAAAAGAATAAGTTTCTCCCTTTAATAAGGATTGATCGCCATACTGATCAATCGCCGTTTTTAAGTCGTTTACGAGCAAATTGTAAGTCGTAGCGGCCGTTTCTCTCGCAGGATATTGTATTCCGGATTTAATAGATTTTGTATTGTATACGATTCCTAAATGAGAAGCGTCTGCCGTATAATTATAATCCTGGCTGTAAACCAAAGACAAAAGAAAGTGCATATAAGCTCGTATCGTTAAGGCTTCTGCTTTAATTTGGTTTTTCTCCGCTTCCGTCGCGTCGGTGAGGGCAGGAGTATATTCTAAAATCAAATTGGCCTGATTTATAATTTCGTAGCCTGCATCATAAAAAGATTTGAAATTACTGGTTAGTGCAACGTCTTCAAATGAGTAAACCTCTCTAGTATTTAAGGCCGGAGCAATTTGTCCTCTGCTGCTTCCGGAAGGATTGGGCGTAAATTTCAGGTTTCCTCCCTGCAAATCAGCATAAACAGCAAAACGGTCGCCTTTTACATTTGCTTCAAGCTCGGTATAAACTCCGGTAAGGGCCGTTAGAACACCCTTTTTATTTTGCAAAAGTTCGTCGATAGAAGTTTGTGTTCCGGGTTCCTGCTCTAAAAAGTCACTACAGCTTTGTAAGGAAAAAATCAGGAAAAAAAGTGTGATGTATTTTGAATATTTCATTTTCTTAAAATTTTGCATTAACTCCCAGTGAAATTGTTCTTGCCTGAGGATAGATAAAACTGTACTCTCGAATTCCGTTCATTCCTTTCGGGCTTTTTTCTTTGTACCAGTATGCCACATTGGTAGCATCTGCAAAGACCGCCAGCGTGTCCAGAAAAGTATTTTTTAAAGGAACATTGTAGCTTAAATTGATATTGCTGATTCTGATGTAAGTAGCATCATAAACATATTTACTTAAGTTAGCCAGAATTGGAGACGTCGTAACTGCAGATTGCGAAACAATATCTCCGGGATTTCTCCAGTGGTCGTTGGCATTGACAGACAAATTTCTATTGATAGTATTACTGTATTTGTCTACCAGGGCATCCTGCACCAGGAAATCTCCACCAATTTGATAATCACCTCTTACTGATAAAGTAAGATTGTTGTAAAAAGTAAAATTGTTATAAAAACCTCCATACGCATCTGCTTGTTTATCGCCAATAGGCTCCCAGTCTGCAATGGTAAACAGGTCGTTGTACATTTTGGCATCGTATACTTTACCATTTTTTTCTACAAGATCCCGACCTGTTGCCGGATCTACACCAACCCATTTTATGCCCCATAATGTAGTAGTGCTGTAACCAATTTTTTGTGCCAGTGCTAAATTTGAAACCGAGTAATCACTCCCTAAGCCTTTTAAGTCGGTTACTTTACTTTCTACAGTCGAAATATTGAATGCCGTAGTCCATTTAAAAGCGTTAGTTTTAATCCATTTAATTCTGGTTGTAAATTCAAAGCCTTTATTGTACATGCTCGAAGCATTCAATTGCACAGCACTGTAGCCGTTTTCTGTGGGAATATCGCGGGTTGTAATTAAATCGCTTTTATTATCATAATAATATTCTAATATCATTTCGACCTTATTAAAAATATTAAAATCAAATCCGGCATTGAATTTGGTATTTTTCTCCCAGCTTAATTCGCCATTAGGAGCGGCTCCTGTAGTGGCTCCAATACCGCCATTATAACCATTCTGGCTAATATTATACAATCCTTTAGAACGGTACGATCCAATTCTGGAGTTTCCGGTCGTTCCATAACTGGCTTTTAATTTTAGGAAATCAATCCACGAAGTCGACTCAAGAAAGTTTTCATTGCTAATGATCCAGCCTGCACCAAGCCCTCCATTGTTCGCAACATCGGTATCATCTCCAAAAACAGAACTTTGATCACGACGATAGTTAGCCAGTACATAATAACGTTTTTTATAATTGTAATTTACCTGAGAGAACAAAGAAACTCGGGAGTTGTAGCTAATTTCATTTCTGTACGTCTGACCGCTTTTGGACTCATCTACTAAAGGTGTAGCCGGATTATCGTCCCGAATGGCATCTGTAACTTTATTAATTTGATCCGGATTGGTAAATCCTACTCCTGAATTGTAGTTAAAATTGGTTTTATCTTCAGATAATTCAAAACCAACTACACCATCAATTTCATGCACATCATTTAATTGTTTTTTAAACAGAGCTTGTCCCTGCCAGTTCCATTTGGTTGACTTTCTCAGATTTAAAAGTCTTCTTCCCCATGCAGGATAGAGCGTTCCGTTCAGGGTAAAAGATCCGTTAAACTGTCCGCTCTCATTTGCGCCAGAAAAATAGCGATCTTGTTCTTTATCCGTATAATCCATTCCGAAAAGTGTTGAAAATTTTAAAGCCTTACTAAATTCATACGATAAATTCAAACTTCCCAAAAGGCCAAATGTCTGTGCCTGATTTTTATTTTGTTCGATAGCCGCCAACGGATTTCCCCTTGTAATTCCGCTTATGCCCAAATCAGCATACGAACCATCTGCATTGTATACGGCGAGAGTGGGCAGGTAGGCAAAATTGGCAAAAATATTTGGACTGTTTTTTTGCACATAACTCGGATTCAGCATTAAATTTGCGCTCCATTTTCCCGAGTTAAAGCCTAAATTAATTCCGGCATTCAATTGTCTACTGTCATTCCCCAATTGCGGCTCATCAATCTTTAAATAGCTTACATTGCTTCTGTAAGAGAATTTCGAAGTTGATCCGGAAACACTAAAATTATATTTGTTATAAACCCCGCTTCGGTTCAAAACCTCGAACCAATCCGTGTTTATTCCATTGTAAGTGACAGGCACATAACCTGTTGTGGTATTTTTCATGAACTCATTTCTAAGTTCTGTAAATTGTTCTCCACTTAAATATTTAATGCGGTTAATTCCAGAAGATATTCCCAGCTGATTAGAAAATCCAAATTGTGTTTTTCCTTTTTTTCCTTTTTTGGTCGTAATTAAAATTACACCATTTGCACCATCGGCACCGTAAATCCCTACCGCAGCGGCGTCTTTCAGGACAGAAATGGTTTCGATGTTCTCGGGTGCAATTTTCATCAACGGATTGGCTAAATTTTCTGCCGTATCGCCACTTCCGTCAAAATTATTACTGTCTATAGCATATTCTTCGCTCATTACCACACCATCAACAATGATAAGAGGCTGAGACGAAGTTCCTGTAATTGCGCCCGTTAGAGATGTCAATGTTCCCTGTCCTCTAATATTAATTTTTACCGGACCGCCAACACCTGTAGTATTTTCAACCAATACACCGGCAATTTGTCCTGTAATCATTTTATCAAAACTCTCTGAAGCCTGTTCTACAGCTATGTCTTTTGCGTTTAGTGTCGAAATACTGCCCACAATTTCTTCTTTTAGCTTTGTAGTTCCGTAAGAAGAAGTAATCACCACCGGATTCAATTCGTCTGTTGCTTCTTGCAGGTAAAAAACAAATTGCTTTTTATCGGCCGCTTTTTGCCATTGCGATTCCATTCCCATAAAGCCAACTTCAAGAATCATATCGTTAATGTTATTTCCTTTTAACTCGTATACAAATTTTCCGTCAAGATCGGTAATAGCGCCCATTCCGGTGCCTTTAATACGTATCGTTGCGCCCGGAAGTGGGAGTTTATCTTTGGCTCCGTAAACCACTCCGGTAATAAATCTTTCCTTTTCGTCCGGATTTGAAACTGCCGTTGGAGCAGGAGCAGCGCTTGTTAGTAATACCTGTTTGTTTTGTATGTAGAACGAAATATTTTTCCCCTCAAATAACTGTTTTAAAGTCGTTTCGAGAGTAGCATTCTGAACATTCAGATCTGCTAATTGGCTGGCGTCAATTTTTCGGGCATTATAAATAATTCTAAAATCAGTTTGATCTTCAATAGATTTAATAATCAGGCTGATAGGTTTGTTTTTTAGCTGTAAGGTTATGCCTTTATGCTGAGAAAAACCTTTAAAACAGGATATGAACAGAGCCAGGAAAAATAAAATTCTCCTTAAATTGGGTAAAGTATAAGTCATGTTTTATTTAGTTTGGAAGATTGGTAATGGTAATCGTATTTTGTTCTATGACATATTGAAAAGGTGTGTCGCGTTTTAGAAGTTCTAAAATGTTTGCGACACTCGATTCGCTAATTTTAATGGTTCCCGTAAAATTCTGTCTGGCCAAATCAGCATTTTTATTGATAATTTCAACGTCGTAGGTACGCTGAATTATTTTAGCGATCGTAGAAAACGGGGTATCTTTAAAAGCAATTTCACCTTTTGTCCAGGCATTATAAAAGCTGGCGTCAACCTCTTTTGTGATGATTTTCTTGGAGTTGTTGTTCCAGGTAGCCATCTGGTTGGGTTGGAGTAAGACAACATTTGCTTTATTTTCAACTTCAGACATTTTAATACTTCCTTCAACCAAAGTACTGTTGACAGTTGGGTTTTCCGGATAAGCGCTGATGTTGAATTTGGTTCCCAAAACTTCAATATCGACTTTATTAGCGTTGACCATAAAAGGATGTTTTTTGTCTTTGGATACTTCAAAAAAAGCTTCGCCGGAGAGGTACACACTTCTTTTTCCGTTAAGGCCAAATTGTTCCGGATACCTTAAGGTTGTTCCAGAATTTAAACTGACAATTGTTCCATCAGAAAGTGTTACAGTGAATCTTTTCCCGTAAGGAACTGTAATTGTGCTGTACACCACTTTTTGATTCGGTACTTTTCCGTAATAAATAATATGATTGGGCAGTTTCCTAGCGATCAAATGTCGGTTTTGATCTAATACTAATTTCTCCTGATTGTTTTTGGTAATGATTTCTGAACGTCCATCAGACCATTCTAAAATAATTTCTTTTGATTTTGATTTTGTTTTCGGACTAACGTCCAAGGCAATTTTGGCTAATCCGCATAAAATAACAAAGGCGGCTGCATATTTGAAAAACTGAAAAACCTTATTTTTAGGCCTGATCGCAATTACGGGAGCAGCATCGATCGAAATTTCTTGAGAAAGAGCAGATAATGCCCAGGTTTTCTTTAAAGTAATGAAATACTTTTTATTTTCTGCTGAAGCGTCAATCCATTCAAAAAGAGTTCGAACTTCTTCTTCTGAAGCTTCGTTAGAAAGGTATTTATAAATAAGTTCCGATGTCATATTGGGTTATTTAATCTTCTGGTTTTAGTAAGTACACTTCAGAAATAAAATACCCTACCTTTTATTTTTAATTATTACAAATAAGGATAAAGATCAAGAACAAATAATCTGATAATTTAGTTTTTAAAATCTTCAAAGCCTTTGTCATATGGGCTTCAACAGCTTTTAGGGTTACCTGCATCTCCTCGGCTATTTCGGCATTTTTTTTATTCTCGAAGCGTTTTTTAATGAAAACTTCACGCGTTTTTGGCGGAAGATCGCTTATAGATTCCTGAATCAAACGCTCTAACTCCGTCAATTCTAAAGTATCGAACTGCACCGAATTTAAGATTTCGATATCCAGTTCTCTTTCCTTTTGGTTTAAGATTTCACTTTTAAATCTGTCCTTCACCTTATTGTGTCGAATCATATTCAGGCACTTCGATTTTGAATACGTGTACAAAAAAGATTGTATGCCGTTTAAGGATTCTACCGTTGCCCTGTTTTGCCACAAATGAAGAAAAGCTTCCTGTGCCAAATTCTCTGCTTCGTCCTGATCATAAATAAACTGAACGCTAAAAGATTTAATCCTGCTGAAATATTTGTCGTAAAAGTGCGTAAAAGCAGTTTCGTCACCTTCCTTAAAGGATTTGAAAAGATCTAATTCGAAACTGTTATCATTATTCATCGACTAAATTTACTTTGAAGCACTTCGGGTAAATGTATAAAACTACCGGAATTTGCTATGAAAGTGGCAAATATAAATGTTTATTTATATTAATTCTAAATAAAATTTAAATAAAGACCGTTTGAAAAAATATTAGTCAGAATTGGTGCAAAAAAATAATTATATGCGTTATGGAAGTACTGTGAGCCTGTATTTTTTTGTATGGTTTGCGATTTTTGCGCCAAGTATGCAAGGTTATTTGGAATGAAATGCTATAATAATAAACAGGAAGTTCGCAAAGCCTGGGTAAAAAACTTTGCGAACTTCATTAAAAATATCTTTGCGAACCTTTGCGGTTAAAAAATCTTCATGTTTAAAATAAAATGACTTTAAAAACCGTGACGTTTATAATTTCTCCATCCAAAACCAATTAACAATAAATTGAAAAGCAATAGCGGTAAAAAAGCTTTTAAATAGCTTATTTCTGTAGGATCGCTAAAGGTTTCAACCTTAAATTTAGACCAGTTTTCCTGACTCACATCTGCATTATCAAATATTTTTGGATAAAAATACAAACGCATTTTTTCGTGGAAGTGCTGGGTTTCTTTCAAAAATAAAAGTTGATTTCCTAAATCGGCTTTAGCAATTTCATTCAGCTGCATTTGAGCATGAAGAGTAGGCACAAATTGAGCGATTAACTGACTCGCTTTATTTCGCTGCACTAATTTTTGCTCTAATTCTTGCGATTGCTTTGCAGAGTCGTCATCTCCCGCTTGCTGCATTGCATAATACCACAGCCAGCTAAATTCCGTATCCGGCAAAGAATAGGTTTTAAATTGTGGGTAGTGGCTATAGAATTTATCCATTGTAAATTTTTTATCCATATCCCATTTTTCATGATAGGCATTTCGCTGTTTTACCGTGAGTTCTAAAGCTTCCGGAACCGGATATTTGTTAACTACATAGGTATTGATAAGCGCAGGCAAAATGATAATTAAAAAAAGCCAGATCGTCAATAGAATAACGGCGTTGAAATTGGAGTTTTTTTGAAGTGAAACAATAAAAAAGCAAATCCCGAACCAAAAAAGAAGGTACAAAACTCCAATAAAGTAAAAACTGAAAAGCGATTGGTCTAAAGGAATATCCAACAACAAAACAGCGATAAAAAGGACGAAAGTTAAAAGCACCAACAGGCTTAAAATACGGATATAAAATAGTTTTAGAACGTACAAAAATGTGTTATCGCTTTGAGTGGCAACGATTTTCCAGGTACCGCTTTCTTTTTCTTCTGAAACCAGATTGTACGAAAAGGCGATAATTAAAAGAGGAAACAGATAAATCAGCACAAAACTAAAGTCGATATTTCCGGATAAAAGATTATTCGGATTATGGAGTTCAGAATCGTATTTCTGAGCTTCTAAACCCCGAATTGTAACACTTTGTATCGACGGATTTACATCGCGTTGGCCAATTGCCAGACTGTTTACAGGCAAAGTTTTATTAATGAACGAAAATTTGATGTAGTAGAGCAGAAGTCCCATTTCGTCTTTATGAAAAGCTGCATTTCTGGCAATATGTTCTTTTTGGTAATTGGCCGCTTCAACAATATTCTTTTGTTGTTTTTGCTGAAACTGTTGTCCAATTAAAAGACTTATAAAACAGATCAATAAAAGAAATAGAAGTCCAATTTTGGTACCTTTTGATCGTATGAAATTTTTAAAAAGTAATGCTAACATAATTATAGGGCTTTAAGATTTTTGGCTGCAATTCGAATGAAAACAACAAGCATCATTATCCAGAGAATGATAGAAACAACCGATACAATTTCTGACTTTAAAACGTCCCAAATTCCTTTGGGCTCATAATGAAATTCAGCCACGTCGGCCCAGTGTTCTTTGCCAATGGTCAGAGGTTTGTCATTGGGTCCCGGTTTTTTATTGCTAATGTATTTTACCTGCAACGCATTCATTTTCTGAGCCATATTGTAGCGATAGGCTTCGGCTTGTTTTTGAAAATCGATATACGAATCGTAATCTGTGTTTGATAATCCCATCGATAAGTTTTTGATCGCGATGTACGGATTGATGAAGGAAACCGTTTTAGAAAAACTGTTTTGCTTTTCGTAAACCGCCAATAATTTTTCTAAATGCTCATTGTAGATTTTAGAACTTATTTTTTCGCCTTCAGTCATAATAAAACCAGAATAGTTAAAAGGAAGCTTTTGTACAGAATCGACTTTGTAAACTCTCAAAAGTGAATCTTTTATCGCCTTGTAATGCAAATCGTTAGGATTGTGGCTGTCTCCTTGTCTCAGGATATCTTTTTCGATATCGCTCTGAAACTGAATTTTAGAAGGTGCTTCATAGATATAGGCTCCAATGGCCTGAGTTGTTCTGGGTAAAATAATGGTAAAAACAAGCCAGATTCCGATTAAGGAAATCAAAGCTTTTTTCGACGTTTTTCCTGAAGCCGAAATCAAAACTGCAATGACGCAAAAGAAAATCAGATAGATAAAATGAAAGACAATAAACAAGCCCATTTTGATTGTCTCATCTGCCGAAATTGTAAAGTTTTGAAAGAGTAACCAAATGAAAACAAGAACCAAAATGGTTGGAATAAAAAGTATCATTATAACACTTACAATACCCGCTATTTTGCCCATTAAAAGCTGTTTCCAGCTGATTCCCTGACTTAACAAGAGCTTTAAAGTTCCGTTTTCCCTTTCGGCCGCGACCGCATTAAATCCTAAGAAAAAAATGAGCAAAGGCAATAAAATCTGTAAAACCATGGCAATACTAATTTCGCCAAATCTGAGCATACTATTGGAGAATCCGGCTTCAGAGAAATTGGCGGTGTTTTGCTTGTGCGCTTCGAGAAAAATTGCATTTCCAAAAAAAGGTTCCATTCCAAATTCAAAAACACTTAACGGTGTACTTTTTCTAAAGGCAAAGTTTCCGTAATGTGCCATTCTGTGTGGGTTTTTATCCGGATTTTTAAGCCAGTCTTCACGAGATTCGTGCTGGTATTTTTCACTGGTTTCGTTTTGGTTCGTGTAATTTTTCCAACCCGAAAAAGCAGCATAAAGCAGTATAAGGCCCAGAAAAAGGGTGATAATAAAAACAGCTTTGTTCTTAAAAACAGCGTTCCTAAAATGTCTGGCAATTAAAATTTCTGTGTGTAAGGACTTCATACAGCTTAAAATTTATAAGTTACAGTCAGGTTGAAATTTCGCGGAGCTCCGGGAAATAATCTCAAATAATTTTGAGCGCCTAACCAATAGGTTTTATTGAATAAATTACCCGCATGAAGTGCGATTTGCATATTGCTTTTATTGGGTTTATAATAAACAGCAGCATCAAAAACAGTAAAATCAGGAAGGGTAAAAGCTCTTGTAAACCAAGGTACTTTGCTGCTTTGATACTGCATACCAAACCCAACACCCAAATCTTGCAAAAACGAATCGGTGTTGAAGTTATAACGTGTCCATAAATTGGCACTGTTTTTTGGCGTATTTTGTTTTCTTGCCCCAATTAACGACGGGTCACGATCGTTGGTAATTTCGGCATCAATGTAACTGTAAGAAGCGTTTATTTGCCAGTCGGCCGTAATGTAACCCGCCAGATCGCATTCAAATCCGCGACTTCTTTCGGCACCTCTGGTAACCAGTAAATCGGGATTTGCAGGATCATTCGCATTCATCAGGATATTGCGCTGATTGATTTCGTAAAGTGCTGCATTGAAACTCATAGAATTATTGAAGAAAGTACCTTTAAAACCTACTTCTTTTAAATTACTTTCGAGCGGATCAAATAAACTTCCGGCAGGTAAAGATCCGGTTTGTGGCATTAAAGTTACCGTATTCGATTGCGGCTGGTACCCTTCAAGATAAGTGGTATATACATTTATTTGCTCGTTAATGGCGTACGTAATCCCAACACGTGGCAACAGAGCCGTTTTTTTAACTTTCAATTCGTTGTTGGATTCGTAATTGGTAATGTCCTGAAACCACTCGTTTCTCAGGCCCAGTAAAAAAGTAAATTTTGACCACTGAATCTGATCCTGAATATAAATTGCATTTGTAGTCGTTAATGCCGCTGACAACGCGGTTCGAACATTTAGCGTATAATCATCTGCGCTTGTAATTGTATAAGTCGGATTATTTAAGTTGAAATAGTTCACATTGGGTTTGGGTAAAACAATGCCATCTATAGTGGTAGTCTGATAATTGGCGGCATTGGCAGGAACAAATGAGCCAGCTACAGTTCCGTCTTTCAGTAAGTAACCTCGTGCTGCATTTTGCCCTCCGCCTTTGGTTTTGTTCCAGCTGCTTAAATCGTAACCCGCCAGTAATTTGTGCTTGAGTTTTCCGGTTTTTAAATCAAAATTCAAATAGGTACTCAAATTGTCAATATTCCAGTACTGTTGGCGCTGCACAAACTGCATCATGGCTAAACTTGTTACGGGAGCGTTGTTCATATCTACCGCAAAACCATTGGTAGTTCGGTGCTCCTGAAGGTTTTCTGTCCAGGATTGTTTCATGTATTGCGCATTAAAACCCACTTTTGAGTTGAATTTATGTGCAAAACTGGTGGTAAAAATCATTTCTTTCGATTTAAAGAAATCGCTCGGGGCGCCAAGATTCAGGCTAATAGGTGTTTTGTTTAAACTGGTAACTCCGGCAATGGCGCCAAAAATAGGTTGTCCGCGATCCAGAATTCCGGTCATGTCACTCAAAATTAATTCGGTATTAATCGCCGTTTTTTCATTTGGGATGTAACTAAAAGACGGGGAAATTAAAAGCGATTTATTAGTCACCAGATCCCGAAATGACTTGGCTTCCTGATACGCGCCATTGACACGATACAACAGCGTTTTCGATTCGTTAAGAGGCCCCGTAAAATCTAAACTTCCGCGAAAAGTGCTAAAACTTCCCACGCTCAGGCTGACTTCTTTTCGATCTGCAGCCAGTGGTTTTTTGGTGACCAGATTGATACTTCCGCCCGGATCTACAGAGGAAAAGGTAGCACTCGACGGACCTTTAATAACTTCAATACGCTCAATATTGTTGGTTAACGGTTGTAAAAAATAATATTGCCGTGTGCGCATTCCGTTTATAATCTGACCCTCTTCGTTTTGACTGATTCCGCGAATCGTGTATTGGTTGTAATAGCTCGACGGAATCACACCGCTCGCCATTTTTACGGCATCGGCAAGATAAAATGCACCTTTGTCGGCAATTAATTCCTTTGTAATCGTAGAGATCGATTGCGGAATATCTTTGTTTAAAGCCGCTGTTTTTGTCGCTGCAAACGAGTAGTCACTATTGTATTTTTTGCTCGATCGGCCCATAATTTCTACAGTTTGCAGTTCATTTCCTGCCATTTTTGTGGTGTCTTGCGCACTACTGTCTGTTGCCTTTTTAATAATAGTTTGAGATTTAACGCACTGTATACCAATGATTAAAAATAAAAAAGAATAAATATGTTTCATTTTATAAGATGGAATTGTATTCCTTTTTTATACCGTTTGTAAATACAGGTTTTCCAGTTCGTTGGCCGAGATTTTATTCGCTTCGATCACGGTTACTAAATTCCCTTGTTTCATGATTCCGATATGCGAAGCGACTTCTCTGGCTCTGAAAATATCGTGTGTAGCCATTAAAATTGCAGTTCCGTCTGCCGAAAGTTCTTTCAAAATTTGAGAGAATTCATTCGAAGCTTTAGGATCTAAACCGCTCGTTGGCTCATCTAATAAAAGTACTTTGGCTTTTTTGGCAATCGCAATCGCAATGCCTACTTTTTGGCGCATTCCCTTCGAGTATCCGCCCAGATTTTGCTCGTGTGCAACTACCTGCAAGCCTGCTTTGGTTAAAAAATAAGTCAATTCTCCTGTAGAGTATTTAAATCCGGCGAGAGAAGAGAAGAATTTTAAGTTTTCTATTCCGGTTAGATTGGGATACAACATTACCGTTTCAGGAATATAAGCCACATATTTTTTGGTTTCCTGAGCATTTGTAATAACAGAAATGTCGTTGATTTTCAGTTCTCCGTCCGTTGGTTGCATAAAACCTAAAAAAAGATTTATGGTAGTTGTTTTTCCTGCACCATTTTGCCCTAAAAGCGCAAAGATTTCACCTTCCTTAATCGTGAGGTTGAGTTTGTTCAAAGCGATATTATCCCCGTATTTTTTGGTCAGGTTTTCAGCTATAAGCATATTTTTTATGTATTTGGATGATTTTTTAGTTTCAGTACAATTTTTATCTCGTTGAAAAAGGAGATTTTGAAGAGGCGATTGGAGTTTACTACCAGAATATTTATCTCTAATTTGAAATACTATTATTGTTTAATTAAAAAATAAACAACGCATTATACCATAGCCAACAGTTTCAACCGCTGGAACGCCTTTCGCTATAATGGAAAAATAGAAATACAGAAATAGAGAAATTCTCTATCTGAAAGAGATAAAATATATTCGTCCTGCGAATTAACAACTCATGTTTACGCAGCACGTATTTAATTCAAATACAGAAAATGTAGTAAACTAAACCAGAGCAGGAGGTGCTCTTAAAGCAAAAAGGCTTCCTTTAAAAAAAGAAGAGATCTGTTTGTTATCAAAGAATAAAAAACAAGTTTCGAAATTTACTTTACCAAAAGAGAAAGTAGGGAAGGTGTCAGGAATAAAAGTACTAAAGGCAAAATGACAAACATGACAATTATTGTCGGTATCATGCGCATGCGTAATTTGCTTTTGTCCATCAGGAGATAGATGAACACAATGTTTTTCAGTTAATTGCTTATACGCATGTTCATAAGAATGTACGGTCTGAAACAGCATTGCAAACAATACGGTTAATGACGCAAAAAGATTGATAATTACAATTTTCTTTTTCATTCTTATTTTGGAAATCCTTGTTCTACTGGTATTTTACGACTTGTTAACTAATGCAACTCGGTTGCAAAGATAGAATCTTAATTGTAAAAAGAACCGGAATTGTATATTATTTTGGCAATCCTTCTTTTAAATTAAAAGTTACTGTACAACAATTGCAGTGTATGAAAATCTGAAGATCCGTCGAAATATTTATCTAAAACTTCCTCAAAAATGGGTTCACTATTTTGAATGCTGGCAAATAAGGTCATGCACGATTGCAATTTTTCATTGTCAGGATTTCCAAATATTTCTTCAGCCGTTTTTTCGTCGGTTCTGATTAACTCCGCTGTAATTTCTTTGAGATGTTTTCCCAAAATAGGATGCTCTAAAAAAGCTATGGCTTCGTCTACATTTTTGATTTCGTAGAATTTAGAAGTGTCACAGGAAGCAAGTCCTTTTATCTGAGGAAAAATAAACCACATCCATGGCGATTCTTTCTTTCCTTTTTTTATTTCCGAAAGCGCAGACAGGTATAACTTATTTTGCGCGTCTAAAAAACGAACTAATTCATTGTTATTGTAAGCCATTATTTACTGATTTTATTTGGGACAATCAGGTCGTAAATCTACTGAAATTATGTTTAGTTGTTCGTGTAGATTTTGTTTTTAAAGCTATTTTTTTTTGAATATATTCAGCGAATAATCATCTGTAGTATTAATCGGAATTTTTGATTTGGATTTATAAAATGTTTCGTTAGAAATTACTAAATCCGGAAAAAATAAGCTCGCAGAGGCGCAAAGTGACGCTTAAGTTTTAAATTGCTTGTTTTGTAAAGATTGCAAGTATAATAAAAATAAACAGGGCTTTAACCAAACCATTAAAGTTCGGCTAAAGCCTTATTTACTTAGAATCCTTAACTGTGTGTTACAGAAATCTTCCGTTGCCTTATTGGGATTTTTTTATTGTTTACTAATAGAAATTGCTTTGCTGCTGCCTGGAGTTTTTAAAAAGTAAATCCCGGACGGATGCTCAGAAATAGAAATTATATTTCCTGTTCCCTGTTTTACTTTAGTTCCGAGAGCAGAGTACAGCGTCCATTCCAATTCTTTTGAAAGATGGAATATTCCGGTCGAAGGATTAGGGAAAACAATAATTTTACTGAATTCTTCACCTGGATTTTCAACACCTAAAGTACAATTGTGCACCATGTAGGCGATTTCTTTTTTATTATTACCAATAGAATTGCTGGCCGTTAGTGAAACCGTTTTAGTTCCTTCTGTTGAATAAATAACGCTATGCGGACCAATGCCTGTTGCGGTTGCCGGAGTTGCGCTTTCTCCAAAATTCCAAACATAATTATCAACTGTTCCAATTGAAACCGAGGTAAACGTAACCGCTGTATTTAAACATCCCATGGCTGTACTTACTTCAAAATCTGCAACAGGAGCAGTGGTAGAACCTGTTAAAACAAATTCCATTTTGTTGATGTTGATATCAGCTTCTTCAAAAAATAGTGTAATAACGCGAGTTCCCTGAGTTAAGGGAATATTAGGAATTGTCACTGTTTGCCAGGCCTGAAATCCGGTAGTATTTGGAATATTAACGGTTCCGGTTACATTTACACCATCAACCTCCAGATGTAATTTTCGATTGGCATAAGGCGAGGCTACTCTCAAATTGATAGTATAATTTCCGCTGGTATTTACTCTGGTTGTGTATTTAAGCCACTCGTTTTGGGCTACATAGGCAAGATTAAAGCCGCCCTCGTTGCAGGCTTCAGTTCCCACGCGATCGTCAGGTCTGTACGCTGTGTCACCGCCGGCATTACTATCAAAATAAGCACCAGTACCTACATCGTAATTTTCTGCTTCAATAATACCCGGAATTTGTGCTACCGTTCCTAAATAAGGCGCATTGGGTAGTGTTGTTGCGGTATAAACTGCCGTGTATGTTACTGTGCCCGTTGCAGGTGCTTTAAAAGTTTGATTGGCCGCACCGCCGTGATTCCAGTGGTCGAAATCGTATTTGATATTGCCAACGTATTGCGGAGTTGGAGCATTTAGGGTCTGCAAAGCAGCATTCGCCACCACTTGTTTTGTTGACGGCGCTGTAACCGGTTTTTGATTGAATTCTAAAGCCAGTAAAGCGGGAGTACTCGTTACCGTGACATCGACCAGATTGGGTTTAATATCTACAAAAGTAGAAGCAGTCAAACCGTTGCTGTCAGTAACTTTTACCGTAAAACGATACCATACATTGGGTGTTTTTTCGCCCTGGTTAGACGCGGTAAAGTCTCCTGATTGTACCCCTTGCGGGCTAGCACCGGGATGCGAATGTCCAGCGCCCGGAACGTCTTCATGAAAAAGATCAATATTCCACGAAAAGGCACTTGGCGGTAAAGTTCCGTCTTCAATATCGGTGGCGGTGGCTTCAAAATGAACCACATCATCGGCATTCCATTTTAAGGTTGGTAAGGGCGATACAATCGTAACCGTTGGCGTATTGCTAAAAGGGGTTATTGTTAAAGTTGCAGGATTGCTGGTCGCGTTGCCTGCAGTATTGGTAACGATGACACGATAAGCACCGGCATTTGCATTGGTAACATTAGGAATTGTATACGTCGCAGCGGTAGCACCGGGAATATTTATATTATTAAATTGCCATTGATACGTAAGTCCAACACCACTTGCAGAGACTGTAAATGTAGCAGGTTTAGTCTCCATGATAGCCTGAGATACCGGATGGTTTACTATAGTAGGCGCTGCGGTTGCGATATAATCGAGTTTAATTAGGGAACCATTATTTCCGTAAGCACAATAATAAATGTAGCCATCGTTGCCCAGCATCATCCCGAGTGCCTGCTGTTGTGGTGCCGTATAGAATTCGAACGATTCCGGATCTGCGACATTCGGATCAAAATAACGAATGGCATTTCGAACAAAATCTTTAATAATAAATTTCCCTTCAAGATTAGGATAACGCGGCGTTGCCGGATTGTAAAGCACGCCGTTTGTTAACGCATTTCCAATACTTCCCGTTGCATACGTAAAAATGGGATTGGTAAACAAATTGGTTTCCGTTTGATTGCCATCACCACCTTCCGGATGTCCCCAGGCATAATTGCGAATTGCAGGATTGCTGATTTCATTGATTTCTTCCCAGGAAGTTCCTACATCCAAAACAAATAATTTATTGGCGGTTTTGTTTGGAACAAGCCTCCACGGATTCCTGAATCCATAAACCCAAATACTCTGTCTTTGTATGGAACCACTTCCGTAAAAGGGATTTCCGGGCGCGGGCTGACCGTCTTCTGTAAGTCGGAGAATTTTTCCTTTGTAGGTATCAAGATTTTGAGAGTTGGTATTTTCCTGACTGTCGCCAACTGTTACATACAAAAATCCATTAAAGAATTTTAAATCCCCGCCATTGTGAAATCCGCCGCCAATAGGCTCCAGCAATAAAATTTCCTGTCGGCTCACCACCTGATTGGCAGTATCAATTTTAATTCGCTCTATGCGATGTCTAATAATGGCGCCCTCTGTAATAGAGTAAAAAACGTAAATAAAACCGTTTGTGGCAAAATCAGGATGTAAAGTCAATCCAAGCAAACCTTGTTCTTTATCGGTAACAGTAGCTACAGTAAAAACGGTTGAAACTGCATTGTTTTGAAATACTTTGACAATGCCGCCTCTTTCGGCAATAAAAATTCTTCCGTCTGCCGCTTGTTCTAACGAAAGGCCCTCTTTAATGACAGCTGTAGGAGCAAGGTTTTGGGTAATGTATTGGCATTTTGCCTGCCAGGATAAAAGTAAAAATAATGCGCAGAATAACTGGGCTAATGGTGTTTTTCGAAATTTAAAAAGTAGATTTTTTTTCATAATTATTCAGTATGGATTAAAAATTTGGGTAACCAAATTTAATCTTTTTCTTTATAATTATTTAATTTCCAATGATTTCTTTGCGATGATTTCGACTCTGCTCAGCCTGACAAATTTTTAAATCTTATCTTGAAAATGATTGTCATCCTGAGCGGAATCAAAGGCTGGATAAATAAAAAAAGGCTTCGACTCCGCTCAGCCTGACAACTTTGTCAAAGTTTAAAACTTTTAAAAAGCTATTTCGAAAGGCTTTGACTTCTCTTAGCCTGACACATGTTAAACCGAGATTATATTACGAGTTTTTATTATTTCTCAATAATCATAGTGACTCCTTGTCCTCCGGCAGCACAAATGGAAATAAAACCTCTGCCAGAACCTTTTTCGTTTAGCAATTTGGCCATCACGCCAATAATTCGTCCTCCTGTAGCCGCAAAGGGATGCGCTGCTGCGAGACTGCTTCCTTTTACATTCAATTTTTCCCTGTCAATGCTTCCGAGTGCTTTTTTTAATCCTATTTGTGCGCTTAATTCCGGGCTTTCCCAAATTTTTAATGTGGCCAGAACCTGAGCGGCAAAAGCTTCGTGAATTTCATAATAATCGAAATCCTGAAGGTTTAAATTTGCTTTTTCGAGCATTCTGCCAGCCGCAAACAATGGTGCCAACAAAAGATTCTGCTGATTTTTAACGTATTCAATAGCGGCCACTTCAGCAAAAGTAATGTAAGCCAAAACAGGAAGTCCCTGTGCTGCAGCCCATTCTTCACTGGCCAAAAGAATACAAGAGGCACCATCGGTAAGAGGAGTAGAGTTTCCTGCCGTTAGTGTTCCGTTTGTTTTATCGAAAGCCGGATTTAATTTCGATAATTTTTCAATCGTGCTGTCCTTTCTCAGATTATTGTCTGTATCAAGTCCGTTAAAAGGCGTGATCATATCATCAAAAAAACCTTCATCATAAGCTTTTGCCATATTCAAATGACTTTTAAGCGCTAAATTATCCTGATCCTCGCGAGAAATTTGATAATGTTTTGCCGTTATTTCAGTATGTCCGCCCATCGAAAGTCCGGTTTGCGATTCTTCATTTTTAGGAACCAAAGGCGATAAATCCTTGGGACGCAGCTGCAGAAACAATTTGATTTTTTCGCCCAGTGATTTTGCTTTTCTGGCATTGAGTAAAACTTTTCTCAAATTTTCACTCACGGCAATGGGCATATCACTAATAGAATCGACTCCGCCTGCAATGCCAGAATCAATTTGGCCCAAAGCAATTTTATTGGCAATATAAATAGCACTTTCAATTCCGGTATCGCAGGCTTGTTGTAAATCGCAGGCCGGAGTAGCGGGATCCAGAGTGGTTTTCATTACACATTCTCTAATCAAATTATTATCATACGTATGTTTGATAACAGCTCCTCCAGCGACTTCGCCCAATAGATTTCCTTGGAGGTTGTATTGGTCAATCAGGCCCGTTAGCGCTGCCGTCATCATTTGCAGGTTTCCCACATTAGCATAAGCTGTATTGGCTCTGGCAAAAGGAATTCGGTTATAGCCTACTATAGCTACTTTTCTTGGAGTTTGCGTATTGTTCATAGTTTTGAAATTTGTTTTTGGGGATCAATTTTATTTTTCGAGATTAAAGGTAGGGAGAGTTTTCAAGTTTTTAATCGTTTGATTCGTATTATGTTTTATTTTTTAAAGAATTGTTTGCAATTGTTATAAAATCTATTTTTATTTAGAATGGTTAAAAATAGTTTGGAAAATAGACTTTTAGCTGTTACTTTTGCCCTCGAAATCAAAACCCAAACAAAATGAATATCATGATTATTAAAAAAGTTTTATTTTGCCTGATGTTCCTGACCTCGTTAACCATGATGAGTCAGGAATCGGGAAAAGTGACAGGAAGAGTTTCCTTGAGCGGAAATGCTCCTGCAGAAAATGTTTCTGTCGTTTTAAAAGGAACAAAATATACGACTGTTACCAATGAAAAAGGACAGTATGAAATTAAGAATGTTAAGCCTGCTACGTATACCATAAGTATTCGTGCGGTAGGGATTCGTGCCGTTGAAGATCAAATTACAGTAAATGCAGAACAAACCATAACAAAGAATTTTTCTCTTTCTGAAAGTCAGGAGGATCTGGCTGAAGTTGTCATTACCAAAAATAAATACAAGCAGGATAAACCTTCTTTGTCATTGCGTCTTCAGACTCCTGTTTTAGAGATTCCGCAAAACATACAAATTGTAAGCGGTCAGACTTTAAAAGACCAGCAAATTGTGAGCATGAGCGACGGAGTTATCCGTAATGTGAGTGGTGCGGTACGTTTAGAGCACTGGGGAGATTTGTATACTAATATTACCATGCGTGGTTCTCAAATTCAGGCTTTTCGTAACGGATTTAATGTTGTTTCTTCTTTCTGGGGACCGCTTACTGAAGATATGAGTTTTGTAGACCACATTGAATTTGTAAAGGGACCTGCAGGATTTATGCTGTCAAGCGGAGATCCAAGCGGACTTTATAATGTGGTGACAAAAAAGCCAACCGGCATTACAAAAGGAGAAGTAAATGTTATGGCAGGAAGCTATGATTTTTACAGAGCCAGTGTCGATCTTGACGGAAAACTGGATAAAAAAGGCAAATTCTTATACCGTTTTAATGCAGCGGCACAAAAGAAAGGATCACACCGCCCATTTGAGCATAACGACCGTTATGTAATTGCTCCGGTTATTACGTATCAAATTGACGATAAAACGAAAATTACTGCCGAATATAATTTTCAATATGCGAACATGACCGAAGTGGGATCTTTTTATATTTTTGGTCCTGAAGCTGACGGATATGCCACCACACCAGTTGGTTTTACCATGACACAGCCAGGATTGCCAGATACTAATATTCAGGATCATAGCGGCTATTTAATGTTTGAACACAAGTTCGATGACCGCTGGAAACTTACGGCTCAGACTTCTTACTTTAAATACATACAACAAGGTTATAGCTCCTGGCCAAGTGCTGTAGGACCTGGCCCTGTTACCGGCGGCACACTTGACAAAGGTGAAGTAATTAGAAACGTGGGTATTTGGGATGCAGAAAGCAATATGTATTTGGGACAAATATTTGTAAACGGAAAATTCAATACTGGTTCTGTTAGCCATAAAATACTAACAGGTTTAGATTTGGCCAGTAAAGATTATATGGCAGACTGGGGACAATCTCACGATCTTGATACGGTGGATAATCCATTTAATATTTACAATCCAAATTATGGTATTCCATCTAACGGTTTACCGAATTTTGACCACACAACGCCTCTTTCTATCAGAGCAGCAAACGCTGGCGGATTAATGTCAACTAAATATGCAGCAGGTTATATTCAGGATGAACTTGGATTTTTTGAAAACAGATTAAGACTGACCCTTGCGGGAAGATTTACCTGGATTAGTAACGCAAGCTGGGGTGGCGAGCCAATTGCAGACAGCCATATTACGCCACGTATTGGGGCAAGTTATTCTATTACCGAGAGTTTAGCGCTTTACGGTTTATACGATCAGGCTTTTACACCTCAATCTGGAATTATAAAAAATGGAGATAAAGTAAAACCGCTTACAGGAAGTAATACTGAAATTGGAATTAAAAAAGACTGGTTTGACGGATCATGGAGTACGACAGTATCTGCTTATAGTATTTTAAAACAAAATGAACTGGCCTCAGATCCGGCGAATACTCCGGGAGAACAATACAGTATTGTTCTAGGTGAAAAAAGAGCAAGAGGTGCTGAGTTTGATTTAAGAGGAAAAATATTTGATGGTTTTAATGTAGTGGCCAATTATGCTTTTACAGAATCTGTGGTATTAAAATTAAATGGCGCAATTCCGGGAATTGCAGTAGGAGATGTAGTACCTGGTTATGCGAAACATACAGCAAATGGCTGGTTGAACTACACGGTTCAAAATGGAACATTAAAAGGTTTGGGAGCTTCTATAGGAGGAACGTATTTAGCTGGACGTTTGACAGATACCTGGAGTGTTGGTCTGGAGAAATTACCCAACTATTTTAAACTTGACGGAGGTTTATCTTATGATGCCAAAAAGTTTAAAATTACAGCCAATGTGTACAATATTCTTAACGAATATCTGTACAGCGGTTCTTACTACTCTTATCTTTCTGCTTATTACTGGCAGACAGAACAGCCCATAAATTTTAGAGTTGGCGTAACTTACAAGTTTTAAAATAGCACTTTATACTAAAAAAGCATCCGTCATTTGTCGGATGCTTTTTTTATATAATCACAACTCTTAATTAAAAATTCGCAATTAAAAATTAAAAATTCACAAGTTACCATTCACTATTAACTACCCTTTTTTAAGTATCGGAATTACTTTTGAGCCAATCAGTTCAATTGCATTCATTAATTGCGTGTGTGTAAGTCCTGCATTGTCCATTTGAAAAGTAAATCGGTCTACACTGCCTAATGATTCACTGTGGCGTAAAAGCTTTTCGGCAATGCGTTCCGGATTTCCTACTACCAAAACTCCATCATCATCAATTAGCATATCAAACTTATCTTTTGTTACAGGTGGCCAACCGCGTTCTCTTCCTAATTTTGTCCAGAGTTCTGCATAACCGGGATAGTATTCTTGTATGGCTTTTTCTGTTGTTTCTCCAACAAACCCTGGCGAATGCAAACCAACCTTAAGTTCTTCTGGTCGATATCCTGCTGCTTTTCCGGCTTCGCGATACAAATCTACCAATGGTTTAAAGCGATGCGTTTGTCCGCCAATAACAGCTACCATTAGCGGTAAACCTAATGTTCCTGCACGCACAAAAGATTCCGGTGTTCCGCCGACACCCAACCAAATGGGCATTTTTTCCTGTAAAGCTCTCGGGTAAACCGGAAGATTATTTAATGCCGGACGAAACTTGCCCGACCACGTTACAAATTCATTGTCTCTAATTTGGAGTAAAAGCTCTAATTTTTCAATAAATAGCGCGTCGTAATCGTTGAGGTTAAACCCAAAAAGCGGATAGGCTTCAATAGCAGAACCACGGCCGGCAACAATTTCGGCTCTTCCTTTTGAAATTAAATCAAGAGTAGCAAAACTTTGGTAAACGCGAACCGGATCTGCTGCGCTTAAAACCGAAACGGCACTTGCAAGTCTTATATTCTGGGTTCTGGCTGCTGCAGCGCTTAATATTACGGCTGTAGCCGAATCTAAAAACTCTTTTTTATGATGTTCTCCAATTCCAAAAACATCCAGTCCAGCCTGATCTGCCAGTTCGATTCTTTGCAGTAATTGTTCCATTGCGTCAACACTACTCAAAGTGTTGCCGTCTCCGTACATAGCCGAAGCAAAACTGTCAATTCCTATTTCCATAATTTTTTTTTTTTTTTTAGCTTTAAGCTTTAGGCAATATTTTTAGCTTTAAGCTTTAGGCTGTAGGCTTTAAGCTTTTTAGGAATGAAGCGGTAATCTTTTAAAAGCCTAAAGCCTAAAGCCTAAAGCTTAAAGCTTTTTAGGAATGAAGCGGTAAGCTTTTAAAAGCCTACTGCCTATAGCCTAAAGCCTAAAGCCTAAAATTTTTAATGCGAGAACCCAAACGAAACACTAATCAGAATAATTAAAATAACGATTAGCGTAATGGTTACATAAAGATAATCTTTTTCTAAAAGGAAGGAAAATAACGAAAGTAAAACACGCAATACCGGCGTTAGAAAAAGTAAAATAATCCCAACAAATATTAGAGATTCTCCGTTGCCCTGAATGGCACCGTTATAAATTGCGGCAATTACTTCGAAAATATTTCGGTCATTTTCATGAAAAACCGAGTAATTCTCAATATCTGAGCTATGTCCCATTAAGTATACCACTCCGCCAAGAAAGGCGACTGATAAGGAGATCCAAACCCCATAGCGCAATAAATTTCCGATAATGGTTTGAAAATCTTTTTCTCCAAATTTTTCTTTTTGCATAGCGTTAGATTTTTCCATTAATTCCGTTATATATCATGTTTACTGCAAGCACAAAAATAAGGCACGCAAAAAAGATTCTTAGCTTTTTAGGGTTGGTTTTTACCAAAACTTTAGCCCCGGCCATGGCTCCAAACAATACGCCAATAACAACCGGCATGCAAATTCCGGGTTCGATGTAGCCTTTTTGAATGTAGATCACAGAACTCGCCATGGCTGTAACACCCATCATAAAATTACTGGTTGTGGTCGAAACCTTAAACGGAATTCTCATAATATTGTCCATCGCAATTACTTTGAAGGCTCCGGAACCAATTCCGAGTAGGCCCGACATCATTCCGGCAATTCCCATCATACCAAAACCGCCCACAACATTTTTGGTTCCGTAGCGAATTACTTCGCCGTCGTGAGAAGGATAAGTTCCTTCTAATCGTAATTTTTTAGCCAGTGTACTGGATTCTAAAACGATATGTTCTTCTTTTTTTCGAAGTGAATTAATGGCCGAGAAAATTAAGGTAAGTCCGAATAAGACTGCGATAAATGAAGTAGGAGCGATGGTAGAAAGAAGGGCTCCGCAAACGGCGCCAATTGTAGTGGCAATTTCGAGAAAAATTCCGAGTCGCATATTGGTAATTCCTTCCCGTACATAAGCCGCGGCAGAACCGGATGAGGTGGCAATAACAGATACCAATGCCGCACCAATTGCATAATGTATGTCAACACCCAGAATGACGGTTAAAAGAGGAATTATGATAATTCCGCCACCTAATCCTGACAATGAACCAATAAAACCTGCTAAAAAAGCACCGAGAATCATAATCAGGGTGAATGTAAGTACTGTCATTCGAATAAATTTTGTTTTGGCTAATTTACGAATAGATATTTGTAAGGGAAATGGTTAGGAGCTTAAAAAATCCTTAAAAACGAAAATGTCCAACTAAGGTGAGAGGTGATTTTTTTAAACAGCTTTTTATCGTTTTTAATGTAAAGGGCATTATTACCATAAATGTGCTACTTGAAAACCAGAGCCCTAGCCCAGACAGGAACGGCATCCTTTGTCTCCCTTCTTTAGGGAGGCAAAGATATAGTGGATGGCTGGATTAGCTTCTAAATAAATAACTTAAGAAACTTTAAAACCGTCTTCTCTTTCTTTAAAAGCCCAGCTTGCCATAGCCTCGATAACCGGCATTAATCCTTGTCCGGAATCGCTTAAACGATAGGTGACAAATGGAGGCACAACGGGTTTGGCTTCTCTGATTACCAGATTATCTGCTTCGAGCTGTTTTAAATGCTGAATCAGCATTTTCTCGGTTACGGCCGGAATGGCTCTTTTTAATTCGCTGTAGCGCATGCTTCCGGCAGAAAGATGGTATATGATAATGGGTTTCCAATAGCCTCCAATTTTTTCCATTACATAGGTAACGGGACATGTGTCTAAGGCATATTGCTTGTTTTCCTGAATTGTAGAAGACTCTTTAATCGCTGTCATTTGTGCATACTTTAGGGTAAGTACTTGTATAAAAGTAAGTACAAATATACCTTTGTTTGAGATAATAAAAAAATATAATTATGAAAATTACAATTACAGGTTCTTTAGGAAATATAGGAAAACCTTTGACCCAAAAACTAATCGCTTCCGGACATGAAGTAACCGTGGTAAGCAGCAATACAGACCGTACAGCGGCAATTGAAAAATTGGGCGCCAAACCGCTAATAGGCTCTGTAGCCGATGTAGCTTTTTTGAAAACGGCTTTTGCAGCTGCAGATGCTGTTTTTGCTATGACACCGCCCAATTTAGGCGGCAGCAACATTATTGAAAATACGACCAATGCCGGAAAAGCTTTGGCAGAGGCCATTGAAACCGCAGGAGTAAAGCGCGTGGTAATGCTGAGCAGCATTGGAGCCGACTTACCAAACGGAACAGGACCAATTACGGGACTTTATAACATTGAAAAGATTTATGAAAACGTCAAGAATACTTCGTTTACATTCCTGCGTGCGGGCTATTTTTATACCAATTTGTTTAATGATGTGCCGATGATAAAAGGTGCGGGCATTTTAGGATCTAATTATGGAGCGGCAACAGTAATTCCGTTTGTGCATCCTGAAGATATTGCAACCGCTGCTGCAGAAGAATTGCAAAAGACCGCTTTAGGAATCGCTGTTAAGTATATTGTGAGTGATGTTCGCACGACAAATGAGGTTGCCAGTATTTTGGGTGGTGCCATTGGCAAACCGGAACTACCGTGGATTGAGTTTGCAGATGAAGAGGCTCTTGGAGGGATGAAACAAGCAGGATTGCCTGATGTAATGGCCAATTTATATGCAGAAATGGGGGCAGGTTTGAGAAGTGGTGAAATTCAGCACGACTTTTTAAGCAATAAAACGGCTGTGGAAGGAAAAACGAAGCTGGAAGATTTTGCAAAGGAATTTGCAGTCAAATTTTAAGGAATGTAGAGCTGATTTTAGGATCAGCTTTTTTTTGAGTTTTTAATGAGGATAAAAATATACAGATATATCACTAATTTATACCTTTCTTAAAAGGGAAAGTGCTTCTATCTTTGTCTTACTATTTACAATTTAAAAGACATAAAATGAAAGCTATAGGATTTAAAACATCATTGCCCATTACTGATAAAGAGAGTTTTATTGAATTTGAAACCGTTAAGCCCATTGCAAAAAATCATGATTTGCTGGTAAAAATAAGTGCGGTATCTGTTAATCCGGTCGACTTTAAGGTTCGCCAAAGCAGTGCAAAAGATACGGTTCTCGAAGATCCTAAAATTATTGGTTGGGATGCCGTGGGTATCGTAGAAGCTGTGGGCGAAAATGTTCGTTTGTTTGAGGTTGGCGATGAGGTATATTATGCCGGCGATCTTACCAAACAAGGCAGTAATGCCGAATACCAAATTGTTGATGAACGCATTGTGGGTAAAAAGCCAACGACTTTAAGCATTGAAGAAGCCGCTGTAATACCTTTGACTGGTTTAACGGCTTGGGAAATATTGTTTGACCGCATTAGAATTAATCCTGAAAAAGACAAAGGAAAATCGATTTTGATTATTGGCGGTGCAGGAGGAGTGGGATCTATCGCTATACAACTGGCTAAAAAAATTGCAGGACTAAACGTTATTGCAACAGCATCGCGACCAGAAACTGCAGAGTGGTGCAAGCAACAAGGAGCAGATTTTGTAGTCGATCATGAAAACTTAATTGAAGCGGTTCGTGAAGCCGGATTTCAGCATGTTGATTTTATTCTAGATTTTGTCGATACCAATTTGTATTGGGACACGATGGTCGAATTGATTAAACCTCAGGGACATATTGCCTCTATTACCGGAAGCAGTGAGCCTGTAGCTTTAAATAAATTAAAAAGTAAAAGTGTTTCTTTTTCATGGGAATTGATGTACACACGCTCGATGTTTGAAACAGATGATATTGAGGAACAACATGTTATTCTCGATAAAATTGCTGATCTTTTGGACGACGGAACTTTAAAAACAACCTTAAACCAAACGTTTGTTGGACTGAAAGCAGAGAACTTTAAAGAAGCGCACGAGCTGTTAGAATCCGGGAAAACAATTGGGAAGATTGCAATTAAGTTTTAAATTTTTAAGAACCTAAAATAAAGAAAGGGAATAGAAAGTAAATTTCTGTTCCCTTTTTTATTTTTTTTTGAAATGAATTATTTTATTGTAATTGCCATATTTGGAACTGCTATATCGCCTGATCCAGATATGCGCTGTACTCCAATTTCTATATATTCATTATTTGCCAACTCAACAGATGCATTTATAGGAATTACAATAACATCGCTATTAAGGACACCGCCATTTAGTCTCGCATAAATTCTATATTGTGGCAATAAAGTCCCATTTTTAGCAATTGTCACAGCGTATACAGCTGTACTGTTAGATTGACCAGTTAAGGAGCCACTAACCTGAAAAATTCTTTTCTTCTTACCCATGTATCGTAATCTATTACTTACCCCAGTATCTGTAGAAAATCGAAATAAATTGTATGATGTTGAAACACCGGGAGCTTTTACTGTTGGAGTTGGATTCGATCCCCCGAAATTTGTACTTAAACCATTACCAAGTCCATAGTCTATGGCAAAATCTCCTACTGCATTGGCGTCTGCTTCAGTTGGTATTCCCGCACATCTTACATTCCAATTATTGTTAAAATTGTATCCTGTATAAGTTCCTGTTGTATAAGGTCTTACATATCCGGCGGCATTAGTACCTGTAAATACTACCGATTCCAAAACTGCATCACCTGTTATAGTTGGGTTTGAAGAAACGTCAATTCCTATTGCACTTCCACTGACCTGACTAAAACCACTGTTTTTCTGTATTAATCCAAAAGTGCCCGTAAAAGTCTCATATGTTCCGGTATTAGAACTAAACCAAGCCTGATTACCTAGTAGTAAACTGCCAATATTCGAATATGTTACACCATTAGAATTATTGATAAATTGAACAATATTTCCAAAGTATAAACCTAAATTTGAAATGGTGCCAACAGTTCCCGTTACATTTGGTACTGCTGGAGGTACCGTAGTTGAACCGTCAATAATAGTATTTTGAACTAAAAGCGCACCTGCTCCTGTGCCTACAATATTAAAAGCTCTTCCTCCTCTTAAGGTTATATTTCTGATACTTCCTCCTGTACTTCCCTGAAAAATAGTACCGCCTGAAAAGCTAAGAACATCTTCATTTGTATCTTGTCCAGTTATATAAGCATCATTTAAATTTATAGGTGCTGTCAAATTTATCGTTCCATTAATTTCGTACAATGTATTTGTACTTAATAAATATACAGAACCACCCGCAGCAAGCTCCGGTGCTAAATCTGCTGCAGATTTTACTCGCTTAAAATTAGTTCTTCCCACTGAACTGCTTAAAAGAGGAAGCCAGCCACTTGGAGTAGAAAAATAGTAAAATGATTTTAAATCGGTATCATAAACCATCAAACCTTGTGCAGGTGTTGCTATGGCTATCCTTTGAGCTGTTGTCATTCGGGGTGCCAACATACCTTTTGTGGTAGAGGTAATATCCAGCACTGAACTTGCATCTGGTGTTACGGTTCCAATTCCTATTTGTGCGTTTCCGATTGCAGTAAATAGAAGGAAAAGCAATAGTAATACTGTTTTATGATTTTGTAGAGTAGGTTTAGTGATCATAATTTTTGATGTTAATGATTATTATTTTAAGGAATTGTTTTATTTGCCAGAATTTGAAATGATAATTTTCTCGCTAAATCTTTCATTATCGGTTGTTAAGAATTCGGCAAAGTATATCCCGCTGCTTAGACCCGCAGTTGAGAAAATATAATTTTGTTCTGTTCCCAGATCCTTTTTAGATAATACGGTTTTACCCAAAACATCATAAAGGCGGAAAGATTTTAAAGATAAATTATTCGGGTTTGCGGCTTTTAAGCTGCTGCTAATATTGTCCTGCATGACATAAAACTGTTTGGCAGTAGCACTTTCTGTGCCCAATGTATTTTCGTCTCTAAAAGTAATTTTAAAACGATCGGCATAAGTTCCGGGTGCTACCGAAACCTGATAGGTTCCGTTTTTAATATCATGATAAGAATTATCGAGAGCATCATACAGATAGATTTTTTGTGTGTTGTCGAAGTTGATCACTTCCGGAATATAGAATTTAAAGGTACTGCTTGTAGTTACTTTAGCAGTAAGTGGTATTTTTTTGGTTTCATCAAAATTTACGCCCTGAATTACATAGCTGTTATTTTCCAGCAAAAAAGTAACGTCATTGGGAACATCATCCATATTTAGGGCATCTATACCAAAATCAACTCCATCTGTAGCCTGAGGTACGAGAACCAATACAATTTGTCTTGTAGATTCATTATTGATAATCGCATTTAATTTAAAATGAGGAACTTCCTGAATAACTTCTTCACCGTCTTCACTTTCTGCTTGTGTATTTGTTTCTTTAGATGCGTTTCTCTCAAATTGCGATGAGCCGGGCGCTTTTTTAATAAAAACCCTATGGCTATTTTTGAATGTAGCTGTTCCGGTCGCCCTTGCGCTAAGCACAAATCCTTGACCAATAGGAGCATATCTTCTGTTAATTACAATTCCTGATGAGGGACCGCCACTGTTAACAGAGCCATCGCCATTGTACGAACTAAATGTAGCAGGTGCATAAACGCCCGCGGCCGATCTGTCAATAGGAGCATATGATGCGTAGCCTCCTCTATAACTAATAAGGGTATGGGAGTTAGTGCCTTTGTCCTGCTCCCAAAAATAGGCTACACCACCTGCTGCACTATTGTCTGTATCTAAAAGAAATTCATTTAAGTGTAAAGCCGAAGGATAAGGATTGCCTGTTAAAGTAGCGTTGTCTATTATTAAGGGTATAGTAATAGTACCATTATTTGGTTTTCCTCTAAAATCATATCGCTGGGCACTTCCCGGATTATTGGTAACTCCTGTTCCTTCAGGATCTACAGCATCGGTGCCGCTGGTTCCCTTCATCGTAAAGCCTTCTCCGGGACCCAAAGTCGTTGTTCCGCCTACAAAGGTCCATTGCGAATAATTAGTAGCAGTTATTAACTTATAAATCCAAGTTGGTGATATCGCCAGAGGATTTGATGTTCCGTCCCAATTGCTTGACGGTAAAACAGTTGCAGGTGTTGAAAGGATATTGCTGGTCGGTCTTCCGAGCATAGAGATTCCAAACAGTCCATTTCCGGTGGAACCAGGAGCACCAACCGGAGAACACCAGTAATTGTAATCAAAATTGTCTGATGTACCTTCCTGATATACTGACAAAGAGCCCAAACCAGTATTCGTTGGACTTCCAGTACCACCCTGTATTAACTGCGAATTATTTCTTAGATACAGATTTGATGTAACATCAGATAAATTGATGTTTTCGGTTACGTACAAAACTTCATTTTTAACGTACATATTAGTATTAGAACCAAAATAAATTTGCGAGATACATTTTGTGCTGGCCAGTATCAAAATAAGTAATGTTATTTTCTTCATAACTTTCTATTTTTTAATCGATAATGTTTTTGAATATTGGAGAATCATAATTAGTATTTGGGATAAAAATTATGTTGGAGACTTTAGTTTTTTAAGAATAAAAAACACACCAAGTAAAACACCACTGACCAACAACATCCAGATTTCGCTGTCTATAGGTACGGGTGCGCCAACCGGAGGCGGAATGGCTCGCGGCTGAGGAGGAACGGATTGGGAATGACTGTTAAAGTTCATACCCAGGCATAAGGCTAATAGTAGGATTAACTTTTCGGATTTCATATATAATTTTAGATTTGGGAAGATAAAATTCATAAGTAAAATTATTTTTGCGTTAAAAAATAACGAGTAGGAATAATTTTATAAAAAGTAAGAACGTGGTATTCGTATTATATTAATATTCTAATTATGAGTGCTATATAAGTTTTTTTAATTCTAAAATAATAATCGAACTATTTGTTAAATCATAAATCAAATTTGTAAAAATTGCCTTATTGATAATAGTGAAATTATATTTTTCGTATTTTTTTAACAATTTGTCTTTGTAATATAAGTACGATGATTTTTTAAATATATTGAAAAAAATCTTATATATTTAAATTTAACATACAAAAAAGGCGGTAATTTCCTATGTACGCATAGTAAATTGAGTAAAATTTAGTATTTATGCAAGCGAATTGGTATTCATTTTCTAAAGGAGATATATGGAAAAAAATAGCATATATGCAAAAAAAGAGCTGATTCTTAAATCAGCTCTTTTTTAGGCGTTATTAGTAACGTTAGTTTACTAAAACAAATATTTTTTACTAAAATTTATGGTGCAATAATCTGTAAAATGCTTTTAGGAATTTCGTCGAAGTCGGCAATAGAGTATGGCTTTATTAAATAACCTTTTACCCCTAGTAAATCGCACTTTTCTTTATACACAGGATTAATACTTGTAGAATAAACAAAGCACGGTATTTTCTTTAAGTTATTATTATTTAAAATTTGATGCAGGGCTTCAATACCATCCAGGATAGGCATATTGATGTCGGTAAGAATAACATCCGGAGTATCTTTAGAATCGTCTTTGAGGTAATTTAAAAGTTCTTCTCCGTTAGCAACAAGACTTACTTTGGCAAAATCTGGGTTTTTATTAAAACTTTCGCTAATAATGTCTGCATCATCGAGATCATCTTCAGCAATTATAATGTGCAAGTCGTATGTTTTTGGCATTTAGGATATGGGGAAATAAAGATTAAATATGGTTCCTTCATTCACTGTACTTTCAACAGTAATATTTCCGGAATGATTTTCCATAATTTTTTTACAAATAGCAAGACCAATACCGTTTCCTGAATATTCTGTCTTAGCATGTAAACGCTGAAAAATAGTAAAAATTTTGGTAAGATGGCTTTTTTCCATTCCAATACCATTATCTTTTATTTGAATATGGATGTATTCACCAGCCTGTGTATCTGATTCTGAATCAGAATTTGCCATCTGATAAATTTGAATAAGAGGCGGAACATCGTCTTTGCTGTATTTTATAGCATTCGAAATTAAATTCGAAAAAAGCTGTCTCATTTGTACTCTTGAAACTCTCAAATCGGGCAATTTGCCCACTTCAAATTTTGCTTTTTTGTCAGAAATGATAATTTCCAAATCGTCTGTAACTTCAGATATAACGGCTGCCAGACTCACCTGAGTGCGTTCTTCTTGTGCGGTATGTGAAGAATATTTTACTAAATCATCGACAAGAGAATTTAATCGCAATGCAGATAATTTCATAACATTCATCGCTTTAGCATCAGAATCGAGAAGATTGGCTGCTTCAATCCTGCCACTGTACATCATAATTTTGCGCAGCGGTTCTTTAAGGTCATGCGATATTACGTGAATAAACTCTTCAAGATTGGCATTGATCCTGTTTAGTTCATTGATTTTTTCTTCGAGTTCTTTTTGATGCTTTATTAAAGCGAACTCATGTCTTTTCTTTTCGGTTAAATCTGTAATTACAATTCCAATTCCCTGTACAGAAGGTTCTAAGTCGGTAACTGCAATATAAGCGGGAAACGTCTTCTTGTAAGTTTGGGTTTTAAAGATCATTTCATGCGTCGTAATGCCGTATTTTAAGGCTTCTATAAGAGCCACAAAATTATCTTCATGTTCAAAATATTCGTAAATATATTTTCCGATTATTTTTTCAGAAGGAATGCCAATCAGTTTTGCAAAAAAATCATTGCAATAAAGAATAAGTCCGTTTCTGGAAATACTCAAGGCGCCCTGGCCAAATTTTTCAATAAGAAGCCTGAAGGTGTAATCGGCAGTTTCAAGCGAATACAGTTGTGGCGTTCCATTGCTGGTTACTACCAACGCATCGACATCGCCTTGTTTTATGGCGTCGACGATACTTTTAGATTCATATAATTGTTCTTTTAATGACTCTATTTCGGCTTGTAGTGATTCTATATTTGAATTAGTGTCCTTCAAGTTATTCTTTTATGTTTAGGATTCTTAATACCTTTTTTGTGTCTGATAAATCACCGAGGATAATTCTTCTGGGGGCAGGACCAATTTTAACCAATGTAGGTATAGCCACAATTTGGTGTATCACGGCCTGCTCGGTATCACGGCTGATATCGATAATCTCCAGTTCATAGTTATCGGTAAGATATTGGTCGCATATTCTGCGTAAGTTTTCAATGGCATGGCTTGATTTTACAGACATACCAGAAACAAAAAGCATAAATTTATATTTGTTTGTACTTGAGCCATCAGCGGAATCGTCCATTTTTTAAGCTTTTAAAGGGTGTATATTAAGCCCAACAAGTACTCTTTCCTCATTCGAGAGATCTCCAATAATCTTACGAATAGGTTCAGGGAATTTTCTAACCAAAGTTGGTACTGCAAAAATCTGATCCCCTTCTGCCAATTGCGGATTTTTTAGTAAATCAACAATTTCAATACTATATATTCCTTTTAAATGTTCCTCGGCATATTTTTTTATGTTTTCAAGCGCTGTTATAGATTTTGGTGTCTGTCCAGCTATGTATAATCTTAATTGCCATTCGGCTACAACTTCTTTTTTCATCTCTTTACTTTTTAGTAGAAGTTAGTTTTGCATGCAATTCTTCTGTAGCTCTTAGAATACTTAGTTCTTCTTCTGCAGATTCGAATTCATTCTTCAACGCTTCTATGTTTGCTTCCAAGACCTTACGTTTACGTGCTATTTCTCTGTCTTTTCTACTAATTTCGTTTTGTAGTTTAAGATCAGACATGGTTTTTTTCACTTGATGTGATTTTCTTGCAGAACCGGTCAAAATGCCCTGCGGACCTAATTCTACATCCAGTAATTCGATTCCTTTGCTGGTTATTACAAATTCGCGTACCTGGTTAGAATGTCCCATTCCTCTGGATTTGATAATAAAAAGACCGCGGTTTCTTTCTCCTATTCCTTCCATGTCACGAACTGTAATCCAGGTATCGACCAAAGACGATACGGATTCTTCGGCAAGATCAGGTCTAAAATTATCGGTTTGCTTGCTTAAAGACGTAAACAAAGCGGTGATATTGTTCACTTTCAGCATATCGATCAGCCTAACCAGCATCGAGCGTACTTCGTGTTCGCTTCCTACAGAAATCAGATTACTAATAGGATCAATAATTACTGTAGTAGGCTTAAACTCTTTTATTAATTTTCTTAATGTAAGCAAATGCAATTCCAGTCCGTTTAATGAAGGTCTGGATGAATGTATTTGCAAATTGCCTTTTTTAATGTGTTTTTCAAGGTCAATTTCGATCGATTTCATGTTTCGAACCAATTGCTGCGGAGACTCTTCAAACGCAAAATAAATGGTTTTCTCGTTTCTTTTGCATTGTTCGTGAGCAAAATAACTGGCAATGGTGGTCTTGGCAGTTCCGGCAGTTCCGGATATTAATATCGTACTTCCGCGGTAAAATCCTCCACCATCGAACATTTCGTTTAATCCAGGTACTCCTGTTGGAATTACATCCGACGAAACTTCATTATCAAGTTTCAAAGAGGTAATTGGCAATACTGAAATTCCGTCTTTATCAATCAAAAATGGATATTCATTGGTGCCGTGAGTAGATCCTCTATATTTTACAATTCTAAGTCTTCTTGTAGAAACTTGTTCCGTAACGCGATGATCGAGTACAATAACGCAATCAGAAACATATTCTTCCAGTCCCTGGCGTGTTAGTGTAGCTTCGCCACGTTCGCCTGTTATAACAGCAGTTACGCCACGTGTTTTCAACCAGTTGAATAGTCGTCTTAATTCAGCTCTAAGGATCGCCTGATTGTCTAAACCTGCAAAAAGCGATTCTATAGTATCGAGTACCACACGTTTTGCTTTTATAGAGTCAATGGCATGTCCTAAACGAATAAATAACCCATCAAGATCATATTCTCCGGCTTCCTCAATTTCAGATCGTTCTACACGAACATGGTCGACAACTAGTTTTTTCTCGGCTTTTAATTGCTCGAGATCAAAACCAAGTGACTTTACATTTAAGGAAAGGTCGTTTGAAGGTTCTTCAAATGACATGAAAACCCCGGGTTCGTTAAATTCTGTAATTCCTTTAATAAGGAATTGCATCGATAACAATGTTTTTCCGCAGCCTGCACCACCACAGATTAAAGTAGGGCGTCCTTGTGGGAAACCGCCATCAGTAATCTCATCCAGGCCGTCAACTCCGGTAGGAGTTTTTGGAAATATAAAACTATTTGATTTTGTCTTTTTTTGCACGTTGTATAAATTCTATTAACTCAAATATACGTTTTTCCCCAATAAAAGTATTTAAAAATTATTAAGATTTAACAGATGTTTAATTGATTTTAAAAAGGTTTTCTAAATTTTTTTTGACCAAAACCAAAAAATAACAATAAACAGTGCTTAAAACTTAAAAAAATTAACATTTTAAGTATATCAATTCAATTTTTAACGGATTTTGGTAGTGAAATAACCAACCTTAAAAATCAAATTCTTCAGTGAAAACATCAACACTAATTTTTAATTAAATCGATGTGTTCCGCATATTTAGAGGATAAGACGGGCTTGTTTAATGCGCCGTATTGGTTTATAGTGTAGGGGGTAAGCAGTCCTTTTTCGATAATTTCTTTTTTAGAATAAATCAGGCTAAAATCATAATCGGCTACAATGGTCTTTTCTTTCAAAAGTTTGTCAGTTACATTTTCGGCACTGGCTTCATAGTAATATGGCGATGAATGTAATGCGGGATATTTTTGAAGTAAATAATCATTTAAGGTAAAACGAGGACCATCGCCATGATATAAATCTTCTGTAGCAATAGGAGTGATAACCAAATCTTCAACATTTTCCTGTAAGGCTTTATACTGTTTTGAAGTAGTCGAAAAATCAGATTCTGTAATAACATCTTTTTTAGATAATCTTCGCACTACTGAAAGGCGGACAAAATCGCCGCTTATTTCAACAACCTTAAAAACGAAATAATAATTTTGATAGCTCTGACTGCCATTTGTTCCTCGTTGTTTGCTAAATATGAAGCTTCCTAACTGCAATTGGTGTTCTTTGGTATTCATCGCCTTCTTCCACATATAAGGTTTGTACACTTTTTCTTTGATGACGTAAAAAATTATGAAACTTATTATGGCGATTACAATTGTTTTCTTCATGGTTTGGAATGGTGTTCTTTTACAAAGATCAACAAAAAGTAGCTTTTATATTGATGCAATTAGAAAAAATTAAAAACATAGAGACATGGATTTTTAATTGCTATGCAATAAGGTGGTAGAGAAAATCAGGGATTTTTACATAATCATAGGATTGTTGTTTTGAATCGATATGTTCTAAATATTCTCCCGACGGATTTAATTTTATAAAACGAATTTTTAACCGATCAAATGTCCCGATGGGACATGGAAAATGAAACATATTTTTTTTTGCTACCGACGAAATGTCCCGATGGAACATGGCGTAGTGATTAACCACACGCTATGTGTTTTATGCAAAGTGAAATGCCTTTTTTCAGCACAATAAAATCTATGTCTCTATGTGTTTAAAATAATCATAAAGCTTCTCATAGACCATACGCTATGTGTTTTATACAAAATGAAATACCTTTTTTACCACAATAAAAATCTATGTCTCTATGTGTTTAGATAAATAATCATAAAGCTTCTCACAAACCATACGCTATTTGTTTTATAGAAAATGAAATGCCTTTTTTTCATCGCAATAAAAATCTATGTCTCTATGTGTTTAGATAAATAATCAATCAAATCTCCCAATAGAATACGCTATGTATTTTTATGCAAAATGAAATGCCATTTTTCACCACAATAAAAATCTATGTCTCTATGTGTTTAAAAAATAATCAATCAAATCTCCCAATAGAATACGCTATGTATTTTTATGCAAAATGAAATGCCTTTTCACCACAATAAAAATCTATGTCTTTATGTGTTTAAAAAAAATTATATTCAAAAAGCTAAGAATCGAGCCAGACCTTAAAGTTATTAATTTCCTTTTTACTTAATATAATAGGCTCCGTATCCGGAATCGCAACATTTAATAAAATCTCGATTTTTTGACTCGAGTGTTTTATGATTTCCTGGATATGATGGCGGTTGATAATATATTTTCGATTGATTTTAAAGAAAAGCGTCGGATCCAGTTTATTGATTAGATCCTTTAGATTGCTATTGTACAAATAGCTGCTGCCAGAATGTGTGTAAATAAACAGATGCTTTCCTGTGGCGTAAAAGTAGGTGATCAAAATATCATTAATTGAGATCAGTTTGTCTCTGTGACTGACCAAAAAATGATGCTGAATGTTATTTTGATTTTCAATTTCAACCAGCGATTCTACAACAGGATTAGGATTAAAAGTTTCCTTGATGTTTTTGTATTTAGATAAAGCCTCCAGTAATTCTTCTTCTTCGTAAGGTTTGAGAAGATAATCAATAGTAAAATGTTTGAAGACTTTTACGGCATAAGAATCGTAGGCAGTAATAAAGATAACGGGGCAGGAAATAACGGTTTGTTCAAAAATGTCCAGACTTTTTCCGTCCCCTAAATGAATATCCATAAAAGCAAGATCAACAGAATTAACTTTAAAAAAAGCAACGGCATCTTTTACAGATTTCACAACCGTTATTTCGTTTATAGCAAGTATATTTTGTTGTTCTAGGATAGTTTTGAGATAGTTTGAAGCCAGATGTTCGTCTTCAATAATAACTATTTTCATGGAGATTATTTTTGTGTAAAGTTAAAAAAAAGCTCCGTAAAAACGGAGCTAATTTTATTTACAAATCTGGATTGTTTAAGCGGGCTTCCTGAGGAAATGGCAGCGTATAACGCGGATCATTTTGTATCAGTGTATAGCTTTCTCCATCATAAGTGTGAATAATTTGTTTTTGGGTTGTTCTTCTCAAATCAAACCAACGGTGTCCTTCAACAGCAAATTCTCTTTGTCTTTCCTGAGCAATAAAATCAAGAAGCTGAGTTTGCGTCATGGCAGCAATTGATGTGCTTAACTGGTTAAAACCAGTAGTATTATACCTGTTTTTAATAAAAGCCAATACAGTTGTTCTTGCAGTAGCCAGATCGCTTAATTGCGCGGCTGCTTCTGCTTTTGTCAAATACAATTCTGCAGTTCTAAAGGTACATTTTTGAGCAATATCACCACCTTTTCTAAATCTGAATCGGCTTCCGCTTGCCTGATAATACAAAGCAAAACGTAAGTCGTTTGTTTTATCATACGCACCCGTTAAGGTTGGCGAAGCATACGTAGTTCCTTTTAAAATATTAATAAAAGGATCTTCAAGCGCCAGTATAGACTCCGGACCATTATAAAGGTTTGGTAAAGCAGGAGTCGTATTTAAGTTGATTAAAGCATTTTTGTACGTCATTGCTTTATCTGCAGCTTCGATTGCTTTAGCCCATTCTTGTCTGTACAGGAAAATACGAGATTCCATCGCATACAAAGACGCTTTAGAAAAACGGTAATTAATACCGGCTGTTTGCGTGTCTAAATTCAATAATCTTTTTGCCTCTTCGTTATCAGCCAAAATCTGGTCGTAGATAACTGCAATACTTTGAGGAACATAAGCTTGTTCTAAATCTATTTTTAAAGCCAACGGAACTCCCTGATCAGTAGCGGCAGTTGCGGCATTGTAAGGTTTTCCAAATATGTTGATCAGGTCAAAATAAGTTAAGGCTCTTAAAGCATAAGCTTCTCCAAGTAATTGGTCTTTCTCTGCAGAAGGCGCTAGTTTTTGACTTGCTTCATTGATGATTACGTTCGTGTAGAAAATCCTGTTGTACAAAGCAGCATACGGAAAACTGTTTGTAATCTTATCAGGATTAGCATCTTTCCAGATATAATGATCTCTGTAAAACGTGGCATTATCATTAAACTCATCAATTAATAATTCATCTCCTCTTACAGCAGACAAAGCTTTATGAATAGCAGTTATAGAATATCCTCTGGTTATTACGGCTCTGTAATCTTCTAAAGTTTCCGGGATTACTTTACCAATTGGCTTTACATCCAGATAATCATCACAGCTTACAGTAGTCATGGCTACGCTGGCAAAGAATACGTATTTTAATATATTTTTCATTTCAAATCAGTTTAAAAAGTTAGGTTACATCCTAAAGAAATCGATCTTGGGATAGGTTGTGCATAGATATTTCCGTAAGTTTCAGGATCAAAATATCCTTTATAATCAGAACTGATTACGAAAAGGTTTCTACCTTCAATACTAAATCTTACACTGTCCATAAACAACGTATTGGTTGCTTTTTTAGGCAAAGAATAGCCAAAACGCAGGCTGCTCAAACGCATATAACTCATTTCATGAACCCATGTATCTAAGTAATTGTACATTTCAAGCGGAGCTGCTCCTGGAGAAAACCATTGGTAAGACATCCATGAATCTCCTGTTCCGGAGGTTTCACTTGTAATTCCGGGAATGTTTGAACTTGTATTAGTAGGCGACCAGGCATTAAGCGCATCGGTAGTAAAGTTTTGACCACGATCTAAAGCTGTACCATTAAAATTGGGTCTTTCAACAACAGTTTGTTTGATATTGAAAGTGGTAGCAATGGTAAGATCAAAATTATGCACTTTGAATGTGTTCGTAAAACCTCCTGTAAATTTAGGATCTAAATCTCCAACATAAGAAAACAAATCTCTGGTTTCGGCCTCATTAAGTCTGGATTGAGAAAGTACACCCGGGAAAAAATCTGCATACGGATCAAAAAGATCAAAAAACGTTTGTGCGTTTACTGTTTCTCCTTTTTTGTTTACAAATAAGGGGTAACCGTTTTCATCAATTCCGGCAGTTTTTAAGGCAAATACGGCATTAACCGGTAATCCTTCTCTTGATGGTAAGTAACTATTGTTTCTTGTCTGAATACGATCAACATTACTTTTATTATGAGCAAAATTAATAGTAGTATTCCATTTAAAGTTTGGATGATTGATGTTTACTGTAGACAAAGCAATTTCATAACCTTTGTTGGTTACCTGAGCCCAGTTTGCGTTTGTAAATTCAAATCCGTTTTCAACAGGAAGTGATTGTAAACCAATTAAATCGGTACTTTTTCTTCCATAAACATCGGTAACTATACTGATACGGTTGTTGAATAGACCAAGATCCATTCCAACGTTGGTATTAGACGTTTTTTCCCATCTTAATTTATCATTTGGAGGAGAAGTTACATTAATGATAGGTTCTGTTTGTCCCGGTAAAATAATCGTTGTTTGTTGGGTTCCTACTACATAAGGAGAAGTATTTTTGTCGATATTTCCCTGTAAACCATAAGAAGCACGTAATCTTAAATTAGAAATTACCTCACTGTCTTTTAAGAAATTTTCTTCAGATACCGCCCATGAACCAGAAACTGCCCATAATGGTAAATATTTGTATTTAGGATCTGCACCAAACAAATCTGATCCGTCGTAGCGAACACTTCCAAAGAAAGTATATTTTCTGTCATAGGTATAAGATGCTGTTGCAAAAAACGAAGCAAAGGCATTTTCGTTTTCGTTTTTTAAATACGTTCTATAGGTATTGTTAGCTGCATAACCTGCATTTGGAAAAATAATTTGAGTGGTAGTTAATGTTTTCGGGTCAAAACCAAAACCTTTTGTATTAATAGAAGTGGTTTTGTTTTTTCTTAATTCATTACCGGCCATAACCTCAATTTCATGTTTTCCGCCAAGAGTGGTACTATAGTTTACCATCGTTTTCCAGTTGTATTGAAAAAAGTCGGTGTTTGAATTTTGAATAATTCCGCCAACAGGAAGGAAATAACTGTAGGCTCCGTTTGCAAATACGCTCGTTTTTTCTCTTTCTTTTCTGGTAAAGTAAGTGTCTTTGCCCGCATATTTTTCAGATGCATTATTATCAAACTGTAAACCAATCTGAGTGCTTGCTTTTAATCCTTTTGTAATGTTATAATCAACATCAAGTAAAGCTTTTACAGATCTGGTTGTTAATTCATAATTGGTATTTGCTCTTTCTTCCAAGAAATTAAAAGGAATATATACACTTCCGTTTCCATAACCATTCATATCTTTATCGTATCTGTAACTTCCATCAGCATTATACGGAGTCAGATAAGGGTTTACGTTTCTCGAGTAATTGGCAGGATTGGTAAAAGTATCCGTATCTGAAACGTAAGTTGTTTTTTTACTTTGTGTACCAAAGACCCCAACCCCAACACGTAATTTATTCGTTACATCGAAATTGTTTTTTAAAGTAAGATTGTATCGGTCAAAACCAGTTCCAACAGTAGCTCCCTCTTCATTATAAGCACCCAGAGAGAAATAATAATCTGATTTTTCTCCACCACCGGATAAGCTTAATCCGTATTGTTTATTGAAAGCGCTTCTGTACAATAAATCGCCCCAATCTGTGTTATTGTTTCTCAAGGCATTGATAGCGTTTTGAGTAGATGGACTTAGAGACGAAAAACCTCCCGATCTATAGGCTCCTAATTCATTAGCCTGATTAAGAATACGGGAAATTTCTCCGTTTGTGTCTCTGTAAGTCAAATCTTCTCTAGCAGCCAATGAAAGTTCAAAGTCAACTTTTTGAGAAGAATTTAAAAGGTTTAGTTTCGAAAAATCAGGTTTTTGCGTCACGAAAGTATTCACGTTAAAGTCTACTTTCATGCTTCCTTTTCTGCCTTTTTTAGTGGTTACAACAATAACTCCGTTTGCCGCTCTTGCACCGTAAATAGCGGTTGCAGCAGCATCTTTAAGAATGGTAATATCTTTAATATCTTCAGGATTTAAACCTGCTATTGAAAAGTTGCTCAATACATCAATATTGTCTTTGTCATAGTTTTGAGGAACATCATTTCCTTCTAGCGGCAAACCATCTAAAACCCATAACGGATCCTGAGCGCCATTAAGCGAGGCAGTACCACGAATTCTGATTTTAGCAACCGTTCCCGGAGCTCCCGTTTGTGGTGTTACCGCAACACCCGCAACCTGACCAATTAACATTTGATCTAAACTCGCTACACCGGCTTGCTTAATATCGGCCATGTCAACCTGCGCAACAGCAGACGTTAATTTTCTTTTTTCGATTTTTTGGTAACCTGTTACTACAATTTCTTTCAGTTCGCTAACATCAGATTTCAACGAAATAATATAATTGCTTTGGGCTGTAATATCAATCGTATAAGGCTGATAACCCATATACGTTACTCTTAAACTTTTAATGTTGCTGTTGATTTTAAATTCAAATGCACCGTCAAAATCCGTTACGGTACCTAAGCTGGCGCTTTGTATAACGCCTTTTTGTGTTGTATTGTTTGATACAGAGGAATTTTCAAGAAAAACCGTAACGCCGGGTATCGGCAGTCCGTCTTTTTCATCAAGTACTTTTCCTTTAATAGTCCTTTCCTGCGCAAACCCGGATAGGGTAAGAAGGAAACTCAGCATGTAAAATAAATTTTTCATTAGGTTATTTTTGGATTGTGTTAAATTATAGTGTGTTGTTTAAGGCTTTTTCTATACGCTGAATCAGGTCAAAATAATGGTTTTTGGTTTCCTGATTTCCAATGTTTCTCTTCGTTTTCAATAACTGCAAAACCTGATTTAAGGCTCCTTTTTTATCTGATGTAACTTCAGAAACTCTTTTCATTGCAGACTGATTGATATTCCGCGCCATTTTCGATTCGTCTAAATAATCACATAAATGAGGCATGCTTAAAGTTGTTTCTAACTGCAGGGTTTTCTTAACATCTGTCTTTTCAAACAATTTGTTGGTCGAAACAATCAACGCATCAACGTAGTTCTTTTGGGTCATACGCTCCATAATTGTGAGTGATTTGTTTTGGATAGTAGAAGAAAAAATGCTTTGGTGAAGGGTCTTAAACAATTGTGTTACGGTATACACATTTTCTTTGGCCTCGTTACGCTGAAACAATTCATTTTCTGTAATTCGCAACAAACGATCGTCGCTCAGTAAATTGTATATAATTCCGTATTGTAATTCTCTCGCAAGCGTATAAGGCGTGTATTCGTAAGGCCCAAGTGGAGAATCTTTTAGCGGATTTGTTTTATCCAAAATCGGATTTAAAAACAACCATTCCGGAAGTTTAATACTATTGTTTAATAAATACGAAACCGCTCTTTTTTGAGTCGCAGCCGGAACCGCCACATAACTTGGTTTGTTGTCGCCGTGAACGGTTGTATTCAAATAAATACCTCCAACATTTGTTAAAACGTGATAATTGTAAAGATTCCACTGGCCAATTGCACCAATATACAATTTACCGGTTTGGTAATACGATTCGTCTTTGTCATACGTCCATTCCAGAATCTTGCCCACAACTCTTTTTAAGTTTTTAAGTCCGTACTCGCTGGCTTTCATCGCATCATCACCTAAATCCTCAGACTGCGAACGTGGGTCGATTGTACTGTCGCCATCTTGTTGTTCTCCGTAAAAATAAACCGAATCATTTTGATTTTTGGTAATCAGGGCGTTCAAAGCATTGTGCTCTTCAGTTGCGTCTGCATACCAACGGTAACCCCATTCGATAGCATATTTATCGTACTCTCCAATTTTTGGCGTAATCGCTTCAACATGATCTTCAGGCTGTGCGATATAATTGTAACGTGCATAATCCATAATCGACGGAGCTGTTCCGCCCATTTTTGCTGTAAAAGCCGGCGAACGAAGTGATTCAACCGAATAAGCAAAAGAAGCACCCATATTGTGTTTTAATCCAAATGTGTGTCCCACTTCATGAGACGAAACAAAACGAATCGCTTCTCCCATATGTTCATCACTAAATTTATTTCCTCTGGCTTTAGGGTCAATTGCACCGGTCTGAATGCGCATCCAGCTTTGTAACGAAGTCATCACATTGTGCCACCAAATAATATCAGATTCGATAATTTCGCCACTTCTTGGGTCTACAACTGCAGGTCCCATCGCATTCGATTTTTGAGACGCTACATAGGTAATCACCGAGTAACGAACATCATCAATATCAAAATCAGTATCTTCTGCTGTTGGTTCTTTGGCAATAACGGCATTTTTAAAACCCGCTCTTTCAAAAGCTACCTGCCAGTCGCGAACACCTTCTATGATATATGAACGCCATTGTTTAGGAGTAGACGGATCGATATAATACACAATTGGCTTTTTAGGTTCTACCAATTCTCCTCTTTTGTACTTTTCAATATCTTCTTTTTTTGGTTCAAGTCTCCAGCGTGTAATCAGTTCTTTTTCTAACAAAGCGTGCTGACTGTCATTAAAATACCAGTGCTTTTCGGTAAAATAACCAATACGTTTGTCCGAAAAACGAGGCGTCATGGGCACTTTGTCTAATAAAATAATATTAGATGTTACGCCAAGTGTTACCGAAAGGGCAGGGCCGCCTTCACTTACGGAAGTAGTCAATTGCGATTTGACCACAATATTTTTAGGAAAAGTTTTCACACTTTCGATATACGACAGTTCCGATTTTACAGATCCGCCAAAACCAATGTTACTCAAAACATCATTAAAACTCTTTTGTTTTCCGTCAAAAACCTTATTGGCTTTAATCACAATCGAAGTCGAATCATTATTCTTGGTTTCAATATCAAAAACTTCTATAATTGACTCTGAAAAATTGCTGGTTACCGAGGCTGTAATCGCATCGCCAATTGGCGATGAAACCTTTGGCACAGACGATTTTACCCAAACTTTTTTAGCAATTAAATCTTTGTGAAAAGTGATAATCTTATTTTCGTAATTCATTCCTCTGTTTAATCCCGCGTCGTTAACGGGCATAGGAACGTTTGAAATTTTGTTAACCACCAGAAATTCTCTTTGAAAAAGTGAATCATTGATTTCTAAATACAAATCAGTTTTTACCTGAATGGTGTTGAATAATCCTTTTTTGAAAGTTCCTTTCTTTATTAGATCATCATATTTTTGTCCTTTTGAATTTTTTAAGGAATCCTTAACTTGTTCGGTTTTGTCTTCTTTATTTTTTTTATTCTTTTTTTGAGCAATCATTGTACTCGTATTCAGTACCAATATCAATAAAGTGATATTTTTTAGACTTCTCAACAATGCCTTTTCTCTCATCGAAAGTTAAGTTTAGGTTAATTTTTGGCTAAAAATAGAATGTCGATTACGTTTAAAAAAGCAAAAAGGAGTGAGTGGCTTTTTTTTGGGAGTGAATGTTTTTTTTTATCCAATTAAAGGTAAAATGCAAGTAAAATCGCCATCTTTTTTATAAACCGTAAAGTTGCTCTTTCCGTAGTAATTATAGATACTCTCTAAGTATTTGTGACCAAACTTAGATTCTTTCTCGAAGTTTTGCTTTTCGTTTAAATTATTGGTAATAATTACAACGTTTTCTTTAACGGCAATGTTTATTTTTAGCGGATTTTCTACAGAAGCAATATTATGTTTAATGGCATTTTCTACCGCAATCTGAAAAGCCAGATAGGGTACTTTCTTTGCCAAAAAACCTTCATCTTCTATAGCGATAGCAAAAACAAACTCTTCTGTAAAGCGTGTTTGCTGCAAAAAGATGTATTTTTCTATAAAAAGCAATTCCTCCTGAACCGTAACAATATTGTTGAGTGGCGGATTAATAAGGTACCGGTAAATTTTAGACAGATTTAAAGTAAACTTTCTTGCTACGCCGGTATTGCCTTCTATAAGCATGTAAAGGGAATTCAAGGAATTAAACAAAAAGTGCGGATTTATCTGCTCTTTTAATTGCTGAAGCTGTATCAGTGCTTTTTCTTTATTAATTTTTTCGTTCTCCAGCAAAAGCTTGTTTTTTTCCTGTGACAGAATTTCTTTCTCGCGAAAGTTTCTGCGGTTAAAAAGAGTAAATAAATAAAAGAACAGAATAAGAATTGCAGTCGTGATCAGGTAAATTAACGAAGCATATTTTTTTACTGCGCTAACATCTTCATTTGCAATTTCTTTGGCGAAGTTTACACTAACATACCAATGTGTACCTTTTATATTCAGCCGTTTGGTATATCTTACAATATCTAAATTCAGGTATTCTGAAAGGGCAATTCTTTTGGTAAAACTATTATTGTTGGCAAAACTGGTATCGCGCGCAGGAAAATTTGTGATCTTAAAAATGTTTTTTTCTAAAAGTTTGATTTCAGGGTGGTAGATAATGGTTCCTTTTTTATCAAAAACAAAAACATAATTCGATGTTTTTTGGTCGATAGTCGAAAAATAAGATTGAAGCGAGGGTAAATCTATGTCGTAACCGTAACGAATAATGCTTCCGTTTTTAGCATTACACCTAAAATAAATGCGCCAATAAAAATGCTCATTTTCCTTTACAATACTATTAAACTCTTTATTTGCGCCACTTTTTACAATTAAATCTTGTATGGCTCTTTCTAAATTTGAATCGCTGTTAGCAGTTGTAAATTCTATTTTTTGATTGTTGATCTGAAACCAGTTGTTTCTCACCAAACTATCATTGGCATGAATCGTACTCAGTACTCTAAGATGATCTGCTAAATTTTCTGCAGAACTCATTTCGATAATCCGACTAATTTCCTGCTGTGTATCTAAAAATCGCGAAAATTCTTTGGCAACAATTTCCTGTTTTTGCAAAAAGCCTCGGTGCGTACTTTCTGCATTCGATTTTTCAGCTATTTGCGTAATCAAGCCACTAAGAATATAAATCGAAATCAGGGTAAGCGCAACGAAGATGATTCCTAAAATAAAGAAGTTTCTGCCGGAAAAGCTATTTTTTAAAGTAAATTTCAAAAGAGTAATTTAAAAATAAGAGCGATTCAACGACTCTTATTATAATGTGGTATTATTTTTTTTGCGTGCAAATATAGAATTTTTGACTGATATCGTATAAGTTAGCAACGATTTAGGTTCAAGTTGCAGGTTTCAGGTCGAAATGCGAGTAAAGTACGACGTATTTTAGAGAGTAATTCTTTAACCGCAAAGAGCGCAAGATTTTTCATTGGTAAGATTTTATAAAAACACAAGTTCGCAAAGTTTTATCTAAAAAAAACTTGCGAACGTTGCGTAAACCTTTGCGAACTTTGCGGTTAATTTTATCCCATTTCAACCTAAAACCTAAAACCTAAAACCTAAAACTTGAAACCTGAAACCTGAAACCTGAAACAAAACCAACCAAATCAAAAACTATCCCATCTGTAAATGCTCCAGTTTTTTCCCGACCAAAGTTTGAGTTCCAACCACTTTAAACCCTAATTTTTCATACAGTTTCTTTGCACCAGGATTTCCTTCTTCGACCAATAAGCCTAAAGTCTCCTTGTCTTTGGTTACGAATTCATCAATTAAAAACAGCAGTAATTGCGATCCAATTCCTTTTCCCTGATGCTTTGGACTTACACCTAACGCATCAATGTAAAACTCGCCCCTTTGAGTTTCATCTTCAGGGTCAAAATCAGGATTAAAATTGAGTCGCACATAATCCAGAATTGGTTGTCTTAACACTTTTAATTCTCCTCCGTTATAAATTAAAACTGCACCGGCAATTTCATCATTTTCTTCGGCGACAAAACAATTTTGATAGGAGTATTGATTCTTTTCTGATTCAACAAAATGAAGCAAAAAATAATAGGCCGTTTTGTGATCCTTCAGCCCAATAAAATTATATATAATTTCTTCCATTGCGAGTAACAAAAGTGCCGCAATAAATTCAGAATCTTCGATAGTAGCTTTTCTAATAGTCATCTTTTTTATTTTAGAATATTGCAAAATTACGGTAAGTTTTAAAAATTAGCTTTTTTTAGAAATTTAATGCTAAAATAAAAGACTTTTTTTGCGTTTTAGTCAAAAGTTATTCTGGCAAAATAGGCTTTATTTGTTGTATTTAAAATACTTGTAATCAGGTAATTGTTTTGTTTTTTAAATAAGGGAAAAAACTTGTAAATGCAAAAAATAATAATTTTTTCTAGTGCCATTCCATGCTAAATTATTTTTGCAAAAAGGATTTTTACGTGCTAAAAATCCTTCTTTTTCTAAACCAATTGTTGATAAGTGTTTTTGAAAACAATACAAAACGATTCCTTCAAAGTTGTTGAAAAGTCTATTTAGATTTGATACAAATAGCTGACGTATCGATGTTTAGCGATTATAATTTTTGTGTTGATAAAAAGCAAATTCAGGGTCATTTTTGGTTCATTTTAACTGTTGATAATTGATTGGATTTTTAACATCTAAAGGGAGGTAATAGAAGAACTGTGGGTTAATTTTGTACTTATAAAAATGTAGTTAAATCCCAAATCAACGAATCGTTTTTATACTCAAAAAAGTTACCATAAAATTCTCTATATATGTCCATTTTCGATAAAAGAATCAATTATAAACCTTTCGAATATCCGGAGGTACTACAATTTACAGAAGCCATTAACAAAGCGTATTGGGTGCATACCGAAGTCGATTTTACTGCTGATACCCAGGATTTTCATTCGCACTTAAATGCAGCTGAGAAAACCGCTATTAAAAACAGTTTGCTAGCCATTGCACAAATTGAAGTGGCTGTAAAAAGCTTTTGGGGAAACATTTATGAGCATTTTCCAAAACCGGAATTCAACGGACTTGGAAGTACTTTTGCCGAGTGCGAATTCAGGCATTCTGAAGCTTATTCGCGTCTTTTGGAAGTTTTAGGATATAATGATGAATTCGAAAAATTAATGGACATTCCGGTCATCCGCAAACGTGTCGATTACCTTTCAGACGTACTTAAAGATACTAAATCTCAGGACAACAAAAAATACGTGGTATCCCTGATCTTGTTTAGTATTTTAATCGAAAATGTATCGCTTTTTAGTCAGTTTGCCATTTTATTGTCGTTTACAAGATTTAAAGGATATATGAAAAATGTAAGCAACATTATTGCATGGACTTCAATCGACGAACAAATTCATGCCAATGGCGGAATTTATATTGTAAACAAAATACGCGAAGAATTTCCGAATTATTTTAATGAAGAAACTTTAACGCTTATTAGAGAAACCGTTAAACATTCGATAGAAGTAGAAGCAGACATATTAGACTGGATTTTTGAAGACGGGGAAATCGAAAGCATCAAAAAAGAAGATTTGGTCAATTTTATGAAGTTTAGAATAGACGAAAGTTTAACACAAATCAATATTCCGACCATATTTAATGTTCCTTCTGAAGATTACAAAGCGATGGCATGGTTCGAAGAAGAAGTTTTTGCCAACAGCCTTGACGATTTCTTTGCAAAAAGACCGGTAGAATATACCAAACACGATAAAAGTATTACCGCAAACGACCTCTTTTAAAAGCAAACAAAATGATACATACAACAGATACGATTTCAGGAAACAGCCTTCCGTTGAGTGAGGCCGATAATAAAATGTGGTGGAAAAACTCTGAAAGTGAGCAAATTTTAAATCGTGGATATCTTTTAAAAGGCGAAACTGTAGAAGGTGCAATTGACAGAATTTGTACTGCTGCCGCAAAAAGATTGTACAAGCCAGAATTAAAAGAGTCTTTTGTAGAAATGATTGAGCGCGGCTGGATGAGCATCAGTTCTCCGGTTTGGGCGAACATGGGTACAGAACGAGGCTTGCCAATATCTTGTTTTAATGTTCACGTACCAGATGAAATTGAAGGAATTACACACAAACTGGGCGAAGTAATCATGCAGACTAAAATTGGCGGAGGAACATCTGGCTATTTTGGAGAATTGCGCGAAAGAGGAAGCGCCGTAACCGATAACGGAAAGAGTAGTGGGGCAGTAAGTTTTATGAAACTTTTTGACACGACTATGGATACAATTTCGCAAGGTGGCGTTCGCCGAGGCGCATTTGCAGCGTATTTAGACGTAGATCATCCGGATATTGAAGAGTTTTTGAAGATCAAAAGCATCGGAAATCCGATTCAGAATTTGTTCACCGGAATTTGCGTTCCTGATTACTGGATGCAGGAAATGATCGATGGAGATAGCGATAAAAGACAAATATGGGCAAAAGTTCTGGAAAGCCGTCAGCAAAAAGGATTGCCTTATATCTTTTTTAGTGACAACGTAAACAAAAACAAACCCCAAGTTTATAAAGATAAAAACCTGCGCATTAATGCCAGTAATTTGTGCAGCGAAATCATGTTGCCATCCAGTTTTGATGAATCGTTTATTTGCTGTCTGTCCTCCATGAATCTGGAGCTTTACGAAGAATGGAAAGATACCGAAGCTGTAAAGCTGGCGATCTTTTTCCTGGATGCCGTACTGCAGGAATTTATAGAAAAAACAGAAGGGAATTATTATCTGGCCGCTGCCAATCGTTTTGCCAAAAGGCACCGCGCGCTCGGACTTGGCGTTCTGGGCTGGCATTCGTATTTGCAAAAAAATATGATTCCGTTTGAAGGAATGGAAGCCAAAATGAAAACAACAGAAATTTTCAAACACATTAGCGACAAAGCAGACAAAGCCACTCAGGATTTAGCCCGCATTTACGGAGAACCTGAATTGCTAAAAGGATACGGAAGACGTAATACGACCACAATGGCAATTGCACCTACGACATCTTCATCGGCTATTTTAGGACAGACTTCACCAGGAATTGAGCCCTTTAGCAGTAACTATTACAAAGCAGGATTGAGCAAAGGTAATTTTATGCGTAAAAATAAATACCTAAAAGAATTACTCGAAGAAAAAGGTCTTGATAACGAAGAAGTTTGGAGAGAAATCATGCTAAATGGCGGAAGCGTACAGCACATGACGCAACTTTCTCAAACCGAAAAAGATGTCTTTAAAACCTTTAAAGAAATCAGTCAATTAGAGATTGTACAGCAAGCAGCGATTCGTCAAAAATTTGTAGATCAGGGACAGAGTTTAAATCTAAACATTCCATCAGAGCTACCAATTAAAGAAGTCAACCGCTTAATGATCGAAGCGTGGCAATTGGGCGTTAAGAGTTTGTACTACCAACGAAGTCAAAGTGTTTCAAAAGAATTGGTTACAAGTTTGGTTACTTGTAGTAGTTGTGAATCTTAAAAATAGAGAGGTTGTTTTAAAAAAAACAGCCTCTTTTTTTTGCACTAACTTTAATTACATTTTCTATCATCCTTCGCGAAGCCAAAGGACCACACCACAAGCTCGACAAAGAAACTCCACAAAGAAACTCTAACCACATTTTATGTCATCCTGAGGAACCAAGGACCACACAAGAAACTCGCCAAAGAAACTCCATAAAGAAACTCTCACCACATTTTATGTCATCCTGAGGAACGAAGGACCACACAAGAAACTCGCCAAAGAAACTCCCACCACCTTTTATGTCATCCTGAGGAACGAAGGACCACACAAGAAACTCGACAAAGAAGCTCTCAACACATTCTATACCATCCTGAGCGAAGCCGAAGGACCACACAAGAAACTCCACAAAGAAACTCCATAAAGAAACTCGTTAGAGCATCGCAAATTATATAAAAAAAAATCTCATTTGCCGAAGCAAATGAGACTGAATCAATATTCTAACCTAAAATTTTTATTCTTTATATAATATAATAGTCGCTTTATAACCGGTTCCCACATTCCATTGACTCGCTTCGATTACTTTTCCCTGATCGTCATATACTTGAAATTCAGCTGTGTTGGGTGAGGCAGAACCTTCGTTTAAAGCTTCAAAATCAATTTTGTTCATTCCTTTTACCAAAGTAATTTTAAATCCCTGAAATTCACCAACAAGGTTAACTTCAGGTTCAATAACTTTATCGTTTAGATAGACTCTGATTTTATCTCCATCGACAAAAGCAGCATCACGATAACGAACGGTCGAAATGGCTGTGTTGGTTACAAATCCTCCCAGATATTCATTTCGTCTGTAAAAAATACCTTCAACATTGGCCTCTTTTTTATAGAGATTACTGTTGTTAAAAAGTTCATCTGGATTGATTTTTAAAACGGTTGGTTCTTTTACAGGTGGTGTATCAGAGGGTGGTGGTGTTTCTGTTGGCGGTGCAGTATCCTTAAGCTCCGATTTTTTAGACTCAATAGGTTTGTATTTTCCTTTTACTTCACCTTGAGCATATCCTTGTACAGCAACAGCTGCTATAATAATTGAAAACAGTAATTTTTTCATTTTTTTTTTAATCGTGATAATACGTTAATATGATATTCTAGTATATAACATGCAAATCATGTTATTTATTGCCTGCCCAAATCAGAAATAATAGCATTTTAAATTTTGTATTGCTGGCACTCATCTGGGGAATATTTGTAATGCTATAAGTTGATTTTTAATCTTCAAAATCAAATTATAAGCTTTTCGATACTATTAAAGTTAATAAATATTTTAACAAAAGAGACTCAGATTATGGAATTGTCAGAAAAAATGTAGGTTTATTACGCTTTTACAACAGACAATCCCCTTTAATTATTTTATTTACTATTTTTTTAATTTGTTGATAAATAATGTCTTAGCGTGCTAAATTTTAACAAACAAGCAAACGAAATTTTTTTAAATTTGATACAATCAGAAGGCTATTAATTTAAAATATTGTATTATGGAAAAAACTATACATCTTAAGGTTCGTAAAGAATTAGACAGTCATGAACAGTTTAATATAATAAAATTAAAAGGCAATCTAATTTCTAAAGGATATACTGAAATTATCCATATTATAGATCAGGATGATCAGTTTCATATCAATACTTTTGAAACTCCATCTGAAACTAAAAATGAGGTTCAGGAATTTATAGCTGATTTTATTACCAGAGAAAATCTTGCTGAAACCATCACTTTTTTAAGATAATTTAAACTTCATTTTATTCGTAGTTTTTCATTTTTTTGATCTGATTGTAATCATAACCGATTGTATTTTAATTTTTTTCTTCGTAATTTTTTCAAATAAAAAAAGCACTTTTATTAGCGCTTAATCGCACTTTATTGATTTGTTATTTAATATGTTAGGGCTATATGTTCCTAATAGTAAAATTCCTTTTTTATCTTATTTTTTAATAGCAATGAAAAATAAATAAATTTATACTCTACTAAATACATAGAATTTATATATATTTGTAAAGCAGAAAACAATTCTGTATGACTTATCCAGAAAGACTGAGGGAGTAGGCCCTGTGATGTCTTAGCAACCTGTTGCCAAATAAGGTGCTAAATCCTTCTGCCGCGGCAGACAGATAAGAAGATTTCCTTAGAAGATCTGAATAAGACATTTTATTAAATCATTTATTAATTAAAATGAAAATCAATTCATTACTACACGCCAGTCAACTACGAAGTCAATTTTCAAAAATGTTCGATTTAGTTATCCGAATGCAGTTCACTTAACTCTTTCCAAAATTTCTCAAGTGCTAAAGCCATTTTAATCGGGCTTTAAAATTTATACATCTAATTTCAACCTTCACCTAAAATCAACTCTATTAAAATGAAAAAACTACTATTCGTTTTCGGTTTCCTTTTTGCCATACACGCAACTAATGCTCAGCAGGAAGCTAGTCTGCAATTAACAGGAACAGTTACAGATACTGTTGTTCCTTATATTTATTTGCAAAAGTTTCACAACAAGATGTTTACTACAATTGATTCGGCTCAAGTAAAAGAGGGAAATTTTAGTTTTAAAACAAAAGTCAAAATACCGGAATTATATGGTTTAAGCGTCAACACAGCTAACTCGCCATTATATATTTTTCTTGAAAAAATACCTATCACAGTTAAAATAAGTCCCGTGAAGTATTACAGCACTTCTGTTGTACAAGGTTCTGCTTCTCAGGATTTGTTTGATCGTTATAAAAAAGCAAGAGATCCGGAAATTAGTACGTTTATTAAAGAAAATCCATCATCAATCGTTTCTGCCTATGTGCTTTACAGAAACTGGTCGTACCGGTTAACACCAGAACAAATTACGCAAAACATTGGTCTGCTGGATAAAAGCCTTCAAAATAGCACTTACGTGAAAGAACTTCAGGAACTGGTAAAAGTGCTAAGTGGCTTGGCAGTAGGAAAAAAAGCCCCGGATTTTACAGCAGAAAATCAGGAAGGAAAAACAATTCGATTATCTGAAAATTTAAAAGGGTATACCTTAATTGACTTTTGGGCTTCGTGGTGCGGGCCATGTCGTAAAGAAAATCCAAATATCGTGGCCGCTTACAAAGAATTTCACGATAAAGGCTTTAACATTGTGGGTGTTTCTTTAGACAAAAAGAAAGAAAACTGGATTAAAGGAATTAATGATGATAACCTAAACTGGCTGCATGTATCAGATTTACTTTTCTGGAATAGCGCTGTAGCCAAATTGTATGGCGTAAGAGCTATTCCTGCTAATTATTTGGTCGATTCAAAAGGAATTATCGTAGCAAGAAATCTTCATGGCGAAGAGTTACAAACAACGCTTAAATCTCTATTAGAGAAATAAAAACAGCTTAATATTTAAAATGATATTGAAATGAATGCAATTGAAACAGAAACAAAGCCAATAGAATTGGAGTGTTATTTTTCTAAATTTAGAGAAAATACAGTAGGGGTAGATCATACTTTTAAATCGGTATACGGAAAACAAAATTTGCTGTATGCAGATTGGGTTGCCAGCGGAAGATTATACGGTCCGATTGAGGATATTATGCTGCATAAAATCGGCCCAATGATCGCCAATACACATTCTTTTTCAAGTCAAACGGGCAAAGTTTCAACTTTTGCATATCAGCGGGCCAGGGAGATTATAAAAAAAGCAGTCAATGCCCATGATTCTGATGTTTTAATTACGACGGGAACAGGCATGACGGCTGCTTTGTCGAAATTACAACGTATTATGGCGTTGCGATCGATTGACGAAAAAGATAAACCTGTTGTTTTTATTACGCACATGGAGCATCATTCTAATCAGGTTTCTTGGTATGAAGCCAATTCTGAAGTGGTGATTCTTTCTTCTGATGAAAATAATTTAGTCGATCCCGGAATTCTTTCTCAGGAATTAAAAAAATATGCCCATAGGAGCTTGAAAATTGGTTCGTTTACAGCGTGTTCTAATGTTACGGGCATCATTACGCCGTATCATGAACTGGCCAAAATCATGCATCAAAACGGCGGACTTTGCTTTGTAGACTTTGCAGCTTCGGCACCTTATGTCTCCATAGATATGCATCCTGAAGATCCGGAACAGCAACTGGATGCTATTTTCTTTTCTCCACATAAATTTCTTGGCGGTCCCGGAACTTGTGGTGTTTTGGTTTTCAATGAAAAACTATACAAGTCTGAATTTCCGGATAATCCAGGAGGTGGAAATGTAAAATGGACCAATCCGTTGGGAAAATATTGTTACAGCGATAGTATAGAAGTGAGAGAAGATGGTGGAACTCCGGGCTTTTTGCAAGTCATTCGAACCGCTTTGGCATTAGAATTAAAAGAACAAATGGGCGTTCAGAACATCAAAAACAGAGAAAAAGAATTGCTTGATCTTTGTTTCTCCAAACTTCAAAAAATAAAGGGGTTATCAATTTTAGGAGATCTTACGACCGAACGAATTGGTTGTGTTTCTTTTGTAATCGAAAATATACATTATAATTTGATCGTCAGATTGTTAAACGACCGTTTTGGAGTTCAGGTTCGTGGGGGCTGGTCTTGTGCGAGTACGTACGCACATTATCTTTTTAATATTAATGAAAAGAAATCAACAGAAATTACCAACGAATTGCTGCAGAAAAACCAAACCAATAAACCTGGTTGGGTTCGTTTGTCACTTCATCCGATATTAACCAATGATGAGCTTTTGTTTATTTGTGAGGCTATCGAACAGGTTGCACTGCATTATAAAAAGTGGCAAAAAGAATATCAGTACAATCCGGCTACCAATGAATTTGAACATGCTGAAATAAAAGAAACAATTGCAAAAGAAGTAAACGAATGGTTTACTTTAGAATGATAATCATATAATTTAGAAAAAAAGCCTGTAACACAATTTGTTACAGGCTTTGTGGTTTTTATATTTTATTGCCTGGCACTCTTAGCTTTCCATTTATCAGTTAAATATTTCCTTAACGGAATGTCATAAAGTACCATTACCAAATAGGCAAAAGCGACCAATACAATAACTCCTGATACGACAACAAAGGTAAGTTGTGTATTATCGGGTTTAAAGGTAGTGTAGTAGTTGCCAAACATCCATAGTGCAGCATAATGCGTCATGTAAAGCGGGTAGGAGATGTTACCAGAAAAAATGCAGATCTTTTTTAAACCGGACTGTAAGGTTGCGCCTGCACCTAAAGCAATTAGCAACGGAAAATAAAATAAAACAATTAGCGGTTCAGTTACCCAATTCCATTTAGAAAACGGCATTATAAAAGCCAACAGTAATAACAGGGCGAGACCTGTAAAACCTAAATTGTTTTTGATAACCCAGTTAGAACGGTAAATAAATAATCCGGCTAAAAAAGAATAGGAAATTCTGGCGCATCCGTCCCAGAAAGTAGGTCCGCTCCAGCCGCCTAATAAATTACCAGAACTATACCCGACATAACCAATTGCCATTGCGGCAAGTAGCAACAACACAAACAAAAGATTACGACCAATTTTGTACAAAACAAAGGCATAGACAATATTGGCCATATACTCCCAAAATAAAGACCAGGCCGGTGCGTTGAAGCTAAATAAATTAAAACCACGATCTGCAATTACTGGCAAAGGAATAAGAAATAAGGAACAAAGAAATGCCAAAGCCACTTTGCCCGCGCTGTAAAATTCTGTATAATGACTGAAAGGATCAAACAAGAAGGCTAATAATCCTAAAACAGAACCCGCAACAACCAACGGATGCAACCTGATTATACGTGAAATAAAAAAATTACGAAGTCCCATTGCAGCAATTCGGTCATCATAGGCATATCCGATTACGAATCCGGAAAGACAAAAGAAGAAATCGACCGCCAAAAAGCCATGACCAATAAAATTTTGTTCAGGATTGGTGAAAATCCATTCCATAAAATGAAATACCACAACCGCCAAGGCAGCAACTCCTCTTAGTCCGTCAAGAATTTCAAAATGTTTTTTTGGTGCTGTATTGGTGGTGTTGGTAATATTGGTAGTCATTTTTAATTTTTTGATTGAGAATTTGCATTTCAATAGAGCAAAAGAATATTTTCGCATTTATGCTGTATTTCAAATTCTTTTTTTAAGATGATTTTTGATCTGTACTACTAAATTATGCTCATTAAGATCAGTGTTATGCCTTGAATTTATTGCGTTTTAGTAAAATCGTTGCTAATATAAATAAAACTCATTTGAAATTGTGTTAATCTCTTATCGTTTATATTAATAAGATGATTCTAATGGTCGTATGGCTAAAATGAGTGAAGGTTGACTGGATGTAACATTCAAAGGTGAGATTATAAAAACAATTCGGGATGGGCAGTTATTTTTTCCGTAAATTTAATATCGTTAAATTAAATACTTACATATGGAAAATTTAAAAGGCAATTTAAATACTATTGATGGTTTGTTTGGGAAAGAAAACGTAATTCCAAAAGAATTTCAAATAGAAGAAATTCACCAAAAGGAATATTTGCTCAATGGAAAATTAGTTCCATGGAACGGTGAGACGACAGAGGTTTTCTCTCCTGTTTTTGTAGAAGGTCAAAACGGATTAGAAAGAAAATTGGTAGGAACTATTCCGCATACTACAGCAAAAGAAGCGATTGAATCGCTCGATGCAGCTGTTGCGGCTTATGATAACGGGCAGGGAGTCTGGCCAACGATGGCAGTTGAGGACCGAATTAAGTGCATGCAAAAATTTGTGTATTTGATGATTCAGCAACGTGATCTTGTGATCAAATTATTGATGTGGGAAATTGGAAAAAGCCTTCCTGATTCTACAAAAGAGTTCGATCGTACTGTAGAATATATCAATGCTACGATTGATGCCCTAAAAGATCTGGACAGACAATCGTCAAGATTTGAAGAAGCAGAGGGTGTTTTGGCACAAATAAGAAGATCTTCTTTGGGCGTTGTTTTAAGTATGGGACCTTTCAATTATCCATTAAATGAAATTTTCACGACTTTGATACCGGCACTAATAATGGGAAACACTATCTTGTTTAAACTTCCTAAACACGGTGTTTTAGCTCATTATCCTTTATTGAATGCGTTTAAAGAAGCTTTTCCTCCGGGAACTGTAAATACACTTTACGGAAGAGGAGCTGAGATTATCGCGCCATTGATGGTAAGCGGAAAAGTAAACGTATTGGCTTTTATTGGATCTAGTAAAGTAGCCAATGGACTTAAAAAACTGCATCCGAAAGCCAACAGATTACGTTCTATTTTGAGCCTTGATGCTAAGAATGCTGCAATTGTAACCAAAAATGCTGATATAGATGTAGCGGTAACCGAATGTCTTTTGGGATCCTTATCGTTTAACGGACAAAGATGTACGGCCTTAAAATTAATTTTTGTTCAGAAGGAAATCGCAGATGAATTTGTCAAAAAGTTAAGTGATGCCGTAGCGGCGCTTAAGCCTGGACTTCCGTGGGAAAAAGACGTTAAAATTACGCCACTTCCAGAATTTGACAAACCTAACTATCTCAAAACCTGTCTGGATGATGCGATTGCCAATGGAGCAAAAATCATTAATGAAAATGGCGGTTACACGAATAATTCTTTTGTTTTTCCGGCTGTAGTTTATCCGGTAAACGATAAAATGAAACTATATCACGAAGAGCAATTTGGACCTATTATACCAATTGTTCCTTTTGAAACTATCGACGAACCAATTGAATACCAAATTAATGCATCGCACGGAATGCAGGTTAGTATTTTTAGTGAGGATCCTAATGAGGTAGCGAGTTTAATTGATCCGTTTGTGAACTTGGTGAGCAGGGTCAATATCAACTGCCAATCGCAACGCGGACCAGATGTTTTTCCTTTTACAGGAAGAAAAGACAGTGCCGAGGGAACACTTTCGATATCAGATGCCCTGCGTGCTTTTTCGATTCGTTCGCTGGTGGCAACCAAAGCAACCGATGCCAACAAAAAATTATTCAATTCGATTGTTAAAGATCACGATTCGAACTTTCTTAGTACAGATTATATCTTTTAAATTTAAATTGATTCTAATCGCAAAAAAGCCCATTCCTTTCCAGGTTTGGGCTTTTTGTTATATTTCTTTTTTCTTAAGACATCTTCCCCGAGGTTCATCGCCTTCATAAAGTACAATTTCAGAATGGAGAAACTCCGCCGCCGCTGCAGAATCTTGTACTTTTTTGGCACTGCGATCCAACATTTCTGCTTCAAAATCAGTTAATATACTTTTTCTCACTCCGTTTTTTCTCCATTCAGGAGATTTGCAAGCTCTTGAAATAGTACGTGCCAGTTTAAGAGCATCGAGTAAGGCCTGATTTGCTCCCTGACCTTTAAACGGACTCATTGGGTGTGCAGCGTCTCCAATTAGCGTGCTGTTTTTTCCTTTTTCTAACAATTCAGCCTCTAGCAATTCCCGATCATAAACGGGATAGCCGGAAATTTGAGCTTCCTGCGTGGCCATTAAAATCTGCGGAATAGGGTCGTGCCATTGTGTTCTTCGGCAGGCTTCTTCTTTTAGTGCTTTTGTTCCCTGATTACTGAGATCTTTTGCATCTTGTTCTTCCATCGGAAAACTAAGCTGCCACATAACAGAGTCTGCTGTATATGGCATGATGTAGATTCGCTCGTTGCCATTAGCAGTCTGAAATACCGTTGCAGAATCGAGTAAGGAGCGATCAACGCACTCGATAGCACTTAGAGGACAAATGCCGAGGATGACAATACAACCCAGGTAACGCAACGGCGAAACTTCGTCTCCAATAAGTAATTTTCGAACAGAACTTCGAATACCATCTGCTCCAACCACCAAATCTGCTTTTTCGCTTTTTATTTCTCCGTTAACCAGAAAGTGGAGTTCTACGGTTTCGTCTTCATTTTGTTTAAAATCAATTAACTGATGTCCCCATTTTACGGAATCATGATCTCCAAGTTGCTCCAATAATTCCAAACGCAAAGCTTGTCTTGCAATGTGAATATTGGTTCGTTTCAGACTTGTTTTTTCTGTAGCGTTCAGCCATTTTCTAATTCCCCATTCTCCAATCACTTTGCCTTCTATGGTATGAACCAAATGTCGGGTCGAAACCACTCCTTCTTTTAAAGAAAAAATACCCAGTCCTTCGATTGCTTTGCTGGCTTGCTGCAATGTAAGTCCATAGCCTTGAGAACGGGCGCTAAAGTTGTTGTCGCGCTCGAATAGTGTAAACGGAATTTTACGGTGCAAACAGGCAACAGCCAGTGCGACTCCGCCAATTCCGCCGCCAATAATAGCCACGTGCGGAAAATTTTCATGATCGGCAACAGGAACAATTTCAGAGCGAAGTAACCCTGATCCGGAGCATTTAGTGCAGGTATTAAGATGTGCTTTAGGGCGAACTGGCGGTTTTCCTTCGCCATTCGATTTTTCAAATTGGTCCAGTTCCCTTTGGTAGTGAAGCCGAACTTTCTTGCTCAGCCGCTGGCTTTTTTTCCCGCGTCCGTTACATTCCGGACAAAACGTCCAGCTTCCCTTTTCATGATCTGCTTCTTTCACTTCCTCTTTTTTACGAACAGCAAATTTAGGATAAAAGATAGTATCTGCATAAAAAAACAAACCCAATAAGTCTAAAGTTGACCTGTTGGGTTTGTTTTATCATATCTAAATGGATCTGAAAGGAACCAATATCAAAATAACAAAGGCAAATAAATATAAAAAGTAGTTCCTTCGTCAATTTTGCTTTTTACGGTAATAAAGCCATTATGGTTGGCAACAATTTTTTTGCATAATGTTAAACCTAGTCCGCTGCCTTGATAATTATCCTTGTTGTGCAATCTGTAGAAAGGTTCAAAGATTTTATTTTCAAATAGCTGATCAAAACCAATTCCGTTGTCGTTCACAGAAATTTTTACATATCTGTCTTCTTTTTTGCCTCCAAGAGCCAGGATTTCTTCCGTATACGTCTGTTCCGTATCCAGTTTAATTGTCGGAGCTACATTTGGTTTTGCGTATTTAATAGCATTTAAAATTAAATTCGTAAAAAGCTGCTGTATCTGGAAAGGGATTACATTCAACTGCGGAAAAGAAGGAATAGAGATTATTGCATTGGTTTCTAAAATGGTATCCTTTATATCTGCAATAATCTTCTTGAAAAGAACATTCAAATCTGTTTTCTTAAACTCTTTTTCGATATAATTAATGCGTGAATAGGTAATTAAATCGGCTACAAGCTGACTCATATTGCTTACAGAAAAGAGCATTCGATCGAGATCGTGTTTACTCGCCTCTGAAATATTGGGCTCATTGTCAATAACTCTTTTGCCAAACATATAAATTTTGCGCAACGGCTCCTGCAAATCATGACTTGCAGATGATGTAAAGGCTTCAAGTTGTGCGTTGTATGTTTCTAGTTCGGTATTTTTTAAGGTCAATTGTTCATTTGCCGCAATAATATCTGTAATGTCCTCGAGCGCGATTAAAATCATTCCCGGAGGCTTGGTATTCAATATTCGGCGTGCATTTACCATCATTATTTTTTTGCCAATTCCTTTGCACATCGTGTCCACTTTAAAATCCTCGATGGTTGTTTTTTCATTAATCATCTTCAGAATTTGGTGCTTAAACTCCGGAATATCCCATTGGCAGTCTCCAATTTCAAAAAAGGAATGTCCTTCTGTTTCTTTTTCTGTGGTTTGAAAATATTTATAGAAAGACGGATTGGCACTTTTAATGAAAAAATCTTTATCGATAATAAGCAATGGCTCGCGAATGGTTTTAAAAATCGATTCTGAGTAATTTCTCATAGAAATCAACTGTTCCTGACGATCCATTAGTTCATCATTTACGCACATCAACTCTTCATTATTCGACTGAAGTTCTTCTGTAGAGGTTTCCAGTTCTTCATTCATCGCCTGCAGTTCTTCACTGCTGCTGAGCAATTCTTCGTTTGTAGTCTGCAATTCTTCAAAAGCAGTTTGCTGTTCTTCGGTAACACGTTTTATGTCTTCACGCAGCTGCGCCAGCTCATTTTCGAGTTCAGTAATGCGCAACTGGTCTGAAACTTTTCTTTTGCTATTGCCTTCTTTATCAATTTCAGGAATAGGATGTTTGTAAAAGAGCACCATCATGTGTTCTTTATCATTCGGAATCGAAACAATTTCAAATGAGGCCAGATATTGCTGCTCCTTAACTGTTATGTTCTCCTTAATAACGTTTTTATTTTCTTCTTTTGCTTTTAAAATACCATTACGAAGTTCAAAACTAATGCCTTCGCGCGCCATTTTTAGTATATTAAAATTGGGCTTTCCCGGAGAGGGTAACAAAAATGGACTTGTATCTCCATGAAAATGAACAATTTCAAGATGTTCGTTAATAATTACACTGGCGGGCGTATATTTTAAGAATAGAATGTCTGATGCAATTTTTCTAAAATCGGTTTGAGGAAAAACTTTTTTCTCCTGCGTTTCGACTTTTTCGCGTGCATTTAAATTAGACGGTTTAAAAGCTTCGGGTACATACCGGCCTGCAGCATATTTGCGCACATAAATTTTTTCTATTTTTCCAACAGGATCAAATAAATTGTGTGCATTTGCCGTAGTTTCAGATTTCCCCAAAAACAATACTCCCTTTTCTTTTAAAGAATAATGAAAGGAGCTTAAAACTTTATTTTGCAAAAACGGATCAAAATAGATTAACACATTGCGACACGAAACCAGATCGATTCGGGCAAAAGGCGGGTCTTTAATAAAGTTGTGTATTGCAAAAATGCACATGTCGCGTATAACCTTATTGATATGATAATGACCGTCTCTTTTGGTAAAATAATTCTGAAGCCTTGATGGAGAAATATGCTGTACATCTTGAGCCGTATAAATGGCTGTTCTGGCTTTTGTAATGCATTTTTCTGAAATATCTGATGCAAAGATTTGCACCTTGATATCTTTTTTGTTTTTGAGTACCAGATATTCGTGAATGGTGATAGCCAGTGAATATGCCTCTTCGCCGCTGGCGCATCCTGCTACCCAAATACGCAAATTGTTATTAACCGTATGCTGTATTAAGTGCGGAAAAGCAATTTCTGGCAGGGATTCAAAAAATTTACTGTCTCTAAAAAAATAAGTAACTGGAATCAGGAAATCATTAAACAGAGAATCTTGTTCTGTTTTGTCATTTCTAAGCAAATTAAAATAATCTTCGAGCGATTCTTTTCTTGCCACGACCATTCTTCTTGCAATACGTCGCCTGATGGTTGGTTTTTTATAATGATTGAAATCATTGCCCGTTCTTAATAAAACAAGATTAAGAATCTGGTGCAGGATTTCTTCTTCATTTTTAGGAATATGTTCCTCTTCCGTATATCCGTGATTGGTATCGTAACTTTTTCGTATCTGCACCAATTGCTCCGGAATACGTTCAGGGGCTAGAACATAGTCGACCATATCAGAGTCAATAGCACTCTGTGGCATTCCTTTAAATGATGCCGTTTCAGGATCCTGTGCAATAGTAATACCGCCAAGTTCTTTAATTTTTTTTAAGCCAAAGGTTCCGTCAAAGGCTGTTCCGGAAAGAATTACGCCTATTGCAAAACTTTTATGAACATAGGCCAACGATTCAAAAAAGATATCGATACTGTTGTTTTTTTTCTCGCCTCGTGTTCTGTTGTGTAATTTTAGTACGCCATCCTCGGTCACTAAATTATTATTCTCGGGAATAATATAGATGTGATCCGGAGCAAGATTAATATCATTAATAATTTCGTGAACCGGAATTTGTGCCGTCTTAGATAAAATATCGGGTAAATTACTCGGATGATCCGGAGATAAATGTTGTACAATGACGTATGCCATTCCTGAATCTTTTGGAATAGCCTGAATTAATTTTCTAAACGCATCCAATCCTCCGGCCGATGCGCCTATACCCACTACGGGAAAATTTTGTACTGTTTTTTTTGGGGTTTCAGTTTGAGATGATAGCTTCATGAGACTATAAATTTAACAAAGATATGAAGTCTTTTTTATTTTTAAAACAGGTTTTTTATTTATTGAAGTTGGATTATGGCCTTCTTATAAAAGAATAAGATTTTGTTTTTATACTTTAAATTTAAATTCACAATAACGACTATTTTTTAAAAATAATGTACTGAGAATAATTAAAATGGAGTTAAGTAGACTTGGATGTGCTGAACTTCAAATAATAAAAAAAATTTCTCATGAACTAAAACAGCATTTTTTTAGCTAAGAATAACAATAAGCAGACAAAAACAGAAACAACAGATTTTTAAATAAGATTCATTAATATTTTTTTCAAAGCACTAAAATCATTTGGCTTTGTAAAATAATCCAGGGCGCCGAGCGCTTTTATTTTGCTTTTTACTTCGACCGGAATTGAGGTCGAAAAGATGATCACAGGTATATTTTTCAGCACGTCTTTTTTTTTGATTTCAGTAAGTACTTCAATTCCATTCATGAAGGGCATATTGATATCAAGAAAGATTAAATCTGGACTAATTTCTCTATTAACAAGCTTTTGCAAAGCCTGAACCGGATTGTGAATCGCAATATAATTGGAACTGGAAATTTCTTCAAGTGCTTCTAAAAAGAAATTGCAGTCGTCCTGGTCGTCATCTATTTGTAATATGTTTTTATATTTCATTTGATTTGATAGTTGATTGTGTATGGTTTGGATGAATATAGAAACAAAATTATTTACAATAAAATCTGATTGCAAATAGGGGAACAAAAATTAAATAGGAGGAATGAAAATAGTGTGTTTGTGCATGATTTGATATTTTAGGGGTTAAAAAAAGCTTGTCATAAACAAGCTTTCAAAAAATTGTAGCAATTAATTTACTATAGGAACGTCTAAGGAGTCCTGCTTTTGTAGTGCCGCTTTTTTTTGATCACGTGTATAATCTTCATCATCACAATGTGGAGCACAATTAGTGTGTAAAATCGTCATGCAAAAAACGATTAAGGCAAGGAAAACAGTCCTGAAATTTAGCATTCGCATAGTATTTATCTTATAGTTATATAATTAATTTTGGTAAATTTAAAGGCATGATATATGTGGTTTTTATATAATTTTTCGATTTAGTTATATAATTCCCATGTTTAAAGATCAAGATTTTGTCTCTTAGATGGATTATTACGCTATAAACTTTACTAAAAATTTTAGATTTGGCTAAAAATTTAAAAGACATTGAAATTATATAATATTGAAAATTAATTGTATAAATCTGGTAATTTTTGAAGTGATATATTTAAACCATTTTTAATCTAAATTTTGTTATGAAAAAAGTAAAAACCAACATAATATTACTCCTTATGTGCTTTATTGCCAGTACAATTCAGGCGCAGCAAAATAATCAAAACAAATGTCGTTACATAAAAACAGCAACGGGTTATTTAATGGTTTTTAGAGAAGGTGATGATGTTATTGCCGGAATTGAAAATCTGGCAAAAGAAAAGCAAATTCCATCGGCCAATTTTACCGGAATTGGTTTTGCTCAGGAAGTAACCTTTGGTTTTTTTGATTTTAATGAAAAGAAGTTTCATCCGAAAAGCTATAACAAGGTAGAAATGGGAAATTTAACAGGATCCATTGCCTGGGAAGGAGAGAAGCCATCAATACACATTCACGGTATTGCAACCGATAGTAAATTTGATGCTTACGGAGGTCATATTCTGGCGCTCAAAGTAGGAACCGGCTCGATGGAAATTTACATTACAGTAAATACCGAAAAATTAGAGCGCAAAAAAGAATTTCCGCTCAATGCCAATGTTTTGCAATTACCTTGTCTCAATGATAAATAAAAAAACCGTTAGATAAATCTAACGGTTCCTATATAAAGCTGAAGATACCAAATCTTATTCACCTTCATCGTCATCAGGCTCAGCTTCATTTGTGCTGTACGCATCAGGGTTTTTAATCCTGATCTTTGTCGCTTTTTAAATCTTCGTCAAGATCCTGAGCTATATCAGCATTCTTTTGAAAATCAGGATCAATATCATCATTTTCATCTGATATTTCTTGCTCGCGGTCAGAATCTAGCGTAGTATCAGTATCTGTTCTGTACTTTGTTCTTGATGAATCGTCCTGGTGTTGATTAATTGCCGGATCTTTTGTTTCCATGGTTTCAGAAATAATTCCTTCATTGTCTGATCTGCTGTTTCTATGTGTGTTCATGATAGTGAAATTTTAAAGTTATAATACAAATTTATAGCACAAAGCAAAGTTTATTTTATAGCTTTTTGATTTATAATTATATTATTATCAGAACTTTAAGTTTTAAAGCTTATGGATATTTTATAATCTTGCCATAAAAAGTTAGAAAATTTTGGCTTTTCTTTTTCTTTAATTTGAATGTTCGTCAACTTTTATATTCACTTAATAAAATTTACTATTATGAAGATACCAAAAGAAATACTCAACGGGTTTTATATTTTTTTAGGAATTGCCGTTTTCTTCTTGTTACTGGAGGTTCTAAACCTGGCCCATTTATTTTATCTGCGTTTACTAAACGTACTTTTCATTTTTTATGGTGTGAACCGATCTTTAAAAATGAATCTTGCCGAAGGTAAAAACACCTTTGTTCCGAATGCAATTTCTGCCATGGTGACCTCATTTACGGGTGTTGTCATTAGCGTTTTGGCCTTACTTATTTACAGCTACGCCAGAGGAGGAGATGCTTATGTAAAAACACTTTCGGCAGCCTTTATGTTTGGAGGGGAGCCGTCTGTACCCACTTATACACTTTGCCTTTTATTTGAAGGTACGGCATCCTGCATCATTGTAACTTTAATGCTGATGTTGTACTGGAACAATAAGTACAAGGCAGATTAACAAAATATAACTCAAAAAAAGGATGCTAAATTCTAGCGTCCTTTTTTTTTTTTGTAAACAATTGATTATTAATTGTTTGAATTTTTTAAAAATGGAAATGATATAAAGCTGCATGGTAAACGTGTAAGAAATTGACCAGCATCTTTTTAAAATTTGTATAATCAAAAGAAAGGAAATTCTTTCTCATTTATTATTAACTTATTAAATCACAACATTATGAAAAATTTATTTTTAGCATGCTGCATGTTATTATTTGTAGGAGTAGCATCTGCACAACAATCTCCAACAAAAACGAAGCAGCAGAGGACTACTGTAGATTCGACAACGCAAAAGAGTAAAACTACCAAGCAGCAGACTCGAAAAACAGACACTATTAGTAAACAGCACAAAAACAAAGCTGGAAACAGAACTAATACCACTACAACTCCTCCAACAAATTCTACCCGAAGAGATAGTGTTCCGAATTAATGCACTCCATAAAATCGATACTACGAATTCAATTCGGTTAGATACAATAAAAGCCTATAATATACATATTGTAGGCTTTTTTGTTTATAACCAGCTCAGCTTAATAAACTAAAAAAGCCGCTCATTAAGCGGCTTTGATTTTGTTTTTAACTTTTCCCGAAACTATTTTCGATTTTAGGATCCTTATCTACAAGATGATTACTTATAAAAGATCTTTATCCATTTTATCATCTTCAAAATCATCATCTTCAAAATCGGTATCATTAAGATCATTATCATCAAGCTCAAGATCTTCTTCCAGACCATCTTCATCATAATCATCTAAATCGTCTCCGTCATCTCGAGTTTCATCATCAAAATCATCAAAATCGTTTTCATCTGTTTCACTTCCTTCATCTACGTCACCTGTTTCATCATTAAATTGTCTGTCGAGACTTGAGTCCAGGCTTGTATCGATATTTTCATTAAATTGATTTTCTCCTTGAAAATTCGGCTCGTTTTGGCCGTAATTTTCCTGCTCGTTTTTACTATTCATAATTTCTTTTTTGAGTTTAAATCGTTTATAATCAAATTCTTAATTAATAGAAATACTAAAGTAGAAGGACAGAAATTTAAAATCTTATATATAATTAAGCCTTCAATTATATAATTTACAGGTCGTTACCGAATATTAGACTTCTTTTTTAGCCCAAAAAACGACATCAATTTTTTTCGAGTAGTAAAAACTGTCAGGATGTGCAGATAAGGCATAATCTCCTGCATTGTGCTTAATAGAATGAATTTTAGGGTGTACTTTTTGAAGTTCCCATTCTTTATGATGTATGTCGAACCGGCATATTTTGCCCCTGCATTTTTCGTATAAGGCATGTCTCTCTGTGAGCCACAAATTGACTGCCGTTTTCTTAACATGATAGGGTTCAATAGTACAGTGAACGTTTAAATGGTAATTTGATGTTTCGTTATTAGATGATAAAGCTGTTTTAGTTCTTTTTATATTAGATTTCTGATAGGGAAGCCCAATGAAGAATCTGGTAAGCAACACTTCAATGAATTTATTGGTTTCAATAGAAAACATGTAAATTCCCGGAATTCCATTTTTAATGACATACGTGCGAACATTGATTTCGTGAAAATTAGAAACATATGGAATTGCCGGTAAATTTCTCGGTCGCATTTTTTTGACCTCAAATGCAACCAGAGAGACCCATGCCATATTATTGAAAGTGTCCAGCTCAAGTTCTTTTGGTATGTGTTTTTCTAAAAGCACTTTAGGAACTTTCCAATTTAAAAATAGCGTATCATGCCATTCCTGAAAATATTTCCATTTTCTGTCCGGAAGAGCATATTGTCTATTAGAAGTTTGAGTTAATATGTAGTCTGTTTTAGTCATTAAAAAACACTAAAGGATAAGCTGCCATAATGAGGTAAGCTATTATAACAATGCTCATTAAAAAAATAACTATCGTTAATATCGTTAATAGCAGGGTAGAGTACAAATACTCACCTTTTTTAAGCAGTTGATGCGTTTTTTTGTATTGCCAGTACGCTAATAAAATGGTAAGAGCGCCGGTAAGGACCAAACCAATTCCGATAAATATCGTGAAACCGTTTTTTGGCATATCAGAATCCTGAAAAAAGGTAGCCGGCAGCTGATGTACAAATAATGAAAATTTTACAATCACAAATCCGAACACCATAATACCGATACCGGTTCGTACCCATGACAAAAAAGTTCTTTCGTTTGCCATGTGCTCGTTGATCATGTTTTTATTGTCGCTCTCCATTTTTATTCCTGATCCTGATTAGTACTAGTTTTATTGCCTTCAACCCACGTCATGGCCTCATTAAAAGCTTCTTTTCTAAATCCTTTAAATTCTCCCGGAGCGATATAGCTAAATTTATTCGTAAAATTTATTGCCTTTTCAGAATCGGTTACAATGGCCGCACGGTTCCATTTGCCGAGGTTTTTTAGGCCAATCATGGCGTCCTGCATCCAGGCAGCCGGAGTAAAATTGTTAAGGTCGGTATCGATTACGAACAAAAAATTAATTTCATCTATTTGTTCTACCAGTTTTTCTATGGCAGGTTCCATTACTGTTTTGTAGTCTTCTCTTGTTACTTCTCCCAATGCTCTAAAGGCCGCTACATTTGCTGGGGCATCTACTATCTGTATCATAATGTAAATAAATTTTTAAATTACTGTAAAGTATTTATTATCAAATTTATAATCACATTAGGAAGATTGCTTATAAAATAATGTTTGTTATTTATAGAATATCAATGAATAGCATTTTTGTTTTTAAGAGAACCGAGTGCAGGTGTTTAAAAGAGCCGAATTTATACGCTTTATGCAAAATTTTCACGAGTCTCAAAAAGCTTCAGGATCGAATCTGTAAAAAACGTGCTAATTTTATAAAAAGCGATTTAAAATAATGTAAACAATTGATAACGTGTGTTTTTACTTTTGAAAAGTATTAATTAATTAAAAGTAATTTTATGAAAACGACAAAAAACGCAAGTTCAACTGCAACTAAAACCAAAAGCACCAAAACAGCTTCGAAACCAAAAGCAAATGGCGCTGTAAAAGCTAAATCTTCTGCAGCAGAGGGGTTAAGAGAACTGTTTGTAGATTCTCTTAAAGATATTTACTGGGCAGAAAAAGCGCTGACTAAAGCACTCCCTAAAATGGCAAAAAATGCGACTTCAGAAAACCTGATCACTACGATAAACGAACACCTAACCGTGACAGAGGAGCAAGTAAGCAGATTGGAGCAGGTTTTTGAAATTATTGGCGAAAAAGCTACTGCCAAAAAATGCGAAGCAATGGAAGGTTTAATCAAAGAGGGAGAAACCATAATGGAAGAAACGCAACAAGGACCGGTTCGTGATGCGGGAATTATTGGTGCCTCTCAAAAAATTGAGCATTATGAAATTGCTACCTATGGTACATTGGCCGCTTTTGCACATACTTTAGGAGAAGATGAAGCACTGGGATTATTGCAGCAAACTTTAGATGAAGAAAAAGAAGCCGATACGCTTTTAACTGAAGTGGCTTATAATAATATTAATTTTGAAGCTTCAGATGCTGAAAATGAGGAACAAGAAGAATAATTTTCGGTTTCTATCATTAAAAAACCTGTAATCTTTTTACTTAGAAAGATTACAGGTTTTTTTTATCTTACAGGTTTACAATACTTTCGATAATAAGCGATGCCGTTTTATCAATAGCCTGTAATACGATTTCTTCCGGAGAACCTGTAAATACCTCCCTATGTTTTATTTTTTCTACCGGCGTAATGATGTGAAAGAAAATCGTACCAACTGGTTTCTCTTCGGTTTCGCTTCCGCCGGGAGTTGTTAACCCCGTAATGGCAACCGTTATTTTGGAGTTGAACATTTTGGCCGCTTGCTGCGCAAGTATTTGGGTAACCTCTGCAGATTCTGGCGTGCATTTTTCAATGGTGCTGTGTGGCACATTCAGGATTTGCTCTTTTACAAATACTTCATAACACACAATACCACCTCGTAAAATATCGCCGGACTTCTTGGTCATGGAAAATTCTGCACTCATTCTGCCCGCGGTTGCGCTCTCTGCAAAAGCAATATTCCACCCTTTGGCTGCGATTGTTTTACTGCATTTTATAACAATTTCTGAAGGCATACCTTTATTCTTTTTGGTTTATAATCTAAATTCAAAACCTAATTTAAGCCTATTTTCATAAAATTCAAAACTAAATGATGGTATTAACCGCGACATTTTGCTGATAATGACACTCTAAAATGGATCTCATTTGTTTCGGATTACGAATTCCGTTCAGAAATTCAGTCCAGGTAGCAGCAGAAACAAAGTTTATTAACGGCTGTTCTACTTGTAAAACTTTGGGCGCATTTTCTTTTATCAAAGCATCCCATTCTTTATGAAAGTTAAGAATATCATCCGGATAAACGGTTTTTCGAACCGTTCCTTCGTCGATCACCTGAAACGGTTTTTCGACGTTCAGATATCCGTAATCGTCTGTTAACTCTTCGCCCGGATAAATGTCTCTTATTGCAATTTCAAAATCATAAGGCGTACTAAAACAGCTTGGTTTAAAACTATGATTGACAAATTTTCCGTTATCCCAACACAGTACCATTTCGCCATTTTTGTTGGTAAAAGAATAGATATCAAGATATTTTTTGATATAAGGATTGAGGCTGGCAGCCTGTTCTCTTGTAAAAACCCGGTCCAGCGAATCCTGAACCCAGGTTATAGTTCCTTTAGGAATAAATTGTGTGGCTACCACGCCATATCCTTTTTCTTTGCTAATGTAGCGTACTTCTGTGTTTGGATGTATCATATTAAACTAGTTTTAAGCATTCACAATCATATACTTCTTTTCTGAGGCCGCTGCTCGAGAAGCGGTGATTGCGTTTGTTGTAAATAATCTTGATTCCGATTTTTTCGCAGTATTCACGTCCTGTAAAATTCTTGTCTTTGTATTCTTCGCCAATAATTCGAACATTTATCGGGAAAGTCTGCAAAATGTCCTGAAGATCCTGCTCTGTGGCATACGGAATTATTTCGTCGACAAATTTGCACGCCTTAAGCTGAATATAACGCTCTACAACAGATTGTGTAGGTTTGTTTTTTTTTGGTCTGTCAATTGTAGGATCTGTCTGCAGCCCTACAATTAAATAATCACAATATTGTTTGGCCTCTTCTAACATTCTCACATGTCCGGCATGCAATAAGTCGAAGGCACTAAATGTGATTCCGGTTACTGTTTTCATTACTTCCATGGTATTCTAATTTTGATTCTACATTATCTAAAAAAATCAACCAACTGATTTATTAAAGTTTTCTTTTTAAAGTCTTTTTGTGCCTGTAACAGGGCTTCGATATATTCATCATGAGGAATTCGGTTACTGTTTTCATCGAGATCATAAATTCCGCAATGGCAGTAGCATTTTAAGTCATCCCAATCCGGTCGGTCTGTTACCGGATAAATGCAAATTCCTCTCAAATCGACGCCATTCTTTTGGGCTTCGAGGCATTCCTGCGTTATTTCTTCCAGCCATTCAACACGCCCTTCTCCAAAATGTCCGGTTTCTGAAATAAATACTGGTTTTTGATAACGTTCATAAGCCCATTGAAGCAACTCTGAAAAAGGCATTCTTCTTTTTTCCTTTTCAGGCCAGTCCAGAGATTCACCGTGTATGTGCCATTGACAATTCCAGTAGTAATTGAAACCCAGAATTTCCAACAACGTTTCAGAGCCGCCAAGTTCAGGACACATTCTGCCTGCGATAATATCCATTGCCTGAAACTGATGCTCGTTCATATCGTTGGCATGGTTTAAATTGTCCGCATTTGTAGCATGAATTTTTACTAAAGGTTCTACCAGAATAACACGACAATCCGGATCTGTTTTCTTCAGCACTTTAATACCTGCAATTGCGGCTTTGCACAAATGGTATTTAATGTCCCAGCCGCTGTTGACCGCAAAAGGTACTGTGCCGCGAACATCGCCCGAATGCCAGGACAAAAAGCTAATTTCATTTATAGGAACAACATACAAAGGCTGTTTTGAATGCTGTTTGTAAAAAGTGGCAAAAGCCTCACATAATTTTTCGAATCGCACACAAAAAAGCGGGTGCGTAGGAACAAGTCCGTCGGGATAACCAAAATGAATCAGGTCCCAGATTTGCTGAATTCCGAATTTTTCTGCGCCTTTCATTCTGTTGTGCACTTCAGAAAAGTCAAAAATACCTGGCGCAATTTCTACGGCGCTCCAGCAAATTCCTTCGCGAACCGTTTTTATTCCAATATCATACAGTGCTTCATAATCTTCAAAAAAGCGAATATCATGCTGTGTTTCCTTCAAAAGATTTACTCTTTCTCCAGATCTGTTGATATGATCTGCACATTCAAAACCTCCCATAAAAAAAGAATTAAAGTCGTTCATTTATACGGCAGTTTTATAGGTTGACGTGGAATTTTTTTCCAATTGACTGAAAAGATCCAATGCGTTTTTAAACGCCTGATCCATATTGAAATATTTGTAGTTGGCCAATCTTCCCACAAAATGAACATCTATAAGCTGATCTGCTTCGGCTTTGTATCTGGCATAAATTTGTTCATTTCTCGGATTCGGAACCGGATAATAGGGATCGCCTTCATCTACCGTAAATTCTTTTACAATAGTCGTTTTATCCGATTTTTGATTGCCAAAGTGTTTGTACTCAATAATTCTCGTAAAGTCAACTTCAGTTCCCGGATAATTAACCACCGAGTTTTCCTGAAAAAATTCAGCTTCTACAGTTTCACTAACAAAGTTGATCGAACGGTATTCCAGCTTTTCTGTCAAACTGTGTTTAAATTCAAAAAAACGGTCGACAGGGCCGGTATAAAACAATTTTTCATAATTAAAGTACTGTTCCTTTACATCAAAATAATCTGTTTCCAGCAATACCTCGATATTGGGGTGATCCAGTATTTTTTCAAAAAATTGCGTATAACCGCCTTTTGGCAATGCCTGATATCGGTCTGAGAAATAACGGTCATCATAATTGGTTCGAACGGGAATTCGCTCCAGAACTGAGGCATCCAATTCTGCCGGATATTTATCCCATTGTTTTTTGGTATAATGCTTGAACATTTTTTCATACAAAAATGGTCCTAAACGGCTCAAAACCGCTTCTTCGCCGTTAGAAGGTTTAGCAATAGGCGAGCGGTGTTCGTCAAGCCAGATTTTCATTTCGTTTTCGTCGCTAATCTCAGTACCGAAAAGTAAATTTACAGTCGTAATATTGACCGGAATTGGAACTGTTTTGTTGTCTACTCTTGCAATTACTTTATGTTCCCACGGATACCAGTCTGAAAATTGATTCACATATTGCCAAACCTCTTCTTCATTGGTATGAAATAAATGGGCACCATATTTTGAGACCAGTATGCCATTTTCATCGACATAATCGTAACAGTTTCCGGCAATATGATTTCGTTTTTCAATCACTAAAACTTTTTTTCCGATCGAGGCATAACGCTCTGCCAGAACAGCACCAGAAATTCCGGCGCCTATAATTAAAATGTCTATTTGTTTCATTTTGCAAGTTTTTTGATGATCGATTTCATTTTATCAGCGGTCGCATTCCAAGACGTTTTCTGGAGAATTTTAGCATATTCTTCCTGAAAAACTAAAGAATCCTTCTCGTCTAATAAAGACTGGATAGAAGTACAAAATTCATCCGCATTTTCGATCAGACTTACGCTTTCGCTATAGTCGCGCACGACATCTGTAATCTTGGTTGAAACAATGGGCTTGCCCGCTGCCATATACTCTAAGGTTTTGGTCGGGCTGATATATTTTGTAGCATCGTTGAGCGCAAACGGCATCATGGCAATATCAAAAGCTTTTAGATAAGCCGGAAGCTCATGGTAGGATTTCATTCCTAAATAATAAATATTATTTTCTTTTGGCAGATCTGCATCATCGATCTTAGCCAAAGGGCCAATCATTACAAAAGAAACATGGGGTAATTTTTTCGAACTTTCATGCAAAAGCTGTAAGTCAATGCGCTCATCGATTACGCCATAATAACCTACCACCGGAGCGGGAAGACCGGCAATATCGCCGGCAACAGCTATACCGTTTAGAGCCTGCGCAAAATGTTCTTCATCAACAGAACTCGGAAAACAGTAGACATTGCTGTGCAACTGCTTTTTAGACTCATATAATGATTTTCCTCCTGTAAAAATAATATCAGCATGAGCCATTAAATATTTTTCCTGATTGATTAAATGAGCAGGAGCACCTTTAAACAGAGAAAGCTCATCCATGCAGTCATAAACAACGGTTTCAAAATTGAATTGTTCCAGCAAAGGAGAGAACGAAGCAGAGTAAAACCAGCCAATAGTAATTGTTTTATTTTTTACATATTGGGGCAGTACATTCGCAATCGATTCGATGTCATTGACATTGGGCTGTAAAACGTGAAGTGTTTCACTGATAACGATAAGATCTCCGGCAGCATCAGAGTTTTGATGTAATGGTTCCTCAACAAACAAAATTTTCATTGAGGTAGAAAAGCGGCTAATGAGGTGTTGCGGACGTTGATAAACAAATTGCCAGCGCAAATGGCAAAATACAATCATGTCATAATATTGTGGTGTGTCGGTAGTAAATAAAGGCGTTTTAGCAGGAGAGTTTTTGTGTGCATTTTTTACGTTATTTATCATGGTAATAATTATTAAATGATTTGATTGCGAAGGGGTTATTGTCTTTAAAAAGCTCGATAACGAAGCAAATGTATTTTCGTGTTAAATCAATTTCTTACAAATAAAGATTCATTGGTTATATAATTTACAGGTGTAGACTCTGTAAGTTTTGTTATGAATTATATAAAATGCTTTTGAGTGATTATTTTATTTTTAAAATTATGAACTATTAAAATCATTATTATGAAAACACTTATCAAATCCAAATTGGCATTACTTGTTATCGCAGCGGGGCTTGCATTTTCATGTAAAAAGAATGAAACAGCGCCAACTGACGGTTACGGTGCCGACACCACAATGACAGCAGTTGACACTGCAAATACTACAGTAGATTCTACAACGGTTAACTCCGGAACAAACGGAACTACCGGCGCAACCGGAGAAGGTTCTACCGGATCTGGAGCTGCGGGAACTACGCAACAAGGAAACAGTTCTGTACGAACAGATTCGACAACAACCACGACTCCAAGACCTTAATCAAGGTGAAGTACAAATAAGAAAACCTGTAATGCTGCCATTACAGGTTTTTTTATACGAGTGAATTGTTATTCATTAAAATTGTAGATAAAAAAAGCCTGTAAATTAAATATTTACAGGCTTTTTTAAGTCAGGTTATACTTGCGAATTCTAAACCGACTCTAAATAGGTTTTGAAATTCATAATATCATCTTTTACCAGTTTTTCAAAATACGGATTAAGTAATTTTGCAGCGCCTTCGCCGGCAACTCCCAGTGGTGCATGATACGAAATTGTAACAATAACCTCTGTTCCATTTCCGCTTGGTCTAAAAACCACTTTTCCTGCATTTTTGATAGTAGATTCTTCATCGATTGAATTCCAGCTAATCAATCTGTCTTTTTCATCTTTAACAATTTCTGCTTTCCAGGTTATTTTTCCAACTCCTGCAGGACCTTTTGCTGTCCATTTTGAAGTTGTGTAACTTAAAGGTTTTACAGACTCAAGATGGTTCATGAATTTTGGCAAATTCTCGAAATCGCGCCAAAAGTTATACACTTCACCAATAGGTTTATCAATAACGGAACTTACTCTGATATTAACATTTGAAGATTTATCGTTTTTTAAATGATCTACGGCATCGTATATCGGGCAATACCCAGAAATTCCACGCAATAACATGGCCCCGCCAGAGCCAATCTGCGCATAGCTTTTATCATTTTTTGATAATCCTTTATACAGTAAATATCCACCGCTTGTTACCATTAAAAGTCTCTCAAGCGCTGATACATTTTTTTTTAATTTAGATTTTGAAGTTCCTCCCTGAGAAACTTGTTTTGAAGGTGTTGTTGCTGATTCCATAATTTTTTTATTAGTTGTTATTAAATTTATATTGTTGGGTAACCACCTGTTACCTGCACCGTTGATCCTGTCATATAACTAGAATCGTTAGAGGCAAGCAAGACAAAGGCCGGTGCCACTTCTGCAGGCTGTCCGGCGCGTTTTAGCGGGGTGTCACCACCAAAGTTTTTAACTTTTTCGTCTGGCATAGTCGAAGGAATAAGCGGAGTCCAGATAGGACCCGGCGCTACACAGTTGACACGAATGCCTTTTTCTGACCACAATTGCGCAAGGCTTGCCGTGAAATTTTGTATCGCCGCTTTTGATGCGGAATAGGGTATAAGCTGTGGAGGTGCTTTGTATGCATTGACAGAAGTTGTATTAATAATAGAACTTCCTGGCTGTAGATATTGCTCTGCGGCCTTGCACAAATAAAACATCGGATGAATGTTGACCTTAAATGTTTTGTCCCATTCTTCTGCAGAAATTTCCTGAAGCGAATTTCTCGACATTTGAAACGCGGCATTATTAACAATAATATCAATACCGCCAATTTGCTCAATAGCCTGGTTAACGATTGAAATGCAATGTTCTTCTTTACTAATATCTCCCGGCAGCAACACCACTTTCTGACCTATCTTTTCAATATAATCAGCAGTTTCCTTGGCATCTGCATGCTCATCAAGATATGAAATGACAATATCGGCTCCTTCGCGTGCAAATGCAATCGCTACAGCTCTCCCAATTCCAGAATCGCCTCCGGTAATAATGGCTTTTCGGCCTTGTAATTTGCCGGAACCTTTATATGTATTTTCTCCATGGTCCGGTTTTATCTGCATAAAAACTTCAGAACCCGGCGGATCCTGTCTTTTTTCATCATAAGGAGGCTGTATATATCGGGTGAGTGGATTCTTGAGGTTTTTATTATTTTTCATATCGATTGATTGTGAATTTATAATGAATTAAAAATAAGATTTATACAAGTTTTTTACTTTACACTATTGCCGACTATTATTATAGAATTACACGGATAAACTTTTAGAGAAAGAGTATATAAACCGCATAAGCTGTAATCCCGAAAAAGATATGTGCAACAAGAAGCTGTATGTAATACCCTTTGAAATCGATGTTAGGTTTTTGAGGTACAATTTCAAAAAGCAGCATCCAGCCTAAAACGCCAACGATACCACTCACAACTCCAAGAAGAAGGGCTACCAGCCAGGACATTTCTACAATACCATAATACCATAAAAAGTGATAAATGATGACGAAAATAAGTCCAATTATATAATGTAAAAGCCATGCCAAAACTACCTTTGTACCAGCACTAACCTCAACTTTAAAGGAGTGGAGCAGATAGGTAAGCAATACGGGTTCTTTGTATAATTTTCTGGCACTTTCAGAAACAATATAACTAAATAAAGTCATTACAGAAGTTGCTGCTATAGTAGCGCATATAATTTGTAATAGTATAGTAAGATTCATAAGATTGTGATTTGAGATGCAGGGTAATTAAAAAATGTACTCCCAGGTCTTCAATTTTGAAAATAATTGTTTAGAACAATACATAAATATCAGCATGAAAAACAAAACCTGGACAAGGGAGCACATTAGTATGGGTAATTCTATATTTTATTGCGGTAATTATTAGTTAATAATCACCATTAAAAGTTCGTTTAAATTTGTTTATCGATTCGCGTTCTCGCAGAGATGCCATGTGGAGCGGTTTATCACGGCCATTTTTCTTATCACTCAATTTCATTTGTCTCTCCATATTTGCTGTAATGGCATCATAAGAAAGAATATTGTTTAAAACACTTTGAAACTTGTTTTGAAATCCTGGCGAAACCACTTTGGTTCCATTTTTTAAAGCTTTAACACCTTCTTTTGCCACTTCTTCCGGACTGGCGAGTTTTTTCTCCTTATATGTTACACTGCTTTCTGCTTTTGCTTTATGAAAGAAATCTGTATCTGTAGCATCTGGCTGTAAAGCTGTAATGGTGATATTGGTGTTTTCGGTTTCTTTGGCCAGTGCTTCTGCAAATGAAAGAATGAAAGCTTTTGTTGCTGCATAAACTGCCATATAAGGCGATGGCGCTTTGGATACTGACGATGCCAGAAACAAAATTTTTCCTTCGCCCACTTTTAGCATATCTTCCAGATATAATTTTGTAAGACTCAAAACCGAAGTGATATTCAGCTCGACCAGATTAATGTCACGATCCAGATCAGTGGCGGCAAATTTTCCCCATTCGCCCTGACCCGCATTGTTAATCAAAATATCCACAACAATTCGGCGTTCTTTGGTGATTTCGTAAATTTCTTTGGCAGATTCTCTATCAAATAAGTCAATTGCAATTTCAGTTACTTCTATCTCACCTTTTTTGCCTTTATTTTTTTCGCGCGCTAGTTCGCGCATTTCGTTTGCAGTCTTTTTAAGATTCTCACGATTGCGTGCTACCAGAACAAGATTGCATTTTTTCTTGGCAAAAATTTTGGCAAATTCATAACCTATTCCGCTTGTGGCGCCGGTAATCAATACGTTTCTCTTTTCCATAATAAAATTTGTATTATCTGAGAATCCTCTGAAAGTTATTTCTTGGCAGGACTTTTTTTAATCGCTCTGTTTTTGCTTTCATTGTCGGATTTTTGATCAGTATTTGAAGCCGTTTTAATTTTATCAGTGCCACTTTGCTTGGAAGCCGCGGTAGAAGCTGTCTTTTTTGTATTCATAATAATTAGGTTTTAATTTGTTATAAATCAAATGTATAGGCTTAATGCAACATCATTTTATATAATTTTGTCCCATCAATTATATAATTATCAGGATCTTATAGCTTATTTTAACGCCTTTTTTAAGGATTCTGCCATAGCAGCTGCATCCTCGGCATACGTATCATTGTAATATTTAAGAATTTGTGCTTTTGTCTTTTTAGAATTTTTACCATGACCTTCCCAAATAACTCCTAATGAAGTATAAGGAGGGATTGTAACACCAAGCGAACAGAAAAAGTTGGCAATATTTCCTGTAACATGTTCTGCACCATCAGAATCACCGGTTATAATCATACCTCCAATTTTCCCGTCAAGCGGAGAATCCTCACCAGAGAGAATAATGTCATAAACCTCGTCGAGTCTTTCTATGCAACGTTGAAGTTCAGACGAGTGACTGTTCCACCAAATAGGGGTGGCAAACAATAAAATTTCAGCTTTCAGAATTTTAGCATAGATTGCCGGCCAGTCGTCTTCGACATCCATTTTTGTATAAGTTCCCGGAACAATATGATGATGGGCTAATTTGATTACTTCGTATTCAATATTTTGGCTTGTAAGTCGTTGACAAAAAAATTCAACTAGAATTTCAGTATTCGAACGGCCTTTATTCTTTAGGGTGGCTAAAAGTATAATCGCTTTCATAAACTGTTATTTAATTTGAATTTTAGATAAATCAGATTGTGCCGGTCCGTTTGTTACAGAACCATCTGTGTCAAATCTTGAACCATGGCACGGACAGTCAAAAGATTTTTCATCCCCGTTCCAGTGCACGATGCAGCCCAAATGCGGACAAACGGCAGAAAAAGCTTTTAGTGTATTGTCGTAATCGCGATAAACCGCAATCTTTTTTAATCCAGACGATAAAATGCCACCTTCTCCGGCAGGTAAATCGGCGGTGTTTTTTAAATCAGAAGCACTTATCCAGTCCAGGTATTGCGAAGCCATATTTCCGGCTTCTTTTAGAAAATCTCCGGTTGTTTTTAAAGTAATTCTTGACGGACTGTATAGCTCTTCCCATTTATTTTTAATGCCCATTATACTGTCGCAGATAATCATGGCACCTATAGTAGTATGTGTCATTCCGTTGCCGGAATCACCAGTTATAATATAAATATTGTCGTCTCCCGGATTTTTACCCATGTAACCTAAAGAGTCAACAGGTTCCATAACCTGTCCTGACCATCTGTATGTAAGATCACTTTCAAGTGTTGGAAAATAATTTCGGGTCCAGGCTTCGAGCTTGTCGTAGCGTTCCTTTTCAGAAATGCCTTCTTCATCGGCCTGACCGGTTTTATGGTCTTCACCGCCGGCAATTAGTAAATCGTATTTTTCATCAAAATTTTCAAGACGCACATAATGGTAAGGCTGCGAAACCCATTTTGATTCCTGATCTCCGGTATCCCACCAAAGGGAATAAGGCAGCTGACCTTTCGGAATTTTTCCGGCAATTACATACGAACGGTACGGATGCTGTTTGGTATGCATCGTAAATACATCGTTGATTGGAGTATTGGTTGCTACAACAATATAATCTGCCTTAAAAGTGTATCCATTTACTTTTGCTCCTTCTTTTGTAATATCCTCAGCATGCGCTTCGGTATAAATTGTTCCGCCAAGCGAAAGAATGGCATCTGTAAGTCCTTTAAGATAATGCAGTATATGAAATTGTGCCTGATTACTAAAGGCTACACAGCGCTGCTTTTCGCAATTTGCCAGTGCCGGAACACCTTTTAAAATCGCAGTTCGCAAACCTGCCTTTTGTGTAGCTTGTAATTCTTTATCTAAATTTTCTTCTTTATCTGTAGGATGCAGGAACAAATACCCGTTTACTCGTTTAAAAGAGCAGTCGATATGGTTTGAAGTTACTATTTTTTCAATTTCATCTATAGCTGCAGCATGGCTTTCTGCCACCAGTTTAGTAGCTTCTTCGCCAAAGGTTTCTTCCAGAAAATAATATCTGTCATCCAGTGCAGAGGCTAAATGTGCGGTTGTACGTCCGCTTTCACCGCTTCCAATAAAACCATCTTCTACAAGTACTACTTTTTTGCCTGCTTTTAATAATTTATATGCTGTGGTTAAGCCTGCAATTCCGCCGCCAATGATCAGCACTTCAGTCTGAACATCCTGATCCGGTTTTGAACAGGAAATAATAGAAGTAGAGTCAATCCAATAAGAAACATTATCTCCAGATGTTATACTGGAGCTTTTAAGAGTATCGTTCGAATGATCCATAATATCGTTTTTAAGAATTTATTTATATGAGAATAAGTACGTGGCGAAAAAGATTAAATCGCTGATATCAAAGCTAATAAGTGTATATACGGAATGTTTATAGTTTTTGATACATATTTTATATGATTGCCATTTGTGTCTTTTATGTAAGAATTTAGGTAAATAATATAAAACTAAAATGTTTAATATTAGTTACTTACGTTTTTATTAATTCAAAAACACTTCAATATGAAAGCAGCGGTGATACACGGGCCGGGTTCTGTACAATACGATACAGTCGACGATCCCAAACTGATACAAAAAGACGATATTATTCTCAAGGTAACTGCAACTGCAATTTGTGGATCTGATCTTCATATTTATTCCGGCGGACTGCCACAGCCAAGACCTATGGTACTGGGCCATGAATTTATGGGTATTGTTGAAGAAACAGGATCATCAGTTACGCATCTTAAAAGAGGTGACCGTGTCGTGGTTCCTTTTCCTATTGCGTGTGGGAACTGCTTTTTTTGCGATCATAATCTTGTGGGAAATTGTGAGCACAGTAATCCGGAACATTACGGACCCGAAGGCGGAATCCTGACCGAAAAAGGCGGCGCATTATTTGGCTATACTGACTTATACGGAGGTTATGATGGAGGTCAGGCACAATATGTACGAGTTCCGTATGCAAATTTTGGCCCCAGAATCGTTCCTGATACGCTAACAGATGAACAGGTTTTATTTTTAACTGATATTTTTCCAACAGGATATACCGGTGTAGATTGGGGAGAAGTAAAGGGCGGTGAAACCGTTGCCATATTTGGTTCTGGTCCTGTGGGGTTAATGGCCGCAAAAAGTGCCTGGCTTTGCGGTGCTGCTCAGGTAATTGTTGTCGATACCCTGCAATACAGATTGGATAAAGCCAGAGCCACAACCGGCTGTACCACAATTCTATGGGAAGACGGAGCCAAAGATGTTGTAGCACAAATTCGTGACCTTACCTATGGAAGAGGGGCAGATGTATGTATCGATGCCGTAGGGTTTGAACCCGATCGTAATTTTGCAGAACGTGTTAAAGCTACTGTAAATTTTGAAAAAGGATCCACGAAAGTATTAGAGGCCTGCATGAGCGCCGTTCGCCGCAGCGGTATTGTTGCAGTATTGGGCGTTTATCCTGCCAATTATGATAATTTTCCTATTGGCCAGTTCTTTGATAAAGGAATTATTTTAAAAGGTGGTCAGGCGCCGGCGCACAAATATATAGACAAACTTTTAGAATTTGTAGTGGAGGGAAAAGTGACGCTTGATGATATCATCACGCATCGATTGCCACTCTCGGAAATTTCACATGCTTATGATATTTTTAAAAAACGGGAAGACGGCTGTGTTAAAGTCGTACTCGATCCCTGGAAGTAAAATACTCAGAGGAATTCTAAACCCGAAGTAAAGCGGTTTAGAATTTCATCTTAAAATACCATTAAACCAAAACTTTAGTACATACAAAATGACGAATCAAATACGAAATCTTGTTGTCATTGGTGCATCTGCAGGAGGAATCAAGGCAATAACAAAAATAATCGAAGGTTTATCTCAATCCATGAATGCAGCATATTTGGTTGTGCTTCATGTTTCCAGAAAATCAAGTGCCAGCAATATTGTTGAAATATTTCAGCGTTCTACTAGTTTAGAATGTATAGTTGCAAAAGATAATTTAGAGATTGAAAGAGGAAAAATTTATCTGGCGCCACCCGAAAACCACTTATTGGTAAATGGATCAGTCATGCGACTTAATAAGGGACCTGAAGAAAATAAATACCGACCTTCGATAGATGTTCTTTTTCGTTCTGCTGCAGTGCATTACGGACATCGTACTGTTGGTGTTGTAATTACAGGAATGCTGGAAGACGGAACATCAGGAATGTTTGCTATAAAAAGCTGCGGCGGACTTTGCATTGTTCAGGATCCGTCTGAAGCTGAATATGCAGACATGCCACGCAACGTAATGAAGCGAATAAAAGTAGATTATATGGCGGAATTAGAAGAAATACCTATTGTGATAGAAAATATATTAAATAAACCGCTTCCGCCAAAAATTGCTATTCCAGAAGAAATAAGAGTTGAAGCTGACTTAACAGAAAAACTCATGAGCGATATCAACACACTTAAGAAAATTGCTGACCGCAGCGATTTTGTCTGTCCCGATTGCGGCGGCGGACTATGGGCCATCAAAAACGATCCCACGCATCGATACAGATGCCATACGGGACATGTTTATACCGAAAAATTATTGCAGGATCTTCAGGATATAAAAATTGAAGAATCGATTTGGGTATCCATTCGAATTTTAGAAGAAAAGCGCACGATGTTGCGTTTATTAATTTCCCGCAACACCAGAGGGGAGCAGGATAGCGAGAGAAATTCGGTATTTGCGCTCGAAAAAAGAGTTCAGGAAATCGACGAACACATTATAAGATTAAAATCGCTGATTGTAAAACTGGCAAATAATTCTGAGGATGAAAGTAAGAGTGCGTAATAGCACTTTTTACCATTACTGCCTGTCTAAATGAGTTAGCCTCGATTTTGCCTGGCGTGCAATTAGCCATCCAGCCAATATCAATACAATTCCGAAAAGCAGAAATCCGTAATTCCAAAGATCCTGGTTCGAAGTGATTTCTCTCACATTGTGCATTTTCAGAATTTGGTGATCAATAATGCCTTCGACTAAATTGAAAACACCCCATCCTGCCAGCATTCCTCCGGCAAGAAGATTTCCGGAGGTATTTACATTTATTTTTCTCAGTACTTTCCAGAGCAGGTAAATTCCAACTAAAGTCACAATTAAGGTAAAGAGATGAAAAATACCATCCCAAAACATATTAACGCTTTTATGAAGTACCGTATTGGGAGGGAATTTATTAGAAAGCATTTCGTGCCATTGTAAAATCTGGTGCAGGACAATTCCGTCTGCAAATCCTCCCGTTCCAATTCCCAAAACTGTTGCCGCTGCCATAAGCGGTATATCAGAATTAGCGTTTGAATTATACTTTTTTAAGGCTAAATAAATTAAAGCCAAAACAATTAGCGTCAGCACGATAAAAGCAGAAAGCATGATGAAAATATTGGTATAAAAACTGTCTTTTATCGCTTGTTGCAATTCTCTGTTGCAACTGGTACAGCTGTAGCCATTTGACGTAAAAAGAAGTAATGCAAAAACCAGCATCTTATGGAGACGGCTGGTTATTTTATAATTTCCGAGGGCAGTAAAAAGAGGCATTGCCGAAAAAGATAATGCTGCGAGTGCTAAAAAAGATTTCTTTTTTTTCATGAGGTTTCTTTTTTATTAGCCACAGCTCTTAATAAAAGCTGTGGCTAATTTTAAAGTCTTGATTTTCTTTTGGAAGTAGTCATTAACCCGGCTGCAATTTCAAACAGACCAATAATTAAATGCGGCATATAAACGCGATCTGCAAAACCGAGCAGCCACGGAGAAGCGGCGAGAAAAATCCCTGATAACACATCGAGAAATAAATGAAACTTCATTGGGATTATTCTAAACATACCTAATTCATAATCTGTTAGGACACTGTAAAATAATAAACCTGCTCCAAGGATAAAAAAGATCATACCTTCGGGGTTTTTGCTTGACAAATAAAAAAGGAAGGGCGCGACCAGAAGTAAAACCCCAACTATATAGTCCAGATAAGCGTGTGTTTTGGTTGTAATTAATTTCATAAGCTTTGATTTTAAGTGAGAACCTGATTGAATTTTTCTTTTCGAATTTTGGTTAGTTATGAGAAGAAATAGACTCAGTTAAAGATTAAATGAGTGTATTTCTTATCAAATTTTTTAGTTCGTTAAAGGTATTCGGCTTAATAAGGTAATCTTTTGCTCCGGAAACTTTTCCGTGTGATTTAGATAGCAACGGAGAAGTGGATAATAAAATGACCGGGATATTCTTCGTGATTTCCCTTTTTTTAATTTCGGTCAATAATTCCGGACCAGACATAAGTGGCATATTGACGTCTAAGAAAATGAGATCTGGCCGTATCTCTTTGTTTACCAGTTTTCGTAACGCTTCCAGCGGATTATTTACAGCGGTGTAGCTGGCGTTTGAAACTGTTTTTAAAGCCTGCTCAAAAAATTCGCAGTCATCATAATCATCGTCAATTTGTAAAATATTTTTATACTTCATAAATAAGACATTTTAAATAGATTAATAATTTGTTTGTGGGTTCGGGTTGCAATTATTATGTAAATATTTTTTAAGATATTTGTTGTGAAAACATCGATTTTCAGTTTAACCTCAAAATGTCATTTGTCGATAAAGTAATACGGTTTGCCGTTTTTATTAAAGTTTATTGTAATTTTTTTCTGCTAAAACCTTTAATTTGTATTTTCCAAAAGTAAAGGGGGCAACCAGGAGCGGTTTATATAATTTTTGAGAATTGTTATATAATTCCCATGTCCATATTAGAAGAGTAGTTTGTTTATCAGCTAGATAGAGCGATAAAAAATTTTATTTACTTCGTGTAAGTTCACGAAGTTTTAGAGCATTAAAAGCGGCGTAACCCTGCTCGTCATTATCAAAGTAAACAAAAACATCTTTTGTTTCTGCCCATTTAAGACATTCGTCTGCCCAGGTCTGTAAAGCTTCATCAGAGTAACTGCCCTGATATTTATTTCCCGGCCCATGTAATCTCAGGTATACAAAGTTGGCTGTAATTTGAGAAGGTGCAGTATGTCCGGCTAATTCGTAAATACAGAACGCGCAATTGTATTTTTTAAGTGCGTCATAAACTTCCGGTCTGTACCAGTCACTATTTCTAAATTCAAAAACGTAGCGATATTTTTTAGGCAAAGCGGCCAGAAAAGACACCAATAAAGGGAGATTGCATTTCATAAAAGGAGGAAGCTGAAATAAAATGGGTCCTAGTTTTTGGCCTAATAATTTTACATGATCCATAAAAGATGCAAGAGTTGTCTCCGGATCGTGCATTTTTTTTATATGTGTAATAAAACGGTTGGCTTTTAGAACAAAGATAAAATCTTCCGGAACAGTTTTTTTCCAGTCCAAAAAAGTCTCTTCAGCCGGAAGCCTGTAAAAGGTATTGTTAATTTCGACTGTATTGAAATTTTTAAGATAGTAAGAGAAATGATCTTTTACTTTGATTTCATTAGGGTAAAATGTTCCGCGCCAGTGCTTGTACGACCAGCCCGAAGTGCCAATATAGATACTGTTGCGTTGCATTGTGTTTCGAATTTAAAGTGAATGAAATTTTCTTCCGGGGAGAATTCTTTTGTTTGATGATAGGCATTAAAGAACTTACTATTCCTCTAACTGACGTGCCAACTTGGCCAAAATTTTCCATTGCACTATTTTTTCAGCCATAGATGTTCCGGCATTTAAACCACTTGTAGAGGGAAGTGTTTGATAGTAAATAGCAAGTGGTGTAGCATATTTTTTGTAGTATTGAGCAGCACTTTTACTTTCAAAAAAAATGTATTTTATATTGGGGTATTGAAGATGCAGGCGCTCAAAATCATTTACGACTTCGTGTTTAATTTTAGAATCGCTGCTACCTTCGCGATGGCACGAAGCGAGAACATTCCAAAGAGCTATGCCGTTTTTCTTCAATAGTAATTTCCGGTCTTCATAAGATGAACTGTAGCTTTCTTCAAAAATCGTAAAAATAATTTTCCAGAAATGATTCCCTTTATTTCCATAATATTGCTGTTTTGCAATCGACTGGTCTCCGGGCATGGTACCCAAAATCAATATTTTACTCGAGTGATCAATGAGTGGTGGTAAGGCAAATTTTTGCATTTCTCAAAAAGTATTTTATACAAAAACATCTGTACCGTAGCACAGATGTTTTCTCGTAAAAATGAAAAGTAGTAACAAATAAGTAAAGGTAAAATAGCTGCAAAAAATGCAGACTACTCTGCCGCTACAATATTTACCGTATTGAGCGCTACATCATTAAGGATACAATCTGCCTCTTTTTCTTCGGCAAGAGTTTGTGTTAATAATTTTGCAGCGTCATTTTCTCCAAGTGCTTTTGCAAAAGCAACCAAAGTACCATAAGTAGCAATTTCATAATGTTCGATTTTTTGCGATGCCGAGATAATTCCCGCATCTCTAACCGCACCAGGAGTTGTTTCTTCCAGAATACTATCACCTTCTTTTAATAATCCGGCCATTGCTTCGCATTTTTTTCCTTCAGATTTTTCTCCAAGTAAATCAAATACTTTTTCCAGTCTTGCTACTTGATTTTCTGTAATTAAAAGATGTTCCAGTATAGCACCGGAAAGTCCGGAAGCTGTAGCATTTGCAGCCATTTTTGGCAATGCACCCACAAGCGCATTCTCTGCCCAGTAAATGTCTTTAAGACTGTCTACAAATAATGCTCTTAAATCTTCTGCTGCATCTGAGGCCGGTTGTACAATATTACCGCTGGTATTTGGTTTGCTGACTTTAGCAGCAACTTTGCTTTCAGTTGGTTTTTCTTGATTTTTCATATCTTTTTTATTTTTTGAATATTAAATGTATAAGTTTGGTTCACGCTCCCAAAAACGGTGCTGTGCCATTGCTGCTATAAAGTCTAATGCAAACGATTCTGTAGCTGCTTCTGTAGCTAAAATAATTCCTTCGTCATTATTGTTTAATTTTGAGGCAAAAGGTGCTGCGCTCAAAACTCCTGTAGCTTCTCCATCGGCACCAATTACTTTACAGTGTTTGTAGGCATCGTTTATAAATTCCATTACATCATCATTTTCGGCAAGTACCGTAAGTCCTAATCCGTGTGGAATGTAAATGGCATCAAATAAAACAGAAGAGGCCGTAAGGAAACTAAAATCTGCAGAAAGTGCTCCATCCTGATCTGTAAGAACAGATCCTAAATGTGGTGCCACTACCAAACCTTTTGCATCTTCTCTTAAAAGTGCGGTTTTAAGGTTTTGAACTGCAGCTTCTGAAACGCCGTCAGAAACAATAATTGCAACTTTTCTCGAAGCAATTGTAGGCGAATTGGTTGGGTTTTTAAGCATAGAAAGCGCATCAGAACTGTCTACAGATGAATCTACAGTTTGAGGTTCCTGATTTCCGTTTTCATTTTCAGGAGAAACCCCGTGATTTATTGGCGTTTCTAACACTGGAGGAACAGTCGCTCCAAGTCCCATTGCTACTTTTTCGGCCAATTGTGTGTCAACCTGAGATAGAAGCCCTAACATTCTTACTCGTATTGCTGTGTTTTCTACTTTTCCAAGTTCAAAACGCAATGCTTTTACGATATGGCTTTTTTCAACTTCTGTCTGGCTGTTAAAAAATAATCTCGCCTGACCAAAATGATCGTTAAAACTTTCGCTTCTGGCTCTTACTTTATGTGCATCGATGCGTTCGTCGTTGAAACTTGCAAATCCGCCTTCGGCAATACTGGCCTGGTAAGGACATCCTCCGCCAAGCGAATTAGGATGGTAACTTACACGTCCTTTGTTAATTTCCTGACGCATTATTCCGTCACGCTGATTGTTGTGCACCGGTGCAACGCTTCTGTTAATTGGAATTTCGTGAAAATTAGGTCCGCCTAATCGGCTAAGCTGTGTATCGGTATAAGAAAATAATCTTCCTTGTAAAAGTGGATCATTAGAAAAATCGATTCCAGGAACCACATGTCCCGGGTGGAAAGCAATTTGTTCTGTCTCTGCAAAGAAATTATCAGGATTACGGTCTAAAACCATTCTTCCCACAATTGTAACCGGTACTAGTTCTTCGGGAACAATTTTAGTTGGATCAAGTAAATCAAATTCGTATTTGTGTTCGTCTTCTGCAGGAATAATTTGCACTCCTAATTCCCATTCCGGGAAATTTCCCATTTCAATCGCTTCCCATAAATCTTCTCTATGAAAATCAGGATTTTTACCAGAAATTTTCTGAGCTTCATCCCAGGCTACGGCATGTGTTCCTAATTTAGGTTTCCAGTGAAACTTTACAAAAGTAGATTTTTCCTCTGCATTGATAAGTCTGAAAGTATGTACTCCAAAACCTTCCATCATACGGTAACTTCTCGGAATCGCACGATCAGACATTACCCACATAATCATGTGCATGGACTCTGGCATTAATGAAATAAAATCCCAAAAAGTATCGTGTGCAGATGCAGCTTGAGGCATTTCGTTATGAGGTTCCGGTTTTACGGCATGTACCAGGTCAGGAAATTTTGCGGCATCCTGAATAAAAAACACCGGAATATTATTGGCAACAAGATCATAAACTCCTTCTTGTGTATAAAATTTAACAGCAAATCCGCGAACGTCTCTGGCCAAATCAGTAGAACCTCTTGATCCTGCAACGGTAGAAAATCGTGCAAATACAGGAGTTTTTAATCCTGCTTCCTGCAAAAATCCCGCCTTTGTCAATTCAGGAATTGGGTTAGTTACTTCAAAAAAACCATGCGCTCCCGAACCTCTTGCGTGTACAATTCTTTCCGGAATGCGTTCGTGGTCAAAGTGCGTAATTTTTTCTCTTAAAATAAAATCCTCGAGTAGAGAAGGACCTCTGTCTCCGGCTTTTAGCGAATTGTTATCGTCGTTCACACGAACACCCTGATTGGTAGTCAGGAATTTGTTAGTTCCGTCAGACTTGTTTGTGGACAAATCACGCTGTTTTTCGTCTTGAAAATTTTTCATTTGATAAATTTTACTTGATTAATTTCTTAAATGTTTTTTTGATTTTTTAATTTGTTAACCGCACATTTATAGTTAGTTATAATTATGAGATTGTGGGTTTAATCAAATGTACTTTATATATTAATGGTCTCTTTATAAGATTGTTCCGTAAAATTGTACAATTACCATTATACAGTAAACCCGCTATAAAAAGATTATATAATTTGAAGATGCGGACGTATTTGCATCGTTACGATATCGCATCTTTTGGGCTGAGACAAACAAAATAAAGTGCTCATTGCAATGTCATAAGCTTCCAGCATTTCCATCTTTTCGATTTTTTCCTGATGTTCTTCTTTGCTTCCGGGTTGCATGTCGCTGGTTACGGCTCCCGGCTCAATAAGGGATACTTTAATACCAAGCGGATTCAGCTCTTTTCTAAGCGACGTGCTAAAACCTCTTATGGCAGATTTAGTAGCCACATAAATTGTACTCGTTGGTTCCTTGCTTTCGGCACTCATAGAACCTATATTTACAATGTGCCCTGATTTTTTAGTTTTCATTCTTATAACAGCTTCCTCACAAAAGGCAAGATATCCGGTAATGTTGGTATCTATAATATACTTGTAATCTTCATAAGTTTCTTTTGTAATTCCGGGTGCGCCCAATGCAGCGTTGTTAATTAAAATATCGATTCCGCCCAATTCTGTGTCGACAATTTCAAAGATTTTATCAATATCTTCTTTTTTAGTTACATCTGCCGGAGTGCCATAAACCTTGCTGTCCGGAAATTGCTTTTTAATATCTGCAACAGCGTTTTCGAAATCTTTCTCATCTCTTCCAAAAATAAGAACCTCTCCGCCAAGCGATACTAATACATCGGCAATTGCTTTACCAATTCCGGTGGTTCCTCCCGTAATAACAATTTTTTTATCCTTAATATTCTGTCCAAAATAGTTCGTTAATTTTTCCATAGTTGCATTTTAAAAAGTGTTTAATTGAATGTATATGTAAGCCGTTGTACTGGCAACGACAGTTGATTTTTCCTGTATTCTGTTACTGAGCCATTAATCAAGCGGTAAAATCGCTGTAATGCCGAACGAAAATCGAGTGTCAATACCTCTGAAATAAAATCAATAAGATTAAGCGCAGCGAAGATTTTCCGGTTAAACCGAAAATTAGGGGAGAACGAAAACGGCAGTCGCAAACTTGTTTTATCGTTTGCTTAAAGGGTGCTGCTTCATCCATAAATAATTTTTTGGAGATGTTGTACTTCGCTTTAAAAATCTATTTATTTATTCTCCGGTTTTCATATTTGGAGCATCAACAGGTTTAGACTGAGATGAACCCATTTGGCGTAAGTAAATAGAGAGCATTACAATAGTAAAAACCGACAGAAACTCACTTTGCCAGTTTTGGAAAGACTCAAACCAAAACCTGGTATCTCCAATATAATTAGAGGCTGTTTCTAAAGGCATGCCCTTTAATCTCAATTTCTCATTTTCGTCTCTAAGACTTCCATAAAAATGAGCCCAAAAAGACAGTAAAAAGAAAAGGAATAATACAATTGTGAGTGAGTGTTTGTAAAGACTTAAAACCCATCCGCCTTTTTTAACGGGCCAGGGTGCATCTTTTGTGTCCGGAGAAGGTTCTTTGTCTACATTTTCCTCTTTATCGAGATCTTTAGATTCAGAGGAACCTCGTTGCATTAAAAAAATAGTTAATAAAACAAATAGGGCCATTTGCAGAAATTCGCTTTCCCAGTTTTCAAAAGTGGCTTGTATAAAATGTCCTGAAGCCAGATAAGTAATAAGGCCAACAGCTGTACCGCCTTCCTCTATTAATTCCTTGTTATGTTCCTTAAAACCAAAAATAATTTGTCCTGCTAATGCTGCTATAAATAAAAGTAAAAAGCAGATTCCCAGTCCGTTGTTACGAAAAAATGTTTTCATGCTATAAAGTGTTTTATACAAATTTGAAAAACATAAAAATGGAAAACTTATATAATTTGAAAGATAATTTATAAAATTTCTCCTTCAAAATAGTTCATCAGAAACAGTTTTAAGATTTAATTTTTAATGATAGCACATGTGAATTCTGTAAATCCTGAATGATATTATATAAGAATCCTGGAATTTTTTAATTTAATATTTGCCTCTTAGCACAAAAAAATATTCTTAAAGCGCGTTTATTAAGCGATTTTTCATAAATTAACAAATGCGTTAAATTTTCATCAATTAAATTTAGAAAAATGAACTAAATTCCGTAATGTTAGTAAATAAAATAGTACATTTGAAAGATAGTCTCTGGCGTTTATACGATTATTATTGAATTGAACAGGAGATTACTTAAAAACATTTATCCGAGATATTAATTTAGTTCCAAAAACTAATAGACCATGCACTTATGATTTATAAAAATATATTACAGATTGATGACGATTCTGATGATTGCGAATTATTTATGGAGGCTTTGGAGGCTGTTTCAACAGCACGATATACCGCTATTTACGATCCCACAGAAGCCCTTAGAAAATTACTTAAAAATGAAGTTAATCCCGATGTTATTTTTCTTGATTTGAATATGCCCATTATGTCAGGTCTGGAATTTTTGATTGAAATCAAAAAACAGGAAAAACTAAAACAAATCCCGATAATTATTTTTTCTACCTCACAGTTAGAAGATATTAAAATTGAGGCAAGGGTAAACGGGGCGCATGATTTTATATCAAAGCCCAGTAATTTTAATGATTTGAAGAAAATTTTATCGCAATATACACTAGCTGCTGTTTAGTTTTAAATGTATTTGATTTATGAATAAATAATTACTCCCTTTTCTATTGTAAATAAATTAATGTCTATGGTTGTTTGATTACTAAAATGAAGTTATCTACTCAAATTTTTGTTGCCTTTACCCTGGTAATTTTATTATCTGTTGCAGATTCGTATACCAATTATACCATGTCGAAGAAGGTCGAACTCAATTCGCATTTTCTTTCCAGATCTGAAGAAATTATACGTAATTCTAATAAAACGCACAAAACCATAATCGAAATGCAGAGTGCTTTTAGAGGTTATCTTTTGACCAACGATCGTACTTTTTTACATTCTTATTTTATTGGTCTTAAAAAAGTGCCCTTGTTAGTAAAGGAACAGCAAATTCGATTGGGAAAAAACAACAAACAGCGCATCATTTTAGATTCTATTAATTTACTGCACAATGAATGGCTAAAATATTCAGAAGCACTCATAAAATCCAGAAAATATAGTCCAAAAGAGTATGCGGTTTTTTTTGAGAATTCGCTGAAAAAACACGTTGGAAAAAAAATCAACGACGACATTGCCAGGAAATTTTCAAGCTTTGATAAAATAGAATACAAAAGAAGAAGGCATCACTCTGAAATGTTGTTGCATTCTCTTAAATCTGCTCGTACTTTTTCGCTTATTTTTCTAACAATGACGGTAATAATAGGGGTAATAAGTACTATTTTTATCCTGTATGTCACCAATAAAAGAATCATGTCGATGGTGCATCTGGCAGAAAACATTTCAAAAGGTAATTTTACTTTTGTGAAGGATACCCGAAACGATGAACTGACCGCTCTGGCAACCTCATTGAATAGTATGTCCGGAAAGCTGGACAAAAACATTTTCGAACTCAAAAAGAGAAATGAAGAATTGAATAAGTTTGCCTATGTGGTCTCGCACGACTTAAAGGCGCCCATTCGCGGAATTCATAATGTAGTAAGCTGGATTGAAGAAGATCATCATCAGGAATTATCACCCGCACTAAAAAAATATCTGGCAATCATTCCGCAAAAAACGAGACGAATGGAAGCGCTTATAAACGGATTGCTGCAATACGCCAGATTAAATGTAAAAGAGCGTTCTGAAAGAATCAATACCAATGCTTTGATTCAGGAAATAGCCAATTCTATTGTTCCCAGAAACTTTAAGCTTGAAATTGGTAATCTGCCGGATTTATTTACAGAAAGAATAAAACTGGAACAAGTATTTGCGAACTTAATTAGTAATGCCGTAAAATATACGCCACAAGAAGAGGGACTGATACAGATCAATTGCAAAAGATTTGAGTATTTTTATGAGTTTTCTGTAAAAGATAACGGAATTGGAATTGCAAAAGAATACCATCATAAAATATTTGAAATTTTTCAGACACTAAGAGAACAAAACGAGCAGGAAAGTACCGGCGTGGGATTGGCAATCGTAAAAAAAATAATTGATGACCGTCAGGAATATATAACTGTTATATCGGAATTAGGTCATGGTTCCGAATTTATTTTCACATGGAGAAACAATAAGCTATGAAAAAACCAACAATTTTGCTTGTAGAAGATGATGAACTCGACATTATCAGCGTAGAGCGATCTTTAAAGAAACTGGAAAGCGAATATGTCCTTCACACAGCTTACAATGGCATAGAAGCTTTAAAAACCTTAAATGATACTACTTTAGGGCTAATTCCCGATGTCATACTTTTAGATTTAAATATGCCCAGAATGAACGGAATAGAGTTTCTGCGGGTTATTAGAGAAGATAAAAATTTTAAGGATTTAAAGGTTTTTATCATGACGACATCATCAGAGCGCGATGATCGGGAAGAAGCAGAAAAACTGGGCATATCCGGATATATTATAAAACCGCTAAATTATACTGATAATACCAAACGATCCGACTCAATGGATGCCTTTGTGCAATTTCATCTGAGAAAGATATTGCTCGATGCAAGTATTTAATTCGCACATCAGATTATTTTAACATTCGATACAAATTGAAATGAAAAAAAATAAAAAAATTACTATTCAGGAATCTCAGGATGCTATTGTGATGCTTCCGGTTGTGGCCGGAGAAAAGCCAGTAAAATCTAAAAAGAAAAACGAAGAAGAGGAAGAGTCTATTTTGACCGATGCCGAGTTTTTGAAGATTTTAATTAAAGTTAAAAACGGAAACTTTACGCAACGTTTTCCAACAGATCAATCAGGAGTTAAAAGATCGATTTGCGATACCTTAAATGAAATTATCGACCTGAACGAACGTATGGTTTTTGAGTTTCAGAAAGTAGGGAAAAGCATTGGTAAACAAGGTAAATTGAACAACAGGGTAGCTCTTGATGGTGCAAGAGGATCATGGAGTTCCTGTGTAGATTCTGTAAATACGCTGATTTCAGATCTGGTGCACCCAACAATCGAAATTGCACACGTAATCACATCGGTGGCAAAAGGAAATTTATCTCAGGAAATGCCGCTTTCTATTGAAGGAAATCCGTTGCAGGGAGAATTTCTCAGAATTGCAAAAGAGGTAAACGGAATGGTAAAACAGCTGAATCTGTTTTCGATGGAGGTAACGCGTGTGGCACGTGAGGTAGGTACAGAAGGTAAACTGGGAGGTCAGGCAAAAGTTAGAGGTGTTGGTGGAGTTTGGAAAGATTTGACCGATTCTGTAAACAAAATGGCATCGAACTTAACAGGTCAGGTGCGTAACATTGCCGACGTAACCACAGCGGTAGCAAAAGGAGATTTATCGAAAAAAATTACGGTTGACGTAAAAGGAGAAATCCTCGAACTTAAAAATACAATCAATACGATGGTAGATCAGCTGAATTCATTTTCATCTGAGGTAACCCGTGTAGCGAGAGAGGTAGGAACCGAAGGGAAACTGGGAGGTCAGGCGCAGGTAAAAGGAGTTGGAGGAACCTGGAAAGATTTAACCGATTCGGTGAACCAGATGGCATCGAACTTAACGGGGCAGGTACGTAATATTGCAGATGTAACCACGGCGGTAGCAAAAGGAGATTTATCTAAAAAAATTACCGTTGACGTAAAAGGAGAAATCCTCGAGCTTAAAGATACGATCAACACGATGGTAGATCAGCTGAATTCATTTTCATCTGAGGTAACCCGTGTGGCCGTTGAGGTAGGATCTGAAGGAAAACTGGGAGGTCAGGCAAGAGTAAGGGGAGTTGGTGGAGTTTGGAAAGATTTGACCGACTCCGTAAACCAGATGGCCTCGAACTTAACAGGACAGGTACGTAACATTGCCGAGGTAACAACAGCCGTGGCAAAAGGTGATTTATCTAAAAAAATTACAGTAAACGTTGCGGGAGAAATCCTGGAGCTCAAAAATACAATCAACACCATGGTGGATCAGCTGAACTCCTTTGGTGCCGAGGTAACTCGTGTGGCGCGTGAAGTAGGTTCAGAAGGTAAACTGGGTGGTCAGGCCAAAGTAAAAGGAGTTGGAGGAACCTGGAAAGATTTAACCGATTCTGTAAATCAGATGGCGTCAAACCTTACAGGTCAGGTACGTAACATTGCCGAGGTAACAACGGCGGTGGCCAATGGAGATTTGTCTAAAAAGATTACGGCTGTAGCCGAGGGGGAAATCCTGGAGCTAAAGAAAACCATCAATACGATGGTAGATCAGCTGAATTCCTTTTCATCTGAGGTGACCCGTGTGGCACTTGAGGTTGGTACAGAAGGAAAATTAGGAGGTCAGGCCAAAGTAAAAGGAGTCGGAGGAACCTGGAAAGATTTAACAGATTCCGTTAACCAGATGGCATCGAACTTAACGGGGCAGGTGCGTAATATCGCTGAGGTAACGACAGCGGTAGCAAAAGGAGATTTATCACGCCAGATTACCGTAGACACAAAAGGAGAGATCCTGGAGCTTAAAAACACGATTAATACGATGGTGGGGCAGTTGAACTCCTTTGCATCTGAGGTAACCCGTGTAGCACGTGAGGTAGGAACCGAAGGAAAACTGGGAGGTCAGGCGCAGGTGGAAGGTGTTGGCGGAACCTGGAAAGATTTAACGGACTCGGTAAACCAGATGGCATCCAACCTAACCGGTCAGGTACGTAATATTGCCGAAGTAACCACCGCGGTGGCAAAAGGCGATTTATCATTACAGATTACCGTAGATACAAAAGGAGAAATCCTGGAGCTTAAAAATACAATTAATACCATGGTGGATCAGCTTCGAAGTTTTGCTTCGGAGGTAACCCGTGTATCCAGAGAGGTAGGAACCGAAGGGAAACTGGGAGGCCAGGCCAATGTGCCGGGAGTTGCAGGAACCTGGAAAGATTTAACCGACTCTGTTAACCAGATGGCAGGTAACTTAACCGCTCAGGTACGTAACATTGCCGATGTGGCGATTGCCGTAGCCAATGGTGATATGTCCAGAAAAATTACCGTTGACGTTCGGGGAGAAATCCTTCAACTGAAAGAAACCCTGAATACCATGGTAGACCAGCTTCGTGAGTTTGCTTCGGAGGTAACCCGTGTGGCTCGTGAGGTGGGGACAGAAGGAAAGCTTGGAGGTCAGGCGAATGTACCGGGAGTTGCGGGAACTTGGAAAGATTTAACAGATTCTGTGAATCAGATGGCGGGTAACTTAACCACTCAGGTACGTAATATTGCCGAGGTAACGATTGCCGTAGCCAATGGAGATATGTCGAAAAAGATTACGGCCGACGTTCGAGGAGAAATCCTTCAGTTAAAAGAAACCGTAAATACAATGGTAGATCAGCTTCGTGCCTTTGCCTCTGAGGTAACTCGTGTGGCGCGTGAGGTGGGAACTGACGGAAAACTGGGCGGACAAGCGTTCGTACCCGGAGTTGCAGGAACGTGGAAAGATTTAACAGACTCGGTGAACCAGATGGCATCGAACTTAACCGATCAGGTGCGTAATATCGCTGAGGTAACCAAAGCGGTAGCCAATGGCGACCTTTCGAAACCAATTACGGTAGACGTAAAAGGAGAGATCCTGGATTTGAAAAATACGTTCAATACCATGGTAGAGCAGTTAAATTCATTTGCCTCTGAGGTAACGCGTGTGGCACGTGAGGTAGGTACCGAAGGAAAACTGGGAGGACAATCTGAAGTAAAAGGAGTTGCGGGAACCTGGAAAGACTTAACCGACTCTGTTAACGTTATGGCTTCTAACCTGACATCTCAGGTACGTGGAATTGCAAAGGTTGTAACCTCTGTAGCAAAAGGAAACCTAAAACAAAAATTATCTATTGATGCCAAGGGAGAGGTTGCGCAATTAACTGATACGATCAACGAAATGATTGATACACTGGCAACCTTCTCAGATCAGGTAACTACGGTGGCCCGTGAAGTAGGAGCAGAGGGAAAACTTGGTGGTCAGGCAAATGTACCGGGAGCATCAGGAACCTGGAAAAATTTAACAGAGAACGTAAATCAGCTTGCTGAGAATCTTACGACGCAGGTACGTGCGATTTCTGAGGTAGCATCTGCGGTAACACAGGGAGATTTAACACGAACGATTGGTGTTGAAGCAAAAGGAGAGGTTGAAGCGCTTAAAGATACTATCAATCAGATGATATCGAATCTTAAAGCAACCACATTACGTAATCAGGAACAAGACTGGCTGAAATCGAATTTAGCTAAATTTACCCAAATGCTTCAGGGACAAAAAGAATTGAATTCGGTTACGAAAAAAATTCTTTCGGAGTTGGCAACGGTAGTAACTGCCCAGCACGGATTGTTTTATATTTTGCAGGAAGATGAAGATTTTATGGATTCAAAACTGAATCTTATAGCTTCTTACGCTTACATTAAAAGAAAAAATTCGCCTACCCAATATGCCATGGGAGAAGGTTTGATTGGTCAGGTGGCAATCGAAAAAGAGCGAATTATTCTGAGCAATGTTCCCAAGGATTATATCAGAATTAATTCTGGTCTTGGATCTGCCAAACCGCAAGATGTCATTATTTTACCGGTATTATTTGAAGGACAACTTAAAGCTGTTATTGAGCTGGCTTCTTTAGATACCTTTAGCCAGACACACTTGGATTTCCTTGAAGGATTGACGGAAAGTATCGGAATTGTATTGAATACGATTGAATCAAACTCAAGAACAGAAGAACTTTTGGTACAATCGCAATCGTTGGCCAACGAGCTGAAAAGCCAGCAGGAAGTTTTGAAAAATACCAACGAGGAATTAGAAGAAAAAGCCTTTTTGTTAGCGAACCAAAAAGAAGAAGTAGAGCTTAAAAACCAAGAGGTTGAGGTGGCGAGAAAAGCTTTGGAGGAAAAAGCAGACCAGCTTACTTTAACTTCTAAATATAAATCAGAATTCTTAGCAAATATGTCGCATGAGCTGCGAACACCGCTGAACAGTTTGCAGATTTTAGCCAACGAATTGATTGCGAACCGTGACGGAAATCTTTCTGACAAACAAATTCAGTTTGCCAAAACAATCAATTCTTGCGGAGACGATTTAATTCAGTTAATTAACGATATTCTGGATCTCTCTAAAATCGAATCCGGTTATATTTCTGTAGATTACAATCCGATTAGTTTTGCAGAAATCAGCCGATTTGTTGAGTCTACCTTCAATCCAATTGCAGAGGCGAAACATTTACGATTTAAAATCAGCATGGATCAGGAACTTCCGGAATTAATGGAGACCGATTCACAACGATTGAATCAAATCTTAAAGAACTTATTATCGAACTCATTTAAATTTACCGAAAAAGGAGAAGTTCAGTTAAAAATATACCAGGCCAAAAACAACTGGAAAACGACGAATGCCAGTCTTGAAAATGCAGAAGCCGTTGTAGCTTTTGAAATTTCGGATACTGGAATTGGAATCTCAAAGGAAAAACAAAACATTATTTTTGAAGCTTTCCAGCAGGCAGAAGGTTCAACCAGTCGTAAATACGGCGGTACAGGTCTGGGATTATCCATTAGCCGTGGACTTTCAGATTTATTAGGAGGAAGTATTGAACTGGAAAGCGATACCGATAGAGGAAGTAAATTTACCTTATTCCTGCCTTTGAAATATGTCGATATTTCTGAAATAGAAAATATAGATGTACAAGAAGAAACAGAAGTAAAAGGGCGAATTAAATCGTTGCCTTCAGAAAAATTCAACCGCTCTGATATTGATTTGTTTTTTGTCGATGAAATTGGCGATGACAGAACCGATATTAAACCGGATGATAAAGTACTTTTAATCGCCGAGGATAACTTGACTTTTGCGAAAATTATGCTGGATCAGGCGCATATTAACGGAATTAAGGCCATCGTAACCACAAAAGGAAACGATGTAATTGATTTCATTAATCAGTTCCGTCCGCACGCTATAACAATGGACTTGAATATGCCGGATACCAGCGGCTGGAAAATTCTGGACAGGCTTAAAACCGATTTTAACCTGCGTCATATTCCGGTTTATATTATTTCCGGAGAAGATGAAAGAAATAAAGGTTTGAAACGTGGGGCACGAAATTTCTTTTTGAAACCTGTAAACAGCGATTCATTGTCGAATCTTTTTAAAGACATTCATGATTTTAAAAATAAAATCGCCAAAAAACTGTTGGTAGTTGATGATAATGAAGCAGAACTTGACCGAATCCTAAAAGCAGTTTCCGGAGATGATATTGAAGTTTATAGTGCCAAAACAGCAAAAGAAGCAGTTGAACTTCTTCGAGAGCAATCTTTTGACTGTATTATTTTAGATTTGGTACTGCCGGATGCAGACGGACTGGATTTGATTACCGATCTTGAAAACAATATTGCCGGGCAGGAAACGGCGCTCATCATACATTCTGCCGGAGATGTTACGAAAAAACAAAAAACAAAACTGAACCGTTTTGCTCATAGCATCATTACAAAAAGTGCATCATCACTAGACGAACTGATTGACCAGACAGCCTTGTTCATGCACCGTGTTCATAAGGAACTGCCGGTTGAAATGCGCGAAACGATAGAATCTTTTTATATGAAGGAAGACGTGCTGACCGGTAAAAAAGTCTTGCTTGTTGATGATGATGTTCGAAATCTTTTTGCACTAACCACCGCTTTAGAACGATATGGTTTAGATGTTATAAGTGCAGAAAGTGGTCAGGAAGCTATTGATATTCTCAGCAAGGATAAAGGTATAGACATTGTTTTAATGGATATCATGATGCCGGAAATGGACGGATATGAAACTATGAAAAATATTAGAAATGACGGCAGCCATAAAGATTTGACAATTATTGCCGTGACTGCAAAAGCGATGAAAGGAGACAGGCAGCGTTGTATAGAATCAGGAGCCTCAGATTATATGACGAAACCTGTAAACGTTGAACAATTGTCGTCGCTTATGCGTGTTTGGCTTAAATAAAAATTTATATCATTTTTAATAATGGAAGACAATTTAATTAAAATTTTAATCGTCGATGATAAAAAAGAAAACCTACTTTCTTTACAAGTCGTCCTGGCAGATCGTGGCTATCAGTTTGTTGAAGCAACATCGGGAAAAGATGCTTTGCGGATTCTTTTGAAAAGCCAGGATTTTGCGATTATACTTATGGATGTTCAAATGCCGCTGATGGATGGTTTTGAAACAGCCGAATTAATTCGTCAAAGCGATAAGCTCAAACATGTTCCAATAATATTTTTAACGGCCAATATGAATACCAACGAATACATATTCAAAGGGTATCAATCTGGCGCAGTTGATTACATGATTAAACCTTTGTCTCCTGAAATCCTGCAGGCAAAAGTGTTGGTCTTTACCGAATTGTTCAGAATTAACAGAGAACTTCGCAAAAAAGAAGAAGAAACGCAGGCACTAAATGATATCATTGTGCGAACCAATAAAGAATTGGCTGCCCAATATGCTGAGATAGAAAAATATGCCGATGAACTGAGAAAGAAGAATATGGAGCTTGATGCATTTACGTATATCTCGAGTCATGATCTTCAGGAACCTCTGCGTAAAATTCAAACGTATAGCAATTTAATATTAGCAAAAGAATATCCGAATTTATCTGATGACGGAAAAGTAAAATTCGACAGAATTCTCTATTCTGCCAATAGAATGCGGGAACTGATCAACAGTCTACTTTCTTTTTCAAGAGCGACTCTTGTCGAGAGAAAATTTGAAAAGGTAGATCTCAACACCATCATTGCGGACGTGAAAGAAGCTTTAAATGAAAATTTATCAGAAAAGAAAGCAGTAGTAAATACAGAGTTTCATGATAGTGCCAAAGTTATTCCTTTTCAGTTTGTACAGTTAATGGAAAACCTCATGCACAATGCTATTAAGTTTGCTCAGGCAGAAGTTCCGCTACAAATCACGATAAAAAGCTCCTTTCTGAGCGGATCAGAAATTGGAATCGAAAAACTCTCTAAAAAAGTAGATTACAATTTTATTTGTTTTGAAGATAACGGAATTGGTTTTGAACCACAGCACAGCGAAAAAATATTTGGTGTTTTTCAAAAACTTCATGGGAGAGATCTTTATGAAGGAACTGGTATTGGACTCGCAATTGTCAAAAAAATTGTTGACAATCATAACGGCCACATAGAGGCGATAGGAGAGCCTATGAAGGGGGTTAAGTTTAATATCTATATTCCCTGTTAATATAGATATAGCTGTATTTTGTAACTTTTATGAATGATTATATAAGAGCACTTTAGCAGGATTATGGTAATTTTATTTTAAATTTAAAACTTAAAGTTATGAATACAAATAATCAAAATCAGAATCAGAAAGGCGCTAATAAAAGTGGTGCAGATCAGCGAAGTGATACGAGAAAACATCAATATAAAGATCATGATGAAGTTTTAACGAATGATGAGAATTATGATGCTGACACAAAAAAGTTCAAGGGTGAAGAACCTGAATTCGATGATAAATTGAATAATGAAGAAAAAAAATAAAAATTGAAGCCTCCAAAGTCATTTGATTCTGGAGGTTTTTAATTTTTAATGCTCACTGAATTTTTTTAATTACTTATTTTAAATTTTATAAGATATAATTTCAATCATGTAAAATCCTCTAATTAAGGAATTTTAAATTTGGAACTATAAACTCTAAACTTTTAAATTATGAAATCTTTATTCAAAACCAATATAGTTCTTATACTCTTATTCAGCGGAATTTTATTTTCCTGTAAAGACAATAAAGATGGTTACAGTGATCAAATTGAAACGCTGGAAAATAAGACAGACTCTACTGAACTGGCATCAGATAGCGTCAATGTAGATGCAAACGGCATTGAAAGCAATAGCACAGATCAGCCTAATACGGGTGCCGAAAGTAAAACGGGTACACCTACTTCAACAGAAGATGGAAATGTTCCCGGAAGTACCAGTACCGGAACTAGCACCACAGGTAGCGCAGCAAGTGCAGGAACAGGAAGCGGACCCGGAGAAAGTGTAAAAGATGGTGCTACTTACACCAACACTTCTGACAACAAAGAGGCCGCGGCTAAAAAGTCCAAAACATCTCCAAAAAAATAACAAAAAAACGTCTCTAAATTTGGAGACGTTTTTTTTTTTTTATTGCCAAAACTGCTATGCGAGTCGCCACTATTTTCCGTTCTAAATTATATTTTTGTTCTGTTTATGGATTAGTAAAGCAGTTACGAAGTTGGATACTTCATGGAGATTAACAAATCATAAGAGGACAATATAACAGCTTGTTTTTTGTCTTAATCATGATGAATTTCTCTTTTTCGATATTGATGCACTAGTACACCTTCTTTGAGGGCGCCTCTCTGGATCCTAAACCAAATGAATTAGACTAAAAATAACTTTAAAAGATTTTTTATTTATACGATTCTTTAAATTCCCTGTCTGTAGTAAATACTCTTTTATTAACTGTTTCCAATGGTCTTCCGTTTAGCATTACCTGAAAATCACTATTATTTTCTTCGATTTTTATTTGAATTTCATTGTCACCGTTATCTTCATTTTTAAATTGTTCGTTTGCTTTCTCCCAGCTAAAAAATGCCCTGCCTTCATATTTTTCTCCCTTACCGGTTTCCCAAAAAAAAGTAATAAGACTCGGAATAGCCCTTTTTTCTTTTTTAGGATGCAATACCATCGGGCGTAGCTTGTTTTCAAATTCAGCATTAAAATACTCAGTTAATACCCAAAAAAGCCTGAAGTTTTTATTTTCAGAAGTTATTGCAGGTTTCCAAAAGTATTTTATACGATAGTTGTCCCATTTTTCAGGACTTGCATCAGATATTAAAGACATTTTTTTTACTTCTTGTCGTTTCATAGACCATGAAGCAAATAGTTTTGCCTCTAGAGCCTGATCATCCTTAATTACTTCTGCCTGATAACGCCCGACCTCTTTTTGTGTTCCACCATAACGCAGCCAAACTACCACCATTCCCTTTGGGGCAAAACCAAAAACAAGATCTCTAAACTCTATATAAGTTCTTCTTTGAGATGGTTTTCTATCATAAATGTATTCATGTAATTCATCCTGATTTTCTTGTACCTCAGAACTGGGATAAAATCTTTTTGTCCAGTCTTTAATGGTATCAACTGGAAAATCGACATTCAAATGGTAAAATGTATCTTCATAATCGGCATAATATGTAATGTCGGCACCAATAGGTGTACCATGCTGTTCGGTCCAGGATTTACGAGAGTTTCCCCAAGAGCCTGAAGAACCTCCATAAGGGAATGATGCCCTTACGCCTTCGAGTGTTTTAATGCTATCATAAACAGGCTCTATTAAATATTTGTTTTCAGGATGTGACATTTCTACGTGAAATTCAGGCAGTTCTTTTTTCATTTGACAGCTTGTTAATGGGTTGGATAGAATGATTAATAGAATAAAATATAAAAATGTGTGTGTTTGCTTAACCATTATGAATCTCTCTTTTTCGATATTGATGCTCTAGTGCTCCTTCCTTTGAGGGCGCCTGACTTTGTCTGGATCCTAGACCAAATTCATTAGTTACTATTAATAATAACCTTAAAAGAATTTCTATTTATAAGATTCCTTAAATTTCCTGTCTGTAATAAAAACTCTTTATTAATTGTTTCCAATAGTCTTCCGTTTAGTATTACCTGAAAATCATCTGGCATTGTATTATTTGAATAAATAGTAATAAGAATATTATACTGACCGTTATTTTAGCGACTCTTCTCTGCAATGCTTTTTTCATCTTTTTACTTCACGTTTTTATATCTCGTACCAAATCTCATACTTGACGACCAATCAAATACCCGGATGCTGTCTGCTTCAAAAGGCTGTCCATTGAGTATAATTTCTAGATTGTTTTCTTTGGATATTTTAAACTCCAGATCTATTTTGTCTCCTGATTTTTTGAAAGCGTCGTTTACTTTTTCCCAATTGAAGTAGATAAAGGCCTGTTTTTTATCTTCCTCCTTTCTGCTGGTCAGCCACACCACATTAATTTCTGAGGGAACTGCCCTTTGTTTGTAAACAGGATCCACCACCCACGGTCGCAGCATCACTTCTATTTCGCCATTATAATAAGCCGATTTCATTTGTATGAGTTCCATTGTTGAACTTTCTGCACTTACTATCGGACGCCAAGGATAACGGCGGCGATAATGGTCCCATTTTTCGGGATTAGCGTCTTCCAGAAAATATTCTTTAGCCGCTTGATTGAATCTTTCAATGCTTAAGCGATAAGTTGATAAATATTTTTTCTTTGTTTTTTCTATAACAGCAATATCCGTCAGTGTCTGCGCCTGGTATCTGCCCAATTCGATACGCGTAATGCCAAAATTCAGCCATACGACCACCATGCCTTTTGGTGCAAAACCAAAAACAAGCTTACTGAAACTGTCATACGATTTTCCACTATTAGATTCATGTCCGCGTCCCAGCCTTTTGTATTCCTGCGTTTCTCCGTTCAAATCATCTAATCTGGCATAGGCCCTTTCCATATAATCCTTAATGGTATCAGGAGGAAAATCAACATTTAAACGATAAAAAATATTTTCATAACGAGAATAATACGTAATATCGGCACCGATCGGGGTACCATGCTGTGCGGTCCAGGTAGAGCCTGAATCTCCCCAACGCCCTGACGAACTCCCATAAGGCAGACCCGCTTGAACCCCCTCTAGGGTTTTTATTGTGTCGTAAATGGGAGTAATTCTATATTTATTATCTGGTGCAGATATTTCTACTCCAAACTCCGGTAAGTTTTTTTTCATCTGGCATTGTATTATTTGAATAAATAGTAATAAGAATAGTATACTGACCGTTATTTTAGCGACTCTTCTCTGCAATGCCTTTTTCATCTTTTTATTTCACATTTTTATACATCGTACCAAATCTCATACTTTCTGACCAATCAAAAACGCGGACACTATCTGCTTGAAAAGGCTGTTCGTTGAGCATAATTTCTATATTGTTTTCTTTGGATATTTTGAATTTCAGGTCTATTTTGTCGCCTGATTTTTTAAAAGCTTTGTTTACTTTTTCCCAATTGAAGTAGATAAAGGCCTGTTTTTTATCTTCCTCTTTTTTGCTGGTGAGCCAAACCACATTGATTTCTGAGGGAACTGCCCTTTGTTTGTAAACAGGATCCACCACCCACGGGCGCAGCATCACTTCTTTTTCGCCATTGTAATACTCAGTTTCGATATTAATGAGTTCTAATTTGGGATTTTCTGAACTCAAAACGGGACGCCAATTGTAACGGCTGCGATAATGATCCCATTTTTCAGGACTAGCGTCTTCCAGAAAATATTCTTTAGCCGCCTGATCGTATCTTTCTGTGCTTAAGCGGTAAGTTGATAAATATTTTTTCTTTGTTTTTTCTATAACAGCAATATCCGTCAGTGTCTGCGCCTGGTATCTGCCCAATTCGATACGCGTAATGCCAAAATTCAGCCATACGACCACCATGCCTTTTGGTGCAAAACCAAAAACAAGCTTACTGAAACTGTCATACGATTTTCCACTATTAGATTCATGTCCGCGTCCCAGCCTTTTGTATTCCTGCGTTTCTCCGTTCAAATCATCTAATCTGGCATAGGCCCTTTCCATATAATCCTTAATGGTATCAGGAGGAAAATCAACATTTAAACGATAAAAAATATTTTCATAACGAGAATAATACGTAATATCGGCACCGATCGGGGTACCATGCTGTGCGGTCCAGGTAGAGCCTGAATCTCCCCAACGCCCTGACGAACTCCCATAAGGCAGACCCGCTTGAACCCCCTCTAGGGTTTTTATTGTGTCGTAAATGGGAGTAATTCTATATTTATTATCTGGTGCAGATATTTCTACTCCAAACTCCGGTAAGTTTTTTTTCATCTGGCATTGTATTATTTGAATAAATAGTAATAAGAATAGTATACTGACCGTTATTTTAGTGACTCTATCCATATTGTATATTACGATTTCTTTCGGTTGCTTTTTCTATACCTCCGGATCTGGGTCCTAACCCAAATTTAGTAGCACTGGCAGACCAGTGCAGGTATTCTCGTCTCAGTGTTTTTAGGTCCTCTGTATCAATAAAATCCTGATACTTTAATTTTTTTGCCTCTGCTAAGTATTCGTCTGTAATGTTTTCTCCTGCATTAAAACGGGGTACATATTGATTTCGCAGATGTGTGCAGGCATTGCTATACTGCAATAATTGATTGTAAACCCGAATTAAAAAGGGATCTTGTATCTGATGATCATTCAACATATCAGCAGAATAAATTACATCAAATTGTTTCGAGTAATGAAACATTTGATTGAGAGCGACTTTATCATACGAGCTGTGAACCGCTTTTTTAATACCCACCAAACCGTAATAGCCTGCAGGATTATCATCGTACTCCTGACGTATTTGCTTGGTAAAATCTGTAGTGTACGAATGTACAATGCTCAACTGATCTGGATTGTACCAGCCTTCGTCTACCAGGATTTGTTTAAATTTTTCGCAATTCCTGTTGAAATAGCGTTCATAAAAAAGATCGACCCTTTCTGAAGCGTTTTCTACATAACAACCCCCAATATCAGAATGCACTCCAGGCAGCGTCATTTCTAAGCCTTTTACTCCGGCACTGGCAATATTGGTCAAATCAAAATTATCACGATGCTCATCGTGCGCTGCGAACTGCAACACAAAAGAGGCTTTATTTACGGCATCTAATCCTAATTGTTTGGTGTCGTTATCAATAAGGTTAATGCCTAAAAATTCTTTCCCTCGATGGTCTGCACCGAAAGCTGCAACGGTATCGTACAGACCAACAAATCTAAAAATTATCTCAGTGGGGGTAAAATCCTGAGCAGCCAGACAAGCCCCAAAAAAGCCGTGTTTTTGCACGAGTTCAGTTGTTTCTTCCGTTTTAGTGTACATTGCTCCGCGCAGCCCGTAGGGAGGAAGGGCAGTTTCTGAAGTGCTGAATAGAGGTGTGTGTGTAGCGGCAGGATTTGTCGCTACATAAAGAAAATGCCTGGCAGCAGTGGCTCCCCTGCTAAAACCATATACATTGACTTCAAGTGTCATTTTTTTCTTGCTGTATTTTTGTAATTTTTTACCTGCTAACAGGCAGGCTTTAGTAACTTTTGCTTTTACCCCGCGATCTCCTTCACCTAAAGGAGTTCCCGAATTATTTGGCATACTCCCAAATAAAGTAGTTTCGCTTTCCAAATCCTCTGTACCAATACCTTCTATATATACGCAGACCTGATTTTCTGCATTCGGGTCTGTTGCATCATAACCTCGGGCTACGTTAGAATAATCATTGGTATAGCTGTCATCGGTATGGTTGGAGTTTTCATGATCTTTTCCTGCTTCTGTATTGGTTTTATTATTTTGCGTACCGTCAAAAAAGAGGTTCAAACGTACTGTTTTTTCATTAGACATGGAGTCATTGGGGTGCAATGGCTCATAATCATAATATTTTATTCCTTCTCCACCATGCCACATATTATGTTGCGCTGCAATAAAACTAGCATCTCCTTCTGTTGCACGCATGTCTATATCTCCGGTTGTCGCGGTTTTACTTAGTGTTCCGCCTATAATTCTTGTTATGCTCATAATTATCCGTTTATAGATGATTCACCACTATGGTTGTTTACATTTTTGGCACCTCTTACCTGTATGTTTCCTTCGCTACTGTTTAGGAGTAATGTCTTGGCTACCTCCTTAATATCTTTGCTTTCTGTTTCCTTATTTCCTTTTATCCACTCAAACATGTTTCCTGTAACATTTAATATAAAATGTATGCCTGCTGAGAGAAACTTCGATCCTGTAATTTGTTCGGTGTAGTTACCACCTACAGTATTGGTTTTATTCAGACCCACATTTGTATTCATATTTTGCCCGGCATTAATAGTGATGTCTTCTCCGGCGTTCAGCGTTATATTTTTAGGGGCATCGCAGGTTATACTGCCATTACCGTCCATAAAATATTTATTACCGCTTGGGTCTTCGATTAAAACGCTTCCGTCTGCATCATTAAGAATTATTACAATGCCGGAACGGGTTCTAATTACTTTTAAATAATTATTTGGAGTATGATAACCAGATGATGCCTGACCGTTATATTGTGTTCCCATAATAAAAGGGCAATCAGCATTTCCGCCTTCGAAACCAACCAGGACTTCCTCGCCAATTTCTGGGATAAAATAAAAACCTTTTCCGGCTCCGGAGTGAGGCTGAATCATGCGCATCCAATCACTTTCACATCCCCAGCCGTTCCAGTAATACTGTACTTTTACACGCCCAAGTCCCTCTGGGTCATTATTGTCAATTACTTTGGCCGGCTGGCTTTCGGCCACGGCAAATACATTGACATCGGTATAATGAGGCGCGGCAACATCGGCAGGAATTGCCCTGAACTCACAGCTGTAATTTCCGTTAACCTCAGAGTGATGTATGATTTCTATGGCAACCAATTCGTGTTCTACTGTTTTGTTTTGAATGGTAAATACCTGACCCAAACCAATGGGGAAATAGGAGATTCCGCTGTAAAAAACACTGTTGGCATCCCTGCCCGCAGTTTGAAGTTTAACCATCTGGTCAAGTTCTTCTTTATTCTGGGCATTGTTGGTATAAGCTCCTACGCTCAAATCTTTGCGCGCTACGGAGCTTTGGTTGAAACCCATTGAAACTGCAAATCTGTCGCGGCTTCCTGTTGTCGTTTTTTCAGATGAATTTCGAATATTACTTTCCGAATTATAATCATAACCGCCAAAGGAAGTTTTTTGGGAAACCAGATTGGCCTTGATGGTAAATTTATGAAGTGAGGATCCGTTGATGAGTTTTACATTGCTGGTTTTGGTCTGCCCGAACTGCATGCGCATTCCGTCAAAATAAAACCATTGTCCGTAACGTGCCGAAAGCCTTTTCATAAAATTAAAACTCGTCTCGTTGTATTGGGGTTTAAAGTCAAAGGGGCTGGTATAAGTAGGAAGGATGGCTTCTCGTTGATAAAACTCCCCAGAACTTTCTTCGGCAAAAATTTCCAGAGCAATCTGCTGCAGGTTTCTGTTTAGAAAAATTCTTGACTTCTCCATATCATCCAAAAAAACTGTCTGGCTGATACCCGAAACATGAAGCCCGGCAGGGCTTCCATGAAGATCAATCGACTCCAAACCCGAAATAATTCCTTTAGACATGAGTCTGATTCCGTTGACTTTGAAGGTGAAAATCACTTCACTTCCCACATATTTTGCAATCGCTTTTGCCTGATCTTCCGGATCAATTACAGCCTTTGCCGTATACTGCCAGGTAAAAGAAAAATAGTGATGATCGGCCATTTTTTGCGAGAGCTTCAAATCGTAATAAACAATGTTTTTATCGAATGAACTGATGGAAATGTGGACTTGCTCTGAGAATTTTGACATAATTTGTGCTTGCTATTTTAGTTGATTTTATGAAGAATCGAATACGCTATAGTTATTGCAGAATTTCATAACTACATTAGATTAAGTAAATTTATAAGCAAGAACAAGAAAAAATAAGCCCCTAAAAGTTTTCATTATAACAGAATAGGGTATTTTGTTATCACTTTTTTTGCGTTATCGATCGAATACTTGCGTACGACTTATACTACCAGAAGTGGTGAAAAAAAAATAGTTTAATCTAACTTGATTTTTATAGATTTGTAAAATATGTAACTTCTCAAAAAATCATTTGAGAAACAATTATAAATCCCAAGAAAATGAAGCCTTTTAATTCACTTATTCTCTTTTTGCTTTTGGTTTATTCCAATTCGTACTCTCAATTAAGTGCGGATAAAATATTCGAAAGTTTTAAGCAGGGAGAGCGCACCAACTGTTCCTCGATTGCCTTTATTAAAGCTGCGTTAAATGTGTACGGATTAGATAATCTTTTTGAAGATGAAATATTAAATGAGAATTTACATAAAATAACCTTAAAGAATAAAGCCTCATTTAATTTGACTGCTGAAGAAATTAATAAAGCCACCACATCTGCCGGTTTTATTTATATTAAAGATAATTGCGAAAGTGAAAAAATAAAAGATTATGCCGTACTCGCTTATGCGGTAATGGCAAAGTACAAACAGATTATAGATAAGGAAGATACTTTTGATATTGCGTTGGAGGATTTGGAAGACGGGGCAGTATATACACCAACTATTTATAAGTATTTAGGATTTGCTATTGGCAAACAAATTGAAAAGCTCAAAAGACAATCCGGAAGTGAATATTGTGGAGTGGTAGCATGGTCTACGGCACATGCGGTTTTTGTATGCGAAGATTTTATGGATTATTACGGCAATAAAAAAAGTATCTGGATCAAATATCCGGGACGTTTTAGAATTATTAAACCCGAGAGCAACGATAAGCAATCGTAATGTAGCTATTTTAGGAGATTTTTCTGTTCATAATTTGATCTGTTAAAATTTTCTAAAAAAGAATTCACTAAAAAGTTGCAATTTAAGTTAAATTATATATTTTTGTTTCGAATAACAACCAACTAATAAAGAAAAATGAAGAGTACTATTTTTATCCTAAGTGTCCTTTTCTTCTTGACGACCGGTGCAATATCAGCACAGGCAAAAAATGCCCCAAGAAGTATCATCAGTACAACAGCCCTAATCCGTAAATACCACGATCAAAAAGAATTGAATGGTATGCAAAAAGGAGAACTATTAGAATTATACATTGAGCGTATCAAAGTACTGGTAAAAACTCTTCCTTATATTGCTTTGGTTACGAAACCAGGAGTTACAATGGCAGATTTAGGTATTCCGGACGATAGTGATCACAAAAAAATCTTAGACAATCAGGCAGTAGGTACAACAACTTTCTTAGATACTACAGTTGAGTTTCAAAGAAAAATGATGCCTTACTCAGATAAAGGAAACCTTATCGCAGCTATCTTATTTTACGAAAACACATTAAAATCGCTACACGAGTTCAACGAATTGAATGAAATGTAATTAGACTTATAATTTAGGACATTCTATAAAAGAAATGCCCAACCTAAAAAACAACCTTCGGGTTGTTTTTTTTATTTATAGAATTGAGAATAGACTGAGAAAAAGACTGGATAAAGGCCTATAGTTTTAAATTATCTCTTTGAATTTTCTGTTTTAAGCCTTATAATCCTTCGGAAGTTCAGTACCTAATTCACTTTTTATTTGCATTTTCATTGCATATTCCCTTTTATTTTATTTACTTAGATATGATTTTTCTTAGAGCTGCATAATCTTATTAGAATGCTAAAGAAAGATCAACAGAATATTTTATTATACACGGATTGCCCAGCCGTCGTAGAATAACCCAAATCTAACTTTAATTACAAGCAGTCAAGCTAAAAAAACAAATGCCGCAAATGGATTTAATATATAATGAAAACCTATTTCACACTGTTTTTGACTCTGCTTCCAACGGGATCGCCGTTTTAGAATCTGTTTACAATCAAGAAGGGAAGGTCGAAGATTTTACTGTATTACTGTTCAATGAATATACACGCACATGGATTGGTGATCTGGACTATAAAGGTAAAAAATACAGTGAATTATTTCCAAAGGTTATTGAAGCCGGTATCCTTGAAAAATTTATTGAGACCGCTCATACTGGTACTTCTGCTACTTTTGAACAATGGTATGATGGCGAGGAAATGAGCAGCTGGCTGCATTTTACTGCAGTGAAACAGGAAAATCTGGTAATAGTAACAACAGAAGATGTCACCGAAAAAAAACTGTCAGAAAGAATTTTGAAAAGGGCGTTGGATGACGCAGAAAGACAGGAACGACTATACAATTCTATCATCAGCAGCACTCCGGATTTAGTTTATGTATTTGACACTTCTTGTATTTTTACATACGCCAATAAAGCCTTACTCGACATGTGGGGAAAAAATGCCGAAGATGCAATAGGTAAAGGTCTACGAGATAACGGATATGAAGAATGGCATGCCTTAATGCACGAGAGAGAAATTGATCAGGTGGTTTTGACTAAAAAGCCGATTCGAGGAACGGTTTCTTTTCCGCACGCAGAATTTGGAGAACGTATTTACGACTATATTCTTGTTCCGGTATTAAATCAAAATGGAGATGTTGAAGCTGTAGCGGGAACCACAAGAGATATTACAGAAATCAGTCAAGCTGAAGAAAAAATAAAACAAAGCGAAACACGACTTCGTAAAATTATTGAACAGTCGCCTATTGGCATTTTGCTTTCAAGAGGAGAAGAAGTAATTATTGAAAATGTCAACAAACCTATGTTGGATTTTATCAATAAAAATACGGATATTATTGGAAAAAAGATGATTGAGGCACTTCCGGAACTTGATGGTCAGGAGGTGTTACAAACGGTTCTTGATGTTCAAAAAACAGGTCTGTCTTTTAGGGGAGATGAATTTCCGGTAGATCTGTTATCAGAAAATAAACTGGAACGTCGTTATTTTAACTTTTCCTACGATCGTATTGAAGAAGCAGGACAAGATCCGGGCGTATTGCACATGGCTGTAGATGTAACAGAACACGTATTAGCCAGAATAAAGCTGGAAGACAGTGAAAGCAGGTTGAGATCTATGATTGATCAGACACCTTGTCCTATGCTCGTGCTTAAAGGCGCTGATTTAGTAATTGAGCAAATCAATAAACACATGGTTGAACTCATTGGCAGGGGAGACCAAATTGTGGGAATGCCTTTGATCGAAGTACTACCGGAACTTGAAGGACAGTATGTGTGGGAACAAGTACAAAATGTGTATTCTAATGGAATTTACTTTGACCAAAGCGAGGTATTGGTGAGGCATAACCGTACAGGAACTATTTTAGACTATTATTATAATCTTGCTTATCGTCCTTTAATTGAGCAAGGTGCCATAACGGGTATGATTCAGGTTGCCGTTGATGTAACCGAACAGGTAACAGCGCGAAAAAAACTGGAAGAAAGCGAAAACCGATTCCGTGCTCTTGTTAATGCTTCATCCGATATGGTATATCGAATGAATGCCGATTGGACCATTATGCAGAATCTAGATGGAGCAGGAGTTCTCTCAAACGCTGTAGAACCTGTTGCCAACTGGCTTCAGACTTATATTCATCCCGAAGACAGGCAAAGGGTTTCTGTGCTTATTGAGAGAGCGATATCTGAAAAAAGTATATTTGAACTAGAGCACCGGGTAGTAACTACAGAAGGCGGTTTAGGATGGACTTTTTCGAGAGCGGTTCCTATACTGGATGATAACGGAAATATTATCGAATGGTTCGGTTCGACCAACGATATTACAACTCAAAAAGAACTGCAACGCGTTATAAAAGAAAGTGAAGAGAAATTCCGTCAGTTGGCAGATCTGGTCCCTCAGGCGATCTGGACCGCACAGCCCGACGGTTTTACAGATTATTATAACAAGCGCTGGTACGAATATACGGGCTTTGAAAACAATCAATACGGAGATAACAGCTGGGTTCCGGTTATTCATCCTAATGATGCGCCTTTGGTGTTAGATGCCTGGTATAAAAGCGTCAAGGAAGGAACTGCTTACCAGATTGAATTTAGATTAAAAAAGGGAGAAACAGGCGAGTACCGCTGGTTTTTAAGTAAAGCACTGCCTATTCGGGATAAGGCTGGTGTTATAACCAAATGGTTTGGTACCAGCACTGATATTCACGAGCAGAAAACGATTACTGAAAAACTGGAGGTTCTGGTAGCAGAACGTACGAAAGAATTGCAGCGATCTAACGAAGATTTGCAGCAGTTTGCACACGTTGCCTCTCATGATTTGAAAGAGCCGGTAAGAAAAATGAAAACTTTTACAGGTCGATTAGAGGATCATTTAAAGGGTGTACTGGATAATACCGCAGAAAGATATATTGATCGAATTCATGTGGCAGCAGATAGAATGAACAGCATGATTGATGGTGTATTGGCTTATTCTAAAATTAATGCAGATTTGCAGGTTTCGACTCTGGTTGATTTGAATGAAGTACTAAAGAATATTGAAACAGATTTAGAAGTATCGCTTCAGAAATCCGGAGGAAAAATCGAGTACCATAATTTGCCTGAGATGCAGGGCGCTCAAGTGTTGCTTTACCAGCTTTTCTATAATCTTATCAATAATTCTATTAAATTTGCAAAAGACGATATTCCACCTTTAATCACAATATCATCAGAAAGGAAAGTAGAAAATAATAAAAATTATGCCGTAATTACATTAGAAGATAATGGAATTGGTTTTGATTCTGAGCAGGCAGATCGTATCTTTGAAACCTTTATTCGTCTAAATTCAAAAGACAAATATGAGGGAACAGGTTTGGGTCTGGCATTGTGTAAGAAAATAGCCGAAAGACACGGAGGAACCATCAAAGCAAGTAGTATTCCTGGAAAAGGAGCTTCTTTTATCATAACCCTGCCACTGGAGCAGATAGAAAAAGACATATAGTTTATGGGTAAAAAATTTATTTTAATGGCTGACGATGATATGGACGATACAGAAATGTTCTGTGAGGCGTTGGTTGCTATAAATGCAGATGTAATATGTCATTGTGCCGAAGACGGACAAGAAGCTATTAATATACTAAATGAGCTTGAAGAATTGCCGGAGATTATTTTTCTGGACATTAATATGCCCATAATGAACGGGTGGGAGTGCCTCAGGTTTTTGAAGAATGAAAAACGTTATCAGGATATTCCCGTCATTATGATTTCAACTTCTTCTCATCAGGATGATATGAATAAGGCTATGAATATGGGTGCAGAATGTTATTTTGTAAAACCGAATAGTTTTAGCGATTTAAAAGATGTATTGTTCTCCTTTGTCTCTAACCTCGGAAATACAAAAGACGCTATTTTGAATTTACAGCAGGGTAAATCGAAGCATATTTTTACCTGTGCCGATTTATAGTATTTTATAAAGAAGAAAATTTCTTTAACGCTTAAAAAAAAAATCCTATTTCTAATTGAAATAGGATTTTTTTTTATTTTTAATTGTCACAAAAAGAGCCAATTTGCTGTAAATGCCTTTCGGTTTGGTACTTATTAAAGTTGTCCCATTTTGGAGCTGAACTTGTTTTTTGTCCGCACATTGCATCCAGGCAAATATTATAGTCTTTATATTTGCTGTGTAAAACAGTCAGAATTTTAAAGAAAAATTCGTCCAGCAGCGTTATGGCTTCAAGTTCTGCCTTTAAAGTATCGTAATTTTCTTCTGATGGATTTAATATCTGTAATAAATTCAAAACCTCATTTTTTTCCTCATCATTAATTTCAGTAGCATAACCCATTTTCAAAGTTTTAAAAACGAGGTTATTCCAGGCTGCACTATCATGTGCCCACTGAACATCAGGCAGATTTAGCGAATGCTCACAAATTAAAATAATAGCAAAAAGAACATCATTTAAATATTCGGCAGGAAACTCGTCAAAGCTTCTGAATTCGAAGCCGCTTTGGTACATTTTTTCCTGATTAAAATCAAGGCCAACTTCAGATAACATTTCATATTCCATATGAGCTTCAATCTGGTCACGCCACCAAATATTTTCTTCTTTTTCAAATTTTAGCAATTTTCTAAAATCATCTACTTTATACGTTAGGATTTTACCTTTAGGCATTGCTTTGTTGTAAGTTCCCACGCCAATGTAGCGAGACATTGCATTTCTCATCGAACCCAAAGTAAAGTTTTTATCCAGACTGTATTTGTCGCTTATTACGCCCATAATATCCGGGCTGCCAAGAGTCGCTATAAAAAACGGCTCAAACCATTGCAATAAATAAATAGCATTGGCATGTGTTTTTTCAAAACCATCATAATCTACAATTCTGCTGTCTTCAGTTAATGATGGCAGCGTGATATGAAAATGATACGTTCCATTATTAAACAAAACAAGATTTTCCTGATTGGTCATAAACATGTTAAGCCCATTGTTGTAATCCGGAAAATTTAATTTCCCGTTTAAAACAGAAGACTCATTAATTTTATCCAGAAATAATTTTTTTGTTGCTTGCAATTCTTTGCACGAATCGGCAATGGTACGATTCTCAAAATATTTGGTTACAAACTCAATCGAATCACCATCAAAATGTACGGCACCCATTGTTTTGTTTCTTTGGGTAATCATACTCTGAATATTGTAAGGCTGATCTTCAAGGAAAAGTTCCATAATAGATTTTCCCAGATAGTCAGGATTTTCTAGTGGCTGTGCGATCACCTCACCATTTTCTGTATCAACTACAGGCTTAATTGGTGACAATGTTTTGTGCTGATAATTAATATCCAGTTTTTCCAGCGAATGACTGTTCATCATTCTGCTTACCTTATAGCTTTCATTCAGGCTAAAAGCTTTTTTCAAAACTGGAGCTAAACTTTCTGGCTTGTAACAGTTTCTGTAGTCAATACTGTATTTTTCAAAACCAATTTTTTCTTGTATAAACTCACCAGAAACTATTAGGGATTCCTCAAATTGCATGTAGGTTTCGTTTTCTAATCCAATTCCCCAATAATATTTTTTTGTCTGATTGTCTTTCATTTATACTTACTTTCTTTTTTTGTGGTTAATTATATGAAGTCATTATTTTTATTTGAAAACAGAAACAAACTGGTTAAAAAAAGAGTCAGGAAATCTTTAACGGATTTTTAAATTCCATTAAAAAGTTAATATATTTTTTAAATTGTATGAGTTTCTATTTAGTCTCGGAAATTTGCACCTGTATCGACAGAAAGATTGATAAAAAAGACAGCATTTTATAATGGGGATCATAAAATCGGTATTGTCATTAATTGCTTTTATATCAATATTTTAAGCAGATGAATAGCCAAAACATAAACTTTTGCTATTCTTGTTTTTTCCAAGTTGCAAAAGTAGTTATTTATTTTTGTATTTACAAGTAGGTAACGTGCTGAAAATCAATATTTTTTTTAGGCATTCATTACAAGCCTTGCAGGATAGATTTAGTCGTGATAATAAAAAACATAGGATGAGTATAATTCATCTGTCCACCAGTCTTTTCTTACTTCAGAAAAGTAATTGTAATTTAATTTTCCGGCCTGAGATTGCAGTGGATATACGACTTCGCCATTTTCGCGATATGCTTTATGCAATTCTGTTTCCGGAACCACAGGTACAATATGGCCAGAAAGTCCTCTTTCTCTTCTTTTGGCACAAATTATTCCAACTCCGCCATTCTCATTTACTGCGTTTTGAATTTCTTCTGTCGAAAACATTCTTTTCCATCCAAAACTAGCGCCCCATTCTAAGAACCAATCGTGTATCGCGCTGGAGTAAATGCGATCAACTGTTTGTTCAAAAACGGCATCAACTTCCTCTCCCTGAAGTATTTTTTCAAGAGATTCCTCTGTCCACCAAACCGTTGGGAGATAGACTTTAGAAAAATAACAATAATCATAAGAGTAGACATTGCAATACGTATCTTCTACCGTTCTTTGATACCTTTCGCTATTTTCCACATCGAGTTTGCCAATAAGTTGCGTAATACTACTTTTTTTAGTGGCAGTATTGTTCAGGTCTCTGTACGGAATCGTCGAATCCTGAATAGGATTTTCCTTCCTTTCTGCAGAATCAAGTTGCGATTGAGAAACGGGTAATAAATCCGCTTTTCTAATTAGACTGTTCGGTATTGGATTATCTTTCAGTGGTAACGAGGCTACTGATACGGTATCTTTTTCCATCTTAATTGCTTAAAATTATTGACTTAACAATTCAGAAATAAATAATTGTGAAAATGTTATTTAGCCAACCAAAGCGTAAATATAATATTTTAAAATTCCTGAGAGTTCTCAAAAAGATAAATTATAGAAGAATTAAGATTTCGCCTATTGATTTCAGACTTCAATAGTTGTGAAATGCTTCAAGTCTGTTTAAATATTAAAGCAAATTCTACCAAATAATTTTAAGAATGTGTTAAGGATTTTGAAAAAGGATTTCTAAAATCAGTTATAAAACGTATCTTTAGTATAGACGAAATCGTTGGGAATCAATTTATGGAAGGTAATTTCATAGAAATAGCATTGATGTTTCTCCGGCAATGAATTTCAAAAAACAAAAAAACTTATGATATTACAATCTCACAAAACCACACATACACCTGCCCATACTCACAATAAGCAGGAAGATCAATTTCGATTTGATGTACTTGAAGGTTTGGGCAGCCATCCTAAAAAACTTTTATCTAAATATTTTTACGATAAAATAGGGGATCATCTTTTTCAGGAAATAATGGCCATGCCGGAATATTATCTTACGAATTGTGAAATGGATATTTTCCAGAACAAAACATCAGAACTAGCCAAAATAATACTGGAAACAGATGACACATTCGACCTTATAGAATTAGGCGCGGGCGACGGGACAAAATCTGCTTTTATACTGCAGCATCTTTTAGCACAAAAAGCCAATTTTAATTATATGCCTATTGATATATCAGCGAATATATTGACGGTTTTAGAGGACAAACTAAAAGGTGATCTTCCTGATCTTAATATTATTCCGCTCGAAGGCGAATATTTTAAAATGCTGGAAAAGGCAACCTTACTTTCGTCAAAAAGAAAAGTGGTGCTCTTTTTAGGAAGCAATATTGGTAATATGGAGAAAGAGGAAGCACTCGGATTTTGCCAGGGACTAAACAGTTACCTTTCTGCGGGAGATATTGTACTTATGGGTTTTGATCTGAAAAAAAATCCACAAATTATATTAGACGCTTACAATGACAAAACCGGCATTACCGCCGCGTTTAATCTTAATTTGTTAACCCGAATTAACAGAGAACTAAATGCTGATTTTGCTCTGGAAAAATTTCAGCATTACCAAACCTATGATCCGCTTACGGGTGCCTGCAGGAGTTATTTGATTAGTTTAGAAAAGCAAACCATTATGGTAGACGGGCAATCTGTACATTTTGATAAAGATGAGCTGGTTTATATGGAACTTTCGCAAAAATATTCTTTAGAAGAAAGCCAGGATTTAGCCCATCAATCAGGTTTTAGAACTCTAAGCCATATTATGGATTCAAAATCATGGTTTACAGATGTTGCATGGTTGGTTGTTTAATAAGAAAATAAAACAGTATGCAAAATAAAGCAGCAGAAATAAGTCAGGAAAATAAAATCGAGCAATATAATATAGTAAGAGCTCACTCAGAATATATATGTAAACCACTCGAAATAGAAGATTATGTAGTACAGCCCATTGTAGATGTGAGTCCGCCCAAATGGCATCTTGGCCACACAACCTGGTTTTTTGAAACTTTTATTCTCAAGCCGCATTACAAAGATTATCAGGTTTTTAACGACCAGTACGATTTTGTGTTTAACAGTTATTATGAAAGTCTTGGCGCGCGCGTTGTGCGTACCGATCGTGGCAATTTGAGCCGTCCGTCGGTTACAGATGTTTACCGCTATCGTGCTTACGTAGATCAGCATATGGAAACTTTTTTACTCGAAAATGCACTTTCATTTGAAGTTGCCCAATTGTTAGAATTGGGACTTAATCATGAACAGCAGCATCAGGAATTATTGTACAGCGATATTAAATATATATTAGGACACAATCCGCTTTTTCCGGTTTATAGTTCAGAACCTGCTTTTCATCAAATTGTAAATCACAGTAATGAATTTATAAACGTAAACGCCGGTATTTATGAAATTGGGTATCAGGGAGAAGATTTTTGTTTTGATAATGAATTAGGACTTCATAAAGTCTATTTGGAGAATTTTGACATTGCAAAATATCCGGTTACCAATGAAGAGTACCTTGAATTTATTGTTGATGGTGGTTACCAAAATTTTAAGTACTGGCATTCTGAGGGCTGGGAATGGGTGAAAGAAAACAACGCAAAATCTCCATTGTATTGGCATTTTATCGATGAGAGATGGATGAATTACACCTTTGCGGGTTTACAGGAAATAGAGCGCAATGAACCGGTTTGCCATGTTAATTTTTATGAAGCATCAGCCTTTGCATCCTGGAAAGGTATGCGTTTGCCAACTGAAGCAGAATGGGAAGTAGCCTCGCCACAATTAGTTTGGGGACAACGCTGGGAATGGACAGACAGCGCTTACTTACCTTATCCCGGATTTACGAAAGCGCCGGGAGCGATAGGCGAGTATAACGGAAAATTTATGGTGAACCAAATGGTTTTGAGAGGCGCATCTGTGGCAACACCAAAAGGACACAGCCGGGCAACTTACCGCAACTTTTTTCATCCGCGTCTTCAGTGGCAGTTTATGGGAATACGTTTGGTAAAATAAGGTGCTGAAATTAGTTTTTAATCAGAAGTTTTGATGATGAATTACAATTTTGATGAAATAGTAGCACGTACAGGAAGTGATGCTATAAAATGGGAGAATATGCCGTATGAAGACACGCTACCCATGTGGATTGCCGATATGGATTTTAAAGCTGCTCCTGCTATTTTGGCTGCTTTGCAAAAAAGGATAGATCATGGTATTTTTGGCTATACGGCTGTACCTGAAACATTTTATGCTGCTATAATAAAATGGTGGAAAAGGAGAAAAAATTTTACAATAGAAAAAGAATGGATTGTACCTGTTTCGGGCGTTATTCCTGCTTTATCTGCTGCAATACAAACGCTTTCTGAAAAAGGTGATAACGTGGTTATACAATCTCCCGTGTACAATCATTTTTACACAACGATTTCTACGCTTGAAAGAAGTATTGTCGAAAATAGGCTGAAATACGACAATGGAAAATATACGATTGACTTTGAAGATCTGGAAAAGCAAACCTCTGATCCTAAAGTCAAGCTTTTAATTATCTGTAATCCTCATAATCCTGTGGGAAGAGTTTGGACAGCAGAAGAGCTAAAAAAGATGGGAGATATTTGTCTTAAAAATAAGGTTACTGTAATTTCAGATGAAATTCATTCTGATTTGGTTTTCAAAACACATCAACATATTCCTTTTGCTTCGCTTGGAGAAAAGTACAGCCTGAATAGCGTAACACTGGGTTCACCTACTAAAAGCTTCAATTTAGCCGGAGTACAAGTGGGCTATTTTTTTACCCAAAATGAAGAATTTCGCAAAGCAATTCAAGATCCTTTTAAACGTATGGAAATAGAATTGTTAAATGTATTCGGAATTACAGCTCTTATGGCAGCCTACGAAGAATCAGAACAATGGCTTGATGCTCTAAAAGAATATCTTTATGCCAATTATTTAGTGCTAAAGTCTTTTATAGAGTTGAATTTGCCGCAAATAAAAGTGACGCCACTTGAGGGAACTTATTTGGTTTGGCTCGATTGCACAGCTTTGGGTAAAACCTCAGATGCGCTTTCTGGTGAAATACTCGAAAAGCAAAAACTCTGGATCAATTCAGGCACTATGTATGGCGATAAAAACGAAGGCTTTCTGAGAATAAATATCGCAGTACCCAAAAGTGTTTTACAAACAGGTCTTGAAAAACTTCAAAAAGCATTAACTTAAATAATTAAATCGATTAAGAGGCGTGTTTTTATTTTCAGAGCTTTAAAAATGCCTTATCAAAATGATAAAAAGCGATTCATTTTGATAAGAGAGTACATTTGTAAATAATATTCTATTTTTTTTAAAGTGCTAATTGATAGAGATTTATCTCTGTAGTTTCAATAGATTTTGTTACTGGTCTGTTATTTGAAAGTATTTTGGTGTATTTCAATTCATTGCGCAGGCAGCGGGTGAACAATTTTAGAAGTACGCTAAACAAATGAAAACGAAAAGGCAAACGATAACAATGGGTACTGAAAATTTTATTTTGGCGAATACAATTCTAAGTACCAAAGAAATTACGCTACATGATCAAGCAGAAAAGCAACCAGAGTTCACTATCGAAATAACCAATCTGAGCCATGTAATTTGGATCGAAGAAATTTCTGAGGTGACTTTACAATCTGCATTAGCCCGCGGAACCGGAATATCCGGAAGATCTTCTGAATCATTGGAACAAAAAATAAAAAATGGTGATGCGGTAATTGCTTTTGCCAACGACGGAACTTGGGCAGGTTTCTCTTTTATTTCATCCTGGGATAATGGTAAATATGTTTCCAATTCCGGATTGATCGTTGCGCCTCAATTTAGACATACCGGACTTGCGAAAAAAATCAAACGAAAAATTTTCAAACTAAGCCGTCAAAAATATCCGGAGGCCATTATATTCAGTCTGACTACTGGGCTGGCGGTTATGAAAATGAATCATGACCTGGGCTTTGTTCCGGTAACGTATTCAGAACTAACAACCGATAATTCTTTTTGGAACCAATGCAAATGTTGCGTCAATTGTTCTATACTGGAAAGTAAAGATCGAAAAAATTGTTTGTGCACTGCCATGCTTTATAATCCTACAATTAAAATTGCTACTACACTATAAGTACAAGGATAAAATGACAAATTAAAAACGCTACATAATACTATGAAAATCCCTATCTTGTAAAGTCTTCGAAATGCTAATTTTATTGATAAATAAAACTCAAATTACAGTAGTTATGAAAAATTTTCTCTATCATAGTTCTAAAAATAGTTTCTTGTATTTCTTATTCGGAAGTATTTTATTGACCTGCAACACAATTTCAGCTCAAAAAAAAGAGATGATGATTCGTATTTCAGAAATTGAAATTTATCCTGAACATTTGTCGCAATACAACGCCATTCTTAAAGAAGAGGCGGCTGCTTCGGTTAAGTTAGAACCAGGAGTTTTAGCCATTTTTCCATTATACCAAAAAAAAGATTCTACTCAAATACGCATACTGGAAATGTACCGCGATAACGACGCCTATCAATCTCATTTAAAAACGCCTCATTTTCTAAAATACAAAACAACTACAGTTAAAATGGTAAAGTCTCTAAACTTAGTAGATATGAATACCATTGATCCGGAATCGATCAAAATGCTGTTTAGAAAAATGGGTGATTAACTAATTTCATCTGCTGTTTGTGTAAAATATTGATTTATAAAAGCTTGTGAATTCAGTATTATCATATTTTTACTTTCTCCACAACGTGCAAAACTGTATTGAAGTTTTGTAATGAAAGAAAATAATGATATAAAGATAGTCCTCTTCAAAAAAGTAATTTTAATAAAATAAAGGTTTGATAATCTGCATTATAAATCCTGGAAAAAATATTTCGGGATTAGCGCATTTCTTTATCAGAAAGTGCCAATCTGATTTTTTACACCTGCTTTATTTCAAAAATTACCCTCTATGAAAACATCTGAAACACATGCTGTTCATTTAAATGTAAACGGAACAGACTATAATTTAGACCTTATGCCGTGGGTTTCATTACTCGATGTCCTTCGGGAAAACATTCACCTTACCGGAACCAAAAAAGGATGCGACCACGGACAATGTGGCGCCTGCACAGTTATGGTCGATGGTAAGAGAATATTGAGCTGCCTGACATTGGGCGTAATGAAAAACGGTTCTGAAATTACCACTATTGAAGGCATTGCCAACGGCGAAAACCTGCACCCTTTACAGCAGGCATTTATCGATCATGACGCTTTTCAATGTGGCTACTGTACACCCGGGCAAATTTGCAGCGCAGTAGGAATGCTAAAAGAAGGAAAAGCCCAAAATAGAGAAGAAGTTCAGGAATTAATGAGCGGAAATCTATGCAGATGTGGCGCCAGCAAAGGCATTATTGATGCGATCATGTCAGTAAAGGAAGGAGGTTACCATGAATAATTTCACTTACACAAAAGCGTCAACCGTGCCAGAAGTCATCTCTGAGATTAATGGCGATATCCGAAATAAAATAGTAGCGGGAGGAACCAACATAAACGACCTTCTGAAATATTTTATCACCAAAGCAGACAAACTGGTAGATATCAATTCGATTGGTGATAATGATGGCATCATTCGGCTCGGGAATGGAGGAATAAGACTAGGAGCGTTGCACACCAATGCAGATACTGCTTACGATCCTATTATAGAAGAGCGCTACCCTTTGTTGTCTAAGGCAATATTAGCAGGAGCATCTGCTCAAATCAGGAATATGGCAACCAACGGGGGTAATCTTTTACAGCGCACCAGATGCTATTATTTTTATGATATTACCACACCCTGTAACAAACGCGATCCCGGTTCGGGCTGTTCCGCTATTCACGGCTACAATCGAATTCATGCAATTTTAGGACAGAGTGAAAGCTGTATTGCGGTTTTTCCATCAGACATGTGTGTGGCTTTGGCCGCTCTAGATGCCACCGTAAATATTAGTGGTCCAAATGGCGACAGGGTTTTGGCTTTCGCCGAATTTCACCGACTGCCCGGAGACACTCCTAATTTAGATAATAATCTCAATCATGGAGAAGTCATTACCAGCATTGATCTTCCTGAAAAAGGCTTTGAGAAAAACTATTCTTACTTAAAACTCAGAGACAGAAGTTCGTATGCTTTTGCACTTGTATCTGTAGCTACGGGTTTCGATCTTCAAAACGAAAAAATTAAAGAAGCCAGAATCGCTTTAGGCGGAGTGGCACACAAACCCTGGAGAGTAAAAGAAGCCGAAGAATTTTTGAAAGAGAAAGAACCCAATCACGAAAATTTTGCCGAAGCTGCCAATATCATCTTAAAAGGAGCAATGGGCTACAAGCACAATTCATTTAAAATTATGCTGGCCAAAAAAGCTATCATACGCAATTGTTTTATGGCTTTAGATCCTGACTCACAACGACCTGGTGCAAGACCATCTTTATAATAGAATTAATTTAAAATGGAGATCATGACAAAACTACCACCCGCAATAGGACAACCCATTAGCCGTATTGAAGGCCGCCTCAAAGTTACCGGAAGTGCCAAATATGCCGGCGAATATGAAGCCCCGGATTTGCTATACGGCTATGTAGTAAATAGCACCATTACAAAAGGAAAAATAGCTGTAATTGATACCTCAGATGCTCTGGCATTAGAAGGTGTTGTAGAAGTTTTTACCCATGAAAACAGACCGTCGACAGCCTGGTTTGATTTTCAATATGCCGACATGGATGCGCCGCCTGGAACTGTTTTTAAACCATTAAAAGATAATGAGATTAAATACAACGGTCAGCCCATTGCATTGGTAGTAGCCGACACTTTTGAAATGGCACGATATGCCGTTACCAAAATTAAGGTAGCTTATGTAGAAGACGAATTTGAAACCGACCTTGATGCCAATATTAACAAAGCCAGAGATCCTAAAAAAGGTCTTGCTTCTATGCTAAAGCCGCCTCCGCCAAAACCTAAAGGTGATTTTGAAGAGGCTTATCGCAAGTCGTTTGCGCAAAGTGCCGGTGAATTCAAACACGGAACAGAGCATCATAACCCAATGGAAATGTTTGCTACTACTGTTTTGTACGAAGGAAAAGACAAACTAAAAATATACGACAAAACCCAGGGCACCATCAACTCTCAAATGTATGTAGCCAATGTTTTTGGTCTGAAAATGAAAAACGTTCAGGTCATTTCGCCTTATGTAGGCGGTGCTTTTGGCTCCGGACTTCGACCACAATACCAGCTTTTTATGGCGGTTATGGCATCACTTCATTTAAAAAGAAATGTTCGCGTTACCTTAAGCCGTGCACAAATGTATACTTTTGGACACCGACCGCCAACCGTTCAAATCACCCGTTTTGGTGCCGATGCCGACGGAAGACTAACGGCAATTTATCATAAAGCAATAGGAGAAACTTCTCGTTTTGAGGATTATGTAGAAACTGTAGTCAATTGGGCCAATATGATTTATCCGGCAGAAAATACGCTGCTCGAACACCAGTTGGTTCCGCTAGATGTGTATTCTCCGCTTGACATGCGCGCTCCCGGCGGAAGCACGGGCATGCATGCCGTCGAAATTACAATGGATGAGCTCGCCTATAAATTAAATATAGATCCGCTTGAGCTGAGACTTATTAATTATTCTGAAATAGATAAAAGTTCTGATAAAGAATATTCGAGTAAAGAGCTCAGGAATTGTTATTTGCAAGGTGCAGCAAAATTTGGATGGGACCAAAGAAATCCCGAACCGGCGAGCATGAAACGCGGTAACAAATTAGTAGGTTACGGAATGGCAACCGGAATTTGGGAAGCCAACCGACTTTTGGCCAGAGCACAGGCTATTATGACCAAAGACGGGAAAGTAGAGATTAAAAGTGCCGTAACTGATATTGGAACGGGAACTCTAACCATTATGACACAAATTGCTGCAGATGAATTGGCACTGCCAATAGATGCAATTACCTTTTCGTATGCCGACAGTAAAATGCCTTTTGCGCCCATACAGGGAGGATCCTTTACTGCCGCAACAGTAGGGCCTGCTGTTCAGGCAGCTTGCAGGGCTTTAATAAAAAAATTATATAACATTGCCAGTCGAATTGAGGATTCTGTTTTTAGCAATGCTGAATTTGAAGATGTGGGTTTTACTAACGGCTTTTTATTTTTAAAGAATAAGCCGCAGGCTAAAGTGGGTCTCGATGAAATTTTTGCTGCCAATAAAGGAAAAGAAATCAAAACGACCAATACTTCAATGCCAAATCCGTTACGACATGGAAAAAAAGCCAGAGCCGTTCACAGTGCTGTTTTTGTAGAAGTAGAAGTCGATCAGGAATTAGGATTTATTGAGGTTAAAAGAGCAGTAACAGCTGTTGCAGCCGGAAAAATTATTAATCCCAAAACAGCCGAAAGTCAGATTTTAGGCGGAATGATTTGGGGAATAAGTAAGGCACTTCATGAAGAAACGATTACAGATCATCACTTTGGTAAATACATGAACCCCAATTTAGCAGAATATCATATTCCGGTTCATGCCGATATTCATGAGCTTGATGTTATCTTTGTAGACGAACAAGATGATTTTGTCAATGATTTAGGAATAAAAGGTGTGGGGGAAATTGGTATTGTAGGTATGCCTCCCGCAATTGCAAATGCCATTTTTCATGCAACAGGAAAACGAATCAATCATTTGCCAATTCATTTCGATCAGGTTCTCTAGTTGCTAATTTTAGACGAGAAGAATAAAATACTTTAAAAAATAAAAACCATTCAGATCTCAGGATTTGAATGGTTTTTATTTGTTTGATAAACCAGAGTTAGTCGATTTTGTAGCCGTCATCTGAAAAAGTTTCAGGCTCTTCAATAGTAATGTCATCTTCTTCGTCCTCGAGCTCGTCCTCTTCCAATTCCTCTTCTTCAAGATTGTCGTCTTGTTCAAAATCTTCATCTTGTTCAAGATCGCTTTGTTCGAAGTCTTGCTCCAGATTGTCCTGATCATTATTTTCAAGCTCATTAGAGTATTCACTATCTATATAATTCTCATCAGAACTGGCTAATTGTAGCTCTGGATTGCTATAATCCTTGTTTTCTGTCGTGAAATCAGCATCGTAATTTCTATTTTCATCTTCTATCATAATAAATGGTTTTAATAGTTAATAGCCAAAGTGTTTTTCAGCCTTTTATCAAAATTAAGTACAAAAGGCATTTTTTTCTTATACAATTTTCACCAAAAATTGCTAAATTAGTTGGTGTCGTAGAATCCTCAAAAACAACATATTAAAATACTATAACGATGATTGTTTATTATGTAAATACTTAATTACAGGCCTGTTGTAAATTTGATGATATTTCCAGATTCTGGTGTTTTAAGAACAAAGAATCATTTTCTAAAATCTAACATTAAATAGTTTTAAATACAGCAATTCAACAGATATGAAAAAATACAGAGTAGGAATAATTGGTTATGGAGGATTCGGAATGTTTCTTCACCATTGGTGGTCTAAATTAGAAAATGTAGAAGTAGTAGCTGTCGCCGATTCTGGAAAACATCCGGGGCATGAAGTAGAAGGCTGCAAAACCTATCACGACTGGACGGAATTGATTGATGATGAGGAAATAGATATTGTAAGCATTGTAACGCCACCCAACTTGCACGCCGAAATGGCTTGTGCGGCTATGAAAGCCGGTAAACATGTATTACTGGAGAAACCGGTCGCTTTAAGCGAAGAGAGTGCAAAGAAAATTTTGCAGACTCAGGCAGAAACGGGAAAAGTAATTACCGTTGACCATATGATTCGTTACAACCCGCTTATTCAAAAATTTATGCAATTGGGTCAAAATGGCGCATTGGGTAAGCTGAGACATGTTGTGGTAAACAATTACGCTCAGGATGCTGCATTACCGGTCGATCACTGGTTTTGGAAAGAAGAACAATCTGGCGGAATTTTAATTGAACACGGAGTGCATTTTTTTGATATAGTAAATGCATTAAGCGGTCAGAAATACGACGAGGTTTATGGCGTCTCGCACAGCCGAAATAATGCCCAACGCGACAGGGTTTCTGCTATGGTATTATACAATGAAGGATTGATTGCCAGTTATTATCATGCTTTTTCAGGACCGGGCTTTTTTGAGCAAACCACAATAAGCCTGGCTTATGATCTTGCCCGAGTAGAAATAGAAGGCTGGATGCCATTAAAGGGAGTTGTAAAAGCACTAGTCAACAAAGACACCAAGCAACAACTGGAAGAACTTCCGGGCTGGAACATTACCAAAACAGATGCCCTTAATAATGTAAGCGATGCATCGAGACCTGAAGGCTGGGGCGCTTCTGATCCTTCCACCGAGCCGGCAAAAGAGTTGATCTACTGTGGAGGAATCGCGTATGATGTCGATGAGATGATTTCTGCTAATTTTGAACTTCCGGAATCAAAAGGAGACGTTTATGGAAAATGTGTTCAGGACATACTGACGGATATGATTCAAAAAATAGAAAATAGAGAGCATAAACTGACCATTACACTGGAAGATGCTTTTGAAGCACTTAAAATTGCTGTTTTATCTACCAAATAATATTTTTCGAAAGAAGAAACATTCAATTGAATTTAATTGCATTAAAAAAGTAGTCCCCTAATAAGTTAAAATGTTCGTAAAATATTCGACAAACGGTACAATTTGGCGTTGAAATTAATCTGCAAGAGAATAAAACGACTAAAAACAGCGTTGGATATGGAAACAAAACTATATTATGGGATTATTTGATTTTATGACGGCGGAAATAGCTATGGATTTAGGAACAGCTAATACGCTAATTATCTACGACGGAAAAATAGTTGTAGACAGCCCATCGATTGTGGCGAGAGATATTAGAAACGGGAAAATTATAGCTGTAGGCAAAGAAGCCAGCTTAATGCAAGGAAAAACACACGAAAATATTAGAACAATTCGCCCACTTAAAGACGGCGTGATTGCAGATTTTGATGCATCAGAAAAAATGATCAACTGGTTCATTAAAAATATACCAGAATTAAAAAAGAATTATTTTAATGCTGCACTTCGTATGGTGGTTTGTATTCCGAGTGGTATTACAGAGGTCGAAATGCGGGCGGTGAAAGAATCCTGTGAAAGAGTAAATGGCAAAGAAGTATTTTTAATTCACGAACCTATGGCGGCTGCCATTGGCATTGGTTTAGATGTAATGCAGCCACAAGGACACATTATTGTAGACATTGGAGGAGGAACAACAGAAATTGCTGTTATTGCTTTGGGAGGAATCATCTGCGATAAATCTATAAAAATTGCCGGAGATGTCTTTACCAACGATATTTTGTACTTTATGAGAACGCATCATAATTTATATGTTGGAGATGCCACTGCAGAGCAAATCAAAATTGATGTAGGTGCTGCAATGGAAGAACTGGAAGTGATGCCCGATGATTTAATGGTTCGAGGTCGGGATTTACTTACCGGAAAACCCAAAGAGGTTCGAATAACTTCGAGAGAAATCGCCAGAGCTTTAGATAAATCGATTCTACGAATTGAAGATGCCATTATGGTAACACTTTCTTTAACGCCTCCAGAGCTTGCTGCAGATATTTACAATACTGGTTTATATCTTGCCGGAGGAGGAGCAATGCTGCGTGGCCTTGATAAAAGAATATCATTAAAAACAGATTTACCTGTTTATATTGCAGAAGATCCTTTGCGTGCAGTAGTAAGAGGTACCGGTATTGTTTTGAAAGATATACCCAAATACAAAAGGGTATTGATCAGTTAGTTTACAAAAGCTTAATTATCAAAGATCCACTATGCTGTCTGGCACTAGATATAGAGCATTATTTTGCTTGATGCTGAATGCTTGTGCCAAACATCAACATTTCGAACCACACCATTTACACGATATTCTGCGGATGCATGATAACACTGTAAAAGACCAAAAATAACGTTGCTCGCCTGTTTATCCCTCTAGAACAGGCGGGTTTTCGCTATTACCCTTATTATACAATTGTTAAGCCTTATGTAGCTGCTAAATTCTGAAGAACCTGCCGTAATCTTTTGTGACTTCAGCCATCCTTCATTAACATATTTATAAAAATCAATTCCCGGCAAAACCTCTTCACTAAAAATTTGGTTTCTATACGCCAATCTCCAAATGTGGCTTTTTCTTTTGCAAATTCTTTAGACTGAGAAAAAGAGAAATAATGACCTAGTATTAAAAAACAACGTAAAAAAGCTAAATATTTTTTCTATAAAACGTATGGGCGGTCAGTAGGAAAAAAATAGAAATCGATCCTTAAATAGCTGATCATGAAGTGCAAATATTTGAATACTGTAAAAGCAGAGCTGTATTATGTAAGCCTTTACAGGTATAAGGGTTGTAAATTTGAATATAATCAAAAAATAAATAATTTATGAAAACTGCTACAAAAAGTACAACTGCTACAAAGAGCAAGAGTGCATCAGATAAAGGCAAGACTGCAGCAACAAAAACTAAAACTGCAGCACCAAAAAAAGCAACTCCGGCTAAAGACAGTAAAGGAACTGTAAAAGCTAAATCTTCTGCAGCCGAAGGGTTGAGAGAATTATTCGTAGACTCTCTAAAAGATATCTACTGGGCAGAAAAAGCCTTGACGAAAGCTTTGCCAAAAATGGCAAAAAATGCTACATCTGAAAATCTTATTACAGCAATAAATGACCATCTTGCTGTGACAAAAGAACAAGTGGCAAGACTTGAAGAAGTTTTTTCTCTTGTTGGAGAAAAAGCAGCTGCTAAAAAATGCGATGCTATGGAAGGTCTTATCAAAGAAGGTGAGAGCATAATGGAAGAAACAGAAGTTGGACCAGTGCGTGACGCGGGTATTATTGCTGCCTCTCAAAAAATTGAGCATTATGAAATTGCAACTTATGGTACACTTGCCGCATTTGCACAAACATTAGGAGAAGACGATGCTGTATTGTTATTAGAAAAAACATTAGCCGAAGAAAAAGAAGCAGATTCATTGCTTACAGAAGCGGCTTACAATACAATCAATTTCGACGCTAACGAAGAAGATCAAGAATAATCAGGATTGCATTGTTAGTTAATTTGATTTTGGTGAGAACCTGTATTATTTCGATAATACAGGTTTTTTTATGTTTAAAAATGAAAGTAATGTTTTTAAATAATTACACCTTATTTATTGTTCGAGAATATCATTTACAATTCTAAGAGAAGCGGCCTCGCAAAAATCTAATCCTGAATAATCCGGATTTAATCCGCCAATATAAGGGACAGCCATAATGTATACCTTTTTATTATAAGCTCCGTACTGATCAATTATTTGAAAATTGTCATTAATTGCTATTCCTGATACCTGAAGGAAATAATCTCCGTGCGCATCTTTTTCAATAAGGGCACTATCTTTTACCGATGCGGCAAAACCTGCTTCAGCCGATTTGAATTTCAATCGGGCAGGGGTAATCGATTTTTGAGAGCGCAAACTCTTAAACGGAAAATCATGATAAGATAAATGAGGCTGACCAACACAATCAACAAAGGTTTTGTAGTAAACCGAATGAGCCTTATCTTCATCATCCGTAAAATTATAGAGAATTCCTCCGCCTTTTTGAGGTTCAACAGTACTGTCAGATCCTACGGGAACCAGGTCCAGGATACCGGAATGATGCAGAGCAAGGAGTTCCTCACACGATTTTTGAGGAACAAAGGCAATTACAATTGAAATTAGCGGCATTAAAACTTTTTGCAGTCGCTGCATGTCTTCTGCCGATAAATATTTGGCAGGATGGTTCATCGCAAAACTTAACACTGCAAGCATCTCTTTCCAGTAAATTGATTCTTGTCTTTTAATTGACTTTTCAGCCTGAATAAATTCTGCTTTTAAAAGTTGAAAAGGCTCCAGTCTTTCTCGCAATTCCATCATATCGGCAACAAAATCTTCAATAGAAAAATCTTTAATACGCTGATAAAATTCATAATCTTTTTCGCGAAAAATTTCCTTGAAGTCTTTTTCAAAAAGATAATCCAAAGATAAAAAACCACCATTACTGGATCTGTGTGCTGCAATTTCTTCTTCTGTTAGTAAAGAATCATTAGAGAGATGCGAATTATCTAAGTGAAAGCGTACTGCCGGAAGCATACCACTTCTGGAGTGCATCATGATGCGAAATTCTGGACTATCTGCTGATAAATGATACAGAAGATTTCCATCCGCATTACGTTCAAAAGTTCCGTTATGTCTGGCAAGAGTTCTAATGGCGTCAATCGCGGTAAGTGAAGAACCTTTTATGGCTACCGGATGATTGAGCTTAAGCGCCAGTTTTTGAGGCGGATAAGGAGCATCAAAATATCCGGAGACTTTGCCTTCATGATTTTTGGGCCAGTTATGTCCGGTACAAATAATAACATAATCAAATACTTTCGTAGAGCCGTCAAGGACTTCAATGATTGCAGTGGTATTTTTTACGTCATAACTTATATCGGTAACGGCGCTTTCAAAATGTATTCTGGTTATGATGCCTGCCGCCGCGCCTACCTTTTGCAGCAAATCAAATTGGGCAGAAAGGTAGGTGCCAAAAAGCAACCTCGGAACTACTTTATACTCATTAAATTTTGCCGGATCAATAGCAAATCGTTCCAGCAAACTTTCCGGAGCCGTATGTATCCATTCTGCCATAGCGCTAATAATACTAGGCACTTCATTGTCTGATACATTGGTAACATGCTCATCATTGGCACCTTCTGCGCTGTAAGGCATTCCGGCACCCAATTGGGATTTTCTCTCAAAGATATCAATTTCAAAATCATTGTTTCCTGATTCTACCAGTCTCTTATAAGCAAAAAGTCCGCTAGGTCCGCCTCCTAGAATAGCAATGCGTTTTTTAGGTATGATATCCATTAGATTAAAATGTATTAATTAGATTTATGAATGTTGGTTTTTATATTATTGGTGTTGTTTTGGAAAAAGTTTTATAAGCAATCCTTTAAGTCTGTTTTGGTAATCTTCCATCAGCCATTCTTTGTAATTTTTACTGGCATTTTCCAGACATTTTACATATTGTTTTACACGCCATTCTATTTCAGGCTGCAGAGCTTCGGCAAGTGCGATAGCATTGCTAAGTGTATCGGCATTGTCAAGGCACATTTTTGCCTGTTGGCGTATCGATTCGCGAATAACTGTTTTTGGCTTTTCATCGGTAGCAATTGCTTCCTGATAGTGGCCTTCTATATCAAAAGTCATTTCGAGCGTATTAGGAAATTTTGCTCTCAATTCTGGAGAGATCGCATGCGATTGCACGGATGATGAATTGCCTGTAGCCTGATAATTGAGCTGTTTGGCAAAAGCTTCCGGGTTTTCAAAAGCAAAGTTCCAGTCTAAAGGCTGCTGCCATTCTCCAAAACGCTGAATATTTTTACCCAGATCTATAATTTTGAAAGTCTTTTTTGAGGGAAGTATTCTGGAACCACGGCCAATCATTTGATGATATAAGGTAACAGAGGTAGTCGCCCTGTTCAGGATGACATTACGAACAGAAGGCTCATCAAATCCGGTAGTAAGAATCGAAACCGACGTTAAAACTGCATTTTTGGTTTTCTTGAACCATTTCAGTATTTCTCGTCTTTCGATATCAGGAGTTTTATTGTCCAGATGTTTAACGGGTATGCCTGCCGCAACAAAGGTTTCATACACCTTCATAGACGTATCAATACCGTTGTTAAAAATTAAGGTCTTTTTTCCGGCCGCATTTTCCTGATACGCTTTAAGTAAAAGTTCCAGCATAGCGGGCGAACTGTACAATTCGTTTGATGAGCTAACCGTATAATCGCCATGTATACCGGTTTTAAGAGTATTCAATTCTACCTCATAAACAAAAGATTCCGGTTTGGCCAAAAATCCGTTTGCAATAAGGTTTTCGATATTTTCTCCGGTAATTAACGTATTGTAGTATTCTTTCATCGGCTTTTCGACATCAGAACTAAATGGGGTAGCGGTTACGCCAATTACGATGGCGTTTTTAAAATTACCCAGCAATTTTCTAAAAGAATTATGATGCGCTTCATCTATAATAACCAAACCTACATCTTTTGTTTTGATTTTTTTGGCTTTAATTCTGTTGCGGAGTGTTTCTACCATGGCGACATAACACTGACAGCCTGATTTAAAATTACCACTTGTACTGTTAATCATGCAGCTTTTAATACCTATGTTTTTTAAAGCCTGTGATGTTTGCTTGGATAATTCTTTTCGGTGGGTAAGAATCATAACCGTTTTATCAAACTGTTCGATAAATCTTCTGGCAATTTCAGAGAATACAACCGTTTTTCCTCCACCGGTCGGGAGTTGGTATAAAAGTTTTCCTTTAGGAGCATTTTCTATTTGATCGAAAATAGCTTTGATGTCTTTTTCCTGATACGCATGAAATGTGGGAACAGACTTAGTAGTTGTGGTCATATTTTTAGTGTGGTATTCGAAGGTTATAAATTTTGAAGCTCTTCAACAGGCACCAAAACAGATTCCATGAACTTTCCAGTTATTATGGTTCCTTCTTCATCCTCCCATTGTGTAATTACATTTTCAATCAGTTCAGGTTCAAATCCCATTACCTTCATCACAGGACCTCCAAATTCCTGTCTTACCTCTTGTCCTTCTTTAAATATAGTGCTCATATGATTTCGATTTTTATAGAACAAATATCTTAAACACAAATTGGCTGCTGTTATATCTTTAGCCGGAGAAATTATATTTTTACTAGTATAAATAACTTGTACTTCTATAATTTACGTAAATTGTTACATTATTTCAACCTAAAGAAAAAAATGAAAGTTTTAATTTACATATTAAAGGATTGCGTAGATTTGTAAAAACCACCAAACAATACCACCATGCCAGTAATTGAGCAATCAGATTATAATTTTCCTTCCATTCTTCAGAGAAACAGGCACGTTTCGACCATTTATGCGGCGTTGTTTAAAAAGTTTGAAGTTCCGGGTTACACCAGAGAAAAGCATGAGTTAAAGGATGGAGACTTTATCAATATCGATTTTATTGTAAATGATCCTAAAAAGGCGGTAATCTTGTGTCATGGTTTAGAGGGCGATTCCCGCAGAACGTATAACAACAGTTGTTCTGCTTATTTTCAGCAAAAAGATTTTTCTGTTTTTGCATGGAACAACCGTACGTGCGGAGGAGAAATGAACCGATTGCCACGATTGTATCATCATGGCGCTGTCGATGATCTGGATGAGGTAGTTCAGTTTGTTTTGCAAAAAGGTTTTGAGGAAGTGTTTTTGATTGGCTACTCGATGGGAGGCGTTCAGCTCTTAAATTATTTTGGTTGGACCAAAATCGATGAGCGCGTAAAAGCGGGCGTATGCATTTCGGTACCAACGCATATTGCAACCAGTGCAGAGGTTCTTAAACAAGGTTTTAATCGTGTTTATTTAAAGAATTTTACAATCGATATCAAACGAAAGCTAAAGCATAAAGCAGCACAATTTCCTGATTTTATAAACAGCGATCAAATCGACAGTATTACCTCTTTTGATGAGGTTGATCATTATTTTACGGCACCGCTTCATGGTTTTGCGAGCCGCGATGACTATTATCAGCGTGTTTCTCCTGAGTTCTACCTTAAAGATATCACAACTCCGGTTTTAATTATTAATTCTCTTGATGATCCGTTTTTAGGTGAAAGATGTTATCCTAGAGCTATTGCTCGCGATAGTGCTTATGTTTATCTCGAAACACCAAAATATGGTGGACATTGCGCTTTTCCGTTGCGCAACTCTACTTATTCTTATGCCGAGAAAAGAGCGTATGAGTTTTTTAGCTCTTATAAATAACAGATTATCGTGTGCTGTTGTAAAGAAATCTATTTTTTCGAAGTTTCAAGCTCCACGCTAAATGAACCAAAATAAGGATTATCAGCCATTTGCGAGTGTCCAATAACCAGAATATAATTTCCTTTTTGCTTGAGATCAGTTTTTATATCCATTCCAAAAGGTCCGTCTGACGATTGATCCGGAGCGATAATTTGGTTAAAACGGATATTTCCTTTCCCAGTCGTCGGAACAATTTTCCCGTTCAATTCTGCTGCAGCATCGTTTTTAAATTTGACATATACTCGTGGGTGAATCGAATCTAACGAACCTTTTGCAATAAATTTACCCGCTTCATTTTTAAAATTCATAAAAATGGTATCGCCCTCTTGTTTGTTTTCTTCCTCAATATTGACCGATTTGGCTTCTGTATTTTGCTCTGTAGCAAGAGTATCTGACGAAGTAACAACAGGTTCAGTTTTTTGTTTTTGACATGAAAAAACAAAAATAGACAACAGTAGCAGTAGGTAATTTTTCATAATAATTTTTTTAAAAGAAACTTTCAAATGTAATTCTTTCCTGAGAATGGAGGTTTACATAATAACTTTTAGATTTTATAAATCGAATATTAGAGAGATTCACAAACAATCCATCTAAATAAATTGTATCCACAAAAGATAAAAAAAAACTCTAAATCATGGATTTAGAGTTTTTACTATTTGGCAATTTGCCCGTATTTAAATTTAATTCAAAGAATTAATTAATTTTAACCAAATGCGCTTCAATAGCGGCTCTGTCAGATTCGTACTGAGCAGGAAGTTTCAGGTTTTTACCCAATTCTTCTACACTTTCATCTACCATAAAGCCCGGATTTTCTGTAGCGATTTCAAACAAAACCCCTCCCGGTTCTCTAAAGTAAAGAGAGTGGAAATAATTTCTGTCAATTTGTGGTGTAATAGACAATCCGAATTCTTCGATTTTTTCACGGAAGTGCATTAAAATTTCGTCATTTTCTACACGAAAAGCCACGTGGTGTACAGATCCGTTGGCAACATGTCCGCGTTTTTCTTCAGCCAATTCTACAAGGTCAACAATTGCAGCGTCTTCTACAGCATCTGTAGCATAACGGTAACGGTTTACATCTTGTTCAATCAACTTATAACCAAATATTTCGGTTAAAATGGCAGCAGTCGCTTTTATGCTGTTCAAAGTCAAGGTAATGTTGTGAAAACCTCTTGTTGCCACATCGGCTTTTACTTCTTCCGTTTCCCACGGTTTTTTGTTATCCTCTGTTTTAGATTCGATTAACTCTAATTTTAATCCGTCCGGATCTAAAAATGTCAAATATTTTTCACCGAATTTTTCAGCCGGTTTGTTGTAAATTACATTGTATTGCTCAAAGCGTTTTTGCCAGAAATCCAAACTTCCTTTTGGAACAGAGTAACCAATTTCAGTGGCCATTCCGGATCCTTTTCTGCCTTGCTGAATTCCTTCTCCCCAAGGGAAAAAAGTTAAAATTGTTCCTGCACTTCCTACTTCATCACCAAAGTAAAAATGGTAAGTTCCAGGATCATCAAAATTGACTGTTTTTTTGATAAAACGTAATCCTAAAATGTTAGAATAAAAGTTGAAGTTGCGTTTCGCGTCACCTGCAATTGCAGTAATATGGTGTAAGCCTAAAATTTTATTTTCCATGGTTTCTATGTATTAAATTGTTATTGATTTTCTTTTACAAATTTACGTTGGTTATAGCGCTGCATTGGTTAACCTAGATTAAGAAATAAAAAGCGGCGCTGTTTTTCATTTGTTCATTAGGAACCAAATAACATTCCATGTAGTTTAAAGTGTTGTTTGTTAGTTTTTTATGTTTTATTTGAGATGAATCAGTCTACGATATATCGTGATTTTATGAATCTAATCTCTTTAATTTATAAAATCGATAGTAGTTTAATTAAGGCTATTTCTTAAATTTACGCTGTTAATGCATCAAATACCACACGAATTATTGTTTATGGAAAAGCCGACAGATCAAACTGCAATTATAATGAAACGATTGCAGGAAAGAGAACGAGAACAAATGTTGATTTTGTCTCTTTGCGGCGCGCTTTCTCAGGCGTTGAACAAAACCGAATTTGACAATGTAGTAAGCGATCAACTTAAAGATGCTTTTTCTTTTGATGATTTTATTTTGGCTTCTGCCGATGAAAGTGAAACAGCATACAATGTTTTCTATCAGTTTTTGCAAAAAGAGACTTCGAACAAAAAATGGGCAGTAAAAGATGGCTTTTTTGATCTTTGCATGGACTCAGCAGATACGGTTGTTTTCGACCTGCGTACGCTTAACGAGAAAAAGAATTTCCCTACTCATATTATCCTTCCAAACAATAAAGGTTTTAAAAACGGAATAGGAATTTGCCTTCCTTATATTAAAGGAAACCGAAATGTCCTGTTTCTTTTCTTTAAAAACGCAACAACTTTTAGCCGGGAAGCAAACCGAATCATGAGAGGAATTGGAATGCAGCTTTCTATCACGATTCGAAATATTATTTTAACTCAGGAGTATGAAAGTAAGATTAGAGATCTAAAAATTCTGAATAAAAGCGTTTCTGAAAAAGAAGATAAAGAAGAAAAAGAAGAATCCTTAGACCATGATAAACAAGGTTTTTACGGAATTGTGGGCAACAGTAAAGCGATGCAAAACGTTTATGAACTGATCTCGCAGGTTGCCGCATCGCAATCGACGGTTTTAATTTCTGGCGAAACCGGAACCGGAAAAGAACTTGTAGCCACTGCAATTCATAATTTATCACCTTTTTCGAATCAAAAAATGATTAAGGTAAATTGCGCATCAATTCCGGAAAATCTAATCGAAAGTGAATTATTCGGACATGAAAAAGGTGCTTTTACCGGAGCGATGGAAACCAGAATCGGAAAATTTGAGCAAGCCGAAAACAGCACTATTTTTTTAGATGAAATAGGAGAGATGCCGCTGGAGCTTCAGGGAAAACTGCTTCGTGTACTTCAGGAAAAAGAAATAGAAAGAATTGGAGGAAACAAAAACATAAAAGTGAATGTTCGTGTCATTGCGGCCACCAACAGAATTTTAGAAAAAGAAGTTGCCGAAGGCCGTTTTAGAAGCGACTTGTATTATAGACTTAATGTGTTTCCTATTGCATTGCCTTCTTTAAGGAACAGACCGGAAGATATAGAAGTGCTGGGTCATTTTTTCATGGAAAAACATGCCGCAAAAAATGGTAAAAAAATAAAAGGTTTTTCTAAAAAGGTATTGAATAGCATGACTACCAATGCCTGGCCTGGAAATGTGCGCGAATTAGAAAATGTAGTAGAAAGAAGTATTTTGTTTGCAAAAGAAGATGTTATAAAAGAAATGACTTTTACAAAGCTTTTTAAAACCGAATCGACAACTGAAAACGATTTTTACATCAAAACACTGCAGGAAGTAGAGAAGGAGCATATTTTAAAAATCGTAAAAAAATGCAACGGAAGAATCTCTGGTCCTCAGGGCGCTGCTGTTTTATTAGATTTACCATCGACAACGCTCCTTTCTAAAATGCAGAAACTGGGCATTAAAAAAGAACATTTTACAGCTTAATTTAGTCCTGAATCATTTTTATTTTTCCCGAAGAAACTGCCCAGAAAACCAACAATAACATATTAATTACCAAAGCGACACTAGGATATTGAAATGAAATTCCGAAAGCAATCAGATAAGTTGGTAAGCCATACAAATAATTGTTTCTGATTTTTTTAATGGCCGAATTTGTCAGCTCAGGGCGCAGCAGTTTTTTATTCCTGCTCGCGGTATACCACAACAAATTGTACGAAAGATTGATAAGCACAAATATGCCGGTATAGATTGCCACGGCGATAGGAGAAGCTTCGCCCTCAAAAAAACGCGCTAATAACGCGGTAGGATAGGAAACCAAAGTTACCAGAAAAAGAATCAATCCGTTAGAAAACATGACGGCTGTATTTCGGCTGTAAATCTGCTTGAAAATTTTGTGATGATTGACCCACATGATAAAAATGCTGAAGAAAGAAAGCGTAAAAGCAAGATAAGTTGTCCATTCACCCTTTAAAAAAGCCAGCAATTCGCTGCCATTTTTGATCGTTGATGTATCGGGAGCATGTAAATCAAGCACCAAAAGCGTAATCGCAATTGCAAATACAGCATCGCTGAAATTTTCTATTCGTATGGTTTCTTTTTCCATTTAGTTTCTTCTACTTTTTTAAGATAAAATCTTTATTCGTATGTATCTAAAATTAGAGTTTTATAAAGATTGATTTTCGCACTTTTGCTTCAATATTTTTCGTTTTATGTCCTTTTCCTGTCGTGTCTTCGACCAATAAAATCGATCCGGTTTCGAAGGTTCTTTTTTCTCCCAGCGAAGTTTCGATTTCTACGCCACCCTCCAGTAAAACAATATACTGCCGGTCTGGTGCATTGTGAAAATCGTAATCATAAGACGGGCTGACTTCTCTAAAAACAATTGATTTTACCTGTTCATCTTCAGATAAAAAACCAATGTCGCCCTTGTTTTTCAACGGAACGTCAAAATCTTCAAAATGACTTTCACCATTTTTATCGCTGTAAACTCTTGTAATCGTGATCATTATTTCTTTGTAAAAACAAGTTCGTTGGCCAAATCTACTTCATCATGACTTATGGTATGTCCCATATTTTCGTAGACTTTTTTAGTTACTGTAGCGCCCATTTTTTCAAAAAGTGCTGCCGTTTCATGAACTCTTTCTACCGGAACATGAAAATCAGGATCACTCGTTCCTATAAAAACAGGTGTGTTCTCAAAGTTACCCGTATAATGATCTTCATATACTTTATCGCCAATAAGTCCGCCTGTAAAAGCGACTACACCCCCATATTTAGCTGCATTTCTGGCTGTAAATTCGAGCGCCAGACAAGCGCCTTGCGAAAATCCGAGAAAATAAATGTTTTCTTTTTCGATTCCGTTTTGCTGAATGGCGACAACCAGCTGATGAACCGCCTCTAATGATTTTGAAAAAGAAGGTTCGTTTTCTTCAATCGGAACTAAAAACGAATAAGGATACCAGGTTCTGTTTTCTGCCTGCGGTGCCACTAAGGCAAAATCATTAACGTTAAGGTGTTTTGCTACCGAAAGTATATCATGTGCGCCTGCACCACGCCCATGAATCATTATCAAGGCTCTTTTTGCTTTATCTAATGATACTCCATCTGTTATAATATCTGTATTCATAAGTTTTATTTTTTATAATTGTTGTACGTAATTATTTCATCTAAATCTGGCAGATTTTTAATCCGTTTATTTTTTTGTTTTATACTTGCCGCTAACTCCACAATGAGCCTCCTTTTTTAGAGCTTCTTGTCAAATTTTTACTTCTTCCAGATATCCTCATATTCGTCAGGATTCTTTTTGAATTGTGCGTGTACGTAGGGGCAAAGCGGTAAAACCATCATTTTATTAGCACGTACGTAAGATGTCATTTCTTCCAGCAGTTTTCTGGCATAGCCTTTTCCTTCGGCTTCCGGTTCAACTCCTGTGTGGTAAACTGTTAGTAGATCGTCTTTCAGACTTACGGTCATTTCTCCCAGTTTTTTTTCGTCGACATAGAGATTAAAAGCACCATGTTTTTTCTCGTCCAGTTCTAGTTTTATTGTTTCCATATCTTTAATTATATCCTTGTTTTATCCCTAATTTTTTCATTTTCGAAAACAGCGTTTGTGGCTGTATTTTTAGCAATTCTGCCGCGCCGCCCGGTCCCGAAACTTTACCGTCGCAAATTTGAAGCGCATTCATAATATGCTCTTTTTCCATTTCTTCCATCGATTTCATTTTTCCCGTATTGAATTCCATTGGATTTGAAGTTGTAACAGCCAGGTCAAATTTCTCGATTTCGGTCGTTTTGGCAAGCAATACATTTCGTTCTATCAAATGTTCCAGTTCGCGAATATTTCCCGGCCAGTCGTACTGTTTTAATTGTTCGAGAGCGGCATCGCTTATGCTGATCACATTTCTGCGCGAACTGGCCGCATATTTTTTAAGAAAATAATTGGCCAAAGCTTCAATATCTTCTTTACGTTCTTTTAGTGTAGGCAACTGAATTGGAAAAACGTTTAACCGGTAATACAAATCGAGCCTAAAACGTCCCTCGGCAACTTCTTTTTCCAGCGATCTGTTAGTAGCTGCTACTACACGAACATTGATTTTAATAGTTTTATTGCCTCCAAGTCTTTGAATTTCTTTTTCTTGTAAAACACGTAATAGTTTAACCTGAGAATCGAGTGGCAATTCGCCAATTTCATCCAGAAAAATAGTACCATTATCTGCTTGTTCAAACTTGCCAATTCTTAAACTATTGGCTCCTGTAAAAGCTCCCTTTTCATGTCCAAATAGCTCCGATTCGATTAGTGAATGTGGTAAAGCAGCACAATTGACAATTACAATAGCATTCGATTTATGTGCCGAAAGATCGTGTATCGAATGTGCCACTCTTTCTTTTCCGGTTCCGCTTTCGCCGAGAATTAAAACCGAAGTTTCAGCCGGTGCTACAATTTTAATTTTTTCAATAACTTCTCTTAAAAGGCTGCTTTTTCCTATGATACCTTCAATTTCTTCATTTTCATCGTCAAGCGGAATCTCGGCCAGCGTTCCTTTTTCCTGATCAAATCTGTATTTGGCAATGTCGAGCATTACAATTAGATCTCTTTCACGAAAAGGTTTGACCATAAATCCGTACGGGTGCGTTGCCTTTACGGCTTCGAGAGTAGATTGGTTTGTATTGGCAGAAATATATAAAAAGGGCAGCTGTATTTCGCGCAGTTCCCAGGCAAGATCTATTCCCGTAAGGTCACCTTTGAGCATGATATCGAGCAAAACCCAGTCTGGTCTGTTTTCGACAATGAGTTTTCTTGCCTGAACCACAGATGAAGCTATGCCGGTTATTTGATAACCTGCTTTGATCAGCATGATTTTTAAATCGTTTGCTACTATAAATTCATCTTCAACAATTAAAATTTTCTCCTTCATTATTTTATTGCTATGTTTTGAGAATCGTCGGTAGTCACTTCAAATTCTGTGTTTCTTGTGAATGTAATTTTGATCGTCAGTCCGTTATCACTTTTCATTTCAAAAGTTCCGTCAATCTGGTCGGTCAATCCCATCATTAAATTCATTCCGAGAGAATCTCTTTCTGTTTCCTCAAAATTGTCAGGAAGACCAACACCATTGTCTGAAATGACCAACTGATACTTGTCTCCGCTTATATTTTTGAGTTCAATATTTACATCTCCCTTTTTTTCTTGCGGAAAAGCATATTTGATCGCATTATTGATGGCTTCATTTATAATTAATCCTAGCGGAACTGCTTGTGCTACATCAAGATATACTTTTTCATTGTCCAGAGTAAAATGAATTTTATTGTCTGTATTAAAACACTCTCTCATATAACTAATCAACTCATAAATGTACCACGACATATCGATATTGGCCAGATTATCAGATTGATATAATTTTTGATGAATCAGCGACATCGCGTGCATTCTGTGCTGGCTGTTTTGTATCGCCATTAAAGCATCTTCATTATCGAGATAAGCCGATTGTGTGTTTAGTAAACTAATGACAATTTGGAGATTGTTTTTTACGCGATGGTGAATTTCCTTTAAAAGCCATTCTTTTTCGATCAGCATTTTTTTATTGAGTTCATTTTGCTCATTAATCTGCTGACGCTGAATTTCTAATTCTTCGTTCTTTTTCTTTTTGGTTCTGAAGCTATTGTACAAAAACGCCAGAAAAAGTATTAAGACAATAACGCTTCCTATAAAAACATATCGGATAATCTGGTCATTATGAATTTTTATTTCCTGCAATTTTCCCTGCTGTGTAAGCAGTTTGATGTTTTTGTCCTTTTTTTCTGTTTCAAACTGAAGCTGTAATGCGGCAGATTGTTTTAATTTTTCGACATTAAAAAGAGAATCTCTCAAAAGTTGGTGCTTCTGCAAATGTTGTATTGCCGATTCGTATTTTTTACTGGCATGGTCCGACTGAAAAGACAAAAGTTCGATTTGAGAATATAAAATCAGTTTGTTCGATTTCTTTGCAAATTCCTTGAATTTATCAATATAAGCATACGTTTTTTCAACCTGGCCGGACTGTTGTAAATAAATGATGATGGCGGTTAGTTTGTAAGCCAGGCCGGCATCAGATTCTTCATAATCTTTTAAAATTTGCTCATAATAGGGTTTGGCACTGCCAATTTGCTTAAGCATAGAATAGCACACTACATAAATAAAACGCTGTCTTACTTTGGTAATTTCATCGTTTGGCGGATAATCATTAGCGGTTCTTTTTAGCGTACGTAAGGCTTTGGTATAATTTTTTTGCTGGCAATATAAAGAGGCTAAATTGTAACTTATCGTATTGATATCGCCTACATTTTTATGTTCTAATGCAATATTCAATGCTTTTTCGAAATTATCAAACGCCAGATCATACTTAAGCAGATCATAGTAAGCGAGCGCCAAATGGTTGTAAATCGTACATAATTGATAACTGGTATCCTGAACTTCCTCTGCGGTTTTTATTGCCATAAGTGCATACTGCAGCGATAATTGCGTGTTTTGTAATATGCCGTAATTATCAGATAGGAGCGTATAAACACCCTGAAGTTCCTTAAAACCAATGGCTTTGTAGATAACAACTGCCTGATCTAAAAGCTGCAGCGCCTTTTGGTTTTCGTCGATACTTCCGTAATAATCCGCCATATCTTTTAAGGCATCAGCCTGTTTTCTGTAGGCTTTGCTTTTTTTGTAAAGCGGAACCGCCATTTCGAGGTGTTTTATTTTGGCTTCAAAACCTGCTTTGTCATAACCTTCGTAGGCACAAAGTTCCTTATAAACATCTGCTGTAAGAACTGTTAAATTGTATTTTTTCGAATAGGCGAGTGCCTCATTCGTTTTCTTTAATCCCTGTTTTGAATCTCCTTTTTCTCTGTAAATCTGCCCTTCGAGCAGCATTGCTTTTCCTTTTCCTTGTTTATAACCTAAAGTATTGCTTAACTTTTTTGCTTCAAAATTTAAATTTGTAGCGCTGTCAAGATCGGGTTTAAGTTCACCCGGCTTCCTGAGATAATAGCTGCTTAAGGTTAAAAGCAATTCGACTTTTTGACTGTCACTTTCTGCAGCATCAATTTTCTTCTTTAACTGATCTGGATCTTCTTTTGACTGTGCCGTTGCCGGAAGAAACACCAATAAAAAAAATGACACTGCACATAAGGTAGACAGGTGGTATTTGACAGAAATAAAAGGGATGAAATTCATTTTTTAAAGATAATATATTATCAGAAATCTGCAATTTTAAATCTGTGTTTGCCTATTTTTCGCGGTGATAAAAATAGCAAATTACCATGGCGACACCGGGCACAATCAAAGTTCCAAGTCCGAAATACTTTCCGGCAACGGCTCCTAAAAAACAGCCTACCAAGAATCCGCAAATGGTAACCAGTTGTTTCTTAAAACTTAAAAGAACATCAACATCTTTAAGTCCGTTTTTTAAGAGATTACCCAAATCCAGAGAGGCTTGTGTAACATTACCAGTCATCATGGTTGTAGGTCCGTGTGTTTCTTTTGCGTACAATTTTCCAAAGGCATTCTGCAGTCCCATCGCAAAAACTGTGGTCATGGCAACAGCATACAATGTCCATTCTGAAAAAATGTTCAAATAACCAAAAACATAAGAGGCAATACCGCTTAAGATCAGGATAATACCTTCCCAAAATAAAATTGTATACCGATTGGTTACTCTTAAAGCAATTCTTCCTCCCACAATTACCGCAAAAATAAAAACAGGAAACGTCAATAGTTTTACCCAGGCATGCAAGTCTGAGCCTTTGACGATTTGATACGCAAACACAATAAAGTTGCCCGTAACATGTGCAGAAAAGATCGAATCTGCAGCAACAAAAGTAACGGTATCACAAAACCCTGCTATCATGGTAAGCAGCAGGGTAACATACCAAATGTTTCTTTGAATTTCCATAAGTTTTAGTTTAGATGAGCGCGAAGCATCCACGCCATTTTTTCGTGATTTTCTAAAAGGCCGGTAATATAATCACTCGTTCCTGCATCGTGAAGTTCTGCTGCAAAGTTGTTTATGTTTTCACGTAAGTGGATTAAAATACTCTCGTGATCCAAAAGCAATTCTTTAATATAGCCTGTACTGTCGTTTTTTGCTCTTGATTCTTCTGTTAGATGGGTCAGCGCCAAATATTCTTTTAAAGTTCCCGGAGCATAATGTCCTAAAGTTCTGATTCTTTCTGCAATAGTATCTACAATTTCATCTAAAGCTTCATATTGCTGTTCAAAGAAAAGGTGTTTGTTATAAAAATCTGGACCTTCTACATTCCAGTGTGCTTTTTTAGTTTTTGTATAAAGTACAAATTCGTCAGCCAAAACTTTAGCCAGTACATCGACTACTTTGTTGATGCTTTCTTGTTTAATTCCGATGTTTGCTTTCATTTTATATAAGGTTTAATAAATAATGATATTAGATTTATGTATTGGATTTCTTTCACAAAGATTTTAAAAAGATTTAAGCTGATAAGCGCAGATTAGTTCAATCGTAATAATTCTATTTAACTCTTTAGGAGGTTTTATTATTTACAGTTAAAATCTATGCTTGTATGTGTTTAAATTAATTATTGAAAAATTGCAATAGATAATAATCTAGTGAATATTTTCCGGCTCCAAGTGCTAGAATTAATAATAAGGATAAGGTGTACATGTAAGGCACGTCGCGTACTTCGAGGGAATCTTTTCTGTGTACCACAAAATAACCAATGGCTGTAACACCAATCGTGGGTAAAACCACAAGTCGGGTTGCGACGCCCAGTATAATAAGAAACGGAACAACCGTATCCGAAAAAGTAGCGACTAATGCGTTTAGCTTTTCCGGCAAATGCAACGGATTCGGTACCTGTTCTCGTTGTCCGTTTTCTATCCGGAACTTCTTCATTCCATGAACTCTAAAAAGCTCAACTGCAAGCAAAACTCTAAATACTAAAAGCGCAGCATTGTTGAGTGTAGTTCCTAAATCTGAATGCAGGATTTGTTTTATAATGTCAATCATTTTTTCAAATTTAAAAAGCAAAGCAGGAGCAGCCGAGTGCACCCCAAAATGCGTTATAATTATTTACTGGCACATTGCTCATTCTCGCGATGTCGTGGCTGTGTGCATGAACATCGCAACTTCCGGAACAGCTGTGTATTTGTGATGTCAGACTTGGTTTGGCGTCTGCCTTGGCATTCTTTTCAATAGCATGCTGTAAATTACTTCTGGTTGGATAACCATTGTAAATAGCTGTTGGCGACCAGTCTGGCAAAATAGGAATGTGAGGCGGAGAAAACGAAGAGAAATCACCATTTGCATACACAATTTTTCCGTCGACAATAGTCAAATCCGATTCGATTTTTTTAATGTCTTCATCTTGAATGGTAAAATAATCGCGGTCTAAAACCACTAAATCGGCAAACATTCCCGTTCTAATATCTCCTTTTTTCGTTTGCTCCTGCGAGAACCATGCGCTTCCTCTGGTATACAATTCCAGTGCGGTTTCTCTGCTCAGTCTTGTTTCGTTGTACAATTGCAAACCGCCAACTGTTTTTCCTGCCGTCATCCAGTACATGGAAACCCACGGATTGTAACTGCTCACCCTCGTGGCATCAGAACCTGCACCAACGGGAACTTCCATTTCGAGCATTTTTTTAATTGGCGGTGTATTTTCGGCAGCTTTTGCACCATAGCGATCTGTAAAATATTCGCCCTGATACGCCATTCTGCTCTGTACCGCAATTCCGCCTCCTAAATTTTTGACACGCTCAATATTACGTTCGTCAATGGTTTCGGCGTGATCAAAGATCCAGGGCAGTCCGTTAAACGGAATTTCCTGATTGATTTTTTCAAATACATTTAAGAACCTTGTAATGCTTTCGTTGTAAGTAGCATGAAGTCTGAAAGGCCAGCGGTTTTCTACCAGAAGACGCACTACTTTTTCCAGTTCAGCTTCCATATTTTCAGGAAGATCGGGTCTTGGCTGCAAAAAATCTTCAAAATCGGCAGCAGAAAAAACCAGCATTTCGCCCGCACCATTGTGGCGGTACATGTCGTCTCCCTGATATAATTTTACGGTATCAATCCAATCTTCAAAATCCTCAAATTCATGTTTTGGTTTTTGAGTAAAAAGATTATATGCAATTCTAACAGTTAATTGTTTCTTCTCATTCAGTTCGTTTACCACTTTATAATCGTCCGGAAAATTCTGAAATCCGCCGCCTGCATCGATCACACTTGTAATTCCGAAACGATTCAATTCTTTCATGAAATGACGCGTCGAATTGATCTGATGCTCATACGAAAGCGTTGGTCCTTTGGCCAAAGTCGAATACAAAATCATGGCGTTTGGAGTCGCAATGATAAGCCCGGTTGGTTCTCCTTTAGAATCTCTTTCTATTTGTCCTCCCGGTGGTGCCGGCGTATTTTTAGTATAACCAACTGCTTTTAGGGCGGCTCTGTTCATAATTGCCCTGTCGTACAAATGCAGAATAAAAACAGGCGTTTCCGGAGCGATTGCATTGATTTCCTCTAAAGTTGGCATTCTGCGTTCGGCAAACTGAAATTCAGACCAGCCGCCAACGACACGTACCCATTGCGGATTTGGCGTTCTGTCTACTTGTTCTTTTAGTATTCTAAGCGCGTCGGCCAAAGAAGGAACACCATCCCAGCGCAACTCTAAATTGTAATTCAAACCGCCACGAATCAAGTGTATGTGTGAATCGTTGATTCCCGGAACAACTCTTTTATTTTGAAGGTCAATTATTTTCGTTTCTTCAGATGCAAATTCCATTACATTACTGTCATTTCCAACAGCAATAAATTTTCCGTCTTTGATCGCTACTGCTGTAACATCTGGAGTTTCTGCGTTGAAACTGTGAATCTTACCGTTGAATAAAATTAGATCTGCTTTCATGATTGCTTATTTAGCGTTAAGTTTTGCAATGGCTTCTTTTATTCCTTCGCCTGCTACTGTGTAAAAAGCGGGTCCGGCAAGCAAAATTATTTTAGTTAAAGGCTTGTAATCTGCCAGTTTTTTATCTTTTAAATACGTCTGTGTTCTGTAAGCTTCAAAAGAGCCTAAAACTACATTTGTTGCGACCAAAGCGGTTGGAGAATCGATTCCGGCATCTTTAATATCACTTGCAAAAGAGTAGTTGCTCACACCTAAACGTAAAGCTTCGCGCATAGCAGTGCTTCCCACGCTAATCATTAAATCTGGCGTAAATTTAGTGCGGTCACCCAGACCAATAAGCAATAATTGTTTAGAGGCCAATGTACCTTTTGGAGGCGTAATCAATAAAGTTTCAAGAGAATGACCTGTAAATTTTCCGCTTTTGCGTAATTCGGTTATAATTCCTTTTAGCGCATCGTCTAAATGCACCATTCCGTTCAGGTTGGCAGGCAGGGCAGGAGGATTAAAAATATCGCCTTCGGTGTATTCAAAAACGCAGGCAACCTGTAAATCTGCTTCAGCTGCTGAGGGTCCCTGAACCAATCCGTTTATGGCAATCCCGTCTACTTTTCCCCAGGTGGTGGTAGAACCAAGTGCCGCATTTTGTGCGAAAGTAAAATTGGCGAATAATAGGGTAATCAAAAGAGTTAGAGAATATCTAAGTCGGTAAGCTGAGAAAAGTGTGGTATTTTTCATAATGTTGAATTTAAGTTGTTATTATTTAGTTTTTATATTTTTAAATACATAGCGTAAAGCTATTTTTTAAATTGTAAAAACTATTTTTCTATGTGTTAATTGATTATTGTTGTTACACATTGTGATTACTTTAAACACATAGAGACATAGGTTTTATATTCTGAATCCATAAAAGAATCTATAGAGAAACTAGTTTCTCTCACATATTCTGAGGCTTCTTGATATTTGATGCAAGCGGAACGCCTTTTTAAATTGCGGAAACTATGTTTCTATGTGTTAATAATCAGGTAAATGAATTTGTTCTTTAAAATTTAAATCCAATTCTGGCATTAAAGAAAACGCCGTCTTTAGAGTTCGGTATGATGTCGTCGATAAAGGCACCCGTTTTAAAATATTGAATACCGCTTACGACTGAAATATATTTGTTTACGCTATAAGAAAAATTAGCAAGATAAGCCGTTCCAATATAGCGTTCCTGCGAAGCACTACCCGCAAGGTTTAAAGAGCCGCTGGGTCTGTAAACGCCATCCTGCACGGAATATCTCCAGTTAAAAACCACATCGACCTGCATTTTTAATTGCGGCAACAAATCTAAAGTTGCGTACGGATGTATGTCAATCAGATTGACCGGACCCACTTGTGGACTAAAACCAAAGTAGCCTCCTTTTGGGTACAACGGATTGAACGTTTGCAGATTGCCGTCGCCTTCTTTTTTATCTCCTGAAATATAATCATTTCGAAGGTTTATTGTTGGCTTAAATTTCACATTTTCAAAAGAATAACCAATATCAATTGATCCTGTCCATGCACTAATTTTTCCAGAGCCAAAACTTCCAAACTGGTATGCGGCTTCCAGATTGTAAATAAAACCGCCACCGTATTTCCAAAGTCTTGTACCAATCGTATGGCGTTTTTCCGGAGCAATGCCTTCTTCAAAAAGGGATTCGTCTCTGCGGATTCCTAAATAGTATAAATCAAGATTTCCTGCTTTTGGAAATATTATTTTAGAATAAGCACCCCAAAGATTGAGCTGTTTCGACATTTTGTTATCAAAAACACCTGTATTTATAGTATCAGCCATCATGGCAAATCCGTCAATGGAGAAGCGGGCAGAGGAGTACATTATTTTTCCTCCTGTAAAATAAAGCCTCGCATTTGGACCTTCTCTTACCGAAATCAATCTTCCTGAACCGTAATCGACTTCTTGTCTTCCGGCGCGAATCGTTATTTTTTTGTCTTCTTTCTGATATACATTTACATCTACAAAAAGATTCTGAACATTTAGCTGATCTTCATCAATGCCTCGTGGACCGTTAATTCTTCCGTCTTGCAGTGCACTTCTTAATTGTGCAAATACTCTAAAGGTTTTTCCTAAATGAACATCGGCATGAAGATCGTACCGCTGCAACAAAAAGTTGTTGTGGCCAATGTTAAGTCTTCCCCAGTCTTCATTGTTGAAATCGACATATTCATATCGGGCTTCCCCTCCAAGAGACATATAAAAATCTTTTTCTTTGTTTAAAGGAATAAATTTTAAATTCTCATAGAAATTTCTGGTCGAGTCTTTCAGGAATTCGTAGTTTTCGTCATAGCGCAAAAGTTTGAAATTTTGTGCCGATACCATGCTTCCTATTAAAAGAAAACAGATTGCGAAAATCCCGAAATTCTTGTTTTTTTGCGATATGAATTTTGATGATTCCAACTTGTGAAGTATAAAGGGGTTATGGTTTATTTTGTTAAGGTTTCAGGTTGAATTAATGTTTTAACATGTTGTGTGCGTAGTGAATCCCTAAACCGTAAGAACCACCATGCTTTTTCATTAAGTTCGTTACCGGAACATAAGTTTCCTGACGCGCCCAGTCTCTTTGAAGTTCTAATAAGTATTGAATTGAAGTTACCGGTTTTGCTCCAACCTGTATCATTCTTTGAATGGCACGTTCGTGAGCTTCGTTGCTTACGTCTCCGCAGGCATCTGTAATTACATATACTTCGTAACCTTCTTCAATAGCAGATAATGCTGGCCCAACGATGCATACTCCTGTCCATAAGCCGGCAAAGACCAATTTTTGTTTGTTTGTGCCGGTAATAGCTTTATAAGCATTTTCATCTTCCCAGGTATTCATTGTGGTACGATCGATATAACCTGAAGTAGCAATTGGATAATATTCTTCAATTTCTGGAAAAACAGGTCCTGCAAAGCTCTCTTCAAAAACCGTGGTTACAATTGTCGGCACATTGAATATTTTTGATGCGCCACAAATGATGGCTACGTTGTTACGCAATTCGCTTAGTGCAATGCTGGATGTAGCAAATGCCATTTGACCTTCAAAATCAATTAATACTAAAGCGTGATTGTCTGGTGCTAATAAGTTTACTGATGGTTTCATAGGATATTTATTTTTTAGTTTTAGTTAAGCCAACAAAGTGCCAAAATTGTAATATGCTGTTTTATTGGGTTTTATGTTTTAAGTTGCGGGTTTTGTTTTACGATATTTCGTTAATTTATTAACGTGTTATGATAAACATTAAGAATGTGTAATCTGACATACATTTATTAAACACATAGAAACATAGACTTCTATTCTGGAATAAGTGAGAAGAATATAAAAGAACTAGTTTCTCATACATAGTTAAGTGAAATGGCTTTTTTTGAGTTACAAATCCTATGTTTATATGTGTTCAAAATTATAGCAACTTTCAGGAATGTGTTGAAAGCTTTTTGATCATTTCGGTCGAAACAGCATCAGCATAAATTCCGAAGGCGCTGGTTAAAACCCCTTTTATATTATAGATTTCAGATTCAATTCCATAAACAATATCTTCATCACCCGGATCTGTATCTCCTTCAAAACGAAACAGATATTCAATTTTAAATTCTTCAGGAGACATGGTTTGTGTATTATTGTTGTAACGGATACAGTTTTCATCAAGATTAAAGTTTTCAGTAAAACCTTGCTGATTCAGCCATTGTAAAGCCTCGGTCACGGTATCAAAAGCGGGTTGTTGAAATGTGCTCATAATTCTGGTAGATTAACTGCCTGAAAAATTACAGGCAGTTGTGATTACTTTTTAAGGCTATCTGTTTAGGATTTGATAAAAGCCAGAATATCATTGTTGATGGTTTCTGCTTCAGTCGTTGGCATACCGTGAGGAAAACCAGGATACGAAATCAGTTTTCCGTTTTTCAATAGTTTTGCTGCTCTTGGCGCTTGTCCGTAAGGAACAATCTGATCGTCTTCTCCGTGCAAAACCAAAACCGGAATGTCTAAACTTTTCAAATCTTCAGTAAAATCAGATTCTGAAAACGCTTTAATTCCTTCATAATGAGCCAAAACAGAACCCATCATTCCCTGACGCCACCAATTGTGCTTGATTCCTTCCTGAACGGTTGTTCCTTCGCGGTTCCATCCGTAAAAAGCAATCGGGAAATCGTAAAAATACTGCGCTCTGCTAAATCCGGTTCCTTGTCTTATTTCATCAAAAACAGATAATGGCACACCTTCAGGATTCGATTCATTTTGTATCATAATTGGCGTTACGGCACTAATAATTACTGCTTTTGCAACACGTTCCTTTCCGTATTTTGCTGCGTAGCGAATTACTTCTCCGCCTCCAGTAGAGTGGCCTACGTGAATAGCATTTTTTAAATCCAGTGCAGCTGTCAATTCTGCAATGTCAGATGCATATGTTTCCATGTTATTCCCCTCAGATGTTTGACCAGAACGCCCGTGTCCGCGACGATCGTGTGCAATAACTCTATAGCCTTGTTTTAGGAAAAACATCATTTGTGCATCCCAATCATCGCTAGATAAAGGCCATCCGTGGTGAAAAACTATGGGTTGTCCTGTTCCAAAGTCTTTGTAAAAAATTTCTGTTCCGTCTTGTGTTTTAAAAGTGCTCATTTTTTTATGGTTTTAGATTATTAAATTCTTTTATTAAAGTGAAAAATTGGTCTTGTGATTAAATTCTAATTTTTGATTTGAATGGTGTTGTTTATTTCTTTTACAAACTTACAGCAGCTTCGAAACTTGGTCGATTAATGTAGATTAAGAAAACATTTAAGATTGCTTAATCTTTTGTCACGCTGCATTTTTTGCCAGATTTTAAATTTTATTTTCATTTGTGTACCCTTTAATGGAATAGTGATGCCACACAATATCCAAATAATATGCCTTAAAAGCTAATTCTTTATTTTACTGAGGATTAAGGGTATTTGCGTCTTTTTTTATTTACGATATATCGTTAAATTATTAACGGGGTTTATATTTTAATAACAATGAAGCATTTTTCAGAGGGAAATGATACTAATGATGAGAATGAAATAAGAATAGGAAAGAAGTAATATTGGAGATAAAAAAGATAACTTTTTATTGCCAATGCTGATGTAAACGCAATAAAATGCTTTTGTTAAGTTACCAAACACCTTAAAGAGGCTATAAAATATTGCTTATCTTTCAGGCTCATTTATATAAAAATAATGAATAGAAGAAAATTTTTTAGAAACGGTTCCTTATTTACTTTAGGAGCGGTCATCATGAACCCGCTGCAGGGTTCTGCAAGTGTTTTAGATTTAGAAACGGTACATAAAAATAAAAAAGCCAAAAATATTATTTTCCTGGTGAGTGATGGAATGAGCACCGGAACCTTAAACATGACCGATATTTTCCTTAACAGAAAAACAGGGAAAGGGTCAAACTGGCTTCAGTTGTACAAAGACAACAGGGTATCGCGAGCGCTGATGGACACTGCTTCTGCAAGTTCTATCGTAACAGATTCCTCTGCAGCGAGCTCTTCCTGGGGTGGAGGTTTTCGCGTTAATAATGGTGTACTTAATGTGAGTCCGCAAGGGGAGGAGCATTTACCCATTTGGCAAAAATTTAAAAAAGCGGGAAAAATGGCAGGCTGTGTTACAACAGTTCCCATAACACATGCTACTCCGGCCGGTTTTTGCGTAAGCAGTAAGAGCCGCAATGCGCAGGAAGATATTGCAGAACAATATTTGGCTGTTGGTTTTGATGTGATGATGGGCGGTGGTGCCAATTATTTCAGTCCGGCTTTGAGAAAAGACAAGAAAGATATGTATAATGCTTTTAAAGCAAAAGGATATCAGGTGGTTCAAACCAAAACAGAAATGGAGTCTGCTTCGAATACGCAACCTATATTAGGTGTTTTTGCTGAAGATGGATTGCCATATTACGCAGATCGAAATAGCGATGAGAATCTAAAGAAAGCCGTTCCCAGTCTTGCAGATATGGCGCAAAAGGCGATTAACAGAATGAAAGACCACAAAAATGGTTTTGTCTTGCAGATCGAAAGTGGAAAAGTAGACTGGGCTGCCCATGCGAATGATATTGCGGGTCTGATTCAGGATCAGATTGAATTTGATGAAGCTGTTAAAATAGCCATTGATTTTGCCGAAAAAGACAAAGAAACGCTGGTGATCATTACTACCGACCATGGAAACGCTAATCCGGGAATTATTTACGGAAAATCTGCCAACGATAATTTTGACAGCATACAGAAATATTCCCATACCAATGAATGGATTCTGAATCAGATTAAACATGATCTTCCGGTTGCTCAGGTACAGCAAATCATCGAAAAGGCAAACGGACATTCGGTCTCTGTAGAAGATGCCAAAACGGTTCTTTCTTATTATGACGGACTGCACAAAGAAGATGGTTTGTACAATTATAAAAAACTGCCGTATAAGGCTTTTGCAGAAATGCAGGGCAAAATAAATTCTGTTGGATGGATTAGCATGGATCACTCTGCTGATTATGTAGAACTGGCGATGTTTGGACCCGGAAGTGAAATTCTAAAGTCCTTTGTTAAAAATACAGATTTGCACTATTTAATGCTGCAGGCGGCAGAAGTAGAAAATAAGTTTTAATAGAATGATTCCTGCTCAAACCATTTTGAAATAGTAGTTCTAAACTTCTATCTTTGAAATGGTAAAAGAGAGACTATGGAAAAACTTAGAAAACATATTGAAGAAATAATACCTATTACAGATGAAGAGTTTGAATCGATCAAGCCCTTTTTTACGATAAGACGCGTATTACAGAATCAATATTTAATTCAGCAGGGTGATGATGCCAGATATGAGTACATCATTATGAGCGGGATTTTCAGGGTTTTTTATCTGGATGAAGACGGAAAGGAACACATTGTACAATTTGCCACAGAAAATTGGTGGATGTCTGATTATATCGCTTACTTCAATCAGAAGCCGGCCAATATGTACGTCATGTGCATGGAGCCCGGAGAAGTTTTGTGCCTAACGCTTGAAGGAAGGGAGCAGCTCTCTGTTACATTGCATAAAATGGAACATTTTTTTAGAGTAAAGTTAACCAAAGGATATATCGCATTGCAGCAAAGGGTTATTTCATTGCTTTCGGGCAATCCGCAGCAGCGTTATCAAGAATTTGCAGATTTGTACCCGAATTTAATGCAAAAAATTCCCAAGAAATACATTGCAGAATATCTGGGAGTGAGCCGCGAAACCCTTAGCAGGCTTTACTCGAATACCAAATAACAGAACAATAAATTTATAAAGTGTGATTCCCGTCACACTTTTTTTGTGACTTTGCTCCTCGTATTGAGGTGTAGAGCTGGCATACATTTGCCCTGTAAATAATTCATTAACCCCCAAAATTTATAACAATGAAAAAACTGCTGGTTTTAACTCTCGCCATTTCCTTTTTTTCTTCTTCGGCACAAAATAAAAAAGAAGAAACCTTAACCCAACAAAAAGTAAATCTTAAAAAAGAAACTCAAATGAAAAAGAAAATTTTAATTATCGTATCGAATGCCAACGCTATTGGACCAAACAACAGAAGAACAGGAACTTTTTTGCCTGAGGTAGCACATCCTTATGCTGAATTTGACCGAGCTAATTACCAAATAGATTTTGCCAGTTTAACCGGACATACTCCGTACTTAGACGCACTAAATTTAGCAAATGATCCTGATAACCTTGCTTTTCTAACCGGAAAAGGATGGGAGGATATGCAAAAAGCCAGTAAATTATCTGAGGTAAAAGCAGGACAATACGATGCCATATTTATTCCCGGCGGATTGGCTCCAATGGTCGACATGCCTGAAAATGCACTTCTTAAAAAAGTAATTAAAGAAACCTATGAGCGAAATGCCGTTGTAGGAGCAGTATGTCATGGTCCGGTATCGTTATTAAATGTAAAATTAAGTAACGGCACTTATTTGGTAAACGGAAAAAATATAACTTCGTTTACAGATGAAGAAGAAAAGGGTTATGCTGTTGCAGATGTTCCTTTTTTATTAGAAACTGCCTTAACAAAACAAGGGGCTAAATTTCATGCCGCTGCCAATTGGTCTGCCCATAGTATTGCAGATGGAAATCTGGTGACAGGACAAAATCCTGCTTCTGCAAAGGGAGTAGCCGAAAAAATGATTCGTATCTTAGAATCTTCAAAAAAATAAATAAAGTTAGCAGCTCATTTACATCAAAAATTAAAAACAAATCAAATGGAAAATCAAAGTCCGGTTCATGTTTTTGCAACATGGCAAGTTAAAGAAGGTCAGATCGAAAATGTTTTACATTTATTAAAAACGGTGCAGGAAGAAAGTACCAAAGAAGCGGGCAATTTGTTTTATACGCTTCATCAAAGTACGTCAGATGTAAACACAATCGTGTTATTTGAAGGATATACGAGTGAAGATGCGATAACAACACATAGAAATTCACCACATTTTCAGGACATCGTTTTAGGACAAATTGTGCCTTTGTTAGAAAAAAGAGATATTGTTTTGACCCGTGCCGTTACGTATTAATTGCTAATATTGTGGAGCATGTCATTGCTGTGACTGATAATTTGACTAAATTTAAGAACGAATCAGGAATCAAATCACTTTAAAATCTAGTATGATTTTTCCTGATTCGTTTTTTAAAATAAATATTTATGGAAAAGACCACAAAAATACTATTCCCATACGATCTAAGCGTTGTAAAAGAATTGCCGCTAATCGATCAAAACGAAGTGGAGGGCATATTGAAAACAGCTCAGGATTTATTTAACGATCAGTCGAACTGGATTCCGCCCTTTGAGCGAATTGAAATTTTAGAAAAAGCAGCTTCAATCATGAATGACAGAAGCGAAGAATTGATACATATTGCGATAAGTGAGGGCGGAAAACCGTATAAAGATTCTAATGCAGAGATTCTTAGAGCAATAAAAGGTGTAAAATTAGCAGCCGAGCATATCGCGCACATAAAAGGAGAGCAAATCCCTATGGGACTTACAGAAGCTTCTTTAAACCGAATCGCTTTTACCTCAAAAGAACCTATTGGTATTGTGGTAGCGGTTAGTGCCTTTAATCATCCGCTAAATTTAGCCGTACATCAAATAGCGACTGCAATTGCTGCTGGTTGCCCTGTAATATTTAAACCGTCGAGCAGTACACCATTGTCTGGATTAATGCTGGCCGATATTCTGAAAGAAGCTGGATTGCCTGAAGGCTGGCTGCAGGTAGTTTTGTGTGATAATGAAACCGCAGAATTGCTGGTAACCGATCCGCGAGTGCATTTTTTCTCCTTTATTGGTTCGGCAAAAGTGGGCTGGTCGCTAAAAAACAAATTGGCTCCAGGTACAAGATGTGCTTTAGAACATGGAGGAGCAGCTCCGGTTATTGTAGAAAGTGATGCCGATTTTAGCGAAATGATTCCGGATCTGGTAAAAGGTGGTTTTTATCACGCGGGACAGGTTTGCGTTTCGGTACAAAGAGTTTATGTAAATCAGGAAATTAGTGACCGCTTTGTCGAAGAATTTGCTGCAGCAACCAAAAACTTGATTGTGGGAAATCCGTTTGATAAAAAGACCGATGTCGGTTCGCTTATTACGCCAAAAGAAGTAGATCGTGTTGAAGAATGGGTGAACGAAGCCATTGCAAAAGGTGCCAAATTAATTAGCGGAGGAAAAAGAATTTCTGAAACTTGTTTTGAGCCTACGATTTTGTATAATCCATCAGAAGATTCAAAAGTTTCTACTCACGAAATTTTTGGTCCAGTTGTTTGTATTTATCCTTTTACCAATAGAGAAGAAGCGATCAAAAAAGCCAATGCGCTGGAAGTTCATTTTCAGGCCGCTGTATTTACCAAGAATTTAGATATTGCTCTAGAAACAGCTAAAAAATTAGACGCTACTGCCGTGATGATCAACGATAATACCGCTTTTAGAGTCGACTGGATGCCTTTTGGCGGAAGAGATGCTTCTGGTCTTGGAATGGGTGGAATTTCGTATACCATAAACGATATGACAAGAGAGAAGCTGATTGTTTTTAAAAGCAAATCACTCTAATTTCGATTCAAGATCTCATAAAAAAAGTAACAGCAAAACGCTGTTACTTTTTTTTTATAAATATAAATGCTATAAAAAAACGACATTAACTTTTAAGCTAATGTCGTTTCTATTTTAATACTTTGGATTCTACTTTATTTCTAAAATATTTTAGTTACCAAAAATGTATCTAAGTGTAAATTGTGCTTGCCAAACATCAAACGTTGATGAATTTTTTTGGTAAGTATCTTTAATTAAATATCTTGTTCCGTTAGGATCTGTTTGCGTTGCAAGAGTATAAATTGGCACGTTTGCAGCTGTTGCAGAAGAGAACGCTAAGACATTCGCATTGGTTGCTCTTTGAGAAATTCCCCAATCTTTGTTCAACATGTTGGTAAAGTTCAGGATATCTGCTCTAAACTGAAAACTATTCTTTTTACCGCCAATTTTAATATAAATGTCCTGAGAAATAGATAAGTCTAATCTGTGTAACATTGGTAAAACAGACTCGTTTCTTTGTGCATATTGACCTCTTCTTGTACGTAAATATTTGTCCTGATCGATATAAGCATCAAATGCAGTTCTTTGCTCAGCTTCTGTATAAACTCTTGTTGTAGTTACGTTGTTAACAGTACTTGTAACTGTTAGAGGAGCAAAACGAAGTTCAGTTGCACTATTTGGTACGTAGATTAAATCGTTACCATTTACACGGTCACCATTCATATCACCACTGTAAGCATAAGAAAACGGACTTGCTTGTTCTCCAATATAACCAAGGTTGATAGAAGTTGCACCTCCAAGACCTTTACCATATTCAATTCTGTATCCAATAACCCCAACCAAACGGTTTGGTGTATTGTTATTTGAGTTAGAAACTTCTAAATCATTATTTCCGTTGATAGATCTTGCACTTGTCCATGATCCAGAAGCAACAGATCCCGGAGACATTAAGTCTGTAGCATTTGAGTGTGTGTAAGCAAATGATCCCCAAAGACCTTTTTGGTAAGGATATTCTAATTTAAATGTAGTAGAATAAAAATATCCTAAATCGGAGTTTGTTAAAACAATTCCGTTAGATACGTTATCGTTTACACGAGTTCCGGCATCATTACGAGAAAATCTTGGTCTGTTGTCTGTTCCGCTGAAAGTTCCAACAGCAGCATCAAAATTAGCATTGTAATAACTAATTGCATTAATATTCTTTTGAAGAATACCTTCAACTGTACCTGTAAATCCAAAAGGAAGTTTTTGATCGATTGCCATAGTCGTTTTCCAAACCTGTGGAGATTTGAATTTTTTATCATTAAAAGATAAATCATAAGAAGATGGAGCAGTAGGTGTAGCCGGAGTAAAATATTCTGCCGGTCTTGGTGTAAAACCATATCCTCCTGCAGCCAAAGCAGCACCACTTACGTCAACAAATCCGGTAAGTACACCATTGTTTCCAATTTGATTTGATAAGTAAACTCCCGGAGATCTTCCTGTAAATACACCAGAACCTCCACGAATGATAGTTGAAGCATTTCCGTTCAAATCAAGGTTAAAACCAACTCTTGGTTCAAATAAGTAAGCAGCATCAGGCATTGTACCTGTATTGAATTTTTCGCCATTAGCAAAAGTCATTGCTGTAATAGTTGGGTTTTCTAATGCAGTGTCAGCATACCAAACTCTTGAAGCTCTTAAACCAACAGTCAATTTAAATTTGTCGCTCAATTTCATTTCGTCCTGAGCATATAAATCTAATTTGTTAGATTTTAAAATCTGCAATGGTTCTGCACCACCAGGTAAAGCAGAATATCTGTATTGAAAACGTGCCGGAGCAGTCGCAACTCCTGTAGACGGAGCACCACCATTTGCCAAAGACTCATTTGCAGAAGCATAGAAATCAGCCAGAGAGTTAAAAACATAAACTCCGTTTGATCCTGAGAAAAATAAGTTGCTGGATTTGAAATATTCAAAGTTGGCACCAAACACTAAAGAGTGTTTTCCGATCGTTTTAGTTAAGTTATCAGTAAAGTGTAAAGTTGAATAAGAAAGTTTATTTCCTTGTGTAAACGGATCCAAACCTACTGAAATATAAGTTGCAGCACCTTGTTTGATATCTATTGTTGGAAATAAACCACCACCAATTAAACCTCTGTCTTCAATCTGTTTGTCATAACCTCCAATAAAGTTATTGTACCATGAATTGCTTAATTTACTGTTCAATTCTAATACAATAGATCTTGTGTTATCTAAAATAGTATAACCACTATTTTGGAAAGACATCGCTAATCCGCTATTGGTTCTGTTACCAAAACCTAACGAGTTAGAGTTAGATGTTAACTGATCTGAAGATGAATTGTGGTATACATAACGAGCAGTAAGTTTATGATTGTCATTGATATTCCAGTCAATTCTCGTTAAAAATTTCTTTGATTCTTTTGATGAATCATAGTTTTCCCATGGTCCTGTATTGTAATTGAATTTATCTCTCATGAAATTAGAAAGCGTTTGCATTTCTGTATAAGTAGGAAGAGAAACCTGACCACCCGGTTGTGGAGAACCTGTAGAAGTAAAATTTGTAGCAGGACTTACATTCTCAATAGTTTCAAAATTTCCAAAAAAGAATAATTTATCCTTGATGATTGGCGCTCCAATACGAGCTCCCCATATTTTTTCCTCATATTTACCTGGCTTGATGGTTACATCACCAGCATGAGTTCCAATAAATTCTTTTTTATTGCTTCTTGTAGAAGTATAAACAGATCCTTCGATTTCGTTTGTTCCACTTCTTGTAACGGCATTAATACCAGAACCTAAAAATCCGGACTGACGGATATCATAAGGTGCGATATTAACCTGTAATTGCTCAATTGCATCTAGAGAGATAGCAGTAGATCCTGTTCTACCTCCGGCTTGAGAATCTGATCCAAGACCAAATCCGTTGTTGAATACAGAACCGTCAATTGTAAAATTGTTCAATCTGGAATCCTGACCACCAAATGTTCCGTTTGAACCGGCATTGGCATTGTATTTTGTAACAGCGTTTATAGAACGTGCTCCTAATACCGGAACTGCAGCAATTTCTCTGTTTGAGAATTGTTGAGAAGCACCTGTTCTTCCTTTATTAAAATTTCCTTTTGATTTTGTTGATACTACAACTTCCTGAAGCGCATTTTGCTCTTCATCAATCTTAACATTTACCGTTAAGTTATTTCCTAACCCAACATTGATGTCTGTAATTTCTGTTGTTTTGTAACCAATGTAAGTTACTTTAACGGTATACGGTCCTCCTGGTCTCAAACCCTGGGCGGAATAACCACCATCAAAATCTGAAGTCGAGAAATACTTTGTTCCCGTTGGTTTGTGAACGATTTCGACTGTTGCTCCCGGAAGTGCTTCTCCCTTGTTGGATCTAACAGTCCCTGACATGGCCGAACTCGTTACCTGAGCATGACCTGCGGCTGATAGTAAAAGAATCAAAATAAGAATAATTTTTTTCATCGATGCTGTGTTAGTTAATTTTCGGCAATATTACCACAATAAAACGAGCGTTGTATTAACGAAATATTAACAAAATGTATTAGTTATGAGCATAAAATGTTAAAACGATAAATTTCGTGCAACTTTTCTTATATTTTAATTGAATTTTTATGAAAACGTAAAATAATTGTAAAATTATGTCAAGATAAAAGTACAAAATGACCCATCATCTATAAAAAGTACACTATTAATAAATACATTTGATGAAATGATTTGCGCCGTATAAATGCGTCATATAAAAAGATGAAACTGGAAGATAAAAATGGCATGCTCTACAAGATTAGCGGGGAACTTACAGAAGTTGTCAGTCATTACTATCATATTTATCACACCGGAGATGAAACTGTACTTAAGCACTTATCACCCAGTATGGAAATTTTGTTGATGTTTAACTTTGGCACGACAATTCCTATCACCTTTAATAATTCTAATTTTTCTCAGGAAGTAAAAAAGGGATGCGCAGTTTTAGGTCCTATTAAAAAAATGCTCAATTATGAACTGAGTACAGGAGCCGATGCCATTGTGGTCAATTTTAAGCTTAGCGGTTTTTACAGACTGTTTAAAATTCCGTTAAATAATTTTGATGCGGAACTAATTTATAATCCTGATGACTTAACAAATAGTTCCTCTCTTAGCGAATTATGGAAAACCCTTTCTGAAATTAGTGATATAAAAGCCCGTTTGAGTATTCTCTCCAGTTATATTGCACATTATATAGATGAGAGAGACGATGCCGCCCAGCCACTTATTGACGGCGAACATTATTTTTACAATCCGGCAACGCATCCTGTAAAAGCCATTGCATCTGATGCGAATTTAACAGAGCGAACCGTTCAGATTCGGTTTCAAAAATATACAGGATATTCTCCAAAAGAACTATTGAGGTTTTTAAGGTTTAAAATGGTATTGAGCCGGTTAATTAGTGCCGGAGAAAAAAACACGGACATGTTTGACATCATCTCTGCGTTTAATTATCATGACCAGAGCCATTTAATTAAAGATTTTCAACATTTTCTAGGCACCACACCGCAACAGTTTATAAAGGATTTAAAGGGAAAAGAATTTTTTACCGTAGGATCTGGAACCATTAGCCCTGACACATTAGAATAATAGATTGAAAAAACTTCTTCTTAAGTCTATATTAGAATGCTTTAATTTTTTTCCCCCGTTCGTTTTCTTACAATGGCCGTAGAAATGCATGCTGTAGTTTTGCTTTAGAAACAAATAAAATTCTAAATACCATGACTCATACCATTTTAGGTGCCAACGGTACCATCGCAACTGAACTGATACCTGTACTAAAAAGACACAATGTCAAAATTAGGCTGGTGTCCAGAAAACCTCAAAATATTGAAGGAACAGAATCTGTAACTGCCGACGCTCTTAATTCAGAGGCTGTTTTGTCTGCCATTCATGGATCAGATGTAGTATATCTTACCATTGGACTTGTTTATAATGCTAAAATCTGGCAGGAGCAATGGCCTGTTATCATGCGCAATGTAATCAATGCCTGCAAAGTAACAGGAGCAAAGTTGATTTTCTTTGATAATATCTATATGTACGGTAAAATTAATGGTGCAATAACAGAAGAATCGCCATATCGTTATGTGAGCAAAAAAGGGCGGGTGCGTGCAGATGTGGCCAGAATGTTACTGCAGGAAATGGCAGCCGGCACAGTAAAAGCCGCAATTGCAAGAGCTGCTGATTTTTTTGGCCCCAGAGTTACAGAAAAAAGCCTGCCGAGCGTTTTGGTCTTCGATAAGATGAAAAAGGGCGAAACGGCCCAATGGTTTATCAATGCTAATGTACCAAGAGCCTTACATTATACTCCCGACGTTGCAGAAGCACTTTATATTCTGGCCACAAATGAAAAAGCATTTGGAGAAGTGTGGCATCTTCCGGCACCAGAACCGCTGACCGGAAAACAATTTGTAAAATTGGCCGCACCACATATGAAGGGCTCCGACAAAATTTCTGTTTTGCCAAAATGGTTGTTGAAAGTAATAGGTTTCTTTAATCCATTTATGAAAGAAGCCTACGAGATGAATTACCAAAATGAATTTCCGCTTCATCTTAGCTCTTCTAAATTTGAAAAAGCATTTAATTTTAAACCAACATCTTACCAGGAAGCGATAAAAGAAACAGCAGAATGGCATTTAAAGCAATAGGGAGAAATTTATTTCGGAGTCGTTTTTTAGCTGATGAAATGTAATGAAAAAGTGATTGATTGCTTTTTTTTGACTTACCAGAGTTGAAAATCAGAAGATTAATATGAAAATTGAATTCATTTTTTCTAATAAAAACGCTGTTTTATTGGGCATAATTAAATTAATTAAAAAAAAATAAATATAATTTGTTCTTTTTCAGTCTTATACTGATAAAAGTCTTACATTTACAAACAATTAATATTTAATAAGATGCAAGAAGGTACAGTAAAATTCTTTAATGAAGAAAAAGGTTTTGGATTTATAACACCAAAAAATGGCGGAAGTGAGATCTTCGTTCATGTTTCTGGTCTATCAGAAAATATTCGCGAAAATGACGAAGTACGTTACGAAGTAGCAGAAGGTAAAAAAGGACCTAATGCAGTAAATGTAGTTGTAATCTAATATATCTGCATAAAAGTAAAAAGCACCTGTCAAACGTCAGGTGCTTTTTTTATGTCTTTACTTTTAAATTTGCCTCAAGGGCAATTTAATACGCAGTTTCTTGTTGACTTTCCTGAAAACTTTCGATTTGCGATTTTAAAACGTCTTTGTATTTTGCCATACCTACGCCCATTATTGGTAGCGCCAATGAACCTATGATCGAAGCTGCTTGTGTATTACCTCTTTTATTGAGATAAGAAGACAGCAATAAAGTACCTAAAGCTCCAAATAATATTACTTCGCCCGGAATGTCGGCAATTTTGCTTTCTATCAATTCTTTGATCTCTTCCAGGTTTTCCTGATTAATTAAGTTTTCCATAATTCTGTTTATTGATGTTTCTAATTTTTGCAATTTTTATAACTTAAAATTACATTTAAAGTAGCCTACTATCTTATAGAATTATAAAACCCGAATTATATAATTATCAGTACGTTTCTAAAAAAACAAAGTTAATTACCCGGCAGCAAAATTGTAAATTTGGTTCCTTCGTTAATGGCAGATTCTACGGATATATGTCCCATATGCGTTTCGACAATTTTCCGGCAGATAGACAAGCCAATTCCGGTACCTTCATAATCAGTTTTACTATGAAGACGTTGAAAAATCTTAAAAATTCGGTCTGTATATTCCTGATCGAAACCAATGCCATTATCGCTGAATTCAATACAATAGTAATTTTTTTCAGTAGAAAGCTGGGGGTGAGCCACAATTTGCTCTTTTGTTGCCAGACTTCCAATAACTGTTATAAAAGGCCTTTGTCCAGCCTGGGTAAATTTTAGTGCATTCGAAAGTAAATTACTAAAAAGCTGAATCATTTGTGACGGCATTCCTTGTATTACAGGCAAGTCGCGAACTTCAATAACTGCATTTTTTTCTTCGATAATCAATTCAAAATCAATCAATATAGATTGAAAAAGAGACTGAAGATCGATCGCAGTAAAATTGGCTGTATGTTGCGTAACCTGAGAATAGGCGAGAACATCCCTGATTAAAGTAGTCATTCGGTTAGTGGCCGTACTAATTTTTGTAAAATATTTTTCAGCAGTCGGGTTAATGTCTTCTATATTAGAATGCAGCATTTCAAGAAAAGTACTAATTTTTCTAATAGGTTCCTGAAGATCATGTGATGCGATATAAGCAAATTGTTCCAGTTCGTTGTTAGAGCGTTTCAGATTTATGTTAGTCTCTGCCAGTTCATTCGTTCTTTCCGCTACAGCTTTCTCAATTTTTCGCAGCGTTTCTACCTGCTCTGTCACCTCTACAGTCAGGATAATGACTTTTGTCACTACATTGTTGATATCGGTAACCGGAATATATTCAAAGTTGGCAAATATTTTTTCTGCAACGCCATTTCTAATCAGTATCATTTCATGTTCGACACTGGTAAATTTTTCTCCTGTAGCGAAGACATTTTCTAAAACAGGCCTAAACAAATGCTCAATTTCATGAAGAACCTCCCAATAAGTCAATTCCTCAAATTGTTGAGCAGTTTTTCCGCAGATCACCAAAAACTGTTCGTTTACCTGTTCTGCGCGAAGAGGTTCTCCGCTTACAACACAAATTCCAATAGGCACACCTTTTATTAAATCGCGAAGTTCTTTTTCTTTTACCTCAATTATTTTGCGCGACACTACTTGTTGGGTAACTTCTGTAGCCGCGACTATAATACCGTAAATATCTCCAGAGGTAGAACAGAGTGCTTTGTATGTGTAATTGTAATAACCGGTATAAGGTTTTCCAAATCGTGTTAATTCTATTTTTTCTTCTGGCTGTACGTACGTTTTTCCTGAGGTAAAAACCTGAGTCATTCGTTCCAGCAGTTGTGTATTTCTCAATTCTGGCAGTACATCAAAAAAAGGTTTTCCGGCAACAGACTGGTCACGTCCGAGCAAATCCAGCATATTTTGATTGATCAGCGTAATTTCCATTTCAGGACCCGTCAACACTAAATTTGCTATGGGAGAATGAAAGAAAAGCTTTTTTGAGAATAATTCACTTTCCTGGAGCTTTTTCTGTATTTGCTTTTGCTCCTCAATTTCAAAGGCCAGCCTGTTTTTAAATAAGGTTTCCTTGGTTACATCCTGCAACGTACCATTGAATTTGTACGGCATTTTGTCCTCATCAAAAAAGGCCCTGCCTTTGGCTCGTACTATAATATCAGTATTATTCCTGCGGTCTTTTATCGCATATTCTATATCGTACTCTCCTCCGGATTCAAACGTAAGCGCATAAGTAATGGCTTTCTCAACGCGTTCTCTATCTTTCTCATTGATGCTGTCAATGGCCAGCTGCAAATCAATATTTTCTTCGGGTTTGAGGCCAAACCATTCTTTAAGGCGTTCGTTGCCTTTAAATAAATACGTTACCGGATTGAGTTCCCAGGTACCAAGTCCGGCTGCTTCGATAGCAAACTGTAATTGGTCTTTACTTTCCTTTAAAAGTCTCTCGTTTTCACTAAGCCTGTTATTGGTTTCAACAATGTTTGTAATTGTTGTGACCTTTTCTGTAGTTTCTGTACAAACGATAAAAACACCGGCAATGGCTCCTTCATCATTATATGCCGGACTAAAATTAAAAGTCCAGTAAGCATCTTCTATGTTTTCATTTCTAAAAATCGGAATCAGTTGATCATGATAAAGTGCCGACGTACCAGATGTCAGTGCTTGATCTACTATTGGTCCTACAAAATCCCAGATTTCCTTCCATTCTTCTTTTCCTTTTTTGGCAATAAGCGGGTGTTTTCCGGTACTGCCTAAACTGTAACGGTAGGCATCATTATAAAAACAAAGCAAGTCTTCTCCCCAAAATAAAAACATAGGAAAGCGAGAATGCAAAAGAATTCCGATGGTAGATTTGAGGCTGAGAGGCCAATTTTCAGGTACGCCCAATTCGGTTTCATGCCAGGGGAAATTACGTATGATTTCTCCCATTTCGCCGCCGCCTTCCAGAAAACCTAATTGATTTTGATGAGTCAAAGTAAAATGATGTATTTAAAAAATCGGAGTTAATATCTGAACAAGGGCATTGTAACTACTTGGTTTTGTAATAAAATCAATTGCTCCCATTTTCAGGGTAGCGGCAATAGTAGAAGGATTTGCAGAGGTAGAAAAAATAATTACCGGAATCTTTTCAAGTTCCTGATTCATTTTAATACGCTTTAAAAATTCTTCTCCATTCATGATAGGCATATTCAGATCTAAAAAAATGGCATCGGGTGTAATTACTTTTTCCTCAAGTTGACGCAAGGCATCTTTTGCATTAGAAAGTGCAGTACAAGTAACTTTTTGTGCTACCTGAGCGAGTGCATCGCAAAAAATTTCCTGATCGTCAATGTCATCGTCTATAAGTACAATATTCGTATATTTCATATAATCAAAATTAATATTTTTTTAATTAAAAATCAATAGGATTTGCCGTACCAATTTAAGGGTATCCGGTTTTGATATATTGAAGATTGGTGACTTATATACAATGATTATTGCGAAACAAAATGTAATAGTTCTGAGGGTGGCTTACGTAATTAAAAAGGACCAACTAAAAGTTTTTATTACGCTTATTTTTCAATATTTTTACAGTACAATGATTTGGTATAATAATTAAAGAATTACAAATAACAGAAGATAAAAAAGAACATGGAAAACTTAAAAAAAGCATATATAGCAGGAGGTTGTTTTTGGGGAATGGAAGATTTATTTCGCGTGCGCCCAGGCGTAAAAGACACGGAAGTAGGATATATAGGTGGTCAAAATGATTATCCAACTTACGGAAATCATCCGGGTCACGCTGAAGGAATTGAAATTACTTATGATGCTAATATAACCTCCTTTAGAGAACTGCTGGATTACTTTTTCAGGATGCATGACCCAAGTACCTTAGACAGACAGGGAAATGACCTTGGAAGCAGTTACAGATCGGCTATATTTATTCAGAATGCTGAGGAAGAAGAAACGGCTAAAGAAGTAATTAAAATAGTAGATGAGTCAGCAAGATGGCCGGGTAAAGTAGTGACCACACTCGAACCTTTTAGCAAATTCTGGCCTGCAGAAGAAAATCATCAGGACTATTTGGTAAAGAATCCAAATGGTTATACTTGCCATTTTGAAAGATTTGGCACTTTCCTGTAATTAGTAGTAACGCATAAAAAATCCTGTTTTTATAAAACGGGATTTTTTTATTCCATACCAGAGCTGTCGCAGGTCTATCGTAGGTTTAAAATTTCTTTATTCCGAAGAAAAGAGAGGCATAAGCTTTAAAAAAGTCTAATCAATAATGTTTTATCTTTGTTGTTATTCTGCAATTCCAATAATTCATTTATGTACGACATCCTTTTCAAACATTTGGAAGAAAAAGTAACCTTGTCACCATCAGAAAAAGAGTTGATTACCACCTTTTTTACGCCTGCCACCTTAAAAAAGAGGCAAATTCTTATTTTGGAAGGACAGGTTTGCAAATATTTGACTTTTGTGTCAAAAGGCCTTTTAAAAGCCTACAACGTAGATGAGAAAGGTCATGAGCATATTAACCAGTTTACGCCGGAAGGCTGGTGGACTTCAGACATGAACAGCTTCTTTAGTGGCGAAAATTCTTTTTACAGTATCGATGCCCTTGAAAACTCTGAGGTGTTGCTGATTACGAGAGAAGAATTTGAAAATTTAACTTTACAGGTTCCTGTTATGGATCGTTATTTCCGATTACTTTTTCAGAACAGCTTAATTACCAAGGAGCGAAGACTGATTAGTTCGCATACGGATAGTGCAGAAAAAAAATACAAGTACCTCGTAGAAAACAATCCTGATTTGATAAAACGTGTTCCGCAAAATCTTTTGGCCTCTTATCTGGGTTTGTCAGCTGAAACCTTGAGCCGACTAAAGAAAAATATCATGCTTGGAAAGTAAAAAATTGATCTGGATCAATTGAATTTCTTGTTTTAAGTCATCTTTTTTAAATAGGTTTTGGCAGTAATTTTGATAAAAATTAAATGATAAACTGAAAAACTGTACGCAGAGCAGTTTTATCTTTAAAGGAAAAAAGAAAAATTATGACACAAAACACCGCACTTGTAGTAGGAGCGACCGGAATCGCCGGAAGCAACCTTTCTAAAGCACTCATAGAAAAAGGATGGACTGTTTACGGACTGTCCAGGAATGCTCAAAACGAAATGATCGGTTTAAATCCGGTTACTGCTGATTTACTTGATATACAATCTGTAACTACAGCACTAAAAGACCTTTCTCCCACACATGTATTTTTTACCACCTGGATGCGCAATGATACAGAAGAAGAAAATATTAGAGTCAATAGCGCGATGATTCGAAATGTTCTGGATGTTTTATCGAGTAAAAAAACGGTAAAACATGTTTCATTAGTAACGGGCCTGAAACATTATCTGGGACCATTTGATGCCTATGCCACAACAGGAACTTTACCACAAACACCGCTTAGGGAAGAAATGCCAAGACTGGACCTGCCTAATTTTTATTATGCCCAGGAAGACGAAGTTTATAAGGCAGCCAAAAGCGATGGTTTTACGTGGAATGTACATCGCCCGCATACGCTAATTGGGAGTACAATAGGTAATGCCATGAACATGGGAACCACATTAGCAGTTTATGCCAGTATCTGTAAATACGAGGGACTTCCGTTGGTATGGCCCGGTTCTGAGGCACAATGGGAAGGAATATCAGATGTTACGGATGCTACAATTTTGGCCGAGCAGATCATTTGGGCAGCAACAACAGAAAAAGCGCACAATGAGGCTTTTAATGTCTCAAATGGTGATGTCTTTCGATGGAAATGGTTATGGCCTAAAATAGCAGAATGGTTTGCAATTGAGTATGAAGGATTCAGCGGAACTATTAAACCACTTGAAACAATCCTCAACGATAAGCAGCCTGTTTGGGATAAAATCGTTCAAGAAAACAGATTGGCCGAAAAAGAATTAAGCCGTCTGGCTTCTGCCTGGCATACTGACCTTGACCTTGGGCGTCCGCTGGAAGTCATGACCGATATGTCAAAAAGCAGAACTCTGGGCTTTACCAGTTATCAAAGTACTAAAAATTCGTTTTTTAATGTATTTGAAGCATTAAGAAAAAAGGAGATAATACCTTAAACCACTCTCAATTAATATATAGAATTTAAAAGCAATTCATCGTCCAGTATCATTATCGCGAAAGTTGTCTATTGCTTTAGATTCGCCTTGATATTTTGACAATTCATCTAACTAAAGGAAGATAAAAGAAAGCAGAAGAATTCAAGGTTTTTTAAAGCTTTATTATACAAAAAGATCCTGCAAAAGCAGGATCTTTTATTTTATATCATTCTTATTTAAATACAGTATACGATGTTTATGGCATTACGCTCTTTTGCTGGCCAGCATCCAGGCAACACCAAAACCTAATCCTGCAAATAAAGCCAGGCTAGCGTTTGATGGTTTTTTTGATGGTGGAATGCCATGTACTCTTAAAGGCTCTTTTGAGTTTGCCAAAACATTTCCGGCATCGCCTTCTTTGTCCTTATTCATTTTCATTTTCATTCGAACGGCTGCAGATGCAGAGTTAATGACCATTTTAGGAAATAATTTATAAGTGTTCGTAATAGACGCCGCTCTTAAATCCGGAAACATATCTTTTTGCGGATGTTTGGCCAAGTACACCATTTTTGCCGCCGTATCTCTGGGATCTGATGCGATAAACGGAATGGTCATATCAAAACCGGAATACTTGGCAGAGTGCAGGTTTCCGGTAGAATTTTGCAATTGAGGATACAGATTACAGATATGTATGTGCTTGCGGTTTGATATTTCGCCCTGCAGGCATTCCATCATTCCTCTGATTCCGTATTTGGTAGCAGAATAAACAGCACTGTAAGGCGCCGGCATAAACCCTCCTATAGATACATTGTTAATTAAGATACCTTCATTCTGGTTTTTAAAAATTTTAATCGAATGGTAAGCGCCGTGCATGTAGCCAAACAAATTGGTTTTAATGACCTGCTCGTGAATTTCCATCGGAATTTCTTCAAACTTTCCACTTGCCATCACTCCGGCATTATTCACCCAAATATCGATTTTTCCGCTTAGGCTGAGGGCTTTCTCTGCCACCTTCTCCACATCCTCCGCAACCGACATATCTGCACTTACACCAATAGCCAAAACATTTAGATTGCGGCAATATTCGACGACTTCTGTAATGCCTTCCTGACCTCTGGCTACTATAACTACGTTTGATCCTTCATGAGCGAAGGCTTCTGCAGCTGCCCGCCCCACACCGCTGCTGGCACCAGTTATAACAACGGTTTTTCCTTTAAGACTGTTTTTATGTGTTTTATTATCTTTCATGCTCTTATATTTATATTCTTATAAAAGGTACTAAAAATAACTATTGTGGGGGTTAGCCTTTAAGAAAACTTTAAAACGCTTTTGCTTTAATATGAACTATTTAGATGAAATTACTTTAAGAGAATTGCATTGTTCTATATTAAATTGCCAACCTTACAAAATTACCACTTCTACATACAATTATTTCATTTGTCAAATTTGGTTTTGTACCTTTAAGTAAGATAAATATGTATAATCTAAAAAAACTGAATTATGGCAGAAATTAAAATTGAGAAAAAGAAACCGATATGGCCGTGGATAGTAGCATTGTTGCTAATTGCAGGAGTTGTATACTACGTCTTTTTCAAAGATCACGAAACTAATAATACTGAAATGACCGAAGAAGTTAAAGACAGTATAAGTCTAAATAATAGTGCAGAGCAAAGCAACGTAATAAGCTGGAGTAAGGGAATTACAGTACTATCTTAATAAGCAATTGCTTTATAAGGTTTGTAAAGAAGCCTTTGAGAATATTTAATACTTTAAAAAAGAACCATGGAAAATAGAAATAAGAATTTATACAGACTGGATGAATTGTCTGATTATAAAATCGCATCAAATTACTCTGATGTAAGAGGATGGAAAATAGTAGATGCAGATAACCGTACCATTGGTAAAATTGATAACCTTTGGGTGAATAAAGACATGCAAAGAGTAGTTTACCTGGACGTAAATGTAGATAAAGGCCTTATCGAAGACAGCCGTAATGAAGTACATGATGCCATAGAAAACCAAAACGGGCAGGAGTTTGTCTATAAAGACGGAGATAGCCACATCATTATACCAATTGGATCTGTATCGATTAATAAGGATACAAAAACCGTAATGGCAAACAATATTGGATATAATACCTTTAGAAAAACCAGCAGATACAGTACACAACATAATTTTGACAGAAATTATGAAAGAAGAGTAATGAACTCTTACTATCCTGAAGATAATGCTAACGCGGGCTACAACAGTGATGATGATACTTTTTACAACCGTAGAGAATTTGACAACCACTAGATTGTTCAAATTAATAATCAATAAAAAAAGATCAAACGTTTAAAATGTTTGATCTTTTTTTTGGTTAAAAACCATTTTCATTACTGTTCTCCAATCAATTATTTTCATTGTATTTACGACTGCCAATCGAGTATAATTTTACCAATGTGACTGCCTTCTTCCATGCAATGGTGAGCGGCTACGGCATCCTGATAAGAAAATGTTTTATAAATTACAGGTTTGAATTTTTCATTTTCAATTAAGGGCCAGACATTTTGCAGAACTTCTTTGGCCAATCGCTTTTTGTACTCGTAATTTCTGGCGCGCAAAGTACTTCCGGAAATGGTGATTCTTTTTACCATTAACTGCCAGAGATCAAGGGCTACATCTTTACCATTTTCTGCATTGATATGAATGAGCCTTCCGTCTTCATTTAAAATATGGAGATTTTTCTCGAAATAAGGACCGGCAATCATATCAAGAATGACATCTACGCCTTTATTTTTCAAAACTTCTTCAAAATCTTCTGTTTTATAATTGATGGAAATTGATGCACCCAAATGAGTACAGAATTTTGCTTTTTCATCTGAACCTACTGTAGTCACAACCTTTGAGCCCAGCGCATGCGCAATTTGAATGGCTGTAATACCAATACCGCTGCTGCCTCCATGCACCAGCAAAGTTTCGCCGGGTTTAAGATTGCCGCGTTCAAAAATATTAGACCAAACTGTAAAGACGGTTTCCGGCAAGCTGGCTGCTTCTATAAAACTTAAACCTTTAGGAATTGGCAAGCACTGGCCTTCCTTAACCACAACATATTCTGCATAGCCGCCGCCCGGGAGTAAAGCGCAAACCTCATCGCCGTTTTTCCACTGTGTTACTTCGGGGCCACATCCTACGATAACGCCCGAAACTTCTAGACCCGGAATTTCATTAGAGGTATTGTCCGGAGCGGCATACTTTCCTTTACGCTGGAGAATATCACTTCTGTTAAGACCGGCTGCTTTTACCTGAATCAGTACTTCATTTTGAGACGGAGTCAGATCAGCAACTTCTGTGAGCTGCAGAACTTCAGGACCTCCAAATTTTGTAATTGTAATCGCTTTCATAACCTAATTTTTTAAAAAGGTAGATTATATTTTCCAAATAATGCCTTGTTCTCGATACTTTTTGCAAACAATGGTGCCTCTTCGTGGTTATGAGCGTCAGATGCTTCTTGTCTTGCTTTTGCAGCATCAGCTAAAGAAATTTCGTGTTCCCTGATGAAATTTAAAAACTCAGGCGTTGCAGTAGCATGAATAGTATTGGTGAATTTTGAGGTGTTATCGTCGATTTTTTCTGCTTTTAATTCCCAAAGTACCTGCACTTTAGATCTTCCGCTTGCCGTAATCGTGTCTGATATAGATAACATTCGGCAGTAATCAGCACGATATTCATCAAAAACATAATGCTGAACGACGAGTGCTGTTCCCACATATTCTACATTGACAGACATTGGTATTCCGTCAAAATTAGACGTAATTCCGGCCGCAATGTGATTGACAGAACAACGTTGATATTCAGCATCCGGCAAATGAAGAAGCCAGTCAGCGATATTGATTTTTTCAAGCGGTGCATTGATTACTGCTGATACAATTGATGCAGATAATGCATTTTCTGGTGTTTGTACGATTTCCATTTTCTTGGTTTTTAAATTAATTTATGACAAAGTTCGAGAATGTAAATCAATCGTGGAAATGAAATTTTTAGATGCAAACGATCGAAATTTTCGATTTAGAATTTCTATCTTTATAAAAAAATAAACAGAAATGGAACTTCGTCAGCTTAAATACTTCGTACGCGCAGCAGAACTTTTAAATTTTACTCAGGCAGCAAATGAATTATATATCACACAAAGTACCTTATCCCATCAAATAAAAGAACTGGAAAATTCACTGACAGTTCTTCTTTTTGACAGAATAGGAAAGAGGGTTAAACTCACTGAGGCGGGAGCGATTATGCTGAATTACGCTCGCAAAACAATTCGCCAGGCAGAAGAAGGGAAGCAGGTTTTAATGGATTTGAATCAGGTCAAAACCGGAAAAATAGTAATTGGATCGACATACGGACTGGTTAATTTACTGCTGCAAACCGTCACGGCATTTAATGACGAATTTCCGGATATTCATATTCAGATCGTGTTAGGCTCAACATCAGACTTGATGCAAAAACTAGAATCTTTCGAAATTGATTGTATGCTATCCTTTATGCCATCGTCTGCAGATCACCAGCTGGATATTGAGCCGCTATTTTCGGCCAGTCTTTCTCTAATTCTGCATCAATCTCATCCGTGGAGTAAACTTAAAAAAATAGGACTTCAAAAAATAGCCCAATTGTCGTTAGTGCTGCCATCGCCCAGTTATAGCATCAGGAATTTTCTGGACGAGACACTTCTAAGAAATGAGGTACAATTAAATGCAAAAATAGAAATCAATGATATTCATAGTTTACTGGAGATGGTCAGCACCAAAAAATGGTCGACGATACTAATGAATACTTCTTTATTCGATTTTACTGAGCTGGTTGCAGTTCCCATAGAAGGTAAAAATATGAGCCGTGAAGCAACGGTACTACTTCCAAAAGGAATTTACCGCAAAGCCTCTCTGGTTCTTTTTCTTAATTTAATAAAGAAGAACGCCGCGATGCTCAATGTAGGCTCAATAGGAGCAGAGTAATTTTTATTGAAGTGATTTCAGTTTCGTTTTTGGCAGATCCAAATAATGCGCTTAACTTAGTTCCAAACACGCTGTAGGCTATCTATAAATTGCAGCAAAAAATCAGCATCATGACCATCGAAGTTTTAGATAAAAATAAAAATATCATCAGACTAAAAAGTATTGACGAAATTCCCAAAGATTTATCTGAAATACACAGTGTGCAGATTGTTAATTATTTGAGAGAAGATATTTCGGTTTTTGAAAAACTTTTCGGTATCGATACTACCATTTTAAATAATAGCGAAGATATCGAAATCAGTTCCCATTTTCTGGAGAGGCCGGATCAACTGGCTTTTAATTTTTCATTTCCCTATTTTACTGCCCAAAATAAAATTGAAGAAGTAATTGTTTCTTTCATTTTAAAAGAACAAATTATGCTGTCTTTTATGGATGTTAATTTTGAGAATTTTATACCTGAAAATAAAAAACAGGAGCATTTTGATAAAATAAAAGACCTGCCATTTACGATCGATACCTTTCTATTAATGATGATTCGGATAGTGCCGGATTATTTTGCAGATTTGACCGAAGTCATCTCCAAAAATATCAAAACAATTTATGCTGGTTTGCAGGAAGAAAATGATTTTTCTGAAAAGGGGTTAAATGAAATCACCGCCCTAAAATTCAATAATCTAATTGTAAAAGAATCTCTTAATGAGTTTCGAAGAATTTTACATTTACTTCGAAAAAGTACCAAACTTAAGCCAGAAATAAAAGAAGAGATTTTACTCGAAATTAATGACTTAAGTGTGATCAATGAGTATGTTCAGAATAATTTTGAGCGGTTAGATGACCTTAAAGATTATGTATCGACCCGAATCGATTTGCAGCAAAACCGCATATTTAAAACCCTTACTATCATTACCACCTGCATATCACTACCCATGCTGGTCGCCGGAATTTACGGAATGAATTTTAAAAATATGCCTGAACTGGATTTTGAATACGGCTATATCTTTGCTATAATTTTAATGTTCTTGTGCTTTATAGGTCCGCTAATATGGTTCAAACATAAAAAGTGGCTGAATTGAATCTGTGATAACTCCGATTAATTGTGTTTCGATATATTTGAATTTCTTATTTTTGTAAAATGGAGAAAAAGATAATAAGAGAGGTTTCCAAATTTAATAATGAACTAAAACTAAAAGGTTTTAAGGCATTTCAAATTGAAGAAGACGGCAGTGAAACCCGAACTTACAGCCGAAAAGAGTTTTATAAAATCTGTCTTACCACCGGAAAAAGTAAAATTCATTATTCTGATAAAACTTTTGAGCAGGATGGTACGATTCTTTTTTTTGGAAATCCGCACATTCCTTATTCGTGGGAAACCATTTCTACAACTTATAAAGGTTATACCATTTTATTTTCAGAAGAGTTTTTTAAAAATTCAGAACGATCCGAGAGTCTGCAGCAATCTTCTTTTTTTAAAATTGGTGGAACTCCTGTTTTGAAACTTACAGACGATCAAAGAGTTTTTCTGAATACGATTTTTAATAAAATGATAAGTGAGCAGGAAAGCGACTATGTTTTTAAAGATGAGTTGATTCGCAATTACATCAGTCTCATTATTCATGAATCGTTGAAGATGGAACCCTCTGAAGATTATCTGCAAAACAAGAATGCCTCTGCGAGATTAACTTCTGTTTTTATGGAATTGTTAGAAAGACAATTTCCTGTTGAAACCACACAAAATCCGCTTCAATTGCGAACAGCCCAACATTATGCCAAACTTTTGAATGTTCATGTTAATTATCTCAACCGTGCCGTTAAGGAAATTACAGGAAAATCGACCACTACACATATTACAGAGCGAATTAGTACCGAAGCCAAAGCTCTCTTGCAACATACGGACTGGAGTGTTTCTGAAATTGCGTATGCCTTGGGATTTGAATATCCAACGTACTTCAATAACTTTTTCAAAAAAATGACCGGAACCAATCCTAAAGCATTTCGATTGGCAGAGGTTTGAATTTCTTAATCTTTGGTTTGATTATTGTTACAACGCTGCTTAAAGTGATTTCTACCTTTGTATCTGATCTTTAAATTCAACAGTATGTCAGATTCAAATTCTATAGACCATTTTGCAACATCACAGACAGATATTTTTGAGAGGCTTTTGGCCGGCGAAGTGATATCGCCTGCAGATCCTCAAATGGGCAGATTAAGAGATGAAGCATTTGCTTTAAAACCCTTATTAATCGAGATCAATAACACTTCTAATCCTGATCAAATTACAACAATATTGACGAGAATTTTAGATAAGGAAGTTCAGGATGTTACTGTATTTACGCCTATTTATATCAATTACGGAAAACACATTACGATGGGTAAAAACATATTCATCAACTTTGACTGTACTTTTTTGGCATTAGGAGGCATTACCATTGAAGATGATGTTTTGATTGGACCTAAAGTCAGTCTCATAACAGAAAATCATCCGTTGCATCCCGATCAAAGAAAAGGACTTTCTGCCAAGCCCATTCACATCAAAAAAAATGCATGGATTGGTGCCAATGCTACCATTTTACCAGGCGTAACGATTGGCGAAAGTTCGGTTGTAGCCGCCGGAGCAGTAGTCTCAAAAGATGTTCCAGATAATGCTATTGTGGGTGGAGTTCCGGCAAAATTTATTAAAAATATCGACGAGCAGTACTAAAACTATTCAAAATAAAATTTAAAGTATTAGCACTTGCAATAACTTTTCACGTCGCCATGCGGTGATATACATCTAAAACCCTATTTTAAGATTGGAATAAAATTGGTATAACTCGCTGTTATTGCATAATTTTGTAAGGCAAGAAGTATAAGCTTCTTATTAGAATTATGAGCCATGCGTTTTCTGACAACAGCCAAATAGGAGTAGTATCTACATTCTCGGAGCTTGTGCATACCGATTTTAAAGGAGAAATGAATGCGCTTTGCTGGCACAGAAATTTAGAGGGCGATTTTAAGGAGATTGTAACCCAATTAGCTCTTAAAGAAAATATAACAGAGATTTCTCCTCAAGATCTCCGCGCGCTTCAACTCTCCCAAAGAGGAAATAGTGCAAGAGAAATAATCTTAAATGATTTACAATTATTAACTGATTTTGGCGCTTCGCCTTCGCTAAATTTACTGAAGTGTTACGAACGTGATGATGAATTTGATTTCATATCTACGGATGTATATTCATTTCATGTGGATCGTTCGCCCATTGCAACAGATACCTTTTTATGTACCTACCACGGGGCGGCTAGTGATATTGTTGCTAATGGTCAAGCTCAACAAAAAATCCTGATTCCCGAAATTCGAACAAAGCTAAAAGAACTGCATGACGGACCAGAAGAAGATTTCGAAGACTTTTTAAAGGAAAATTATTTTGATTTGCACTATCAGCTGTATGATGATGCAGAACCTGTTAATTTAGGATTAGGGCATCTTTGGCGGCTGGCTGTAGATCATCCAAAACAAAAAGTATTGCCTTGCATTCACAGAGCGCCAGTTGAAAATGAAGGAGAGTATAGGTTGTTGTTGATTTGTTGAGAGGAACCAGATCGCTTGAATCTGAAGCATTTCAGGTTATTTCCTAAAAATTCTCTTTTCTATAAATGAAAATCCAAATATTCTGAGAATAAACAACCATACTGATCTCTGTAAACAGCATTCTTAACAAAAACTTTAGAATTAAAATCCGAATTCGTATATTGTTCTGCTAAAATGAACTTTGCCAACGATACAAATTTAGAATATCTGCGTACAAACCTTTCAGTTTTTATTTTATTAGAAATCACCCCGATTATGAAAAAATTACTACTACTATTTAGTGCATTTTTAGCTCTTACAGCGTGCTCCAAACATCAGGAAAAGAAAAATGTTGCCATCACCGGAATAGATTCCACTTTGCGGCCTGGTAACGATTTTTTTAGATATGTAAATGGCAAATGGTACGATTCTGTATCAATACCTGCTTCTCAGTCTGGAGTGGGTGCCTACATGTTTATGAATTACCCACAACGACTGCGCCTGCAGGGAATATTAGACAGTATTTCGAAAAGTAAAAATACGGAAGGAAGTATAGCACAAAAAGTAGGAGACTTTTATGCCTCAGGTATGGATACTGTTACGATAGACAAACGCGGTTATACTCCTGTTAAACCATTGCTTGCCCAAATTGATGCCATTGGCGATCTACCTGCATTAATGAAGTTTGTTGTGGAGCAGGTAAAAGTGAACAATCCTTCTATTATCGCTTTTAACGTATCGCCAGATGATAAAAACAGCAGCATGAACATTGCACAGCTCTATCAAACGGGTATTGGATTGCCGGACAGAGACTATTATTTCAAATCAGATTCATCGACTGTTGCCATACAACAATCTTATAAAAAATACCTTGCTACATTATTTGAGCAAACCGGTACAAATGCCAATGATGCCAAAAAGAATGCGAATGTAGTCTATGATATCGACAAACAACTTGCCGTTGCCCATAAAACAAAAGTAGAACTTCGCGATGTGCAGGCCAATTATAATAAAATCGCCGTGGCAGATCTGGTAAAAACACATCCGAACATCGACTGGACTACATTTTTAAGTAATTTGGGTGCTCAGACCAATTTTATAAATGTGGGTCAGCCCGCTTATTATGATGCGCTTAATAAGCTTTTAAAAACCATCCCAATTAATAATTGGAAAATTTACCTCAAAGCAAATTCATTAGCAAGATATGCAGATGATTTAAGTAAACCTTTTGCTGATGCCTCATTTGAATATACGAAAGTGCTTTCTGGTCAGGCTGTTCAAAAATCACGTGGCGAAAAAATGGCCAATGTTCTTGACACTTATTTAGGCGACGCCTTGGGAGAATTGTATGTAAAGAAATATTTTCCGGAAGAAGCCAAAAAACGTATGTTAACCCTAGTGAATAATTTGCAAAAAGCTTACGCCCGAAGAATTGATAATTTGGAATGGATGAGCCCCGCCACAAAACAAAAGGCAAAAGAAAAATTGTTTGCCATTACTAAGAAAATTGGATATCCGGATAAGTGGAGAGATTATAGTACTGTAAAGATTAAAAGAAAGACTTATTTTGAGAATATGGTTTCGGCATCTGCAGCTGCTTATCAATTTCAATTGGCAAAATTGGGCAAACCAGTCGATAAATCAGAGTGGTATACGACAACTCCAACCGTTACGGCCTATAATAATCCTACGGCAAACGAAATTGTTTTTCCGGCAGGTATTTTACAAGCGCCATATTTTGATAACAATGCAGATGATGCACTTAACTATGGCGGTATAGGGATGGTTATAGGACACGAGATCACCCATACTTTTGATGATCAGGGAGCGCAATATGATAAAGATGGAAACTTGAAAGACTGGTGGACAAAAGAAGATTATGCACAATTTAAGTCCAGAATACAACAGGTTATTGATATGTACAGTACTTACACCGTTTTGGGCGATTTACATATTAATGGCGCCATGACAGTTGGAGAAAACACGGCAGATATTGCCGGAATTGCAGTGGCATATGATGCTTTTAAAATGACACAACAAGGAAAAGAGAACACAAAAATTGACGGTTATACACCAGACCAGCGCTTTTTTATCTCTATAGCCAAAATATGGAGAGTAAAAATGAAAGACGAATTCCTGCGTTTGTGGATTAACAATAATCCGCATTCGCCACCAAATTGGCGCGTAAATGGTCCGTTAATGAATACGACTCCATTTTACAAAGCATTTAATGTAAAGCCAGGAGATAAAATGTACCTGCCAGAAAAAGACAGAATAACAATTTGGTAGTAGAAATAATTACCGGACTTTGGCGGTAATACCAAGGTAAACGATACTAAAGAATATCAATATTAAAAGTGGCGCAGGATCTCCCGGATCTTGCGCCATTTTTTTCTGATTTTGCTGAATTTCTATCCTAAGTAAGAACAGAAATTTAAAAATCATTGAGCCTTAAACTGCTGGATTTTGTTTTAAAAAAAAGTTACTGGTCTTATTTAATTTATGGTAAACAATTCAAATTGAACTTCCTTGCCTCTCAAAGTGTTTTTTCCCATTGATTTCAACTCATAATGTTTCATAAGATCAAGTTTTTCAACAAGTAACCCAGACAAAAGAATATCTACCTGGTATGAATTGCAAAGTCCTTCAATTCTTGCTGTTGCATTAAGAACATCGCCGGTAAAGATGATCTCCTTTTTCAATACACCTATTTCTCCGGTTGTAACTTTTCCACAATGTAACCCGGCTTTAAATTCTGGCGCCACTCCGTATTTTTCTTTATAGCCAGCTGATTTGTTGAGTAAGGATTCTTTCATCGCAAAAAAGCACTCGATGCAGGTATTATTTTTTATTCCTTTTTCTAACTTCCAGGACAGAATCATTTCGTCACCTGCATATTGGTAGATCTCACCAGAATAGTCAATTACTGCACCGCTCAAATCTGAAAAATATTGTTGAAGCATCTGAAAATACACAACGTGTCCGAGCTTTTCTGCAATTTGTGTAGATGATTTCATATCGAGAAACATAAAAATTCTTTCTTCTTCTACGGGCTTATAGTATTTTCCGAGAAAAAAATTACGCAGCAATCCTGTTCCCAGACTTTCACTGACCTCTGTATAAAATTGAGTTATAATGATAATACTGGCAATGTAAGTGAGAATGCCGAGAAAGGAATAATCTGTAAAGAAAGCCCACATCATGACCCAAAAATTCCTGCTCGAAATTGTCGTCGGCATTTCTTGAATGGTAGTAAGAAATATTATAGTGAGCAGAAACAAAATGATAAGCAGGTAAACAGAAGATTTGTACAATATTTTTTTTGAGAAACAAACCAACGTGAACCATTTATTGAAATAAAGTATCTCGAGTATCCCAATTATAGTGCCGAATGCGGTGGCGATAAACGGAATAACAATAACATTTCGGGTAAAATTATAGGGATTACCAGATGTTGGGTAGAAGTGAAGATTGCCCAACAACCCGCGTTCCAGTACAGCATATATAAGACTAAACCCCAGCCAGATGATACTAAATGGTAAAATTCGGGTAAAATTTCTTTTATATTTTGGTGTTATCATCTGAGTTTCTTAAACTCAAAGATATTCATTTTTATAAAGCCTGCCACTTCAAAATAATCTTAGAGGATAATTGTTTTGCATGAATCAGGATCTAGTTTTCTTCGGGTTCCACATCATCTATAGAACTTTCGCCATTGCCTTTTGACTTTCTTACAACCGTAATCTGCCCATTCAGTTCCATAACAACAGCTTTTACGTCTTCGATCTGATCAATTCCGGAGTTTCTAATCGTTGCCAGTATTTCGCCTTTTGTAATGGCTTCTCTTGTCATAGTCTTCTCCATATATTCTCCATCATAATAGACAAGACTTGGTACTGCATTTATAAATTTTTCCATTTTTTTGGATGTTCGTGCTGTCCATGCAAAAAAATATTGCAATATAAGAATAAGCACAAGTACAATTGTGCCTTCTACCAGTGGTACCATAGCTAGCATCATATACGATAAGGTCGAGCCCAGAGCCACTGTAACAACAAAATCAAAGGCATTGAGTTTTGCCAGTGCACGTTTTCCTGAAATCCTCAGGAAAAAAAATAAGGTAATAAATGCAATTACAGTGGCGAGAGTTACATGACCTATACTTTTCCAATCCTTAAAAAAAAGTTCTTCCATATCATTTTTGTTGAGAGACCGTTATATAATAGCTCTTTATCATAATCATTTTGTTCTATATTCTTTCGTTCGTTGAAAATCGAAATTTCCCGTTTCCCGAAGTTAGTTCTAACTCCATAAAGAATGTTATAGTATTAGTGATCAGTTTTATACGACTGCTATATTTTAAAAGTCTCCAAATTTTTTCCGGTTAATTCTTTATTATGGTCTTGTACTTTTTTATAAATCAGTATTATTGAGGAAAAGAATCTATTTGGCTATGTGAATTGTATTATTGTACAGGTTTTGCCTGTGGAAATTTCCATGACCCATCTAATATTTCTGCACGCGGACGATAAAGTCTTACGAGATAATTCCAATTTGGCATGATGGGCAAACAATTAACTTCTTTATTATCACAACCACCAAAGTGTATAGTAATGGAATTATCTTCATTTTTCTTTGCCATTACACTGTTTACTGTGTAAGAATTAGAAGCATTTTGCTGAAAATAACCTTCTGCATTGTAGAGTGCTATGGACCAAAAACCATCAACTGGAACCTCTTTTATTGTGAGTGTATAGGCTGTTGTTCCGTCATTTTTCTCGGGAGTCACATACAAATACATGGCATCTTTTTCGTTATTCCCTCCCCAGCCCGTTGCAGTCCCTATCAAGTGACGAACAGGATCTACCTGCTCTTTTGTTCCGAACATTCGGGTCATGTCGGGCAGCATACCGCCTAGAATTTTCAATGCATCACGAACTTTTCCGCGACTGCTCTCGTCCCATTGGGGTACTGAAAAATTGCCGATGGACTGCTGGGTTGTTTTTATGGCATCCTGTAGATTGTGGGCTTTTTCCATATCATTTTTATCGTTCATATTAGCCAGAGTGCGAATAAGGACAAGTACATAGCGGGATCCGGCCTGCTCTTTTGTAAGTGTGTAGCTGCCTGCTTTATAAGCAATAATTGGTGTGTAATGATCTTCATTAATGACCAATAATGACATAAATCTTTTTCCTGAATCAGGCAGGGTAATGGTAAGGGGAGCTGAATCTAAATCGAAAACACCATCTGAGACAAGTACATCAAAATTGGTACGTACTGCTGTTTGCTGATCAATGGAAACTTGCTGGCGATGATGAGCGAGTTTCCCAAAAGCACTCTGCTTGAGAGCAACACTGGCAAAAACCAGATCTGTTTCCGCTCTTGAAAAATTATCGACAGTCACCAGTACAGGTTTTCCGTCTGAAATATGGCTTTGTGCGTTTAGACTGGCTAGTACCAAAAATAGAGAAAGGGTCACTAATAATTTATTTTTCATGGCTTTAGAGATTAACTGTTATAGATTATTAAACATAGGTAAATATAAATCATTCAATTAATCAGGTTAGAGCGTGTAGTCTTTAAATTAGTTTCAAATTATAATCTGCAACCAGATAATTTTTGCATGGACTCTTGATGCGTCAGAATGTTGATTTTAATTTTTGAGGTGCATAACTTTAGCTTGTGAAATTTATCACACATATCTACCCAAATATAGTTGGATTTGTGTAGATTTATCACATAAATAAAAAAGTTAGTGGCAAGTCGACCAATATTGTGTAAAAAAGAATAATGATAAAATCTAAATACATAAACGATATTTTGGATTTACTTTTAGACGGAGACGACGAAGGTATTTCTACGAAAAAACAATTGGAATATATATCGGAAGAAAAATTTGATTATACTGGAAGTGGTTTATTTGTAAAATTTTCTCATACTGAAAAAGCAAAAGACTTTAAAACTGATAAATTAGACTTGGTACTTAACGGAGTAACTATTCTAACATCGGAGTATGCTATTGAGTGTGATGCAATACTTTTTTTTAGTGAGGGAATAATAGATTATCTAGAAATTTGGTGTTACAATGGAGAAGATTACCCTAAAAAAGATTTGGTTAAATATACGTTGACTCAAACTTTGATAAATTCACCAGAAAAAACTATCAGGACAGAAACGCCCAGCCACTAACACACGTTTTGCCGTATTTGGGTTTTAGTGGAATTATCGTTTTTATTCGTATTTTCGGTTAGCCGAAAATACTCGTTTTCAAAAATTCCCAAACACGGCAAAGCGCGAGAACGTTGGCAGTAACCGACGCATAGAACTTAAAAAAACAATAATGTCTAAAATCAACCAACTAAAATACTTATTAGAAAAAAACAAGTTTTCATACCCTGAATGGGAAAAAAGAGGACTAAATCCATCTGCTTCAGAATTATGTGAATATTTGGAAAATAATTTAAATATTTGTTTAAATTCATTAATAGACAATACTGAAAATAACGCTTCACAAAAAGAATTGAAAAAAACTTTGAGCTTGAACTTGAGAAGCTTAAACAAATCGAATTTAGACACTGAGGAAAAGGAATTTGTTTGTGATTATTATAGTGACTTTTCAAAAATTGTCGAAGTTGACTTTAAAAGTGAACTCAATAATTGGCTTTACGGAACACTCTTAAATTTACTCATAAAAATAACGGAATTAATTAAAGGCAAGGAAAAAATAGTAGAAACGTTAGTAGAAAACTGTACTAAATGTAATTCTAAGCTTGAAACATTTATTCTTGAAAAAAACAAAGAAATTCCAGATTCTGGTTTTTTTATTGTGAGATGTAAATCTTGTAGAGAATATAATTTAATCGAAAAAGGCTCTAATATTAAAAGATTGAGATTTGGAGAATATGAATTAACTGAACAACTTGCTAAAAAAGACTATGATTTAGAAGGAGCAAAAATCAGACTAAAACAAATTCAATTTTTCAGAAAATAAAAAAAGGCTACTGCCAACACACGCTACAAGCAATTTGGGATTTGGCTTAATGGAAAAATTGGTTTGTATTTGGAAAAATTGGCAAATCCGAAAATAGGGCTTAATTTAGTCCCAAACTGCTTGTAGCGCGAGAACGTTAGGCAACATACCAAAAAAATAGAATAAAATTACAAATATGGTTTTTAATCAAATTTCCATTTATAATCCGAACGGAAGCGAATCGTTTAAGCGAATTACAGAAATATTAAATTTGGAGCCAATTGCGAGTGAGGGTTTGGGGAAACTAAAAACTGCACAATATGGCGTTTGGATATATTCGGTAGAAACGAACGATGAAGAACCTTACTTTGACTTTATAAATCGATTCTTAGATATTCTTGAACCTAATTTTGAAAACTTAGAAAAACTTGGAATTAAAAGGGATGATATATCTTTTTGGCATTTATATGAATATGACCAACAATGCGCAATGGAATTTATGCCTAAAGAAATAGAGAGATTAGGCAAAAATGGAATTACGTTATGTATTGATTGTTGGCCAAAATAATAAGTACGTTGCCTAACACACGCTACAAGCAATCTGGATATTAGACTTAATGGAAAAATTGGTTTGTATTTGGAAGATTTGGCAAATCCGAAAAATAACGCTGATTTAGCCCCAAAATGCTTGTAGCGCGAGAACGTTAACTGCTATTGTGACAAGAAAAATCCAAATATAATCTTATGAAAATTAAATTTCGACTTTTATTTTATGCTATTGTATTGACAATTTACATATTCTTGCCAGGAATAGTTCAGCAAATTTTCATGAATTTTGACGAATATTTACTTTTATATATTAATAGGAATTCTATTTCCTCTAAATATCTTCTTGGCAAACTTGCTGTTTAAAAAAACATTTTTAGTTTCTTTCTTTATTGGACTGATAGTAACTGCAATAGAAATCTCAATTGGATTTACAATTTTATCAATGCATTGTGGATTTACAGGAATCGAAATATCAATTTTTTCATATTCAATTATATCTATAATTGCATGGGAAAGTATTTATCAAATCAAAAATTATAACAGCAGGTAACAGCCACTACAACGTTAGGCACAAGCTAAAAAAAATCGAAATAAATATGGCAGTTTGGCAATACCAATTGAATATCATTCCAAAGAAAGCTATTATAGATAAATATGGTGAGATACCAAATGAACTATTTATTGACTATGAGGGTTGGGAGAAATATTGGGCAAATGTAAGTTTTGACAACGGAATTCCAGAGCCTGAATTTGAAGATGCGAAAACAACAAAATGGTGGACTGATGTTAGACTTGACATTAAAAAAGTTATTGATCATATTGACCAATTAGTTAAACGTGGCGATTGGAATGATGTCGAAAACTCGGGTTTTGTAGGTTGGAAAGGAGATTCTGAACAAGAAGAAGATAATGATGGTCATATTGCCTACGACAAGGAAACCAACATAATTTCGGAATTTCAATTTAGAGTTGATTTGCGAAATAAAGAAAATGCAAGTAAATTTCTAAACGGAATGTTGAATTTATGCGAGCAAAATGATTTAATGGTTTTAAACACAAGCGGAATTTTATTCGAGCCGAAGCCTGAATTAATTTTTGAGGATTTAAAGAAGTCTAATGCTGCAACTTTTTTAACTGACCCATTAAAATTTCTTGACAAAATCGATAATAAGCAACATAAACTAAAACCGGTAAAGTCCAGTTTTTGGTCGAAAATAAAGGCACTTTTAGAATGAAATAGCTGTGCCTAACACACGCTACAAGCAATTTGGGTTTTAGGCTTAATTTAAAGTTGGTTTTGTATTTGGAAAATTTGTGTTTAAACAAAAAATCTCGCATCTTTATTCCCCAACCTCGCCAAGCGCCAGAAGGTTACCTGAAGGCTTAAAACCTATGAACATTCCAACAACACCAGATGATTTTCAAAATGAATTTTATTCATCTATAGACTTAATGGATAAAATTGGAGATTTAAGAATCAGACAGCTTGTTAACATATTAGATAAAGTGAATGATGAAATTATTATAAGCGGAATAATTAAAATATTCAAAAACACAAAAAGACCGAATACGGAATATGTTGACCAAAAATACGCAGGAAAAATATTGAACAGAATTAAACCTAAAACTGAAATTGATTTAATACTCATTCTAAAAGCTACTATCGGAAATTGGAACAAAAGTGTTGAAGAATTGCCTTTTTGGTTAAAAGAAAATTATGGAATTGCATTACTCAAAAACAAACTTGCTGAATTTGAAAATCAAAACCTAAATGGCATTGAATTTGAAAAATTAAAAACAATGAAATGGTGGCTGAAAATATAAATCGAAATAAAAGCCAATTCACAACTGCTACTACAACAGATTTGGACATTTGGCTTAATGTAAAAATGGTCTTGTATTTGGGATGATTTGGCAAATCCAAAGAATGGGCTTACTTGAGTCGTAAACCCACTTTATTACCATAACACTACTTTTTTCTACCAAAAAAAGTAGCGGCTCCAATTTATAAACCTTGCATAACCTGTAAAAAATCGTTTCTGCTCCAGTGGTCTGTTATTTTTCCATTTTTTAGAATATCTATTTCTATCACATTCATTTCTACTTTTTTCCCGGTGGCGGTTTTCCCCATAAACTCAGCTGTGTTTGTTGCAGTTATCGTTTTTCTCAAAGATACTTTATCGTCTTCTGCTAACACTTCGTCTATTCGAACAGAAATATTAGAAAAACCTTTATGAAAGCCTGTTATAAAGGCAATCATTGCACTTGCATCTTTTGGAGCACTGGGTGGTGCCGTATGATTCGTAAATGAATCTGATAAAAGTTCTTTTGTTATTTCTGTATTGCCAGATTCAAAAAACTCCTTATTAAATCTAATTACTACCTGTTTGTTTTGTTCTGTTGTCATTTTTTCTTTTATTCTTTTTTGTGTTACCTGTCCTTGTGCTGTTTGAAAGCCGATCACTAACATTACGGCTAAAAATTGTGTATGTATCAACTTCCTGGGGATATATCGCCAGTTGATTTTCTGCGATAAATTTTTCATAATCTTTGTTTTATAATGGTAATACAAAGATGAAACAAGCCAGAACATAAGGCCAATAAGAAAGTTTAAGAAATAAGATTAAGATAGTTTAAGACTAAAGTTAATTACTTGCAATGCTTTTTCGAATATTGCTCAGAAACTCAGGCGTTATTCCCAAAAAGGAAGCTATTTGTGTATTAGGAAGTCTATTGGAGAGATCCGGATATTGTTCTAAAAAGGAAAGATAACGCTCCTCTGCTGTCATGCTAATATTTTGCAAGATCCTATTTTGAAGCTCAATAAAATTATTTTCAACAATTACTCTAAAAATCCTGTTGAATTTGGGATATTTTTCAAATAAGAAAACCAAATTTTCTCGCTCAATTTGAATAATTACAGAAGGCTCTACGGCTTCAATAAACAACTGGCTTGGTTTACCTGCATTTGGATTTTTAAAATCGGCCGGGTTTACAGAGTGGAAGCTTGCCATATCAGTAATCCAGGTATTTTCTGCTCCAAATTGTACATTGTGCTCTTTTCCCGCCTTGTCTACGTTGTACATTTTAAAACATCCGCTAACAATAAAATTGTAATGTTTACAGCGGTCTCCTTCTTGTAAAATAAATTGCCGGCGCTTAATCTTTCTTTCATTTGCTTTTTTTGCTACAGCATCAGTTTCTTCCGTGCTTAAAGGAAGGTAACTGTTGAAATGTGTGAGGAGTTTTTGAATAGACATACAAGACAAAGATAGGTTACAAAATTAAAATATTTCTAATTGAAATTAGATGTGTCTCTACTGCCTTTAGATTTTTAGAAAAACACATCAAATTTAGTTTTGCTTGTAAATATAACTACTACTTAATAACGAGATTTTAAGCTTCGATAGCGTGAACTGCTATTTTGCTAATTTCTCAAAACAGCCTCTTTTTTTATTATGAAGATCATTTAAATGATGAAAAGACCCTTTAAATTAGGTGTTTAACGTCCAAAATTTAACCTAATTCCTCACGTGATCATTATGTAATAAAAAAATAAAATTTTGTAAAAAATCGATTTTTGTCAGAGATAGATTTGAAAAACACTGGAAGTTAAATCAGATTTTTTATGCACACAGCACTTGTAACAGGAGGGAGTAACGGGATAGGAAAAGCAATTTGTTCGATGCTTTCTGAACAAGGAATAACTGTGGTAAATGCAGACATAACAGCGCCTGAAATCTCTCGTAACTACATAATATACAAGCATTGTGATGTATCAAAAGGCAAAGATGTAGACGAGCTTTTTTTATGGGCGAAACAAAATGCAGCACTTCCTGATGTTTTAATAATAAACGCAGGCAAAGGTATACATGAAAAACTGACAGAAGGAGATCCTGAAAAATGGCTTGATGTCCTTCAGACCAATATAATGGGCGCCTTGCGATGCATTAGAGCCTTTGTTCCGTCAATGCAAAGTAAAAAACAGGGAAAAATTATTTTTATTTCTTCTGTATCTGCTGATAAAATATACCCTTACGGAGGAGTTTACAGTGCTACTAAGGCCGCATTAGAAGTAATAGCCGAAACATTAAGGAGCGAAACAGATCCATCAATTGGTATAACCGTTATAAGAGCCGGAATAACAGATACCGATTTTTTTCAAAACCATCCGGCTAAAATAGCCAGTGCTCTTGGCCAGGGAAGTTTAAACCCAATGGACATTGCCGATGAAGTTTGGCATGCAATCAATAATCGCAAAGCAGCGCAAATTCAAAGAATAACAATAATGCCGCAGGAGCAGTCATTTTTTTAATATAAAAACAGATACTATGAATAAGAAAATACTAATTACAGGAGGTGCCGGATTTATAGGCTCACATCTTACAGACGAACTTATTTCAAACGGATATACAGTAAGAATACTCGACAATCTTTCGCCACAGGTTCATGGACCATTGATGCAGCGTCCGGAGTACCTCAACCCCGAAGCAGAATTGATTATTGGAGATGTAAGAGACGCTGATTTAGTTAGAGACGCCTTACAAGATGTAGATGCCGTTTTTCACTTTGCCGCTATGGTAGGAGTGGGACAAAGCATGTACGAAATAGAAAACTATACAGATGTAAACAATAAAGGAACAGCTGTATTACTTGAAGCCCTTATCGAAAATCCTGTAGAAAAACTTGTTGTAGCATCGAGTATGAGTATTTACGGCGAAGGCATGTATAAAACTTCAGATAATTTGCCTGTAGAAGAGTGCGAGCGTTCTCTTTCTAATTTGAAGGAGCAAAAATGGGAGTTATATCGTAACAACGAAATACTTTATCCGTTACCGACGCCCGAAACTAAAAAACCATGTCTTTCATCTGTGTATGCACTTTCAAAATACGATCAGGAGCGTTTGTGCCTTATGACCGGGAAAGCTTATAATATTCCTGCAACCGCACTTCGCTTTTTTAATGTTTACGGTACCCGTCAGGCATTATCCAATCCGTACACGGGTGTGCTGGCGATTTTTGCTTCAAGACTGCTAAACGATAACCAGCCCCTAATTTATGAAGATGGATTGCAAAAAAGAGATTTTGTACATGTTAAGGATGTTGCAAGAGCCTGCAGACTGGCACTTGAAACTCCCGAAGCTGATGGTGAAGTGATAAATATTGGAAGTGGTAACCAATATACCATTGTTGAAATTGCCGAAAAACTGGCCAAAGTAATGGATAAAGATATTGCTCCGCAACTTAATGGTAAATACAGAGTCGGGGATATCAGACATTGTTTTGCAGACCTTCAAAAAGCTAAAAGCGTATTAGGTTTTGAACCACAAGTACGATTTGAAGATGGCCTGGCAGAATTGGCCGACTGGCTAGAAGGACAAATCGCAGAAGATAAAGTAAACAGTGCTGCCGAGGAATTGGTGTCGCGAGGATTAACCGTTTAAAAAAAACATTATGAACGACAATACACCTAAGGTAGGCATGGTAGAATGGTTTCGTCCGGGCGAGTACAGCAGGGTAAAAGAAGCTGTTGCCGATTTAAAAAAAATAGGAATCAATCAGTTAAGAACCGGAATTTCATGGGCAGAATGGCATGTAGAAGGTGGCTCAGACTGGTATGACTGGTTCTTTGCCGAAGTTACGCCAGATATTGAAATTCTCCCTTGTTTACTCTACACACCACCTTCTTTGGGAACTGCTCCCAAGGTTTCGGCCCCGCCAAGAAACCCAAAAGATTTCGCCGATTTTGTAGATGTCATTATAACCCGATATGGCGAACATTTTGAATGGATTGAATTGTGGAACGAACCCAATAACAGAATAGAGTACGACTTCACAATGGATTATTCCTGGAGCACATTTGCCGAAATGATAGGAATGGCTTCTTACTGGGCAAAACACCGTGGCAAGAAAACACTATTGGGAGGAATGAGTCCCATAGATCCGAACTGGCTAAGAATGATGATCGAAAAAGGAGCTCTCAATAATATTGATGCTGTGGGAATTCACGGTTTTCCATCGGTATTTGACCAGCAATGGACCAGTTGGGAAGACAATATAGCCGCAGTGAGAGAAGTTCTCGAAGAAAATTTTCAGGAAAAAGAAATCTGGATAACAGAAGCAGGCTTTTCGACCTGGCAAAATGATGAAGTAAAACAATGGCAGGAATTTAAAAATGCCATAAATACCGGCACAGAGCGCGTATACTGGTACGGATTAAAAGATTTAAATCCGAATTATCCAACAGTAGGAGGCTTTCATTTGGATGACCGCGAATATTATTTCGGAATGAAAAAATATGACGGCACCGAAAAATTATTGTATAAACTATTAGCTAAAGAAGGTATGAAAAAAATTAATGATCACCACTATATTGAGAAAAGATATACAATTGATAAGAACACTTCTTATACATTAATTACAGGAGGAGCTGGTTTTATAGGCACCAATCTTGCTGCCAGATTACTTGAAGAAGGAAAAAACGTGATGATATACGATAATTTATCACGAGATGGAGTCGAACAAAATCTGCAGTGGCTCAAAGAAACATACGGAAGCAAACTTTATGTGCAAATTGCCGATATCTGCGAAAGTGATGTACTGCAGCAATGTGTAAACAAAGCAGAACAAATCTTTCATTTTTCAGCTCAGGTTGCTGTAACTTCGTCTCTTACAAATCCCGTGCATGACTTTACCACGAATCTCAAAGGAACTTTTATGCTCCTTGAAGCCATTCGTAACTCTCCTCATCAACCGCCTTTGGTTTTTACATCCACCAATAAAGTATACGGAAACCTGTCAGATCAGAACTTCTTTATGGATGACACCCGATATTATCCTTCAAATCCGGAATATCTGGAAGAAGGAATTGATGAAAACCGTCCACTAGATTTTCATAGTCCATACGGCTGTTCTAAGGGAGCTTCGGATCAATATGTTTTGGATTATTGCAGATCTTACGGACTGCAAACTGCTGTATTCAGAATGAGCTGTATTTACGGTCCACATCAATTTGGTACCGAAGATCAGGGCTGGGTAGCGCACTTTATCATCAGTGCTCTTGAAAATAAACCAATCGTTATTTACGGAAATGGCAAACAGGTAAGGGATATTCTTTTTATCGACGATCTCATAAACGCATTTCTTTTAGCGCAGGCCAATATGGATAAAATTGCCGGAAATGCTTTTAACATCGGCGGAGGCCCAAAAAATACCATCAGCCTTTTAGAAATACTCGATATTATCAAGGACAACACAGGTCAGGATATGGTTATTTCTCACGAAGAATGGCGAACAGGCGATCAGCAATACTACGTCTCCAATACTTCTAAATTCACAGAAGCAACAGGATGGCTGCCTAAAGTTTCTGTTGATGAGGGTGTACAGCGTTTAACCGACTGGCTGAAAAATACCAGATATTCAAACGCCGCCGAAGTTGAAGTTTCATCTAAAGAAGCAGTAATCTGATGGAGAATTTAGCAACAACAGAAAAGACAACAAAGGGAAAGAAAGCAGCGCTGTCTGGCAATAACGATACCATGAAAGCTGCTGTTATTACAGCACCTGGACAAATAAAAATAGAAAACACTGCCAGACCAAAGCCCAAAAAGGGAGAAGTACTGATTAAATTAGAAGGAAGTGGTGTATGTGCTTCGAACATACCGGTGTGGCAGGGCAGAGACTGGTTTTCGTATCCTGTTCCAGCAGGCAATCCGGGGCATGAAGGATGGGGAATTATAGAATCGTTAGGAGCTGATGTAACTGGTTTTTCAAAAGGAGATCGTGTAGCTTTTCTTTCTTATAACGCCTACGCTGAGTTTGATATAGCCAAAGCAGAAGATATTGTTCTATTGCCATCTTCTTTAAAAGACAAACCTTTTCCCGGCGAAGCGCTTGGTTGTGCACTCAATATATTTAACAGAAGTGATATAAAAGAAGGACAGACCGTTGCTGTTGTTGGGGCAGGTTTTCTTGGGCTTCTGCTCATTCAGCTGGCAAAATCAGCAGGAGCAAAGGTTATTGCTGTCTCTCAAAGAGATTTTTCACTTGAGGCAGCACTCAACGCGGGCGCTGATCATGTGATTAAGATGGATGATCATTATCAAATAATAGAGAAGGTTAAGACTTTCACCAATGATAAATTTTGTGAAAGAGTCATAGAAGCAACCGGAAAAGAATGGCCGTTAAATCTCGCCATTGAACTGACGGCAGAACGAGGAAAACTAATTGTAGCCGGATTTCATCAGGACGGAATGCGACAGGTAAATATGCAGCTTCTTAACTGGCGCGGTATCGATATGGTTAATGCGCATGAAAGAGATTCAAGGCAATATATAAAAGGAATGAAGGAAGCTATAAAAGCAATCGAATCAGGAAGAATGGATCCTTTTCCGCTTTTCTCACATACTTTTTCGCTTCAGAAAACAGACGAAGTGCTCCAAATGCTCTGCGATCGGCCAGATGGTTTTATAAAGGCTTTAATACTAAATGAACACTAATATGGAAATAGAATACGACACTAAAACATTGTCTTTGGGTTTTATAGGTGTGGGCTGGATAGGCAAAAACAGGATGGAAGTCCTTCTGAATAAAGGAAAAATCAGCAGCGTTACCATAGCAGAAACCAGTGAGCAAAATGCCGAAGAAGCATTAAAAGTAGCTGGAGAAGCCGTTCTCGCTTCATCACCCGAAGAAATTTATAGAAATCGCGATATAGACGGTGTTGTTATTGCGACACCAAGCGCGCTTCATGCGTCTCAGTCACTGCAAGCCCTGAAATCCGGAAAAGCAGTCTTTTGCCAGAAACCTTTGGGCAGGACAGCAGAAGAAGTGGAGCAGGTTATAAAAGCGTCTAAGGAGGCAGATAAATTACTTTCTGTTGATTTGTCGTACCGCTATACAAAAGCTTTTCAGGCCGTTTATGATACTATAACCGAAGGTCAGATCGGAAAAATATATGCGGTAGAATTGGTTTTTCATAATGCTTATGGCCCAGATAAAGAGTGGTTTTACGACATCAGCCAATCCGGTGGCGGCTGCGTCATGGATTTGGGAATCCACCTGATTGATATGGCGATGTGTTGCCTTGGTTATCCTGAGGTTAACGAATTAAAAAGTTACTTATTTAGTAAAGGTACCAAGCTGGAGCCTAATGAAAATAAAGTAGAAGATTTTGCCAAAATAAGTATGCTTACCGATAAAGAATCTGCGATTACGCTCGAATGTTCATGGCATGCCTCAGCAGGAGAAGATGCCGTAATAAGAGCGGTTTTTTACGGTACCGAAGGCGGTGTTGCATTCAAAAACATAAACGGTTCCTTTTATGATTTTCAGGCAGAAAAATACAAAGGTACTGCTAAAGAAATACTGGTAAGCCCTCCTGATAACTGGGGCGGAAAAGCAGGGCTGGTTTGGGCAAAAAAGGTCCGTAATTCCATTGGCTACGATCCTGTTACGGCAGGTGAATATTTAAAAACAGCAGAAATAATTGACAGGATTTATGGCAGATAGGCTAAAGATATTGATGACTGCGGATACTGTAGGCGGCGTGTGGACTTATACGGTGAGTCTATGCAAAGCCTTAGAGAATTATAATACCGAAATTCACCTGATGACTATGGGCGGAAAACCGGTTAAACAGCAGTCAGATCAGATCAAAGCATTAAAAAATGTAAACCTGTATTGCAGTGACTATAAATTAGAATGGATGGAGCATCCGTGGGAGGATGTTCAACAGGCAGCAATCTGGATTCGGGAAGTCTATGAAAAAGTACAGCCCGATATTATCCATTTTAATAATTATGGTCAGGTAAATCAAATTTGGGATTGTCCTGTAGTTACTGTATTTCATTCCTGCGTACAAACCTGGTGGGAAGCTGTAAAAAAAGAGAAACTTCCCATTGAATGGAAAAAGTATAAAGAAACAGTAAAAAAGGCTTTGCTCAATTCTGATATTTTGATCGCACCAACCAAAGCCATATTAGATGATGCGCATAAAGCGTACGGGAAAACAGGTTTGGCTAAAGTGATCTATAACGGAAGCGGCAGTAAAGTGTATACAGCGCAAAAAAAGGAGCCTTTTATCCTGACTGCCGGGCGTATTTGGGATGAAGCAAAAAATATCAGCCTCCTTTCGCGTATCGCAAAACAACTGAAGTTGCCTGTTTATGTTGCAGGTACAGATACTGATTCATTAAATAGGAGTGAACAGGAACTTCAAAATATATATTTTTTAGGACAAATATCTCCAGAAGCATTACAGGAACTGATGCTCAAAGCCGCATTGTTTGTAATGCCGGCTAAATACGAGCCTTTTGGCCTTGCCATTCTGGAAGCTGCTCGTGCAGGCTGTACTTTGGCGCTGGGCAATATTGATACTTTAAACGAAATATGGGGAGAAACAGCCCTTTATTTTGATCCTTTTAATGATGAAGAAGCTTTACTGGTTTTACAACAACTCATTGAAGATAAGGAACTCAGAACTCAGCTGGCCATAAAATCAATGAAATGCGCCGAAAGCTTTACAGAGCAGGCAATGGCGGCAAATTATTTTGAGGTTTATAAAAGTCTCATTAGACAAAGAAAATTAGAAACATTAATAAATAAAGAAATAGCATGAAGATAGCAATGTTTTATCACTCCCTGGCTTCGGACTGGAATCATGGGAACGCCCATTTTTTAAGAGGCGTAACAACAGCACTTATTGAAAAAGGGCATTCTGTAAAAGTATACGAACCCAAAAATTCGTGGAGCCTTGAAAATTTGATTCGGGATCACGGTAAAGCAAAGGCAGAAGAATATAAAAAATACTATCCGTTATTAGAAACCACATTTTATGATGCTGAAAATCCGGATTACAATAAAATGCTTAAAGGCGTCGATGTCGTTATTGTTCACGAATGGAATGAACCTCAACTTGTGAAAGAAATAGGTCTTTTAAAAAATAAATATAAGTACCAGCTTTTATTTCACGATACACATCACAGGGCAGTATCAGACAAAAAAAGCATGCAGCGTTATGATTTTTCAAATTATGACGGAGCACTTGTTTTTGGAAATGTACTTCGGGATATTTATTTGAAAAACAAATGGCTGAAAAACGTGTGGGTTTGGCACGAAGCAGCCGATACTTCCTTATTTTATCCGGGACCTGAAACCCAAAAAGAAGGAGATCTGGTCTGGATTGGCAATTGGGGAGACAATGAACGCACAGAGGAACTTATGGAATTCCTTATAAAACCGATAAAAGAACTCGGATTAAAAGCAAAAGTGTACGGCGTACGCTATCCAGATGAGGCATTGACAGCACTTCGCGATGCCGGGATAGAATATGGCGGTTATTTGCCCAACTACAAAGTTCCTGAGGTTTTTGCCAAATACAAACTTACCGTTCATGTACCAAGAGGCCCGTATGTAAAATTATTGCCAGGCATACCTACGATACGACCTTTTGAAGCAATGGCATGCGGTATACCATTAATTTCTTCTCCATGGAAGGATGAAGAAGGACTCTTTAGCCCAGGGAAAGATTTCTTAATGGCTAAAGATGGTCAGGAAATGAAAGAGCTAATGAAAAAACTGTTGACCGACACCGATTTTGCGCTATCGATGGCACTTAGAGGTTACAAAACAATTTTAAAAAAGCATACCTGCGCACAAAGAGCAGATGAACTTGAAACAATAATAGAGCAACTCCAAATCAATAAAAAAGGAGAAAAAGGAATGCTCAAAAAAACTGCTGAATTATGAATGGAAAACAACTTAACATCGCATTTTTTGGTTCGAGTATTGTTTCCGCTTACTGGAACGGGGCTGCCACGTATTACAGGGGAATTGTAAGGGCACTTCATAATCTGGGACACAACGTAACATTTTATGAGCCAGATATTTATGATCGTCAGAAAAACAGAGATATAGAAATTCCGGATTACTGTAAAGTGGAGGTATATAAAAGTGAAGAGGAGGAATTAGCCAGATGCCTGAACCATGCAGCTGCTGCAGATGTCATTATTAAGGCAAGTGGAGTAGGAGCTTTTGATGATTTTCTGGAAAAAGCCGTTACAGAACTTAAAAATGAAAATAACCTGATTATTTTTTGGGATGTCGATGCACCGGCGACTTTAGACAGGATCGAGAATAACCCTGATGATCCATTCCATAATCTTATTCCATTATATGATTATATCCTTACCTATGGTGGGGGAAATCCTGTTATTAATGCGTATGAATCAAAAGGAGCAAAAAAATGTATACCTGTATATAATGCGCTTGATACACATACTCATTTTCCGGTAGAACCCGAAGAAAGGTTCAGGTCAGATCTTGCTTTTTTGGGCAACAGACTTCCGGACAGAGAAAGCAGAGTCGAAGAATTTTTTATAAAAGCTGCCGAGCTGCTTCCCAACCATCATTTTATTTTGGGTGGAAGCGGCTGGGAAGATAAGCCGTTGCCTGCAAATACAAACTATATCGGACATGTTTACACTGATGATCATAATGCTTTTAACTCAACGCCTCTAACCGTACTGAATATCAGCAGGGACAGTATGGCAAAATACGGCTATTCGCCCGCTACGAGAGTATTTGAGGCAGCAGGAGCCGCTGCCTGTATTATTACCGATTATTGGGAGGGTATAGAAATGTTTTTTGAGCCCGATACAGAAATCCTGATTGCCAGAAGTGGAGAAGAAGTTGCCCATATTCTTAGCACACTTGCCAAAGAAAGAGCCCACGAGATTGGCAATGCTGCCTATAAAAAAGTAATAGAGCAACATACCTATCACCAAAGGTCGAAACTTTTGCAGACTATTTTTAATGAGTCATTGTTAGCAGTCAGAATATAATATTAAAACAGAAAATATGAAGTTTGTCATTATAGGATTATCAGTCACCTCATCCTGGGGAAATGGTCATGCCACTACTTACAGAGCATTACTAAAAGAACTTTACAGAGCGGGACATAAAATATTATTTTTAGAAAAAGATGTGCCTTATTATGCTGCTAATCGTGATATGCCGTTTCCGGATTTTTGCGAGTTGGGCTTATATCAAACAAACAAGGAACTTTTTGAATGTTATAAAGAAGAAGTAAAAACGGCTGATGTTGTTATCGTCGGATCCTACGTGCAACAAGGCGTGGAGGTCGGAAACTGGGTTATAAAAAAGGCAAAAGGCATAAAAGCATTTTATGATATTGACACTCCCGTTACTTTGGCCAAATTAGAGCGAAAAGATTATGAATACATCACTCCCGAATTAATAAAAGAATATGACCTTTATCTTTCTTTTTCCGGAGGTCCAATTCTTAATCATTTAGAAAATTATTATGGTTCGCCTGCTGCTCGGGCTTTGTACTGCTCTGTAGATCCCGAAAATTATTATCCTGAGGAACAGTCGAAAAACTGGCAGATGGGCTATTTGGGAACGTACAGCATTGACAGACAGCCGGGATTAAATCTTTTACTTTCGAGACCGGCTATTTCAAGTCCTGAAAAAAGGTTTGTTGTAGCGGGGCCGCAATATCCGGCAGATATCAACTGGCCGGCAAACGTGGAAAGAATTGAACACCTGCCTCCTGAAAAACACCGGGCTTTTTACAACAGCCAAAAATTTACACTTAATATTACCCGCATGGACATGATTAAGGCCGGTTTTTCGCCCAGTGTGCGTCTTTTTGAAGCTGCTGCCTGCGGAGTTCCTATTATTTCTGATTATTGGGAAGGACTTACTTCCTTATTTGAAGAAGGAAAAGAAATACTGATTGCAAGATCTGCAGAAGATGTACTGAACTATTTTACAATCAGCGATCAGGATCGTATTGCCATTGGACAGCGATGTAGGGAAGAAGTGCTAAAAAATCATACCGCAAAGGCAAGGGCAGGAGAGTTGCTCACCTATATAAATGAAATTAGAGGAAATAAAACGGCTGTTGATGAGGCCGAAACCAATAAATTGATACTATGACAACTACTCAGAAAGAAATAAGGTCGCTCGAACCCTGGTTTCATAATATTCATCTTCCGGATGGAAACCAGACCGCACCGAATCATTTTCTTGGCGACTTTCCTTTTTTTAAATGGAATAAAATAAAAAAATCAATTCCGGAAGATCTTTCAGGATGGAAAGTACTCGATATAGGCTGTAATGCAGGTTTTTACTCCATAGAATTTGCCAGACGCGGTGCAGAAGTCCTGGCAATAGACGTTGATGTTCATTATCTTAAACAAGCAAAATGGACAGCACAAAAGTTCGGTTTATCAGACCAGATCACTTTTCGCCATATGCAGGTATATGATTTGGTAAAGGTTGAAGAGGCTTTTGACCTGGTTTGGTTTATGGGTGTTTTCTATCATTTGAGATACCCTGTTCTGGCTATGGATATTGTGAGTCAAAAAGCAAAAAATATGCTGGTATTCCAGACTTTATCTATTCCCGGTTATGAGAAAATGAATATTCCCGAAGATATAGGGTTTACCGATCGTGAAATCATGAAGGATCCTGCTTTTCCGTATATGGCTTTTATTGAGAACTGCTTTGCCGGAGATCCCACAAACTGGTGGATTCCCAACCATCAGTGCATAGTTTCATTGTTGAACAACTGTGGTTTCAGGCTGCACGAAATTCCTGAGGATGAAACATATATTGTTTTTAAAGACAGTACCAAAATTCCTGATTTTAGTTCCTGGAACTATTCTGAATTTTTGTCGGCAACGGGCAGGAATTGGCAGGAGGAAATAAATGCAAAAATTAAAAAGAAATAAAAGTCATCATAAACTTGAAACTTTCTATGATACTTTAAAAATAGCGAAAGCAATGCTGCTGTTGTTTTTGGTTACTATCGGTTTTTTACTTCATAATTATAAATTAATTTTTCGAATATGAAAAAAGTACTTATTACAGGCTGCAGGTTTTTTAGGATCACACCTTTGCGACAGGTTTATTAAAGAGGGCTATTTTGTAATAGGCATGGATAATCTTATAACAGGAGATCTTAAAAATATAGAACACCTCTTTAAGCTGCCCAACTTTGAGTTTTATCATCATGATATCACCAAATTTATAAATGTACCCGGACAGCTTGATTATATATTGCATTTTGCTTCTCCGGCAAGTCCAATAGATTATTTAAAGATTCCCATTCAAACCCTTAAAGTAGGCTCTTTAGGAACCCATAACCTTCTGGGATTGGCCAGAGCAAAGAATGCGAGAATTCTTATTGCTTCTACTTCAGAAGTATACGGAGATCCGTTGGTGCACCCTCAAACAGAAGAATACTATGGCAATGTCAACACCATTGGCCCGAGAGGAGTATATGATGAGGCAAAGCGATTTCAGGAATCCATAACGATGGCTTACCATACTTTTCACGGAGTTGAAACCAGGATTGTCAGGATATTTAATACCTACGGCCCAAGGATGAGGTTAAACGACGGGCGGGTAATTCCTGCTTTTATTGGTCAGGCTTTAAGAGGAGAAGATCTAACTATTTTTGGAGATGGTTCGCAGACCCGCTCCTTTTGTTACGTAGACGATCAGGTCGAAGGCATTTTCAGGTTATTACATTCTGATTATCCTTATCCTGTCAATATTGGCAATCCCGATGAAATTACGATTAAAGATTTTGCTGACGAAATTATAAAGCTTACCGGAACAACCCAAAAAGTTATCTATAAGGAGCTGCCCATAAATGATCCTTTGCAAAGAAAACCAGATATCAGCAAAGCAGAAAGTCTTTTGAACTGGAGACCAAAAATAAACCGTCATAACGGAATGAAAATTACGTATGATTATTTTAAAAGTTTAGATAGTAAGCATCTTTTACAAGAAGAAAATAAGAACTTTGCTGATTTTATAAATTAGAGCAGTACTAGTTCAACCAGCAGCTAAAAAGCATTTATTGAGCTAATGGGTACGATCGAAATGGAGGAAGTTACTCTTTAACTTCCTCCATTGCCAGTAGCATCATTCCGGGAGGATTTGAATCGAGAATTTGTCGGGCATTTACCATCATATTTTTTTTAGTATCATTGTTAAATGCTATGCTGATTTTATAATCTTCAATCGGTGTTTTTTCATCCTGTAATTTGTAAATCAATTCTTTGAATTCAGGAATGTTCCACTGACGGTTTCCAATTTCGAATAAAGAATAACCGTCTGTTTCCATTTCTCTTAATTGAAAACACCTGTAAAAAGAAAGATTCGCATTTTTTATATTAAAATCCTTATCTATAATAATTAAGGGCTCTCGGATGGTTTTAAAAATAGATTCTGAATAATTTCTCACAGCATTCAGCTGCTGCTGACGATTCATTAACTCATCATTCACAGACATCAGTTCTTCATTATTAGACTGAAGCTCTTCTGTAGAAGTCTCAAACTCTTCATTCATTGCCTGCAGTTCTTCGGTGCTGCTCAATAATTCTTCATTTGTAGTCTGCAATTCTTCAAAAGCTGTCTGCTGTTCTTCGGTTACGCGTTTGATATCATCGCGCAATTGTGTCAGTTCATTCTCGAGATCTTCAATGCGTTTGAGATCTGTATTTTTCCTTCTGTTTTTACTGTCTGTTTCTGCTTCAGGCAGCGAATTTTTAAAAAAGAGTACCATTACAAATTCTTCATTATTAGGAATGGAAACCACTTCAAACGAAACCGAATACGGCAGGTCCTTAATGATGATGTTCTCTTTTTTTATATTTTTATTTTCTTTTTTTCTTTTGAGAATGGCATTTTTCAATTCAAAACTCAGTGCTTCGCGTGCCATTTTTAAAATATTGAAATTTGGTTTTCCCGGTGATGGCAGCAAAAAGAAACCGGTATCTCCATGAAAATGTACGATCTCAAGGTGTTCGTTTATGATTACGCTTGCCGGGGTATATTTAGAAAACAATATATCGCTTGTTATTTTTCTAAAGTCCGTTTCTGGTTTGAATGTTTTGTCAGACAAGTCGGCCTTACCTCTAAGGCTTATATTTGCCGGTTTAAATGCTTCGGGAACATAGCGGTTAGCTGCATACTTACGAATATAAATTTTTTCGTAATTTCCTATGGGTTCAAAAAGGTTTTGTGCACTTGTTGCCGTTTCTGATTTTCCGATAAATAAGATTCCTTTTTCCTTAAGGGCGTAATGAAAAGAGGTCAGTACTTTATGCTGCAGGTACGGATCAAAATAAATCAATACATTTCTGCAGGACACCAGGTCAATTCTGGCAAAAGGCGGATCTTTAATAAAATTGTGGACAGCAAAAATGCACATGTCGCGAATATTCTTGTTGACGTGGTAATACCCATCGCGCTTTGTAAAGTAATTTTGGAGTCTGACTGAAGAGATATCCTGCACGTCCTGCGCAGAATAAATGGCATTTCGGGCTTTTGTGATACTTTTTTCAGAGAGATCTGAAGCAAAAATCTGAATTTTAAGATCCTGAAAATTATTTTTTGTCAGGTATTCGTCAATACATATTGCCAAAGAATAGGCTTCTTCTCCCGATGCACAACCCGCAACCCAGATGCGCAGGTTATCGTTGCTTATATTTTGAAATAATTGCGGAAAAATGGTGTCAGGAAGAGATTCAAAAAATCTGGAATCCCTAAAAAAGTACGTGACATTAATGAGAAAATCGTTGAAAAGAAGATCCTGTTCTTCTGTATCATTTCTAAGAAAATAAAAATAATCTTCTAAAGTTTCTTTATTAAATACAACCATCCTGCGGGCAATACGCCTTCGGATAGTGGGTTGTTTATAATGCGTAAAATCATTTCCGGTTCGAGAAAAAACAAGGTTTAAAATCTGGTATAAAATTTCTTCTTCATTCTTAGGAATATGTTCTTCTTCTGTATAGCCATGATTTACAGCGTAACTTTTTTGAATCTGCAGCAATTGTTGCGGAATCAGTTCAGGCGCCGCCACATGATCTACGGTGTCCGCATCAATAGCATTTTGAGGCATGCTTTTAAATAAAGCGGTCGCAGGATCCTGTGCTATTGTAGCACCGCCCAATTCCTTTATTTTTTTCAGGCCCATTGTTCCGTCAAAGGCAGTACCGGATAAAATTACACCAATAGCAAAAGTTTTATGTACCTGCGCGAGTGAATCAAAGAAAATATCAATGCTGTTATTGTTTCTCTCACTCTCTTTTCTGCCATTCAATTTCAAAATGCCGTCTTCAGCTATCAGAATACTATTTTCAGGTATAATATAAATATGATTGGGAGCGAGATTGATCTCATTAACAATTTTATGTACCGGAATTTCGGTGCTGAGTGATAAAATTTCAGGAAGGCTGCTAGGGTGTTCGGGCAGCAAATGCTGTACGATTACAAACGCCATTCCAGAGTTGACAGGTATAGCTTTTAGTAATTTTTTAAATGCATCTAATCCTCCTGCTGAAGCTCCAATACCTACTACTGGGAAATCCTGGTTAGTTTTCTTTGGTTGTCGATTCTCAGTAATTTTCATAGGAATGTTGATTTGAAATCAAAGGTATAAAGTTTTATTAATAAAAATATTATTTTCTCAAATCAGAGACATAAACAAAGAAGTATTCTCATCATTCCTACCAAAGCTCAAAAATAGCATAAGCCTCCAGATCAACTGATTTGGAGGCTTATAGTATTTGTTGCAAATTTGTGCTGTTTCTTTTTTTGAAAAATATTAAGTTGTCAGTAATCAGAGTCCGACTTTTCATCAGCTGGCTTTTGCTGCTTGTCCATCATTGCTGCAACTGCGGTATCCGGTAAAATATTACTCATACCAATCTTGGCTTTATTTTTAAAACCCGAAATGACTTTATCTTCGCCAGACATTAATGCCTCGTACCCATCTTTGGCCACATCGGCCGGATCAGAAAGTGACGATTTGTCCTGCACCATTGCGCTTTCCTGCATATCAGCCTTGTTAAAAAAGTCGGTATCGGTGGCGCCAGGCAATAATGCAGTCACCGTAATATTATATTCTTTGAGTTCGTGTCGTATCGCTTCAGAAAAAGAATAAACAAAAGCTTTGGTAGCGTGGTAAACCGATTGCCATGGTCCTGGAGTTTTGCTGGCTATTGAGGCAAGATTTAATATTTTGCCATAGTTGCATGCTATCATTTGCTTAGCAAAATGCTTTGTGAGTATTACGGTTGAGGCAATATTCAAATCAATTATATCCAGTTCACGCTCCAACTCAGTATCTTTAAAAAGTCCGTAAACTCCCTGGCCGGCATTATTTACAAGCACGTCGATCTGTATGTTTCTGGATTGGATTTCCTCACATAAAGCAAAAGCTTCCTCTCGCTTAAAGAGATCTTTAGCAATGACAATGACTTCGACACCTTGCTGGCTGAATTCGGCCGCCCTGTTTTCCAGCTCATCATTATTTCGTGCCACAATAACAAGGTTATAGCCGTCGCTCGCAAAAAGCTTTGCAAGCTCGTAACCAATTCCTTCGCTCGCTCCCGTAATTAGCGCATAATTTTTATTCTCTTCCATGATATTTGTATTAAAAGTTAATTGTTTCCTCGGGTCAGCAATTCATTCTTCAATCCGCAATTTGTTCCCCTAACTTCTGACCGTAAATAATTGTTTTTGTGCTTAATGAAGCAGATTGCAACTTAGTATCTACCGTTTGATTTTGCATAAATTTAATCGGCATGAAAATACTTTTTTTACAAAATTTCAATCTGAATTTGTAGAATTTCTTGTTGAGTCAGGATGCTGGATGTTAGTCTGTTACATCATATTATTCTGCTTTTAAATTTTTGATTTAGAATTTCATACAAGTCAAAATTAAAATACTTATTGCGTTTTTTGGTTGCAAATTATAATATGAAACAATGTTTCAATTTGCGAAATTTCTCTCTTTTTAAATTATGGTTAATTTTAGATTCTTTAGCGAATGAACTCCTGTAGATGATGCTCATTTTGCAGAAATGGAGTTGTATATAATAAAGTTAAAGGATTGTAAAAGATAATGTTGCAGCTGTAAACACAATCGAATAGAAGTGATTTGAATAAATTAAGTATGAAAAAGAACTCCTTAGCTGATTTATTAAAATCAAAAGCAATTAAAATTGCGGGAGATCAAAATGCTTTAAACAGACTTTTCTCTTCTTTGATTTTTATACCAAATTTAATATGAGCCGATTAAGAATATTTTTTATTTTGTTAGGTACACTATTAGCGGTACAGGTTTCAAGAGCACAACTGGATCCTCCCTATACGGTTGGATTTATTCCGGCGTCTATATCAGAGGGTGATATCGCTTTCCCTATATATGAAAAATGGCATTTAAGTGGTCAGGCAGATTTTCAATTGGTAACCCAGGGATCATACTCCACAAAAAATCCTTTCGAATATACCCAACGTGTTGTTGTAAGACCATGGCTTATTTATTCGGGCTTTAAAAATATTAAGTTATGGTTAGGTTATGCCCACAACCAAAAGTATGCGGTAGAAGAAATGGGTAATTATGAAACTTTAGAAAATAGACTTATTGTAATGAGTACATTTTCTCAGGATATGCCACGAGGAAATATTTTTGAACAGATTCGTTTTGAAACCAAATTTTTTGATGACAGAAATGGTGTACATCAAACTATACCCAGAATCAGGATGAGATTTGGTGTAAACCATTTTATGCCTCAAAGTAAAAGCAAACCTGTTTTTTTGGCGCCCAATATTGGTTACTATGCCGAGCTTATGCTTAAGTTCGCTTCTAAAGATTATGCTTCAGAAAATTTTGATATTTTCAGGCTTTCGGCTTATTATACGGCGGGAATTACGCCAAACATTCATTTTCTGGCCGGAGTTATCGGACAGATGCAGCTTCGCACTAACGGAACTCAATTCGATATTTATTATGGTCCAATGGTGTCACTTAAATACACTGTAAAACCTAAGGAAAGAGAGACCTTCGATAATGTCGATGGAGGAGCAGATTAAGATTAAAGTTTTAAAGTTAAGGGCTTGAGCTTTTAGTTGCAAAAAAGATACTTCCACAATATTTATCAACAGCCTTGACCAATCGGCTGGACATTAATTACAAAAGCTTTCATTAAAATTAGAGGCAATATATTTTTTTTGCAGTCTAGCATGTTGCCACATTCATTAGTAAAGAGATTGTAAAAGCCAGTTGCTCCAAATGAGCTGTTACTTCACTTTTAAATAGCCATCACCTGTAAGTTTTTCTCCTAAGTAAGCTCTTTTGTCAGCATATTTGGCAATTCTATGCCTAAAAAAGAAGCTAATTTCACCAATGGAAAAGAGATTTAACTAATACACGAAAAATGGAATTAACTAATGACCAAAAAATTCTAGATGCAATTGTTAAAAAAGCATGGGAAGATCCAACTTTTAAAGACAACCTGATAGCTAGACCTGTAGACACAATAGAAGGTTTTTTAGGAAAGCCACTTCATCTACCCGAAGGTAAAAAAATTGCATTTGTTGATCAAACAGATGCTTCAGTAATTTTTATCAACATTCCGGCCAAAGTCAATATAGACGATGTAGAATTGAATGACGAGCAACTTGATATAGTTGCCGGAGGCGATGGAGATATAACACCGCCTATAATTATTAAGCCTACTAATTATTCTGGTGGTCTGTTCTGATAAATGAACTTATTGGCAATTGTATAAATTAAAAAACGTACCTATTCTATAATTTGAATATGTACGTTTTGATATTTATTAAAGTACTTATTCATGAAAAAAAACATACATATTGTTTTCTCAATAATTCTATTATTTAATGGATTGCTGTTTTTTGGACAATCAAAAAATGTGCAAAAAGAGGTCGTGACAAGTAAAAACAGCAAGATCGCAGATTCCCTTCTTAATCTAGGTATGAATAGTCAGGATAAAGGAGAGTTTTTAAAGTCATTACTATATTTCGATAAAAGTCTAATTCTTTATACCGCTTTAGGTAATAGGCGAAAAATTGGTGATTGTTATAGTTACAAAGCGGTAACGTATTATTATCAGGGAGATTATTCAAATGCGTTATTTTTTTTTAAGAAAAGTGCCGAAGAATATAAAAGAACAAAATATAAAAAAGGCATCTCTTCGATATTAAATAATATAGGTGGAGTTTATTATTATTTGGGAAATTATTTAAATGCACTAAACTACTACAAACAAGCTATTGTTATCCAGGAAGAACTAAAGGACACCAAAATGATTGCGGCCACTTCGCAAAATATTGGAGGTATATATTCGCAAGTTGAAGATTATACAAATGCTTTGAAATATTATAATAAATCGTATTTGATTTATAAAAACAGCACCGACATAAAAGCTATTTCTCAAAACTTAAATGCTTCCGGGATAGTTTATACAAAATTAGGTAATTACCAAAAAGCTCAGAAGAATCTTGACCAGGCACTAGTTAATGCAAATCACATTAATGATAAACAATTAAAAATTGAAGTTGTATCTAGTTTAGGCGAATTGTTTTTTAAGCAGTCCAATCTTCAGAAAGCACTTTATTACTATAATTTGTCACTTAAATATTCGACTGAAATAAATAGTCTGCAGTACATAAGTATTGCTGAAGTTGCACTTGGAAAAATATTGAATAAGCTAAATCAAAATAAACAAGCAATTGCAAAATGCTTAAAAGGCTATAATAATGCTGAAAAAATAGGTGCTGTGTCTGTAAAAAAGGATGCTTGCGAATGCCTTTATAGTGCCTATAAGGTAGCTAAAAACGACAAATTGGCACTTTATTATTATGAAAAGTCAATCACTTTCAAAGACAGCTTAAAATCTGGAGAAACTTCTAATAAAATGATGATTATGGAGTTTCAACATCAGCAATTATTAGATAGCATAGTCCATGTACGGAAAGAACATGATGTTGAAACCAAGCATAAAGAAGAAGTTGAAAAAAAGGAAAAGCAACGAAATATTATTATTATTTCCTTGTGTTTTATTGTTCTTATCGCTTTAGGATTATGGAACAGATTAAACTACACGCGCAGGTCTAAAATAGCATTGAAGATAGAAAAGGATCTCTCCGATGAATTGTTACTAAATATATTGCCGGAGGAAATAGCACAAGAACTCAAACAAAAAGGTTTTGTTAACGCCAGAAACTTTAGTTTGGTTTCTGTCCTTTTTTCAGATTTTAAATCCTTTACTCAAACTGCTGAGAAAATGTCTCCTCAAAATTTAGTAGAGGAAATAAATGCCTGTTTTAAAGCTTTTGATTTGATAACGGAAAAATACAATATAGAGAAAATCAAAACAATTGGAGACTCTTATATGGCGGCTGGCGGCATTCCAAAGCCAGATAAACAATCCCTGACCAATATTGTACTGGCAGGATTAGAAATGCAGGATTTTATGGCTCAAAGAAAAATAAAGAATGATGCCAATAATAATCCGGCTTTTGAGATGCGATTGGGTATTCATGCAGGACCCATTGTAGCGGGTATTGTTGGGATAAAGAAATTTCAATATGATGTATGGGGTGATACTGTAAATACCGCCAGCAGGATTGAAAGCAATGGTATCGTAGGAAAAGTTAACATTAGTGAATCGCTTTATAATCTTATAAAAAGTGAAGAATGCTTTCGTTTCGAATATCGAGGAAGTATCCAGGCAAAGGGCAAGGGAGAACTCAAGATGTATTTTGTAGAAAAGGAGATTAATTTTTAAGTTCCTTTTTGTCAGTCTATTTGGCTGATTTATACAAAGTACCTGCTTTATCTTTAAGATTAAGAAAACTTAGTTTTTAAACACTTTTCAGTTTAACAAAAAACATTCAAAAATGAGAACAATAACTTTAGAGAATGAAAAAATAGAGCAATTTTTAAGTTTAATACCTTCTTTTCCAAAATCTATAGACAGGCCTTTCTTTGAAGAAGACAAGGAGAAATTCTTTATGGCTCTACACAAAAAGGAATTAAAAGAAATATGTGGAATAGATGAAGAAGATGTTGCAAAGGCTGATAATATTCTTAAAAAATTAAGTGAGATTGCTAAGGAATTGATGTCCAAAAATACAGAGTTAGATGATTCTTTAAAAAAATATTTAAGTATAGAGCAGGAAATTGAAAGTTCCTTTTTAGGAAATCACTACATATATGTAAAACAGCGAGCGTTGTCTGTTAAAGCACTGTATTATTATAAAATTAAAAATTTTAACAAAGCAATTGTTTTTACTATAGAATGTAATGCTCTAATTGAATATTTATTAAATCAGGGTATGTATACTTTAAGTACAAGATGTTTTGAGCAAAACAAAAATATATCAAGGGTATATTTTAGAAGTAATCAAATAGAGTTAGGGAATAAAACGGCAAAAAGTTTACTGTGTTACTTGTTTAACGGAGAATACAATGAAGGCTTGTTTGGAAGCATTTTTAATAACCATCGCTACTGGAGTAAAAATCCAGATCTAAGAGCGTTTTTTGCTTATGAAGCTTTTACAAATATTGCAGAATATATAGTAAGGTCTAATTTGAATAACCATTTAGATTTTTTGCCGAATGAATGGTATATAGATTTGATTTTCGAAACAGAAACTCCTGAGAGACAATTAATACAAAATTGGATTTCTGTAAATGTGCACTTAAAAAATGGCAATTACGAAGCATATTTTGATTCATTAATCTGCTTTTTTGAACAACCTTATAATAAACATTACGATATTCTAAAAATATCATTGTTGATAGATTTTACTAAACTTATAATTAAGCTGAATGTTGAAAATCAGGAATTGATTACAGAAAAAATAAATGATTTTTTTAATCATAAAATAATCTGTAACAAAAGTCTATATAATATTTGGATTTCGAATAAGTCTCTGTACAATCAATCGAGGTTTTTATTTTAGAAAAAGTAGTTATTTCTAACGCCATTAAGAATAAAAAACAACCTCGTCAGTTTTGAAGTATAATTTGGCAAAATCATAAAAAAAAGTAGCTTTATTTTTACAGTATAGAAAACAAAATGTTATGGAAGACAAAAAGCAACAGATTATACAAAAGGTCATTTCCAAAGCGTGGGAAGATGTCAAGTTTAGAAAAGAACTGGTGTTGAATCCTGTAGAAGCAATCGAAAAATTAACAGGTTTCAAGGTAGTTCTGCCAGAAGGAAAAGAGTTGGTTGTTGTTGACCAAACCGATAAATCTAAAGTTTATGTAAACATACCAGTAGAGCCTGAACTAGAGAATTTAGAATTATCAGAAGATCAGCTAGAAGCTATTGCAGGAGGTGAGCAAGTGATGTGGAAAACTTTAACAGACTCTTTATTTTCTTCACTAAAAAATTGTATCCGGTTATAAGATTCAATTCTTTAAGAAAGATGCTGAATGTGCTTTTAAAATTGATAAACCCAAAAAGAATATAACAAGTGTAAACATTAAAATTAATTATAAACATTAAAATTTAAAATTATGAGTACTAAAATTGAATTAACAGACGAGTCAAAAGTAAAAATGAGAGCAGTTCTTTTGAAATCTCTTAATGATGCATCTTTTAAAGAAAGATTGTTAAAAAATCCAAGAGCAGCAGTAGCTGAGTTGTATCCTGATCTTATAGAGAGAGAAACAAGAAAAGTAGTCGTTTACGATCAAACAGATAATGATACTATTTATGTGAATATATCTGCATTACAATATGCTTTGTTTGATGGAGATTCAGATGCAATTGAATTAACTCAGAAAGATTTAGATCTTGTAGCTGGTGGACAAGCTGCTGCTGAAGCTGTTGCTATTAGTTGTGTGACTTTTTCTTGCTAAATTAAGAGATAGGACAACAAAACTTATTTCAGTTTATAAAAAATCAATTTTAAAGATTGTACTAAACCCAATTTTTAAAATCAATAATTCAAAAAATAATGTACAAAGAGGTACATTGAAATTTACTATTAACATTAAAACCATAAATTATGAGTACTAAAATTGAATTAACAGACGAGTCAAAAGTAAAAATGAGAGCAGTTCTTCTTAAATCTCTTAATGATGCATCTTTTAAAGAAAGATTGTTAAAAAATCCGAGAGCAGCAGTAGCTGAGTTGTATCCTGATCTTATAGAGAGAGAAACAAGAAAAGTAGTCGTTTACGATCAAACAGATAATGATACTATTTATGTGAATATATCTGCATTGCAATATGCTTTGTTTGATGGAGATTCAGATGCAATTGAATTAACTCAGAAAGACTTAGATCTTGTGGCTGGTGGAAAAGAAGAGCTTTCTGCTATTAGCTGTGTTACTTTTTCTTGCTAAAAAAAGATTTAGGATAAAAAATTTGTTTCAGATAATAAAAGAGGCCTACGGATTCTTTATTTCTTAAACTTAAATTGTATTATGTTATTAAGGATCAATTATTTAATAGATTGTGCTGAACTCAATTTTTTAAAATTAATAAACCCTACGACTGTACAGTATAAATTTAAAAATTAACTATTAATATTAAAACCATAAAATTATGAGTACTAAAATTGAATTAACAGACGAGTCAAAAGTAAAAATGAGAGCAGTTCTTTTGAAATCTCTTAATGATGCATCTTTTAAAGAAAGATTATTAAAAAATCCAAGAGCAGCTGTAGCTGAGTTGTATCCTGATCTTATAGAGAGAGAAACAAGAAAAGTAGTGGTTTACGATCAAACAGATAATGATACTATTTATGTGAATATATCTGCATTGCAATATGCTTTGTTTGATGGAGATTCAGATGCAATTGAATTAACTCAGAAAGATTTAGATCTTGTAGCTGGTGGACAAGCTGCTGCTGAAGCTGTTGCTATTAGTTGTGTGACTTTTTCTTGCTAAATAAGAGTTAGGATAAAAAACTTGTTCCAAGTAATAAAAGAGGCTGTTTGAAATACTCAAAACAGCCTCTTTTGTATTAAAATGACATTTAAGATGTTTTAATAAAACTTATATAATTAAATATTTTGATAAACTGCAAGATGAAAAATGTGAACATAAAAGACGTGCCTTTCCAGGTTCAGGAAAAAACTAACTCTCTTATTTGCACCTTATATGAAAAAAGTATAACAGAGTTATTATCTTTTAGTGTAGCAAACAGTAAAGATTTAATTTTTGAAGATTTTTTTGAGGATTTAAAAAATAATGACTGGAAAAATCTCTGCCTTACATTTCCTGTTTTAAGCGGGGTTTTACCCCTGCAAAAAAACAATATTCAGAAATTGTATGAAAAAATAATACATTCCTATAAAAATGATTTTGCTGATTTGGATAAGAATGGTTTGATTAAACAAAAAGAAGAAGAAATTCAGGACATTAAACTCGGAAAAGGTGATTTTCATAATGGTGCATCAACAGCTATAGTTGATTTTGAAAATAATAACCTAGTGTACAAGCCAATAAATGGATCCATTTCACTTCCTTTTTTTGAATTATTAGATTGGTTTAATGATTCTTTTTCTTTAGGTAATTATAAGTATAAAATACTAAATAAAAACCAATACCACTGGCAGGAATTTGTAACAGAAAAACCTTGTAATACCGAAGAAGAAATTAAAAGGTATTATCAAAGAGCCGGATATTTATCCTGTGTTTTGTATTTATTGAACGCTAGTGATTTTCATGCAGAAAATCTTATTGCTAACGGTGATTCACTTGTATTTATCGATCATGAAACTATAATACAACCAAGGATTAATGCCAGACTAACAAAATATTTTGGTAATTCGGATTTAGATAAATACAATGATTTAGATCAATTAGGAGATTCACTGCTTATGACCGGTTTGTTGCCCAGCAGTGATGAAAATTCTTCTTCTTGTGTAATGTGTGGTCTTGGATATTCGAAAAAAACCTATAGCTTTTATTATAAAAAAGCAGGAATTAATCAATACACTAAGGATTGGAAGATGGTAAATAAGGAAATGAGGGAAGATTTTATTAAAAAAAATATTCCTAGTTTAGATGGTCAGAAAGTTTTTGTTGATAAATATTTACAAGAATTTCTTGCGGGCTTTGAGGAATGTTATACTCTTTTGTTAAACCAAAAAAACTTTTTATTATCTAAAGATTCTCCTATACAAAAATTTCATAATGTCCCTATAAGGCATATTTGGAGGCCTACAAATTCCTATGAACGTACATTAAGATTGATGAGTTTGCCACAAAATTTAAAAGATAAAAAACAGCACAAGCAAAAGATAGAAAACTCTTTTTCAAATGTTTTTAAAAACGTCCCTACAAACTCTAATTTGCGTTTTATTTATAAACACGAAACTGCACAAATGTTAAGAGGAGACATTCCATATTTTGAGGTTAATTCATCTTCAAGAGATTTGCATACAGAGTTTGGAGTAATTAAAGATTACTTTGAACTTAGCGCAGTAGAAAATATAGAAAGAAAAATAAACAAACTTTCATTAGAAGATTTAGAATTTCAAAAAAATATAATTCTGGAAAGCCTTACCTAGAATTACTATCAAAAAGAACAAATTAGCTGCAACCTCAAATGTTCCTATGCCAAAAGCAAGGTACGTTTGGGGTTTTGCCGTTACAATCTTCTCCAGAGAGTTAAACCTTGTTCTGATTCTCAGAACGCCTACTACAATCTACATTATAAAAACATTTTTCTTATGATTTATAGTGATGAAACAATACCGTTTTTTTTGATATTTGGTAATTCAATGTTAAACTAAAAAATGACATTATTTGGTAAACTAATTAGTTAACTTTTCTTAAAACATAATATTTAAAGTAAGAATTTTAACATTTTTTACACTTTTAGTCTAAAGTAAAACTTTAAAATCGGTATAGATTTGTCTATGTAATATTACAAGTACAAGGAATTCCTAAAAGCATTTTTTAATCACGCAACGGCTGATAGAAAGTTGTTGTTCCAATAAATATTTTCTAAACTAAACAAAAAACACCATGAAACATTTTTATTATATTATCGCCATTATATCACTGTTAGCAACTTTAAATTCTTGTACTGCAGACGAAATTGAAACTGAAACACCAAAAGCTAAGGTCGAAACTCGCGCTGATGTTGATCCAAATAATCCAGGGAGCATAATTCCACCAAAAAAATAACTTTTAGATTTTAGTATTATTTTTTAAACATATTAAAAAGTTAAAAAAAATGTACTTTTACCTTTATATAATTAAGCACGATTGAAACTACTTACAACAATATTAATTTTTAGTATTTTTTTTATTAGCTGCGAGCGTAAAAATGAAAACTCTTACGCTCTAAACGCTAGTAGGTTAGATTCGTTGATTAACACTTCGACAAACAAGAGTAAAACTAAAAATGAAAGGTTGCAAAAGGCTTTATTGGCATCTGAAATTATTCAAAAGAATGACACTTTAGTAACCTCTGCTGATTATTATTATGAATTGGCAGATTCATTTTTACAACTTGGGCAAACTGAAAAGTGTCTTGAGTTACTTCAAAAACTGTATCAAAAAGCAACTTTATTCAAAGATAATGAAGGTATTCAAAATGCAAGCTACAGTATTGCAACTGTTTATAATAAAGAAACAAAATATGATTCTGCCTATTATTACTTTACAAAATCAGAAAAAGTTCTTTTGAAAAAAAAAAATGAGAATTTACTCGGAAATGTAAAGATATGGAAAGCAGAAATTTTATCTTTTAAGAATGACTACGTTGGTGCTGAAAAATTAGCGGTTGAAGCCTTAAAATTTGGAATTGAAAAAGATAATAATCTACTGATTTACAATTGTTATCTCACTTTAGGAAGTACACTAGTGGGTTTAAATAATTACGAAAAAGCTGTAGATTACTATAATAAAGCTATCGAAATTTCTGAAAAGTTAAAATCAAATCCTAATTATTTATCTTACAAATGTCAGCCCTATAATCATATTGCTAATATATATGTAAAAACGCACGAATATGAAAAAGCTATTGCATTTGCAAAACAAGGGTTAGCTATAGCAAATTTCAAAAAAACAGATCCGCCGATTTATTGTTATCTTACAAATAAATTGGCTTATTCTAAATTTAAACTGGGTAATAAATCGTCATTGAAACAGTTTGAAGAAACCTTAAAAATTGGCAACAAAATAAATAATATTCCAGTTCAGATTACCTCAAAAACCTATCTTGGTGAATTTTATTTAAATAAAAAAGACTATTCTATCGCTAATTACTACTTAAAAGAAGGATTGGTTCAGGCAAATAAAAACAACCTCTTTGAAGACGAACTCAAAATCCTTAAATTGTTAACGCTCGCAAATCCTGAGAACGAATTCTATTATACCAACAGATACATTAATCTTAAAGACAGTCTTCAGGCTGTAGAGCGTACTTCTCGTAATAAATATGCGCGGATAGAGTTTGAAACCGACCAGATAATTCAGGAAAAAATAGTAGCCGAGAATAAAAAGAATGAAATCTCAAAACAATTCATTCTGTATGCAATAATGAGTGCGTTGGTATTACTATTATTGTTAATTATTTTATATCATAAAAACAGAAACATCAAACTTGAAAAATTATTTCGCAAACAAGAACAAGCGCTAAACGATTCGCAAATTTATAATTTGATGCTTTCCAATCAGCAAAAAATGGAAGAAGGCAAACTTATCGAAAAGCAGCGTATTTCCAGAGAACTGCACGATGGTATAATTGGAAAATTGTCGGCAATACGAATGAATTTGTACGAAATAAAATACAGTCAATCAGAGGAAACAATAAAAAAACATCTTGTTTATATCGCTCAGATGAGAAATATCGAAGAAGAAATTCGCAATTTGACACACGAACTTAATACGAATGTTTTTTCAGGATCTGATGATTTTGAAACCACAATAAAGGCATTATTTACGGAATTAAACCAAAATCCTATAACTAAAATAGATATAGAAATTGATCCGAGGATAGACTGGTCATTGGTGGATATAAATGTAAAAATGAATCTTTACAGAATTTTTCAGGAAGCATTGCAAAACATCAATAAATATGCTGATGCTCATGTCATAACAATTGCAATTGCCAAGAGTGAAACAGGTATAAGTATTCAAATTGCCGACAACGGTAAAGGTTTTGATTTGACGCAATCAAAAAAAGGAATTGGATTAAAAAATATGAATCATCGCGCAATGGAACTTAAGGGACAATTCTCTCTGGAATCTCAACTAAATATTGGCACAAAAATAAATTTGTCAATTCCGATAGAATTCAATAGTTTTGAGTTTTAAAGACCAATGACAAAAAAAATACTAATAGTTGAAGACCACTCTTCAATGATTACTGGATATCAAACTATTCTCTCCCACAATAAGTTAGGGCATGAGTTAGCGTTTTATTCTGCACAAAATTGTAAAGCTGCTTACGATTTTATTTCAGATGAAACTAGACCAATTCTTTTTGATTTGGTCATGCTGGATTATAGTTTGCCACCATTCCCTGAGAAGGATATTTTTAATGGTGGAGACTTAGCACTTTTAGTTCACAAACATATTCCAGGTGCAAAAACATTGATTATTACTTCGCATTTTGAAAGTGTTATTTTGTACAATATTTTTCAAAAAACTCATGTCAACGGAATAATGGTCAAAACTGATTTTGACGATGAAGAATTGTTGTTAGCTTATGAAAAGCTCATGAGTGGCGAAAGCTATTTTAGTAAAACTGCTAAAAAGGCAAAAACGGAACGCTTGTTAGCCGAAGGTCATTTTGATAGCGTTGACCGTCAGATTATAACGCTTATTTCTCAAGGATGTCAAATTAAAACCATTGCCAACACTATTAAAGTTTCGGAAGACACGGTAAAAAAACGCAAAAGTAAAATAAAGGATATTTTAGGGATTGATAAAGGCAACGACGAAGATATTTTGCGCGAATGTAGATTATTACAAATGATATAGATACGATATATTTTTTTCTTAAATATCGGCTTATTATATTTTTATGAAAAGCATTTTTACTTTTTATTATAATCCGCAACTTTATTAATGAACCTAATGTCTTACTGAAACAGTAGGTTTCAGATAAATTTTATACTGGCACCTTCTCCGCATTCTTATGCAAGTTTTTTGCGACCATCCTTCATTTTCTCCACATTCATTTCATAGCTTAAAAAAAGATCAAAACTACCGTTTGCTGTAGATGTTCTACATCATCAGAGCTAACACTTCATTGCTTTTTTGCTATTCCTTCGCGATTATCTGTTGTAAATATAATCCACAATTTGCATTTTTTACTTTTCAACTGCTTTTAAATAAAATTAGCGATAATGTTTTTATATTCAGTTGATTAAAAGGTTTTGAGTGCATTAGAACTTTTAACTCTTTTTACACTTTAAGTGTAAAACTACACAAAACTCTTACTGTAGATTTACATATCAAATTACTTCAAAATTATTTGCAACTAATATTTTGGAGTTAGAAAAACCCAATAATACAGAATCTTTATAAAGTAATACAAGCATATCAGTAGTTTTAAAAAATCTGTTTTTGAGATTTTGGAAAATGAAAAACTTAATCGCTGAATTTGCTTAAAAAAATATTAGTACTCGATTTTTGAAAATTAGTAATCAATAGAATTAATTACCATTACAAATCATGAATACAACAGCAAAGAAAACTGCAATAGATTGGTCCTCACCAGATATTTTAAATCATTTATTCTTACATATAAAGAGTCCGCTAGATTCTATTATTACAGCAAGCGCAGCCGGCACACCCGGAAACGAGATTAAAAATGAAATTATTTTTTCCAGCAGTAATGAAATTAATGATCTAATAGAGCAAATATTAAATGAAATTAAATCTAAGTCGGTAAGCTTAACAATACAAAGCAGGCCTGACATTTTTGATATTTATGAATCAAATAAGAATGTTCAGGATTTATGCTCAAAAAAAATTACTCCGGAAAAAGTGACAAAAAACGATCAGAAATGGTTAATAAACTTGGAAAAAGAAATTTATAGTTCCATTTCTAAAAACGATCTTGATTTGTGTTATTTATCTTATAAAATGGCGGTAAGCGAAAGACAACTTCATAGAAAAATTGCAAATTTAGTTTACTTAACTCCCAACAAATACATACGCATCCTGAGGCTGCATAAAGCAAAGCAGCTAATCGATAATTATATTCAGGATTCTATTTCTCAGGTTTCTTATTCTGTTGGATATAATGATTCGCATTATTTTTCAAAATTGTTCAGTAGCCAATATGATATATCGCCCAAGGCATTAATAAACTCATTAGCGTAAAAGATTCTGACTGTCAAAGTCAGAACGATATTTAAATATTTTTTTTTTAAAATATAATTAATAAACCATAACCTTAAAAATATATACTTATGAAACGAGTGCTTTTTTTCTTAGGCCAATTAGATGACAGAGATCTGGAATGGATGATCCAGAATGGTCAAAAAATAGAATTAAAAACCGGCGAAACGCTGATAAGAAAAGGAAATTATGTAGATAATTTGTACATTTTATTGTCAGGTGAATTATCTATTTATTCAGATGGAATCGACGGACAGGAAGTTGCTGTTCTCGGAGCAGGCGAAGTGGTAGGTGAAATGTCTTTTTTAGAATCCAGACCTCCTTCGGTTTCTGTTATTTCAAAAAAAACATCGGTAATTTATAAAATATCACGAAATGCAATAGAACTAAGACTTTCTTCAAATCCAGATTTCAAAGCTAATTTTTACTACTCATTGGCCTTGTTTCTTTCTAACAGGCTAAGAAAAACAACAGATCGTTTAGGATATGGAATTCCTGAAGAAGAAGATTTAATTGATACAAAAGTATTAGATGTGGTTTCTCAGGCTGGTGCACGTTTCGGTCAAATTTTAAATAAGTTTTCTGAAGTTAAGGTGAGTGTTAATTACTAAGGCTGAAATATGAGGAATTACTTTTTGTTTTGCATCTTATGGATCAGTAGTGGTAGCATATTATACAGTCAGTCTAAAATTGGATGCAATTTAATAGAGGTTTCAACTATTGCATTTAGCAAAAATCCGAATATAAAAATTGCTAATTACGCTATTCAAAATGCCGAAGGTAATTTACAAATTCAAAAAAGTATTTTTGACTTTAACCTAAATTCTGAAGTAGCATATAAAAATGATAAATACAATCTTTTTACTGCTGATCCGAGAAATAAACATGTTAACAAAGCTGTACGAAGTAATTCATTAGATGTTTCAACGGGCTTACTAAAAACTTTCCGTTCCGGACAAATTCTGGATGTGAGTTTAAAATATAATTATAATGATAGTAATTACCCTTATAACAATTTTAATGAACTTGTAGGTCCTTTTTATGGTAATCATTTTAGCACTGTTAATTTTCAATTAACTCAGCCTCTTTTAAGAGGGAGAGGAGCGAAGATAACTACAGCCTTAGAAAAAGCTTCTGTTTTTTATATCAATAAAAGTAAGTATGATTCTGAATTTACGAATTCTTATGAAATTGAACAAATTGGCATTGCTTATTGGAATTATTATACTACATATAAGAGCCTGGCAATTTATATTCAGAATGAAAATAGGGTAAGAGAAGTACTAAATATGACTATCGAACTTGTAAAAGCTGATAAAAAACCAGAAAGTGATTTAGCTCAGGTAAATGCTGATTTAAGTAATCAGGAAAGATTCACTGCTGCGGCAAAACAAGATCTGTATAATGCACGATTGAATTTAGGACGAACTATTGGTCTAACCGATGAAGAAAGTCAACGATTAGATATTCCTGTTAATGACTTTCCAACTATTTTAGAATCCGGATATACTGAGACTATTAATAAAGAGAAGCTTATTGATATTGCTAAGGAAAACAGAGGCGACTTAAAGGCAAATGGAGAAGAATTTAAAGCAATAGAGCTTGAATACATGGTTGCGACAAACAATCTAAAACCGGAATTAAATTTATCAGCATTTGCCTTTTATGGAAGTGCAAGCGTTGGAAATGGTGTCGAAAAATCCTGGTCTTCTCTTACTAATAATCAAGGAAGAGATTCTGGAGGCGGAGCTAAACTAACATTTTCTTTTCCACTGAATAACAATCTGGCAAAAGGGAATTATGCAATTCGTAAAACCGCCTTGCAAAATCAATCTACAATTAATGAAAATACTCAGAGAAATATTGAACTGAATATTGACATGGCAATTAATAACCTGATTAATAATGCTTTAATTGTAAAAAAATCAGAAGAAGCGTATGGGTTTTGTCTAAATGCGTATAATAATGAACAAATAAAGTTTCAGGCAGGTTTAACAACTCTTTTAAATTTAATGATTTTTCAGGAAAGACTTACTTCTTCAGAATTGCAAAATTTAAGCGCCCGGGAACAATTTTCAAATGCAATCTTAACTCTCAGACATGAAACCGGAACTCTTATTTCTAAAGAGCAAATAGGATTTAAAATTACTCAAGATGCATTTTACACTATTCCGAATGTGGAAAATTAAAAATAAATAAAATTATGTCAGCACCTTTTTTTAGAAAATCGGCATTGGAGAAACTTTCTACTCCAGAAAAATTGGATCAATTGATTAAGGTCACCGGTACAAAAGCCTGGATAGCTTTAATTACAATTATGGTGGCAATTTTTACAGCAGTAATTTGGTCATTTATGGGTACCGTTAAAACAAAATTAGATGTAGTTGGAGTTGTCTTAGGTGGAGACGTTCATGAAGTAGTTGCCACTGCACAAGGACAATTAGTAGATTTAAAAATTGCAATAGGTAATAATGTCAAAAAAGGAGATATTATAGCTACGATACGACAACCAGAACTATTTCAGCAAATAGAAGATGCAAAAGTTGTAGTGTCAGACCGAAAATTTGAAATGGAAAAGTTAATGTCTTATGGAAGTCAGGGAGCGCAATTACAGGGCCAAATAATTAGTCAGTCACGTGTAAGTATTACAGGCGAAATCGAATCAGAAAAAAAGAAAATCGTATTTCTAAATAATCAGTTAGAATCAGAAAATATCCTTCTGGACAAAAGTTTAATAACTAAATCGCAAGTTGCAAATACCAAACAACAAATAGAAGCTTCCAAAAACACAATTGAAAGATTAAAGGGGCAGATCGTAGAAACATCAAGCCAACAAAATAATTTAGGATTTGATATACAACAAAAAGTTACATTACAAAGACAAAGAATTGCAGAAGCGGAAAGAAATCTTAAGTTTTTAGCTGAAAAATACGATAATCAAAGAAATGTAAAAAGTCCTTATGATGGAGAAGTAGTTGAAGTTTTAACCGATGCAGGAATTGTAGTATCAGCGGGATCTCCATTATTTAAACTTAAAAATAATCTTAACATAAAACAATCGCAATTAAGAGGAATTCTTTATATCCCATCCAAAGATGGTAAGAAAATTAAAAAAGGTATGGAAGCTCTAATTGTACCTTCGACCGTGCAGCCAGAAGAATATGGTTTTATAAAAGGAAAAGTTACCTATGTGTCTGATTTTCCGATTACACAACAAGGAATGCTAACCTCAGTTAAAAATGACCAACTAACTAAGCAGCTCTTAACAGGTGGTCCTTTGTTTGAAGTCTACGTTGATTTCGAAAAAGATCCTGTATCGTATAGCGGTTATAAATGGACTTCTGACAAAGGACCCGATATTTCTCTCAAAGAAGGCACATCCTGTTTAGGAAAAATTACCATCAAACAAGAACCTCCTGTAACACTAGTTGTTCCTGCATTTAAGAAATTTTTCGACCTATATTGATCCATCAAATGAAAAATAACACAAACTTACTTATAAAAAAACAAGCTAAGCCTATTAAAGTGCCGACTGTTTTGCAGATGGAAAGCGTTGAATGTGGTGCAGCAGCTTTAAGTATTATTTTAGGATATTATGGCAAGTTTGTTCCATTAGAAAAATTGAGAATTGCTTGTGGAGTATCGCGAGATGGATTGAAGGCTACTAATATCTTAAAAGCAGCCAAGGAATATGGATTAGAAGCAAAAGGATATGCTAAATCTATTGAAAAATTAATGCAATTAGAAACTCCATCAATTATTTTCTGGAATTTTAATCATTTTTTAGTTCTGGAGGGTTTTACAAAAAAGAGAGTCTACCTTAGTGACCCTGCGCAAGGAAGATATTACGTGAGTCACAAAGAATTTGACGATTCTTACACCGGTGTGGTTTTAACCTTTACTCCTGCAAAAGAATTTGAGAAAGGAAATGATAAAAAAGGATTAATAGCATCTTTAATTTCAAGAATTAATAATTCTAAATTGAGTATTATTTATATTCTTATAACAAGCTTGTTTTTGGTAATTCCTGGTTTAGTAATTCCTTCATTCCTTAAAATATTTATAGACAAATATTTAATTAATAATTTCTCCGGTTTTGTAATGCCCCTATTACTAATTATGGGTTTAGTTCTAATTGCGAATGCTTCTTTGGTTTATCTTCAGCAATATTTCCTGCTTAAATTAGAAACAAAACTTGCGTTGGTCACTTCCAGTAAATTCCTTTGGCATGTGTTTCATTTACCAATTGCTTTTTTTACTCAACGATATAGTGGCGAAATAGGTAATCGGGTTGCATTAAATGATAAAGTCGCAAAACTGTTAAGTGGTGATCTTGCAAACGCGGCATTAAATGTTATTGTTGTGATTTTTTATGCCATTTTAATGTTTTCCTATGATGTTCTCCTGACTTTCATTGGTGTTTTTATGGCAGCGCTAAATGTTGTAGCGTTAAAGTATGTTTCAACAACCAGAAAAGACGGAAGTCGAAGATTAAGTAATGAAATGGGAAAATTACTAGGTACTACAACCTCTGGAATTAGCATGATTGAAACATTAAAATCTTCTGGTAGAGAAAATGATTTTTTTACCAACTGGATAGGATATTTGGCTAAAGTAATGAATGCTCAACAAGAATTTGGATGGATAACCATAAGACTTAACATACTTCCAAATTTAATTTTATCTCTCACAAATACTCTAATATTAGGAATAGGTGCATTAAGGATAATGGATGGAGAAATGACTTTAGGAGCTTTAGTTGCTTTTACCTTCCTGATGAATAATTTTATTACTCCCATAAACCAACTTGTGTCAGTAGGAGCCATGTTACACGAAACAGAAAGCGATATGGCACGCATTGATGATGTAATGAATTACGAAGTTGACAAACAATTTACAGATAGGGAAGATGCAACTGCCCAAAACAAAAAAGAACAATTTGCAAATAACAAATTGATTGGATACTTCGAAATGAAGAATGTCACTTTTGGATATACGCGCACCATGCCAGCCTTAATAGAAAACTTTAGTTTAAAATTAAGACCCGGAAGCAGAGTAGCATTAGTTGGAGGTTCTGGAAGCGGAAAGTCAACCGTTGCAAGAATTGCTTCAGGACTTTATGATCCATGGGAAGGAGATATCTTTCTGGATAATAAAAAGAGAAAACATATACCCAGACATATCATTACAGAATCATTAGCAGTAATAGATCAGGATGTATTAGTGTTTAATGGTTCTATTAAAGAAAATATTTCTTTTTGGGACACTATGATACCGGAAAAGAACATTATAAATTCAGCAAGAGACGCTGACATTCATGATGTTATTGCTGCCAGAACCGATGGATATGATAGTGCTGTACTAGAAGGCGGCTCTAATTTTAGTGGAGGACAACGCCAGCGAATTGAAATTGCCAGAGCTCTAGTTTGTAATCCTACAATTCTAATTATGGATGAAGCTACCAGCGCGCTAGATTCTACCACAGAAAAAATTGTGATGGATAATATTAAGAAAAGAGGATGTACTTGTTTAATTGTTGCCCATAGATTAAGCACTATAATGGACTGTGATGAAATAATTGTAATGGAGTTTGGTAAAATCGCAGAACGAGGTTCTCACAAAGAGTTATTAAAACGAAATGGTGTTTATGCAAAATTGATTGAAACGAAATAAAAATTAAGCTATGTCAACAAAAGATAAAATAAGTATAGGAGTTGAAGAGCCCTTGATACTTAATAGTTCAGAAAAATTCTGGATGGTAGTTTTTGGTGAAGTAAATGTCTTTTATGCCAGGGTAGATGAAAAAGGAGAATACTTATGTGCGCTAAAATATCTTTACTCTGCAAAAAAAGGAGAATTATTATTTAGCTTACTATCTCCTGATTGTACGGATGATCTACGTTTAATTGTTTTTTCAAACGAAGCCAATTTAATACCTGTAAACAAACACGAACTCATTGCAATTGATCATTTCTTTTTAAAAGGTATGATTGATAAATGGATCTTAAAAACGTCATTTAAAATTAATTCAGGCAATGCTCCAAAATCTTACAGCACATTAGATAACTATAATAATTTTATTTTAAATCAAAATACCATAGCATACACTTCTCAAGGAATAAATTGGATAAGTTTAATTCAGGGACAACTTTCTGTTTTTTCAGAACAGGAAGTAATTAACTCTGATGATACGTTAAAATTTCCAATTCCGGTTTGTAATAAGTTATGGGTGAAATCCTTGTCTGACTTATCGGAGTTGAAATTGATGAGTACCAGAGAAGTTTTAGAAGATGAAATTAATTTCTTAATTTCTTTAAAAAAATTACAAACCCATTTTTACAATCAGCTTTGCAAAAATATTGAAATCAATAGCTTGTTCGAAAGCAATAACCTGAATGATAAATTAATTCATCAGGAAGAAGAATTAAGCAACACCTTAGAAAAAATAAAATCTATAGTTACGGGTAGTAATAAAAAATTACATCACGCAAATAATAAAAAGCAAAGCATACTTTTTTTAACATGTCAATTAATTGGAGAACAGTCAGGCTTTAAATTCGAAGCGCCAAAACATTTTGAATCAGATATACCCAACACAAGCAATTTGCTGTATGCTATTGCACAAAGTTCTAAAGTAAGAATACGAAAAATTATTTTAAGAGATGTGTGGTGGAAAGATGAAAATGGGCATTTGTTAGCCTTTATAAGAGAATCTGGTGAACCCGTTGCCCTTATACAGCAAAATTCCAGTACTTACATTATCAAAAATCTTTCAAAAGGGACAGAAATGGTTGTTAATAATGAAATAGCCGAATCTTTAGACCCAATAGGTTATATGTTTTTTTCGGGATTTGATATAAAAATGGATTCCATAAAAAAGGTATTAAATTTCGCTATGAATGGAGTAAAAAAAGACGCCAGATTATTAGTAATTGCCTCTTTTGTTGGGAGTCTGATTGGTTTGTTAATACCTGTGTTATCCGGGATGATATATGATGATGTAATACCCACTGCAGATAAATCAATACACGCAGAAATCTTTACAATTATGATCATTATAGCTTTAGTATCTGCCGGGTTACAGCTTACGCAGGGAGTTTTACAAATGAGAGTAGAGTCAAAATCCAGTATTAACCTACAAGCCGGAGTGATGGATTATATACTTCGTTTACCTGTAACTTTTTATAAAAAATATACTGCCGGTGACCTCACTAACAGAGTTTTAAGTATTAACTCAATCAGACAAATCCTTTCTAATACGCTTATGACAGTAGTACTAAGTGGGGCATTCTCATTTGTTAATTTAGCACTTCTCTTTTATTATGATCCGAGTTTGGCATGGGTGGGAGCCGGCCTTGCTGTAATTGCTATTGCTTTCATGGTTGTAATGGGCTACCTAAAATTGAAGCATGACCGTGGAGTATCTAAATATGAAGGAGAAATTCAAGGTTTTCTTTTCGAATTTTTATCCGGCATTAGTAAAATAAGAATAACCGGAGGTGAAAAAAGAATTTTTTCTTTGTGGGGTGATAAGTTTTCAAAATTAAAAAAAATAGGATTTAGTTCAGGGAGTTATCAAAACTTTGTAGAAGTTTTTAATAATTCATATCCTCTTTTTACGAGTATATTATTTTTTTCATTTATATATTATACCGTTTTAAATTCTCAAACTTCCCCAAATTCTCAGATGCTATCTGTAGGATCATTTATGGCTTTTATCATTTCCTTCAATAAATTTTTAAATGATAGTTTAAGATTAAGTATGGCATTTATTACTTCACTAAGCGTTATTCCTTTGTACGAACGGGTAAAACCAATTTTAGAGGAAAAACCAGAATCGATAGAAGATAGTCTTGATCCGGGTGAGTTAATGGGCGAAATTGAACTGAATTCTATATCTTTTAGATATTATGAAGATCAGCCGCTAATTTTAAAAAATGTGACCTTTAAAATAAAACCTGGTGAAATGGTTGCTTTTGTAGGAGCTTCCGGCTCAGGAAAATCAACAATTATGCGGCTTCTTTTAGGTTTTGAACATCCTGAATTAGGTTCTATATTCTATGATGGAAATACATTTGACACAATGAATAAAGAACTCACAAGGAGGCAAATAGGAGTAGTGTTGCAAAATGGTGCGCTTATGTCAGGTAGTATTTACCAAAATATTGTGGGCAATTCAGAATTAACATTAGACGATGCCTGGGCAGCAGCACGAATGGCTGGCATGGAAGAAGACATAAAAAATATGCCAATGGAAATGCACACCTTTATTAGTGAAGGTGCAGGTACTTTCTCAGGTGGTCAAAGACAAAGATTAATGATCGCCAGAGCCATTGTTCATAAACCCAGATTATTATTCATGGATGAGGCAACAAGCGCTCTTGACAATAAAACTCAAAATATCGTTGCTGAAAGTTTAGACAAACTTCAGGCTACCCGAATAGTTATTGCACATAGGCTGAGTACTATAAAAAACGCTGCTCGTATTTTTGTATTGGAAAAAGGAGAAATTAAAGAATCAGGAACTTATGATGAACTAATTCAAAGAGAAGGTTTGTTTACAGAACTTGCTAAACGCCAAATTGCCTAACGATGGCAAATCAATCTCATCCTTTAAAAAAAGAAGAACATTTCAAAAATATTGATCCTTACGGGGAACTCAAAACCTACCTGTCAAATAATTTTAAATCAAAAAAAGCAACACCATCTTTTGAAAATGAAGTCGGTATTAAAAACTGGGAAGATCTTGCAGGAAGAATTACTTCGGACAATTTATTTTTTAATGAACTAAAAAAGTGTTATCCTCAGTTGAACTTTCCAATTGAAGCAGGAATAGAAAAAAAAGAAGAATACAAAGAGTATGTCTTAAAAGGGAAAGCACAAAATATAAAGCTACCTTTTTTATTAAAATTAAACGATCATAAAAATATAACACTTAGAATTAGTGAAAGTATTGCTGGTAGAATACCGATCATTACAATTCCAAATCAAGAAGATTTTATAGCAATTTTACAGTCTTTATTATATAAAAATAATCCGGTTACTATTCCAGACTCAATGGGTGCAGTATTGATTAATGGGCTAAATAACTGGCAAAAAATAGCAAACCTAAAACGTGATTGGTTAGCAACCCATAGCGCAGAAAGTTGGAGCAAAGAGTTGCTTATGAATATTTTACCGAATTACAGCTTATATAAAGACAATTTAATTATTATAAGCACAAAGCCATATAGTAATGTTTCTGCAGAACATTTGGGTTTAAATGAAACTTTATGGCTATCGTACTCTATTTCGATAAGAATACAACACGAATTTACACATCTATACACTTTAAAAAAATTCGGAATAGCATCAAATAACCTGCACGATGAGTTAATTGCAGATTATATAGGAATTGTAAAAACAATTGGTAAGTATAATAAGTCCTGGATGTTAATTTTTATGGGACTTGAAAATTATCCTAGATATAGAGCAGGAGCAAGGTTAGAAAATTATATAGCAGACAAAAAATTATCTAAAGAAGATTTTAAACACTTAATTAAAATAGTAAAAATGGCTATCGAAAATATTTTCATATTCGATGAATCGCAAGGACCATTGCGATCAGAAACAGATCAAATGTTTAGAATAGATGCCCTTTGTGAAACAAGTTTAGAAGAATTAGCATCAGTAGACGGAGCATCTCTACTTATTGATAATTACAATAAAAAGGTTCAAAAAGAGAGTGTTTAGATTTTATAAATTGACTATGGAATATAATTATACGACATTCTATTGTAAATAATTCTGTCTATTTTTATTTAAGAAAGAGCAGTTCTATTCGAATTCGATTAAAAAAATATTTTTCCAAAATTATTACTTAGGTTTATCTTTATCTACGAATTTCCCATACTCCGGAATTGCCTTCGTATCAAATTCCCTTGATAACATTTCGAGTCCGCTTGTAAGTTGTTCCCCTTCCATATGTGTTCCGTGTCCCGTAATAGCAAGTTTCGGCTTGAGACTGTTTAATGATACAACTGAAACTTTAGCAGCTTGCCAGTCGGTGGTGAGATATACAGGAGGTCCGTTTACTTCTTCTTTCTGTACCAATACCTTATACAAGGAGTCCTGTTTTACTGTAACAAACGCATCGCCTGCTATGAGCGATTGGTCAGCCTGTCTGTAGTAAGAAACATGGCCAGGAGAGTGACCGGGCGTGTGAAACCATTCCCAATCCTTTAGAAATGGCACCGACCGATCGGCTGGAAGCTCTTCCAGTCTTGCTGATATGTTGATTGGCTCATGAGGATAAATACTTGCTATTTTTGCCAGCAAACCGCCCTGAACTGATGCGTCTGGCTCTGGATACGCTTTTATTCCCGTAAGGAAAGGAAATTCGGCAGGATGCGCATAAACAGTAACATCAGGCCATGTCTCTAGTAAATGGACAATGCTTCCAACATGGTCAAAGTGGCCATGTGTTAATAAGATTGCCTGTGGTGCATTTCCCTTGCCGAAACGCTCTTCAGCAATATCAATAATTTCCTTACCAGATGATGGCATGCCTGCATCAATCAGTATCCATTTGTTATTTTTCAGCCCGATAAATATAATATTTACAATCTGGTTGGTGTAGTAAGCTAAGTCCTCGCGTACTTCACTTAGTTTACCAGAAGATACCGATGTCATTGGTATCAAGTGGCTGTCTTTACTTTGGTCTAGATTTTCTTCCATGATGTTTTTGATTTATAGTTAGGCAGGAAGGTAATTTGGCGATTAAAAAAAAAGTTATTTAATTTTTTATAAGCGTTGCACAATTCAAACATTTGCCGCCTTCATTTTACGCATTAGGTTTAATGGAAAATAGTACTGGAGAACTCAGCGGCTGAGAAATGAGATTAGGTGAACAATACATAAAAGAAGAACCTTCAAAATAGCAGAAATTTTTCATCAAATTTAGTATAAGGAATAAGCAGATAATAAAATCTTTTACAAGAATTGCACAACTAAGTTGTGGTTACCTAAAGCGAAAAGTCAATTTTAGACTGATTATTTTTTGATTGTAAGTATAGTAAAACGAAGTATTTAGAAAATTATGGTTTCATTTTATAATTTGAAACAAGGAGCTTTAAAATGAAACCTGTTTTCTGTTAATGAGGAAAGTTGTTTGTCTAATTTTACAATTATAGACATTGTCTTACAGTAGGTTAGTCCGTTACAAACGGCATTCATCATAAAATAGTACTTGTTTGATAATGAAAGCATTTAATCTTTGTAAAATTATAAAACCCATAACTATGAAAACGAACAAACTCTTATTGCTCCTATTAGGATTAGTATGCTTTCCGAGCTTTACTATAAATGCCCAATCAAAGAAAAAACCAAATATAATTATGCTGATTTCAGATGATACCGGTTATGGTGATCTGGGAGTATATGGTGGTGGAAAGAGCCGTGGTATGCCAACGCCCAATTTAGATAAGATGGCAAAAGAAGGAATGCAGTTTTGGGAATTTTATGGTCAGCCAAGCTGCACCCCCGGAAGGGCTGCGATGATTACGGGTCGTAATCCTAATAGAAGTGGTATGACTACTGTAGCCTTCCAGGGACAGGGAGGAGGTCTGCCTAAAGCAGAATGGACACTTGCTTCTGTATTAAAACAAGCCAATTACAAAACTTATTTTTCAGGTAAATGGCATTTAGGAGAAGATGATTATGCGATGCCAATAGCACATGGATTTGACAAAATGCAGAATGTAGTTCTTTATCACCTAAATGCTTATACATATGCATTTCAGTCATGGAATCCTGATATGTCGCCAGAGATGCTGGCTTTTTTCAAAAAAGTAACTACCGGAGTCCTAGAAGGTGAAGCAGGAGGTAAAGCAAGAGAAGTGTCTAAAGTAACCGAAGAGAATATAGCAGAGCTGGATATGATGATGACAGATAATGTATTAAAAGAATTAGATTCTTATGCAAAAGGTGGCGACCCATTTTTTATGTGTGTTAATTTTGCCAAAAATCATCAGCCTAACCTACCTTCAAAACAGTTTAAAGGAAAATCGCCTGCCGGAAGTAAATACGGAGATTGTGTGATGGAAATGGACTACAATGTAGGACGTGTAATGGATGAAATTAAAAAGCTTGGCATTGCAGAAAATACTATTATAATTTATACAGTTGATAATGGAGCATGGCAGGACGTACATCCTGATGCAGGTTATACACCTTTTAGAGGATCTAAAGGTACTGACAGAGAGGGAGGAAGCCGCGTTCCTGCAATTGCTTGGTGGCCAGGACAAATTGAGGCAGGAAGTTACAGTCATGATATTGTTGGGGGATTAGATTTAATGGCAACCTTTGCAAATCTTGCCGGAGTTTCGTTGCCTAAAAATGATCGTGAAGGCCAGCCAATGATTTTTGACAGTATGGATATGGCCAATGTTCTTTTTCAAAAAGGAACTCCACTTCGCGACCGTTGGTTTTACTTTACAGAGTCTGAGTTGTCTCCTGGTGCAGTTAGAGTTGGTCAGTTTAAGGCTGTATTTAATACAAGAGGAGATAATGGTGCTCAGGCAGGCAGCGATTCGCCAGGCCAACAACTTGGATGGAGGGGAGATGAAACTTATGTCGCTACCGTTCCTGCTATTTATGATCTGTGGCAGGACCCTCAGGAACGCTATGATCTTTTTATGAATAGCTTTACAGAAAAAACTTGGACACTACCTATATTTAATAAAGCAACTCAGGAGTTAATACAATCTTACATTCAATATCCTCCAAGACCATTACAGGGAGAAACATACACAGGCGAAATGGGAATTACGCGATTCAGAAATATCCAGGAAGCCAAAAAAATGCTTGATCAAAAAGGTATTAAGCTGCCAGGAGAAATCAAAAAGTAGTTATGAAATAACTCTTCTTAGCAAGTAGATTAATAAAAAATGGCGCCAATTGGCGCCATTTGGTTGTACGCCCCCCTTCTTTAACTTTGTTTATAATAAGATATCCTATTAATATAATCCCTGGTTGAATTTTGTAGTCGCAGCTTTAGGGTCCTCAAAATAATCATCATATTGCTGCCCCGCTTCTCCTACAAAGATTTCAAAATGATCTTCTGAAATGCCGTTGTAAATTTCCTTAGCTGCAACTTCGGGTGCTAATCCATGCACATATCCTCCCATTTCTTTGGTGGCATCAGTATTAATTAATGACGGCATCACCTCGAAAACTTTAATATTTGTATCAGAGGACAGAGTCAGTCTTAATGCTACTGAGTGCGAGTGCAAGGCTGTCTTTGCATCAGAATAGGTTGGTAGAACCACAAGTGGATGAAATGCCGCATTTGAAGTAATTTACTACAGCTGCTTCCGGCTGCTTTTTAAGCAACTGGAAGCCGATAAAGCTCTTTGAGTGTGTTAGTGACTGAATATATTTACCAAAGACAAAGGCTTAGGTATCTCTAAGAACAACTTGTGGCTCATTTTCCTCTTTATTTTGGAAAATAGTTAAGGGAGATAATTGTTTAATTTTCCTGGCAATTTTACATTTCTTGAAAGCAAAATCCAAACCGCTTTATCACCATCGCTACTAAGAGCCGTAATAAAAGAAAAACCCCGCAAATCGCTGGATTTGCAGGGTTTATTGTTAGTGACTTCACAATCATAGGTAATAGTAGTTTACCAATAGAGTATACCTTGGAGTGTAGTACGCATCGATTTTACTGAGCATCCCAGGATGCACTGGCATAATAAATAGAACTTGTTACCGGAGATTTCCAATATTCCTGACTGCCACCACGGAAGGTATGAAAACTTACAGCGTTCACATTTCGTTTAGAATCGTTAGTGACCCAACGAATGGTCTGGTTCAGTATTTCCGTTCCGTTAACATAGTATTTGACATATCCATTAGTATTGGATCCCGTATTTAGCTTAACTGATATCTGGCAGTTATACGTCACGCCTTCTTGTATGTAATACTTTTTTCCAAAGTCATTTCCAAATTCTCCAGGCTGATCTTTGTAATACACATAAGGCTGAAGATAAGCCCCGCTTCCTTTGGCACTGTTTGATCCATTAGGGCAGTACCACATAAATCGTGCACTGCCGCCATTACCGTCCCATCCCGGGTCTCCGCCGGTATTCTGATCTCCAATCAGGATACCATAACCGCACTTACCACCTCTGCTCCAGTAAAATCCGGAATTAAATTTCATTTGGAACCAAACGGTGTAAACACCTTCTGACCAGACACCGAACGATGTACACAATCCGCCGGGACAGGTTAGTGTATTGGTCTTCAATGTGATGGTTTTGGCTCCGGCACCTCCTCCTGCAGCAGCTGCAAGACGAGCAGCCTCGCTTGCACTGCTTTCAGGGCCATCTGTGCCCGCACTTTTTGATACTTCTTTGTTAATGGCTTGTGGCACCTCTGTATCCTGGTCCTTTTCACAGGAATTAAACACCAAAGCTGTAATAAACAGCAGACTTGTTAATCTTAAAATTTTTTTCATTTTTTAATGGTTAATGGTTAATAATTAAATAGTTAGATTATTACAAATAGCATCTGTACATTTCATGCAATTAATAATAACACTGTAAAGTTGGTTATTAACCATGAACAGGGGGAGTAATTACGTACGATTTTAGGTACACAAAAATACAGCGTTGCTGAATTAATATTTAAGTTGCCATAAAGAAACTAAATTATTAAAGAAACAACCGGAAAAATACAGAGTAAGTAAACAATTAAAACCGCAGTCACTGGCAATTTCACTGATTGTTTTGACGTAATAAATTCATTGATTGTAGTTCCTGCTACCGACTTAAAAATCCTGTGGAAATGAAATTTGGAAAAATTAGAAAGACTGGCCAATTTTCCCAAAGAAAGTTCTTCATGAAGATTTTCTTTGATATAGTCTATGCTTTTTGATTCTAAAGAATATTCTTTAATTGACTCTTCCTTGGCCATGTTGTTAATCTATAGATTACGGGCAAAAAAAAACGGGACAAAAGATGATTTTTATCTTTTGTCCCAAGAAGTGACCTCGACGGGACACATTTCAACATTTTTTTTGGATGATTTGAAGAAGTTGGCTTACTATATTTAGTGTGTGTCTTTCATTGGCTTTATAAATTTGGTTTGGATGTCCTGTTGGGGATTAACGGAAAAAAATCTAAAATATCATTAGATAATTTTTATTTTTTTTTTAAATACAGTTTGGAGAGCGGGGTTACCAATAATCTATTATGCATCGTTTATCAAGAAATTAATAAAATTTTAGGATCTGGAAGCAAAATAAACATGTAGCGGCTAAAAGAGTATTTGATTTATTAAAAAAGTAATCCTGTAAAATAATTAAATGTTATTTCGTAAGCAATATTAAAAAATTAATGCTATTTTCCGTTAAAAATTGGGAATCACATGAAAACTTTTTTTTATTATTTTTTTGTCATTGCAATATTCTTTTCTATTTCAGCAACTAGTCAAAATGTTCGGTATTATAGTGGCTTATTGTCGCAAATTCACGGAAGTTATACCAATGAAAACTTAAAAGATTCCGTAAAAACTGTAAAATTTAAATACAGTAACCTTAAAGAAAGTTTATCTGATAAGGATCAATCACGTGTAATCATTAGTAATGATATTCGACGCAATTATTATCTAGAAGTAGATAAATATGGTAGAGTTAAAACAGTTTTAGATCAAATTCCTGGTTTTGAATATGTATCTAATATTGATCATAGTATAACGGAAGATTATATATATGATGATGAAGACTGGCTGAGCAAAAATAATTACAAATCTTCATTAAAGCAATATTATCCTGTAAAGAATCACAATTTATTACTGAAATTAAATCATATTAAGGTTCAAAAGGAAGAAGTAAGAATAAAAGGAAAAGTTTGGCAAGAATATGAAGAAAATCTATACAAATATATCTATGATAAACCTGGGAGAATTGTAGAAGAACAGAATTATGTTGTGCATAGATTCAGTGAAAATATAACGGACAAAAATCCAACAAGTAAAGACTTATTTACACGTAAATTATCTGTTTATAATGAAAAAGGACAGGTTGAGAGTCAAAAAATAATAGCTGGTTTATATGCACATGACATGTCTTATTCAGACATGAGAACTGAATGTGGATTTTGTGATGATCTACAAATAAAATATGCGTATGACTCTTTAGGAAGAATAACAGAAGTCATCTTATATGGATGTGGTAAAATAGTAGCTAAAGAAAATTATAGTTACCATCCTACAAAAGATTACGTCGAAAAAGTTAAATGTCATATCACTGGACCAGGAGAATTATCGAATTCTACTAAAAACTTTGTAGAAACCTATAACGAGCAAGGTAATATCATAAAAAAAGAATTTATACCTGATTCTCCTGAGCAAAATCTTAAAGAAAAGGTACGTTATTACACATACGAATACGATATTCGCAACAACTGGATCAAATGCAGTATGTATCTAGAAGGAACAAATGAAGGAGAGCCTACACTTGTGGCTGAGAGAAAAATAGAATATTACAATTAGTTGTCCAGCTTTCAGAAGTCTTTCTTAATAAAAGCTACACAAAAACTTTACTTTTACTTCCCAATAAAATCATTGGGAAGTTTCTGGGATCTTTTAAGAATTTTATAAGATTTCGCTGCTGATTGGCTCCTAGTTTTCCTGAAAGTAGAAGTTTTTCTATTCGAAATTTAAAATTCATCGCAGCTTTTCGAGCCTTACACTGATTTTTTTGATTGTGCAAGTATCACTTGCACAATTACATGCTATCAAAAAAGTTGTTTAGTTTTTATTTATAGTTCTGATGTCTCTATAAAAATTTCACGGAAGATAGGATAACGGCTTGATTAATAAGTATAAAAAAATGGCTCCAATTGTCTTCAATTGGCGCCATTTGGCTTGTTGTGACCTCTACAGGACAAATTTCAACATCTTTTTTGGAAGATTTGAAGAGATTGGCTTACTACATATAGAGTCTGTCTTTCATTGGCTATGTAAATTTGGTTTAGTTGTCCTGTTGGGATTGATGTAAAAATTATGAAAGCTAAATTGTTTATAATATTAAACTAATACACATTTGTATAAAAATTATTGAGTATTTGAAAAGATTTTTATTATTAAGGTAGAATTGTCTATCTATGGCTCTATGAATTTCTGTGTGGGATTTAAAAATAGATCTATTTGATTTTCGAAATTTAAAGGATACCAATTAATTCTGTTAAAGAAGTCTTCGTTAAATTTTACAGTAAAAAGGTCATAGTTGAATGGCTAAAATTTGTCAACATTTCCTTTAGCGTTTGTTTGAAAATGGAATCAGGTCCGTCCTGAGTGTGCCATACAAAAGAATCAAATTATATACACTTTTTTCAAAAAAATTGCGGTCTTCAAAGACCGCAATTTCAAATAATATTTTTTACAAATCTTTAAAGATTCTCAGCTGTAATAGCTCTATCGAGCCAGGCTCTCCAAAAAATTACAATAACAGCCATTGCACCAAAACCCAGACCAATCCATGGCGTAATTGCTATTCCGTAATGATTAATAAACCATCCACCAATAGCAGTACCTAGTGAAACACCAAGATTTCCAAACGAAGTCTGAAGACTGTTTGCGAATTCTTTTGCATCGGATGCGGCCGATACCATATGGCCAACACCAATTAGGAAGCATGGTCCATACATAATTCCCCAAAATCCCACCACAATTGATATGCTGAGCAGTGAACTGCCGGTATATTGAAATGCAAATGGAAGCAGAAATGTACCTGCAAGGAAAAATAGGGTAGTCCAGAACATATATCTTCCCAGTAAACGACCTGCCAGAAAGTTAGATATGACACCCATTATTCCAAACAAAAACAGCATATAGCTGATCTGTTGTGCACTTAAACCTTTTTCTTTCGAAAGATAATCGGCAAAATAACTATAGGAACAAAACCAGGCAGTTATAAGAAGCAGGTTTAAAGCAGTCCCTGCAATAAACCTAGGTCTTGTGAGTATGCTCAATTGGTTTTTAAAAGACCTCACCTCCTTATTGGGCATAGACGGCAGAAACTTATAAATGATGATCAATGTTATCAAAATGAGCAAACCCTGAATAACATAAGTCAACTGCCAGGTGTAAATACTTGCGATAAATGTGGTGAATGGGATAAGTGTTACCTGTGCAAAGGCTATGCCTCCAATTATGATACTGGTTAAGCGCATCTGCATTTGAGCCGATGTGTCTTTTGTTGCGGCAGCAATTACCATTGAAAAGAATGCTGGATGCAAAATCGTTGGCAGTATTCGAAGTATCATTAGAAGCCAGAAAGGAGGACTGAAAATTGAAAAGAAATTAGAAATTAGGAAAAGCCCCAAGGCATACATCATAATTTTCTTTTTGTCAAATTTTGATACCTTTAAAACCATGAAAGGCCCTGTAAGGGCAATAGTTAAAGCAAATATGCTCAAGAGGTACCCTGCGGTTCCAATATTTATTTTGTAGTAATCTGCAATCTGCGGCAAGATGCCAATTACGCCAAATTCTGTGCTTATAATTCCGATAACGCCCAGACATCCGATGTACGCTATTCTTTTATTTAAATTTGAATTCATATTAAACTGCTTGGTTTAAAAAAGGTTAAAAAAATTTATTACTTATTAATTCTGTTCGAAAGTTTCTAGTCATTTTAATCGTAGTGATTAAAGTTTTTAAAATGCCATAGCGACACCTTCGATTTTATATAATATACAGTTTAGCTTATAAGAGTAGCGAAATCTGTACTTATTATTTTCGATAAACGTCCATGCATCCCAAGTATGCAATTCTTTTGTTTACATTTATTTTATATTAAACTGATCGGTTTAAAAAAGGTTAAAAAAATATTTTATTATAATTAATTTCGTTACAAGGTCATCTATTTAGACTTTAACCATTACGATTAAAGTCTCTATCATATCGTATATATATTTTCGATTTTTATTTAATGCATAATTCTTGAACATTGCACTAGACGAAGTGGCAAAGAAATCAGCAGTCAATTTTGTGTCTAAGTCAACTTTAATGCTTCCTTGGCTCTGCCCATGCTTTAATGCTTCAAAATAGATTTGTTCTATCTTTTTCTCATTTGCTGCAAGCAGATGTCTGACTTCCTTGTCAGTTAATGCCAGCTCAAATGCAATTTTAACAGCCAGACATATTCTATCTTCTTTTATGCTTTGATCTACTGCCAGCTTTAATAATGCTCTTAAAGTTTCAACTGCATCAGTCTGGCCAGGTTTTAAAATACCTTCATATTCTGATACTTTAGATTTCATATACTTATTTAGGCATTTAATAAGCAACGCTTTTTTATCTCCATAAGTTGGATAAATACTGCTTCTATTAATTCCTAAGTGCGTCTCCAAGTCAGTGATGGAAGTCACATGATATCCCTGCGTCCAGAAAAGTTCTAGCGCAATATCCAATTTCTGTTCATAATCAAATTCTTTTGTTCTTGCCATAACGATGCAAATATATAATAAACTGGTCAGTTTATTATGAATTACAGATTTTTTTTAATTTTTTTTTTCTTGGAATATCGAGAGGATTATTTTTTAATCTTTTTAGATTTAGCTGCTCTTACTATTTCGTAAGATTTTGTGACCAATCTTTTTAATTTTCCTTCTGAAACAATTCCCTGCTAGCATTGCTATAAAGTTCAATAGTCAATTTTTTCATTGGCTCAATTTTTATGTACCAATAAACAGCAATTCAAACAATTTAGAATATTAAAAAGTTATAATTACTACTCAACATTTACTGTTCGAATCCTGTTAAGTTATCAAATTTAATATGGTATTATTTCCGTAGAAATACATATTTTTTTTATTGAATTTATTTAGTGGGATTAATTACTGAGAAAGAAAATAAAAGTAAAAATGATTTGAAGTTATATTAATAGTTTAAACAAAAAATGGCGTCAATTGTCTTCAATTGACGCCATTTGGCTTTGGTGACAGGAACAGGACAAATTTCTATAAATTTCATGGAAGATTTAAAGAGATTGGCGTACTATTGGTAATACGAGTCTTTCATTAGCTTAATGATTTTGGTTTGGATGTCCTGTTGGGGATCTATAGGAAAATTGTCGAACCATTTTAAAATTGTCTTTATAAAAATATATAGTTTCAATCCCTTGACTGGACAAATTTCTATATTTTTTTTCAAACATTAGAAAATCTTAATTTGGGGCAGTGGTTGTCTTACATTTATTTTATAAGCTTGGCTTAATGCATGCAAGAGTAAATTGGATGTGATAGAGAAAAAAATGGAGATTTAGTTACGAGTACATTTTGGGTAATTAATTTATTTTATAAAATCAATTTTATAGATAGACTAATGTACTTTAAAATTCGCCTTAGCTTTTTGTGGTGGAAAATTTATCAAGTCCAGTTCGAATCATGTTCCAGCTTCGAGAAAAAATATAAAGCCTGAGAAATTTAATTTCTCAAGCTTTTTTGTGATTCAATACTTTAATTTTTGTCACTTTGGTTAGTATACCAAAAGATTGAAAATTATCATTTTTTAATTTTTCCTCACTATCTGGGAAGTTATTGGCTCTCCTCTCTCTGTAAAAACATTGTCGGCATAGTAGTTTTGAAATTGCATAGGGAGACCAACACCAGTTGTAAGAGATGAAGTTGTCTGCATATGATAATGCAGATGCGGCCCTGTAGAATAACCGCTGTTTCCAGCTAGACCAACCTGCTGACCTCTCTCTACCGAATCTCCGACCGCTACTATTATAGAATTCTTTTTTAAATGAAGCATAAAGGAAAACTCCCCATTCAAATGATCAATAATAATATAATTCCCTAACGATTGCTTGCTGTTTTTAATTCCGGGAACATTATCCTCAATTGCGTTTTCCATCGCTATTATCTTTCCGTCTCCAGGCGCTAAATGATAAGTTTCAAAAATACTATTTTGATAATTTTACAGTGCCTTTTTTAGCACATTTAAGATATTGCTCTTATTTATTAAATATGATTTACGCCTAGCAGGAAATTAGTAATACAAATCTTAGCTCTCCATACCCATTAGCACATTGTTTTTATATCTAAACCTGCACATTTTTCGGCTTTTTTGTGTAATGTACGGTTTTGATTCATTAGGTCGTAGGATAATTTTTTTAATGTGATGGTAATCGGAGATCTAACTTGATCTAAATTCACTTTTCCAGATGCAACAGATCTTGTATTACTTTTTGTTTACTGTTTATTCAAAATATTATATGAATTGCTATAAAAATTAGGTGTGGATGTATATTTTAAAGGAATAAATAATTGAGGATTGTTGTAGATAAATTGCAATTAATCATTGTAAACTTGACATTAAGCAGTTGCTTAATGTCAAGTTTTAAGAGATATCATGGCGTAATGCTACCACAATATTTATTTATAATATAAATTCTCCATTGAATTGGATTGTAACCAGATCGCTCAGCAGTAAGTTAGGTATTTCAGGACCTATACCAAAGTCTTTACGGTTAATGGTTGCGGAAAGACTAAATCCAGCGGTTGTTTTTTTAGACATCGGGTTTTCAGCTTTGCCATGATAAAAAAGCTCCATGGCTATCATTTTGGTTTTATCTTTAATCGTTACATCTGCTTGAACGGCATAGATGCCATGCCCATTATTGATGATTTCCCTGCTGATTATCATTGCATTTGGAAATTGCTCGACATTGAAAAAATCAGCTGCTTTTAAATGATGATCCCTATCGTGTATCCTGGTATCCAAAGAATCGGTCAAGATTGTTGCTTCAAAAGCCGCATCTCTAAAGTCTTCTGTTTGAGTTTCAATCTTAATATCAAAATCCTTAAAAAAACCGCTCATTTCTGCAATACCCAAGTGCGAAATCGTAAATCCGGCTTCCGAATGTGCTTTATCGACTTTCCATGTTTGATTACTCATAATCTTTCTTATTAATTAATTTTGATGAAGGGGTGCTATATCGAGGTAAATTCGCATTGATTTGATTTCTTTTTCTAAGTTCCTTTCAATTATTGTAACAGCTGGGATATTTACAATTTTGTCATCCAGGCGCGTGTAAGTCACTACACTTTCAACGGCAAAAGAGTCGTCATTTCCAAAAACAGCAAGCAAAGAATGTTCGTAGGTATTTATAGTTGACCAAAAATGCTTGAACATATTAATGACATTTTCTCTGCCCGATACTGCCGGGCGGTTGCCGAATACCACTTCGCTATCTTCAGCATACAGTAATCTGTTAGAATCTTCCTGTAAGCCATCAATTACCCCGTATGCATTTTTTAACCAACTGAAGCCTTCTTGAGAAAGATGATTTGTTTTTAAATTGTCTGTTTTCATTATTTTATTTTAAGATTATTATTAATTAATTTATTAAAAGAGCATTATTTTTGTGAATACCCCAATATTATTTTCATTAAGCTTTAATGGACCGTAATATTCTATGTTGGCTCCAACGCCAAAAGCAATTTCCCTATAGCTCAAACCTGCCCGGGCTCGCACATAACTTCTCCCATGCATATCGATTTCGGTCATCTGTGAATATAGTCCCTGAAGACGTGAATATAGGCGCCAGTTATCATTTATTTTTGGTTTGAACTCTGCCAGTACCATAGCTTCAATATTGGGATTTTGCTGTAAGTCTATCCTTGGCGAGGCGATAAATAGCCAGTTTTCATTGGCAAAAGCATATATTAACCCGGCAGAAGGACGGATTCCTGTGACGGGGGTATAATGAAATCCGGCACTTAATCGCAGACCTTTGACCAGATCTAATGTTAGGTTGGCCTGGGTCATGAGATCGCTGATATTTTTTTCGCCCCAGTCCGAGTTCAGATCTGTTACACTGAAGAACCCAATCTGTGGCATGCTTTTTATTTTTTTATCAATGATCATCTGAAAAGAAATTCCTCGATTTCCCGCCATAGGCTCTATGTTGACAGGTGGATTGTGAAATGGAATTTCTATGTCTTGTTGTCCGTAGGATCGGAAACCTATTGATGTAAGAAGCAGTAAGATCAAATGCCTAAGAAGTTGGTTTTTTGCAGTAATCATTTTTTTGTTTCTTTAAGTCAATAGAATTCCTGTCCGCTGTTATAGACAGCAGTTAAGCAATTTTTAAATACAGGAATTCTAGTTGATTTTTCTAATTAAAGGATGCCCTGAATTCTAATGGCGATAATTTGGTCTTAATCTTGAAAAGCTTATTGAAAGACTGTGGATGTTCGAATCCAAGTTCATAGGCAATTTCGGCAACCGACAGATCCGTAATGGTTAATTTTTCTTTTGCCTTTTTAATAACCATATTCTGGATATGCTGTTGTGTGCTTTGTCCTGTAAGGTGTTTAAGAAGACCACTGAGATAACTGGTTGAGACATTCAGTTGCTGAGCCACAAACTTCACGGAGGGCAGGCCCTTTTCTGGAAGGCTGTTATTATTGAAATAATCATCCAATAAGTCTTCCAGTTTTTCCAGTACTTTATGATTGTCGATTTTTCGTGTGATAAACTGGCGTTGGTAAAATCGCTCTGAATAGCCCAATAAGGTCTCCAATTGTGAAATAATAATGTTCTGGCTGTAACTGTCAATATTGGAATGATATTCCTGCTGAATACTATTAATGATATTACCCACAATATCTTCTTCCTTCTCCGACAAAAACAAGGCTTCGTGCATGGCATACTGGAAAAAGTCATATTTCTTGATGCTTTTTGCCAAAGAGGTATTCCACAAAAAGTCGGGATGGATAAATACAATCCAGCCAGAATGTCCGGTTGTATTCTTGACTTCCTTTTCAATACGGAAAACCTGATTGGGAGCCATAAAAAACATAATCCCTTCATCAAAATCAAAAGACTGCTGCCCATAGATCATTTTTACCCCCAGATCGCGCTTGATTGTAATAGCATAATAATCAAGTATCACAGGCTGGCTGGGATCTACCAGTGAATGATTGATAAGACTGTAATCTATTACACTCAACAGCGGATGCTCCGGCATTGGCAGTCCCCACAATTTATGAGATTCTGATATTGTTTTTAAACGCATCGGATGTTTAGATTCCATAGCCTGATAAATAATTAATACAAAATTAGAAATAAAACCAATCCAAAAACTTAGCCCAATCAACTTTTATTGTTGCTGGATATGAGATGATGGACTTGCTCTGGCGAAAGTGCCTGCTTTGACCTCTATTCGATTTTTAAAGGCTGATTGCTTGCAAATAGATTTTTTATTAAAACTTTCCATTGCTGTTTTGCCACGTGCTTTGTTCGGGAATGGTTTCAATAATATCCCAATGTTCAGCCAATTTTCCATTTTCAATTCTCCACATATCATATACTGCCAAACTGCTTCCAAAGCCTTGTACCGCCGAGATCGCCAAAACGAAATTTCCGTGTGCCAAAATCTTTTTTGGTGAATATTCTAATTGGGCCAAAACAGGTGCTGCAGCCTGGACCGATTCCAATCCATCCCCAACATCGGGATTATGCTGGATATAATTTACAGCAATATAAGTATCTAAATTAGTGAAATTATGTCCGACCAGAACCTCTTGGATAAATTTGGTAACCAGGGCACGATTGACTTCTGTTTTGTCTTGATCTGTGATAGTTGTAGAGCCGTCTATTAGTGAATGCCCACTTGGATTATTATCGGTAATGGTTTGTAAGTTATCCCAATGTTCTACTGCTTTTCCATTTGAATCATATCTGAAAACATCAAAACCTACCTGATTGCTGCCAAACAGATTGTCGCACTGGGTGTGTGTAAATACATAATTGCCATCGGTAAAAGTGCGTTTTATGCTAGTTGATAAACCTCCTGCTTTTGCCTGTATTTGGAAAGAAAGCACGGCAGCTTTTCCATCAGGACTGTTCAAATTATGCTGTTTGTAAACAGGATTGTCCGAAATATAATCATTAATTGGTTGTGTATCTCCAGAAGCCAGGCTATTGATTATTCTCTCAGATTTCTCTGCGTTGGAAATCATAGCTGTCCCATTATCGTCATTATTACAGGATGAGAATAAAACAGTTGCCAATAATAAACCGGTAATTTTTAATTTGTAATCCATTTTTTTATTTAATTGATTGATATAAGGTTTAGGTTTAAAGACAACAGCTGTTTACCAATTAAACAGGCCATTCTCTGCCAGATTCATTGCCGGCATATAATCACTTTTTGCGTTTTCTTTAGGAAGAACATGCTCAATACGCTCGAGGTCTTCTTTAGTCAGCTTTAAATCTGCTGCTTTCAGGGCATTCTTTACCTGATCGGGTGTTCTTGAGCCTACAAGGGCCATAATATCTTCTCCTTGCGATAGTACCCAGGCAATGGCAAGCTGTGAGAGTGTAGCTCCCTTTTCCTTTGCAATTTTTTCCAAAATATCTGATAGGGAAAGATTCTGATTGAAATTTTCCAGTGTGCTGCCTGATACCATATGTTTGATATGTGCCAGTTTTTCCTGTGGATTAGTTCCACCAATCATGCCCGACAACAATACGCCAAAGCCAACAACACCTATTCCCAGTTCTCTTGCGGCAGGGATAAGCTCATCTTCAATTTTGCGGCTCATCATCGAATAGGTAACCTCAACAAGGCCAATTGGATGAACTGCATGTGCTCTTCTCAAGGTTGAAGCGTCAACTTCCGAGATTCCAATGGTTCGTACAAAACCCTTCTCTACCAATCTGGATATAGCGCCAATAGTTTCTTCTACAGGAACATGGGGATTTATACGGCAAGGCTGGTATAAATCAATGTAATCCAGACCTAACCTTTTAAGGGAATAAGTAAGATAGGTTTCTATTAATTCCGGGCGCGAATCAATGCCATACATTCCTCCATCCGCCTTTAGCATCCCCCCGAATTTCACCGATACAAAAGCATTGTCTCTTTTTTGGCCTTTCAGGGCTTCTCCTACCAGTATTTCGCTAAGGCCTGCATCGTAAAAATCGCCTGTATTTATAAAATTGATCCCTCCATCAAGCGCAGTGTGAATTGCCTTGATCCCTTCTTCTTTGTTGGACGGCATGCGCATTGTCCCTAGTCCAATTTGGGAAATTTTTGTGTCTGCAATACTGCTTCCTTTTATATCTAAATATTTCATATCCTGTAGTTTTAAGAGTTTTGATAAGCGATGGCAAAAACTTTTGCGAAGTCTTCAATTTTCACTTTCCCATACGTTATTTTATCAGAATGTTGTATTAGGTCTTCATATAATGAACCGCTTTCCTTGGCTTGATTGAGTTCTGCAAATCCTTTGGCTGCCTGTGGGCTCATGCCAAATCCCTTATAAGATTCTTCCAGCGCATCGTGAGGCACTTTGATCCATTGAATTTCCTTTCCTATCGCATCACCTAGAACTTTTGTAAGTTTCTCGCTTGTTACTTCATCACTAATGATATAGCGCACCTTTCTGCCGCTTGAAGCTGATACTAATTCTTCCGCTGCCACATCTGCAATATCAAGTGGAGACGTCCACGGTTCAGCTTTCAGAGCCTCGTAGCTCGTAATAATTGCATTTTGCTCCTTTATGGTAGGAATGAATGCCAGTATGTTGGAGTAGAACGATACCGGGCGCAGCGTTGTGATAGCCACATTCTCAGGCAATCTCTTCAGTGCCTGTTCCGCATAATAATGGAAAGCCAGCATGCCATTTCCAGTACTGGAATGACCGCCAATGCTGCTCAAGTGCACAATCCTTTTGAGCCCCGAATCTGTTATCGCCTTTACATACTTTTCGCAGATTTTCTCGTAATGCTTAAGCATATCTACAGTAGGGTCAAACATATTGACCGTAGGCTCCATCAGATAGGCTACATCTGCCCCTAGAAAGGTACGGGTAAGAAAATCAACATCCTGGATACTTCCGATGGCAGCACTTGCCCCTAAAGACTCTATCTCTGCTTGTTTTTCCTGTTGGCTGCTAATAACAGTAACATGATGTCCCTGTGCTGCTAATTGTGTAGCCAATGGTTTACTTATTGGTCCAAGTGAACCTGTCAATACTATTTTCATCTTATTAAATTTTATGATACAAATTTCCGCAACAGTTACAATTTAAATGTATCTCAATCTGTTTTAGTTGTATCTCAATCTGAAGTGATTCTCAAAAAGAGCTATTTATTTTTAAGCTGCAAAAGTTTTATTGTTACTTTGTGCAATTTTTTATGACTTACTTTAATTTTTCCAATACTTTGGACTCCTTGATTACGATCTCGCTTTTTTCTGGCCAGAAAGCACGTACTTTTCCCTGTATAAGCAACTCTTCGCCTTTCGAGTATTTTCTCAGTTTGAAATAGTCAATCGTAGGAAGTACACAAAGGGCGAGGGTTTTTCCCTGTTTTTGGTCAGAGAGCTCCAAAGAGGGAAGACCAAAAACATCGGCCCCTACATAGGTTACGTATCCCTTAACTTTTACTATCTTTTCTCCATATTTTTTTAATGCGTCGCTTTCATTGTCTACAAAGGCATTGTGAAGTTCTTTAAGGTTCATCGTTTTATCATTTTGGTTTCTAATATTTTTTTTGGCTATACCAATAGCTAACCCCGGAAAGCTTACTGCCAATAAAGCAATTTGCATGATGCTATTTTTTGCTCTAACGCTTATCACAGATATAGGATTTTAGATTTGTTATTGATAATCTGCAGTTGCATTAAGAATTATACTTCAGGGAAGCATGAAATATTCTGCAATGTTTTTCTTGACCTTTTCATAAGCTGTTTCTTTCATATTAGGGATGGCAAGTCCTTCTACACGGAAAGATGCTACATCTGTAAGTCCGAAAAATGCCATCTGGGCACGAATTAAATTCTCGGTGAAATCATTGCCTAACTGGTGTTCAGCAGAATATACATCGCCTGTTGCAATGGCGAGATAAACCTTTTTGTCTTTTAAGAGACCTACTGATCCTTCCGGTGTGTAACGAAATGTTTTGCCGATACGGGCAATAAAATCAATCCAGGATTTCAGCATTGTCGAAATGGTAAGGTTGTACATGGAAATTCCAATTACAAGTACATCGGCATCCAGAATTTCCTGGATGAGCTCATCGGATAATTGGATTATTTTTTCCTTTTCCAGTGTGCCAATGTCCTGGTGGTTGGCAAATGCTTTTAGGTGAAGTTCTGTAAAATGGGGCAGGGCAGTTTCTCTGAGATTCCTGATTTTTACCGATGCCTGGGAGGTCTCCTTGAGTTTGGCAATAATTAAGTCAGATAGTTGTGTACTGTGGGAGTGATCAGTCTTTATGCTTGATGTGATTTGCAATATTTTCATTCTTATACTATTTAGTATTGCAAAATTTCAAAAATACAGCCATACCTATGTATCCCAATCAACTTTTCTTGTAGCCTGATATCTGGTAAACTAATATAATGATACGAAAATCCGTAGCAGTCACTAAACTTGGTAATGAGGATGATGAAAAAGTTTCAAATTATGCTAAGAGGTAATCCTGAAATTTAAATATCTAATTTAGTAACAAAAAAGGGAGATAGCTTCCATATAAAATAAAGCGTACAGTCTATTTTACAAGAACATCTATTCGGGCGACAACATCTTGCCAGAGATGATCTTTCATTACTTTTTTGAAGAAACCGAAATGGTCAATCTTTTTTAGTCCAAATTCCTTTGGAGTAAGCTTTGTAAATGAAATATTTTTTTCGCTTGTGACGTTATTCCAGAATAGCCATGTATTCTTTTCATTGGATATCGTATCATCACTGGTCCAATAGGTATGGATTGGAAATTTGAAATTTTTGAAATGTCCGATAGGAACTGTTTTTCCATAGAATTTTTTGTCAAAGAAGTAGTTTTCTTTTTCCAGCCAGTCGCGCCATTCATACACCACTCTTTTAGGAAGGTTTTCCATTAGTCCAAACAGTTTACCTTTGACATAACCTGCAAACAAAACACTTAGTGGTGTGAAAATATAAAAGTACAGATATGCTTTGATTCGATAGCCAAAAGGCATATTGGAATAATGGCCTGAGGAAACCGCAAAATTGATTACGCCTTTCACATTATCAAGATTTTCCATAAAGCCAATCTGCTGTCCTCCGGCGCTATGTCCAATAATGAGCAGCGGAAGATTGGGAAATTTTTCATTTAAATATTTTTTAATTGCAGTCATATCCTTTGTGCCGTAATCCGAAAAAGTAAAATCACATTTGCTCAAATTTTCCGTTGAAGAATCTCCGCTCCCCCTGTAATCCCACAGGCAGCACAAATAGCCTTTTTCTGCCAGAAACGTTAAAAAGGACAGATACAGTTCTTTTTTTGTTCCTGTACCACAATTGAATTGTATCAGCGCTTTAGGTTTTTCAGCAATGAGCAAGACGCCTTTGAGTTTTACTCCATCATCACAAACCGTTTCGAAAACTTCTTTACTGATCATCTTTGGAGTTATTTAGGAATTTTACAATCCGGTCCATTACAGCGACTTCTGTTAAAATCTTATAATGGCCTGTATTTTCGATTATTTCAAGCTCCGAGCACAAGCAATTTTCATTCACTATCCGGGCTTGCTTAAGGGGAATTATCTTGTCGTTCCTGCCATGAAGGATAAGGGCATTTTTTACAGACATATTTTTAGCAAACTCGCTAACAGCAATCGACTTAATATTTGTTTTTAATTCACGTTCCAATTTTCGAATCAGTGCATGCTGTGCATTCTCCTCAATGCCTACCTGAGAGGATATATATTTTATCCTCTCAAGGAAAGAGTCGGGGGTAGTAATCATCACGTACTTGTCAATTTCCAAATGCTGGCCCCTGCTCAGGGCATAGGTTGTAACGACAGCGCCGAATGAATGGCTGATTATTTTTTTTGGCCTGTGGCTTTCTATAATTTGGATGATCAGGTCACTGAACTCCAGTAAATTGGTCTGTCCTTTTGTGCTATAGCCGTGGGATGGCCCGTCAAAGGCCAGTACACAATATCCTTCGAGCACTAACCTTTTGATAATATCGGCGAAATTACCTGAATGGCCTTCCCATCCATGCACCAGCAAAATCAGCTCGTTACTGGCAATGCCCCATTTGTATAACTGTATATTGAATCTTCCAAACCTGACCTGCTGCTTCACGGCTTTATCCAATATCTCCGATTCATTGGGACGTATCTTTTTTTGCTGTGGATTGGTCAGAATCTTATAAGCATAATAAACCATGGTCTTGGGAAAAGCACGTGATCCGTATGATATGATTTTCTTTCTCATCCTGATTGTTTAGTTAACGGCAAGTTCTGCAAGAATCAGGTCTGTCATCTGATCGAACAGCTTTTCGCTTTTTTCTATTCTAATTATTTGTATTAATGCCATTAAATTTGCAATAATCATCTTTGCCTTTAAACGGATATCTGCCATTGGCTTAAAAGTATTTTGTAACTGTCCTTCTTCCAGGATAAAAGCCGTCCAGTCTACCACTTCATTTGAAAATTGTACAAGCTCTAATCTTACGGGTTCATCCAGGGTATTGACATCAGAAGTTAAAGCACTGACGATGCAAACCTTGTTATCGTGTGCCAGTCTTTTATAGTAGAGAAAAAGTTTATGGAGTTTTTCAAGGGCATTTTTATCTCTGGTCCTCTCAATGGTATCCCGCAGCGCTTTTGAATGGCTTTTGATTATCGCCACTCCCAGATCAGTCTTGGCAGGGAAATGATAATGTATCGAAGAGGTCTTGATGCCGATTTGCTCTGAAATGTTTTTGTAGCTAAAAGCATTATAGCCTCTCTCGATAAGAAGTTTATTTGCTGTGGCGATTATCAGCTCTTTTGTATTCATATTTTGTATACTCATTTTCTCATATCCGCTATAATGTATCGCTTTGGCATTAGGTTGCTAGTAGCAATGTATCTACCTATAGATAGGTAAATATAGAAAAAAAATAATAAAAAATACCCTTAAACATCATAATTTCACAGATGGGTAGTATTATAGCAGAACTTCCAGGGGCTTTGCCTTTAGATGACGGGAATCAGTTTCAAAGCCCTCAGGGAGATCATGATCTATAAGGCCCTTTTCAATATCCTGTTCGGTTATGTTCGCATTCTAGAGGCAATTGCAGTTTGCGAAATGTAGTTTAAAGCGCTAAGAATCTCATCAGCACCGGCGTTTAATCATGCCAGTTCTTTCTCCAATATAGCTGGTCATCCTGTAAATCAATAACGCACATCTATTGGTTAGATGTGCGTTATTGATAAGGCTATTGATTATGCGCCAGCTTTAATGACTGTTTCCCTGGTTGCCATGGCAACGTAGTTTGCCGTATCAAAGAATTTGGGTTCATCGGGATGCACTTTTGTCAAATAATTTTCTGAATTGAAAAAGGCGTTGAAATCCTCCAACGAGTCAAATGAGATTTCTACTACCGCATCATATAAAGGCTCGGGAAAGCCTTCAGCTGCCATGGGGTGGTTAACTACATACTTTCTGACGTAAAGTGCTGTCTCGGGGATCGAGCAGAATAAAGGGGCGTGCTTGTTTTTATGGTAATCTATAAATTCCTCACGGCTCATGCCTTTTAGCCTTTGTACTAAAAACGTAAATTTAATCATTGTTTCTTTATTTATAATTTGATGCAATAGTAGTATATTGGCCCGTTCAAATCAATTACGCACAAATTTGTCCGGTAGTGTTTTATAATTTATTTAACAATTTTATGTACAAAAAGAAAATTCCCCTCAGAACAGAATGCGGACTGCATCTCTTTAAGGAACTCCTGGGTGGGAAGTGGAAACTGATGCTGATCTATTATATTTCAGAGGGCCTGATAAGGCCGGGGGTTTTGCAGAAGAAAATAGGCGCAGACAGGCGGGTTATGACCAGGCAGCTCGATGAGCTGGTTCAGGATGGATTTATAACCAAACGCTCCTATGACACTAAGATCCCTAAAGTGGAATATCAGGTAACAGCCCTTGGACAGAGCCTTTTGCCTTTGATAATGAGCCTGGAGATGTGGGGGGAGAGCAACCGGACAGTTCTACAGGCAGCCATTAATGAGAAACTGTGATTTGATTAGCATACGGGAGTCCGATGATATTCATCTGGATTGCGGCTTTATTTGCTGTAAATGAATGGTAATTTTCGGTGTATAATGGTTTGTATTTATAAAATAAGGATCAGGTAATCAGGGGTACGTGCAGTATTATATACATGGAATATGCTGATTACTGCGTTTTTTGTTTTTGATGTATTATTTTCAGGAGCTTTTCCCGCTATCCGTTTCAATCTTTTGTGCCCAGCCTCGGCACAAAAGGATTTCCACTTTTATCGGGGCTAGGGCGCTGGGACGCCCAATTTTGTTTTGGAGAAAGTAAATTTAATCCAATTGTTTTATTTCTAAATGTATAGATTAAACGCTTTTTAAGTAAATTATTGCCTTCAAGGATTTTCACTGCACACGAGCGAAGCGAACTGGCGAAGCAATCGGGGCTAGGGAAGTTGAAGCCGTTTTTTAGTGGTTGCCATTTTAAATAAGGGTATTTTCTTCTTCCAGTTTTTGTTTTCATCGCGTAGGTTAATGCTCAGAACCAAGTTTGATTTACTAACAATGTGTCTGCTAAGCACTCAACCGCCACTGTTGCCAAACCCGTGTTAACAGTTCGGGATTTTTGTACTAGATTTATTTGGTTATTGGACTGCACGCTTGTAATGAAGTTGTGTTAATCCTTTCTCGAAGGATTTGACTGAAACAAATTCTATTTTTTGTTCAGGTCTGCCGTCTTTGAATAGTTTTGTCCCATTGCCAACCAGGATTGGTATGACAGAAATAATAAACTCGTCAATGAGATCTGATTTTAGGAGTTCGTTTACAATTTCTGCTCCACCGTCACAGAATATATTTTTTCCATTCTTTGATTTAAGTTCGTCAACAAGCGTCTTAAGGTCGCCTGTATAAAACTTTATATTACCTATATTTGGTCTTGGCGTCCTTGTAATAATGTAGGCATCTTTGTCTGCGTGCGGAAAGTCAAAGCCCATAGAAATTACCTTGTCGTAAGTTTTGCGTCCAACAATAACTGCGTCCACGGTTTTTATGAAGTCCGCGTAGCCATAATCTTGCCCCTCTTGTTCTACAATGGAAAGAAAACCAAGGTCGTCATTTGGCTGGGCAATATAGCCTCAAGACTTGTTGCGATATAAAGGATTACTTTTCTCATAAATATTTAATTTTTCGGCAAAGCTCGTTTTTTGGATCAACCGAAAATTGTATGAAATTTACCTTTTCAAAATTCTATTACGAAATTCTTTGGGAGTTAATCCGGCATGTTCTTTAAAAATTCTAATAAAGTGGGCCTGGTCATAGAATCCCTGGTTATATGCCAGTTCCGTAAGTTTAATTGTCGGGTTATTTTCCAGTAGGGTGATTGTTTCGCAAATACATTTCAGGGTATAGAACCTATGAGGACTTAACCCAATCATCTTGTTGAATGATTCTATGATGGTCTTTTTTGAATAGCCCAATTTTTCAGGCAATGCAGCTAGGTTTTCCTGCTCAATTTGATTTACAATCTTTTGCATTACTTTAGTCATTTTACTTCTTTGGATAGACTTTAACAGGTTATATTCCAATAAGTCGAAAAATTGCGAATCCGAGAATTTATTATTTTGTATTTCATTGCCTAAATCGAACAGTACCCGACTGTCTATTATTTTATTTGCCAAATCCTTAGCATTTGGTCCAAATGCTGCGTAGAGCCCCCAAGGTTTAAAAATTACACCGGCGGTAATATGCCTTCCGCTCGTTTTTACCGATAGTGATTTTGATTGAAGACCGCTAATCCAGTTCCTTTCACCAGTATTCTGCCCAAATGAGTTTGTTATTTCAAAACGCTCACCAAGATTAAAGAAGAGTTCCTGGTTTATTGTTGGGTTAGCATAACCAGAATATTCAAAGTTGTCACTATTGTTAAAATAATAGCAAATTACAAACTCCTCCAAAAGCGACTTAGGTATAAATTGGGTTGTTGAAATCATGTCGTTCAGTTATGGATATTTTAGCTTGATCTTTAGGTTCTTGCGCTTGGAGAGGTTGGATAAAAAAAGCGAAATTTTACCTGCATGAAATTATTTACTATTAAATTTTTGAAGTGACTTTAGCTCTGTGTTGAAATCCCCATTTCTCCATCGCATACAGCACCTCAAACAAAGTTGTACTATATTGTGTTAATTCATATTGCACTGTCACAGGTTTGGTATCCCTAACCTGACGCGTTACCAGTCCGTTCATTTCCAGTTCTTGTAATTCTTTTGATAAGATCCGTGGAGAAATTCCGGCCTCACGTGCCAGTTCATTAAAGCCCTTTTTCCCGTTGACCAATACTGAAATTAAGACAAGCTTCCATTTCCCGCCCACTACATCAAGTGTATCACGTATGGCCAATTTGGCCTTAAAACAACTTCCCGCATCGTGCTGATCCATATACTATCCTTTTTGTAAGTACTATCCTTTTTGTAACAGATAACAAATATATAGTATATAATTATAGATTTGTCAAAAATATAACAGGAATCATGATACAGAAAACAATTAAGATTACAGGGTGGGCATTAACCACTATTATAGGTTTACTATTAGGGCTAAGTGCATCTTTAAAACTTTTGCAAAGTGAAGAAACTCTGGCCCAGGCGGCCACAATAGGAATTGACGGTAAAACTTATCTTATCATCGGAATTATTGAAATCCTATCACTAGCGCTTTTTATTATTCCCCGTACCGGAATAATAGGCGCCTTATTACTGGTAGCATATTTGGGCGGAGCTATTGCGACACATCTAACACACCAACAACCCATAATTGTACCGGTAGCGGTTCAGGTAGTTCTGTGGGTTACTGCATTTATACGTTTTCCTGAGCTAAGACAGAGGCTTTCTGTATAGGATATAAGTTTAAATTTTATTGATTTAGCGGCAACAAATAGTTTATTCACGACAGGCTATTGTACAAACTGAAAGAACCATTTATTTTTATAAATGGTTTTCTTTTTTGTTTAGATTCCCCAATAAATAATTATGTTTTTTTGGCTACAATATTTACCAATCAGACTACAGATAGATTTTGAAAATTCTCTTTTTTTGAAATGAAATTTGAGATTGCAATTTATCGATAAATACTAACAGCCTCATGGTCTTGAGTATTTTGTAATGCGAGACTATTCAAAAAATTATTGCCTTAAATTTTATAGAATAAATATATGAAAACTAAAATAGTACCCCACCATTACCATGATATATCGCAGCTTTTTGATGCACTGCAATTGCCCGGGCCTGTGCACAAACATGTAGGTTTACTGGATTACAGTACTATGAAAGTGACCGAACCCGAGGTGGAACGGCAATTTATTTTTGACTTTTACACCTTAACATTCAAGAGAAGCTTTATTGGAAAAGTAGGATATGGCCAGGGATTTTATAATTTTAAAAATGGCGGCCTGTTGTTCACTGCCCCCAGGCAAATAATATTCCGATCAGAATGCAATAGAGATAATGATGGCTATACATTATTTTTTCACGCAGAGCTTTTTAAAAAATATAATATAAGGGATGCGGTGACCAAATACGACTATTTCTCTTATGGAGTGCATGATGCATTACATTTAAATGAAGCGGAAAAAGATGCTATTGGATCTATTTTCAACCTTTTAACTGCTGAACTCAGTAAAGTCGCTGACCAGAATAGCGAGGATATATATTCAGCTTATATCGAATTGCTGCTTAGTCACAGTAACCGCTTTTACAGCCGGCAATTTATTAATAATGAGAATAAGTGCGATGATATTTTGGGTAGACTTGAAGTGTTTTTAAAACAATTTTACAAAGAGAACAGGATTACTTCGGAGGGATTACCCACTGTGCAGCAGGCAGCAGACTACCTTGGAGTTTCTACACGAAATCTCAATGACACACTGCGGATCATTACAGGTTACAATACAAAATACCACTTACATACATTGCTTATTGAAAAGGCAAAAATATACCTGAGTACTAAAAATGATACTATAGCGGAAATTGCCTATAAATTAGGGTTCAAGCACCCTCAATCATTTAATAAATTATTTAAAAGTAAAGCAGGCCAGTCGCCAATGGAATATCGAAGGTCATTCCCATAATACAGCAAAGTCTGTTTGTTTGAAAATCTAACCCTTTAAATACAATTTTTATGAAAAGATCACTTTTTAAAATTCTGATCATACTTTTTAGTTGTTCCATCCATTCACAGATAAAGCTGCCTGATAATCGTTTAGATTATCACTTATCCTGGGATGGTAAATCGACCTTGCTGGAGATCGATTTAATGTATAATTCAAATGGTAAAGATTCTACTGTATTTATTTTCGGACAGCCTACACCGGGTTCGCAGCCAAAAATGTTTGAGAGATTAAGGGATCTGCAAACCGACAAACCAGACTTTATCGAAACGCAGCCTGATGAGAGAAAAATTATTATGCACCATAAAACCAACGGGGTAAAACATTTACATTTCACCATTAATTGCGAGCTAATTCTAAATGTGAAAGCTGCTTTGGGAAATGAGGCTTTTCTGCCAACCATAGCACCTGGCTTCTTATATACTTTGGGATACCAGTTATTTTTACAAACTTCTGATAAGTCTTATACCGAGGTGGGCGTGGTGTGGGATAGCTGGCCTAAAGATATGCCATTTGTTGTTTCCACAAACCCTGAAGCCGCACCGGATCAGATGCAGGTATTGCCTTTAGATCAAAATTATACCAATACCTTTATGCTGCAAATGGGCCATCATTTATCAATAAATAAATATGCGATGAATGGAATACCAAATTATTTGATTACTTCCAGGAGCGATACAGGTACCCTGCCAGAACAACTGATACCATTTGTAAAGAACTTTATACCTCAGGTCAGGGACTTTTGGAAGGATTATGATGCTCCCTACTATATACTTAGTGCCATCCCATTACGAAATAAAGTAGGATCAACAATGACGGGGATGGGATTAAAAAATGGATTTAGCATTAGGTACAATGGACCTTTAGATATCGAAAAAACACAGTTAATTGCCCATGAAATTTCACATAACTGGATTGGCATACGATTAAGATACGAGTCTAAAGGCGCAGAAAACAACTGGTTCAACGAAGGACTAAACGATTACATAGCGGTTTATAATCTGGCCAGGACAGGATTGTTTGATGATGAAGCCTTTTTAAACCACATGAACAAGCACAACCTGACACCACATTATAAAAGCCCTGTTGGTAATTTACCTGGAGACTCCATTGCTGCTCATTTTAATGACAATCATTTATATGAAAAAATTCCCTACCAGCGTGGTTTAATATATGCTTTTTACCTGGACAACCAAATACGTTTGGCATCTGCTGGAGAAAAGACAATTAGAGATTTCTTACTGGATTTATACACCCGGAACAAAGCAGATCATAGCAGGCCTATAACTATAGATGATTTTACCAAAGCTATTAAGCCTCTCCTTTCTGAAGATATTGTTGCCTGGGAAATACAGAACTACATGCTAAATGGCGATTTGATAGACTTTAATAAAGTTAAACTAATAGATGCTTTTACGGTAAAGTATACCGATGGCGTACCCATCTTAGGATTATCTGCCAAAACAGACCTTAAAAAGATTTACAGATAATGTTATTCTCTGATACCAAAGAAACAGCTGAGCCAAATTACTATGGATGATAAAAAAATATTATTTGATTTTTTTTATAATTTTTCAAAACTTCCCAAAGCTGATTTTGATATTGGCAGCCCTTTTTGGTATAGCAGGAAAATAAAAAAAGGCGAGTTTTTTAACATGCAAAATTTCGTATGCTCTGATCTTGGCTATATAAAAAAAGGACTTTTCAGGATTTACTATTATGATGAGAAGGCGATGGAAGACCGCAATATGTTTTTCTTTTCAGAAGGCCAGTTTGTAGTATCCTTTAAAAGTTTTATTTACCAATATCCCTGTATTTACTTCATTGAAGCCCTTGAGGATACAGAATTGTACGCCATAAAATATAATGATCTTCAAAATTTATATCAAAATAATGCAGCCTGGTCAAATACGGGGCGGCTTTTAGCGGAATTGTTTTTTACCTATGCCCAGTCAAGAATGGAAACCTTGCTTTTTAATACTGTAGAGGAACGCTATTTAAAAATAGAAAAAGAAGAGCCCGGAATGCTTCAGCGTATTGCACTTTATCATATTGCATCATACTTGGGCATTACCAGTCAATCCTTAAGCAGGATTCGCAAGAGGCTTGGTTAAAATAGATAAGCCCGGTAGTCAACCGGGCTCATAAATTCAATCAGCTACTTTTCGTGATTTAAAAACTGCAATATTGCACCTGCATGTGCAGCGCCTTTAAAGAAATCCCTAAATTTATAAATTACAACTCCCAGATCATTTATTATAAAGGTTTCTCTTCCCGTTAAGAACATCAGGTTTTTAACACCAAATTGCCTGATGACTTTATTGCCCGGATCGCTTAAAAGCTTAAATGGCAATCGGTTTTTCTCAGCAAAACGTTTATGGCTTTCCGCGTCTGCGGCATTAATACCCACCACCTCAATACCTGCATCTGTAAATTGCTGATAACTATCCCTGAATGCACATGCTTCTTTCGTGCAGACACCACTATCATCTTTCGGATAAAAATAAAGCACTGTAATCTTACCTTTTAAATCGGTATCGCTATTAAAATGTTTTCCATTTTGATCGCACAACACAAAAAAGGGTATTTTATCTCCAACTTCAATTCTTTTCGACATATTATTTCTATTTGGTTAAACTTTGTAAAATAGCGGCTACTTCTTTTGGCTTAGACACAAACGGACTATGGCTGGCATCGATGATAAATGTTTTGGTAATCCCTGCCTTTTGTGCCATTTTTTGTTGGAAACCATAGCTAATGGCGCGATCCTGCTTGGTATAGATATAATACTTATCTGTTTTTTCAAAGACCTCAGTATTATATTGCAAAGGTGTACCCATAGGTGCAGTAGGTTCCGCTTTTAAATTTTGTATAAGAAGTGTTTTTTGCTGCAAAGTAGCATCGTGGCAAAAAATCTTAGGAATATTAATCTCGGGATTTGCAAAAGTTACCGTGGAAAAATCTTGCGACGCAATAAGGACATCAAGGCTGATCTCTGATTGTTTATCCAAAGCCGAAAGGCTATTGACAGATTCACCACTAAATGGTACAAACCCCGCGATGTACACCACTTTTTCTGTCTTATCAGGCAGTTCTGCAGCAGCTTGTGTAATAACGGCTCCCCCAAGGCTATGTCCTACTAAAATAATTTTGCCTTCTTGCTGATTCATAGCCGATTTAACTTTAGCCACATAATTATCCAGAGTGGCTTCAGCAATAGGTGAAATATCTTTGCCATGAGCCGGTAACTCAACTGCAATTACACAGTGGCCTTGTTTTTCTAACTGCTCTTTGACATTGTCCCACACAAAAGATGCCTGCCATGCGCCATGCACCAGGATGAAGGTTTTACCGTTACGCTTCGGATTGTCATCATTGCTACAAGCCACAGCTGTCGTGAAGACCAGGCTTAATGCCAAAACTTTTAATAAATTTTGCTTCATTTTTTGCTTAAATTTTTTCATAATATTAAATTTTATGATGCAAATTTCATTTTAAAGGACAAGGGATAAATTAACTTAAGGTAATAGATTGTTAATTATTTTTAATATAAACAACATGAATGTTGGACCTAGCAAACAGCCAATAAGATGTACTCTTAACCCGATTCCTTATCTGTTTATTTTCAACAGATCAAGAACAGTAATCCGTTGTAGATGCCTATTCAATAACCACTTTTTTGTGGGGAAGCCCTTTTTTTGGGCTAATTACTAAATGTCGTCAGCTTGTTTCCTGGAATCAGGAAAATGCAGCCGTTTCTAAAAAGAAGATCGTATACAACGTTCTGGCAATGCATCGCGTTTGTGACTTCCCTAAGCTTATTATTGGATTTCTACCTGTGAATCAACCGTCGAAACATGCGAGCTTAGGTAATATTTAGTTCCATTTTTCTTTTATTTTTTAATGAATTAGATCTGCTTTTAAGTACGAAATTTTACTGTTTTTAATGGTAATTTCAAAAGTCCCGCCAATTTCCTGTTCTGGAAAATCACCTGTAAATTTCACTTCCAAATACACTTGATCCTCGCCGGAAATATCCAGACGAACAATTTCAGTATGGGTATTGTAGCCAATAAAATAGCTGTTAAAATAGTCTTCAACCTGTTGTTGTCCTGAAAATTTTCTGCCAACAGAAGGGTCCTCTAAAACGGCATCAGCCAGGTAAAAACCCAAATATTTCTCTGAGTCGAAAGTATTGGCTGCATCAATCCAATCGTTTATAAAGTTTTTTATGTTCATAATAGTTGCTTTTTCAGCCACATAGGGCTGGTATTTAAAATTTGTTGATATACATTACAATTTTCCAAATGCGCTCCTTTAAGATAACCAATACTCATAAGAAACTCACCTACGATCTCACCACCTGTAAAGCTGAAAGTTTTCTTGAATACCTTCACCCATTCTTCTTTGGTTTTGGGATGATGACCCTCAAGCCATTTTTCAAAACTGCCAAACTCATTCTGCAAGTCAAGTATGGTCTTCGCATTTTCAATGGCTGTATTTAACTTTAGTTTATTTCGGATAATCCCGGCATCCTTTAGTAATCGCTCCCGATCTGCGTCGGTATAACCTGCTATTTTTATAATATTAAAATTATCGTAGGCTTTGCGAAAATGCTCCTGCTTTTTTAAAATAGTTTCCCAGCTCAATCCTGCCTGATTGATTTCCATAATCAAACGCCCGAATAATTCGTTGTCATCGTGAATAGGAAAACCATAGTGATAATCGTGATAACTTTGATGCAGCGTCCGGCTGGGTCCTTTCATCATGGGGATATAATTACAGTAACTCATATTTTTATTTTTCAATTAATACTACTGCAAAATTGCATAGAATATCCAAAAAATAATTCGCCAAAATGGCTTTAATTGTATCCATTTTGGAGATATACATTTATACTGATTCTTTAAAATCGTATAAATAGAGATTGGGAATATGATTCAAAATTTCTTTGCCGTAAGCCGAATCTTTGGATCAATATAGCATCAAAACGTATTGTACTTTTCAGGCTATTAGATTGTAGTTTATTTGATAGTCCATATTCATATTTTATAGATAAAGAGCCTGATATGTGTTGAGACAAAAAAAATAGCCCATCAACACGCTTAAACAAAACATATTTACTACGTTTACTCCGATATAGATTTCAAGCATGTTGTTGAAGAAGTTAACTTAATTTTTTTTTTTAATTGAAGGTATGGATAGTAAAGATCAATGTATCATCTTTAATTGGCGAAAGGGAAATACAATTAAATCCGAGTCTGTACCCGTATGGTGACAATAAGTTAAGAAATCTTTGATTTACTATCCAAAGGCAGCAACATTGCCTGGCAAGGCCAACTTGAATTGATATCAGGTAGAGAAAGCAGATTTGCAAAACAGACAATCCCATGAGAAAAAAATTTGATTATACGGCTCTCGCCAACCGCTATACAGCCAGGTCTCCTATGCTGACATATGTGGGCACTCAGATAAACTTTTGGATATTAGCCAATATATTGCTGGTAACTGTTCTAAATTTATACACCCTGATCATTGGTCAGGTATTTGAGCTGCCCCTTATTGGAAGTTTCAGTTCCATGCTGTGGGTTGCTGTGATACTTGGTATTTTGTATGGAGTTAGCCTTGGAGCAGCAGGCTATTACCTGGAGAGAAATGTGTTCAAAAAAGTTTCGCTCGGAAGGGTAATCCTCTTTAAGGCCCTTGGTTCATTGGTGCTTCTCATTTTTATTTTGTGGCTCTTGCGATATGTATTTTTTTATTTCTGGATTGCTCAATCACTTCATTTTTCAAGTACAGCATTGAATGAAGAGTCTTGGGAATATTTATTTTACCTCCTCTTGGTTTACTACTCTTTTATGACTCTTGCAATTAGTTTTATCAATCAGATGAACAACAAATATGGTCCAGGGGTTCTGGTTCCGCTGCTTTTAGGCAAATACCGCGACCCTAAAGAGCAAGAGCGGATTTTTATGTTTATGGATTTGAAGTCATCCACTACCACAGCCGAGAGGCTGGGGCATTTATTGTATAGTGCATTCATCCGGGATTGCTTCGCGGATATTAATGAGATGATATTTCCTTTTCAAGCTCAGGTTTATCAGTATGTCGGAGACGAAATTGTTGTAACCTGGCCATTAAGAGAAGGCCTTAAGGACCAAAACTGTATCCGGTTTTATTTTGCTTGCAAAGAGAAGTTTCACAACAGGATTGAATATTATAGTAAGAACTATGGTTTCCTCCCCGAATTTAAGGCAGGTATGCACATGGGCAAGGTAACTGTAGTAGAGATAGGTGAAATTAAAAAAGACATAGCATATCATGGAGATACATTAAATACTGCTGCAAGGATACAGGGTATTTGTAAACACTACAATGAGGATTTTATAGTTTCTGAATATGTAATAGAAAAAATCGGAAGTGATATAAATATCAAAACAAGGGCTCTTGGTGAGATTCTCCTTAGGGGAAAGGCTCAGAAAATTGGAATAGTAAGTGTAGAGGAGATTGATTGTAAAAACAAATCAGCTGATTTTAATTGACATTGCATCACGAAGGCTAAACCCGCCTCATCAATGAAGAACACCACAGGATGACCACCAATGAAAGTGTAGTATCTTTTGTAAGTGATCAGGCAGCCCTACAAGTAAAGTAAGGACAAGGTCGTCAACATTATAAACATTACTTATTGTATGCCATTAAAGTGTGTTGTGTTTTATTGGTTTGCAACGAGTGACAAGAATTCAGGTATCTGCGCGCTAGGCTTCATGCACTCAGGTTTGCGGCAATGGTAAGTTTAAGCACAAAGATTGATTGACTTGATTTAATTAATATCTTCGTCATTTTGGCTACAACCTAACTCAATTAGGCAACATACTGCTGCCGGGTTCTGTAGATATTTGCATTATAAACTTTAAAACATTTTAAAAATGCAAAAAACAATTTTTATCACAGGAGCGTCGGCTGGTTTAGGAAAATCAACTGCAAAATTATTTCAGTTAAAAGGATGGAACGTTATTGCAACCATGCGAAACCCTGAAAAGGAGACAGAATTAAACCAATTACAGAATGTTACCCTACTTAAACTCGATGTAACAGACCCTTTACAAATACAGGAAACAGTAATGAAAATTCTTCAGACACATTCTATAGACCTGGTATTGAACAACGCGGGTTATGGTTTAATTGGTGTATTGGAAGCCTTAAGTGATGAACAAATCACTAGACAATTTGAAACAAATCTTTTAGGGGTGATAAGAGTAACCAAAGCTTTCACGCCTTATTTCCGAGAAAGGGAAAGCGGAATGTTCATCAACATCACTTCCTCATTCGGACTTATTGGATACCCGACTTGTTCTGTTTATTCGGCTACCAAGTTTGCCATTGATGGCTTTTCAGAAAGTTTTGCTTATGACTTGGCACACTTTGGCGTGAAAGTAAAGACAGTAGCACCTGGGGGAATACAAACTGATTTTGCAGGCCGTTCGTTAGATGGTGGACAACATGAAGCTTATCAAAAATTAATGGAAAAGGTGAGCGAGGGTTACAGTGCAGAAGCAGTAAGTCAATTTTCTACACCAGAGCACATTGCCTTGGTAATATTTCAGGCTGCAACAGACAACAAAGAGCAGCTGCGTTACCTGGCAGGCCCTGATGCAATAGCGCTTTATAATGAAAGAGAAGAATATGGGGCAGAAGCCCAGTGCAGTAGAATCCAAAAAATGTTTGCTTACTAATAACTTAATCCCTGTGGGAAAAATTCAAAAATAAAGTAGTAATCACCATAGGGTACGGGAAGCATCTCTGCAATGAAAATCTACGAAACAATGAGCGTTTATTGCGTTGAATAACCAAGGAGATTTTCTTTAAAAAAAACTAAATTTGTAACTGATGAAAAACAATAATTACATCCCCAAAAAATTCAATTCCATTTCAGAACTGCATCAGGCTTTGGGCTTCCCAAAGCCTTTGCATCCACTGCTGAGTCTTGTAAATTATGCTGATATAAAAACACCCCAGGAAGATTTGCCGAAGGCTTTACTGTTGAATTTTTTTAAGATATCCTATAAGAAAGGTTTAACGGGTAAAATAAAATACGGTCAGAATTATTACGATTTTGATGAAGGCGGCTTATCTTTTGTCTCTCCCAATCAAATTATTTCAAGTGCCGAGGAGGAAAAGGACTATTCAGGTTATACCTTACTGATCCATAATGATTTCATTCGCAATTATCCCCTGGCAGCAAAAATTAAGACCTATGGCTATTTTTCCTATGCAGTCAATGAAGCCTTATTTTTATCGGAAAAGGAAAAGCAGATTATTTTTTCGGTCTTTGAGAATATCAAACAAGAATTAAACAGCAATATTGATGATTTCAGTCAGGATGTCCTGGTATCGCAGATCGAAGTATTGCTTAATTACAGCAATCGATTTTATAAAAGGCAGTTCCTGACACGAAAATTGGCAAACAACGATTTGCTTACCAAAATGGAGCACTTGTTAAATGATTATTTTGAAAGTGAAAAACCAGTTAATGATGGTCTTCCCACTGTTGAATACTTAGCCAAAGATCTCAATGTATCCCCACGCTATTTGAGCGATATGCTACGTTCGCTCACGGGCCATAATGCACAGCACCACATTCATGAAAAATTGATTGAAAAAGCAAAAGAATATATATCGACAAGCAATAGTAGTGTGGCCCAGGTAGCTTATCAGTTAGGTTTTGAGCATCCGCAGTCCTTCAATAAGGTATTTAAAAATAAAACAGGCCAGACCCCACTTGAGTTTAAACAGCTCTTTCAGCAGAATTAAATGCTTAGCGTCAAGGAATCTTTCTCATTAAAACTTTCGCTGCGAAGGTTTAGCATTGCCCAGTGATCCATTACCTTGGCATCCCTGGTTAGTTCATCTTCCGTAAGCTCCTGTTGGCCAAGCTGCCCAATTTCGAATTCCCTGCCTACCAGATTGTCCTTTTCGGGTTCTATGGTCTCAAAGGAATCATTTTGAGCCTCATCGCTCTTTTGGGTATCCATACCGGTTTGAGACCCCTTTAAAGGGGCATTCTCTATAAGGTTCTTTTCTATGTCGTTGTAGGTTATGTCTTTGGGGCCGCTTTGGGGTTCCTTATAAGGGTTCTGCGGGTCATAGGGGGCTGGGTGTTTTTGGCTGGGTTTTTTGGGTCTATGTTTTGGTTTTGGGAATTACGGCATCCTTGTGGTAATTTTTTGTTGTGTGGGAGTTTTTTATTTTATTTTTTGATTAGATTATTGCTGTTGATTTTTTTAAAGGGGTGTCGCGGGGTGCTTTCTTGTCTGGGTTTGTACTGTACTTTGTTTGTACTTTGTACTTAGTGAATTGTATATAGTTTTATTTTTTGGAGCTTTTTCCCGCTATCCGTTCCAATCTTTTGTGCCTCCCGAAGCCTCGGGACCGGCACAAAAAGATTTCCACTGCTATCGGGGCTAGGGCTGCTGAGGAGCCCGGCTCATTAGACTAATAAAAAATAAGTGAGATAATAAAAAAATGGCGCCAATTGTCTTCAATTGGCGCTATTTGGCTTATTTGTGACCTCTACGGGACAAATTTCTAGAAATTTTATGGAAGATTTGAAGAGATTGGCTTATTACATGTAGGCACTGTCTTTCATTGGCTTTATAAATTTGGTTTGGATGTCCTGTTGGGGATCGATGCAAAAAACTCAATTTGTTTATGGCGTTAAACTAATATACAATTCTACAAATATTAAGGAGGATTTGAAAAGAATGTTTTAAGTTAAGGTGGAATTGTCTTTCTTTGGTTCTATGAATTTCTGTCTGGGATTTTAATAAATCTATTTGATTGTTTTTCGGATCTGAATGATTCGCTCACATTTATTTAATATTATTCTCCTTAACTTTTTATGTGAGAAATAGTGTCAAATCCAATAAATTTATTTTATTTTTTATTTGGTTAAATAAGGTCTTCCCTAATTTTTGTGAGAGAAATATCAGATTTGAATGGCTTGCTAAAAGTATCTAATTATTCGTATTAGCTTTTTGTGTATAAAAAAGTATGAAGTCCAGTTTAAGAAGTCATTGCTTTATAACCAACTCAGTTATTAAACAGTAGTGTAAATATAATATTACATTTTGATGAAATAGGATTACAAAAAAGAAATTTAAATTAGTTGCTTTGTTTTTTTATTAACGAGAATTTATGCATAAACTAAAAAGTCTAATCTTAAAACCAAAAAAATGAAAAATTTTATTTACAAGTACAGAAAATTTATAAAGTTTTCTATGGCAATTCCTGTGTTCATCTTTTTTATTAGCTATGGCTGTCAAAATAGTGGAACTGACGAGCAGCAAACACAATTAAATTATTCCGGAGAGGAAATTTTTAGGGGTATTTTCTTTTCGCAGGGAGAACTGCCAAATCAAATAGAAGCCCTTAAGGAAGAACATGAGAAAACTGAGAATATCGCAAAGACAAACAAAGACTTAAAAGATTTTCAACTTGATTTTTCTAAAGAGATTATTAAATCTATAAATACTTTAGATCCTACTTTTTTTACCCAATTTAAAAAACAGATGGAGTCCAAAAATTATTATGCTATTCAATTAGCAATGACAAATGCTACAAAAATGATTAAAGCAGGAGGTTATAATTCTAAATACTCTGGTTTTTTTAAGTTAGCGGATGAACTAGAAACAAAAAAAGTAGATTTATCGGGTAATGAATTTAAAAATATTGATATGAACAGTCCAGAGGGAATGACTAAATTCAAATCTTTAATTAAAACGAAATATGATATCGACGTTGATGATGACGATTATAAAATTGCATGTGCTCCAAATTTAGGTTTTTGTTATGTTTATGCAGTGGCAGCAGTTGTAAGTATTGCAGCTGTAGCTTATTCAGGGGTAGCAGTTGTAGCTTACGCAGTTTACGCTAAAGTTGAATTTTGGGGAGGTGTGACGAATCATGATGCAATAGGAAATGTTCTAATAGAAGAATTAGCGCTAAAATTAGGATCCTCTTAAGTGAAAATAATATTTATATAATATGAATCGAATAATAATCATTTCTTTTTGGTTGTTAGTTGTCCTTTCTATACTTTTTTCTAATAATTCTAGTTATCCGATTTTAAATCATAAGACGACAAAAACAATTTGTCATTTGTTTCCTCAAGGATGGGGATTCTTCACTAAAGATCCAAAAGAAGTTACACTTGATGTATATCAATTACAAGGACAAGAATTAAAATTAATATCAATTAATAATTTCTCAATTGAAAATGTATTTGGCTTTTCTAGAAAAGCCAGATACATTGGATATGAATTTAGTAAATTAGGACAATGTATTCCGAAAAAGGCATATAAGAATGAAATAGGATCTTTCTACAGAAAATACCCATCTACTTCTACTGTTGTAGAAATTCCATTTATTCCCAAATTTTATCCACTAGATAAAGAGTATGTTATATATCAATATAAAATTGTACCATTTTCTTGGATAAATCAAAATCAAGAGCAATTTAAACCGTACTTGGTTGCAAGAATAAAATTTGAATATTCTCCTAGTTCCTCAATTAGTAATAAAAAATACAAAAACAAATAATTAATGGTTACTAAATGAAAAACATATTTAATAATACTTATGGTTTAGCAAGAACAATAATTGCTATAGGAAATCTGGCGACATTCGCTCTAACGGATTTTAATCTATATTTCCTAAAAGATTCCTTTAAGTCAGAACCATATGGTTTTTTACCAAATTTCTTTTATCTGTTCGGGGAGAGTGGTTTATTATATTCGCAGATAATCAGTTGTATTATATTAGTTTGGGTTATTTCAGGATATCTGCCTCAAATTAGCGGAATACTTCATGCGTGGTTAGTTTTTAGTTTTTCCACTTTTTCTATTTTAATTGAAGGTGGTGATCAAATTTCACAGATTATATTGATTTTGTTAATACCCGTGACATTATTTGATAAGCGAATTAATCATTGGTTTAAGGAAGATTATTTCAAGTATTCTCGTCCTAAATTCCTAAGTCAGTTTAGTTATTCGTGTTTAGTAATGATTCAGATTCAAATGTCGGTTCTATATTTTTTTTCTTTTGTGGAAAAATTTAAAGTTTCAGAATGGAGTGATGGCTCAGCATTTTATTATTGGTACAATAATCATCCATTTGGTGCAAATGATTTGATTAAGGAATTTTTAAACCCTTTTATAAATTATAGAATATTTTTCATTTTTATTACATGGGGAGTATTGGCATTAGAGATTATTTTATTTACGGCTATTTTCATGTCAAAAAGAAATAAGCTTAAACTTTTTTTTATCGGTTTTACTTTTCATTTAATGATTTGGTTAATCCATGGCTTAGGTTCCTTTTATTTAGCTATGTCAGGAGGTTTGATTCTCTATTTATTACCAGTTGAAAAATCAATAGATTTCAGGAACATTAAAAAATATTTTGAAATAAAATCAAATCTTTTAAAACCTATATTATTTAAAAAAAAATATGTCTTTTTTATTTTACTTTTTAACAGTTGTGAAAAAGAGGAAAATGCCAAAATGAATAATTCAAATGAAGTTCTTTTAGATAGTACATATGTGATCGCAAAAGACTTATATTTATGGAATGACAAAATTACTGATCAAAAGACATTTAACCCGCTAAGATTTAAAACACCAGCAGAAATATTATTAGAGATAAGGAAATTTAGTCCCAAAAATGATCAAGGTGAGTCAATAGACAAATGGAGTTTTGCAGTAGAAAAAAAATCTTGGGATAATTTACTAAATGGAAATTCCGAAGATTTCGGATGTAACTTTAGGTTTAATGAAGATAATGATTTAAGAATTGCCTCTGTACAAATAAATTCTTCTGCCGGATTAAATGGTTTACATAGAGGGTTAAAAGTGCTAAGCATAAATGACATCGACGCAGTTTCTTCTAATATAAATTTATTATCGCTTGAACTTGAAACAAAATCAACTTTATCAATTAATTATAAAGACGATAAAACAAATGTTATTAAAAATACTGTTATTAAAAAGGCTTCATATTTATTTAAGCCAATCTCAAGCAAAATTTTCACTATAGACAATAATAAACTTGGATACATAAATTTAAGCTCATTTATAAGTTCCGTTCATAACGAATTACCTGTAATTTTAAATCAGCTTAAACTTAATAATGTAGATAATTTAATCATTGATTTACGATATAACGGCGGAGGGTTAACAAGCATTATGGAGGAAATTGCTAATATGTTAATACCTTCTAATGCAGTCGGTAAAATAATGTATACAACAAGACATAATTCAAATTATTCTATGTTTGACTCCAATACGTTTTTTCTAGAATCAAAGCAAAGGTTAGAATTAAAAACAATTTATTTTATTGTAGGCCACAATACAGCATCTTCCAGCGAAATGTTAATTAGTGCCATAAAACCATATACTAGTATTTTTTTGATAGGTCAGGAAACTCAAGGTAAATTGGTTGGTATGTACACTATTCCTTTACGTGATTATATTTTAGCCCCCATTTCATTTAAAGTCTTTAATGCAAATAAAGAATCTTTAGAAAAAAGTGGTTTTAATCCAAATTATTATTCAGATGATGATGTTGAAAATGATTTTGACGAGAATGAAAAATGCATAAATGCGGCAATATATCATTATAAAAATAATGTTTTTCCAATTTCATCAAAAAAACAGAAAAACCTTGTAAAGGTAAAAAATGATCTTATTTTTCCAAATGAGACTTTACAATATTTAATAAAAGAAAAACTATTTTAATATTTTACCAATGAAAGAATATACTTCAAAAATCGGGTACGAATTAGCTATTCCATTAGTAGTTTTATTTTGCTTCGGAATTTATAAATCTATTCTTGATAAAAAATGGGTTGCAATGATTGTTATTATAATAACATTAATTTTTCTATGGTATTTATTTTCTACGATTAGATATAAAATTGAAGATTCAAAATTAAAGATTGGATCAAATCTCAATATTGACATTACTACAATATGGAAAATTTCAGAAACTTATAATTTAATTGCTGCACCGGCTGCCTCAATCGATAGATTAGAAATATTCTATAACAAGTCTGAAAGCGTTTTAATTTCACCAAAAGATAAAAAAGAATTTATCAATAGTTTGCTAAAAATAAATCCTGATATTAAAGTAGAATACAGAAAAAAAAATAAAAACTTTACTTATGGAAATTGATCCACAGAATGAGAATTGGAGTTCTTATCATAAATATTGGAAATGAGGCTTTTTCTACTATAATAAAGAAGATAAAAGTTTATTCCCTCCCAGTACAAATGAAAAAATGGGATTTACTGTAAATTTTGTAAATCCAAAATATGTATTTTGGTTTATTGCATTTTTAATATTAATACGTATTCCTGCAATACTTATATTGAGATTTTTATTAATCAGGCAATAAATGAGATAGATTTTTTTAACTAAGCACTCATTTTTATAATTAATTACAGCTAATGCTATCAATTATTCAGAATAAATTACAGCAATATATCTTTCCAATGATGCTTTTATGCCTTATTCTGGTGCATATCAATATTTTTTATCTTATGCCTAATTTTCTTAGTGCTGTTTTTTTTTGTTTCAGTTTTTTAATAATACTTTTTTTAGTTGAACTATATATTTATGTTACTAAAAACGGATTACAATCTGTAAAATTAAATTTAATTGATTTACTTGTATTACTGTTTTATGGGTATATATTTGTCAATAACCTATTTTCAAAGACCAATATCTTTAGTGAAATTTTCCTTGAGTTTTCTGCTGTTTTTTGTGTTTACTTTATTGTCAGACAATCAAAAATATCCTATCCTGTAATTTTTTCTTATTTGTATTTTACTGGTATATCAATCCTTTTTATCGAATCAATATTTTGTCTGCTGCAGGGCAGTAATATAATTTCAAACTTAAATTCTAATTATATAGTTGGGGGAAGTTATGGACATTCTGCATTTACAGCAATCAGCATTTCTATTTTGACACCTTATATTTTAAAGCCTATTGAAAAATATAGTTTTAGAATGTTTTTTTTTAAAATATCAATTCCTCTAATTTTAATTAGCTACCTAATTTTTTCTTTAAAATCAAGAGCTGCAACGATTTCAGTCGCTTTATCATTAGCCGTGATTGTTTTGGCAAAAGCTAAAATGCCAAGTAAAATAAGATTTAGCATTTTAATGTTTTTAATTGGAATACCTGTTTTTCTTATAATGTTTGTAAAATCGGATTCTTCCTTAGGCAGGATATTTATTTGGAAAAAATGCATAACAGTTATTTCTGACAACTTACTTTTTGGTGTGGGATTTGGCAGATTTGCATTTGAATATAACAAATATCAGTCGTTATATTTTTCAAAAATTTCGGAAATAACTAAAGAATCTTTTTTGGCAGACTATTCAGAAACTGCTTTTAATGAGTTTCTTCAACTTGGTGTAGAAATGGGAGTGCTTGGTATAACTTTTTTAGTATCTCTACTGGTGTGCATATTTTATTTTAAAGATCAAAATAAGATTACAAAACCATTTTTTAATGGTTTTGTATTTTCTTTTATACCGCTATTTACTGGGTGGTCAGTATTGAGATATTTACCAATAGGATGCTTCTTTTTTATTGGACTGGCATTACTTTCAAATCAATTAAAAATTATATATATCATTAATTTGAATTTAAAAAATAAAGTAATGCTTAAATCTATCTCTTATTTTATTCTTTTCGTTATAGGATTGTTTTTTTACCTCCGTTCTGATTATGTAGTAATAAATTGGAGAATTCAAAATGAGAAAAGAGCGAATTATGCCCTTAATCTAAAAAATGCATTTTCAGACTTGCAATATTCAGACATTTATATATATAAATACTGTGATTTTTTAATTAAGAGAAATGATTACAGCCAGGCAGAAATTGTGGCTGAAAATAGTAGTCAATGGCTGAATTCTCCAGCTTTATATCATTATCTATACAGAATTCATTTCGAAAGAAAAGAATATAAAAAAGCTATACAAGATTTAGATTATTTGATAAATGTTTCGCCTGCTAAAATTTATCCCAAATATGCTCTTGCCAAACTTTTGTACAGTTCCGGAAATAGAATTAAGGCAGATTCTTTGAGTAAAGAAATTTTAAAAATTAAGCCCAAAATAGTAAATGCTGATGTAATACTGATGAAGGAAGAATTAAAAGCGTATTTAAGTGATAATTATTGAAGTATGTGTAATAAGTTGAAAAGAAATAGTGCCTTTTTGTTGTTATGTATTTGTGCATCATTTATTATGGGCTGCAAGCAAAATAACACTGCGAAGAAAAAAAATGAAACAAAAGCAAGTAATAATAAAACATTGCTAGAACGAATTAATGAGAATCCGGAGTTAAAAGTGGCTTTAGATCATTATTCAAAACCCCAAGATTCTTTAAAAAGAAAAGCGATGCGTTTTATTATTGCAAATCTTGACAATAAAAAAGGGCTGACCAAGATTTCGGACTATGAGATAGTTTCTGTACATAGAAAAATGTATACTGCTAGTTTGCTTGATACATTTGATTTCGATAAAAACTATAAATATAATCCGGTTTTTAACACTACCGAAATTTCAGATGCTGACCTGATTAAAGCTGAAGATTTAATTGAAAATGTTGATCTGGCATTTGAATCATATCAGTTTCCTTGGGCAAAAAAAGTTTCTTTTAATGATTTTTGTGAGTACATTCTTCCGCATAGAATTATAGATGAACCCCTCTCAAGATGGCGTAAATTTTTTTTGCAAAAAAACAGACCACTGATAAAATATCTTTTAAAGAATAATATCGATAATCCAGAAGTAGTAGCTAAAATCTTAAATGACAGTTTAATTGCACAATACAAATTTTATGGTAACTTGAAACTGCCTTGTCCGAATCTAATAAGCTTAGATAAAAACCCTATAGGGTTATGTATGCCAAGGTATTTATTATACGCAGCTCAAGCCAGAAGTTTAGGATTGCCAATTGCTTTAGACTTTATTCCGCAATTTGGAAATTTTGCGGGATCTCATTACTGGGTAACATTAATTCAAAAAAGAAACTTTTCTTTTAATGCTGGAGAAAAATGGGAGCCATGTCCATTTAGAGGTGTTAAATACTTTAGACATGTCTACACAAACAACCTTCGAGACTCTGATAGAAGCCAATTAAATAATCCAAATGTTATTGACGTAACGAAACAATATGGAGACAGGAAGATTGGTAATCTTACATTAAATATAAAACATAGTGTTTCTAAAGATCTTTATCTATTTACATTTGGCATCGGTAAAGAATTTGTCTGTTTGCAAAAAGCTGATATTCATGATAAAGAAATTACTTTTAATGGTATATCATACTATGACGATGCAATTTTATTTGTGGGTTATTTTAAGGGTGAAGAAATAATTCCTGTCGAGAATCCATTTAAAATTCATAATTGGACAAGAGAAATAAGCTATCTTTTTCCTGCGAAAAATTTTGTTCAAACAGTAAGACTTTTTAGAAAATATCCAATCACTTCTGCTGAAAGAATTTTTCAAGAAGAAATTATAGGTGCTAAAATCCAAGGATCAAATTTTAAAAACTTTAAAAACAGCACAGACTTATTTATTTTTAAAGAATATCCTCAAAACGATATTAAAGTCAAATTGCATTCGAAAAGTGATTTTGATTATTACCGGTATTTGCCAAATGAATATAATAAGATGAATATAGCAGAACTGGGATTTATTTTTGATACCGAAAAAGGTACACATAGTTACTCAAAATTATATCAGTTGGATTCAACAGTTAATTATATTAGTAATCTATTTGATGGTAACATTAGGACATATTTTTCTTCATCTAAGAAAAACTGGATAGGAATCGATCGTTCATCGAGCAAAAAAAAGAAGTTAACAGCTATAAAAATAATGTCTAGGAATACTTATAACTATATCGAAAAAGACGGGATCTACGAACTCTTTTATTTCGACTCTGGCTGGAAAAGTTTAGGGACTAAAAAAGCTAAAGATTTATTTGTAGATTTTCAAAATGTCCCGACTAACAGTGTTCTGCTGCTTAAAAATTTATCTGAAGGGAATCAGGAAAGAATTTTTACTTATGAAACTCATAATACCGAAACTTCTAGGCAAATTTTCTGGTGAATTTTTAAATTAATACTACTATTATACAGATCATTATGAAAAGATTTTCGCTATTAATATTATTTTCATTTGCTGTAAATACAGCACATGCTCAAGACATTACGGGTCAATGGACAGGAGTTCTCATGGAGGTTCAATTAAGGTTGACATTTAACATTATCAAAACCGATAAAGGTTTCAGTACAACCATGGATAGTCCTGATCAAGGAGTCAAAGATATTCCTGTAGCTGTTACAAGTTTTGAAAATGGAAGCTTAAAATTAAGTATTCCGACTGCTCAAATTGAGTATACAGGGATATTTAAAGATGATACCATCACTGGAAAATTCAAACAGAACGGACAGCTCTTTTCTTTAAATCTGTCTAAGGGAGAAGCAGGTGGAAAGAAGGGAAACAGAAGTCAGGAACCTGCAAAACCTTATCCTTATTATACTGAGGAAATTTACTTTAAAAATAATGATAAAAATATGATAAAAGGGACGCTAAGCATGCCTTCAAAAGATGGTGTATTTCCTTCTGTAATTTTAATAACAGGAAGCGGCCCCCAAAACAGAGATGAGGAAATCATGGGGCATAAGCCATTTTTAGTTATTGCGGATTTTTTAACAAGAAGTGGAATTGCTGTTTTAAGATATGATGATCGCGGTGTCGGTCAGTCTGAAGGCGATTTTAGTACGGCGACAACTCTAGAATTTGCTGAGGATGCAAAAAGTGCCCTTATGTATTTAAAAACCAGAAAAGAAATTGATTTAAAAAAGATTGGATTAATAGGCCATAGTGAAGGAGGCATAGTTGCGTCTATGGTAGCAGCAAATACAAAGGATGTCAATTTTATTGTATTGCTTGCAAGTACTGGGATGAAAGGGTCTAAAGTTCTTTTGCAGCAGCAGGAATTAATAGCAAATGCCGCTGGAATTCCAAAAGAAGAAATCGAAAAATCAAAAGAAATTAATTCTAAAATATTTGAATTGATTATTAATTCTAAAGATGACAAAAAATTAAAATTAGATATTGAAAAAGAGTTAAGAGCCAGTTTGGGAAAATTATCTGAAGATATTAAATCCACAGAAATGCTGAATAAGGATATATCAGCCCAAGTGTATCAATTAACAACTCCATGGATGAAATATTTTTTAAATTTTGATCCTTCAACTGTCTTAGAAAAAGTAAAATGCAGAGTTCTTGCTGTTAATGGCGAGAAAGATCTGCAAGTTGCTCCAAAGGAGAACTTGAGTGCAATTCAACATACATTAAACAACAAAGCAACAGTGATTTTGTTTCCTAATTTAAATCATTTATTTCAAAACTGTAAAACCGGCTTGCCGCATGAATATGGGGAAATCGATCAAACCTTTTCGCCCGATATCCTGACGGAAATCACAGAATGGATTAAAAAGTAAATATTGTAAAATGTCAAATCTTGGTGTTCGAATCCTTTTAATTTATCAAATGATAAACTTAAAAATTATCTTATTTTTCGTATAAATTGGGATTCTTTGCAGTTTTTCCCTTGTATAAGAGTAATTCAAAAAAAAATAAAAAATGATTCAAAGTTATTTTATTTAATAGTATAAATAAAAAAATGGCGTCAATTGTCTTCAGTTGACGCCATTTGGCTGTTGTGACCGCAACGGGACAAATTTCTATAAATTTTATGGAAGATTTGAAGAGATTGGCGTACTACTGGTAAGGACCTGTCTTTCATTGGCTTTGCAAATTTGGTTTGGATGTCTTGTTGGGGATTGATGTAAAAAATTATAAAAACTAAATTAGTTTATGGCAGTAAACTGATATGCAATTCTACAAATATTATGAAGGATTTGAAAAGAATGTTTTAATTAAGGTAGAATTGTCTTTCTTTGGCTCTATGAATTACTGTCTGGGATTTTAAAATTTATTTGATTTTAGAAACTTTTTTTAAAATAATGATATTCGCCTTAGTTTTTTGTGTGAAAAACGTATTAAGTCCAAAAGCAATGCCCTATGATTCTGTCACAAAACTTATGCAGGATAAAAACTGTATAATTTGCCTTAGCTCTTTATAGCAGAGAAGGTATCAAGTCCACAAGGTTGAACGTATACTTTTTCCATAATAATTAGCATATCTAAATTATATTAATAAACTTTCGTTATCATTTCATCTATAGGCAAACGAACTTTTTTCGTAGCTGCCATATAGTCTTTTTCCGAATCACGATATCCTAAAGCAAGGATAACTGCGGAATGCAACCCCTTCTCTTTCAAACCCAAAACCTCATCGATAATAGAAGCATTAAATCCTTCGATAGGTGTGGCATCCACTTTCAATTCTGCCGCAGCAATAAGCGCTGTTCCTAGTGCAATATAAGCCTGTTTGGCCGCCCAAAGTGCTTTGTGCTCAGCGTTAATAGCGCTGAAATAGGAATGCAGTCCATTTCGAAATCCTGATAAAGCACCAGCGTCAAGACCTCTTTGTTTTTCTGTCATTGCCATATAATCGTCAATGTAAGTCGAAGACATGTCAGTGAATGCAGCGAAAACCAACAAATGAGAGCAAGAGCTAATCTGTCCATTATACGAATCAGCACCTAATTTCTTTTGGATTTCCGGGTTGCTTACAACAAAAACGCGGTAAGATTGCAGACCACAAGAAGATGCTGAAAGATTTATAGCCTCTAAGATCTGATCGATCTTCTCTTCTGTTACTTTAATGTTATTGTAAGCTTTTGTGGCGTAGCGCCATTTTAAATTTTCTATCAAATTCATCACTATGTCTATCTTAAATTTTGGCAAATATAAATGATATTGTTTTCTTTTTGGAGTTTTTGAAGTGCTCGGGGAAACTCCAAATCAATCATATTAGGTCGTTAAAGAATATTTATCTGTTTTTCTTGATTATTATATTTGTTTAAAGATTAATAATCTTTAAAAATTAGTAGTAAAAGAATAATTAACTGATTTTATGTATAAATAAAAATATATAATCTTTTATATTCAAATTTGCAGGGAAAAAAAACTAAACATTGTCATCAGATGAAAGCGAACATACAAGAGGATTGGGGAATAAACGAAAAGCAAAATATTGAAAACACCCTGAATACGATCAACAGTGATTTTGCATTCACACTAAAGAGTACTTGTTTAGATGAAAACTATCGCCCCTCAAGTCAAACGCGTTTGACAACCAATTTTGCAAACCTGGCCAGAGGAGGTAATCGCCAACAAAACTTACGTAATGCCTTAAATATGATTAACAATCGATTCAATGCATTGGCTCATTTGGATAATCCAAAAGGGGATCGTTACCTTGTAGAACTTGAAATCATCACAGTAACGATGAGTATTGATGATAAGAATGGTATTAACAATCTGCCTTTGATTGAAGTTTTAAAAACGAATATTTTTGACCGCAAGACTAGCCAGCGTATCGAAGGTATTGCCGGTAATAATTTTTCTTCCTATGTTCGTGATTATGATTTCAGTATTTTATTGATCGAGCACAATAAAAATAAAGCTAATTTTTGTATTCCTGAAAATTTTGGTGATTTACACGGGAAACTTTATAAGTGCTTTGTGAGTTCAGCTACTTATAAAGAGCACTTTAAGATGTCACCGATCATTTGTCTAAGTGTATCGGGCAACAAAACTTATACTCGCACTGAATTTCAGCATCCGGTTCTGGGTTTTGAGTATCTGCAGGATCAGTATTCTATCACTGATGAATATTTCTCAAAAATGGGCTTAAAAGTTCGTTTTTTCATGCCTCCGAATAGTGTGGCACCGATGGCTTTTTATCATTCCGGAGATCTGCTTGCCGATTATACTGATCTTGGATTAATCAGCTCAATCAGCACGATGGAGACTTTTCAGAAGATTTATCGCCCTGAAATTTACAATGCAAATTCAGTGGCTGGGAAAATCTATCAACCTAGTATCAAACACGAAGATTATTCACTGACTCGCGTGGCTTATGACCGCGAAGAGCGCAGCCGACTGGCTGTTGAACAAGGTAAATATGCTGAAGAGCATTTCATTATGCCTTATAAAAGTCTCCTGGAACAATGGTCTGCTAATTTTACCCTTTAATTGATTACAACGCATTAATATTATACTATTATGAAGAAATTATTATTACCTACCTCTATTGTTGGAAGTTTACCCAAACCTGCCTGGCTTGCACCACCCGAAAAACTTTGGTCACCATGGAAATTAGAAGGCGATCAGCTGCTTGAAGGGAAACAAGATGCGTTGCGCATTTCTCTGCAGGAACAACAATTGGCAGATCTTGATATTATTTGTGACGGCGAGCAGACACGCCAGCATTTTGTAACGACTTTTATCGAGCATTTAAGCGGTGTGGATTTTGAAAATCGTAAAACAGTAAAAATCCGTAACCGTTATGACGCGAGTGTTCCAGTGGTTGTAGGTGAGGTCGCACGTCAAAAAGCAGTTTTTGTTGAAGATGCTAAATTTTTACGTAAACAGACTAATAAGCCTATAAAATGGGCATTGCCAGGCCCGCTGACAATGGTAGATACCTTGTACGACGACCATTATAAAAGCCGGGAAAAATTGGCGTGGGAATTTGCGAAAGCACTCAATGAAGAAGCAAGAGAACTTCAGGACGCAGGGGTAGATATTATCCAGTTTGATGAACCTGCATTTAATGTGTTCTTTGATGAAGTAAACGATTGGGGAATGGCAGCATTAGAAAGAGCCATTGAAGGTTTACACTGTCAAACTGCGGTTCATATTTGCTATGGTTACGGAATACAGGCAAATACTGATTGGAAAAAGACATTAGGTTCAGAGTGGCGACAATACGAAGAAATTTTTCCGAAAATTCAAAAATCTAAAATTGATGTGGTGTCTTTAGAATGTCACAACTCCAATGTGCCTTTACATTTAATGGAACTAGTTCGCGGTAAAAAAGTAATGGTAGGCGCCATTGATGTGGCAACCAACACTATCGAAACACCAGAAGAAGTAGCTGCTACCCTGCGTAAAGCTCTTGAGTTTGTTGATGCCGAAAATCTTTACCCTTCTACAAACTGCGGTATGGCTCCGCTAACTCGAAACGTAGCCAGAGGAAAGTTAAGTGCTTTAAGCGCAGGAGCAGAAATTATACGCAAAGAACTTGGGATTTAGTTCTCCATGTATTAATTTGAATAGGGTTTCCTTGCTTGAAGCTTCATGTCTGTAGAATTTAACAGAGCGATTCTGCAGACAGACTAATGAATTTAGAGAATCCACGTTTATCTGCGTAAGATATTTTTGTAATCTTGACTCTACGGAGGAATAATATTTAAAACACATTGAAGAAATTATTAAAAATATTAAAAAAATCAGGTTTCGACGGTTTCCTGTTAATGATAGCCACCATGATTCTGATGGCCTATTTTTTGCCAAAGCCAGGAATGGTCAAAGAACCTGTTTCGCTGGAGGAGATTGCCAATGCTGGGGTTTCCTTGATTTTCTTGTTTTATGGCATGCGACTGAGTGTTGAGAAACTAAAAGCCGGACTTTCTAATTGGAAAATGCACATTGTCGTCCAGTTGACAACCTTTTTATTTTTTCCGCTCATTGTTTTGGCATTTCGCCCCTTGTTTGTCAATAACGGCTTCGAGCTGCTTTGGCTGGGCGTTTTTTTTCTGGCAGCTTTACCGTCTACAGTATCCTCTTCCGTGGTCATGGTTTCCATCGCTAAGGGAAACATTCCTGCAGCGATTTTCAATGCAAGCATTTCCAGTTTGATTGGAGTAGTCGTTACGCCTCTATGGGTTGGGCTGTTTATAGCTTCTGCGACAGGCGATTTTGATGTTACTCAAATCGTCATAAAGCTTATTCTTCAAGTATTGCTGCCTGTCATCATTGGTATAAGCCTCAATTCCCGTTTCGGCGCCATTGCCGAAAAATACAAGAAACAGCTCAAATATTTCGATCAGACAGTTATTCTAACGATTATTTACACGTCGTTTTGCAAGTCATTTTCCGAGCATCTTTTTGAAGGCTTCACCGCCCTTGAACTTGCCGGACTCGCTGCAGGGATGATGGCGTTGTTTTTTGCCGTATTCTTTTGTGTCGGACTAATCAGCCGCCTGCTTGGTTTTTCGGATGAAGACCGTATTACTGTCTTATTCTGCGGTTCTAAAAAGTCATTGGTACACGGCACCGTTATGTCAAAAGTACTTTTTCAGCACAGTACCATCACCGGCATCGTATTGCTGCCGCTCATGCTTTATCATGCCTTTCAATTGATTGCTGCAAGTATCATTGCTCAGGGTATGGCTCGACGAAAAGAAGTATAAATTTATTTAATGACGTGACCCTTATCTTTTTTCGATAAAGGGCACCAAGGATAACGCTCCCTGCTATAAAATAATGCCTTTTAGATTTTTATACTGTGAAGATAAACGATGCAGTATGTTATGTTTTTAAATTGTGTAAAATAAGATTTTTGTATTGTTTTTGGCTATATTTGAAGAATTTTATTCTGATTTAAAAACACATTAAACATATTTAAAGTAATATTCTATGGAGCAAATAGACGATATTGATCTTCAGTTACTAAATATACTGCATGATAATTCTAAGTATACAGTAAAAGAGCTTGCTAAGATGGTAAATCTTTCGGCATCGCCTGTTTTTGAGCGGATTAAAAGATTGGAAAACAGTGGATATATTAAAAAATATATTGCCCTGCTTGATGCAGAAAAATTAAATAGAGGGTTCATCGTTTTTTGTAATATCAAACTTAAACAGCACGATCGTAATATCGGGAATCAATTTGTTAGTGATATTATGAAAATAGAAGAAGTTGTGGAATGTTATAATATCTCAGGTGATTACGATTTTTTAATGAAAGTTTCTGCCAAAGACATGAAACATTATCAGGATTTTGTGTTTAATAAATTGGGATCAGTTGAAAGTATAGGGAGTACCCAAAGCACCTTTGTTATGTCGGAGATAAAAAATCTCTACGGATAGTTCCGCGATGGCTTATTTATTTGAAATTTGCCTTAGCTTTTGTGACAGAAAATGTATTAAGTCCATTTTGGAATTATTTTATATTTAATATCAAAAAACTGCGATAAACCAAAAGAGAAAAAAATTCAATATCCTTAAAGGGATTTCGAACCATCGTTCAGCTTCGATTAAATCTCTAATAAAGCCCCTTTAAGACTGTTTATTTCAAATAGTCTAAGAAATTCCTTTTGAAAAAATCGAACCACAAATTTTAGGTTGTCAAGCCTTGAAAATCTACAAACTTGTGTATAGAAAAAGAGACAACTACAATATAGTTGTCTCCCTAAGTGACTAAGTGACAAATATCTATAAATTTTATGGAATATTTCAAGAGATTGGCGTACTACAGGTAGTATCTGTCTCTCATTGGCTCGATGAATTTGGTTTAGATGTACTATTGGGCTAGTCAAAACGTTATATTTTCAGTCGCTTAATAAAATCGCCCGTATTCTATCTATATGAATTTGCGCTGTTGCTGCCCTTTCGTTTGCAGATTTTGAGGCAGCCCCTTTATTTTCTTTTGCCAAAGTTGTTAGTAGATTTCTGCTTTCCTCGAACATTCGCAATGCGGTCCACATGGTCTCTTTAATTTTGATGGTCTGTTCAATAAGAAGGGATGAAGCTGTATAGGCATGGCCGGTATGGCATCGATATCTTGAAACTTTCTCGCTATTAATTTTCCATAAGACGCCTCCGCATCCCGGACAATTAAAAGGAACCTGTTCGCCAAGAGCATTTACTGAGGGTAGGTCACTTAACACCTGCTCTGCTATGGCAGCTTCTTTGATAATGTCTTTTGGAATTGGAATTTGTTTTGAAAGTTTTTTGGAGAGAAGATTTGCCAAAACAAAACCTATTTCATTTAATGCCACACAAAAATGTGGTTTCATTTGATTAAGCGCATTTCTCGGCATATCAGGATAATCCGCATCATTAGGATCTTGAATTATGGTAGTGCCCCCGCATCGCTGTATTGCAATCAAACCAGCTGTACCGTCATCAAGATAACCAGTCAGAAGTATTCCAATAGCCCTGTTCCCAAAGCTGGTGGCAGCAGACCTGAACAAAGGATCAATTGCGGGCCGGAATCGATTTTCCTGTGCTCCCTTAGTAATGGATATTATCCCTTGTTTTCTTAGTAGTAGATGATGATCAGGCTGAGCGATATAAATACATCCCGCTTCAATTTTCACTCCTTCTTTTGCTTCTAAACATTTTAATCGTCCTATTTTATTTAACGCAAGCATTAGTGCGGTTGTCTCTGCCTCAGGTGAAATATGCTGGACAATAAGGATTGGTGCTAAAAAATTCTCGGGTAAAGTGCTGACCAGTCTAATTAACGCTTTCATTCCGCCGGCAGAGGTCCCAATAACCACAACGTATTTGAAGTTTTTTGATTTAATTATCATTAGATAAATTTAATGAAATAATAATTAAGAAGTGCAAAACATTTACAGATGGATATAAATTATGGTTAATATCGTCTGCGCCCAATTTAGCCAATAGTTATAGCCCAATGCATCGTTGTATATTTTGTGCAAATTATAGCAAGTATAAACACAGCAGTTCAATGTTAATCCTATAATTTTCAAAGCATATCTTATAAAACATTGAGAGATGGTTTACATATATTTGAAATTGCCCAAGAAATGACAATATCTTCATTTAAAAGCAATTGACTCAATTATTAAACGATCAATTCACTATTCATGAAAACTAAATACACACTCGTACCCTTTCTATGTTTTATTTGTTTCTTGTCTTATGGACAAAAAGGTATTCCTCCAAAGGAAGACACCAAGAAGGTAACCATTACAAATTTTCCAACTCATCTCGAATACAATTCAGCGTTAGCCTCTAGCCTTAAAACCGCGAATGGCTGGCAGGTAACTCCGGCAGCAACAGGTTTAGGAAAGCCACGTATGCTTTACATTGGTAAAAAAGGCCAGCTTTATGTAACCAGACGTGATGCAGGGGATGTACTGATGCTGACCGATACCAATAATGACGGCAAGTTTGATGATATGACCCGTGTCGCGGATTTCCCCGGAGTACACGGCATTACATCTAAAGATAATTATATGTATCTGTGTAATAACAATAAAGTACTTCGATATGATCTTAATGCAGATGGCACTTTAGGCAAAGTAGCCGATACTCTTATCAAAGATTTGCCAAGCGGGGGCCAGCATGCGAACCGTACGATGGATTTTGGTCCTGACGGAAAATTATACATTTCTGTAGGAAGCGTTTGTAACGACTGTAAAGAAAGTGATAAGGAAACCGCAGCGATGCTTCAGGTAGATCCTCAGACCTGGAAACGAACTTTATACGCATCAGGACTTCGTAATACAATAGGTTTTGACTGGCAGCCGCAAACTAAGGAAATGTGGGGAGTAGATAATGGAGGAGATACCAAAGGCGATGACTGGCCGCCTGAAGAATTAAACCGCATTGTTATGGGAGGAAATTATGGTTATCCTTTTGCTTATGCTAAACGTGAAGTAGACAGGAGCAGGGAAGATCCGGTGGGGAATACCAAAGAAAGCTGGGCACAAAAAACACAGCCTTCAGTTTTGGAATTCACGGCACACAGCGCTCCCATAGCTTTTGCTTTTTTTGATTCCGGAAAGAATAAAGGCGATGCGCTTGTTTGCTGGCATGGCTCGTGGAACAGGCAGAACCCAAGCGGTTTTAAAGTGGAGCGTATCAAGTTCGACAGTAAGGGAAATGCAGCTGGATCTGAAGATTTTTTAACGGGATTCCTGATTGGTAATGAACGTTTTGGAAGACCTGCAGGAATTGCTATTGGTGCCGATGTTGTATATGTATCTGATGATGCAAACGGAATTATTTACGCCCTTAAACAAAAATAAAAAGTGAAAAAGTATATCATATTCCTGCTGTTTGCTCAATTGATTTGGGCTCAGGAACCAACCAAACGTATTGAATTTGAAGCGCCTGAAACGTATCCGGAAGGAGTAACATTTGATAAAGCTGCCAATGTATTTTATGTTTCCTCGGCACGATTGGGAACTGTTGGAAAAGTCACCAAAGACGGAAAATATTCTGAATTATACGCTGATAAAACGCTAAAATCTACTTATGGGCTAAAAATACATCCCGATGGAAAAAGACTTTTTGTTTGTGCCGGAGATGCCAATTACAGTAAATTCAGTACCCCTGATACTAAAAAGAAAATGGCAAGGCTAATTTCTATTGATATTAAAACCGGCAAAAAACTGGCAGATGTCGATTTATCGCAGTTAGTTCCGGGAGAGCATTTCCCCAATGATCTGACTTTCGACAAAAATGGCAATGCTTATATTACAGATAGTTTTGCAGATGTTGTATACAAGGTAGATGCAAAAGGAACCGCTGCAGTTTTCAGTAAAAGCGAACTGCTTAAAACGGCAGGAGTGGGACCAAACGGAATTGTGTTTCATCCTCAGGGATTTTTGATTGTAGCCAATAATGGAACCGGCGCACTCATAAAATTACCGATAACTGATCCTGATAAAGGAACAAAAGTCAAAATTGACCAATTTTTCCCGAGTGCAGATGGCATGCTGCTAAACGACGATAGCACGTTGACACTAGTACAAAATGGAGGTATAAACAAAATTTTTAAAATTAAAACTTCAGATAACTGGACTTCGGCCCAGATTACAGAATCTACTTCGCTTGAAGATCGTTTTTCTTTTCCATCAACGGCAGCTATAGCTGGTTCGGATACCTGGATTATGAATGCTAATTTCAGCGAACTTGCAGAAGGAAATAATGTACCGTCGAAAAAATTCTCAATACAGCAGGCCGTTTTTAAACCAGTAAAAAAATAAAAACAGCTTATATAAATTACACAGGGTATGACACAATCGAGTTCTTATATACGTTACAGTGATTCTATAGAAGTAAAACAGCCAGATGAGCAGGAAATCAGCCAGAAAATCGTAGACTCTATGGCGAGGGTAAACCGCCTTATGTATGAGAAATACCGCCATGCCATTCGCGATGCTCATGCAAAAAGTCACGGCATCTTAAAAGGAGAGCTGCAGGTTTATGATAATTTGCCTCAGCATCTTGCACAAGGACTGTTTGCTGTACCAAAAACGTATCCTGTTATTGTGCGTTTTTCTACGGCACAAGGGGCTATTGTTCCAGATAAAATGTCTGCATTTCGTGGTATAGCAGTAAAAATCATCGGGGTAGAAGGCGGGAAATTTTTACCTGAATTATCTGATGCCCTGACACAGGATTTTCTGATGGTCAATTATCCGATTATTCCAACGGGCACGATAAAAGAATATTTAAAACTTCAGGAAAATCTTGAAAAACAGGCAGACAGCGGCGAGCTGTTTCAGGAAATTGCACAGAAAGCCGCCGTCGGAGTTCAAAATGTACTCGCTGCGGTAGGTTTGGCAGATGATACCAATCCGCTTAGCGCTCCGGGACCGCATATTTTGGGTGATACTTATTTTAGCATGGCAGCGCTTCGTTTTGGAGATTATGTGGCTAAAGTGAATGTAAAACCTTTATCAGAAAATGTCAAAGAATTATCCGGAAAGAAAATCGACAAGGAAATTATAGACAATGACCAGAACGCTTTCTTAACCAAAATTATAGCTGATTTTTTCCAGTCTAATACAGCCGAATTCGAAATGAGCGCACAGCTATGCACTAATTTGGAAATTATGCCTGTTGAAGATGGATCTGTCCAATGGCCCGAGGATATAAGTCCGTATCAGCCTGTAGCCAAAATTACTTTTCATCCTCAAAATACTTTCAGTCCTGAACGTCGCGTGTATGCAGACGATGTGCTGAGTTTTAATCCGTTTCACTGCCTGCCGGAACACCGTCCGCTTGGGAATATTATGCGGGTGAGAAAACTGGCTTATGAAATTTCAACCAAGTTCCGTCATCATATGAATGCGCAGGCAAGAATTGAACCGACAAGTATTGATGAATTGCCGGATTGATATAATCAGGCTGAAGTATAGGTTCACACATCAGATCCATTATTAAATATAAAAAATTATGAAAGCACTTTTAATAGGAGCTACGGGCTCCACGGGAAAATTTCTCTTAAATGAGCTGATACAGGATGATGATTACACGTCGGTAACTATTTTTGTAAGACGTCCCACCGGGAGATCACATCCTAAGCTGTCTGAATATGTTATCGACTTTTCTAATCTGGAGCAGTACAGCGAGCTAATCACGGGAGATGTTCTGTTTTCCTGTTTAGGAACCACTTTAAAGGAAGCAGGATCACAGGAAAAACAGTGGAAGATCGATTTTGAAATTCCCGCTACATTCGCCGCAATCGCAAGACAAAACAGAGTCAATTCACTGGTATTGGTTTCCTCTTCTGATGCTTCGCCAAAAAGCAGAATCTTCTATTCAAGAATGAAAGGGGAACTTGAAACAGCAATTACAGAGCTGGATTTTGGACAGTATATTATATTCAGACCGGGACCCCTTCTAAGGGAGGGCAGTGACAGGACCGGAGAGAAAATACTGGTCAAAACACTTGGTTTTTTGAACGGCATTGGAGTACTGAACAAGTACAAGCCTCTCCCAACCGAGGTGCTGGCAATGAAGCTGGCCAAGGCACCGTGGAAACTGCCGCAGGGAACTTCAGTTTTGAAACTACAGCAAATTGCTGCGTTTTAAGGCGAGTTATCATAAAAAGAGCAATTAAAAATTATTGAGTTTAATGAGTCCACTTAATAGTTTATGCCTTGTCTTTTGAATCGGAAGGATATTATGATTTTCAACATAAAATACAAAATTCAAAAAAAAAGGACAAGATATCATAGTAGGTAACGGGATGGGCAATATTTGATGATCATTCCTTCAACCGTACACTAAAAGATATCACAGAAAACTGGCTCCTGCTGAACGGGTATGTAAATATTGATTTTTGTTCCTTCATGCATTTTGCTCGATGCGGTTACAAACCCGTGGTGAATACTAGCTATTTTTTTTACAAGTGTAAGTCCTAATCCACTGCCAATATACTCATCATTAGTATGGAGTCTGAAAAAAGGATCAAAAATTTGCAGTTCATACTGTTTATCAAAACCAATTCCGTTATCAGCAATGCTTATTTTTGCAAATGCTATTTCAGGATTTCCACCAATCTCAATAATTTCTTCAATGGAAGGCTGCTTGCATTCAATATGAATTTCAGGCTGTACATCCTCCTTGCTGTACTGTATTGAATTGAAGATGATATTTGTAAAAAGCTGCTGCATTTGGGTGGGTATGACTTCAAGCTGTGGCAAAGGACCAACTTTGATCACCGCTCTTTTATTTTTTATAATATTTTTAAGGTCATTAAGGTTTTTCTTAATGATTAAGTTCAGGTCTGTTTTTCTATATTCGTTGGTGCGAAAACTGATCTTTGAATATAAAATCAGGTCTTCGATGAGTTTATTGATGTTTTCGGCAGAAAATATAATGCGCTGCAGATTGTGCGCCGTAGATTCGCGTAAGTTTATTTCCTTGTCAAAAATCCGTTTTCCCAACATCTGAATTTTTTGCAGGGGCTCCATAATATTATTGGTGGCTGCGACAGCGAAAGTCTGAAGCAGCTCATTATATTTCTTCAGTTCTAAATGTTTTGCCTCAAATAATTCATAGACATAATTTATTTCGGTAACATCCTTAAAAGTGATCATAAACATGCCGTTGGATGCGGAATCATGTAATGGCTTCGCATTGACATTCATTATTTTTTTTCCAATTCTTTCGCATTGTACTTGTACTCTAAAATTTTCAATTGTACTTTTATCATGCTGCATTTTGACTATCTCTGTCTTTAATTCGGCAATATCCCATTGACAGTTCCCTATTTCAAAAAAGCTGTTTCCTCTGGTCTTTTTTTGTTCAATGTCAAAGTACATATAAAAGGCGGGATTAGCACTTTTAATTATGGAGTTGCTGTCAATAAGCAACACAGGATCACAAATGGCCTCTATAATTGATTCGGCGAAATTAGCCATATTGCTAAGTTGTCTCTGACGGTCCTTAAGTTCATCATTTATGATCAGCAGCTCATTATTTTCGAAAGGACGCTCCGTATTGCTTTCTATCAGGTTTCCTTGATGCGTAACCTCTGCATTCCTAGGAAAGTGTTCCTCTTTATTCTGCAGGGGCTGTCCAAATAATGCGCATTTTGTCCCCGACACCTGCTTATTATAAACCTGCACCACTGCGATCGTCTTTGGCTCTTCTAAAATACACTCGGCCATTACAGATGGCTCAACTGAATGTTTCCCCTGTGTATTAAGCGGGCTATACAAATTCATTATGCTGCAGAAATTCCCGAATAGATCTTGTTCTTTGGACAGTCTTTCAGATGTTCCAAGTGACAATACACCATTTTCTATCAGTGCATACCGGAAAGATGTTAATGCCAGATTTTGATTAAATGCATCGAAATAGGTAAAGACATCATTGCAGCAGACCAAATCAATTTTTGAAAATGGGGGATTCGTAACCAGATTATGTACTGTAAAAACACACATATCGCGAATTACATTCTGGACATGGTAATCGCCATTTCGCTCCGTGAAATAATCCTCCAGCCTATCCTCTGATAGGTAATGAAGGTCCTGTTGTGTGTATATACCCTTTCTGGCTTTTGAAATGCTTGGTATTGAAAGGTCTGAGGCAAAAATCTGAACCTGTATCTGGAGATTATTTGTCCGCTTTAAATATTCGTGCAGGCATATGGCAACTGAGTAGGCTTCCTGGCCCGATGCGCATCCCGCTATCCAGATTCGGATGTTATTATTTATTGTGTTTCGAACTAGATAGGGAAATACTTCAGTGGTCAGGCAATCATAAAAAGAAGCGTCCCTGAAATATCCGGTTACGGTAATCAGCAGTGCATCAAAAAGCAGATCCTGTTCTTCGGTACTATGTCTTAGGTAGGTATAGTATTCATGCAGGTTGTATTTTTTTGAATCAATCATCCTATGGGCGATACGCGTTCTTATAAGATGCTGCCTGTAGTGGCTGAAATCAGTGCCGGTGCGTAAGAGCAAAATACCCAAAATTTTACCAATAAATTCCTGCGCTTCATTTCGACAGCAACCTTGCCCAAAAGCTTCAACTTCGATAAAGGCCTTTGTTATTGCTTTTAATAAATGTGCAATATGCTCGGGGGATTCCACAAAGTCTGCAAGTTCAGCCATAATGATGTTTTGCGGCAATTCCCTGAATGCTGCCGTTTGAGGGTCCTGCGCAATGGTAACTGCTCCAATTTGCTTTAGTCTGTTAAACCCTTTGATACCGTCAAAACCGGTGCCGGACAGAATTACCCCTACCGCGGCGCTTTTGTATACTTGGGCAAGAGATCCAAAAAACAAGTCCAAACTCTGATCTGCCCTATCAAGCCGCGTTCGCTGATGCAATTGAAGAGCGCCTTCACGAGCGACCAGATTTGTATTAATGGGAATCACATAGATATTATTTGGAGCGAAATCCGGGGCGCCAATAATTTCAGAAACGTTCAAATTTGTGCAGTGTGAGATTATCTCAGAGAAGTTGTCTGGATCCTCGGTTGAATGTTGCTGTATAATAATTACATACGCGATATTGGAATCTTCTGATATAGAAGATACGACCTTGGTAATTGAATCCATATCGCCAGGGCCAATGGCTATACCCACCACAGGAAATAAAAGCCTTTCAGTTGAATTTTGTAAAGTTATATTCATCTTGACTATTTATCTGCAAAAAAATTAACACTTCAAAGTTTAAATAGTTGACCCATTTAAGGTCATTTAGCTATGTTTAAGTATTACAAATATAAACATTGCAAGCCAATTATTTGTTACAGAAACGGTAAAAAATCCTACATAGTGATAGTTTTAATACTAATTTTATTTCATAATGTTGAACAAGGCAATATTGAAGAAATCTCATCTTTCAAATTTCAGCGAGTTTTTACAGCTTTTTTGGAAACGTTTAAAATCCCGAATGATCTTCATCCGTTTGTGTAGTAAAATTACAATTCTATCAAAGTAATCGCATACCTATAAAGAGACTCAGTATAAAATTATTTTTATTTTAGATGGTAGGGAAGCGGCTAATGTCACAATTGTCTTATGACCATTTGAAACCATTGATTTGTAGAGTATCTTTAAAAAATTGCTCTCGGCCAGTATATGAATCAATTATTTACTCACTGGCAGGTAAACATTAAACACCGCTCCATGCTCATTACTTTCACTGGCATCAATTTCACCGTCATGGTTCTGGACAATTTTTTTACACATTGCAAGCCCAATTCCTGTGCCTGCAAATTCATTTTTTCTATGCAGTCGTTGGAATATGCTGAAAATTTTTTGGGTATCTTCCGGCTTCATGCCAATTCCATTATCACTAAATTTGATTTTATAATAGGATTTACCTTCTTTTAAATTTACTGATCTGATTTCATCCGGGGATGCAGTACTACAATCTATAAGAATTTTAGGCTGTACATCGGGGCGTATAAATTTCAAGGAATTTCCGATCAGGTTGAAGAACAGCTGTGACATTTGCAGTGGAATCGCTTTGATGACAGGCAGTTGGTTCCATGTAACTTTTGCCCCTGTCCCTTCCATCAGCACATCATAATCTTCCAGTGCATTGCTGGCGATATTGTTTAAGTCCACCAAAACGAATGTCGAATCGTTTTTCGGTAGAGTCGAATAGGCCAAAACATCGCGGATAAGCGTGGCCATACGAACGCTGGCATCTTTTATTTTATCTATATAATTACTTGATTTCTCATCAAGATGTTCTGTAATTCTGCCCTCAAGAAGTCCTATAAAAGTGTTGATTTTGCGAAGCGGTTCCTGCAGGTCATGTGAGGCTATGTAGGCAAACTGCTCGAGTTCCTGATTTGAATGTGCCAATTGTACGTTGGTTTGTTCCAATTCTTCATTTGTAGCCCGTAGTTCCTCGACAACAGCGCCGATCTCTTCGGTACGCTGCTGTACCTGGTTTTCAAGTTCCATCTGCAGTTCCATCTGGATTGTAATATCCTGAGCTGTTCCGTTCATGCGGATAGCATTTCCATCAGGATCAAAAACAGTTTTCCCCTGGGCATGCAATATTCTTTTCATTCCCGTTGTGGGATGGATTACGGTGTATGTCTCGTCGTACAATCCTCCCGACTGAGCATCGAGGCCCCACGCCACGGCTTTTGCAACACGTTCGCGATCCTCTTCCAGTATAATAGGTATAACTTCATTGTAATCCTGAGTGGCAGGGTCATAGCCAAACCATTGGATCAGGCGGTCTGAATAAGTAAGTCCATTGGTAGCCACATCAATACACCATGTGCCCAGCTTTGCAAGTTCAACGGCCCCTCTCATGCTTTGTTCCGCCTCTTCCTGCTTGTTCCTAGCCACTACCTGTTCGGTGACATCGATTGCAGTACAGATAACACCATAGATTTTGCCTTTTGCATCGTGCAATGGCTTGTACGTGTAATCGTAATAACCGTAATAAGGCGCGCCATTTTGGATGAACATGATGCGGGAAGCCGCTTCGGTATGGATTTCTCCCGTACTTAAAACTTTACTATAGGCCCCGAACAAATGTGTCTCCTTAAGCTCGGGTACCGCTTCCATAATGGGCCTGCCGATAATGGAATCTCCCTTGCCGAATATTTCCAGCATTTTCTCATTGGCCTCGCGCAGGACCATTTCAGGTCCCGTGTACACCAGTTTGGCCACAGGTGAATTGTAAAAAACGGTACGCGCAAATTTTTCGCTTTCCTCAACCTTTTGCCTGTGGCTGACCTGCAGGGTATTGTCCATCACCCAGACGGCCACTTTTTTCACCTCACCGGCATTATCTTTCAGCGGGGCGTAAACTAAAGTCATGTAAACAGTTTCTTCCTTACCGTGCCTGATCACCTTACGTTGGGCTGCACTGGCAGTGTAAGGGTTCCCATCAGAAATAGCAGCCGCCAATGCGCTTTCATAGTTGGAGCGTGCTTCAGGGAAAGTATCCCAGTAAAAATTTCCGAGGATTTTCTCGCGGGGTTTTCCGGCCACGGCTATAAAGCTGTCATTTACAATTTCCGCTTTCAGGGTCTGGGCATCCAAAACACAGATGCCCACCGGCGCGTTCATGACCAATATATAGAGTTCTTGCTGATTGTCGATATTCATACGATTTATATTAAATAGGGGCGTAGAAGATTTTCCAATTCTATCAGACCCGAGGGCTTGGTAAGGAAATCAAAGGCACCGTCTGTTTTCAGCTCCTTGATGGTATTGGAATCTGACGATGTAGATAGAATAATTACCGGGATATCACAAAGCAGCCTATTGGCTTTGAGCTTGAGGAGGAATTCCTGCCCATTGATGAGCGGCATATTAAGGTCCAGAAAGATAACATCGGGCAAGATCTCGCCGCTGATTAGTTTTTGCATTGCAAGAATTGCATCGGTAAAGGATAGGCAGCTTGCAGAGGTGGACAATTGATTAACGGTGAAAGCAAAAAATTCAATATCATCCTGGTCGTCGTCTATGTGAAAAATTGTCTTATATCCCATTGAAGCAAGTTAATAAATATAATGCGTTAAAAATATTATTTTCAAATATAAATTTAACATTTGTGCGCTAATATTTCCAATGGATAAAACTAGCTTGGATTCTATTGCGCCGAGGTAAATTTAAAATTGCTGGTTCTTGCATCGTTAAGAACCATTCTAAAATAAGGCTTATTAAAGTCAGGCTCATCATTAACACTTTTTTTTTTCTTTCTTTTGCAAACTAAAGGAGGTATAATTACGTAAGTGGATTTAAAGAAGCCTCAAGAAAGAAATAAAGAAATTATGCCTTACAAAAATATTTTGTTAATTGATGATGACATTGATGATGCAGATTTTTTCAGGGAGGCTGTCGTATTATTGCAAAAAGAGAGTTCATTCAGATATGAGACTGACCCTGTCAAGGCATTTGAAGAATTAAAAATTTCAACCAAACTTCCGGACCTATTGTTTCTGGACATTAACATGCCACGCCTAAATGGCCTTGAGCTATTGCTGAAGATCAGGGATACCAAGCAGCTGCAACATATGGAGATAATACTAATTTCTTCCCCCACAGAGGCGGTAATACGAGATCTTGCTTCTACATATGAAATTGAAAGATACATGTGCAAACCAAATACTTTCAATGAATTGGTTTCGCAGCTTCAGGAAATTTTATAAACAATTTCAATTACCTTAACTATCTATAATATTTCAAAATATTAAATGTGCGGCTGAGGTGGCATCTGACAGCACAAGGTGTCATGGCTGAAACTTACTATGCTCATTATGTATTACCACGTATTGAGATCATGGCCAATTTTCCAATATAAATAATTTAACACATAAATAGTTATATTTCGCTTGTTCTTCTTATGGATAGCTTATCTTTGGGAGATGAACAGAAACGGCGAAATAATTGTTATCGAAGATGATGAAGACGACAGGCTCTTCCTGGAGGATATCTTTACCAGTTTGGGCTATCCCAATAAAATCGTGTACTTTATGGATCCGACCTTGGTGATTCAGTACCTGTCAGACGAAAATGTCAGGCCTTTTCTAATCATCTCGGATATTAATATGCCCAAGCTGAATGGATATGAATTAAGGGAAAAAATAATTCTTGACAAAAAGCTTAATCAAAAATGCATTCCATATGTTTTTCTGTCTACCTCCAGGGCGGCATCCAATGTAGAAAAAGCTTATGAATACGCTATTCATGGTTATTTTGAGAAACAATTTGATTTCAGCAAATATCAAATTATGATTAAAGGTATCGTGGATTACTGGAAGAGCAGTATTACTCCATTAAAAGCAAGTTAATGCAGATCGTTTTTTGTTTTGCTTCACGTGTGGGGCCAGTTGAAAATTTGCCTTTGTTTTGTAGCGGATTAAATTTTTTACTAGTACTTTCTTATAAACCTTAGTAAGTGTTAGTAATTTGTCCTCACGGCTCAAGCGTATTTTACGATATAAAATGATGCTATATTCAGATTTAATATCAAAAGACTAATAGCTCCGGCCGCTGTAAAACGAAGCTGGATACTTACCTGGATTGCCATGGAGTAAGGTATTAATTGACAAAAAGATATACATTATTGTGATCCGGCAAGTGCTTTGTCAAATATAATCGGTATCTTGGGTATTATTAAATACGAAATTAACTTTAATGTATTTAATAATACAGACTAAAGTTATATTTAGTTTCGTTATTGATTTAGGTAGTTTTAATAATTCGTAGCAGAGGCTAATTTCTAAATATATAAATGGAACAGGATATCTTAAAGCGCAATAATGTTACAATAAAAGGAACAGGTAAGCAGGTAATGCTCTTTGCCCACGGATTTGGATGTGATCAAAACATGTGGCGATTTGTTACTCCCGAATTTGAGAAGGATTACAAAATTGTGCTATTTGATTATGTTGGATGCGGCAAATCCGATATTAGCGCTTACAATGTTGAGCGATATTCCAATCTGTACGGCTATGCGCAAGACGTGCTGGAGATCTGCCAGGAGCTTGAATTGGAAGAAATAATTTTCGTGGGGCATAGCGTTAGTTCCATGATTGGGCTTTTGGCGGCAATTGAAAATCCGGATATTTTTTCGTGTATGGTTTTCATTGGCCCCTCAGCAAGATATGTCAATGATGTAAACTATACGGGAGGGTTTTCCCGCGAAGATTTAAACGAACTGCTGGATGTAATGGACAATAATTTCATTGGCTGGGCAAACTTCCTGGCACCGGTAGTAATGAAAAATGAAGATCGCGCGGACCTAACGGAAGAACTTATTGAAAGCTTTTGTTCCACTGACCCGATAATTACAAGGCGGTTTGCCGAGGTCACTTTTTTTTCAGACAACAGAGAGGACCTCTCCAATCTTACAATACCTTGCCTTGTACTGCAATGCTCTGACGATGCCATCGCCCCTGATGAAGTAGGTATGTACATCCACAATAAAATTAAAGGAAGTACGTTTGAAAAGATGAACGCTACGGGTCACTGCCCCCATATGAGCCACCCGGGCGAAACAATTGAATTGATTCAAAAATTCCTAAGCCAGACCACCTATTAAAGAAAAAGTCACATATCCGCTCTGGGAGGATGTTTACAACGCCGTTCCCTGTTTTCTATTTTCCTTTTGCGACGAAGGAAAAATAATGAAAATGAACACGGAAATGCGTAAAACACTAGGCCTTACCGGGCTGCCTGTAATAGGGATCCAGTTCGAGGAGCTGCTGACTGTCGGAAGCCGCATATTCTTTCAAACGCATTTTTACCCTTTGATAAAAATGCAGAAGTCAGCCCGCGAAATCTACCTCTCCTTTAAGGGCGCCGGCGAATCGATTCCCGTACTATTAAATGTAGAGGTCGTGGAAACAGCTGATTCCTTGGAAATACATTGCAGCGGAATGATCATATCAAACCGCAACAGGTTTGAAAAAGAATTAATAGAAGCAAAGAAAGTTGCTGAGGATGCTTTGGCTGAAAATGCTGAACTGATCAAGGTTAAAAATGAGCTACTAGAACATCAGCAGGAATTGGAGTCTCAGTTTAGAAAGCTTAAATCGCTAAAAGAGCAGCAGCAGGAACTCTTTAAACTTATAGCGCATGATCTGCAGGAACCACTAAGAAAAACGGTCTTTACAAGTGATTTTCTGCTTTCGGGCCCACAGCAAATTGAAAATGATCTGTCGGACAGGCTGGTAAAGATAATTGGCTATACCACACAGATGCGCGAAATGCTAATAACCCTGCAAAGGTTTCAGGCGCTGGAAAATGTAAATCTGAAATGCGTTGGTGTGAATCTCACAGAAATTCTACAGGATGCCATTACCCAATTAAATATCGGGCAGGATAATACAATTGAGATAACATATCCATCAACAAACCCGATTTTTTATGGAGATCAGGAGCTGCTGACGCATTTCTTTATCGAATTAATCCGTAACTCTTTAAACCATAGGGTAAGTGCGCATGATCAGTTGAAAATTGGAATTTCACTTTTCGAAACCAAAAAAAATATATTTATAGAATCCTCAGACCGCTATCAATATGAGCAATTTGTGAAGATCACGTATACCGATAACGGCCAAGGATTTCTTTCGGACTCTTCCAAGATGTTTCAAATACTGCAAAAGTCAGCACACTTCAATAAAATAGGTATTGGAATGGCTTTTTGCAGGAGAATAGTTGAAAAGCATAATGGAACCATTGTTGCTAAAGCTGTTAAGGGAGCCGGGGTCGGCTATACCATTTTTTTTCCGGTAAAGCAGCCTGATGCGATATCATTAGATAGTCTTTGACCAATACACTGTGAATAATGCTCGGCCAGCTTTAAATCGGGCCATAGTAACTGCAGGCTGTCTTGTGTGGAGAACTTTCGTGGTTACTCATCAGTTTATAGGGCATCCTTTTGATACTGCTGTAATCCCCTTTCCATTTTCCAGGTCAGCCGGATTTCATTTAGGTCTCCTGTAGGATTAGAAAGCCCTGTAAGTATCCTTTTGATCAAAAAAGCTTTTGTTCTCAAACTTCTTCATTATTCCTCATTGCTACAGCAGCCGCAGGCTTCAGATACTATTGCTGTTTTACGCTGTTTTTGCTGCTGGAGTGTAAAGGGCAAAATTAGGTACTGCGTTGTTTTTGTTAATATAATTTACCGCCGGGCAATATTTTCTGGATGGGGTAATTATCTCTGGAATCAAATTATTAATCATTGTCAATTGTATATAGCGCTGTTTTTTAGGAGCTTTTTCCCGCTATTCGTTCCAATCTTTTGTGCCGAACCCCATTGCCGGTAATGGGGTGGGCTGCAGGGAAGGAGGCTTTTTGCTGTCCCTTATTGCCTTTGTCCTGGTTTTGAGAATTCTGGTTATCCCCAGGCTAATATGGTGGCGCGTCTGAATTGGTCATTTTATTTTTTTTTTAATTAAATTATTGCTGTTGTTTTTTTAAATGTGTCGTCGTGGGGCAGATTGGCCGGTATGGGCATGCTTGTCTGGGTTTGGGCTTTGTGTTTTTTGCTTTTTCCTTTGTCTTTTGTTCTTTTTGCTTTGTGCTTTGTGCTTTGTGCTTTGTCAAATTTAAAAAGGATAGGAGTATTTTTTTTTTACAGAATAATGGTTTGTGTTTATAAAATAGCGATCAGGTAATCAGGAGGGTAGGATTAATTGGGTGTTAGGAATTGTTAGAAATCTAATCGGGATGATCAGCACCGTCAATTGTGTTTAATGTTTTTTAGATTTAATATTATTTTTTGGAGCTTTTTCCCGCAATTCGTTCCAATCTTTTGTGCCGAACCCCGGCACATAAGGATTTCCACTGCTATCGGGGCTAGGGAAGTTGAATCCGTTTTTAATAGCTGCCATTTAATTAAGGGTATTTTCTTTTCCAGTCTTTTGTCTCTCTCTTTCTTTTGGGAAATATAAATTCGATTACTAACGAGCGATACTATTAAAATTAGTATTCCAAAAAATAAAGCCCATTTCCGTCAATTGATTCCGCATTCATGCTAGTTCCTAAACGGTTTTGTAGGATTGACCAGTTGATAAAATATTGTTTATCTTTATATAAGTACCAACTGCAAGAAAGAGAAGGCCTATAAAAAAAACATAAACCGGAAATATCTTGGTTGAATATATTGTAATTGATTTAGGACTACCTCATTGATTTTGTCTGCATATAGGGGCAGGATGCTCGCCAGCCTTGGAGAATTCAATTGGAAAAATACGTTGTAGTACCCAACCATCCTCCAAGAATGCCGCCCTGGCGCATTTTAAAAAAAGACGGAAGCATCATATCGAATGCCTACCGAGGATCATTAAAGCGATGCCAATAACTTATAATCGGAAATGCCGGAATCCTCGTTGAGTGATCTGCAATTATTGCAATACCCAACGTATAGCGTGTATTGGAATCTTTTTGGAAAATAAGTATTCCAGTCAACAAGCCAATAAGTTTTTGAGGTTCAATAAAATGATCACTCTCTACGATAACACTTACGCCAGAAATAAAGGGCTTATTGAAATGTAGCACAGATTCAATTTTTATCATTTCCTGTTATTTCTATCATTTTTCATTCTTAATAACTTAGACAGCATTTTTTATTGATGATTTTTTCACTATTTTTAACAAATGAAATATAGTAATTTATTGATTATAGATGATGATGTCGAAGATCAGGAAATTTTCTGCTCGGCTCTAAATCAAGTCTCTCCTCATGTTGTCTGTCTTGCATTAACAAATGGCATGGAAGCTTTGCGCAAACTAAAAGCAAAAGAAGTAAACCCTGATGCAATCTTTCTCGATTTGAATATGCCAATAATGAGTGGTCAGGAATTTTTAATTGAGATAAAACAGATAGAACAATTGCATTCTATTCCTGTTATAATATTTACCACTTCTGCGAGTCCAGCTACAATTCAAGAAACAAAAGAACTGGGTGCTGCAGATTTTATTACCAAACCCCACAGTTATGATGGACTTGTTAAAATTATCGCCACATTTTTCAATGACTAATATAATTAAAATTGAAAAATAAAAATTTTGGCGGCTTTCTTCAGGGAGGGGGAGAAATGGGTGCAATTATGCGAAATTTTGACTGGAAAAATTCCGTTCTGGGAGACCCTGAAAATTGGCCACTGAGTTTACGAACAACTATAGGTACAATCCTTCACGCGTCATTTCCAATGTTCTTATTTTGGGGAGAGGATTTGTTGTGTTTTTATAACGATGCTTTTCGGTCTAGTCTCGGAAGTAATGGAAAACATCCCATGATTGGTAAGAAGGGTAATGAAAGCTGGCTTGAAACATGGGATTTTATAGGTCCGGTTATTAATAACGTACTAACGACTGGAGGATCTGCCCTTTATGAAGATCAACTTTTACCTATTTTTAGGAATGGAAAATTAGAGGATGTGTATTGGACTTTCTGCTACAGTCCCGCATATAACGATGATGGAGAGATTGGTGGTGTATTTGTAACATGTACGGAAACAACAGCAAAAGTAATCACTATAAAAGAGATTAGTACTTCTAACCAAAAGCTTGTTGAAAGTGAACTGCTTTTAAAGGAGAGCAAAGATCAACTTCAATTTGCCATTGATGCGGCAGAATTAGGTACATGGGAATTAGATCCCATCACATACAAATTTAGAGGCAATGCCAGGTTAAAAGAGTGGTTTGGACTCCGTGCAGATGATGAAATTGAGTTATCATTGGCAACTGCTGTTATTGCTGAAGCAGACAGGGACCGGGTTAATGCTGCAATAGAGTATGCCTTATCTTTTGAGTCGGGAGGGTATTATGATCTTGAATATACTATAAAAAATCAAAAAACCGGTAAAGATATTATAGTAAAGGCAAAGGGAAAGGCAATATTTGATGATCAAAAGATGCCTTATTCCTTCAACGGCACACTGGAAGATATCACTGAGCAGACCAATGTCAAAAGGCAGTTAGTGATTGAAGCTGCCGAACTAAAAAAGTCCAAGCAAAGGCTGGAAGACGCTGAGCTATTCTCCCGTGATATATTCTATACATCTCCGGTAGCCAATGTGGTTTTTACAGGGCCTGAAATGAAAATTGAAAGAATCAACGAAAACATGCTGAATATCCTCGGGCGTGACAGCTCAATCATAGGTAATCCATTTTTCAAGGAAATGCCGGAGCTTTTAAGTACGGAGCTTCCCGCTCGTTTAGAAACTGTTTTTAAAACGGGAGTGACCTATCATCAGCCCGAGGAAGAAATCTTCTTGTATCGCTTTGGCAAGCCCTATACAGGCTATTATAATTATATTTATAAGCCGCTTTCCTTGTCGGGAGAGACTTATGGAGTAATGGTCACTGCCACTGAGGTGACTGAGCAGGTTCGTTCAAGAAAAATTATTGAGGCTAAGGAAAAAGAATTAAGAGAGCTTATCACTGCTGCACCCATTGGAATGTGTGTGGTTAGCGGTAATCCGATAAAGGTCGAAGAGGTCAATGATCGTTTTTTAATTATTTCTGGTAAAACCCGTGAACAGTATGCGAAAGCAGCCTATTGGGAGGTGCTTGATGAGGTAGCACATATTTTTGAGCCTGTGCTGGACAACGTATTTAAAACAGGAGAAAAGTACACTACAGAAGAACATCAGATGGTGCTCGTACGTGACGGTATCGACGAAAATATTTACCTCACTTTTGATTATGTACCGGTTAAAAATACTGAGGGACTTGTAACCAAGGTAATTGTTCTGGCTATTGAGGTGACACATCAGGCAGAAATACGCATAGAAATTGAAAAGGCTGTTGCTGAAAGGACTAAGGAAATTGCAGAAATGAATTATAGCCTTATTAGATCCAACGCCGAGCTGGAACAATTCGCATATATTGCCTCCCATGATTTACAGGAACCTGTCAGGAAAATTAGTACTTTTCTTGAAATGCTTCACCATAGTGTCGGTGAAGTTAACGAGCAGGCTGAGGGGTATTTCAAAAAAATCCAGAACTCAACTAGCCGGATGTCAAAATTAATCAGGGACGTCCTTGCATATTCACAAGTGGCACAAGGGACTGAATCTTTTGTAAAAGTTGATATGTCAGCCATTATAGAATCTGTTAAAAATGATTTTGAGCTAATGATTGAGCAAAAAGGAGCTATTATTGAGTATTCCAACCTGCCTGTTATTGAAGGTATACCATCACAGTTGGTACAGCTGTTTACTAACTTGTTGTCAAATTCAATTAAATTTTCCAAAAATGGAACCGAACCCAGGATTACAATAACATCACGTATTGCAAAGAGAGGTAAAATTGAAAAACACCCGCAATTATCAGTACATAGGAAATATTACCATATTGAATTTACAGATAATGGAATTGGTTTTGATCAGGACTACGCAGATCGGATATTTAAAATTTTCCAGCGCCTGCATAATAAGACTGATTATGAAGGTACTGGAATTGGTTTGTCCATATGCCGTAAAATAGTACAAACCCATCATGGTCATATCTCGGCTAGTTCCAGTGAGAACGGGGGAGCAACTTTTAATATATTATTGCCAAAAATTCCTGCTTAGTACGTGATAATACTATAAATCACTGCATCTGAATAAATAATCTAAAATATTAGCGAAACTGTCCGTGGTATTCATTTAAAAAGTAAATGTACGACAATGAGGATTTATGCAAATTTAATCGGAATTGAAAGGGAAAAACAGCAAATTTTGCCTGTCTTTGAATCCAATCCGCATTATGGCAAGTATAAAAAAATAAAAATGCCAGGACAGCTTTAAAAATAAAATTTTCCACTTTAATATTTTCTATTTTTCATGAAATTTAAAAACATATTCCATATTGATGACGATCACGATGATACAGAATTCTTTTTCTCTGCTGCACTGGAAGCTTCCAATAGCAACGTCACTGTTGAGGTCTTTTTTGATTCCCACCGAGCATTACAGAAGCTCGCTGATTTAGCCGTGCCGCCAGATGCTATTTTTTTGGATCTCAATATGCCGATTATGGATGGCTTTCAATTTCTGCGGAAAATAAAAAGCAATTCAAGACTGCAGGGGATTTCTATAATCATTTTATCGACATCTTCACAGCAGCAAACCATCGAAGACGCAAAAAAACTTGGTGCTGACGGATTTATTACCAAGCCATCTAATTACTACCATTTGGTAGATATTTTAAAAACCTATTTATGAAATGAGACTGCTTAAAACGATTTGTCCCGTTGCTTGTTAAAGTTCAAACTTATAAATCGTGAGAGTCTGTACTTTGATTGAGTTTCAATTATTTAAAGTCCATGTTTTGGCATGCTATTGTCAAGCCAGCCTGCCCTGATATTCACGCTAAGTGACTCACACTCCAAAATAACCGATATCTAATTTCTGGGTTTGAAATATTTTCTATTTGAATACTTTAAAAGCAAAGAGGATATCCATTCCAGAGTGGAGAGATAATTTTACTGTCATAAACTCTATATGCTGCCAATTTAGTATACAATGCAATAATACTAAATTTTATTTCTAAATTTGTGGTGTGAAAATATGCGTAACAATATTATCATTTATTGTGCTGTTTCTTTCAACAGTGCCTTGCTCAGCCTATGCTAAACATTCAGAGTATGGCGTAGAGAAAAGCTGTGAGAATGATTCTCATCGGTGCGGGGATGACTGTAACGGAAAATGTTCACCATTTTATTCCTGCGGAACCTGTATTGGTTTTACATTAAATTTTACTTCTGTATCGATTAGTCAAAAATTAGAATTTGATACAGATGAAATAGTACAGCCCTTATCGTATGATAAATTGGTCTATTCTTCTTTCATTTGTAAAATTTGGCAGCCGCCTAAGATTGCTTAATATAAAACAGTTTTGACTTGCATGATTTTGAGATCGTGTAATTATGTTATGTATTAATATTAAGAAATTATCATGTTTAAATATATTTTATTGATTGTGGCAATAGCAACTATTGGCACTGCAAATGGGCAGAATAAAATCAAAGTACTTATTAAAGCCGCTGAGACCAGTGAACCTATAACAGGTGTAACGGCTAAAATTGAAGCATTACAATTAGCTGCTGTATCTAATGCTGACGGCATTATTATTTTTGAAAATATTCCGGATGGTGTTCATACTGTTTCCTTTTCTATAGAGGGTTTTGAGCAGCACAAAGCAACATTTACAATACCGTTTGCGGCTGAATTTTTAGAAATTGCATTAGAAAGCCAGGCCGAGGAAATGGATGAAATCATAGTTACTTCCACCAGGGGTACCCGGACTATCAGTAATATTCCGACCAGAGTGGAATTTATTGCCGGTGAGGAGCTCGAAGAAAAAGCCAATATGAAACCTGGCGATATTCGTATGATGCTTAATGAAAGTACCGGTATCCAAACCCAGCAGACATCAGCAACGTCGGGAAATTCATCAATCAGGATTCAGGGGCTGGACGGAAGATATACCCAAATATTAAAAGATGGTTTTCCTGTTTATTCCGGGGCTTCAAGCGGACTTGGATTACTGCAGACTCCGCCATTAGATCTAAAACAGGTGGAGATAATCAAAGGTTCCGCCTCAACCTTATATGGTGGTGGCGCAATAGCTGGTTTGGTCAATCTTGTATCAAAAACCCCAACTGAAGAAAGAGAATTGCGGTTTTTGCTCAATGGTACAACGGCGCTTGGATTGGATATCAACGGATTTTATTCGCAGCGCTTTAATAAAGTTGGAGTGACTGTTTTTGCTTCACATGATAGAAACGCACCTTATGACCCTGCAGATATTGGACTAACAGCTATTCCTAAGTTTGAGCGCTTTAATTTCAATCCAAAATTGTTTGTTTATTTTAACGAAAACACAAAATTGAATTTTGGAGTAAATACCGTTTTTGAAAATCGAATAGGAGGGAACATTGACTATATCAAGGATGAAAACAAATATCCCGGCAGTTACTTTGAAAAGAACAAAACGCAGAGAATGAGCACTCAGTTTGCGCTGACGCATAAATTCAATGAAAAAGAATCGTTAACGGTTAAAAACAGTTTCAATAATTTTAGCCGTGTGATAACGGTTCCGGATTACGTTTTTGATGGTCAGCAGAACAGTACTTTCTCTGAAATCACTTATTCGTATAATGGAGATATATCAGAATGGGTAACAGGAGCTAATCTGTACACCGATAATTTCAAAGAAAACTCCGCAACTTCATTTCCACTGCGAAATTATAATCAGATTACGTACGGTGCTTTTGTTCAGAATACCGTAAAAGCGAAAGAATGGCTGGATATAGAAACAGGCCTTCGAGGTGATTATGTGGCCGATTACGGTTTTTCTCTTTTGCCAAGACTCTCGGCTTTATTTAAAATCAATCCTAAACTGACTTCAAGGCTTGGCGGAGGCTTGGGCTATAAGACACCAACAATCTTTACCGAAGAAAGTGAGCGTATCCAGTACCGAAATGTACTGCCAATAAACAGTGATTTCAATAAACTTGAAAAAAGCTACGGTCTTAATTTCGATGTCAATTATAAAACCAATTTGACTGAAGATATATCTTTAACAGTCAATCAATTATTCTTTTATACGAGTGTTGATAATCCTCTTATTTTAACTCCTCTGCCAGATGATAGTTACCAGTTTGTAAATGTTGATGGTTATCTGGATACAAAAGGAGCCGAAACAAATGTCAAATTAGGATATAAAGATTTCAAACTATTTCTGGGATATACCTATACCGATGCATCGATAGATAATAACGGGGTAAAGTCACAAAACCCTTTAACTGCCAAACACCGATTAAACAATGTGTTGATGTACGAGGTAGAAGACAAATGGAAAGCAGGTCTGGAAGCGTATTATTACAGCCCGCAAAAATTAAATGACGGAGCAACCGGAAGAGAATACTGGATTTTTGGTTTTATGGTCGAAAAATTATGGGAGAACTTTTCGGTTTATGCCAATTTTGAAAACTTTACCGATACCAGACAAACCAAGTTTGGAAGTATTTACACAGTTACAATCAACAATCCGGTCTTTAAAGATATTTACGCGCCCCTTGATGGATTTGTTGTCAATGCAGGAATTAAGATTAAAATATAAATCATAGAAAAAATAAAGACAAAAGCCTGCAGGAATTATTTTGCAGGTTTTTTTCTTTGCAGATAAGCCGAAAGTCAATATTAAATCCATTTTTTTAAATTGAATTATAAAAATGCTTATCGTAGATGTTAAACATTATATTTTTACATTTGTTTTAAAGAAAAGTATGATCTAAGGCATAATAAAATATCGATTTGTGAAATAACAACATGCTTATGGTATTAAAAATTCCTCATTTTAAAACTGATAAATTGATTGAAAAGCCTTTTGAATTATCGTGATTCAGAATTGCAGTGATTTTGTTTATTCCAAGAAAGCAAGTAAAAGACAGGGCAAATTTTAGGAGCAAAAAAGAAAAGTATGATTCAAAAAATTATAAATACAGATTATTCAAAGACAACTATTTTAATTCGTTTAATGGTGGGAATTGTTTTCCTTTCTGAAGGGATTCAAAAAATTTTATTTGCAGAGGATAGAGGTGCGGGGCGATTTGAAAAAATAGGACTGCCGAATCCAGAATTTTTAGGGGGTTTTGTTGGAACTTTTGAAATAATTTGTGGTGCATTAATCGTTATCGGGCTTTTTACGCGTCTGGCCAGCATACCTCTACTTATCATTATGATCGTAGCTATTGTTACTACAAAAGCAGATGTTTATACCAAAGATGGTTTTTGGGAACTGCTTCATGGAAGCCGAACTGATTGGGCTATGCTTCTTGGATCTGTTTTTCTTTTGATTGAAGGCGGCGGCTGCTGGTCTTTTGATAAAAATCTAAACATCCGGGATTAAGATGAATCCGGTCAAAGAACTTGCAAAATTATTTTTGAAGTTAGGATTTACTGCTTTTGGAGGGCCCTCGGCGCACATTGCGATGATGCAGAAAGAAGTTGTGGTAAAACGAAAATGGATTAGTGAGCAGGATTTTCTGGATTTAATTGGTGCAGTAAATTTAATTCCGGGCCCTAACAGCACTGAAATGACAATGCATATCGGTTATCAAAGAGCAGGTTGGAAAGGTCTGGTTGTTGCCGGACTCTGTTTTATTTTGCCGGCTGTTTTCATTACTGGAATTTTTGCCTGGTTTTATAAAAAATACGGACAGCTCCCAGAGGTACAGCCTTTTGTTTATGGGATAAAACCAGCTATTATTGCCATCATAATAACAGCAGTATTTCCACTTGCTAAAAAATCAGTAAAGAGTACCCAATTAGCTCTAATCGGAATTATAGTTTTGATTTGTTCCCTGCTTCACTTTAATGAAATCTCCCTAATGTTTGGGGCTGGTTTTATAGCCCTATTTTTTGCTATGTTTCGTGAGAACGGAATAACTTCTTATAGTATTTTTCCATTGGTAATTTTCCAAAATAATAATCAGGCTTTTTCCATTACTAATTTTAACTTGTTTTGGATTTTTCTAAAAATAGGTGCTATCCTTTACGGAAGCGGTTATGTGTTATTTGCTTTTTTGGATAGTGAATTGGTCGCCAGGGGACTTTTAACTCGTTCACAACTGGTTGATGCCATAGCTGTAGGACAGTTTACGCCCGGACCCGTTTTTTCAGCCGTTACTTTTGTCGGATATCAAATTAATGGATTATCGGGAGCGTTTCTAGCTACGGTCGGAATTTTTTTGCCTTCCTTTTTTTTTGTGGCATTACTTAACCCGCTGGTTAAGAAAATGCGAAATTCTAAATTATTTTCAGTTTTTTTAGACGCAGTGAATGTGGCTTCAATTGCCATTATTATTTCGGTTTGTTTTGAAATGGGCAAAGATTCCATATTGGACTGGCGCACTTTTTTGATTGCCTTATTGAGCCTTATATTATTATTTAAGTTCAAAAAAATAAACAGTGCCTTTATAGTTCTTGGAGGATCGTTACTCGGATATGGACTTACCTTTTTCTAGTTTATAGCTTCTTCTAAACGAATTTAATGGAGGAAAATGAATTTGTAAAATTATTGCGAATTAAAAAAACAGCGAGAATAATTCTATTCAATAAATCTATTGAATAGAATTAATCCATATTTTTGTCCCAATAAATAAAAGACAATGAAAATATTTCAAAATTTGGCATTACTAATTTTTCTAATGATTGCATGCCTTTCTTTTGGTCAAAGTAAAACCGAACCATGGACAGCTTCACAGCTAATGGAACCTTCAACACTGGCCTGGCAAATCAACAATCCTTCGAAAGGACTTCCGGTAATCATCAATATTGGACCCGCGGCGACCATTAAAGGGTCCGTCGATATTGGATCGGCTTCTGAAAAAATAAATATTGAGAAGCTGAAGGCTTTTCTAAAAAAAGAAAAAAAGACCAGGGAGGTTGTAGTGTATTGCGGCTGCTGCCCGTTTGATAAATGCCCTAATATAAGACCCGCTTTTGAGGTACTAAGCAAAATGGGTTTTAAAAATCAGAAAGTATTAAGCCTTCAAAAAAATATAAAGGTGAACTGGATTGACATGAAGTACCCTGTAAACTGATCCTGTAAAAATTCAACATGAACAAAAGAGATTTTAAAGATGCGATTTATGGCGAACTGGCCAAAATTACAAAAGCTATGGCTAATGCGCATCGCATGGAAATTATTGACCTGCTGGCGCAAGGCCCTTTTTCTGTTGAAGAAGTTGCTTCCAATGCAGGTATGAGTGTTGCCAATGCTTCTCAGCATTTACAGGTTTTAAAAAATGCTGGACTGCTTATCATCAGTCGAAAAGGAAATTTCATTTATTATTCTTTAACCAATGAAAAGGTATTTGATGCCTGGCGGAGTTTACGGGAATTGGGAATGGAACAAAATACCAAAGCGAAATTTGTGGTCGATGAATTTCGTCAGAACCATCATTCCTTAGATCCTGTTGGTACCGAGGAACTTTATAAGAGAGTTTCCAGGGGTGAGGTTTTACTTTTAGATGTGCGCCCTGAGGAAGAATTTGCACGGGGACATATCCATCAGGCACTATCAATGCCGATTGATCAGATATTGACCAGAATGAAGGAGCTCTCTAAAGACAAGGAAATTATTGCTTATTGCAGGGGGCCGTTTTGTGTTTATGCAGATCAGGCAGTCGAACTTCTTCTTAAAAATGGGTTCAACGCCAATCGAATGGCAGAAGGATATCCCGACTGGAAATCGAAAAATCTTCCGGTGGGTTTTTTGATTTAGGAATAAAATTAATAATTACAAAAATTATTTATGTAGGCTATATGCTGCAACACCCATAGCACTTGCCGCGATTCTGAAAAGAAATAATAATTCAAAAGCTATACAAATGGAAAAGAAGAAACATTGGGAAAACATCTATCAAACAAAAGAACTGACAGAGGTAAGCTGGTATGAGCCAGTTCCCCGGACTTCATTAGATTTTTTAAAACAATATAATATTGGCTTTGGTGCAAAGATTATTGATATTGGCGGTGGGGACAGTTTCTTTGTTGATCATCTGCTTAAACTGGGATATTCAGATATAACAGTTTTAGATATTTCGCAGCAGGCTATTTCTAAAGCAAAAAAGCGTTTAGGGAATGATGCATCAAAGGTGAATTGGATTGTATCTGATATAACGGACTTCAAACCCGGTTGTAAATATGACTTCTGGCATGATCGGGCTGCTTTTCATTTTCTTACCCAAGATCATGACATAAATTCTTACCTGCTATCTGCAAAAGAAGGCTTAAGTGAGCAAGGCATTTTAGCAATAGGTACTTTCTCCGAATCCGGACCTTCAAAATGCAGCGGCATAGAAATTAAGCAATATTCTGAAGCTTCTTTAAAAGGGCAGTTTAGCTCCGGTTTTGAAATGGTAAATTCTTTTACGACTGATCACAAAACACCTTTTGAAACGGTACAGAATTTTACTTTTGGGGTTTTTAAAAGTAAGCAGACTAAGTAGATGCACAAGTAATTAACAATTGATTCAATTGCCTGTAAGATAAATCTATCCCTTTATTTTATCCTTCTGATGCTCTTTGAGCCATTTTTCCATTTTCCGGGGCAGCTGGACTTCTTTGGGATCACCTGTAGGATTGGAAAGTCCCTTGATTGTTCTTTCATCATAAAATTTTTTATTTTCAAATGTGCAGGTGAATTTTGGAACCTCGTTGTGCAGGACCAGCCATTTGTTATTACCTGCTTCTTTGATTTCAGACTTCTTCATTTTTCTTAATTTCTTGACAGCTGCAGGTACTTATATACTGTTGTTGTTTTAAGCTGTTTTTACTGCGGGATTGTAAAGGACAAAATTAGAGCATTATTGCTGTTGTTTTGTCATATGATTTTAAGATTCCAGCTATCAGCCATTGCCTGCGGCGCATTGCCGTGGAAAGTGGTGTTAAATCTAAATATATTAAAATTTTCGCTGGGAAGGTTTAATATTGCCCGGTGCATTATTGCCTGATGCATCCCTGGTGCGTTCATCTTCCTGAAGCTCGTCATTTCCCAGTTCCCCGATTTCGAATTCTTTGTTCACGGGATTGTCCTTTTCGGGCGCTATGGTTTCAAAGGTGCCGCTTTCAGCCTCATCGCTCTTTTGGGTATCCATATCAGTTTCTGAGCCTTCTGAAGGATCATTTTCTCTAAGGTTCTTTTCGATGTCCTTCTCGGTGATGTCTTTGGATTGGCTGTCTGATTCATGGTCAAGGTTCTCTGAATCATACCGGTTGCTGGTCTGATCAGTGCTCAGATCATCCGGGTAATCCGGCTCCGTATTGCCGGTAATGGGGTGGGCTGCAGGGGAGGAAGCTTTTTGATGTTCTTTATTGCCTTTGTCCTGGTTTTGAGAATTCTGGTCATCCCCAGGGTAATTTTGTGGCGTGTCTGAATTTGTCATTTTATTTTTTTTTAATTGAATTATTGCTGTTGTTTTTTTTAAAGGGGTGTCCGGGGCTGGTTTGCCGGTATGGGGGTGCTTGTCCGGGTTTGGGCTTTGTTCTTTACACTTTGTTCTTTGGCGTTTTATACTTTGTCCTTTTGTACTTTGTCCTTTGTGATTATCAAATGTAAAAATGATAGTTGTACTTTTTTTACAGAATAATGCTTTGTTTTTATAAAATAGCGATCAGGTAATCAGGGAGATAGGTTATATTATTTTGGTTTTAATGTTGTTTTTTTGGAGCTTATTCCCGCTATGCGTTACAATCTTTTGTGCCGAACACCGGCACAAAAGGATTTCCACTGCACACGAGCGAAGCGAACTGGCGAAGCAATCGGGGCTAAGAGTTGTGTCCTCACTAATGTTAAGACATACTTTATGATGCTTTTATACCATAAGATAATAAAGCTTTCCAAATCTCTAAACCGAAATCGTGCGGAGTCATCCCATAGGGACTTATAGACTAAAAAATGGATTTAGCTGTGATGAATTCCTATGACATGATGTATTTCTAAAAACTCAAAAAATCCTTTTTTAGCACAACTTTTTTGTTAAATTTGGGGTAAAACAAACGAAGTTTTTTCATAAATTGACCTTATGCGTCATACCATATGGTATGTAAGACATATAGATTTTAATAACAATAATATGACTGACAAACTCACGGAGCTTGAAAAACAAATTGGAGAACTTTCAGAAAAATCAGGACTGTCTGGAGAAAACCTTTTAGTACTCCCTGAAAATTTCAGAAAGGTTCATTCCTTTAAGATTTTTGGCGACAATTTGCTTGCCATACCAGCGAACCTAATTACTGAAGTTGATGATGAAGAATTTGAAAAACCGTTTAGTTTTTTAGACAACCTGGAAGCCCTAAAATTATTCGAGAGTGAATTCAGGCCAGAAGTTCCCTACGATTTTATACAAATTGGAAATTTATATGGTTCAGCTGAAATTGTATTATTAAATAAATTGAAGGACACTATTCATATTTTCCATGTCTCTGACTTATCAGATAAGGACTGGCTGAAATACAAATTGGAAAAAGGAATCTGTGATTTAGAATCATTTATTGACAGTCTTCAGGTACAGACTGTTTGTTGTTTAATGGACCCAACTCATTACTCCAAATGGGATATTTGTGAAATTCGGAATAATGAAATGTTGACCGGTGCCGGGCTCTTAAAATTTACAGACAAGGAAACTGCATGCAAGGAATATAAAAGATTTATAGAAAAATCATTAGAAAGTGGTTTACAAATACACTATGCTCCGAAAAAAATATTAAATGAACTCGAGCAATAATTTACAAATATCTAACACTGGTTCCTCAGGCTCAAAAATGTTAGTTGTGGGTTAAGCCACATTATACACTATATAAATAAACATAAAATGAATTCTAAAAAAAGAAACTTGATAAATATATTAATTGGTATAACGTTAATCTTTTTTGGCTATTATTTATGTTCTTTGAATGTACAATTGGTGCACTATATGGGAATTTTAATGATAATTTACGGAAGTTTTGTATCAGTTGTTAAAATCTTAAAAATTACCTTTTTGAATAATGGCAAATTTAAGGGTATACGCAGATTTGAAGAAAATGAAAACCTGCAAATACCTCGTTCTATTAAAGAAATTTTAGAATTTAGAATAAAAAACAATCGAGATCTTCTTTTTGAAGTTGCCTATTTGGGTGAGTTTAATGTTTTAAATTATAACAGTACTGACAGCGATTTTAATAATCCAAGCTTCTTAAAAGAAGCAATTCTCGACTTGCTCAATAGCGAATTTTATCCGGTATTCCCTGTAGAAAATTTAATTCCTATAGCCCGTAATAAGAGCAATGGCGCTTTATTTGTTGAAGAAAATAAATCCAAAGTAGTCTATATTGATTTAGATAATTCTAATTTTAAACCTTTGGCTTTAGATAAAAAATTAGATTATTATTTAGACCTCAATAAATTATCGTTGCAAAATAATGCTTATTATGGCAATGCATTGGAGAAATTAGAGAATATAATTTCAAATAAGGAATTCTTTTATGATGTTCCGGATGGTATTTTTGAAGGTAAGGATTACTTGGAAATTTTTGAGAAAAGTTTCAATTTACTAGATATAAGTATTGATTATTCCATTACAGCTATTGAAGAAAAAGAAGATAAATATTTTATTGAGTTAGAAATAGAGAATAAAATTTTTAAAACTTTTTTTCAAAAATATAGCCATTATATCGATAATGAAAGAATTACTATTGTTTTAAATGAAATTTTGGAATTAACACAAGCTAATGTTCAAAAGAAATTCTATTTACTCTCTTATGAATTTTGCGATTTCGGAATTGTATTGGCTGACCAAAATACTTATGAAAAATTAAAAGAAAATGGCTGTATTGATTTTGATTTTGAAAATCAAAAGTTAACAGCAGAAGAAATCAAAAGTATCAGGAAATATTCTGATTTGTCTAGAGAAATTGAAAATATAGAATTTCATATAGAAGTGGTAAAAAAATCCAATAAGAAAGATTTTAAAAAAGGAGAGCAATATCATTTTTCCTACCAAACGAAATATTTATTTGATACTGATGGATTAAATTTAATTAAGGAAAAACTCAATATTATAATTGTAAAAATAGAATTGGGATATGAGATTTTCTTTAAAAACTAAAAATTATATTTAATGATCAAACGATTAGAAATTTGTAGAATAGATTTGGGGAATTAGATTAAATTGAAAATAGTTCTGATTTGGAGGATTTGATAAAGTCGAAGAATAGGGCTCATTTAATGCAATATCTATTTTAAGTCAAGAAAATCTGCTGTTATATTAAAAATACTATTATGAAAAATAAAACCATAATCGAAAGATTAAAAGAGACCGAAATTCAATTAGCAAAAAACGTAACTGAAAGTCTAAAATTAACAGACAACAAAACCCAACTTGAGTTTTATAATCTTTGGAAAGAACATGATAGCAATAAAAATATTGAAAGCATGTTTGATGATTTGAAAGCAAATATTAATAATTACTGGTTGAATGACAAGTACAATAATGACCTGAAAAAAGAGTTCAATATGCTTTATTTTGAGCATGGAGGGCTGTACGGCGGCGCATTTGATACCTTTGCCATCGATTTCAATTACAGTAGCATTGAATCGCCTATTTTTAAAACTATGGACGACCGGCTGAATTATTTAGAAAACATTTCTTGTTTGCCGGGGTGTATAATTCCATTACTTTCTGATTTGACCAGAGAAATTCAGGGAAAAGAAAATGATTTTGATGATTGGGAGGACTTAATGGATATTTATAATTTATTTGAAACTGCAGCATTTATTGAATCATACCAAACTTTTTTAAGGGCTGACCACGAGAATATATTTAGTAAATTAAATTTTAAAAAGCCTTTTTATTTAGCGGTTGGCGAACATGATGCAGGCGCTCCGAAATTACTATATGTAATTAAATAAAATACACAGCGAACATGCTGCAACGAATTTGGACATTTGGCCTATAGCGCTTAAAACGGATTTGGGCAACAGCCTTAATGGAAAGTTGGATCTGTATTTTGTAACCTTTAAAAAATCTAAATTCAATTTTAATAAAGAATCAGTAAAGAATTATATTTTAACGGCACAGTCCCAAATACTAAAAGAAAACTTCTGCTAACAGCCACTACAAAGGTTTATGGTGTTGGGCTTAATGGACAGATAGTTTTGAATTTGGGAAGATTTGCTTCGCCTGTTCGCTAAGCTCGGGTCGCAAATCCGAAAAGCAGGGCTTAATTTAATCCGAAACACGTTGTATTTGGGCAGTTGGCTTCGTGGAACGTTGGTTTTGTATATCCGATGATTTTGCAAATCCGAAGAAGTAATCCCCGGTTTGTATGTGTTTAAGACTATACAAATTTTAAGGACACCTTGAATTAATTAAATCAAAAACTTTAAAACTCTCAATACAATACTATGTACGAATATCTTGAAAAAAATTGCGCCATGTCCAACTGGTTTGATAAGGTATATTTCGCAAATAAACTGAAGAATTTGAAAAGCGCTATCAAATTCATGAAACAGACCACTTTTGAATTTAATAAGGAATCCCTGGTATGGGAGCTCAGAAAAAGCTCAGAAAATTTTTCTTTTGAGTTTAACAGGGAAAAAGAAATTATAAGAGAAGTGTCAGGGGACGGCCTATTTGAAATAAAATATAAGAATTTTAAAGAAAAAAAAATACTCTCTAAGCATTATTTTCCTGATAATTCCACTGAATTCTTTGAATATGATCAACAGACAGGTCTGGCTAATAAATATATAAAAATCAAAGATGGTGTAAGGACCGAGCAGGCACTGAAAATTGATGTATTAGAGGATGGTTCAATAATTCATTCAAATGTAAGTATGGAAGTTCACTACGATAGTGATGGACATACATTGCTTGAGAGGGACAGGAACAGTGATTTGGAACTTATTTATGATTATTCCGGTTATGGAAAAAAAGGATTTTACACCAAAACGCAGCGTATAGGAGATCAGATTCATGTTGTAGAAAAGTATGGCAATAAAAATGAATTCTTAATAGAGAGGATCTCGTATAGAAATAATATCGTTTCAAGCAAAGACATGCTGTTTTTTGATGAGACCGATAAACTTGTACAATACCTGAAAATTTTTGATGAGGATTCATTTGACAATCATTATTATTTTTATAATGACAAAGATTTATTGATTGAGGATAAAATTTCGCTTCCCAACGGATATTTGGGTACGGATCATTTATTTGAATATGACCCATATGATAATCTCATTAAAACCACAGACAGATCATATGAATATATATACGACCAAAAAGGAAACTGGATAGAGAGGATAGAAATTTACAGAGGTGAAATATCCAATAAAACAACCAGGGAATTTACTTATTTTCCTGCAGGGCTTCATTTAGTTTAGCTCCAAGGATAATAAGGCACGCGGTTATTTTTGCAGGGATCTGCCTTAGCACTCAATTCGAAGGAGTCACTGAAAAAAGATTTTATATTTTTCGATTAGACAATCTTTGCTTACCCGAGCGCTGACAATATGCTAACGAGGGTGAACCATGTGATATAAGAGTATAAAAGCTCAGGATCTCTAAGCAATTTTACTTTGATAATTATTATCTATTCGCAATTTTGGCAGCATTGGCCATACTATAATAATATTACTCTTTTGATTAGTCCCGTGTAGAGGATTGCCGGCAGATCGTATAAAAAACCTTTAAGGATTATAAAGTTTTTTTTAGGCATCAAATCTCCTTGCATTAAAATTTTCGCTGGGAGGGTTTAGTATAGCACGGTTATCCATTACCTGTCTCATCTCTGGTAATTTCATTTTCTTTTAGCTCCTGATTGCCCAGTTTCCCAGTTTCGAATTCCTTGCTCGCGTGATTATCCTGATCGGGTTCAATCGTTTCAAAGGTGCCGCTTTGAGCCTCATCGCTCTTCTGGGTATCAATATCGGTTTGAGACCCCTCCGATGGGTCATTCTCTCTAAGGTCCTTTTCTATGTCCTTCCTGGTTATGTCTTTGGAGTCGCTTTCTAATTCCTTACGGGGGTTCTCCGGGTCATAAGGGTTGTCCTTTGGACCTGTGCTTTTTGGGTCTTTGTTTTGGTTTTGGGAATTACGGTTGTCCTTGTCGTAATTTTTCGCTGTATGGGAAGTTGTCGTTTTATTTGCTGATCACTGAGTTTTTAGGATTAATATTATTTTTTAGGAGCTTTTTCCCGCTATACGTTTCAATCTTTTGTGCCGAACCCCGGCACAAAAGGATTTTCACTGCTATCGGGGCTAGGGCTGCCGGAGAGCCCTATTTTGTTTTAGAAAAGTAAATTTAATCCAATTATTGTATTTCTAATTTACAGGCGGCGCAAAAAAATAACGTATTTTTTAGTAAAATATTTTTCTGGTTTTTATGTCTTATAAAGAGGAAACGAAAATAAAAAATTCACTAATGTATAGATTAGTTCTCTAAGTAAAATAAGGTGCTAATTGCCTTCAATTGGCGCCATTTGGCTGTGTTGACCCTCTACGGGACAAATTTTCAACATCTTTTTTGGATGATTTGAAGAAATTGGCTTACTATATGTAGTTTCTGTCGTTCATTGGCTTTATAAATTTGGTTTGGATATCCTGTCGGGGATTGACGAGATTTTTTAAAAACTGAATTTTGTAATTTATCTGGGTTGTTGGGAGTGCTTCAAGGAATGAGCTCACCATCATTATTTGAATGTCGTTCTTGCCACTAAAGTTGTCGGCTATTCCATTTTACCAGTTTTGGCTACTTAAATTATGGTTTTGGCTAAATTTTCTTTCCTGTATCTGCGCAAATTTGCAACATAATAATACTAAAATAATCATTATGTCATCGCAAAGTAAAATTGCAGTAGTAACAGGAGGGAGCCGCGGTCTTGGAAAAGATATGGCGATCAATCTTGCCAAAAACGGATTGGATATAGTTTTAACCTATAACACTCAAAAAGAAATAGCAGAAAATGTTGTAAAACAAATTCATGATATCGGACAAAAGGCGGTTGCTATAAAACTAGACGTCTCAGACTGTTCCAGTTTTGATATGTTTAGAAAAAATCTTGGAGACCAAATAACCAACTACTTCCACTCAGATGGAATTGATTTTTTGATCAATAATGCAGGGTTTATTCACTATGCAAATTTTGATGCTATCAATGAAGCTCAATTTACAGAAATGGAAAATGTACATCTTAGAGGTCCATTTTTCCTTACACAAAAATTATTGCCATTACTAAGAGCTTACGGAGGAATTGTAAATGTTTCTTCAGGACTAACCCGTTTTGCCACGCCGGGATTTGCAGCTTATGCAGCACTAAAAGGAGCAATGGAGACATTGACAAAATATCAGGCAAAAGAACTTGGTGCAAGAAACATAAGAGTAAATGTTATTGCTCCGGGTGCTATCGAAACAGATATTATGGGCGGTGCGGTACGTGACAATGTAGAAATGAACCAATACCTGGCTTCGCAAACTGCTCTTGGAAGAGTTGGACTACCCGAGGACATTGGGGGAGTGGTAGCCTTTTTATGCAGTGATGCCGGCGGGTGGATTAATGCTCAGCGAATAGAAATTTCAGGAGGTTCAAATCTATAATTAGACTTAAAAATAGTTGATCATAATTGATAAGCTGAATGTTACATACAATTAAAAGAATATAAAATGGAAAAAGAAGATAAAGGAGTAGTCAAAGCTCTTTCGAAACAGGAAATAGATACCATTGAAAGGTTTTATGCAGCATGGAAACTTAAAAAGCCAGAAGTATTAGACGAAATTTGCACGCCCGACTGGAAAGATATTCCACTCGCACCACATCAAGAGGACAACCCAAAAGGACTGCAGGCAATTATGAAATTTTTGTTCGAATTATGTCCTGATATAGAAATCGTAATTCATGAGATATTTGGCAGCCACGAGCGTGCAGCTGTAAGAGCCTCACTGCAATTTACGCATGTAAAGGAAATTATGGGAATCCCTCCAACGAATAAGAAGGTAACAATAGCGCTGCATGAATTTCATTATTTGAAAAATGGCAAACTTACCCATACCTGGCATTTAGAAGACTGGTTTGGTCTTTTGATGCAGAGCAAAGAAGAATAAAAAATCAAATAGCATATTCGTATAATAATTTTTGAATATACTTTTAAAAGAATTCATCTGAAGTGAGAGTGTCAAAAAAATGTAAATTTGTAATTATGGAAGTAATTAGAATAAAAAACATCACAGATTATCATCGGTTTAGAGGGCTTCCTAAGCCGGAACATCCTTTAATAAGCCTGGTCGATTATTCACAGGTAAAATTCCCTGATGATGAAAAAACGACAAACATTGTGATGGATTTTTATTCTATTGCTTTAAAAAGGGATATTGGAGCCAAACTCTATTATGGCCAGCAGGTTTATGATTTTGACGAAGGTATAATGTCATTTATAGCACCGGGGCAGGTTTTGCGGCTGGAGCAGGATCCTGATTCATTACATAAAGGCGCGGGGTATTTATTGCAAATTCACCCAGACTTTCTATGGAATTCACCATTAGCAAAAAATATTAAGAGCTACACGTTTTTTGATTATTCAATTAATGAAGCACTATTTCTTTCTGAAAAAGAGGAAAATATCATTGTAAATATTTTTGAAAATATAAGAGAAGAATACCATATAAATATTGACAGATTTACGCAGGATTTAATAATTGCGCAGATAGAATTGCTGCTCAAATATTGCGACAGATATTACAACCGCCAATTTCTTACCAGAAAAATAAGCAGTCATCAAATACTATCAAAAGTTGAAGAGTTTTTGAATAATTATTTTGATGATAAAAACCGTGACGAAAGAAATCTTCTTTCTGTCCAGACTGTTGCCGATAATATGAATGTTTCTTCAGATTATTTAAGCAATTTACTGAAGCTTCATACTGGTCAGAATACACAGCAGCATATTCACAATAAACTCATAGAAAAAGCGAAAGAAAAACTTTCTACTACTAGTTTGTCAATTAGTGAAATTGCGTATGAGCTGGGATTCGAACACCTTCAGAGCTTTAGTAAGTTGTTCAAAAACAAAACAAACGAAACACCCTTAAAGTTTAGAGCTAAGTTTAATTAATCGTTTTATTTAAGTTTTTAAAGTCTCTTTTTGCAGAGAGAAAATAAATGTAAAAAATCCAAAGTTACCTTGCCTGATAGCGTAATTGAAAAAAGGCGCCAATTGAAGACAATCGGCGCCTTTTGGCTGATTATATGTAGTTATCTGCCTTCCAGTGGCTTTAGTAATTTGGCTTGGATATCCTGTTGGGATTGATGGGAACTTTTAAAAACTGAATTGGTTTAAGGCAGTAAATTATTTCTAGAGAAATTTGCTACAATAAAAAACAAGACATTAGGCTTTGGATTATAAAAACCATTGAAAAATTTTAGAAGCTAAATAATTACAAGAATGTAGCTTAACTTTTTCTCTAGTTTTTGTTTTCATATCCACTCAATTTACTGTCTTTTTTTGATTTCAATATCTTTTTTTTAATTGTGGTTAATATTTGGTTTTCAGCTTCTCTTTGTCCATAAATGGTATTCAGAAATCCTAAAGGAGTAGAATAAAAAGGTTTGTCTTCATCTGTATTAATTTAAATTATCCAAATATTCTCTATCTGTTAAATCAACCCAGCCCTTCTGGCCGTTTGGTAATTCGAAACGAGCAAAATTATCCTGAAATTTTTCTAGTGTTTTGTATTTTGGTTCTTTATTTAATGGAAAATAACCAAATAGATTGTTCTTTTTATTTTGAAAAGCATTTCATTATTTCCATTCCTTCCACCGATTCTAAATCAAACGGAAGATGCTGAACACTATAATACGCTTGATCTGTTGACTTTTCTAAACGAAATATGGTATTTAAATCATAGATATTGTAATTGCCGTTTTTCATCTTACCGTATACATAAAAGTCATTTTGCATGGCCATTGTGCAGTTGAATTTCTCTGTGTCTGAATTAGAATGAAAATAGACAGCCTGAATACCAAGATATCTTTTAATGCTATTTTTTGATTGGCATCTACAAATTGTATAAAAAATTAAAGTTATATTTATTTGTTCATTATTATATCTCTTTCATTTTGAATGAACATTCAAATATAGTGAACAAAACAACCTGGTTCTAAACGATTGTTTCATCATATAATTTTTACTAAAAGCAAAAAACTGGCTGCATAATCATTGATTTTAGTATTTAAGTATAAGAAAAATCAATCTGTAAAACAAAAAAAAACTGCCCGAAATTCTTTTCGGACAGCCTCTTAAAATTAAAATAAATTCCCAATTACGCTCTAAAAATATAAAGCGTCAGTTTATTAGCCAAAGGGATAATGATCAGGGCGCTAACATAAGCAATGGGCAGCATAATGAGCCAGGATTTAAAAAATGTAAAAATCCATGCTTCTTTTTCATATCCATTATTTAAAATGAGTACGCAAACTGCCATTATCAGTGTCATTGCTGTAACCACAAAAAGGGTATTGACATATTTAGCAAAAAGCTTCATGACTTTTAAAAGGAATCGGTTAGAATTTTCCGTTTGTGTTCTTCTGATTCTCTAAAGATGGAATTTCTTCAATAACATCCCAATGCTCTATGATTTTATTATTTTCAATTCGGTACAAATCATAAAAAGCCGAATGTGTTTTTCTAACGTAACCTTCACTTAAAACCAAAACAAAGTTTCCTTCTCCCAAAACTTTATGTACAGCAGTGTAAACTTGTGCTTTGCCATTATTTTCCCATTGTTTCAAGACACTAAAAAACTCCGAGACACCGTCTCCCATATCAGGATTATGCTGAATAAGGATGTCGCCGTCAAAATATTTTGAAGCTTCATTAAATTTTTTCCCTACCAAAACTTCTGAAACAAAAGATGAAGCTAATTCTTTGTTAGCATCTGTTAAATGATGATCAATAGCTTTTGTTTTACCATCTGTCATTGTTCTTCCGCTCTTGTTTACTTTTTTAGGATTCGTCTGTAAATTATCCCAATGCTCTACACTCACACCATTTTCGAATCGGTGAATATCAAAAGCGACCGTTGGTTCAAATAAATAATAATCGACATGCACAAATCCGATATCGCCATCCTGAAAAGCCCTTACCACATTGGTGTATACTTTTTCCATCGGCATTAAATCGTGCAGGGCCATAATTGCATCAAAACCGTCGGCTACATTAATATTGTGCTGTTTGTATGATTTAGGATTAATTAAGCCTATTTGTCCTAAAGTTTCGGTTTCGATACTGTTTTGAATTGCAGCAGCTTTTTCTCTGTTTGAAAGTTCCATTTTTTATATTGTTAAAATTATTCGGCAAAGTTATCTTGCCCGTTGTAGTGATGCAATAATGGATAAAAGGTTCATATGGGGATAATATTATCCATATAAGGTTATAGAGCCCGTATTGATTATATGCTTATTTTTGTACCTATAAAAAATATAGCTGCTATGTACGAAAAAAAGATTCCAAAAGATTTTGACTGCGGAATGAGTATAACACTTGAAATAATAGGAGGGAAGTGGAAACCCTGTCTTATCGATTCTATATCAAAAGGTGTAAGAAGACCGAGTGAAATACACAGATGCCATCCTGATGCCACCAAACGTGTTTTGAATCTTCAGCTAAAAGAATTAGAAGATCACGGTGTGGTACGAAAAACAATATACCCGGTACTGCCTCCTAAAGTTGAATATTTCCTGACTGATCTGGGTAAAACTTTATTACCATTAATTTCGCACATGGAAAAATGGGGCACTAATTATATGCCCATATTTAATGAATTACAGCAGCATAAAAAAGATTTACAAGAGGCAGTTTAAAATGCTAAGGGAAAATCGTCCATCATAAAGCGAAAAATAGCCATTCCCCAGACTCAATTATTCTGTGATCTTTGTGCTACCAAACTTCATTTAAATTGTCACCTACAAGTGTACTCAGAAAATGGTTGGATTTTATAATGCCAAATGCAGTTCTTAAATTTGTATCTTTCTTATATTCTGAATAGATTTTATTTTGATCTACGCTAAACAGATAATTTCTGGAAGTGGTAATTAGCAAAAAAAATCAGTAAGAGATGTAGTTTTCTTTCAAGAAATAAGATGTTTCTTTTAAAATTCTTCTATTGTTAAATTTCCAAGAGCAGAATGTCTTCTGCATTGGTTGTAGAAATTTTTGATGTAATCAATGCAGATGCAACGGCAAGCATGCCTTTTACTTATGCGCTTATGGGATATGCTTTATTTATTTTTGTTTCGATAACTTTTGCCTTAAAATGGCTTAAAGAACAGTCATTTGCTCCGGGTTATTGGGCGTATACTTTTGGAATCGCCACTTTATCTCAGGGGTTATCCCTATTTGCTTTAAAAGCAAATGATTCAGTTGTTACTGGGCTGGCCTTACTTATTTTTTGTCTTACTAATATTTTAATTGTAATTGTCACAATTGGATCTGTTAAACTTGCTTTAAAGAGTAAGTAAATTCCAAAATAAGTAAAAACGTTGAATTTTGCATTGAGGATTTACCAAGCTATTAATTGCACAAGACCTTACTGTTTATTGCCATCATGCCCTTAATGGTGATGAAGCTTTTATCGGTTCCTGAATTTAAAAAGATGTGGCCCTTGTCATTTAAAACAATTAAGGTTTCAAGCACTGTTGCCTCGAATTCCCTGCCAGAATAATTAGTGCCGTTAAAGAATTTTTGAGCACTAATGAGCGGAGCCAAAAAACTGGTCATTTCTTCCAAACTACAGCCTGAGCTGTATTTCCCGGCAAGCAGCTGCAAAACTTGTATATGAAATAGTGGTAATGTTTCCATAAATATAGCTTTACCTAAATTTACGAAAAAACGATTAATTTGGATTGTTTTATGTACTTAAAATCAGCATTAAAATGAAATATAAATCTAGCTTTAACTTCTTGTTATCCAAAACGCGATTAGATTAGAGGGGGTGATGCTGCTATTTTTTAGGAGCTTTTCCCGCTATATGTTGCAATCTTTTGCGCCGAACACCGGCACAAAAGGATTTTCACTGCCATCGGGACTATGGGCAGCGGCCCAATTTTTGCCTCTGGAGAAATGTAAATTTTAATCCAATTGTATTGGTGGAAGTGGAAAACGGTTATTGTGTATCATTAGAAGACAAAGATACGCGTTATAGTGAACTTAGACGACCAGTTATCACAGCCACTCTGGGAATACATCCTTTGTAATTTTTAAACTTATAAATTTTTGGCAGGCTGCTTCCGCTGGAGATTCCAATCTTTTGCGCCGAAGATCTTCGCAGAAGGATTTTACTGTCGGGCTGAAAAACGCCGCCAAGGCCACATTGTAATTACTATTAATTAATATTCTGGGGCAGGTAAACGTTAAATACAGCTCCATTTTCGTTGCTTTGACCGGCATCGATCTCCCCATTATGGTTTTGGACAATTTTCTTGCACATGGCAAGACCGATTCCCGTGCCCGCAAATTCACTTTTGCGGTGCAGTTTTTGAAATATATTGAAAATCTTCTCTGTATCTTCAGGTTTCATGCCGATGCCATTATCAGTAAATTGAATTTTATAATAGGACATCCCTTCCTTTAGATGTACTGCACGGATCTCTTCGGCGGTGGCAATACTGCAATGAATATCAATTTTGGGCTGCACATCAGGGCGTATAAATTTTAAAGCGTTGCCTATCAGATTGAAAAACAGCTGGGACATCTGCAGGGGAATGCCTTTGATAACCGGCAGCTCGTTCCACGTCACTCGGGCTCCCGTACGCTCCATTACCACATCATAATCTTCCAGCGCATTACGGGCTGTGTCCTCAAGATTGACTTCAACGAAAGTGGCATCCTCTTTCGGCAGGGCCGAGTAGGCGAGCACATCGCGGATCAGTTTGCCCATACGGCTGGTGGCGTCTTTTATTTTATTGATGTATCCCTGTGATTTTTCGTCAAGATGATCGGTGATTTTACCCTCGAGCAGCTGCACAAAGGTGCTGATCTTGCGAAGCGGTTCCTGCAGGTCATGTGAGGCTATGTAGGCAAACTGCTCGAGTTCCCCGTTGGAATGCAGAAGCTGCACGTTGGTGTTTTCCAATTCTTCATTGGTAGCCCTTAATTCCTCTATAACAGCGGCGATCTCTTCGGTACGCTCCTGCAACTGGTTTTCCAGTTCCACCTGCAGTTCCATCTGGATGGTAATATCCTGGGCGGTGCCGTTCATACGTACAGGGTTCCCCTCGGGATCAAAAACAGTTTTACCCTGGGCACGCAATATTCTTTTCTTCCCTGTAGTGGGATGGATTATGGTATAGGTCTCATCATACAAACCTCCCGATTCAGGATTCAGTCCCCATGCCACGGCATTGGCAACCCTTTGCTGGTCTTCTTCCAAAAGGATCGGTATAACTTCATTGTAGGGTTGGGCAGCTGGATCATACCCAAACCATTCGATCAGGCGGTCCGAGTAGGTCAGTCCGTTTGATGCCACATCGATGCTCCAGGTACCGAGCTGGGCGAGTTCAACGGCGCCTCTCATGTTTTGTTCGGCTTCTTGCAGTTTGTTGCGCGCCACTACCTCTTCTGTTACGTCAATAGCCGTACATATGACACCATAAATATTGCCTTTTGCATCGTATAATGGTTTATAAGTGTAGTCATAGTAGCCGTAATATGGCGAGCCATTCTTAATAAACATAATGCGGGATGCCGTTTGGGTATGAATTTCACCAGTCTTCAAAACATTACTATAGGCACCGAACAAATGCGTCTCTTTCATCTCGGGTACAGCGTCCATGATGGGTTTTCCGATAATGGAATCGCCCTTGCCGAATATTTCAAGCATTTTTTCATTGGCCTGGTGCAGAACCATATCAGGGCCGGTGTATACCAATTTCGCTACGGGAGAATTATAAAAAACAGTACGCGCAAATTTTTCACTCTCTTCCACTTTTTGCCTTTGGATCACCTGCAGGGTATTGTCCGTGACCCAGACGGCAACTTTTTTCACCTCTCCTGCAGTATCTTTTAGCGGGGCATAAACCAGAGTCATATAAACGGTTTCTTCCTTACCACCCCTGATCACCTTACGTTCAGCTTCGCTATTAGAGTAAGGGCTTCCCTTTAAAATAACACCCGCGAGTGCACTTTCATAGTGTGGGCGTGCTTCAGGGAAAGCATCCCAGTAAAAATTTCCAAGGATCGCTTCGCGTGGTTTTCCGGCCACGGCTATGAAGCTGTCATTTACAATTTCCGCTTTAAGGGTCTGGGCATCCAAAACACAGATGCCCACCGGCGCATTCATGACTAGTAAATAGAGTTCCTGTTGATTGTCGGTATTCATATAATAAGGCGTAGAAGATTTGAAAGTTCTTTTATATTCAATGAGGAAATTAGATTATATCCCATTACACCAAGTTAATCAATTACGAGGAATTTAAAAAATGTTATTTCTCTGCGTATATAAAGAATCCTCTGACCTTATTGTCAGGTGCGGCAATGTCCAAACCATTAGGCTTTTCCACAGCGTTTCCTTAATTTTGTATAATAGTAGGGTTTCCGGGTATAATTGCCAGAAAGCGCTGCTGTCACCAATGAGTTGAAATATTAGTTTTCGATACATTTTATGAATCCACTAACAATTAATTTTTTTATTATCTTGCATTCAAAGATTAATAATAAAGCATATGAACAAGAGAGGGCCTATAGTAATTATAGAAGACGACATCGATGACCAGGAATTTTTAGGTCAGGCATTTGATAAACTTCAATATCCAAATGAAATAATTTTTTTCGCAGATGGGGAGCAGGCCCTCCAATATCTTACAGAAACCAGCATTGAGCCCTTTATAATTTTCTCTGATATAAATATGCCAAAATTAAATGGAATTGAACTGCGGTCTAAAGTTCATGAAAATGAAGACCTAAGGATGAAATCTATTCCGTTTCTGTTCTTTTCGACAGCTGCAGAACAGCAGCATGTAGTGGAAGCGTACTCAAAATCGGTTCAGGGATTTTTTATAAAACCGTTTGATTTCAATCAAATGGTGGTAATGATCAAAAATATTGTAGAATATTGGCAAAGTTGCGTTTCACCAAATTACGTAAAATAACAATAGTGGTTTAGCCACACACATGAAATCCCGACCAATGGAACCTCTGCAGTATATCAGACTCTCAACGCTTAATGACATGATCCATGACACGATTAGTGCGCGTTTTGAAGGACAGCGTTTCTGGGTACTTGCCGATATCACCAATCATTCCTATAAGACCGATAAAAAGATCCATTATTTTGAGCTGGTGGAGAAGGCGCAGAACGGCAATGCCATAACAGCCAAAATGCTTGGCAAGTCGTGGGGCGGGGGAGCCGTTCGTATTGAGGAGTTTGAAAAGAACACAGGACAGGCCTTTACCAACAACCTGCATGTATTAGTACAGGTGAGCGTAGATTATCATCCTCTGTACGGTTTGTCCGTGAGCGTGCTGGATATCGACAGCAATTTTATGCTGGGAATACTCGAGCAGCAGCGAAATGCCACCCTGGAGCGTCTGGTCAGGGAAAATGATTATATCCACAAAGCAGGTGATAGTTACTCCACGTTTAACAGTCGGCTGAAACTTCCGGCGGTAATTCAGAGAGTAGCTGTAATCTCATCGAGCAGCTCGGCAGGAAATGAGGATTTCCGCCATACGATGCAGCATAATGATTTTGGATATGTTTTCCAGATTGATGATTATTATACCATTGTGCAGGGCGATAACAATGCCAAACTGTTCTTGAATAAACTCATCGAAATCTATAATACCGGAATCCCATACGATGTCGTTGTAATTAACCGGGGAGGAGGCGCACAGTCTGATTTTTTAATCTTTGACAATTACAATATCGGACGGGCTGTGGCCAAGTTTCCCATTCCGGTAATAACGGGGATCGGGCACCAGAAAAATGTCAGTATAGCGGACCTGATGGCCCATACCCATACCAAAACGCCAACCAAGGCGGCTGAGTTTATCATTGCCCATAACCGAAGTTTTGAGCTTTCGATACTCGCGCTCCAGCAAAATATTGTCATCAAATCACAGCAGCTTTTTCACGCCCATTACAAAGAATTGCATGAGCTTAAAAACGCCATTTCCCGTAATGCAAGGGAACTTATACAGCTGCACGGGGAGGAGCTGACTCGAACCAATCATCAAATTGTAAGCAGTTCAAGGGCAGTTTTGTACGGACACCAAAAGAATCTAATCCTTGCCGCACATCAGCTGGCACAGAGTCCGAGAATGCTGTTCCAGCAGCAAAAAAATGATTTAGGGAATATAAAAAACAGTATACAGAATGCAGCATTTGACTATCTTCGCCATGAAAAGCTTACATTGGAATACCAAAAGAAAAGCATCCGGATGATGTCCCCGCAAAATATCCTTCGAAAAGGCTATGCTATTGTGAAGGTCCATGATCAAATTATCAGCAGCGCTGAGAATATAGAGGCTGGGCAGGAGATAGAAGTAATACTGAAAGACGCAAAACTTAAAAGTACCGTCAAGGAAAAAATACAATACAATGGAAGAGAAACTGACCTATGAGGCGGCAAAGTCCGAGCTGACAGCCATTTCAAAAGAAATAGAAAGCGAAGAAATATCTGTTGACGAGCTCGCTTCAAAAGTCAAAAGGGCATCAGAGCTTATTGAGTTCTGCCAGGCCAAGCTTAAAAACACAGAGGAGGAAGTCAATAAAATCATCAGCAGGATGGAGAATCCAGAGAACTAATTAATGCAGATATCAATTTATTTTATGTAATCCTGAATTGGAATTCAGTAAATAATTTTATTTTTGATACCAGACAGCATCAGTATTATTTAAAGTAATTGCAATGGAGAAGGGGATGAAACTGAAGGTTCGAAAAGAACTTGACGGCAAACAGCAGTCCAATATTATTAAATTAAAAGGAAGCCTGATCTCAAAGGGCTACACCCAGATCATACACATTTTGGATCAGGATGAGGAGTTTCATATCAATTCCTTTGATATTGAGAGCGGAACGGGCAATGAAGTGCGTGAATTTATTACAGCATTTATTGCAAGGGAACAGCTTGAGGACAGCATATCTATTTTTAAGTAACACTGTCCGTTGCATCTTAATTAAAATGTGAAAGCACTAGAATATTCCACCCTTTTCAATGAAAGGGGAGTTTTTTTGTGATATTAAAAAAGCAGTAAGGCGGGCAATTAAATTTTATTTTTTTAGGAGCTATTCCCGCTATACGTTGCAATCTTTTGTGCCGAACCCCTGCACAAAAAGGATTTCCACTTCTATCGGGGCTCATGATGAGCCCGTTTTGTCAGTATACCAAATAACCGGCGCAGCTGGCCAGAGCTTTAAAGGAACAAGTTATCGATAGAAATTTTACTTTTAGAACTTCCACCATTTTTTATCCTTATTCCTAGAAGTATCAGTGTCGTTTTCAGTGAATTCTTTAGATGGAACTGCCTTTTCGTCTTCAGACAGCGTCTCAGAAAAAGGATCTGGCCGAGCATTGTCATTTTTGTCAAAGGGATTTTCCTGGGACTTCAAATGAGATTTTAAGTCAAGGGCAGAATCTGCATCACTATTTGCATTTGATCCTGAAATGGTATTATCACTTATTTTTTGCAGGAAGCGGAAATTAAAGTCTATTGGTTTTTCTTTGCTAATTTCAAAAAAGTCAATTGTATACTGGTTTTTATCCAGGTTGACTGCCTTGATTATCCCTTTTTTAAATACCTCATGCAGGACCAAATCCCCGACCGCAAAAAGTTCTTTGTTTTCTGCACCCAAATTTCTAACCGGTACTTGAGAGGCCTGAAGGATTTCAGGACTAAGCTTTCCTTTACGGATGTAAAATTCCTCGCTGATTTCAAAGAGAAAACGCGATGGATATTTTTGGAGCCCCGTGGTAAAATTATACCCTTCGGAGTCGGTGATATAAAATCTTTTCTCGGCGCGGGTTACCGCCACATAGGTAAGCCTTCTTTCTTCTTCAATCGCGCGGCTTCTTCGTTCTTTGATCGAGAGTGCGCTTGGCAGCACACCTTCGGTAAAACCGCAAAGGAAAACATAGGGGAATTCGAGTCCTTTTGAAATGTGGATGGTCATTAGTTTTACCTTATCCTGATTTTCATTATGGGTATCCAAATCCGTGAACAGCGCAATTTCCTGCAAGTATTCGGCTGCGTTGATAGGTTCTTTATATTCTTTTTCAAGCAGGAGCATCGAACTGACAAGCTCCTTGATGTTTTCCAGCCGGTCCTCATCACCGTCTTTTCGGTACAACTCGGCCAGTCCGCTTCTCTCGAGTATCTCTTTGACCAGGTCCGATATGGATTTTGTTTTGGCAAGCTCTTGTAGTTCGGCAATTAAATCCAGAAATTCAGTAGCACCTTTTTTGGACAGCTCTTTATCGGTACGGTTTTGTTCAAGTGCTCGCAGAAGCGAAAGGTTTTGCTCTCGTCCCAGATAACTCAGGCGTTCTATAAACTTCTTGCCAAGGCCGCGGGAGGGATGGTTGAACATGCGAAGAAATGAAATATTATCGCCCGTTACAATAAGGCGTAAAAGGGATAAGACATCCTTTATTTCCTTTCTTTCAAAGAATTTAACACCACCAAAAATCGTATAGGGAATATTTTCTTTAATCAGCGACTGCTCTATGTTTCTGGAGATATGATTGGCACGATACAGTATGGTGATATCGGAATATTTTGCCTTTTCGGTTTTAAGGATCTCCTTGATTTCAGAGGCTACCCAAAGGGATTCCTCGAAATCGTTCTTGCCGTGGAAATGTACCACTTCAACTCCTTCGGGCTTCTCGGTAATCATATCCTTGTCGACCCTTATTTTGTTGTTTTTAATAATGTGGTTTCCAACTTTCAGGATGTTGGGCGTAGAGCGGTAGTTCTGGTTCATGATGATAGTCTCGCAATTTGGAAACATCTTATCAAAATCCACCAAGTATTCGGGTTTGGCACCGCGCCACTCGTAAATGGTCTGGTCAGGATCCCCCACCACAAATAAATTCTGATGAATGCGTGAGAGCATTTCAACAAGCTCAAACTGACTGTCCGAGCTGTCCTGCGCCTCATCAACCTGTATGTAATGCATATTTTCCTGCCATTTTACAAGTACCTCATTAAAAGTATTGAGGATATAAACGGTAAAATGTATCAAATCGTCAAAGTCCAGGGCATAGTTCCGCTTCTGTTTGTCCAGATATTTATGGAATACCTTAAGTGATAAATTCTCGGTCTTTTCGTCCTCAAAGCTTTTATTGGCCAGAATGTAGCTTAAATAGTCAGAGGTGCCTTTTGATTTGGAAATGAACTGCAGGACCTGCTTGAAGGTCAGGTTTTTGGAGTTGATGTCCAGTTCGTTAAACACTTCGCGAAGGATGGTCTTTTGATCTTCCGCGTCAAGTATGATAAAATTTTTGGGATACTGGATCTTGTTTATTTCCTCGCGCAGGAACCGTACGCAAAAACCATGGTAGGTGGTGATAAGGCTCACATCATAGGTATCACCGATGAGCATTTTTACCCTTTTTTTCATTTCCTGTGCCGCTTTGTTGGTAAAGGTCACGCAAAGTATATTGGAGGAATTGATCCCGAGCCTGTCCACGATATAGGCAAACCTTGAGGTAAGGGCTTTTGTTTTTCCTGATCCGGCCCCGGCAATCACGCGCACATACCCTTCGGTAGTTTTCACTGCCGCAAGCTGTTTTTGGTTTAGGTTCTCTAAAATAGAATCAGTCATTTTGTTTTGTAAGGTTTAAAAGATATTGCTGGTATTTTTGGATCGTACCGGACGTATTGTACTTGTCCGATAAAATCAAAAATCCTGAAAAGAATTTGCCATAAAAATAATAAATTCTTTTCAGGATCCCTTACTGTCATAATAGCACGACACTGTTAAATATCAGACAGCTTGGAAGGATCGGTGGCCTCGGCAATGCTTTTTCCCTCAGGATTGTTTTTTTTGTCTGCATCATCCAGGTCATCTTCCTCGTAGTCATTCAGGCGGCCGGCTTCTCCGGTACCTGCTCCGGGCTGCATGCTCCCCGAACCGCTGTAGGCGCTGTTGGCATTTTCGTTTGTATTTTCCTGGCCCTGTTGTGTGTTTTTATTCGTTTCCATGATTTTCGGTTTTATGGGTTTTCTCTTTATGGTTTTTGAGTAGCTCACGGGCCTGTTTAAGACCGGTGGCTATGGCAATTCCTTCTTCCGCGCCGTCCTGAAGCAGGGCATTGGCTATCTCGACAGCCTTTTCCCGGAGTTCTGCGGGCTGGTTTTTATAAGAGGGGGGATAATCCCCGTTGTACCACGGCATGATTAATTATTTTCTGCCAGGTAATCCCTGACGTCATCCACTCTGGTACCTGCGGCCCTCACGGCACTTTTTAATGTTTCCTGCGGTACATTGAACTTTTCAGACCAGTACTGCACCTCATATGATTCATTGATATTAATCTGCGAATCATCTGCTTTTCCTGTTTTTGATTTATCATCCATGATTTTTTGCATTTAATAGTTTAGCTAAAGTTACGATAACAGTGCAAGGATCCCGTTACAGGAAAAACGCTGATTTTTATAGGATTGCAATGATGCGCAGAGCTAATTCATTTAAAAATGGATCAGTTCCTGTTATCTCACCTGACGAAAAGTAAGGTTGATCCTGGGCAGCACTTCCCTGGCTGTTTTGGGCACCTGATGTTCCCAATAGGTATTGGTACGTCCGGCCATAAGCAGAAAGGTTCCATGGTGCAGCGGAATTTCAATCTGGGGGATGTGCTTTAGGGTTTTGTGGCGCAGACGAAAAAGGCGCGTTTCCCCAAAGGTTACAGAGGCGATGTTCATGTCCTTGTTGGTGCTGGTGGTTTTATCGCTGTGCCAGCCAACACCGTCAGTGCCGTCCCTGTAGAGGTTCAGCAGTACGGCATTGAATTCAATACCGGTATGCTGCTCCACACGTTCCCTGATCTGAAGCAGTGCTGCTGGCCAGTCGGGATTTGACTTTCTCTCGGGTCTTTTGGTCTCCCCATACCAGGAAATCATTCTGGGCGCCGTAACCACTTTATCGTACATCGGCATTTCATATTCCCGCCACTGGGTGGTATGGTATAGGAAATTATAGTAATAATCGGATTCTTCCTTACTGAAAAAATTGTCAATCAGCATCAGATCCGCATCAGGGACGTCAAATGTTCTTTGGCCGCCTTTGCCTGATGAAAAAATTTCGGTATCATCAAATAGCATCATCTTCTCTGGATTTTAATTTATACTCATTATGTGGTCCTTCGGGTCTATGAAGGGCATGCCTTCAGTACTCATTTTTAGCCTTGGCAGGTTAATTTCATGCTCCTGGGGATAGGGCTGGCGGTCGGTCATTGAGATATCCTCGCGCAGCTGCTCGTGCGCTGTAAATTGCCGCTCATCAGAGTTCGAAAACCTCGGATCGGCAATAAAAGGCATCTTGGACATTTTGGTTACCGTTATGGTGGGGAAGTGGTAATCCACTTCCACATGGCCAAGAAGCAGGTAACAGCCGCCACCCTGAAAAGGATATTCTTTCAGGCTGCCAGTGAAATGCGCCGTATCAAATAGCTCGCCCTGGGCGTCAATCCAGGTACCGAAAAACATCGCGCCCATCTTGGTGGGCACATGTTTTCTGGAGATCAGGTAGGCCAGCATACGTACTGACTTTTTATGATGCTTCAAAAGGTCTTTGGCCATTACATCGCCACGGAATTTGGTCCGCAAAAGATCAAAAGGAGAGCAGGAGACCGGAAAACTTAAAAGCTCTATCTCGTCAAAGGCATCCTCAAATTCAGAACGCGCCAGCTCAGGAAGTACAAATTCCCTGACGGGCTCCTGAATGAGCAAAAGGCCGCGGTTCTCGGGCTTGAAATTGACAAGGATCAGTCGGGCGATGACCAGCAGTTGGTTTTTTGTTTTTCCCGTGAACCGGAAAGCGCCGATAAAAATCAAAATCTGCAGGGTCTCAATGCCGATAGGGATGCGGTTGATAAAATCTTCGAGCGTGAGGTACGGTCCATTTTTTTCACGCTCGAGTTGGATTAGTCGGGCGGTCTGTTCATCCAAGCTTTTCAGGTGCATAAATCCAAGATATACATCTGAGCCGTACAGCGTGGTTTCCAGCTCGCTTTTATTGACACATGGATTGTGGATCACAGCCCCTGACATCCTTGCCTCATGCACATAGACCTCGGTCCTGTAAAAGCCGCCCTGGTTGTTGATCACCGCCACCATGAATTCGATGGGATAGTGCACTTTGAGATACAGGCTCTGATAGCTCTCCACGGCATAAGATGCCGAGTGTGCCTTGCAAAACGAGTAACCGGCGAAGGATTCGATCTGGCGGTAAATTTCCTCACTAAGTTTCTCTGGATGTCCCTGCGCTTTACACGAGGCAAAGAAATTATCTTTCACCTTTTGGAGCGCCTGCTTCGAGCGTCCTTTGCCTGACATGGCACGTCGCAGGATATCACCATCGGCTGCTGGAAGCCCTCCATAGTGCAGGGCGATTTTGATCACATCTTCCTGATAGACCATAATGCCGTACGTTTCCCCAAGCTGTTCTTGGAACACGGGATGGAAATACTCGAACTTATCGGGATGGTTATGGCGAAAAATATACTCTTTCATCATGCCGCTTTGGGCAACACCGGGACGTATGATAGAGGATGCTGCTACCAGGGTTTTATAATTGTTGCATTTCAGGCGGCGCAATAAACCCCTCATGGCCGGGCTTTCAATATAAAAGCAGCCAATGGTTTTACCTATTCCTAAAAATTCATTGCAGCTGGCCTCGTTTTTTGAAATCGAGGTATCACGGATATTCAGGCGGATACCGCGGTTTTTCTCAATAAGCTTCACGCTGTCATCAATATGCCCGATGCCACGCTGGCTCAGGATATCGAATTTTTCAAGGCCGATGTCCTCGGCAATATGCATGTCAAAAAGGGCAATGGGAAAACCCTTTGGAGGCATCTCCAGGGGCGTGTAATTGGTTATGGGCTCATCGGAGATCAGGATACCGCAGGAATGCATGCTTCGCTGGTTAGGATATTTCTCCAGCAGCATACCGTACTGCTGTACCTCGCGCACCACCTTGTTGGTCGGGTGCAGCTCCATGGGGTTTTTGGTAAGGATATCGAGCTCTTCCTTGGGAAGCCCAAAGACTTTGCCTACTTCGCGAAATATGGATTTATACTTGAATTCTACATTGGTTCCGCAAAACGCCACATGATCGTAGCCATAACGCGAGAAAATGTATTCCAGGATGGTGTCGCGTTCCTTCCAGCTCCAGTCAATATCAAAATCGGGAGGGCTCTTGCGGTTCAGGTTCAAAAACCTTTCAAAATACAAGTCTAACTCCAAAGGACAGATATCGGTAATCCCCAAACAATAGGCGATGATACTGTTGGCCCCGCTGCCGCGCCCTATATGCAGGAAACCCTGTGAGTTGCTGAACCGGACAATATCCCATGTAATGAGAAAGTAGCCACTGAACTCGAGCTGGTCAATTACCTTAAGCTCCTTGAACATGCGGGATTTGGCCTGGGCATTATTTGTGCCATAGCGCCACTCCAGGCCCTTTTTGGCAAGTGTGGTGAGAAGGTTGATATCGTCTTTGCGGTTATTGGTATAAAATTTCTTGTTTTTTGGCGTTTTGAAATCAAATTCAAAATGACATTCGCTGATGATTTTTTCCGTGTTTGCTATAATCCCCGGATAATTCGAGTAGCAGGCAAAAATCCTTTGAACATCCACCATCACCTCTGAACTGCGGCAGTAATCTGAAGGGGCCAATTTGGATAAAATAACATTCAGGTCAATGGCCCGAAGCACTTTGTGCAGCTGATATTCCTTTGTAGTTCGAAAGGTAACGGGCTGTAGTACGACCATTTTATCCTGCCTGTTTTTCCAATCAGAAAGAATCAGTTTTGGGAGCTCTTCGGGACGGATGCCGATGTATTCATTTTCCTTTAAGATATCCGGCGCGTTCTCCAATAGATAAATAATAAAAACATCCGAAAAATCAGGAGCATCAAGGGGTAAAGAAGTGTTTTCAAAGTTATATCGGGTCAAAAAACGGTTCATTTCCGCGAGCCCCGAAGCATTTTTAGCAAGGCCAATGTATCGGAGCTCGTTTTCGGAGCGAAATTCCATTCCCACAATAGGCTTGATTCCTACCTCCTGGCATCCCTTTATGAAATCATAGATCCCGGTTACTGTATTAATGTCGGTAAGCGCCATGGTCTTCACACCACACGCTAAAGCACGGCTAATCAATTCCATCAGTGGAATCGTGCCGTAACGCAGGGAATGAAAAGAATGACAATTAAGGTACATTAGCTCGGGTTTATTTATCGGACTTGCGTTTTAAAATTTCATTTTTGTTGTTGGGTTTAAAGGATGCCCCGGCGCAGCGCATTACAGCGTCAAAGCCATACCTTGTCTTCATTCGGTCCATGGCCTGATAAAGCGAGAGCATTTCCTCGGTATCCTGGAAAATATCAATCTGGTAAGTACCGCGGACAAGCCCGCTGAATGTTACCCCAATAAGACGGATCCTCATCCGGCGCTGATAAAGTTTGTCAAACAAGTTAACTGCAGTCTCGGTGAGTATGTGGTCGGCGGAAGTGTATTGTATCCGGCACTGTTTGGGTTCTGTATCAAAGTTGGCATACCGGATTTTAACGCTTACCGTAGAGGCAAGCCATCCTTCAGAGCGCAGCTGGTAGGCGAGTTTCTCGACCATGCCCAGCAATATTCTTTTTACCATCCTGATGTCGATGGTATCCTCAGGGAAAGTTTCCTGGGTGGAAAGGGACTTCCTGTCCCTATAAGGTTCCACCGGGCTGTTATCTATTCCATTGGCTTTCTTCCATATTTCTAAACCGTTTTTTCCAATCATTTTCTGCAGGGCTTCTGCAGGCATTTTGGAAAGGGTTTCTATGGTGCGGATCCCGATACGAGAGAGCAGTTGGAAAGTCTTATCCCCAACCATAGGGATTTTCTGAACCGAAAGGGGATTCAAAAAGGCCTGTACCAGATGCTCGGGTATCTCCAGGTTCTGTTGCTGTTTTTGTTTTCCTTCCCCGGTGCCGATTTTAGATACTGTTTTGTTGATCGACAATGCAGAAGTCAAGGGAAGCCCAGTTTCCCTAACGATGCTCTGGGCCAGTTCACTCGTCCATTTGTAGCTGCCATGGAACTTGTCCATCCCGGTGATGTCCAGATAAAATTCATCAATGCTGGCTTTCTCCACCACGGGCGCTTTTTCCTGAATAATTTCGGTAATGTCATGAGATAGCCTGGAGTACAATTGCATGTCGCCTTTCATGATTTTGGCCTGCGGGCAGAGCTTCATGGCCATGTGGATAGGCATGGCCGAGCGTACCCCGAAACGTCGGGCTTCATAAGAGCACGAGGCCACAACGCCTCTTTCACCGCCCCCAATGATGAGCGGTATTCCGTTTAATTCGGAATTAGTCAGTCTTTCGCAGGACACGAAAAACGTATTCATATCGATGTGCACAATTGACCTTTCCATCCTCTTTTGCATTTTATACCAGTCAAAATTAGCACAGTTAGTAACATTATTTAAAAATATTATGTTCTAATTTGGAACAAATTTATGCAATCAGTTTTTTCTGATAGCGGGGTAGCGTGTAAATATTGAAAACTTTGAAAAACAGAAAGATTAAGAAAAGGTAAAAAGATTTTTTTTTAATGTGTTTTTTCTGAATTATGGATTATCTTTACAGTCCCCTTATCCTATTTGAGTATCATTTTGCAGTTTTAAAGTGCGAGATCTGTACGGTTTAATATACCGTTTATCCAAAGCAGTTTATCATTTTATCGTTTAACGTAAATTGTAGTAAAATGGCATTTGAAAATTACAATTCCAAAAGGTTTATTTACCTGGCCGATGACGACAGCGATGACAGGGAGTTCTTTGCTGATGCGCTGAGTGAAATTGACCTTGATGTTATCCTAAAACAGGCCCCCGACGGCATGCATTTAATGGATAGCCTGCATGCGCTTTCAGGCCCTGAGCTTCCCGAATTTATTTTCCTGGATATCAATATGCCAGGCAAAACAGGACTAGAATGCCTTGCCGAGATTAGAAGCAGTGAGGGCGTTTTAAAAGACGTGAACATTGTGATGCTTTCCACCAGCAGTGATCCTGAGAATATCCTCAGGGCATCAGAGCTCGGCGCTACTTTCTACGCGGTTAAGCCCAGCTGTTTTGAGAGGCTCAAATCATTGCTTGAAGAGGTGCTTTCGATGAATCTTGTGGCGGCTGATGAAGGAAATAAAAAGTTTCTTTTGGTTTAGTTTTTAGATTATCGGTAGTTGTGGGCAGAATCATTTTATTGCTGCAGTTCCTAATTCACCTAATAGCTTTTTTTGATCATTGGGTATCTTTCTTTGCTGTTGCGAAATAAAGCTTTTTTCTCTTTTTGATGTACAAAGGGGCAAAAATCTAATTGGGATGATCAGCATCGTCAATTGTATTTAATATTATTTTTTAGGAGCTAATCCGCTATACGTTTCAATCTATTGTGCCGAACCCCGGCACAAAAGGATTTCCACTTCACACGAGCGCAGCGAACTGGCGAAGCATCGGGGCTAGGGCTGCGGCGGGGTATCACTCTTGTTTTGCTACAATCCAGAGCATAGGGCTTATCGCTTTTTTAAAGTTTATTTTTATTGTTATTAACGTCTATCTAAAATCAGTAAATCTTTTCTCTAAATCATATAACCATTTTACCCTCTTTTTTTGAGTAACTGATTTTACCATGTTATGGCTGATCCAGTTTAAATTCTTATATCCCATAGTTTTAAAAACACTTCTAAGCATTGCTTTTTTAATCAAATTCCCGATTAGAAGCGAGTACATGATCTTGGGTTTATTCATTGTGGTGATGATAGTTACGCCTTTTAAATTTTTCAATAGCGGTATAAGCCCAAAACCTCTGGGATGATGGTCATAGACTATACCGGGCGATAGAACCCGGTCGATAAATCCTTTGGTCATGGCAGGCATCAGATCCCACCAAATAGGAAAAATGAAAATCAAATGATCTGCGTTTTTTAAACGATTGCTGTAATCTATAACCTGAGGATCAATTGGAGTATGGCCTACAAAGGCTTTCAGGTCTTCTTTAGACATTACCGGATTGAAATTATCATTATCCAGATGGATAAGATCTACATGATGCTTCCCTTTTTGAAGTCCAGTGGTAACTGCTCCTAAAATGGCGTTACAGTAACTTTTTTCATAGGGGTGATTGAACACAATAACTACTCTCATTTTTTGAATTGTTTACTATTTACAATGCAAAGATGCTAGAGTAAGAGGTATTGGGACGATAACAATTGTTAAGAAATACAGACAATGTAAAATCTTGTGGAATGAATTAAAGCTGGATTACTCCAGTTCAATACAATCAAAATGATAGGACCTAAGAAGAGTGATTACTTTTTTGGTTATGTTTTTTTTACTTTCAATACGCAAGATTTTATCACAATCTTCAAGGTCAAAATTCCACTTTATGTCCTGGAAGTTTAAATCAAGAACAGGCCTTAATTTTTTAATTTGTGCCTTATTTTTGACTGATGTTTTAAATACGTGTATCATGGGGCTGTAATTTCCTTGTATGGTGATTAAACCACAAAATTGGCAAAACACTCGGCAGACTATCGATAACAATTGTTAAGAAAGATCTTTTTATCGCCTGTTGCGGATCCTGCTGAGCGATACTGAAGTGATGCCCAAATAGGAAGCTATGTAATGCTGTGGGATGCGTTGTATGATTTCAGGATGCTGTGCCAGCAGTTCTTCATAACGCTGTTGAGGGGTATTTTTCAGGTAGGAAAAGAAAACCTGCTGGTTTTTTAGAAGCCTCATATATAAATGTTCAATTATATTATCTCTTAGTTCTGGTGAATTCAGCAGCGTATCCTGAAAATCTTTTTGTGTGATGGTTTGTATAACACAGGGCTCAATGCTTTCAATAGTGTACAGGCTAGGTTTGCCGGTCATAAAGCTTTCAATGGATGACACGCCGCCGCCTTCAAAAAAAAACTGTGTGGTTATGTCTTTACCGTTATTGTTTATCCAGGTTCTCAAACACCCTTTTTCAATGAAAAACATGGTTTTTGAAATGCTGCCTTCTTCAAGCAGTATGGTCTTGGCAGGAACCTCTATTGGAGTAAAAAGAGGTTTAAAAATACTCCATCTATCAGGGATGGTTTGTGTTTTTTTTGACATGAATCATTCTTTATTTAAATTTAACCCAAAAGGATTATTTATACTACTGTTTGCTTACTGCCCGAAGTGGCGGTCAGAGGCACATTTTTAGTATGCCGTAACTTTTAGTCTATTTTGTCTTTATGATATCCCTTGAGCCACTGTTCCATTTTCTGGAGCAGCTGGATTTCTTTCGGGTCGCCTGTTGGGTCTAAAAGCCCTGTGATGGTGCGGCTGTAATTGAATTTTCTGTCTTCAAAGCGGCACGTAAACCTCGGGAGCTCATTATGGGAAACCATCCAGCTCTCGGGATCAATTTTTTTTATGTCAAACTTTTTCATATCTCATTCCCGTTCCAATTAGCGGCAGCTTTATATCTACTGTGAAAAAGCAAAATTAGCGGTTTTATTTTTATGGCTGTCCGTTTTCGTGTTAAGTCATCGGGGTTTGAAGTGCTATAGGTCTTTATGATGCTGTTTTTTAGGAGCTTTTTCCCGCTATCCGTTCCACCCGAGCGCCAGCGAACTGGCGAAGCAATCTTTTTCGCCGAACCCCGGCACAAAAGGATTTCCACTGCACACGAGCGAAGCGAACTGGCGAAGCAATCGGGGCTAGGGAAGTATCGCACAACGTTCCGGTATTACAGCTGGTTTGTGACTAAATTAAGTTCGATTTTCGGAATTGTCCAAAATCATTCCACATACAAAACCAGCTTCTCATTAAAATTATTGTCCCAATTCGTTTTTGGTAGCTGTTGATGGCCTGAGTTTTTTATGTTCCGATGAGTGGCTTTTATATATTTTAATTTTTTGCGCAATGCGGTTACCACTGCGTTACCATCATTTTGGCTAACAAATTCCTCATTTACACTTCATGCTGCAAATATCAGTTGATGACATTTGCAGTATAAAATTTAAAAATATGAAAAATACATTAACACACAAAACAGCATTTTTATCCTGGCTATTTATCCGATAATGAACATCGTGTCCTATTTTTTTGATGGTGCATTGTTGCAGGTCCCATTACTCATTCGTACACTACTACTCTCAGCAATCCTGGTTCCCCTGATGACCTATGTGATAATGCCAATTTATACCGGTTTATTTAAAAAATGGCTGGAGAAACAATAGATTCACCGTACCTGTTTTAATTATTTTTATTTAAATTTAAGCGATGAAAAAGCAAGAAACTACCCACCGAAAAATTGACTCCCTCCATGACTTCCACAGGGTTCTTGGGCTACCAAAGCCATTACACCCGATGATTAGCATGATCAATCTTGATGATGTAAATGTCATAAAGGATGAACTGCCTGAAATGATGGTGCTCAATTACTATAAAATTGCCTACAAAACCAATATGGCATCCCAGGTTCGGTATGGTCAGAATCATTATGACTTCAGTGAGGGCGGCTTGATTTTTACGGCACCAAACCAGTTGTTTGAAAGCCCGGATGAAACCAAAAAGTCCGGCTATGTGCTGCTGGTCCATCCGGATTTTTTATTATCCTATCCTTTGGCAAAAAAGATAAAGGACTATGGCTATTTTTCCTATTCGGCCAATGAGGCATTACATTTATCTGACAGGGAAAAAACTACCATACTTTCTATTTTCGGCATAATTCTCGAGGAACTCGAGAGCCGTATTGACGATTTCAGCCAGGATGTAATTATTTCACAGCTCGAATTATTACTCAATTACTGTAACCGTTTCTACAAACGCCAGTTCATTACAAGAAAAGCAGTAAATAATAGTTTGCTCGAAAAGCTCGAAGCCATACTCGAGGATTACTTTAACAATCAAAGGACAGCTACTGAGGGTATCCCGACAGTTCATTATATTGCAGGGCTTCTACACTTGTCACCGAGCTATCTCAGTGATATGCTGCGCTTGCTAACAGGTCAGAATGCCCAGCAGCACATACATACTAAAATGATCCAAAAGGCCAAGGAGCTATTGTCCGGGACAGATCTGACGATTTCAGAAATTGCCTATCAGCTGGGTTTTGAGCATCCGCAATCTTTTAGCAAACTCTTTAAGACCAAGACCAAACTGTCGCCTGTCGATTTCAGGCATTCCTTTAATTAGTTGTCCGGTAGTATTTAAGGCTAACAACGTTAAAAGAGAAGCTAATTCCAAGTTGGATTTAGCTTCTCTTTTATTTTATAACAGATTGAAACCAGCTTTGCTTGTCTAAGATCCATTCTCGTTTTGACTACGCAAGTCCTCAATTAGGCTACGTGCGGCGACCGTAATCTATCAACCTTTGTGTATTGTTAAACTAAAACATTTACACATGAAAAATCAAGATCAAACTTCAGTTATCGGACTTAGCACCAATCCCGTTATCACGTACAGCCCAATTGTAATGCCTGTTTCTGGCAGGCCGGCAGACATGCATGTAAAGGTATCAGCACCTGTAGGCGGAAAGAATCTTCCTATTGTAATCCTGTCACATGGGCATGGCGCCTCGACTTATCTTTCCTCCTTAAGGGGATTGGCACCCCTGACCGAATTCTTCTCTTCAAAAGGCTTTATTGTAATTCAGCCAACGCACCCTGATGCCAAGCTTTTGGGTCTTGATACAACAGGCCCTGAAGGAGGTTTATTTTTGAAATCAAGGGCCAAAGACATCCATTTTATCCTGGACAACCTGGATCATATCCTGGCTACAGTCCCGGGCCTGGAGCACCGCGCCGACAAATCACAGGTATCGGCTATTGGCCATTCCCTTGGCGCGCTTACCGTTGGGATGCTTGCCGGGGCGCAGGTTACCGATAATGTTACGGGTGAAACAATAAGTCTGGCCGAACCAAGGCTAAAAGCCCTGGTAATGATAGGGGCACCCGGCGGTCCCGAAGGCCTTGACGGCGATTTTGCCCTTACCCATTATCCGGTCTTAAAAGGGATCAACTACAAATCCATGTCGCTGCCCACACTTGTAATTAATGGAGACAGGGACATTAACCTGAATTTTTCAAATGTTGAGAACTGGCGTGCCGATCCCTATTATCAAAGTCCGGTAAGCTCAAGTCTGCTTACCGTATTTGGCGCCGAACATATCTACGGGGGCATATCGGGATGGGATGTAGCGGAAACCACAGATGAAAGCCCGCAGCTTGTTGCCTTTCTCTGTGAATCTATTCTGGCATACATCCGCTCGGCAATGGATCAAGGTGATAAGAGCTGGGAACAATTGCAAAAGGATTTGCAGGACGATTCTGATGCAAAAGCGCGTATCGACAACAAATAATTTTAAAATCCATGCGCTGGATTGTTTATTAATCAAAGGTACTGCCAGCAAACCGCATCTGCTTAGAAACATATTTAAAAGATGAAATCAAAAACAACAAAAGGTTAATATTGATTTTATAAGAGAGATGAAGGGAGTTGAGCTGTTTGGACATATTTTGGTTAGAGTCCTGTTCCCGCTACAAGTTTAAAGTCAAAGCCTGATAAATCTGATTTCTCAGGCTTTTCTTGTGGCTTAATGATTTCATATCTAATTGATTAAATAAAAAAAGTATTTTTAATTTTTCCTTACTTTTTGAAAGATAGCAGGCTCACCTCTTTCTGTAAAAACATCATCTGCATAATAGTTTTGAAATTGCATAGGAAGTCCAACACCAGTTGAACGAGATGCCGTTGTTTGCAAATGATAATGTAAATGTGGTCCCGTAGAGTTACCGCTGTTTCCAGCCTGACCAACCATTTGACCACGTACTACATTGTCGCCAACTGCCACTATTATAGAACTTTTCTTAAAATGCACCATACAGGAATATTCTCCATTTAAATGATCAATCACAATATAGTTGCCCCAGGGCTGTTCTTCATTTAGAATACCAGGAATATTGTCTTCTATATTGTTTACAACATTTACAATTTTTCCGTCTCCAGGAGCGTTTAAGCGTTTCCCGAAACAATAATAATCTTCATTTCTGGTTCCGTCTCCTGATCTGTCTGTTCCATTTATTACCTGAACAATGTCAAGTGCATATCTTTGATGACGATGGGGGGCAAAGTGGTGGTTTTCTTCTAATGATCTTCCTGCTGCATTGATGTGCCATTCATTTTCAAAAGGCAGATCAAGTACCGTTTTTGTTTTATAGTTTAAATAAATATCTTCATCATACCTACCTTCGTCACCAATCAGCATATCAACACATGATGTTAAAGAAAAAATAGCGGTAAAAATAAAAGTGTAAATTGTAAATTTGATAAGTTTCATAATTAAAATTTGTAGTTAATTCCAAAATTAAGTTGGTGTTGTAATTCTCTGTAAGCACTTGACACCTGAAGTCTGGAGTAATTAAAATTGTACTTTGCCTTTAGGTCAAAATGATTTGAAAGTTTGTAACCATATTCCAAATCCCATAACACACTCTGATAGTTATCTAAGGCATAAAATTTAGCTGCAGCACTGGTAACTCTTAATAGCACAATAGGAATAAAAATTTTAGATGCTAAATATTGTTTTTCATTTAATTGATAACTCAACTTGCCTGTAATTCCAAACTCTTGATGAACAGTGAAATAATCTCCTTGATTAAACGTTGTATTCTTATTAGTGTAAATCGATGTATTGGTTTGTGATTGCAATCCTAAATTCAAAGTAAATCTATGGTCGTCATAAATCTTTTTGAGATAGGAAAAACCAATTCCTACTTTTGCATAATCATTATTCAAGTTGGGTAATACGTCTGACTTCAATTCGGCTTTGAGATAATCGATCTCAACTTCAAATAGATTTTTATTTTTGCTAGTTCGTGTGTAGTTAAGTTTATAGACCGGACCTTGATACTCATACATCACTATGGGAGCAAATTCGAGATTTTTTAAGAAACCAAAATTGTTTCCTGTAGAGAATTCCAGCTGGTTCTTTTTTGGAGTGGTTTGTGATTGAACTGATACCGCAGACAAAATCGCAGTAGTAAACAGGAGCCGATTTAATTTCATATAAAGTTGAGATTATTTAGTTAATTATCTTGGGCAAACCTAAATGAAATAAAAAATGGCAAAGTCCGAATAGCTTCAGACTGGAGAAATCCGAACTTATTTATTGATATTGCGAAAGCTGTTTGGAGTCATTCCGGTCGCTTTTTTAAAGGCATCATAAAATGTCGTCTTTGAAGTAAATCCTGATTCTAGCCCTATTGCCAAAAGACTGTAATTTTCAAAGTCCGAATCAAGAATCATTTTCTTAACGGCTTCTATGCGGTAATTGTTTATAAAATTGGCAAAGTTATCTCCTGTAATCACATTAATCAATTGAGAAACATATCCTGCACTTATTCCTAATTTTTCGGCAACTTTTTCTCTGTTTAATGTACTGTCCCTGTATATCTGATGGACTTCACAAAGTGTTTCCAGTTTTTTAAAATAAACGTTTTCTTTTGTAAATAAATCTAAATTAGTCGTTTCGGTTTCTTTTTTGAGAAGTACATCTCGAGGTAATTCATCAAAAAGTACTGGTCTTTTATTTATCAAAATCTCTATTCCTTCTTTATCACCTGCCAATCTGTATCTAAAAACCCCATAATAAGCAGTACAATGAATTAAAAATGTAGCGAATAAGGCTAGAATCCGCATACAAAAAGAAAGATCATATTCGAAAAAGAGTGCTATGAGAACTGCAACAAGCCAGGAAATCAACAATATAAAAACCAAAGACCATAAAAAAGTTATCCATTTCCTTTCTTGCTTATCTTTTGAAAATTTAATAAAACTGAAAGTATATACAGCCATGAAAGGAAGAAACATCAGAATAATAAAAAAATCAAAACCTCTTAAAGTCTCTATAGCTGTTTTGAGAAAATTTGGGATCTTAAAAATATGCGCCACAACCTCACAATCATAAATAATATTTGCCAAAGCTGAATAAATGAATGGTACAAATAACCATCTAATTTTTTTCGATTTTATAATGGGATGATTTACCTGATGTATAACAAACATAAAGATAAAAACAGGAAAGAGAAAAGCCCACTCAATATCATCGAGAAAAAGTAAGAAAGGTATAATGGTGTAAATATTTATTATTTCAAAAACAAGATTCGCAATAAGAACAGACAACGTAAATATTGCATAAGCTAAATATTTATTTGCATTGCTCTTAAATAATGGTGATTTAAAAATAATTGCCCCAAGAACTAATCCCTGAAAAATTGCAGTGTTAAAAAGTGTTGTAAAGATCAATCTATATTAATTATTATTTAGTTAAGAATTGTTTCTATTTTTTTTCAGGAATTACCTGTTATTTATTTTGACGAAACTATTCCTAATTCATTTTATTTACTGTTAAAGGAATTACAATTAAAACCAAATGAAAAGACAATTAAATAAAAACTTAAAAACAATAATCATCCAGCAATTGCAAAAAAATCTTTGACAAATTGGTTAGATATTTGAATGCTTCCCGTTACAACGAAAAAGCTTAAGAGAATCTGCACCTTTTTGTTTTGCCAAACACCAATTGTCCAGCAAAATCCTCCGTTCCGTAAATCAGAATATCCTATTATTCTTTCATCATTATAGTTAATCATTTCTTAATCCATTAACAAAATCATTCGCATTACTATAAATTCGCCCTGTCATTTCGTCTGAAATTAGTTATGTCTTAAAAATGTTTTGTTTAAATTACGATCCAAAAACAAAACTTAAATACAGTTTAATACCCAAAGAAACGTGATTTATACAACACTATTAAATATTGCGGTTTTTCAGGGAATAGTTTTGGGTTTTATTATTTTAAAGTCTTCCATTTTCAATAGTAAATCAAACAAATATCTCGCAGGCTTGCTATTTTCCCTTTCGATTATTTTACTCAATCATGTCTTTGAGGTCCAAGATGCATTTACTCCTTATCCTCTGCTGCGCTTTATTGATCATATCGAATGGACATTTCTAATACCTGCTTTTATATTCCTGTTTATTATAAATCGAATTGATGATAATGTAAAAAGCAAGCAAAAGTCTTATTTGTATTTTATTCCATTTATCTATTCTGCCGCCCTTTGCATTTCGCAGGATCTTGGTGGTGTTGCAGGAATTTATACTATCCCTGAATCAGCTACCGGCTTACTCCAAATACTGGGTTTAATCCATCTTGTTTTAGCCATAACATTCATTCCGTTTCTGCTCTGTTATTCTTATTTTATGATAAGACATTTAAAAGATCCTCAGGAGAAAAATTGGATCTTTATGCTATTGACAATCGTTTCTTCATCGTTATTGGCTTTTCTTATTATTGCCTTAGCCAATTTATTTTTTCCATTTGATCTTTCTGCAACAATGAGCATCTTAGCTTTTTGTGCTACATTCATAATTCATTGGACCGCTTATGTTGGTATTTATAAATACAAGCTAGCCAAAGACCACCAGGCTGTTTATAATTTTTTAAATAAAGATATATCCATTTCGCCGGCCAGCTTTCAAATTATAGAAAATGACATTTCACAAGAATATAGCGAATCTATCACGGCTGATAATCTTTATTTTCAAGAACTGGAACTTCTTTGTCAAGAGCAGCACATTTATATCGACAGTACATTAAACAGAGAAAAAGTTGCCGAAAAATTAGGCATAAGCGCGGGATATCTTTCGCAAATTGTAAACACGGTAACAGAAGACAATTTTGCCAATTACATCAATAAATATCGGGTGGAAGCGGTAAAGAAAATGATTTCAAATTCTGAATATGAAAACTATAATTTACTGGCAATGGGGCTGGAATCCGGCTTTACTTCAAAAACCACTTTTTATAAAGCTTTTAAAAAAGCCACCGGCCAGACGCCAAATGAGTACAAAAACAACCAAAAATAAGTACCGATTTGTACATTTTTGAGATTTTGAAACCTTTTCTAATTTTTCTTATATGAATTTTGGCTTTAAATAATTCAAATCACTTTTTATGAAAAAAAACTTCTTACTACTGATCATTTTGTTTGCCTTTTATTCTGCCAATGCTCAAAATGAAACTGATCCGTATCAGAAAAATAATGAAATTAAATTAAATGGACTTGCTCCTTTATGGCAATCCTTTCAGGTTGGTTATGAAAGACATTTAAATCATAATTCGTCATTAGGAATTTCTCTTTATTACGTGTTTGACAACACAAAGAATGAAAAGGATTTAAATTATTATATATCTCCGTATTACAGAAGATACTTTGGTAAAAAATACGCATCAGGCTGGTTTGCTGAAGGATTTGGAATGCTGGCTTCAACGGATGGCAAAAAAATATACGCTTCAGAAGATCATTCCATATATACCGAAAATCCCGACGTTATTAATTTTGCTCTCGGTGCCGGCGGAGGCTGGAAATGGGTCAGTAAAAGCGGATTTCTTTTTGAAGCAAATATTGGTTATGGCGGTGTATTAATCAATGCAGATAAAACAGACCATACTATTTCTACAAAATTTGGACTTTCTGCCGGATATCGATTTTAATAAACAAGAGAGAGAGAGAGAGAGAGAGAGAGAGAGAGAGAGAGAGAGAGACAGCGTGCTGTCTCTTTTGTTTTGGGACGAAATACACTTAAATATATATTATCCTTTTTTAGTTGGTTAGTTAGTTAATGATTACGGTTTTTTATATTGTTACATTCTATACATTAAAATTTTCGCTGGGAAGGTTTAATATTGCCTGTTGTACTCTGATGGGACTCATTTCTTGTAATTTCATCTTCCTGATGCTCCTCTTGGCCAAGCTGCCCAATTTAGAATTCCCTCTTTACGTGATTATCCTTTTCGGGCGCTATGGTCTCAAAGGTGTCGTTTTCAGCCTCATTGCTCTTTTGTGTATCCATATCAGTTTGGGACCCCTCCGATGGGTCATTCTCTATAAGGTCCTTTTGGATGTCCTTCCCGGTTATGTCTTTGGGGTCGCTTTGGGATTCCTTACGGGGGTTCTCCGGGTCATAAGGGCTGCACTTTGGACCTGTGCTTTTTTGGTCTTTGATTTGGTTTTGAGAATTACGGTGGTCCCCAGGGTAATTTTGCGGCGCGTCTGGATTTTTCATTTTATTTGCTGATCACTGATTTTTTAGGTTTAATCTTATTTTTTAGGAGCTTTTTCCCGCTATTTGTTCCAATCTTTTGTGCCGAACCCCGGCACAAAAGGATTTCCACTGCTATCGGGGCTAGGGCAGGACCATTCTAATGTTTTGCTGCAATCCAAAATATAAAAGCTAGTCAGTAATTTTTAATTCATAACTTGCCAATAAGACAATAGCCTACCTACTTTATATTAGCTGTAGTAGGCCGATGTCCTATGGAAAATCATCTCCAATTTGCTGAGTAAATGCGTAGTTATATATTTGATCTTGCTTATTCATCTTTATGATATTTTTATTGATGTTCCTTTACAATTCTTGTTTTTTAGTTTACAAACTAAAACCCATCGTTTGGATATTGGATAAAATCAATGTGTATCAGACACTTGTCCAGGTCATTCATTATATTGCTGAGTCTCTCATTAATTTTGAAAAATACATAATTAATATTTGCATATCGGCTAAATAAAAAACAGGTAATTATACTGTATTTACTTACTAGTTAAATAATTAATTTGGCCTTCAAAAAATAGTCGAATTAGGAAATCTGTAAAGTGAAGTGAAATCACATTTTTTGTATTTTCTCTATTTGACCGTAAGCATAAAAAGTCTGAGTAATTGATTTATCCATGTTATGCACAAACAGGTAAATTTAAGCAGTATAAAAATTTAATTTTCCAATCTATAAAATGACAATCTATGAAAAAACTTTATTTGTTTACGATTGTACTGGTGGCTTCATTTTGCTCTTTAGCACAGGCTCAAGCTAAAAAGGATCAGCAAAAAATCACAGATAAGAACACTGAAAAAGATCTATTGCCGCAGGATACTTTTGATAAAATGATAATTCAGGATATTACTTACGCTATTTTTGGAGAAAGTTCTCCTGTTAGCGGTATTAAGGTAGATATAACTAAGCCAGAGGCAACAATTTCAGGAGTGTTTCAATCTAAAAAGAATCCTTCGCTTCTTATAGGCTTTGATTTTAAAGGCGGTATAACTGATAAAAATTTCAGCATTTTTAAAGGACAAAATACCTTTAACACTGCTTTTGAATTCAAACCCTCTGTTCATATTATTCCCAGTTGGAATAGTGCAAAGTATTACACTGATGATAAGCCAATTTTAAAGGTAAGAAATCAATTAATTGAAGAAGAGTCAAGAAAATTAACAGATTCTTTTTATGTTATGGCATTGATTTATAATAAGCATTTAAAGAAATTTCCTAAATTACTATACACTAATGAAAATCTACCAACTGATCCCATAACAGAAACTCAAACAAAATTACTCATCTACTTTATAAAAAAAACATTGAAAGACTATAATCTGGATTTGAAAGAGAGTTCATCACTTGACGCGCTCTTAAACAGTGTACCCCAAGCGGATGAAAATAATATGAATGCCACATACAATGATAATATCTTCAAAACCTATAAAAAGTACGAATCTCTGTATGGCAAAAGTAATTCTGACCAATTATCAAAACAGATTGAAAATGTCAGTAGTGCATGGACGAAAAAAAATTACTGGTGGATCACAATAAGTCCCTTTGCCCGAACTGAAAAAATTAATGAATATCATACAAAATACAAGACTACTGATTCGCTTTATTTTAAGTCAAATCATCATTTCTATTATGGATTAAATGTGATGATCAATAATTATATGTTGTGGCCTAATAAAAAAGTAGCTCTTTTTTGGAGAGCGGCCGCTGGTGTTTCCTATGCTAATAATTTAGTCTCTCTATCAAGTTTTAACTATGAAAGCACAACACCATTTTTTACTGATGGTACTACAGAAACGGCCAAAACGAAATCTGGGACAGCGTATAATTATAATGATATTAATTCAGATTTCGTTACACAATTCTCAGGTGAGGTCTACTTGCTTCCTTTAAAATCGTTTTTACCCGGATTGTACTTTTCCAGTTCAATTAATGCCAGCAAGTTATATAATCTTCCTAATGTTATAGACCGTGGAAATGATAAAATTTTAATTCCAATGGAAGGAGGACTGGTATTTAATATAAACAGTCGGGAAAAAGATAAAGAGAAAAGTGTTCTCTCTATATCATTTTATTCCAGATTTGAAGATGTAACAGACAAAACAAGAGTTTCCTTAACCAATGGGAAAGAAGAGACTAAAGAAGACTTTATGAAACGAAATCTAAGCTTTGGTCTGAAAGTTGGAATTCCGATTACTTTACCTCAACGAAACAAATAAACTTTGTCATAAAAAGTATTTTTGATAATCAGATTTTAGTACAGTGGTTGAAGTTTTATCTGTAGGCATTTGTCACATTATCTTCCTGTTCATTTTATGATATTTGTGAGTTTTAAACAATAATCATACATTAGCGTTATTAAATAAAGTAAAATACTACTTACTAAACATATCAAAGCTCATGGTAAAATCGATTCTGCTTGATGAACGAATAGATGCCCTTAATGCGTTAATAGAAATTAAAATTGGGGATTATTTATCTTTTGCTAAAAATATTATAGATAATAACGAATATCAACGCAGAAAGGTTATTAAATCCAAAATCAAAGAAATTTTAAAAGCTGATTTACAAAGGAACTGCCTTATGCCATCAATAGTTTTAGCAGTCACTAATGTTAATCTGGCAGAATTACAGAGCGAAAGTAACTACGAAGTTGCTGGAAAAATTATAGGTAAAGCTGCTGAATCAAATGATATCATGATTATTGATGGACTACAAAGGACATATGTGCTTCTGGAGTTAGAGGATGATCTAAAAAAGAATAATAAAATTAAAGAACTTGATAAACTTTACAATCACACTATTAGGGCAGAAGTCTATTTAGGATTAAGCAGAGTTGGGTTATTGTACCGAATGATTACATTGAATACAGGCCAAACAACAATGTCTACCAGACATTTGATGGAGATACTTTATTTTGATTATTCTAGGGTTGGAATTGAAGGAATAAAATTGACCACTGATAAGGAAGATACATTTATTAGCGAATCGATATATGATTACAATTTTAAGACGATTCTTGATGGTTTCAATTCTTACTTAGAAAAAGATGAATCGCTTATTGACAGAACGACGATATTGGATAATATCAACACTTTAGAAGTTTTGAACAAAGAAGATGGCAATAAAGATATTTTCAAAGACTTTCTGATTACTTATAAACTATTTTTAGAATTATTATTAATTAAAGTTGGTGGCTGGTCATATGATAAAAGCATTGTGGATGATTCTCTTAAGCTTAATGCCAATCCGTTTGGCAAGTCAATACTCGATATCTTCAAGAAGTCTCAGGTAATTACAGGATTTGGAGCTGGGTTGGGTGGTCTTAAAGATGAGAATGGTTTGGATTTAATTAAAGTTAGGGAATTATTCGAAAAAATAAATGCTGGGAGCGATGACTGGGATTATGTCATTTACCAGCTTCTTAAGCATCTTGATATTATAAAAGAGAAATCCAAAAAGATTGGTAATGACCAACGATACTATTTTAGATATTTTTTCAAGGGATTGTTTGATATAGAAAGCGATAGCTACTTAAACTTTAAAAAAGCTACTGAATATGCGCTTAACAGAACAAGAAAAGAAAAAGAATATAAGTAGTCTGATATGTTAGTATTACGTGATAAAACGACTGGTGAGCCACATAGTTTTTCTTTGGCTGCTACTAACCAGGAAGAGGATAGGTTAGTGTATTCTCTTGTTAGTTTGACTTATACGGATTTAAAGTTAGATTTTGTTCTGCAGCATGAAATTCTAAATATATATGAAGGATTTTCAGTGAAAGTCTATTTATTTAAGAATCCTTTTTATGCACAGAGAGATATTGTTGAGCTTCGGCTTTCTGATGGAAATTTGGAACATAATGGAAGAATGGGTTACTTTTTCAGATTAGATGCGTTATTTGAACCCGATGTTTTAGAAATGGACAAGCATAATTTTACCTATGCTCATTATGCAGTTCAGTACTTATTTTCTCATGTAAATTCCTTACAAACCAAGGATGTAGATTTAACTTCCTCACCAAAAATTGTTGATTTTTTTGATGAAGATACTATTGTACTGGTACTTTGTGACCAGTATACTGAACAAATTCCTCATTTCTCAATTGACAATTATCTATCCCATTTGTTCCTCTATGGATTTACCTCTTTTACGAAAGGGAATAATATTGAAAAAAACAATTTATCCCCAATTTTGAGCGATAATTATTTGAAAACAGAAACGCTAACCAGAAGAAGAAAGCACTTAAAAATACCTAAGGCAAACCTTCATCTAATAGATGAGCATTTTGTGAGGCACCTGTTTAAAAAACTTATACAAAAAGAAAATGAAACTGTTACAAGGTTTATAATGTTTTATCAAATTATAGAAATTTTAATAGATAAGGTAATAAAAGTCGAGGTTATGAATAAGGTTTGTTCTCAACTTGGAAGCATGTCAGGACAGAAAATTAAAGAAGTGCTTGGAGAGCAAAGCTCTGAAAAGAAAAGAATTTCGGCGCTTCTGACTACTTATGCTCGTCCCCCTAAGGTCTTAGATGATCATCTCAAGAGTTTATTGTTGTCATTTTATATTCATATCGATGATCTTGACTTTAATGACCCTGATAAACATGAAGAATTAAATCTTACTGATGTATTCTATGGTTACAGGAATAAGCTCGTACATAATTACAGATTAATGCATAATCCAGCTATAGATAGTACTATTACTGAAGAAAGTATGAATGAAATTAATATAGCAACCGAGGTGTTAATTGCTCATTTAGTTACCTTTTTCGATAGCAAATAATTTCCATGAGGATATTTACTTTAAATATTAATTTTAATGATTGATCAATATTTATTTGTAGTAGCTAAAAGAAGTTCCATTTTCCTGAATTTATAACCCTTAGATTAATTCATTTTCTTAATGAGTAATTTTTTTGATCTGTTTTTCGCAATATTGAGCGATACTTTCAATTATCTCTTAATGTTATATTATAATCATAATAAATTTTTATAATATATCTCTGAAATACGGGCATTATAATCTCTTTTAAGTTCCGTTTCTACCGAATTAATTAAAGGTTTAATTCCTTTGAGACTTTTTAGAATATAGACATTATCTGAAGCTAATATCCATTTTGCATTAAAGTTTGTGTAATCATATTCATCAGGGTTTAGCAGCCATTTTTCAAATTCGGAAATATGATTAAATCCATCTAGTAATTCTGATTTTCTGTCAATTTTAAGAATGTTTAATAAAATTATAAAGTTATAAAATGTATTTCCTTCAAAAATAGGTTTCCCTTCTTTAAACTCATTTTTAAAACCTTCTTCTCTGTTCATTTTTATTTCTTCAATATATCTTTTAAAATAATCTTTATTTCTGTAATCATATAATTGCATCCTAATCAAATCATCATAAATATGGAAATGGAACTTTTGATCCAGCATTTCTTCAATTTCTGTATTTAAAATTTGTCGGCACTGCTCATCAGCGATATTCAATAAAAAAGAGACCGATCTCCATTTATGGATGCCGTCTATATTGCCAATTACTTTATTTATTAATCGTTTTTTAGAAATTTTTGTATCTGGGAAAAACTTATGCAGGGCTATTGAGCTTTCTTTTAATAACCCTTCATATTTATTATTGTTAGGTTTGTCTCTATCAATAGCGATTTCTAATATTTTAATTAACTGTTCCGGTAAAAAACAGCCTCCTTTTTTCTTAATAAATCTGCCTAACTCTTCCAAATGATACCATGCTAAATGATCCTCAATCAATAAATAATTAATAATAACGGGGCTCAGTGAGCTGAATGATTTTTCTGAAATATTAATTTTTGATAAAAGGGTGAATGAATTTGAAACTAATCCTGTATACCTTCCCTCAAATTGAAAGTCAATTAAGTACTCTTCAGTAACGCTGCATTTATAAGGTGAATTGGCAAACATTCCATTTTCATAGTATGATTTTAATAAATTTGTAATACTATTTACAATTTCAATTTCGCAGTCTTCATCAATTTTTATTGATTCAGTCCCTGAAAGGATTTTTTTAAACTCAGTAGAATCTACATTGATCAGGAACTCTTTTAAATAATAAGAATTGAAAGAAGTTAATCCTGCTCCTTTTGTAAGGTAGCTTTCTAAAAAGCCATTAAAAATTTTGGCTGTGAGTAATTTATAGTCACCAAAAACATTGTAAATAATTCTATTGGTGTTTAAAAATAATTGAAGCCGGTTATATTCAGCTGCTAATTCATTAATATGATCCGAGCCAAATGGACTCTGATGCTGCCCTTTATCATAATATGTCTTTAAATTAGATATGTTTTGGGCTAATTTTTCAACTTCATTTTTTACTGATAAAAAAAGCTTATTGTCTTTAATATTATGAAGGTAATTTCTAACATCATCACTTATGCTATATTCTATTTCATGGTACAGAATTTTGTTTAAATCAATATTTCGTATTTCTTCCCTAATTTCAAAACTATCCTGCAGGGTCTTATCTTCCCAAACCAAATTGAGCAGATATTTCATATTTAGTTTTGCTAGAAAGTACGCAACTTCAAAACCTTCTTTCCCTTTAATTTTTTCACTAAAAGCCTTATAAATAGTAAAAGCGTCCTTATAGTTATTTGCTGAAACAAGGTAATTGCCGTAAGCATATTCTAATGTCAGATATTCTTCCTTATTTTTGGAAGTTTTAAGTTTACTTAAAAGATATTTAAAATCAAGGGTTTCAAAATTGCAGCAGACACAATCACAAGAAGTATATTTTAATATATCGATGCTTTTGGTGAAGCCTTCCTGCTTGGAAAAACCAAAATGGTGCTTATATGAAAAACCAATTCCATTTGATCTAGCTCTTATTACATTTTTATAATCTTTAATACAGCTTATTTTAGTTATCTCTGAGTGGTTCAGTGCGGTTATAAACTCCTTTATTTTGTCTTCGTATTCAACTACTTTACAAGCTTCTAATTCTTGTTTCAGTTCATCGGTAATTGTCATTGAACCTTCATTAAAATCTAAGCCTTCAAACAGTTCGTAAATCTTTGGGTTTATGGTAAGCAGGATATTATCTCTGTAGTGCCACACGTTTTCATTCAGGATATTAAAAGGTTTTATGCCCGCCAGGAAATTAGGGTCAATATACTGCAGTCCTTTGAACTGCATTAATGCAGAATATATTTCATCTACAATATGTCTGGGCTTTTCATTTTCCTTTAGTTTTTTTAAGCTGATTTCATAAAGTTTATCGGTGCTTGACCTTTCTTGTTTAGTTATAAAACGATCTTTATGAAATAGATATAAAATTTCTTTAAGCTTATTTTCATTGGTTAAGTCTGCAAGAAAAAACACTTGATAAGTGCCTTGAAATTTTGAAGAATAAAATCGTATTTCCTTAAAATTTGAAACAATCACCCATTTGCAGTTTACTCCCATTTTCGTTGCATACTCAAACGCTTGGGCAACAGCAGATTTTGAATCCGTTCTGTTCTGCTTGCGATCTAGGTCAATATTGGCATCTTTGATTTCAATTACTGCCCTGACATCATTAAGGGTTTTGTCTTTAGAAAAAAAGCCCAGTGCCCCGTCTGGTTTAGTACCGTCTAATTTTGTTTTTGCTTCTTCTCTTATTGTCCAATAGTTTGAGTTGCCATAATTAAAACCTAAAACGTCGCCGAAAAATTCATTTAAAAATCTCGATTTAAATTCTTCCTCCTTTGCATTTTCTATTTTTCCCGAACGCAGTTCGCTTGTCAGGCCATCGATTATATTTCTGGCTAATCTGATATTGGGCACATTAGATAATTTGAACTCTGGAAGGTAATTCGAAAGGAAGTCTTCTGTAAACAAAGGCTGTATATCCATAAAATAAGTTTAAAAAATAAAGGGATTGATTAACAGATATAAATTTTAAAAATACAAAATCATTTCCCATGAAGTTTATTGAGCAAATCTTTTAAGTAGTGCTTACATGACGTTATAGTTTATACTTTCAAGAATTCAAGAATTTCATCTATATTACTTGACACTTTACAATTATAAATTTCGTCTAATTTTCGTTGCTTAATCATCGTACTTAATTCCCGTTCTGTGAAAAAATAATCGAAGTATGGTAAAGCTGATGAAACGTGTAAGAAATCGAATGTATCATTACCATCTTTATATTTCCGATCTTTATTCCATCTAGCAACAGCGTTCATCTCCGGAAATATTCGGTACGAAGGTAGTTTATCATCAAGTTTTTTCAGCTTAGATTAATTATAAATCATATTTTTCCAACTTTTGTAATTTACACTTTGACGTTCTTGATATGTAACTTTATTTCCTGTTTCATTAAAATAAAACTCTTCAAAGTAACTATTTAGATCTTTTTCAAACTCTTGTAAATAGCCGCCTAATTCAGAAAGGTACATTTCATGAAAGCTTTTATTCTCATGTTTGTATTTTTCTTTTCCATAATTTAATGCCTCAATATCATCTTTATGGTAAAATGGCTTTAAATTAGAAGTCGCTTCAAGTTGATTTACAATATTTTCAAAAGAAATATCACTAAGAAAATTCATAAATCCATTTTTAAGCATTTCTGGATCATGTTTTAGAAAAAATGGCAACAATATAATTAAGGAAATTTTAGTCCAAACCATTTCATTTAAATTGTTTTGCGGCTTTCCTAAATTACCTTTTACGAAATTCAAAAATTCTAATCTTTGACGATCTTTTTCGCAAGCAATTGAAATTCCTTGTGATAGTTTGTCGATTGTTACTGCTGATTGCTTTAATGAAGTTAAATCACTTTGTTTTAAAATTTCCCAAAAAGTAATTTCACTAATAGGTAAAATGACTTTTTTAGTTTCCACAAGTTTAATTAGCTGGTTAGATAAGAGTTTATCTTTATCTGTTCTGCAATCTCTAATTTTAAGCCAATAATTAGTGTCAAGGTAAATTTTAGTCATACCAGCAACAGATTTACCAATTTCTAATTTAATATTTGATAAATGTTGATTGTTCATTAGATATCGCTCAAAAATGTTATATAAAGTTTTAGCTCTTGGTGACGCTGGAGATCAAGGTATACGTGTTTAGTTGGTAAAAACTGAATTAAAAAAGTAGAAAACTATCTTTAAATTAAATCTAAAACCTCAATGCCACCAACTTATGTTATGGCTACATTTATTCGCTTGTCTCTATATCTTCCATATCTTTTTTGAACCAATCTTCAAATTGTCTCATAATATTAATATCAGTTTGTTTATTATCAAACTCAATATATTCAACTTCTTTTTTATCAATTTCTTTACCATAAACTTTTCTGATTTTTTCATGAATTAATTCTTTATCAACTAATGTTTTAAGATAATCATATTGTTCTTTGGTGAAATTTGATTTATGAATTTCTGGATTACTTGTGCTGGTTGCTAATGGAGTAAAACTGACGATTAATTCTTTTACTTTATTTGGTTGTGTGTTGAAGATTTGATTTAGGTATTCCTTATATTCTTTTTCATCAAATTTTAACCAAGATGAAAGTAGAAAAGCAATATGATTTGGATATTTTTCAAAAATTGTAGATTCTCCAATCTCATCTATTGCTCGGTTTCTTAATATTCTTGCTATTTCAATATTCTGCTCTTCGGAAAAAATATTTTCTGTTTCAGTTCTGCCATTTCGAAACCATTTATTTAATAAAAATGAAAATTCTAGTGGAACAGGATCTAACATAAGTGATTTTACAAATTCAAGTGTTTCTTCAATTATTGTGTGTTTCTTTAATAACTGAAAAATAAAAATTGAAGCTTGAGATTTTGCGTCACCAGATCCAAAACCAAAAAATGAACCATTTGAAGGGAAAGATTCGCTTTTTGAACACAATGCTAATGATAATTTTTTTGAGGTTGTCCAGTCTAAATCTTCCTCATATGATCTTAATTTAAAAACAAAAGTATCTGCCGTAGTATCTGCTAAAATGCTATTTAATTTGTCTGCAATATCCTCAATTTCTAATGTTTTTATTGAGTTTACAAAATCTTCAAATATTACATCAGAAAGTTCTCCATCAATTACTGTATATGAGAAATATCTTTTAAAATAATCTTTCGAAACAATTCTTTTTTCTTTGAACCAATTTTTTTCACCTTCGTGTTGAAATGTGTTATAGAATGCTTCATTTAATCTTGGAAACAAGAATAGGAGTAATGAAAATACACACGATTTTTCTTTTTTTGATAAATCTGACGCTATCGCTATTGCATCTAAATGTGAGGTTAGTTCATCTTTTTTGTCTTTTGCATTTTGCTGAACTCCAAAAGTATTATTTGTCGAGTATGATGTAATAAAATAATGTGGATTTGACTTTACAAATTCATAATGTCTTGGATAGAATGTTTTTAAAGCTTCTATTAACATTAAATCTATATGATTAACTTCACCCTTTAGCAATGGCAAAACAAAAGACAAAGAGTTTCCATATCTAACTGCTAATCTTGGAGTTTTTAGACGCAGTAAAATGCTCTCTGTAAATTGATAAACAAATCTTTGTTCCTCACTTTGGCTTAATTTAATTTCACTTTCATCAACTGCTTTGTCAATGAGTTCGAAACAATATGTTTGTAATGCACTAATATGTGCTTGTGGAATTTTAAGTGGAACTTGAATTATTTTTTCTAGAAAATTTTGACCTGATAATTCATTCCCAGCACCAAATCGTTCTCCAATTGCAGATGCAACCATCATTTCATCAAATGAAAGTATATAAGTAGTATTTGAAAAATCACCTGTTAACTTGACTAACCGGAATAATGAATAGATTTCTTGTTTATCTAATCTATCTATATCATCAACAAATATGACAAGTTTACTTGTGCTTTCTCTTAAAAAATCATCAATATTATTTTTCCAATCTTCTAAATCAATTTCAGATAATGATTTTCCGATTTGTGTAAAATCGACGCCTATAAAACCTCCTAAAGCTCCATATTTTTCAATGAAATTACCTAATTTGTTTTTCTTTTTTTCTAATTCTTTACCTAATAAATCAGCTATTTTCTTTAAAAAATTTCGAATTAAAGTATCTTCGTCATTATACCTCCAAGGATTTAATTTAATTATTAAAATAGTTTCATCAGTTTTTAGTTCTTGTTCTATGAAGTTTTGAACAGATGTTTTTCCTTCTCCCCAAGCGCCATAAATACCAATTACTATTCCGTCTGAATTTTCACGTTTTTTAATTGTTTCTGCTATTCTTTTTGAAAAATTATATCGTTGAAATCTATCTTGGTTTTCATTTTCAACAGGTTTGTCAGATGAGAAATTTTGCTTCATTTATAAGTTTTGATTTTTTAGGAGATTTTCTGAGAATTTAGTTTACAACATTCTGGGCCTTAGAGATGTTTGGGGAGTAAAAATCTAGGATATTTCGGTTAAACAAAAATTTTAAAAATACTAAATCATTTTTAAATTCAGCCTACAACCTCAATGTACTGTAAACTGCCATTTTGCCAAAAGGCTGTTATCAATAACTTAAATCAATTCATAAATTTATCATGCACTCGTTTTTTAAAGTTGATAAAGTAAGTCATAAGTTTTACATAGTCAACGTCTTCTATTTCTCTCACAATTCTGATTTCGCTTCTTAGAAATTCTGTAAGTTCCGAAATTGATATTGAGTCTTTTTCGTCGTATGTGTAGTGCAAATAAGCAGGAATATTCGCTCCAAAAGATTTTTCGGAAACTTGTCGGTAAATGTCCATAGAAATATAACCAAACAACATATTTTCTAAAATCATACTTTGATTTCTAGTTAATCTTGCGCCAGGTCTAGCTAAATTTATTTGTTCAATGTAGTGATTAAGCTGATTTATTACGCCCTGCTTTGAGTTATGACTTTCTGTTTTGTCTTTACTATCTCTTAATTCAATTTTTAGCAAGTCAATTTTATCATCAATTTCGTTTTTTCTAAAAAATGCCGCTTGCTTTTCTTTGTCATCTTGCGCGAAATGAATGTCTAGTAAAATCATTTGTAATTCGCGTTCGCTTTTGATTAAAAGTTCTAATAATTCTAATTCAGTCATAATGTTGGATTGAAAAATTAATAAAAATTCTCGTAGTGCAATTTTCTTTAAGCTGCTGGTAGGGGTTCTAGTACTACAGCGAATTTGGGACTAAATCAAGCCCATACTTAATTTACCGCCTGAACAATAGCGAGCAGGCTAAGTAAATCATTTCAAATACAAAACCAGCTTTCCCATTAAGCCAATTGCCGAAATCTACTGTGCTAGCTGTTAACGATTTGGTGTTTTTATTCGTTATATTTTCGGAAAATGAAAAAGCATTACTTCAATTTGAATTTTTTTATTGTCATCGTCAGGTAAAGTAAATTCGTAATTAATGGAATGTTCATATGTGTCCTTGATATGCCTGCTATAATTTTCGTGCTTAATAATTTCAGTTTTTATTGTGCTTACAACAGTTGTCATTTCTTTTTGGTCTACAAAAAATATTAATGCTGTTTTAGTGTCTCTATGTGTTAAGTAACCTAATAATTGGTCAATGCCTTCAGTTAATTTTTTTTGTCCTTTCCAAAACTTGCATTCAGCAACAAAGAGATTAGTTCCGTCTTTTGCATACTTTAGAAGAATGTCTGTCTTTCCTTTTTTATTGAACGCTTCCCCAACTCCTGTTGTAGCTTCATATCTTGTTTCAAGAAACAGCAAGAAAATATCTCGTAAATCCTCTTCATATTTATCCTTGTATATTGAAGGTTTTCGTTCAATTGCTCTTCCTACATTATACAAAACTTCTCTAATATCTGTATAAACTTCTTCTTGAAGTAATGGAACTTTTTCTTTTGCGACTGTTTTACTTGTTTCTGTTGCGGGAGTTGGAATTGCTTTTTTTGTAATATTTGGCGGGACTAAATATTCCGTAGATTTTGGATTAACTTTCAATCCAATTTTTTCCATAAAATCAAACTTCTTTGACACAATTCCTTTTCTGCTTTCTAAGGCTTGCTGAATTAAATTTTCAAGTCTGTCATTCCACGGTTTAGTTTCATCGTGTATTGTGGGTAAGTTTGTGCTTACAGTGCTGATAATTTCGTTTACTTCTGAAAAATAAGCGTTCTCGTCAAACTGAGTCAGCGTGATTGTTGCCTTGATATTACTATTGCCAATGACAACATTATCCTCAAGATAAACAATCGTGGATCGCGAAGGCATGCAGTAAAATAACTTATGGTTTCCCTCAAATGGAATGGTTACAATAATCTCAAGAACACCCTGGTTAATCAATTGTCCCCAGTGGTTGTACATTTCTTTGGTTGTTTCTTTTGGCTGTGAAGGTTCTGGCCGCCCTATAACAATAGGATAAATAGTAAATTCAGATTTTATCCTTTCAGCGAGTTCGGGAATATTCGTACTATCGGTTATTTCCAATTTATCAATTCGCTCGAAAAGTGATTTTCTGTATTGGCCTACAAAATCACCTAAATGATATTTTCTGAATAATTCGCTCATTGTTTCTTATTTGTTATTTGTCTTTATACAATCACTGCTTATTAAATTATACCAACCATAAAATGGGGTCAATATGACTTTTAGCTGGTTTGTGTATTAGTAAGATTTTTAAGCGAATATAAGAATAAATACCAAATCTTTACAGCTGTCTAGCAGTAGCTTCGTTAATTAATTCCAGCGGGCTGTTTCTACAGTAATAATTAAGTTTAGAGTGCTGTTTTTCGAATTCATGCAGGTGCTTACTGCTTTTCTTCCTTACTGCTTATTATCAACAGTAACCCAATTGCTTCCCTTTTACTTTTTATCCAAGACCCTGTATGCTTTTGTTTTATTTCAGGAGCAAAGGTAGTCCGTGTCCTTGAGCAAAAGCAAGGCCGGGCCTTTCAGGTCTTGGCAAAAAATCTCCACCCCTCCGGGTTGTATTTTTTGCCAGAGCCTTGCTTTTGCCGGACACTCACCTTTTTATGCTCATGAAACAAAACATAGCATACTGCGGCTCTTTAGACGAATAAAAAAAAATGTCAGAAATGAGAATTGAAATATTGAAAACGGCCTTGATGAAACAAAACAGCACCAGCTCTCATTGCCGAATAAAATTTCAAAAAAAAGAAAAGTAAAAAAAAGTAAAAAGTAAAAATGCGGGGCGGGAAAAAGAAAGTAAAAATTTTAAAAATCAGAAATCATGAACATTACAGGAAGATTGACAAAAGATGCGAAAGTAAGCACATTGTCAGACAGCAGACAGGTAGTAAATTTTTCAGTAGCCATCAACGAGAGCTACAAAAACAAAAAAGGCGACAAGGTAGAGCAGACCACCTTTTTCGAATGCGCCTACTGGATAAGCCCAAGGGTTGCCGAGTGGCTGACCAAAGGCACGGTGGTGGAGCTCACTGGCATGGTAAGCGCAAGGGCGTGGACGGGAAATGACGGGGAACCGCGCGCAGGGCTGAATTTCAATACCTCCAATATCAAACTGCACGGGGGAGGGAAAAAGTCTGATGGTGCGCACGCACTGCAAACTGGGCAGAATGCGGAACAGGGAGAAAACAAAAAAGCCACCTTAAAAGAGCCTGAGGACGACATCCCGTTTTAATGGCAGGCAGTAAAGGGTTCTAAACAATTTTATTTCAAACTTTAAAAATCAAATATCATGGCACATAATATCAATTACAACAGCGAGACAGGAAAATATTCTTTTTTCAGCGTAAAAGAAAAAGCATGGCACGGGCTCGGACAGATCGTGGAGCAATACCCGACAAGCTCAGAAGCCATCAGACATGCGGGGCTTGATTACGAGGTGGCTAAAAGTCCTTTATACACAAAAGCATCGGGCATTATCCAAGCTAATGACGGTATTGAAATGGGCAGTACGGAACTTGCAGTCCCTGACTGCTTTGCCACTATCCGCACCGACAGTAATGCCGTTTTGGGCGTGGTTGGGAAAGACTACCAAATCGTGCAGAACCGTGAAGCGTTCAGCTTTTTTGATGCCATTGTAGGCGGGGGTGACGGTATACTCTACGAAACAGCAGGGGCACTTGGGCAAGGGGAGCGTATTTTTATTACGGCAAAACTCCCTGATTATATCCGTGTAGGGAAAGGGGACGACGTGACCGAAAAGTACATTTTCCTGACCACCTCCCACGACGGGAGCGGAAGCATCACAGCGGCTTTTACGCCCATTCGCATCGTATGCCAAAATACCCTTAACGCTTCTTTGCGCTCTATGAGCAATGTGGTGCGCATCCGCCATACCTCGGGTGCTAAACAGCGCCTTGATGATGCCCATAAAGTGATGGGACTGGCTGATACCTTAAGCCGTCAGTTAGAAGGCATTTTTAATGAGTGGGCTCAAGTGAAGGTAACAGACAGGGAAGTTAAAAAACTGATTCAAATGGCACTATGTCCTAATACCGAAACACTTGCTTTAATTAAAAAAGGGGCAGAAGATGAAGTGTCTACCGTGTTTAAAAATACCGTTGAGGATGCTTTTGCGTACGCCATGGCGAGCGAATCCCAGCAGATGGAAACCACTAAAGGCACGCTTTTCGGGGCTTACAATGGAGTTACGGGCTACTATCAGAATGTGCGAAAATACAAAGACAGCGAAGCCAAACTGCAGTCCATTGTCATGGGAGGCACAGCCCAGGGAAAAGCCCAAAAGGCATTTGAACTGTGTACGGCTTTTCAGGCAGATGGTGCGCAAATCCTTAATCTTAATTAGCTAATCACAGGCGGTCGCCTTCGTGGCGACTGCCTTTAAAATCAATTTTAAACGGTGCAAATAATAGATGAAGATTTGCGGAATTGAATAACATAAAAGCGCAGGAATTATGGCAAGGAAGCACAGCAACAATTTTGAATTTATACTATATCTCTACAATCAATTTGTCAGCAAACACCGCAGTATAGGCAAGGAAGCACGGGTGTATTGGCATATTTTGGACATGTACGTAGAATTGGGGCTTTCAAAAAAAAGTCAGTCAGCCGAAAAAAAGTACGCCCAAAAGCTTATAGCCATCATCAGGGAAGCGGTAATGAACTGGAATACCCATCTGCTTATCTTAAAAGGGGAAGAGGGAGAAAAGGAATATCAGGAAAACATGAAAAGCTACATCGAACGCCTTTATAGGTTAGGGCATGATGAGCAGAGCGTCATGGAACTCGTCATTAAAAAATTAAAATTAAATTATGGAAACGACAACTAATTTTTTCAATCAGATAGCACAGTTGCAGATTATAGGCGATTTGCACATTACCATTGCCAAAGGGGCAGAGGACAGGCTGATCGTACTGGTTATGCTTCAAAACGAAGGGTGCGGGGACAGCGCCAAGCACAGCATACCGCCCCTTAATCTAAGAGGAACAGCCGAAGAACTCGACAGCGGTTTTTTTGAGAATATCACAGCGCCCATCGAGTCCGCTTCGGGTCTGATGGTGGACATGGAAGGCTATATGAAACAGCTTGAAGATACCAAAAAGCAGTCGGCTATGGAAAAAGAGAAAGCCGACAGCAAGAAAAAAGAGCAGGAAGCCAAGGATAAAAAGTTCAGCGAAGCTATGGCAAAGGCGGACGAACTGGAAAAAGAAGGGAAATTCCGTGAGGCATGGATAAAAGTGCCCGAAATACATGAGTTTCCCTTTAAGGCGGAGGAAATACGCAGACGCAAATCCGAACTGTCGGCAAAATTTGCGCCCGATCTGTTCGGCAGTACAACGGAAACCGCAAAGACAGAACCGCCCCGAGAGGCACTTTTTCCTGACTATGGCAATGCCAATTTGCAAGAGCCCGAAACGGACGGGGAAGAAATTGACGCAGAGGACATGGAAAACTGGGAAGATGACCCCGAAGCAGAGGAGTAGGATATTAATCTAAATAATAATGAAATCATGTTACTAGCGACACAATTACAGCGGGTTTTTATACTCAAAGACAAGGGACAGGAAATCAGGCTTTGCGACCCCGAGCCAAGATGGAGCACCGAAGCGGTACTGAATTTTTATGCCCCGACCTATCCGATACTCACCACCGCCAAAATATCAGCCCCTGCCATCAGGGACGATGCGGTGGAGTACCGATTTGAAACGGTAATGGGAACAAAAGGCTAACCAAAAATCTAAAACCATGGATTATGCAAAAGACAATCATATCGGGAACAGTGAAACTGCCCGAGAAAAAAAGACAAAAACAGTTGCGCGTTCAGCTCGCAGGGTTTATGGGTTGGATGCAGAGACCCAAAGACGCCAACGAGGTGCAGAAAGACAAATCAAGGTCAGTGCCTGCGGGAATGCTACCGATGGTTTTCTAAAGGTTTCATTTCTGCCCAGACTACAAGAGAATAAAACGGTACAGGCTTGTCAGGATATTTCCAAAATGCAAAGCGATTTTTATAGCTCCCTTGACAGTCTTGCCGAGCATTATACTATTACGCCGATGGCGACCCGTCATTTTGAATATCTTTTAAATATGGCATTGGCTGTGTGGGATTTGGAAGAGAAACTCAAAAAAAGTGTGGGGAACTTTTCCGAACTGCGGTTATTGCAGGACAACCACAAAACGTATCTGCTCAGCGAGGAAAAATACAGCACAGGCACAACGCTGTATTATATTCCCGTTGAACCGATTTATCAGATGCTCAAAGACCCCAAATACAAAAAAAATGCGCAACTGCTATTGTCGGTCTGCTCGTATCTGTATCATAGTGCAGATGTACCGTATTACAGGCAGCAGGGCAGTTATCTGTACTGGCTCTATGAAATGCACCGAGATTGGACAGAAGAGGAGCAGGACAGGGAAGAAAATGAGCGTTACGTGCGGGAGTTTGACAAGGCAGAACTTATCGGGGACTGTATCGAAAAAAAGATTTTCAACCGCATGAATCTAGCCGTGTTCGAAAAGCGTTTAAATAGCTTTAACAGCCGTGATGCCTTTGATAAGCAGTGTTTGGATATAGGCAAAAAAGCTTTTGACATATACACCGATTATCCCAACGAGAGTATTTTTCGAAATGCGCCCATGAATGACAGGGATGAAGACGAAGAAACGGAAAACGAGAGCATCGGGATGGAAAAGTACATTTCCTTTATCTCCGATACCAAAGGATGGCTGTATGAAAGCATAGAGGAGAGCATCAACAACGAGTTTAACGAGTACGGTGCAATGGACGAGCCAACGATTTTAAAATGCTTTGATGGTAGCCAATTGACAGAGAACAGCCTTGATTTTGAAAGCCGTCTGTTTAACCTTCTGGACGATATGTGCACTTTACTGTATAACTATAAATACCAAGAAAATGAATAATGTAATGGATTTAACACAGGATTTCGGGACACTCTACCACCCGAAATCCGCCCTTGTTTTCTATGAAAGCAACACTTTAGATAAAGATATGTATGTAGAGCATTTTGATATGGATAGAAATGGTACGCCTATTAATGCGCACCCGCTTACAGAGCGTGAAGCGCAAGCCCTCGCAAAAGCGCTTACAACCCAAAAGCAGAAGCAGAACGCCTTTTTGAAATCGGGAGGTATACTTCCGACGACTATCCTGCACATCAATCCAAGCAGAGACAAAGGCGTTGTGATATGGTATACCAAATCCCAAAAAAGACCGCTTTATTTTATAGAGGGTTTAGGTATTTCAAGCGGTCAGGGGTTTGTACCTCCCATGCTCTGGCAGGCGACCAAAAACAGCCTTCGGGTATTTGCCCTTTCCGCAGGCAGGAGACCCACAGAGAAAACACCATTGTACTATGCGCCATTTTTCAATATTTATGAGGACGGCAGGGTTTGTATGGGGTCAGTCAATATCGATATTAAAAACTCTGCATCGGTGGAGGAATTTACAAGGGCGTGGGAGGATTATTTTTTCAACAGCTACTTCGGTCACCTGATGGGAGAGAACAGCCCTGTAAAGGGTAATTGCGTGAGCATGTGGAAAGACCTTGTAATATCGGGCAGGACCTTTCCAACGGAGGTTTTGAAAAGGAGTACTAAAACACTTAAAACTCTATTGTCATGAAAACAGGTAAAACCAAAATTCATTTTACGGATAATTATCTGATAAGCCCCACAAACCCAATTACGGTAAATTTAATAGGGGCAGGCGGTACAGGCACAAAGGTACTCACCGCCCTTATGGAAATGAACCACAGCCTCACAGCGCTCGGGCATGCAGGGCTTTCGGTGCGCCTTTGGGATGATGATATTATCACAAATGCCAACCTTGGCAGACAGCGTTTTGCGCCCAGCGAGGTAGGACTGTTCAAATCCGTGGCACTGATTAACCGTGCGAACCGTTTTACGGGTACAGACTGGAAAGCGGAAACCGCACGATTTGAAAGGGACTGCTTTGGAAAACTGCCGAGTAATGCAAAGGCATCAATTTATATCACGTGCACGGACAGCGTGAAGTCCCGTTTTGATATTGCCGATATTTTAAAATACAGCAACCAAAGGCATCACAGAGACGACCCGAAGTACTGGATGGATTTTGGCAACAGCCAGTATACTGGGCAGGTCATACTCTCCACTGTTGGGGAGATACCACAGCCCAAGTCCGAAAAATTTGAAACCGTGAAGAGCCTGCCTTTTGTGACAGAAGAATTTGGTGAGCTGTTTAAGGAATCGGAAACCGCTGACGACACCCCAAGCTGTTCGCTTGCCGAGGCGCTTGAAAAACAGGACTTGTTTATTAATTCCGCATTGGCGCAGATGGGATGCTCGCTATTGTGGAATTTGTTCCGTCAGGGCATGACCGCAAACAGGGGATTTTTTCTGAATCTGAAAGATTTCCGCTCACAGCCCATTGCGGTGGGATAAGCCCGAAATCGGGCGGCAAAAAGACACTCCCTTCCGCTGGTCGGGACAGTCTTTTTGCGTTTTATCGGTACAGCCACTTTAATAAAAATGCACAAAGCGCCATTTTATCAAACAGGCTGTGAAGATTTTGCGAGGGATATTGGGTATCCCTTTTCTTGTTTTTGGGCGGGCTTCTTTTCTTTCCGTCAGCGGTCAAAGAAAAGAAGCAAAAGAAGACCGCCTTTTTTTATGGCTTTTATTTTAATTGTATAATGGGCTCTTTTTTCCAGCGGGAAAAGCCTTTGAAAAGATATGCTATGTTTTCAAACTCGATAAAGGCAACGAGCTCTTCCTTGCACTTAATTTTAAATCCCCTGAAATGCTGAAAATCCTTTAGCGGTATATCGGCAAGATCTCCAATAGTTCTGATCTCTAAAGTTTCAAGTACACCTTGAAGTCTTTTACTGAAAGGAAAAGTACTGTTTAAGAGTAGTTTCTGTCGGTCTTTTTGTGTTTTTTCTTTTTTGATTTCAGCGGGGGTTGGATTTAATTCGCGTTTTAATGCCTGAAGTTTTTTCTTGTAATGATCGATTTCACACATCAGTTCGGTTGCTGCTTTTACTTTATTGCAGGTTTTCTCGTAAAGCTCCTCCAAATATTCGGATGTAACCCCGTATTGTTCTGCCGCCTGGTTCAGGGGCATCTTATCGATGAGTAGTTTCTGAAGTAAATCATATTCCTTTTCAGAAAGCAATTTTCTGGACATTTCGATATAAAACTTGTTGGTGCGGTCGATAACATTTTGCATAACAATACAAGTTAGATTCTTGTTGCCAAATAGGTTTTGGCTCTTTTGTTTCAATACTAAGACACTAAGGTTAATTGAGTTATGCAATGTATTTACAGGAAAGGCTTAAGCAGCCTAGGAAAACAAAACAGCCCAAAGCAATGCTTCGGGCTGTAATACTTTTTCATTTCTAAATTTTAATAGTTATTAAAATTTAAGGTGCATACTGCTTATCAGCCTGGCTTTTACCACATCTGAATTTTTAATCTTGAGTGTCTGGTGCCTGCCTCCGTTTTTCTCAAAAATCTCAATTAGAAGCAATTTGTCATCCGCTATTGTAAACTGGTCCAAGAGAAACACATTCTGGTCTGTGACTTTTCCGGGAACCTCATCGATCATTTTATAAGTGCGCAGCGGCACAATTTGCCTTTGCTGGGAGGCTGTGCGTCTGGCCGTTTTTTTATCCACGACCTTGAAACTCATAAAATCAATACTGAAAGGAACATTGGTTTGGTTTTCAAGCTGCGTATGGAAGTAATACTTGCCGTTGTGGATATAGACGCCCTTTAAACTGAACTGAATGCCGAAACTCTCCGATGCAATGTGCTTTACGATTCGCTTGTTATTTTTGTATATAGTTTCCAGGATCAGTCCTACCAGTGAGGGCGGTGTTTTTCCAAGCTCCTCAAAAAGAACATCACTTGCACTGACTTTGTCGAAGTTCTTCTGCATCGCCATAAGATCATAGCTGAGGGTAGGCGGGTTGGCGCTGTACTGCACGTTAAAATTGTAAAAACGGCCGTCATCGGTAATCACCGAAAAGTTGGTTTCCTCTTCAAAAGTCTTGACCGATGCCTTGACGCGAAGGACGTTTTCAGCATCCTCGGCCTTTGAGGCAATCAGGTATTCACTTCCAAGATCCACGTATCGGATAGCGGACGGGAAAATAAGATGGGAAGTTTTGTCATAAGTAACCTGCATATGGCACGGCGGTATCGTTCCTAAATCAAGGCTCGTGGCTTCGTTTTCCTGCGCAGATGCGGCTAATGAATATGTTATTAAAAGGGCTGTTGCCCAAAATAGTTTAAATTGATTTTTCATAATTAATTTATTTTAGATTGCTGTTATTTTTTGGAAACCAGATACACCTGATGTCCTGCTTCTAGGGTCACCTTAGGCGTCTTCACTTTTTTGGCGAAATAGCCCGAGATGCCCTGAACCACCCCGCGGCTCAGGTCAGCGGCCACCTGCTGTCCTGCAGACTGTGTCATCATAAGGCTCGTGCCGGACTGTTGGCTCATGTTGCCCGCCATTTCAGTCAGGGCACTTCTTTCGGCAGAATAAGGAACTGGCACTCCCTGCTGGCCGTCAAGGTCATAAATAGTAATGTCTACCGGAATAATGGAGCCCTCCAGTTCGATGGAAGTGACTTTCAACTGCAGGCGGCCTGCCTGTATCTTCGCATTTGCCGTCACTATTGTGCCCGCTGCTATGATACGACCTGAAATCCTTGCAGGTTCTACAAGACGAAGGGAAACACCTGCCTCGCCAATAATAGTTTGTGTTTGGTGCACGCAGGCCATGATACTGTTTTTTGGCTGAAGCGTTTCTTGCATTGAACCTGCAGAATTAAACCCTCTACTCTTGTTCCACTTTGCAATAAAAGTGCTATCTGACGGACGTTGATACAGCGAGGATACCCTGCTTTTTTTTGAAGGAACCAGTGCCGAAAAAATCTTCTCTTCTGATTCCACCTTTGCTACTGTAGTGTTTTTGCCTGCAGGCTCGACAGAACCGGAGCCTGAGGGAAGGTATTTAGCGGCCATCTGATAGGATTTTTCCATAAGTGCCAGCTGGTCATCAACCGTGGCAGCTTTGGGAATTTCCTTTTGCGCGAGTTCCTGTTTCAGTTCCTCAAGCTGTCGGCGCAGTTCCTTTGTTTCTCCGTTATCCTGCTGATAGAATGAGCCCAGCGTGCTTTGTGCAGTACGGTAAGTGTTCAGCGCCGGATTGTTAGTTCCTTCCGCGTCATCGGGCAGTGATTGTTTCTGCTCAGCGTTATCCTCATTCCAGTAATCGGACAGCGTGGTTAAAGCGTTCTTTTTTTGCTCTTCTTTATCTTCGAGTATTTCCTGCTCATACGCTTTCTGTTTGTCTGCCTGCAGTACAGATCCGCTTGCCTGTGGCACGCTGTCGTTCAGACCAAAGCTTTCGATCTGCTTTTTATTCTTCGACGGCTTAAAGATCAAATACATACAGCCGATACATACAATTCCCATCAGTGTGAAAATCAGCGGTTTTTTAATACGCTCGACAGTTGTCTTTTTTTCATCAGGCAGAAACGAGGAACTGTTTTGGAGAGCCTCTTCTGAAAGAAGGCTGACCTTTTTTTTATTTTCTTTCATAATCCTATTTTTTAATTGGCTTCAGGGAGTCCTGTAGAGACGCCGGACTTTTTTTCCCTGCCGAGGGAGAATTTTCAATATGTTCTACAGCCATATTGTTTCTCGCGTATGCCGTATCGCGGCATACGTTGAAAATGACAACTGCGGTCAGCAGCACGTACGCTGCAAAAAAGTACAGTATAACTTGATGTTGCCTTTTTATTGGCATTGCGTCCCAGTTCCTGTCAAGCCCTTCCAGCCACTGGTTTATATTTGCTCTTAATTTATTCATAACCTTATTATTTTTGTTCTCAAAGCTTAAAACGCTTTGGGCAATTATCTGTTTTTTGGAGCTGTTCATCATTGACCAAGGCGACTGCCTGCAACGCGCTGGGCGCAGATGTAACAGACAGGTTAGTCAGTTCCGTTTTTTTCAGCAGCTGTCCAAATTGGTCTTTCCTTGCCACCTCCATTCTGTTGAGAGAAAATTTACCGTTCAGGTATTTTACCAGCATAATGCATCGTACACTTGGCTTGTCTTCGCCTGACCACTGCAGGTAGCTTGTCAGCAGCAAGTCCTCTTTAGGTAAACTGTCTTTTCCATTTTTGCAGTTTTCAAGGTATTCGCTGATGCTGTCTTTTAACTTTCCTGCGTACGCACCCTTCGTATGGAAATAGCCGTTATATCCTTTTTCAGTCAGGATTCTCGCAAATGTGTCTAAATCTACTAATGCTTCCATGAGATTTTTTTTTAGCGTTCGATGAGTTCTATATCCCTGTTTTCAACCACTGCAAACTTTTCAATATTAAAGCCCTGCGGATTATTGTCCGAGCGCACCGAGTTTACCAGAAGGCAGGATGTAACCAGACTGCGTCTGGTTACATTACTCGAGCGTATAATAATTTGCCTTGCATAGCCCCGTACCACATACGGGTACGTCTCGAAATTGCAGACCACGCTGTCCATTTCGATACGCTGCTGTACATTGCCTGATATAATCCGGTTGTAATAACCTTTTTCTAAAAGGTCCTTGTAGTAGTTAAAGGCACTTTTATCGGCAAGGCTAAATGCCCTTTTCATATTGCTTTCAATAGCATTTTTGTCGGGAGCCAGGGTAAAGAACAGCTCGTGAAAACGCCTTACGTGCTCTCGGGCTTCCACAGGACGGTTGATCGAGGCGTCCTGCGCCAGTGCGAGCATGAGCGATTTGCCATTGTCCAACACATAAATTTTCTGGCGCTGCTGCTCAGCGAAACCATACGATCTCCAAAGCGCGTATCCGGTCACTGATGCACAGAGCATGGCAAATACAATGGCATAAATCCTGATTTGCTGAAAACTGTTTTCTATATTTCTGAGTGTTTTAAATTCCATTTTATTGAATGTTTATTGATTACTTATTGACCAGCCTTCCGGCAATGTTGCCTGTGGCCGAACCTGCGCCTGCGCCTGCTATATTTCCGGACTTCATGGCAGTCTGGTGGATGTTGCGTGAAAAGTTTCCTGCGCCGCCTGCCTGTATAATCCAGCCTGTCACTGTTGGAATGGTAAAATAGCCCACAATGCCGATGATCATAAAAATGATGTATACCGTGTTTGAGGTATCAGGAATGAAAGCAGGATCAGCAAGCATTTTTATATCCCTTTCAATGATAAGGGACTGGATCCTGGCCAGCATCGAGCTGAAGAGGTCCGCTACAGGAAGCCAGAGATAAACGCTGACATACCTTGTAATCCACTGCGTGAGAGTTGACTGGAATCCGTCCCAGACTGATATGGCAAATGCGATAGGCCCCAGGATGGACAGCACTATGAGAAAGAAAGTGCGTATGGTGTCGATCACCAGCGCTGCAGCCTGAAATAGTATTTCGAGCAGGTTGCGAAACCACTCTTTTATTATTTTCTCTATCTGATAGGTCTGCCTGTCCATATACATTCCGGCCATTGTCCCGATGTCCGAAGGCGACCAGCCCAGCTCGTCCAGTTTCTTGTCGAACTCCGCGTCCGATACCATATAGGCAGTTTCGGGATTGCGGATCATCGCTTCATGCTCCAGCAGGTCTTTTTTTGCCTGCAGATCGTTCAGGTCCAATACCTGATCTTCCAGAATGCTATGTGTTCCCTGAACTATCGGGCTTAATACGGCATTGATTGTGCCCAGCACGATCGTCGGGAAAAACATTATGCAGAGACCCAGTGCAAAAGGGCGCAGAAGCGGGTAGACATCAATAGGTTCAGCTCGGCTGAGTGTCTGCCAGACTTTCAAGGCCACAAAAAATAGCGCCCCGAGTCCTGCCAGTCCTTTGGCCACCGCCGCCATATCGGCGGACAGTGGCAGCATCTCATCATACAGCGAGCGAAGGACCTCATGAAGATTATTGAATTCCATATTACCAGTATTTTTGGTTTGGGGTGCCGTAAAGCTCAAGAACCCTTTTGGTGCTGTTCTGCTTTTTAGCTCTTAGGATGCTGACCGAAATATTTTTATTGGTGTAGTAGCGCACAAGGCTGTGGTATTCTTTTACCTCTTTGTATACACGGTCGATAATGTCCATTCGCTCCTTATCACTGAGTGACAGGCTCGAGGAGGTGACAATCTGCTTGAGTTCTTTCAAAAGCTCGGTACTCTCTCCCAGCAGCGCCGAATATCCCTTGGCAATGGCGGTGAGTTCCCTTGCCGAAAAGTTTGGATCATTAAGCATCCTTCCGAAATTTTGCACATACATTTCCAATACATCACCCACCAAAAGGACGGTCTGCTGTACCTTGCGGGCGTCTTTTACCAGATTGTTAATCGCCTGTAGCTTATCGTAATATTCTTTGCCCTGCTTGTATACCTTTTCGACTTCCTTGAAATTTTTGACCACATTGCTAACTGTAGAGGAAGTCTGTATGATCTCGTTGGCGCTGTTGAGAATCCCCGAGGCAAGATTGGCCGGATCGGTAACCACAAACTGGGCTTTTGCTGATGGCGCCGAGGCAAGCATAATTGCCGCAGACACCATAAATAGTATTTTTTTCATTGTTATCATTTTTTAAATTGTTATTGATTACTGATTTTCCTGTTCGCGGCGCCTACTGGCGATCTGCTTGATGGCGAGCTCTACATTGCCGCCAAGTTCAGCGGCAAGCTGCATCACCTCCATTTTTTCTGTTTCTTCTGTCGTGTAGGCGAGATATTCCTCAGCGGACACTTCAGTGGCATAGACAGCGGAGTGCGTCCCTCCAAGCCCGATCCATACTTCTTTGTAAAGACGTGATGCATCGTTGTTCATATTAATGGATAATACCTGCGCTTTTTCCTTGTCTGTCAGTCCCAGCATGGCCTGTATTTCATCAAACTTATTCATGTATTTGCGCTGATCCAGAAGTATCTTGCAGTCCGAATTATTGATGATGCTTTCCTTAACAATGGGAGACTGGATAATGTCATCAACTTCTTGGGTCACCACAATGGCCTCTCCAAAGAACTTCCGAACAGTCTTAAATAAATACTTTATATAATTTGCCATACCTTCCTTTGCAATAGCTTTCCAAGCCTCTTCAATTAGGATAAGTTTTCGGATGCCCTTAAGCCTTCTCATCTTGTTGATGAACACTTCCATAATGATGATCGTTACGATTGGAAAAAGGATTTTATGCTCCTTGATCGCATCAATCTCAAAGACTATAAAACGCTTGGAAAGCAGGTCCAGCTGCTTGTCGGAATTCAGCAGGTAATCATACTCGCCGCCTTTGTAATAAGGCTCCAGTACATTAAGAAAATTGGCAATGTCAAAGTCTTTTTCCCTTACCTGTTTTTCTATCAGCACGCTTCGGTAATCTCCTTGAACATACTCGTAAAAACCATTGAAAGACGGAAAGACGTCATCGCGCCTGATCTTTTCGATATAGCCGCTTACGGCATTGGACAGTGCCACTTCCTCGGAGCGGGTGGGAGGCTCGTCATCACGTTTCCATAATGTTAGTATGAGCGTCTTAATACTTTCTCTTTTTTCAATATCGAAAACCCCGTCATCGGTATAAAAAGGGTTAAAGGCAATGGGATTGTCCTCGGTATAGGTAAAATACACCCCGTCTTCGCCTTTGGTTTTTCCATTGATCAGCCCGCACAACCCCTGATAGGAGTTACCGGTATCAACCAGCAGGACATGGGCGCCTTGTTCATAATACTGCCTCACCATATGATTGGTGAAAAAAGACTTGCCGCTTCCCGAGGGACCGAGTATGAACTTGTTGCGGTTGGTAATGATACCGCGTTTCATCGGCAAGTCGGAAATGTCCAGATGGATAGGTTTTCCCGTCAGCCTGTCTGCCATCTTGATGCCGAATGGCGATGGGGAATCATGGTAATTGGTTTCTTGTGTGAAGAAGCACAATGCCGGTTCAATGAAGGTGTAAAAGCTTTCCTCGCTTGGAAAATCTCCTGCATTGCCGGGCATACCCGCCCAGTACAGTGCCGCTGTATCAGTAGTATTATGTCTTGGCTTACATTCCATAAGGGCCAGTGCGCTCCCGCAGTCGTTCTTCAGCTGCTTGAGTTCAGACGGGTCGTCCGACCATGCCATGATATTGAAGTGCGCTCGGATTGACGACAGCCCAAAGGAATGCGCCTCATTCAGATAGCGTTCTATCCACTCTTTGTTGATCTGGTTGGCGCGACTGTAGCGTGCGAGCGAGTGCATGTTTCGGGCGGACTTTTCAAACTTCTGCAGGGTCTCCTCACTGTTGTCCAAAAACAGGTACTGGTTGTAAATATGATTGCAGTTCAGCAGTAGTCCCACAGGCGCGGCAAAGGATAAACGGCAGTCGCTGCGGTCTGTGGACAGTTTTTCATATCGCGTATCAGCTGATGCCGATGAGGGAAGGTCCTCTGTGTCGGAAAGCGTATGAAGGCACAGCCTGCTATTTCCTACGCGTATCTCTTCACTGCCCAGCACAATATCCTGCATCGAGGTACCTGATTCCTTTGAAAGGGTTAGGTACTGTTCCAACAGTCCCGGCCTGCCTTGCTCACCGATGATGTCTTCTTCGCTCATACGGCTGACTTTGACAAATCCGCAGTCGTTTATAATGCGCTCAAACTGCGCGACGGCTTCCATAAAGCGGTGAACTGTTTCTTTATCCCTGATTTCTTTTGGTATCAGTACACCTTTGCACAGTGAGGAGAAATTGCTCTGCATCCGCATGCGCTCTTTGGTGGTCTTGGTAAGAAACAGATAACAGTAATGGTTCAGAAACGGGCGCTCATTAAAGTGCCGCTGATAAGACCTGGCCAGAAAACTCTGGACATCCTTGTCCATTTCAGGATCATAGTTCTCCCTGATGTACCAATCCTGTTTATGGACAATCGTAAAATCGGGTAGGGTCTTAATAGCCTTATGCCAGGCAGAATGAATCGCTTCATATTCGGCCGAAGCCACCGTGAAGAGTTCAGGCAGACGGACTTCAAAGCAGGCGGTAATATCCGCATCCTTTGAAAGGATGCAGTTGTTCTCTACTGCTAGCAGCGGAAATCTGCTTTCCAGTGTTGTGGTCTTGGCTGAGTTTCTCATACGATGCTGGATTTAGCAGTTGACCTTAAATAACGTGGTACTGGCTTGCGGCATATGATGTAACGGGGATGCCTTTTTTTTGCCCCAATTTTCATCAGTCCGTGTTCCCCGTACTTTCTGTTCAGTGAGAAGGTCTGCCAGACAATGAGCGAGGCGCCGCCTGTGCCGAGAAAAAGACAGATATAGGAACTGGTCCCGGCCATGTATAAAATCATGACCAGGATAAGTATTCCAAGCAGCCCTCCTGCGAAGATGAACAGGTACTGTGCCTTGAGTCCCCTGAACTCGACTGTTCTTCCTATGCCTTTGTTGATGTTGTAAGTATTCATAGGCAAGGTTAAAGGAAGAAGGAGCGAAGGATGGTAGCCGCGACAATAAGGAAGATACAGGCGCCGAACCAGCTCGCCGCGGTTTTTGAGGTGTCGGGATCTCCGCTGCTGAATTTATTGTACACCTTAACCCCGCCGATCAGACCGACAACAGCTCCAATGGCGTAGATGAGCTGTGTAGCAGGATCAAAATAGGAGGTAACCATTTGGGTGGCTTCCGTGATGCCTGCTGTTCCGTTTCCCTGCGCCGATAACTTTAAGGATGACAGTATTATGATTACTGCCGGCAGGAATTTTTTTCTTTGTTTTTGCATAATGAAACACTTTAGATTGTTACTGTATTCCCGCACTACGCGGGCTCTGGCAACAAAAGTGTAATGAATATCGAATGCATGCAGTGAAGTGGCTATCTGTGGAATCAGTTGACTATCTGTGGCGCTATTCTCAGTGTTTTGGCATAAAAAAAACGTCAAACATTTTAAGTTTGACGTATTTTGTTAAACGAGAAAGGGGAGTATGCCCTTTCAAACATACTCCCCAATATCAAATTCATTTAAATTAATGTTCCGCAGATAGGAAGATCTGGAATCCTTTTCAGAAGAAAGGCTCCCGTCCAATAGCTCGGCTATTTTTCGGGAAGCACTTTCTATGGAATTTTCCAGCAGGCTGAATAATTCGGTTCCCTGTATTTTCTGAACTAAAGCTATCGCTGTTTCCTGTTGAGAGGGCTCCAATTTATCTTTTTGAAGCAGCATCCCCACGGAGCTTAGTTCCTCAAAGGTAACCCCTTGGGCAAAACCGTCATCTGTGCCGGATATTCCGTACCTGTTCCATTCTTCCTCTTCCTGTTCAAAATCAGGCATATTACTGAAAACTTCATCCAGATCTTCCTGCGGAATTTGAACACTTACGTTTTCATTTTCGTCGTATTCAATGTCAAAATTATTGGGATCCACCTCTGTTTCCTCGATTTGGCTTTCATTGGCATTGTTTGGGACTGAAAGGCTTCTTACAGGCTTGGGCTGACCCATAATATCTGGCAGGTTCGGGTTAACTTTTTCTATTTTCGGCTGCTGTTGCCCAAACCTATTTTGAATGATAATCTTGTCCTGCATAAGAAGGACTATGACTATTAGCAGGCATATCACAATAACTGTTTCCATAATCAAAGTATTGGTTTTTGTTTTTCAATATGCAGCGTCTCTATATCCTCTCCAAAATCCCGAAAATGCTGCTTGAGTACATTGTACATGTAATCTGAGATTGTGATTTTTCCATCGCCGAGGATAAAAACAATTCGTGATATCTTCCTGTGAAAATCCTCACTGATATATACCGACTTGCCGTTTCTAGCTATAAATTCAGCCGGTTGTAAAAAAATGTCTTTGTATTGCCCGATTTGTGCAGGCGGCCTGGTTTTCTTAAATAAATTTTTCATAATTATAATATTTTAAAAAATGGGTTTGAACTTCTCATTAAAATCTTCAGTAATTGCTTTCTCAAATATTTCAAAATGATGTTCGAGAATATTGTCGAGATAGGCATACAGCGGTATCTGATCTTTCCCTATTACCTGAACAATGCGGGACAAACGTTCGTGATATTCCTGACGTATGTAAATACTCTTCTCTCCACGCTTGGTCATTGAGTGGGTTTTCAAAAATTGGCCCCCATAACTTCCGTCAACACTTTTCTTTGCTCGGTTCTTTTCCCTTTGTACAGGTTTAATTGACACTGACTCTTCCTGTTTTACATCTATCTTTTGTGTCTCTTCGATTGGTTCAGGCGGAAACTGTATCCCTTCTTTTTTGACGCCGTCAACCATCAGGTCCATCATGAGTTCTTCATTAATGTATGGCGCGGTTTTTCTGTTATTTTCCTTTTCCATAAATCTACAATTGAATAATTTTTAGAAATTCGTGTATGAACAGGTCTAATTGACACGCTTTCATCAAGCGTTCATCTGGAGGTATTATCGTGGAACGGAAAACGGTTTTGCTGTCTACTTCACTTTCTTTGCGAAATCGTGTGCTGCTCTTGATTTGGCTCTGCATAAGGCTTAAACCTAATTGTTCAATAAGTTGGTTGTACACTTTATATAAAGGCGTGCTTTCCCTGCCGTCAACCTGGTTCCAGAACAGGTTAATAGTTTCTATGGAAGTTTCCCCTTTTTTCATAATCACATCCTGCAAAAGCTGTGTGAAGATCAGTGTACTTTCCATTACCACACGGTCGGCCGTGATCGGGCTAAAAATGTGGTGCATTCCTGCCAATGCTTTCAGGATGCCGGGCGTGTTAACGGTTCCGGGCAGGTCGAAGAATACAACATCAACGGGAGTAGGAGAATCATTTACAAACTCTTGAGCTGCTTCCAATACGCTGTCTGCTTTGTACGGCATGATGGGATAGGCTTTTTTGCTGAGGGTAGTAAACTGTCTATACGCCAACTTTTTTAAAGCTTCGTTTTCCATTACCATTGCCAAATCCCTTGTCTTCATTTTCACAAGGCTGTGCTGTGGAAAATCCGCATCAAATACGGCTACGTTATAGCCCAACCGATAGTGCAGCACACTTGCTAGAAGGGTTGTAAATGTACTTTTGCCAACACCGCCTTTTTGAGAAGAAAAGGCGATAAACAGAGGTTTCTTTTTTGTGTTCATATTTTAGAATTTAAAGTTTATATATAGCAATACAGTTTGGAGGTTACATTGATTTCATATTGACTACTTAGCAGGATAGCTGTCAGGTCTGCCGGCCGGTATTTCTGATTGCCTGCTTATTTTAAGTACAGCATCACTGCATTCAGTCCTGTATCTAGTCAGGTGGGAATTCCATCATACTTATATTCTTTCAGCCACTCCTTCAGGAATTCAAGATAGTCTCACTGCAAGCCGTCAAGCTTTCCAACATTTCCGCATTGTTGCGATCTTGCATTCTAGCAATCATGAAAACCAGATGATATGAAATCTGGAATGTGCCCAATATACTTGTCCTGAAGTACGGGCTGATTGTCCTCCTGCCAACATTCAAACACAAAGGACTAATCATTTTCGTTGCACTGTATGGGTGTGGCATTGCTTGTCGCTTAAAGGAAGTGTTTGGTACTTCTTCATATTACAATCCTTTTATAAACAGGGATTTACTTTGTAAAATGAATTTTTATTATAAGGATTTATGCAACGACTACTGAAAAAACGGAGAATAATGAAACGGCTTCAAGCCGTTTTCCCTGTTACATTTAATCCGTCCCGAAGGGCGGATTTATGTGTTCACCAGAACACGGCAAGTTGTGTTTTGAGGCACTCTAAACCGAGTTAGTGCCTCAAAACAACTTGCCTTGCCGGGGGCTGAAAAAACCTTCCGAAGTCAGGTTTTTATATAAAATTTAATAATGGATAAATAATGAGGGAGAACAATAACAATAAAAAACACAAGGGTGGACGCACGCCCAAAAGCGACCCGAGCATCCACCGCCATGTATTTCGTCTGACAGATACGGAAAATGCCAAACTTTTATCGCTTTTTGAAACATCGGGAATTTCCAACAAAGCAAAATTTATCACCTCGCTGCTGTTCAGCAAGGAGATGAAATCGATTAAAATTGATAAAGGAACAGTTGATTTTTATATGCGGTTGACTTCGTTTCATAGTCAGTTCCGCTCCGTAGGGGTGAATTATAATCAGATTGTCAAGCTATTGTACCGTCATTTTTCCGAGAAAAAGGCGGCGGCTTTTCTGTATAAATTGGAAAAACAAACTGCTGAAATGGCGGCACTATGCCAAAAAATCATCCGGATAAGTGAAGAATTTGACGCAAAATATCTGAAAAAATAGCCTTAGAAATGATAGCAAAAATCGGAAGAAGCGCAAATTTATACGGAGCTTTAGCCTACAACCAGCTCAAAGTTGAGAATGAAAAAGGGGAGATATTGTTTGGCAATAAGATAATTGAAACCGCTAGCGGTAATTATTCCGTTACACAATTAGCCCAATCTTTTACTGCTTATCTCATTGCCAACCGTAATACAGAGAAACATACGTTGCATATCTCGCTTAATCCCGATCCGAAAGACAAAGTGAGTGAGGACATATTTATGGAAATGGCAGACGAATATATGAAGGAGATGGGTTATGGACAGCAGCCTTATGTGGTGTTCAAACATACTGATATTGACCGCAGCCATATCCATATTGTATCGGTGTGCGTTGATGAACAGGGCAAAAAGATTTCGGATAGTTATGAGAAAATGCGCTCTATGAACGTCTGCCGTGAACTGGAAAGGAAATACGGATTGATACCTGCAACAGATAAAGATCATAAACAGATAGACAAGGTTTTGCGTCCTGTAGATTATAAGGCAGGTGATGTTAAAAGTCAGATAGCTTCACTAGTTCGTCACCTGCCTAACTACTATCAATTCCAAACTTTAGGAGAATTTAATGCCTTGCTTTCTCTTTTTAATATTACCACCGAAAAAGTGCAGGGCGAGTTGAAAGTAAAAATGCAGCAGGGTTTGATATATATCCCTTTGAATGAAAAAGGCGAAAGAGCCGGACATCCTTTCAAGGCTTCTTTATTTGGAAAGAACGCCGGACTGCCGGCTCTGGAATTGCATTATGCAAAATGCAAAGAAACTTTAAAAGACCACCCGGCAAAGCCGACCATTAAAGCTGCCATTACCATTGCCGTGCAATCAACAAGTGGCGAGGAGGCTTTTAAAAAACAGTTAGGGGAGCAAGGAATTAACGTGGTAGCACTGAGAAATGATACGGGACGTATTTACGGAATTACCTTTATAGACCATAATTCTAAAACAGTGTGGAACGGTTCCAGATTGGGAAAAGAGTTTTCGGCCAATACTTTTAATGATTATTGGAACAACAATATCGAACCTGAAATAAAAGGACAGGTTAAACTACAATCGAAAATATCGATATCAAATAATACAGATCTTCCTGCAAATGAACCTCATCATTTGTTCGACTTCCTTAATACTGCCGAAAAACATGAAGAGAATTTGCTTGATGCATTTGGTGGCTTATTTCCAGAAGCGCAGGGAGAAGATTACCAGGAGCAGGATTTTGCCAATAGATTGAAGAAAAAAAGAAACCGCAAAAGAGGACAGAAATAAGAATTTAGCCAAACACTGCCGCACACCGCCTACGATTTCCACATTGAAATAGCCTAGCTGCACAGCCTTTAAATTCACGCCCGAACATTAAAAATTAAAATAATGCAGGGAGAAGATGATTTAAGAGGACTGGCCAAAATTATGTCTTTTATGCGGGCAGTAAGTATTCTATTGATACTGATGCACCTTTATTGGTTTTGCTACGGTTACTTTATAAATCGTGGTTGGACTTTAGAGGTAATCAACAAAATATTAGGTAATTTTCAGCATACCGCAGGATTGTTTTCGCATACTTTTTATACCAAAGTATTTGCCTTGGTATTATTGGCGTTAAGCTGCTTAGGTTCAAAGGGAGTTAAACACCAGAAGATTACTTGGAGTAAAATATATATTACTTTGGCGATTGGGTTGCTTCTTTTTTTTCTGAACACACCTTTATTAAAACTATCAATAACTACCGCTACAATTCTTTATATCCTCACTACTGGTTTAGGATATATTGCATTAATGGTAGCCGGTGTTTGGATGAGCCGTTTGCTTCGTAACAACCTCATGGACGATGTTTTCAACAACGAGAATGAGAGTTTTCAGCAGGAAACTATATTGATGGAAAACGAATATTCCGTTAATCTTCCCACGAAGTTTTATTACAAAGGAAAATGGAACAACGGCTGGATTAACATAGTCAATCCTTTTCGGGCAACTATTGTGTTAGGAACTCCCGGTTCCGGTAAATCATATGCTATCGTAAACAATTACATCAAGCAGCAGATTGAAAAAGGCTTTTCTATGTACATCTATGATTTCAAATTTGATGACCTTTCTACCATTGCCTACAATCATTTATTGAAGCATCGGGATAAGTACAAAGTACAGCCCAAATTCTACGTTATTAACTTTGACGACCCGCACAAGAGCCATCGCTGCAACCCCCTTAATCCCAATTTTATGACCGATATCTCGGATGCTTACGAAGCCGCATATACGATAATGCTGAACCTCAATCGGAGCTGGATACAGAAGCAGGGTGATTTTTTCGTCGAAAGCCCGATTATCCTTTTGGCTGCAATCATTTGGTACCTGAAAATTTATGACGACGGTAAATATTGTACATTCCCACACGCTATAGAACTTTTGAATAAAAAATACTCAGACGTATTTACGATTTTAACCTCATATCCCGATTTGGAAAACTATTTGTCTCCTTTTATGGACGCGTGGCAGGGAGGGGCACAGGATCAGTTGCAGGGACAGATAGCCTCTGCAAAAATTCCTCTGTCAAGAATGATTTCGCCTCAACTGTACTGGGTTATGACAGGTGATGATTTTTCATTGGACATCAACAATCCCAAAGAGCCTAAGATATTATGCGTAGGCAATAATCCTGACCGCCAAAATATCTATTCTGCTGCGCTGGGATTATACAATTCACGTATCGTTAAACTTATTAACAAAAAGGGTCAGTTGAAAAGTTCGGTTATCATAGACGAGCTGCCTACTATCTACTTTAGGGGACTGGATAACCTTATTGCAACCGCCAGAAGTAATAAGGTGGCTGTTTGTTTGGGCTTTCAGGATTATTCCCAGCTGACAAGGGATTATGGTGACAAAGAGAGCAAGGTAATTCAGAATACCGTTGGTAATATTTTTAGCGGCCAAGTGGTTGGAGAAACTGCAAAAAGCCTGTCGGAAAGATTTGGGAAAGTATTGCAGAAAAGGCAGAGCATGAGCATCAACCGCAACGATACATCAACTTCAATATCAACTCAATTGGATAGTCTTATACCGGCTTCCAAAATATCAACCTTGACACAAGGTTTTTTTGTTGGTTCTGTATCGGACAATTTTGATGAACGCATCGAGCAGAAAATCTTCCATGCTGAAATTGTCGTGGATAATCAAAAGGTTGCTTCCGAAACTAAAGAGTATCAAAAAATACCGGAAATTTTATCTTTTATTGACGAAAACGGGAAAGACAATATAAGACAGGCAATAGAGGAAAATTACAGGCAGATAAAAACGGATATTGTACTAGTTATAGAAACCGAATTAGAACGTATAAAGAATGATCCCAATTTAAAGCATTTGTTGCAAAAAGATAGTCCTAAAGGGGAAAAATGAAACAAATATTTCCTCTACATAAAAGTTGGTATATTAATTTTCTTATACTATTTTTTTTAATTATGTATAAATGACAAAGATGCTAATTTTCTAACCTTTTCAATATTAGCTTTCGTAAACGCTCTTCATGCTCATCTCCCCACCCTCCGATAGCTGCAATAATGGGAATTAGCGTTTTTCCAAAATCCGTCAGGCTATACTCAACTTTAGGCGGTACAACAGGGTAAATTACTTTTGAAACAAGTTCATGGTCTTCTAATTCCTTAAGCTGAATATTTAGAACCCTGCGTGAAGCATCCGGTATTTTGCGTTGCAATTCGCTCGGTCTTTGAAATCCTTCATTAATAAACCAAAGCAAACGTATCTTCCATTTGCCATAGAGCACTTCACCTATAAGATCAAGTCCACAATTTAAGTTCGGTATTGTTTTTCTCTCATACATACTACAAAAGTAAACGTATCTGCCAATTCCTGCAATAGGGGAAAAATTTATCCCTATCCGAATCGTAATTCCGTACTTGTGAGAAACTTACATACTTCAGAAATTTGTACCTAACAATTTTAAAACGAATATTAAGATGGATTATCAAAACGAATTATCAGGCAAAATTGCCTTAGTAACAGGAGGCACAAAAGGAGCCGGAAGAGCAATTGCAGAAAGGCTGCTACAAGCTGGGGCAACGGTCATTATTACTGCAAGAAACACACCGGATAAAGAAAACAGCAAGCTGCATTTTATTCCGTCCGACTTGAGTAAAGCAGAAGGAACACAAAAAGTTGTCACCGAAGTGCTGTCGGCTTACGGAAGGCTTGATATTTTGGTGAACAATCTTGGTTCTTCAACAACACCTACCGGTGGCTTTACAGCATTATCTGATGAAGATTGGGAATCAACTCTACAGGCTAATTTGCTTGCTCCGGTTCGACTGGACAGAGGATTTTTACCTCAAATGATAGATCGAAAAAACGGAGTTATTATTCATATAGCTTCTATCCAGGGAATACTGCCACTTTATGACTCCACTTTGCCTTATGCGGCTGCAAAAGCGGGATTAAGAAACTATAGTAAAAGTTTATCGAATGAAGTTTCGCCTAAAGGTGTTCGGGTACTGACTGTTTCTCCCGGATGGATCAATACAGGAGCATCGAAAGCCTGGTTGGCTGAGATTGCAAGAAACGCCAATAGTACTGTCGAAGAAGCACAGCAAGGAGTAATGGACGCATTGGGCGGAATACCGTACGGCAGACCCGCTGAGCCGGAAGAAGTAGCTGAATTGGTTGGTTTTCTTGTTTCTCCAAGAGCCAGTTATTTATCAGGAACTGAATATGTAATCGATGGCGGTACTGTACCAACAATTTAATAATCTTTAAAAATAATAACAATGAATTTACCAAAAGTATTAACAGACTTGATTAAAGCACAGAACGAATTTGACGCCGTGACTTATGCTAATTTGTTTTCAGAAACTGCCGAAGTGTTTGACGAAAGTAAAACGCATAAAGGGAGACTTGAAATAGAACGTTGGATCGATCACTCAAACAAGAACTACCAATCAGTGATGAAACCACTGGAATATACCGAAAACGGCTCAACAAGCATCTTAACTGCAGAATGTTCTGGAACATTTCCAGGAAGCCCTATCACGCTAAAATTTCACTTTGATATTATTGATGGGCATATTCAGCATTTAAAAGTAACGGATTAGAACATAGTAGCGAGTGACCAAAGATAGTCACTCTCTATTTTAAAGATTCAGATTATGAGTTATTGCCCCGCGATGGAAACTATGCTGCCGGAAAGTCAGATAGTAAAACAAAACCCTCTGAATAATCAGAGGGTTTATTTATTTAATTGTTCAGGATCTGAAGCATTCTGCCAACCTCAATATCCATTCTTGAAAAGGCAAACCATTTTTTGCCCACGTCCTTAAGCGAGGCTCCGATGTGATAGAGTGCTGTATCGTCAATAATTAAAAACCGATCGTGCGCATGAGAGAATAGTTCGATTTCTATCCGTGGATATTGACTGTTGTATCGCTGAACATCCAGCTGCAGCTGATTACTGATATTTTTGGTATAAATAGTTGCGGTGACATCATCGCTGCGTTTACCCAGTAATGTTAGCACCGTGTCATCGACATAATTATCCAGTAGGATAATGGAGTTTTTGGCAGTTCGGATAATATCGGAAACAAATGCATAGGCATCAAAAACCTCCCCGTTATAGAAAATCCCTTTTTCGCTATGGAGCTTATCGCTTTCCAAAGCCTTAAAAATTTCTTCAAATTTTTGATTCGCTTCTAATTGTTTGAATTCAATATTATCTAATCGATGAAAAAGAGAGGCGTTGCTCATAAGTATTCTACGCATTTCTACAAAGGCTTCCATAATTTCTACACTGACCTTAACAGCAATGTGAGAACGGAGTATGGCAGATGCCATGGCAACACCCTGTTCGGTAAAAACATAAGGTAAATAGCGTCTTCCACCGTAACTCAAGCTTGAGGTTCCAATTTGGAACCTCAAGATTTCGGCTTCCTCTTCGTTTAGTTGAAAGCAAAACGATGCAGGAAACCTTTCTATATTCCTTTTTACAGCTTTGTTTAGGTTCTTTGTTTCCACCTGATACAATGAAGCAAGGTTACTATCCAACATCACTTGCTTTCCGTTTATGGAATAAATCAGATTTCTGATTTCCGTAGTGCTAATGGTAGGTTTATTTTCCATTACTTGGGAGGTTTTTGTTTTTGGCAAACTCAAAGGTAGTTTCGGCATTATCGTTCAGTACGATGTACGCATCGAATTTCTTTCCTGACCTGCTTTTCATTCCTTTGATGAGTGAAGTTGTACCCTTGCTGAGAAGACTTTTAATATTGTCTATACTGATTTGCGCACCGCAGACATTGCGGAACTGTATCCAGTTGCAAGTCTCTTCAGGACACTTTACTATTTTGTCTCGTATGATAAGTTGTTGGCTTTTACATTTGGGGCAGATGAGGTCTGGCAAGTTGTTTTTGGCAATTGGGATCCGCAACAATTCATTGGCAATAGATGCAGCGTAATTTTCCGTTTGCTTTTGAAATTTTCCGGCATCTGATTCGTTGTTTTCGATTTTTTCCAATGCAAGTTCCCATTGGGCAGTCATCGCCACATCTGCTATTTTTTTTTCTTTGACCAATTCGTATACCAATAATCCCTTTTCGGTTGGTACCAGAGATTTCTTTTCCCTATTTATGTAATTACGGGTAAACAATATTTCGATAATTGATGCCCTTGTAGCTGCAGTGCCGATACCTAAATTTTGCAAAACCTTTCGCTCACCTTGATTTTCGATATCATTTCCGGCACTTTCCATAGCTGACAAAAGGCCTGCTTCAGTATAAAGCACAGGCGGTTTGGTTTTCTTTTCCAGAACGGAAGCTTCTTTTATTTTAAGTTCATCGTCTTTTTTCAGCGCAGGCAAATCCATTATATGTTCCGTATCATCATCAAGGAAACTGCCTCTAATGGAACGCCACCCGGATTCTATAATCTTACAGCCTTTTGATGTAAAATCATAATGCAGTACCTGTAAGTCGATATCAGTTATCTCTTTGATGCAGGGTTGTGAAACGGCTTCGAGTAATCGAAAGGCAATCATATTATAAATCGCATTTTCCTTTGGATTCAGGGCTGATGGCATTTTATAAGTAGTTAATAATCCATGATGGTCAGTGACACGCAAATCGTTCACGATATGTTTATTAAAACGGCGCCATTTCATTTGAGATAGGTTTTGTTTAATATTTTCCCTCTTTTGTAAAGCTCTTACAAGGTTGGGAATCTCTGCCCACATATCTTCAGGAATGTATTTGCTTGCGGTACGTGGGTATGTGATAAATTTCTGTTCGTAAAGGCTCTGGGAAATGTTGAGGGTTTCTTCGGCCGAAAGGTTTAATTTTTTATTGGCTTCTTTTTGCAGGCCGGTAAGGTCGAACAATAAAGGCGGTTGCTCTGTAACGCTTTTGGTCACTTGGGATGTAATTATTGCCGTTTGGTTTCGCGCAATGGCTTTCAACACATCAGCGGCTAGTTTTTTATCTTCCCATTTGATTTTTGAGATACTTTTAAAACCTATCATTTCTTTGTTATGGGACAACTGTATCTGCCAGTAATTTTTTACTTTGAAACTCCTGTTTTCCAGATAGCGTTTGCATATTAAAGCCAGTGTAGGTGTCTGCACTCTTCCGAGTGAATAAACCCCGTTTGCTAATGCAATGGAGAGCGCTTGTGTGGCATTGATACCCACTAGCCAGTCGGCACGGCTCCTGGCTTGTGCTGCCTGATATAATCCGTCAAATTCTTTTCCGTCTTTGAGATTATCAAAACCTAGTTTAATGGCTTTTTCGGTAAGGGAGCTTATCCAAAGTCGCTTAAAGGGTTTATTGCATTTCAAGTATTCGTATATGTACCTAAAAATGAGTTCGCCCTCACGTCCTGCATCGGTGGCGACAATAATATTATCGCTGTTGTCAAAGAGCTCTCTAATGATTCTTAGTTGTTTTAGCGCTCCTGTATCTACACAATCCCCTTGATTTTTACTGACCTTTCTTACAGTCAGTAAAAAAGGGTTTGGTAGTATCGGCAGTGATGCTCTGTCAAATCCTGTGATGCCGTAATCTTCGGGCATTCCTAATCCTACAAGGTGGCCCAGTGCCCATGTAACAAAATAGCCGTTACCTGTCAGGTAGCCATCTTTTTTTTCGGTGGCTCTGATTATAACGGCTATTTCCCTTGCTACACTGGGTTTTTCTGCAATAATTGTTATCATATTTTATTACATTTTACGCCCTTTTGATTTAGCAGTTGAGTTAGATTCTTCTTGTTGTTCCTGTTGTTTCTTGTCATCAGGATTTGTCTGACCTGATTTTAATGGCTCCTTTATGTTCTTAGTAGCTTCATTAGTTTTGCCTTCGGAATTGACAGCGGTCTGCGTTTTATGGGCTTCAGAAGGTTTTATCTGTTCTTTGATTTTATCTGGATTTTGAAATGAAAAATCTGTTTTATTGGTTTCCTTGTTGTAGGTGATATATCCATTGTATTCTTTTCCTTTTTTATCCACTAAGCCGCTGATATAAACCGTCTGACCATCTTTGAGCTTTTGGTATTGCTCATTATTGAGTTCCTTATCTCTAAAGTTTTTAGGTGCTCCCTGAGTTTGGTTCTGCTGATTGCCTTGTGTCTGTTTATTAGAATCATTTCGGTCAAAGAGAAATTCAACAAAACGTTTATCTGCATTGAATTGCACAGATGCATCAAAGGCTGTTCCTTTCTTGGAAACCATTCCTTCTAGAGCAAGCGGCTTCCCTTCCAGCAAGGTTTGCTTTTGCTCTTCACTCAGCTTAATTCCTTTAATTTCATCGGGAATTTTAATGAAATCCGTACGCAGTGCTATCACCTCATTGGTCAGCCTGTCTATACTGATAATGGAGGGCATGATCTCATTGTTTTTCGGATTGGTGAGATCTACTACGCGTCCCATATTGCCTGTTTGCAGCAGATTGTGTTTATCTTCCTTGCTGAACTCGTGACCGAAAAAAGGATAATTCAGATTAGGTTCTTTTCGGATGCCATGAATGGCCAATACGACCTGTCCTTCGTCATTTTGTTTAAGCGATAAACGGGCATCCATTCTTGTTACCGCAGTACCAAGATTAAGACTTACCGGTACAAGTTCATTTGTTTTGTATCCTTTGAGTAGCGGATCAAGCAGGCTCATTTTTTCAAGTTTTTCTTTGCTTAAACCCAAATGGTTTAATGTTTCCCAATCGATTTGTTCCAGTTTGTATTTGTATTCACTTGTTTCCGGATTTGTCTGTGCTGTTTCCATATTAATTTCATTTTTTTGTTTATAATCTTTTACTTCGTGCTGTTTCATTAATTGCTCACCTTCAGGTGTAGGATGATCTAAATGTTTCTGCATCTCTTTTGAAGTATCAACAGCCAGCAGAGCAGGGATTTTGAAGAACGAAAAATTAGTTGGGTTCTTCAGTTGGCTGAAAAAATTAGAAAAGAAATTTGAAAACACATCTCCGTGCTTGTCTACCCGCATAAATTGATTCTGATTTTTGTTGGTAGGGTCAACGGTTTCCAGATTACCATTTTGGTCAATGCCTTTTACTGCCATGATTTTCTTTTTCTCTTTATCGAATACCAGCAGTATATCTGATAACTCTTCAGGAGTATTTAGTAAATCTTTAATTTGTTCGCTCATAATCTTTTACTTTTAAATTCATTTGCGAAATTAAATCGTGAGGAAGTGCTAACTAAAAGCTGGAATTTGTTGGCCTTATTTTTCACTCCCTGGCGTATGTTTTTGGTATTCTGACATTAATACTTTCTCTGATGAATTGGTGTACATCAGATAGTTTATAATATATTTTTCCACTGATGGTATAGTAGGGGAGCCTGCCGATTGATCGGTAACGCTGGAGTGATCTCCCGCTTATTTTAAGCATCTGCAATATATCCTGATTATCCAATAGCTCTTCGCCGTCAACACTTCCGCGTTTTTTTTCAAGTTCACTGATATGCGCGCTCAAAAGGTCGAAACGTTCTATGATTCGTTCCATCCAGGAAATGAATTCCATTCTGTCTATATTCATGACTGTGTGTTTTACATTAGTGATGCAAAATTGCTAATGGCAAAAGTTTTTCATTGCCAATATCAACCAATGTAAAATGCTGTTTTATGAAAATTTTAACTGAATGAAAAATAAGATGAGTTGCTGATTTACTGGGGGAATTGAGCATATAGAAGTAATTATATACTAGTAGCCATTTGATGCCAATTGCACCTCATTGGCAAGAAAATTACAAGTTTAAAAAAAATTAGACCTCTTTTTCCATGTGCTGTTTAAGCGATAATTTCAGCTGATCCAGAAAAATGCTTTTGCTGTCAGTCCTGTCTTTCATCCTATGGTACGCATGATGGACATCGCCGAGTTGGATCCTAAACAGCAGCTGGAAAACCATACTTATTTTGCGAATGCCAGCTTTTCCATGAGAAATGCTTCCCGATGCATGAAGTGCATAAATTAATTCGATTAAGGCATTCTTTGAATCTGTCCAGAAAAAGTCTCTGTTTGCTGTATTTCCATCTGAAAAAATGGCGGTCTGCTGGGTATCAGGTTCAATTTTAGAAACGAGGTAACTGTAAAGCAATTCGTTGGCAATTATACGTGCTACCTTATAATCGTAATAGGTGGAAAATTGAGTGTCAATTTCAAAAACAAAACTCTTAACGCCTTCATGAAGGTCAATTTTCCCCCGACAAAAAAAATGGTGGTCCCATTCGGTTCTTCCCGTGCGATAGTAGCGATAAAAATCAGTGTTATAAAAGTGCTCTTTATATTCTTGCTTGAGGAGGTTGAGCTCATTGGAAAAATATTTATGATGCATTTTTCCGGTTACAACTGGGCAGGATGCTTCAATTCGAAAAACTTTATTATAGAAAATCAGTTTTCCCAGTATTTGGGGTTTAATACTTTTAAAAAAATTAATCTCTTCATTTTCATCGGAGAATCCTTTTTCTAAAACCTCTTCTTTGACCGTACAAAGCAAGCTTCGGAGCACGGTCGTCATGTGGTAGGATTTTTCAATTATATGTTCAGGGTCTAAGCTGAATTCCTGTTCTGCTTTTCGAATAACCTGAAGTGCGTTCTCACATGTAGATCTTATCATGGCAACAGAATTTTGATTTATTTGAACAAGGAAAAGTGAGGGCAGTTATGCCCAGATACGGTATGACGTTACTTTTCGTTGGAGAATTTAAATATATTATATCAGCGCGCGGTATTGGTTTCATTCTGCAGTGTCTGCATCAGTTCCATAGCGTAGTTGTCCTTGGCTTGTACGTAAGCGACCTTCGTTATGATGGAAGCGCCAAGTTTTTTCTTCTCAAAGCTTGCCGATATGCCGAAATCAATTCGCTCAATTTCAAGCTCTCGCGCTCTTTTGATTGTTTGGTATAAAAGCTGTCTGTATAGATTGAAACCTTCTCCGGCAATATAGTCCATGCCGATGAGTTCAGGTATATATACATTTCCTGAATTTTTATAGCAGAACATTATCCCAACAAAATTGTTTTCAGGGGCATCTTTGAGCGTTAGAATTATGAACTCCCAGTTTGGAGAGCTGTTCATATTTTCAAATACTTGCCTGTTGTATGTGAAGGTATTTATGGCTAGGTTGCGATCCTTTACATTGCAGTATAGCTCGTAAGCCCTGTTTATTTCCTCCTGATTAAGGCAATCTTTTATTTCTACATCGTAGAATTTTTCGTATGGTAGTATTTCCCTGTTGAAATGCTGGCGTGACCGGGTTGAAAGCAGGGATCCATACTTCTCAATTGTTGGCCAGTTTTTATTTTCAATTACACAGGATTCCGGCATATCAATCCTGAAATACCCTTGGTTTCTAACCATTTCATCCCACTTGAATTCATTTTCAAAATCACGCAGAACGACCATATCAGCCCCTAAAGAATTGTATGTTTCTTCCATCTTGTTCAATAGCATTCGAAATGATTGCTCGGCCAGAGGATGACCCTGGTCAATATAACAGTGCATTCCCTCAGTAAACAAAGAGCCGGTGCTTAGTACTTTGGAAGTCATATACATGGGCTCTGTTTTTCGAATTTCTTCAAGGTGTCTTGAAACTGATTCTGTAGACAGCATATCATCTTTCCAGATCCCAAATGTGCAGAACGTCATCAAAACAACTTGCATGTTTTGGTCCCTGATTATATAATAAAAGAAATCCCATTTGCTGGCGGAATCCGCATTACCGGAAAAAGTTTGTTCAAGATAATTCATTCCGTCCCAATCCAGGATATTATGAGTGCCCAAATATTTGTTCCATTCATGCTTGTCAATATTCATTATTGTTGTTTGCTCTTCAATATGCAGCAGTGCTATTTGCTGTTTTTTAGCAGGGAGTTTTCTTCTGATATCCATTCTAAAAGCCTGCCGTATTTTTTCATCACTGCTTCCGGTTTCTTCCACGGCTTTCTGGAAGTGGTGATCCATTGCACGGGCAAGTTCTGAAATATCTTCAATTTTATTATGCGCAGATATCGTGATACGGATTCCGGTGTTTTTTATAGGTACTGCTGGATAAATGCCAAGGTTGAGATAAAATCCTTCTGCGAAAAGGCGCTTTGTAAAATTATAAGCAGTGGCGGGTGTCCCCATACCAATAAAAAAAACCGGGGAGTCATTTTCAGAAACAAGCGGCAGACTGCTTTTTGAAAGCAGCGTGCTGAAATGTGCTATTTTTTTGGAAAGTTGAGCCTGATGCTCATAGATTTCTGCAGAAAGATGTATGTTACAGGATGCAATTGCAGCGGCAACTGATGCAGGTTCAAGCTGAGCTGAAAAAGTAAGGGGACCGCCAAAAGTTTTAATCTTTTCCCGCAATTTACGATCACTGCAGAAAAATGTGGCACCGCTGGCACCAAAAGTCTTGCTCAGCGTGCTGACAACGACAACGTTTTCTTCCAGCGTTCCAATAGCGTCGAAGATAAAACCAGTACCATTTTGTCCTTTCCAGCTCATTCCGTGTACATCATCAAAATAGAGGTGAAACTGCGGATACTTTTGCGCAAGTTTTAAAAGATCCTTTACTGGTGCATAATCTCCGTACATTGAGTAAACACCGTCTGCCATGTACCAGATTTTGGCCGATTTACCGCTGAACATTCGAATTTTGTCTTCAAGCATTTGCAGATTGTTATGGCGCACCATCTCGACAGGTATTCCCCTAAGCTTTAGAACCTGACAGGCGTTCTGCACACTCCAATGCGCCTGATGGTCTAAAATTACTGCATCTTCATCTCTTATCAGGGTGGGAATGATGGCCATATGTCCAAGGGTACTGTTCTTGGTTATGATTGGCGGTATATCGTACATCTGCTCAATCTTGCTTTCCAATTCTGCATATAAAGGATGCGAAAGATAAGTTTTAGAAAGAGGAAACTGTGTCCCGTAATTTCTTATAGCATTTATTGCAGCCTCTTTTAACCTTTCATCCTGTTCGAGTCCTAAATATCCCGTAGTGCCAAAATGGAGCATTTCGTTTCCGTTAATTTTTATGGTCCGTCCATTTAAATATTCACCTTCCGTGTATAGGTGTAGCATTCCTTGATCCTTTGCACTAGTAAAAACAGTATCTACTGTATCGATAAAATTATTGTGTTTGATTTTTGCCATCTCTTATTAAAATTTTAGGTTTAGATCTGTGTTTTTGTAATTGTCTGAAAATTAGATACCTAAAATTCATTATAAAAATCGAAAGCGCTTTTACTTGCAGATATTTTATTCCCAATTTGGCAAGGGTAATTCCCGATTTGACAACAAATTACAGTGTTTTGCAAGAAATAATCCATATTTGACAATGACAATGTTTCTAAATCTTTATAATTTTGTTAAATTTCAAGTTTAAAACAAACAGGTCATGATTGCCTCACATGAATCTTTTGAGAATCAAAATGCAAGGTTTTGGATTGAAAAGGGAATCCTCTTTTTCGAATATAAACCTAATACTGCAATAGATTTGCAAGTCGCTATGCGCGTGGTTGCAGACAGGATTGCATTTCAAAATGAAAGGCATCTTCCCGTATTTTGCGATACCAGAGGAATCGCCTCAATTGACAAAGCAGCCCGCGACTATCTTGCAAAATCAGGATCACTGCTTGCAAAAGCAGTCGCTCTCATTGGCAGTGAAAATGTTTCCATGACTATGAGCACTTTCTATCTTGAGATCAGCAAGCCGTCCGTGCCTACGCGAATTTTTACCGTGGAGCAGGAAGCATTGGATTATTTAACGGATTTCGTTTAGAGCTGTAAACAGGTAGATAGAAATGTATAAAATTCAGCACAAATGAAAAGCCCTCACAACCGCCAGCGGATGGTATCGATGCACAAGATGTTATTTGAAATGGCAAGGGGCAATTTCAATAACCAAATCCCTTTGAGCACTTATGACGACGAAATTGAAACCTTGGTTGTCCTTGTCAATATGGTAGCGGAAGAACTCAAAGAATCTGCTTTTCATTCAGGTTTTGTCAATCCATATATTACTCACAGGATGGTGACACCTGCAACTTTTATCTTAGATGAAAATCATTCTATAAAGGATGTGAATCAAGGTGCTTTGAAAATTTTGGGTTATGAATCGATAGAGATGCTCAGCAGGCCAATACAGGAATTTTTGCTGGACGACTTTGCGGAAATGTCTGATCTGGAGAAAAAAGCGCTGGAGGAGCTTCTACTATCTGGTGAAATCATTACGCTAAATTTCATAACATATAAAAAGCTGATCGTAAGTACCGAATGCTCGGTATCAAGATTGTCGGAAGGTAAGTTTACAGTACTCAGCTTCATAGCTCCCTTTCTCCAGCTTGATGACGCTGTTCCGGAATCATACGAAACAAAAGAGCAAAAACAGCATAATTTTAGAAAAGCCGATGCGCGCCTGATGCAGCGAGTTTACGATTACGTACTTGCGAATTTGGCGGAGCCTTTGCCTTCAATAAAGGAAATTGCCAGGCTTTTTGGGACAAATGATTTTAAACTCAAAGACGGATTCCGGTATTTTTTCCATACAAGTGTCTACAAGTTTTATACCGAACAGCGACTTAAAAGGGCTTACCTAATGATAGAGCAGACCGATATTCCTTTGAAAAATATTTCGTTTATGAACGGTTTTAACAGCTATCCTAATTTTTCTAAATCATTCAAAAAACAATTTGGACTCTCCCCAAAAGAAATAGGCCGAAACAAAACAGGCAATCTTTTTTCAAGTGAAAAAGATTAATCCTTTCTGAGTAATACTCGCTCCCGATTATATAAGTGTTATTGATTTGTAATTCAGAATTTTACATTGTGTAATTCAAAGATCGTAGTTATGGCACTTACTTTAAATAAGGAACTTAAGATATATATAGTTGAGGTTATCTGCCTTTTATATGTCCTGCTGTTTGTTTATGCGGCAGTGAGTAAACTGATGGATTTTGAAAATTTTCAGGTGCAGCTTGGACAGTCTCCCATATTAAGTGTCTATGCAATGTTACTTTCATGGATGGTTCCGTTACTAGAGCTTATTATAGCCTTATTGCTTATTGTGCCAAAGCTTCGAAATTCGGGTCTTTTCTTAGCCGTAAGTTTAATGACAATGTTTAGTGTTTATATCTATATAATATTGCATTACAGTTCTTTTGTTCCCTGTTCCTGCGGTGGTGTTTTAGAGAAAATGACATGGGATGCTCACCTTGTTTTTAATCTGATTTTTATGGCATTGGGATGTTTGGCTTTTATTATTAATTATAAATCAATTCGTGATCCTGCATTAATTAGAATCCCAATTCGGCCTATAAAGAGTATACCAATAAATATTATTCTGAGCACTTTATTTATTATTGTCTTGTTTTTTTCTTCTGAGGATAAGATGCAGCATAAAAATCCTTTCATTCGGCGTTATCCCCAGCATCCTATAATGCGTGAAAGAAGTACGGATCTAAAGTTTAACTCTTATTATTTTGCGGGATACGATAATAATACAATTTATCTTGGAAATTATACCGATCCCTTGCATGTTCTATCGATGGATGCAACGCTGGGAAACAGAAGGACTGAAAAAATAATTTTTGACCCTAAAAAGATTCGTTTCAAAATGGTTAAAATAATTGTTAGAGGCTCTTATTTTTATTTAATGGATGGAAGTGTTCCTGCTGTTTTTAAGGGAAAAACAATTAATTGGAAGATTGATAAAGAATTCAAGGACCTGCCTTTTTTTACCAGGGCAGAACCGGTGGACAGCACAGCATTGGTTTTTAGATCTAACAAAGGCCAAAAAGGAGAGCAGATAATTGGAGCTTACAATGAGGATAAAGCTCCTACGACCGTCTATAATTCTTCTTTTTTACAAAAACAGATTGACGGTATTTTTGATACTGACGGTCAGTTGGTATTCAGCGAAAAACTAAATCAAGTGGTTTATGTTTACTATTATCGCAACCAATATATTGTTGCTGATCCTAACGCTGTTGTTGCTTATAGAGGTCGGACCATTGATACTATTTCCAAGGCAAAAATAAAGGTTGCTTACCTTGAGGACCGTAAGGAGAGAAAAATGGCAGCGCCTCCTTTACTTGTCAATGAGCATGTAGTAGCCTGCGAGAATCTTTTGTTTGTCCATTCCACAATACAGGGAAAATTTGAGGACGAAAAACTTTGGCAGCAGGCTTATATTATTGACGTTTACGATCTGACAAAGAAAATTTATGTGATGAGTTTTGCCCTTTATAAAATTAGAGACAAAAAGTTTAGATCCTTTTTTGTGACGGCATCAAATTTATATGCCATTATGGATGATGAGCTAGTTGTTTACCAACTTCAGGATATTTTAAAAAAAGAAATAATGAGCAACAGAAATAAGAGTTTCTAATGCCTAAAGATATATCGGCCGATATCAGGAAAAAGATCGAATACCTGTAAAAAAAAGTAGATCAAAAAGTCTAATTTAATATTTATTATCATGAAAACTTTAAATTTTAAAAACATGATTCCTTTGGGAGTTATTGCACTTGGAATATCAGGTGCATTTGCCACTGTCTCGATGCAGAGTGCTCCTAAAACTACAGCTTCGGTTGATGGTTATACCCTTCAGAACGGTGCCTGTAACATCAAGAGAACATGCAGCGACACACCGGGAGCTTTATGTAAAGTAGCAGGTAATCAGGCGTTTGGTATTAATGAAGATACCAATAATTGTAGTGTTGAGGTTTATCAACCGTAATTTTAATTTTTTATTAAAGAGCAATGCAGTTCCCAATAAGAACTGCATTGTTTTTTTGTTTTGAAATAGCTGCTATTGCACCCCAGCTGTAATCCACTCATTGGTTAAATCGCCCTTGAGGTAGTAGTCGAACCATTGCAGGGTGCGAGTTGTCAAATCTTGTTGATTTTTAGGCTTTTGCAGTACATGTCCTTCATTGGGATACAACAGCATTATGCTTTTTTTTCCCAGGCGTCGAAGGGCGAGATAATATTCCATGCTTTGATTGGGATCGACCTGCCGATCATTTTTCCCTGTCCAGGTCAAAAGGGGCGTTTTTGTTTTTTCCACGTGATCAATCGGTGAATTCTGCAAGTAAGGCAAAGGCGCTTCAAAAGGGGTTTTTCCCATCATCCATTGTGAAGTTTCAAAGCGCCACATGTCGGGTTTTCCGGTATTTCGATTCAGGGTTAGATAAAAACTTTTCAGATCTGTAATTCCGCCGCCGGCTATGGCCGCCGCGAAAAGGTTTGTCTGGGTACTAATAAAAAAAGATTCATAGCCGCCGAAGGAATGACCAATAAGCCCAATTTTCATTGGATTTATGAGTCCTTTCTCTATTACTTTTTTTACTGCCGATACTGTGCAGTCTAAAGCAGACAGACCTGGCTTTTGATGTGCAAGGGCAATATCGGGAAGCAGCACAAAATATCCATGGAGCGTAAATAAAGAGGGGTTAAATCCCGTTTCATTGTAAAGGCTGGGCGAAACAAATTGATGGAGATTTTTCGACTGCAGTTCATAGATATGAACGATCATCGGGTATTTTTTCTTATGATCATAATTTGCAGGATAAAGCAATACTGCTTTGAGGCTCTCGCCTTTCTCATTTTGGTATCGGATCAATTCTGAGGCGCCCCAATGATATTTCTGAAACTGAGGATTGCTTTGAAAAACTACTTTAGTTTTGGATTTATTATCCTGCATGATCAACTGGATAGGTAGATCAAATCTCTGTTTCAGGTAAAAGAATTTTTCTTTTTTTTGCGTATAATAAAGGTCAGAAATAAGCGCATCTTCATGCACTAAAGGAATCGCTCCAGAGTGATTTGTCCATTTAAAAAAACCGGTTTTTCCGTCATCTGCCACAGCGCTCAGGTACAGCTCTTTTTGCAGGTCATAATTTTCAATTTTGATTTCATCCGATAATGAGACTGTGGTATATTTATCAGGGCTCTCCGCGATGCGGTACCTTACCTTTGATTCTCGACCGTGCGTGAGTCTTCGGGGGGATGTGCCGTCGGGTTTAATGGCCCAGATGTCATATTGATCGTAGAGTAGGATTTCTTTATCATTAAGGCTCCATCCCGGATTACCACAAATAGATTCCGGGTTTAAGATCTCTTCCTTTGCAGAAAAATTTGTTTCTATATTTTTTGTAATGTTAGTGTGCGTTTTATCGATAATATTGTAAATCCACCAGTTTTTCTCGTTAAAGTAAGCAATATATTTTCCCATTGGAGAGGGAATTATGCTATTAGTATAGGCAGATTGTTTTGTTAAGAACAGTGTTTTTTCTACGGTCTGAAGGTTCATGAGATAAAAATCTCTGGAGCCATCCTGATCAAACTGAGGCTCATACTCTTTGGGGTTTGAGAGCAAGGCATAATCTTGATTACCGGTGAGCATCAATTTGGGAAGTTTTTCGGTAGTGATTGGCACTATAGTATTGGAGAGCGGAAACCACAGGGCAATTTTAGACCTCCTATGGAAGTTTCCATATATCTGCTCTTGTGCGTAGACCCATTGATCGTTACCGTTCCAAATTTCGACATCCGAATCCGAATTGTTTTTTAAAACAGCGAAAGTGTCTTTAAAAGTAAAAAAGACCTTCCGCATATCATCTGAGACGAGTAGTTTGATCCTATTATCATCGACTAATGATGCTTTGTCTGGGAAGCCTAAATCAGCCAGAGTTTCGGATTTCAATTCGAAAAGCTGGTCTTGCTCCACCAAGTAATAGAAAAGGGAAGTCTCTGATGTCAGCTCTGTCTTGGCAATAAATGCCAGAGATTTACCATCACGCTGCCAGGCAACTCCCGCGTAATTATGATGCCCCTCCACTAGGAGCTGCTTTTCTCTTTGCGTTTTGAGATTTAAAAGGATAATACTGGATTTATTATCTACTTTGGTGGTGTATAGGAGTTGCTGCTCATCAGGACTTAATGAAAAACCAGTAAGATTGGAAATTTCCTTTCTTATTATTCCATCGGGGTTACGAATTATCATTTTCTGCTGGTTTGTTGCTTCATAATCTATGATCAGATAATCAGTGAGAGCCGCGTAATTGTACTGGTTGACGGATTTAATAATTTCCTGTTTTCCGGTTTTTAAATTTAGGATATGAAGACTTTTCTCAGCAAGAATGGTAAACGTATTATTTTTTGTAAATGCTGTTTTATCTCCAGAGGGAAGGTTATAGGTTTTGTTTGTGATGGTGTTTTGAACAAAAAGACTGTCAATGCCGTTTTCATATCTCATTTTATAGGAGACCCACTCCTGGTCGGCAGCTATTTTATCCAAGCCTGGTTCACCCCATAAATGTTTATCAGAAGCCTCTACTATTTTTTTTTGCACCACCTGTCCCCATAAGGGACAGGCTACTAATGGCAAAATATAAAAAACAAATAAAAGCTGTGTTAGCCGTTTTACAAAGGCCGTGTAAACGTTTTTTTTAGTATTATGGCTTCGCATGTTTTTGCAGTTTAATATCCCGGATTTTGGGGATTCAGATAGGGATTGGTGTTTAGTTCATTCTGCGGGATCGGAAAAAGAGCATCAGTGGTATTCCATCCTGGTTTTGTGGGAGAAAGAATTAGATCACTTTTATTAAATCGCTTTAAATCAAAAAAACGATGTCCGTATTCGCTGAAGAGTTCCCATTTCCTTTCCTGCAGGACAGCCTCCAGAATTTCATCTTTGCTAACAGCAGGCGTCTCTGTAAGCCCGGCCCTGTTTCTAATTACATTAAGATCTTCCTTGGCGCCTATAAAATCGCCTTGACGGGCTCTTGCCTCGGCTCGGATTAAATATTGTTCAGCAAGACGAAAAACAACAGAATACTCCGTAGATGTAGCGGTAGTATTTCTTTGTTTGTATTTAAAAGGAAAATACCAGATAGTCGTTCCATTAGTCACGGATTTAATCCAATTGGACCTGCGAAGGTCAGAACTGTTGAAAGAATCTGCAAGGGTGGTACGCATGGCTGTGAGGGAAGGCGGAGTATAGGTAAGTATAAATGTGGCTCCTTCTTTGGTATTTTGTCCTGTCCCAGCAGCCTTAAGCTGCCAGATAGTTTCCTTGGAATTTATCAAAAAAACCGCATCAATGTTCTTTACCAGCTGATACGTATCGGCCTGATTCAAGACAGAAGAGGCTTCATTTGAAGCTTGCGGATAGGCACCACTATAGAGATAGATTCTGGCCAGCAATGCCTTTGCGGTATAGCGATTGGGACGGATTCTTTCATTGGTGTTATACGAAACCGGCAGAAAATTTGCTGCATTTTGCAAATCAGCTATAATATTTAAATAAACCTCACTGGCAGGAATTCTTTTTGCCTCTCTGTTTTTCTTGTAATCTGTGGAGATAATATAAGGGATGTCTCCAAAGAGATTAACCAGATAAAAATGCTCGAGCGCTCTTATGAAAAGTGCCTCTCCCTGAAGTTGCTTCTTATTCTCCGCGGTCAATGCTGAACTGGCCTGTGATCCTTCAATGATGGAATTGGCGGCGTAGATCTGGTTATAGGCTGTATTCCAGTAATCAGTAATAGTAATGTTTGTGGGCAGCAATGAATTGTTATAAAAATTCAGGGCCTGGTTCGACGGTGTGCCGTACGCTACCATCTCATCGGTATAGTTCCCCAGTGTATTTGACAGTCCTGAGTTTGTTCCGGCAATCATTCCCTTGTCGCGTATTGCCCCGTATATATTGGTAAGGGCAGCCTCTGCAATAGGATAGCTTTCAAATACAGCTGAGCTGGTCAATTGGGATTTAGGCATATCGACATCGACAAATGATTCACAAGCATTCATTGTAAAGAAGAGGATAATGAGAGTTGTGAGGTTTTGGGTATTTCTATAGATTATTTTCATTTTTTCCTGATTTAAAATGTTAACTGTACAGCGGCAGAGATTACTTTAAGAGGCGGCAGATAGCCGTACGAGATAAACTCAGGATCTCCGTCCTTATATTTGGTGAAGGTCAAAAGATTCTGCCCCTGGAGCATAATGCGGCATTGTGTTTCCTTTAGGTTCAGCGGGACATCGTAGGACAGGGCAATATTTTTCAATCGTATAAAAGAGGTGTCCTCAAAAGCCGCTGTACTGCTACTAAATAAATAATCACCATTGAGCGCCGCATCGTTTGTACCTGTGGTATAAATTTGGTATTTTGAATTGTCTCCCGGGTTTTTCCAGCTGTCTATCATTCTGGAAGGCTGATTTAACATCATACCTGCATTTTCCATTGCAACAGCCCTGTTTTTTTGACTTACAAATTGAAAAAGGAAATCAAGTTTCCATTTCTTATAGGTCAGCTGATTTTGTAGCCCTCCAAAATATTTAGGATTAAGATCAGTAACCACTTGCTGGTCTTCAGGAAAAGAGATCCTTCCATCGGCATTTAGATCTTCAAAGGTGTGCAGGCCAGTCTGGGGATCGATTCCTTTATACTGATAGAGCAGGGCAATATTTAAGGGTTTCCCGATACGGTACTTCTGACTATAAGAAGAGCTTTCCAGTCCGGGAAACTTCAGAAGCTTATTACGAGCAAAGGTCAAATTAAGGCTGGTTGTCCAATTAAAGTTTCCAGTGTTTACGTTAACTGTGCGCAGAGTCAGTTCCGTCCCTTTATTTTCAACTGTAGCATCAAGATTGGCCTGGAGTGTAGTAAATCCTGTGGTGCCCGGCAAAGGAATGCCTGTCAATTGATTCGAGGAACGGTTCTGATACCATGCGGCAGTCAGGAATATGCGATCGTGCAGAAGTCCAAGCTCTGCCGCAATTTCAAATTTCTTGTTGGTTTCCCAGCCAAAGTTTGGATTATAAAGCCTTGAAGGCTGGAGCCCGATCACGCCATTGTAATTTACTCCGGATGTAGTGTACGTATTTAAAAACTGATAATCGCCAATTTGGTCATTTCCTGTGATTCCGTAACTGCTGCGAATTTTTCCAAAACTCAGCCAGGAACTGTTTTTAAGAATTTCCTCATTAGAAAACAGCCATGCGGCTCCGACGGCTCCAAAATTGGAGAACCTGTTCTCAGGACTGAAGCGGCTTGATCCGTCGCGTCTGAAGGTAAAGTTCAGGATGTATCGCTGCTGATAATTGTAATTGAGCCTTGCGAAGAAAGCCTGGTATTTATATTGGGTTTCATCGTTAAGATTGATCTTTATATAAGTGGCTGCTGCCAGATTATAAATCAGGGAGTTGGAACTGAATCCTTCAGCGTATTGATACAGCCTCTCTGTGGTCTGGCTTTGAAATGTTGATCCCAGAAGAACTCCGAGCTTTCCACCCAGGAGGTCTTTGTCCCAGCTGATCTGAGGTTCAGCTATCCATGAAGACCGTTTGGTATTATTGTAATATATCCCTGATCGTGAACTCGGAACATTTGCTGCTGGATTAAAAGCAGAGGAAGGCCAGGTTCTTGTTTCGGTGGTGCTGAGGTTTGTGTACCCCAGACTGCTTTTTAGTACAAGACCCGGAAGCAGTTCATAAGAAAGTACTGTATTGGCTACGAGATCATTTGTTTTGGATTTTACTTTAGGAAAAAGATTTCCAAGGGGATTCTCCCATGTTCCCTCGGCCCAGTTCAGGCTGCCGTCCTGATTGTAAAGCGCTGGGGCATTTGGTGCGAGTATCCGTGATACGGAAGTAAAGTCGGATGCCGGCATATCATTGTCCTGCAGTGTATAGCCAGCTGAAAAAGCTAATCGAAATTTGCTGTCATCAGAGCGGTGGTTCAGGCTAAAATGGCTTCCTCCTTTTTTATAGAGAAAGTCGCCGATGAATACTGTTGATTCTGTGCGATAGCTGCCGCTTAGGAGAAATTGTGTTTTCTCCGAACCGCCGGTTATGGTTCCCTGAAGGTCATTTATCAGTGCTGTGTTTCCTATCAAGGTTTTCTGCCAGTTGGTATGGCGGTTTTGGTCCCAAGTGCCGTTGATGTCGTAATCCGATGGGTTATAATTAGCAAGACCGTCATTTATGAAAGCCTGTTTTCGCATAGCCAGATACTGCTGGGTATTCATAAGATCCATGAATTTGGTCACTGTTCCGACACCTGTGGATGCTGTAATGGTAAACCTAGTCTTGCCTTCTTTCCCTTTTTTTGTTGTTATAAGTACAACTCCGTTAGCTCCTCTGGAGCCATAAATAGCAGTAGCATCAGCATCTTTTAAAATCTCAATGCTTTCGATATTATCAGGATTAATGCTGTTGAGTGGACTCGACAGACCAGGATAGGTTGTATTGGTCTGGTTATAACCAATGGGCTCAGAAGAGAAAGGAACTCCATCTATGATATATAGGGGAGCATTGGCATCGGTTCTAAGACTATTTTGTCCTCTGATTTTAATATCAAAACCTCCGCCGGGAACTCCAGTGGTTTGGGTAATACTAACACCTGCCATTCGGCCTTGCATGGTTGCCAATACATTTGTTACGGGCTGGGTTTCTATATCTTTAGAAGTTATACGTGCAATACTTCCGGTACGTTCGCTTTCTTTAACTGAATAATATCCCGCATTGACACGGACTTCTTGAAGAGTAGTGGTATCGTAGGAAAGGACTATGTCTAGAAGTGAACGTCCCTGAATAGAAATAAGTGCGGTTTTAAAGCCTATATATGAAACTATAAGAGTGTCATTAGGAGAGCAGGTGAGTGAGAACTGACCGCTGTAATCAGAAATTGCAGAATTATTTTTTTTGTTTTTAATAGCAATGGTCACGCCAGGCAGGGGATTAGTACCATCTGTGACAGTACCCTGAACCTTATGTTGTTGCGAAATTGAATTGCCTTGCCGAGGGAGATTTTTGGCAGTCAGTGGTGAAAAAGACACTAGAAAACCTAGAAAAATTAGGCAATAGCGGCTTCTTCCACCCTTGGATAATGAAAAATTATTCATAATTTTGGGATTGGTTAGTTGAATATGATTTGATTGGCTACGGTCTTCTGCTCTAGTTAGTCGCTGCTGCAGAGGACCTTTTTTTAATGTATTAAGTAAACGACTTAATAATCATCAAGGCGATAATTTTTATTTCACTTGAAAAAGCTTTAATAGGTTCGACTTTTTTTGTTTCGAAACTTAAAAAATAACAAGCATTATTGCCGAGAATGGTAAGAGAGTTTTGAGCATAAAAAAGCGCGGAACTCAGCTTATTGTATCAGAGGCATTGGCATACCTTACCACGAATAAGTGAGCCCACGCCTTATGACGTGAGCATACTACTTATTATCTCGTGGTATTAAAAACGCCAATTTTCTGATACGAGATTCTAAGCGAATGCTTCAAATATTTTATTGAAGAATCGCAAAATTACATATTATCTATATAATTATGTTGCAAATATAACAAAAAAACATCATGGTATGATATATCATACCATTAATTTTAGAAATAAGTGTGAATTTTAACAAAAGCTAATAATATAGAGGTGACTGAAAAAGAAAGGTTAGGAGAGGAATGGAGAAAACTCCGTGAAAAAGTACGAAGTTCAGAATATAATAATGATCATATATCTCAACAAGAGCTAGCTGATAAGAACATTGGTATAACCAAACATTTGATAGGTACAATTGAACGAGGTGATGCTAACCCTACTTTAGAAAAATTAATTTTTCTAGCTAAAGCATTAAATCTTAAAACCATTAATATATTAAATGTAGAAATTGATATAGATAAATTTATCAAAGAGAATATGGATTTGAAGTAAATTGACACAAATACTGACTTTAATATTTTAAAGTTTAAAAAGAATAAAAAAGGATGCTTAAGCATCCTTTTTTATATGCAATGAAGTATATATTTGGTAGTCTTTACAAACTTGAGTATTAAAATTTGGATTTTGTGTCATCGATAAGTGTTATTAGTTATACGACTTATTCATTTTATTTGCAGAATTACCTAATGTCTAAAAATTGCTTAACGTTGTTATGTATTATTAAGATTTTTGTAATTCACTTTATTTTTTTTATATTAAAAATCATCAAACTCTTCAATAATATTCTTAGATTCAATTGGATTACCAAGACTAACTAAAGCATCAATGATTGTAGCTGGTGGAATTCGATCTTTTGTTTTGTAGGCCAATAAATACAGCAATGCTTCGGAAGATAATAGAATAAATCTTTTAATGTCAGTATTCCAAGTTATCTCATTGATAAAACTATCAAAATTGGATTTAAAAGAATTACTTACTATTATAAACCCAATTTTCTTATATCCTTCTTTCTGTAATTTTGGGCAATAATGGTTGATGTATTCCTTAATAGCTCTATCATCGATACCCAAACTATATCCATTTGTATATGCTTTAGCATCAACTAAAAAAGCAGTATTTTCTTCTCTATGTCTAATAATAGCATCAGGGTTTCGCCCGCTCCCTTGTCCTAATATTTCAACATCAAAATCCAATTGTTTAAAAATTTCACTTACTAGCTTTTCATAAGCGTTTCCTTTGGATGAAGAGGATTTATTTATCTCACTACCTAATTCTATTAACTTTGCTACTTTAGGAATAAGGTAATCTGATAAATCAAATGAAGCATTGACAGTAATTATTTTTTCTTCTTCAATTTCTTTTCCGGCTATAATGTTATGACCCTCTTTTTTTGGCGCTTTTAAATTTGGTTTATTGGGATTTCCTTTAAAATTCCAAAAAGCATGTTCTGCATCCCAATTGGTTATTTCTCTATGAGAATGATTTCTTAAAATTTCTTTTATGTGATCATTTAAATCGTAAAAATATTTATATGTATCTACTTGGTTTGCATTTTCTTTCCAAATTTCAAGTTCGGAATAAGCATTAATTAATGAAGTGTATAAAATAGGCCATTTTTGTTCATCTTGAATTTGCCAAAAATAGGATAGAAAATAACAAACCGAACCTGGATTTGGTACCTTGCGTTTATCTTTCGCTTTATTATAAATAGAGGCGCAATGTTTTTCTAATGCACCTATTTTAAATAGTGATTCATCTAATGACTTAGGTATATCTATACAATTTTTCAATAATATTGTCAAATTTTCAATATTTGATTCATTGTTTTTAACTAACTGGTTAAAAAACATTTGTCCTTTTGTTGCCGTAAATCCCCAAAGATTATTTCTTTTATTATAACTATCTATGCTTGTTTTAAATTCATAAATATTCGAATTCCCTTTTTGAAATTCATCAATAATTTTTTTTAATTCAGTAATTGCAAAACGTCTTGCTTCATCGATATTAACCAATTCATTTCCTTTGGCATCAAGAACTATTTTATTTGTTTTAATGTAATTATCCCAAATGGCGTTTACTAATTGTATTTTATCTTTTGGTATCATAAATCTATGCTGGTTATAAACACATTTAAAGAATGTTTGTAATGGTTAATAGTCAAATAATTATAATTTTTCTAATCCAGTTAGCCAACTTTTTAATTCATTGGTAATTTGTATGTCTCTGATACTTTCTAGAGAAGGACTTGAAGGACTATATTTAGTGACAAAAATGTTTTTAATAAGCCAGCCAGTAGAAAAATTATAATTATCTGCTAGATGTTTCCGAGCTTTACCCCGTGTGCGACAAGTGTTAACGATAATATCAATATTACCATCTATTTCTAAAAGAGAGTCATTCCCTAATACACAGGACAAATCGTCACCAGCTGATACAAAACCAATTTTAAGTTTATTAATTTGTAAAACGCCTAATATGTCACCTTTTGTAAAATCTATCCCATGATTTACAGTATGAGGGTAATTTGCTAAAATCCAATTTGCAATATCTTTCACTTTTGAAGATTTGCCACAATGGCTCACACCACGAAGTGTAAACATTTTTTTCATAACTATTCCTCTATTGATTGTCTTTCTATTTTTTCAATATTGTGTTCCACTAATTCTTTTAATGCTAAATAAGTGTGTTTAAATAATTTTAACCATAGAGGGTTAAAAGGATCAATTAATGAATGAAATAATAAATTTCTAATTTGATAGTTAAATAAAATAAACCAATTTAATATCTTTACTTTATTGCGATCAATATCGTACGCCTCTGGAAATCCTTTCAAAGGCAAATGATTAAAAATATCATCATTTGAAAACTCTTGTCTAAGTAGCGTAACCAGAGGAACTAACAACCCATTGCAATAACCCTTTCTTTCCTCTCTATCATCATCATCAAGATCTGGAATTTCATTTACCTTTTGATGCAAAGCATTTTTTAATAATGAATGTATTAAATTAATACATTCATCTTTTGATTTAAAAATTCGATTTATGTTATCTTCACCAAGCTCATCAATAAAATTACTTAATTCAATATTTATTATCAGATGATAACAAGATAGATATTCATTAAACTTTGGCTGATTACTTTTTATAGTGACTAATAAATTTGGCTTCGATTGACCTGATAATATATCTTTATACTCAATTTTAATGAAAGATTTATAGTATACACGCTGATTTTCAACTATTTTATATTTAGACAAAGTATATTCCTTATCGAATACAAAGGCTTTATCGGTTTTGTAAAAATTAACGTAATAACTGCTAGGTACATCTTGCTGAATAATATTATTACCAATCATATAAACTTTTTCAATATGTGGCAACATCACATCTACAAATTTTATAGGAATACCTACGTTGTCTTTATAAACTGATATAACACTGCCATCACCACTACCATTAATAGATTCAGGATGTAGTTCTTGAACTGTAGACAAGAAAGCAAACCAAGTTTTAATATATAAAGACAAATAGTCGATATCTACTGAATTTTGCCAGTTTCTGAATCTATTATCTGCCATCTTTTTAACTATTTTTTTTAATGAATGTTGTTGCAATATTTTCATCCTCTTCAATAGCGATTTCTACGGCACGTTTTACCACTTCTAATAATTGCTCACTTTTTGCTTTTAAATCAAAACTTTCTTGAATAAAACTAGCTATTTTATCTTGTATTTCTTTTTGGATGATTGGAACTGGTAAATTCAAAAATTCATATTTATTGATTGCAGTCAAAATAGTTCCTGAACAGTTTTGCTTTAATATATTTTGCATCAATGTTGATTTGAACAAAACTAATAATGTTTCAGAATTCAATTTCTCAGAATTGATCACATAAAATCCTGTTGAACAGATCGCATTATGATACTTTTCAGTAACTAATGCACAACTTTCTAAAGAGCCTTCAATAGATGAAATAATAACATCACCCTTTTTTACTAATCTTCTTGCTCTGCTCGGTAATTCCTTTCCGATATCAACAGTACAACCGGTTATATCTCCAGATTTGCCAATGTTGGATAATTCTATATAATCATATTGGAAATCATCCTCAAGATTGAAATTTTTATCTTTTACATTGCAAATCACGCTTAGTCTATCATAACCTATGATATTAGATGTAATTAAATTCAAATAACTCTCATACTTCGGCTGATAATATTCTGCATCAAGACGAGTTGTAGAAAGAAAACTATCTTTAAACGATTTTATACTTACGGCTTCTGTTGATGGCTTAAAATTCTTTAAACCTAAAGTTTCTAATAACATGGTTTCAGCTTCTGCATATTTTTGTTCAGAAGTTATTTTATGTCTTAATGATATTTCATATATCTTTTTTACTTTTTCTGTAAAAACTTGATTGTTTTTTGGCAAGTAAATCTCATTAATTGAAGGTAATGTTAAATGAGGTTGGCCTGTTTGACTAGCTGTTCTCCACAAAAGTGCTTGACCAAATTTAGAATGAAAAAATATCCAAAGAAAAAACTTATCGTAATCTTTTAAATTGCTAGTACGAATTAAAATGATATCTCTGCTCAGAGCATATTTTTTATATGAGTCATTTAACAAACCAACTTTAGCCAAAGAGTTACCTCCTTTTGCAATGATTAAATCATTTGGATAACCAATACAAATTGTCGACGGATTATCATCTAAAATTTGTTTGGGTAAAAATGCTGTTGTATCAGTAATATTTAATAGCCCTTCTTTTATTTCATTCACTCTGATAAATGGAATACCTTCACCAACAAAATTATAATATTCTACAATTGATGGATAAAAGGCACTACAATCAAGTTTAGCATTTATATCTTTTAAATTTAATTTGCCTATTTCTTGAATTTTTTCATCGAGCAATAGAAATTCTTTTTTATAATACTCAGCATCTAACCTTTTTTTAATTTTATCTAAATTACTTTGTGGAATAATACTAATTTCTAGCCCTTTCAACAATTCGTGGTAACGTTGTCCGTTGAAAGGGCTATTTAAAAAAAACTTAATTGCTCTTTTTTAGCAAATTGTATAAAGGCTTCTGCAATACCATCCTGAGTCATTCCATCGTGATTAAATAAATCGTGTTTCACAATCAAGTGGCCGTGATAATCTAATTGATATTCATCTAAATTTTGTGGCAGTTCGTCATAATGATCTACCGGTTCTGCCACTTCATCAACTGACTTAGCATTTGAAAGCTTTTTGCTATTTTGTGGGTAATCTTTTTTCTTTACATAGATTTTCTCACCACTATTGTCTTTACTAGGTTCTTGCATGGTAGCAAAAAAGATAGGATAATCATCTACTTTAGGACATAATGCCCCCATTTTTGGATCATCGTTCCATTTTTGCACCAATAAAACCGAAGTTTTAGTACCTGTATGCGGTTTAAACACATTACCGTGCAAACCTACCACGCCCAAAATTCGACAACGTTCTGCAATATATTCCCTAATTTGCTTATCGCTACTATTATTAAAACGCCCTTGTGGTAAAACGACCGCCATCCTACCGCCAGGTTTTAAGAAATCCAGATTACGCTCTATAAATAAAATATCTCGACCTACTTTAGTTTGATATTTTCCATCGGGCTTTTTACCTAATTCATATTTGGCTAAAATTCTACTTTCTTTGATATCTCCTGCAAAAGGTGGATTTGCCATTAATACATCAAACTGAAAATCACGGTTGCTGTTTTTCGTAGTACGTAAGTTTTTTAATCTTTTCCAACCTTCATTATACGTATCAATCCAATCTTCATCTTTAGTACTTTCATCCCAACGCTCATAATCCAACGTATTTAAATGCAAAACGTTGGTTTGACCATCACCGGCAATAAGGTTTAATGTACGTGCTACACGAACGGCTTTTTCGTCAAAATCTATAGCAAAAACATTGTTTACCACATAATCAGATACTCTTGGAATCGGTGGTTTGGTTGTCATCATGACATCATCATGAATATTTTCTTCCTTATGAATTTCATTTTTCACATAGAAGAAAGTATGAACTGGGAAACCACAACTACCGGCTGCCGTGTCTATAATAGTTTCATTTTCTAAAGGGTTGAGCATTTTCACACACATATCAATCACATAACGTGGTGTAAAATATTGACCTTTTTCTCCTTTACTACTTTTGTTGATTAAATATTCAAAAGCTTCATCTACAACATCTAAGTTAGAATTGAATAATTTCACGTCTTGCAAAGAAGAGACACAAACTGATAAATGTGATGGAGTTAGCATTAAACGAGCATCTTCAGAGAAAACTCCAGCCCATTTGTTTTTAGCTTTATCAAAAATATTCTGTAATTTTTCTTTTAATTCAGTTTCGGTATCACCATAATTACGAAATTCTAAATGACGAGTTTTATTTCTTCCACTTTCCATTTCGTCGAACAACTTGGTAAAGATCAGTTTGAATAATTCTTCAAATACATCAACTCCTGCATTTGCCAAAACTTCATCTTCCATTTCTAAAATCAAATCTTTCAAAGATTTTCTTTCAGAAACTAATTTATCTTTCTCAATCAAATCATTTATTGTCCAACGATCTTTTAGAATGTCAGATAATTTTTGATGTGATGCAGGTAATTCTGAAATATCTTCAAAGTAATTAGGATCTTTTCTATGATAATACGAAATAGACTCTCCATTAGACCATACTCCAATGGGTGCGCCAGTTGCATTACAATATGACTTTAATTGCTCTTTACCGTCTTTGAGTTTAGGTTTTTTCAATTCAACCATAATATATGGTGAAGTGGTTTTATCCTTATCAAAAATTACAATATCTGCCCTCTTCTTTTCACGACCAAAAGAAACCGCATATTCCAACTCAATACGATCTGTAGGATAGCCCAGATCATTCGTAAGTTTCATCAAATACAATTGCCTAACAGCCTCTTCGGGAGTTAATTTAATTTCCTTTTTTCTAACAATACAATTAATATAAGGAAATTGCTTTTCTTTTACTTCTTTGAAAAAAATTGTATTTTCAAATTCAGCAATCTGTCGTGCTGAAAATTGAGATAATTTATAATTGGAGTCCCTTAGGAATTCGGATAATTTCATTTTTTTTATTTCGTTGACTTGATAATTCTAGAACAGTTTTAGTAATCTCAGAGTTGTTCTTTTAATATTTATTTGGTATTACGCCTTTATTATTTTGGAAATTTATCCCTGATATTAAAAATGCTAAAATATCGATTAAATATGGAAGAGTAAAGGATATAAATTAAAAATAGAGAAATATCTTTCTACTCGCTTATTTTGATATTATTTAGCTGTAGCAATAAAACTAAAAGATTCTTAATTTGGTTTATCGAGTTAGTCAACCTGCATAGAAATGAGATTTCAATTTAAATTGAAGTGATGCACTTTTTTTGATAGATGCTTACTTAGTTCACCATGTTGATGAACTGGCGGTTGAAACCGATAATCAGGTTGAATCTCTTAAATAGATATACTTAAGATACTATGAAAGTTTAAAAGCGGTCGGTATTACACATGTAATGTCGACTACTTTTTTTAACTCTAAAGTGATAAACTTTTGTAACTATTGAAGTTGCTTTAAATTGTTATAAAGATTAGAATTCTCTTCTAATATTCTTGGTGGTAAAAGATTCAATTCGGAAATATACTTCCTTGTAGAGACAAGTACTGTTGCTACTTAAATTTGAAGCATTTCTGGATTTAAATTACATTTTTACCAATCATAAAATATGTAATTATGAAGAAAGATATTGACTACAGTAATTCAAAGTTGACCCCGGAAAAAGCTTTACAGATGCTAAAATCTGAGGGATTAGATGTGTCTATTGAACAAGCAGAGGAAATCTTGTATTTCTTAAGAATAATTGCTAATATCGCTGTGTTGAAACATTTAAATAAAACAAAATGAGCAGGATAGCGGACCTATATATCAGAGTGAGTACTGACGAGCAAGCAGAAAAAGGCTTCTCTCAACGGAATCAGGAGGAAATGCTAAGAAAATATTGCAGCATAAACCAAATACAGATACGCAATGTAATTTATGAAGATCATTCAGCAAAGACTTTTAACAGGCCCCAATGGAAAAAATTTCTTGATGAAGTAAAAAAAAATAAAAATAGAATTAATCTGGTTCTTTTTATGAAGTGGGACAGGTTTAGTCGTAATGCGGGTGATGCTTACCAAATGATCAATGTATTAAGGAAGCTAGGTATAGAACCGCAGGCTATAGAGCAGCCACTTGACCTTAGCGTTCCGGAAAACAAGATGATGCTTGCATTTTACTTGGCTGCTCCCGAGGTTGAAAACGACCGACGTGCCTTGAATACCTTTCAGGGGCTTAGAAGGGGTAAGAAGGAGGGGAGGCATATGGGTATGGCTCCTTATGGCTATGCCAATAAAGTTACGGAAGATGGAAAAAAATATATTGCCATTGTGCCGGATAAAGCGGCAAAACTTATATGGATATTCGAACAGGTTGCAAGAAATGTTTTTAGTACTGAATCTATTTACCAGATGGCAAAGGATAAAGGGCTTATTCTGTCCAAGAGCAACTTGTGGGTCATTCTTAGAAATCCACTTTACTGCGGAAAAATAGTTGTTCCCAAATATAGAGATGAAGAAGAAAGATGGGTAAACGGTCAACATGATGCAATTATTAGCGATGGTTTGTTTTATCGCGTACAAGACGTTCTTGACAGTAAAGCGAGGACATATAGGCCAAAGATCAAGACTATCGAAAATTTTCCATTAAGAGGCTTTTTTCTGTGTCCGCAGTGCGGTCGTAAGCTAACAGGCAGCAAATGTAAAGGACGGAATAAATATTACTACTATTATCATTGTCATAAAGATTGTAAATGGAGAGTTAACTCGGAGATTGCCAATAAAATATTTAAAGACCATTTAAATAAATTCAAGCCGTTACCGGACGTGAAGAAACTATATGCAGCAATTCTGCTTGAAGGATATAGAGAACACACTGGATTGATAGCTAATGAAAAAAAGAAGTCTCTTGAACAAATTGCAGCTTACGAAAAGAAGTTATCGGTTGCCAGAAATCTGTTAGTAAGTGAGAAAATTGATTCTGAGGATTATAATCTAATGAAGAATGAATACAGTGAAATTATCATTAATCTGGAAAAAGACATGGGAAATGTAGAAGACGACAGAGGGAATATAGAGTATTTAACGAACTCAGGATTGGAAAACCTCTTAAAGCTTGGTGAAGCCTTTGATAATGCGAGTTTAGCAGATTCAAGGGAGATAATTGGTTTAATTTTTCCTGAAAATTTTACATTTCGAGAAAACAAAATCCAAACCGCTAGGATCAACGAAATGGTCAACTGTATATACTTGGTAAACAATAGGTTACGGGCAAAAAAAAACGGGACAAAAGATGATATTTTTCTTTTGTCCCGAGTAGTGACCTCGACTGGATTCAAACCAGTAACCTCTTGAGCCGTAATCAAGTGCGCTATTCAGTTGCGCCACGAGGCCTTTTTGTTTTCAATTCAGCTATTTTTTGTAGCTTTGTTGAGTGCTTATTGCGGGTGCAAAGATAGGCATAAATGTGACATATACAAACATAAAATAACATAAAAATAAAAAAAAATGCAGATTAAAAATTATATACGTGATATTCAGGGTTTTCCTAAAGAAGGAATTTTATTTAAAGATATTACACCATTATTAAATGACCCAATTGCACGAGCAGAATGTCTTTCAATTTTGGTAAAATCCCTAAAAGGACAGCAAATTGATAAGGTAGTAGGAGCAGAGAGTCGCGGCTTTTTCTTTGGAGTTTTATTGGCACAAGAATTAAATGCAGGTTTTATTCCCGTAAGGAAACCTAAAAAGCTTCCATATGAAACGATTTCGGCGTCGTACGAATTAGAATATGGTACAGATAGTTTAGAGATGCATACAGACGCCATAAAATCGGGAGACAGGATTTTGATTCATGACGATGTTTTGGCAACTGGAGGCACCGCAAAAGCAGTTTGTGAACTTGTAGAAAAATTAGGTGGTATAATTGTACAATGCAACTTTCTAATGGAATTGACTTTCCTCAACGGAAGAGAGAAATTAAGCCATCATCCTGTATTTGCTGCGGTAACTTATTAATCTATATGGCAAAATTTAAAAATCCCAATTCTACAGAAGTTGCAGAATTGGGATTTTATATTTTATTAGGATACTTATTATCTTAAGGTAGCACCCAGTTCCGTTTCAAAAGTTTGCTGTAATTTTGACATAATTTTATCAATTTGAGCATCTGTAAGCGTTTTTGTATTGTCCTGAATGGTAAAACTCAAAGCATATGATTTTTTACCTTCCGGAAGTTTCTCCCCTTCATAAACATCAAATAAATTGATGTCTTTTAAAAGTGCTTTTTCAGTTTGTTTGGCCAAATTAAAAATACTTTCGTAAGTGGTACTTTGGTCTATTAACAAAGCTAAATCTCGACGAACCTCTGGATATTTAGGAATTTCAGAATATTTGATTTTTCCGGTAATGATTTTAAGAACCAAATCCCAGTTAAAATCTGCATAATAAACATCTTGTTTGATACCGAAATGTTTAAGAATAGATTTTTTTACTACTCCCATTTCTACTAAAGTATCATTGTTGTAGCAAATTGCAGTTCCTTCTGAGAAAATATCAGACTGAACCGGAGCATTTGAGATTTTATCAATTCCTAAACGGGCCACAATTCCTTTTACGAATCCTTTCAATAAAAAGAAATCGGTAGTTTTTTGCGGGTTGGTCCAGCTTTCTTTGTTTCTGTTACCGGAGATTAGTAAAGTCAAATGTTTATGCTCTTCGTATCCGTTAAGATATTTATGATATGATTTTCCGAATTCAAATAATTTTAAGTCAGAATTTTTTCTGTTAATGTTGTATGAAATCGCTTCTAAACCCGAGAATAACAAAGATTGACGCATGGTCGATAAATCACTGCTCAACGGATTTAGCATCGTAACATTATGCTCTTCTTTTAATGAAGTGGATAGTTTTGCATAAGCCGCGGTTGTCAATGAATTGGCCATCATCTCATGAAAACCCTGAGAGTTCAGCTGAGAAGCAATTACATTTTGAACTTTATAATCTTCTGTTCTTGGTGAATTCGCAACAGTCGCATTGAATTTTTTAGAGAAATTAATGTTGTTATATCCATAAACTCTCAGAATCTCTTCGATTACATCAATTTCGCGCTGTACATCTACACGATAAGCCGGAATGGTTAATCCTAAACCAGAATCTGAAACGCTGTTTACTTTAATATCTAATGAAACTAATATTTTCTTGATCGTATCTTTTGGAATTTCCTGTCCAATAATTTTATAAACGTGGCTAAAATTCAACAATACAGCAAAATCTTCCACTTTTTTAGGATAAACTTCTACTACATCAGAAGTAATTTTTCCTCCCGCTACTTCCTGAATCAAGAGAGCAGCACGTTTTAGCGCATATTCTGTAATCGTAGGGTCAATTCCTCTTTCAAATCTAAAAGAAGCATCCGTATTTAATCCGTGTCTTTTGGCCGTTTTACGAATATTGACTGCGTCAAAATAAGCACTTTCTAAAAATATGGTCGTAGTACCGTCAGTAACTCCTGATTTTTTTCCTCCAAAAACTCCCGCAATACATAACGGGCCTTTTTCGTCGCAAATCATTAAATCTTCTTTGTGTAATGTTCTTTCAACATCGTCAAGCGTTACAAACTTTGTTCCTTCCGGCAATGTTTTTACAATTACTTTTCCGTTGATTTTTGCAGCATCAAATGCATGCAACGGCTGTCCTAATTCATGTAAAACATAATTGGTAACATCGACAATATTATTTTTCGGTGTTAAGCCAATAGCTTTTAAGCGATCTTGAAGCCACGCCGGTGATTCCTGAACCGTAATTCCAGAAATGGTAACCCCGCAATATCTTGGAGCCAAAAGAGGTTCTTCGATATTAACATCGATTTTTAGCGTACGCATGTCTACTCTAAAATTGCTTACAGAAGGCGTAATTAACTCGACATTTACACCTCGCTGCAACATTCCGGCCCTTAAATCACGTGCGGTACCCAAATGACTCATAGCATCGGCGCGGTTAGGCGTTAATCCAATTTCAAATACTTCATCATTTACCACATGAAAAACTTCTGCGGCAGGAGTACCAGGAGCCAGATTTTCATCTAAAACCATAATTCCTTCATGACTGGTGCCAAGACCCAGTTCATCTTCGGCACAAATCATACCGTGACTTTCCTGACCTCTTATTTTTCCTTTTTTTATAGTAAATTCTGCTCCGTCCTTATCATATAATACAGTTCCAATAGTGGCAACCGGTACTTTTTGTCCTGCAGCTACATTTGCTGCGCCACAAACAATTTGAACAGGAGCCTCTAAACCAATATTTACGGTAGTAACTTTTAATCTGTCTGCATCAGGATGTTTTTCGCAAGTAAGTACGTGCCCTACAACAACACCTTGTAATCCGCCTTTTACCGACTGGTATTTTTCGACAACTTCTACTTCAAGACCCAAATCTGTAAGTAATTCTGAAGTTTGTTCAGATGTCCAGTCTGTTTTTATAAATTGTTTTAACCAGTTGTAAGATATTTTCATGTTAACTTTTTTATTCTTGTATGAGGATACAAATATAAGGATTGAGTATTGTAGTAAGAAACAATTTATTTGGTTTTTTCTGACTCTTTTTCATTTAAATAAAAGGTACTAAGAATGAGTATTTTGTAATTCTATTGCCAATATTTTGATAATAAAATATTAAAACTAAGTTATAAAAATGAATCTGTAATTTTTGTGCTATTAGATGAATGAAAAATGCTATTCCGATTCAAATTATGAGGGTAAATTTGAAATGAATCAAAAAATATTATTATGAGTACTATAGCGCAAAGACCTGAATTTAAGGCAAAATACGATAATTACATCAACGGAAAATTTACAGCGCCTGTTAAAGGAGAGTATTTTGATGTTGTTTCTCCAATCGACGGAAAAATATTTACACAAGCAGCACATTCCGGAAAAGAAGATCTCGAGCTGGCTGTAGATGCTGCTTATGAAGCCTTTAAAACCTGGGGCAAAACCTCAGTTACCGAAAGAAGTATTTTATTGAATAAAATCGCTCAAAAAATAGAAGATAATCTCGAATATATTGCAACAGTAGAAACGATAGATAATGGTAAAGCAATTCGCGAAACATTAGCTGCAGATATTCCGTTGGCAATCGATCACTTTAGATATTTTGCAGGCGTAATTCGCGCCGAAGAAAGTTCTATTGCAGAGCTTGATTCTCAAACGGTTTCTATAGCCTTAAGCGAACCGCTAGGAGTTGTGGCACAAATTATTCCGTGGAATTTCCCCATATTAATGGCAGTCTGGAAGATCGCACCCGCACTGGCGGCAGGAAATACCATTGTTTTGAAACCTGCTGAAAGTACGCCTATTTCTATTTTGGTTTTAATGGAGTTAATTGGAGATATTCTTCCTCCAGGAGTTTTAAATATTGTAAATGGTTTTGGTGCCGAATTAGGACGTCCGTTGGTAACCAACAAAAAGGTTGCAAAAGCAGCCTTTACAGGTTCTACCACTACCGGTCGTATGGTAATGCAGTATGCAACCGAAAATATTATTCCGGTGACATTAGAATTAGGAGGTAAATCTCCCAATATTTTCTTCCCGTCTGTGGCAGATCACGACGATGACTTTTTTGACAAAGCTGTCGAAGGAGCCGTTTTATTTGCTCTAAATCAGGGAGAAATTTGTACTTGCCCTTCGAGATTGTTAATTCATGAAGACATTTACGATAAGTTTATTGCCAAAGTAATAGAAAGAACAGAAGCAATTGTAATGGGAAATCCTTTGGATAAATCGACTATGATGGGAGCTCAGACTTCCTTGGTTCAAAAGGAAAAAATCATGTCTTATATTAAATTAGGAAAAGAAGAAGGAGCTGAATTATTGACAGGGGGTGATGAAAATAATTTAGGAGGAGATCTTGAGGGAGGATACTACATCAAGCCAACTTTATTTAAGGGGCATAACAAAATGAGAATTTTTCAGGAAGAAATTTTTGGACCGGTTCTGGCTGTTACCACTTTTAAAACCACAGAAGAGGCGATTGAGATTGCCAATGATACTATGTACGGATTGGGCGCCGGAGTTTGGACGCGCGATGCACACGAAATTTATCAGGTGCCAAGAGCGATTCAGTCCGGTCGTGTCTGGATTAATCAGTACCATTCGTACCCTGCAGGAGCGCCTTTTGGAGGTTATAAACAATCCGGAATTGGTCGTGAAAATCATAAAATGATGTTGGGACAATACCGTCAGACAAAAAATATGCTAATTTCTTACGATAAAAAGAAATTAGGTTTCTTTTAAATTGTTATAATGTTGGTTTGAAAAGGTAAGTTTCTGACTTACCTTTTTTTATAATTTTAATTTAAATAAATAATCATGGTAAAGAGATTAGACGCTACAAAAGAGGCAATAGATTTGATCCATATTCTAAAGGAAAAACACGGTGATTTGATGTTTTATCAAGCTGGAGGATGCTGCGAAGGTACACAACCTCAATGCTTTGAAAAAGGCGGTTATTATCAAAGAATGGGCGATGTTTGCATTGGCACGATAGAAGATATTGAGTTTTGGGTCGATAAAGACTTGTTTGAGTACTGGAAACATGCACATTTTACATTAAAAGTCATTGACGCTTTTGGAGTTGGAGGTTTTTCTCTGGAAACACCACTAAAAAAGACTTTTCAAATCGAATATCGAATTTTTACAGAAGAAGAGGAGAAGGATTTAGAAGAGGTGAAAATTTTTGAATAAGTTTTTTTTGGAGGTTCAGAGGGGCAGAGGAACAAAGGTGCAAAGGAACAAAGGTGCAGAGGTACAAGGAGGAAGAGGCTTATGTGATAATTGTGTTTGTACAAAAAAACAAATCATAGATTAACTAATAAATTAAGATAATGCATATAAGGCTTATTTATAATTATTGACTAACCCAATTGAATTCAGCTAAAAACTCCAAACCGAAATCTCAGCATCTCAGCATCTCAGAATCTCAGCATCTAAGAAACTTAAAATCTTCAATTAACATGCAGCAATTGATATTGTTTTGGGGTAATTCCTTCGTGTTTTTTAAATAGTCTTATAAAATAATTAGCATCTTCAAAACCAGATAAATAACAGACTTCATTAATCTGAATACCTGGATTTTTCAGGAGCTTTTTGGCTTGTTTTATTTTTTCGCTCAGCACATATTCAATGGGGCTCATACCTAATTCTCTTTTAAAGAAGCGATAAAATGATGCTGAACTCATACACGCTTTTTCGCTCAGGCTTTTCATGTTTATGTTTTCTTTTAAATTGAGTTTTATAAATTCTGTAACCTCAAAAATAGGGTTATTGGGCTGAATGCTAATGCCCTCATCTATAGATTTAATCGTTTGTGTCTGAATGATTCTGATTAATAATTCCTGTAAGGTCAGGTCAGCCAAAGCATCTTTGGTAATCGAAGTGCTCATGCATTCCTTAATCAGTTTATTGATGGTGGTGGCGAGATCAACATTATTATAAAAGAAATAATTTTCATAATTCAATTGCCAGTACATATCGCTTCCTTCTTTTGGATAACGTTCGTTTAAGAAATGGAGCGTATCATTTATTTTAGCTTTGTCTATTGCTAATGCCAGACATTGGGTAGGGTTTTGCCTGGATGCTTCGGGAAAGTCAATTTTCATTTGAATGTTCGACGGAATTACAACCGTTTCTCCGGGCAGGTAATCAAATCCGGGCTCATCAAAAAGATGCATGATTTTTTTTCCTCGCAGCATGCTGGTCACTACAAAATCATTAAATTTTAAAGGAATCTGTTTTGAAGATTCATAGGTTTCAAAAATATTTAACTCGCAGTGGTTAAGCGTATAAACGCTCCTGTTTTCAACCAGTGTTTTTAATGATTTTTCGCTTGATAGTTGTGGCGGGTGAATTAAAACACGTTGATTGTTCATAGAAATTAAATTTTAGTGAGGACTTTAAATTTAATCAAAATAAGTATAGCAATCTCGTATTTAACTTTTCATTAAATAAGCTCTTCAATATGCTTTTTAATATTGGAGGCTATTTTTTGGGTTGGTAAGTCGTTTTCATCATCTCCAAACGGATCTTCGATTTCCTCTGCAATAAGTTCCAGACTCGCCAGTACATAAAAAATAAAAACGACAACTGGCGCAACTAAATATCCCAGGCTTACAGAATACCCAAACGGCAATGTCATCGTATAAAAGAAAATAAATTTTTTGATGAAGGCACTGTAAGAGTAGGGAATAGGTGTATTTTTGATTCTCTCGCAAGCGCCACAAATATCCGTAAATGATTGTAATTCGTTATTCAGTATAATCAACTGATCGCCGGTGATTTTTTTCTCTTCATACAAATCATTTATTTTATGATACATAATTTTCATCACATGATTTGGTTTGTGTTTGTGATGATCAATTTCTAAATCGACATCTTCAAAAAGCTGTTTACTGGTTTCATCATCTTTTAAATGTTTGTGCAGAACGTCAGCATACAACGGTATGAATTTTCTAAAAAACTTTCGATCACTTTCCTCTTTCAACAGCGCCGAAAGTTTTATAGATAAGTTTCGACTGTTATTAACGAGGCCTCCCCATAATTTACGGCCTTCCCACCAGCGATCATACGCTGTATTCGTTCTAAAAACAAGCAATAAAGAAATGACAAAACCCAACATTCCGTGCATAATCGGAATGTTATGGATATAATCGTTTTTAGTAATTTTAAAGTATTCAACTTCCAAATAGCCCACCACTGCAGCATAAATTCCGATAGCCAGTATGATCGGTAGTAATTTTCTAACGGTATCTGATTTATGAAAATGGAATATAAAAGTAAACCAATCTTTGGTATTATAAGAGATCATTTTGTTTGTTTTAAAACAAATTTACTTTAAAAATTAATAGTACCAGCCAATTCTTTTAATGCAATTTCAGATAATTTTGCCTGATATTGTGCATTGCTAAAACGAACCTTAGAGTTCACATAATTAAGTTGTGCAGTTCTAAAATCAATAGTAGTAATGGTTCCAATTCTAAATTTGTCTAAAGTAATATCCAGATTCTGTTTGGCAATTGTTACGTTATCTTCTTCTAAATCAATTAATTCTAAGTTAGTGAGATACGTTTGGAAAGCCGTACTCAATTGCGTGCTCAAAATTAAATTTTGCTGTTCAATTGCAATTTGAGAGTTTTCAATTTGTAGTTTGGCTACTTTTTCATTTCGATGCTGATTTAGGCCATCAAAAATATTTAGCGAAGCATTAAAACCGTAATTAAAACCTTTTGATGAAGCCTCGCTGGTAAAACCTAAACTGGACTGGCTCTCTGCAAAATTATAGCCCGATGTTAAGTTGATCACCGGATAACGATCTGCTTTTACTTGTTTTAGCTGAAGCTCTGCAATGCGTTTGTTTATGATTTGAGATTCTAATGCCGGATTTTGCTTTTGTGCCAGATCTAATAAATCAATCAGAACCAATTTATTATCTACCGAAACTTCGTTGGTTACTGTAAAGTTTGTTGCCGGATCTCGCGCCAAATGCTGGTTTAATAAGATCTTGGCATTGGCATACGATTCTTTTTGTCTCAATAGCGCTACCTGATCTGAATTTAAATCGACTTGTGCATTTAAGACTTCCAATTTTGAGGCTTTACCAATGCTAAATCGGTTTTGTGCCAATGTCAGTCTTTGCTTCGAAATAACAATGGTCGTATCTAGAGCGGCTAATTGTTGCTGCTGCTGAACCAAATCATAATAAGAAGAATTGACCTGGCCAATTTTCATTAAAATAGTTCTCTTCAATTCGGCATCGCCCAGCTTTTGCAATTCTTTTAACTGATCATATCGGGCAAACATTTTCATTCCGTCAAAAACTGTCCATCCCAAACTTACTCCATAATTCAAACTGTTGTTTTTGGCATTGTTCAATTGCGTCGAAGTTCCGTCCTGACGTGTTTGAGAGGAATTTGTTACGTTGTTATTATCTGTAATAGATGCAGTAGCAACAGGCAAAAGTCCGGCGTTTCCAAGTGTAACATTGGTCTCGCTTATTTTGGTATTATTTTTTGCAATCTTAATTTCAAAATTATTTTCTAAAGCAATTTTCATGGCGTCTTCAATAGTCAGGACTTCTTGAGCACTACTTTTTGCTATACAAAACAAAAATAAAATAAGACTTTTTAATATTGTTTTCGTTTTCATGAGATGAAGGATTAGCTGCAAATTAATTTTGTAAGAAAATTTACAGCTGCTATATTATTTCAAATTTTTATATCAATTTATTTATTGCTTTCTTTTTCATACTCTTCAATATGATCGAATTCAGGGTAATGTTTTCGGGCTTTAGACCACATTAAATAAATCGCCGGAATTACGAAAAGAGTTAGGGCAAGAGAGAAAATAGTTCCTCCCACGATAACAACTCCCATACCAATTCTACTTGTAGAAGCCGCGCCCAGTGACATAGCAATAGGTAAAGCTCCTAAAGCAATCGCTAAACTGGTCATTAAAATGGGACGCAAACGTGCTTCTGATGCTTCAAGAATGGCTTCTAATTTTGGTTTTCCCTGTTCTCTTAACTGATTGGCAAATTCTACAATCAAAATACCATTTTTTGTAACCAGACCAATAAGCATTACGGTTCCAATCTGGCTAAAAATATTCCATGTCTGGTTGAATAACCATAAGGAGAACAAAGCGCCGGCTACCGCCATTGGTACCGTTAAAATAATAATTAGCGGATCGATAAAACTCTCAAACTGTGCCGCTAAAATTAAAAAGATTAATAATAAGGCAAGACCAAAGGCAAATGAAGTATTGGAGCTGCTTTCAACAAAATCGCGCGACTCTCCACTTAAATCGGTTGTAAAAGTTTGGTCTAGTACTTTTGCTTTAATTCGGTCCATTTCCTGAATACCGTCACTAATACTTTTTCCAGGTGCCAAACCTGCAGAAACAGTTGCAGACATGTATCTGTTGTTGTGATACAGCTGCGGAGGATTACTTTGCTCTTCTACATTCACCACATTATCCATTTGAATAAGCTGACCTGTTTTACTTTTAACGAAAATCGATGTTAAATCTAATGGTTTCGAACGGTCTTTTTGATCAAATTGACCAATAACCTGATATTGTTTTCCGTTTTTAATGAAATATCCGAAACGCTGTCCACTCAATGAGAGCTGCAGTGTTTGGGCGATATCCATAATAGAAATTCCTAAACTTTCTGCTTTTTCACGGTCAATTGTTACATTGATTTCAGGCTTGTTAAATTTTAAATTTACATCGGTCGTCGAGAATACATCGCTTTTTCCGACTTCATCCATGAAAACAGGAATTTTTTCTCTCAGTTTTTCAAAAGTTGGAGCCTGAATAATATACTGAATTGGCAGTCCGCCACGACGGTTTACTGAAATTGTAGGCTGCTGAATTACAGATGTTTTAGCATTTGGATACTTTTTAGTCCATTTGGTTAATTTATCTGCAATATCTTTTTGAGATTTTTCTCTTTCATCTGGCTGTACCAAAGAAAGCCTGATAAAACCTGAATTTGTTGCAGAACCTCCCGAACCTCCTGCAGTAATGACCAAACTAACTTTTTTCTCCGGAATCGAGTCATCAACCAATTTAGACATTTCCTGCATAAAGCGATTGGTATATTCATAAGATGAACCTTCAGGAGTAGTCATACGCATCGTTACAGAGCTACGATCATCATACGGAGCAGTTTCTTTTGGAAGAATAGTAAAAAACAAATAAATTAGTCCGAAACAGGCGATCAGAATGGGGAAACTCAACCATTTTTTAGCTATAAAGCGCTGTAATTTATCTGCATATCCGCTGTTTAATTTTTCGAAAAAGGGCTCTGTTTTAATGTAGAATTTCGACTTTTTTTGTTCTCCGCCCTTCATTAAGTAGGCATTTAACATGGGTGTTAAAGTCAAGGATACAAAAGCAGAAATTAATACGGCGGCACCAATTACAACTCCAAATTCCCTAAAGAGGCGTCCTACGAAACCTTCCAGAAAAATTACAGGTAAAAATACCGAAGCCAAAGTAACCGAAATGGAAATTACGGCATAGAAAATTTCATTAGAACCTTTTATAGCCGCCTCAATAGGCGACATTCCTTCTTCAACCTTTTTAAATATATTTTCGGTAACTACAATTCCGTCATCTACAACCAAACCGGTTGCCAAAACAATTGCCAATAATGTTAATACATTGATGGAGAACCCAAAAAGCCACATAATAAAAAATGTAGCAATCAACGAAACAGGAATATCAATTAAAGGTCTGAAAGCAATAGCCCAATCTCTAAAAAACAAATAGATAATGATGATTACCAGAATGATAGAAATTCCTAAAGTCTCTGCCACTTCAAGTACTGATTTTTTTACAAACAGTGTATTATCAAGTGCAATATTTAGTTTAATATCTTTTGGAAGATCCTTTTTTAGAGCATCATATTTTTTATAAAATTCTTTCGAAATGTCCAGATAATTGGCACCTGGCATTGGCACAATAGCCATCCCGATCATAGGAAGTCCTGAAGATGTTAAAGAAGTTTCAATATTTTCAGGTCCCAATTCAGCACCTCCAATGTCACTCAAACGAACAATTTTATCTCCGTCGGTGCGGATGATAATATTGTTGAACTCTTCTGGTTTAGATAAATTCCCGATTGTTTTTACCGTTAACTCGGTGTTATTTCCGGTTAGTTTTCCAGACGGTAATTCGACATTTTGAGCATTTAAGGCATCACGAACTTCTGCAACTGTACAACCGTAGGCGGTTAATTTTACGGGATCAATCCACAAACGCATAGCATAACGCTTTTGTCCCCAAATTTGTACACCACTTACTCCCGGAATGGTTTCCAGACGTTGCGAAATAACATTTTCTGCATAATCGCTTAATTCAAGAGAACTTCTGGTATCACTCTGAACCGTCATCGAAATAATAGATTCACTATCAGCATCTGCTTTTGATACAACCGGCGGAGCATCAATATCTTGGGGTAAATTTCTAATGGCCTGCGAAACTTTATCACGAACGTCATTAGCAGCTTCTTCCAGATCCTTATCCAGATTAAACTCAATCGTAATGTTACTGCTTCCCTGATTACTGGAAGACGTTATATTTCTAATTCCGTCAATGGCATTAACAGCTTTTTCTAAGGGTTCTGTAATTTGCGATTCAATAATATCAGAATTGGCTCCGGTATAATTGGTTCTGATAGAAACCTGTGCAGGGTCGATCGAGGGAAATTCACGAACACCCAAAAAAGTATAACCAATGAAACCGAATAAAATAATCAATAGATTCAGTACAATGGTTAAAACAGGTCTTTTTATACTAGTGGTTGATAAACTCATTTAAGATTTTGGATTTTAAATTTTAGTCCCGAAGCCTCGGGAGAGATTTTAGAATCAGAAAAATTGATTTAACTGATCTTTACGAACTCAAAACTATTTTTTAACTTGAACTTTTATTGGAGCTTCATTTTTTAATGACATTACACCACTTGTAATCAAAGTATCTCCCGCTTTTAATCCTGATAAAATCAAGATAGAAGAATCTGTCCTTGTTGCAGCATCTACCATTACTTCCTTGGCTTTACCCATGTTCGAAATGTATACTTTTTTACCATCTTGTACAGGAACAATCGCTTCTGTAGGAACCACAATGGCATCTTTGATAATGTTTAAGGGTAATTTTACATCTGCAAATGTTCCCGGAAATAGTTTTCCATCTATATTATCTGCAATTGCACGAATTTTTAAGGTACGGGTCGCTACTTCAATTTCTGGTTCTATAGCATAGATTTTTGCCGTGTAAACTTTATCAGAGCCCGAAACCGAAAAATCTATGGTAGATCCTGATTTTACCTGTGCAGCATATTTTTCAGGAATAGAAAATGTTATTTTTAGTTTTCCGGTATTCACCAATTTTGCGACTAAAACAGTTGGCGTAATGTAAGTTCCGGGCGAAATGGAGCGCAAACCAATTTTTCCTGAAAAGGGAGCTTTTACGGCTGTTTTCGCAATTTGAGCTCTAATTAACTGACTTTGAGCTTTCATAGAAGCATAGTCGGCGTTGGCAACATCAAATTCTTCCTGGCTTATCGCTTCTTTTTGCAAAAGCAATTTGGCTCTTCTTTCATTTTCACCAGCCAAACCTTCTCGGGTAACAGCTTGTCTTAATTGTGCTTTTAACTCAATATCATTTACTTTAAAAAGTACCTGACCTTTGTTTACATACGACCCTTCTGTAAAATAGATTCCTTCTACAATTCCCGAAACTTCGCTATGAATTTCAATTTGTTCGTTGGCTTCTATAGATCCCGACAACGATAAATTGTTATCGAAAGTTGTTGTTTTTACAACTATTCCTGTTACTGTCGTAGGCTTGTCTTTATCGCCTGATTTTTTAGAATCGTCATTCTTGCCTTTGTTCGAAATGACTCTGTAGGCAATAAACCCTCCTAATCCGATGATTAATAGGGCATAAACTAGGTTTTTTACTTTCATAAAATTGAGGTAAATGTATTTTGGTATATGTTTTTAGTAGCTCGCAAATTTAACTTTTTGTTGTGATATTCATTGAGCTTAGCGTTAATTTAACATTTGTACGTACAAACTTTAAATAGCGCAGAGTTTAGACTATTTTAGTTTACAATGGTTTAATGTTATAGCCTTAAAAAGTAAAAAAAAGTGATCATTTAATAGTTTTGTAAGGTTATTTCTAATTTATGGTTTCAGGTTTCAAGTTTCAGGTTTTTCCACAAGTGTGCTTAAATCAAAAAAAAACTTTGTTCCTATGAACCTTTGTCACTTTATGCCTTTAAAAAGTAAGCACTCTCTAACTAATATAATTCCAAATATTCTTTTTCTTTGTCAATTCGATGAAGACTGCTTTTAAGACAGCATGTTCCGGTTTTTGTAAAGGGCCATCTTCTTTGAGGATTTTCATGGCATAATTTCGGGCTAGTGCCAGAATATCACGATCTCGCACAATATCTGCGATTTGCAGATTTAACACACCACTTTGCTGAGTCCCCATTAAATCGCCTGGTCCGCGCAGTTTAAGATCAACTTCGGCAATTTCAAAACCATCATTTGTTTGTACCATAGTTTCCATTCTCGTTTTACTGTCTGCACTTAACTTGTGGCTTGTCATTAAAATACAATAACTTTGCTCGGCACCACGACCTACACGGCCACGAAGCTGATGCAGCTGAGACAAGCCAAAACGCTCTGCACTTTCAATAATCATAACACTGGCATTGGGCACATTTACCCCAACCTCAATTACAGTAGTTGCCACCATAATATTGGTTTTACCTTCAGAAAAACGTTTCATTTCAGAATCTTTATCCGCGGGTTTCATTTTCCCGTGCAAAATAGAAATCGAATATTGCGGCAGGGGAAAATCGCGTGAGATACTTTCGTAACCGTCCATTAAATCCTTATAATCCATTTTTTCAGATTCCTGAATTAACGGATAAACAATGTAAATTTGTCTTCCTTTGGCAATTTCATCACGCAGAAACTTCCATACCTTCAATCGGTTACTGTCAAAACGGTGAACAGTCTGAATAGGTTTTCGTCCTGGTGGCAACTCATCAATTACAGAAATATCCAGATCTCCGTAAAGACTCATTGCCAGGGTTCGCGGAATAGGAGTGGCGGTCATAACTAAAACATGTGGCGGAATTTCATTCTTCTTCCACAGCTTCGACCTTTGTTCTACACCAAAACGATGTTGTTCGTCAATTACAGCTAAACCAAGATTTTGAAATTTAACTTTATCTTCCAGCAAAGCATGAGTGCCAATCAAAATTTGCAATGTTCCGTTTTCAAGTTCTTCATGAAGAATTTTTCTCGCAGCCGTTTTAGTTGAACCCGTCAGTATTTTGATATTAATGTTCAATGTTGCAGCCAACTCCGACAATCCGATAAAATGCTGATTGGCCAAAATTTCTGTTGGCGCCATTAAACAAGCCTGAAAACCATTATCGATTGCCAACAGCATACTCAAAAAAGCCACAATTGTTTTTCCGGAACCTACATCTCCCTGCAATAGGCGGTTCATTTGGGCATTACTTCCCATGTCAGAACGGATTTCCTTGACCACTCTTTTTTGAGCATTTGTAAGGTCAAATGGCAAATGATTCTGATAAAATTCATTAAAAAATTCGCCCACTTTTGTAAAAGGATGTCCCTTTATTTTATGCTTCCGAATCAGATTTTTAGTAATCAATTGTAGCTGAATGAAAAACAATTCCTCAAATTTCAGTCTAAATTGTGCTTTCGCTAAGGCATCAGTACTTTTAGGAAAATGAATATTGAATAAAGCTGCTCTTTTCGAAATAAGTTTCAGCTCTTCGAGCAAATAGGGGGGGAAAGTTTCTGCAAACAAAGCTTGCGTTTCCAGAAACAATTGTTCCATTAGTTTGTTAATCGTACGGTTCGAAATTCCTCGGTTTGTTAAGGTTTCAGTAGATGGGTATACCGGCTGCATGGCAGAGCGAAGGCTTTTTTCGTGCTCGCTCCACAACTCAATTTCCGGATGCGCCATACTAAACAAGCTTCCGTAAAGGGAACATTTTCCAAAAATTACAATCTTTTCGTTCAGCTTTAAACTCTCCCGAATCCATTTTTGACCTTGAAACCAGTTCAGTTCAATTTGTCCCGTTTCATCCACGAAAGTGGCAACCAGACGCTTTTTATTTTTGGCAAATTCAACGGTTTTAATGTTGATGATTTTTCCAATGATTTGAACTTCAGCGCCGGTATTTTGTAATTCGTTTATTTTGTAATAACGTGTTCTGTCTATATATCTGTTTGGAAAAAAGTTTACGAGATCTCCATATTTGTGAATACCCAATTCCTTGCGAAGCAGCTGACCACGACTTGGGCCAACACCTTTTAAGTATTCGATTGGAGTTTCCAGAAGATTGTTAGACATGAAGTTACTATAGATTTTAGGTTGAAGATTTTAAACAATAAAACATAACAATTTAAAGTACAGATGTGATTTATTTTTTATGTTTTACTTTTTTGTTTTAAAAAGCGAAGATAAGTTTTTTGTTTGAAAGTGAAAAAAGAGCAGATGTAAAATATTATAAGAAAAAACTTTCTTTAATAGTGTTTTTTAAATATATTGCAGTACTATTTTTATTGTTAAAATAATTATATAGTCGACCGAACAGATTATTACTTAAATTCATTACTATGAAAACCAGATTTTTCACCACTCTTTTTTTATGCTTTTTAGCAAGCGGTATAAAATTATCAGCTCAGAGCCCAGCTTTAAAAATTACCGAATTAAATAATTCAGATAATACTGTTGAATTGATTTATGAAAAAGGAAATCCCGGGAAATATTACATAGGTCTGGAATTTGCAAATGCAACTAATTGTAATGTATCCAATTACAATACCGTGATAAGTGATCCTGCTGGAAGTATAATGAAAATCGAACCAATTGATCCTGCTCAAAAAGTAAGTTTTTCGATGAAATATTATAGTATTTTAGGAGAATTAAATCCAAAAGTAGACAGTTTGTTTCGCTATGTTCTTCCTTTTAAGTATCGAAAAAAAATAAATGTTCTTGAAACCCGAAATGTTGGTGAGAAATATTTTGAAAAAGCAAATGCATCTAATTGGAAATCATATGCCGTACAAACAGAAACTCCTGATACAGTTTATAGTATGAGAAAAGGAGTGGTGGTTTTTGTTAAAGACGAGTATAAAGACAATTCGGTTTTAGACGCCTTATATACAACAAGAAGAAATCAAGTTATTGTGGAACATGCCGATGGAACTTACGCTTCATACAAAGGATTTAAGAATAATGAAATATTTGTAAAAGTAGGGCAAACGGTGTATCCGCAAAGTGAATTGGGAGTAATTGAAAAGTATGATAAAACCCATTACAGACTTGATTTTAATGTATATTACTTAACAAATAGCCACACTAAACCGCAAAATCTTTCTGCCCGTGACGTAACCTATAAGTTTCTTGAACCTGTTTTTTATGCTGATGAAGGTGAAATTCGTCTATATTCTTCGAAGGAATATACGGTGTCTATAAATAAAGCCATTTTAACCAAGGAATTTACAGCTTCTGATATGGAAAAGTTATTTTAAAGAAAATACATTTTTGAGTGGGTTTTAACTTTTTAGAATTAAATTTGAAAACTGAATAATATTCCGAAAAATAAATTTTAAAATGGCAACACACTTAGCACTCTTACGCGGCATTAATGTTTCAGGACACAACATGATGAAAATGGATGCTTTGAAAACCATGTTGGAGAATGTTGGTTTTCAATATGTTAGAACCTATTTACAATCCGGAAATGTTTTTGTAGATAGTGAAGAAGAGGCTTCGAAAGTGGGCTTTATGATCAAGCAGGAAATTTTTAAAGTTTTTGGACACGAAGTTCCTGTTATCGTTATTACGAAAAGAGACTTAGAATTGTGTTTTGAAAATAGTCCTTATCTAAGAGAAAAAGACATTGATACTAAAAAGTTATATGTTGCTTTTTCTTCTGTTGAATTGAAAAAAGAAAATATAAATGACTTAAAAATTAGTCAGTTTAAACCCGATGAAGCGAGTATTGACGGAAACAGGATTTTTATTAAATACGCTGTAGGAGCAGGTAAAACGAGGCTAGAGGGTAAATACATCGAAAAGAAATTGAACATCATCGTGACCATGCGCAACTGGAATTCTGTTACCAATTTGCTTCAAATGTATGATGAGTAAATTAAAGTTAGCCGCAAATTCATTAATTCCTATAAAATATTGTCGGAATTACTGATTTGTGGCTGATTTTATTTAGGGACTAAATCGCTATACCAAAATCCATAAGCAAAAGCATCTGTCGAACTTTTATCACAAGCGGTATCTGATGCATCGTCAGTTTTAGGTTTTTCATATTTTCTGTAGACAATTTCTCCAATTTCAAAATTAACAGGCTCTGAAAAAATGGGGCCGTCAAATGTAAAAGTGTGAAATTCGCCATTTTCTCCGCACACATCGACATTATCTGGCAAGTCGTTTACAAAATCTTCATCGATTATTCTCCCCACAAAATTTTTGTCTAAGTAACGCTCGTTTACACAGACCACGATAGTTTTAAATCCTAAACGGATAAATTCATGGATTAAATCTTTTGTTGGAATTTTCCAAAGGGGAAAAACTCCCTTTAATCCCACTTTTGCCAATTGTTCTTCCCGATATTTACGTAAATCTTCTAAAAAAATATCACCAAAAATAGAATGAGTTATTCCTTCCTTTTTTAAGTCAGTTAAACTTTCATTCATGATTTTATCGTAAACCTCCATCGTTGGCATTTCCGGAATTTCAATAATTTTAAGAGGCAAACCAATACTTTGAGCCTGCTCTTGTAATAACTCTACACGAACACCGTGCATAGAAATGCGCTTAAATTGTTGATTGACACTGGTAAGTAAATGCGCTATTTGATAATCTTGATTTTGGAGTATTTTGTACAAAGTTAGAGCAGAATCTTTTCCGCTGCTCCAGTTAAAAATAGCTTTTTGAGGTATTGACACGTGGTTTTATTTTGTGTGGCAAACTTACAAATTTCATTCGATTTGTTGTTGAAACCTTGTAACTTTGAAATTTATAAGTCCAATATGACATTATTTCAGGAGAAATCTAAAATACATTTCATAGATTAAAAAAAATGGCAAGAGAACTATCCGAAGATATCTTTAGAAATTACAAAACATTTGAAAAAATTAATTCCTAAATTAAAAATAATCCACGATCTTGGGAAACAGATTCTATAAATTCTAATTTTCAATGAAATACATTTTTTTATTATTTACCACCTACATTTTTGCACAGCAAACCCAAGTTGTCGATTTTAAATCGGTTAGAGGTCAATTAAAATTAAACCCAACCGAAAAATCTGTTTCAGGAATTGTTGATTACGAATTTGAAATTCTAAAACCAACAGATACTATTAAACTGGATGCAAAAAACATGGAATTTTTTAAGGTTCAGATTAATAACAAAGACGCTGTTTTTGTCAATACAGGAAAAGAATTACAGATTATAGATCATTTCCAGAAAGGTGAAAATCATTTGACTTTTGAATATTCGGTTAAACCTAAACAAGCTTTGTACTTTGTTAATATGGAAAATTCTGAGGTGCAAATCTGGACACAAGGTCAGGGAAGGTATACCAGTAATTGGTTCCCGAGTTTTGATGATGTAAACGAAAAAGTAATTTTTAATCTTGGCATTAGTTACGATCAGCAATATCAGGTAGTTTCTAATGGAGTTTTGAAAGAAAAGAAGACGGAAGGAAATTTGACAAATTGGCAATATGAAATGGAAAAACCAATGAGTTCTTACCTATTAATGCTGGCAATTGGCAAATACGATAAAAAGGAATTACATGCAAAATCAAAAGTTCCTTTAGAATATTATTTAGAAAATAAAGATGCTAATCGTTTTGAATCTACATACCGATATTCTAAACGTATTTTTGATTTTCTTGAAAAAGAAATTGGCGTAAAATATCCATGGGCCATTTACAGACAAATTCCTGTTCGTGATTTTCTGTATGCCGGTATGGAAAATACTACTACCACACTTTTTGCCACCAGATATGTAGTAGATTCAATTGGTTTTGCAGATCGAAATTATACAAATGTCGATGCACACGAGCTGGCACATCACTGGTTTGGTGATTTAATTACTGCCGAAAGCAGTACGCACCATTGGCTGCAGGAAGGTTTCGCCACCTATTATGCAGCACTGGCAGAAAGAGAAATCTATGGAGAGGACTATTTTTACTCTAAATTGTACGATACGGCACAACAAATCAAATTTGCCTCAAGAACTGATCCTGTTCCTGTTTTGAATGCTAAAGCAAGTTCGTTGACTTTCTATGAAAAAGGAGCGTGGGCTTTATTCGTTTTACACGAATCTATTGGTGATAAAGCTTTTAAAAAAGCCGTTAAGAGTTATTTGGAAAAATATGCATACCAGAATGTAAATACACAAAATTTCTTTGATGAGATTAGAAAGGTTTCCAATTTTGATTTGGACAAATTCCAGAAAACGTGGTTAGAATCGACTGTTTTTGATAATGCAACTGCAAACGCGTTATTGAGTAAAAATAAAACCATCCAGATTCGTCTGGAAGTTGATAAACTTAAGAAAGCGCCACTCGCGGAGAAAGCTGAATTTTTTAGAAAAACATTAGAATCAAACGTCTATCATTCTGTAAAAGAAGCTATCGTAAATCAATTAGAATCAGAAAAATATGATGCTAAAAAAGAATTGCTTCTAATAGCTTTGAATTCGAATAATATTGAAGTTAGGCAAACTGTCGCAGAATCACTCAGTAAAATTCCGGAAGATTTGAGAACGCAGTATGAAACTTTATTAAATGATAAGTCGTACCAGACGCAAGAAATCGCATTGTTTTATTTATGGCAAAATTTTCCTGATCATCGCACCGAATATCTTGATAAAGCTAAAAACTGGATTGGCTTTAACGATTATAATTTAAGAACTTTATGGCTTTCCCTGGCTCTTTCTACCGAAGGGTATGGGGAAAATCCTGAAGTTTTAATTAGAGAGTTAATTGCTTTTTCTTCAACAAAATATGAAGCAACGACCCGCCAAAATGCCTTAGAAAAACTGATAGGTTTTAAATTTATAAACGATCAGGTTTTAACCAATTTGGTAAATGCAACTACACATCATATGTGGCAGTTTTCGAAGTATGGGCGTGATACGATTCGCATATTATTGAAAAATTCAGAAATGCGTGCTTCACTTAATAGAATTTTGCCTAATTTGAACCCCGATGAACAATTTCAGCTGAATCGTTTGTTGAAGGAGTAGAGTATAGAGGCAAGAAGCAAGAAGTGATAAGCCAGGTGAAAGATTAAAGATGAAAGAAGGAATTGAATATATTTTTCGCTTAACTATTACTTTCTTCTTAACTCTAATATCTTTCCTTCAAAAAAATTACCCAAAAACAAAACAAACCTACATTACAATTTATGAGAGCATTAGTTATTTCTGGTGGCGGAAGCAAAGGCGCATTTGCCGGAGGAGTTGCACAGTATTTAATAGAAGAAAAAAGGCATGAATACGATTTATTTATAGGAACCTCGACAGGAAGTCTTCTAATTCCGCACCTGGCTCTCGGGCACATTAAAAAAATTCATTCTGTTTATACCAATGTAACCATGGCCAGTATTTTTAATATTTGTCCGTTTGTGGTAAAAGTAAAAGAAGGAATAGATATTGTTACTATCAATCACTTTAATGTTTTACGTCAGTTTTTTAAAGGAAAAAGAACATTTGGTGAAAGCAAAGGATTAAAGAAATACATTAAGAATAACTTCTCGATTTCAGATTTTAATAAATTGAAGAAATTAAATAACGACGTCATTATTACGGTGACGAATTTTACTAAAAACGAATCAGAATACAAATCGGTTAAGGATTGTACTTATGATGAATTTTGCGAATGGTCCTGGATTTCCAGTAATTACGTTCCGTTTATGAGTTTGGTTACCAAGAATAATTACGAATATGGCGATGGCGGATTTTCGAGTTTGGTGCCTATTCGCGAAGCTATTAACCGCGGCGCTACAGAAATAGACGTGATAATTCTCGAAACAGAAGTCAATATGACCAAAACGGTAATTGGTAAAAATCCGTTTTCTTTAATGATCGATTTGTTCCGAATTGCCTTAGATCAGGTGGAAAAACATGATATTGCTATTGGTAAACTTATGGCAAATAGTAAAAATGTCAAGCTTAACTTATATTACACTCCAACAAAACTAACAGATAATGCCTTGATTTTTAATAAGGAAGTTATGAAAGAATGGTGGGAACAAGGCTATGAATACGCTCAGAACAAATCTGAGGTAATGAGTGATAACAGGTAATTTTAAGTGGTGATTTTAGATTTTAGAATTCTGCAAAGCCAATCTAAAATCTAAAATCTGAACTCTAAATTATTTACCAAAGATCTGCAACCTCATTTTTAATATAAGCCAAAGCAGCATTACTTGGTGATTGTTTTTCTAACAAATCATTCAAAATCACTTCACGGAGTTTATCAGCGCTGTCTACACGATCTTTCATGGCAGCTTTACGAAGTATTTGTATGGTTGAGTTTTTAGCGGTAGTAATAATTGTCCAGCACTCATCAGACATGTAAATTTGCTGGGTTAAATTATGTTCAAATTCCTGTTCGATTTGATCGATTACAAAGTTTTCATAATCGTGTTTGTCTGGCGAAATTGGAGAAATTCTAATTAGTAATTTGGTTAAATTAATACGCTCTAAAAACAAAGTCATACGCTCGTATGCCTGCAAACGTATTGGCAGAGATTGTTTTTGGTATTCTCTGTTCAATAAAAAAGCGCGTTTTTTGTCGTTGTTTTTAATGTGCAGTTCAAAAAAACTGTATGCTACAAAACCGGTAACAATGGCTGGTAAAGTATAACTGGCTAATTCTATAATTCTTGTAAAATCCATTTGACTAATTTTTTAGCAAAAATATACTTTTTGGTGAGAAATCCACTTTAAATTTATACTAATAAACAAAATTGAAACCCGTACTTTTACAGCTTGTTTTTTGAACTAGTAATGCTCATTTAATGGACACATATATTATCTTTTTTCTTTGCCTGGCTGCCTTTGCGGCGGGATTTATTGATGCAATTGTAGGTGGCGGAGGACTAATCCAAACACCAATGGGATTAATTTTACTCCCCAATCTTCCGGTTTCTACTGTTATCGGAACTTTAAAATTACCTGCTTTTACCGGAACGTCTTTCGCAGCTTTTCAATACCTTAAAAAAGTCGTTATTCAGTGGAAATTACTTTTAATTATGATGTGTCTGGCGGTTCCATCGGCATTTTTGGGATCGACAATATTAACCATGGTTAGTAATGATTTTATGAAACCTCTTTTGTTGGTGGTTCTTTCGTTATTGTTTATTTACACGTATGCGAAGAAAAATTTCGGACAGCATGTTGCTAAAGATCATTCTGCCAAAACGCAAATTATTTATGCCGTTGTTATTAGTATAATTGTAGGTTTCTACGATGGCTTCATTGGTCCCGGAACCGGAAGTTTTTTTGTGGTTGCATTTATTGCGCTTTTAGGATTTGATTTCTTGCACGCTTCTGCCAATGCTAAAATGGTAAATCTGGCAACGAATTTTGGTTCAATCTGTCTTTTTATGATCAAGGGAAAAATTATTTGGTCTATAGCAATTCCCATGGCAGTGAGCAACGGACTTGGCGGCTGGCTTGGTGCAAAATTAGCAATCAATAAAGGGAATGGTTTTATCAGGGTTTTCTTTTTGGTGGTTGTAATTGGGACATTGATCCGTTTTGCTTATGATGTGTTTTTTAAGTAAAGATGCTAAGTTTCTGAGTTTTTTTTAACCATATAAGTAATAAAAGATATTATTAAGTTGTTGGTTTTAGCCCAATTTTTAGAAATATAAGTAACTATTATAGCTTAAATTTTAGCTAAGTTTAATATGAATCTTAAACCTTATTAATTCAGTGACTCAGTAGCATTAAGAAGAATTGTTTTAATCTAGCCCCGATAGAGGCGGTATCCTCGTAGTGGAACGGAGAGATATAGCCGAAAGCGGGAAACCATGTTGAATAAAATGCCGATTGTTCTGCTCCTAAAAAAATATAGATCCCAACTTATAAAGGACTAATTTGTAGATATCTTAGTAACTTAATCCCGAAGTTTCGGGATAGTACCTCAGTATCTTTCTTTTTACATCTATAATTGCTATTTTTGCATTAAAAGGAGAAAAATTTCATGCAAAAATATATTGACCAGCTCAACGAAGCGCAACGAGAACCCGTTTTAAAGAAAGACGGGCCAATGATTATTATTGCTGGTGCAGGTTCTGGAAAAACACGTGTTTTAACGATTAGAATTGCTTATTTGATGGCTCAGGGTGTTGATGCGTTCAACATTTTGTCGCTTACTTTTACCAATAAGGCAGCCCGTGAAATGAAACACAGGATTTCTGATATTGTAGGAGCAACAGAGGCTAAAAACCTCTGGATGGGAACTTTTCACTCGATTTTTGCCCGTATTTTGCGTGCAGAGTCCGATCATTTGGGTTATCCTTCCAATTTTACCATTTACGATTCTCAGGATTCCGCGCGATTGATTTCTTCAATTATTAAAGAAATGCAGCTGGATCGTGATATTTATAAACCAAAGCAAATTTTAGGACGAATTTCATCTTATAAAAACAGCTTAATAACGGTTAAGGCTTATTTTAATAATCCGGAATTGGTTGAAGCGGATGCTATGGCAAAAAGACCAAGACTAGGTGAAATTTACCAGCAATATGTAGAACGCTGCTTTAAAGCTGGAGCAATGGATTTTGACGATTTATTGTTGAAAACCAATGAATTGTTGACTCGTTTTCCGGAAGTATTGGCTAAATATCAGGATCGTTTCAGATATATTTTGGTTGATGAGTACCAGGATACGAACCACTCTCAGTATTTAATTGTTAGGGCTTTGTCTGACCGTTTTCAGAACATTTGTGTGGTTGGTGATGATGCGCAGAGTATTTATGCTTTTCGTGGTGCTAATATTAACAATATTTTGAATTTTCAGAAAGATTATGAAGGTGTTGTGATGTTTCGTTTGGAACAAAATTACCGCTCGACCCGAAATATTGTAGAAGCGGCAAATACCATCATGGAGCATAATAAAACGAAACTGGATAAGGTAGTTTGGACAGCGAATGATTTTGGACCGAGAATTAAGGTGCACCGAAGTTTGACAGATGCCGAAGAAGGTCGTTTTGTTGCGAGTACCATTTTTGAGCAAAAAATGCAGAATCAGCTGCATAACGGAGCTTTTGCTATTTTGTACCGCACCAATGCGCAATCGCGTGCTATGGAGGATGCTTTACGTAAAAGAGATATTCCGTACAGAATCTACGGCGGATTGTCATTCTATCAGCGTAAGGAAATTAAAGATGTTTTGTGTTACTTACGTTTGGTAATCAATCCAAAAGACGAGGAAGCTTTGATTCGTGTGATCAATTATCCGGCTCGTGGAATTGGCGATACAACGGTTGAGAAACTGACAATTGCTGCAAATCATTACAAACGTTCGATTTGGGAAGTAATGGTGAATATCGATAAAATCGATTTGAAACTAAATACCGGTACCAAAAATAAACTGAATGATTTTGTAACTATGATTCAGAGTTTTCAGGTGATCAACCAAAATCAGGATGCATTTTACATTACAGATTATGTAGCTAAAAAAACAGGTCTTGTTCAGGAATTGAAAAAAGATGCTACGCCAGAAGGAATGGCGAAAATTCAGAATATAGAAGAGCTTTTAAACGGTATAAAAGATTTTACGGAAGGACAAAAGGAAATAGATGGCGCAAGAGGAGCCTTGTCTGAATTTATGGAAGATGTAGCACTGGCTACTGATCTGGATAAAGATACCTCTGATGAAGATCGTGTAGCTCTAATGACCATTCACCTGGCAAAAGGTCTTGAATTCCCTCATGTTTTTGTGGTGGGAATGGAAGAAGATTTGTTTCCGAGTGCGATGAGTATGAGTACCAGAAGTGAACTCGAAGAAGAACGCCGATTGTTTTACGTAGCCTTAACCCGTGCAGAGCATCAGGCATATTTGACTTATGCACAATCTCGTTACCGTTGGGGAAAATTGACAGACAGTGAGCCTTCTCGCTTTATTGAAGAAATTGAAGGGCAATATCTGGAATATTTAACACCGGCAGAAAGTAATTATCGCTATAAGTCGCCAATCGACGGTGACATTTTTGGAGATATCGACAAATCGAAATTGAGATTGGCAAAACCTGTAGCAGCTACACCTCCAAAATATATTACAGACAATAACCCTAAACCGGATTTGAACATTCGTAAATTAAAACCAGTAACCGGAACGAACCCTAATATTAGTGCTGCACCCAATTTATTCGATACTAAACTGACTATTGGAAATGTAGTGATGCATGAACGTTTCGGAAAAGGAGAAGTAATTAATCTGGAAGGAGTTGGAGCCGATAAAAAAGCAGAAATAAGATTTGAAGTAGGGGGAATTAAAAAACTATTACTCAGATTTGCCAAACTTGATGTGGTAGGGTAAATAAATATTGTTTCAGGTTTCAGGTTTCAAGTTTGTTGGAACGTGAAACCTGGAACAAATTAAACTTTAAACAAAAAACGAATATGGCCGAATTTATAAAAATATATCCCGATAAACCAAGTGAAGCTGCGATTGCAAAAGTCGTCAAAGTGCTTCAAAATGGTGGATTGGTAATTTACCCAACAGATACTGTTTATGGTTTGGGTTGCGACATTACGAACTCGCGTGCTTTAGAAAAAATTGCAAAAATAAAAGGAGTAAAGTTAGAGAAAGCCAATTTCTCGTTTATCTGTCATGATTTGAGTAATTTGTCAGATTACGTCCGTCAGATCGATACTTCGACTTTCAAAATATTAAAGAGAGCTTTGCCAGGACCTTATACCTTTATTTTGCCGGGAAATAACAATTTACCAAAAGAATTTAAAAAGAAAACTACAGTTGGTATTCGTGTTCCTGATAATAATATCGTTCTTGAAATTGTGCGTCAATTAGGAAATCCGATTGTTTCGACCTCTATTCGTGATGAAGATGATGTAATTGAATACACCACAGATCCAGAATTGATTTTTGAAAAGTGGCAAAACCTGGTTGATATGGTAATCGACGGCGGTTATGGAGATAATGTGGGATCGACAATTATAGATCTTTCAGAACATGAACCGGTTGTGATAAGAGAAGGAAAAGGGGATATTGATATTCTGTAAGAAAAATTCATAAAATTTTAGGATAATACAAAATGGTTTGGTTAATTAGCGTATAATTTAACTAAACCATTTCGCTTTATGAGAGATATTTATTTGCTTTTATTTTTAATTTTTTCTATAATAACGTCTTCACAAAGCACTCTTAAAGGAAAAGTTTTAGGGAAAGATAATATTCCATTAGAAAGTGCCAATATTTATTTTGACGGGACTACAATTTCCACAATTTCTGATGCTAATGGAAATTTTTCAATTAAGTATGAGCCAAATGCTAATAATATTCTAGTAATTAGTTCAATGGGATATCAAACGGAATATCTGACAAATTTGAATGCGGATGAGCCAGTTAACATAAATCTGATAATCGCTAAAAATGAGCTAAAGGAAGTGATAATTAACAAGCATGAACTGTTTACTAGAGAACAGAAGTTAAAGTTGTTTAGAGAATATTTTTTAGGTAAAAGTAATAACGCAAAATCTACAATTATACAAAATGAATCGGATCTTAGATTTAAATATGATAAAGAAAAATTAATTTTTACGGCTTCATCTGAGAAACCATTGATAATTTTTAATACAGCGTTGGGTTATAAAATTAATTATGAGTTGGTAATTTTTGAAATAGCCTTTAATAGATTAAGTATCAATTCTAAAGATGTGATCAAAAACTTTTATGGTGGAGTAAGCAGATTTGAAGACATAGATAATTCAATTGCTGTGGTAGAAAGACGAGATAAGAGTTATCAAGGTTCTCAAATCCAATTTTTTAGAAACTTTGCTAAAAAAGAATGGGGTATTAAAAAATTTATTTTACTAAATGATAATAATAGCATTGATCCTCTTAAAAGATTTAAAATTACTGAAAAAGAGGATTATGTAAAGGTAGATATACTTCCACAGCCTAAGGGAGAAGTGATAAATGAAAATTTAAATAATATTGTAGCTTCCTACCATATAGCATATAACAGAACTGAAGAATCTAAAATTACATTCCTTACCGATAGTTTTTATATCTATAAATATGGAAACAACTCAAATATTGAAGATATTTTATTTTCTGGCAAAATTTCTGACAAAAAGGTAGGAGATATGCTGCCTCTAAATTTTGGCACCAATTAGCTTTACTTGTAATTTCAAGTAAAATCGTACTTTTAGATTGTTTACGTGGCTTATTTATAAAAAAATACTGAAATACTGTAATAATCAAAAATAAATAATTAACTTTAGGATAGTTAAAATTTAGTTAGTTAATGAAAGATAATGCTATTCTTAATTTATATTAATTGGTAATTAAGAAAGTTTTAAGAATGCATAAAAGCAGGTCAATTGACCTGCTTTTTCTGTATTATAAAGTATGTAAAACGCTAAATTATTTAGCTTGTTTTTTCATTTCTTTTTCAATCATATCGTAGAATTGATCGATTTTTGGCATTACAACGATACGAGTTCTTCTGTTACGAGCTTTGTTTTCAGGAGTATCATTTGCAACTAAAGGAATGTATGAACTTCTACCCGCAGCAATTAATTTTGCAGGGTTCACGCCAAGGTCGTTTGTTAATACACGTACAATTGATGTAGAACGTTTAACACTTAAATCCCAGTTGTCTAAGATTACACCATTGCTTTTGTAAGGAACGTTATCTGTGTGACCTTCAACCATACATTCAAAATCAGGCTTGTCGTTTACTACTTTTGCTACTTTAGCTAAAACACCTTTAGCAGCATCAGTTACCTCATAGCTACCACTTTTAAATAATAATTTGTCAGCAATAGAGATAAATACAACTCCTTTTTCAACATTGATTTCGATATCCGGATCGTTGATTCCAACAGCACCTTTTAAACTTGTTACCAGAGCTAGTGTTACACTGTCTTTTTTAGTTAGAGCATCTTGAAGTCTAGAGATTTTTAAATCTTTTTCTTTTAAGCTTTCTAAAGATTTTTCAAGATTTTCAGCTCCTTTTGTAGTTAATACAGTTAAATCTTTTGAGCTGTTTATTAAGTCTTGATTGTGTGCTTTATAACTTTCTGCTGTAGCTGCTAATCCTGCTTTTTCTTCCAGACATGCATTTAATTTAACTGTGCAAGAGTTTAATAAATCCTGGGTCTCTTTGTTCTTAGCTTCTAATGCTGCGTATTGCTTTTTCGATACACACGAAGTTAAGGCCATTAATACTGTTAGTGCGATAACTATTTTTTTCATAGGTATTATATTTAATTAAACGTTGAATTACAAATTTAGTTTTTAATATTTTGATTAATGTTAAAGATTTCTTTAAATACGGTCACTTTCTTTATATAGTACAAGAAAACGATACTTTTCACGGTATAGTATTGCTGAATCTGAAAATCTTTTCTTTCTCGCAAATATTTTAAAGAGATGCAATAAAAGGAAAGATGTGCCTTAAGTATCGCAAAAGCATGGCCGAATTTTCCTTGTGTAAAAAAACGGATGCCCGCAATTCCGTCTAAGATCATTCTGAAAAAAATGATAAAAAACATCCTCTTTTTAGGCAGGTTTTTTACGAGCATTAACAATGAATTTCTAAAATTCAAATACGTTTTATGAGGATTTCCTTGTTCCAGCGTTGCACCACCAACGTGATAAACAACTGATGCTGAATTATATTTGATTATGTGTCCCTCATTTGAAGCGCGCCAGCATAAATCAATTTCTTCCTGGTGTGCAAAAAAAGTTTCATCAAACCCTTTTAATTCACGATATACGGCACTTCTAATAAAAAAGCAGGCACCTGATGCCCAGAATAATTCGCAATTGTCGTTGTATTGACCTTTGTCTTTTTCTATAGTGTCAAAAATGCGCCCTCGACAATACGGATAGCCATATTTGTCTATAAATCCTCCAGCTGCACCGGCGTATTCAAAATATTCCTTGTTTCTAAAATCAAGTATTTTTGGCTGAATGATTGCAGTTTGATTTTCACTTTCAAAGTTTTCAATAATGGGTTTCAGCCAATTTTCTGTAACCTCTACATCTGAATTTACTAAAGCATAAATCTCGGCATCAATATGTTGTAAAGCGTCATTGTACCCTTTTGCAAAACCATGATTACCGCTATTTTGTACAATTTTTATTGTAGGGAAATTTTGTCTGATAAATTGGATTGAATCGTCTGTCGATGCATTATCAGCAACATAGATGGAAGCCTCTTCAGAAAATTGAACAACAGAGGGTAAAAACTGCTCCAGCAATTTTACTCCGTTCCAGTTTAAAATAACAACAGCAATTTTATCCAAAGGTATTTTTTTATTTATTTTTAATATTTTGTTATTTCTTTATAATCTGGCAAACTTCTGAGAAAATCATATTTCTCATTTTCAAAATCCATTTGGCAATAAAAATGGCTAAGTCCGTTTGTGACATTCAAAAATCGTGCCTTCATTGTCATATTATAACGTGCAATTTGGTCAAAAGTTGCCTGCGAGATTCTAACTTCTGGTGCTTTACATTCTACCAATATGTGTATAGATCCATCAGAATTAAAAACCACTACATCGTACCTTTTTCTTAAACCATTGATAGTTAAAACTTTCTCTACATTAATCAATGATTTTGGGTACTTTTTATCCTGGATTAAATAATGAACAACATGCTGGCGAACCCATTCTTCGGGCGTAAGAATGATAAATTTTTTCCTTATTTCATCAAAAATAGACACTTTATTTTCGCTATTTTTGAACCGGAAAGTATAAGTGGGGAAATTTAGCTTTAACATAAAGCAAAAATATAAAATAGTTTGAGCTTTCAGGTTTAAAGTTTTAAGTTATTGAAGCTGAAAACCTGAAATTTTAAACGGGAAACAAAAACATTGAATGGACGAAGTTGTAAAAATTGTTAATGATATTAAGGCAGGCGATATAAAACCGATCTATTTTTTAATGGGAGAGGAACCCTATTACATCGATAAACTGTCTGAATATATTGAACAAAATGTGTTGGCTGAAGAAGAAAAGGGATTCAATCAAACGGTTTTGTACGGAAGAGATGTTTCTGTCGAGGACATTGTTGCAACGGCCAAGCGCTATCCTATGATGGCTGATCGTCAGGTTGTTATTGTGAAAGAAGCACAAGATTTATCAAGAACAATTGATAAAATTGAATCGTATGTCAACAATCCCATGGAAACTACGGTTTTGGTTTTTTGTTATAAATACAAAACACTGGACAAACGAAAAAAAGTAACTAAACTTTTGGCTCAGAAAGGAATTGTTTACGAAAGTAAAAAACTATATGAAAACCAGGTTGGAGACTGGATTAAGCGTGTTCTAGCAGGAAAAAAGTATACTATTGATCCGAAGGCGAATGCAATGCTTGTAGAGTTTCTGGGAACAGATTTGAGTAAAATAAATAATGAACTCGAAAAATTGCAAATCATTTTGCCTCAGGGAACGATGATTACGCCACAGCATATTGAGGAAAATATTGGCTTTAGTAAAGATTATAATGTTTTCGAATTAAGAAAAGCAATTGGTGAACGAAATCAATTGAAAGCCTATAAAATTGCAGAAAATTTCGCCCATAATCCAAAAGAATATCCTTTGGTTATGACAACAGGACTTGTTTTCGGCTTTTTTATACAGCTGCTTAAATACCATGGTCTTAAAGATAAAAACCCTAAAAATGTTGCTTCTGTTATTGGTGTAAATCCTTATTTCTTAAAAGAATATGATCTTGCTATCAAGAATTATCCAATGCGAAAAGTAAGTCAGATCGTAGGGGCCTTACGAGATATTGATGTAAAAAGCAAAGGTGTTGGGGCAAATGCATTGCCACAATCAGATTTGTTGAAAGAAATGCTGTATAAAATATTTAATTAAGCCGTTAAAATTCACGATATTTGCCTTTCTAAAAATTTTACTACTTAAAAATAATAATTACACAATTATGGGAATGAATAAAAATACCGTTTTAGGATGGGCTACTTTTATAATGATACTAATGGGATTGTTGCTTATAGGTCTTGGTGCTTTTAGATATAGTGAAGTATCAGGGTGGGGATTTGTAGCTGTAGGAGTTGGCTTCTTTGCCAATGCCTGGGTTTTTAATGCATTAAAAGGTAGAGTTTAAATCATTTAGATATTAAACACAATGGCAATATTAAAGAGATAAAAATAATTAATTCAAATTAAAAATAAATAGAATGTCAGACGATAAGAAAGTAATTTTCTCAATGCAGAAATTGAGTAAAACCTATCAGGGAGCAGACAAGCCGGTACTTAAAAATATTTATTTAAGCTTCTTTTATGGTGCTAAAATTGGTATTTTAGGTCTTAACGGTTCTGGAAAATCTTCTCTTTTAAAAATTATTGCAGGAGTTGATAAAAATTATCAGGGAGATGTTGTTTTTCAGCCGGGATACACAGTTGGGTATTTAGAGCAGGAGCCAATTCTTGATGATTCTAAAACCGTTATCGAAATTGTTCGTGAAGGAGCTGCAGAAACTATGGCAGTTTTAGAAGAATACAATCAAATAAATGATTTATTTGGTCTTCCTGAAAACTACGAAGATCAGGATAAAATGGACAAGTTAATGGATCGTCAGGCAGCACTGCAAGATAAAATTGATGCTCTTGGTGCGTGGGAAATCGATACAAAACTTGAAATTGCAATGGATGCTTTGCGTACTCCGGAAGGAGATACACCAATTAAAAACCTTTCAGGAGGTGAGCGTCGTCGTGTAGCTTTATGTCGTTTGTTGTTGCAACAGCCTGATGTGTTGTTACTTGATGAGCCAACCAACCACTTAGATGCGGAATCTGTGCTTTGGTTAGAGCAGCATTTAGCCCAATACGCCGGAACTGTAATTGCTGTTACGCACGATAGATATTTCCTTGACAACGTTGCAGGATGGATTTTAGAGCTGGATAGAGGAGAAGGTATTCCATGGAAAGGAAATTATTCTTCCTGGTTAGATCAAAAATCGAACCGTATGGCTCAGGAAGAAAAAGTGGCTTCGAAACGCAGAAAAACACTAGAGCGTGAGTTAGAGTGGGTTCGTCAGGGTGCAAAAGGACGTCAGACTAAACAAAAAGCGCGTTTGCAGAACTACGACAAATTATTAAATGAAGATCAAAAACAACTGGATGAAAATCTGGAAATCTATATCCCGAACGGTCCGCGTTTAGGAACCAATGTTATTGAAGCAAAGAATGTTGCAAAAGCTTTTGGTGATAAATTATTGTACGATAATTTGAACTTCACTTTACCACAAGCCGGGATTGTTGGAATTATCGGACCAAACGGTGCTGGTAAATCGACCATTTTCAAAATGATCATGGGAGAGCAAGCCACAGATAGCGGAGAATTTTCAGTTGGAGAAACTGTAAAAATCGCTTATGTAGATCAATCTCACTCTAATATTGATCCTAATAAATCGATTTGGGAAAACTTTGCCGACGGTCAGGAATTGGTTATGATGGGCGGAAGGCAAGTAAATTCAAGAGCGTATTTGTCTCGTTTTAACTTTGGTGGTGGAGAGCAAAACAAAAAAGTATCAATGCTTTCTGGAGGTGAGCGTAACCGTTTGCACCTTGCCATGACTTTGAAAGAAGAAGGAAATGTACTTTTACTGGATGAGCCTACGAATGATTTAGATGTTAATACACTTCGTGCACTAGAAGAAGGTTTGGAAAATTTTGCAGGTTGCGCCGTAATCATTTCGCACGACAGATGGTTCTTAGACAGAATTTGTACGCACATTTTAGCTTTTGAAGGAGATTCTGAAGTATATTTTTTCGAGGGAAGTTTCTCTGACTATGAAGAAAATAAAAAGAAACGTTTAGGTGGTGATCTAACGCCAAAACGTTTGAAATACAGAAAGTTGATTAGATAAATTTCTAATTAATTTTTAAATTAAAAAATCCCAAATTCCAATTTAAAACTGGAATTTGGGATTTTTTATGTTCAATCTTGTCATCCCGAGGAGCTAGCGTTCACACTAGAGGCTCAATAAAGGTTGTGATTTAGATTGCGGACTTCGGAGTTTGATCGCTCGTTCCCCGGGATGACAACAAACTACAAAAACTTCGCCTTCAATTCCGGAGTGGGAATCATACAGCTTTCTTTTTTACCGTACCATTTGTAACGGTTTTTGGCAATGTAATCATAGAAATAATTTGTGAATTTTTCGGGGAATATTTTAAGAACTGAAGCTAAACTATAAATTCCGCCAAGCTCCTCCGCAATTTCTATAGCAGCAGAAGATTTGTAGTAATAAGCAACACTGGGATTGTATAAAATGATACTATCAATTTTATTGTGGTCTACTCCAAGATATTTACAAATCTCAATTCCTAATTCTGATTGCAATGCAGCAAATCTAAAAACATCTTTTTTATCGTGCTTGATAATAAACTGAACTGCGCCATTGCATAAATTGCAAACGCCATCGAAGAGGATTATTTTTTTGTTTTCAGCGGTCTTTGCGAGGAACGAAGCAATCTCATTTTTTGTTTCCATAATACTGTAGTTCTCATTTTAGTGCGGTTGCTTCGTTCCTCGCAATGACTCTGTGTGCGTGTGTCTTTGCGAGGAAAGAAGCAATCTCACTGTGCACTTCCATTTTTTATTTAGCAATCATTATATCCCCAATTTCTTCAAACAAATCTTTCCAAGTTGGATTCATCGAACGAATAAGATCATTTTTTGCTTCTCTTGATCCAGCTTTTATTTGCTTTTCTCTGGTTATTGCATCTTCAATCCACTGAAATTGTTCATAATAAACCAAAATATTTGCACTATATATGGCTGAAAATGATCTGGGATATTTATTATTTTTATGATCTGTAATTCTTGGGGAAGATTTGAAGTAACACCGGTGTACACTACGGTTTGATATTTATTAGTTATAATGTAAACCAATCCCGGCTTCATGTTTTTATTTTTTTTGAATTAGTCTTTGCCGAGGAACGAAGCAATCTCACTTTGAGTTGGTATACTGTACGTGCTCATGCTAGTGAGATTGCTTCGTTCCTCGCAAAGACAAAACTAAAGAATAAAATGTAAAAGTAAGTTTTTGACTACTATATATTTTCTTTATTAATTATATATTATTAATAAATTTTACAAATAGAAATCAACCTTCATAAACCATTCCTAAGTAATTTTTATAAAAAAGCGATCTTCCTAATCGAAATTTTAAAAATAATTTATTAAATCGCCTTATTTTAATTTTGAATAAAATTAACCTTTTCTATAACTGAAAATAGCGACAGAAAATTGAAATCTTATTTCTTCGCAGCTTCTACCAGTTCCAATTCATCTAAACTTACTTTCGAAGTAAAAATGCCGTAATTTACAGTTGCTTTATTTTTTTCGATTGAGTCGATGCTTCCAACAGATCTTCCGTCTAACATTCTTACACGATCGCCAACTTTCAAAATTGGTTTTGGTTTTTCTACAACCGGTTTTAATTTTTTCTCCTTTTTCTCTTTTCGAATTTCTTCAACCTTAACCGAAACTTCAGCAATAACTTCTTTTTTCTTTTCGATTATGGCTTTGGTTTCTTTTGGAGTTGCTTTTTTACGTTTAGAATTTTCAATTTCTATAATCTTCAAAAATTCTCCAATGAGTTCCTTCTTGTTTTTATTGTTGAAATATTTCTCTGAGATATCTTCAATTTTCTGACCAATGTAAATTGTCTTTTGATTGCTGTCATATAATTCCTGATAGCTTTCTAACTTTTGTTTGATTTTTACATTGATATTTTCCATCTTTTTGCTTTCTTCCCGAGCGCGCGTTTCTTCTTCTTTTAAAGTGATCGAAGTTTTTTCGAGCTTAGATCTTTCTTTTTGAAGCGTTGCGATTGTTTTATCAAAACGAACTTTACCCACTTCGATTTTCTTTTTCGCACGATTAATCAAACCAAAGGGAATTCCGTTTTTCAAAGCTACTTCAAAAGTAAACGAACTTCCGGCCTGACCTAAAGCCAGCTTGTACATAGGTTCTAACGATTTTTCGTCAAACATCATATTCGCATTTGTTGCATATGGTAATTCGTTTGCGAGAATCTTCAAATTAGAGTAATGTGTGGTAATAATTCCGAAAGCTTCACGATGGTAAAATTCTTCTAAGAAAATCTCTGCCAGAGCACCACCCAATTCAGGATCAGATCCCGTACCAAATTCATCAATTAAAAACATGGTTTTCTTATTGCATTTCTTTAAGAAATAATTCATGTTTTTAAGACGATAACTATACGTACTTAAATGGTTTTCAATAGATTGATTATCTCCAATGTCGGTTAGAATTCGATCAAACAAGAAAGTTTCACTTCTTTCATGAACCGGAATCAGCATTCCTGACTGCAGCATTAATTGTAACAATCCCACTGTTTTAAGAGAAATTGTTTTTCCTCCCGCATTTGGTCCGGAGATTACTATAATTCTGTTATCTTGCTTTAATTCAATTGTTTGCGGATGCGTTATTTCGTTTTTTTGTTTATTATTCAAATACAAAATAGGATGGTAGGCTTCTCTAAAAAACAGTCTTCTTTCTTCAGTAATTGTTGGTAGAATTCCGTTAATTCTATTAGCGTATTTTGCTTTTCCGGCAACAACATCAATATCACTCAAAAACTCTTGATATTCAACCAACAAAGGTAAAAAAGGACGAATTTGATTCGATAACTGTTTTAAAATTCTGGTAATTTCTTCTTTCTCTTCATACTCCAGGTTGGCTAGTTCTCGAGAATATTGCAAAGTAGCTTCGGGTTCGATGTAAGCAATACTCCCGGTTTTTGAACTTCCTAAAATTGAACCTTTTACTTTTCTACGATACATTGCCAGAACAGCCAAAACCCTTCTGTTTTGTACAAAACTTTCTTTGATGTCGTCAAGATAACCAAGACTATTATTGTGTGAGAGTGCAACACCGAAGCTTTGGTTTACTTTTCCGCGAACAATATTCATATTCTGACGTATACTTAAAAGTGCAGGCGATGCATTATCTTTTATTTCTCCATATTTGTCTACAATAGCATCAACTAAAGTAACAATATCTTTTGTGTACTCCACCCGGGCAGCCCTTGCATTTAAGTTTGGATAATAATCATCAAACTTTTTCAAGAAAGTCAATAATACATTTGTAGTAGCAGAAAGTGTTGCAATTTTTCTAAAACTTCCTACTTCCAAAAAACTATCTTCAATAGCTAAAAACTTAATTTCATGAGTTATAGCATCAAATCCGTGGTTTGGAATGGCATTATTATTTTGAAAAGACGAAACATACTCTGAAGTCTGCATTAAAGCCTGCATCAAAGTTTCTTTGTCTCTAAATGGGGTTATTTGTAAAGCTTTTTCTTTTCCAATATCGGTATTACAGCTTGCCGAAATAGTTTCGAGCACTGTTGGAAATTGTAAATCTTGTAATGTTTTTTCGGTAATACTTATCATTTATTTTCTTTAAGAAAGTACAGGCAAAAATACAAAAATTGTACCATTGAATCCTGTAAAGTTTTAGTGTTATTTTATATTCAATAAAGTATGTTTTTACTTTAAAATTTCTGAAATTAGCATAAAAAAAGTTATGGACATAAAGATGCATTCTTCCTGGAAACCGGTTTTAAAAGAAGAATTTGAAAAATCCTATTTCACTGAACTGATTGATTTTGTAAAATCTGAATATACAACAAAAGTTTGTTATCCAAAAGGAACACAAATTTTTTCAGCTTTTGATCATTGCCATTTTGATCAGGTAAAAGTGGTGATCATAGGTCAGGATCCCTATCATGGACCTAATCAGGCAAATGGTTTGTGCTTTTCTGTAAACGACGGAATTCCGTTTCCTCCATCTTTATATAATATTTTTAAAGAAATCGAAGCTGATTTAGGAAAGCCAATTCCTAAAACCGGTAATCTGGAACGTTGGGCAGATCAGGGTGTTTTTCTTTTAAATGCTACTCTGACAGTTCGACAATCTGAAGCTGGAAGTCATCAGGGAAAAGGCTGGGAAAAATTTACAGATGCAGTTATTAAGCAAATTTCTGCTGAAAAAGAAAATGTCGTGTTTTTACTTTGGGGAGGTTTCGCTCAAAAGAAAGCGACACTAATTGATGCTTCAAAACATCATATTTTAAAATCAGGTCATCCATCTCCTTTAAGTGCCAATAGAGGTTTTTGGTTCGGAAATAAACATTTTAGCCAAACAAATGCTTTTCTGAAATCAAAAGGGCTAAAGGAAATTGAATGGTAAAAAACATTAATTGCATGAGTCTTCACAATTGTAATTTGATTTTCCACGATCTTGTCATTTCGGCACAGCAGAAATCTTCATGATTACTTCGGCAACGAGAATTTATTCTTTGTCAAGCTTCTCGCGGAGATTTCTCTCTACTCGAAATGACAAAAAACGAAATGTTTCTTAGTATTATTTTTCTACTGGTTTTTTAACAATCTCGTCTAAAATTGCTTTGTCTTCGTAGTTAATTACTTTTAAAATAATTTCCTGGTTTTTAACCGTTTTTCCTTCAATAATATAAAGTTTCCCTTTTTTCAAAGGAACATTACTTTGGTCAAAATCGACATCTCCGTAGGTCAATGTATTTTTAATATCTGCAGTGTCGACCCATTTTTCGTTTAAAGTTTGAATCGCCTGATCTGAATATTGAAAAGGTTTTGTTCTTAAATTATTTAAAACTCGGGCATTTGGAAAATAGTTGCATCGTGTATCTTTTCCACTAAATACAAGGGCTACAAAAAAGCATCCCATTACTAAACCAATCAAATAATATGCAAAACGGTGTACGAACTTCATGAAATAAAATTTTTGCAAAGGTACATTAAAGTTCCTTTAGAATACAAGTAAATTAATATCGTTGTCTGGTAAATCGAACCAGTCACCAATAGCTTTATTTGTTAGAATTCCGTGATAGAGATAAATACCGTTTTTAAGCCCTTTATTGCATCTAATAGCACTTTCAAGTCCACCATCTGCAGCTATCTGATGCAAATAAGGCGTTAGTATGTTACTAATTGATAGTGAAGCAGTTTTAGAGTAACGCGAAGGAATATTTGGTACACAATAATGTAAAACATTGTTTTTTATAAAGGTCGGCTTTTCATGCGTAGTAACTTCTGAGCTTTCAAAGCAGCCACCTGTATCGATACTTACATCTACAATTACAGCACCTTTTTTCATGTGCTCTACCATGGTTTCTGTAACCACAATTGGGCAGCGCTCTTTTCCTCGCATCGCACCAATAGCGACATCACAGCGTCTTAAAGCTTTTAATAAGGCTTTTTGCTGAATGGTAGAAGTAAAAATCCTTTGACTTAAGTTATTTTGTAAACGACGTAATTTTGTGATTGAATTATCAAAAACCTTTACATTGGCACCCAGACCAATTGCAGTTTTTGCTGCAAATTCGCCCACAGTTCCGGCTCCTAAAATAACAACCTCGGTAGGAGGGACCCCTGTTATATTTCCGAATAAAAGTCCTTTTCCAAATTCGTTGGTAATCATTAATTCTGCTGCTATAAGAACAGAAGCTGTTCCGGCAATTTCGCTTAGCGATTTTACGGCAGGGTAAGAACCATCCTCATCCTTTATATATTCAAAAGCAAGAGCAGTAATCTTTTTTTGTGCTAAAGCCTCAAAGTATGCCTTCTTTTTGGTCTTGAGCTGAATGGCCGAAATAATAATAGTTTCGGGATTAATCATCTCGATTTCTGCCAATGTTGGCGGTTCGACTTTTAATAAAAATGGACAGCCAAAAACTCTTTTGGTATCTTTTGTAATCTCTGCACCGGCATCAGAATATTCTTTATCGGTATAACTTGAACTTTCTCCTGCTCCAGACTCAATCATAACCCGATGCCCTTCGTAGGTAAGAGAATTTACTGCATCCGGAGTAAGGCAAATTCGCCTTTCCTGATAACTGGTCTCTTTTGGAATTCCGATGAAAAGTTCTCTCTTAAAACGACCAACCTCAAGTTTTTCTTCTTGTGGCAGCAATTGTTGTTTTGTAAATGGAGTTAAAGTGATTGACATGGTTTGTGCGAAAAATTAAGGGTACAAATTACGTAAAAAGTTTTAAAATTAGTGCAAAAATTCTGCTAATACTGTAGTTGAATGTTAAGTTATTATTTTCTCCATTTTTATATCCGCTCTTTCGTAAATACCTGCTTCTAAAGGGATTTCTGCGAAACCAAATTTCCTGTACAAATGAATAGCCGGAAGCAGCAATGTATTAGAGTATAAAAATAATTTTTTGATATTGTTTTCTTTGGCTACGTTTATGCAATGCTGTACTAGTTTGTTGCCAATGCCTAAACCCTGAGCAGCAGCAGAAACGGCCATCTTGCTTAATTCATAACTTTCATCATTCACTTTCATTAAAGAGGCAGTACCTATAATTTCACCATTATATCGTGCGTAAAAAATCAGGCCTCCTTTATCAATAATCTCCTCTTGTGGATTTGAAAGTGTCAATTGGTCTTTTTCCTCGACTTTAAAATATTTGGTAAGCCACTCAAGATTTAAGGTTTTAATGTGCTCTTTTAGATCTGCTGAAAAAGGGATAATTTCTACTTGATTTTGGATGGTCATACTATTATAAATTATTCATAGAATTCTAGGTGCCTAATGATCGTATTAAAACTATAATTTTAGACAAGTTCTAAATTTCTCTTTCCATCTGCCAACAGTTTAATGCTCACTGTAGAATGTCCATCAGGAATTAAACCGGCAATCTTTTCAGACCATTCGATAAAGCACCAATTTCCAGAATATAAATAATCATCAACACCCATATCAAGTGCTTCGGTTTCTTTATTTAATCGGTAAAAATCAAAATGATAAACCGTTTGATTGTTAGAAGTATAGTACTCGTTAACTAAAGAAAAAGTTGGACTACTTGTGGCATCTTCGACGCCGAGACTTTTGCACAATTGCTTAATTAAGGTAGTTTTTCCAACGCCCATTTCTCCATTAAAAAGAATAATTTTTTTTGGATTTGAATCTAAAATCTTTTGGGCTACTTCCTGAATTTGATCTAATGAAAAAACGATGTTCATTGTTATGTCTTTTTTTGCCACGAATTTCACAAATTTTCACGAATTATTAATTGTAAATCAATTTTACTCCTGAAAATTTGTGAAATTATAGGCAACTTTTTTTTACTTGGGATTAAATACTAAAAACGGAATAATCATTTCTTCTAACGAAATTCCACCATGCTGATAGGTATTTTTATAATAACTCACATAATGGTTGTAGTTGTTTACATACGCCAAAAAGTAATCATTTTTAGCAAAAATAAACGAACTGCTCATGTTTATTGCAGGTAAACCAATTGTTTTAGGTTCTTTTACTACATAAACATCTTTTTGTTCATAGGTTAAACTACGTCCCGTTTTATAGCGCAAATTTAAACTTGTATTTTTATCTCCCACCACTTTCGACGGATTTTTTACATTTATCGTTCCGTGGTCGGTAGTCAGAATTAATTTAAAACCTAAAATCTGAGCCTGTTGAATGATTTCTAAAAGAGGAGAATTTTTAAACCAGCTTAAGGTCAATGAGCGATATGCTTTATCGTCTGAAGCTAATTCTTTTACTACTTCCATTTCAGTTTTGGCGTGCGACAACATGTCTACAAAATTATAAACAACTGTCACCAAGTCATTTCCTTTTAAAGCCTTGAAATTTTCAGAAAGTTTTTTACCACCTGCATAGTTGGTAATTTTAAAATAATCTTCCTTAATGTTTAAGCCCAAACGTTTTAATTGTGCCGAAAGAAACTCAGCTTCATAAAGGTTTTTTCCTCCGTCTTCAACATCATTTTTCCAGTATTGAGGAAATTGCTTTTCCATTTCTAAAGGCATTAAACCAGAGAAAATGGCGTTGCGGGCATATTGCGTAGCGGTCGGGAGAATAGAGAAATAAGGAACTTCTTTCTCTAATTTATAATAATTAGAAACTACAGTTTCAAAAGATTTCCACTGATCATAGCGTAAGTTATCAATGACCACAAACAAAATGGGTTTGTCTTTCTTTTTAAGTTCAGGAACTACCAATTCTTTAAATAAGGTATGAGACTGAATAGGCTTTTCGGCCTTTGGTGCAAACCAGTCTTCGTAATTTCTTTCAATATATTTCCCAAATTGAGAATTGGCTTCTACTTTTTGAGACTCAAGAATTTCGATCATGGCCTGATCATTGATGTTTTCTAGTTTTAGCTCCCAGAAAAGTAATTTTTTATAAAGTTCAACCCAATCTTCGTAGGAGTTAACCATGGCCAGTTCCATTGAGATTTTTCTAAACTCCTTTTGATAATCTAAAGTAGTTTTTTCTGAAATTAATCTCGAGTCGTCCAGGTTCTTTTTCAAGCTCAATAAAATCTGATTCGGATTTACCGGCTTGATAAGGTAATCGGCAATTTTAGAACCTATTGCTTCTTCCATTATATATTCTTCCTCACTTTTCGTGATCATGATCATCGGAATGGCTGATTTTTTTTCTTTCATTTCAGAAAGTGTTTCCAGGCCGCTCATTCCGGGCATATTTTCATCTAAAAAAACAATATCAAAATTGTCTTCTTCAAATAGTGCTATTGCGTCTAAACCGTTGTTGCAAGTCGTTACATCGTAGTTTTTTTTCTCAAGAAATAATATATGTGGCTTTAAAAGGTCGATTTCATCATCAACCCAAAGTATTTTTATTTTGTCCATAAACCAGTTTTAATTTTAATGCAATTTAGAAGTATAGAACTTAAAAAGTATTAAAAATAGTATAAAATTAGAAACTATAAAATGAAAATATTTTCTCTTTTTTTTGCGGCTTTATATTGTTTAAGAAATTACTTATATTAATTATCAACTTTTTAAGTCAAAAACTCCGACCTTTTTCTACTTATTTAGTTATATTTGTTGACCTAAAAAAATAACCATCGAGTGACTCAAATTAACAAATTAAAAATATTCAACGACCCAATTTACGGGTTTATATCTATCCCAAATGAACTTATTTACGATTTAATTCAGCATCCGCATTTTCAGCGTTTACGCCGAATTTCGCAAATGGGTTTGTCGTATTTAGTTTATCCCGGCGCCAATCATACGCGTTTTCATCATGCTTTAGGTTGTATGCATTTAATGCAAAGAGCTGTAGAAACTCTTCGATTTAAAGGAGTTGCCATTTCTGGCGATGAAGAATGTGCTTTATTGATCGCTATTTTATTGCATGATATAGGACATGGTCCATTTTCGCATGCTATGGAAAAAAGTATCGTAGAAGATGTAAATCATGAAGCGATTTCGTTATTATTTATGAATCAGCTTAATGAAGAGTTTGAAGGAAGATTAAGCCTGGCGATTCAGGTTTTTAAAGGTGAATATCATAGAAAATTTATGTTGCAATTGATTTCCAGTCAATTAGATATGGATCGAATGGATTATTTAAAACGTGATAGTTTTTACACCGGTGTTGCAGAAGGAAATGTAAATTCTGAACGCCTGATTCAGATGATGAATGTCGAAAATGATGTTTTGGTTATCGAAGAAAAAGGAATTTACTCTGTCGAAAAGTTTTTGCTTTCGAGACGTTTAATGTATTGGCAGGCTTATTTGCACAAGACAAGCCTCGTGGCTGAACTGATTTTAATGAAGGTTTTAAAAAGAGCAAGAGAGTTGACTTTAAAAGGAATTAACCTGCCTTGCAGTGAACCGCTTTTGTTTTTTATGAAAAATAAAATCACCTTAGAAGATTTTGATGCTCAAAATTTAGATTTGTTTGCACAACTGGATGATTTTGATATTATTAGCGCTCTTAAAGCTTGGCAGAAGAATGATGATTTTATTCTTTCTACATTAAGTAAAATGATCATTAACAGAGATTTGCTTAAAATTAAACTAAGTGCAGAAAAGATTCCGATGGAAGAATCGCAATCCATGAAAGAAGAATTTGCCAATGCGCATCATATTTCACTTTTAGAGGCCGGGTATTTTATTTTTAGAGGGAAAATTAAAAATCAGGCGTACAGTAAAGAAGCCGAACCGATACGAATTTTGAAAAAAGATAAAACAATTGAGGATGTTGTTGAAGCATCTGATCAGCTGAATTTGAAATCATTATCTAAATTGGTAACAAAATATTACATCTGTTTTCCAAAACAACTTATCTAAAATTAACATTTAAAATCTATTTTTTATATTTTTGTCGCAATGAAATTTACAGCAGAACAAATAGCAGGAATTTTAGAAGGAGAAGTTGTTGGAAATCCCAATGCAGAAGTTTCTCGACTTTCTAAGATAGAAGAAGGTGAGGAGGGATCTCTTACTTTTTTGGCTAATCCCAAATATATCAACCACATATATACCACAAAAGCGACAGTAACGATTGTTAATGACAGCTTTATACCAGAACAGGAAATCACCACTACATTAATAAAAGTAGAAGATGCTTATGCCTCTTTTTCTAAACTTTTAGAGTTTTACAATCAGGTAAAATTGAATAAAAATGGTCTTGAACCGCAATCTTTCATGTCTGAGGGCACCAAATATGGAGAAAATCTTTATTTAGGAAGTTTTAGTTATGTGGGGCAAAATGTCGTTTTAGGAAATAATGTAAAAATATACCCGAACAGTTTTATTGGCGATAATGTTGTTATTGGCGATAATGTGTATATTTTTGCAGGTGCTAAAATATATTCAGAAACCATTATTGGTAACAATTGCACGATTCATTCAGGCTCTATTATAGGTGCCGACGGTTTTGGGTTTGTGCCCAATGAAGAAGGTGTTTACAGTAAAGTACCGCAAATTGGTAATGTAATTATAGAGGATAATGTAGATATTGGTGCCAATACCACAATAGACAGAGCAACTCTAGGGTCTACCATTATTAGAAAAGGAGTTAAATTAGACAATCAAATCCAGATCGCACACAATGTAGAAATTGGTAAAAATACCGTGATTGCCGCACAGACAGGTGTGGCAGGTTCTACAAAAATTGGTGAAAACTGTATGATTGGCGGGCAAGTTGGTATTGCAGGTCATTTGGTTATAGGAAATAATGTGAGATTGCAGGCCCAGTCAGGAGTTGCGAGAAATATAAAAGATGGTGAAATTTTGCAGGGAACACCATCACTTGGGTATACAGATTTTAACAAGTCGTATGTTCACTTTAAGAATTTGCCTAAAATCGTAACCGAAATTGAAGAAATAAAAAAACAAATAATAAACCCAAAAAATGGAAATAATGGTTAAACAGAAGACCATCAAAAATGAAATTTCACTAACAGGAGTTGGATTACACACTGGGAAAGAAGTTACAATGACTTTTAAACCAGCTCCAATTAATAATGGTTTCACTTTTGTGAGAGTTGACTTGCAAGGGCAGCCAGTCATTGAGGCTGATGCAAATTATGTTGTTAATACACAAAGAGGTACGAATTTAGAAAAATTAGGTGTTAAAATTCAAACTCCGGAACACGTTCTAGCTGCATTGGTTGGATGTGATTTGGATAATGTTATCATAGAATTAGACGCTTCAGAACTTCCAATTATGGATGGTTCTTCAAAATATTTTGTAGAGGCGATTGAAAAAGCCGAAGTCGAAGAGCAAGATGCAAAACGCAATGTATATGTAGTAAAAGAAGTAATTTCTTTTACTGATGAAACTACAGGAAGCGAAATTTTAGTAATGCCAAGTGATGATTATCAAGTTACTGCAATGGTTGATTTTGGTACTAAAGTTTTAGGCACTCAAAATGCAACACTAAAAAGTATTGCAGACTTTAAAGATGAAATTGCAAATTCAAGAACTTTTAGTTTTTTACATGAATTAGAATCGTTATTAGAAAACGGACTAATAAAAGGTGGTGATCTAAACAATGCTATTGTATATGTGGATAAAGAAATATCTGAATCTACAATGGAAAATTTAAAGAAAGCCTTTGGAAAAGATAAAATCTCTGTTAAGCCAAATGGAGTATTGGATAATTTGACTTTACACTACCCAAATGAAGCTGCAAGACATAAGTTGTTAGATGTTGTTGGAGATTTGTCATTAATTGGAGTTAGAATTCAGGGAAAAATTATTGCTAATAAACCTGGACATTATGTGAATACACAATTTGCCAAAAAATTAGCGAAAATCATCAAAATTGAACAAAGAAATCATGTTCCCGTTTACGATTTAAATCAGGAGCCTTTGATGGATATTCATAAAATCATGGCCGTTTTGCCACACAGACCTCCATTTTTATTGATTGACAGAATTATAGAGATGTCTGCAAGTCATGTGGTGGGACTAAAAAATGTGACGATGAATGAAAATTTCTTCGTAGGACATTTTCCTGAAGCGCCGGTTATGCCAGGTGTTTTAATTGTAGAAGCAATGGCTCAAACTGGTGGTATCTTAGTATTAAGTACGGTTCCGGATCCAGAAAATTATTTAACATACTTCATGAAAATTGACAATGTTAAATTCAAGCATAAAGTATTGCCGGGTGATACTTTAATTTTCAAATGCGAATTGATTTCACCTATCAGAAGAGGGATCTGTCACATGCAGGCAAATGCGTATGCAAACGGAAAATTAGTGACTGAGGCAGAATTAATGGCTCAAATTGCAAGAAAGCAATAATAGTTAAGTCAATTATATTGTTTACGTTTGTTGCCCAAATTAGATTATTTTAATTTAAAATATAAAACTTACAGATGAATCAACCATTAGCATATGTTCATCCTGGCGCCAAAATCGCTAAAAACGTTGTAATAGAACCCTTTACAACAATTCACAATAATGTTATTATTGGTGATGGTACTTGGATTGGTTCAAATGTGACTATCATGGAAGGAGCCCGTATTGGTAAAAATTGTAATATTTTTCCAGGAGCTGTAATTTCTGCGGTACCACAAGATTTAAAATTTGGCGGAGAAGATTCTCTTGCTATCATTGGTGATAATTGTACTATTAGAGAATGTGTTACAATCAATAGAGGTACAGTTGCTTCTGGTCAGACAATTCTTGGAAACAATTGTTTAGTAATGGCTTATGCTCATATTGCACACGATTGCGAGATTGGCAATAACGCTATTATTGTTAATGGTGTTGCATTAGCAGGACACGTAGTAGTTGGTAACCATGCGGTTATTGGCGGTCTGGCAGCAATTCACCAATTTATTCATATTGGAGATCACGCCATGATTTCTGGCGGATCATTGGTCAGAAAAGATGTTCCACCTTATACAAAAGCAGCCAAAGAGCCGTTATCATATGTGGGAATTAACTCTGTTGGTTTAAGAAGGAGAGGTTTTACAACTGAAAAAATTAGAGAAATTCAGGAAATTTACAGAATCTTATATCAAAAGAATTACAATACAACTCAGGCTTTAAGTATTATTGAAGCTGAAATGGAAGCAACTCCTGAGAGAGATGAAATTCTGGATTTTATTAGAAATTCATCCAGAGGAATCATGAAAGGATATTCAGGTAATTATTAGTTTAAGAGTTTAAATTCTGAACTAAAAAATGTACTGATTACCCTTATTAATATAAAATAGTAACAATTAATATAGACTTCTGCTTTAATCTAAAATCAGAAATCTAAAATCTAAAATAACAAAAATGGCATCTACATCAGATATTAGAAACGGATTGTGTATTAAATTCAATCATGACATTTATAAAATTGTTGAATTTCTTCACGTAAAACCTGGAAAAGGTCCTGCTTTCGTAAGAACAAAATTAAGAAGTTTAACTACCGGAAGAGTACTAGACAACACATTTTCTGCAGGACATAAAATTGATGATGTGCGTGTAGAAACGCATAATTACCAATTTTTGTATGCTGAAGGAGATGAATTTCATTTTATGAATACAGAATCTTTTGAGCAAATTTCTTTGAACAAAAATATTTTGGATGCTCCGGGATTATTAAAAGAAGGAACAAGTGTAATGGTTCAGGTAAACACTGAAACAGATTTGCCATTATCTGTAGATATGCCATCTTCTGTAATTCTTGAAGTTACATATGCTGAGCCGGGAGTAAAAGGAAATACAGCTACAAACGCTACAAAATCTGCTACGGTAGAAACTGGAGCATCTGTAAACGTTCCTTTGTTTATCAACGAAGGAGATAAAATTAAAATCGATACTGCTTCAGGGAATTACATGGAGCGTGTAAAAGAGTAGTTTTTTAATTAGATAATTTGTCAATGAGTCAATTAGAAAATTAGTGAATCTTCACAATTTTGAGTATTCATTTTCTGATTGACACATTTTCTAATTGGCACATTTTCTAATTGACAAATTTTCTAATTTATAAATATGAAATTTCCAAAAGTTCACTCTTTAGAAGAAATTGCAAATTTGCTTAACTGCGAATTTATTGGCGACAAAAACTTTGAGGTTTTAGGCATGAACGAGATTCATGTAGTAGAACCAGGTGATATTGTTTTTGTTGACCACCCAAAATACTATGATAAAGCTTTGCAATCTGCCGCTACTATTGTTTTAATCAATAAAAAAGTAGAATGCCCTGCAGGTAAAGCACTTTTAATTTCTGATGATCCTTTTAGAGATTTTAATACCCTGACCAAACATTTTAGACCTTTTCAATCGACTACGGTATCTATTGCTCTTTCTGCTACTATTGGCGAAGGAACAGTAATTCAGCCTAATTCTTTTATTGGAAACAACGTTACGATTGGTAAAAATTGTATCATTCATCCTAATGTAACGATTTACGATCACACTGTAATTGGCGATAATGTTATCATTCATGCCGGAACTATCTTAGGAGCTGATGCATTTTATTATAAAAAACGTGCGGAGGGTTTCGACCAGTTAATTTCAGGAGGAAGAGTTGTTATTGAAAACAATGTAGGTATTGGTGCTCTTTGTACAATAGATAAAGGAGTTACGGGTGATACAACCATTGGTGAAGGAACTAAATTAGACAATCAGGTTCATGTTGGACACGATACTGTTATCGGAAAAAAATGTTTAATTGCCTCACAAACCGGTATTGCAGGCTGTGTGATAATTGAAGATGAAGTAACTATTTGGGGACAAGTGGGTACAACAAGCGGTATTACAATAGGAGCGAAGGCCGTTATTTTAGGACAAACAGGTGTAACGAAATCAGTTGAGGGAGGAAAATCTTATTTTGGAACTCCAATAGAAGAATCAAGAGAAAAATTAAAACAATTGGCGAATGTCAAAAAGATTCCTGAAATTTTAAATAAATTGAAGTAATATGTCTATAAAAGAATTTGTTCAAAAATTTTATAAGTCGGATGCCTTAATTGATAGCGAAATCTTAAAAACGTATTTGCATCCTGATGTCGTACTGGAATGGAATAGTACCAAAGGATTTATCGAATTGAATCATGATTCTATATTAGAACTGGCCAACGAGCTTAGCAGAGCTTATGTGCGGTCTAAGGTTAGAATAAGCCACATTATTGCTGAAGACGACTTGGTTTCTGTACGTTATTCTCATTATGTTAAAACGATCGAAAATCCTCGTGAAGAAATGTTATTGGCGCATTTTGTAACCATTTGGCAAATCAAAGATGACAAACTTTACAGAGGTTATCAGATGAGTCAATTTTCTTAATTATTTTTTGACAATAAAAGAGGCAAAATACATTACAAAACCTTATTTTTGCAACACAATTTTAAAAACTACATAAAATATATATCATGAGTGTTTTAGTTAATAAAGATTCCAAAATAATTGTTCAAGGATTTACAGGTAGCGAAGGAACTTTCCACGCTTCTCAAATGATTGAGTACGGTACTAATGTTGTTGGTGGTGTTACTCCTGGAAAAGGGGGAACAAGCCATTTAGACCGTCCGGTTTTTAATACAGTAAAAGACGCTGTTGATCAAGCCGGTGCAGATACATCTATCATTTTTGTTCCGCCAGCTTTTGCTGCAGATGCAATTATGGAAGCTGCTGATGCTGGAATTAAAGTAATTATTGCTATTACAGAAGGAATTCCTGTAGCAGATATGATTAAAGCAAATAATTATGTTAAAGAAAGAAATTCTAGATTAATCGGACCAAACTGTCCGGGAGTAATTACTCCGGGTGAAGCTAAAGTTGGTATCATGCCAGGTTTTGTTTTCAAAAAAGGAACTGTTGGTATCGTTTCTAAATCAGGAACTTTAACTTATGAAGCTGCTGACCAGGTTGTAAAACAAGGTTTAGGAATCACTACAGCTATTGGTATTGGTGGAGATCCAATTATTGGAACTACTACAAAAGAAGCTGTTGAATTATTAATGAACGATCCTGAAACTGAAATTATCATAATGATTGGTGAAATTGGAGGTCAATTAGAAGCTGATGCTGCTAAATGGGTTAGAGCTGATGGTAACCGTAAGCCAGTTGTTGGTTTTATCGCTGGAGAAACTGCTCCTGCAGGTAGAACAATGGGTCACGCAGGTGCTATTGTTGGTGGTTCTGATGATACTGCTGCTGCTAAAAAACAAATTATGAGAGACAACGGAATTCACGTTGTTGACTCACCAGCTGAAATTGGTAAAAAAGTAAAAGAAATACTTGGATAATTTCCGATCCCGGAAATACGGGACAAAATAAAAATTCCAAAAAAGTCTCAATATTTTGTTGAGACTTTTTTACATTTTTAAAATGTATGGAATAAATTTAAAATCTTAGCACTCGGATTCTCAGAAATTCCGAAGCTTAATCAATAAAAAATTCAGCAACTTAGAAAATAGTCCCGAAGCTTCGGGATAGAAGCTTAAAAAAAGAAATATGTACAAAGAATTAGAAAAGTTTAAAGTAAGCAACAGTTTTACTTTTACTATTGAAGACAGTTTAGAACAAGCTTGCAACGCTCCAGAAGCAGGAGCAGGAGTATTTGTTGTATATGCTGTTGAAGGTGACGCAAAAGAATTAATTATGGTAGGTTCTACCGGAACAGTTCAGAATGACGGAACTTTAAAAAGTAAAAATGGCGGATTATACGATAAAATCGTAAACGGTCATCAATTTGCAAAAACAGGTAGAAAATATTCATGGCCGGCACAAATGAAATTAGAAGATATTACGGCTCTTGAAGTAGTTTGGTATGAAACTTTTAATGCAGATGTAAAATCAATTCCAACTGCTGTTGAAGGTCAGGTTTTGCAAAGTTTCTTAGATGAAAATGCAAAACTACCAAGATGGAATGTAGCTTTCTAAAGTTATATTATCTTAAATATTTGAAACCTTACTTTAGTAAGGTTTTTTTATGTCTTGATGCTAAATTTTTTACTTTGATGGTGTTTGTTTTTGGTGTGAAATTGGTTTGCGACAAACAATATGTTAAAATTGTATATTAATAAATATGGTTGTAAAATCTCACAATTTATAAATCTTGTAATATTTAACATATTTATTTGCTACACAAGGAGAGGCTTGTAATATCAAGGGGAAAGAGAGATTTTGTTTGTTAGGATACTGTTTTTCTATTGTAAAAAAATTGGTTTTAAAAATCTGCTTTTATATATTTATCGCACAGAACTCTGGAATTATGTTAAAAAAACGTATTCTTTCTGTTAAAACGAAGTGACTATTTTCAAGAATCTACTCCAAAACCATTATGAGTACTAAAACTTTACCATTCAAGCCTTTTGACGATATTACACTTTGGAACAACTTAAGGAGCGGTGATGAAAAATCTTTTTCGCTTTTGTTTGAAAGATATTATGGAGACTTAGTTAATTATGGAAACTCTTTATCTCCATTTGCAGAAAAAGTCCAGGACTGCGTTCAGGATGTCTTTACAGATATTTGGGTCTATCGCAACGGTCTGCAAAGTGCTGTTGTTGTAAAAGCTTATTTGTTATCAAGCGTTCGCAAAAGAATTGCTCGATTACACGAGCGTGATCGTATTTTTCGCAAATCTACAAGTACAGATGCTATTGCATTTCTATTGGAATTTGCTGTAGATCATGAGCGTATGGACGATGATTATGCCACGAAAGAAAAAGTAAATCATTTGAATAGACTTTTAAATGATTTGCCAAACCGTCAGAAAGAAGCTTTATACTTAAGATATCATCAAGGGTTAAGTGTGGAGCAGATTGCTGAGATGTTAGATGTAAATTATCAGTCGGCCAGTAATTTGTTGCACCGCGGTTTATTAACACTTAGAAAAGAGTGGAAAGGGACGTTTTCGTTAATTATGCTACTATCTTCAACTGCATGTTAAAATTATTTTAAAAAAATGTAAAAAAAATCACAATTAGGTGAGTATATATTAAGAGAGCTGTCCTCTATGTTTTTGTAACCTTATTTTTAGATGCAAAAACGCAATAAATACACCGAAATTGAAGATTTCTTGTCTGATGAGTCATTCCAAAACTGGATTTTATCTAAAATAGATGAAAACGGTTGGGAAGAATGGACATTAGAAAACCTTCAGCGCGCCAAGCTGGTCGAAGATGCCAGACTTTTGATCTTAGCAATGAAAGTGCCGGAATCTGTAATGAATGCATCAGAAATTCATAGTGCATTACAAACTACGTGGATTAAAATTGAAGAGAAGGAAAATCAAAATGATTTGATTCAAAATTCTAAAATTAAATTCTTTACAAAATATATTCTTCGAGGAGTTGCTGCAGTTTTTATATTTGCTTTGGTGTCTGTTTGGTTTTATAAAACAGAATTTAGCGCCGAGAGCAAAGTAGTTACTTACAATGAACTTATTGATGAAAACAACGAAGGACTGGTCGAGCAAACTAATAATTCAGACAAACCTCAGATTATTACCTTATCAGATGGTAGTTCGGTTTTACTACAGCCTAATAGTAAATTAAGTTACCCTAAAATCTTTACCGGAAACGAACGAAAAGTGTATTTATCTGGCGAAGGATTTTTTGAAATCAGTAAAAATCCAAAAAAGCCCTTCTTTGTTTACGCAAATGAGATTGTGACAAAGGTAGTTGGAACTAGTTTTAGAGTTAAAGCTTATTCTGACCAGCCGGATGTTGAAGTTTTGGTTCGCACTGGTAAAGTAAAGGTAAAATCAAACGACATGGTTGCTAAATCAGATCAGGAAGAAATGGTTTTACTGCCCAATCAGGCATTGCGTTTTGTAAGGAGTGATTTGATTTTTAATAGAATTACCAATATTACTCAAGATCCAGTTCTAACAAGTAGTGTGGGTAATATTGAGCAATTGAGTTTTGAATTTACTGATATTCCGGTAGCGCAAATTTTCCAAACCATAGAACAAGCTTACCTGGTTGATATTGACTATCCAAAAAATAAATTAAAAGATTGTCATCTTACAACCTCACTTAGCGATCAGCCTTTAATGGAAAAACTAAAAATTGTTTGTAACAGTATTGGTAATAATACCAGTTTTGAAATGAATGGAAATCAAATCATTATAACATCAGAAGGTTGTAATTAAGCACTATGTAACTGTAATTATATAGAGAAAGTTAAGAGTACAACACCTGATTAAGTTAATAACTTAAGAATTTAGGAGTAAAATAAAAACCAACCAAACAAAAACTAATAATAATGCCTATGTAAAAGCCAATGCATAAAAAAAGTGCCGAAATGCTGTAACATTTTCGACACTTAAATTATTTGAATTGCTCTCTGTAAAGAGTAATTCTGTAGTGTTTCTTAAAATACACTCGAATCAGTATTAATCAAAACAATCCAAAATTATGAAAAAACCAGTTGTTAAACAACGATTACTCCATCGAATCATGAAAATAACACTATTTCAGTTTGTCTTGGCACTTGTGTTTTCAAGTGTTGCCATGGCAAACGATGTAAATGGGCAAAAAAAACTAGATACCAAGGTCACTATAAATTTCGCAAATTTAACTTTAGACAATGCTTTATCTAAGCTTGAAAAATCTGCTCATGTAAAATTTTCCTATAACTCAAGATTGCCTCAGCTTGCTCAAAAGGTAAGTATAGATGCTAATCAGGAAGTTCTTTCGAGTATTTTAAATAAAATTTTAATTCCTTTTAATATTACTTATACAGAAGTAAGCAATCAAATTGTACTTCAAAAAAGTACGGCCGCAGATCCTTTTGTGAGTTCAGACGCAAACAATTCTTTGTTCGAAATATTAACGGCAGGTCCAATTATTAAAGGTGTAGTTACAGATGCAAGTGGCAGCCCGTTGCCCGGAGCAACCGTTATGGCCAAAGGAACCAAAATTGCAGTACTAACCGATTTTGACGGAAAATTTTCTATCGAAATGCCTGCAAACAGTACAGCACTTGTTATTTCGTATGTTGGTATGGAGTCTAAAGAAATTGGAATAGGAAATACTTCGCCAACTATTGTTTTAAGTGAAGAAGGACAAAACTTAAAAGAAGTTGTCGTTACTACCGGTTACGAGAAAACATCTAAAAGAACGTTTACAGGAGCTATTAGTAAAATTTCAGGAACCGAATTAAAGGTAGACGGAGTTGTAGATATCAGTAGAATGATTGAGGGTAAAGCTGCTGGTGTTACCGTACAAAACGTAACAGGTACATTTGGTACGGCTCCTAAAATTACTGTTCGTGGATCATCTTCTATTTTTGGAGATACAAAGCCATTATGGGTAATTGATGGTGTGGTTCAGGAAGATATTATCAATATATCTTTTGCAGATTTAGCATCAGGAAATTCTGAAACTTTACTAAGTTCCTCTGTTGCCGGACTAAACTCTAATGATATTCAAAGTATTGAGATTCTTAAAGATGCATCGGCTACTTCTATCTATGGTTCAAGATCGTTAAATGGAGTAGTAGTAGTAACAACAAAACAAGGACGTAGAGATGCTCCTTTAAAAGTAACTTATACAGGTGAAAATACAATAAGAACAGTTCCTAATTATACACAATATGATATTTTAAATTCTCAGGAATCAATGAGTATTTTAAAAGAAATGGAGCAAAAAGGATTTCTTGATGTACCATCTACCCTTCAGGGAAGATACGGAGGAGTATATAATATTTTGAGTAAGGCTATCAATACTTATGTGCCAGAAACAGACAGTTACTTAGTTAACAATGATCCTGTTAGTAGAAACAACTTTTTAAGAAAGTACGAATTGGGAAATACAAACTGGTTTAATGTATTATTCAGACCATCTATTACACAAAATCACTCTTTGAGTTTTTCTGGTGGTGGAAAAAACAATACTTTTTATGCTTCTTTGGGCTACTATGCTGATCCGGGATGGACAATTGCAGATAATGTAAAACAGTTATCTTCAAATCTTAAAGGAACTTTTTATGTAAATGACAAATTAAATATTACGTTATCTACGTTAGCATCAGTTCGTGATCAAAACGCTCCGGGAAGTTATGAGAGCCAGCAAGATGTTGTGTTTGGTAATGTAACCAGAGATTTTGATATTAACCCTTTTAATTATGTTTTAAGTACCAGCAGAACTTTAAGACCTTATGATGATAATGGTAATTTGGAGTACTATAGAAACAACTGGGCACCAATGAACATTATTAACGAATTACAAAATAATGTTTTAGAGATAAAAGTAAAAGACATGCGTTTTCAACTTGATTTAGATTATAAGATCAATAAAAATTTAACGTACAATCTTACTGGTTCTGCGCGTTACGCAAACACTTCAAGAGAACATAAAATTTATGAAAACTCAAACGTTGTTGGGGCTTACAGAGCAGGTACAGAATATGGTGCTGAAGGTGTGAACTCAACTGTTAGAAATGCAAATATCTTTTTGTACACAAATCCGGATGATTTAACAGCTCAGCCCATCTCAGTACTGCCGAATGGAGGATTTTTACGAAAGTTTACTAATGATTTGACATCGTACAATATTCGCAATAGTGTTACTTACAGAAATACAATAAATGACAAGCATGAATTGGAAGGCTTCTTTGGAACAGAATTACGCTCACTAGACAGAAACAGCGATAATTTTACAGCTGCAGGTCTTCAATATGACAGAGGTCTTACGGCTTTTACTGATCCAAGAATTATTGAGAAGATCATCAACGAAGGAAACTCTTATTTTGCATTTAATGCTGAAAGAGAAAGAACTGTAGGTTTCTTTGGGAAAGTAGGTTACACGTATGATCGCCGTTATACAGGATCGATTACAGGACGTTATGACGGATCAAACAGACAAGGAAATAGCGGTTCGTCAAGATGGCTGCCGACATATACATTTAGTGGAAAATGGAATGTTGCTGAAGAGAAGTTTATGAAAAATATTGAATCTGTAAATACTTTGGCTTTAAGAGCTTCTTATGGACTTACGGCAACTGCAGGACCAGCTACAAATTCATTAGCAATTTATAAAAGTTATATAACAGATCGTTTGGGTATTTCTGACAGAGAAACAGGAATTGATATTGACGAATTGCAGAATCGCGATTTAACCTGGGAAAAACAATTTGAAACAAACATTGGTGTAGATTTAGGAATGTTTAATAACAGAGTACAATTTACAACAGATGTTTACAGCCGTAAAGCATTTGACTTAGTTGATTATGTGGTGACTTCAGGAATTGGAGGACAAAAAATTAAACAGGGAAATAATGCAAATATGGAAACTAAAGGTATTGAGGTTGGTTTTACAACTCAAAATATCTCCTCAGATAGTTTTAAATGGTCTACTACACTTAATTTCTCTGTATATAATCAGGAAATTACAAAGTTAGAAAACCAGCCTTCCGCTTTTGATTTAGTAGATGGAAATGGCGGTAATGCTGTTGGTCATCCAAGAAATTCAATTTATTCATACCAGTTTACAGGGTTGAATAACCAGGGGCTTCCAACTTTTATTATGCAGGAAGGTGAAACAGATAATGTTACCGGAGCTAATTTTCAGGATACAGAAAATGTTACTGATTACTTAAAATATGAAGGATCTATTGAGCCGAACAAATCAATTGGTTTAGCCAATACTTTTACATACAAAAGCTGGTCTTTATATGTATTTGTTGTGGGTTCAGGAGGAAATAAAGTACGTTTAAATCCATCTTATAGTAGTCAATATGATGATTTAACAGTGTTTACAAAAGACTTTACAAATCGTTGGATCAATCCCGGCGATGAAGAATTTACAAATGTTCCAGTTATTGCTGATAAACGTCTGCTTACAAATTACGGTGGTACAAACACATTAGGACGTGCTTACAATACATATAATTATTCTGATGTACGAATTGCAGACGGTGATTTTGTACGATTGAAAAATGTTTCGTTAAGTTGGGAATTTCCAAAAGATTACAAGAGAAAATTAGGACTTAGTACTTTTACTTTAAAAGGTTCTGCAGTTAATCCTTGGTTAATTTATTCTGATAAAAAATTAAACGGTCAGGATCCTGAATTTCGTAACACGGGTGGGGTTGCTTTTCCAATTACATCACAATATAGTTTTTCAATAAACCTTTCATTTTAATATAGTTGATTATGAAAAATATAAAAAATATAAAGATTGCCTTTGCATTATTAATACTGTTTAGTATTAGTAGCTGCGATGAGTTCCTCTCAGAAGTGCCAGATAACCGAACTCAAATAGATACTCCCGAAAAAATATCAGAATTATTAGTAAATGCATATCCAAGCGCTTCTTACATGGATCTTGGAGAAACCATGTCAGATAATGTTGGTGATGGTGATTTTGGGGTTGTAACAATCAAAAATGAGCAAAGTTATAATTGGAAGATGCACACTGAAACTAATATCGATACAGAGGGTAGTTACTGGGATGCGTGTTACAGAGCAATAGCACATGCAAACCAGGCATTAAAATCTATTGAAGAATTGGGTAATCCTGCTACTTTAAATCCTCAAAAAGGAGAAGCATTATTAGCCAGAGCATATTCGCACTTTATGTTGGTTACTTTTTGGTCACAACGATACAATCCTGCGACCGCAGCTACTGAACTGGGAGTACCCTATGTAACAGAGCCGGAAACTCAATTAATAAAAAATTATTCAAGAAACAGCGTAAAAGAAGTTTTCGATTTTATTCAAAAAGATATTGAAGAAGGATTGAAATTGGTAACCAATAATTACAAAGAACCAAAATTTCACTTTAATGTTGATGCTGCCAAAGCCTTTGCAAGCCGCTTCTATTTAGTAAAAGGAGATTGGGATAAAGTATTAGAGGTATCAGAGGGACTTGGTTCAAAACCAATTGGTAAATTAAAAGATTATGCCACTTTATCAAGTCTGGCTCCGGATATTCAGTTTGTCGAATATGGAAAATCATCTTATGCCGCTAATTTATTGATCGCTTCTCCTAATACACTTATTAGAAGATCAACAAGCGACAATAATTTTTATTTGACGGCAGATAAACAAACAGAACTTTTTAGCACTCAAACCAATCCTTTTAACAAAACCTGGCTTTATGACTTTTACAGTTATAATAGTAGTAGAACCTTGTTTACACCCAAATTTGAAGAGTATTTTAAATATACAAATTTAACCGCAAATATTGGCGAAGCCTATGCAGCGATTGTTCTTTTCTCTAATGATGAATTTTATTTAAATCGTATTGAAGCCCTTGTCATGAAAGGTAGAATAGCTGAGGCAAATACAGAATTAGAATACTTTTTAGGAACAAGAACAACGGGTTACAATCCTAATACAGATAAACTAACAGAAGCAAGAATAACGACACTTTATCCTGTAATTGCAGATGAGTTTACACCTTTTTATACTATGACACCGGTGCAGACTTCATATGTTAAGGCTATTGCACAAGCAAGAAGAAGAGATTTTGTACATGAAGGATTAAGATGGTTAGATGTTAAGCGTTTTAATCTGGTTGTAAATCACGCAACTTTCGGTTTACCTGTTAACACCTTAGTTAAAGATGATAAACGAAGAGCATTGCAAATACCATTAAGCGCGTCAAATTACGGCATCGAAAAAAATCCTAGATAATTTTAATTTTTAGAACTATGAAAATATTAAAACAATATAAAAAAATCATTCTGTTCGCCGGGGTTTTAACTTTAGGAGCTTGTGCTCATGAAGAACAGCCCGGTGATAGTCAGCTGGATTATACACAGCCTGTAAAAACACCATTGGACAACTGGATTACTGCTAATTATTTGAATCCATTCAATATCAATGCACAATACAGATGGAATCAAAATACTGTTGATAACAATAGATTTCTTTTTCCTCCAATGGTCGAAAGTGTACAGCCGGCATTAGAGGTTGTAAAACAAATTTGGATTGATAGTTATAATGCAGTAGGCGGAGCCGATTTCGTTAAAAAACTGGCACCAAGAGAAATTGTTTTGGTTGGTGGAGTAAACTCTAATACAAATGGAACCAGAACATTAGGAATTGCTGATTCAGGACAAAGAATTACGCTTTTTGAAGTTGATTATTTAAATAGAACAAATCGCGCCAATGTAACTGAATTTATTCATACGATTCAGCACGAGTATGTACATATTTTAAATCAAAACAAACCTTTTGATGAAGAAGCGTGGCAAAAAATTAGTCCGGGAGATTACACCGGAACATGGCATTTAGAAGTACTTCAGACTTCAAGAAACCTTGGTTTTGTAACTAATTATGCAAGAAATAATATTATTGAAGATTTTGCAGAAACAGCTTCAACAATATTAACAAGTTCAAAAGCAGAGTACGCAGCAATCCTTGCCAGTATTACAGATCCAAACGGAAGAGCAAAACTGCAGCAAAAAGAAGCAATGGTTGTACAATATTATAAAGACGCTTTTAATATTGATTTCTATGCTTTAAGAGATAAAGCAGAGCAAAACACTACAAATGTGATTAATAATAAATAAGCTCATCAACAATAATTTAAAAATATTAATAGTATGAAACCAAAAAATATAATAAAGTACTTGATGATTGCTTTTTTGGCAATACATTTATTTAGTGCTTGTGCAAGCGATACCGATGCCGAACAAAAATTTGATAAAACTCCGGCTGAACGTTTGGAAGCGCAAAAAAGTGAATTAAATACTGCGCTTCTTTCTTCAGAGTTTGGATGGAAAGCGGTTTATTTTACAGATGATAGCCAATTAGGCGGTTACACGCATTTGTTTAGATTTGCTGCCAACGGAAAAGTACAAATGGCATCAGATTTTGATGCAGATACAGCAGTTTACGAAAGTGATTATAGTGTTGTGTTAGGAAGCACAGTAAGCTTATTGTTTGAAACTAATAACAGAATACATTTATTATCAGACTCAAATAATTTTCCTACAGCAGCGCTAAGAGGAAAAGGATATTTAGGTGATTTTCAATTCTTATATTACGGACAAGAGAATGGAGATATTCTTTTTAAGAGTAACAGGTTAGTAAGAGATGTACGCTTTGTAAAAGCAACAGCTCAGGACTGGGCAGATTTGTCTAAAAACATTGTGATGGAAAAAAATGTTATTGGAGCTAACACAAGACCATTATTTAGATTGCTTGAAATTACTGACGGTACAGTGACTAAAAAATTTGATTTTGGTTTTTCATCATTAAGTAGATTTTCCTCATCTGTTTCCATAGAACCAAATTCGTCAGAAGTGGTTACTTTTGGTGTTGGCTATACCCCAACAGGTATCGTAGTTAGTCCTGCAGTTGAAATTGGAGGTCAAAAATTAACCAATTTTGTTTACAATGATACCGATGGAAGTTTTACAGCTACAGGAACAGGCGGGGTAAAAGCCACCATTCGATATAGTAATGCACCATTAGTTTTAACTGATGACTATAAAGTAATGTTGAATGCACCACAGACTGGCTTTGCTTATATTAACGCAAATTTAGCTACGGCGCCATCTAATTCTGCACTTTTCAATTCATTACTGGCCGAAATTCATGCTAGCTTGCCAACAACCCAAAGGGTGAATCGTATACAGTTTACTTTCAATGATGCATTTGGAGAAAGCTATATTGCTTATACATTTACCGGAGGTAAAACAACTATTTATCACAATTTTACATTGAAGGAAGATGCCGTAAATAAAAGATTAATTTTTATTTCTGGTACATGGCAGGCTAACACGGGAGCAGTAATTCCTGAACCAGCATTGCTTAAAAAGATGGATGCTGAATTTATGAATCCTAACGGATTGTACATTAAGAAAGAAGCATTTAAAATTGCATTTACAAATAACATTTACACATTTACAAGTTCAACAAGTAATTTTAGAATGACAACATACGCATTTCAATAAAGTGTAGTAGTTGTAATTATTATTTGAGTAACAAGCAGCTCAATTTTGAGCTGCTTCTTTACAAAGTAAGTTCAGTTGTATTAATTTAAAATTTAACAATATGATTAAACAGTATATCACCTTATCGCGTATCGTTTTTATTTTTTTGATGGTAATACTCCTGACTGTTTCATTTTTATCTCCTGAGTACTCAAGATTTTTTACATATGGAGCGATTGTAATCATGATTCCATTTATAATTTATGATTTGATAAGTAAAAGGAAAGAAGACAAACGCGATGGTACAAAACACTTTCAATTGTCTATTTACAACCTATTGATTGCGGCAGTGATGATGGGAGTTTTCTTTTTTCACATTAGCCAAGATTAAAGATCTCAATTTTAGTTTTATTTTTTTATTTTGAATGAAGCAGCTCATTTTATGGGTTGCTTTTTTTGTTTAAAGTAAAAACGATTTCTGCTCCAATTTTTGTACCACAAATTTTATTAAATGCCCAAATACGCTATATTTGTAATTCGAAAAATAAAAACGAATACTTCAATATGAAATTACTAGAAGGAAAAGTAGCAATCATTACTGGCGCCAGCCGCGGAATAGGTAAAGGAATTGCAGAAGTTTTTGCTAAACACGGAGCAAACGTAGCATTTACATATAGTTCATCTGCAGCATCTGCAGAAGCGCTTGAAACAGAGTTAAATAGCTTAGGTGTAAAAGCAAAAGGTTACCAATCGAACGCAGCAGATTTTAACGAAGCACAAACTTTTGTTGATGCCGTTTTAGCCGACTTCGGAACGGTTGATATTTTGATCAACAACGCCGGAATCACAAAAGACAACTTGCTTATGCGTATGTCTGAAGCAGATTTTGATCAGGTAATTGACGTGAATTTAAAGTCGGTTTTTAACATGACAAAAGCAATTCAGAAAACTTTTCTTAAACAACGTGCCGGTTCTATCATCAATATCAGTTCAGTAGTGGGTGTTTCAGGAAACGCTGGCCAGACTAATTATGCAGCTTCAAAAGCTGGAGCAATTGGTTTTACAAAATCTGTAGCTTTAGAGTTAGGTTCTCGTAATATTCGTTGCAACGCGATCGCTCCTGGTTTTATCGAAACTGAAATGACAGCAAAATTACCGGAAGATGTAGTAAAAGGATGGAGAGACGGAATTCCGTTAAAACGTGGCGGAACTACAGAAGATGTTGCAAATGCGTGCCTTTTCCTTGCTTCAGATATGAGTGCTTATATTACAGGACAAGTACTTAATGTTTGTGGAGGAATGTTAACCTAATATACTAAGGTTCTAAGTTGCTAAGATTCTAGGATTTTTATATTCAGTTTTATCTGACTCTAGAAAAATAACTGAATATTACTTTTTTTAAATCTGATTACTGAAAACTGATACTGAATACTAAAAAAATATGACTACAAACACGATTTTATTATTATTACTTTCTTTAGTAATAGCGGGTAGTTTGTCGTATTTTCAATATTTTTTTAAAGCCAAAAACAAATCCAATGTGATTTGGTTTTTGGCTTTTTTACGTTTTATGGCCATTTTCGGATTGCTTGTTTTATTGATAAATCCAATCATAACAAAGAATTCGCTGGAAATTACAAAAACACCTCTGGCCATTGCCGTTGACAATTCGAGTTCGATTACTGCTTTAAAATCAGACAAAAAAACAGTTGAACTTTATCAAAAGTTGATTTCGAATCCTGCATTAAAAGAAAAATTTGAAATTCAGTCGTATCAATTTGATGCTGATTTTAAACCTTCAGAAAAATTTGATTTTAAAGGAAAACAAACCAATTTAGATCAGGTTGCAAAAAATTTAAAAAGCATCAATAAAAACCTGATTTTCCCAACGGTTATTATAACAGACGGAAATCAGACTACAGGAAACGATTATGTATATCGTTTTGATCCTGTCAATAAAGTTTATCCTTTGGTTGTGGGAGATACAACCACTTTTCTTGATTTTAAAATCAATCAGCTTAATGTAAACAAATACGCTTTTCATAAAAATAAATTTCCGGTCGAAGTTTTTCTACAATATGCCGGAGATAAAAATGCCAATGCCGATTTTACTATTATACAAGGAAACGCTGTGGTAGCAAAAGAAAAAGTTTCATTTTCTGCATTAAAAAAAACAGCAACCTTAAATTTGCTTTTGCCTGCAGATAAGGTAGGGTTGCAAATTTTTAAAGCCAGTATTTCATCTTCTTCAAAAGAAAAAAACAGCTACAACAATATTAAGAATTTTGCGGTAGAAATTATAGATCAAAAATCAACTATTGCGATAGTTTCGTCTATCAGTCATCCCGATATTGCAGCTTTAAAACGTGCTATTGAAGTTAATGCACAGCGTAAAGTAATTTTAGTTAAACCAAATGATATTAGTCAGTTACAAGAAGCATCTGTTTTGGTTTTATATCAGCCAAATGCATCTTTTAAAGGAATTTTTGATAATAGTAAATTATCCGGAACTAACGCTTTTATTATTACAGGAACGAATACCGATTTTAATTTCCTGAACCAACAGCAAAGCAATCTCGTATTTAAAATGAGTGGACAAAGAGAAGATTATCTGTCAGAATTTCAATCTCAGTTTAATTTGTTTGCCATTGAAAATATTGGTTTTGAAAACTTTCCGCCTTTACAAAATCTTTTCGGAACTATTTCCACAAACGGAAATGTTACTGTTTTACTTTCCTCAAAAATCAGAAACGTCGATACCAATTCTCCTTTATTGGCTTTCGCCGAAAACCAAGGAAAAAGAACGGCTTTTTTATTAGGAGAAAACAGCTGGAAATGGCGTTTACAAAGTCATATCGACAATCAGTCATTTGAGAAATATGACGTTTTTGTCGATAAAATCATCCAGTATCTGGCTTCTTCAAATTCTAAGAAATCATTGGTAGTAGAACACGAAAGCTTCTACAATTCAGGTGAAGCAATTGTGATCAACGCACAATACTTCAATAAAAATTATGAGTTTGATGAAAAAGCAAGATTAACTATAACAGTTACAAATGCAACAACCAAACAAGCTAAAAATTACGATTTATTAAAAGGAAATAATTTTTTCTCCGTAAACCTTGACGGATTAACCGCAGGAAAATACAATTTTACGGTAAAAGAATTGAATTCAAATACGTCATATTCCAGTCACTTTGAAATATTAGATTTTGATATTGAAAAACAATTTGTAAATCCTGATGTTTTAAAATTGAAACAATTAGCACTACAAACCAACGGAAAAGCTTTCTTTGAAAATCAGGCAGATGATTTAATCAATTCACTTTTAGAAAATAAAGAATACAAATCGATAGAGAAAAATATCTCAACCAAAACTCCGGTTATTGATTGGATTTGGCTATTAGTTTTAATTGTGGCTTTATTGACGACTGAATGGTTCGTGAGAAAATATAATGGGTTATTGTAAAGTGTCAAAGGCATAAAAGCTTAAAGTTTTGCCACAAATCGCTTCGCCAGTTTGTTATCGCCTCATTAACGATTACAACATTAGAACATTTAAATAACTTTAGTCAAATAGTAATAAGCACAATGATTCAAAATTCTTCAATTTGAAACATGAAACTTGAAACAAAACAAACAGACAAACAAACAATATGGACTTCCGGCTAAAAGTATTTTACACTGTTGCAACAAGGCTCAATTTTACAAAAGCAGCAACAGAACTGTATATCTCACAGCCAGCAGTTTCGAAACACATTCAGGAACTTGAAGAAACCTATAAAACGAAGCTTTTTGAGCGAAATGGCTCTAAAATTGCTTTAACACCCGCCGGAAAAATTCTCTTAAAACATACCAAAAATATTTTCGAAATCTACCGTGAAATTGATTTTGAAATGAGTTCCTTTATAAGCGAACGCCAGGGCTTATTGAGGCTGGGCGCTAGTACAACAATATCTCAATATATAATTCCGCCAGTTTTAGCACGTTTTCATCAAAAGCAAAAAGATATAAAAGTCAATTTGCTCAATGGAAATACAGAGCAAATCGAAAATGCTTTGATTAATAAAGAGATCGAAATTGGAATTGTAGAAGGACAATCAAAAAATCAGTCTATAAAATACATTCCCTTTTTAAAAGATGAATTAGTTTTGGTTTGCAATACCAAGAATCCTTTGGCAAAACAAAATGAAGTTTCATTAGAAGATTTAAAAACAGTGAAATTCATCGCTCGCGAAAGAGGATCCGGAACACTTGAAGTTATAGAATTTGCCCTAAGGAATGTAAATTTTAAAATTACCGATTTGCAAATCGAGATGCAGTTAGGAAGTACAGAAAGCATTAAATCGTATTTGCTAAATTCTGATTGTTTTGCATTTATGTCCGTACATGCTGTCGAAAAAGAATTAAAAAACAATGAGCTTATTGTTTTAGATGTCGAAAATTTATCGATCGAGCGATCATTTTACGTAATAACCTTACAAGGGAAATCTGATGCTCTGGCAGAATTGTTTATTCAGAATGTTTCTTCTTACTATAACTTAGAGTTATAGGGTATTGTATTTTACAATTGGCGAAATCAGAATAAAGATCAGAACTTTGCAAATTAAATTATTACTATTTTATTTTGAAAGCAAAGCAACACATCTCGACTCAATTATTCGAAATTCATACTTATTTTCAGCAATTTATTTTTGCTGTCATAATTGTTATGTGCCTCTTGTCGGTAATTTCCCCACCAGTTGCATTGTTGCTCGGGGTCGTGATGGTAAATGTTTTCGGAAATCCTTTTGTGGCATTCAATCATAAAGCAATTACGTGGCTACTTCAATTCTCGGTAATAGGTTTAGGATTCGGAATGAATGCTACAACTGCACTTTCAGCAGGTAAAGAAGGTTTTCTACTTACCATTCTTTCCATTTTCAGCACTCTGGTATTAGGAACTCTTTTAGGAAAATGGCTTAAAACAGATCAAAAAACATCTCATTTAATTTCCTGTGGAACAGCCATTTGTGGAGGAAGTGCTATTGCGGCCATTTCCCCGGTAATAAAATCAAATGAAAACCAAACATCAATAGCTTTAGGCGTTATTTTTATTCTGAATTCAGTGGCTTTATTTATTTTTCCATTAATTGGTCATCAATTAGATTTATCGCAAAAAGAATTTGGTTTGTGGTGTGCCATCGCTATTCACGACACCAGTTCTGTTGTAGGAGCAGCCAACAAATATGGCGCAGAAGCATTGCAAATTGCAACCACGGTAAAACTGGCAAGAGCTTTATGGATTATTCCCATTTCTTTATTAACGGCAGCAATTTTCAATAAATCGGGCAATAAAAAAGCCAAAATAAAGATTCCGTATTTTATAGCTTTGTTTATTGTTGCCATGCTTTTCAATAGCTATATCCCTGCAACAAAAGTTATTGCGCCACATATTGTCAACATTGCAAAAGTGGGTTTAACCATCACGTTATTTTTAATAGGAGCCACCTTAAATAGCAATACTTTAAAATCAGTAGGAGTAAGGCCTTTGGTTCAGGGAATCCTGCTATGGATTTTTATTGCAGGTTTTGCTTTGGCCGCAATCTTATTATTCAACTAAAAAAACTATTTTGCGTGAGAAAATTTTACAGTTGGTTTACCCACAACATTATACCATTTTCCTGTAAAGGAAACTTTTTTTTCAATTACAAAATTAAATTGTTTTTTTGTTTTGGCCATTGCAGCAATTTCTGGCGGCAAATCTACTTCAAAATCATCTTCTGTTCCTTTGGCTTTCTTGTAAAAGCCAGTGGTGGTAATGGTAAAATCTCTAAAAAACTTTTTCTTATCATCTTTAATCACTTTATAAGAACTCGACCATTTAGAGCTTCCTTCGCCATTATTAAATGAAGAATAATAACTTAATTCCATCAAAGGCTGATAGGTCCCGTTAAATCCCACGATAAGATAAAGATAACCGCTGTACGGGCCACCGCCGCCGCCGTTCGCGTGCTCTATAGTAAAGGCATATTGATCTTCGCCAATTTCAACAAGTTTTGGAGAAGGAGCACTCGAAAACGCTCCAAAAGCCGCGATTGCCGGCTGAAAAGATCTCATTTGCCAAGTTTTGTCATTCTTTGCAAATTTCGCCACACCTACTAGACCACCGGAAAATCGTCCGGTTTGTGCGCCGTCTTCATCATATTCCGAGTGATTAAAAAATAATAATCTAAATTCATTTCCTTTTGAATCTACATAATCAATATTATCCAGTAATCGGGTGGCGACACCTCTTTCAAACGGAAAAACAGGATCTTCGTCTGTACCATTAACGTCTCTGTAAGTAGCTGTTTTACATTTTTTACAACTCCAACTGATAAAAGTATTGTCATTGGCTAGTTTGTATAATTTGCCCGGAAATAATTTTTGAGCAGTTTTTAACGCATCAAAAGGATCTTTTACCTGCAGTTGTCTTTTAGGATTTAAGACCGTATCGGGAACGTTTTTTAAGGATATAATATCATCTTGTGCAAAAGATACTGCAGAAAACAAAAAGCAGACAAGACTCAAAAAAAGTAGGCGCATATTTTATGATTTTAGATAAAATAAAACGAATTTACAAAGAAAGTTTTAATATGAGATTATCTGAACCAAATGATCAAAAATATTTTAAAAGTTAAATTAGCATAATCTTTAGCGGTATTCTTTTGAATTATCCTTAAATAAAATAAATTTGCACCCTAACAAAAACAAAAATGAAAAACTTTAGAATGAAGCCAAGACTACTTGCATTTCTTGCATTAGGAATTGGATTTTTGACATTATCATGGGGACTCGTTGGTCATGAGCGTATTAACAAAGCTGCAGTAATGGCTTTACCACATCCACTTCAAATTTTCTTTTACAATCATATCGATTTTATTACCCAGGAAGCTTCTGTACCGGACATTCGTAAATATGCTTTAAACTATAAAGACGAGAATCCGAGACATTATTTTGACATGGAAAACTTTGGCGCGGTAGACAGCATTCCGCAATCTATGGAATTGGCAAAGAAAAAATACGATGCTAAATTCCTGAACGATAACGGAATTTTACCATGGTATATTGAAGATATGATGGCGAAGCTGACTAAAGCGTTTAAAGATAAAAACAGAGCAGAAATTTTATTTCTTTCTGCAGATTTAGGTCATTACATAGGCGATGCGCACATGCCGCTGCATACTTCAGCCAACCATGACGGGCAATTGAGCGATCAAAAAGGAATTCACTCTCTTTGGGAAAGCAGACTTCCTGAATTATTTGCTAAAAACTACAAATTAAATGTTCCTCAGGCGCAATATTATGAAGATGTTCATAAAGCAATCTGGAGTATGATTAACGACACACATAGCCTGGCACAACCGTTATTAGACATTGATAAAAAACTAAGAACGACAACACCTGAAAATCAGGTTTATAAAATGGATGCTGAGGGCAAAGTATTGAAAAGTAAATACAATTCGGCGGTTTTCTCTGATGAGTATGCTAAAAAATTACACGAGCAATTGAACGGAATGGTCGAAAATCAAATGAAAAAAGCCATTACTGCAACAGCTAGTTTTTGGTATACAGCATGGGTAAATGCCGGAAAACCGGATCTTAGCGATTTAGATTCACCTGCAGTTACACAAAGAAACAATCAGGCACTGAAAGATGATTTAAAATTATTTCAAAGCGGAAACCTTTTCGGAATGAAAAATCAAAACGATTAAGGTTTTCATTTATTGAAAACTTAAAAGGCCTCAAATTCTATTGAATTTGAGGCCTTTGCTATTCTCCGCAAGTAGAGAGGACAATACTGTTATTGCTGATACTTTTTATCTTTCAGCATCAATGAAGCACTTTGATAAAAAGAAATAGTTTCGTTGATTAAATCATTTCTTCCGGTTTTTATTGGTGATTCGATGTAGTTAGTTTGATATTCTGGTGCGACACCTGCTTTCTCTTCCATTTTCAAATCATATTGTCTTACTTGTTGCTTTGGAGATAAGATTGTCAAAACATTGTCCTTTATTAATCCTAAATCCTGATAAGTAGCAATAAAAGCTCTTGGTTTATAATCTGGTTTTAAAACGTCCTGACCAAAGAATTTGCTTTCATAATTAAAATGCAGTAAACCAAAAAGCGTAGGCATAAGATCAATTTGCGACATTAATTTAGTGCATTCAGCAGGCTGAAGATCCGGACTATAAATAAAGGCCGGTATTCTATATTTATCTAAAGGAAGCTGGGTTTTTCCTGCGCTCGAAGCACAATGATCTGCCACTACTACAAAAACAGTATTTTTAAACCACGGCTGTTTTTTTGCCATTTCAAAGAATTTTCTTAACGCATAATCTGTATATTTTACACCGCCATCTCTTGATTTTATGTCACCCGGAATATCAATTTTTTGATTCGGATAGGTAAAAGGCCTGTGATTACTCACGGTCATGATATGATTAAAGAAAGGTTTATTGGCCTTAAATTCAGCATTCATAACCTTAATTGCTTTATGGTACATGTCTTCATCACAAACACCCCAAACGTTATTAAAGGTAATTTCACTCGGAGAAAAACTCGATTTATCGACAATTTCGTAACCGTTTCCGGAATAGAAATCCTGCATATTGTCAAAGTAAGCATCGCCTCCGTACATAAATTTTACATTGTAGCCTTTCTCTTTAAAAACAAAACCAGTAGAAAATTTATTTTTATTGTCTTCTCTTTTTACAACACTTTCTCCGGCTGTTGGAGGCAGGCATAATGTTACCGCTTCAAGTCCGCGAACGGTTCTGTTTCCTGCAGCGTATAAATTGGTAAATTGCAAGCTTTTTTCTGCCAAACTGTCCAAAAAAGGCGTTATATGTTGCTGGTTCCCATATGCTTTCATAAAATCGGCACTATAGCTTTCTATGGTTATTAAAACCACATTTTTATGGTTCTCCTGAGCATCACTTACAATGGAGCGATTGGTACCATTTTTATTTTTTAAAGAAAATTGCTGGTTTAAAATGGTAAAAGCTTTTTGATTGGGCAGTGTTTTGTAAAATTTAAAATAGTCTAGTTTGTTATTTTGAAAAGCAAGATAAAATTTGTAAAGACCGTTAGACTGCAATTCGTTAGCAAAAACATTTCGCGAGCTTTCGGCTTTAGCCAATGTAGGAATGGCCATTAACGATCCCAAAAACAGAACCAGATAAACGGCAGAAATTTTCAGCTTTTCGGTTAATGAAGGAATTTCGTTGATATAAATTTTTGATTTTTTCAATATAAAATGCGTTACGATTCCGGTTAACAGGAATAAAACAGAAAAAATAGGAATAACAGGATACGATTGCATAATGTTTCCGATAACTTCATTGGTGTAAATCAAATAATTAACAGCAATAAAATTATATTTCACTCCAAATTCATTCCAAAAGAAATATTCACTTAAAGCATTTTGAAGAATCAATAAAACATATAAAAATAAGACAAACGCAAAAAGCCAGAATCTAATTTTGCTCCTCCATTTGGGAATAAAAAGAAAAATTGCAAAGAGAAAAGTTTTAAGCCCGATAAAAATTAAAACAATTTCAGGCAAAGCACCACCGTATTCGTCAAAAATACTTTTTCCTGAGGCAACATATAAAAAAAGAATCAGCAAAATACCCAGAATGATATAGCCTGAATATGTGCTGTATTTTGAATTCGAAATAAATATGAGGTAGAGCCATAAAAAAATACTCGCCACAATAAAAACGAAAAAATCTGAAGTCAAACCTAAAATAAAAATCTTTAAACTTTCAAAAAAGGTAAAGGAACATTGCGTAATGGGATGAAAAAACAAAACCACTCTTAGCAAAAAACTTACCGTAAAATAGAATAAAGCAAGATAATAAAAGGGATACAACTTCTTGAAAAAGATCATGATACTAATTTTTGTGCAAAATTAAAGGCTCTAAATTAGTTTTAGATGAAGAGATGCTTTTACCTTGCTTACCGTTATCTTAAATTTCGCTTAAGAAAAATAGCGTTTGGAGGAATCGGATCGCTTTAAACCATTTAAGAATCTTAAAAGAATTATCTTTGGCCTATTCCAGAAGTAAAAAAGTGAAGTTTAATTAAAGAGGTAAAAATGCATATTTTAATAGTGGAAGACGAATTAGGTATCATACAGTTTTTGCAACAAGGATTGCAGGAGGAGGGATATAAAATTACGACTGCAAATGATGGCTCAAAAGGTTTTGAATTGATTCAGAACCACAAATTTGATTTGATCTTACTCGATTGGATGCTGCCTAAAATTAACGGTCTCGACTTGTGCAAGGCGATCAGAATTAAAGACCAGACGACGCCTATTATTTTTTTAACCGCAAAAGATACTGTTCAGGAAACGATTGAAGGTTTAAAGGCCGGAGCAAATGATTATATCAAGAAGCCTTTTAGTTTTGAGGAATTGGTAGAGCGCATAAAAATTCATTTTAGATATAAAAAACGAACTGAGATCCTGACACTTGGAGCCATCAAAATTGATTTGTCTAAGCATGTTGTGCTAAAAAATGAAGAAGAAATAAACTTAACTCAAAGAGAATTTGAGCTATTGACTTATTTAATAGAAAACAAAGGAAAAGTTTGCACCAGAAATCAGATCTTAAAAGATGTATGGGAAATTAATTTTGAATACGATACCGGCGTAATTGATGTGTTTATGAATGCCATACGAAAAAAACTCAACTTAAAAATTGAAGAAGATTATATTAAAACCATTCGCGGAGTAGGGTATATTGCAAACGATCTATGATACAGCTTTCTTTTAAAAACAAAATTGCACTCAATTACATTATAACAACTGCTTTGTTAATTTTAGTGCTTTTTTCAGCCATTTATTCTATTGTAAGACTCACGGTTTACAATCATATCGATGAAAATCTTTCTATTGAAATTCGGGATCATCTTAGCGAAATCAAGGAAGAAAAGGGCGTTGTTATTTTGATGGATGCTGAAGAATGGGAGGAAAGAGAACACAATTCGGTAGATGTAAATCCCGTCTTTGTTCAGTTTTTAGATCTCAATAAAAAGATTATTGAAAAGTCGCCTAATTTAAAAAATGAAAAGCTCACGTTTCATGAAAACAAATCTTTTTTTGAATTTTTTGATGCAAAATTGCTCGATAACACCATTCGGCAAGTCCAGGTTCCGCTGCATATAAAGTCCCGAAAAATTGGTTATCTGATTATCGGAATGTCTTTAGCCGATTCTTCGCAGGTATTAAAAAACCTCTCTGATATCTTATTAATAGCCTTTCCCGCCATTATAATATTGCTCTTTTTTATAGCCCGTTTTTTTGCCGGAAGAAGCATAAAACCAATAAACGAAATCATTTCGACTTCGAGGTTGATTACAAAAGATAATCTTAAAACCCGGATTCCGCTGCCAAAATCTCGCGATGAATTGCATACACTTTCTGAAACCATAAATAGTCTTTTAAACAGAATAGAAGACGCCATACAAAGAGAAAAACAGTTCACCTCTGATGCTTCTCACGAACTGCGAACACCGCTTACAGTTATTAAAGGAACACTTGAAGTATTAATTCGTAAACCTAGAGATAATAAAGAATACGAAGATAAAATTAATTATTGCATAAATGAAGTTGACCAGCTGAATATGCTAGTAGATCAGCTGCTTTTAATGGCACGTTTTGAAAATCAGAAAATGAGTCCTGCTACAGAATTAGTATATTTAAACTCGCTGATTTTAGATGTTTTGACTTTAAATTCGGAGAAAATAAACAATCGAAAGCTACAGGTTAATTTTAATGCTGAAAAAGACTATTATATCCAGTCTGATAATTTTTTGGTCGTAACCATATTTCGGAATATAATTTCAAACGCAATTAAATACAGCAATGAAAGCGGACGAATTACTATTTTAATTTCTAACGAAAATGAAAAAATAACCTGCAGGATTACAGATACAGGCATTGGAATAGAGAAACAGGATTTAGAAGCTATCTTCAATCCTTTCTTTAGATCAAATTCGACCGATCATCCGGAAATTAAAGGAACCGGGCTCGGATTGTCTATTGTAAAAAGAATAACAGAATTGCTTGATATTACCTTTAAAATTGAAAGCGAAATTGAAAAAGGAACAACAGTAATTTTGAGCTTTAACGAAAAAATAAAATCCTAAAAGACCTTTTAAGACGGGCAAATTAAAGGCCGGAATTTTTATTTAACAATAAAACATCGTTAAGTTAAAATAAAAATAGTGCTTTTATGAAATTAACTATTATATTTGCAATCGATTCAAAGAATAACACATCAAATAAATCATGATTTCAAATCAAGTACATCATCATCATTTTCATTATTGCTCTCAGGCGATGTGTTAATGGTATGCATGTAAATCATCATATTTTAAAACCCGTTTGAGTACATCAAGCGGGTTTTTTAATTCCAATTCTTTGTACTCAAACTATTAATCAGCAAAAAACTAAAAAATGAGTACATTAAAAATTGCAATTCAAAAATCAGGTCGTTTAAACGAAGACAGCATTCAGATCTTAAAAGACTGCGGTATTTCAATCAACAACGGAAACGATCAGTTAAAAGCAGAAGCTTCTAATTTTCCTTTAGAAGTTTTATACCTCAGAAATTCAGATATTCCACAATATTTAATTGACGGAGTAGTAGATTTAGCCATTGTTGGCGACAATTTATTAGTCGAAAAAGGAAAACATATCGAGGTAATTCAAAAACTTGGATTCTCAAAATGCAAAGTTTCTGTTGCAGTGCCTAAAACCTTAGAATACAATTCTATTCAGGATTTAGCCGGTTTGAGAATTGCGACTTCATACCCAAATACTGTAAACGAATATTTTAATTCTTTCGGATTAACAGTAGATATTCACCAAATTTCAGGTTCTGTAGAAATTGCACCAAATATTGGTCTTGCAGATGCGATTGTAGATATTGTTTCGAGCGGAAGCACCTTATTCAAAAACAATTTAAAAGAAGTTGAAGTGATCCTGAAAAGCGAAGCCGTTTTAGCAGTTTCACCAAAAGTTTCTCCTGAAATTCAAAAACACATCGACACTTTAAAATTCAGAATTCAATCGGTTTTAAGAGCCAGAAATTCAAAATATATTTTAATGAACGTGCCCAATGATAAAATCGACGAAATTGGGAAAATCCTTCCTGTTTTAAGAAGTTTAACCGTTCTGCCATTAGCACAGGAAGGGTGGAGCAGTGTACACTCGGTAATTGACAAAGATACTTTTTGGGACGTAATCGATAAATTGAAAGAGGCTGGTGCCGAAGGAATTTTAGTTTGCCCAATTGAGAAAATGGTTCTTTAAAGCTTCGCGCTTTATGCTTTAGGCAATACGCCTTAAGCTAAAAAAAAACAAAGTAAATAAAGCCTAAAGCCTATAGCTTAAAGCTTAAAGCATAAAAAAAATGAATAAAATAGATAATCCAAAACCAGACACCTGGTCTCAAATATTAAAAAGACCAACGCAGACGATTGATGATATTGAAGTTACGGTCAAAGAAATCTTCAAAGAAGTTCAGAAAAAAGGAGACGAAGCAGTTGCAAAATATACCTCGATTTTTGACGGTATATCCTTAACGAATTATGAAGTTTCTGCTGAAGAAATAAAGCAGGCAATTGAATTGATTCCGAATGAATTAAAAGATGCCATTCAATTAGCAAAAGAAAATATATACAAATTTCACAAAGCGCAAAAAACAGATCGCATTGAAATTGAAACCATTGAGGGCGTAAATTGCTGGCAGGAAAAAAGACCTATTCAAAAAATTGGTTTGTACATTCCCGGCGGAACCGCACCTTTGTTTTCTACCGTTTTAATGTTGGCTGTTCCGGCGCAAATTGCCGGTTGTAAAGAAATTGTTTTATGTTCTCCACCAGATAAAACCGGAAAAATAAATCCTGCCATTCTTTACGCAGCCAATTTATGCGGAGTCACTAAAATCTTAAAAGTGGGTGGAATCCAGGCTATTGCCGGAATGACTTTCGGAACGCAATCTATTCCGAAAGTATATAAAATTTTCGGACCCGGAAATCAGTTTGTGACTGTGGCTAAGCAATTAGCAACTCAGTTTGGTGTTGCCATCGATATGCCAGCAGGACCTTCAGAATTATTAATTGTGGCCGATGATACAGCCGTTCCTGCCTTTGTGGCCTCAGATTTATTGTCTCAGGCTGAGCACGGAACTGATAGTCAGGTTATTTTAGTTTCAACTTCAAAAAAGCTGATTCATGAGGTAGAAAAGGAGGTTCAATTGCAAATCGAAGAACTTCCCCGAAAAGCCATTGCCGTAAAAGCAATCGAAAATTCGAAATTAATTTTTGTTGAAAACGATCAGATCGCCTTGGACTTGATTAACGAATACGGACCGGAACACTTTATAATTTGTTCAGAATACGATGATTTTTATTGCAACGGTATTGTAAATGCAGGTTCTGTCTTTATTGGGAATTATACACCTGAAAGCGCTGGAGATTATGCTTCGGGAACCAATCACACACTTCCAACCAATGGATATGCAAAGAATTACAGCGGTGTAAATCTTGACAGCTTTATGAAATCGATGACATTTCAGAAAATAACTGAAAAAGGAATTCAGAATATCGGTGGCGCCATTGAAGTTATGGCCGAAGCCGAAGGTTTGCAGGCACACAAAAATGCTGTTACTTTGAGATTACAATCGTTGAAGTAACCGTTATCCTGCAAGGTTTTCAGAACCTTGTAGGTATATTTTGATTCCTATAACAAACATACCTACAAGGTTCTGAAAACCTTGCAGGAGTAAAACTTAAAATATGAGCACTTTTAATATAAACAGCATAACACGTGAAAACGTAAAAACATTAAAGCCTTATTCCTCTGCAAGAGATGAGTTTGAGGATTTTGATACTGCCGAAATGATTTTTCTGGATGCCAATGAAAACCCTTTTCAAAATGGGGTAAATCGTTATCCGGATCCACAGCAAAGTTCGGTTAAGGCAATTTTGGCCAAAAATAATAAAGTAAAATCAAGCCAGATTTTGCTGGGAAATGGTAGTGACGAAGTTTTAGACTTGCTTTTCAGAGCTTTTTGCGAACCTAAAAAAGACAATATTATTTCATTGCCCCCAACATACGGAATGTACAGTGTTTTGGCGAATATTAATGCCGTAGAAAACAGAGAAGTTTTACTTTCTACTGATTTTCAGCCACAAGTGGAGAAAATCTTAGATGCCGTCGATTCGAATACCAAAATTATCTTTTTATGTTCGCCAAACAACCCAACCGGAAATTCTTTTTCAGATGAAAGTGTCGTTACATTACTTCAAAACTTCAAGGGATTAGTCGTAATTGATGAAGCTTATATTGACTTTTCAGGAAAGGAAAGCTGGTTGACAGAAATGGATGAATATCCAAATTTGGTCATCACCCAGACGCTTTCAAAAGCATATGGTTTGGCAGGAATTCGTTTAGGAATTTGTTATGCCTCTGAAGCTGTAATTTCAGTTTTAAATAAAATAAAACCTCCGTATAATGTAAATGAATTGACGCAACAACGAGCAATCGAGCGACTAAAAGATTCCGATAAAATAAAGCAGGAAATCACTTCTATCATTGAACAAAGAGAAGAGTTACTTAAAGTTTTACTAGAGGTTAATTTTGTAGAGAAGATTTATCCGACAGAGGCCAATTTTGTTTTAGTAAAAGTGGATGATGCTAATAAAAGATACGATCAATTAATTGCAAAAGGAATTGTAATTCGCAACAGAACAACTCAGCCTTTATGTGAAAACTGCCTTCGTTTTACGATTGGTATTCCGGAAGAAAATGCAGTGCTGATTAAAGAATTAAAGTTATTAAGCTAAAAAATATTAGCCACAGATTAAGATGATTAATGGGATTTTCTCATTTGATTGTGTTCAAAAGAAATCTTTTTAATCTGGTTAATCTGTGGCAGAAAAAAAATAATATATGAAAAAAGTACTTTTTATTGATCGTGACGGAACGATTGTTTTAGAACCTGAAAATTTACAATTAGACAGTTTGGATAAATTAGAATTTTATCCAAAAGCATTTCAATATTTGGCTAAAATCGCCAGTGAATTAGATTATGAATTGGCAATGGTAACCAATCAGGATGGTTTAGGAACGGATAGTTTTCCTGAAGATACCTTTTGGCCAACACAGAATTTCATTTTAAGAGCTTTTGAAAATGAAGGTGTTTTGTTTGATGAAATATTTGTAGATCGCTCATTTCCTTCTGACAATGCGCCAACACGCAAACCGAGAACAGGAATGTTGACAAAATATTTGAATAATCCGGAATATGATTTGGCAAATTCTTTTGTTTTGGGAGATCGTTTGACTGATGTTGAACTGGCAAAAAATCTGGGAGCAAAAGCCATTTTCATGAACATGACCGACGGATTTGGAAGCAACGAAATTTTGTCTCAACGTGATGATTTGAATGAGACTATTGTCCTGCAAACAAAAGACTGGAAAAGGATTTATGAGTTTTTAAAATTAGAAGCACGTTGTGCTTCGATTACACGTAAAACGAATGAAACCGATATTTTTATCGATTTAAATCTTGACGGAACCGGAAAAAGCAAAATCGAAACAGGAATCGCTTTTTTTGATCATATGTTAGACCAGATTTCGCGTCACGGTCAAATGGACTTGGAAATCCTGGTTAAAGGTGATTTAGAAGTCGATGAACACCACACAATCGAAGATACGGCGATTGCTTTAGGCGAAGTTTTTGCAAAAGCACTCGGAAATAAATTAGGCATCGAACGTTACGGATTCTGCTTGCCAATGGACGATTGTCTGGCACAAGTGGCTATTGATTTTGGCGGAAGAAACTGGCTGGTTTGGGAAACAGAATTTAAACGCGAAATGGTGGGTAAAATGCCAACCGAAATGTTTTATCATTTCTTTAAATCATTTTCAGATGGTGCAAAAGCAAATATCAATATCAAAGCAGAAGGAATCAACGAGCACCACAAAATTGAAGCGATTTTTAAAGCTTTCGCGAAAGCGATAAAAGTTGCCGTAAAAAGAGATACAGAAAAAATGATTTTGCCAAGTACGAAAGGGATGCTTTAGAAATATGTTAAATTGTTTCAAATTTCAGGTTTCAAGTTCTATTAAGCAACTGAAACTTGAGACCTGAAACTTGAAACAAAACAAACCTGAAACAAACCTGAAACAAAAGAGAAATGGAAGCTAAAAAATTTGCCAAAGCATGGATTGAATCTTGGAATTCTCATGATTTAAACGATATTATGAAGCATTATGCTGAAGATATTCAAATTACGACGCCTATGATAAAACTCGCTGGCGGAATAGAAAGCGGTTCACTGCAAGGAAAAGAAGAAGTGCGCGCATATTGGCAAAAAGCACTAAATAAAATTCCTGATTTGCATTTTGAATTGGTTGACGTAACTTCGGGAGTTGACTCTGTGGCGCTTTATTACAAATCAGTAATGAGTAAAATGGCGATTGAAGTGATGTTTTTTGATGAAAATGGTTTAGTGAATAAAATGATAGCGCATTATACAGATTTGTAGAAAATAAACTAGTTTAAGGTTTAACGTTTCAAGTCACACCAGAGAACTTGAAACCTGAAACCTAAAACCTGAAACAAAAAAGAATGAAAATAGTTATTATAAATTACGGTGCAGGAAATATTCAGAGCATTATGTTTGCTATTGAAAGGCTTGGTTTTAAAGCTGTTTTAAGTAATGATCCGGAAGAAATTCGAGCTGCCGATAAAGTTATTTTTCCAGGGGTTGGCGAAGCAAGTTCGGCAATGGCAAAACTTCGTGAAAGCGGTTTAGACAGTTTGATTCCGAATTTGAAGCAACCGGTTTTTGGTATTTGCCTGGGCATGCAATTAATGTGCAATTCATCTGAAGAGGGAAATACCAAAGGTTTAGGGATTTTTGACGTGGATGTGGTTAAATTTACATCAAAAGTTAAAGTGCCACAAATGGGCTGGAATCAGATTTATAATCTAAAATCGGATTTATTTAAAGGCATTGATGAGAAAGAATTTATGTATTTGGTACATAGTTTCTATGCGCCAAATTGTGCAGAAGCCATTGCTACAACGAATTATGAATTAGAATACGCATCGGCTTTGCAAAAAGATAATTTTTACGGAACGCAGTTTCACCCGGAAAAGAGCGGTGCGGTTGGAGAAAAGATTTTGGAAAATTTTTTGAAATTAAATTCCAGAGAATAAATTCCAAAAATATAAACAATTTAGAATCTCAGGTTACAAAGGAAACTTTCAAACTTTAGACTTTCAAACTTTAAGACTTATATAAAATGAGAATAATACCAGCCATAGATATCATCGACGGAAAATGTGTTCGTTTGTCAAAAGGCGATTACGATACGAAGATAATTTATAACGAAAATCCACTTGAGGTAGCGAAATCATTTGAGGCGCACGGAATCGAATATTTACATTTAGTGGATCTTGACGGTGCAAAATCGAGCAAAATAGTCAATTACAAAATATTAGAACAAATTGCTTCGCAGACCAGCTTAAAAATTGATTTTGGCGGAGGATTAAAGTCAGATGATGATTTAAGAATTGCTTTCGAAAGCGGTGCAAATCAGATTACTGGCGGAAGTATTGCCGTAAAAAACAGGGCTATTTTTGAAAAATGGATTTCTGAATACGGTTCTGATAAAATTATTTTGGGAGCAGATGCAAAAGACGAAAAAATAGCGGTTTCTGGCTGGCTGGAAGAATCAAATGAAGATTTGATTCCGTTTATACAGGATTATCAAACTAAAGGAATTCAGTACGTTATCTGCACTGATATTGCGAAAGACGGAATGCTTGAAGGACCAAGTTTTGACTTATATGGCAAAATTTTAGATGAAGCAAAAGGGATTAAATTAATTGCTTCGGGCGGAATTTCAACTTTTGACGAATTACCAAAATTAGCAGAGCTGGGCTGTGAAGGAACTATCATAGGAAAAGCGATTTATGAGGGTAGAATTTCCTTAAAACAACTTGAAAATTACATTTTAAATAAATAGATTATTCCGCAAAGATGCTCAAAGCAAAACACAAAGATTCACCAAAAATCTTTCGTGGATCTTTGTGAAATTTTCGTGAATCTCTGTGAAACAACTAAAAAAGATGCTTGCAAAAAGAATCATCCCCTGTTTAGATATAAAAAACGGAAGAACCGTAAAAGGCGTTAACTTTGTGGACTTGCGCGATGCGGGAGATCCTGTAGAATTGGCTGAGATTTACTCAACTGAAGGGGCAGACGAATTGGTTTTCCTGGATATTTCGGCTACCGAAGAACGCCGTAAAACATTAGTCAATATGGTGCGTAGTGTGGCAGAAAAAATCAACATTCCGTTTACGGTGGGTGGTGGAATTTCGTCTGTAGAAGATGTTGAAGTTCTGCTGAATAACGGCGCAGATAAAGTTTCAATTAATTCCTCGGCAGTAAAAAATCCTCAATTGATTAATGATCTGGCGCAGAAATTTGGAAGCCAGTGTGTAGTTGTAGCTATCGATGCCAAACAAATAAACGGACAATGGATTGTGCATTTGGTTGGCGGAAAAGTTCCTACCGAACTGAATTTATTTGATTGGGCTGTAGAAGTTGCAGAACGCGGCGCGGGAGAAATCTTATTCACATCAATGGATAACGACGGAACGAAAAACGGTTTTGCAAATGAAGCTTTGGCAAAATTGTCAACTCTAATCAATATCCCTATAATTGCCTCAGGCGGAGCAGGAAATATACAGCATTTTGTAGATTCATTTAAAGAAGGAAAAGCAGATGCGGCTTTGGCAGCCAGCGTTTTTCACTTTAAAGAAATTGAAATCAAAGCTTTGAAACAAGAATTAAGAAATAACAATATAGAAGTTCGAATTTAGTTTTGACATTAAAACGTTCGACTTTAAAACTTTAGACTAAAAATATGAACATAGATATTAAAAGCTCACACGGATTGATTCCGGCGATAATTCAGGATTCAGAAACAAAAAATGTTTTGATGCTGGGTTATATGAACGAAGAATCGCTTCAAAAAACAATAGAAACTCAAAAAGTAACTTTTTTTAGCCGTTCTAAACAAAGACTGTGGACAAAAGGTGAGGAGAGTGGGAATTTTTTGAATTTAGTAAGTATTAAAAACGACTGCGATGGCGATACACTTTTAATTCAGGCAAAACCTGTTGGGCCTACTTGTCATACAGGTGCTGATACTTGCTGGCAGGAAGAAAACAAAGAAAATTTTGGTTTCATTTCGAGTTTAGAAAACACCATCAAAACCAGAAGAGAAAATGCTGATGCTGAGAAAAGTTATGTAGCTTCACTATTCGAAAAAGGGATCAATAAAATTGCTCAAAAAGTGGGTGAAGAAGCTGTAGAAGTAGTTATCGAGGCAAAAGATGATAATGATGATTTATTTTTAAGCGAAAGCGCCGATTTATTGTTTCATTATTTGATTCTATTGCAGGCAAAAGGTTTTCAACTGAATGATGTTGTAGAAGTTTTAAAGAAACGTCAGAAATAATTTTTAGCCATTCTTGAAAAAAGATGAAGAATTATGTTAAAACAGATTTAATTTTTTGATATTTACCCAAAATTTTAAATTATGGACATCGAAACCTTTAGAAAACGTTTTGCTCATAATTCTGACGAGGAATTAATTTTAATGCTTACAAAAAATGCCAGCAAATACAATCCGGATGCATTAATAGTAGCTAAGGAAATTTTAAAAGAACGAAATGTCGATATCGAAGACCTTCTTAAAAATGAGAACCAATATGATGATGATTTAAGTGAAGAAGAGATTGAAAGAAGGTACATCGAAAATCTTTCACCATTAGAACAAATTGAGTATTTGTCGAATGTGCGGGTTAATTTTGAAGATAATATAGAGGAAATTGTCGAAGACAACGCAAGGGATTTGACTGATGAAGAGTTGATTTCAAACTTTGAAGACATTCTAAACAAAGTGATCAAAGAAAGTGGTTTTGGCGATTTAGCTGATATTCATTCAAAAGAAAATTTCTTTATTACGCGTAATATTATTGAAAAAAGGCAAATTAATATTCCTGATTCATTAAACGAAAAATTAGAATATGTAAACAATCTTACCCGAAAAGATTTTAGAAAGAAATTTAATAGAAGTATCATTTTCGGACTTGTATTGCTAACGTTAGGTTTGGTATTTACAATTGGTGCAAATGGTGGAATTATTTTTTATGGTGCAATTTTATCAGGTTTAGGTTTAACGGTCGCCGGATTTTCAGGCAAAAGACAATTGAAAAATGGAGCACAAATTGTGCTTGATTCCTACGCTAAAAAATAAAATAATGATTGTAACAAGCCTTTTTCTGCATAGATCAAGGCTTTTGTTTTATAAAAAGGATTTTAAAATTAAGCACTATGAAATTACTTATGTGTCTTTTTCTATTTGTAAACACTTCTTTTAATTTTGATTATAAGAAAAGGGAAATTCCCTATTCTATAATTATTGCAAAGGCAGATTTAATCGTTGATGGAACTATTACTAAAATTTCAAAAGAAACTTATCAATTCAAAGTAAAATAGACCATTAAAGGAAAATCAAATTCTATTATAGAAGTTAAAATATGGGAAGAATGGTTATGTGATCCACGAAGCACAGAACTAAAAATGGGGCAAAGATTAATTTTGTTTCTGGAGAAAACACCAAATGGCAATTTTAAGCCAATTAATGATAGTACGGGAGAATTATATATTGAAAAAAATGCTTTTGTCAATATTTTTACACCCAAAGAGTTCACTAATCCAACTGTTCTTAAAAAAGGAGTTTCTATATTTTTTGCTACTTATACATTTCATGGCGATTTTAATGACAGATTTTTTGAAAACATTTATTTTGAATCTAATAAATCGATTTTTGAGATTTATAAATTGAAAGAAGAAAACAATTTTTTCAAATATTTAGTTGATAATGATTTAGGATATTCTAAAGTTAAATATCCTGCAACGCCACAGTTCCTTAATTAAAAATTAGGCATTCAGAAAAATTACAACGGTATAATTACACTATTTTACAAAAAGAGTTTACAAGCTAATTTAAGTCTCTAAAATAAAGAAGAATAAATGCATTTTAACATAAATTTTTCTGATTCGCTTTTACAAAATCATTTAAAACTTGATTCGAATGTTTACATTTGTTGAAGTATAAAATGGTGTAAAAGCCTTCCTTATTTCGATTAAAAGAAAATATTTACTTCGTATGAAAAAATACTTTGGCGGCGTTTTTATCGCTTTTTTACTTGGCTTTTCTGCCAATGCACAAGGACTTCTTAATAAGTCAGAAACTGTTTTTACACATCAGGATACTTTACGCGGGAGCATTACAAAAGAAAGAGCCTGGTGGGATTTAAAATATTATCATCTGGATGTTAAAGTAGATCCAAAAGAAAGAACTATTGCAGGTTCAAACACAGTTCGTTATACTGTTTTGACAGAAAACGATAAGATGCAGATTGATTTGCAGCAGCCCATGCAGATCTCTAAAGTAACACAGAACGGAAAAGAATTAAAATTTGAAAGAGACGGAAATGCGTTTTTTATTACTTTAACTGAAAAGCAAAAAGTGGGTGATACCAAAGAAATCGTAATTTCATTTTCAGGAAAGCCAAAAGAAGCTGTTAAAGCGCCGTGGGACGGAGGATTTTCTTGGAAGAAAGATAAAAACGGAAAAGATTTTATTGCTACATCGTGTCAGGGTCTGGGTGCGAGCGTTTGGTGGCCGTGTAAAGATCATATGTATGATGAAGTAGAAAATATGCTAATTAGCGTCAATGTTCCGGGAGATCTGACTGAAGTTTCTAATGGAAGATTGAAAAGTGTTAAAAAGGAAAAAGACGGAACAAAAACTTTTAACTGGTACGTTGCCAACCCAATCAATAATTATGGTGTAAATATCAATATTGGGGATTATGCTAATTTTTCAGAAGTGTTTAAGGGAGAAAAAGGCAATTTAGATTGTAATTATTATGTTTTAAAAGACAATTTGGCTTTGGCAAAAGAACATTTTAAAGATGCTCCAAAAATGCTAAAAGCTTTTGAAAATTGGTTTGGACCTTATCCGTTTTACGAAGACAGTTACAAATTAGTCGAAGTTCCTTATTTAGGAATGGAGCATCAAAGTAGTGTAACTTATGGAAACCAATATAAGAAAGGATATTTAGGCCGTGATTTAAGCGGGACCGGCTGGGGTTTAAAATTTGATTTTATCATAATTCACGAATCGGGTCACGAATGGTTTGCAAACAACATTACTTATAAAGATATCGCCGACATGTGGGTGCACGAGAGTTTTACCAACTACTCTGAAAGTTTATTTCTGGAATATTATTATGGTAAAGATGCCGCAGCAGAGTACATTATTGGTTGCCGAAAAATTATTGATAACGATAAACCTATTATTGGTCATTATGATGTTAATAATGAAGGTTCGGGCGACATGTATCCAAAAGGAGCTAATATGCTGCACATGATTCGCCAGGTGATCAACGACGATGCAAAATGGAAATCAATTTTAAGAGGCTTGAATAGTACCTTTTACCATCAGACGGTGACCGGAAAACAAATTCAGGAATATATTAATACCCAGTCAGGAATCAACTTTAATAGAGTATTTGCTCAATATTTAACCACAACGCAGGTTCCGGTTTTTGAATATATGTTTAAAGACGGAACATTGGGCTATCACTGGACCAATTGTGTTTCTAACTTTGATATGCCGGTGAGAATTAAGTTAAATGGAGTAGACACCTGGCTGAAACCAACTACAGAATGGAAATCGGAAAAAACAATTAACGAAAACAGGACGATAGAGGTTGACAAAGATTTTTATGTAACAAGTTCTAATATTGTGGAATAAAGTTTTTTAAAATTCCAATATAAAAATCCCAAATTCCAATTGCTGGAGTTTGGGATTTTTTATGCGTACTAAACCCGTCAAGTTTTTAAAACCTGTTGGGTTTATTGTTAAAACTAGTACGATTGCTTGCCGCACAGATCTTTGTCAAAGTTTAAAAATTTGATAAAGATTGGAACGTAAACCATTTGGAATTTGGATTTTTTATATTGGAATTTTAAATACTATCGACTACTCAACTTGGCTTTTTCTCTAATAATATCAGCAATTTTTCGATTTTCTATTTTGCTCTCGAGCCAGGAAATAATATCTAAGTATAAAAAAGCGCGTTTTTCATAAGTATTTTTTTCTAATTCGATAAAACGAAGACGCATCTTAATAAATTCTTTTTTAATATCAGCCGGATAAAAGTTATTCAGGTTTCTTAAAAACTTAATAATTTCTTTTTGCACTTCATGTAAGTCATTCATTTTCAGTAAAAACTTATAAGTACTTTTAAGGTGATTTTCTAGATAATAATCTTTTCCTAATTCATAATGTGCTATTAAAGATAACAATCTGGCAAAACACATTAAATCCTCTCGCATGGTTAAGTTCTTGTTGTTTATGATTTTATCCAGATAAAGAATACAATCATTGTACTTTTCATTTCCAAAATAAATCGAAGCAATTTTGTAGAAAAATAACATTTCGTGATGTTCATCAAGATGTTCACTGTGAATTTTTATTTTATCTAAAATCTCAGGTATCAAATATTCGCTTTCCGCAAAGGTACCTTCCAGAATGTGCAGATTTAGCTTGTTGTTATAAACGTATAGAAAAGATAGCGATGCAATGTTGTCATTGGCGGGAAATTTATCGTCCTGAATCGTTTCTTCTAATAGTGAAAGATATTTTTTGAAATTCGACTTGTATTTCAACATATACAAAGACTCCAGAAAGTAATGATTTCCTTTAAGGAAGAAGACCGGATTTTGGTAAATCATATTGGGATTGTCATAAAATAAGCGCACCCATTTATATGCAAATTTATAACTCGCCAAAAAGTCCTGAACTAGAAAACTTCGCCATAAATTGGCGTTATAAAACCAGTATTTTTCACGAAAACCAAATTTAGTTTCGTCAAGTTTTGCAATATGCTTGTTAAAATAATCGTCAATATATTTATATTCTTCGTCGTTTTTTACGTAGCCGGTTTTAAGCATTATTCCGTATAGCTGTAGCGATAAATTCGACAATTTACTCGAAATCGTATTTCTATAATTGAGCTCTTTGGCCTGTATGACCAATTCATCGGCACGGCCCTGAATACTACGCGTTATATATTGAGATTCGATTAGTTTTTCGAATTCAACAATTTCATACGCCATATATTTTTCATCATTTTCAAGCGCAATCATTTTGGTCTTATCCAGAATTTTTAAACTCTGTTTGTACAAACCTTTGTTGTATAAAATTCCGGCAAAATCTATTTGTTCCCGCAATTGGTACCTAATGTTCTGACTTGGAATATTTAATCGTATACTAACTAGAATTTGTTTGTATAGGTATGATTTTAAATTAGATAACTGAACTTTTTTAATAACTCCGCTCTTCAAAATCAGCTTTTCATCATACGTTTCAGATTTATCTAAAATATTAAATAACTCTATAAATTTAGTATTTGAACTCGTTTCTAATCGGCTTGCAAAAATTTTAAACTGTCTTTTTTCAGATTTTGAAAGTGATTTTATTAATACAAATAAGAAATCTTTTTGATGGTTAGCCATTGTAAAATATAATAATATAACTTATTGATTATTAATTGATTAATACCCTATAAATTGTTTTATGAACAGTATAATTTCATTAAAATGAATTTCATACTTATAATGTACAATATATATTTGTTATCAAGATGTGAAATTACATTAAATAAATGAATATGAATAGAGAGAAAGTTCAAATTTTTGACACCACATTGCGCGATGGTGAACAGGTTCCAGGATGTAAGTTAGATACTAAACAAAAATTAGTTATCGCAGAACGACTTGATAAAATGGGAGTTGATATCATCGAAGCAGGTTTTCCTGTGTCAAGCCCGGGCGATTTTTTATCGGTCTCTGAGATTTGTAAAATTGTTGAAAATGCAACCGTCTGCGGACTTACAAGAGCCGTAAAAAATGATATTGATGTTGCTGCAGCTGCTTTAAAGCATGCTAAAAGACCTAGAATCCATACCGGAATCGGAACATCTGAATCTCATATCCTCCATAAATTAAATACCACAAAAGAAGATATTATCGCAAGAGCAAAATATGCTGTTTCTCACGCAAAATCGTATGTAGAAGATGTTGAGTTTTATGCAGAAGATGCCGGAAGAACAGATAATGCATTTTTAGCTCAGGTTTGCGAAGAAGTAATTAAATCTGGAGCAACCGTGTTAAATATCCCGGATACTACTGGATATTGTTTGCCTGAAGAATACGGTGCAAAAATTAAATATTTGAAAGAAAACGTAAAAGGAATCGAAAATGTAATTCTTTCCTGCCATTGTCATAACGATTTAGGAATGGCAACTGCCAATTCTATTTCAGGAGCTATTAATGGAGCCAGACAAATAGAATGTACTATTAATGGTATTGGAGAAAGAGCTGGAAACACTGCACTTGAAGAAGTGGTTATGATTTTCAAACAACATCCTTACCTTAATTTAGATACCAACATCAATACCAGAGAATTGAATGAAATGAGCCGTTTGGTTTCTGAAAGTATGGGAATGATTGTGCAGCCGAATAAAGCAATAGTAGGTGCCAATGCCTTTGCTCACAGTTCAGGAATTCACCAGGATGGCGTGATCAAAAACAGAGCAACTTATGAAATCATGGACCCGCTTGATGTGGGTGTAAATGAATCTTCAATCATATTAACAGCAAGAAGTGGAAGAGCTGCTTTGGCCTACCGTGCAAAAAAAGTAGGTTACGAATTGACAAAAGTTCAATTAGACATTGTATACGTTGAGTTTTTGAAATTTGCCGATATTAAAAAGGAAGTAGTAGATGCAGATATTCACCAAATTATCGAGGCTGCTAAAATTCAGGACGAATTAGTAAGAAGCTAGTTGGGAAAGAGAATAGAGAATAGAGGAGAGACGAAAAACAAAAATAAAGATTTAAATACATAAAGAACGAGACGTTATGAATTTGAAAATAGCTGTTTTACCAGGAGACGGAATTGGACCGGAAGTAATTTTACAAGCCAAAAAAGCATTATACGCGATTGGCGAGGTGTACAATCATGAATTTGTTTTTGAAGAAGCACTCATGGGAGCTATTGCGATTGATAAAACAGGAAGTCCGCTGCCGGAACAAACGCTAAATCTTTGTTTAAATACAGATGCTGTTTTGTTTGGTGCGATTGGAGATCCAAAATATGATAACAATCCAAATGCAAAAGTACGTCCGGAGCAGGGATTATTAAAATTACGAAAAGAGTTAGGTTTATTCGCTAATATTCGTCCTATAAAACCTTATAAATCATTACTTGATGCTTCTCCGTTAAAAAGAGAAATTATTGAAGGTGCTGATTTTACTATTTTCAGAGAATTAACCGGTGGCGCTTATTTTGGAGCAAAAACATTAAATGAAGAAGGAACACATGCTTCTGATTTATGTGAATATTCAGAAGAAGAAATCACCAGAATTGCACACTTAGCTTTTAAATCGGCACAAAACCGACGCAAAAAGCTGACTATGGTAGACAAAGCTAATGTTTTGGAAACTTCCAGATTATGGAGAAAAGTGGTTCAAAAAGTGAGCGCAAATTATCCGGATGTTGCTTTAGACTTTTTATTTGTGGATAACGCAGCGATGCAATTGATTTTGAATCCGAAACAATTTGATGTGATTTTGACAGAGAACTTATTCGGAGATATTCTATCAGATGAAGCCAGCGTTATAACAGGTTCTATTGGTTTATTGGCTTCGGCATCGCTGGGAGAAAAAAATGCTTTGTTTGAACCAATTCACGGATCATATCCTCAGGCAAAAGGAAAAAATATTGCCAACCCAATTGCTTCAATTTTATCAGCAGCAATGTTACTGGAACATTTTGGTTTGTTTAAAGAAGCGAGTATAATTTATCAGGCAATCGAAAAAGCAATTGAATTTAAAGTAGTTACAACCGACTTAAAACCAGATTCAAAATTTGGTACAAATGAAGTAGGGGAGTTTGTTTCTAATTTCATTTTCAGCAAAGACGATTTGCTTTATTTTAATAATGACAATGTTCATATTGGTCAATCGACAATTGTTTAATTTTTTTATTAAAAAATTAAAATAAATAACAAGAAGTATTGTAAATGTTGAGATTTTATTTTTTTAGTTCTTAAAGTTTCTATACTTTTGTAATGCTAAAAAATAAAATGATGCAAATCTCAATTATTATTACTTCTGTCGTTGTTGTCAATGTGATTCACACATCTGCATCGGGAATGGTATAAATATAATTGAAAAACTATATGAGAAACCTTCCAAATACTGGAAGGTTTTTTTTTTGAATAAAAATTAAAAAAAATAATACAATAATGGAATTAAATAAGTACAGCAAAACCATCACTCAAGATCAAACACAACCTGCAGCGCAAGCCATGTTGTACGGGATTGGTTTGACTGAAGAAGATTTGAAAAAAGCACAAGTAGGTATTGTGAGCATGGGTTACGATGGTAACACGTGTAACATGCACCTGAATGATTTAGCAAAAGATGTTAAAAAAGGTGTTTGGGATGCAAATCTGGTCGGACTTATTTTTAATACTATTGGTGTTAGTGACGGAATTTCCAACGGTACTGAAGGAATGCGTTTTTCATTGGTTTCCCGTGATGTAATTGCAGATTCTATCGAAACAGTTGTGGGAGCACAATGGTATGATGGTGTAATTGCTATTCCGGGCTGTGATAAAAACATGCCAGGAGCCTTAATCGCAATGGGAAGATTAAACCGCCCGGCGATGATGGTTTATGGAGGATCTATTCATTCCGGTAAATGGAAAGGAGAATCCTTAAATATTGTATCTGCTTTTGAAGCATTAGGGAAAAGAGTAAAAAACGAAATTACTCCTGAAGATTTTAAAGGAGTAATTCAAAATGCGTGCCCTGGCGCTGGTGCCTGCGGCGGAATGTACACAGCAAACACCATGTCGTCTGCAATTGAAGCATTAGGAATGAGTTTGCCATACAGCTCGTCAAATCCGGCGTTGAGTCAGGAAAAAAGAGACGAATGCTTGGCTGCAGGAGAAGCGATCAAGATTTTATTAGAAAAAGATATTAAGCCAAGAGACATTATGACTCGTAAAGCTTTTGAAAATGCTATTACAATTGTAGCAGTTTTAGGAGGTTCTACAAATGCAGTTATGCACTTAATTGCAATGGCGCATGCGGTTGATATCAAAATTACTTTGGATGATTTTCAGGCCATTAACGACAGAACACCAGTTTTGGCCGATATGAAGCCAAGTGGAAAATACATGATGGAAGATATTCATGCAGTGGGAGGAATTCCGTCGGTAATGAAATATTTATTGAAAGTGGGATTGATTCATGGAGATTGTTTAACCGTTACCGGAAAAACAGTTGCTGAGAACTTAGCTTCGACTCCGGATCTACAAGACGGACAAGAAGTGATTCATGAAATTCAAAAAGCATTAAAACCAACAGGAAATATTCAGGTATTATATGGAAATCTAGCTTCTGAAGGTGCTGTCGCAAAAATCAGCGGAAAAGAAGGTGAATATTTTGAAGGGCCTGCTGTAGTTTTTGAAGGAGAATTTGAAGTAATTCCAGGTTTGGAAGCCGGAAAAATAAAACCCGGAAATGTAGTCGTCATAAGGTATTGTGGACCAAAAGGTGGTCCGGGAATGCCTGAAATGCTAAAACCTACATCGGCTATTATTGGTGCCGGGCTGGGAAGCACTTGTGCTCTTATCACAGATGGCAGATTTTCTGGAGGTTCACATGGCTTTGTCGTAGGACATATTACACCAGAAGCTTATGATGGTGGTGGTATTGCACTTGTAAAAGATGGCGATTTGATTGCTATCGATGCTGTAAAAAACACCATTGATCTTAAAATTTCCGACGAAGAATTTGCAGCAAGAAAAGCGGCCTGGGTACAACCGCCGTTAAAAGTTACAAAAGGAGTTTTACTTAAATATGCCAGATCGGTTTCAAGCGCTTCTACAGGTTGCGTTACCGATAACTAATTAAATAACAATATCAAAAATCAATTGCAATAACAATGTCAAAAAACAATAGCAATACAAATTAAAATATCAATTGAGGATTTACCATTGAAATTGATTTTTGACATTGCCATTGAGTTTTGATTTTGAAATCGACATTGATAAAAAAAATATACTATGAAAATATCAGGGGCAGAAGCCGTTATAAGATGTTTATTAGCAGAAGGAGTAGATTTGGTTTATGGTTATCCGGGAGGAGCAATCATGCCGGTTTATGACGAATTATATAAATTTCAGGATCAATTACACCATGTTTTGGTACGTCATGAGCAAGGCGCAACACACGCTGCTCAAGGATATGCGAGAGCTACAGGAAAAGTGGGAGTAGCAATTGCAACTTCCGGACCTGGAGCAACAAACTTGGTTACCGGAATTGCCGATGCGCAAATCGACTCAACACCAATGGTTTGTATTACAGGTCAGGTAGGGAAACATTTATTAGGTTCTGATGCTTTTCAGGAAACGGATATTATCGGGATTTCAACTCCGGTAACCAAATGGAATTATCAGGTTACAGAAGCCTCTGAAATTCCTGAAATTATTGCAAAAGCATTCTATATCGCTCGTTCCGGACGTCCGGGACCAGTTTTAATCGATATAACTAAAAATGCCCAATTTGATGAGTTTGAGTTTAGTTATGAAAAATGTACCGGAATCAGAAGTTATATTCCCGTTCCAAAATTGCAGGTAGACAAAGTTGCAGAAGCTGCGGCTTTGATTAATAGCGCCAAAAAACCTTTTATCGTTTTTGGTCAGGGAATTATTCTCGGTCAGGCCGAAGAGCAACTAAAAGCACTGATTGAAAAATCCGGAATTCCGGCAGGATGGACCATTTTAGGACTATCGGCTTTGCCAACAGACCATCCGCTAAATGTTGGAATGCTTGGCATGCACGGAAACTATGGTCCTAACATGCTTACAAATCAATGTGATGTGCTTATAGCTTTAGGAATGCGTTTTGATGACCGTGTTACGGGAAGTTTAAAAACATATGCCAAACAAGCCAAAGTAATTCATTTTGAAATTGATCCGGCAGAAGTAGATAAAAATGTAAAAACAGAAGTAGCTGTTTTAGGAGATGTAAAAGAAGCGTTGAATGCATTGTTGCCTTTAATCGAAGCAAAATCGCACGACTCATGGCACAATGAGTTTAAGGAATTGCTTAAAATTGAGGTAGAGACCGTTATTAACGAAGAATTAAACCCAACCAATAATAAAGGAATTTCGATGGGAGAAGCCATGGAAATGATCAACAAACATTCTAAAGGAGATGCGATTATAGTTTCAGATGTGGGTCAGCACCAGATGTTTGCCTGTCGTTATGCAAAATTCAATTCAACCAAAAGTAACATTACATCCGGAGGTTTAGGAACAATGGGATTCGCATTACCGGCTGCTATTGGAGCCAAAATGGGAAGACCGGATCGTGAAGTTGTCGCTATTATTGGCGATGGAGGTTTCCAGATGACAATTCAGGAATTGGGAACAATTTTTCAAACCAAAGTTCCGGTAAAAATTGTGGTCTTGAATAATGAGTTTTTAGGAATGGTTCGTCAGTGGCAGGAATTATTTTTTGACAACAGATATGCTTCAACCAATATGATCAATCCAAATTTTGTTGCCATTGCTGAAGGATATTATATCAAATCTAAAAAAGTAACACAACGAGAAGATTTAGACAATGCCGTAGCAGAAATGCTCGCATCAAAAGATTCTTATTTCCTGGAAATCATGGTCGAAAAAGAAAACAACGTTTTCCCAATGATTCCAACAGGTGCCTGTGTTTCAGAAATTAGATTAAGCTAAAAGAAAAAAGTTTCAAGTTTTAAGTTTCAGGTTTCAGGTTCTAAGCAGAACTTGAAACTTGAAATCTGAAACAAAATAAACTAAAAAACAAAATGGAAGATAAAACATTTACCATATCGGTATATTCAGAAAATAATGTGGGATTGTTGAACAGGATATCAGGAATATTCTTAAAGCGTCACATTAATATATTAAGTCTAAACGTTTCAGAATCAGAAATTGATAATGTTTCAAGATTCATCATTGTTGTAGAGACCACAGAAAAATGGGTTAAGAATATTGTAGGACAAATCGAAAAACAAATTGAAGTTATAAAAGCATTTTATCATACAGATGAAGAAACTATTTATCTGGAAAATGCCTTATTCAAAATCGCTTCAAGTTTGTTGTTTGATGAAAAACAGATTCAAAACATAATCAAAGAAAGCCAATCGACAATTGTTACCGTTTCACGAGATTTTTTCGTGATTTCGAAATCAGGAAGACGTTCAGAAATTGAAGAACTCTACGAAAAATTCAAACCTTACGGAATCATGCAATTTGTACGTTCGGGCAGAATATCAGTTTCGAAACAAAAAATGGAAATTTCAACCTTACTCGAATCATTCAAATAAGAACTATTAACAGCGAATAAGTTCGCTAACAACCAATAAATAAATTATTAAATTTCATTTCATTAAATATTTTAAAACAAAATGGCAAATTATTTCAACACACTACCACTTAGATTACAATTAGAACAATTAGGCGTTTGCGAATTTATGGAGCAATCAGAATTTGCAGACGGAATTTCAGCATTAGCAGGAAAAAAAGTTGTCATTGTGGGTTGTGGTGCACAAGGTTTGAATCAAGGTTTAAACATGAGAGATTCTGGTTTAGATATTTCTTATGCATTGCGTGCCGATGCAATCGCAGAAAAAAGAGCTTCTTATAAAAATGCAACTGAAAACGGTTTTACAGTAGGTACTTATGAAGAATTAATTCCAACTGCAGACTTAGTTTGTAATTTAACGCCAGATAAACAACACACTGCTGTAGTAACTGCCATTATGCCATTAATGAAACAGGGATCTACATTAGCTTACTCTCACGGATTTAATATTGTCGAAGAAGGAATGCAAATTCGTGAAGACATTACCGTAATTATGTGTGCTCCTAAATGTCCTGGTTCTGAGGTACGTGAAGAGTATAAAAGAGGTTTTGGTGTACCAACACTTATCGCTGTACACCCTGAAAATGATCCAAACGGTGCTGGTTTAGATCAGGCAAAAGCATATGCTGTAGCAACCGGAGGTCATAAGGCAGGAGTTTTAAAATCATCTTTCGTAGCCGAAGTAAAATCAGATTTAATGGGTGAGCAAACAATTCTTTGCGGATTATTGCAAACCGGATCTATTTTATGTTTTGATAAAATGGTTGAAAAAGGTATCGATAAAGCGTACGCTTCAAAATTAATTCAATACGGCTGGGAAACCATTACAGAAGCATTGAAACACGGAGGTATCACTAACATGATGGACCGTTTGTCTAATCCTGCAAAAATTGAAGCTTATGAGTTGGCTGAAGAATTAAAAGACATCATGCGTCCGTTATTTCAAAAACACCAGGATGATATTATTTCCGGAGAATTCTCAAGAACTATGATGATCGACTGGGTAAACGATGATGCTAACTTATTGAAATGGAGAGCTGCCACGGGAGAAACAAACTTCGAAAAAACAGCACCACAAGAAGCGCCAATTCCGGAACAGGAATATTTTGACAACGGAGTTTTAATGATTGCCATGGTAAAAGCAGGTGTAGAGTTGGCTTTTGAAACCATGACAGAGGCTGGAATTATCGAAGAATCTGCTTACTATGAGTCACTTCACGAATTGCCATTGATTGCGAACACTATTGCAAGAAAGAAACTATTCGAAATGAACCGTGTAATTTCTGATACTGCAGAATACGGTTGTTACTTATTCGATCATGCATGTAAGCCATTATTAACAGAGTTTATGAAAACTGTTGATACTAATATAATTGGGAAACCATTTTCGACTTCAAACGGAGTAGATAATGCGGTTTTAATTGCAGTAAACAAAGAAATTCGCCAGCATCCTATCGAAGAAGTAGGAGCATGGTTGAGAGCATCTATGACTGCAATGAAAAAAATTGGATAATAAATTGGGAATTACCACACGTTTGAATGTGGGATTTGCACTGTATCTCTGTTTTATATAATATTTTGAATTAGTAAGCACTTATTAAGAAAATGGATATAGCTGCATATTGCATTCACTTAACTTCTGCAAGCTTAAGTTAAGTGAAGCTAATCCCTATGGAGGGACAAAATTCTGTTTCATTAATAAAGATGCTGCTATTCAAAGTAAATTAATTGCACTGATTACAGTTAATAAAAATAATTGTTATTGAAAATTGTTAAATTAAAAAGGCATGATATTAATTATTATGCCTTTTTTACGTTAAGCTTTTTTTTCTGAAAATCTATTTTTTTGTATTATATGTATAAAAAAACTCTATTTTTTCTAAAATGTGTTTTTTTTAGCCAAAATTTATGAATTAAATAATTTTAAGAATACGTTGATATTTAATACATTTATAAAAAAATTCCAAAAGCATATGAGTTATTATAAAATTGAAAATTTAGAACAATATTTTAAACATTACAATAAGTCAATAAGGGAGCCGAGAAAATTTTGGGGAAAAATCGCCGAGGAAAATTTTACGTGGTACCAACAATGGGAGAAAGTTGTAGATTTCAATATGGCCGATGCTGAAGTGAAATGGTTTACTGAAGCTAAAGTTAACATTACCAAAAATTGCATTGATAGACACTTAAGTAAAAGAGGAGAAAAAACGGCGATTATTTTTGAACCGAACGATCCTTCTGAAAGTGCTTTACATATATCGTATAACGAATTATACGAAAGAGTTTCAAAAATGTCGAACGTGCTGCGCGAGCAGGGCGTACGCAAAGGAGATCGTGTTTGTATTTATTTACCTATGATTCCGGAATTGGCCGTTGCAGTTTTGGCTTGTGCCAGAATAGGAGCCATTCACTCGGTAATTTTTGCAGGATTTTCTGCTTCTGCAGTTTCGGCAAGAATTAATGATTGCGAATGTAAAATGGTAATTACCTCTGACGGAGGTTACAGAGGAAATAAAACAATTGATCTAAAAGCTATTGTTGATGAGGCTTTAGATACTTGTCCATCTGTTTCTAAAGTGTTAGTTGTAAAAAGAACCAAAACAGAAATTGCAATGAAAGAAGGACGCGACCTTTGGTTGCAGCCTCTTTTAGATGTTGCTTTAGACAATAGCGTAGCAGAAATTATGGATGCCGAAGATCCGTTGTTTATTTTATATACTTCAGGATCAACAGGAAAACCAAAAGGAATGGTGCATACCACAGCCGGATACATGGTTTATACTGCCTATACGTTTAAAAATGTTTTCAGCCACGAAGAAAATGATATTTTCTGGTGTACAGCAGATATTGGATGGATTACAGGTCACTCATACATTCTGTACGGACCTTTATTAAATGGAGGTACAACCGTAATTTTTGAAGGAGTTCCATCATATCCTGATTTCAGTCGTTTTTGGGATATTATCGAAAAACATAAAATAACACAATTCTATACAGCGCCAACGGCAATTCGTTCATTAGCAAAAGAGAGCTTAGATTATATTCAAAAATATCCTTTAAAATCTTTAAAAGTAATTGGATCGGTTGGAGAACCAATCAACGAAGAAGCATGGCACTGGTTCAACGACCACGTAGGAGATAAAAGATGTCCGGTGGTTGATACCTGGTGGCAAACAGAAACAGGCGGAATTATGATTTCTCCAATTGCTTTCGTTACACCAACAAAACCAACTTATGCGACTTTACCATTACCGGGAATTCAACCCGTTTTAATGGATGAAAAACGCAACGAAATTGAAGGAAACCAAGTCGTAGGGAGTTTGTGTATCAAATTTCCGTGGCCGGGAATCGCCAGAACAATCTGGAATGATCATGAACGTTATAAAGAAACTTATTTCTCTGCATTCCCTGGAAAATACTTTACAGGAGACGGTGCTTTAAGAGATGAAGTTGGATACTACAGAATTACAGGTAGAGTAGACGATGTTGTAATTGTTTCTGGACATAATTTAGGAACAGCGCCAATTGAAGATGCAATTAATGAGCATCCGGCTGTAGCAGAATCTGCTATTGTGGGAGTGCCGCATGATATTAAAGGAAATGCTCTTTATGGATATGTTATTCTAAAAGAAACCGGAGAAGTTAGAAACAAAGAAAATTTGTCTAAAGAGATCAACCAATATATTTCTGATCACATTGGGCCAATTGCAAAACTGGACAAAATTCAGTTTGTGGCTGGTTTGCCAAAAACGCGTTCAGGAAAAATTATGCGTAGAATTTTACGTAAAATAGCCGAAGGAGATAATTCTAATTTTGGAGATACTTCAACATTATTGAATCCAGAAGTTGTAGAAGAAATTATGAAAGACAGAATTGAATAATTCGGTTCTTTCTAAAATTAAAAATGCCTCTTAAATTTAAGAGGCATTTTTTTTATCTAATAATTAGTTTTTTTATTTGTCAGATTGAGCGAAGTCGAAATCCCGTCATGCTAAATTACGTTGCTTGCGCTTCGACTTTGCTCAGCCTGAGACTCGTATATTAGTACTAAAACTGTATGTTTTCTGAAGTACTTGTCAGATTAAGCGAAGTCGAAATCTTGTCATGCTAAATTACGTTGCTTGGGCGTCGACTTCGCTTAGCCTGACAATAAAGCTACTTAATTCCCAATCTTGATTTTAATTTCAAAAATAGTAGCGCAATTCGGTAAGCATCTTCAGAAGAAGAATTTCTTTCGCTTTTTGGAATTTTGAAAATTTCACTCAAATCATCCAGAGAAAATTGCTTATCGTTGATATCCATTAACTTGCGATACATCATATCAACATCTAAGGCTTCGTTTTTTAATCTTCCACAATCCAGACGCTCAAGTGCAGCATTTAGCATTTCTACATCAAAATTAATATGATGCCCCACTAAAACGGCATTTCCAATAAAATCAATTAAAGCCTCTAATGCCTCAGGTTCCGACATTTTTACCATTTTACTATCAATGATAAATTCATTTGAAAGTCCGTTGTCCTGCAAAAATTTATATTGCAGTAAAACAGCTTCAAAATTATCTTTGATCATAATGCTGTCATCAACTACACCAAAAGCACCAAAAGATAAAAGAACATCTTTATTCGGGTTTAAACCAGAAGTTTCTGTAGATATAACTACAAAACGGTTAGGTTTAGTTTCGAATTTAGTCAAGTATTGCTTCCAGAAATCAGGATACTCTTTATTGATATTTTTAATCCAGTCTAGCATATTATGAGAATTGTGTCAGTTGAAATTTACTCTTAATTAATTCCTCAAGATCTTTCATTGGGGTTAAGGCATTTTTTAACTTCTCTCTGTCTGTTTTAGACATTTCTCTTAAATTTATATATTGTCCGGAGTCATCATTTTTCAATCCTTCAACAGTTCTAAATTTAGATAACGTTAAAAAAGCTTCGGCACAACTTAAATATATCTCGGCATTTTTAGAATCTGTTATAGCTAATTGCTTAAATCTTAAATAAGTATTCTTAATTCCTTTAATGTTGGCATTCAAAATTAATAAACGTGCAGAGTCAATTAACGGCATTAATGCTCTTGTTTTTATATCAAATTTTCCTTTTTGCGGACCTTCTTCTTCGATAATGAATTTTTTGAAAAAACTCAAAGGAGAATTTCTCTTCAAAGCATCATTTCCTAAAAAGTCGAAGAATAAAGTATTGTTTACAGCATTTTTGAAAATAACATTTTCGATCACTTCTTCAATTTTTGGCTCACCAAAAACGATTTCATAATCAAAGAAAATACTACTCAAATCATTGCTGTTTTCACCTGGAGTATTCATCCAGCTGTTGTATTGTTTTGTCCAGTCTGTCAATGACTTACACCATAACATATTACTACCCATATGACCATTTGGACAAAATTCATAACCTACTTTTTCTAATATAGAAGTGGTTCTTTTGGCCAGTCTTAAAAAGTAATCTTTTACCTCTCTGTATTTCTCCGGAGCAACATCTTCAAAAATTAGAATACTATCCTGATCCGTAAGCAGAAGCTGTTCTTTTCGGCCCTGACTACCAATACTTAACCATGCAAAACGGGCAGGAGGTGAGCCTAGATCTAAAATAGACAATTCTACAGCACGTTTGATAATGGCCAGATTAATCTCGCTTGCAATATTGCTGACATGCGAAATGGGTATGTTTTTTTGAATCGAGTTTTGAATTAAATCCGAAAGTCGATCTCTGATTTGTTTCAGGTCTTTTGGTAATTGCGAACGTTTTATTTCTTTAATCAATACACCAGGATTACTGGCTTGAGCCACAATTAGATCATGCTCAGAAATAATTCCCTTCACAGCAGATTTATTTGTACCGTCTTTAGTTACACATAAGTGCGTTACATTATGTTTTAGCATCAGCAATTGCGCCTCGGCCAACGATACATTTTCAATTACAGTTACTACCGGCGAAGACATGATTTTGTCAATCGTCTCGGTAATTGGGTAGCGTCCGGTAGCAATTTTAGATGATAAATCGGCATTGGTTACAATACCAATCGGATTATTTTTTTCGCAGATTACAATATTATCAACCATCGATTCGGTCATTAATATGGCAACATCTCTAACAATATGGTTCGACTGAGTGGTGAGTGGTGAATTGTTGTAAACGAGAGATTGAATGTATTGCATTTCTGACTGCTGATCTACATAAAAAGCCGTATCAGAAATTAATTTTCCGTTAGAATTAATGTTATCCTTGGTATGTCTTGAATTGATGGCAAAATTTTCGAGCAGGAAATTCAAAACATCCGAATTATTGGCTACAAATGGCCTGAAAACAGCAATTGGAATCGCATATATAATACTTTCTTCACGTGCTTTGGCCGTCATCATATAATTATTCTTGGCGAAAAACGGGCGCAAACCAAAGATATCACCTTCGTGACATTTGTTTATAATTGTTTCTTCGGCATCTGCAATTGTGGTTAAATTGATGACACCAGAAGCGACAACGTAAAAGCTGTCGTGCAGCACATCGTTGTTTTGAAATAAGATCGCGTGTTTCTCTAAATTGAGAACACGAATATTGGTAGCAATGTCAGATAATTCCTGAAAAGTTAAATTATCAAATGGCGGGTATTCTTTTAAAAAATCTGCAATATGCTCAGCAATTGTATTCATATGGTTGATAATTTTTTTAAAGTATCGAATGTAAAAATAATAAAATAAAGTCGTACAATGAAAGCATCTTGAACAGAATCTGACGAATTTAAAGAAATGTTAAGAATAAATGAATTCAGGGCTTTAAAATGATTTTTTGGTATTTTAATTTAAATAATCTCTTGATTTTATTTTATAAGAACTCGTAATAAATAGGCTTAGTATAAATACCTTATTGAATTTAACTTATTTGTATCAAAATCGACTGAGACTAGTAAAGTAAATAACATGAAAGATGAAGCAAGTAACGTTTTCTATAATTTTCTATTTTACATAATATAAATTATAGTTCAAATGATATGTGTTCAAATAACCGTTTGTTGTCGGCTATACTACTAATAAAGTTTTGTAAGGAATGCTTCTTTTGGAACTAAATCAGCTCCGCCGCGTTTATTAAATTGTAAAGTTGTTTCATTCGCATAAAGCGTAACATTTGCAGAAAGATTATTCTTTGCTTTTAAAGTAATGTTTGCCTTTTCACCAAGAGTTGAAACATATCCTGATACTTCCATGACATCGGTTTTAAATTCAGCTTTGTCACTGATAATTTCTGCCGTGCCAAAAATTTTAGCATTAGACTGCGCTATATTCATTGTTAGAATATAATCTTTACTGCAGTCCTTGCAATTCTCCGTACTCCAGGTTCCCGTAAATCTATTGGTTTGCGAATATGCGGAAAATGAAATTAAAAATATAAACAGAATAAATTTTCTCATTTTAATGGATGCTTTGGTATAAAAAATAAGTTTCAAATATAAACGAAAAAAGCATCACTATGTGATGCTTTTTCTAATCAATCAGGATATTATTTTATTTTTTTAAGATAAACCGATTTTCCGTTTAACGCAACGTTGATTTCGTTGTTTTTTTCAGAAAAAGTTGTTCTCAATGCGTTTCCTTTGAAAATTTGAACATCTCCGTAAACTTTTCCAGTTTCGTCAGAAACATATTCAAACAATAATTTTTTATTATCAGGCTCAATTCCAATTCTATAACTTGAAAATTTTGAAGTTGTCAGGTTAAATTCTTGTTGTGTGTCAATAATTTTTCCATCAGCATAAAAATTAGTAACAGACTTATTTAGTGTAATATCCGGATAGTATTCATTAACTTTTTGAAGTAAAGCATACTGTGCCGGACTTGCATCTTCTATTTTTGTTGTAATAGATTGTGCGAATGACATTGTCGTAAAAATAAGAGCCAATAATAAAGTGAATTTTTTCATAATTTAAATTTTTAGATTTATAGTTTCAAAACATTTTCGAAACCTTATACAATTACCACTTTTTCATAAAAAGTAATAATAATTGTTAACAAGATAGTAAATCTTTATCTTTGCACGAAATTAAAAGCAATATTTTAAGAAAATGACAACAAAAAAATATATCCAACTCATCCTGATTTTAGGTTCCCTAACCGCACTTGGTCCCTTTTCGATCGACATGTATTTACCTGGTTTCTCTGGCATTGCAAAAGATCTTAACACGACTGTCGCAAAGGTATCGATGAGTTTATCCAGTTATTTTATAGGAATTTCTGCCGGACAATTATTATACGGACCGTTACTAGATCGTTTTGGACGTAAAAAGCCCTTGTTTATTGGTTTGATGGTTTATATTGTAGCTTCTTTAGGATGTGTGTATGTCGCTGATATTGATTCTTTTATATTATTACGATTCATTCAGGCTATTGGCAGCTGTGCGGCAACTGTAGCTTCTGTAGCAATGGTCCGCGATTTGTTTCCTGTAAAAGATATTCCAAAAGTATTCTCCTTATTAATGTTGGTTCTAGGGCTTTCGCCGATGTTGGCACCTACAATTGGAGGGTATGTAACCGAAGATTACGGTTGGCACACCGTATTTTTCATCTTGATGTGCATGGGAATTGCGATATTAATTGCCTCTCAAGTGGGCTTACCCAATAGCTACAAACCCGACAACTCTATTTCATTAAAGCCAAAACCTATCATTACCAACTTTTTAAAAGTTCTTAAAGAACCACAATTTTTCACTTATGCATTTACCGGTTCAATTGCTTTTTCAGGCTTATTTACATATGTAGCGGCCTCTCCAATCATTTTTATGGATATTTATCATGTAGATGCAAAAACCTACGGATGGATTTTCGCCTTTATGTCGGTAAGTTTTATTGGTTCAAGCCAGTTGAATTCTCTTTTACTTAAAAAGTTTTCGAGCGAACAAATGATTTTTGCTGCCTTAATTCTGCAATCTTTTATTAGTATTGTTTTCCTGATTTTATCGGTAAACAATCTTTTGGGATTGTATGAAACGATTGTAATGCTTTTTCTGTTTTTAGGATGTTTAGGAATCTCAAATCCAAATACAGCTGGACTGACGATGGCGCCGTTTGCTAAAAATGCCGGAAGTGCATCGGCTTTAATGGGCGCTATTCAACTTGGTTTGGGTGCTTTGGCTTCATTTGCTGTTGGCGTTTTTGTGAAGAATTCGGTTGCTCCAATGGTTTTTATTATGACGGCTACTACCATTATCGCCTTTGTCGTATTGAATATCGGGAAGCGTTTTATTAAAAATAAAGTGGAAGTTTCTGATAATGATGACGTTATTGCAGGACATTAAAAGCTCAGTTTTGTAATTTCTCCTTGTCGAAACGACACATCATCACAAAATGAAAAGCCAGAATCTAAACAGATTCTGGCTTATATTTTTATTGGAAATTGGTATTTTAAATTGAAATTTTACTCTTTTAATTTTTCTTATCCGGTCTGATAATCATTCTAAGAGACTGATCTCTTGCAAAATAAGCTACCATCCAATTCCAGAATGTGTTCAATCTGTTTCTATAAGTAATCAAAGAAATAAGGTGAATAAACAACCAGATAATCCAGGCAAAAAATCCTTTAAAGTGCCATTTCGGACTTGGTAAATCTACTACGGCTTTATTTTTTCCTATAATCGCCATAGAACCTCGGTCATTGTATTCAAATGGTTTTAAAGGTTTATTTTGTGTTAACGCTTTAAAATTCTTTGCTAAGTTGAGTCCTTGCTGAATGGCAACTTGCGCCACCTGAGGATGTCCGTCAGGAAAATTTTTATCTCCGGCTGTGATTGCAGTATCACCAATCGCATAAATGTTGTCCAAACCGTTTACTTTATTGTAGGGATCTGTTGCCATGCGTCGGCCACGACCGTAACTTTCTTTCGGAATTCCTTCAAAAATTTTTGCCGAAACTCCTGCAGCCCAAATTAAGTTTTTGGTTTTAATGGTGTCGCCATTTTCAAAATGAACTGTGTCATCTATATAATCAACAACACGTGTGTTTAATTTTACTACAACACCAAGATCTGTCAAAGCTTCCAGGGTATCTTTTTGAGAAGCTTCACTCATAGGTGCCAGCAGCGCATCTCCTCCATCAACCAAATAAACATTACTGGCAGAAGTTTCTAATTCCGGATATTCCTTTAAAAGAATATTTTTTCGCATTTCTGCAAACATTCCTGAAACTTCAACACCCGTTGGTCCTCCTCCTGCAACTACAATCGTTAAAAGCTTGCGGCGTTTACGGATATCCTTGCAAATAGCAGCTTTTTCGAGATTTTTAAGCAGAGTATTACGCATTTCGATGGCATCATTTAAGGTTTTCATCGGAATGGCATTTTTCATCACGTTTTCCATACCAAAATAACTCGTTTCTGCGCCAGTGGCAAAAACTAAATAATCGTATGACAAATCACCATTATTTAAAATGATTTTATTTTCGGCAGGAACTACAGAAAGTAATTCGCCCAAACGAAACTGCAGGTTTTTCTTGCCTGCAAAGAATTTTCTGAAAGGATAACTAATGCTTGAAGGCTCTAAAAAAGCCGTTGCAACCTGATATATAAGTGGTGGAAAAAAATTGTAATTGTTTTTGTCTACAAGGGTTACTTGTATTTGAGGATGGTTTACAAGCTCTTTCGCAAGGTTTAGCCCTGCAAAACCACCTCCTATTATAACGATCTTCATATATGTTGCTATTAAGTAGGATTATAAATTTTATATTCCTTATAAATATACAACTTTAATATACAATGACAAAAGTCATAATTATTACTTTTTGAATTTTTTAACAGGTTTTTCTGTTACTTCAACTTTGTTTTGCAGAACATAATTGGCTAATAATTTTTCAATTAACTCGTCTTTAGTGAGATGATGAAAAACCGTTTTTACCTTCGTCTTTAAATCTGCTGAAATATCGTGATTCGGTTTTGTTTTAAAGATTTGTTTCGCCCATAAAAGCGTATTATTTTCTTCTAAACTAACCACTGAGGGTTTTTGAAATTGTGTAAATTTAATCCCTAGTTCCTTTTCAAATTCAGGAATTTCTGAAGTCTCTTCTTCTTGCAGCACAGTTAATGAAAGTCCCTTTGCTCCTGCCCTTGCGGTTCTTCCGCTTCTGTGAACATAGTTTTCATACGTATCCGGTAAATGATAATTTACGACATACGAGATTTCTTTTACATCGATTCCTCTTGCCGCTAAGTCTGTAGCAACCAATATATTGATATATCCTTCTCTGAATTGCTCCATAATTCTGTCACGAATTCCCTGAGATAAACTCCCGTGAAGCGCGCCCGAAGAAAAACGGTTTATAGCCAGATTTTTAGCCAGCTTATTAACAGCCGCTTTTGTTTTACAGAAAATAATGCCGCGTTCTCCCTCTTTTGAATTTAAAAAATGCATCAGAACATCTAATTTTTCAATAGGATCAACTACAATGTATTCGTGATCAATTCCTTGGTTACCAACAGTTTCCATATTAGCGCTCACCTGAACTACATTTTTATTTAAGTAGTTCTGAATCAATTGTTTAATTGTTCCGGGTAAAGTAGCAGAAAAAAGTAAAGTACGGTGTTTTTTAGGAAGTTCTGCTACGATTTCGTCCAGACTTTCTTTAAGGATCGAAACCATCTCGTCAGCTTCGTCTAAAACTAAATAATGGGTTTGTTTTAAATCTATCGCTTTACGCTGAATCAAATCGATTAAACGTCCCGGTGTCGCTACAACTATATGAGTTGGCGAAGTTAAACGCTCAATTTGTGGTTTTATCGGAATTCCTCCACAAGTCGAAGCGATGGAAATATTTGGAATGTGCTTTCCAAAATCTTCTAAATTTCTAAAGATTTGCTGTCCAAGTTCTCTCGTCGGAACTAAAATTACAGCCTGAACTGTATTGATTTCGGTATTTACCAATTGCAATAATGGTAACCCAAAAGCAGCCGTTTTTCCTGTTCCTGTTTTGGCTAAACCTACCACATCGTGGGTTTCATTCAATAAAAGCGGAATTGTTTTTTGTTGAATTTCTGTTGGTTCAACAATGTTTAATTCGCTTAATGCTTTTAAAATTGGTGCTGAAACTCCTAATGATGAGAATTGTTTAGACATTTTTTAATTTTTGTTGTTTTATTTATTTTGTTTCAGGTTTAAGGTTTCAAGTTTGTTAGAATCTATACTAACCTGAAACCTGAAACCTGAAACTTTCTTAACCTTTTAAGATCAATCCGGTTCGTTCATGATTTTTTCACGGTATTTTTTACCGATTAATAAAACCAATTTTAGTTTATAATCATCAACAAGCCATTCGCGGTAGTTTTTACTACACTGGCTCAAACATTTTGCATAACGTTTGATGCGGCATTCAATATCATCATCAAGTTCTTTTCCTAATGATTTTGCTTCCTGCAATGTTTCGGTGTTGTCCACACACATCGCTGCATGCTGCTCTAACGAGTTATCTAATACAACCTTAGAACGCAAATTTTGCTTGATGATTAATTTGTGCTCTTCATCAACATCAAAAGTAACGTCTGCAGTTTTACTAAATTTGGCACGCAATTCAGGAGGCATACTGTATTTAAAGTATAATTCGATCTCCGTATCATCACGCAGATTTTCCAAATAAAATTCTGGCGATTTAAAGATGTGCTGCCAGTTTACCGGCTCACTCCACAAACCAAAACGCGCCGCATTGTTACCTAAGTCAATAACGGTAAACTCATCTTTACCAGGTAATTTACGAGATCCACGACCAATCATTTGGTAATATAAGGTAAGCGATTTTGTTGCTCTGTTTAAGATAATTGTTTCAACCGTTGGCTCATCAAAACCAGTAGTCAAAATTCCCACAGAAGTCAAAATAGCATCTGGTGTTTTTTTAAACCACGCCAAAATATCTTTACGTTCTTCGGCACTGCTGGTATTATCAAGGTGCCTAATATCGTAACCGGCTTCTCTAAAAGTCTCGTACACATATAGCGACGTATGAATACCGTTATTAAAAATCAAGGTTTTTTTACCCAAAGATCGCTCTGTATACGCATGCAAAAGTTTTTCCTGCATGATGGTATTCGTATATAAATCGTCTGATGATTTTACCGTATAATCTCCGTTAATACCTACTTTTAGTGATGTCAATCCCACATCATAACTGTAAGTTGTCGCTCTGGCAAGGAAACCTTTGTCAATTAATGAACTAATGGTGTCTCCCACAATAAGTTCATCATAACTTTGGTGCATTGGTAATTTTATATTCGAACTCAAAGGTGTTGCCGTTACTCCAAGAATAAAAGCATTTTTAAATGAATTTAATAATTTTCTGAAAGAATTGTAATGCGCCTCATCAATAATTACCAGACCAATGTTGTCTAAATGTAATTTCTCGTCATTGATACGGTTCTTTAAGGTTTCAACCATCGCCACGAAACAAGAATATTCGTTTTGATCTGGCAATTCCTTAACCTTACTATTAATAATTTTATTAGAAACGCCAAACCCTTTAAGCATTTTTGAGGTTTGTTTACAAAGTTCAATACGGTGTGTTAAAACCACCACCTTTTTATCATTATTGGCTAAATAACGACGTACGATTTCAGAAAAAATAACTGTTTTTCCACCACCGGTAGGCAACTGATACAATAAATGATGTTTCGAAGGAGCATTGTCTAAGCGATCAAAAATGGCATCAATATCGCCTTTTTGGTATGCATAAAGTTCTTTTTTCTCTTCTCTTTCTATTTCTAAAGTGTTTTGAGACATTGTTTATTTTTGGATTTTTGCAAAAATACACCTAAAAAACAGTTATTCATCTTATTTTAACCTAAAATAAATGTTTTTTTTAAATAAGATTTTTTATAGGAAGTGTTTTTAAAAGTCCTTTTTCTCTAAAAATGCCTCAAAATCCTGTCGGTTTTTCCATTTTTGTTGCATACTCTGCTGTTCGATTGCATAAACCCTTTCCTTAAATTCGGCAAAAATTCCGTTAGAAATTAAAAAATTAACAGCCTGCTCAAACGAATTAAAAATGCTTTTGTAAAACAATTCCTGTTTAATAAAATTATTAGCCGAATAAGTTTGTGCAATTTCAATATTATAGAGCATTAAATCGGCTATAATAAAGGAGTCAACACCGAGCATTATAAAATGCTTAATGATTTTTTGCGCTACAGAACGACGCATTTTAGCTCTCGGTCGCCACTTTGCATTGGGCTTTTTTACCGGAAAATATTCGTGGGATATTTTTACTTTAGATTCCTGCAAAAGTTTGTCTTCTTTTGGGTTAAAAACAAAATCATAATAGACTTTTACGGGACTGAATTTTTCATACAACTCGATAATTTGCTCTTCGAGTTGCTCTTTGCTCAACTGGGCTAAATATTTTTTTAAATCGCGTTTACTCATTATCAAAGTTTAAGATTACAAAAGTAAATTAGTTTCCTGATTCATACCGCAAAAACCAACGATAATACTTAATTTTGCGGGCATAAACTCAAAAAATATCTACATGCTCAAGATTTTCAAAGTTACTGCAATTTTAGAGGGAATCTCTTATTTAGTGTTATTTACCAATATGCTTTTTATAAAAAACAATAATCCTGAACTTTATCATACCTTATTACGTCCGCTCGGAATGGCGCATGGCGTACTATTTATAGCCTATGTTTTAATGGCTTTTATTCTTAGAAAACCTCAAAATTGGGATTTAAAAACTTTTGCCATTATTCAAATAGCTTCGCTAATTCCGTTTGGAACTTTTTATGTAGAGAAGAAATATTTAGAAAATAATGGATAAGCCTTTGGATAAAGTATTCAACTTTTTATATCCACTTTTTAGAGATTGGGGCATGAGCCGCAACTTTGCGTCTTATATAAGCCTCGTTCTCAATATCATTATCATGGTGGCGCTGGCTTACGCCATTTATTATCTCGCCAAGTTTGTTTTGGTAACCCTGACCGCGATATTTGCGCAAAAAACCAAAACCAAGTTTGATGACTATTTAATTCATAATAAAACCACCAAATACACGGCATATTTAATTCCGTTTTTCTTTATTTATAAAGCCGTTCCTATTATTTTGGACCGCTATGAATATTGGGAATTACTTTTCGGAAAAATCGTTGGAATTTATATCGTTTTAATCAGTTTATGGATTATCAGAACGATCTTTAATGCATTGCGCGATTATTTAAAACAAAAACCGGAATACAGCGACAAACCAATAGACAGTTTCGTTCAGGTTATTATGATCGTACTCTGGATTTTTGGAGTTGCCATGATTATTTCGACTTTATTCGGAATAAAAAAAGGAGAGTTACTGACCATATTAGGGACGCTTTCTGCGATTATTATCTTGATTTTCAGAGATACTATTTTAGGGTTTGTTTCGAGTGTTCAGGTAGCGATCAACGATATGGTTCGTATTGGAGACTGGATTACCATGGATAAATTTGGTGCCGATGGAGACGTTATCGAGATTAACCTTACCACGGTAAAAGTTCGAAATTTTGACAATACGATTACCACTATTCCAACGTATGCTTTAAGCTCTGATTCTTTTCAGAACTGGCGCGGAATGCAAAAATCTGACGGACGACGTATTAAAAGGCATATTTTGATCAAAAGCAGCAGTATTCGCTTTTTGAACAATGACGATTTGAATCATATGAAACAATTTCAGTTGATTAGTACGTATATCGAAACCCGACAGGCAGAAATTGAAAAATACAATGAGTTGCGCGGGATCGACAAATCTTTTGCGCTTAACGGACGTAATATGACCAATTTAGGATTGTTTAGAAAATATATTATGCAGTATCTTTTAGACCATCCGGGACTGAACAAAGACATGCACATTATGTGCAGACAGCTCCAGTCGAGCGAGAATGGAGTACCGTTGGAGATTTATGCTTTTTCGAGTGACAAACGCTGGGCCAATTACGAATATATAATGTCTGATATTTTTGATCATATCATGGCTTCTGTCATTTATTTTGATTTGGAAATGTTCGAACTTCCATCTCAAATTGGACTATTGAACAGATAGTTTTGTTTCAAGTTTTAGGTTTCAGGTTTTAGATTTCAGGTTTAGGCCGCTATTGCGTAAATACTTAACGCTGCAGCAAACTTGAAACTTGAAACTGGAAACCTGAAACTGGAAACCTAAAAAAAAAAAATCACTTTTTAACCTCTTCAAAAACAAACTTCGGATCTTTATAAGTTAAAGTTCCGGGAATAAAGCAGGGAAGATTCATGTAGGTTCCCACTACTCCATTTCCGAGTATTAATTTGTTTTCCTTTTTTAGCAAAGCTAATGGTATTCTTTTCCAGCTTCCTCCATTTGAAATATAATGAAAATCTCCGGTTAACGTATTTCCTTTTAGATCTCCTCTTACATCACCTGAATCTTTTCCGGTTTGATAATAAAAGATTTCATACCGTCCGTAAAAACGTTTGTCACTAATATTTATATCCAAAATGGCAGTGTCTTTGTTGTTTACGGCGCGATACAATACTTGTTTGTATACTTTTTTTTCGGCTTTAGAATTACAGGAAACTATTGAAGCTAAAATTAAAATCAGAAAAAAAGACGATTTAATATTCATAGATGAAGTTTTTAAACCATATTAGTAATGTAAGTTCATTTAAATCTAAAACTTAAGTTTTATTAGATAACTTATATGGTAAAATTAAGTTTGCATTATAATTTTTTCTAAATTTAAAGAAAAAAAATGGCAGATAGAGATACTTTTTTAAAAGAATTCAGAGGCGAAACTTTAGGAACTGTGAGTGCGCAATCTTCGCCAGATGAGCTGTTTCAAAATCAGACGATTAGACCCATTCTAAAACTTCAAAACGATTTATTTATTGCCGTTTTTAATAACTATGTAAATAAAAACAAAGCCGATTTTTATTCTTATACCGTTGAAAAGAAACTTCAGACGATTGAAAACTCCATTCAAAAAGATATTAAGTTCAGAAATTCTCTTAAAGGAATTATTATGGCACTTTTTACGATTGAAGAATATGATACTTACATTCAAAACTCTTCTAGTTTAAACAAACGCATGATGAATTTGTTAGTCGAGCGCTTGAAAAGTCAGGTGCAATTGTTTGAGTTGGAAAAGAATTCGAAGTAAATAAATAGAAATAGACCTTATAAATAATAAAAGATATTCATATTTTAATTTTAAGTAAATCAGTTATATGGAAAATAATTTTACTAAAGTAATGTCTACTAAGACTGACGAAGAATTAATTATAATTGTTACAATAAATCGAAATAAATATCAGCCACTTGCCATCGAGGCAGCTCAATCTGAAATTGATTTAAGAAACATTACTATTTCTGAACAGGAAGAAATAGTTTCAAAAATTGAAAGTAAAAAACAAATAATCCAAGAGATCGACGACAATGCTGTTAAACGCAGAATTCGTTTAGTGAATTTTGTAGTCGATTTTGTGATCATTTTTATTATTTACTTTTTGGTTATTCCTTCACTGGATAGATTAATATATGCAAGTAAAGCTGGATTTACTTTGTATAGACTTGCTTCTTTGATCCTTTTTATTGCACTTTATTATATTCCTTTTGAATATAAAACTCAAAAAACGCTTGGAAAAATTATTACCAAAACTAAAGTTGTAACATTAGAAGGGAATAAACCGGAACTTATGGATATTGTGAGTCGAACATTTTGCAGATTGATTCCATTTGATCGATTTTCTTTTCTCTTTTCACGAAATGGCTTTCATGATGCTATTTCTAAAACCAAGGTAATCAATGATAATGTTTGAAAAATTCCGAAATAAATTTCCTCTCGAAGATTATAAATGGAATGAATATACGAGCTATTTTAATCGGCTTGAAGTTCCTGCAAAAACAGTTCTTTTAGAAGAAGGTGAAATTTCTAAGAAACTTTTTATTATCGAAAAAGGCTGCGTTCGCGTTTGGTTCAATAATAACGGAAAAGATCTTACGACTCAGTTTTTTTTCGAAAATCAAAGTGTCGCTTCTATAGAAAGTTTCATAAAAAATAATCCCAGCCAGGTTGTTGTTGAAACCATTGAACCTTCTGTTTTATGGTGGATTCATAAAACGGATCTCGATAAAATTCTCGAAGAAATCAAAGAAATCCCAGAATTAAGAGATCGCTTAATTAATATGCTTTTTCAACGAACCTTCGATTATATAAAATATTTTGTTTCTTTTATAAAAGACTCTCCCGCTGAGCGTTATCATAATTTAGTTAAAGAAAGACCTCAAATTATTCCACGCGTTCCACAACATTACATAGCTTCTTATTTAGGTGTAACTACGGTTCATTTAAGCCGAATAAAAAATAAGAAATAATAAATTTTACCATATAAATTCATTTGATCTTGATTTACAATTGCTTGTAACACTTATATGGTTATTATTTTCTTTGATAACAAATGTTATCGTCAATCTGTAAACCACCGTCTAATTTTGCTTCATAAAATTTTATTATTATGAAAGCAGCAGTAATTTATAACAAAGGCGAAATGCCAAAATATGCCGAATTTGCAGATCCTATAGCGCAAAATGAAAGTGAAATAGTAATTTCTGTAAAAGCGGTAGCGATTACAAATCTTGATCGGGGAATTGTAAGCGGAGCCCATTATTCAGCAGGAAATGACAGTCTAAGTGGAACTGTAATTGGCAGCGATTGTGTTGGTGTATTAGAAAATGGACAAAGAGTTTATGCTCGCGGCATCAACGGTACAATTGCTGAAAAAGCCATTGTAGACAAACAGAGAATGGTTTTATTACCCGAAGACATCAATGATGCCGTAGCTGCGGCATTGCCCAACGCAGTAGCCGGATCTGCAATGGCGTTACAATTTAGAGCGGGAATGCAGCCAGGTGAAACAGTTTTAATAAACGGAGCAACAGGTTTTACAGGACAAATGGCCATACAGATTGCGAAACATTACGGAGCGAAAAGAATAATTGTTACCGGCAGGAATGAAAAAACACTGAAAAGTCTTTTAACATTAGGCGCCGACGAAATTATTTCTTTAAAACAGGATGATCAATCGATTGTGGATCAATTAAAAGCAATTCAACAAGAAACTCCAATTGACATCATTTTAGATTACTTATGGGGACATTCTGCAGAATTGATTTTTTCATTTTTGAAAGGGAAAGGAAATTTTACTCATAAAGTAAGATACGTTTCTATAGGAGCCATGGCTGGTGATTCTATTCAACTATCTGCAGCCATTTTAAGAAGCGTTGATTTGCAATTATCCGGTTCCGGATTGGGAAGCTGGAACAGAGAACAAGTAAAATTACTATTCTCAGAAATACTACCAGAAATGTTTCTTTTAGCAGCTCAACAGAAGTTAAAGGTAAATATTGAAACCATACCCTTGGTTCATATCGAAACCATGTGGAATAAAGAACTTCCCGATGGTAAAAGAGTAGTCGTTATTATTTAAAAAGAAAAAAGGTTTGATAAGATGTAATCTCGTCAAACCTTTTTTTAAAATATTTTTAGAAAATCTACTCTTTAGACAACATCAATTCTTTGATGTATTTTACAGGAGCGCTTCCAAAACTTAAGAATTTTTCATGGAATTTTTTCAAATTGAATTTATCTCCTTCTTTCTTTTTCAGTTCTTCCCTTAAGTTATAAATTTCGGTATATCCTGTAAAGTAAGAACACAATTGAACCTGAGATAAGGTTACACGCTTCCATTTTCCGTCAGCTTCAGCTTGTTGCTGAAAAGCTTCTTTGGTCAACAAATCGATTGCAGCTTCCTTAGACATGTTTTTTGTATGCACACTAATATCTAAGATTGTATTGCAGGTTGTTCTTAAATTCCATTTATAATACATCAACCACATTTCGTCAGAGTTTTTGTATCCGCTTTCCAGCATCATTTTCTCTGCATATACAGCCCAGCCTTCTACCATAGCCCCATTTCCTAAAATAGATTTAATGATACTTGGAGATTGATTGCTGTACACCAATTGTGTGTAATGTCCGGGAATTGCTTCATGAATATTTAAAATCTGAAGAATATAATCGTTGTACTCGCGTAAATAACTTTCTGAGTTTTCTGCTGTCCAACCCGACATACTTCCTACATTATAATACGTATTGGCATTTTTGTCGTAAGGTCCGGGTGCAGAGATAGAAGCTCCTGCAACGCCCGCCATGTAAGCTGGCTCTTTGCGAACTACAAGTGGCTTTGAAGGATCGATGTACAATAAATCTTTTGCTTTTACATAAGCTGTTAATTCCGGAATTTGCTTTTCAATTTCAGATTGAAATTTCTCAGGAGTAGTATGTTGTAACGAAATTTTATCAATTACTTGTTTGATCAAATCCAGTTTATTGGCTGGTTTTGGTTCGTTTCCTTTATACTTTGACCAAAGTTTATCGGCCAGTACAAACATTTTATCATGCAGATCTTTTTTATGATCCACCGCAATTTTAAAAATTTCATCGGCAGTATAGCTTGACTGAATATTAAAATCGAATTTTTTAGCATATAAAGCAGCTCCAAGTCTAAAAGAGCGAGGCGTTTTGTTTGGAGTTGTTTTAAGCCAATCAGCGTAATCTGCAATCGCTTTTTTGGCCACTTTTGCTTTCTCTAGCATTTCTTTTTTCTCAGAATCGCTTAACTTACTTTTTTCTAAAGCGGCACTTAAGTCAACGTCAAAAACAGATGAACCGCCCAGATTTTGTGCGATCGCAAGTTCTGTGTGCTCAATTGTTGGATTTTTAACATTGGCTTTGGCGGCTTCGTAATAAGCCGGAATATTCGTCATTTTGGCATTAAAAGCACGCAAACGAACTTCTAATGAATCGTATTTTCCGTTTAATATTTCGGCAAAAGAACCACAAACATTATATTCAGACGGATTCCATTCATATGATTTTAATTCTTTAATGCTAAAAAGAGTGCCTTCCAACTGATTTTTAATCATTCGAAAGTCTGTTTTATTATTATCTGAAAGACTTTGTACGTCATATTGCTTCAAAGAATCTAATTGTGCCTGAATAAAATCAAGTTCTTTTTTTTGTTGCGCAGCATTCGGAATGACCAGAACGCTATCTAATTTGTGGTAACCAACTCCTGCAGCCCAATCCGGACTAATTTGCCACAAACCTGTAACAAAATGATCTTTGTATTTATCGAATTTTTCGTCTAATGCTTTATCGCCGTTAGACTTACTGCTTTTATTACAGGAAAAAAGCAGGGTAATTGCAAAAATTGAAGCAATAAGTTTTTTCATAAGTTAATTTTTTTATGGTTTAAAGATAAAAAAAATGTCCTTTATGCAAAGCAAAATGCTATTTCTACTTAATATTTCAATAAATTTAATAAAACTTCCTCAAAACGATTCTTAGCCAAAAACTGATCTTCCAAAGCTTTTGTAAACGGAATTGGCGAATCTAAACTGGCAACTCTTTTTACGGGAGCATCCAGATACTCAAAGCATTCCTCCATAATTAAAGCCGAAATATCACTCGCAATTCCACCAAACAAAGTGTCTTCCTGGTAAATAATTACTTTACCGGTTTTCTTTACAGATGCAAAAATAGTTTCGGTATCTAAAGGCTGTAATGTTCTTAAATCAATTAAGTCGGCATCGATTTCCGGATTTTTAGACAAAGTTTCTAATGCCCAGTGAACAGGAGCGCCAAACGAAATGATGGTAATGGCATTTCCTTCTTTTAGTAAAGCGGCTTTGCCAAACGGAATCGTATAATAATCTTCAGGAACTTCTTGATAAACGCTGCGATAAAGTTGTTTATGTTCAAAAAACAAAACAGGATTCGGGTCATTTATTGCCGTATTCAACAATCCTTTAGCGTCATAAGGAAAGGCAGGATATACTACTTTTAGACCCGGAGTTTTTGTAAACCAGGCTTCATTAGTCTGAGAATGAAAGGGTCCTGCTTTTGTTCCTCCGCCGCAAGGCATACGAACCACAACATCGGCATTTTCGCCCCAGCGATAATGTGATTTGGCTAATAAATTAACAATTGGGTTAAAACCTGTAGAGACAAAATCGGCAAATTGCATTTCTACAATTGCTTTATAGCCATTTATCGAAAGTCCCATTCCGGCAGAGACCACTGCACTTTCGCAAATAGGTGTATTTCGAACGCGGCCTTTTCCAAAAACGTCCACAAAACCATCTGTAATTTTAAAAGCACCACCATATTCTGCAATGTCCTGCCCCATAATAACCAGATTGCTGTGGCGTTGCATAGATTGCTCTAAACTGTTTCGAATAGCATCAATAAAACGAACATTTTTGGTACTATTTGAAGGTTTAAAATCCTCAAATTGATAAGGTTTATAAACATCATCTAATTCTCCGCTGTAAGTAGGAACAATTTCAGGCTCGGCATTAGCAATAGCTAAATTCTCATCAATTTCCTGCTTGATTTCGTTGTGAAGCTGCTCGTCAAATTCTGAGGTCAGAATACCAATTCCAGTAAGATAAGTTCGGTAATTCGCAACAGGATCTTTTGCCGCCCACTCCTCCATTAATTCCTGAGGAACATATTTAGTACCACTCGCCTCTTCGTGACCTCGCATTCTAAAAGTTTTAAATTCTAGTAAAACCGGATGCGGATCGCGCTGCATGTGTTCCTTAACCTGTTTGATTTTATTGTACACTTCAACAATATTATTTCCGTCAATAATATAACTGTCAATGCCGTATCCTATGCCTTTGTCTGCAAGATTTTCACATACATACTGTTCATTTGTAGGAGTAGAAAGTCCGTATCCATTGTTTTCAATAACAAAGATGACCGGCAATTTCCAGACCGCAGCGATATTAAGCGCTTCGTGAAAATCGCCTTCGCTTGTGGCGCCTTCTCCGGTAAAAACAGCGGTTACTTTATTGTTTTTCTGTAGCTTATCGGCTAAAGCGATTCCATCTGCGATGCCGAGTTGCGGACCTAAATGCGAAATCATTCCGATAATATTATAGTCCTGAGTGCCAAAATGAAAACTACGATCCCTGCCTTTTGTAAAACCATTTGCTTTTCCCTGCCATTGCGAAAACAAACGGTACAAAGGAATATTTCTGGTGGTAAAAACACCGAGATTTCGATGCATCGGCAATACATATTCAGATTCGTCCAGCGCGGCAGTAACACCAACCGCAATTGCTTCCTGCCCTATTCCTGAAAACCATTTGGAAACTTTTCCCTGCCGAATCAAAATCAGCATTTTCTCTTCGATTAAACGGGGTTTCAGGATTTTTTTATATAAATCCAGTAGCTCAGCGTCAGTAAGATTTTGTCTGTAAAAGATCATTTAGTTTTTTTTTTGATTTCAAATATAGAATAATATAACAATTTTAACGTAATTTGTTATATTAAAATAATTTGAGGTTTTTGTTCTGATAAAAATAAAAAAATAATAACATGGTTTTGCTTTTTGAAAAACAAAGCGCAAGTTAAATAACAATTTTAATTAATTGTAAATTTTTATATTATTTTAGCTACAAATTTAAAAAGTGGGTTTTTTGAATAATACAAAATTAAAGTACCTGTTTTAGCTTAAAAATTGCATTTAGAAGTAAATTTTATAGAAATTTTTAAAATTCAAATCTAAAATATTCTCTACCTTTGTTTGGGTAAGAATTAAATTCTTATTCTTTTAAATAAAAAATGTAAAGTATGCAAAACATTCCTAGTGTAGACTTACGTGATTTCCTTTCGGACAACCCGGAACGTAAACAAAAATTTGTAAATGAAATCGGCAGTGCATTTGAAAACATTGGCTTCGTAGCCTTAAAAGGTCATTTCTTAGACGACCAGTTGGTAGACGAACTTTACAGCGAAATTCGAAAATTTTTCGCTTTGCCAGTAGCAACCAAACATAGTTATGAAATTCCCGGAATTGGCGGACAAAGAGGTTATGTGTCTTTTGGAAAAGAACATGCTAAAGGACGCAAAGAGGGAGATTTGAAAGAGTTTTGGCATTTTGGTCAGTATGTTGACAAAGACTCTAAATACGCATCAGAATATCCGGACAATGTTGAAGTAAAAGAATTACCTCGTTTTAATGCAGTAGGTAAAGAGGCTTACCAAATGCTTGAAAAAACAGGCGTTTATGTATTAAGAGCTTTGGCCTTGCATTTAGGTTTAGATGAGTTTTATTTTGATAATTATGCAAAAGAAGGAAACTCTATTTTAAGACCTATTCACTATCCTCCTATTACCTCTGAGCCAGAAAACGCTATTCGTGCAGCAGCTCACGGTGATATTAACCTGATTACCTTATTAATGGGGGCTCAGGGAAAAGGATTACAAGTTCAAAATCATGATGGAGAATGGATTGATGCGATTGCGGCAGATGATGAATTGGTTATTAATGTTGGAGATATGTTGTCCAGACATACCAATAACAAGCTAAAATCGACCATACATCAGGTGGTAAATCCTCCAAGAGAATTATGGGGAACTTCTCGTTATTCGGTTCCGTTTTTTATGCATCCGGTAAGCGACATGCGACTGGATTGTCTTGAAAACTGTATCGATGCAGAAAATCCTAAAAAATATGAAGATATTACAGCGGGAGATTTTCTATACGAACGTTTAGTAGAATTAGGTTTAATAAAGAAATAACACTTTTAAATCTAAATATTTAAATTCCAAATTCCAAAAAATGCAACTATTGGAATTTGGAATTTAATTTTTACAAACTATAATTTTGGAATTTAATATACTATGGATTTACAAGATCAATTAAAAAATTTGTTTCCGGATCACGTAGAATCGAATGAACCTGAAGAAGTTCAGGAGCAGGATCATGTGCTATACGTTCAAAAAGAACCTATGATTTGCAAATTCGAAAAAAGAAAAGGAAAAGCCACCACCATAATAGAAGGTTACGAAGGATCTGACGAAGATTTTAAAATCCTCGCCAAGGAAATTAAAACCAAACTTAGCGTTGGAGGAACTTTTAAAGACGATTCAATTATTATTCAGGGCGATTACCGTGATAAAATAATGGCAATTTTAAAAGAAAAAGGATTTAAAACAAAAAGAGTTGGAGGGTGATAATTTTAGATTTGAGATGTCTGAATTTGAATATTTATTGCATCTAAACCGATCTCAGAACCTTAGAACTTTTGTCGCTTTAACCTTAAAAAAAAGAACCTTAAAAAATGATACAAAACTCAGAATTAATACTAAATCCGGATGGAAGTGTATACCACTTAAATCTTCGTCCTGAACATATTGCACACGATATAATTTTTGTTGGAGATCAAAACAGAGTTGAAAAAATTACTCAGTTTTTTGATTCGATCGAATTCTCAACTCAAAAGAGAGAATTTAAAACGCAAACCGGAATTTTTAAGGGAAAAAGAATATCTGTAATGTCAACCGGAATTGGTCCTGACAATATTGATATTGTAATAAACGAACTGGATGCGCTTGTAAATATCGATTTGGAAACACGTCAGCCAAAAGAGAATTTAACTTCACTGAATATCATTAGAATTGGAACTTCAGGCTCTTTGCAGGCTGATATTCCGGTAGATAGTTTTGTGATGTCGAAATACGCATTGGGACTGGACAATATGCTCCGCTCGTATTTAATCGACGAAGTTTCAAATGTAGCACTTGAAGATGCATTTGTACATCACACCAATTGGGATATCAGAAAAGGTAAACCATATGCAATTGCGTGTTCTGAAGAGTTAGAAAAATTCATTGAATCTGATGGTATTTTTAAAGGAATCACCGCTACAGCGGGAGGTTTTTACGGTCCGCAAGGGCGCGTTTTACGTTTAAATATTCAGGATGAAGAATTAAACAGTAAAATGGATAATTTTTCTTTTAATGACGAAAGAATTACTAACTTAGAGATGGAAACAGCTGCGATTTATGGGCTTTCGGCACTTTTAGGACATAAAGCATTATCATTGAATGCCATTATTGCCAATCGTGCGTCCGGAACTTTCAGCGATGATCCCTATAGAGCTGTTGATGAATTAATTGCTTATACGTTGAATAAACTGGCCAATAAATAATGTTTGGTTTTTTAATTGATCACCTCATTTTTCAGCCTGTCAGAAAATTTACATTAGGTATGGGAGGTTTATTAAGATGGAGTTTTTTTCAATTTCTAAATGCTTCTATTGAGGAAAAATATCCTAAAAGCTTAGAGTATTATTGGGATCATCAAAATGAAAAACCAGATAAGAATGGATTTACAACAGCTCAGAAAAATCTTTTTGCCGGATTTATGCTTTTCGTTTGTTTTATAATTCTAATTGAAAAAATAGAAGGATGATTTTACGAGTAGCGAGACACACCAATAACCTGAAAAGGATTGAAAATTTTTATATCAATATCCTTGGATTTGAAAGATTGGGCGGTTTTCAAAAACACAATAATTACGATGGTGTTTTTATTGGGAAATCAGGTTCAGACTGGCACTTTGAGTTTACGCAATCTGAAACAGAAACAAATCATACTTTTGACGAAGATGACGTTATGGTGCTGTATCCAAGTACAATGAAGGAATATAATACGTTATTGAGCAGATTTTATGATAATGATATTGCACAAATAAAGGCAAGTAACCCGTATTGGAATGAAAACGGAAAAATGTTTCAGGATCCAGACGGTTATCGCATTATTGTATCCGCTTTAAAAGCAAAAAAATAAATTAAAAGAATGTCAGAAACACACAAAAAAATCTTGTTCAGATATTATAGCGACTTACTGGAAGATAATGTTGTCGAAACTATGTGGGCTGAGATAATCGATCTGGAAAAAGGAATTTTTAAATTAGATAATATTCCGTTTTTTGGGCCTTTAATTGCAACAGACGATATTTTCTTTGCCGAATTTGATGAAAAGGAAGAAAAACTTACTTACAGAGAAACAATTGAAACTTCGGGAAACTCCATTGTTCAGGTTGTAATCATAGAAAAAGGTTTTGACAAAGAAATTATCAGAGAAAAACTCAAAGAGGTTAATTGTGAGTCTGAAAGTATGAACGAAACCCTTTTTGCGGTAGAAGTAACTAAAGAAGTAGATTACTTTGTGGTAAGAAACATACTAAACGAATATATGGAACTTTCAGTAATAGATTATGGAGAACCTTGTCTTTCTGATAAACATCGTGCTGACTTATTGAAAAACTAAATAAAAATTATAAATAACAAACTGCTAAGAGCTTAACCAACTTAACTTAAACTTAAACTCAAATGAAAACTGTAAAAATTGTAGGTGTTCCGGAACACTTCAATTTACCATGGCATTTATGCATTGAAAATGGCGAATTTGAAGCTGAAAACATTGATTTGCAATGGAAAGATGTTCCTGAAGGTACCGGCAAAATGTGCCAGATGCTTCGTGACGGAGAAGCTGATATTGCTGTTATTTTAACCGAAGGGATTCTTAAGGATATTTCAGCCGGAAACCCGAGTAAAATTGTTCAAATTTATGTACAGTCGCCTTTAATTTGGGGTATTCATGTTGGTGCAAAATCAGATTTTCAAACGGTTAAGGATCTTAAAGATAAAAAAGTGGCCATTTCGAGATTAGGCTCCGGTTCGCAATTGATGGCGTACGTAAACGCGCACGAAAACGGCTGGAAAACCGATGATTTAAAATTTGAAATTATCAATACTATTGACGGTGCTGTTGAAGCTCTGACTAACGGAACTGCCGACTATTTTATGTGGGAGCGTTTTATGACCAAACCACTAGTAGATAAAGGTATCTTCAGGAGAGTTGGCGACTGCCCTACTCCCTGGCCTTCTTTTGTTATTACAGTTCGCGACGAATTTTTGAAAAAAAATCCGAAGGTCGTAGAAAAGATCCTGGAAATAATCAATAAAACAACAGCTGATTTTGCTGAGATTCCTAATATAGATAAAACGCTGGCAGAACTTTTCAATCAAAAGACAGAAGACATTCAGGAGTGGTTAAAACTCACGCAATGGTCTCAAAAGAATTTGAGCGAAAAAGCTTTTATCAAAATTCAAAATCAGTTATTTGATCTGGGAATTATTGATAAAAAAAGTACTTTTGTTGAAACAGTGAAAGCGCTGTAAAAACGGCTTTTTTCTTATGATAAAATTTCCTAAAATTGACTTTCCGCAGTTAAAATCCAAACTACAGGTGAAATCACCGTGGGATAGGGTTATTATCATGCTATTGAGTCTTTTAATTACAATTCCGATTTTTATCATACTGCATCAAAACCTAATCGATTTGATGTGGCCTTTCAATCTCGATCGTGTCTTTATTTTTATTTTCGTTTTTGCTGCCATATTCTTTCTCTTAATGTTATTGCGTACTATTATAATTTTATGTATCGCCGTATATATTTTGATTTTACTTTACGGAAGTATCATTGGTAACTATGGTTTTAGCGAAATATCTGAAGATTATAATTCGATGATTTATACCATGTCTGACAATCCTTTTCCGCAGGATATTATTGTGGCTAAGCTGCTTCCGTTTCCTAATAAATCCAAGATTGTCAGTGCTATAGAATATCAAAATCCAAAAGTTCGTAATTTTGCCATCATGGCCACCACAAAACATTTTAAAAATGTAAAAGGCTATTCAGATTACAGAACCATAATTCAGTGTTTTGCGGTTTTTAAAGAAATTAACGGACGCTGGAATTATGTCAACGATCCTAAAGAAGGCGATTATATTGCGACAGCCAGCGAATCATTAGAATATTTTTCAGGCGATTGCGACGATCACTCTATTTTAATGGCCGCCGCAGTACGTTCTATTGGCGGAACTCCCCGATTAATTCATACCCAGGGACACATTTATCCCGAAATTTTAATTGGTTCTCTAATTGATCTGGAAAAGGTCAATTACTTAATCAAGAATGTGTTGTTTGTAAAAGAAAGCTATGGAAAAAAGCTAAACTACCATATGGACGATCGTGGACAAGTCTGGATGAACTTAGATTATACGGCCAAATACCCTGGAGGACCGTTTATGTACGAAAAGATTTTAGGAGAACTAACGTTGAATTAGTTTTTTTTTAAGAGATTAAGTTGCTGAGAAGCTAAGTTACTAAGGCTGTTTTTACTGTTTTATGACTTAGATAAAGAGCTAAAAAGCTAAGTAACTAAGGCTGTGTAAAATACAAATTTCATTATTTTTGGACTGTTTCATTGCTATTTACTCTTTTTAAGAGATAAATAATTGATTTTTAGATTTTTAATTAAAATAAATTTTGTAATTTTCTAAGGTTTAACTTTAATCTCAAAATCATGAAAAAATCTAAGTTATTTATTTTCGGAATTGCAATGATTGCAGTATTAATGATTTCATGTTCAAAGGGTAGAAATGCATTAATAAACTCCTGGAAGATTACTGCGGTCGAGCCCAAAATACCTCTTTCTGATTCTCTAAAAACAGTTATTTTAAGTGATGGAAATTTAACCTTTACTAAAGATGGACATGTAACCGGATTTTTGACCAGAGAAATAACAAACGGTACCTATGCCCTGACAAATGGCGGAAAAAGTTTAGTGATAAAAGATGAAGTAGGAACTCCATACCCTTGTGAAAGTACGATTTCCAGCGATGAGTTAATTTTAGACAGCAAGGAAATGAAAGTCACACTCAAAAAAATATAACCTGAAAATATAAAAAGCCACTTTATTAAGTGGCTTTTTTGTGTCATAAACTATTCAATCTGATTTAATCAGGTCTCAAAATTTTTTCCATTTTTTTTCCCTTGGCCAATTCATCGATTAATTTATCAAGATACCGAATTTGCTTCATCAAAGGATCTTCAATCTCCTCTACTGTGTAGCCGCAAATTAAGCCTGTAATTTTAGAAACATTCGGATTCATTTTGGGGGCTTCCGCAAAAAAAGTTTCAAAATCCGTTTTCATTTCGATTATATTGTTAAGCTGCTTTTCATCATAACCGGTCAACCAAAAAATAATGCTGTCGACCTCTACTTTTGTTCTTCCTTTTTTTTCAGCCTTTTGTATGTAATGCGGATATACACTTGCAAAGGACATTTTGAATACTCTGTTGTTTTTCATCGCTAAGACATTTTCTGATCATCTAAAAGTATAAAAAAATAAAATAAGCACTAAAAAAAATTGCGCAGTTAAATAACTGCATTATATTTGCAGTCAAATAACTGCACAATGGAAATTAGAAGAGATGTTTTTCAGGCTATAGCCGACCCTACACGCAGGGCCATATTAAGTTTGGTGGCCATTCAGTCGATGACACCAGGTGCAATAGCCGCCAACTTTGATTCGTCCAGACAAACGATTTCTAAACACATTCAGATACTGACAGAATGTGAATTGCTGGAGCAGGCGCAAAACGGCAGAGAAATTTATTATGTTACGAATGCTAAGAAAATGAAAGAAGTAGCCGATTTTATTGAACCTTTCCGCAAAATATGGGATGATCGTTTTAATAAACTAGAAGCTATTATGAAAAATTACCAACCCAAAAAATAACCCTCTATGGAACTTAAAACACAAATTAATGCTCAGGATGGCCAACAGGATCTTGTAATTACCCGCGATTTCGATCTTCCGTTAGAATTACTTTTTAAAGCTTATACAGAACCGGAAATTGTAGCGCAATGGATGGGAACCAAAGTATTGAAACTTGAGAACAAAAAACACGGAGGCTGGGAATTTGAAACATCAGATCCAAAAGGAAATGTGGTATTTAAAGCCAACGGTGTCATTCATGAATTTACTCCGGAGCAGCAAATTATTCGAACTTTTGAGATGGAGAACTCTCCTTTTGCCGTTCAGCTGGAATATTTAAATTTTGAATCTACATCGAACCAAAGCAGTAAACTGACCATGCATATAGTCTATAAATCTGCTGAAATGCGCGATCAGATGCTTAAATTACCTTTTGCACAAGGAATTAATATGGCACATAATCGCTTGCAGGAAACTGTAAATCATTTAAAATAATAAGTCATGAGTAAAAGAAATAAAATTATTTACTGGATCGCCACCTTGTGGCTTGCATTAGGAATGGTTTCTACCGGCATTGTTCAGTTGCTTAATATAAAAGAAGAAGTTGAAATGATGCATCAGCTCGGTTATCCGCTCTATTTTTTAACTTTGTTAGGAATTTGGAAAATATTGGGGGTTATCGCAATCTTAATTCCCAAATATCCTTTATTGAAAGAATGGGCTTATGCAGGATTCTTTTTTGCTATGTCTGGTGCCGTTTTTTCTCATTTGGCTATCGGGGATGATTTAATTGCTTTCTTTGGACCGGTCTTATTACTCGTTTTAATTGTGGTTTCGTGGTACTTTAGACCGGCAGAAAGAAAGGTTTTATCCTCATAAAGTAATTTTTTAATTGAGTACATAAAAACATATCACAATGAAAAAGAAATTATCAGAAGAACAATGTGAAGCGCTGTTCAAAGTGTTGCAAATTCGTTTTGAAAACAATATGAAGCGTCATGAAGGTTTGGATTGGGATAAAGTTCAGGAAAAACTGGAAGCAAATCCTGAAAAAATTTGGTCTCTTGACGAAATGGAACGCACGGAAGGTGAACCTGATGTAGTGGGATATGATAAAAAGACCAATGAATATATTTTTTACGACTGCTCACCAGAAAGTCCAAAAGGCCGTAGAAGTTTATGTTACGATCATACCGCATTAGAAAAAAGAAAGGAAAATAAACCTGCAGGAAGCGCTGTAAATAGCGCAGAAGAAATGGGAATTGAACTTTTGAATGAAGAGCAATACAGAGCGCTTCAGCAACTTGGGAATTTTGACCTAAAAACCTCAAGCTGGATTCTTACTCCTAAAAACATTAGGGATCTTGGTGGTGCTGTCTTCGCAGATTTTAGGTATAACACTGTATTTGTCTATCATAACGGCGCAGAGTCGTATTATGCTGCCAGAGGCTTTCGCGGATCTTTAAGAGTTTAATTTTAGTAATAATAAAATACTTTAAACAGAGTTGTAACCCCATTATTTTTAATGGGGTTACAACTCTGTTTTTTTAAATCTTTTTTTGTTATAAGAATTAATATGTTCTGTTTGTAATTAGTTTTATCTTAGCTTTTGTTAACTAAATCAAAACTTTATGGAAGATTTAAACAAACCGACAGAAAAATCGTTTCCGGACAATAGGCCAAAAGTAACTGGAATTGGAGGAATTTTCTTTTTTGCAGAAAATCCAAAGGAAACAAACGAGTGGTATGCTAAAAATTTAGGAATCGATATTAACGACTGGGGTTCTACTTTTGAATCCCGAAGCATCAACGATCCCGATGAAGTAAATTCGCTTCAATGGAGTACATTTAAGAAAGGTGATGCTTATTTTAAACCATCTGAAAAAGAATTCATGATCAATTACCGTGTCCAGAATATAGAGGGACTTTTAAACAAACTTAAAGAAAACGGTGTAACAATTCTGGATGAAATTACTACTTATGATTATGGAAAATTTCTTCATATTATGGATGAAGAGGGAAATAAAATAGAACTTTGGGAACCAGCTTAATAAAACTTTTTCATGAAAGAAAAATTACTGAACTCAAAATTAATTCTTTTAATTCCGGCATATTGGGCTTGTTTGTTTGATTAAATCATTACCATTATTAACCAATCTGATGCATATCGGAAAGGAAATTTAAGAACAGCGAATGAGGGAAATCCCATCGGAGCATTTTTTATGCACAATCACAAATATGGACTTATCGCGCTTTGTATGTTTTGGGTATTATTAATTGCAACAATAGGCTCGGCATTGTCAGACCGAAAACTCAAAATCTTTGCTCTGTTTGTTTTAATAGCGCATTCTTTTGGAGCATCAAGCTGGTTAAGTCAATATTACAACTTCTGGTTCGCCATAACTTTCATATTCATAAATTCCATTTTATTTATTCAATTTGAACATTTATACGAAATAAAAAAAAAAAAATCATAAAGAAAAATAACAACCATGAATTATACATTAGAACAACTCATAGTAGTAATCAAAAAAGCCTATAATGCTTTTAACGAACGCAATATCGACAATGCGCTTTCGACCATGCAGCCCGATGTTCAGTGGTCTAAAGCCTGGGAAGGCGGCTACATAAGCGGGCACAATGAAATTAGACAATACTGGACAAGGCAATGGGCAGAAATAAATCCGAAGGTAGAACCGGTTGATTTTGAAGAACGTGAAAACGGAAGTCTCGAAGTAAAAGTGCACCAAAACGTAAAAGATTTAAAGGATAATTTAATGTTTGATGGATTGGTAAAACATGTCTACACGTTTCAAAACGGACTTATAAAAACAATGGATATTGAGCTGGTAGAGAATAATGAATTGTAACATTTAATTTTATAAAGAGTCTTTAAGAAAAATGAAATACAATATGAAAAACGGACTCTTATTCACTTTTTTGATTCTATCTGCTGTAACTTTTGGACAAACCTTTAAAATTAAATATTCTGAGCAGCTGGCTGTTTATGTTTTTTTGGAACATATTTCGGAAAATTATCCCGACAATAACTTTAAAACTGAATTTCAAAAGTCAAAATATAATATTGAAAAGTATAACACTATCATTTCGAAATTTGAGCATTTGCAATTAGATTACAGTTATCGTTTTGATGAATTTCCGTTTGGATCCAAGAAAGCGGTGCAGACGATGGATCTTATTAAAAAAAATCTGATTGAAACCGACAATTTGACCGATTTTAAACTTCGTTTTATTGGACTGTTGCCTAATACTGTTTTACATGATTTGGTTTCCTGTATATCAGACTTCACTCCTATTTATAAGGAACTCATTTATGCTCCAAATAAAGGAAAATTCGAAAACCAGCTCTTAAAAATTACCAATTATTCGCGCGAAAACGCTATTGATGATTACTTTTCAACCGGACTTGTGTTTTACAATTCGATTTGGGATAATTCGATTCCGTTTGAAATCGCTTTTTATCCCCTACCCAATTCGAAGGGTTTTACGGCGGAAGCCTTTTGTAATAACTTTATAAGTGCCATACAAACTGATTTGATTTCTTATAAAGATTTATTTAGTGTAATGCTGCATGAAACGTATCATATTATTTATGATGAACAATCTCTGGAAGTCAAAAAAGCAATTGACGGCTATTTTAAGCAAAATAATTCGAAATGCAGTAATTATGCCTACCAGATTATGAATGAAGCACTGGCAACGGCATTAGGAAACGGTTATGTCTATGAAAAATTAGACGGAAAATTAAATTCCGGAAGCTGGTACAATAAAAAATATATCAATTTATTGGCAAAGCAAATTTATCCGCTGGTTAAGCAATATATAGAGGAGAAAAAACCAATGGATCAATACTTTATAGATCAATATATAAGTATTTACGAAGAGAATTTTCCGGACTGGATCAATGAACTCGATCACATCATGACTTACAGATATGTTATTTCTGAAAATGAAAAAGATTTTAATACCGTTAAACAGCTGTATCGTTATCGTTCGAGATCAGAATATGAAACAGCAATTACGGCGAGTACTATTGAAAAAATGCAGCAAACATCGCTGACCAAAGTCATCATCATTTCAGATAACAATGCTGAAAAAATTAAGCTTTTAAAAAGTAAATTTACCGAACTGAAGAACTGGAAGGCTTCTCCAAATGAAGAGTTTGTTTATAAAATTCTATTAAATGATAAAAGCCAGCTGATTGTTCTGAATCAGAAAAAATCGACAATTGAAACTCTTTTGAAATCTGTAAAATAAAGATCTATGAAATTTTTTAAACCTTCTTTTTATTTAGCCGGCTTGTTAACTTTAACAGGATGTGTAGGTAACATGAATCCGACAGGAGGCAATTCGACTCCTGATTATCCTTATTTTATTACCACTTCACCATTGATCGTTAAAAAAATAGCGGTTCCAAAAGGAACAAAACTATTTTATGAAGAACAGTTTTTCAAAAAAGGAGAACAGGATCATATGATGAGCGAAGGAAAACTAGAAACAATAGAACTTCCCAAAGGTCAAACTTTAATTTGGGGTGGCGTTCCTATTACTTCAATTAATAAATTTTTTAATTCTGAAATGCACGGATTTACCGTCTACGCAGACTTTACCAAACTTAGCGCAGACAAAAAAACTAAATTTTCTGAAATGTGGCAAAGTTGTAGTGATGGATTAGGTATTACCGTTAAAAGCACTGATGACTGGTCATTTAATACTCAAAACATTTCTGATGTGGAAAGCTGCAGTGTTAATTTTCAGCGTTATTTTAAAGAAGACGCAAAACAGCAATCCTTTTTGAATAATATGCATGCTGAAATCCAAAAAATCAATTCAAAATGATTTGCGAGTTATCTAATAAAAATCTAATGATAGAACAATTATAAAGGATATCCAATTTCCCAAATGTGTCCAAAAGGATCTTTTAGTTTTCCAATTCTCCAATCTTCCTCATTTGTAATCTGGCAAATTGCTGTTGCACCAAATTTTAGTGCATTTTCAAAGATCTCATCTGCTTTTTGAGTTTCTAAAATGATTCGCACGATATTATCTGCTGAACTCAAATTCCCGCTGCAGGGTTCCTCATCGCTTAAATAGAATTCTGCATCTTCGATAGTAATCACTGAAGATATTTTATGGTTTGGCAATTCAAATCTTTTTTTCTCAACTGCATCAAAAGCAGCTATATAAAATTGAACCGCTCTTATTCCGTCATTTACAGTCAAAAAAGGCTTTATTGTTGTTTTAATCTTTGTCATAATTTTTATATTTATCTTTGAATAAACTGATAATTAGATAATTATAAAAATAGTGATTCCATTTGTAAAAGTTTATAAATTGTAGAAAATATTCTTATATTCGTTTTCAGGAATACAATTCTATACAAATGAGCCCAAATCAGTTTTTAGGAATCATCTTCTTAAATTTTAACCAAAAACAAATTAACCACTTTATGAAAAAGAATATCTACCAGGAAATGACAAATGAAGAATTAGTAAAAAAAAGAGATTTGTTCAAATCTGTTTTGATTGCATTTGGAGTCATTTTTATTATAGCCCTCGTTGCCATCATTTATATTTTAAGTGTAAAAGGACTTGATAAAGTTTCTATCGCCACACTTATTCCTGTTTTTATATTACCTCTAACTTTTTTTCCTTTACTGATAAATTTTGGTCTCCTGAATAAAGAAATTAAATCAAGAGATTTATAGCATATTTTAAGCAAGATGCATTTAAGATTTTTGATAAAACAAAGAATCCGTCTCGGTATGGAGACGGATTCTTTGTTTTTAGCGAATTAGTTTTACGTAGGCACTATAAACGTCATCTTTGATCGTGGTTCGCAAATAAACCTCGTTTTCATCTTTTGATTTTATATCAAATTGAATCAAAGCAGCATCAGAATAGTAAAATAGTGAATCATCAACCGGAAATTCAAGATTTGAGATGGGTTTGGTGGTTAGTTTTACTTCAAAGGCAATTTCACCATTATTGAGATCCAATTGAAAAAGTCTTCCCTTTTTGGTATAACCCCAAATATTATCACTGTCTTCTGTTATATATTCTACATTATCTCCTGTAAAGTCTGTCTTCCATAGCTGAGTTCCCGTTTTTGCATCAATCGAGTATACAGAAGAAAAATCTGCTCCTTGTGCTGCAAAATATATTTTTTTGTCTTTGCATAAAATACGCTCCTTACTGTTATTTTGATTTTCATCAAATTTAAATTGCCATAAAATATCCGGTGCATTAGGACCTAACGCATAAAGTACGTTTTTTTCATTGGCTATAAACACATTTTCACCATCGGTTGCAGGTTTTCCATAAAGAGGTTCTTCAAACGTTTTTTGGTAAATAAGTTTTCCGGTATTGGCTTCAAAACTATAGAAATTAGCACCGCTTTGCGTAAAAATTTTGTTGTCAAAAAACAATACCGGTATGTCATTATTTGCAGTATCTAGTTTGTAGTTCCATATCAAACTGCCATCTTTTAGATTAAGTGCATAAAGATTACCATTTTGAGAGGTAATAAAAAGCTTTCCATCGTTAATAACCGGAATCTGATCTTTTAAGACAATTTGATCTGTGCTATTCCCTACTCTTGATTTCCAAAAAATTTCACCATTTTGATTGTCAACTGCAAAGATTTCACCATTAATAAACGGAATATAAATTACTCCATCCTCGAGTGTTATTTTATTGGCGCACATTTCTGTAGCGGCATCCGTAGCTTTTACAGTCCAATTAATATGTTCGGCTTCTAAATCAAATGAAATAAGAGAACCGTCATAATCATAAATTAAAATCGAAGCCTGATCTAGCGGGATTTTTTTAAGCGGATGAATGACTTTGTTAGAGATCAATTCATTAGGCGGTAAAACTTTATTATTAGAATTAGCTTTGCCAGATTGTGCAGTGCCAGGTGTTTGCCCACACATTTTTATAACAGTAAATACAAATAAAAGAGCTATTAGTTTTTTTTTCATTTTTAAAATTTACGTTTCATAATGATATTGATAAAATAAGTAAAACAATAAAAATCAATATTTTACAGTTTAAAATGAATCAATTTCGAGGTCAAATATAGTGAAAAATTATTACTGCCCTCAAAAGTTATCAGATCTGTATTTTAGATTTATTAAAAACAAAAGCCTTAATAAATCAATTGATTTTAAAGGCTTTTATGATTTTTTGAAATACTGTTTAAAGATATTTTACTGTTTTTACTCTACTTTATTTTTATCAATAATTGTGGCCATATGAGAATTGAATGAGGAGAGATTTCCTTCTAAGGCTGAGAAAAAATCTAGGTCTGCATTTTCAACCTGCGTAAGGGCTTTCTGCAGGACAGTTTCTCCACTAATGGTCAATTGAATAATTTTTGCTCTGGTATCTGTAGGATGTTCATTACGCGTAACAAAATTTTTATCTTCAAGTGTTCTTAAAACCTTAGAAACCATCATTCTGTCTGCATTACTTTGATTTGCAATATCAATCTGGGTAACAGCATCGCTTTTTTTTGAAAGCCACGCAACGGCAGCCAACAATACAAATTGCGTTTGCGTTAAATCTAATGGATCTAACACTTTTTTTAGTCTGCGCTGCCACAGCATTGTAAGCTGACCCAGCAAATATCCGGGACTGTCTTTTGGACTTTTAAAATGAAAATCAATCTCTCTAGCCATAATAGTGTTGAAGCTTTTTGTTTCGATGTTTGAATCAAAGTTCTAAAAGTAATAATAATTTGCTTTTATTTAGCTTCTAAAAAGGTAAGTTTATATCCATCAAGATCTTTCACATGAAAAGCTCTTCCAAAAGGTGTTTCTATAATTGGTCCGGCCGTTGTTACTTCATTTGCTATAAACTTGGCTTTCAAATCCTCGACATTTCCTTCAATAGCAAACCAAATCGCAACACCAATACCCAGTTCCCTATCTTCTAGCGGCTCCAGCGGCGTGCGGATGGCAAAACTCGCTTCTCCCTCATTGTACTTGAAAACACAAGCTTGCGGATTACTGTTCTCGATTTCAAATCCTAATTTATTCTCATAGAAGTCTTTTGCTGCTTCCAGATTTTTCACTTGTAGTGATGCAAATGTAAGTTGTCTCATTTTATCCATTTAAATTGTTGTCGCAAATATAGTATACATGACAACAATTAGCAAATATTTTTTAGTTATTTATTTTTTGTTATAAAGATTGTACTGCTATCTATTGGTGAGATCTAATTTTTATTTCTACTCAGGAAGTATTTTTTTTTTTCAATAACAATCAAATATAATTATTGAAGTGAGTTCGGGTATTCGAAATAAATTTACTTTACTATTTTTACACCACCTATAGGATATCCAAACATGACAATCAAAGCGCCAGTAATAAAAAATCTCTTTTTGTTTTTTTTCCTTGTATCTGTACTTCAGGTAGGTGCTCAAGAAAAAGATAGCTTGTCTCAGCAATTCCAGATGAATATAGAAATAAGACCAAGAGCAGAGTTCACGTCTAATTATATCCTCCCCCCTAACATTTCGATCGATCCTTATTTTTATGTTACACAGCGAAATAGAATTTCTATGCAATATGAAAAAGAAAAATGGCTCGTAAAATCTGATTTGCAGGAAATTCATCTTTGGGATCAAAATAATCAGGCATCAAAAGTAGGGAGCCTTAATTTTTATCAGCTATTTTTCGAAACCAAGTTCAAATCATTGAATATACGTGTAGGAAGACAAAGTATTTTACTAGATAATGGCAGATTATTTTCTGATGCTCCCTGGGCACAGCAAGGAAGAGCCCATGAAGGTATTCGGATAATGAAATCTTCTAAATATTTTTATAATGATTTTTTCCTTCTCTTTACAAGAAATTACGGCAATGCATACGAACCAACTTATTCTCCTGTAGCGTCCAATAAATATAAATATCTAATAGTAAATAATCTCAATTACACAACGACTAAAGGATTTTCATTTAATTCACTAAACGCAGTCGATTTTCTGGAAAATACAAGTTCCGGAGAATTATATACTCGTGCGACAACGGGTGGAAGAATCGAATTTAGAAAAAAACAGTGGTATTATACGTTAAATTCTTATTTTCAGTTTGGTAGAAATGCAAAAGGCCAAAAATTAGCCGCGTATTATTTTCAGCCTGAAATAAAACTATCGTTTCAAAAATCGACCTGGCGCCTGGGTGCAGAAATAATTAGCGGAAGCAGTTCTGGATTATCCAATAACCAATCAGGAGATTTTGATACTTTGTACGGCGTAACTTGGAAGTTTAACGGGAACATGAATGTCTTTACCCGTTTTCCAACCGATGTTAATGGCAAAGGTTTAGTAAACCCCTACCTCTTTACAACTATTCCTCTTAATAGCAAATTATCACTTCGGTCTGATTTTCATCTTTTTTATTCGCAATATTCAATACTAAATAATTCAGGACAGCAAATGACAAAATTTCTAGGGTTCGAAAATGATCTTTCGCTAAAATATTTACCTCTCAAACAGTTAGAAATTAATGGTGCTTTTTCTTTTTATAAATCTACAGCTACGATGGCGTATCTTCCAAAAATACAGAATGAAAATAAAATTGCCCTGTGGAGTTATGTCATGATTTCGTATTCTTTTAACGCATTGAATTTGAAAAAGTATAAAAAATAGAAAAAGGACAAAGGAAGAGTCGATTAAAAAATATTATTTTAGAATTAATAAAAGTATAGCTTTCAAATTTTATTTCTATTATCTAATACTTTCTTTCAAAAGAAACGCCATTGAAGCGATATACACCACTTGGATTTGCTCCTCCAAACAACAATTCTCCTTGTTTGTCTCTATATATAGTCCAAATTTGATTGCTTTCTATTCCATTTTCTTTAGTGAAATTTTTTGTAGAATTACCATCATATCTCCATACACCAGATCCTAAAGTCCCAAACCAAATATTTCCAACTCTATCCTCTCCAATGGAAAAAACTTTTTCAAGTGAATTACCTTTCGTATCCTTCTTTTTTAACTTTCGTTGCTCTGTGAAATTGATTACTTTTTTTCCGTCATATTTTAAGACACCACTACCATTATTGCCAATCCAAAGGTTTCCCTTGCTGTCTTCCACTATAGTACGTATATGCAAAAATCCATTTTGCTCATTTAGTCCGAGAGATTGATTGTCTATTATTTTAAAGTTAGAACCATTATAACCGATTACAGCACCATACATTCCAAACCAGACGGTTCCATTTTTACCTCTTACAAACGGTGTTGAAATATAATATTTAAAACCATCTTCAGGTTTAGGTGTAACAGGAAACACGCGATAGGAAATCTTTTGTCTATGATATTGATATACACCTGGATACTTTTCAAGTTTAGTATAACCCTCGGTTTCATCTCCCTTAAACCAAAGGTCACTGTCATTTAATTTCCACTCGCTTTTTGAATTGTAATTTCGTTCTTTGTAATGACTCATCTGGTGTCCATCGTAATTGCTTAATCCTTTTCCACATTCAAACCAGATGATGCCATTCTTGTCTTCATAAATACTGCGTACCTGATTGTGACTTAATCCGTTTTCTGTCGTAAAATATTGCAGCTTCCCATTACGAAGCAAAGCTACACCTTCGTTGTAACTACCAAACCAAATATTTCCTTTGCTATCTTCTAAAATTGAACGTACGCCCGAGGTATACTTTAATCTAATCCTGCCGATTTCACTTTCAACTGGCTTAGCCTTATTCGATTGATTTTGATTATTACAAGAGATTATTAGAACAATCAAAAATATGTAGTAAAAGTTAAGTCTGTATGGCCTGTGTAATTTTACTTTCATCTTAGAATATTTTATTAGCTCGTAATTTTATATACCCACTTGATAACGAATATAACAATTATCATATTGATGGTGTATCTAAAATATTTCAAAAAAATATTTTTAAGATTTATATAATTTTTGAAATTAAAAAAAGAGATTTTGACAGGAAAAAGATAATCAAAAAAAAAAACGCCATTGGAATACAATGACGTTGTTTTTTATGTGGGCGATGAGGGGTTCGAACCCCCGACCCCCTCGGTGTAAACGAGGTGCTCTGAACCAGCTGAGCTAATCGCCCTATTTTACTAGGTTGCTATCATTATGTGATTGCGAGTGCAAATATACAGCTAGAATTTGCATTTGCAAACATTTTTTAAAATAAATTTAAATATTTTTTACGATTTTCATCTACTATTCTATTTTTCAGCTTTTTAAAAAGCAAATAAAATTACAATTTCTTTACATTTAGTTAAAAAGACAAATACCAAAGGCTAAATAGTAATATTCTTTTGTGTTCACTTGCTATAGTCCTATATTTGTATACCTAATTATATATTAAAAATGGCAAGATATAAAGAAAATGATTTACCAAAATCAAAGATTACAGCTACTTCTCTTAATAAAGCAACCATCATATTTAAATACGCAGGAAAACACCAATGGAAATTTTACGTTGGTCTAATTTTCCTTTTACTTACTGGAGCTACTGCCCTCGCCTTCCCAAAATTAATGGGAATGCTAATTGATTGTGTAAAAAACAAAGACAACGATCAGGCCAATACCATAGCCTTGGGGCTGATCCTTATTTTGTTCTTACAGTCCTTCTGTTCTTTTTTCAGATTATCATTGTTCGTTAATTTTACCGAAAATACTTTAGCAAACCTCCGTTTGTCATTATATACCAATTTGGTAAAATTACCTATGACATTCTTTTCGCAAAAGCGAGTTGGAGAATTAAACAGCCGAATTAGTGCCGATATTACACAAATCCAGGATACATTAACTTCTACCATAGCCGAATTTTTACGTCAGTTTATTCTAATTATCGGGGGAGTTATTTTACTGGCTACAGAAAGTTTCAAACTAACTTTATTAATGTTGGCAGTTGTTCCTTTAGTGGCTGTGGCTGCTGTAATTTTCGGACGCTTTATTAGAAAATATTCGAAACAAGTACAAGATCAGGTTGCAGAAAGTCAGGTAATTGTCGAAGAAACAATGCAGGGAATTAGTATTGTAAAAGCATTTGCAAATGAATGGTACGAAGTGGCTCGCTATAAAGGAAAAATTAGCGAAGTGGTAAAACTGGCCATAAAAGGCGGTAAATACCGTGGTTATTTTGCCTCGTTTATTATTTTCTGTTTGTTTGGAGCCATCGTAGCAGTAGTTTGGTACGGCGTGCGTTTAAGTATCGCGGGCGAAATGAGTGTTGGTCAATTGATCTCATTTGTTTTGTATTCTACATTTGTAGGGGCATCTTTTGGTGGAATTGCCGAATTATATGCTCAAATTCAAAAAGCAATTGGTGCTACAGAAAGAGTTTTTGAATTACTGGAAGAAACTCCGGAAAAAATCAGTGCCAGTCAAAATGGTACTCCTTTAGAAAAAATAAAAGGAAACGTAACCTTCAATAACGTTGCCTTTAGCTATCCGTCAAGAAAGGAAGTCGAAGTATTAAAAAATGTAACTTTCTCTGCAGAGTTTGGTCAAAAAATAGCGATCGTTGGTCCGAGTGGAGCCGGCAAATCAACAATTTCATCTTTGCTGCTTCGTTTCTACGATATCACTTCCGGAGAAATTAAAGTTGACGGAAAAAACATTTACGATTACGATCTCGAAAATTTGCGTGGAAATATGAGTATTGTTCCTCAGGATGTTATTTTGTTTGGAGGAACCATCAAAGAAAATATTGCTTACGGTAAACCAGATGCTACAGATGATGAAATAATGTTGGCGGCCAAACAAGCCAATGCTCTTAATTTCGTAGAGGGTTTTCCTGAAAAATTTGAAACAGTCGTTGGAGAACGCGGTGTTAAATTATCCGGCGGGCAGCGTCAGCGAATTGCGATTGCCCGAGCGTTATTAAAAAATCCGAGTATTTTAATATTAGATGAGGCCACATCATCATTAGATAGTGAAAGCGAAAAACTAGTTCAGGAAGCATTAGAAGTTTTAATGGAAGGAAGAACAAGTATAATCATTGCGCATCGTCTTTCGACGATTAGAAATGCCGACAAGATTTTGGTTTTGGATAATGGAAAAATAACCGAAGAAGGGACACATCAGGAATTAATAAATTTAGAAAACGGAATTTATAAAAATCTAAGTAATCTTCAGTTCAGCAATTCATAATCAAAATTTATTTTAATGATCAAATTTATTCGAAACGAAAATCTTTTAAGAGCCCTTCTTCTCATCTTTAGTTTTTTTAATGCTGTTGCGCAGGAAAAACCATTTAATGTCGTTAATATTAGTCCCGATGGATCTAAGTACATCAAATTTGGAATGAATCTTCAGGTTTGGGGACGCTACGCAGAGTTAAATCCCGGAAGTAAAATTGGTACAACTGAAGTAAATGACGCTTATGATCTTGTAATAAGGCGTTTGCGTCTTCAAGCCATGGGTATGCTGACAGATAACATCTTTTTTCATTTGCAATTAGGGCAGAACAATATTAATTTTCAACAAAATTCTGGTCCGTCAAATGCGCCGCTTTCTGTAATGGATGCTATTGGAGAATATCATTTTAGCAATAAACTTCATATTGGTGGCGGACTAACAGCCTGGGGCGCCGGGACAACAAGGTATTCTGCCAATAGTTCTGCAACGCAGCTTACTTTAGACACACCAATGTATCAGCAGTTTATCAATACTTCCTCTACCTTCGGAAATAGAAATCTAAGCGTTTATGCGAAGGGTAATCTTGGACCATTGAACTATAGAGTTGCTATTACGAATCCGTATAGAAATGCCGCAAATAATCTCGGAGAAATCTCAACAATTAGCACGGAAACCCCCAGAGCACAGTATTCCGGAATTGTAACTTATAATATTTTGGAGAAAGAACCAATTGTAGAACCTTACAACAGAGGAACTTATTTAGGAACGAAAAAAATCTTTAATGTTGCATTGGGGTACCTGACTCAGGCCAATGCAATGTGGCATTTAAGACCGGATGCGACTATTGCTTATGATGACCTGAAAGTTTTAGGTTTCGATATTTTTTATGATAGTCCGATCAGCGATAAAGGAGATGCTATTACTGCCTATGCTGCATTTAACAATTGTAATTACGGAAAAAACTACCTGCAAGTAGTTGCAACCCCAAATCCTGCAATAAATGACAATACTTTAATAAATGGTTCGGGTACGGGATTTATTGGTATTGGAACCGGTAATATTTATTATGCTCAATTAGGCTATTTATTTGCCAAATCAGACAATGAAGCTAAAAAAGGACGTTTCCAGCCATACATAGCGGGACAAATTGCCAGTTTAGAAGCACTGGACGAGCCAATGACCATGTATGAGGTTGGAGCAAACTATTACACTACCGGAACATTTGGTCCTAAATTCAGTTTAAACTATCAGAACAGAGCGATATTCGAAAAGCCTCTTACAGGCGAGTACACACAAAGCAGTCGTTTAGGAATGGTGGTTTTACAGTGTCAGGTTTCATTCTAAATCATTTAAAATTTCCGTAAAAAAAATCCAAATTCCAATTTTACTATTGGAGTTTGGATTTTTTTATAAAGTATAACGCAACTGTCAATGGAGAATAAAACTATTTTTTCCCTTTTCTTCTCTTGCGTTCTGCTTTTATCATTGATAATTCACGACTTGTTTGTCCAGCTACCGAAGTGTTTTCTTCAGCACGACGAATTAAGTAGGGCATAACATCTTTCACCGGACCAAATGGCAAGTATTTTGCAACATTATATCCGTTTTCTGCCAGGTTGTAACTAATATTATCACTCATTCCGTACAATTGTCCGAACCAAATTCTGTTATCATTTTTAGCGATACCTTTTTGCTTCATCATTTCCATTAATTTGTATGAACTCAATTCGTTATGCGTTCCTGCAAAAATAGACATGGAGTCTAAGTGATCTAACATATAATGTACAGCGGCATCATAATTAACGTCAGTTGCTTCTTTAGAAACACAAATTGGAGAAACGTAATTTTTCTCTTCTGCTCTTTTGTTTTCTTTTTCCATGTAAGCGCCACGAACCAATTTCATTCCAATAAAGAAACCTTCCTTTTTCGCGACTTCGTGCAATTTTTTCAAGTAATCCAAACGATCCCAACGGTACATTTGCAAGGTATTAAATACAATAGCTTTCTCTTTATTGTATTTGCGCATCATATTTGTAACCAGCTCGTCTGCAGCATCCTGCATCCAGCTTTCTTCACCATCAATAAGCAAAGCAACATCTTTACTGTGTGCTTCACTGCAAACTTTATCAAAACGAGCTACTACCCTGTTCCACTCTGCTTGCTCCGCAGGAGTTAAAGTTTGCTTTTCTCCTAATTTTTCATACAATTCAAAACGTCCTAAACCTGTTGGCTTAAAAACTGCAAACGGAATCGCCAAACGTTCTTTGGCAAATTCAATGGTTTTTAAAGTCATTTCTAAAGCGGCATCAAATTGCTCTTCTTCTTCTTTTCCTTCCACAGAATAATCCAGCACTGATGAAACTCCTTTAGTGAACATTTTATCGACCACAGTTATACAGTCATCTTCGTTTACACCGCCACAAAAATGATCAAAAACAGTAGCACGAATCAATCCTTCAACAGGAAGGTGTGCCTTGATAGCAAAATTTGTTACGGCTGTACCAATTCGCACCAAAGGTTCGCTGTCGATCATTTTAAAAAGAAAATAGGCTCTGTCAAGTTCTGTATCACTTTTAAGCGAAAATGCAACCTGAGTGTTATCGAATATTTTTTCCATTAAGTTTAGTTTTTATGCAAAGATATAGAGTGTTTTAAATATTATTCACTAAATGATGTCAATTTTTTTTATATCTTTAATAACAAAGTTTTCAGGTTTTAAATTGTAAAGTAAAAAATACAATTCTTTATTACTAAAAAAATATCTGATTCAATTTCTTATCTAAATACTTAATTAGAATCATTCGTTTTAAAACAAATTTGACCAAAAGTTTGAATATTATTTAGCTAAAAATGCCTTATTTTGCGGTTTCAATTAACCCGGAAATTATGCAATCTATTCAAGCAAACAATTATCTCGTACATTTCAACCACAATGCTTATGAGGCCTTAAATAAACATTTAGCAGCAACCAAATATTCTAATTTGTTTATAATAGTTGATAATCAAACCAATGAGTATTGCCTGCCTAAATTTTTACCTTTACTTGAAACGGATTTAAATATTGAAATCATCGAATTTGAAGCCGGTGAAATCAACAAAAATATTGAAACCTGTATTGAGATCTGGAATGTTTTGACAGAACTTGGTGCCGACAGAAAGTCACTTGTAATTAATCTTGGCGGAGGTGTTGTTACCGATTTGGGAGGATTTGTCGCTTCTACCTTCAAACGTGGAGTTAATTTTATAAACATTCCAACTACCCTGTTGTCTATGGTTGATGCTTCTGTTGGAGGGAAAACGGGAGTTGATCTTGGAAATCTTAAAAATCAGATTGGTGTTATCAATGTTCCTCAGATGGTCTTAATTGATACCCAATACCTTGAAACTTTACCACAAAGTGAAATGCGCTCGGGACTGGCAGAAATGCTCAAGCACGGCTTAATATACGATGCCCCATACTGGAGACAGTTTTTAGATCTAAAAGCAATTGATTATGCAGACTTTGATGAATTAATTTATCGATCTGTAGAAATTAAAAATGAAATTGTTATTCAGGACCCAACGGAGAAAAACATTCGTAAAGCCTTAAATTTCGGACACACTTTAGGTCATGCCATAGAAAGTTATTTTCTCGAAAGTGAAACCAAGAAAACACTTTTACATGGTGAAGCTATCGCTATAGGAATGATTTTGGAAAGTTACATTTCTCTGCATAAAAATTTAATTTCAGCTGAGGAATATACAGAAATCAAAACAGCAATAAAGAGTATTTATGATGATGTGAAATTTGAAGAAAATGACATTGAACCGATCCTGGAATTGCTTGTTCACGACAAAAAAAATGAATACGGATTAATTCAATTTGCGTTAATAGAAGGAATAGGTAAAATAAAAATTAACCAATCCGTTGAAAATAAATTGATTCTAGATGCGTTTCAAGATTATAAATCTTAAACTTTTTTTAATCAAAAGCATTGCTTTAGGTATATATTATTTTTTACATTTGCCCCGATGAAAACAAACAACAAACAGAGACAATTTAGTTCTTATAGAAACCGACTCAACAGTTCTTTACTAAGAATGCTGAATCGTTTTTATAATAGTAAAAGTCCGTTTGGTTTTGATGTTTTCCTTTGTTCAAAAGCCGAACACGAAAAACTGCAAATAATATTTGCCAATATTAGGGTTTGAATTTTAAGATTTAAATACGTATCTTAAATAAAAATTACAACTCTAAAATATTGAAAAATAAATGAATACAAAATATTCTGATCTAATAAACCAAACATATTACTTTCCACAGGAGGAATTTAAATTAAATAAAGACAACTTACAATTTCATAATATTGATTTAATGAAATTGGTTGAGCAGTACGGTACGCCATTAAAATTCACATATTTACCTCAGATTTCTGAAAACATCAACAAAGCGAAAGCCTGGTTCAGAAAGTCAATGGAAAAAAACAAATACGAAGCCAAATACTACTACTGTTATTGCACAAAAAGCTCTCATTTTGAATATATTATGAATGAAGCTTTTAAAAACAATATTCATGTTGAAACATCATCAGCATTTGATATTAATATTGTTGAGAATTTACTCGAAAATGGAAAAATCAACAAAAGTACGTACGTAATTTGTAATGGTTTTAAAAGAGACGAATACATTACCAATATCGCGAGATTAATTAATAACGGACATAAAAATACTATTCCGATTATTGACAACTACGAAGAACTTGATTTACTTCAGGGAGAAATTAAAGGAAAATTTAAGATTGGAATTCGTATTGCAGCTGAGGAAGAGCCTAAATTTGAGTTTTATACCTCTAGATTAGGAATTGGTTACAAAAACATTGTTTCTTTCTATAAAAAACAAATTCAGGAAAATGACAAGTTAGAGCTTAAAATGCTTCACTTTTTCATTAATACCGGAATTAACGATACAGCATATTATTGGAATGAGCTTGTAAAATGTATTAAAGTATATATTGCACTTAAAAAGGAATGTCCTACTCTTGATGGTTTGAACATTGGAGGCGGTTTCCCGATTAAAAACTCACTTGCTTTTGAGTACGACTATCAATATATGATTGATGAAATCATCAACCAGATTAAAATAGCGTGCGACGAAGCAGAAGTAGATGTTCCTAATATTTTTACCGAATTTGGATCATTTACAGTTGGGGAAAGCGGTGGAGCAATCTACCAGATTTTGTATCAAAAACAGCAAAATGACAGAGAAAAGTGGAATATGATTGATTCATCATTCATTACTACTTTGCCAGATACCTGGGCTATTAATAAACGTTTTATTATGTTGGCCATTAATCGTTGGAATGAAACGTATGAGCGGGTACTTTTGGGAGGCCTGACTTGCGATAGCGACGATTATTACAACTCTGAGCAAAATATGAATGCAATCTATTTGCCTAAATACAATAAAGAAAAGCCATTGTATATTGGTTTCTTTAATACTGGTGCGTATCAGGAAACTATTGGAGGATACGGAGGTTTACACCACTGTTTGATTCCGCAGCCTAAACATATTTTGATAGATCGAGATGAAAACGGAATTTTAGCTACAGAAGTTTTCTCAGAACAACAGACTTCTGACGATGTATTGAAGATATTAGGATATACAAAAAAAGCATAAAAAAAAACCTGCAAATTAAAAGTTAATCTTTATTAATTTATTAATTTGCAGTACCATCCAAAAGGTTAACTTTTAATTCAAAAAAAAAAAAAAAAAAGACAAAATGAAAGGACCAATCAGTCAGTTTATTGAAAAACATTATTTACACTTTAACTCTGCTTCTTTAGTTGATGCTGCAAAAGCGTATGAACAACAATTAGCTAATGGTGCTAAAATGATGGTAAGTATGGCTGGCGCTATGAGTACAGCAGAAATTGGTAAAATTTTTGCCGAAATAATTAGACAAGATAAAGTACAGATTATTTCATGTACCGGAGCCAATCTAGAAGAAGACATCATGAACTTAGTAGCACATTCTCACTATGAAAGAGTGCCAAACTATCGTGATTTGACACCAGAAGACGAATGGGCTTTGCTTGAAAGAGGTTTAAACCGTGTTACTGACACTTGTATTCCTGAGCATGAGGCATTTCGCCGTTTACAAAAACACATTTACAAAATCTGGAAAGATGCAGATGATAAGGGAGAACGTTATTTTCCGCATGAATTCATGTACAAAATGTTGTTGTCCGGAGTATTAGAAGAATATTACGAAATTGATTTAAAAGATAGCTGGATGTATGCAGCTGCTGAGAAAAACCTACCTATTATTGTACCGGGATGGGAAGATAGTACAATGGGAAATATCTTTGCTTCATATGTAATAAAAGGAGATTTAAAAGCCTCTACCATGAAATCAGGAATTGAATACATGACATTCCTTGCAGACTGGTATCCAAAAAATAGTACTAACGGAATTGGATTTTTTCAAATTGGTGGTGGTATTGCAGGAGATTTTCCTATTTGCGTGGTGCCTATGTTGTATCAGGATATGGAAATGCATGATATTCCGTTTTGGAGTTATTTCTGTCAGATTTCAGATTCTACAACTAGTTACGGATCGTATTCCGGAGCAGTTCCAAACGAGAAAATTACCTGGGGTAAATTAGACATTAAAACCCCTAAATTTATTATAGAGTCGGATGCGACAATTGTTGCACCCTTAATTTTTGCATATTTATTAGATTTATAGTATATTTTTATGAAGAGAGTTATAGTAGACTACGCCAAATTGACCAACGAAATTCTAAACCTTTTGGTTGAAAAATTTCCTGATGGTTATGACGATTCGGATGTTATCCGTTTTAGAAACGCTAAAAACGAATTAATAGAAGCTGTTGAAGTTCGTACTGAAGACACTATTTATTTAGTAAAAATTAGTACTAAACTTGCTGACAGAATCGAGAATTACGATGAGGACGACGATATCGATCTTGATGTTGATACAATCGAGCCAGTAAAAGGTCTTGATCTGGATGATGATAGCGATGATGACGATGACGAAGATGCGGTAGATAAACCGGATACAGATGGCGGAGATGATGATGACGATGATGACAAGGATCCAGATGATATTGCCGACGATGAAGATGATGAAGACGAAGATTAATATTCTTTCAAAATAAACTAAAGGAACTCTATTTGGGTTCCTTTTTTTATGAAATAAACAGCAACTTTTAAAATAAGAAAAATACTATATTTGTGGTTTTAAAATTAGATTATTAGCCCATGACCTCAGAAATTTTACACGCCCAATTAAAAGAAAATTTTGGATTTGAAAAGTTCAGACCCAACCAGGAAACGATTATCAATACAATTCTTGATGGTCAGGACACACTTGCCATTATGCCAACCGGAGGAGGAAAATCAATATGCTTTCAACTTCCGGCTTTAGTATTACCGGGAATTACAATAGTGATTTCTCCCTTAATTGCCCTGATGAAAGATCAGGTAGACAGTTTAAAAACAAACGGAATTAATGCCTGTTATATCAATAGCAGCCAATCTAGTGAAGAACAGCAATATTATATTGACAATTTAAAATCTAACAATTTTAAATTAGTATATGTCGCTCCGGAAAGTTTATCATATCTGGATCAGGTTTTTAGTGAATTGACAATCAGCCTGATCGCTATTGACGAAGCCCATTGTATTTCGTCATGGGGACATGATTTTCGCCCTGCTTATACTAATTTGGGATATCTAAAAAGCCGCTTCCCTTCTACTCCGGTTTTAGCATTAACTGCAACGGCAGATAAGGCAACGCGTACAGATATAACAAAGCAGTTAAAATTAAAAAATCCGAAAACTTTTATAGCTTCATTCGATCGAAAAAATTTAAGCTTAGAAGTTCGTCCGGCTTTAGACCGCGTAAAACAGATTATTGATTTTGTTGCCAATAAACCCAATGAATCTGGCATTGTATACTGCCTCAGCAGAAAAACTACCGAAGAACTGGCAGAAAAATTACAAAAAAGCGGTATTACAGCAAAAGCTTATCATGCCGGTTTAGAAAATAAAATTCGAGCCAAAACTCAGGATCAATTTATCAATGACGAATGTCAGGTGGTTTGCGCTACAATTGCTTTCGGAATGGGAATCGATAAGTCGAATGTGCGGTGGGTCATACACTATAATCTTCCTAAAAATATTGAAGGCTATTATCAGGAAATTGGTCGCGCCGGTCGTGACGGATTACCCGCCGAAACAATTTTATTTGAAAGTTATGCAGATGTTATTCAACTTCAAAAATTTGCTTCGGAAGGATTAAACTCCGATGTACAATTAGCCAAGTTAGAAAGAATGAAGCAATATGCAGATGCCCTAAGCTGCAGACGAAAAATACTGCTCTCCTATTTTGGAGAACTTGTTACAGAAAATTGTGGTAATTGTGATATTTGTAAAAAACCTCCAACTTTTTTCGATGGTACGATTCTCGCTCAAAAAGCATTGTCTGCTATTACCCGCTTACAGGAGTCTGAACCTTTAGCCGTTATTGTTGATTTTTTAAGAGGCTCGAGAAACGCGTATATCTTTGAAAAAAATTATCAAAGCTTAAAAACGTACGGAATTGGAGCAGATATTTCCTGGTATGATTGGAATCAATATTTAATTCAGCTGATAAACTTAGGATATTGTGAAATTGCCTTTCATCAGCACAACAAAATTTTACTGACACCTTTTGCCAAAAAAGTGTTGTTTGAGGGAGAAAAAGTTAAGTTGACAACCGTTGTGAAAAAAGTAATTGACAAAAACGAAATTAAACAGGAAAAAGCTAAGGCAACCAAAAATTCTCTTTTTGAAACCCTTAGAAAATTACGTTTTGAAATTGCGCAGGAAGAAGAAGTTCCGGCCTATGTTATCTTTAGTGATGCTGCTTTGAGACAGATGGAAGTTTTAAGACCCATGAGCGATGAAGAGTTTCTTGCTGTTGACGGTGTTGGTAAAGCAAAACTTGAAAAATATGGCGCCGAATTTATAAATGCGATTATTACTTTTGAAAGAAATAAATCTGTTGTTAAAAAGGAGAAAAAGGAAAGCACTTATAAAAAAACACTGGAATTATTTGAAAGCGGAATTTCTGTTGAAGAAATTGCGGGAATTCGAAATTTAGGGCAAACTACTATTGTTTCGCATTTAGCCAAATTATATGTTGATGGTCATAATTTTGATTTAAACCAATTTGTTTCTAATGAAGAAATAGAAATGATTCAGAAAGCGCAAATTGATTTAGAAACACCCAATGCACTAAAACCTTATTTTGATTATTTTGAAGAAAAAATGTCTTATGACAAAATAAGATTTGGATTAGCTTTTTTAGAAAGAAAATTTAATAGCACTCTTGCATCATAGTGCACACGATCGAGCAAAATATTTGCAGGTTTTTACAAAGAACGCATAAAAAAAACCTGTGAAGCAATTCACAGGTTTTTTTTTATACCTCTTACAAGTAACGTTCCTGAAAAACTTTTTGATGATGTTTTTGATGTCCAATCATTACAAAACCCAGCGCGCGAACAGAAATTTGATTATTTGAAGCTGTGCCAATGCTTTTAAGTTGCTCTTGAGATAAACTTTTATAAAATAATAAATTGGAATGTCTTAGCGCAGAAAATTCAGTTAACAATTCCTGAATGCTTCTATTGTTTGAGTTAGTGTTGTTGGCATAATCATCTTCTTCAAATCCTGGCAAAGCGGTTTTGTCGTTTCTTGAAAATCGCAAGGCACGATACGCAAAAATGCGCTCGGCATCCATTATATGCTGAATGATATCTTTTATTGTCCATTTTCCTTCGGCGTAGCGATAGTCAAATTTATCCATGGGAATATTTTGAACAAAGCGTATAAACTCATGAAGTGAAATTTCTAATTCTTCAATTAAATCTCCCTCTCCTGCTTCTTTGATATAAGTACCAAAATTGCCTGAGTATTCTGTTTCTGCTAATTGACTTGCATTCATTTTTATAAATTTATAGTTAGAATTTAGCTTCTTAAGCTGAGTTCCTACTTGCATTTGTATTTCCAAAAAGAGATCTTGTAACGATCTTTTCATAGACTTTAATAAGATCTTCGTTTACGGTCTCTTCCTTATTTAGTTCATTAATTCTTAACAAAGCATATTGTTGTATCGTTAAGAGTGGCAGGACAATACGTTCTCTTATTTGAATCGATGCTATACCATCAGGATAGTTTTCCATTAGTGTTTTATGACCAGCAATTTTAAGTAAAAGTCGTTTAGTTTCTGAAAATTCATCATAAATAATCTGCCAGAATTCTCCAAATTCCGGATCGTTTTTCATGTAAGCTGTCAAAGGCAAAAATGACTTAGCCAACGACATCATACTGTTTTCTAAAAGCGTTTTAAAGAACAGAGAATTATGATACAAGTCACTTACTTTATCCCATTGATCTGTTTCTTCAAAATGTCTTAAAGCAGAACCAACTCCAAAAAATCCAGGAACATTTTGCTTCAACTGACTCCATGAACCTACAAACGGAATCGCTCTCAAATCGGCAAAATCCAGTGACTCTGACTTACTTCTTTTTGAAGGTCGGCTTCCAATATTGGTTTTAGAATAATATTTCAACGTACTCATTTTTTCCAAATACGGAATAAATTTTGGATGGTTTTTAAAACTCAAATATTTGTCGTAACCTAAGTTGGCCAACTGCGTTAGAATCGCTGTCTCATCTGCTGATAATTCATTTTTTCCCTGGCTGAAAACCTGATTCGTTACACCCGCACTTAATAGGTTTTCGATATTGTAACGACAAGAATCCAGTGTTCCAAAATTAGAACTAATGGTTTGCCCCTGAACAGTAATTTGAATTTCATTATTTTCAATTCTCGGACCTAAAGAAGCATAAAATTTATGCGTTTTTCCACCACCACGTGCCGGTGGGCCGCCACGTCCGTCAAAGAAAATAACTTTGATTCCATATTTTCTTGAAATCTCTGTCAGTGAAATTTTCGCCTGATAAATACTCCAGTTGGCCATTAAATAACCACCATCTTTGGTTCCGTCAGAAAAACCAAGCATAATAGTCTGTTTATTTCCTCTGGATTGCAAATGTTTAGAATATTCGGGGTTGCTATACAACTGCTCCATAATTTGGTGCGCACTTTGTAAATCGTCAACCGATTCAAAAAGTGGAATAATATCAACAGTTGGATTTTCCCAATTGTTCAAACGAATCATTGCAAAAGTTTCCATAACATTCAGCGCACTTTCATTGTTACTAATGATGTAACGATTAGCACCTTCTTCACCATTGTTATGCTGAATTGTTTTAATGGCCTGAACAGACTCCAATGTTGATCTTGTAATTTCATCTTCAAAATCTGCAGGATTCAAATCACCTTTGATCTTAGATAAAACATCAAGCTTTTGATCTTCGGATAATTCATAATAGTTTTTCGGAAAAATATCTGAACCCGAGTTGAGATAGTAATTCACGACATCTTTAAATACAACATTATGTATTTTGCTATTCTGGCGAATATCTAAAGTAGCAAAATGAAATCCAAATAAATTAATTTTCACTAAAAACGCCTCCAATTCATCCAAATACAATGATTGGTGTTTTTCAATAATTATGGTTCTAATTGTATCTAGTTGTGTTAGTAATTCGTCTAAAGTAATGAAAATTTCTCCTTTGGAATAAAAAACAGAACGATAAAGTTTATGTTCAAGTTCAGACACCAAAGTATCTACTCCTGAGAATGTTAACTTTCGTTTTAGATTTCTCATCTCAACATAATAGCATTTCAATATCGAAGTTCTTAAACGATCTGCAACTTTAAGGGTTATTTCTGTTGTAACAAAAGGATTTCCGTCACGATCTCCTCCTGGCCAGAAACCAAGTTTGATCAATTGATTCTGAATAGCATTTCCGTCCAGAATATTTTTCTGAAGATAATGCACGATTTCTCCGGCAGTTGCATAAAAAACATTTTCCAAATACCAAATTAGACTTACTGCTTCATCATAAGGATTTGGCTTTTCATTTTGAATAAAAGGCGTTTTTCCTAACTGTGCCAACAATTGTTTAATACATAGCAAGTCATTCTGACGAATGGCTTCTGTCAAATCATTTATAATTCCTAAAACAGGTCCCGGATAAAATTGCGTAGGGTGAGCCGTTAGCACAGTACGAACATTAAAGCTCTCCAAAAATTCAATTAATTCATCGTCTTTTTCTTTAGCATCAGATTTCTCTTTTATGTCTCGCAAAGATCCACGTCCTTCCATATTATTAACCTCTGGAAATGCAGCATCTTCTATAGCGTCAAATAATACAATCTGACGTTCTATGTATTGAATAAATCGAAACATTAAATCGATTTTTTCTGTTTCTGAAGCATTGTTAAGGAATTTATCAGAAAAGAAATCAAAAATCTCTTTTGGTGTTTCTTGTTTTTTAAAACCCGTTTCGCAAGTTTCTGTAAATAAAGGAAGTAGTACTCCTGTGTTATCTATAGAATCAAATGGTAATGTTATGAAAACACTATTATAAATGTGGTATTTAGAAAGAACATCTTTATTAAAACGCTCAATTTTTGGTAACGTGTACATAATCGTGTTGTAGTTGGTTGGTTAATTAGTCATAAAAAAACCCCAAGAATAAACTTGAGGTTATATTTTAATATAGCATTCAAGAGAAAGTTTTACATATTTTTGAAAATAGTATGCATCAAACGCTTCTTATCGTTAATACTTTCCTCTAATGAAATCATAGTTTCTGTTCTGTAAACGCCGTCGATATCATCAATCATGAAAATAACTTCTTTTGCGTGTTTAGTATCTTTTGCTCTAATTTTACAAAAGATATTAAATTTTCCTGTTGTTACAGAAGCTACTGTAACGAAAGGAATTTGATTAATTCGCTCTAATACAAATTTTGTTTGAGACGTATTATTAAGGAACACACCTACATATGCAATAAATGAATATCCTAATTTATCATAATCTAAGGCCAATGAAGATCCCATTATAATACCGGCATCCTCCATCTTTTTTACTCTAACATGCACTGTACCAGCAGAAATCAATAGTTTTTTTGCAATGTCAGTAAACGGAACTCTCGTATTGTCTATTAACATATCTAAAATCTGGTGATCTACTTCATCTAAACGAAATTTACTCATAATTCTTTAATTAATATTACTAATTGCTATTACAAAGTATAAAAATATATATAAAAAACAACAAATTCACATAAAAATTAACTTTTTATCAACCCGTTAACAAATTTAGTATTTTTATTTAAATAAAAATCTGCTTTTTGATTTGATTTCGGAAAATTAGCATAATCATCAGAATAAGTGGCGCCTTCACCATCATATTCAACATGACCAAAATAATTTTCCAATTCGCCCATTTCAGCTATATAAGCATTAAAATGAATTTTATTTTCAATCAATTCCTCTTTGTATTGTGCGACAAAATTCGTAATAATTTCGATACCATCATAATTTATTTTGATATTTTTCCACATAAAATCATAAAAAACCACTTTATTTTGTGAAATATTCAAATAATCATTAATTCTGTTATCAACTAAATCGTTTTCGCTGATGAGTTTAAAGGCTGAAATTAGTGAGAAAAATATGTATTTTCTTGTAATTTCCCTGTTATAATCCCCAGAATAGTGCCCAGCCTCAAAAAGTATGGTAGGAACTCCAAGAAATTGAAAAGTATCTCCTATACAGTTTAAATTAAATGAGTCGTCGAATCTTCCTACCTGACCCGGAATATATTTTTGCAATTCGTCATTAATTCCAGCTATCACATTAATGGCTTTTAAGCGATTTTCGTTGATTTCTCTTTCCTCATTATAAGAAGGTGATAAAAACGAAACCGTGGCAGGCTTTCCGGTGTCACCGGCACCAAAAATAGTACGCTGATCGTGCAGATTGAAACAAAAATGAGGTTTAAAAGCTTCAAAAGCGTTTCTTAACACATTACTTTCGGGTTGTGTCAGATTTTGAGAATCTCTATTAAGGTCTATTTTGTTTGCGTTTTCGCGCGTATACAATCTTGCTCCGTCAGGATTAAGAATAGGAATAGCATAAAAAGTAAAAGTTCTTAGCATTTTAGCAGCAAAATCAGATCCGCTGTTTAATACATTTATAAAATCAAAAAGTGCTTTAGTCGTTGTACTTTCATTTCCATGCATTTGTGACCAAAGATAAATGCGTGTTTCTCCTGTTCCTATTTGATAACTATATATAGGTTCTCCTAATACAGATCTGCCAATTTCTTTAATCTGATTATGGGTATTCAGTTTATCTAACAAAGGCTGAATATGATCTAAAGTCAGATAACGCCCCTCTATTGTTTGTTCTTTAAATTGGTTGAATAATTCTTCTAAATTCATTGTATTTCGATTAGTTTACAAAAGTAAACATCTTTATTTTTACATTTGTAAACAAAATAAAAAAGTGATAATTTAGAAATGTAAACAGTATTTAAGAGTTATTGTGTCGCAATTAAATACAAGTGGTTAACATTTGTGATAACTTTAATTATTAAAACTTAAAGATCTTAATTTCAATGTTTTAATTAACTTAATATAAAGTAATAATGTATGTTTATTCGCTATAAAAACCGAATTTACAGGTGTAAAATTGCTTTATTGGTTTCTTTTAATTACATTTGTAAACAACAGATTTTAAAAGAAGAATTTACAATGGTAAACATCGATGATTTTGTAAAACGTCTTGAAATTATACTTGATTATTATGCACTCAATGCGTCTGGTTTTGCTGATAAAATTGGAGTGCAGAGATCAAGCATGTCTCACCTGCTGTCCGGAAGAAATAAGCCTAGCTTAGATTTTGTAATGAAAATTTTAGAAGTTTTTCCGGATGTAGATTTGTATTGGATTTTAAATGGCAAGGGAACTTTTCCGAAATTGGAAGAAGAAGATTTCGAAAAAAAATCAGAATCAAATGCTTTTTCACAAAAGGTAGTCGCTCCTGCTTCATCAATTGAAAATGAATCCGGAGTTGATTTATTTTCCCAACTTCAATACGAGGAAGAAAGATTGCCAGTAAAAAATGTGATGGAAAGCAAAACATCAAATTTAGAACCGGATCAAAATGAAATTGAAAAGATTGTCTTCTTTTACAAAAACGGAACTTTTAGAGTTTATAATCCCTAATTTAAATTTTCGGCTATTTCAAAATTTTTTAAAATAATTTTGATTTAAGCCATTCTCAGGGATTTGAAAAAAGTCACAAAAAAAAACCTGACTTACCAAAAAGCAAGTCAGGCTGAATATAAAATTGGGAAAGATTATTTTCTTAAAACAAAAACCGAAGTAACACCCGCTTCTAAACGTACATTTGCCGGTGCAGCATCAGCAGACATTGTTGGGTAATTAAACGTTAGAACTTCTCCTCCTGCATTTAGCCTTTCGGCAACATACACTTTTTTGGTAAGAGCATCAAAAGCAACATCAACAGGATTTCCTAAAAGCGAGTTTGGTCCATAAATTCTAATTTGGCTGGTTAAGGCAATTGTACCCGCTGTTGCAGTAGAATTAAAAACGCTTGTAAAATTTTTAATAAAAACCAAACCTCCGTCTGTTCCGGAAGTTGCATTTCCAACATCAGTTAAAATCATAATATCATCCGCAGCCGAATAGGTAATTCCGTGTGTGCGAACCAAACCGGCGATCGAAACTCTTTTAGTTGCGGTAATCGCGCCCGAGGCTTTACTCATATAATCTTTAAACAAAACAATATCACTGGTTAAGTCTGCAACTGCATACAAATCGTTTCCATTGATATGAATTCCCCATAGCTTAAAATCAGTGGTAAAAGTTTTGAGCAAAGTAAAACCGGTAGTTGTTCTTTTATAAACAAAAAGCTTGTTCATCATATTATTAGAGGCAAGCTGATCTTGTGCTACCACAACAATATCTCCTGAAACTGCCGTTTCTCTTGCATTATTAAATTCTGTATTTAAACTGCTTAAGCTCAACATCAAATTATCTGTTCCGGCTTTAACGGCACTTTTAATTCCGGTGTAAGTTTCCAGTTTATTATTAGTTCGGGAAGCTACGGTAACAGCATCGGTTTCGCTGTTATAAGAAATACCTTCAGCATCTGTTGACGCAATGGTAAATGATTTTACCATTGGCGAAGCTGCTAATAAATCTAAATACGTAATTTTTCCAGAGGTGTTGCTGGAAGTTACTAAAGTGGCCTCGGAGGTGTTTGAGTTTTCAGAATCGTTACTATCGCACGAAGTAAAAATCAATAATAGTAATGCAGATGTAATAAATAAGTTTTTCATAATGTATAATTTTAGAAAGTTAATTATACTTACGGTAAATTCATCTGATTGGTTTTAAGAAATTATAACATGAAAAATCTCATTCAAAAATATATCCTCTAGAAGGTATTTTTCCCACCACTGTTTTATAATGTTGCTGTAAAACTTCAAGATCTATCTCATAATTTCCTGTCGGATAAAACGGCCTCCCAAAATTAACTTCTTTCTTTCCCCAGTCAAACGCAACAGGAACAATAGGAACATGGGCCTTTATCGCAATGTAATAAAAACCGCTTCTTATTTCTGTGACTTCTTTTCGGGTACCTTCTGGGGCTACAGCCAAACGAAAAACTTCTTTTCTGCTAAAAATGGCAGCAATAGAATCTACTTTATTTAGTCCGCCGGAACGATCAAGAGGTTCGCCGCCTACATTTCTAAAATAATATCCAAAAGGAAATTTAAACAACTCCTTTTTCCCAACCCAATTCATTTCCAATCCGGAAATTCCACGCGTAAAAAGACCAATATAAAAGTCATGGTTACTGGTATGGGGCATAACCATCAATATACATTTTTTCACTTCCGCGTTCTCCATACCTATTATTTTCCAGCCCATTAGCTTAAAAAAGATGAATTTGTATAACTGTTTTTTCATTAAAAAGTGTTTTTATATGCAAAATAAAAGATTTAAAGTGGTATTTTTGAGTAAAAGCATTTAAAATGATTCAAAAATTATTCAGCTATATAATTCCGGTAAAAATATTTAAAAAGAAATCACAAAGGAGCAAAATGATTGAAGTTACCTGGAATAATGGCGAATTGGTTCTGGATTCTGAAAACACGAATTATTCTTACGGAAGTTTGCAGCGCATTTTAAGATACGGTCTTCGAAACATTAGTTACGATGCCATTCAAAAAATGGAACATATTTTATTACTGGGTGTTGCAGGCGGAAGCGTTATCAAAACGCTGGTTAATGAAGTAGAATACAATGGTAAAATTACCGGAGTCGAAATTGATCCGGAAATGATTAAAATTGCAAATGAATATTTTAAACTGAATCAGATACAACAGCTGGATATTATTATAGATGATGCTTTTGAATTTGTTTTGAAAACGAAAGACAAATACGATTTGATCATTATTGATATTTTTGAAGATACAAACATGCCGAACTTTTTATTTGAAAAGTTTTTTAGCGAACGTGTTTGTTTCCTCTTAAAGAATCGTGGTTTCATTTTATTCAACACTATGATTCTAGATGAAGCACACAATGTTCGAAATAAAAAATACATATCAGAAATAAATCAGGAATTTTTTACGACAAAAATGCTGCCCCGCATAGAAGTACACAATGAATTAATAATTATAGAAAAAGTAGCCTAAAGTATGAAACCCCTTGCCTCTATTTTAAAAACATTGCCACCTACTAAAATAATTGATGCAGCTATTGATATATCGCAATACGTCCCCTTAGATCTCTCCCTGACCAATCAGGAATTAGTAGAATTTAAGCCCGAAAATGCAGCAGATTTTGAGCAGTTTATCTCAGTATATCTGAAAAAAAACAATGCTGAAGTTGCCTTTGGAGGTTATATCGAAGGCCGTACGCTTTACCAGCGAAGCACAATTTTTAAAAACGACTCTATACCGGAACGTAACATTCATATCGGTTTAGATCTATGGACAAAAGTAGAAACACCTGTGCTTGCTCCGCTTGACGGAAAAGTACACAGCTTTAAAAACAATATTGGTTTAGGCGATTATGGGCCTACCATAATATTAGAACACGAAGTCGAAAATGAACTATTTTATACTTTATACGGACATTTATCGTTAGAAAGTATAGAAAATCTTAGTGTTGGGACATTTTTTAGTAAAGGTCAAAAAATTGGAACCTTAGGAAATTCAGCCGTTAACGGAGATTATGCACCACATGTGCATTTTCAGATTATCAAAAATATCGAATCTTATTTTGGCGATTATCCCGGAGTTTGCAATACAAACGATTTGAATTTTTATATAGAAAATTGTCCTGACCCCAACTTATTATTAAAAATTACTTAAATGATTATGAAGAAAGCAGGATTGATTATATGTTTGTTATTGTTAATTGGATGTAAATCGAAAAGTGTAACAAGTAGAGATACTGAAGATTTAAAAATTAAAAAAATTGCCGCTGCTGATGTAAATGGAGCTCAGCAAAAAAAGGCTTACGAATTAGGAAAACGAGTTTTGGAAACTTGCAACACCTCAAAATTTAAACCTTTTGATGAAACTGAAGTAACGCAATCGGTGAGAGAAAATACTACCGAAGAGCGCCTGACTAAAACCTGTACCAGATTTAGACAGTATTACGGTAGTTTTATCGATTTGAAATTAGACGGTGTTTACAAAACCAAGCAGGAAGTAATTTATCGTTACCACGCTATGTACAGCAAAAAAGTAGCCAACAAAGAACTTCGCGTGTTTGTAAATGAAGACAATTTAGTCTCTGCCATAAAATCAATGGACTGGGACGAGAAATTTGACGCTAAATTAGCAGAACAATAAAAAACCAATATGAAATTAAAAATGCCACTGCTTTTGTTACTGTTTGTTTCGATGTTTGCAAATGCACAGGAAACCATGATTGTAAACGGATCTAAGCCTTTTCCGGCTACACAGAATTACACTTTTATTTGTGAAAAATATGTGTACACGGGAGAAGCAAATATTCAAATTGCAAAAACAGACAAAGGCGGCATTTTAAAAATAACTATTGCCACTGCCAACGATAAAACCAAAATTGCTGGCGGACTTTATGTAGATTTGGACAATGCCGATGTAATTGCCTGCGTAGACAAAAACGTAAAAGAAACTGCCGATGGCAAAACTTCTTCTTACTATTACTTTACACCAGCTGAATTTGCAAAACTCAGAAAAACGGATATAAAAGGGATTAGATTCATTATTACAGGCAACTCCAATACTTTTGGAGATCAAACAGGATATTTTACAGCCTCAAATAAAATGTCTTATTTTTCGACCGCCTTCGATAAATCAAAAAAAACATTTGATACTGCAGCAGTAATAAGTGCACTATAAATAGAAGTATACTATAATTAGTCTTATATTTATACTCTAAATTTTACAATTCTATGAATCCCAATGAGGCTTTAATTACAAAATTCTATACCGCTTTTGCAAATGCTGATGCGCAGACCATGAGTGAATGTTATCATCCTAAAGTTCATTTTGTCGATCCTGCTTTTGGTCTTTTAAAAGAAAAACAGGTTTCTGACATGTGGAAAATGCTTATTTCGAGAAGCAAAGGCAACATTAAAATCGAATTCTCAGATATTAATGCAGATGATTTTTCAGGTTCTGCCATATGGGTTGCCACCTACAATTTTAGTAAAACCAATAGAAATGTAATCAACAAAGTCGCTGCAGAGTTTGTCTTTCAGGACGGTTTAATTATCAAGCATACCGATACTTTTGATGTTTGGAAATGGTCTAAACAAGCCTTCGGAGTAACCGGATATTTACTCGGCTGGACTGGATTTTTTCAAAATAAAGTCCAGGAACAAGCACTTTCGTCACTCAAAAAGTTTCAGGAATCTAATTAGTTTATTATTACATTTCAATATTTTTTTGCTACCTGCCATAATTTTTTTTCCCTCTTTTTTGTTGAGTTGGTCATGTCTTAATTTTAATTATTATGAAAGAACTTGTACACAAAAAACTAAATCAATTGCAGGCAACAGCAATTTGTGGCAACGATATTAGTTCCTCCTGTTTATATGTCTCTGCACTAACTATTTTATATGCAGGACAATATGCCTGGATTTCTTTACTTATTGTCGGAGTAGTATTGTATCTTTTCAGAAAAATTTACGGAGAAGTTGTAGGTGCAATTCCTTTAAATGGAGGAGCTTACAATGTTTTACTAAATACCTCGACCAAACGTCTCGCCTCTCTTGCCGCTACATTAACCGTATTGTCTTACATGGCAACGGCTGTTATATCAGCATCAGAAGGAATGCATTATCTCCACGGCATTTTTGATGGATTAAATGTAACCATCGCCACGATCGTGGTTTTACTTTTATTTACAGGACTTGCCATTTTAGGAATTGGTGAGTCGGCATTTGTAGCAGTTATTATTTTCATCACTCATATCGCAACTTTAAGTTTACTAGTTTTAGCCTCGCTATGGTTCATTCTCGGACACGGTTTAGATACTTTTCACATCAATTGGCAAACGCCTATTGCCTACGGAAACATTAAAACTGCTTTATTTTTAGGCTTTTCCGCTGCCATGCTGGGAATTTCGGGCTTTGAAAGTTCAGCAAATTTTGTCGAAGAACAGGAACATGGAGTTTTTCCTAAAACCCTGCGAAACATGTGGGCGATCGTTAGTTTTTTTAATCCTGTCATTGCTATATTGTTGGTAAGCGTAATTCCGTTAACCGAAGTGGGAGAAAATAAGGAGTCTCTTTTGGCACATTTAGGACAAACAACCGGAGGATCATGGCTTTCCTGGCTCATTTCGATTGATGCAGTTTTGGTATTATGTGGCGCGGTACTAACCTCATTTGTTGGTGTTTCCGGATTGTTAAACCGAATGACCCTGGACAGAATACTTCCTAATTATTTTTTAAAACAAAACAAAAGAGGCTCACATTACATAATTGTAATTAGTTTTTTAGTGCTTTGTATTTCGGTGCTTTTGGTTACAAAAGGTCATTTAGAATCGTTGGCAGGCGTTTACACATTTTCCTTTTTAGCCGTAATGGCATTATTCGGAATTGGGAATTTATTACTCAAATTCAAACGTAGAAAATTGCCGCGGCCAGAGCGCGCCCGCGGAATTGCCGTTGTAATTGCTGTTTCTTTTATCATCGCTGCTTTTATCGGAAACATGCGGCTTAACATCACTGCTTTTTATACTTTTCTAAAATATATGATTCCTTCTTTACTCTTTATCGGAATCATGCTCAATCGCGTCATTCTCATAAAATTATTAATCGAAGTACTCGAATATTTTTATCAACCGTTGCGTAAAATAGTGATTCTCAGTAACAGGTATTTACAAAAAATGAGTGTCGAAATCAATTCGCAGGAATTTGTCTTTTTTACCAAAGGCGACGATATTGCGATTCTCAATAAAGTCTTGCAATACGTTGAAAATAATGAGACAACCAAAAAATTGAAAATTGTTCACGTACAAAATGAAATCGTAAACAACGAGGAATTAAAAAAAGATCTCGAAGTTTTAGACCGTGCATACGACAGTCTTGAAATTGAATTTCTGGAAATCAAAGGCGTTTTTGGTCCCGAAATCATCGATGAACTATCGAAACAATGGAAAATTCCAAAAAATTTCATGTTTATAGGTTCGCCCGGAAATAAATTTTCATATCGCGTATCAGATCTGGGTGGAGTTCGCCTAATTATGTAATTTATTTAAGGAGCAGAAATTTTAAGTCATAAAGACCCAGAGTCCCGCTATCCGTTTCAATCTTTTGCATCCGCAGTGGCGGATGTAAAAGGATTTCCACTTCTATCGGGGCTGAACGAGACCAGTAGCGGCTTTTTACCCCTTTTTCAGACATACCAGCATTAAAAATCAGGCAATTTAGATCTTAAAAACTTTAGCTAAATGTTCCGGGTAATAGTCAAGATCATCTTCAATAGTAGTACTTTTAAAAATATCAAAACAATTATAGTCGGGCACAATATCAAAGCTACAAAAAACGATAAGCGCTTGAAATATTCAAAAACAAATCTGATGTGGTTTTACCCTGCGTCAATTGTTACGAAGCATTTTCAAATACAACCTTTGGAGCATTCCATTAAGACTTAAACCAGCCAGCAACGAGTTCATCTTCAAATGAAGTAGCATTTTTATGAACAAATTCGTTGGTTTTGTTATTATAAGCGTAGTCCAAAGCCCAGGTTTCGTGATTTTTAGCCAAATCTTTAATGCTAGCGCATACATAAGCGATTTCGGCATCTGTAGTCGTTGGGTGAATCGACATTCTAATCCAACCCGGTTTTTTAATCAAATCTCCAATTGTAATTTCATTGACCAGCTTATTAGACGTTTCCTGATCTACGTGTAGTAAAAAATGACCGTATGTTCCGGCACAACTGCAGCCGCCTCTGGTTTGAATTCCGAATTTGTCATTCAATAATTTAACTCCTAAATTAAAATGAAGATTTTCAATAAAAAAAGAAACAACACCCAAACGATTGGTATGCTGACCTGCCAAAATTTTAATATTTTCAACTGGAGTTAATTGTTCAAAAACAAAATCTACAATTTCATGTTCGCGTTGCAGGATATTTTCAATTCCCATTTCCTCCTTCAGCTCAATGGCCAAAGCCGTTTTAATAACCTGAAGAAAACCTGGCGTTCCACCATCTTCTCTATCTTCGATATTATCGATATACTTATGTTCTCCCCACGGATTGGTCCAGCTCACTGTTCCTCCACCCGGACAATCGGGAATCATATTATTGTATAATTTTTTATTAAAGATCAAAACGCCAGAAGTTCCCGGTCCTCCTAAAAATTTATGTGGAGAAAAGAAAATAGCATCTAAGTAAGCCTCAGGATCAGCAGGATGCATATCTATTTCTACATAAGGACCAGAACAGGCAAAATCTACAAAGCAAACACCATGGTGTTGGTGCATTAATTTTGCAGCTTCGTGATAAGGAGTTTTTAAACCCGTAACATTCGAACACGACGTAATCGAAGCAATTTTTATCGTTCTTTCGGCATATTTTTCAAGTAACATTTGCAAATTATCGAGGCAAAAAAGACCTTTTTCGCAGGATGGAATAATTTCTACATCTGCAATGGTCTCAAGCCAGGAAGTTTGATTAGAGTGATGCTCCATGTGGGAAATAAAGACAATTGGTCTTTTTTCAGCAGGAACTATAGTACAATCTTTTAGGTTCTCCGGAACTTTTAAACCCAAAATGCGTTGAAATTTATTAATAACGCCTGTCATTCCCGTTCCGTCATTGATCAAAACATCATCATTATTAGCATTTGTATGACGCTTAATGATATTTCTGGCATGATGATACGCTTTTGTCATGGCAGTCCCTGACACGGTAGTTTCTGTATGAGTATTGGCAACAAAAGGACCAAATTCGTTTAAAAGCTTCTCTTCAATAGGTCTGTATAACCTTCCGCTGGCAGTCCAATCGGTGTAAATGATCTTCTTTTTGCCAAAAGGCGAGTTAAATTCCTGATCAATTCCGACAATGTGCTGTCTAAAATCCTGAAAATAAGTTTCTAAAGTGGTGGTACTATTTTTGCTATTCATTAGTGTGCCTGTGTTTGATTGCAAATATATCGCTTTTTTATAAAATTGCGAATTTATCAATTGCAAACTTCAAACATTCCATAACCGCTTAGTTTATGCAATCAAAAAGACTTTATTTTAATAATTTATCATAATATTCTATCGGATTAATAGGGCATCTAAAATTAAACCATACTATTCTATGAAAAATTTATCTGTAGCTACCTTTGGTGGTGGATGTTTTTGGTGTATTGAAGCTGTAATTCAACGTTTAAAAGGTGTAGAATCTTTAAAATCAGGATTTTCAGGTGGTTTTATCAAAAATCCTCCCTACCGTGAAGTCTGTACCGGAAGAACCGGACATGCTGAAGTCATACAAGTTACTTTTAATCCTAACATAATTTCATATCACGATTTAATCTACATTTTTATGACAAGTCATGATCCGACAACATTAAATAAGCAAGGCGCAGATTCCGGAACACAATATCGATCTATAATTTTGTATCATGATGCGGAACAAAAAGCAATTGTCGAAAAGGTTTTTGATGAAGTTGGATCGCTTTACCCAGATCCGGTTGTTACAGAATTAAAACCATTTGAAGTATTTTACAACGCCGAAGAAGAGCATCAAAACTATTACAACAACAATCAGGATGCGCGTTACTGCCAAATCGTAATTGATCCGAAAGTACAGAAATTGAGAAAAATGTATTCAGATAAATTGCTTTAATGAATAAAAGCCAGGAGAATTTGTTACACCATTAAAAAAGCGAAGATGAAAAATTTAAAAATAAATAACCGATTTACATCGGAGTTACCCGCCGATCCAGACGAAACTAATGAAGTTCGTCAGGTAAAAAATGCGCTTTTCTCTTATGTAGATCCCACAAAACCCTCAAATCCAAAGCTAATCCATTCTTCTGAAGAAGTAGCAGCATTAGTTGGGATTGAAAAAGATGAAATCTACTCAGAATCTTTTTTAAATGCTTTTTCCGGAAAGGAAATTCTTCCCGAAACACGTCCGTATGCGATGTGCTATGCCGGACATCAGTTTGGAAATTGGGCAGGACAACTGGGCGACGGACGAGCCATTAATTTGACAGAAGTAGAAAATCACAATCAGTTTTTTACTTTACAGCTCAAAGGTGCCGGAAAAACACCCTACTCCCGAACGGCAGACGGTTTAGCCGTTTTACGTTCCTCTGTGAGAGAATATTTATGTGCAGAAGCAATGTATTATTTAGGCGTGCCTACTACTCGTTCGCTTTCCTTAATGTTATCCGGAGATCAGGTTTTGCGTGATATTTTGTATAACGGAAATCCAGCTTACGAGAAAGGTGCGATTGTTTGTCGTGTTGCTCCGTCGTTTATTCGTTTTGGAAGCTTTGAAATGCTGACGGCTCGCAATGAGCTTAAAAACCTGAAAGAGCTTGTAGCATACAACATCAAACATTATTTTCCGGAAATTAAGGGCGAACCTAAAGAGCAATACATTCAGTTCTTTAAAACCGTTGCCGATAAAACCCGCGAAATGATTTTGCACTGGCAAAGAGTTGGTTTTGTACATGGTGTTATGAATACAGATAACATGTCTGTTCACGGCATCACCATAGATTATGGACCTTATGGATGGCTTGAAAACTACGATCCGAACTGGACTCCCAACACAACAGACAGCCAATATAGAAGATATCGTTTTGGAAATCAGCCACAAATAGCTCAGTGGAATTTGTATCAGTTAGCCAATGCACTTTATCCTTTAATTAATGAGGCCAAACCGCTCGAAGATATTTTAGAATCTTTCATGATAACATTCGATTCAGATTACAAGGTTATGTTTTTAAGCAAGTTAGGAATCTTTACTTCAACTGAAAATGACAGTAAATTAATTGACGGACTTGAAACAGTTTTGCAATTATCTGAGACTGATATGACAATCTTTTTTAGAAATTTAAACCGAATTAGAAAGCCGGATACAAGCGAAATGGCTATTGAAAAAATTCAGGATGCTTTTTATATTCCCGAAGAAATTGCTGGCGATATTTTAGATTCCTGGAAGAAATGGTTCTCTGTTTATTTGCAAAGATTACAGACTGAAACGCTTTCTGATGAAGAACGAGCAGAAAAAATGAATCAGATCAATCCTAAATATGTATTGCGCAATTATATGTCGCAATTAGCGATTGATGCGGCAGATCAGGAAGATTACTCACTAATCGGAGAATTATATTCACTTTTACAAAAGCCTTACGACGAACAGCCGGAATTCGAAAAATGGTTTGTAAAACGACCAGATTGGGCACGCTCAAAAGTAGGCTGCTCTATGCTTTCTTGTAGTTCTTAGCGTTTTTCACTATTATATAGCAAAAAAATAAGGTCACATTGAGCGAAGTCAAAATGCACGCAAAGCGTTTTCGACTCTGCTCAACCTGACAAAAATTTAACTCACGAAAAATTCGTGAAATTCGTGACAACGTTTTTTACTTAGAAGTGATATAATCGACAATCATATTAGCATGAACACGAGAGTTTTCAATAAACCATTTGTGTGTCTGCATTCCACCGCAAACCACTCCGGCCAAAAATAAACCTTCAACATTGGTTTCCATGGTTTTCGGATTGTAATGTGGTGTTTTCATTTCATCCTCAGATAATTGAATTCCCATTTTTTCAAGAAAAGTCAAATCGGGTTTGTAGCCTGTTAGAGCCAAAACAAAATCATTAGCGATCGTTACTTTTCCGTCTGGTGTTTCAATATCAACGGCGTCTTCGCGAATTTCAGTAATATTCGATTCAAAATAGGCTTTAATGCTTCCTTCTTCAATTCTATTTTCGATATCGGGCTTAACCCAATATTTAACCCGGCTATTGATTTCGTTTTTTCGAATTACCATCGTAACGTTAGCTCCTTTTCTCCAACATTCCAGTGCCGCATCGACAGAAGAATTGTTTGCACCTACAACCAAAATATTTCTAAAAGCATACTCATGCGCTTCCTTGTAATAATGGCGCACTTTTGGCAACTCCTCGCCTTTTACGTTCATTTCAATCGGAATGTCGTAAAAACCAGTAGCAATGATTACATTCTTAGCCTGATATACATTTTTCTCAGTAGTAAGATCAAAAGATCCATTGTCTAATTTTTGAACCTGAATTACTTTTTCAAACAAATGAATCTTAAAATTAAAATAGCGGTGAATGTTTCTGTAATATTCTAAAGCTTCCTGACGTCCGGGTTTTGGCGCCAGACAGTTAAACGGAATATTGCCAATTTCAAGTCTTTCTGCCGTAGAGAAAAAAGTCATATACAGCGGATAATTGAAAATGCTGTTTACAATGGCACCTTTTTCTATAATTAAATATTTTAAATTCTTTTTTTGAGCTTCAATTGCACAAGCCAGACCAATAGGGCCGCCGCCAACGATGATTAAATCATAATTTTCCATTTATTTTCTCCAATCTTTAAAAGGATTTTTACTTAGATAGGCATTGTAGTATCGCTCATCATTTGTCACTTCTTCACCAAGCCAGTCTGGTTTTTCAAAATTTTCTGTTTCCGATTCCAACTCAATTTCAGCCATAACCAATCCTTCATTTTCTCCGTAAAACTCATCTACTTCAAAAACATGTTTTCCGGCTTTAATTTCAAATCGCGTTTTCTCGATTTTACCTTTTTCACATAATTTAAGTAATTCCTGAGCTTCATCAAGCGGTATTTCATTTTCCCATTCAAAACGCGACAGGCCACCACTTTGACCTATTCCTTTTATAGTGATAAACCCTTTTTTTCCTTTAATCCTGACACGAACAGTTCTTTCAGGAACAGAACTGAGATATCCTTGTGCGATTTTATTTTGAGTAAAAGCTTGTTCCTTAAAATCGTTTGATTTTACCAGAAACTTTCTTTCTATTTCGACCATTTTAGTTATTGCATTTAATTTTAATGCAAGTTACTCAATTTTAACCGGGGTCAAAATTGAAATTTATCAAATTATAATTTGACTATAGAATATCTAAAACCATGAAGAATAAAATACTCGTGTAAAAAACAACTGATTAACAATGGTTTAGTATTTAATTTTTCGCTAAATTTGATAAAAGAATATTGTTTTTATACTTGCATAGTACCATTTCATTTGCTGTTTTATTGAATTATGAATTAAATTGTATGATCATGAATATCCCAAATATCTTAATTCCCGTACTGACAGGAATAATCTGTGCTATTTTAGGTTATTTGCTAGGAAAATCGAATTCTAAAAAAGACAATTCGCTCGAAGCTTCAATTCAGGCTGATTTAGATGCCTGTAAAACGAATGCAAAAAGTTTACACAACAAAATGGTCGCTCTGGAGGCAGAAATCGCTGCCAATGCTAAAATTGTTTCGTCTGCTTCTAAACAATTTGCATCGCCGGAACCCGATTTGGTTTTTGACAGTGAATTGGCAAAATCTGTTTTTGGAAAGAAAATAAAAGAAAATGATTTGAAGATTGTAGAAGGCATAGGCCCTAAAATCGAAGCTTTGTTTAATGCTGCCGGAATTACGACATGGCGCGCACTTTCTGAAGCATCAAAAGATCGATTAAGAGCAGTTTTAGATGCTGCGGGTGAGAATTATGCCATACATAACCCCAGTACCTGGTCAAAACAAGCTTTATTGGCTTATCAGGGTAAATGGCAGGAATTGAAAGACCTTCAAAATGGATTATTGAGTGGAAAAGAATAGAGATGAGATTACGAGTTAAAAAGTTTAGCCAACTTTAATTTTGTACCACTTTTTGTATGATATCTCCATCCCATTTTTTTGATTGATTATACCATAACTGACCTTTTGAAACTTCTAAAGGACAATCAAAATTATTGGTGTACAATGCTCCCGTACCTAAACCTTGCGGCATAACTGAGTTTTGTAAATATGTCCATTGAGCTATGGCATTCAAACCAATATTACTTTCTAATGCAGAGGTAATCCACCATCCTATATTGTATTTTTCTGCCAATGTAATCCATTCAGTAGTTCCTCTAAAACCACCAACAAAACTTGGTTTCAAAATAATGTATTGAGGTTTTATTTTCTGCAGCAAGTTTTCTTTTTCAGCTAATGAAAATACACCAATTAATTCTTCATCTAACGCAATAGGAAATGGTGTTGCTTCGCACAATGAAGTCATAGCCTCAATATTTCCTTTCCTAATTGGCTGTTCAATACTATGTAATTCAAATTGATTGAGTTGATTCAATTTATCTAAAGCGTCGCTTACATTAAAAGCACCATTGGCATCTACCCTAATTTCGATCTGATCTGCTGAAAAATGAGTACGAATATAGTGTAGTAATTCTAGTTCTTTTTGAAAATCAATTGCACCAATTTTTAGTTTAATACAACTAAAACCGTCTGCCAGCTTTTCTTCAATTTGCTGTTTCATGAAGGCTGCTTCGCCCATCCAAACCAAACCATTGATCAGGATTGATGATGCATTATGGGTGAAATTAGAGGAAAAAAGCAAATATGGATTTTCACTTTTTAAGGATAAAAAAGCCATTTCTACACCAAACTGAATCGAAGGAAATTCTAATAAATTTTCCCAAAGTGCTTCTTCTCCTAAATGAATATTCTGGCACGTCCATTCAAGTTTTTGCTCATAATCGTCGCGATCGTCAGCACTTAAGCCACGAAGAATACCGCACTCTCCTATTCCTTTCTTCCCATCGTGTTCCAGAATAATAAACCAGGTTTCTTTCTCCGTCATAATGCCTCTGGAAGTTCCGGAAGGGCGCTTAAACTCGAGCATGTATTTATGGTAAGTTGCTTTCATATTTTTTAAAACCCTGTAAGTGATATAAGAAATTCAAGAGAAACTATGCTATAATCCGTTATATAGTGAAATACTAATTATACAATTTCAAAACTTTTTCAAAGTCTTTCGACGGTAATCCTGCTTTTTGAAAAACGGCAAAATCTTGTTTTGTTTTTTCTTTCCAGCTTAAACTATCGGTAACGTTTTGGGTTTGATATTTTTTATAGATTGCTTTGGCTGCGCTGTAGTCATCGCTCACTAAATAAACGTGAGCTAAATTTAGTTTTACCAATAATTCTGTATCGTCTAATTTTTCTCCTTCTTTCAAAAACTTAATAGCTTTTGCGTATTGTTTTGTCAAAATATAGCAATAACCAAGAGAGCTGTAATCGACTGCAGTTGCTTTGCCGTCGTTGATTATCGTGTTTAATTTCGGAATCGCTTCGTTGTATTTTTGAACTTTTATTAAGTTTGAAGCTTGTTTTCTCAAATCGTTGTAAACGTTTTTAGATATATCGGCGTCATTATAACAACTGTTTCCAAAATCCTTGTAGACTTTGTTTTTTTCGATTGGCAATAATTTCTGAAACTCGGTATAACGATACTGTTTCATGATTTTATTTAAAATACAAACACAAAAATCATCAGAATTGGCCATTTTTTGAGCCATTGTAGAAGTTTTACACAAACTTATGATTTCATTTTTATTGTCCTGGTTCCACCCGCGGTTTAATTTAGTGTCGACCCAAGGCACAACTTCCAGAACTATCTTTTGGTTTAAAACCCAGTTTTTGCTGTGAAATCCAAACCAGATAGTGCTGATGTTTTGTCCCAAACAAGATGATTTATCCAAGGACAATCGCTTAGCATCTTTGCTTAAAGGTTCTTCCTGAGCGTAGCAGGCTTTGTCTGTTTTTCCGTCCGCGATGTACTTTTTTGCACCTTCGTTTGAAGTAAAAAGTGCATAGGTGCACGTATCATCACCCGAAATTTTGGACATTAAAAAAACGGCTCCGGCTGAGCCCTGACTAATTCCTGTAGGATCCGGAATAGATTTTAAAACGGAAACCAAACTATTGGCCATTTCCTGATTTTCATCCAGAAGCGTTATTCTGTACACAATTTCAGTAGTTCCAACAGGTAAATCTTCTGTTTTCAGGGTAATTCGTTCTCGTGCAGAGACAATGATTTCTTTTGTTGTTGCACGCTCTTTGTCCCAATAACCGTCTTTTTGTGCAAAGACGTGAGATGAAACTGTAAATAAAAGAAATAAGACTAATCTTTTTACATTCATTTTGTGGATGTTTTATTTTTATTTGCCACTGATTGCATGGATTCTAATGATTCCTCGGTTTTGGGAACGACATAAATTATGCCAAAATATAATGTGTTATGAAACCAAAAGCCCTAGCCCCGATAGGAGCGATATCCTTTTGTGTCCGCTACTGCGGACACAAAAGATATAGCGGATAGCGGGAAATAGCTCCTAATTTTTAAATTGAAATTTTACCCCAGAAGCATTCGAAGCAAATTCCAAAAAATGGAAGTTCTACAATTCGATTGATTCACCAATATTCAATAGCATCAAATCTTTTCCTTTGTCAAAAAACTCGCGAATGGCTTCTTCATGATTGATCTCGATGTAACCAAAAGTATCAAAATGGTAGCCCAGAATTTTATCACATTCTACAAAATCTGAGGCAATAATAGCGTCTTCAACATCCATGGTAAAATTATTTCCTATCGGAAGAATGGCTAAATCCAGTTTGGTGCGAAGTGGTATCAATTTCATATCCATTGTCAGTGCTGTATCTCCGGCAATGTAAATGTTTTTATGCTCGCCTTCGATTACAAATCCACCGGGATTTCCTCCGTAAGCTCCATTTGGAAAAGAACTGGAGTGAATGGCATTAACATATTTCACTTTTCCAAAATCGAATTTCCAGCTCCCACCGTGGTTCATTGGGTGTGCATTAAATCCTAGTTTTGCGTAATAGCTCGTAATTTCTGCATTTGATACAATTACAGCATTAGTGCGGCTTGCAATCGCTTCTACATCAAGAACATGATCGCCGTGCGCGTGCGTTAGTAAAATATAATCTGCTTGTAAAGTTTCTATGTCGATAGCTGCAGCAAGCGGGTTTCCTGTTATAAAAGGATCTACAATAATGTGTTTTCCTCCTACTTCAATTCCTAAAGATGCGTGTCCGTAAAATGTAATTTTCATAATAAGTTTTTAAGTTGAATTTTGAGATTATCTTCCTCCAAGGAATAGATTCACTATAATGTCTGAGATCAATGAAATCATACATACCGTTAGTAATATCGAAAGCAAAAATGTGCTTAAAGCCAATTTTTTTAATTCAGGATCTAATAACTTAGGATTTTGGTTTTTAGCAACGGTAACTAAATGTTTGGTTAAAGGAATAAAAGCCAGTAAAAACAAATACTGATCGAAATTATAATCGCTCAAAATTGCAAAAATCACTACTAAAATCATTGCTGTGATGATGATTGAAAAGTGATAAATTTTTGCTTTTGCTCCGCCAATTTGCACTACAATTGTGTTTTTTCCGGATTTTCTGTCTGATTCTTCGTCGCGCATATTGTTTAGGTTTAAAACTCCTACGCTTAATAAACCAATAGAAATTGCGGGTAAGATTAAAAGTGGATCTACTTCTTTCGAATATAAAAAGTTAACACCCAGAGTACTTACCAGTCCAAAGAAAACAAAAACAAACACATCGCCAAAACCTCTATATCCGTAAGCTGAATTCCCTACTGTATAACGAATTGCAGATGCAATTGCAGCAATTCCTAACAGTAAAAAGAAAATAGAATATGCTAAATTACTTTGTCCAAAGGCAAAATAAATTAAGATTATGGCTGATAATAAAGTCAATATCGAAGTAATAATGATGGCTTTTTTCATCGCCTGAGGCGTAATCGCACCACTCTGAATAGCACGCTGTGGCCCTACCCGGTCTGCATTATCGGTTCCTTTTACGCCATCACCGTAGTCGTTTGCAAAATTTGATAAGACTTGTAATCCTAAAGTAGTTAAAAGTGCAAAACCAAAAATTTTCCAGCTGAATACTTCTGTTGGTGTATTGATGGTTTCGGTTGGGTTTGAGAGTGCATAAATGCTTCCCACTATAATTCCGGAAACTGATAAAGGCAATGTGCGCAATCGTGCGGCTTCAATCCAGTGTTTCATTCTATTTTGTTTAGTTTTATTTGGTTCAGGTTTCAGGTTTCAAGTTTTGGACGGGTCTCGCAATATGAAACCTAAAACCTGAAACTTGAAACATCTATTAACTCTTTTATGGTAACCATTTATTTTCGCCAAAGTTTGGCTTTCTTTTTTCTAAAAAGGCATTTCTTCCTTCTTTTGCTTCCTCGGTCATGTAGGCCAATCGAGTGGCTTCGCCAGCGAAAACCTGCTGTCCAACCATTCCGTCATCTGTTAAGTTCATGGCAAATTTTAGCATTTTTATAGAAGTTGGCGATTTTTGAAGAATTTCCTGTGCCCACTCATATGCAGTAGCTTCTAACTCATCGTGCGGAATTACAGCATTTACCATTCCCATATCCATGGCTTCCTGAGCAGAATAGTTTCTTCCTAAAAAGAAAATTTCACGTGCTTTTTTCTGCCCTACCATTTTGGCCAGATAAGCAGATCCGTAACCTCCGTCAAAACTGGTTACATCAGCATCTGTTTGTTTAAAAATGGCGTGTTCCTTACTTGCCAGTGTCATATCGCAAACCACATGCAGACTGTGACCGCCGCCCACTGCCCAACCCGGAACAACTGCAATAACTACTTTTGGCATAAAACGAATTAAGCGCTGCACTTCAAGAATATTGAGGCGATGTTGACCGTCTTCGCCTACATAACCCTGATGCCCGCGTGCGTTTTGATCGCCGCCACTGCAAAAAGAATATACCCCATCTTTTGTTGACGGTCCTTCGGCAGATAGTAAAACGACTCCAATTGAAGTGTCTTCTTGCGCATCGTAAAAGGCCTGATACAATTCTGAGGTTGTTTTTGGGCGAAAAGCATTTCTGACGTTTGGTCGGTTAAAAGCAATTCTCGCAACTCCATTGCATTTTTTATAGGTGATATCTTCGAATTCTTTGGCAGTAATCCAATCCATTTTTATTGTCTTTTTTAAATAATTACAGTGTAAAAATAAACCATTTTTACATTTTTACCTACTCAATTTGCTTTAAGTCTTTGTTGGAAATAACTTTCAATGTTAACAAATGGTCTTGTTGTAGAAAAAATAACATTTTTTAACATTAGTTTAAAAAAATAATGAGTAATTTTATACCCTAGAAATCAATGAGATACATTTTATTTCATTGCTTTAAGATTGATTTTCTTTCACTGATTTATTAACCTAAAAAATGATTTTTTTGAGAAAATTTAAAAAATTTGTCGCTCATTTTTTTACGGTTTTTATTCATAAGCCTTTGATTAATGAGCAAATGATTTATGCATTTGTTGACACTTCAAGAAGGAGACAGTAGCACCTATGGTTAAATGCTGGAATTGTTTAAGTAATTAGTATAAAATTGATTACGAGAAGAGGAAATGTACTAACTAAAACTTTCTATAAGTTATTTTATTAAACCAAATGGCCTGACGTGAAATCTGATTTTTGATTTTAATAGAAATGTATATATTGTTTAAAGACATACACAAAGTTCAGAAAGTGATATTCTAAAATTTTTAAAGTTATTACTTTTTGAAAGTTTCGAATTTATTTTATTTCTGTTTTTTTTTTAATTACAATTTTTTTTAAAACTAGAATAAAAAGGGAAAGGCTGCTTGTAATGAGCAGCCTTTCCTGTTTTTAATGGGTGTAAATCTTATAATCAGGTAAATTCGACTAAAAAGTAAATTCCAATCTTTAAATTCCAAATTCCAATGTTAGCTGATTGAATTTTAAAACCTTAGTCTTACACAATAAAGAGATTTAAAAAGAAAATCCAAATCCCAATATACGCTCAGCTACATTTGGAATTTGGAATTTCAAAATTTTTGAAATTTCTAAAAAGCCTAATTATCCTTATTAAGATAAATTCCGTCTTCTTTAATTTCTATCAGTTTTTCTTTGTATAATGCTCCAATAGCTTTCTTGAAGGTCTTTTTACTCATTTTCAAAACAGTTTTAATATCTTCTGGATGCGAATTATCATTTAAGCGTAAGAATCCTCTATTGGCTCTTAATTCATCTAAAATCTTTTCGGCATTGGGTTCAATACTTTGATATCCCTGCACCTGCAAAGCAACATCTATTTTATTATCAGGGCGAATGTTTTTAATGTAACCGCGCATTCTGTCTCCGGTTCTAATGGCATCATCGTATACTTCATCTTTATACAATAAACCTTTGTGCTGTTCATTAATAATCACATTAATTCCAAGCTCTGTAATGTGCGATACTATCAAATCAACTTCTTCCCCTTTTTCAACTGTAAGTTGTTCATTGCTTAAAAACTGATTCAATTTACTTGAAGCTACCAAACGATTGGTCTTTTCGTCCATGTAAAGGTACACCAGGTAGCGTTTTCCTTTTTCCATTGGGCGTGCCTGCTCTTTAAACGGAACCAGAATGTCTTTCTCCATTCCCCAATCCATAAAGGCACCGACATTATTAATATAATTTACTCGTAAAAGAGCAAATTCGTTCAATAAAATATAAGGTTCAAGCGTGGTCGAAACCGGACGCTGTTCGTGATCGAGATAAACGAAAACAACCAGTTCTTCGCCTATTTCAAATTCATTGGGAACGTATTTATTGGGTAATAAAATGTCGTGAATCCCCTCCGGATCTTTTTCAGGATTTCCTAAAAATAAACCAACTTTGGTATCACGTAATATAGTAAGGGTATTGTATTTTCCTATTTCAATCATATTCTTAAGTTTCTAAGTTGTTCGCCAACTAAGGTTCTAAGCTGCAAATGTACGAAGTTTGAAATTGGGAAATCGAAAAATGTACGATATAAAAATGTGCAAAATAACTTTTTAGAATTTAGGCTTTTTTTAATTAAATTTGAGAATCTGAAATTAACTCAAAAACAATGAAAAAACCCTTCATCTATTCGCTATTTACTTTTTTATTTTTTACACAAATGTCCATTTCTCAGGTGTCTGAAGATCCGGAAATAAAAAAAATGATTAGTGAAATTAAAACCGAAAACCTCGAAGCTACCATTCACAAATTAGTCTCTTTTGGAACCAGACATACGCTAAGCGATACCAAAAGTAAAACCAAAGGCATTGGAGCGGCCCAGCAATGGGTAAAAGCTGAATTTGATAAATTTGCGCTTGAATCTGGCGGAAGATTAACTGCAAAAATTGATTATTTTGACGTTAAGGCCGACGGAAAACGTATTAATAAAGACAGCCAGCTTGGAAATGTGATGGCAACTTTAAAAGGAACCGATCCTACTGACAATCGCGTTCTGGTTATCAGCGGGCATCTTGATTCGAGAGTGACGGATGTCATGAATATTAAATCTGATGCTCCGGGAGCCAATGATGATGGTTCTGGAGTTGCTGCGGTAATCGAATTAGCCAAAGTAATGAGCAAAAGATCTTTTCCTGCTACAATTATTTTTGTGGCTGTAGTTGGCGAAGAACAAGGACTTATTGGCGCAAGACATTTGGCAGAAACAGCCAAAGCAGCTAACTGGAATATTATTGCAATGCTCAATAATGATATGATTGGTAACAGCTTGTCGAGCGGAACAAATTTGAGAGATAATACTCAAATCAGGGTTTTTAGCGAAACGATTCCGTTTTTGGAAACAGAGGAAGAAGCCAAGATGCGTAAAGCCACAAGCAGGGAAAATGACAGTCCGTCACGATTATTGGCGCGCTACATTAAAACGGTTACAGAACAATATGTAGATCAGTTATCTGTAAAGCTGGTGTATAGAAACGATCGTTTTTTACGTGGAGGCGATCATACCCCTTTTAGTCAAAACGGATTTGCTGCTGTTCGTTTTTGCGAAATGAATGAAAATTTCGATCACCAACACCAGGATTTACGAACAGAAAACAACACGAAGTTTGGCGACCTTGCTGAATTTATGGATTTTGAATATTTAAGAAAAAACACATGTTCTAACTTAGTAACACTGGCCAATTTGGCATGGTCACCAAGGGCACCGACAAATGTAGGAATTCAAGTGAAAGAGCTTTCTAATTCGTCTGCCTTGCAATGGAATGCGCCTGAAGGAAAGACTTATGGTTACCAGATTTTAATGAGAGAAACGTCATCATCTCATTGGGAAAAAACTTTTTTTGTAAAAGATACCAAAGCTGAAATACCGTATTCTAAAGACAATTACTTTTTTGCTTTACAAAGCATAGATGCTTTAGGACACGCTAGCTTACCTGTATTTCCAATCCCGATTCGTTAATGACTATAAAGCAGAAAAGCGCCTTAATGGGCGCTTTCTTTTTTAAATAAGCAGATCTTATTTATAGACACTTTCTTTTTTAAAGTGTAAAGTCAATAAATAATACACTACTGCTCTGTATTTATGCTTATTCGATTTACCGTATTTTTCTAATACTGCATCAATTGCTTCGCTTAAAGCAGGAGTATCTTCCAATCCTAATTTTTTAATTAAGAAATTGTTTTTTACGGTGTCCAGTTCAGATTGTTGTGATCCTGCTACTGTAGATGCATCTGCATTGTAGATAGATGGTCCACATCCAATTGTTACCTTTGTCAACAAATCCATGTCTGGAGTTACACCACATTTCTCTTTTAAATCTGAAGCATATTTTTCGATTAATTCATCTCTGGTACTCATAAAATAATATTTAATGTTTGTTTATAATTAGAACAACAAACATACTATTTTATTTATATTTTCCTACAAAATAAATTATTTTTAACGTTATTTTATTTACAATTTAGACCAACTCTTTGAAGTACTGTTTTAAAATTTTATCATTTTCGAATGTTGGTGTAAAAACCTCCAAAATAGTGGGCTCATCATTGGTTTCATAAAGCCCTTTTATGCTTTTCTCCAAAGATATTTCATCCGCAGCAGTAAGATAATTCATATTATACATTCTGGCCAAATGCTCTGCGGTTAGTTGGTGAGACGTTTCGAAATAGGTATTAAACACCGGTTTTTCTTCATGTCCTGGCAAAATCCTGAAGATTCCTCCTCCTCCATTGTTGATCAAGATAATTTTAAACTTTTTCGGAATGTAAGAATTCCATAAAGCGTTACTGTCGTACAGAAATCCAATATCTCCTGTTATAAAAACCGTTTGCTTTTGACTGCCTACCGCTGCACCTACTGCCGTCGATGTACTACCGTCGATACCACTCGTGCCTCTGTTGCAAAAAACTTCAATGGAAGGATCGATATCAATCAATTGCGCGTAACGAATAGCAGAACTGTTACTAATTTGCAACTGGCTCTGTGCCGGCAACGTTTCGATTACTTTTTCAAAAACCTTAAAATCTGAAAAAGTAATTTTTTCCAGATATTCGTTTCTTTTCTTTTTTCGTAAATTGTAGATTTCATTAATATTGAAATAATAGTCGCTTTCTACTTGTTTTGTCTGAGCAAACAAACCGGTAAAAAAATCATTTGGTTGCATTACAATGTGTTGTGTCAGAGCACCAAACGTATCATAAGCTCTTAAGGTATCAATGTGCCAATGTTCTTCAGGCTGGTATTTTCTTAAAAAAGCCTTGATTCTTTTCGAAACAATCATTCCGCCAAAAGTGATTAAAATTTCCGGCTGAAAAGCTTTAAAATCAGCATCATCAAACGGAGTAATTAAAGTATCGATACTATTAATAAAACTAGAATGATGCAAATTTGAAGTAGTTTCTGTTAAAACTACGATCGAAGAATCATGAGCAAAATTTTCTGTAATTTCCGGATTCAGGCAATCGGATTCATTTATTCCTACCAAAATTAATTTCTTTTTGGCTGTATTCCATTTCGACGCCAATTCTTCAATATTATCAATTATTTTTGTTCCGATAATCTCTTCCGCATAGGTAATTTTTGGCTGTACCGAAAGCGTTTCAACAGTTTCATATAATGGTTCCTCAAACGGAGCATTGATATGAACCGGACCTTTTTGAAGGATCGCATTTTCGATGGCTTTGTTGATTTTGAGATCATTTTCAACAGAAGCATCTTCGGTTAAATTGGCATTGAAAACGGAATGATTTTGAAAAACATTTTCCTGACGAATGGTTTGTCCGTCGCCAATATCTATTTTACTTTGCGGACGATCTGCCGAAATAACAATTAACGGAATTTGACTGTAAAATGCTTCGGCTACAGCCGGATAATAATTTAGTAAAGCAGATCCGGAGGTACAAACAACAGCTGTTGGCAATTTGGTTTGCTGTGCAATGCCCAATGCAAAAAAGGCCGCACAGCGCTCGTCTGCAATACTGTAACATTTAAAGTTTGGATTTTGCGCAAAACCAATTGTTAATGGTGCATTTCTTGATCCGGGAGAAATTATAATATTGGTGATTCCTTTTGCTGAACAAATTTCGATAATGCTTTGTGCAAGCGCTATTTTGGGGTAAATCATTCTATTTGATGTATAATTTTTAAGAAAATAATGTTGTTAAAAAATTTTCTTTTACGAATGCAAAGTTACAAACTTCGTCCTCATTTGGCTTATATATTAGCAAGATATTAAGACTGTTTTTCGAAAAAGAGAATATATTTGTAAAACATAAATCCCGGTATTAAAAACAGACACTTTATGCGTTTTTTCTCTTTACTTTTTGTTTTCATTTCTTTTCATTTTTTACAGGCTCAAAATCAATTTTCTGTTGATGGAATGTCTTATAAAACCGCTTTAGAAAATGCTAAAACACAAGGAAAGCCAGTTTTTGTAATGCTTTATGCTGACTGGTGCCCGCACTGTAACCAAATGAAAAAAGAAGTTTTTAGTGATGCCACTGTAATGGATTTTTTAAATAAAAACTTTATCTGTATTTGGAAAAACAGTGAAAAAGAAGAAGGAATTGAACTGAAAAACAAGTTTAAAACTACTTCTCTGCCTGCATTTTTATTTTTAGATGAAAATGAAAAACTGCTATATGCTTTAAAAGGCGAAATGAAAACTCCTGAATTTTTAGCAGAAGCCAATTATGCTTTAAATCCAAAATTTCAATTGCCTTATTTAGAAACAGAATTTTTGGCCGATCCAGGAAATGCGACAAAGTTTTTTAATTATCTAAATACCTTAAAAAAAGGAAAAGACAGAACCGAATTATCTGTTCCTACTCATATTTATCTCAAAACGCAATCTGATGCGCAATTGGTAAGTGAAACCAACTGGCGGGTGATTGCTAATGGTGTTACCGATATAAAATCGAGAGAATTTCAATATGTTCTAAACCATCAAAAAGAATTTGCTTCCGTAGCTTCTCAAAATCGTGTCGATCGAAAGATAGAAAGTATTGTAAACGAATTACTTCGGCCATTGGTCGACAATCTGGATACGATAAACTACTACAAACAAAAGGAAATCGCTAAATCTATTCGATTGCAAAAAACTGATTCGTTGGTTTTTAAATTTGATTTAACGCTTGCTGAACGTACAGAAAAATGGGATTTTTATAAAAAAGTAACACTCGAAGACACTCAAAAACTGGTTTGGAACGATGCAAGTTTTCTTAAAGATATCGGGCAAACCTATTTAAAACACATCTCTGATACTGAAAGTTTAAAAAAAGCTATTTTTTGGGTAAAACATTCCTTAGAATTAAATGATTCTTATGATGGTAATTTACTTCTCGCAAGACTTTACAATAAGATAAAAGATAAAAAAACAGCTTTTAAATACGCCACTAGTGCCAAAACCATTGGCAATGAAATGGGCTGGAGTACAAAAGATGTTGACGTTTTACTAGCCGAACTTAAATAATACAATTTTAAAATAAAGAAATCTCAAATTCCAATTACAATGAATATAATTCTCAGACAAGCTACAACCCACGATTTGCAAAAAATTCTGGATATTGTAAATTATTCTATTATACATACCACCGCAAACTATAATTATGATATTCAAACTATTGAGATACAAACCAAATGGTTTGAAGATAAAATAGCTAAAAACCTACCTGTAGTAGTTGCAGATTTAGATGGCGAAGTTGTAGGCTTTGGGAGTTACGGACAATTTCGCGAAAAAATTGGATATCAATACACAGTAGAACATTCTGTTTATGTAGTAGATAATGTAATAGGAAAAGGAATTGGATCTCAATTATTGACTGAACTGATTCGCCTGGCCAAAGAGCAAGGTTATCACGTAATGATAGGTGCTATAGATGCCGATAATGCAGGAAGTATTGCCTTTCATGAAAAATTTGGTTTTGTGGCAACAGGAACAATTCGAGAAGTGGGTTATAAATTTGATCATTGGCTTGATCTGGTTTTCATGCAGCTTATTTTAAAATAATTTTTTAATTGCAATAAAATAAAGTTTTATTCCTGCTAAGTATAATAAAACCTTTCCTCTATGAACCTCTGAACCTTTGATCCTTTGAACCTTAAAAAAAAAGCACAAACTTGAAATTCAAATTTGTGCTTTTTTTTAGTATAAGGGTATAATTAGCTTTTTATCCAATTAATTACTTCCGGATCTGTTGGTAACGTTTTTGGTTTAATTACTTTTACCAATTCACCTTTTTCGTTGATTAGGTATTTTTGGAAATTCCATTCAACGTCAGAATCCTGTAAACCATTTTTAGATTTTTGTGTCAGAAATTTATAGACTTCAGCCATATCATCGCCTTTTACAGAAACTTTGTCCATCATTGGGAACGTTACTCCATAATTTTGTTGGCAAAAAGTTTCAATTTCCTTGTTTGTTCCTGGTTCCTGTGAGGCAAAATTATTCGCCGGAAAACCCACAATTACAAAACCTTTGTCTTTATATTCTTTGTAAATTGCCTCAAGATCTTTGTATTGCGGTGTTAGTCCGCATTTTGAAGCCGTATTTACAATCATTACTTTTTTACCTTTTAATGAAGCAAAATCAAAAGTATCTCCTGATAAGTCTTCGACCTTAAATTGATAAATAGTTTCTTTTGTCATGGCATTATCTGTTTTAGATACTTTACTTTTTTTGGTTTGAGCCTGAATTTGAGTACTTACGATAAGAACAATGCTACAAGCTATAAATGTTATTTTTTTCATCATGTAATTTTTTATAAATTTAGTTAATTCTCATTTACAGAATACTTTTACCCAACTTTATTTTTATTAAACATAAGTTAAATAAAAAATTGAAGCCTAGCGTTAATCAGACGCTAGGCTTCCCCCCATACAAACAAATCAAACCATGAATTAATTGCTTCTTATATATTTTAAATTATAGTTGATGCCTCGGTTATATGAAATTTTATAATGTAATACCTAATTTATTTTACTGGCGTTTAAATCTTATTCGTTGTTATGAGCTTGCATGTGGCATTATATTACTCAACTTCTGTTTTGGAAGTCCGAGGACATCAACTAATCTCTATTTTAATTATTACTCCTGCTTACATTTTGTGTGATCAATTTTCTGAAATCACTTTCATTAAAAATCGAAAGAGCCAAAACGGCGGTTAAACCCACTATTAGTATTTTTACCTTATATATGTTATTCATCACGCTACCTATATATTATCACGATTTCTTTTTAAGATTTCGATTTTGATACATAATATTTCAAAAATGCGCATTCAAATCTAAATGTCAGATTTTTCATTTTTAATACCTTCTTTTGCTATTTGTCTGAATTTTCATTTGATGTTATAATAGCATTTACGCAATAGGATTACTTTTGGTTTTTAAAAATTAAAAAAAAAGTGATATTTTTTCTTATTGCCCTATTTTCCTAGGTTTAAGCCTATTAAAAAATTTCTGTTTTTCACAAAAAAATAAATTATCTTTATCTCGAGGCATGAAAATGTTTCCAGTAAATTTGTTTAAGCTTTAAAATCCCAATCTATGAGTCAAGAAGAATTATTAGTTTTAATTTACAAGAAAGACGAAAGAGCTTTTACCCATTTGTACGATATGTACTCTAAAAGTTTATTTTCGGTTATAAACGTTTTAATAAAAAATCGTGAGGAAGCCGAAGATGTTTTGCAGGAAGTTTTTGTCAAAATCTGGAAAAATATTGATTCTTATAACGAAAGTAAGGGTCGATTTTATACCTGGATCCTCAATATAGCCCGCAATACGTCTATTGATAAGTTAAGATCTAAGAATTTTAATAACAGCCAAAAAAACCTTTCTTCAGATAATTTCGTAAATCTGTTAGACGACAGTAATAAATTAACAAATAGAATTGATACAATCGGAATTCAGGAATTCGTCAAAAAACTGAAGCCGAAGTGTATCGAGATAATCGATTTGTTATTTTTTAAAGGATATACCCAACAAGAAGCTTCAGAAGAATTGGCAATGCCACTGGGAACTATCAAAACGCAAAATAGAAACTGTATTAACGATTTAAGAAACTATCTAAAAGTATAATGGAAGCACAAGAATATATAGAATCAGGAACTCTGGAGTTATACGTTTACGGCTTATTGACCGAAACTGAAAATCTGGAAATAGCCGAACTGGCCAAAAAAAATCCCGAAGTTGAGCAGGAAATAATTTCGATAGAAAGAGCGATTGTGGCTTTGTCATCTAGTTTTTCTCCTTTCCATTCAGTTGCCAATTTCGAAAAAATAAAAGCCCGTTTAGAGCTTAAACATGGTAAAGTTGTCGAAATGAAACCGGCATCAAACTGGTCTCAATATGTGGGCTGGGCCGCAGCTGTTTTACTGCTTTTGGGCTTTGGTTACCAAACTTTAGAGCTTACTAAAACCAAAGAAGCAATTAGTGCAGTTGGAACTGAAAAAAATAAAATTCAGAGAGATTTTGCTTATCTAAGCCAGCAAAATAAAGAAACCGAGAGAAATTTAACCATTGTAAGAGATATTAAAAATACTAGTGTAACGCTTGGCGGTCAGGCTGTTTCTCCTACTTCATTTGCAAAAGTGTACTGGAACAAGGAGACTAAAACTACCTATATTGATGCTGCCGGTTTACCAGCGCCTCCTAAAGGAATGGTTTATCAGGTTTGGTCTTTGAAACTGAGCCCGGTTCTTACACCAACAAGTATTGGTTTACTGGATAACTTTGAAACGAATTCTCAAAAAATATTCGCTGTAAGCCAAACCGATTCTGCAGAAGCTTTTGGAATTACACTTGAACCTGCGGGAGGAAGTCTAACGCCTACAATGACTCAATTGTATACTCTAGGAAAAGTCTAACAGCAATTATATCATAACACTCTAAGCGCATATTGAATTATATGCGCTTTTTTTATTTTTAGCTCAACTAACTCATAACCAAATAGTAAAATTATGAATGGAAATTTACTTTTGAGAATCGCCGTGGCTATTATTCTGCTAACCCATTCTGTTTTCGGAATGTTTAATAACGGAATTAATGATTTCGGAAATTTGTTTCTAAATCAAATTGGCTTTGCTCCTTTTGGTGTTATTATAGCCTGGAGCATTAAAATATCACATGTGATAGCTGCAGTACTTTTGCTTCTAAACCAATACATAAAGCTGGCTGGATTTGTAACCATTTTTGTTTTGATCATGGGAATTATTCTCGTTCATTTTAGAGAAGGATGGTTTGTTGTTGGCGGCGGACGAAATGGTGTTGAATATAATTTTTTACTAATTGTTGTTTTACTGGCCATTATGTTTCCTAACGGATTTGTAAAAAACAAAGTTTGATTTTAAATGCTGTTTGGGAATTTCTCTATTTTAAGAAAATTAGCTTCTTACTTAAAATAAAAAAAGGGTTCAACCTGATGTTGAACCCTTTCTATGAATTAATAAAACCGATATATTATATTATTTTTTCTTGCTTTTGTAATACTTACGGTATTTAGGATACGTGATTGCACCAATAACAGAAATTGTTCCAAGAGAATACCAAATCCAGCTTAATGAATGCGCTTCTCCACTGGCATACGAGTGCAGGCCTACCAAATGAAAGTTTACTCCATAATAGGTAAACAAAATAGAAATAAAAGCATACATACTCATTAAGTTAAAGAACCATTTACTGCGAAGCGATGGCACAAAGCGAGCGTGAATCACAAAGGCATATACCATAATCGAAATCAAGGCCCACGTTTCTTTTGGATCCCACCCCCAGTAGCGACCCCAGCTTTCGTTGGCCCATTGTCCTCCCAGAAAGTTACCAATCGTTAGCATGATCAAACCAATCGTTAACGACATTTCGTTGATATACGTAATCTCTTTTATGTTCAAATCCATTTTGGCCTTGTTCTTTTCATTGGTAAAGAAGATCAGGATCAATGCAACAAAACCTAAAATCATTCCCAGTGCGGTAGGTCCATAACTTGCTACGATAACCGCAACGTGAATCATTAACCAATACGAATTTAAAACAGGCTGTAAATTTGCAATTTCCGGATCAATCCAGTTGGCATTTGCTGCCATGAAAATCATCGCCGTAACAAATGCTGCAGATGCCACAGTAAGTTTTGATTTTCTGTCAAAAGCCAATCCAAAGAACATCGTTGACCAGGCCACATAAACAATTGCTTCGTAAGCATTACTCCACGGCGCATGTCCTGAAATGTACCAACGTGCAATTAAGGCAACAGTGTGAAAGGCAAATATTATACCGATCAGAATATGAAAACCGTTTACAGTATAACGTAAAAACTTTTTCTCAAAGAAAATATTAAACAAGGTAAAAATCAGCATCAAGATTCCGGCAAGCGAATACCAATAAAACATCTTTGGTAAAATATTATAGGTATTGTAAGCGATTTCAAGATCAATTTTTCTTTCGCTTGGACGAACTTTGCTTCCAAATTTCTTTTGGAATCCATTGATACTTTCGACTAACTGATCTGCAGTATTAAAGTTTTTAGAAATCGATCCGTTATTTAAGGCACTGAAATAAAGTGGCAAAATTTGTTTAACATAGGTAGAATCCATTCCTTTTAAACCTGCATTTTGTAATTCTAAATAAGAAATCCATTTGTTATTTGGATCATTTGGTATCGGGAAAATCCTTAAAATACTTCCGCTTAACGCAGATTCCATTAAGTTTACCTTTTTATCGGTTTCAATAAAATCTTTCTCAAAACTATTTGGATTTGCTGCTTTGTACGCTGCATCTAAATAAGGAGACAATTTGTAATTTCCGTTTTCGTCAAAAAACTTTACAAAGGGAGCATGTTTCGCTTTTCTGTCAATACCAATAATTTTACGAATACTATCGTCTTTTGTATTGATGTAAATAAGCGGAACTTGTATCCAAACCTGTGCATACTGTGTCATAGACAAAAATACCTGATCAGAATTCATTCCGTTGTATGTATCTTCCTGGCTTACTTTTCTCAACAATTCTGATGAGAAAGTGTTAATAGGTTTCATCCTTCCGCCGGCATCCTGAATGATCAAACGGCCAAACTTAGCGGCGTGTTCTTTTGGTGCCTTATAAATTGACAATAAAGAATCTAATTGTTTTTGACTCGGCGGAGCAGTTACGTGATTGGCGTGATCGTTTGGATCTGCAGTGTGATTGTGATCGTGACCCGGTGTATGAACATGCGGTGCCTGAGCAAAACCACTCAAACCAATCATTAAAACTAAAATCGTAATTAGTTTTTCTTTTTTCTCTTTTACTTTTTCAAGCTTGCGTTTTAAGTCTGTAAAACGAGAACCTTTTGTAAACATTATCGCCATTAAACCAAAAAATAACATAAAATATCCTAAATAAGTAATCGAAGTTCCCCACCAATCATGGTTGACAGACAATACTGTTCCTTTTTCATCCGGGTCAAATGACGACTGAAAAAATCGGTAACCCTTGTGATCTAACACGTGGTTCATATAAATTCTGGCATCAAAAGTTTCTGTAGAATCCTGAACGGTAACTTTACTTTCAAAAGAAGAATAACTTTTTTCTGTTCCGGGATATTTAGTAGCAATAAAATCATTTAATTTTACTTTAAAAGGCAAAATATAAGCTTTACTTCCGTAGAATAAACTGTACTCAATTTTTCCTATTTTAACGGTTTGCGGCTCTCCTACGCTTCCTTTAGAACCTAAAAGTCTTACTTGTTTCTCCTGACCATCAGCTTTAATTTTTACAATTAAGGCGTCATGATGCGATTTTGCTTTAAAATCGTTATTAGACTCATAATCTACAACACCTCTTATAGCAGGATCTGGAAATACAATTCGAATATCACCAATACTATATAAGGAACGCATCATAAGCGGCTGCACATTATCTTTGGTAACGACACCTTTTAACTTGTCTGCCATTCGCATAAATTCTCCTTCAAAAGGAGTCTGAATGGTATATTTTTCACCTTGAGTGTTAATATTAATAGCACCTGCAGTTGGTTTATTTAAAGCAAATAAAACGTTGTGAATGTTTTGAACTTCTCCTTCTTTCAGAAAATGTTCCTCACGCCCACCAGCACCGGCTTCTACCAACTTAATATATAAAGTTCCTTTCGGATCTGGTTTTATAACTTCCTTAGCTCCCATGATGTAGTTCACGTAACTTACTTCAAAAGGAGTTTCATCAAATTTTCCAGAAAGTGTGAAATCATTATTGGTAACCGGAGACAATAGCAAAGCCTTTTCAAAGGGTCTTCTTCTCATTTGTCCTTTATATTCTCCGTCTGCAAAAACAGTCAGGAATGTCTTATCAGAATAAATTTGATTTTCGGCAGCTCCTTCGCGAATGGGCATCATCCCTTCATAACTAATATAACGTGTAATAAAAGCACCTAAAAGAATAAAAATAAAAGCAATGTGCAGTAATAAAGTCGCCCACTTTTCTTTTTTTAATAATTGGTAACGTTTGATGTTTCCAAAGAAATTGATCATAAAAAAGACCATTATGGCTTCAAACCACCAGGTATTATAAACTAGTATTCGGGCTGTATCTGTATTGTACTTACTTTCGATAAAAGTTCCAATACCCATTGCGACTGCAAATGTTAAAAAAAGAACGGCCATTAATCGTGTAGAAAACAAAAAAGAGAATATTTTTTTATCCATTTTTAAGGAATTACATTGTATAAAAGTGCCACAAAAGTACTTAAAAATGTTGATTTGCGATAGCTGTATTTTGTTAATAAAAACCAAATAAAAGGCATGAAATTTAATCAAATTGACAAAAATGTACTTTTAGTTTTACAAAATCATAAGCGATTTAAATAGATGTTTATTTTTATGCCATAGTCTTTAAAGTCTTAAAATTTTTTTTGAGAATAAAACGCAATCATTTTAATCCTGTAATCTCTGGCAAAACTAAAGTCGTGTAAGTATCTTTAAAAAAAATAATGCTAATTTTGCGCTATGACTCAAATAACGATAATTGGTTCCGGAAATGTCGCGCAACATTTGATAAGAGCTTTCGCTAAAAGTGAGCTTATCGATATTGTGCAGGTATTTGCCAGAAAAAAAGAAAATGTATCTTCTTTAATTGAATACAGCAAAATTGTGAGTGATTTTGAAGAATTAAAAGAAGCTGACTTATATATTATTGCCGTTTCTGACAAGGCTATTGCTGATGTTTCTAAACAGTTACCTTTTCAGAACAGAATTGTTGTGCATACTTCTGGCGCGGCTTCTCTTGACGTTTTAGACATCAAAAACAGAAGGGGCGTTTTTTATCCGCTTCAAACCTTTTCTAAAAACAAAGAAGTTGATTTTTCAATGGTTCCAATGTGCCTGGAAGCTGAAAACACGTTTGATTTTCGGGTTCTAGAGATGGTTTCTAAAGCAATTTCTACTACTGTTTTTGCAATTAATTCAGATCAGAGAAAGGCTTTGCATGTTGCGGCTGTGTTTGTTAATAATTTCACGAATCATTTGTACCAAATAGGTCAGGAAATTTGCGAAGAGCATCAGGTTCCTTTTGAGGTTTTAAAACCTTTAATTCAGGAAACTGCCGAAAAAGTAAACACCTTATCGCCCATTGATGCACAAACCGGACCTGCAAAACGCCACGATCTTACGACAATTGAAGCGCATTTGGACTACTTAACCAATGAAAATCAAAAAAATATCTATAAAATACTAACACAATCTATACAAAATAATGGCAAAAAGTTATAAAGAAATGATGAACGACATTACAACATTTATTTTTGATGTTGATGGTGTACTTACAGACAGTTCGGTTTTTGTAACCACCGAAGGAGAAATTCTTCGCACGATGAATATACGTGATGGTTATGCCTTAAAAGCGGCTGTTGAAAGTGGCTATAATGTCTGCGTTATTTCTGGCGGAAGCAATGAAGGCGTTCGCGTTCGTTTGCGCAATCTCGGAATTTCTGATATTCATTTAGGAACTCCCGATAAAGTAAAAACTTTTAAAGAATACACCGATCTCTACAATATTAGCCCAGAACAAGTTTTGTACATGGGAGATGATATTCCGGATTACCACGTTATGAAATTAGTAGGTTTACCGTCTTGCCCACAAGATGCCAGTCCTGAAATCAAGAGTATCTCCCGTTATATTTCGCACGTAAAAGGCGGAAGAGGTGCTGCACGTGATGTTATTGAACAAGTCATGAAAGTACAAGGAAAATGGATGGAACATTTTAATGGACAGCACGATTAGTAATTGTTAATGCTAATTAATAATTTTGATTACATTTTATCTTTTTCAAGTTTAAAACTTTGGCAAAGATTTCAAAAAAAAAGCCTATAACCTTTGCCTCTCTGAACCTCTGTAACTTACAAAAATGAAATTCCTCAAACTTATTCGGTACAAAAACCTATTAATGCTGGCTTTTATGCAGCTGCTGTTTCGTTACGCGTTTTTAAAACAGCAAAACATTCCTTTAGCTTTAAACGACTGGCAATACATTTTGCTGGTTTTGAGTACTGTATTACTGGCAGCAGCCGGTTATGTCATTAATAATATATATGATGTTGCAACCGATACGATCAATAAACCGAATGATGTGGTTGTGGGCAAAGGAATTTCTGAAACTACAGCTTATAATATTTACATCGGATTGAATATTACCGGTGTTGCAATAGGTTTTGTTTTGGCAAATATAATATTTAGACCAAGCTTTGCCTCTCTTTTTATTTTAATTGCTTCACTATTGTATTTTTACTCCACTACCTTAAAGCAAATCATGATTTTAGGCAATTTTGTGGTGGCATTATTGCTTTCTGTAAGTGTTTTAATTATTGGCGTTTTTGATCTGTTTCCTGCTACAAATGCCGAAAACCAGGCGCAAATGGCGAGCCTTTTTTCTATTTTGATAGATTATGCCTTATTTGCTTTTATGATTAATTTTATCCGCGAAATTATTAAAGACATTGAAGATGTAAATGGCGATTACAACCAAGGAATGAATACGTTGCCTATTGCAATAGGAATTAGCAGATCTTTAAAAATAGCTTTAGCATTTGCGATTATTCCTTTTATTTCATGCATGCTGTATGTCAAAACTTATTTTTTTGAAAACAATTTGTTCTTTGCTACTTTCTATGCTTTTGCTTTTGTTTTAGCACCGCTTTTGTACTTCATAGTAAAAATACTTTCGGCCAAAAACCAAAAAGATTACCATCATTTAAGCATGGTTTTAAAACTCATTCTATTGTTTGGAATTCTATCGATTTTGGTGATCAACTTAAATATCAAATACAATGCTTAAAGAAAAATTAAAAAAGTATACTATAATTTTGGCTTCGGGATCGCCTCGCAGGCAGCAGTTTTTTAAAGATCTGGATCTTGATTTTGAAATTAGGCTAAAAGAGATTGAAGAAATTTATCCGCCGGAACTAAAAGCAGCGCAAATAACCGATTACCTGGCTGAACTAAAAGCTAATGCGTTTGAAGGCGAACTGAAAGAAAATGAAATTCTGGTAACCAGCGACACCATTGTTTGGCATCAGAATAAAGCTTTAGGTAAACCAAAAACAGCTGATGAAGCTTTTGAAATGATCAAATCGATGTCTAATGCAACGCATGAAGTATTTACATCAGTCTGTTTTAAAACAAATTTGGGTTCAAAACTCATCAATGATGTAACCAAAGTTACTTTTAATGACTTATCAGATGAGGCAATTCTTTATTATATCGAAAACTATAAACCTTATGATAAGGCAGGCGCCTATGGAATCCAGGAATGGTTTGGTTTTATGGCAGTTGCAAAAGTCGAAGGCTCTTATACCAATGTAATGGGCTTGCCAACAGCCAAAGTTTACGAATATTTGAGTACTTTAGTGTAAAATAATTATTTATGTTTTATTTTAAAGAATACAGCAAGGAAATCTTAACCACCATAATACTCCTTTTAGCATTGATGGCCATAAGAGTTATTGTTGCTAAACTCATTCGCCGTTATGCCAGTACAACGCATTTGCTGGAACACCGTACTAATTTGGTAATCAAATACATTCACATATTAATGAACGTATTGGTTACGATTAGTTTAATCGTAATTTGGGGAGTAGACACCAAAGATATTTTTATTACCGTGTCGTCAATTGCTACTGTAATTGGCGTTGCGATGTTTGCACAATGGTCCATTTTAAGTAATATTACCTCTGGAATGATTTTGTTTTTTTCGTTTCCTTTTAGAATTGGCGATACTATTAAAATTCACGATAAGGACTTCCCTATTGAGGCTGAAATTGAAGATATCAGTGCTTTTCACGTGAATTTGCGAACGAAAGAAGGCGAAAAAATTATTTTTCCTAACAATTTACTACTGCAAAAAGGTATTTCTATAATGCCTACACATTACGAAGAAAAGGAGTTTTTTGATTAGAATTGAAATTAGATCTCATATGGAAAAATATTCCCTTTAGATTTTTCATATTGATTGATTTTTGATTTGTGTTCTTTGATTAAAATTTCTCATGCAGATTTTGCAGATTAATGCAGATCTATTAATACTTAATCTATACAATAATTTGTACCAGTTTGAATTTCTTCTCCCAATTCTTCCAAAATAACAGATTTTAAATTTTCCCTAAAAATTTAGGACAATTTCTATACTTCGTGCCAATACTCATACATTAAATTTTGTTAATGGGAATTTTATAAACTAACAAGAAAAAGCTAAAACGTTATTTTTTAAATAAAATATAATATTTGCTTAACCAATTTCTAGTTGTACTAATTCACCACATAACATGATTAAAACCATAAAATTTCCGTTTTATGCTAAACTTGCCTTAATACTTGTTAGCCTAATTTGTTTTGCCTATATTTTTTGTATCGGAAAAGATATTATCACTCCCGTATTAATGGCATTTTTATTTGCTGTTTTATTACTACCTATTTTTACCTTTTTAAATTCAAGATTAAAATTCCCGAGACATCTCGCAGCAGCCTGTTGCATTTTGGTATTTGCCGCATTCATAGTCGGGATATTAATTTTTATTTCCTATCAGGTAACAGATATCGCAAACGACTTTGACACCATAAAAAAGAACGCCAACGCCTTTATAACCGACATTCATCGCTACATAAAAGAACATTTTTCTATCAGTATCGGAGAACAAAAAAAGTATCTTGATACAGTTGCAAGTGACTCATTACAAAATGGAAAAGCAACTATAGGTTCTGCTATTGTCTCTATATCTGATTTGCTTTTGGACTGTACCATTATTCCAATTTATACCTTTTTGTTTCTTTTGTACAAAGATCACTTTATTCTGTTTCTGGCAAAATTGATCAACAAAGAAAATCATTCATCATTAAAAGATATTCTTGCTCAAATAAAAGTATCCATTAATAACTATATCGTCAGCCTTATTTTTGAAATGATAGTCGTGTCAGTACTTACGAGTATCGGCCTCTGGATTATTGGTATTAAGTATTTTATTCTACTCGGCTTAATTACCGGAATTTTAAATCTTATTCCGTATATCGGTATCTTAATTGCAGGTATTATTACGCTTCTGGCTTCTTTAACCGGATCTGGCGAAAGTTCTGTTATTATGGGAATTTTAATTGTAAACATTATTGTTCAATTGATAGACAACAACTTATTGGTTCCTTTAATTATCAATTCTAAAGTTGAAATCAATGCCTTTGTTTCTATCATGGGAATTATTGTCGGAGGCGCCGCAGCCGGAATAGCGGGTATGTTTTTAGCAATTCCGCTTTTGGCTATCTTAAAAATAATATTTGACAGAATCGAATCAATGGAACCGTGGGGCTATTTAATGGGGAATCACATGCCCAGAAGATTTACCTGGAGAATTCGAAAAGCAAAAGTCGAAAGTAATTAAAATTATCATTTAGTAGAATAGTCCTGTTAATTTAGTATATTCATATCAAAAAAAAACTGAAATTAAGTTTATCACCCATTATCTAATGCAAGTAAATAAAAAAATATTTTTTTTTCTTTTCTTATGCTTTTGCTTGCAAGGCAGTTATGGTCAGAATAATAAAGACAAACAGGACGGACACGAAAAAAAAGACAGTATAGAGGTTTACAACAGGATTCGAAAGTATTCTAAGAAAAATAAATTTACTAAAACCCTTCACAAATTATTGTTTAGAGGTGCTAAACCTCGTAAAAAAGAAATTTTGGTACAGAATGACACTACCGATTTTACCGGCAAGATCATTCGAAACATCAATATCGTAACGCTTGATCCTTTTGGACATTCTATTACAGATACTACTCAAATGCCAAGAAACTGGGGAGAACGAACCGGGAACAGATTGCATTTGAAAACCAAAAAAATAGCAATCAAAAATCTCTTGCTTTTTAAACGAAATACACCTTACGACACCTATAAAGTACAGGAGTCAGAACGTTTGATACGATCTCAAAGATATGTAACTGCGGTTCGAATCACCAACAAGTTAACAGGCGCAGCATCAGATTCTGTCGATGTTACAATTCGGGTTTTAGACTCTTGGAGTACTATTCCTAAATTCTCTGTTTCAAGCAATCGGCTTTCTTTAGGAGTAAAAGAAAAGGACTTTTTTGGTTCTGGTCAGCAGCTGGAATATCGCTTTACCAATCGTTTTGATGACGGTCGAAATGCCAACGAAGTAACGTATACTGTTCCTAATATTAAGAATACTTATATTGGAACGACGCTATATTACAACATGGATCTGGACAATAATTATATTAAGAGCATCAATATTGAGCGGCTCTTTTATTCTCCTTTAACTAAATGGGCTGGTGGTGCTTATCTCGGTCAAAACTTTAGAAGAGATACCTTGCAGGCACCAGATTTAACTTTTGCCTTTCAGCCCTTTAAAAATAATTTTCAGGATTTTTGGGTTGGACATGCTTCCAAAGTTTTTGAAGATGCAAGCGGAATTACCAATTTGGTTGCTACGGGGCGTTTTTTAAATTTAGATTATACCGAAAGCCCTTCTGATCTCTATGATCCTAATAAATTCTATTCTGACGAAAAATTACTTTTGGCCGGAGTTGGACTGAACCGACGAAAATTTATAAAAGACAATTATATTTTTAGGAACGGACAAACCGAAGATGTACCTATTGGCCGCATTTACGGGGTCACCTTTGGATATCAATATAAAAACCACTTTTGGCGACCGTATGCAGGCGCTCAATTTTCATTTGGAAATTACTATCGACTCGGCTTCTTAAGTATGAATTTTGAAGCAGGAACTTACTTTCATCAGGGAAAGACCTACCAGACGGCATTTGCGATGGAAACCAATTATTTTACCAAACTCTACAGCATTGGCAGATGGAAAGTAAGGCAATTTGTGAATCCAAATATTGTTATTGGTCTGAATCATGAAGATGTCATTGGCGACCAGCTGAATATAAATGAGAGAAATGGTCTTGCCGGTTTTAATGCTGCTGTTTACGGTTCCAATCGCGCGATATTATCTCTTCAAACCCAGACTTACTCTCCGTATGAGCTTTGGGGATTTCGTATTAATCCGTTTTTCAATTACTCTGTTGCGGCTTTAGGAAATGCAAAAACAGCAATGGGCAGCGACAAAGCCTATCATAAAGTAACGCTAGGTTTATTGATTAGCAATGACTATTTGGTATTTAGCTCCTTTCAGCTTTCGATATCTTATTATCCTTCAATACCTTATCAGGGAGACAGTGTATTTAAAACCAATACTTTTGAAACTACGGACTATGGTTTACAAAGTTTTGAGCTTGCAAAACTACGAACGGTAAATTACCGATAAAGAAAAAAAAATATTTTTTTTTAAAAAATTTTAAGTTTGACAAAAACTATTAATTATCAATTAATTAGATTCTAACCATAGTTAAATTTAATCGTCGAAATGCTTAATTGCACGACCAAATACATATTGTTTTTATTTTTTGGCACAGTATATGAATATTCCCTATCAGGAATAAACATTAACATTAAATTAAAAGAAAATGAAAACAATAAAATTAGCAATCGCCGGATTATTTCTACTGGTTGCAAACGCCACACAAGCCCAGGTATCCATTAATGTTAACATTGGAAATCCACCAGCATGGGGACCTGCAGGATATGCCGAAACAGAATATTATTATCTGCCGGATATTGAATCTTATTATGATGTCAGAGCTTCTCAGTTTATTTATTTTGGAGGAGGAAGATGGGTTCGAACTGCACACTTGCCAAGACAATACAGAAATTACGATTTATACAACGGTTATAAAGTAGTACTAACGGACTACCACGGTAGAACTCCTTACACCTATTATGACAATCACAGAGTAAAATACTATAAAGGATATCACGGAGCACCTCAAAGACCTTACAGACCAAGACCGGTTTACGGATACAATGAGCGTCGTTATGAGCGCAGAGATTACAGACACGATAACAGAGGTCACGACAAACACAATAGACACGACAAACATGATAGACATGACCACGATGATCGTCATGATGATCACCGAGGGAGAAGATAATTTACAAATAGCATGAATAAGAGAGTATCAAGAAATTGACTACTCTCTTTTTTGTTTATTTCTTAAAAAAGAAAACGAATAATTCAACATTAACATTTCATTTAAATACTCTTCAAAGATTTAATTAGTATTTTTGGAGCTCTTTCAAAAACATTTAACTGCACCATGCGAAAAATTCAGATTCAAATTCTCTTTATTTTTTTAACAGGGATTTCCATTTCTTTTGCACAACAACCCCAAAAACCAACGGCTGTCGAAATTTACAATCAAATTAAAAAACTAAACTTTTTAGGTTCTGTTTTGTACGTTGCTGCCCATCCTGATGACGAAAATACCCGTTTGATTTCTTACATAGCAAACGAAATGAATGCCAGAACAGGTTATTTATCGCTAACTCGTGGTGATGGAGGTCAAAACCTGATCGGACCCCAATTGCGTGAATTATTAGGCGTTATAAGAACTCAGGAATTAATTGAAGCCAGAAAAATTGACGGAGGCGAACAGTTTTTTTCTCGTGCGAATGATTTTGGATATTCAAAAAATCCCGATGAAACGCTGGAAATCTGGAACAAAGACAAAGTTCTGGCCGATGTTGTCTGGACTATTAGAAAATTTCAGCCCGATGTCATCATTAACCGTTTTGATCATCGCTCGCCGGGAACAACACACGGGCATCATACATCATCTGCAATGTTAAGTGTTGAAAGTTTTAAATTGACTAACGACTCAAAAATATATCCCGAACAATTAAAATATGTAAAACCGTGGCAGGTAAAACGACAGTTTTTTAACCCGTCGTGGTGGTTTTATGGAAGTCAGGAAAAATTTGATGCCGCAAACAAATCAAAATTCACCAAACTAGAAACCGGAGTTTATTATGCCGGAATAGGAAAATCGAATCAGGAAATTGCAGCTTTGAGCCGAAGCCGTCATCAATCGCAAGGTTTTGGCAGCACAGGCGCACGTGGTGAAGAAACAGAATATTTAGAATTAATAAATGGCGAAAATCCAAAGGATCGCGATAACTTATTTGACGGAATTGACACCAGCTGGAATCGCGTTAAAAACGGAAAACCAATTGGTGATTTAATTACCACTATTACAGCAAAATATGATTTCAGCAATCCGTCGGCCAGTATTCCGGATCTGGTAAAAGTTTACAGCATGATTCAAGCTTTAAATGATGATCATTGGAAAGAAATAAAAGCTACAGCAGTAAAAAATATTATTGCAGCATGTTCCGGATTATATCTTGAAGCTGTTGCCAGCGAACAGGAAGCAACTCCCGGAAGCACTATAAAAGTAAGTCTTGAAGCTATTAACAGATCTCCTGTTACAATGCAACTGGTGAGTGTTACGTCATTGCCGGATACTAAAAATACAGTTCAAAATATTGCTTTACAAAATAATAAAGATCAAAAAATAAGTTTATCGGTTCAGCTTCCTAGTACTATTGAATACACACAGCCGTACTGGCTTAAAGAAAAAGCCAGCGTTGGAATGTACACGGTTTCAAATCAGGAAAACATTGGAATTCCCGATATTATCAGGCAGGCAAAAGTTGTTTTTAATGTAAAGATAAATGAAATCGAGATTCCGTTTGAGCGTACTATTGTATACAAATACAACGATGGCGTAAAGGGCGAAATGTACAACTTTCTTGATATTGTACCCGAAGTTACTACCTCAATTTTAGAACGAGTGCTTCTTTTTGGAACCACAAAAAGCAAAATGGTTCCGGTAAAAGTGCGCGCAGGAAAAGATGCTTTAAAAGGAAATTTAAAATTAGAATTACCGAAAAGCTGGAATGTTTCTCCAAAAGAAATTCCGTTTGCGTTAGATAAAAAAGGAAACGAGCAAATTTTTTATTTTGAAGTAACGCCGCCTGTTAATCCGGAAGAAGCAGTTGCCAAAAGTATTGCAACTGTTGATAACAAACGTTTTGATAATGATGAAACCATTATCGATTACAGTCATATTACCAAGCAAATGGTTTTGAAACCTGCTGAGTCAAAATGCATTCGTATTGACTTAAAAACGAATGGTGACGCCATTGCGTATATTATGGGAGCGGGTGACGAAGTTCCGGAAAGCCTGACTCAAATGGGATATAAAGTAACTATTATAAAACCGGAAGAAATTACACCCGAAAAGCTAGAACATTTTAATGTAGTTATTACAGGAGTTCGCGCCTATAATACCGTAAACGCGTTGGCCCACAAACAAAATATACTTTTCAATTTTGTAAAAAGTGGTAAAAATATGATTGTACAATACAATACTTACGGCAGAACTGTTACGGATCAAATTGCTCCTTATCCTCTAAAAATATCAAACGACCGTGTAACCGAAGAAAATGCAAAAGTTACTTTTCTGGCGCCCAATCACCCCATTTTGAACACGCCAAACAAAATTACCAGCAAAGATTTTGAAGGCTGGACACAAGAGCAAGGCCTGTACTATCCAGATCAATATGATCCTGCCTTTACTCCTATTATTTCTTCTCATGATAAAGGAGAATCTGCTAAAAATGGTGCACTATTAGTCGCGCCATATGGAAAAGGGTATTACATTTACACCGGATTAAGCTTTTTTAGAGAGTTACCAGAAGGCGTCGCCGGTGCTTACCGTTTACTATCGAATATGATTGCTCTAAAACAGCCGGTTGAAGCTCCTAAACAGGAATTAAAAAAATAAACATTCAAAAAATGGAGGCAAAAAAAATAAAAAAATGGAAAAAAAGCTACACCTATGTTTTGGTAGCCAATGCAATTTATATTGCTATTTTTTTCTTAATCATGCAATTATACTCATAACCTATGCAACTATTTGATTGGATCGTACTTATTGTAACTCTTTTATTTATTGTGGGTTACGGTTCCTGGAAAACCAAAGGAAGTAAGAACGTCGAAGATTTTATTTTAGGAAACAATGAAACGCCCTGGTACACCGTTGGGCTTTCAGTTATGGCTACCCAAGCCAGTGCCATTACTTTTTTATCGACCCCCGGACAAGCCTATCATGACGGAATGGGTTTTGTGCAATTTTACTTTGGATTGCCTATCGCGATGATTGTGATTTGTTTGACATTTATTCCGCTCTATCATAAAAACAAAGTATTTACCGCTTACGAATTTTTAGAAAAGCGATTTGATCTCAAAACGCGTTCGCTTGCTGCTATTTTATTTTTGGTTCAAAGAGGATTAGGAACCGGACTTACCATTTATGCGCCCGCCATTATTTTATCGGCATTATTGGGCTGGAATTTGACTTTAATGAACATCATGATTGGTGTTTTGGTTATTATTTATACTTTTTCCGGAGGAACTAAAGCGGTTAATGTTACGCAAAAACAGCAAATGTTTGTAATTATGTCTGGAATGTTTATTACGTTTTTCCTGATCTTGCATTATTTGCCTAATGACATGACTTTTACAAGTGCACTGCATATTGCGGGTGCTAATGATAAAATGAATATTGTAAATTTCTCTTTTGATCCCGAAGAAAAATATACTTTTTGGAGTGGTATTACGGGAGGTTTCTTTCTGGCCCTCGCCTATTTTGGTACAGACCAGTCTCAGGTGGGACGTTACCTGTCGGGAAAATCCATTCGGGAGAGTCAAATGGGATTGATCATGAACGGACTTTTAAAAGTTCCTATGCAGTTTTTTATTCTTTTGACCGGGGTGATGGTCTTTGTCTTTTTTCAATTTAATCCTGTTCCTTTAAATTTCAATCCGAATAATAAAATTGTGATTGAAAAATCAATTTATAAGGAAGAATACAGAGCTTTAGAACAAAAACTTAGCAAACTTTCAGAAGACAAAAAAGTAATTAACTTATTGTACATTGACCAGTTGAATCAGGATTTTGACAATCCTATTTTGCGAAAAGAATTGGTTACGCTTTCAAACAAAGAAAAAGACTTGCGCGATCGTGCCAAAGAAATAATTTCGAAGGCAGACAGCAATAGTGAAACAAACGATAAGGATTATGTTTTCTTTCACTTCATTCTTCACTATTTACCAAAAGGATTAATTGGTTTATTGTTGGCTGTAATTCTTTCTGCTGCAATGTCGTCTACAGCTTCGGGTTTAAATGCGCTGGCTTCAACCACAGCAATTGATATTTACAAACGAAATCTTAAAACAGAGAAATCAGAGAAGCATTATTTAAATGCAACAAAATTTTTCACGCTTTTTTGGGGAATTGTAGCTATACTATTTGCCTGTGTCGGAACTTTATTTGAAAATTTAATTCAGCTTGTTAATATCATTGGTTCCATTTTTTACGGAACGGTTTTAGGAATCTTTTTAGTTGGATTTTACCTGCGCCGTGTAAAAGCAAAAGCAATGTTTTGCAGCGCTATAATTAGCCAGACTACCATATTTTTTATCTATTATTTTATGATCTACAAACAAGAAAAATTAGGTTACCTATGGCTGAATTTTATTGGAGCTATTTTAACTATCATTCTTGCTTTGCTTATTCAGCTTCTATTTTTTAGAAAAGAACCTGAAAATGAGGGGATTATTCTTGAGTAATGATTTGTAAACCGAACTATGTGATAAATGATGTAGAAGTAAATATTCTAAATCAGTAAATTGATTACAAATTTAAAAATCCACCAAATAAAAAATAATTTCATAACCCATATTGATGTTAAAAGTCTTAAAAAATATCTTTTTCTTTACTGCATCTTTTTTGGGAAAAGCAGGAAGGCTGGAATATTCCCTTTATTTATCATTCAATTTTTTAATGAGCTATCTTGCTCTTGATTTATATGAGAACGTTAATTTAGAAAATGAAAAAATACTAAATATATTTTACTGCTGTATTATTATACTATTCTTATTTGTTCCTATGCAAGCGGTTACAACCAGAAGATTAAGAGATTTAAAAACTAGTCCTACTTTTGTTGTTTTTAATTTTATTCCTGTTCTTAATCTGGCTTTTGCAGCATTCTTGTTATTGGGAAAACCTTTAGAAGGAATTAAAAAAATATGAGCCATAAAATTTTTGTCATAGCATTCCTTTTAGTTTCGTTACATGTTGTGAGCCAAAATACTGATAATCTTGAAATAATTGAAGAAAATTCACTCGCCTCTCAACTTTACAATAAATGCTTTGAGAATCTTAATCAAGGTTCAGAAATTTTAGAACTATATCCAGCCTTTAAAGATATAAAACTCTGTTCGATAGCATATTGCATGCAAATTTTAGCTTATAACGATAAAGAGGTAAAATCGATAGGTGAGAATAGATTAATAGGTATTGCAACTCAATTGTATAACGAGGGAACTCCTATACTTCTAATTATGGGTTTAGAGAGTTCTTTACTTGCAGAACAGAAAAATAAAAATCTTTTAGATGATAATCATATTGTTTATATAAGCTATGGCGAATGTACAAATCCTCCTTACTTAAGACTAGCTGCTGAAATTATTAATAAACAAACCGGGCGATTAATTCAAAAAAAATAAATTATAAGGTCTACTATCGATTACATAATTATATTTCAAAATCTTTATCTTTGAATGTAACTATTTACAAATCAGCATTAAATATCAAAATGAAAGATCTAAAAAAATATAGCAATAAAAAAAAGGCGGCTATCATTTTACTTGTAGTAATGTTGATTATTTTACTGGGCAACTTTAATACACTTCAAAATTCTAAAAATGTAAACGAAAACATCAATGCTATTTACAATGATCGATTGGTTGTGGCGAATTATATTTTTGAATATTCGAAACAACTTCATTTTATAAAAGGTGAAGCTGAAAAGCTTGACTTAAGCGATACAATTAAAAAAAGTGAAATCATTCACACAATGGATATCATTCATAATATTGATGATTTGTATGCCAGGACCGTATTGACAAATAAGGAAAAGCAATATTTTGATGCATTTTTGAGTTCCTGCAGAGAAATAAATAAACTGGTTTCGGATAAAAACTGGAGCAGAATAGCCATTGCAAGCACTGAAGCATTAAAAACTCTGGAATCCTTATCTGATATTCAAATTGAAGAAGGAAAATTGAAGTTGGCAACTGCAAATGCTATGTACAGTAAAAACAACAGCTTAGGGCAGCTTCAAATTGCTTTGCTTATTATTTTAGGCGGTATTACTTTTTATTTACTGATCGTAAAAAAAGTAAAGAAATCTATCAAGATTCCAGAACCGCCATCTCTGAATTAAGAAATTCTATATCAGAATTTTATCGTAGTTCTCTATCTGCTTCATTAATTGAAAGATCATTTATGCTGGCAAATCTTCTTTGCATCAGACCATTAGAATCAAATTCCCAGTTTTCATTGCCATAGGCCCTAAACCAGTTTCCTTCAACATCTTGATATTCATATTCAAACCGAACGGCTATCCTGTTTTCGGTATGCGCCCAATATTCTTTTTTAAGCTTGTAGTTTTTCTCTTTTTTCCATTTTTGGGTCAGGAATTCTATAATCTCTTCTCTTCCATTTACAAACTCATTTCTGTTTCTCCACTCGCTATCTTTAGTATAGGCTTTCGAAACTCGTACCGGATCCTGACTGTTCCAACCGTCTTCTGCTAATTGAATTTTTTCTATTGCTGTTTCGTACGTGAAAGGTGGCAATGGCAATTTTTGTTCCATATTATAAAATTAAATTTTCAATAATTTTTTTTGTTTTCTCTACAAGTTCATTTGATTTAAACAGCTGGCTTTCGATAATACAGCTTTCAAAAAGTAAATAAACATGATCTGACAGAAGTTCATCTTTTAGAATTTCAGAAAAATGTGTACGAAGATCAGCTTTATGACTTTGGATAACACTCAAAATTTTCACATTATCCGTTTGAATTTCTGACAATATATTAAGGAAACTACAGCCTCTGAAGTTTTCATTTTTATTCATAAAAATTAAAAAATCAAACGAAGCCAAAATTTTTGATTTTAAATCCTCTTCATTAGCTGTAAATTTTTGCAGTTGTTCAAACCAAAATAAATGACGCTGGTTTAAAAAAACAACACACAAATCTTCTTTAGATTTAAAATGCAGGTAAAAACTTGCTTTAGCCACTTTTGCCTCTTCAATAATTTGGTTAATTCCTGTTGCATTGTAACCTTGTTTGTGAAATAAAGTAAAAGTTTTTTCTAAAATTCTTTCTTTTGGCAGCATATTCATAATGTATTATATCTGCAAATATAGTCTTATTTTAAAAACAGACAGACAAGTCTGTCTGTTTATTTTTTATTATACCTATTCGTGCATGCAAAAGCGCAAGCAAAAAAAAAATTCCAAAGCCCTAAAGCTTTGGAATCTGAAATTTTATTAAAATTTAAAACATTATCTGCTCCACTCGGCAATACTGTCTTTGTTCATTTTTACATAATCTTGATTATTAGCAGTCTCAGCAGCTGCAAGTGATGCTTTTGCTGTTTCTACTGCTCCTTTTTTATCTCCTTGCTTGGCCTGAATTAAAGATTTTAATCTTAAAATAAAGTACGGTTTGTCTGTACTCATATCTAAAGATTTGTCAACATAAGTTCTTGCCGTTTCTATATTTCCGTTGGATTGAAATAAGTACGTTGCAGCTGCAAAATAATCGTTTGAGTTTGGTCCTGCCAATACTTTTTCGATACTTGCAGTAGCCGTTTTAGCTGTTGGAACTTCAAATTTTAAAGCAACATGAGAATTTTCCCAAGCCATTTCCAAATAAGCAAAATTAGGATCTAAACCGTTAATTCCAATTGTAAAAGATTCAACGGGAGTTGGTAATGCATTTTCTTTTACCGTAGTTCTTAAAGCAACGTATGCATCATTCCAGTTTTCTGGTAATCCCCAGTTGTCTGTAGAAAGGTAAAAAATAACTTCCCAACTTTCAATTTTTGGAATAGTATAAATAGAGTATTTTCCTTTTTTCAAAGTTTTACCATCGATAACTACATCATCACTAAAATTAATGATTGTATTTTCGTTCGCTCCGGTTCTCCATAATTTTCCAAACGGAACCAGATTTCCGAATACCGCTCTGCCTCTTGCTCCCGGTCTTGAATAGGTTACTTCAACATCTGTTAAACCAACAGTTTGTTTAATATAAGCTTTAGGACTCGCTTGTGGAGTTTTTATTTGTGCTTCTGTAGCAAATGGCGCCAGAATAAGGGCGAATGCGATAAGTAGTTTTTTCATTTTAGAGTTTATTTGTTTTGCTCAAATTTACAAATTCAATCAGCGAACAAATGTTAAATTTAACTTAATTCAATCGTTCAATTTTGATATTTTCTGTGCATCAAGTTCATCGAAATAATTGATAACTACATCGGCCAAGGATAAATCCTGCAGATTAGAATTATGACTGTTATATCCTACACAAAAAATTTCTGCTGCTTTTGCTGCCTTGATACCGTTGGTACTGTCTTCAATTACGATACAATTTTCCTTTGGCACTTTAGATAATGAAGCGGCATGTAAAAAAATGGCGGGGTGTGGTTTCGATTGCGGAAAGTCCTCTCCACTTACAATATCTGTAAAATATTGGTGCAGATTGAATCTGGTAAAAACACGCTCAATGGTTACTTTTGAGGCAGATGAAGCCAAAATTAACTGAATATTATGGGCATATAAATCTTTAATCAAATGCTCTACACCATCTAATAGATACAAATCTTCTTTGGTATCAAAAGCATCATTAAAAATATTTCTTTTTCGCTGAATCAAATCTTCTACTTCATGCTCGATCGTCGGAAAAAATCCTTTTAAAGTCTGAAACGTATTTCGGGTCGAAAATCCTGTAAACGAAGTATACATTTCCTCGGTTACGTCAATATTTAATTCTGAAAATTGTTTGTAATAAGCATAACGATGAACGGGTTCTGTATCTACAATTACACCATCCATATCAAAAATTACTGTTTTTATCATTTTTTTTTTGTTGCTAAGGTTGTGAGGGGCTTTAGGTTTTGGTTTCAGGTTTCAGGTTTCAGGTTTCAGGTTTCAGGTTTCAGGTTTCAGGTTTCAGGTTTCAGGTTTCAGGTTTCAGGTTTCAGGTTCACTTTTTCAAAGTAAAACTTTGAAAAAGTTTGCGTAATTCAACCTGAAACCTGAAACTTGAAACATTTTGAAAAAAGACTTAAAAACCTCTCGCTTCTTCATAAATTACTTTTTCAATAAATGTCTAATTACGGTTTCAGCAGCGTGAAGACCAAATAATCCTGGCATATAACTATTGGTTCCGTAGAAAGATTTTTTATAGTTTTTTCCATCGGTTAGTTTCAAACTTTGTTCATTTTGAATTTCTGATGAGAAAACCACCTTTAACTTGTTTATTTGTACGGCTTTTAATCGCTTGCGAATCGCTTTTGAGAAATAGCAGTTTATGGTCTTAGAAATGTCTGCCACTTTTACTTTAGAAGCGAGCATTTTTCCACCTGCACCCATACTGCTTATAATTTTTACTCTTTTGCGTTTGGCTGCAATAATTAAATTGAGTTTTGGTGTAATACTGTCAATGCAGTCCAGCACATAATCGAATTCTGGAGAAACGATTTCAAAAGCGCGTTCCGGAGATAAAAACTCTTGTACTCTTGTTAGCTTTAATTCCGGATTTATGTCCATTAAACGATCACCTACTATGGTAATTTTTGGCTGACCAACTGTAGAATGCAAGGCTGGCAATTGTCTGTTAATATTGGTTATATCAACCACATCACCATCTACAATTGTCATGTTTCCCACTCCTGCTCTAGCCAAAAATTCGGCCGCAAACGATCCTACACCTCCCAAACCTACTACTAAAACATTTGAGTTTTGTAAATTTTGTAATCCCTCTTTTGTAAATAAAAGTTCGGCTCTTTCTGTCCACTCTGCCATATGTCTTATTTTTTGATTTCTATTTTTGTTTTATTTTTTCAGGTTCCAGGTTACATTTGACTTTATAACTAATTCCCAAATACGTCTCTATAATTGCTTGAGATGATTTCCTGTACCTCTTTAATTGTCTTATTTTTATATGCTGCTGCTTTATTGTAAACTTCTTCAATATTTTCTTCGATAGAATCGGTTTCCAGAAAAAAGCGATTGTTTGGTACCGCTTCAAAAACAGATTTTAAATCAGGATTTTTTAGAAGATATTTTCCAAATGAGAGATAAAATCCAGCTGACAGAAGCTGATCTGCAACCTGGCCTTTTTTTGAAAAACCATGAATAATCATGGGTACTTTTATGTTCAGCTTCTTCTTCATCGAAATCACTTCCTGAAAAGCAGCCACGCAATGAATGATAACCGGTTTTTTATATTTTTCGGCCAAAGCCAATTGTTTTTCAAAAACTATGATTTGCTGTTCCAGCGGAATTTCGATTTTTTTGTCTAAACCACATTCCCCAATAGCCAGGCAATTTTTGTCCTGCAATTTTTCTTCGATAATTTTCAAATCTTCCTCTATTCGCTCTGCTTTAATATGCCACGGATGAATCCCGATAGAATAAAAAGGAATCGACGCATCAAATTCATCAGGGTAATGATTGACGAGCTCTAAAGCATTTGCCTGATTTCTAAATTGATGGGTATGAAAATTAAAAAATTCCATTAGTGAAAGGTCTTAACTCCGGCTTTAATCTCAACATTTAAATCATTTTCAAGCGGAACAATCGGACAAGAATATTTGTGATTGTAGGCACAATACGGATTGTAAGCCTGATTAAAATCTACAGCAATTGTATTTCCTTTCGGTACGGTCAAGTCGATATATCTTCCTCCAATATAACTTTCTTTACCAGATGTTAAATCAGAAAAAGGCAAAAACAAATGATCTTTATATTCTTTCGTTTTCGAAAGTTCGATGTTTCTGTAAACATTCAATTTTAACGGAACACCATCAATAGTAAATGAGAGCGTTCCGTATTTTATATATTTAGGCGTTCTCGTGCCGGTAGTTTTCATTTCAAAAACCTTTTCATTTTCTGCTTTTTCAAATTTTGCTACTACAAAATATTTCGCATTAACAGGAAAAAAATCAAGAGTCTTAAACGTTTTTAGATCTGCTTCCATTAATGGACTTGTCTTAGCATCAGCATATTCACTATTAATTTTCTTCTGAAATTTTTCGGCTTCTTTTGGATTAAACTTATTTTGACCAAAACAAAAATTAACCAGCAATACTAATAAAAAAGGAATACAATTTTTCATCTTCGAAATTTTGAGCAAAAATAGTTTAAAAGTAACAAAGCAGCAACCGCTCATCTGTACAAAGTTTCCTAACTTTGTTGCAAATTACTTATTTATAATGCTCAAAACCGCTTTTAGCCACTACGTCAATAATTTCAGAGGATTTTCAAGAGAAATTTGGATACTTACTATCGTCACTTTTATTAATCGTGCCGGTACAATGGTACTTCCTTTTTTATCCAAATACCTAAAAGAAGATCTTCATTTTTCGTACAATCAGGTAGGCTGGATTATGGTTGCCTTTGGTTTGGGTTCTATGCTGGGTTCGTGGCTGGGCGGAAAATTATCTGATAAGATTGGTTTCTATAAAATCATGATTTTTAGCTTGTTTACCAGTGGTGTAGCTCTTTTTTTCGTACAATATATTACCAGTTTCTGGACGTTGTGCATTGCCATGTTTATTTTAATGACAATTGCCGATATGTTTAGACCTGCGATGTTTGTATCGCTTGGCGCATATGCAAAGCCCGAAAACAGAACACGCGCGCTGACTTTGGTAAGATTAGCGGTAAATTTGGGTTTTGCAGCAGGACCTGCATTAGGAGGTCTGATTATTATGGGAATGGGCTATTCTGGTTTATTTTGGGTCGATGGTGCTTCATGCATCATTTCAATTTCAATCTTTGCTTTATTGGTAAAGGAAAAGAAAAAAGTAATTCACGATGATAAAACAGAAAATGCTGCCCATATTAAATCGGTATTTCATGATCGCATATTTTGGGTTTTCTTATTTGTAAGTTTTATAACAGCAATGATTTTCTTTCAGTTGTTTACTACTTTGCCTTTATATCACAATGAGAAATTTGGTTTGAGCGAATTTCAAACAGGATTATTAATGACTTTAAACGGTCTGCTGATCTTTGCTCTCGAGATGCCAACCGTTGGTTTTATGGAACGAAAAGCATATCCAAAAATCAGAATTATCATTATTGGATCTTTTATAATGGCACTCAGCTTCTTTTTACTACTCATTAATGTTTGGGCGGGAATCCTTATTATAAGTATGATTTGCATATCGATTGGTGAAATTCTAACTTTTCCGTTTTCAAATGCATTTGCTTTGAGTCGCGCCCCACGTGGTCAGGAGGGACGATACATGGCACTTTATACGATGAGTTTTAGTCTGGCGCACATTGTAAGCTCAAAAGTGGGCTTTGGTATTATCGACGGACCAGGTTATCAAACTAACTGGCTCTTCATGGCGTGCATCGGTGTTATTGCTACTCTTTGCTGTATTTGGATTAAAAGAGCCCTGAGCAACGAAAAAACTTCATAATCTTTTCATTTTTCATAAATAACTATAAATCAATTGTTTAATTTTACATTTGATTGATATTGTTATGTCTAATAAGCATTCAAACGTATTTTTTAGTTAAATAACTATATTTATAGTTGTGTAACTAAAAAAATAGTTGTAGTTTTGAATTAAAATTAGAACACATGCAAAAGCTAACGAACAAGGAAGAGGAAATCATGCACATTTTATGGAAGCTTAAAAAAGCATTCGTAAAAGAAGTTCAGGCAGAAATTACTGAAGATCAACCACATTATAACACACTTTCGACTATTATCCGGAACCTGGAAGAAAAAGGATATGTAAGTCATAATGCCTTCGGAAACACACATCAATATTATCCTATTATAAGTATTGAAGAGTATCGAAAAGGATTTATGAGTAATGCGATAGATAATTACTTCAACAGTTCTTATAAAAGTATGGTTTCGTTTTTCGCTAAAGAAGAAAAGATTTCTGCAGATGAATTACGTGAAATTTTAGCCATGATAGACACTCCAAAAGAAAAAAAATAAACATTATGGAAGCACTTTTTATTTTTATAGCAAAATCATCCGGATTGATTGTACTTTTTTATTGTGCTTACATTTTGTTGTTGCGCAAAGAAACTTTCTTCAACAGCAACCGTTGGTTTTTAATGGCTGGTTTAATAACGGCAATTGTACTGCCTTTAATGGTTTACACCAAAGTGGTTTGGGTAAATCCTACTCCGATCGAAGATTTCAGCCAGTTTCAAATCTCGGGGCCAGAGAATAATTCTGCTGCCATTGAAATGAATTGGAATCTTATTTTAATCGCAATTTATACGGTTGGCGTTTTGGCTTTATTAATAAAACTTGCCATTGACTTTTACAGTTTAAATGCTGTTTTAAAAGGTAAAAAAGTAAAACAACAAGCTGATTTTAAATTTGTTGATGTAAAAGAAAACATTTCTCCTTTTTCTTATTTTGATTATATCGTTTACAACTCATCATTGTACAGCGCCACAGAACTAGAAAACATTATTGAGCACGAAAAAGTGCACAGCGAGCAAAATCATACCGTCGACGTCTTAGTCTCAAGAGTTTTTTGTGTATTGTTTTGGTTCAATCCTGTGGTTTGGCTTTATAAAAAAGCGATTCTGCAAAACCTTGAATTTATTGCAGATAAGGCAGCGGCCCAAAAAATATCAGATAAAAAAGCGTATCAATACACACTTTTAAAAATAACAACACATGAAAATTGTGTTGCCATTACCAATCATTTTTATCAATCATTAATCAAAAAACGAATTATTATGTTAAACAAAAATCAATCAAAAAAGAGCAACGCCTGGAAATACTGCGTTGTTATTCCGGCACTTGCAGCTTTTGTAATCTTATTTCAAATAGAGGTTATTGCAAAGGAAAAACAGCAAACAAGAAAAGAAACTGCTGCAAAAGATCAACCCGCAGAGCTCTACAAAATCACAAAAAGCTCAACTGACGCAGAATTGAAAGAAATCAAAGAAAAATTAAAAACAATTCACAACATCGATTTTGAGGCTTCTGAAATTAAAAGAAATGGGCAAAACTATTTAACTTCTATTAAAGTGGATGTTAGAAGAGGAAAACAGCAAGCAAGATCGATACAAACCTCAGGAGATGATGTAATTAAGGATTTTGGGATAATAGTGGAAACAGAAGAAGATGGCAGTAAAATGATTGGCATTCAGACATCTGGAGAAACAGGAGATTCTCAAACGAAACAAGTCACTAAAGTAACGAGTAAAAAACTACAAACAAAAATCGAAACAAATGTTAGCAATAATTCTGATGCTGGTACAAAAACTGATCGCACTACTACCACAAATAACAACACTACTGTAACGACAAACCCAAATGACAATACAACGACCATAATCTCTGACAGCGGAGCAAAAATTGTGCTTTCTAATTCTGGTAAAGTGATCGTAAATGGTAAAAAACTAATCATTGTCGATGGAGAAGTAATGCCAGGTACTTTTAACCTTGATGATCTTGAGCCACGCTTTATTAAAACGATGCATGTATATAAAGGTACTGACGCCACTTTTAAATTTGGAGAAGCAGGAGCTAATGGCGTAATTGAAATCGAAACGCACAAATAAAATTTTTAATTTAAATTAAAATGCAAAAACTAACCAACAAAGAAGAGGAAATCATGCACATTTTATGGAAGCTCAAAAAGGCATTCGTAAAAGAAATTCTGGCAGAAATTAAAGAAGATCAGCCACACTACAATACACTTTCGACTATTGTGCGTAATCTGGAAGAAAAAGGTTTTGTTGCGCATAACGCTTTCGGAAACACCCATCAGTATTTTCCGGTTGTCACGATGGAGGCTTACAGTAAAAAGTATATGAGTACAGCTATTGACCATTATTTTAATAGTTCTTATAAAAGTATGGTTTCATTTTTTGCCAAAGAAGAGAAGATTTCTGCAGATGAACTGCGTGAAATCCTGGCGATGATTGAAACTCCAAAAGACGAAAATTAAATAGTATATGGAAGCACTTTTCATTTTTATCGCAAAATCGAGCGCCTTGTTAATCCTGTTTTATTGTGCTTACTATTTTTTACTGCGCAAAGAAACCTTTTTCAACAGCAGCCGATGGTTTTTACTAGCGGGTTTAATAACCTCCATAGTTCTTCCGTTTTTGGTTTATACCAAAGTAATTTTTGTAGAGCCTGCCCCTGTTCAAAACTGGACAACTACCGTTAAAAATGTAAATCCTTCGCAACTTTATGTTTCGCAAACAGTAGAAAATCAAAGTTTTGAGATCAACTGGAACCTGATAATTTTAGCGATATATGCAGTAGGACTTTTGGCTCTTATTATAAAATTCGCGATGGATTTTTACAGCCTTAATTCTGTTTTAAAAGGCAAAGAAGTGCAGCAACAAGCCGATTTTAAATTTATCGATATTAACGAAAATATTGCTCCTTTTTCTTATTTTGACTACATCGTATACAACTCATCAATGTTTACGGCAGCAGAATTAGAGAATATCCTGGAACATGAAAAAGTGCACAGCGATCAAAATCATACTGTTGATGTTTTGATTTCGAGAGTATTCTGTTTACTATTTTGGTTCAATCCTATTATTTGGCTTTACAAAAAAGCAATTCTTCAAAATCTGGAGTTCATTGCTGATAGTGAAGCCGCAAAAAAAATATCCGACAAAAAGGCGTACCAATATACCCTTTTAAAAATCACAACACATGAAAGTTGTGTTGCCATTACCAATCATTTTTATCAATCATTAATCAAAAAACGAATTGTCATGTTAAACAAAAATCAATCAAAAAAGCGAAATTATATAAAGTATTTCGCCGTTATTCCTGCCTTAGTAATTTTTGTACTCCTATTTCAAATTGAAACTATAGCACAGGAAAAAGAACGCAAACAAGAACAAGAAGTAGCTCAAAAAGAAGACTCTGTTTATGTTTTAAAATTCCACAAAAACTCTAGTGATAAAGAGTTGACCCAAATTGCTGAAAAAGCAAAAAAAGAGCACAATATTGATGTACAGGTATCGAATGTAAAAAGGAACGACCAAAATGAGTTAACTTCTATTACGGTAGAGATCCAGAAAGGAACTGGTCAGGATCAAACCATTCAGGTTGAAGGCGATGAGCCAATTAAAAGTTGTGGAATTGTTATTACAACCCAAAATAACGGAAAGAAAAAAATTGACATTGTGACCGACGGCGGAATTGACGAACCTATGGTAATAGGGAATCGTATTGTCGAATCTAATGGAGCAAATGCGCCAATTGTTCGAACAGTACCTATGACACCTCCTACTCCTCCAACGCCTCCAACTTTTCCGGGTGGTCCAATGCCGGCAGCCCCTCCGGTCGACATGTCAAAAATGCCAAAACCCCCGGTTGCTCCGGCAAATAAGAAGGATAAAGTGGCAATGGCTAAATTTGAAAAAGAATTAGCTGATTTTGAAAAGAAAATGGAAGATTTTGAGCCAGACATGTCTGCTTTTGAAAAACAAGTAGAAGAAATCATGGCAAAAAGAGAAACAATTTTTGAAAAAGAAATGGAAAAATATGAAGTTGCCATGGAAAAATTTAGTGCTGATATGGACAAATACAGTAATGAAGTGCTAGATAAATACGGCAAAGACTCTAAAGAATATGAAAAAAGCGCAAAGATTTATGAACAAGAGATGAGACAGCATGAATTGGAAATGAAACAACATGAAAAAAAAATGAAATTACACGAGAAAGAGCTTAAAAAACTTGAAAAAGAAAGCAAAAAATCCTAATATAAAGTTAGATAAAAACTTTCTTATAGCATTACTCCTATTGGTTTTTAATTTTTCCTTTTGTCAAAAGAATAATGCAGATAATAATTATGCGAAAAAAATGCTCGAGAAAATTAAAAACTAGCATTGATACAATATTAGAAAAAAATAAATTTTAAACACAAAAAAGACTTTGCTCAACCGCAAAGTCTTTTTTTATATCTTTGAAAAAAATCCAAACCTGCCATGTATAAAATTTTAGCCAAAATAAATAAATTGCTTTTGCCAAGTTTTACCAAACAAGGCTTAGACATTGCTAAAGCAAAGAAATGGCAAATGGCTATAATTGGTTATCGCGCCTATGTAACGAAGCGCGCTTTAGAGTAAATTGGCAAGTACTGTAGTACTGCTTAATTCTGCTGATTTTAAGAAATTATAAATATCTATTTCTTCTCTCCTATTTATTAATTTCTCATTTGTATAAATTCCATGAAAAATAAAGAATTCAACATACCCCCTATATACGCGGTGCTTTTGGCAATTATTAGTGTACAATGTGGGGCTGCAATCGCCAAGACTTTATTCCCAACAATTGGAGCTGCCGGAACAGCCTCTATACGAATCGGAATTTCGGCAATAATTCTGTTGCTGGCTTACAGACCCAATCTCAAAAATATAACGCCACAACAATGGAAAATTGTTATTCCATACGGATTATCATTAGGTGCCATGAATTTAATATTCTATCTGGCCATTGAGAGAATTCCTATCGGACTGGCCGTGACACTCGAATTTATTGGCCCGCTATTAGTTGCCATTATTGGTTCAAAAAGATTAGTCGATTATTGTTGGGTATTATTGGCTGCGGTAGGAATTGCCCTCATTGCACCATGGACAAATAATCGTATGGATTATCTGGGTGTTTTATTTGCACTATTAGCCGGAGGATTATGGGCTTCATATATTGTATTAGGAGGTAAAATTTCAAAGATCATGAATGATGGCCAGGCAGTATCGACCGGAATGTTGTTTGCGGCATTATTAATTCTTCCTTTTGGCTTTTACGAAAACGGATTAGCGAATCTGACTCCAAAACTTTTCGGAATGGGTATTGCTCTTGCCCTTTTATCCAGCGCAATTCCGTTTACATTAGAAATGAAAGCACTGGGGCAACTTCCTCCTCGTACTTTTAGTATTTTAATGAGTTTAGAACCTGCCGCAGCCTCAATTTGTGCCTTTATCTTTTTAGGAGAAGATCTAAAATTTTACGAAATTATGGCCGTAGTTTGTGTGGTTATTGCTTCAGCAGGATCGACCTTAACGGCAAAAAGATAAAATTATAAATACAAAAAAAGCCCTGCAAATGCAGGACTTCTTTCAAACGTAGGTTTCGTTTTGGAGATTATAATTATTTTTTTGGCAACAATACTGCGTCAACAACGTGAATAACACCATTTGACTGGTTCACATCTGCAATTGTAACTTTAGATTTATTACCGTTTTCATCAGTAATGTATAAATCTTTTCCTTCCATCCAGGCTGTTAAAGTACCACCACTAACCGTTTTAAGAGTAGCTTTTCCTTTACCCATTTTAATTGCTTTTGCAATATCAGAAGAATTCATTTTTCCTGCAACAACATGATAGGTTAAGATCGTTTGAAGCATTTTTTTGTTTTCAGGTTTCAATAAAGTTTCAACTGTTCCTGCTGGTAATTTATCAAAAGCGGCATTTGTTGGAGCAAAAACGGTGAACGGTCCTTTACCTTTTAAAGTCTCTACTAAATCTGCAGCTTGCACAGCAGCAACCAATGTTGTATGATCTTTTGAGTTAACTGCGTTTTCAATAATATTTTTGCTAGGATACATTGCTGCTCCACCAACCATTACTGTTTTTTGAGCGAAAGATGTAAATCCGAATGCTAATGCTAAAATTGCTGTGGCTAAAAATTTTCTAGTTTTCATAATAAATATTTTAAGTTATAAGCTCATTTACGCTGATATATTCGTTTTGGTTTTATGAAAAATTAAAATAATTAAAAACTTTATTGAAAAATCCGCAAAATACACTGTAAAACAGGGCATTGGTCATAAAAATTATTTTTAATTATTTTAATAGCCAAATGAATATTGTTTTCTTTTTATGTTTAAATTTAAATTCAAAACTCATACAGTATGGAAAATCTCCCTAAAAAAGTAAGAAGTAGAAAATTGAATGCAAGAGTAGATTTAACGGCAATGGTCAGCGTTTCGTTTTTGTTGATTATATTTTTTATGCTAGTCGGTGAATTATCTAAACCAAAATTTATGGATTTTAGTTTGCCGAAAAAATATTCTGATGAAGAATGGAACGGCGTTACTCATTGTTCTTCAGGGTTAGAAAACCGAATTATGACTGTTTTATTAGACCAAAATGATAAAATTGTAATATATAATGGTTTTATAGATTTTCCGGAACATCCTGCAAAACAAGTTAAATTTGGAAAAGATGGAATTCGTAAAGAATTAATAAAAAAACAGGCATCTATATTTGATTATTATACAAAATCAGGCAGGCCGGGCAGAGGATTGATTGTCATTATTAAACCAAGCGAAAAATGCAATTACAAAAATTTAGTAGATATTTTGGATGAAATGTCGATTGCAAAGATAGAAACTTATGCAGTTGTAAATGAGTTTACTCCCCAAGAAACAAAACTACTAGCATCTAACTAAAAACGTAAAGCTATGGAAATCAATAAAAAAGTAAGAAGCCGAAAATTAAATTCAAAAGTCGATTTAACCGCAATGGTCAGCGTTTCCTTTTTGTTGATTATATTTTTTATGGTCGCCGGCGAACTGAAAAAACCAAAAGTCATGGATTTTACTATACCGCAAGGAAGCTGTGGACCAAGAAAAATATCATGCTATAGCGGAGGTGATACTTATACAATATTATTAGGAGAAAATAATAAACTGATATCTTACAGTGGTTTTTTAGAAGCTCCTTTAAACGCTCCTAAGGAAATCGGCTATGGCAAAAGCGGAATTCGACAAGATTTATTAATTAAAAATAAATCTATGATGGAATACAATTCTCAACTTGGAAAACCTTTCAAAGGAATAACAGTAATTATTAAACCAAGTAAAAAATCAAGTTATGGAAATTTGGTAGACATTTTAGACGAAATGAAAATAACGGGAATAACTTCTTATTCTGTTTTAGATGAATTTACTCCTGAAGAAACAAAATTGTTAGCTTCTAAATAAAAAGGTCCTCCAGAAACCGATTGCCCTAGCCCTGATGGAAGCGGCATCCTTTTTCTTGCTTCTTTAGCAAGGAAAAGATATAGCGGACAGCAGGAATAGCTTCAAATTAAACTCAAACGTCTATTTTTAAATTCTAAGTTTCGAGACTTCGCTCGAATGAAAAAATTGTAAGGGAATGCATTGCCGACTTATAAAATGAGATTGCTTAGTTTCTAGCAAAGACAGGCTTAGCGTAACAACTTGAAACCTGAAACAAAATAAACTTGAAACAAAAAAAAAGTCCCACATTCCTGTGGGACTTTCTATTTAGAGGAAACTAAGAATTATTTTTTCTCAGTTTTTTCCATTTTAGCTTTCAATGCAGCTAATACATCATTGTTATCTCCTAAAGTTGCAGCTGGTGCATTAGTAGTAGAGTTAGATGAAGTATTTTCAGTTGCAGCTTTCACGTTTTTCTCTTCTTCTTCACGGAAGATAGCAGTGTGAGATGCAACTACTCTTTTGAATTCTTTGTTAAATTCGATTACTTTGAAATCAGCAGTATCACCTTTTTTCAATTTCTTTCCGTCTTCTTTTTCAAGGTGACGAGTAGGAATGAAAGCAACGATATCATCTCCGAATTCTACAGTAGCTCCTTTGTCAACGATTTCAGAAATTTCACCATTGTGGATAGTTCCTACAGCGAAAGAATCTTCGTATTGATCCCAAGGATTAGCAGTAGTTTGTTTATGACCTAAAGATAATTTACGTCCGTCAACATCTAATTCTAATACTACTACATCAAGTTTTTCACCAACATTTACAAATTCAGATGGGTGTTTGATTTTCTTAGTCCAAGATAAGTCAGAGATGTAAATTAATCCATCAATTCCTTCTTCTAATTCTACGAAAATACCAAAGTTTGTAAAGTTTCTAACGATACCTGTATGTTTAGAACCTACTGGGTATTTAGAAGTAATGTCAGTCCATGGATCCTGAGTCA